>FLOH01000009.1_pt1 | contig 1089457 bp, 959 predicted proteins | sample 756751 | NCBI WGS metagenome assembly FLOH01 (sample SAMEA4026879, study PRJEB14308) | marine metagenome | biome: coastal water; material: water | depth 74 m
CCTGGCGAACCACGAAAATTTTGAGAGAATTGTCGAAAGTCTGACATTTGAATAAGTTAAACAGAATGGTTGTGGGTTCCACGATATTTAAATTAAATGGGATGCGTATTCAACCATTATTATCCCAGTGCTGATTATTAAAAATCCAGAATAGTAAAGGATATCACTACAATACATTATTAAAATTCTGGTAAAAAAGACTCCGGGCAATGTAAGTATTCTTGACTATTGACATGATATCCGCTAGTTTTTGTCTTCTATTTTGTTCAATTAAGTCTTTTGTAATTAGGGTTAAGATAAGTTTTCTGGAATCACTTTCCCCAGCTAGCTGGCACCTGCGATAGTATTTTAAAGGCCAAGGGCTCCGGGGTTCATGATCCCGTTTGGATCAAAATGTTTTTTAATTGATCTTAAAACAGCCATCTGCTCTTTTCCAAGGTGCTTTTCCATCCAGGGCGCCATCATTCTTCCAATCCCGTGATGGTGGCTTAACGACCCCTTGTTTGTTTCAATACAATCTATGATCCCCTGCTGGAATGATCTGAACTCATCTATGGATTTCATCTTTGTGATAAAGATGAAATAAAGATTTGTGCCCTGGCTGTAGAAATGCGAGGCGTGGGTCATGCAGATGGTATGGGGAAGATTCTTTATATAGGCCCTGACCTGTTTGTGAAGGTCATGGATATTGTCCCAGGTTACAGAGGATTCAAGGGTGTCAATGAGCACGGCAAAATCATTTAAGGCATCGCGCATATAAGGGTCTGAAAACCGCCCCTTATACCATTTTTTCATGGGGTAACCTGTAAGGTAAAAGCCCTGGTTTTTTTTACAGGTTTTTCTGATCTGTTTTGCTATATTTTTTGAAAATTTTTTCTCGCCGTCTGTTTTTCCCATTAAAAGGCATCTCTGGCCGGGCATAAGATTTTTAAACTTCATGAATTTATCTAAAACCCCGTGTTCAAGCCCATACATTTTCATTGCCACATCTGTTTCTTCAGCATCAGATATCCTTAAAATGGAGGGCATTCCAAATTCGCCCTGGCAGATCTGTCTGGCAGCTGTTGCTGCTTTTTCAAAATCAGGGAACATGAATGTAAAGGCTTTGGAATTTTCAGGATTGTATTGGAACACTTTCATTGTAACTGCCACAAGAACTCCGAAACACCCTTCAGACCCTTTCATGATGTCATTGACCTTAGGGCCCGTTGCAGTACCGGGATATTCATGGGTTTTAAAAGAACCTGAGGGGGTAACATATTCCTGGCTTATGACGAGATCATAGGCATCTCCATAATATGAAGATGCCTGACCAGAGCCTAAGGTCACAACCCATCCGCCCACGGAAGAATACTCAAATGACTGGGGGAAATGTCCTCCAGTATATCTTTTTTTTGTACCAAGTTTTTCAGGGGCATTGTTTAAAAGATCTTCATAAAAAGGCCCCATCATGCCCGGTTCAACGGTTATAGTCTGATTTTTTTCGCTGAATGATATCATTTTGTTCATATGGGTTGACATGACAAGGGTTACCCCGCCCTTGGGACAATTAAGACCAAAGGTCACAGAGCTTCCCCCGGAATATATATGAACAGGTATTTTTTTATCATTGCAAAGGGCAATTATATTTTTCACATCTTCTTTGTCCCTTGGGTGCAGGACAAGGTCGGATATTTTATCAATAATATTCTCCCTTAGTTTGAAGATATCTTCCATGGACTTGCCGCTTGAATATTTGAGCCTTTCATAGGTATCAACAGCCAGGTTCTCTTTTCCAACGATGTCTTCAAACAATCGGATGTTGCTTTCAGAAATCATGGAGGCCTGGCAATCTTTTACCTTTTCTTCACCTGGTTTTTGCTTTTTTTTAAAATTTGAATCATCAAGACCCAGTTCCTGTTTTATTACATTTAAAAATCCCGGACTGGGATTTTTAAATTCATCCGGGCTACCCCATTTCAGGATTGACCTGAATGATCCTTTTTCAGGGGCTCGGTTTAGCCAGGCTGGCATGAATTGTTTTTTTTCTCTCATCAGTATTTTGGATATCCCGTGATTTGCTGGATTTGTGAGTATAAGGGTTCAAGGGCCTTGTACATTTTGCTGTAAACCCTTGAATAAAGCTCTTTGTAAATTTTAACATTGTTCTGGTCAGGCTCAAAAATATGTTTGATTTTAATCATATTGTCGATGGCCTCATCAAAGCTCGAATACATGCCGATACCCTTGGCAACAATAATGGCGGCCCCAAGTCCGGAGGTTTCATGGGTCCTGCCCTTGACCATGGGAATATTAAAAATATCAGCAGTGATTTTGCAGATTTCATCACTTTGGGACGCACCGCCTGAAACGGCAGCTTTTTCTATCTTGATCTTTGTTTTTTTCTCTATTTTTTTCATGCCTTCGCAAAGCGCAAACCCAAGGCCTTCAATAACTGCACGATAGATATGGGATTTTTTGTGGACATCCCCAAAACCGATCATGGCACCTTTGGCTTTTGGCTGGTCAAGGCCTGGGCCCCAGTAGGGCTGTACAATAAGTCCCATGGAACCGGGTTCTGTCTGGGCTAAAAACTGGTTTAAGATTTCTTCAGCAGGGATGCCGGCTTTTTTTGCCTGTTCAACTTCTTTTTGGGCAAACTCTTTTTTAAACCAGGTAATCATCCAAAAGCCCCTGAAGATCTCAACCTCGGAATTATATAATCCCGGTACGGGGGCAGGGTAGGCAGGTAACAATTTTACGGCCTCAAAATATTTGTCAGAAGTGGTCTGTACCGTTGCAATGGTCCCGAAACTAAGGCTTGCCATGTTCTGCCTGATCACCCCTGCGCCAAGGGTTTCGCAACCTTTGTCAGAACCGCATGCAATCACGGGGATGCCTTTTTTTAGACCTGTTGCTTCTGCAGCCCTGGAAGTTATTGTTCCCAGGATTTCACCAGGGATGGCAATCTGTGGTAGTTTTTCTTTTTCTATGGGAAAAAGTATTGCCGGAAGCTCATATCTTTTTGCCCAGGTCTGTTTTTTATAGCTAAAGGGAACATGCCCTATCTGGGATGCAACAGAATCAATGAAATTCCCTGTGAGCCTGAAATTTAAGAATCCTGAAATCTGAAGATATTTATGGGTTTTTTCCCAGATCTCAGGCTGGTTCTGCCTGATCCAGTTGCATTTGCCCTCTGCCTGAATTCCGACAACAAGTTTTTCAAGGTTCACCATCTTCAGCCCCAGGTTCAATAGCCCTTTAACGGCAAAAAAAGGCTTGGCCTTTCTCTGGTCAAGCCATATAATCGCAGGTCTTAAAGGTTTGCCTGTTTCATCAACATTTATCATGCTGTCTCTTTGGGACGTGATCCCGATACCGGCAATCCTGGAAAAATTTTCTCTGTTTAAGGATTTAAGCTTTTGGCAGGCCTGGGCAAGGCTGTTCCAATAAAGTTCAGGGTCTTGCTCAGCCCATCCCGGGTGTTTGGAAAAATAGGGTTCATATTCAATCTGTACCCTTTCAAGGAGCTCTCCTTTTTGTGAGAAAATGATGGCCCGAAGGCTCTGGGTCCCGCAATCTATTGCAAGTATTGTTTTATCGACCAAAATAAGGCTCCTTAAAATTTATTAAAATTTAGTTTGTCCATTATTCTTTGTCTTTGTCCTTATTCTTTGACCTTGGGCGGAGAATAAAATTTTTGCCACAGGTCCATGTATGTATTTTTTTCACTTGCCCAGCGCTCTTTATCCCATGAAAGAAATGGTTTGCATATTTTTTCAATTTTATCAAGATATGCTTTGCCGCCATGGGGAAGAAAAAGTCCTATCCTTACACGTCTTAACATAAGATCTGAAAGGTTATGAATATTTTCATGCTGTGCTGCATGGCAGAGTTCAATCCATAGACTTGATGTATCTGCTATGTGAGTAAATCTCTCTTTATCATTATTTTTTAAAATCTCCTTTGCCATGTGACCATATCTGCCATAAAGTCTTTGTTTGAGAACTTCAGGAAGATCCAGAAAACTATCATTCATTTCAGGTTTTTGAATGGCAATTTTGGTCTGTATTTTTAAATGTTGTGGAAGATATTTTTTTGCAGCATCCAGGGCATCAAGAGCCAGAAGGCGGAAGGTGGTAAGTTTTCCACCCGTCACTGTGACAAGGCCTTTGTCTTCCCATACAACATGTTCCCGGGATTCTTTGGATGCTTTTTTTTTCTTTTTTGAAAGAACCGGTCTTATGCCTGCAATGGATGAAATACAATCTTTTAAGGAAATATCAAGGTCCGGCAGAATAAATTGCAGGCCGGAAATTAAATAAGATGCTTCTTCATCTGTGACAAAGGGCTCTTGATCAAGGTTGTCTTCATGGTCAACATCCGTTGTTCCAAGGATATTGCACCCGTTCCAGGGGAAAAAGAAAACCGGCCTTAAATCCTCTGGGTGGGCAAAGCTTATGACCCGTTCCAGGGGTAGAATGTCCTCGGGGAAAATAAGATGGCTGCCCCTTAATGGTCTTAAATGATATCCTTTTACAGGAGATGGATACAATTGTTCAGCCCAGACTCCCGTGGCATTTATCACAGTTTTTGTTTTAAGCTCAGCTTTGTGACCGGTTATTGTATCATGGGCATTTATTGCAGCGACATTGCCTTTATTATCCCTTTCAATTCCAATGACCTTTGTATAATTCAATGCAGTCCCGCCTGCCAGGCAGCCGTCATTGATCAATCTTAAAACAAGTCGTGCATCATCCACCTGGGCATCTTTAAAGCCAACGGATGACACAAGGTTGTCATTTCTTATCTGCGGAATAAATTTTAAAGTCTGGTCTCTTGTAAAACTTTGATGCTGCCTTTGTCTTGCCATAAAGCTGTAAATTGAAAGCCCTATTCTCATGGACGATTTTTTAGGGCCATAGTCGTTATAAATAGGCATTAGAAAGTTCAGGGGGTTGACAAGGCCTGGATAGGTTTTTAAAAGGCGTTCCCTTTCTCTTACAGCAGATCTTGTTAAAAGAAATTTACCCTGCTTTAAGTAACGAAGGCCGCCATGGACCATTTTTGAAGAACGGCTTGAAGTACCCCATGCAAAATCTTTTGCTTCCAGGAGAATGGTTTTAAGTCCCAGGTTCACGGCCTCGTGAAAAACCCCTGCTCCTGTTATACCTCCTCCTATGACAACCAGGTCAAAATTATTGTCTGTATCTATTAGTCTCATTATTCTCCTGCCAGATTTTTTTATGCTCCATAACCTTTTGGACAAGGTTTTTATTTTTTTATCTAGGATTTCACAAACAGGTGTCAAAAAACAAGTCTTTTCAAAAACCAGCATAATTTTTCCCCGTTTATCAATACAGTTAGAAATTATTTAATACCTTGGGAAAATACTTTACAAATTATAAACTATGGAATATTGGTTGCTGACATATAGAGTGGTTTGCTTTTTCAGGACATATGGATTCGTGCCCGACAGAGTAGAGATAGGCATTTAAATAAAAAAGATTCCTTATCTTAATAATTTTTTTAAAGGAGTTTGAACTAATGAGTATTGATGAGTTTTCCATGGACTTTTTTTCCTTAAAGGGAAAAACAGCTATCGTGACAGGTGGTAACAGCGGACTTGGGCTGGCTTTTTCAACTGCTCTGGCAAAGGCTGGAGCCAATCTGTTCATTCCAAGCGTTGTCATGGATGATGGACAGGCCAGGCAATTAATTGAAAAACAGGGAAATGCCGTTGAATTGATGAAAAAGGATATTACGGAACCAGGAGCGCCAAAACAAATCATGGAGGCCTGTGTAAAAAGATTCGGAACAGTTGATATTTTAATCAATAACGCCGGGATTTGTATATTAAATTCAGTATTGGAATTTGACCGCAAAGACTGGGATCCCATGATTGCCGTCAATCTGACGGCGGCATTTGAATTAAGCCATGAAGCCGCCAAAATAATGATCCCCCGGAAAAGCGGCAAGATAATCAATATCTGCTCTCTGTTTTCTTATCTGGGAGGGCAATGGTCTGTTGCCTATGCCGCAACCAAACATGGCATTGCCGGACTGACCAAAGCCTATTGTGATGAACTGGCCCAGTATAATATTCAGGTAAACGGCATTGCACCGGGATATTATGCCACCGAGCTCACCACGGTGACAAGGAGCAATCCTGAAACCAATAAAAGGGTATTGGATCATATCCCCGCCAATCGATGGGGAGAACTCCAGGATTTGATGGGAACGGCTGTATTCCTGGCAAGCCGGGCTTCTGATTATGTGAATGGTCATGTGCTCGTTGTTGACGGGGGCTACCTGGTACGATAAACTTGAAGATAAAGTTTAAACAATAAGATTTTTGTTAATCACGAATTATTGTTATTAACTTAATAGAATATAGTCAGACCCACAAAATTTTTTACCATGAAGCTCAAGAAGAACACGAAGATAAAACTTCATTAGCTTCATGTCCTTCATGGTGATTAATAATAAAATTATTGGCATTGAATAACGACTCATTAAAAGGAATCAACATGACATTAACAAGGGAAGCTATTGTCGAGCATCTAAAAAATATTGTTGGTAAGGAACGTGTAATCACGGATGAGCAGGTATTAAAGGAAAACAGTCACGACCGGTATAAAAAGTTTGAAACGATTTTTGGCGTTTATACCACCCCGATTCCTGCGGCCGTGGTCAAACTGGCAGACACAAAGCAGGTTGCCGGTGTATTGAAATTCTTGAACGAAAATAAAATCAACTCTGTTGCCAAGACCGGGGGAACAGCCACAGAGGGTGGTCTGGAAACCATTGTTGAAAATTCAGTGGTTCTTGATGGTTCGCAAATGAATCAAATCATTAAGATTGATGAGACAAATATGATGGCAACGGCCCAATGCGGTGTGTGTCTTGGCGACCTGGAAGACCGGCTCCGGGAGCAGGGCTTTACCACGGGTCATTCCCCGCAGTCCAAACCGCTGGCCCACATGGGCGGATTGGTTGCAACCCGCAGCATTGGTCAGTTTTCCACTCTCTATGGCGCCATCGAAGATATGGTCATCGGTCTGGAAGCGGTATTTCCCAATGGTGAGATCACCCGGATTAAGAATGTTCCGCGCAGATCATGCGGTCCGGACATCCGCCACGTGATTATCGGCAATGAAGGCGCACTCTGCTTTATCACCGAAGTCACCGTTAAAATTTACAAATACTTTCCTGAAAACAATCAGTTTCTTGCCTGGGCATTGGATGACATGACAACGGGGTTTGAGATTTTGCGGGAAGTCATGGTGGAAGGGTATCGCCCTTCGGTTGCGCGCCTCTATGATGCGGAAGATGGCGTCCAGCACAGCTTTGACCAGTTTGCTGCAGATAAATGTGTTCTGATGTTCATGGCAGAAGGCAATAAGCACCTGGCCCGCGCCACGGCCCAGGGTATTGCACAGATTGTTGAAAAACATGAAGAATGCCGGAAAATTGACAGCAGGCTCATTGAGAACTGGTTTAACCATTTAAACTGGGGACCGGAAAAAATTGCTGAAGAGCGTGAACTCATCCGAAAAAACCTTCACATCGGATTCACCACGGAAGTATCGGGCAACTGGGACTGTATCAACACCATTTATGAAAACGCCATCAAACGGATCCGGGAAGACTATCCCCATATGGACGATTTGACCATGCTGGGTGGCCATTCTTCCCATAGTTATCAGACCGGAACCAATCTGTACTTTGTTTATGACTACGATGTAAAGGACTGTAAACCCGAGGAAGAAATCAACAAGTACCATATCGCTTTAAATGCCTTGATCGTGGAAGAAACCCTGAAGGCCGGCGGTTCAATGGTACACCATCACGGTATCGGTAAATACCGGACTCCCTGGACCAAACAGGAACATGGCTCTGCATATTATATTTTAAAAGGGCTGAAGGATCAGTTTGATCCCAATGGTATCATGAACACAGGGACGATTTACCCGGTGGAATGATGAAAATTGCGGTCTGTTTTAAAATTATAGCAGATTACGACCGGTTGTCCCATAAAGATTGGGAATGGGATGAACGTCACTTTGTTGATATGAGTTTTGTCAGACGCGTTTTCAATTGTTTTGACGAAAGTGCTTTGGAAACGGTTTTAAAGCTTTCCCGACAATTGGAAAACGTATCAGATACTGTAGAGCTCACAGCGTTAACAGTGGATGATGGACAAGGTGACCTTTTTCTCAAACATTTAATGGCCGTTGGTTACGACCATGCCGTGCGAATTTGTTGTAACAACAGGCTGGACCTGAGGTTTAATCCCTTAGTTATCTCACATTTGATTTCAAGGTACATTAAACAAGAGGGTCAAAAGCTCGTGGTCCTGGGCATGCAGGGGGGGGAAGGAGATAATGGCCAAACCGGATTCCTTGTTGCCGAACAATTGGGATGGCCCTGCATTAGAGAAGTAATTAAGGTGGTCAGGGCAGAATCATCTGACTGCCTGGAAGTTAAAAGCCGGATTGATGGGGCAACTTTGAAGCAAATGGTCAAATTGCCCATGGTGTTGATCATGGGCAATTCCCTGGATTCTCCCTATCTGCGCGTCCCAACCCTGAAACAGAAATTAAATGCTAAAAAAAAGTCATTGACCATTGTGTCCGGCAGTGACCTGGGTCTTGATAATGATGCCTTGCTCAACCAAGACAAAACCCTTATGGATTTACACCGGCAAAAGCCAGGAAAATCCTGTGTTTTTCTGGAAGGCAAAACTGCCCAGGAACAGGCACAACGCCTTTATGACCGATACCTCAAAGAGAGGCTGTCGTTATGAAAGCTGCAATTGTGCTATCTTTTGACATCACTTCATTACAACAGCAGATCCATGAAATCAACGCAATGCTGAACAATATGGGGACAAGGTTTTCCCGTTTAGAGCTGTGGCTGTTTTACCATGATCAACAACCCGAATTCTTACCTGAAATCTCCTGTCCTTTGTCGGTTATTAAACTGATAAAGGTGGAATATGGTCATTTGCCGGAATCTTATCTCCAATTGCTGGACCATTTAATGGGTCAATATCCAATGGATTTGTTAATGTTCAGCAGTGATGGATTAGGCGAAGAGCTGGCAACTCGTTTAGCATATCGCCTGAATGGCAGTTCCTGTCTGAAGGTCCAGGACTGCAATTTGACATCGGCTAAGCTTGAGGTGATAAAACCCGCGTATGGAAACAATCTAACAGCACGACTTGTTTTAGATTCTTCTCCCTATTGCCTGTCCGTGGCAAAACAACCCTGCCGTCCGGTGAAGATGATCCCGTGTGAACGTTTGAAAATGGAAACTATCATATTGAATCAGACTCAACCCTGGTGGGTAAAAGAGAGTCTTACCATTTTGGATCAGCCAAAAACAGGACTTCCGGATGCAGATCTGGTGCTCGTGGTTGGCCAGGGAGCAAAAAACAAAGAAATCGTGGATGTTCTGCAGGGCATTGCAAACACAATCGGTGCGGAATTTGGGGCCAGCCGTCCCGTGGTGATGAATGCCTGGATTGATATGAATCGATTGATCGGAGCATCAGGGTTGATCATATCGCCAAAACTCTGTATTGCAGCGGGTGTTTCCGGTACAGGTATTTTTAGTGTGGGGATTAAAAACAGTGAATTTATCGTGGCAATCAATATTGACAGCAAAGCCCCGATTTTTCAAATTGCAGATGTCGGCATTGTTGGGGATGTGCAGGCGGTTCTTTCTGAATTGGAAAAGCTGGTTATGGCCGGGAAAGCCAACAAAGGCCCTCATAACAGTGTTGGATCGAGGATTGAGACACAATGAAGACAGAGAAACCAGAGAAACCAGAGAAACCGGACAATTTAATTCAAGCCTTGGAAGACCGGCACCATGACTATTTAAAAGATGAGTCTCGAACCTTTGGAAAGGCTGAGAGCATCTCTTTTCCGGAAAACGAAACACAAGTTCAGGCCATTGTAAAAACCCTGTTGGAACTAAAAATACCCATCACCGTTCAAGGCAGCAGGACCGGAATTACGGGTGGAGCAGTACCCGTGCGCGGTCATATTCTAAACCTGTCAAAAATGACCAGGGTAACGGGTCTGGAGCTTGATCAGGATGCTAAATTCTCGATACGTGTTCAGCCGGGGATCAGTTTGTCGGATCTGGATCAACAGCTTTATAGCGGCCGGTTTGACTGTGATGGCTGGGACAAAAAAGCGCTTGCGGCTTTGGAAGTTTTTAAAAAATCGGAAAGATTATTCTGGCCGCCTGATCCATCGGAAAGATCAGCATCCATTGGCGGCATTGCCGCCAACAATAGCCGGGGCATCTGTGCCCTTTATTATGGAGCGGCCCGTCTTCATATCAAAAGTATTCGTGTGGTTGATGCCAAAGGAGAAATTCATTCAATCAGGCGAGGTCAATATATTTTTTCACAAGGAGTCTTCCCATTACCCGGAGGGAAGACAATTCAACTGGATCGGGCGACCCTTCAAAGCCAATGTTCAGAGAATCTTATGGATCTGTACGACCTTTTAGATCTGTACCTGGGCAGCGAAGGCATGTTAGGCGTGATTACCGAACTGACATTATCCCTGCAGCCTCTTCCCAAAGAGTTGTGGGGCATTGTTTTTTTCTTTGAGGACCCGTCCCGGGCAGTTAATTTTATTCAAGCGATTGATCCCAAAAAAAATCGGCAAAAAAGGCAAAAACAAAAAAGACAAAAAACAGAACCTGACACTGATATCGTGGCCATTGAGTTTATGGATCAAACCACACTTGAGTGTATCCGGGAATATAAACAAGAGAACAGCCAGTTAAAGCAATTACCGGATTGGGATAAAAGTCTCACCTCGGCCGTATATATGGAAATTCGCGGAAACATCGCTGAAGAGGTTGAAGCGCTGTCTGAAAGGCTATTGGGAAAAGCCGTCCGATGTGATTGTGATCCAGACAACACCTGGGCCTTTTGCGGCGAGATGGAAATTGAGCGGCTTCGCATCTTCCGTCATGCTGCTGCTGAATCAGTCAACCTGTTCATTGACAAGGCAAGACAGAAAGATTCCCGGATCACCAAGCTTGGGACGGATTATCGCCTTAAAAATGGTTCTTTGTCTGAAGTGCTTGAGATGTATTGCCAGGATCTTCGAGCCTGTGGACTCAAGGCCGCTATTTTCGGCCATGCTGCTGAAGGACATCTCCATGTCAATATACTGCCAGAGGATTATCAACAATTTGAAAAAGGAAGGACCCTTATTAAAGAATGGGCAAAAAAAATCTACGCTAAAGAAGGCAGTGTCGTGACAGAGCATGGTATTGGGAAAATTAAAAAGGATTTATTTGGATCAATTCCCTTACCCCAACGTTTGAAAATATTTTGCAGCGTAAAGCAACAACTTGATCCCGATGGATTATGGAATCCCGGCAATATCCTGGATTCGGATTGACAATAAAACAATAACAACAACTTTAAATGGAAACCAAAGAATGACTAGAAAATATCTGATGGGGGTGGATGTCGGCACCCAAAGCGCCAAGGTGATCATAATAGATCTGGAAGGCAATATCGTTTGTGAAGGCAGTCAGGCATTGCGTAAAATGGATATCCCGGCACCGCAACTGGCAGAACATCCGGATGACGACCTTTGGGATGCGCTTAAAATTGCCTTTTATCGAGTGATGACAAGGTTTAATGATGAGATTAAAGGAAATGTTCATGATATCTTATCCATGGGAATCTGTATCATCCGATGCTGTCGAGTACTTCTCAAGGAAAATGGCGAACTGGCGTACCCTGTGATTGACTGGATGGATAAACGCCTCAATACACCCTATGAATATAAACCGGCTTATGGGAATGTCAGATATGTCACTACAACTTCCGGCTATATCACCCATCGGTTGACAGGTGAATTTAAAGATACCTGTGCCAATTATATCGGATGGTGGGCAATGGATGACGACACCCTGGACTGGAGTACGAACGAGGACTTGATCAAAGAATGCAATGTACCCAGAAAGATGCTGCTGGATGTGGTCAAACCAGGGGAAATACTGGGGTACCTGAGCCAAAAAGCCGCAGAAACGATCGGGCTCCCGCCCGGGATACCCGTTGTTGCCACAGCCCATGACAAGGCTGTGGAAGCTTTGGGTGCGGGCTCTCTGGCTCCGGGTGTCGGACTTATTTCTTTGGGGACTTATATCGGGGCTCTGGTGCATGGCCATGAAAGAAAGAAAGATGCAAAAAACTTCTGGGCATTTCAGGCATCCATTCCAGGGCGCTACCTGTATGAATGCATGGGTGTTCGACGCGGCATGTGGACCATCAGCTGGTTTTGCGATCAATTTGGTGAAGGCATCATGAATGAAGCCAAAAATCAGGGGATAACCATTGAAGAGTTATTCAACCGGGAAGGTGAGAAAATATCGGCCGGCTGCGAAGGGCTTTTGACGGTTCATGACTGGGCTCCCCCTCCGGCAGCCGTGTATAGAAAAGGCGTGATGTTTGGATTTGACGGACGTCATACCCGGGCTCATATCTATCGGTCCATTCTGGAAGGCATTGCTTTTACCGTGAAAAACCATATGGATAAAATGAACCAGGAGCTGGAAACGCCTATCAAGCACCTGATCATTTCCGGCGGTGGCGCCAATAGCAATTTATTCATGCAGATTTTTGCCGATGTTTTCGGGGTCCCGACCAGTCGCAATAAAATGAAAGGCTCGGCATCCATAGGTTGTGTCATCAATGCGGGCATGGCTGTCAACGCGTTTAACTCCTATGAAGACGCCGTGGAAAAAATGGTTCATACGGATGATGAGTTCATGCCCAACCTTGCAAACACCGAGTTCTACAACCAACTCAATGACAAGGTGTACAAACATGTCAACCAGCACTTTGACCCGATTCTAAAGGAGCTTAGTTTATTAGTTGATTAGAAGCTTTTGTGTTATTTTATTTTAGATGGGGGCCAGAAACCTTGAGTCAATATTGATGTTCAAAAAAAAAGATATTTGAAATAACTATTTGATATTATAAAATAATATTATCAAATCAATTCTGAATAAATAGTGGTGCTTTAAATATGTTCTTTGATTTCGGCTCCTTACCCAATTATGGCCCCATCATATCTGAATCAGATATGAGTGGATCGTTGTCTTCACCATTCAATAAAGCCTTATAAATCAGAGTATTATAACTTAGCTGCATAGCTGGCACATAGTTTGCTTTTCACAATTCAATTGTAAAAAAGGAGATTTTTTATGTTTGGACGAATGACCGGTTTCAGTGAATCTGAAATAAATAAAATTCATAATGCAGCCATGGAGATTCTTCGGGATATAGGGGTTGCTTTTCATGATCCTGAAGCCCTGGAAATTTTTAAGGAAAACGGGTTTAAAGTTGATGGGAAAACTATTTTTTTTAAAGAAAAACAGATTATGGAACGGCTTTCAACCGTGCCATCCAGGTTTGTTGTCCATGCAAGAAACCCTGAAAAGGATGTGGCTATAGGGGGTAAGGATTTTGTGCTTCTTCCCGGATATGGTGCGCCGTTTATCATAGACACGGATGGTGAACAGCGCAATGCCGTGATGGCAGATTATATTAATTTCTGCAAGCTTGTGCATACTTCCGAATACCTTGACATGATGGGGTATTTGATGGTCATGCCGTCTGATATTCCGCCAGATTCTTCCCACCTTGACATGTTTTTAGCCAATCTTTTGTACAGTGACAAAGCAACCATGGCAAGCCCCCAGGACAGGCAAAAAGCCCTGGACAACATTGAGATGATCAGCATTCTCTGGGGCGGAAGGGATAAAATCCTGAATAAACCCGTCGCTGTTGCAAAAATAAACCCGGTTTCTCCCCTGATCTATGCCGAAGGAATGGCTGGTGCGCTCATCGAATATGCACGTCTGGGCCAACCCCTGCAATTTCCCAGTGCGGCCATGGCCGGAACCACGGGACCGGTTACCATTGCCGGCACCTTGGCCGTCATTACGGCAGAAATTCTGGTAGGAATTGCCCTTACCCAGATCATCAACCCGGGGACCCCCTGCGTTTTCGGCGGCAACAGCACATCCACGGATATGCGCAGCGGTGCAATGGCCCTGGGAGGGCCTGAGGCCATCATTATCATCAAGGCCAATACCCAGATAGCCCATTTTTATGGTCTTCCGTGCAAAGCCGGCGGGTCCGTCACAGATTCATTTTTTCCGGATATGCAGGCGGGCATCGAGTCTGGCATCAGCCTGTTTACAGCTCTGGCATCCGGGGTTAACATGCTGGACCAGTCCTGCGGTATCCTGGCCTGTTTTAATGCCATGAGTTTTGAAAAATTTCTGATTGATGAAGAAAATTGCGGTTACATCAAAAGGGTTTTAAGACCTTTGGAGGTTACAGATGCAACCATTGCCATGGATCAAATCAAAAAAGCCGGCATTGGAGGCGCTTATCTGACATTCCCTGAAACTTTTTCCCAGTTTAAAACAGAATTTTTCATCCCAAAGCTGGCTGTACGGGGTGGATATGAAAATTGGAAAAAAAATGGTAAAAAGCAAATTTGGGAAAGAGCTGCAGAATATAAAACCAAGCGCTTGTCATCCTATGAAAAGCCTTATATCGATCCCGCGATCGAAAAAGAATTGATGGCATTTGTTGATTGCCGCAAAAAAGAAATAACAAAGGGATAAAAAAAGGAGAGATGCATGAGAAAATTATTAAGAGTTGACATGGCAAAGGGAACTTGCATAACCGAGGACGTGGATAAACAATATCCCAATGCAGGGGGAAGGAGTCTTACTTCCGCCATTATAGCCGCTGAAGTAAATCCCCACAGCCATGCCCTTGGAGCTTCAAACAAGATCGTAATTGCTCCGGGGCTGTTAAGCGGAACCTCCTGCGTTAATTCAGGCCGCCTGTCCATAGGCGCCAAAAGCCCTTTGACAGGAACTATCAAGGAGAGCAATGTCGGCGGCACTGCAGCCCTGTATCTGGGCAAGATGCAGATCGCTGGAATTGTTATCGAGAACCTTCCGGCTCAAGGCAGTTTATTCAGTCTTCTTGTGAAGACAGATGGTGCTGAACTTATGCCGGCCGATGATCTGAAAGGCCTGGGAAATTATGATCTGGTGGAAAAATTAAAAGAAAAGTACAGCGATAGGGTCAGCATCATATCAATAGGTCCTTCAGGAGAAAACAGACTTTCCAGCGCTACTGTGGCTGTTACAGATCCTGACGGACGTCCCTGCCGGCACGCCGGTCGTGGCGGGATCGGGGCTGTTATGGGATCAAAGGGATTAAAAGCCATTATCGTGGATCCAGCGGATGCGCCCGGCGTTCCGATTTCTGACAAGGCGGCCTTTAAAAATGCTTCCAAATTTCTTAAGAATATGCTTGTTGAATCCGATTATACAGCTCCTAAAACCGGAGAATATGCAAAATACGGCATGAACCTGATCATGGATCCGGTCAACGATCTGGGGGCTCTGCCTTCTTATAACTACCGCCAGGGTCAGTTTGAGGGGGTTTCAAAAATAAATGGCAAGGCTCTGTACAATACCATCAAGGAACGCGGCGGGAAATATAATCATTCCGGTTGTTCCACATGCATTATTCAGTGCTCAAATGTCTATGTTGATATTGATGGCAAGTATGTTACTTCGTCTCTGGAGTATGAAACTCTTTTTGCCCTGGGCTCCAATTGCGGTATTGACGACCTGGACGCTCTGGCTCAAATGGACCGCCTGTGTGACGATTATGGTATCGATACCATGGAAACCGGCTGTGCCATTGCTGTGGCCATGGAGGGTGGTGTTAAATCATTTGGGGATGCCAATGGTGCCATTGAGTTGATTAAAGAGATCGGCAAGTGCTCTCCTATGGGACGAATTCTGGGCAGCGGGACTGAAGTGACGGGTAAAGCCTATGGGGTAGTGCGGGTTCCTGTAGTTAAGGGACAGTCCATGGCAGGCTATGACCCAAGAGTAATCAAGGGCCTTGGCGTAACCTATGCAACAAGCACCATGGGGGCGGATCATACCGCTGGATTTGCAGCTGTTTTCAGCGAAACAGACAGGGATCCAAAGGGCAAGGCAAGAATGTCCAGGGACAGTCAGAATCTTATGGGATTTATTGATACAATCGGCATTTGTTTTGCCGTGACCGACGTGGCCAAACAAGATAATGGCGGCGTTGAGTCCATGGCCAACATGGTGAATGCCACGTATGGCTGGAAGAAGACCATGAAGGATTATATTGAATTGGGTAAAAATGTACTGGCTATGGAAAAAGAATTTAATGAAAAGGCCGGGTTCACGGCAAAAGATAATCGTCTGCCCGAATTCATGCGCACTGAAAAGGTTTCACCCAACAACACTGTGTTTGATGTGTCCTATGATGAAATCGATGAGATGTTTGAGCAGTAAAATGTAAATTTTTGTTCAATCATGAACAATGTGATATCGGCGTTAGGGTCACTGAACTATTTGTTGCCGGGGCCCTTATGGCCCGGATTCATGTTTAGAAAGGAGATTTGTACCATGCAGGAGTGGGTAACCAAAACTCTGGTAGAATATACCGTTGGAACCAAATTTGAAGATTTTCCCAAAGAGGTGATCGAAAAAACCAAACACCATCTTTTAGACAACCTTGGCTGTTCCCTGGGAGGCAGTAGATCCCCCATTGGCAATAGTGTTCTGACCCCTTTTAAGCAAATGGGCGGCAGTAAGGAAGCAACCCTCATTGGCGGGGGTAACAAGGTTCCCTGTATTCAGGCGGCATTTGTCAATGGCACCAATGCCAATGCACTGGATTTTGATGATACCTATCTTGCCAACGGCATTGGACATCCCGGATCATCAATCATACCGGCCGCCCTGGCCGTGGGAGAATGGAAACAGACCACAGGAAAACAAATTCTTACGGCCATCATAACGGCTTATGATGTGGGCAATCGTATTGGTCTTGGAATCCAACCCACCCATGAAAGGCTGCAGAAGGTCTGGGGAGTGGGGACCTGGCAGACATTCGGTGCTGTGGTGGCTGCCGCTAAAACAATGAACCTGAATACAGACCAGATGTTCAATGCCTTTGGTGTTGCCGGAGCAACGGCCCCTTTGCCCAATACTCAAAAATGGGGATGGGATATAAAAGAACGGCCCATTCACTGGGTCAAGGAACCCACAGGCTGGCCCTGCTGGACCGGAACCCTGGCAGCAGTTCTGGCTGAAAACGGGTTTATCGGAAACCGGTATATTCTGGATGGGGACAATGGTTTCTGGATCATGGCTGGTTCAGACCAGTGTGATTTTGAAAAAATGACAGCCGGACTGGGCCATGAATATGTAATCCTGAACGACATGAGCTTTAAACCCTATTCCTGTTGTCGCTGGCAACACCCGGCCCTGGACTGCATAAAACTGATAAAACAGAAAAACAAGCTTGCGCCTGCAGATATTAAAGAGATCATCATCAATTCATTTTCCTGGGTAAAATCCCAGGAAGTGTATGAACCTGTCAGCGTTGTTGATGCGCAGTTCTGCATCCCCTATACTGCGGCAATGGTGATGATGGGAGAAAAACCAGGTCCGGGCTGGTACACCCTGGAAAAGCTTGCGAATCAAGAGATCATTGATCTTGCAGCAAAGGTACGGGTAAATGTTGATCCGGAGCTGGACAGGATCTATGTGGAAAATGAGGAACTCACGGCAAGGGTTGAGGTGATCACACAGAAAGGTGACTCCTTGGTAGAATTTGTTGAGATTCCATTTGGTGATCCCCGGAATCCATTGTCTGTGAAAGACGTTGAGGACAAGTTCAGGAATCAAGCTTCCTTTGTTCTGGATAATGACCAGATAAACCAGGCTGTTAAAATGATTCTGGATTTTGATAAACTTGCAAATATAGACGAATTAATGACAATACTTGCAGGAAAATAGTTTAAGAAACATCAATAAATTTGACAAATATAGGAGAAAAATAATGGCGCTTAAAGGAAGTTTGTTCATGAGCCCGGAAAGAGTAATTTTCGGTCGTGGCGTGGTTCGTGATACAGGTACTTACGTCCAGCAGATGGGAGGTAAAAAAGTTTTTTTAGTGGCAGATAAGATCATTGCCGGCCTTGAGCCATTCAAATCCATTGAAAAATCTTTAAAAGAAAAAAACATCGACTACATCCTTTATCTGGATAGCGATGTCAACCCAACTGATGTGCAGATTGACAACGGCTGTAAAATTTACAAGGAAGAAAAATGTGATGTCATTATTGGTGTTGGCGGCGGAAGTAATCTGGATACGGCCAAATCAATCGGAATCATAGCGACAAACCCGGGTTCAATCAGGGATAATTTTGTTCTCAACTATGTATCCGATCCCTATGACACGCCCAATAAAAATGCAATTCCCCCAACGATCATGATCCCGACAACTTCCGGAACCGGCAGTGAGGTCGGGGCCTGGACCGTGGTAACCAATACAATTGAAAATTATAAAGGGTTTTGCGGCGGATGGATGTGTCTGCCGAAAATTGCCTTACTGGATCCCGAAATGACAGTCAGCATGCCGCCAAAACTGACCGCTTCAACCGGGTTTGATGCCTTGATTCATGGGTTTGAAGCTTATTATCATCGCTACAAGATGCCCCAGACCGATATGTATGCCCTTACCGCGATCAAAAGAATTTTCAAATTTCTTGGCCGGGCCGTGGCAAATGGAAACGATATGGAAGCCAGAGAACAGATGCTTCTGGGTGCAATGGAAGCCGGATTTGCAATGAATACGGGTTGTGCCCTGATACATGCATCAGGGCTTCAGCTGACATCAAAATTCGGATTAAGTCATGGTGAAACCCTTGCAATTATGGCGGGCCCGGTTATGCGGTTCAATACCATGGCATGTGTAGACAGGATGATTGATGTGGCAGAGGCAATGGGAGAAAATGTTCAGGGGCTTGGCAAACTGGATGCTGCGGATAAGGCAGCAGAGGCCATGGAAAAATTTGCAGTATCTCTTGATCTGCCGATCCGTCTGACAAAGGAGAAACATGATCCGGCAATGATTCCCAAAATGGCCACATTAGCCCTTAAAAATGATAACACCTATGGAAGTCCCCGTGTTCCAACCCAGGAAGACTTAGAACGGCTTTACAGACAGGCGTATTGTGATCTTTGATTTCTTCTGAAAGGTCAGGAACAAAAATGTTAACCGGCTGTGGCGGCTTGATGAACGATCATGACGTCTACGGCCACACAGCCGGTGGCACTGACTTTAATCGGATTGATATCCATTTCTTCAATGAATTCCCCCAGATCATGAGCCAATAAAGAAAAATTGGCAAACGCTTCTGCCAATGATTGTTTATCGCAAATCTGTGTACCCCTAATACCTTCCAGCAAAGGTTTGATTTTTAATCGATTGATCATTGCCAATGCATCCTCTTTTCCAAAAGGGGGCAGTGCGATCTGCTTATCTTTAAAGATTTCAATAAATACCCCTCCACTGGCAATCAATACCAACGGACCGAATTGAGAGTCTTTGATGCAGCCAAAAGCCACTTCAACGCTGCCTGTTTCCATACGGGTGACCAGAACCTTCTCCCCCAGGCGACTTGACAAATCCGTATAGGCATCAAGAATCTGTTGATCCGTTGATAAATGTAATTGAACCCCCTTTACATCGGATTTGTGTAAAATTCCCGGCATGGCTGTTTTCATGGCAACGGGATATCCGATTTTTCTTGCCGCAGCAATGGTCTCATCTGAACTTACGGCCAGATACGCTTTTGGGACAGGGATCTGATAATCCTTTAAAAGGGCCAGGCTTTCCAATTCATCCAGGGGCTTGGCTTGTTGCAATCGATGGATCCATTTACTCTTATGGCAATTGTCTTGAAAGATGTCAGAGGTCTTTTGATCCTGTTTTATGAAATCCCGATAGTCAAAGGCATGCTTGATGGCTAAAAGCGCCGGAATGGTGCCGCTGAGTGCGGTAATGCCCCAGGATTGAAGCCTTAGTGCCAGATCCTGGGATTCACTTCCGATATGATTGGTCATCACGACGATGGGTTTTTTAGCTTTTTTAGAAATCTTCTGGCAGATTAATGCAAATGTTTCATGCAGCCAGAAACCTGAGGTCAGATCTGCTACAAAAAGGGTAATCCCCGTGTTTTCATCTTCAACCAATGCCTGCAGGCAGTTTTCATAGATGCTTTCATAATTATTGCCCGTTCCCCATGCATCAAGGGGGTTGATCGGGGATAACCCCGGATCCAGATTTTCCTTTAAGATGCAAATGGTTTTTTCACTGATATCGGCAAATTTGATCCCCATCTCTTCGGCCAGATCCATCAATACTTCCCTTTCACCCCCCGAATCCATAATCGCGGCCAGGTTACCCTTTAAAACCGTTTTGTCCATGGATAACAACTGGCAGGTGGCTGCCATCTCTTCCAGGCATTTGACCTGGATCACTCCATGGCGGGCAAACAATGCCTGAAAGGCGGAATCATTCCCTGCAATGGCCCCTGAATGGCTCACGGCAAGCTTTGCTGCAGCTTCGCTCCTTCCGGCTTTTAATACAACAATGGGGATCTTTTTTTTTCTGGCCTTTTCCAGCCCCTGGATAAACCCCTCAGGATTTCTGACAGATTCCAGAAAAAAGGCCACTACTTTTGTGGTGGGCATATCCAGCGCATAATCCAGATAATCAGATGCCGTGGTAACCAATTCCTGGCCCGTGGAAACTGCCAGGTTAAAATGAATTTTTTGATCGTTCCAGAGCAGTGCCGTTAACCCGGACCCGGACTGGCTGATATAGGCCACTCCCCCTTTTTGAAAAGATCTTGCAATATATTGCGGGAAGATTCTCAACTGGCTGTCCAGATTGTAAAACCCCATCCCTCCGGCACCGCAGATGGGCATGCAGGCCTCTTTTGCAATGGCTGCGATCCGATCCATCAGGGGGGGATCTACATCCTTTTCAAGAAAGGCGCTGCCAAATAATACGGCAGAACCGATGCCAAGCCGGATGGCCTCTTTCAGCTGTGTTTCCAGCCTGGCATTGCCAATGGCAAGGACAGCCAGATCCACCTTTTCTGGCAGATCTGTCAAAGAGGGGTAGCATTTGATTCCTTCAACCGAATCGTATTTTGGATTGACACAGTATATGCGGTCTTTATATCCGGAAGCCAGGACTTCTAACAGCATATCGTTGCCGGCAACATCTGGTTTTGTTGTAGCCCCGACAAATGCGATGCTTTTGGGGTTTAATAAGGGGTCTAAATTTTGTTTTGGTTTGTTTTCCATGCTGTTCACATCACCCAATAAGAATTGTCTTTGATATGGGGGTATCAAAATATTTTAAATTTTCCCAGGCATTTTTCAGTTTTAATTCACCCGTTTCCAGCTTTGTGACAATGTCCACGGCAGTCTGCATAAAAGGCACTTCAATGCCAACTTGTCTGGCCAGTTCGATAAATTTTCCATTGATCTGATTGATTTCACATTTTCTGCCTTTTTCAATGTCTTGAAGCATACTGGCAACTCCGGCCCGGAAAGGAGAATATATGGGGGTCCAATACTGATAGATGACTTCATCCATATCTTCTTTTGTCGAGAATCCCACATTTGCCATCGTCGGTTGCAGCCCGAATAATTTTTCCGGATGGATACCCATTTTTTCAATAATAAGGCCGGCTTCACGTCCCAGGTGAGCGATGCAGGTCATAGCTTTGTAGGAATCCAGTATTTTCCCGTTGTTACATGCCAGAACAGCAGACATGGCGCTGAAGGTCGAATTGTCAGTCAGTTTTGAAAACCGGACACCCCGGATATTGGTTGAAATTACCGATCGTCCGAATCTGGAAAATATTTTCTGAATCGCTGTTGTTTTTACTGTGATCTGTCCGTCCAGTTGCCCAAAGGTAATCATCAGGGAATCTAAGGCTGATGTCAACTCTGACACCCCCGGTGCAAGCCAGGTTGCACCAAATTCAACACCACCTCCCATCACCCGGTCAGGTCCGACGATTTGCAGTGAAATATCCTCGGGAATCCCATTTTGCAGGGTGAGTACAATTGTTTGATCGTGCATATATTGCAGAGTTGAGGTAAGTGACTCTTTTAGGGTTGTTTGTTTTGTTGTTGAAATGATCAGGTCATATTTGCCTGTCATTTGATCGGACATGACTGCTTTGACTGGAATGGTGGCATCCATGAATCCCACAATTCTGGCCCCATCCCGATTCAGCGCATCTACGTGTTCTTTGTAGGAGTCAACCAGTTCAATATCCGCTCCTGCCCGGCTGATGAGAGCCCCTAATATCATTCCAATGGACCCGGCTCCGATTAAAGCAATTCTCATTTTATGTCAACCCCAGGATTGTTCTGGCCTGGGCCGGGGTTGCCAATCTGGCTCCCAGCCTTTCAATAATTTCTTTTGCCCGTACCACCAATTGAGCGTTTGTCGCCAGTATACCTTTGTCCAGGTACAGGTTGTCTTCCAGGCCAACCCGGGCGTTGCCTCCCATGATCACTGACTGAGCCACCATGGGCATCTCCTGCCTTCCAATGCCGAAAGCGCCCCAGGCGACACCCGGGGGTAAGGCATCAAACATGGTGACCACATTTCGGGTGGTGCCTTCTGCGCCATAGGGAATTCCCATGCACAATTGAAAAAGGGCTTTTTTATCCAGCAGATTTTCTTTTATCAATTGTTTGGCCTGCCAGATATGCCCTAACTCAAAGGCTTCAATCTCAGGTCTGACACCGGCCTTCTGAATCAGACCTGCACTTTCTCTGAGCATGTCCATGGTGGCGACATAGGCCGTGCTGCTATAGTTGAATGACCCGCAGTCCAGGGTACATATTTCCGGTTTGATGACCTGGATGTGGTGGACCCGCTGGGCCGGTGTAATCATGTCTGATCCGGGACCGGCCAGGGCAGGATTTTCTTTGCCGGGAATCAGGTCTCCGCCCATGCCCGTGGTAATATTCAAAATGATATCCGTGTCGCTGGCTCTGATCAATTTTGCAGTTTCTTTGTAAAGTTCCAGGTCTCTTGCGGGAAGGCCTGTTTTTGGATCTCGAACGTGAATGTGGGCGATTGCTGCACCGGCCTGTGCTGCCTCGATGGCTGCTTTTGCGATTTGTTCAGGTGTCACCGGTATTCCCGGATGTTTATCTTTGATATCACTTCCGCCGGTCACGGCACAGGTTAAAATAACATTTGTATTCATAATCATTTCCTCTATGGTTAATACTCGCCTTTTCCAAAAGTTTTACAGCATTGCAGAAAGACAAATCATTGCTTCATATGTTGATGCTTGGATTTTATAATCAAAGCGGTTGCTTTACAATGGGGAGTTTCCCTCATTGTAAAGTGGTGAAATTCCCCATTGATCGGACAAATAAAATACCCAGGTATTGATTTTTTTGTCAAGCCTAACGATGGCCGCTGCAATTCCATTTTGATTCACTATTGCTTTTCAAAAAAATCGTTATAAACGTAACCATGCAATATTATAACATATTTCACTAAATCAATTTTGAAAAGCACTGAAATTTTAAAATATATTCTAATATTTCAATTGGTTATCAGGTTCCCGCAAAATCATTATTGACTCATATTTTATTTGAGCGACGTCGGTATGGTTCAATAAACGATATCAAATCAGCCTATTATAGTTTTTTTCTTCACTTGGCATACAGTTTGCAAATTCACATCTGCAATATCAGTAAAGAGTTATGTTTCCATTATAATTTAGCCTGTAATTAAACTCTTTTTATGATCAGGAGGTAAAAATATCGGTAACAGCAGATGTACTGGAGCAGCCTTGATCTACAAGTGCTTTGACAACGTCTTCAACTTATGGGGGCTGACCCCCATGTCGGGCTGGCATAAAAAACAGGATAGCCAACCGGTTTATACGCAAAATAGATGCTGAAATTTTAAAAAATTAAAATACGTATTTGACAAACCTATTAGCGTTAGATATGGTTTAAAGAAAAAATTAAAATAATAAAAAAAATTAGGTTCATCTATGAGAAATGTGTTGATATTGATTTTCAAACGAAGTGGAGCAAGCCTGATAACTATATTTATTATCTCGCTTATTATTTTTATCGGTGTGGAGTTGCTTCCCGGGGACGTGGCTGAAACCGTTCTGGGCCAGGGCGCAACACCTGAGACGGTGGAGCAGTTTCGAAAAGCGCTCAAACTTGATTTGCCGCCGCATATCCGATATGGCACCTGGCTGAATGATTTTGTACATGGTGAATTCGGCAATTCCCTTGCCAATGGCAGGCCTGTTTCTGAGTTGATCGGCTGGCGCTTCGGCAACACCTTGTTCCTAGCCCTGTTCACTGCCGCGATTGCAATTCCTTTGGCAATTATTTTAGGCATGGTTGCAGCATTTTATCGGAATACTTTTTTTGACAAGATGATTTCAACAACGACTCTTTCGTTTATTTCTTTTCCGGAATTTTTTATAGCCTATATTCTGATCAGTCTTTTTTCGGTAAAATTCAATATTTTCCCCAGCCTGGCAATCAGTGATCCAAACATGGGGCTTGGCAGCAAAATATATTCCATCATACTGCCTTCACTGACACTCACCTTTGTGGTGACGGCACACATGATGCGGCAGACAAGGGCGGCCATAATCAATGTTTTAGCCAGTGCATATATTGAAATGGCAGAGATCAAAGGGATCAGGCGAGCAAGAATAATTGTGCTCCATGCATTTCCCAATTCTTTGTCCCCTGTGATCAATGTTATTGCAGTTAATATGGCATATCTTATTGTGGGGGTCGTCATTGTTGAAGTGGTGTTTGTATATCCGGGCTTAGGGCAGCTATTGGTTGATTCTGTTGCCAAAAGGGATCTTCCCGTTGTTCAGGCTTCAGGATTGGTCTTTTCAGTTGTTTATATTACTTTAAACCTCTTGGCTGATATTCTGGCCATGCTTTCCAACCCGAAATTGAGACAATCCCAAATTTAGAAAGGAGCCCCTTAGTGCTTAAGTTATTACGACAATCCCCCCTTTCAGCCCGGATCGGTATGGGTATCGTTATTGTTAATATTCTGATTGCTGTTTTTGCACCTTTGATCGCACCCTATGGAGAAACCAGTGTGGTCGGAGATGTCTGGGAAAGTTCTTCTGCCAAATTTTATTTTGGAACCGATCATCTCGGAAGGGATCTTTTTACTCGAATGGTTTACGGTGGCAGAAATACAATTGCACTTGCATTTGTCACCACGGCTATTTCATTTCTGCTTGGGTCATTTCTCGGTTTTATTTCTGCTGTTAAAGGCGCCTGGACTGATCAGCTGTTAAGCCGGGCCGTTGATATCATCATGGCATTTCCAACCCTTATTTTTGCCTTGATGATTTTATCCGTTCTAGGGTCCTCTATCCCCACCTTGATTTTTACCATCGCCATTTTAGATTCCACCCGGGTTTATCGATTATCCAGAGCCGTTGCCATGGACATTGAGGTAATGGAATTTGTTGAGGCAGCAAGACTAAGGGGCGAAGGGCTATGGTGGCTAATAAGGCATGAAATTCTGCCCAATGCCCTGCCCCCGCTGATTGCAGAATTTGGCCTGAGATTCTGTTTTGTATTCCTTTTTATTGCTTCTTTAAGTTTTCTTGGACTGGGCCTTCAACCACCACTTGCAGACTGGGGCGGAATGGTCAGGGAAAATTCCGGAGCAATTACATTCGGTATATTTATCCCTTTAATCCCGGCCGGAGCCATTGCCGTCTTAACCGTGGGTGTCAATTTAATTGTTGACTGGTTTTTGCATTTATCAAGCGGCCTGCACGAATAGAAAGGAAAATAAGATTGAACAATCTGCTGGAAATAAAAAATCTGTATATTGAAGCCCATTATGATGAAAAATGGCAACCCATAGTCCATAACATCAGTCTTGATCTGAAAAGGGGAGAGGTTCTTGGGCTGATCGGTGAATCCGGTGCCGGCAAATCAACCATCGGCCTGGCTGCCATGGGATATGCACGCCAGGGGTGCAGGATTGCATCCGGATCTATAAATCTTGACGGCAAAGAATTGTTTGAAGCGTCTGAGGAAGATTTAAGACTGATAAGGGGATCAAAGATCTCTTACGTGGCCCAGAGTGCGGCTGCATCCTTTAATCCAGCCCATCGTGTGATAAAACAATATGCAGAAGCACCTGTCCACCATGGGCTGATGAACCACGCAAAGGCTGAAAAAGAGGCGATTGAAATTTATCGTCGCCTTTTTTTGCCAAACCCTGAAAAAATTGGATTTCGTTATCCCCACGAACTTTCAGGGGGCCAGCTCCAGAGAGCCATGGTGGCCATGGCCATGTCCTGCCATCCGGAGATTATTGTATTTGATGAACCCACAACAGCACTGGATGTTACCACCCAGATCGAGGTTCTGGCAGCTGTCAAGGAAATAACAGAAAAGATGAATAAAGCGGCTCTTTATATTACCCATGACCTGGCTGTTGTGGCCCAGGTCGCCCATAGAATTATGGTATTGAGAAACGGCCGGCTTGTTGAAGTGAATGAAACAAGGGAATTGATTAAAAACCCCAAGGAAAAATATACCAGGGAATTGTTAAATGTCAGATCCTTAAGGGAAGACAAAACGATTACGGATAAAATGAATGTGATCCTGGATATCAAGGATGTGGCTGCAACTTACACAGGATATGATAATGTTGTTGAAGATATTGATTTAACCGTCAGAAAAGGTAGAACAGTGGCGCTGGTGGGAGAGTCCGGCAGTGGGAAAAGTACCCTTGCAAAGGTGATTACCGGTCTTCTTCCCGCAATTAATGGGTCTATAAAGTTCCTTGGAAAAGAACTTCCCCGAAAATTGAAAGACAGGAAAAAAGATGATTTAAGAAAAATGCAGATGATTTATCAGATGCCTGATACTGCATTAAATCCCAGGCAGACTGTCAGACAAGTAATTGGCAGGCCCCTTGAATTTTATTTCGGGATACGGGGTAAAAAGGCTGAAGATCGAATCAGGGAGCTTTTAGTGGATATTGAACTGGATCCAGATCACTATATTGGTCGTTTGACCACAGAGCTTTCCGGCGGGGAAAAACAGCGGATCTGCATTGCCAGAGCCCTGGCTGCAGAACCGGAACTGATCATTTGCGATGAAGTCACATCCGCTTTGGATCAACTGGTGGCAGAGGGCATACTGGATCTTTTGCAGGACCTGCAAAATAAAACCAACATGGCATATTTGTTTATTACCCATGATCTTGCTACAGTCAAAGCCATTGCCGATAATATTGTTATTATGCTTCAAGGCAAAATCATTGAACAAGGTGTAAAAAAGGAGATTCTGTCTCCGCCCCACCATGAGTATACGGATAAATTGTTGGCATCAGTACCTGAAATGGACCCGGATTGGCTGGACAACCTTTTAGAAAAGCGTGCTTCAACATTTATTTAATTTAATAACGCAACAAGAAGGAGAAAAACATGTCAGAACTATCAAGGTTAACTAAAATGTTTAATCAAAACAAAATTAGTAGAAGGCAGTTTATCACACAGGTTTCAGCTCTTGGTCTTGCAGCAGCTATTTCCCCTGCGCTTCTGGCGGGAACGGCCCAGGCATCTGTTCCCAAAAAAGGCGGTCGTTTTAGAATCGGAATCACGGGTGGGTCCACTACTGACTCCATGGATCCTGGGACACTGACTTCCAACATGAACCAGAACATCAACTGGCAGCTCAGAAACAATCTTGTTGAAATCGACCATACTTTCAACGCCATTCCTGAACTGGCCGAGTCCTGGGGCGCCTCTGCAGACGCTAAAACCTGGACTTTCAAGCTGCGCAAGGGTGTAGAATTTCATAATGGCAAAACCATGACATCAGAAGATGTTATCTTTTCCATAAACCATCACCTGAGTGAAGAATCCAAATCTGCAGCCAAAGGTAATTTAAAAAGTATTACAAACATTAAAGCAGATGGACCCAATGAAGTCGTTTTTGAGCTTTCCGGCGGTGCTGCTGATTTCCCGTTTATTCTGGGCGATTATCACTTGACCATTTGTCCGGCCGGAACAGCAGGACCGGAATTCGAAAAAGGCATCGGTACCGGTGGATATATGCTGGAGAAATGGGAACCGGGTGTCGGGTCTTTTACAAAACGCAATCCTAATTACTGGAAAGAGGGAAGAGCCCATTTTGATGAAATTGAGACCCTGTCCATCGTGGATACCAATGCCAGAACAAATGCTTTAAAAACAGGTCAGATAGACTACATGGATCGTGTTGATCTTAAAACAGTCCATCTCATGAAAAAGATGCCCGGGGTAAATGTCAATGCTACAACAGGAACGGCACACTACACCATCCCCATGATGGTAGATCAAGAACCTTATGGTAACAATGATGTTCGTACGGCTTTAAAGCTTGCCATTGATCGTGAGGCATTGGTGAAACAAATTCTGCGGGGCTATGGCTCTGTTGGTAATGATCATCCCATTGCACCGGTACAGCAATTTCATGCAAAAGATCTGGAGCAAAGAAAATATGATCCGGAAAAAGCCAAATTTCATATGAAAAAAGCCGGCATGCTTGACCATGTCTTTAATCTGCATGCTGCAGATGCTGCATTTGCAGGAGCAGTGGATGCTGCTATCCTTATCAAGGAACACGCCAAAAAAGCCGGCATCAACATAAATGTTGTCCGGGAACCTGATGATGGTTATTGGAGCAATGTCTGGATCAAAAAAGAATGGTGTATGTGTTATTGGGGCGGACGTGCCATTGAGGACATGATGTTCTCAGTTGCATACTCAGACGGCGCTCCCTGGAATGATACCCATTGGAAAAATAAACAGTTTAACGAAATTTTGATAGCTGCAAGAGCAGAGCTGGATAAAGAAAAACGCCGGAAAATGTACTATGATATGCAGGAAATATGCAGAAATGACGGCGGAACCGTTGTTCCCATGTTCAACCAGATGGTTGAAGCCAGTTCAGATAAATTCGATCATGGACCTCTGTCTGCGGCCATGGCCCTGGATGGAATGAGAGTTGGTGAACGCTGGTGGAAGAAATAATAATCCCTTATAATTAATTCAAACTAAAACAGGCCGAAAGTAATACTTTCGGCCTGTTTTCAGTTAAAGCGGTTTTTGAGCCGATATTATGACGGCTTCACCGATTCTTTTAATACAATGTCAGGCCTGCCTGTTAAGCTGGCATAAAGGGTTCTTCCCATAAAAATCGGATCACCGCCGGCAGTGGTTGGGATCTTGTCCTGGGTTTCCAGCATAACTTCCTGGCAGCTGGTCCCGGAAACCCGGGCCCTTTCCCTCACAATTCGGACCAAATTTTTTCTGGCAAAACGGTCTGCATTTTTAAAGCTTTTAAAGTGACGGGTTCCGGCAATCCCTTCCACTATAAACTCGCCCTTGTCCCCGGGTACAATTCTTAATTGTTTTTTTATGACCACACTAGAGGTAATGGCACCTATGGCATTGGCCACATCTGCATCCTCAGGCAGGATGGCTTTTGCACCAAGGGGTTTTACTGCTTTGGGAAGAAAAAATTTAGTGGGAGCGCCTATGCCGATAACGGGACGTTTAAGCTTAATGGAAACCTCATAATGAGGATTTTCATGGGTCAGCAGATTATCTATCAGGACTTTACATACGGGGCAGGTGTTTATCGCTTCAGGATCTGTCTCATCATCCAGCTGGCGTTTTAAAAGTTCAATGGTTAACAGGTTAACTCCCATATCCAGAAGATGCCGGGTCAATTCAGGCATTGATTTTTTAGTCAGAAAGCAAAACATCTGGCAGTATTCTTGAGCCATCTGTGTGTCCCATTTAATAAACTGACCTGTGATATGTAAAAGATCCGTTAAGGTAAGTCCGCATCTCTGCAGGATAAAATTTTCTTCAAGCCGCTGCAAAGGAAGGCTGAAGTCGGCGAGAACATTGGTTTTTTGAACAAGTTCCTCAATGGAATGCGGTCTTGCTGTAAGCAGGGAAACAATTTTTTTTTCCATGGAGGTCAATTCAAGCTGCTTTATAGAGCCGGTCAAAGCAAGAATCTGCATTTTCCGGGTAGTGGTGGCATGGCGATGCAGGTTTTGATTTAAAAATTGTAACGCCTCGTAAGTCCCTGGGTACATTTGACCCAGCCAGGCAATTGGAGCCACCCTTTTGGGACCGATGGAAAATTGTCCCTTTGTAAATTCGATCAAACTGTCTCCGCCAAGGCCTGTCGTTCGAATTTCAAGGGCTTTAACATGGGTCCTGTGCCCCCCTACAATTGATCCTTTTTCATTGAGGTTTACCAGGTTGTCTGTCAGAGCTGCAGTATCGGTTGTTGTTCCCCCCATGTCCACGACCAGAGCATCTTTAATTCCCGTCAGATGTCTTGCCCCTGCAACGCTGGCAGCAGGACCCGAAAGAATGGTTTCAACGGGTCGTTGTTTGGCCATGGATGAACTCATTAATGTTCCATCACCTTTGACCACGACGATTGGGGCAAGAATACCAAGGGCTGCCATGACTTTTTCAAGATCAAGAAGCAGGCTGGCCAGCCGCGGGATAATCCGTGCATTAAGCATGGCAGTTATAGCCCTTGTCTGAAAATTTAAGGTGTCAGATAATTCATGACCACAGCTGACAAAGAGGCCCGTGTGTTGATGAATAATTTCTTTGACCTTAATTTCATGCTCAGGATTAATGGAACCTGCAAATCCTGACACTGCAAAGGCGGTTACTCCATGGTTTTCAATCATTTGTACCGCTTTTTGTCTGACCTCATCCGGATCAATGGCAATGATTTCTTTACCCGTGATTTCCAGCTGCCCTTTAATAATGGATTTGGGTTGAAAGGATAAGTTTTTATCAACGTCAAGGCCATAGGGCGGCATGAGAATCACACCGACTTTTTGACCTTCATTTTCGACAATGGCATTGGTTGCAAGGGTTGTGGACAAAGCAATCAATTCCACCTGGAGCAGTTTTTCCTGATCCAGTTTTTTTAATGCGCTGTGAATTCCTTTGGTAAAATCCCATTTTGTGGTCAAAGATTTGCTTTTGCAAAGAGTTTTATTTGTTTTAAGATCATAAATCACCGCATCTGTGTAGGTGCCCCCGGCATCAATACCCAATCCTGTTTTTATATAAGAGTTGATATGAATTTTTTGATTTTGTATCTCTATCTTAGAAGAGGTGTCATCCAAATTTGCTTTAAAATTCAGGATGGGATTGGCAGACAGGGTGGATTGTATTGCATCAAACCCGATCACATGTTCCGGCGGTACAAACAGGATGTCATCGCTGGAATCAAGGGCGGTGATCATTTTTTCGATCAAGGCTTGCCCCCCTTTTATTTTATCATACTTCCACTTGTATTCATTGGCCATCTCCAGGGCCAATTTTTCATACCTGGGGGATGTTTTTGCGCCGGTTTCAATAAGAGCAACCCTTTGATAGTTTTTCTGCCATGAATTGAGAAAATCAAATGTTTCCCGGGCAGCATCTTTGCCGTGTTGTTCAACCAGGTCATTGAAGTTTAATTTTTTATCACCAAAATAGGCCCACTGTTTTCTCTGAGACATAGGTTCTGTTTTTTCTTCACACCATCCGGCTGAAAGATAATATGTCCCGGGATATTTTTTAAATTCACGTTTATAGGCCTGATCTCCCCCCAGGAATAAAGCAACACAATCATGCACTTTGGGAATGGTCAAGGGAACGCCCCGGGATTGAATGCCAATGGTTCCTTTACCGCAGATACCATACCCGATTATAATGCGGTCGCACAAACTTGTTGCTGAAATTTCATCAATAGCGGTTTGAAGCTTTTCCTTGAGCAGTTTTGGATTGTTGTGAAGTCCTGCCTCCAGGAATTTATAATCAATATCAATCCCCAGCTTTTTGGCGCTGTGCTTCATATCAATGGCCAGAACAGCACACCCAATTGCATAAATCTTTTTTTCCAAATTATTACCCCGATCATTTATTCTCTGTTCATCGTTTTAAACTGGTGCAGGTTCTAATCTGGTACCGGTTGAGCTATGTGTCAAGGTAAACCAGATAGAAATCTGTTTTTATTTTAAAAAGGTATCTCCTTTTTCAAAATCTCCTTCTTTGAATCGACTGTAGCGCAAGGGATTATCCTTGTTATCCATTTTGCCTGTGGCAATATCTGCCACTCTTTTACCGGCTGCAGGAGACATCATCACACCGCACCAATACCCGCAATTCAGATGGAATCCCTTGATTTCTTCACAAGGCCCGATCACGGGTTTGTCATCTGGGGTGTAAACATACATTCCTGCTGATACATCAACGTCGTCTGCTTTCAGGTCATCGGCAATGGTTTCAAAAAACGGGTTCAGGCGGGATGCCCGGTGGATGGACTCCGCAGCAAAGTCCCAGTCGGTGGGCAGCTCATCTGCAGGCGGGCTTTCCGGTTCTCCTGGGTCCACCCATGCGCAGAGTACGCCGCCTGCTTCCGGCCGCCAATAGCTGTGGTTTTTAAGATCCACGGTAAAAGGCGCATCCATGGGCACCAGCGGATGGCTGGTCCGAATATATGCTTTTTGGCGCCGAATCGTTGTTAACGGCATGTCAAGACCGGCCATTTTACCAATGACCCCGGCATAGGGTCCTGCGCAGTTGACAACAAGGCGGGTGCTGATCAGACCCTTATCTGTTTCTACAGCACAGATTCCCTGGTTATCCTTTTGGATGCCCGTAACCATTGTTCTCATGAAAAAATCAACATTTTTTGCCCCTTTTGCAAACCCATAGGTGGTTTCATGGGTGGACAGCCATCCATCCCTGTTGTTGAACGTGGCGGCAAGAGCATCCGGCGCAAGAAAGGCAAAGCGGTCGTGAAGATCTTTCCCCGTGATCAGTTCAGATCCGGGTATTCCAAGGGTCTGATAGGTCTGAATGGCTTTTTCAAGATCCGGTATCTGGGCCGGATCATCCGTTACAAACAGGTATCCTTTCTGGCAAAGATGAATGTCAATATTCGTCAGTTCCACCACGTCCCGGAAGTTTTCAAACATTTCCACACTGGTAAGGGCAATATCGGCCATGGATTTTTCCGTGAACTGGGTGCGAAAACATTCTGCACTGGCTGCAGTGGTAAGGCTTGACAGACCGTCTCGTTTTTCAACCAGAATGACCTTCATACCGGTTTTGGATAACCAGAAAGCCGTGGCTGCACCCACGATGCCGCCGCCGATGACAACGGCATCTGCTGTTTTAGTATTAAAAGTTTGTGGAATCGTTATGCGACTCATTTTAAGTTTCCTTTATCATAATTTTATCATATCTTTTAACCCGACACGAACCAGTGTTTCTTTTGTCGGGATGCCGTTTTTATCCCATCCCCGCGCGCTATAATAGGCATCCAAAAGTTCGTCCAGCTCCTCAAGGCAGAGGTAGTGCCCCTTGTTGGGACCGCTGGGGGTGGGTTCCTCATAAAACCGCGGCGGCGGATAATCCAGGCTTCGGCCAAAATCCTTGATTTCTCTTGCCGATATCATCCGTGTCAGATTCCAAACTTTTTCAGAGATCTTGATAAGGTCATCCCAGGTTATTTCTTTCCCCGTAATAACTGAATACAATTCAGCATAATTTTCAACTTCAAAACCCAGCTCCATCATCTGGAGGCGGCAACATCCAAGCAAGTCAAAGGCCGGGCGGGTATGCTGGGAATCAATGACAAATCCGGCTGAATCCCTGCCCGAAACAATTGCTTTGGGTCTTTTATCTTCAACAGCACCGGCAGAGATCAAGTCATGCACATTGGTGGCCGCCCCTACCACATCATGGCCCAGCACCCAGGCACGGTTATGGTGAGCTCCGATATCGGCCGTCATATAGGCCAGCATCATGGACGGCGCATTGCGGCATTCATATCCCGTCCATTCCAGGCCCTTGACATGAATGGCAAATTTTTCAGAGCCGCCACCGATTTTTTCCGAAGCAATTTTAACCCCTTGAGAAAGCAGATCACCAAGATCATTCTGTCTTAAGCTGATCAGATTCAACAGGTAAACAATAGATTCAAGGTCCCCGAATTCAACTTTTTTTCCGATCTCATCTGTGGAAATTATTCCCTTTTCAAAGCATTCAATGGCAAAGGCAGCAACAGAAGCACCTGATATGGTATCAATTCCCAGCTCATCACACAGATAGTTGGCATAGGCCACCTCTTCAATGGTTTTGAGCATGCAGCTGCCGCCAAACAGCGCAATGGTTTCAAATTCCGGGCCCTCCAAATAGGCAGATCCGACAGCCGTTTTAGTGTGGCCGTATTTGCCACATGGCGTGGGACAGCAATAACATCCCTTATCCGTTATTTTTATCCGCTCCAGAACCATTTTCCCATTAATCATATGGCTGTGATCAATATGGGAGGTCTTAAAATTTTTAGTGGGAAAAGCACCGACCTCATTAACCCAGTCAGTGATACCGGCTGTTCCTTCAGGGGCCCAGCCCTTGAATCCCGGCTTTTGAGAGACTTTTTCAAATGCCTGTCGCCCTTTGGCATAGGCTTTTTCAATATCATGAACTGGGATGCTGCCCGTGCCCTTGACAGCAATGGCCTTGATGTTTTTAGACCCCAGGACTGCACCAATGCCGGTTCGGCCGGCCTGACGTCCGAAATCATGGGAAATGCAGGCAAATTTTACAAGCTTTTCCCCGGCAGGACCAATGGTCAGAATCTGAAAGTCTTCTCCAAGGTCTTTTTTCATCATTTCTTCGCAGGTGAGTGATCCCTTGCCCCAATAGTCTTTGGCAGGCCTGATTTCAACGGTGTCATCCTTGATATACAGATAGCTTGGAACCTTTGCTTTTTCAGTGATGACCGCCATATCATATCCAGCATATTTTAAGGCCGGTCCAAAATGCCCCCCCATATTTGAATCTGCATATCCGCCCGTGGCCGGGGATTTTGATCCAAAGTGGGTTTTGCCGCTGGCCGGAAGAAAATGCCCGGACAAAGGACCTGTGGCAATAACAAAGAGGTTGTTCTCATCAAAAGGGTCAGTATCGGGCAACAGTTCTTCATACAAGGTTTTTGCCACAAAGCCCCTGCCGCCGATGAACTCATCACACATTTTTTCTGACAGCTTAGGTTTTAAAATTTCTTCTATACCAAGGTTAATCCGTAGAATTTTGCCTGCATATCCATCCATTATTTGCCCTCCGCTATATTTTCTTTTTCAGATATCATAATGGCCTCTCTGGGGCAGACCTGTGCACATTCTCCGCAAAGAATACATTTGGCCGGCAGGTCATCTCCTGCTTTAATAATCATGACCGATCGGGGGCATGCCTCCACGCATTCATGGCAGGCAGTGCAGTCTTCTTCAATGATCCGGTAAATGCCGTCTTCAAGCGTAATGGCATCTACAGGACAGACGTCAGCGCAAGCACCGCATTGATCACAAAAATGGATCTGATAATGCCCGGGTGCCGGGAATAATCCTTCAATCCTCAACAGTGCCTTGGCAGATGTGACCTGTTTGAAATTTATAATGCTGCAGGCCAGTTTGCAGATACCACATCCTGAACAGTTTTTATGATTGAATTGTATATTCATTTACAATTGTTCCTAAAATGGATTAAAATCTTTTTATTTCCAGGATGCCTGCATCCGGTCCAGCTCTTTAATGATTTCTGCAGGAAGCACTCTTGGCTCGTGCTTCATTTTTTTCAAAGTCAGGGCCTGTAGGCGGTCTTCAAATTTTTTGGCACCGGCATCCACCCATTTTTGATAAATACTTCGATCAAAAAGTTCTGAGTATTTTATCTGCCTGAAATTATCCATGGTATGTTTCTGGGTAAGGTAGTGACCGCCTGGACCTACCTGGTCAATGACATCAATGGCAAGGGTCTCTTTGGTTATCGGGATGCCTTTCATAAAATGATGGACCGAATCCACAATGTCATGGGTTAATACCATAAATTCAGGCGATACCAGGCTGCCATGATCCATCCAGCTTGAGCAGTCATGGATCAGACCTGAACCGACAGCGGCAGAGGAAAGGCATTGAAATGCCACCTCTGCTCCTGCCTGGGCATCACAGAATTTTGAATCCGTTGCGCCGGCCGTCCCAAAAAAAGGCAATTGATAATGTTGTGCCATCTGTGCCATGGCACCTGTCATCAGGCTCAGTTCAGAGGCACCATAGGAAAAAATAGTTGTTTTCATGTCCATTATCGTGGTGAATGCACCATAGATAAAGGGGGCGCCCGGATTGACAAGCTGGTGAAGAACCAGGCCGCTTAAGGATTCTGCACTTCCCTGTACAATGGTGCCGGCAAAGGTGGCCGGTGCGGAACCACAGGCCTGTGGTGCCGGAAAATTGATCAGGGGGATGGATTTTTCAGCACAGAAAATAATTTTATCCACAGCAGGATCATAATAGAGCAAAGGGGAAATCGGTTCGGAATAATGGACAAGACAGGGGGCTTTGTCAAAATTTTCCTTGCCGCCACACAATAGCAGTCCCATTTCATAAATATCCTTGACGCTGTTGGTGTCTTTGCAGCAGAAAACAAGTGGTTTCTCGCAATTTTCCAATGTATTTCTCACCACCACGCGATCGGCAATATCCGGCGGCACATCATCTGCCATGCCAATGATCATGCACCAGTCGAACCGATCAAGACCATCACACAAGGCGGCTGTTGCCTTGACATGGTCACTTGTAAACCGGACTCTTTCATGGGTTTTGGGGTCCATGTAATCAATGCAGTCAAGACTGGGACCAAAGTAGGAGTTGTCCTTTTCAAGGAAAACAGTGCGCTCCCCTTTTTGATTGCCAAGAATCACCCGGTGTGGGGCAGCGGCAATAGCATCCTCCACCATCCACGAAGGAATTCTGACACGATTACCTGTGACTTTTGCTCCGGCAGCCTCTAATATTTCAAGTCCCTCTGAATGCGTCATTTTAATGCCTGTGCGTTCCAGGACCTCAAGTGTTGCCGCATGAATCCGGCTGATCTGTGCATCGTTAATAACACGCAGACTCGGTTTAAAATATAGATTTTCGGTTGCTATGCCCATTGTATCCTCCAATAATTAATAGGTTCAAATATTTAAAACATTACGGCAGTATTGGATGCTTTTTACAACCGCTTCATACTCTTTTTTCCGGGCGGTCTCAGGCCCGTCATCTCCTGCATCCCATTCCACTTCAATGTTGATACGGTTCATGGACGAGGTTTCTTTAAAAATCTGGAGGGCCTTTTTCAAATCAATGTCCCCATCCCCGCAGGCTACACCTGTAAATTTGCACCCGAACTGATCCCTTTCAATCCTGTGATCACAAAAATGATTTGTAAAGGATCTGGGCGCCAGGTTTTCAATGGCTGTCATGGGATCTTCCAGAACCATTACTGAATTAACCGTATCCACACAGGCACCCACACTTGCATGGTTGACCTCATCAATCAGCCATAATATCTCACTGGCAAAAGATTCAGTATGGTTTTCAAATGCCAGTTTGACACCCGTATTTTCTAACAAGGGTACAACTTTTTGGGTAAGCTTTGCAATATGGATAAGCTGTTTCATAATGTCCGGATGATGACGGCTTGCGCAGAGGGGACGGGGACGTCTCAAATCCAGGCTGACTTTTCCAATATCAGTTCCAAGGGCATGGGCAATTTTGATTCCCTGCTCCAGGGGATGGGTCAGTCTTGGGTCAAATTCTTCATCCAGGGAAAAATTGTATTCCAGGTAAAGCCCATGATCTTTTGCCGCGTCCTTGATTTTTGTAAGCTGTGCTGTATCCGTGGATTCGCAGTCAACCGCGGTGATGTGAAGCCCGTCCAGACCATTGTCCACGGCCCAGTCCATGAGTTTAAAAATATCCATTACCCTTGGCCAGGAGAGTGTGTGCCCTCCCCAGTTCTGTCCCATGCCGTGCAGATGAAAGCTGTATGTGTGTAATCCCAGTAACATGTTAATCTCTCCTTATTCATGTATTTCGAACTGATTTGATATACGCATCCAGGTCTTTTCGGATATTATCATCCATATCAGGTTCTTCATAGGTTTCAAGGATTTTTTTGTACCGGGCATTGGCCCGCTGCTCCATGGTCAAAGCGCCTTTGCTTTTCCAGCTGGTAAAATTGTCCCGTTCTTCCATGAGCGGGGTGTAAAGCGCCTCCTTAAAATGCTGGAATGTATGCATATGGGTTAGATATTCACCCCCTGGACCGACTTGCATGATCGCATCTACTGCCAGTTTTTCAGCAGTGATGTCCTCTCCCCGTAAGATCCTCTTGCACATCCCGCAGATTTCATTGTCAATGATGAATTTTTCATAGGATGCCGTTATATACCCTTCAAGGATGCCGGCAGAGTGAAGAACAAAGTTAATGCCGCTCATGGTGGCCATCATCATGCTCATCATGGATTCATAGGCAGCCTGGGAATCCACTGTTTTTGAATCAGTTAAAGCCCCGCCGCCCCGGACAGGGAGATTATAGAAACGACCCATTTGGGCTGTGGCAGCTGTATTGATGGCCATTTCCGGTGCGCCGATACTCAAAGTGCCGTACCGCATGGCAGTGGCTGATGATGACCCTGCAAATACAACGGGTGCGCCTTCCCGGACAAGCTGGCTCAGAGTGATACCCGCCAGTATTTCAGCATTCTGGACCACCAGGGTTCCCTCCATGGTGACCGGGGAGGTGGCCCCTGCAATGGCAAGGGAGGATATCAATTGCGGCATACCGGCTCTGGCATATTCCATGATGCCGCCGCACATCTTGTCATCAAAACCCAAAGGGGTTAAAGAACACAGAATGCTGATAAAAGGCGGTTTGTCTGCCATTTCTTTACGGCTTCCAAAAACAAGAGATGCCATTTCAATGGTTTGTCGTGCATCCATGGCACCGGTTCCGGCTCCCATAAACGGTTTGTCAGACAATATCATTGCACCATAAATTCTTTCAGCATTCCTATGGGCAACAGGAATATCATTTGGCTCTGTCATCATACCGCCGGTGATATCCATGTAAGGACTTTCATATGCCAATTTAACAAAGTTGTTAAAATCTTCAAGGGTTCCCTTTCTTCGGCCTTTATCTAGGTCATTGACAAAAGGGGCGCCGTAACACGGCATAAAAGCGATATTATCTCCCCCGATCGTGACATTTTTTTCAGGATTCCTGGCATGGAGAGTAAATTGAGACGGGGCTTTTTTGATCTGTTCTTCAACCAGTTTTTTTGGAAAAAATACCCTGTGTCCGTCTATTTTACAGCCAGCCTTGGCAAAAAGGTTTCTTGCGGGTTCATAAGAAAAATTAAGGCCTGCTGTCTCCATTATAATCAGCGTGGCCTCATGGATTTTTTCTAATTCATTGGTTGAAAAATATTCGAAAAAATGCATGGTACTTCTCTCCTGGTCTAAAGGTTGTCAATATGCAAAAAATTTGCATGATCCATGCCACATGATTTTCAGGTGATTGGTATTAAGCGATACTTAGATATTTTTGTATTATTTAAACAGTTTAATGTCATTGTCTTAAAGGTTTTTAAAAAAATAAAGGTTTAAATAAAACTGAAAAAATAAAAATTTTTTGATATTTCTTGCATTTTCCTTATAAAAGAGGCATTTATAAGAAATACATTGTGGTAGTAAAAAAAAATTATAAAAATTTTTTGATTTTATGGGTGATATGATGGAAAAGCTTATTCTGGAGGATATTGATATTTACAGGGTTTTATCATCCATGCATGAAGGCATATTGATTGCGGATACCACGGGGAAGGTATTGTTTTATAACGAAACCCAGGCCAGGATAGATGATTTAGATCCCGAAGATGTGATCGGAAAGAGAATTATAGATATTTACCAGCTTACCGATGATACCAGCACCACCATGCGTTGCCTGAAAAGCGGTCAGGCCATAATGAATGAACCAAAGGTGTACCAGACTAGATTCGGCAAAGTAGCCAATATCATCAATAATGTTTACCCCTTATATAAATCCGGAATATTGATAGGCGCCATTAACTTTTGTAAGGACTATCAACTTTTGGAAAAAACCATTGTGATGGGTCATAGGGCTTCCAAAAAGAAGAAGGCGGATAATGGTGCGCAGTTTCATTTTTCTGATATCATTGGATCAGATCCAGATATGCTTAATGCTGTGCGGATTGCCACCATGTCCTCTAATTCGCCATCTCCAATCATGATTTATGGAGAGACGGGAACGGGAAAGGAATTGTTTGCCCAGTCTATCCATAATCACAGTTCAAGAAGGGAAAAGCCCTTTATTCCGATAAATTGTGCGGCGATTCCGGAAAACCTTTTGGAAGGGATTTTGTTCGGGACTTCAAAGGGGGCTTTTACCGGTGCTATCAATAAACGCGGTCTTTTCGAGCAGGCTGATGGGGGAACCATTTTTTTAGATGAGCTGGATTCCATGCCGTTGGCACTTCAGGCTAAATTTTTAAGGGTTATTCAGGAGAAGAAGGTTAGAAAACTAGGGTCTCTAAAAGAACAAGATCTGGATATAAAAATAATCAGTTCAGTGGGACAGTCACCGTTGGAGATTATCCAGAAGGGCGCATTAAGAATGGATTTGTTTTACAGGATGGGAGTGGTCTTCATCATGCTGCCGCCTTTAAGGGAAAGGAAAGATGAATTAAATGAGCTGGTCCGGTATTTTATTGTAGAATATAATAAAACATTAAATAAGCAGGTGACCCATATCTCAAAAAATGTGTCTTCCTTGTTTAGGAAATATCATTGGCCTGGAAATGTCCGGGAACTCAAACATGTTATTGAAGCCTCAATGAATTTGATAGCCGGCGGCAGTACTATCCGGTTTGCACATTTGCCATCCCATATTTTTTCGTTTGCAAAAAAAATACTGCCAAAACAGTTTGAAGCAAAGGCTTCCAATACCCAGGTTTCAAGCAAAGATATTTTTTCTTCAGACCTGCTCCAAACCCAGGCAGTAAATGAAAGGCAGATCATTAGCAATGCTTTAAACTACACTGGCGGTAATGCGGCAAAAGCTGCCAGAAGTTTAGGGATTTCCCCCCAGTCTTTCCATTATAAGCTTAAAAAGTATGGGTTGAACCGAAAAGAATTTAGATCAAAATAAGCAGATGAAAAATGATTGAAAACAGGGATAACCATTTTAAAATAAAACTATCAAAACCAAATTTTACCTTGTATTTTTAAGTTTTTTTTAAGATATTTATTCTACATATTACTGTGTCAAGGTTAAAAATAGCTTTAATCGACTGTTTTTTTGTTTTTCATCAAAAGAACAAGTAGCTTTGGCATACAAACTGCAACCGAAAAAATGTTCGTTTGTGTGGCACTATTTTTTATTTACATTAATTTTGGAGGCAAGATTTATGGGTACAAAAAAAGTTCAACTCATCATCGCTTTTTTCGCAGCATTTCTTTTTATTTTTTCAACGGGGGCATTCGCAGCAGAAACTTTTAAGCTTGGAGTATTGGGTCCCTTCACCGGTCCATCGGCTAAAACCGGTGGTGAATTCAAGGGATCTGTCACAATGGCCATGGAAAACATCGATTATAAAATTGGTGATTACAAGATAGAGCTTGTATGGATCGACTCTCAATCAGACCCGGCAAAAGCCACAAGCGCCTATGCAGAAGCTGCGGAATCAAAGGATGTTCAGGTTGCCATACTGAATTGGCACAGTTCGGTCGCAGCGGCGGTAATGGATGTTGCGGTCCAGTACAAAGTGCAGCATTTGTTCGCAATGGGTGCAGCCGAGATTGTAAATGAAAAATATAAATCAGATCCTGAAAAATACAGTTATTGGGCTGCCAAGGGATGGCCAATTCCCGGAGACCTTATTCCGGGTTATGTAGAGAGTATCAATGCAGCTATTGCAAGCGGTAAATTCACACCTGAAAAAAAGATCGTAGCCATTTACGGCGAAGAGACTGACTGGGGCAGAAGCGTGGGAGCAGCAGTCAAAAAGGGTTTTGAAGCTACAGGATGGACAGTTCTTTCCGAAGATTACTTCCCCTTCACCCAGACCGATTTCTATTCTCTTCTGAGCAAGTATAAAAAAGGCGGGGCGGCAGTCCTGGCCGGAACATCCACATCCGCACCTTCCATCTCGGGTTTTATCAAACAGGCCAGTGAGGTCGGAGTTAAAGCCGTAATCATTGCCGATGGGTTCGGCTGGAATGCCGACTGGTACAAGCTGACAGGAAATTCTTCAAACTACGTTCTGGACATGATCCCCGAGCTTACAACAAAGGCTGCCCAGGACTGGGCAGAATCAATCAAGGCTAAATTCGGATACAACCCGAGTCCTTCAGCATCCGGACTGTCATACGATTATGCCAATTTTTTCATCAAAATTGCCAAAAGAACCATTGAAAAACATGGAAAACTCGATAAAGAATCCATCCACGAGGTCGTTATCAGTGAACTCAATACGGGCAAACTGACATACGGCAAGGCGGACGGTGCCCTTATCATGAATGAGTACAAGTATACCGCAGAAACACTACCTGATCCTGTCATTGCTTCCGACGCTTTCTTTTTCCCCGTTCTTCAATACATGGACGGAAAAAGTAACATCATCTATCCTGATGACTGGAAACAAGCGGATTTCAAACAAAAATAGCCTGACATGAATACAAACAGGGGATACGAAAATGGTTATCCCCTGTTTGTTTAATCTATAAAATCAATAGAATTAGAGGCGAAAATGATTGTATTGGAAACCAATAATTTAACGAAAAGATTTGGTGGTTTGATCGCAGTAAACAATGTCTCCATGACATTATATGAAGGGGATATCTATGGTTTGATCGGTCCCAACGGGGCCGGGAAAACAACATTTATAAATGCCATTTCCGGGTTAAATCCCCCAACTGAAGGAACAGTAAAAATGTTTGGGAAGAATACTACGGGTTTAACTCCTGAAAAAATGTGTCGTAACGGTCTTTCCCGCACATTCCAGATTCCCAGTCCATTTCCAAAAATGACGGCCATTGAAAGCGTAATGACGGCCACCATATTTGGTAATAAAGCCGGAAGGGTTAAGGACCCGGTTGAGCATTCCAGACAAATGCTTGCTTTTGTAGAGTTCCCCATGGAGGAAACGGTTGTGGCGGAACAGCTTAACACAGTTCAGCTCAAACGCCTGGATTTGGCACGTGCGCTTGCCAGCAATCCCAAAGTCTTGTTCATGGATGAAATGGCTTCAGGTCTCAGTGAAGGAGAACTGAAAGATATCATGGGAATCATTAAAAAGATCAGCAAAAAAGGCATTACCATTCTTATGATCGAACATATCATGCAGCTTATCATGGCAGTGTGTAACAGGCTTTTATGTATCCAGTTCGGAACAAAAATAGCTGAAGGCTTAACAGAAGAAGTAGCAAATGATCCAAAGGTTACCAAAGCCTATCTCGGATAGTGAATCGGATAGCTCAGATGACAATTAACTTTAAGAATCAACGGAGACTTTATGCTGTTAGAAGTGAAAAATCTTGATGCAGGATATGGATACCTGCAGATATTACGTTCAGTCTCTTTAAATATAGAGAAGGGTGAGTATGTCTGTATTGTAGGACCCAATGGCGCCGGAAAAAGCACCACCATGAAAACCATTGCAGGTCTGATATCTCCTATGGGAGGCAGTATTTTTTTCAATGGAGAAAATATTACAGGACTTCCTGCATCTCAGATCACAAAAAAAGGAATTTCTTTTGTTTCTGAGGAATTAAATCTGTTTGTAAATATGACGGTGCAGGAAAATCTTTACATGGGTGCCTATATTATCAAGGACAAAAAAGTCCAGAATGAACGCCTTGACTTTGTGTTCAGCCTTTTTCCCCGCCTGGCTGAAAGAAAGGATCAACTGGCCGGTACCATGAGTGGAGGGGAGAGAAAAATGCTGGCCATTGGCCGTGGTATGATGTCTGATCCCAAACTGCTTCTGGTGGATGAACCTTCATTTGGGCTTGCACCACAATTGGTGGCAAATGTGTTTGAATCCCTTGATATTCTTATTAAAGCAGGCGTGACCATCCTTTTGGTGGAGCAAAATGTCACCAAGACCCTGGCTGTCACTGATCGAGGATATATCCTTGAAAATGGTAAAGTTGGCCTGGAAGGCAAAAGTCATGACCTGGCAGATGATCCCTATGTCAGAAAAGTATTTCTAGGCGTTTAATTTTCTTTTTGGAGAAATAAATTCATGTCAAATAACTATGTTTCCAAATTTTTAACCTGGACAAAATCCTCAGCAGGCATATCTATCGTGGCAACGATTTTGATTGCCGTGTTTGCAGCGATAAATTCCGGTCCTTACCTGCTGGTTAATACAATAATCACAGGCGGCATGCTTGCGTTGGTCGCCACAGGCCTTACTCTGATGCTGGGTGTACTCAATATTGCCATGTTTGCCCATGGTGAATTCTTTATGATCGGTTCTTTGACGGCCTATTATGTATTTACTCCCATCAGCAATTATATCAGTGAAAATCCAGAGTCATTCATGGCAGTGATTGGCCCTTTGGTCGCCATCGTCTGTGCCGCCATAGCGGGGGCTATCAGCGGTATTATTGCGGAAAAAATTGTGTTTGGCCCCCTGAGAAGGCGCTCCTCTGATAACTGGGTAATGAATTCTTTCTTACTCTGTGTCGGGTTAAGTGTCCTTTTGGTTAACATGCATCAGCTCATATTCGGAGCTGAGTTCAAAGGCATTGTCGCGTATTGGAGCGGAATGCCGATTTCCATTGCAGATGTGTTCATATCCAGGGACAGAGCCATGGCCTTTGTGATTTCGGCCGTAATTGTTGCACTTTTCTGGTTTTTTATGACTTATACCCGCACGGGTATGTCAATACGGGCGGTTTCTCAGGATATCACAGGCGCTCAGATTGTGGGTATAGATATTGAGAATGTTGTTCTCTTAACTATTTCCCTTGCCTGTGCCCTTTCAGCTGTGGCCGGTGGCAGCCTTTTATTCATGTATCCTTCATACCCCACTGTGGGTTTAGAACCTTTATATCTGGCATGGTTTGTAGTTATTCTCTCAGGTCTTGGAAATATTCTGGGAGCAGTAGCCGGTGCATTCATGGTGGCTTTGCTTAAGGCAATTACAGTTGAATATTTCGGTTCAGGATGGGATTTTGTTATTCCTTCCGCCTTGATTATGTTGATTTTGATTTTTAAACCCAGTGGGATATTTGGTTCAGATGTCCGCGGTGCCCTAGACAAATAATTTGTCAAATCATTGGAAAAATAGGAGATTATATGGATAACACAATAACAAGTCAGCAAATGAATCCATTTGATAAGTTGCTTGATAAATTATGCCTGACGCCGGCTGGATTATCAGGACTGGTCTTATTATTTGCCCTTCCTTTTATCCCGCCTTTCAACCAGGAGTATATGCTCAGGTGGCTGATTTACAGCGGCTTCATTGCAGCCATGAGTGTGGGATTTGACTTGACAGCCGGCTATATTAATATTGTCAACTTCGGGTATGCCGCAGTAGCCGGTTTTGGAGGTTATACCTCGGCACTTCTGGTCGTCAACCTGGGGTTATCTCCCTGGCTGGCCATGGTGGCAGGTGGAATTACCGCAGGCTCTATGGGGCTGATTATCGGAATGATCTCTCTGCGTCTCAGAGGGATTTTCGCGGCATGTCTTTCCTGGTTTTTCGGTCTGGCGATTATGGGGCTTGCAACTAAAATGGTCTGGCTGACCCGGGGACCTTTAGGCCTTCGTGTTCCCCGTCTTTTTGAGACCGATTCAAATGTGCTATATTATTTTCTTATTATCATATTGTTGTTTTTAATCTACCTGGTTTGTAAATGGATTGTCCGCTCAAAAATTGGGCTGGCCTTCCAGGCCATTGGCCAGAACATGGATGCTGCAAGAACTTCGGGAATCAATCCGGTTAATTACCGGGTTTTTAATTTTACTCTGTCCTGTGCAATAGCAGGTGTTCTTGGTGGATTTTATGCCCATTTTTATGGTATTTTGACCCCGGACATCATGCATACCTCAAAAACTGTTGAGGTTCTTGCCGTAGCATATATAGGCGGAAGAGGAAGTTTATGGGGTGGGGCTGTTATTGCATTTCCCTTTATATTTCTCATGGAAATTGTCCGATCCAACCTGACAAATCTGCCGGGATTGAATCTGGTTATTTATGCTCTGGTATTAATCCTGGTAATGATATATTATCCCGGGGGATTTTCATATTTTTACGAAATGAATATCAGAAAGACTAAAAACAAAATTTTACGTTATTTTTTTAATGGTAAAGAATAAGAAAAAATTGATTTAAAGGAGATTTACAATAATGAAAACCAATGCAAGAGCAGTTATAATTGGTGGTGGTGCCATCGGGGTGAGCGTTGCCTATCATCTGGCAAAATATGGATGGAAGGATGAAGTTGTCCTGGTGGAAAAACATGAGTTGACCTCAGGGTCCACCTGGATGGCAGCTGGAAATGTCTCCTTTTTTCATTCAAACTTTTATGGCACCCAGGTGAACATGAAAAGTATTGAAATATTCAAGGAACTGGAAAAAGAAACCGGACAATCCACAGGATGGCATACCACGGGTTCCATTCGGACAGCCGATAATCCCGGCCGTATGGATGAACTGGGATATGCTTATTCAATGAACCGTTGTCTTGGTTTGGATGTCAGTTATGTGACCCCGGAAGAAATTGGAAAAATGCATCCTTTTATGAATACAAAAGGGTTGTTAGGAGGCCTATACTGGCCGGATGACGGGGATGTGGATCCCAACTCAGTGACCCAGGCCATGGCCAAGGGCGCAAGACAGCACGGCGTTGAGATCAACCTTCATACCCTTGTAAAAAGTATTGAACAAACACCTTCCGGAGAATGGCTTATAAAGACTGACAAAGGAGATATTACCTGCGAGTATGTGATCAATGCTGCAGGTCTCTGGGCCCCGGAAGTATCCAAGATGGTTGGAATCGAAATTCCCTCTATTGCCATTGCACATACCCATATTCTATATGAAAAAATCAATGCCATTGCCGATGCAGATACCTATTTGCCTCTTATTCGTGATCCTGATAAATCAATTTATCTTCGCCAGGAAATGGATTCCTTGATCCTGGGCATGTACGAAGCAAATGGCCAGCAATGGAAAAAGCATGGAGTACCCTGGGACTATGCCCAGGAAGAAATAAAACCGGATATCGACAATATTTCCGACTGCATTGAAGCAGGAATGGATCGGTTCCCTATCCTTGGAGAAACAGGTTTCAAACATGTGACAGCCGGCCCCATTACCTACACTCCCAATGGAGATCCCCTGGTGGGACCTGCCGCCCCCTTGAAAAACTTTTTCCAGGCCTGCGGCTACAGCTTTGGAATTACCCAGGCCGGTGGTATCGGCCATTATCTTGCCGGCTGGATCATGAACGGGGAACCGGAAATTGATCTCTGGGCTGTGGATTCCAGACGTTATGGTTCCTTTGCAAACTGGGCATATAATACGGAAAAGATTGCAGATACTTATCCAAGACTTTATTCCACCATTTATCCCAACGAATTCAGGGATGCAGCAAGGCCTAACAGAACCAGCCCCATCTACGAATATCAGAAGCAGGCCAATGCCGTATTTGGAGATTACTATGGCTGGGAATGCCCCAATTATTTCCCACCCAAGGGTGAAGACTCCTATGAAGAACCTTCCTGGAGACGTTCCAATGCATTCAAGCATGTGGCCAATGAATGTAAACATATGATGAACCATGTGGGGATAATCGATCTTACCCGTTTTGCCAAGACAAAAATTTCAGGATCAGGCGCCAAAGCCTGGCTTAACAACATGACCTGCCAGAATGTGCCGGAAACAGACGGCCGAATTGCCCTTTGCCCCATGCTGGATCATAATGGAAACTTTAAGTCAGACATGACCATCACCCGGGTGAGCGAAGAAGAATTTTTCTGCGTCACGGCATCTGTGGGTAAAAAGCATGACCAGCATTGGATGCTTGAAAACCTTCCGAAGGACGGAAGTGTTGCCATGGAAGATATAACCTACCAGATGGGATGCCTGGTCCTTGCCGGCCCCAAATCTCGTGAAGTGCTTGCCAAGGTCGCTTATAATGATGTTTCCAATGAGGTTTTCAAATTTTCCACTTCCCGGGGAATTTATGTAGGTCGGACAAAATGTCGAATCAACCGCATGAATTATGTGGGAGAACTGGGGTTTGAAATTTTTCATCCCATTGAGCAGCAGATTGCCGTTTACAACTCATTGATGGAGGCAGGCAAGGAATTCGATATTAAATTGATAGGCATGCATGCCATGGATTCCATGCGTCTTGAAAAAGGATACCTGGCCTGGAAGAGTGAAATGAATGTTCACCATACCCCCCTTGAAACCAATGTGGCCTGGACCGTGAAAATGGACAAGGAATTTATCGGTAAACAAGGGATTCTTAAGCAGAAGGAAAAAGGTGTGCCGTTGAAACTGGTTTGTCTGGTCGTAGATGCTAAAGATTCTGATCCATGGGGATATAATCCGATTCTCAAAGATGGAGAACGTATTGGCATGACTTCCTCGGGCGGATATGGCCACAGGGTTGAAAAAAGTATTGCCATGGGATATATAAAACCTGAATTTGCAAAGGCCGGAACAAAAATGGAAGTGGAAATCTTAGGACGGGCGCGGATAGCCGAAGTCGTGACCATGCCATTGTACGATCCGAAAAATGAGAGAATGAAGAGCTAGAAGGAAGCGGAATAATGAAAATTTGTGTATGTGTAAAACATGTACCTGACACTGCAGCAAGCATAAAACTTGCTGGTGACAACGGGTTTGAAGATTCAGAAATTAAATTTGTGTCCAACCCCTATGATGAATACGGGATTGAAGAAGCGGTCAGCCTGGTGGAAAAGCAAGGCGGCGAGGTTGTCGTTGTGACGGTGGGTAAAGCTTCAGCTGTAACAACAATAAGGAGTGCCATGGCCATGGGTGCCCACAGGGCTATCCTTGTTAAAACCGACAGCCAGTTTCTGGACAGTGACCTGACAGCAAAGGCCTTAAAAGCGGTCATGGATCAGGATGGGAAGCCAGATATGATTTTTACGGGAAAAGGATCTGTTGATACAGAAAGTTTTCAGACCCAGTACCGCCTGGCTAAATTCTTTGGCATGCCCATTGTAAATGAAGTCTCTTCTCTGACTATTGATGGAGGTAAAGCAATTGCCCAAAGAGAAGCTGAAGGTGGGAAAATACAGGTCATTGAAATGAGTCTCCCCTGTGTGATCGGGGCAACAAAGGGCCTGAATGAACCAAGATACCCCAAGTTTCCTGACATCATGAAAGCCAAGAAAAAAGAGATTAAGGAGATTGAGCTTTCTGAACTGGGTATTGACGTATCTCAAGGCAAAGTTACGATTGAAAAATTGGAATCTGTACCTGAACGATCCGGTGCAAAAATGCTTGCGGGATCTGTGGATGATCAGGTAACTGAACTTGTCAGAATCCTTAAAGAGGATGAAAAGGTTTTATAAGATAAGGAGAAAAGGATATGGCCAGGACAGGAATTTTAATTGAAATCGAAAACAATGCAGTAAAAGAGACCAGCTTTGGTGTAATGACGGCTGCCGCCGGTGAAGAGATCTATGCACTGGTATTGGGTGATGATGTCTCTACAGTTAAAGATAAATTGGCAGAATATGGAGCAGCTGTAATCGTCAGTATTACAGCCCCGGGAGATGTTTCATCAAGTCCGGACCTGCAGGCACAAATGATTGCAGCCGCTGTAAAGGAATATAATTTTGAAACCCTTTTAGGAACAGCCAGTGCAACAGGTAAAGATTTGTTTGCAAGAATTGCCGCTACCTTGGATGAACCCCTGGTATCAGATTGTGTGCAAGTCAATATTGAAGATAAAACAGTGAAAAAATCACATTTTTCCGGTAAAACCTTTGCCACGCTTAAGGTAAACGGTTCCCTTCTTCTGTGTACCATCCGCCCTAATTCCATGGAACCTCTGGCAGCACCTGCTGCTGGAGAAATAGTGGAGTTCAAGGCTGATGTAGCAGATCCAGGATTGATCAAGATCGTGGAAATCAAAAAAGATGCCGGGAAAAAACTGGATCTGACTGAAGCTCCGGTAATCATAACGGGTGGCCGGGCCATTAAGGCTGCTGAAAACTATCAAATGCTTGAAGCCTGTGCCCAAAAAATGGGAGCTGCCGTGGGTGCGTCCAGGGCCGCCGTGGATGCGGGCTATGCACCCCATTCCATGCAGGTGGGCCAGACCGGTAAAACAGTAAGCCCAAGGCTCTACATTGCCTGCGGCGTTTCCGGTGCAGTTCAGCATTTTGCAGGCATGAAGACATCAAAGGTCATTGTGGCCATTAATGAAGACAAGGATGCACCTATTTTTTCCAAGTGTGATTATGGCATTGTGGGAGATATTTTTGATGTGGTCCCTGTATTAACTGAAAAACTTTAACCTATTAGTTTTGAGATATGAAAAATACTTAATCAAGGATATTGCAGAAATCCTTGATTAAGTTACCAATTGACAGGGTGAGAAAAAACATCCAATATGTAGAAGGCCCTATATTGAGAAATACAGGGTTGTTTATGAAATGGGCAAAGGCAAAACAAAGGAGGATCATGAAAATATTAATTGCATATGACAAAAATGTGTCCATTTCAAGGGTTTTGGACGAGGCACTTTTAAGGGCCAAAAAACTGGGGGCACATGTCTACCTGGCCACAACCTGCGAACCTGATACAAAACTGCTGACAATAAGGAAGCTGGAAACCGAGCTCGAAGAGCTTAGACAGGAAGTCTTTGAAAACAATGGAGTTGAATGCGAAACCCATGTTCTTATCAGGGGTCTTGACCCTGGAGAAGATATTGTATGGTATGCCAGGGAAAAAAAGGTTGATGAAATCATAATCGGCATCAAAAAGAAATCAAAAGTAGGAAAGCTTGTTTTTGGTTCAACAGCTCAATACATTATCTTAGAGGCACATTGTCCTGTTCTTTCTGTGAAGTAGAAAAACCCGATGCCGGCCATTGAATGACGAAGCAGCATCGGGTCAAGAATAACATAAGGCCTTGTTCAAACAAGGCGCTGTTTCTGTTTGCCTTTAACTTTCAATGGCTCCGGAACGAACCCCTTTAAGATAGTTCATGCAGAAATCATCCTTGCCTAAAAGCATGTCAGCCGTTCTGATGGTGGCCATGATTTTTTTGTCCAGAGGATCAATAATAGCGGAATCCATGCCGGCATCCATCATCAGGGAGACAAAGGTCCGATTGATGATTTTTCTCTGGGGCAGGCCATAGGAAATATTGGACAGGCCGCCCGTGATATGAACCTCGGGGAATTCAGCTTTTATGGCTCTGACAGCATCCAGAACCATAGTGCCTTTGTTGGATTCGACGCTGATGGGCTGGACCAGAGGATCCACATAAATGGATGCAGTGGGGATGCCTATCTTGTTGAGTTTTTCCACCAGGTCTCTGGCGCGGTCCAGGATGTCATTAAAAGAGGTTGGCATGCCTGAATCGTCCATGCACAGGGCGATTACCTTGCAGTCCTTTCCTTCAAGAAAGGGCATCATGGCATTAAACCGTTCTTTTTCCAGGCTGATGGAGTTGATCATGGGTGTCTTTTCCACCATCTTAAAGGCCATTTCCAGGACAGCAGGGTCTGGACTGTCCAGGGTGAGAGGTATAGTTGCAATGGGCTGGATAGTGTCCAGCAGCCATTTCATGTCCTCTGTTTCATGTCCGATGCGAGCCCCGGCATTGACATCAATAAAGTTGGCGCCTGCTTCCTGCTGTTTTTTTACATCATCAATGATATAGTCGGCATCCCGTTCTGCCACGGCAGCCTGGACCAATTTTCTTGAGGTGTTTATTCTTTCGCCTATTACTTCAAACATGGTCTATTTTTCTCCTGTGTTTATACGTCCAACTTATTTGACAAGGGACTTGGCAAGTTTTGAGGCAGCACCGGCATCGGCTGCAAACCCGTCTGCACCAATTTCATCGGCAAAGGACTGGGTAACAGGCGCACCACCCACAAGGATTTTAACCTGGTCCCGAAGACCGCTTTCAACAATGGCATCAATGGTTTGTTTCATCATGGGCATGGTGGTGGTCAAAAGAGCAGACAGACATACGATCTGGGCGTTTTTTTCTTTGATTTGGGCCACAAAACCCTCAGGGCTGATGTCCACCCCAAGATTATGAACTTCCATGCCTGCGCTTTCCATCATCATACTCACCAGGTTTTTACCGATGTCATGGAGGTCGCCTTTAACCGTGCCAATGATCACTATGGCACCGGCGACAGACTCACCCTCTTTCAACAGAGGCTTGAGGATAGCTACGCTGGTAGCCATGGCCTTGGCGGCCATAAGAACTTCAGGGATGAACATGTCACCATTTTCCATTTTTTCGCCCACAATGTCCATGCCGGCTATCAGGCCTTTGTTGAGAATATCGAAGGCCGGTGTATTCTGGGCTAGAGCCTCGTTTACAAGGGTGCTTACTTTGGCAATATCACAGGAAACCAGGGCATCGATTATTGCATTAAAATCAGTCATTTTTTTCTCCTTTAAGTGTTTTTACGTTTTTCAACATATTCGGTTAATTGTTGTTCAATTTTTGGGTCAATATCTGGTTTTTCATAGGAAGCCAGTCGCAGGGCAACCTTGTCTTCAGCTATCTGGTCGATTCGTTTCTTTCCATCTTTTGTCCAGGCATCTAAATTTTTCCGGCTCATGAGAGCAGGCATGAAAAATTCGGTCCGGCAGAGCTGGAAAGTTTTGGGATGTGTCAGGTACTGGCCGCCAATGCCCACCTGCTTTATCATGTCAAGATCAATGGATTCATCCGTAAGGGCAAGGGGTTTGATCATGTTTAGCACCATACCGCAGATTTCTTCGTCAATGAGAAATTTTTCAAAACTCATGGCAATATAGGAGCCCAGTATGCCGCAGGAGTGGAGGATGAAATTAATTCCGCTCCTGACCGCAGTGGAAAGGGCTATGGCAGATTCCGCACCAGCCTGGGCATCGGCACACAGGGCATCGGTCAAGGCACCGCCGGATCTGGAGGGAAGATTATAGAACCGTGCCATCTGGGCCACCAGATGGATGTTTTTAGACAATTCAGGCGCACCAATGGACAAAGCCCCGGTTTGCATGTCCATGGCAGAGGAAGTGGAGCCGTAAATCACGGGAACTCCCGGTCTGACCAGCTGGGCCAGGGTGATGCCGGCCAGGATTTCTGCATTCTGCAGGGCCAGAACCCCGTCCAGGGTCACAGGTCCGGAACCGCCAGCCATGATAAGAGAAGCCACTACACAGGCTTGGTTGTGACGGGCAAGCTCGATAAGTGCCCCGGCCATTTCTTCGGAAAACTGTAACGGGGAAAGGGAGTTGATCAGGGAGACAGACACTGTCTTGTCCATGATATTTTCCTTGCCGCCCCAGAGGATGCCTGCCATTTCAATACCGTCCAGAGCACCCTGACGGGAGACCGGACTTCCCATGAAGGGCTTGTCACACAAGAGCATATTAGATAGATTCAAGTCCAGGTGGACGGTTTCATGTGGCATGTCAGCCGGTTCCACCATCATCCATCCATTCATTTTAATATAAGGGGAGGTCTGGATCAGTTTGCAGAAATTATCGTAATCTTCCATAGTGGCCTGGCGCTGGTTTCCCAAAGCATCCATGATAAAAGGGGCGCCATACCCGGGCAGGAAGACAAAATCATCTTCTCCGATTTCCACGTTTTTTTCAGGATTCCTGGCATGGACGGTAAACTTTTTGGGTGCAGTTGCTAAAGCTTTTTGAATGTCGGATTCTTTAAAAAAAACCGTGGTACCTTCCACCCTTTGTCCGTTGGCCTTGAAAATTTCAAGGGCTTCTTTTTCTTTAAAGGAAACACCAGTGTACTTTAGAAGATCCATGGCAGCAGAATGGATCTTCTTCATGTTTTGGATACTCAGTTCCTGCATTCGATCGACCATTGTCTTTTCTCCTTTAGGGAGTTTTGGGTTGCCCCAGTGTTATTTTGTTAAATATTATCTATCCATCCTGACCGTCTTTAAAATAAGGGGACCGATAAATTTTTCATAACACAATGCAGATTGTATACCATGAAATATGACTTACGGTTTATTTTGTATATTAATAATTTAACTCGCTAATATAATAGATAAAATTTATATATACATCAATGAATGGTTTTTGGTTTAAAGTGAATAGAAAAAAAATTTTCGCTTTATTTTCATGGCAAATAGAAAAAAAATTTTCACTTGAAAAAAAATTGACTAAATATTGGAACGTAAGATAAAATCCGCTCGAAAAAATTTATTTTTTTTGATCTTATAATGAAGCAATTGTCTTGAAATACCAAGATTTTTTGCTGCCTTTGTCACATTACCCCCTGTTGCGGTGAGGGCGGATCTAATGGCTGATTTTTCCCAATCTGCCTGGGTCTGGGCAAAATTGTTAGGCCGATCCGGACCAGTAGCTTGGGCTGGTTCCTCAAGCCTTTGGGTGCCAAGGGTTTCCATCATGGGAAAGACATTTGTAATGTTTGCAAAATCCAGGGGTTCCAAACAATCCAGGCCTGGTGTGAAATGCTCGGTTCCAATGGTTTCTTCCCTGCCTGCCATGTTCATTGCGCCTTCTATCAGGTGCTCAAGTTCTCTTACATTTCCAGGCCATTGATAGCTTGTGAATAATTCAAGGACTTCCTCTGAAATGTAATTTACATTGGTGCCCAGACTATTATTGAATTTTTGGATAAAATGGCTGATCAGTTCATTCATATTGTCCTGCCGTTCTCTAAGGGATGGCAGCTTGACCATGACCACTCCCAGCCGGTAAAACAGGTCGGTTCGCAATCGTTTTTCCCGGATGGCAATGCGGGGATCCTGGCTCACGGAACTGATGATTTTTACATCAACGGGGATTTCCTTGTCAGAACCCACCCTGCGAACGCGTTTTTCCTGCAGAACTCTTAACAGTTTTGCCTGGAGATCCACGGGCATGGCCAGGATTTCGTCAAGGAACAGGGTGCTGTCATGGGCAATTTCAAAAAGTCCGGGTTTGTCCAGAGCACCGGTAAAGGCTCCTTTTGTGGTGCCAAATAGAATACCTTCCAAAAGGTCATGGGGTATGGCCCCGCAATTGATGCCCACATATTTTTGTTTCCTGCGCTGGCTGTGATTGTGGATGGATTGGGCAAATAGCTCCTTGCCTGTACCGGTTTCCCCCTGAATCATGATGGGCGATGAAGAAGATGCGGCCTTCCTGGCTGTTCCTACTACCCTCTGGAAGGCAGGGTCGCTGCCGATGAGGTCGGCAAAGATGTATTGGGTACCATTGCCAAGATCAGGTCTGGATTCAGTGATGGATGTCATGGGAGTGGATCTGTAGAGCAGTTCATAGTCCTTTACAAAACAGATTACCCCATTGACAATTTCTCCATTGAAAAGGGGGTAAACACTGGTAATGGTGTTGGCAACATTTCCCTTGCGGGTTCTGTAGAAAAAGGCCCGGTTCTTTATGGCGGCATGTCTGTAAATCACCTGCATAATCATACTGGACCGATTGTTGAGGTCATAAACATCGGTTACCTTGAGTCCGATGACCTCTTCGGGAACCAGGCCGTCTATTATAGATTGAGCAATATTATAAAAAAGAATGTTCCCTTTAATGTCAGCAATAATAACCCCATCATCCAGCAGGTTCAGCACAGATAAAAAATCAATGCTTTTTATATCCAAAAGGACTGAAGGGCTATTATTCTCAGGAAAAGGCATTACAGATTTCCTTGCAATTTGTTAAACTCCCATGATTCTGATTTGGGATACTATCATACCTGAAAATAAATATCAAAGGCCTTGGTTTTACTCGAATCCTTTAGCTGATTTTTTTAAATGGGGGATTCAGGTTTTAAGATAAAAGGACCAAAACCAAACAATTCAAAGGCTTAAAAAAGAGTAATTTTATCTATTGGCACAGACATCTGATCAGTGTATTAAGAAGATGCGTTTATTGTGTGAGTATTAGATCAAAGCATAAGACAGGTGTGGATTAAGGAATAATAAATGATAAATCAGGGAGCGATTATGGCAAGATCTGTCACAGCTGAAGATTTAAGGGGTTTTATTGAAAAATATCTAATTGATTATCCAAAGGCCACGGGTGAAAAAAATATCTGGCAATCCCCCATTGCGGTCACAGCAAAGGCAGACAACCGCTTTGATATTCTGCCGCAAATTGCAGCCGATGACCATGTTCTTCCAAAAGATCTTCTGGCCGGGGCCAGGTCTGTTATTGTTCTGTTTGTTCCGTTTATAAAAGAACTGGCCAGAGAAAATCATAAAGGAGATATTCCCTGCCGCAACTGGGGGCTGGCATATGAATCCACCAATATACTGATTAACAATCTGACCGGGCAGATAAAACGGTTTCTTGAGGATGCAGGATACGAGTCAGCATTGATTCCGGCAACGCATAATTTTGACCATAAGAAACTCATGGCCCGCTGGTCTCATAAGCATCTGGGATATATAGCAGGCCTGGGCCGATTTGGTGTCAATGCCCAGTTCATCACCCCATCAGGTTGTGCCGGCCGTCTGGGAAGCCTGGTCACCCAGGCAGATCTTGAAGACAGCCCCCTGGTGACGGAAGCGGAACTCTGCCTTCATAAAAACGGTCATAAATGCCTGGTCTGTGTAAAACGCTGTCCCGTTGAAGCCGTGTCTGCTCATGCAGGCATAGACCGGAAAAAATGCTGGGCCAGGCTAAAGTCCAACCTAAGGGAAACACAAGAATTGACCGGTCTGAAAGAAACCACCCATGTCTGCGGAAAATGCCAGGTTGTGGTTCCCTGCAGTTTCAAGATTCCAAAGGCTTAACCCCGGTTCTGCACAAGCCCCACCTTAAAAAACAAATTCTTATCCCCTTAGAATCAGTATTTTCAACAATTTTTGGAAGCCAAAATGTTAGCGGCTTCTTTCTTCCATGATCTCGAGTATCTCATCTTTAAATGGCATCTATTATTGCATTGAAGGTTGTGCTGGGACGCATGGCCTGGGCTGCCTTTTCCTGATCAAGACAATAATAGCCATTGAGATCAACAACTTTTCCCTGGGTTGCCCTCATTTCATCAATAATCTTTGTCTCATTATCACCAAGCTTTTGAGCCACTTGAGTAAAACGTACCTGAATATTTTTATCTATATTCTGGTCAGCCAAAGCCTGGGCCCAATATAAGGCCAGGTAAAAATGACTTTCCCTGGTATCAAGCTCATTGACTTTGTGGGAAGGGGACTTCTTGTTTTCCAGATGTTTGCCTATTGCCGAGTCAAGGGTCTTTGCAAAAATCCTGGCGTTTTCATTTTTGAATGTGTCTGCCAAATGGGTAAAAGATGGCACAAGGGCGCAGAATTCTCCAAGGGAATCCCATCGCAGATGCCCTTGCTTGAGAAACTGCTGGACATGCTTGGGAGCAGAACCGCTGGCCCCTGTCTCAAACAGTCCGCCCCCGTTCATAAGTGGTACAATGGAAAGCATTTTTGCACTGGTACCAAGCTCAAGAATAGGGAACAGATCCGTTAGATAATCACGCAATACATTACCGGTAACTGATATGGTGTCTTTACTTTTTCGAATCCTTTCAAGTGAAAACCTCATTGCCTCAACAGGGCTCATGATGTGGATATCTAAATCATCAGTGTTGTGGTTTGCCAGATATTTATTCACTTTTGCAATTATCTGGGCATCGTGGCTCCTGTTTTCATCCAGCCAGAAAATTGCAGGCAGACCTGTTGCCTTTGCTCGATTGACAGCAAGTTTGACCCAGTCCTGGATCGCTGCATCTTTTGTCTGGCAGCTCCTGAAGATATCGCCTTTTTCCACCTTCTGCTCAATCAGGATTTTGCTTTCACCATCAACAATACAAATCCTGCCTTTGCCAGGGGCTTTAAATGTCTTATCATGGGAACCATACTCTTCTGCCTTCTGAGCCATCAGGCCTACGTTGGAAACATTTCCCATTGTTCCAGGATCATAGGCCCCATGTTTTTTGCAATCATCAATAACTTCCTGATAGATTGTGGCATAGCATCTGTCAGGTATCATTGCGATTGTATCCTGGAGATTGCCGTCCGGACCCCACATTTTTCCGCCATCACGGATGAAAACGGGCATGGATGCATCGATGATAACATTATTGGGCAGGTGAAGATTTGTGATGCCAAGGCTTGAGTCCACCATGGCCAGGTTGCATTTTGATTTGTAGACGGCCTGGATATCTGCCTCGATCTGGTTTTTTTGAGGCTCTGTCAGGCTCTGGATTTTTGCATAGAGATCATCCAGACCATTATTGACATTGACTCCTATTTTTTTGATGACATTCCCATGCTTTGTAAAAACATCTTTATAAAAAACATCAACACAATGACCAAACATGATGGGGTCTGAAACCTTCATCATTGTTGTTTTGATGTGCAAAGACAGCAATACCCCATCTTTTTTTGCATTTTTTGTCTGGGCTGCATAAAATTTGCGTAAAGCCCTAACATTCATGACGGATGAATCAATGATTTCGCCTTTACCTAAAGAAATTTTGTCTTTGAGAATTGTTTGATTCCCATTATCTTTATTTTCCTCATCATTGATAAACTCAATTCTTACATTACAGGCTTTTTTAACTGAAATGGATTTTTCACTGCCATAAAAGTCACCTTCCAACATATGTGCCACACGTGATTGGGATTGACCAGGCCATTGTTTCATAAACTTGTGGGGATATTTCTTCCCAAACAACTTTACTGAAACGGCTGCTCGTCTATCGGAATTTCCTTGCCGTAGAACCGGGTTTACAGCACTTCCCAGTACCCGGGCAAATCTTTCATGGATTTTTTTTTCTTCAAGAGTTTCTGGCTCTTCAGGAAAGTCTGGAATATTATATCCTTTTTCCTGCAACTCTTCTATAGCCGCTTTTAATTGGGGAATGGATGCGCTGATATTTGGAAGCTTGATTATGTTTGTTTCGGAAAGCTTGGTAAGTTTGCCAAGTTCGCTGAGAAAATCAGGTATCTGCTGATTTTCTGTAAGGTTTTCAGGGAAATTCGCAATAATCCTTCCTGAAAGGGAAATATCCTTTTTCTCAAAGGAAATGCCAGATCCCTTTGTATAAGACTGGAGAATAGGCAGAAGTGAATAAGTTGCCAAAGCCGGTGCTTCATCCGTAATTGTATAATTGATTGTATAAAGAATTTTTCCCATATTTTTCCCTGTTTTTATACTTGCATAATATCATGAAATATAACCAACTCTTTTACAATCTGCAAGGGCTGGGGAAAAGAGTTGGTTACCTCTTTTCGCCAGCCCTTGTCTGACTCAGGCAGGCACTGCTAAGACAAAGGCTTAAGCATATTACCAACCTTATATATCAACTCCCTGGTATTTTCCTCACTGGCCGGCAGTATTGGAGGTCGTACATTACGCCACCTTGCATCGCCTCGTTTCTCGGCAAGCAAACCTTTCATGGCTGGAATCGGTCCATAGCCCTCCACATTCCTTCGAAAGGTCTTCATTTCATTGTTGACTTGATCCAGGTTGCCATCTTTTGCACCTGTTATCACATTAAATACATTTCTGATTCCAGCTGGATTCACATTACAGGTAGCTGAGATACATCCCATGCCGCCATTTTCCATGCCCTGTCGTAAAAAGGTTTCCGACCCTGGAAACACTGCAATATCCGGGGCAGCGGCAATCACTTTTCTGGTATTTTCAAAGTCTCCTGCACTATCTTTGTAAGCCACTATAATGTCGGGAAAATCACTTGCCAGGCGGCCAGCCAGTTCCGGAGAAAATCCTATTCCTGCCAGAGGTGGAATATGGTACATGCAGATTTTGAGATTATCACGATTAATAGACTCGATCAGCCGGACAAAATAGGCATACAAACCATCATCACTGGCATTCTTGTAAAAAAATGGAGGCAGGGTCATCACTGCCGCGCATCCATGATCCACTGCATGCTGACAAAGAGTCACAGTTTCTTCCAGGTTACAAAGTCCGGTCCCAGGCATCAGCACTGCAGGATCAATTCCTCCTTTAATGAGGATGTCCAGTGCTGCCAGCCGTTCATTAAGGGACAGGCTGAGTGCCTCACCAGTAGTGCCAAATGGTGAAATATAGTGTATCCCCTGCTCAAGCAGCCAAAGGGCATGACTGATATATAGATCAGGAGCAAGACTCAGGTCATCGTTAAAGGGGGTGAGTATAGGCGTAATTACTCCGGTCATTTTGTCTTTGTTCATGGATATTCTATCCTTATTTTTGTATAAAATTAGCAAGTGCAATCAAGCTCAGCAGCAGACTATCAATCTATACCACTTGTTTATGGGGAAGCCAAACCATATTAATTGCGTATAAGAGTTTGCTTTTTTCTTCCTTTTTAATTGCAAAGTTTTCTGCGGCAGTTAGATTGTGTTGTCAGTTTTAACTTGCCACCCACTCACGGCTTGTCAGTAGAGAATCGTTATCCATGACCTTGCCGCAAAAAAGATCGCTTGAATTTATGACCCCCACTCCCTTTGGTGTCCCCGTCATAACAATGTCACCATTGTTCAAACTTATAAATGTTAATATGTCTAATAAAATATCATGGGGTTTATACAGCATCAAACTGATATCTCCTGACTGAACAACCTGTCCATTGATAGATAATTCCAAACCCAAATTTTGGCTAATATGGTCAATCCCGATAAATTTACTGAATACAGCAGATCCATCAAAAGCTTTAGAGCGCTCCCATGACAAGCCTTTGGATTTTAATTTGTTTTGGAGCGCTCGCTTTGTGATATCAAGACCAAATCCAACGGCAGAAAATCGACCATCTTCAAACAGAAAACATAGCTCCCCTTCGTAATGAAGGGGTTCCTGGTGGAAAGAATGTAATTGCTCTGATATGGCTGAGTTTGGTTTCATAAAAATGACAGGTTCATCTGGAAACTCACTGCCCAACTCTTCAATATGTTCAACATAGTTTCTTCCGCAGCACACAATTTTAGATGGTGATATAACTCTGTTATCCACAATAATTGTTTTCATGTAATTCTCCTTTGACTAAAATCTATTGTCCTTTTCTGACCTTGTTCAAAATACCCATTGCCCTGGTGGTATTGAAGACTCCGCATACCAGAAAAGACAAACTATGGCTGCAATCAGGATCATCTGATACCATTCGTAAACTGTACTGGGAAACATCCAGCCGTGCCTGCAAATAATGCAATTGAAATCATAAGGCCCAGCCCCAGAATATGATCAAGCAAAAGTCCTTCCTTATCCTGTTTTACAGGGAAAAATATTTTTTCATACTTTTCTTGACAAAAAGCAAGTTTCTTTCCTAATTCGATTGTATAATCAAATGCAAATGCTGTATAACAAAATACTTTTTATTTTTAAACAATTATAGGTTTTCTGAATGAAAAAAAAACTAATTATTGCCATTATTATTTTATCTGGAATCAGCGTTTTAGGCTGGCAGATTTATCAAAAAGTTTCTGATTCCACAAAGGATTTTAAGCACCAACGTCAAAACATACCCGTTGCCGTTGAGGTTGCGCTCGTAAAAAAAGCCTCCATACGAGAAGTTGGGGACTTTACCGGATCTTTGCATCCGCTCTCTGAGTTCATTATGGCACCGAAAATCGCCGGACGTCTAGAAAAGCTATTGGTTAATATAGGTGATACTGTCAAAAGCGGACAGCTTGTGGCCGTACTGGACAACGATGAATATTACCAACAGGTCATCCAGGCAAAGGCAGAGCTGGAGGTTGCCAGGGCAAATCTTGAGGAACGAAGAAGTACCATAGAAAACGCAAAAAGAGAGTATGAACGAACCAAAGTATTGAGGGAAAAGAAGATAGCCTCCGAATCCCAGCTTGATACTGCAGAATCCGAATTTATAACCCAGCAGGCAAAGCTGAAAGTTGCTATTGCCCAGATATCTCAAAAAGAAGCGGTCCTGAAAATGGCTGAAATACGCGTTTCTTATGCTATGATTAAAGTCCCTCTAAACAACACCACAGGCCACAAAGTGGTGGGGGAGCGCTTTGTGGACGAAGGGGCATTGCTGGCGCCTAACACTCCGATAGTTTCTATTCTCGATATCGGAAAGCTCATTGTCGCCATACATGTAATCGGACGGGACTATCCTAAAATTCAGCCAGGACAGGAAGCGGTCATTTCAACTGATGCGTTTCCGGGAAACACATTCAGTGGAAAGGTGATTCGCTTAGCCCCTATTCTGAAAGAAAAATCCCGAGAGGCCCGTGTGGAAATCGAAATACCCAATGAACAAAAACTTTTAAAACCAGGTATGTTTGTGCGGGTTCAAATACAATTTAATGAGAATAATAACGCCACCGTGGTTCCGATAGCAGCCCTTGTCAAGAGAAGCGGCGTACAAGGGGTTTTTGTAGTCGATCTCCAGGAACAAAAGGCAAAGTTTATTCCGGTTACCATCGGTATTGTAAACGGCATCCAGGCCGAGGTGTTGAATCCGGTTATCACGGGTGCGGTGGTGACTCTGGGGCATCATCAGCTGGAAGATGGAAATTCGATTATTCTACCGGATAATAAAAATGCAGACGATAAGCAGCAAGAAAGTGGGGAGCATGACGTCAAGGTAAACGATTCTACTAAGGGGAAGGAAAAATCGTGAACATCTCCCAGTTCTCCGTACAACGCCCCGTATTGACCGTCATGGCTTGTTTGATCGTCATCATCCTCGGCGTGGTTTCCTTGTTCAGGCTTTCCATCGACCTTATGCCCGATATCACATATCCCACGCTCAGCATTTCCACTGATTACGAAAATGCCAGTTCCGAGGAAGTCGAAGAGTTGATCACCCGCCCGGTTGAGGAGGCAATGAGTGCAGTGCCCGGAGTAGAAGAGGTTACCTCGGTCTCTGCTGAAGGGCGAAGCAGTGTTCGGGTTACCTTCTCATGGGGTACTAACCTTGATGAAGCGGCTAACGATATTCGAGAACGTCTGGATCGTGTTATTCCACACCTTCCTGAAGATAGTGATCGACCAAGTCTGAGAAAGTTTGACCTTGCATCTTTTCCGATTTTAATCATGGGAGTATCCAGTGACCTGGAACCTATCCGGGTAAGAGAAATTATCGACAACCAGGTGAAAAATCGAATCGAACGTATCCCTGGGGTGGCTTCTTTGGATATCAGAGGTGGGCTGGACCGGGAAATCCATGTCAATCTGAATGCGGAAAAGATAAAAGCCCTGGGACTTCCCATTGATCAGGTTATAAACCGTCTCAAGGAAGAAAATATCAATCTTCCGGCCGGTACCATTGAACAGGAGCTGCTTAATGTTACCATTAGAACCCCTGGGATTTACACCAATTTAGATGAGCTGCGAAATACAGTAGTTGCCATGCGGGAAGGGGTTCCCATACAACTAAAGAAAATAGCTACCATAGAAGATGCCTGGGAAAAAGTAACCCGGCTTGTAAGAATAAACGGCAAGCCAGGTGTGCGCATTTCGATCAACAAACAATCCGGGAAAAACACTGTGGAGGTAGCAACCGGAGTGCTCAAAGAGATCGAACAGATCAATAAGGACATTCCCCAGCTTCATATAATTCCCATTATCGACTCTTCAGATTATATCAAACGTTCTATAACCAATGTGGGCACAACCATTCTCTATGGAGGAGTCCTGGCTATATTTGTTCTGTTGTTTTTTCTCCGCAATATTTTCAGCACTGCCATTATTGCCACCACCATTCCAATATCAGTGATTGCCACCTTTGCTTTGATGTATTTCAATGGGTTTACACTGAACCTGATGACCCTGGGCGGTCTCGCCCTTGGCATTGGCATGCTGGTGGATAACGCCATTGTGGTGCTGGAAAATATCTACCGGCTCAGGGAATCGGGTCAGGAACCTGGATCAGCAGCAATAAAGGGCAGCCAGGAGGTGGTGGCTGCGGTTATTGCAAGCACATTGACAACGCTTGTTGTCTTTTTGCCACTTATTTTTGTGCAAGGCATGTCTGGAATTATGTTTAAACAGCTTGCCTATGTTGTGACTTTTTCATTGAGCTGCTCCCTGGCAGTAGCCCTGACCCTGGTGCCCATGCTGGCATCCAGGGCAGGCACTTTGGTTACACTTAAGAAAGGGACTGATACTGCTCAAGGCCAAAAGATATTTCATATATTGGATCATTTTTTTACCAGTTTGGAAAATGATTACATCAATTTACTTAGTTTTGCCATCAATCATCGCGGGTTGATACTTGGAAGCGTATTGCTGGTGTTTTCAGGAACTCTTTTTCTCATTCCACTGGTGGGTGTTGAGTTGATGCCTGCTGCTGATGAGAGCGAAGTACGGGTTAATGCAGAGATGGCAGTCGGCACAAAGCTGAGTCTGGTAGATAAGACCTTTCAAAAGATTGAAGCTATAGTTAGACAAGAGGTGCCGGAGATCAAAAATACCGTATCATATATTGGAGGCTCCTCCTGGCGGGCACAGGGAACCAATACCGGTGAGATGCGAATTGCACTGAAACCGGTCAAAGAACGAAAACGATCCAGCGAGGAAATAGCAGCAGCCCTTCGCAAAAAACTTGTTTTTATGCCGGGAGTTACAATACGTACAAGTGCAGGCCAGGGCCTGTTTTTGCTTAAAATAGGTACTGGGGGAGATGAAAAAGTTCAGGTGGAAGTCCGGGGACACGATCTTGAAACATCTGATGCTCTGGCACGTGAGGTTGAAAAGATCATAGGAGGTGTGGCCGGTATAACCGATACCAGAATGAGCAGGGAGACCGGAACTCCGGAAGAGCTTATTGTCGTGGACAGGCAAAAGGCCGCTGACATGAAACTTTCCGTATCCAGGATTGCCAATATGCTGCAAACAGTGCTTTCCGGGACATCTGCCGGTAACTACAGGGAAGGAGGAAACGAGTATAGAATCAGGGTTAAAATTGAGGGTGCTGAGAAAAAAGCACTGCAAGATATTCTTGACCTTCCCATCATCAATACTGATGGAGAGCCAGTAGTCCTTAGAAACGTCGTTGATGTTCATCCCAGGCGCGGGCCTGTACTTATCCAGCGCAAAGACCAGGAACGCGTGGTTTATGTAACAGCCAATATCAGCGGTCGGGATATGGGTTCTATTTTGGCAGATATTAGGGAGGACTTGCAATCGGTGCCCATACCCAGAGATTTCAACCTCTTTTTTGCGGGAGATTATGAAGAACAGCAGAAATCCTTTCGCGAGCTTTTGATGAGCTTTGTGCTGGCACTGGTGCTGGTATATATGGTACTGGCATCACTCTATGAGTCGCTGCGATATCCCTTTGTGGTAATGTTTTCCGTACCCCTTGCGGCTATCGGAGTGATACTCATGCTATTTTTTACAGATACCACTTTTAATATTCAATCCTATATCGGTTGTATCATGCTGGGCGGCATTGCGGTGAATAACGCTATCTTGCTTGTGGATCACATTAATTTGCTGCGGCGACGAGATATGCCGGTTCAAACAGCCATTATAGAGGCCGGCAGAAGACGTCTCAGACCTATTCTCATGACCGCTACAACCACTATTTTGGCCATGACGCCACTGGCTATCGGTATAGGCGAGGGCGGCGAAGCCCAGGCACCAATGGCCAGAGCTATCATAGGCGGACTGATCAGCTCGAATTTGATTACTCTTATTGTGGTACCCACAATCTATGCGCTCTTTGAACGAAAGAAAATGAAATCTGAGGCCTATGACGTTATAGAGCCCGCTGAGCGCAAACTCCGGGAGACTATTAGCGAGGAGCTGACATGATGGCAATTTCCTGCTTTCGAAAATTATTTGTAAGGCTGTTTATTTTGAGTTTTTTTCTTTTGCCGATATCCTGTGTGATTTCTAAAAACGTATGGATCGCAGAGGATCAAATTCCGTCAGATGTGTACAGTAAAAGGGATATGTCAGCAGCAGTCGAAATCAAGCCCATATCCAAACAAATCATAAATCTTCCTGAAAAAGGTCCGCTTAACATCACGGTAGAAGATGCCATTCTTATAGCTTTTGCGAACAACCGTTCGTTGTTAGTGGAGCGGATTAATCCTTTAATTCAAAAAACTTTTGAGGATCAGGAACTGGCCGTGTTCGACCCAATTGTAAACGCAGGGGTTTCTATCCAGCAAGACGATAGCAAGACGCTGAACCAGTCAGGAAGCTATGCTGATAGTTCGGTAAACGATGTCTTTCAGGGAGGTATCTCTCTTATAGAATTCTTTCCCACCGGTACATTTGTGGAAGTTGCGGCCGTCATAAAAACCACAGATTCAGACCAATATAGTGAACAATATTCCTCCACCCGCTTTGGACTATCGGTAACACAGTCACTTCTTCAAGGGTATGGAACGGATGTGAACCTGGCTCGGCTTCGTCAATCACAACTCGAAACAGACATCACCCGATATGAGCTTCGGGGATTTAGCGAATCATTACTGGCACAGGTTGAAACCACCTATTGGGATTATGCGCTTTCCCAGCGGCAGATGGAAATTGTAGAGGAATCGCTTAAGCTTGCCGGGCAGCAGATAACAGAGACCGAAGAGATGATCAAAGTGGGGACAATGGCAGAAGCAGAGCTTGCTGCAGTACAGGCCGAAGTTGCCGCACAGCAGCAGGGACTGATCGATGCTAAAAGTACTTTGGAGTCTAACCGCCTCCGGCTTGTCCGGTTGCTTAACCCACCAGGGGATAATCCCTGGGAAAGAGACATTACACTGGTGCATCCACCAACATTGCCGGAAATAGAATATGATGAAGTCGGGGCGCATGTAGCGGTAGCTATAAGGATGCGGCCGGAGATGAACCAGGCAAAGATAGATATTCAAAAAAATGACATTGAAATCGTTCGAACCAAAAACGGATTGCTTCCCAAAATGGATCTTTTCATTACCCTTGGGAAAACCGGATATGCCGACTCCTTTTCAGGATCTGTGAATGACGTTGATGGAGACAGCTATGACATGATGGTGGGACTCAACTTCGAATATCCTGTCTTCAACCGCAATGCCAGAGCGCAACAAAGAAGAGCACTTCTTAGTCGAGATAAGGCTGAGATGGCATTAGACAATCTTCAGCAGATAATTGAGCTTGATGTCCGAAATGCTTATATTGAACTTAATCGCACAAAAGAGCAAATTTCCGCCAGCACTGCAACAAGAAAGTTTCAGGAAGAAAAACTGCGGATTGAAACCGAAAAATTCAGGGTGGGCCGCTCCACTAATTTGTTTGTGGCTCAGGTCCAGCGTGATCTTCTCGTAAGCCGTATCAACGAAGTGCGGGCTGTAGTTAATTACCTTAAAGCGATCGTACATTTCTACCGGATGGAAGGCTCTCTTCTGGAACGCAGGGGTATCAGTGCCCCCGGCCTCAACCTGTTGAATATTCTACAAAGAACAAATTAGTCTTCAGCCTCTTTAATGAATCTCCTTCAAGGTCAGGAAAAGATATTTTTAGATGGTCAATTAAGTTTTGAAACCATTTTTAACCCCATAGAAAACAAAAGGGATATAAAAAATGTGATGTTAAATGCCCAGAATCTTAACGACCGGGTAACTTTTTCACGCAACTACCTGGAGTCTGCTTTATCAGATGGATTGATCAAGATGACCATCCCTGACAAACCCAAAAGTAGCAACCAGAAATACCGGCTGACTCAGGCAGGCAAACACCTTGTTGAAATTTTGAAGAAACTCACGTAGTTCTGACATCTAGAGACTGGATTTAAGATTATTTCATGAGAAATATTCTTAGATCCATGACATTTGTATTGGTGGGGCCGGTTATGATAAGATCATCTATCTTCTTAAAAAAATTATAAGAATCATGGGCCGTTAAATATTGTTTTGCAGATATTCCAAGATCCTGGGCTTTTTCAAAGGTGTTGCCATCGGCAATTGCTCCTGCTGCATCTGTTGGGCCGTCCGTACCATCTGTTCCAGCAGAAAGAACAACCATATTATTTTCTCCTGCAATTTCAATGGCAGATGCCAGTACAAATTCCTGATTTCGTCCTCCAAGCCCATGATGATCCATGATGACGATTGTTTCCCCTCCTGAAATAATGCATCCGGGCAATGGTACAGGATTGCCTGTTTTAAGGACTTCTTTTGCAATGGCTGTGTGCATCTTTGCAATATCCCTTGTCTCTCCCTCAATCAAAGAAGATAAAATTATTGTGTTATAACCCAGGGATTCAGCTTTGGCTCTGGCAGCGATGAGTGTATTAAAATTATTCCCGATTATCAGGTTCTTAACTTTTTTAAAATATGGATCATCAGGCTTGGGAGTTTCAGGAATTTCACTGTTACATCCTTTATTAATATGATTCAGGACATTTTTGGGCAATTTTAAGGAAATATTATATGATTCTATGATATTTTTACAATCTTCAAAAGTGCCTGTGTCGTGAACTGTAAGGCCTGAAGCTATGATATCAAGATCATCCCCCACAACATCGGACAGGATCAAAGAAATTATGGTTGCAGGGAAAGCGGCTTTAGCAAGCCCACCACCCTTGATAAGGGAAAGATGTTTGCGGATGGTATTTATTTCATGAATCCTGGCACCGCAGGCGAGCAGTATTTTTGTTGTTTCCTGTTTTTCAGCCAGGGATATGCCATCACATGGTAAAGGGGAAAGCGCAGACCCGCCACCTGAAATAAGACAGAATATCAGGGTTTTTTCATGGGCATTTGTTGCCAGATCAAAAAGTTTTTTTGCCCCAATCCTTCCGTTTTCATCGGGAATGGGGTGGCCTGCCTCAACCAGTTCAATGGTTTCAAGAGGTGCAAGGTGATCATATTTTACATTAATGCTTCCCCGGGTTATTCTTGAACCCAGGATGTTTTCAATTTCTTTTGCCATGGCAGCACAGGCTTTGCCCGCGCCAATCACCAGGATTTCTTCAAATTGCGCCAGATCAAATGGGGTATCTGCCACCATTAGTATATTTTTACAAAGTTTTAGATGGCGCTGAATTGCATTGGCGGGGTCTGCAGATAAAAGACCGGAATTAAAAATCTCTCTGGCATCTTTTCTGAGCTGTAAAATATCACAAGTGTTATCTTGTTCAGTAGACATATACTTCTACCTTTCTTTATCATAAATCGGTATTACATAAGGCCCTTCAGGGATAATCGCTATTTTTTTATTGCCTGATCTGTTAATGGATTTACAAATCATTGTTTTTAAATCAGAGATATGATTTACACAGGTATATTTTCGGTCTTTTTCCAAAAGTTTTGGGGCAAACAAATGGATGTTTCCGGTACCCATGGGTTTTAACTGCATTTCCGTCTGCCATTCGTCAATCTGCGCATATTCCCGGGATTTTAATCTTTCAAGAAATGCTTGTTTTCCAAGGTTGAATAAAAGCTTCTGGGCAGTTAAATACTCATCTGACCCCATGCCTTCTGAACATTCTGATACAACAATGATGTCCCCTCCGGGTTCAAGTATATCCATGGCAGTAACCATTGCCTTTACAGTCTGGTAATAGGTTTTATCTAATGGATATCCTCCGGCACTTGTGAGAATGGTAGAAAATTTTTCTGAAATCTTAATTTCTGCATATTGTTTCAAATATTGAATTGCCATGGCATGGCTTTTTTCAATATCACCAAAATTTACAAAGGAAAGATTTCTTTTTTCATCAATAACAACATTAACGGCAAACAGATTGGATAATTTTCTTATGCCTTCAAGCTGGAATTCATGGAAGATATTTCCTTTAAGATTGCAGGTTCTTGAGCAAGGATGCTCAAGAAATTTTGCAGTATGAAACCCTGTAATGGTTTGATGGTGGGCTACTCCGGGGATAACAAGCTTTCTTCCCCCTGAATAGCCTGCCATGAAATGGGGCTCCACAAGGCCGATGACTATCTTGAGATCAGCCATGGCAAACCGCTTGTCTATTTTGATGTCAAGACCGGATGTTGACCTGCATAAAAAGATATGGTCGTCATCATTTCTGGCGTAGTGGTTTTCCACCCTCACCGTTTCAAGGACTTTTTGGCTTCCCACAATCTCTAAAAGCTCATCACCCTTGTTGGGTCGGTGCAGACCCGTTGCAACCAGAATGGTGATACACTCTTTTTTAATACCGGCTTTTATCAGCCTTTCAATCAGTTGGGGCAGTATAAGCCCGTTGGGTACAGGTCTTGTGATATCACAGATCAATATGCAGGCCGAAGATTTTCCTTTTGCCACATCTTCCAGTGATCCTGATCCATCTCCTTCAGAAAAGGCCGTTGATATGGCAGTCAAAGGATCATCAATAACCGGCATATTCTGTTTTTCTATTATAGTCGCGTCCCAGTCCTTATCAAGACTGACCCTGAGGCTGGTTTTGCCGTAGCTTAATGAAATATCCATTATGCAAATCCTATTTTTTTGTTTTCATTTCCAGGTGCGCATAAGATAGATTATTCTCCAGCCTGGTGCATCCTAAAAATTAGTAATATTGTCAATTTTGTCAGGATGCAAAACCAACGAAATAAATTCACCAGAGTCATCGCATCATCGGGGTGGTGAAGGTTTTTCAGGCTTTGTGCCGGTAAAATACTGCCTTGGAAGGCGGCTCAGGGGTATTGCCCAGGATGAGGTCACAGGCTTTTTCCGCCACCATCATGACCGGGGCATAGATATTGCCGTTGGTCACATAGGGCATGACAGAGGCATCCACCACGCGCAGATTTTCCATGCCGTGAACCTTCATGGTATCAGGATCCACCACAGCCATGTCATCTTTGCCCATTTTACAGGTGCAAGAGGGGTGCAAGGCTGTTTCTGCATCCTTTGCCACCCATTCCAGGATATCCTGGTCTGTCTGGATATGGCTGCCCGGGGAGGTTTCCCCCCCGTTGAATTCACTAAAGGCCGGCTGGTTCATGATTTTTCTGGCACATCTTATGGCTTCCACCCATTCCTTGCGATCCTGGTCCGTGGACAGGTAGTTGAACTTAAGGGCAGGGTGCTGCCGGGGATCTGCAGACTTGATTTTAACAGAGCCAATGGCATTGGAATACATGGGCCCGACATGGACCTGGTACCCATGGTCGTGGCTGGGCTGGCTGCCGTCGTAGCGGATGGCCAAAGGAAGGAAATGGAATTGGATATTGGGGTATTCCACATCCTCATTGCTCCGGACAAATCCGCCAGCTTCAAAATGATTGGTGGCGGCAGGCCCGGATCTGTGGAAAAGCCATTGGTAGCCGATAAAGGGTTTTTTCCACCATTTGAGGGCCGGATTCATGGACACGGGTTTTTTGCTTTTGTACTGGACATAGACTTCCAGGTGATCCTGAAGATTTTCTCCCACACCTGGCAGATCATGGACCACATCAATGCCAAGCGCTTTTAGTTCCTGTGCATTCCCAACGCCTGACAGCTGCAGGACCTGGGGAGAGTTGATGGCACCGGAGCAAACAATGACTTCTCCTGCATGGACGGTTTTCGGGCTTTTGCTGCTGCCTTTGAGAAATTCCACACCAACGGCTTTTTTGTTGTCGAACAGGATCCGGGTGGTCAGCGCCCGGCAGATGACATCCAGGTTGGGGCGTTTTTTCAATACAGGATGAAGATAGGCCCGTGCCGCACTGATACGGCGGCCCCGGCTGATATTCCGATCAAAGGCGCCAAATCCTTCCTGCTGGTATCCATTGACATCGCTGGTCAAAGGATAACCAGCCTGCTCCGTGGAATTGAGGAATGCCTGGAAAAGGGGATTTTTACAGGGTCCGGTTTCAAGGATGAGGGGGCCATCCGTGCCATGGTAGTCATCCGGCCCTTTGAGGCGATTTTCAGCCCGTTTAAAATAGGGCAGGTTGTGGGCATAATCCCAGTTTGCCATACCTTCATCTTTGGCCCATTTTTCATAGTCCATGGCATTACCTCGGATGTAGATCATGCCATTGATACTGGAGGAACCGCCAAGAACCTTACCCCGGCCATGGAAAACGTTTCGGTTGTGCATATGGGGTTCTGGTTCGGATTTGTAACACCAGTCATAATATTTATTTCCCAGAGGAAAGGTCAGGCCGGCAGGCATGTGAATAAAAACATCCCAGATATAATCGGGCCTGCCAGCTTCCAGGACCAATACTTTGTTTGCCGGGTCCTGGCTGAGCCGATTGGCCAGAACACACCCGGCAGATCCGCCGCCAATAATAATATAATCATATGTTTCTTTCATTATCTTAACTCCTTTTTTAGATTACCGGTTTAAGGTCATAAGGGTGCTAAATCCTGCCACCAGTTCATCAATGCTCATTTCACCTTCCCGGACAAGGGCCTGGAGGGCAACGCCCTGAAGGCCTGAAATAAAACAGACTGCTACAGCCCGATTGGTTTTATTCTGGGAAATCCGGTCCAGGGCATTTTCAAATGCATCCACAAATTTGTCATAGGCGGCCTGGATTTTTACCATGACAGGCCCTTTGATATGGCTGAACTCGGCTGCCAGAGACGCCAGTACAATGATGGTATCCGGATGGTCGCAAAACCGGTCCATGAAAATATTCATCATGCCGCGGATCATTTTTTTATAATCTTCATGGTCAAGATCAAGGTACTCAATATATTGGTCAAAACTATGGTCAAGCGCTTCCACCACATCTTCTAAAATTTCCGGTTTTGAATTATAGTGGTGAAACACGGCTCCCGTCGTCATGCCGATGTGATTGGCAATATCCTGGATCGTTGTTTTATGGTATCCCAGCCGGGCAAATAAATGGGTGGCCGCTTCAAGAACCCGTCCTTTTGTGGCGATCCGTTTGGTCTCTTTTTTATTTATGGGGTCTGGCATAGCCTATCCTCAATTGATTCAATCTTTTGTCAAGGGGAATCCCTTTTTTGTCCCATCCCCTCAATTGATAGTATTCCTGCCTCATATAATCCATATCTTCTGTTGAAATCCGATGGCCCTTTGCAGGTCCGTCAGGAAGCGGTTCTTTTACAAACCTGGGAGCAAGGGTATCCTTTTCAGCATCCAGCCCCTGGTCCAGGTTAAAACACCTGACAAGGTTCCATATCCTTTCACCGGTTTCGATAAGGGTATCAGGATCTGCTTTTTGTCCTGTTGCCGCACTGAGAAGTTCGGCATAGGTGGTGTCTATGATGCCGTAACTGCCAAAGTCGCAGTTGACAAGAGTGTCTCTGCCGGCGGAATAATTCTGCAATGCTATCACCATCCGGGCCTTGCCTTGCGGTGAGAGCGGATCAAGCGGCTCTCCTTTCCAGTCTCCGGACAATTCATAGGTCACGGTAAATCCGCGCTGGTGACAGCCGCCCCGATCCGTTGTCATATATGCCAGGCCCATGCCGGACACCCCCCTGGGACCCCAGGCAGGTGATTCAAGGCCTTTGGCGTGCACGGCCAGGTCTATTGCGGTTGTGCCGATTTCTTCTGAAGCCTGTTTCACGCCTTTGGACAAAAGCATTCCAAGCTCGCCTTTTCGGCCGGCAATGGCATGAATCAGGTATTCGGCAGCATCAATATTGCCAAAGCTCAAGTTAATCCCTTTGGGCGGTTGAATCAGTCCTCGCTCACAAGCTTCCATGGCAAAGCCGATGATATTGCCACAGGACATGGAATCCATTCCATAAAGGTCGCAGAGCTTGGTCAGATGAGCCACAGCCCGGATATCTGAAATATCCAGGTTGGAACCCATGAGAGCGGCAGATTCATACTCTATAATATCTGTGATAGTTCCTTTGTATTTTCCGCTCCTGACGGCCCCGATTTTGGAACACCTGATGGGGCAACCCATGCAGGCAGAGCTGCCCAGCCACAGATGCTTGGCCTGTCCCTTGTCCGAAAGTTTTGATGCCTTTGAAAAGGTCCCATTTTGATAATTTTTATGGGGTAAAAGGCCTGTCTCATTGGCAAAATCAACGGAAGCAGCTGTGCCGGCAACCCGGAAAGCCTCTACATCCTGGCTTGTTTCAAGCTCTTTAAACGCCGTGGCGCAGGCTTTGGTAAATCGTTTCGGATCATGTATCGAAACAAGTTTCGAACCTTTTATGGCAATGGCTTTGAGGTTTTTGGAACCCATGACTGCGCCAGCGCCGCCCCGACCTGCCTGGCGGTTGTATTCACAGCAGACCAGGGCAAAAAGGACCTGGTTTTCACCTGCCTGGCCGATACTGGCAATTTTTATGGTTTCATCTTTAAGTTCGGTTTTGATCCGCTTATTGGCGGCAAGCGTGTCTGTTCCCCACAGATGCCGGGCATCCCGGATTTCCACAGTGTCGTCGTTAATCCAGATAAACACGGGTTTTTTGGCCTGTCCCTTAATGATGAGGCCGTCATAACCGGCATATTTGATTTCAGGCGCAAAGCTGCCCCCAAAATAGGAATCCAGGAAAATTCCCGTCAACGGCGATTTTGTCACCACACATCCCCTCATGGCAGGAGCCATGGTGCCGGTTAAAGGCCCTGTCATAAACATGAGCACATTGTCTTTTCCCAAGGGGTTGGTTTCCGGAAGAACCATGTCATAAAGAAGTTTTGCGCCAAATCCCTTTCCACCGATAAAATCCTTTTTAAGGTCATTGGACACGGGAAGGATTTCAATGGATTCACTGGACAAATCAATCATCAGCAGTTTGTTTGTGTAGGCGCTATTCATTGACGTTTCCTCTGTAAATAAGTTCAAGGGCAAAAGTGGGGCACGCTTCAACGCATAAAGGTTCCCCCTGGCACAATTCGCATTTAACGGCTTTTTCCGTGTCAGGATCCAGTGTCACCATTCCGATGGGGCAGTACTGGACACATAGGCCGCAGCTGATACATTTGTCAGAGTCGATGCAGACAATGCCGTCATCATTTCTCTGGATGGCTTTGGCCGGGCAGGCATTCATGCAGTAGGCATTTTCGCATTGATTGCATACGGCCGGGATATGGTAGAGGTTTTCGGTTTTGAGTTCAATCAACAGGCGGGCGCGTCTCGGATTATACCCCCCTGTCAGGTCCATGCTGCATGCCAGCTGGCAGATACGGCATCCCGTGCATTTGTCGAAGTGTGTGTGGATAAAGGCTTTGATGGCGCTCTCCTCAATAGAATTTTATTATTGAAATAAGAAAATATCACATATTATGTACTATGTAAACAGGTTTTTATTATTGCTTTAAGAAAGCAGCTATGATATGCCTTAAATCACATATCACATATTATGTGATAGAAAACAGCACTCAATTTCAATCGGGGGAAAGGAAGAGGTAAAATGCTCAAGGCGATCAATATTACCAAAAAGTTTGGAGCTTTGGCAGCTGTCGACGACCTGAGCTTTGAGGTGGAAGAAGGTCAGGTATTTGGAATAGCCGGTCCAAATGGTGCGGGCAAATCAACCTTATACAACCTCATCACAGGATTTTACAAATATGAAGGTAAAATAGAGTTTGATGGTAAGAATATAACCGGACTCCCCACACACAAAATCGCCCGTCTTGGAATTTCAAGAACTTTCCAGATTCCTCAAATTTTTGAAAGCCTGACTGTGGAAGAAAGCGTGAATCTGGGCTGTCGTTTTGGCAACTCTGGCAAATATGATCCCAGCTATTCAGATGAGATGATCTCTTTTGCCAGCCTGGAACAAGAGCGCAATAATAAAACTGATCTATTGAACCTGTTAGGCAAAAAAAGACTTATGATAGCCTCTGCCCTGGCCACAAAGCCCAAAATACTGATGGTTGACGAGCCCATGGCAGGGCTTAACGCCATAGAGATTCAGCAAATGACACAGCTCATTAAAAAAATCAATCAAGACCTTAACATCACCGTTATCATCATCGAGCATTTTATGAAGGTTTTAACAGAGCTTGCCAATCCGATCATGGTTATACAAAACGGAAGCAAGATCTGTACTGGGACACCCGAACAAATAACCAGCAATCCCGAAGTGATTGAATGCTACCTGGGAGATTCACATGATGCTTAGTATTGAAAACCTGAACGCATATTATGGACAGGCACACGTACTAAAGGATGTGTCTATTACGGTTAACAAAGGTCAAGTGGTGGTGATGCTCGGACCCAATGGTCACGGCAAGAGTACGTTGTTAAAAAGCCTTTGCGGTATGGTGGATTCCAAGAAGGGCAGGATATCCTACAAAGACCAGGATATTATTCGATTGCCTTCTGAAAAGATTGTCAACCTGGGAATTACCTATATTGCTGAAAACCGGGAACTGTTTCCCTATATGTCCGTCATGGAAAACTTAAAGCTTGGGGCGTATTCCAAAAACGCACGCAAACACGAAAAGGAAAACCTGGAAAGGGTGTTCACACTATTTCCTCGATTGGCCCAAAGAAAGAAACAATATGCTTCCACCATGAGTGGCGGTGAAGCCAAAATGCTGGCGATTGCCCGGGGATTGATGTCAAATGCGGATTTTCTGGCCATTGATGAACCTTCCTTAGGGTTACAGCCCAATCTAAGGACGGAGGTTGCCAGGATTATCAAGGAGATTAATAATCAGGGTAAAACAATTCTGGTGGTGGAGCAGAACATTCCCCAGATAACGGATCTGGCGGACAAACTCTATGTGCTGGAGGAGGGCCGCATAACCTTTGAGGGCAGTAAGGATGATGCCTTAAGCAATGATGATCTAAAGGAAATTTTTCTGGGAATGTGACACCGCTTTAAAATTAGGTATTGGGTGAACATATGGCTGGCTGAATCCGCTTATGGGGGAGAAAACAATAGATGTTTATAGAGATTATTGATGTTATTATCAGCGGTTTATTAAATGGCTCGGTTTATGCCCTTATGGCCATTGGTCTCGCACTTGTATATGGGGTAACAAAGGCCTTTAATTTTGCCTATGGATCTTTTTACACCATGGGCGGCTATTTTGCCTGGGTATTTCTGGTTCCCTTAAATTTACCGGGAGGATATTATACGGTTTTTCTTACGGCAATTCCCTTTTTGTTTGTTGTGGGCTTCTTTCTGGAAAAATTTTTGGTAGCACCCCTGCGAAAGCGATCTGACTGGCAGATGAAAGCCATGATGTTAACCCTGGGGCTGGCCTTGTTTCTGGATATCGGATATATGGCAATTTTTGGCCCGCGGCTTAAATCATTACCCGATATTGTGGAAGGGACGCTTGATTTTGGTCCATTGGTCTTTATGAAACAGGATGTGGTTATCTTTATATTATCGATTTCCGGCTTATTGTGTTTTGCCTGGTTATTAAACAATACCCGCGTCGGCATGGCCGTAAAGGCCGTCGCCCAGAATCCGACCGGCGCACAGATCGTCGGTATTCCCAAGGATCGTGTGTTTGCAGCCACCTTTGCCATCTCAACCATCATGGTGGGTATTGGCGGGATTTTACTCAGCCAGAAAAATTTTGTTAATCCCCAGGCCAGCACGGGCATAATGATCAAAGCCTGGGTCATCACCGCCTTTGGCGGCATGGGATCTATCCGGGGCAGTCTTTATGCAGCGCTTATTATCGGAATGCTGGAGGCATTTGTCGGATATTATCTGGGAATGATACACATTGATATCGCGGTTTTGACATTACTTTTAATAACCTTGGCATTTCGTCCCCAGGGTCTGATGGGAAGGGAATAAATCATGAAAGCGAAAAGCATGATCAAGATTCTTGCGGTGACATATGGGTTGATTGGAATTCTGCCGATATTTGTCAGTGACAGCTCTATCATGATGCGGATTTTAACCATGATTTTGATATGGTCTGTGGTTGCCTCCTGCTGGGATCTCATCATGGGGTATGCCGGCATATTTTCTTTTGGCCAGGTGGCATTCTATGTCATCGGCGCCTATTCATCAGCCATACTGTCCGTATCATGGAACGTGCCGCCCATCATTGCCGTATTCATGGCAGGTATTATCACAGCCATTATCGGTGTGCTGGTGGGCCTGCCCTGTCTTAAACTTGCCGGACCCTATATTGCTTTGGTGACATTTGCATTTCAACTGGCTTTGGAGCCGTTTTTGAAAGGTCCCCTTGGCAAAGCCATTGGTTCAGGCGGATCACGAGGTATTATCAGTGTTCCTCCGATTGAGATTTTCGGCATGTCATTCAGTTCCTCGGAACTGGTACCGTTCTTTTATCTTGCGTTTGTTATGACCCTTATCTGCAGTGCCATCATTGTGGTGATCTTAAAATCCCACTGGGGCACGGCTTTCCTGGCGTTAAAAGATTCCGAGGATTTTGCCGCAAGTCTGGGTGTCAGCGCATTTAAATATAAGCTTCTGGTGTTTGGCATTACCTCTTTTATCACAGGTTTGTTTGGCGGTCTTTATGTGCACTATGTTGGTATATTGTCGACTCGAATGCTGAGTATGGAAGTCTTTACCGTTCTTTTGATCATGATTGTGGTAGGGGGTATCGGCCAATATCCTGGTGTTGTCCTGGGAGCAGTGATAACGGTCACGGCTAATGAGCTTTTAAGACCCATGGGTATTTATCGGCTCCTGATCATGGGAGGAATGGTGGTTCTCATTGTATTATTGCTTCCGGATGGTGTTACTGGTTTGATTCGAAAATTCTCCTTTTCCAGATGGACAAACAAAGAGAACAGATCCATTGAAACACACTAATAAAGCATTTAATGGCTGAATAAATATTGATGTGCTGTACATTATTGGGTTGAGGGTGTTTCATTCATATTTACCTCATTCTTTGAATGAGTTTATCATAAGCGGTAAGGATTTTTTTACAAATATTTCTAACTTATAAAATGGAGAGATTAAAATGAAAAAAATTGGTTTGATGTCGTTGATTGTTGCAACCTGCATGTTATGGGGATCATGGGCAATTGCCGCGGATACCATTAAGGTGGGTTGTGCTTTCTCTTTGACCGGAGATTATGCCGGTTCCGGAGATAACTATTTTAAAGGTGTTGAGATGGCTGTAGAAGAGCTCAATGCCGGCGGTGGCCTTTTAGGCAAACAGCTTGAGGTTGTTATGTTTGATAATCAGGATTTTGCACCGGAAGTGGTTATGCAGGGTGCTGATTTTCTGATGGATCAAAAGAAGGTCGCGGTTGTGGTTGCGGGTTGGGCCGGGGCTGGAGCGGATGTCAGGGCATATGGGAAATATGATGCTCCCTTTTTTATTGATGATGGTTCCCAGGCCTCGGTTGATGTGTACAGGGAAGATCCGGAAAAATATTATAATGCCTACTTTATGACACCTGTTGCAGCAGCCCAGGGCGGCAGTGTATTTAACGCATTGCAAAAATTACCCTATGATTATCCCAATAAAAAGGTCGTGCTCATCAATACGGATGATGCCTGGGGTGAGGAAATCGGTGCAGTTATGGCCAAAAGATTTGAAGAAATCGGCTGGGAAGTGGCGCTTCATGAAGTTGTCCCTTACGGCACCAACGAGTGGGGTCCTATTTTAACCAAAGTAAGAAGGATCGAACCTGCCGTTATTCACTTTGAAATAGCCGCTTCTCAGGAACCGATCACCTTTGTCCGTCAATTTCTCAAGAAACCGACCAATACCATTATCAGTCTGGGCTGGAGTATTACTCCCCTCGAGGTCGTCGACACCCTGGGCAAAAATGCTGATGGCGTTCTAGGTCAGATGCCTGCGGGTGTGCCCGTACCGCTAACACCTACTGCCGAAGCACAGGCATGGCTGGACAAATACAAAAAACGCTACAAACACGATCTGGGAGTGGGTTCCTTTGTAACCTATACCAGTTTTATGGCCTGGGCAGAAGCGGCAAAAGCTGCAGGTGATGCCTATGATTTTAAAGCGGTGAACAAGCATCTGAAGAACGTTCCGTATAAAGGACTGATAGGGGATATCACCTGGGGTGAAGACAATACCCTGCATGCACAATCCGGTGCCCCCATCGTTCATTACCAGGTCCAGAACGGTGAACTGGTAACCCTGTTTGCCGATCCCCCATTAACCCCTTACAAGGATAGCAAATTCATTAAACCATCATGGATTAAATAGTGTTTGAAAAATAATCTTAATTGCGAAACTTCGCCTCGGGTCAATTGCTTGAGGCGAAGTTTTTTTTGGGGAAGATATAAATACAAAGCCTTTGAAGAATAGGAAAAACCATGCCAGGTCCAAAATTATTCTCTGAGAAAAAATGTCAGATATGGGGGTGGTTGCTTTTTATTGTATCTGCTCTTTTTTATGGCGCAGCAGCCATCCGGGCCGGTGATCTGCTCGCCATTCTGGGCAGCCTGGCTTTCCTGATAGCCTGTTTTGTTTTTCTTATTCCCTTTGTTTTTCCGGGTCGGTTCCGTTAAAGATGGGAATTTCAAAAACATGAATCAAACCATAAAAACCGGCCGTATCGCTATTATCGGCGCTTCCCTTCTGGCACTTTTTTTAGGGGCCATGGATGCCCTTGTCATTTCTGCGGCCATGCCCACCATAATTACGGAACTGGGTGGTCTTCACCTATATGCATGGGTCTATTCCGCTTATTTTCTGGCAAGGGCCGTTGCCTTGCCCGTATTTGGAAAGCTGTGTGACCTGTTTAATACCAAACGCCTGTTTTTATTTTCCATAGGGCTTTTTATTTTGAGCAGTATGGCAGCAGGTGCAGCCCCATCCATGGCATTTCTTATTGCTGCCCGGGTATTCCAGGGAATCGGGGCAGGCGGGATTTTTGCACTGGTCTATATTATATTGTCTGATATTTCCCTGCCCGGGCAACGGGCAAAAACCCTGTCCTTTGCAAGCTCGATCTGGGGAATTTCAAGCATTATCGGACCAACTCTGGGAGGCTTTATTGTTACCTATTTCTCATGGAGATGGATTTTTTATATCAATATGCCCCTGGGGGTTCTCTCTTTTGTCGGTATCAGTATTTATCTGAAGGAATTCAGGGAAAAAAAGAAAACGGTCTTTCTGGATATTTCCGGGGTAATCTTTTTGTCAGGATTTGTCCTTGCCCTATTAACCCTTTTTATTACGGGCGGCAGGGAATTTGAATGGAACTCCCTGCCGATTATGAGTTTATCTTTTGCAACCCTTATTTTTGGAGCCGGGTTTTATCGGGCTGAAAAGCGGGCAAAAGATCCCATCCTTGATCTTCGCTTTTTCAGGCACAAACAATTTGCTTATGGTAACCTTGCCAGCTTTTTCAGCAGTTTTTCCATTTTTTCACTGTTTGCCTATGCACCTCTGTTCCTTCAGGGGGCTCTGGGACAGACACCCATGCAGGTGGGTTGGGCCATGCTTTCATTGAGTCTTGGCTGGTCTATGGGGTCTTTGGTGCTGGGCAGGATCATGGGCAGGGGCGGTGCTAAAACAGCAGCACTGGCTGGAGGGTTGCTGATGGTGACGGGCAGTGCCATGACCTTTGGATTTACCCTTACAACCACAATGGTTCACAGCTTTATCGTATTCCTGGTGATGGGACTGGGTATGGGATTTATTACCCTTTCAACGCTTATTCTGGTCCAGGAAAGCCTGCCTAAAAAAGACCTGGGTGTTGCAACCTCATTTCATCAATTTTCCCGGACATTTGGTGGAACCATTGGTGTTGGGATTTGTGGCGGATTTGCCACTTCAGGACTCTTGAATCGCCTGGAAGAGGCCTCCCATGTGTTGAACCCGCAGCTTTTAGCCCAGCTTCGGGAGAGCATGGAGAATCTGTTTAAACCTGAATTTACAGCCATGATGACCCAGAGTGCAAGGCAAATTCTTCAGGAAGCTGTCTTAAAAGGGGTTTCATCCATTTTCCTGATCGTTTTTATATCCTCCATACTGGGGGTTGTCTGTTGCCTTCTGCTTCCGGGAGATGTTAAACAGGAGAATACAGAAATTTTTAAAACGGGATCCGCTTAATTCAGAAATCTAATTTTGGCCTCTCCCATGATATAATGGAATTTTAAGTCTGAGAACCCAGCAATGCTTTTGTAAGGCCAATCATTTTATCGGCTCGATTCAAAAGAATGGCCCTGGCATCAGAAGTGATTTCTCCACCATTAAAATTTGCTTCAACTTTTTCCAAATTTCTGCTTAAATTGACTGTAAAAATATTAAAGGGATGAGCCTAAATGATGTCGCTTTTCAGATACTAATAATAAAGACAGTAAGGCACCAAAAGCGAATATTACCCCAATTGCCACATAAGACCACCAAAAGGTTCCAAATATGCCATGACTCCACCCAACAATAAAGTTTCCGAACAACCCTCCGAAGGACATTATCATAGAGCCAATTATAAAAGCATTCCTGGCTGATTCGCCAGATAGTACTTTAGATATATAGGCTGGTCCCATTCCATATATGGTAGCTTGCGAGATACCAAATAAAATCGCCATCATTATTAGATATAAAGGAGACACCGAGAAGCACATGAGAAAAGTCGCAATAATGCCAAATGCAAAAATAAAGAACTGTGATATCCGTACTCCTATACGATCCGTTATCAAACCGAAAAATATACCCCCGAAAATGCCACTGATTCCCATAGACGACCACATCAAAGCGATAGTATCCAGTCCTACATTCAACTCATCACGTAAATAGGAGGCCAAATAGACTTGAAATGTCATAAAAGACAATCCGGTGAGCATAAAGATCACATTCAAGATAATGCCGCTACTGCTTTTCAACCAGACAATCAATTCGCTACGGGATTGGTTTCGTTCCTGGTCATGGCGACAAACCGTCACCTGCCAACTCCCAACAGACTTTAGAGCTATCCAGCTGAGCAGGCTAGAAATCAAACAGATTGCAGCAACAGCCAACCACATTGTTCTCCAATGAAAGTATTCAAGGAAAAAAGACGAAATCAAACCATCTATAAATACAAAAAAACATGTAGCACCTGAAGCTATGATGAGCATAGTTGCTCTCCATTTGTACGGAATATGTTCAACGGCAATTGAAACCAATGGAATCCATGTCATTATTGGCCATGCACGGATTAAAAAATTAAAAATAAGAAAACTAAAAAAACCTGACACAAAGTAAAGTCCGAGCAAAAATAATCCACCAATCAGTTGAATTCCAACGAGAAGTTTTAATCCCCCGATTCGACCTGTCAAAAAACCGGCTAAGGGAATTGATAAAATTGTAGACACCTGACCGACTCCAGTAATTATACCGATTAAAGTATAATTCAATTGAAGGTCTGTGGCCATTTCCGGAATCACCATAGGCAATAAATACACACCAAATCCGAAGGATATTCCGGCAATCATAATACATACAGTACTGACAACCCAAGGCTTACTATTAAACTCAGATGTTATCGATTGATAGTTCATAAAGATAATTTTCAAAAAGGTTTAAATTTTTTCCAATCATGAAATCTTGAGGAATAAGCAATATAATATTCAGGCAAATAATTCAAATTTTATTTTAAATTTTCAGGAATGTGGCAAACGGGTATGGGATCCATTTTATGCTTGTTGGCCGTATGAAATTTTTTATAAATGGAAACAATATTTTTTTGTCTTTCATTCAAAGGGCCTTTTTGGGAAGAATCCAGATACTGCATGGCCCATTCCAATTCTGAATAAGAGGCACCAATCTGGCTTTCATCGGTCCTATTGTCTTCCCACAGGCCATCTGTCGGGGCTGCCATCAGGATTTCTTCTATAATGCCCAGCTCTTTTCCCAGAGCATAGACTTGTGTTTTGGTCAGGTCGGCAATGGGGGAAATATCCACGCCGCCATCCCCATACTTGGTATAAAAACCAACCCCGAAATCTTCAACTTTATTCCCGGTTCCTGCCACCAGCATCTTATGGTTGGAAGCAAAGGCATATAAGGTCAGCATCCGAAGCCTGGAACGAGTGTTAGCCATGGTCAGGCCGTCTTGAATATAGGTAGGAAAACTGCTTTTAATTTGATCAAAAACCGGTGAAAGTTCCATGTCAGATCCTTTCACATTATCAAAATTTTTTTTAAGCCAGGCAATATTGGCAAAAGCCATGGATATCTGGTCTTTGGCTTGGTAAATAGGCATATTAAGCACAAGGACAGATTTGCCGGTTTTTGCACAAAGACATGATGTAACAGCAGAATCAATGCCGCCTGAAACGCCAATTACAAAACCGGTTAAACCGGATTTGCCAAGATAGTCGTCCAGCCATTGGACAATATGATCAATTATTTTTATTATTTTCATGATTATAATTTCCGGCCATTTTCAGATCCGGCTTAATTAATGCCTGCCAGTTCTTTTTTGGCTGTCTTTAATATCCGGTTCAGCTCCTGGGTCAGTTTTTCTTCCAAAGGGGGCACTATATGCGTATCCATTATGGCTGCCATTTTTTCTTCAGCCCGGTCGACAATGGTCTTAGGGTTTTTCTGCCATTCTAAAAAGGGAGTGCCGTCAAACAGGGCGGGCCTGAAACGGGACTCTTTGCGCAGGTACTTGAAGGTGTGCGGGTCTTCAAGAAATTTGCCCTTATGATCATCCTGGATAATGGTTTCAGTTGCCAGGGTGTCCGGGTTAATGTCAAGTCCTTCCAGCAGCCTTTTGACAAAGGCAATCATCTCATCTTCGATGACAATCAGATGGGGGCTTGTGGTCAGCCCGTTTTCAATACCGCCCACGCCGCCCACTTCATTGATACCGGCAAGAGCCGTCATTGTCATACTAGTGCCTCTTTCAAACATAATCTGGTGGGCCTGGCAGGTGTTACCCATAACCGGGGAGGTCGCCGCTGGCAGGCCATAGTGTCGGGCCAGCTGCATAAGAGCCGTTTCAACAAGCATTATTTCCGGGTTTACAAACTGGGTATAGCCTTTACCCATATCCATGGACTGAACCAGGGCATAATACCAGGAGGGGATTTTGGGGCAGAGCGTTTGCAGCACAACCAGACTGCCAAGGGCTTCGGCATTGGTCTGGGTGATGGTGCCTGCCAGGGTATAAGGTGCATTGGCACCGATGATGGGAGTCAGGGGAACCCGGACGGGAAGGTTGTATTCTCCATACAATAATAGTCTTTCAATTTCATCAAAAGGAAAATTGAGCGGTGCTATCAGGCAGACAATGCCACTGCAGACAGGCCTTTTGCTCAATGCCTGCTTTCCGCCGGCAACAGCCGTCATCATTTCAAGCTGGTATTTGAGGTTTTTTGAATCCGTGGTAAGAGCCCATATATGTTTGCGGCCTTTTTCCAGCATGACCTTCAGGGTTTCGATGTCGTAGGTCTCAAGTTGAATGTCCTGAGGTGTCAAAGCCCCAAGGGTATTTACGTTGGCAAGTGAGTCCACAAGATGGGCCATGTCACCGCAGTCTTTTATGCTGATGGGGCGCATCTTGCTGGTGGTCATATCATAGAGATTGATGGCGCCGCCCACCGTGCGGAATGACGGCATCAGATCCGGACCGGTTTTGCCGGCCGCAAAATCGAATTCAGGTGTTCGCCCGGCACAGGTAAAACTTTTTGGGGCTGTTTTTAATGCCTGTTCAACCATGTCAGCGGATAGATAGACCCGTTGGTTTTCTTTTTCCACCCGGGCACCGGCACCGGCCAGTTTTTCCAGGGCCACGGGATGGTCCATGCGCAGTCCTGTTTTTTCAAGAATCTCGATAGAGGCCCCATGAATTTGACTAAGCTTTTCATCGGTAAGCATGTTGTAGAAATTATCTATCATGGTTCATCCTTATTAAATGATTTGGTTTATTTTGAGCTTTTATCTTTCCTAAAGCGCTTTGGCAAGAAATAACTACAGTTTAAATTTCTTTTTTGTTTTGAAACAAGACTTCAAGGATTTGCTTAATGTCATTATCTGCTGTGGACGCTTGCAGGGTGCAGCCCCCGGCACCGGCATGGCCGCCGCCGCCAAATTTGCTTAGAAGATTGCCGATGTTGATAATATGATTCTGATTAAAAATATTGTGGCCGATACTGATCAGCACCTGTTTTTTTTTAGGACCGTCAAATCTTATTTTGATGCTTGTATGGCATTCCGGGAAGAGGGAATAGGTTAAAAAGCGGTTGCCTTCGGGTACAATGTCAAGGCCTCTGAAATCAGTAATTGATATGTTATGACGTATTCTTGTGTGCTCAATTAAATGTTTTTCATAGGCAATATTTTCGTCAATGACCCTTTCACAGCGGCTTTTTATTTCCGGATCTTCAAGAATATGGTCAATGTCCGTCTCCATCAAGAGATCAACTATCTTATTCCAATAGGCAAGGTCTTTATAATCCTGGTTTTTTATGGTCATGGATAAAATAATATACGGGTAGTTTTCAGGGTGTTGTACCTGGTCCCGGGTTAAATCGGCAGCGTCAATGATATCTGTATTCAAGACCAGTTCATCATAGTGGTTGTCGAGTTTCCCTTTTTCTTTATAATACTCGTAAATAACCCTGGCAGCTGACGGGGCTATGTCAAATGCGCCTTGAAAATTACCCTTGGGCTTATTGGAGATGTGGTGATCAAACCATAATGTGCAATTGGACGAATAGGGAAGATTTGCCATGATATCGCCCTTTAAAATATGAGCTTTTCCCGTTTGAATTTCATTGGGTTCAAGCCATTTTATATCCGTGTCAATGTTTTCAGCCTGGTAAAGCAGGACTGCGCATACAATTCCATCAAAATCGGGGCGGGTTACAATTCTCATAGGTCATCTCTTTTATGGTTAAGGATTAATTTTGTTAAATTAATAAATATCAGGTTTTGATAATAAAAAAAATAAAATAAGCGTTTAAGTTCAGTTAATCGCATGTAAATTGAAAACTATCTGCCCAGGCATCACCTTTATCATGCAATGCCAAGCTTATCTTTCCTTTTGTCTGGATTTATATTATATGCAAACCATAACACCCGTATGGAGAATGTATTTATTTTTGGGAAATAATGAAAATATGAGGGATGAAAATTATTTTTATTCCATTGAACATCAGCGGACAACAAGCATAAAAGTCAAACGGTCTGTTTTTATCTGCACCCTGGAATATGTGGACTCCATTGAAAAAGCAAAAAACTTTATTTCTCGGATTTCAAAGGAGAATAAAACGGCCACCCATAATTGCTGGGCATATATTTTAGGCGAGAAAGGGGAGGTGGTTCATTGTTCCGATGCAGGAGAACCCTCGGGAACTGCCGGGAAACCAATGCTGAACATGATGGTCAGCCAAGGCATGACCCATATTGCAGCCGTTGTGACCCGGCATTTCGGTGGGGTTAAATTGGGTGTCAGGGGCTTGATTGAAGCCTATGGCGCTTCTGTGAAACATACTCTGGATCAAAAACCCCTTAAAAAACTGATTCAGTCCATGGATATTTTTATTGAGGTCTCCTATGGGTTTAACGATATCCTGATGAATCAGATCAAAAATTATCTGTACCGGATTAAGAATACCACCTATACTGATAAAATTGTTCACAGGGTTGAGATCGAGCTAAAAGATTATGCCGAGCTTAACACACTGCTTTCTGAATACCAATCCCGGGAAAAATTGAAGTTCAGCGTGATACCGCAATCATGAGTTTAAAGACGGTTAAAAAATTATATTGACAATAAAAATTTTTTAAGTATTATTAAATTTTAATTAATTATACTTAAAAATGGGGAATCCATGAAAACAAAACTGGGCGCACTTCTCAGGCCCATCAGGAATTCAAGGCATTTTACGATTAAAGAAGTTGCAGCAAAGGCCGGTATCAGTTCCAGTTTATTGTCCCAGATAGAAAGAAACCGGATTTCGCCTTCCCTGGATACATTATTACATATTTTAGAAGTATATGGGGTGCCGCCGAATAAATTTTTTAAGGATTATGAAACCCATTCCCGGGTTGAGATTGTCAGGAGAGATGATCGAAAGATTTATCAGCGCAAAGGCTTTAAATATGAAACCCTTTGCGGTGACAGTCAGGCCAAAGGCAATCATTCTTTTAATGCCTTTTTTCTGGAGCTTGCACCGGGTCAGAAGAGAGGGGATACAAGTGAAGGGCATCTTGGACGAGAGCTTGGAATCGTTGTCAAGGGATCTGCCCAATTACTTTATGGTCAGGAGATCTATGAACTTCACAAAGGCGATTCTGTGTCTTTTTTTTCACAAATCCCCCATGTGATTCAAAATTTGTCTGACCAGATATTTTCGGCATACTGGGTGGTTACGCCGGCAGAAGGAGAGGATTATTTTGGAGATAAAACCATATAGGATCTGGAGAGAATAATGGGAAAAACCATTGCAGAAAAAATTTTTAAAGCCCATTTGGTGGATGAACCCTTTGGAGATGTCAGTGTGTTAAAACTGGACCGGGTTTTTTGTCATGAAATCACAACCCCCATGGCTATCCAGGATCTGATGGCAAGGGGAAAGGACCGGGTGTTTGATCCGGATAAAATAAAAGCCGTTATTGATCATGTGAGTCCTGCCAAAGATTCGAAAACGGCCCTGCAGGGGAAAATCTTGCGGGAATGGGCCAACCGCCATGGAATCAAAGATTTTTTTGATATCGGGCGGAACGGGGTGTGCCATGCCCTGTTTCCGGAAAAAGGCTTTGTACACCCGGGATTTGTCGTTATTATGGGAGATTCCCATACCTGTACCCACGGGGCTTTTGGCGCTTTTGCCGCCGGGGTGGGAACAACAGATCTGGAAGTGGGCATCTTAAAAGGGGTCTGCACTTTTAAAAAGCCCCAGACCTATAAGATTGAGATCGTTGGAGATCTTCCAGCCGGCGTATATGCCAAAGATATCATCCTTAAGGTGATCAAAGACATAACGGTAAACGGGGCCACGAATATGGTCATTGAATTCAGGGGTAATATTGTGGATGAAATGAACATGGATCAGCGGATGACTCTGTCCAATATGGCGGTTGAAGCTGGTGCCACCAGCGGGATATGCCTTCCGGATATGACAACGGTGGAATATCTCTGGCCGTTTATAAAAAATGAGTATAAGACACGGCAGGATGCTCTGGCAGCATTTTCAAAGTTTAAATCCGATGATGATGCCGACTATGCAAAATCAAAAACAATAGATGTCAGTGATCTTGAGCCTCTGGTCACATTCGGATATAAACCGGATAATGTAAAACCCGTGTCCCTGATGAAGGGAACAAAGATCGATCAGGTCTATATCGGTTCCTGCACCAACGGGCGGCTTGAAGATTTGAGAATTGCGGCAAAGGTGCTTGCCGGTCATACCATCAGCCCCCATGTCCGGGGAATTGTATCGCCTGCCACACCCAAAATATTTTCACAGGCCCTGGAAGAAGGGATCATCAAAACCTTTATGGATTCAGGCTTTTGTGTGACAAACCCCACCTGTGGTGCCTGCCTTGGCATGAGCAACGGTATACTGGCCGAAGGCGAGGTGGCAGCTTCCACAACCAATCGAAATTTTATCGGCCGCATGGGCAAGGGCGGGATGGTTCACCTGATGAGCCCGGCTACAGCCGCTGCCAGTGCCATTAAAGGTGAAATTTCAAATTCCAGTCTTTTTTGCGAACAGGAAAAATCATAATGAAAAAATTTATTGGAAAAGCTTTATTTATAGATCGTTCAGATATCAATACCGATGAAATCATTCCAGCTAAATACCTCACTGAAATTGAGAAAACAGCGCTGAAACCGCATTTATTTGAAGATTTAAATTTAGATGGTTTTAACCCTGGAATGGATTTTAAGCAAATAGCTGTTATTGTTTCCCGGGAGAATTTTGGCTGCGGATCTTCAAGAGAGCATGCGCCCTGGGCCTTTGAAGTGAACGGCATACATGTTGTGATTGCCCGGAGCTTTGCAAGAATATTCAGGCAGAACATGTTCAATGGCGGTATGCTGGCCATTGAACTTTCTGAAGAACAGATCAATACCATTTTTAAGGAGTTTGGGAACAGCGATACCCAAATTTCAGTGGATATAGAAGCCCTTGAGATCATGATTCAATCAAAAGATCAAACAAAAATAATAGACTTTCAAATTTCAGAATTTGACAAAGCCCTTATTCAGACGGGTGGATGGGTAGAGTATGCTGATAAGCATTATTAGATAGCGTACTATATCGAACTAACTTCTTCCGCCGCTCCATTTAAGACGGGTTTTTAAAATTTTGAAATAGGACTGGTTTTCAAAGGATATCATTTTTATATCGTTCCGGCTTTTTTTGATAAAGATTTTATCCCCGGGATCCATTTCAAATCCTTCCTGGCCGTCAAGGGTGAGGACCATATCTTCAGGGCTGCCTTCCAGACGGATTTCAATTCTAATTGTGTCTGGAATGATCAAAGGCCTGTTTGTGAGTGTAAAAGGGCAGATCGGGGTCAGGATAATGGAAGGAACTTCAGGACTTACAACGGGCCCGCCGGCTGCAAGGGAATAGGCAGTAGAGCCTGTCGGGGTTCCAATAATCAGGCCGTCTGCCCTATAGGTTGTCAGATAGATTGAATCAAGATATACGGCACAGGAGGCCAGCCTTGACAAGGCTGATTTGTTAATCACTGCATCGTTCAGCACATCCACATCAATAATCTGTTCATTGTCCCGCATGACTTTGACATCAAGGCGGGTTCGTTTTTGAATGAGGTATTTTCCTTTAAGTAATGACGTTACAGCATCATAAAGATTGTCTTCCGTTGTCTCGGCCAGAAAGCCGACTTCCCCGAATTTAACCCCCATCAGGGGAATGTCCCTGCTGCCGATAAACCGGGCAACACTTAGAAAAGTGCCGTCACCACCCAGAACAATGATGCACAAAAGGTCATCGGGAATATCCGTATTTTTTGACTGCTGGGCATCTATGACAACACATTGGTCCCCCAGCCTTTTTTCAAGCTCCCGGGCTTGTTTTTCAGCCTGGGCATCATTTTTAACAACAAGTCCGATTCGTTTTGTAGTCATTTTGTTTCCCTGTCTTCATATAATGCTTTGCACAGTTTATTGCCGCATATACATTATAAAGTCAAGTTTAATGGAAAATTATTCCTGGCCGGGAATTTTTTGTTAAAAATCCAGTCTATAAAATGAAATATTCCTTATCGGGAAAAATTAATTTGCAATCCCCTTTATGGCTTGATATATTCCCGATAGGGTAAAATATCATAAGAAGGATAATTAAAAATGAATACTAAAATCATAGGGAAACTTGTCAAAAAGGCAAGGAAAAAACAAAACTTCACCCAGGCAGAAGCTGCAGGATACTTGAACATAGGCACCCGTTTTTTGTCTGACTTAGAGAATGGCAAGCCCACCATCCGATTAGAAAAAACACTTCAGGTTTTAGAGGGAATAGGCTTTAATATTCTGATAATCCCCAAATCAAACCATAAACTAACTCGGTATATTGCGGATCATCTAAATGAAGAATAAATTAAATGTATTTGTCAATCAGTTTAAAGTTGGGGAATTATGGTTAGATGATCAGGGTCGATTTTGCTTCCAGTATTGTGAGCCATGGCTAAATAATCCAAACAATCAACGGTTGTCCATTTCTTTGCCATTAAGAGGGGAGCCTTTTTTAAAGGATTCTTCTTATGCTTATTTTACCAACCTTTTGCCTGAAGGAAAAATTTTGTCTGTATTATCCAGGAATCTTGGGATTTCGGATAATGACTATTTCGGATTGCTTAAAGCAATTGGAGGAGATTGTGCCGGTGCGGTTTCATTACATTTGGCCGGTGTGATGCCGTCTGAAAAAAGAACCTATTCATATGAGGCTTTGACGGAAGATCTTTTGCTGCAAAAGCTAAAGGGTTTGAGGGACAACCCTTTTCTATCTGTCGAAGAAAGAAGGATGTCTTTAGCCGGGGCTCAGGAGAAACTGCCGGTTTACTTAAAGGGCAACCAGATCCTTTTACCCGTTGACGGGGCGCCATCTACTCATATTGTCAAAACCCCGATTCAAGATTTGCAGGGAACAGTGATAAATGAAACGTATTGTATGATGCTGGCTAAAAGGATGGGGTTAGAGGTTCCAGAAGTTAAGATCCATAAAATAGGCGATTTGTCAGTGTATATGATACGTCGATATGACAGGATAATAGCTGGAGAAAAGGTTGTCCGGGTAGTTCAGGAAGATTTTTGTCAGGCCCTGAAAGTAAATTCGCAACAAAAGTATGACCCAACCCTGCAAGATTACTTTGGTCTGATTAAAAAAGAATGTACAGATCCAATTGTCGATTCAAGGAAGTTGTTTAATTTAATCATTTTTAACGGCTTAATCGGCAATGCAGACGGGCATGCAAAAAATATTTCTTTGATTCATGATCAAAAAGGAACCAGGCTGGCTCCTTTTTATGATTTGTTGTCCACCCACATCTATCGCGATTTTACAAAAAAGATGCCCGGAAAAATAGCCGGTAAAAAAAGGAATTTTCTTCACCTTAAACAGAAACATTTCAGAGCCCTTGGCCATGAAATAGGTATCAAGCCGAATATTGTCATTAAAACTGCAATAGATATGTCAGAAAAAATCCTTGAGGCTTCAAGAGAGACGACCGCAGAGTTCAAGTCATTGTATAATACTATTTCGATAGTTGATCAAATCAATCGCATCATAAAAAATCATGCCGATACAATGATTCAGGAGCTTTCACCAAAAAAAATATAATTATTTAAGGGCTTCACAGCAATTTGCTAAGTTTGGTTTATGTTTTTTCGAAGATATACCGTTTGCCTCTTACCATTACATTGGGAGGCTTTCGTTCATTTTCAAATATATCGTAACCGTGCTTAAGATTTTTCCAGAAGCCATACCATTTTGATTGTTTATGCTGTTCCATATTTTTTGGTGTCATCCGGAAAGGGAAAATATGAACCCTGAAAAAGGATTGGCCGCCCCTGAAAGCTGCGTCGGCAATGGTATATATTTCCTCTATTTTTTCATCGGTCATGGCATAGCAGCCGATGGATACACAGTCCCCATGCACCATGAGAGCGCTTCCGGTTCTCCCGTGGGCTCTGTCATATGAATTTGGATATCCAATATTAAAAGACATATGAAACTGGCTTGACGGATTCAGCTGATTCGGCTTGACAAAATAGAAGCCTTCAGGGCTCTGGCGGTCGTCCCGCCTCATTTTGGGGCCTAAGCTGCCGGAAAACCGACACAACTTGTATGTTTTGAACAATTTGAATTTTTTAAAATTTTCGACCCATACCTCTAACTCCCCTGATTTTTTGAATATTCTTATGAATATGGGTGAACTTAAAGATAGTCCCTGGCTTAAAAGATCCTGTGCCAGAATCGGCCTGACCTTTGCCAGAATCCGTCTTGATTTTCGAGTTGAAGGGAGGTCAGCGGCTAATGATATATCAGCCAGAAATAATCCAATAACAAGGATTGCAATGGTCACTATACTTTTTTTCATATTTGTCTTAATTAAAACCTATTGGTTTTTTACTATGCAGGTTTGCCATGTTAATGCGCCTGGGCCCAGTTTTCACCAGATCCGAAATTGACTTCCAACGGAACTTTAAGGGGATGTACATTTTCCATGACAGTTTTTGCCAGAGCAATCAATTGGTCTTTTTCTTCAAAAGGGGTTTCAAATATGATTTCATCATGAACTGACAAAAGCATTTTTGAGGCCATATTGTTTTTTCTTAAGGCAGCATCCATTTTGATCATGGCCAATTTGATTAAATCAGCTGCGCTGCCCTGGATCGGTGTGTTAACAGCTGCCCTCTGGGCAAAATTCCGAAGATTGATATTGGAAGAATTGATATCATCCAGGCGCCGTTTTCTGCCAAATATGGTTTGGACCTCATGGGTTTTCTTTGTCTCTTCTATGGTGGTATCAATAAATTTTTTGACACCGGAATAGCGTTTAAAATAATTATCAATATAGGTGGTGGCCATCTTTCTGGAAATGGAAAGGTCATTGGCCAGCCTGAATCCGCTCATACCGTATACAATGCCGAAATTAATGGTTTTTGCCTGGTTCCTTAAATCCTCTGTAACAAATTGCGGCAGAACCTGGAAAATTTCCAGGGCTGTCCGGGTATGAATATCTTCTCCATTATTAAAGGCTTCTATGAGGATTTCATCTTCAGCGCAATGGGCCAGAATTCGCAGTTCTATCTGGGAATAATCTGCTGAAATAAGGGTATGGCCTTCTTTGGGTATAAAGGCTTCCCTTATTTTTTTCCCTTCTTTTTTCCGGATGGGAATGTTTTGAAGATTAGGTTTGGAACTGCTTAACCGGCCTGTGACCGTGATGGTCTGGTTAAATGAGGTATGGATTCTTCCACTCTCTTTGTTGATAAGGTTCTGAAGGGAATCCACATAGGTTGATTTAAGCTTGCCAAGGGTTCTGTATCTTAAAAGCTTTTCCGGCAGTTCATGGTCAAGGGCAAGCTTGGTAAGGACTTCCACATCTGTTGAATAATTGGTTTTCTTTTTTGTCTTTTTTGCGGTTTTCAGTTGTAATTTTTCAAACAAGATGACCCCCAGTTGCTGGGAAGAATTAATATTAAATTCTTCACCGGCAAGGGCATAGATTTCTTTTTCAAGGGTTTTCAGTTCTATGTCAAAGGTATTGGAAAGATTTTTCAAGACATTTCTGTCCACTTTGATCCCTTGAATTTCCATGTCTGCCAAAACCCTGATAAGTGGGACCTCAATAGTTTCCATCAGGTTAGAAAAGCCTTGATCCTTTAGTTGTTTTTCAAACTCCAGATAGGCCATAAAAGTAATGTCAGCATCTTCACAGGCATAATCCACAGCCTGGGATATGGGGACGTCCTGAAAACCAATCTGGTCTTTTCCTTTGCCTGTTACATCTGTATAGGAAATTGTTTTGTAGCCAAACAGATCCATGGCAATTTTATCAAGGCTGTGGCCCCTAATGGATGGATTGAGCAAATAAGAGGCGATCATGGTATCAAAGGCAATCCCCTCCAGGGTTATGCCAAATCTTGACAGGACAATATAGTCATATTTGATGTTTTGCCCGACCTTTTTAATCTCCGGGTTTTCAAGGACAGGCTTGAAAATTCTCAAGATCTCTTCTTTTGCGGGCTGTTCACATTCGTCAAAACCTTTGTGGCCGATGGGGATGTAAAACCCCTGGTTCTCCCTGAAAGAGAAAGAGATGCCCACCAGTTCCGCCTTGGTGGGGTGTTTTGAGGTTGTTTCCGTATCAATGGCAAAAATCTGTTTATTTTCAAGTACATTGGCCAGTTTTTCAAGTTCCCTGGTTGTGGTGATGAGTTTGTATATTTTTTTTGTCTTATCTGCTTTTTGTGCAAATTCTGCGGCAAGGGTTTTGAATTCAAATTCCTGGAATAATTCAAATGCTTTTTTCCTGTCAAAGGCTTGAAGCTTGAAATCTTCGATGGGCTTTTGTACAGGAACAGACATATTAATAGTGGCCAGGTCCCGGCTTAATAATACAATATCTTTGCTGGAGGAAATATTTTCATATAATTTTTTATTGGCTTTAAGACTGTCAAGGTTTTCATAAATATTGTCAATGGAACCAAACCTGGCAATAAGCTTTATGGCAGTTTTGGGTCCGACTCCCTGGACACCGGGGATATTGTCTGACGTGTCTCCGGCAAGCCCGAGAACATCGATAAATTGCCTGGGTTCTATTCCCATATCTATTTTTATTTTGTTCACATCTGTTATTGTGTCTTTCATGGGGTCCCACAGGGTGCATTTTTCAGTAATAAGCTGGATAAAATCTTTGTCCCCCGTTACCATGACCACTTCAAACCCTTGTTCCTGTGCAAGTTTTGAATAGGTTCCCACAAGATCGTCAGCCTCAAATCCCAGTTTTTCAACAATGGGAATATTCAATGCCTTGATGATCCTTTTGATATCAGGAATTTGAGCTGCCAGTTCTTCTGGCATGGGCGGGCGGTTGGCCTTGTATTGATCATAGAGCTTATGCCTGAAGGTGGGCCCTTTAACATCAAACATGACAACAGCATATTCAGGCGTGTTGTCCTTTAGTAATTTTAACAGGATTCTGGTAAAACCAAAGGTGGCATTGGTTGGATGCCCTGTTGAAGTGGAAAGACTTCTGATGGCATGAAATGCACGATACAGAAAAGCACTGCCGTCGATGAGAAATATTTTTTTGGAATCTTCCATATTAAAGCCCTTTTTTGTAATATTGAATAATTATTCCATCCCAGGATATATACTATCTTTTTAATTAAAGGAGAAGTATATATTCTTTATATGGAACAAAAAACCAAAACCAGAAAAGAAAAAAGACGTGGGAAAAACTCAAAACAATGTCATTGCTGCGGGCAAACCTTTATGTTCTGCTGGAATTGCAGGTGCGGGTTTTCCATGTGCCAGGAATGCATGTATGAGAATCTCTGGGGCATGACCTGCAACGGGATTACCTGGGAATGTCCTGATTGTGGTGAACAGAACGGATATGGTAATCAATAGGAATTTCAAATGCTTGCATCCTTGCCGGCTTTTAAAATAAAATATTTATCAGAATTTTATCTATGCAAATCTGTAAAAAGGAGGAGAACATGGCAAAGAAAATCAATGTAGGTACTTTGATATCAGGCGGTGGAACAAACCTTCAGGCTATTATTGATTCATGTCAGAACAATTTAATTGATGCCAATATTCTTTTTACAGGCTCTGATAACCCCGGTGTAAAAGGTCTGGAACGCGCCCAAAAGGCAGATATTGACACCTTTGTGGTGGATTATGCCGGCATCATCAGGTCCTGCAAAAAAAAAATAAATGATGCAGATCTTCCTTCAGACTTTAATTTAGAGGAAATCCTGTTAAAACAGAAGCTGGTTGCAAGCGATGCATCAAAAGAACAACTTGTATTTTTTTTAAAAACCCGGGCCATTGCAGAAAGAAAACTTTTGGATATAATCCTTTCCTATGATATGGATCTTCTGGTTCTAGCCGGATTTATGCGGGTGCTGACACCCTATTTTATTGACAGGATCAACACAAAACCGGGAAAATATAAGATAATGAATATTCATCCTGCACTTCTGCCTTCATTTCCCGGCACGGACGGATATGGAGACACATTTCGTTACGGCTGTAAAATTGGCGGGTGCACGGTTCATTATATTGATTACGGCGAAGACACAGGCCCCATCATCGGGCAGAAAGCTTTTGAAATTGAAGATAATGACACCCTTGATGATATAAAGAAAAAAGGCCTTGTAAAAGAGTGGGAACTTTTTCCCCAATGTATTCAGAAATTTGCTGATTCCCAGAACAAATAATTATTTTATTTTTCCGGGATTAATTAGTGCCTGACCGAAAACCCCGTGTTTGGTCGGCTCGTAGAGGAGCAATGCTCACAAAGTTGCCCATATATAAGGCGCAAAAAATCTTGAAACCGGAGTGTACTACTGTACATGAGGCCCGATTTATAATTTGGCAGGATTTTGCAGCAACGCAGTAGATGGGTGAGTTTTCGTTCAAACACTAATTAAGCAGTTTAAGCATCAGGGGTACTGCTGTCCAGGTTCCAATGGCCGATCCCAGGTTAGTGAAAATAACCACAAGAAGAATCCGGGTTACATTATTGCGCCAAAAGCCTTTTATGGATACAATGTCGGCAGGGATTGCTTCAAAATCTTTTACTTTGGGTTTTCTGGAAAAGGCTTCCACAAGTCCTGATATCCAGCCCGCAGCAATCATGGGGTTTAAAGAGGTTAAAGGGGCGGCAATAATCGCTGAGATAATGGTAAGGGGATGAGCAAGCGCAAGAATGGCGCCAATACCTGCGAAAATACCATTGGCAGCAATCCAGATCCAGATCATATCTGTTCCGGCATTTTTCCCTTCCATTAAAAATCCCGTTGCAAACAATACCATTATGGCTGCCGGAATAGCCCATTTTAAAATTTTTCCGGTCTTGCCGGCAGGGGGGATAGTATTTAGTTCATCAAGGTCTATTTTTTTATTGCCTGCAAGATATTTTTTAATTCCTGGAGCATGGGCAGCACCCACAACAGCCACGATTTTTTCACCTGGTGCAGACCTGATTTTTTCAGCCAGGTATTGGTCCCTTTCATTGATCAGGGATTTTTCAATAATGGGATGCGTCTTTTTTACGTCAGCCAGAAGAGTTTGAAGGATATCTTCCTGCTTCATCTTTTCAATGTCTTCTTCATTGATATCGTCCGAGGCACCAAAAGAGAATACAAGGGAAAACATGAGCTTTAATTTTTCCCAAAGCCCCATTCCTCTCCAGACCCGTGAAAGTGTGATCTGGATTTCACGGTCGGCCGGAATGATACGAGCATTGATTTTTTCTGCAGCCTTGATTGCATTGATCATTTCCTGGCCTGGTTTGATATCAAATTTATCAGCTATTTTTTTCTGGAAAGAAGCCAAAAGAAGGTTCATGAACAAGAGCAATGCCTTTTTTTCTTTGATAACTTTGACAATATCCATGTTGCGCCATCTGTCTGCATCCTTGAGTGATGCAAGCCGTGTCTCGCAAAGTTCAACACAAACGGTATCCGGGGTTTGTTCAAGGATGGTCTCTTCTACAAGCTTAGCACTCTGCCTTGACACATGGGCAGTGCCGATCAGCAGTATATTTTTCCCGTTGCAGGATATCTGATCTATCATGCTGTCTTTTTTTGTTTCTTTATCCAGGTTGTCCAGGTTATCCATTTTATTCGATGTGTCTGGTGTATCCAATTTATCCGATGTATCTGGGGAATTTTCCATGAACCTTATAAAACCTTTCAAATCAATTAAATATTGTATCGTAGTATAACCATTATATTTTTCATGGCAATACAAAATGATCCAAATTCTTGACCTTGATCAATAGGTTTGGTATTTAGGTCTTTATGAAATCAATAGATGAACAGATATTAAGAGCCACAAAAGAGATTATTGTAAAATTCATTGAGATGGGAAGGCTATCCCCATCAAATATCCATGAATCTTTTAAAGATATTTATGCTGTTGTCAATGAAACAGTCAAAGAAAATGTGACCAAAGTTGTCCCTCCCAATGACAAACAAGACTGAAGATATCTTTCCAAAAATAAAATTCGGGACAAGGAGGTTTTATGCTCAGCGAGCTGACCATAAAAAACTTTGCGATAATTGATGATATCCGGATTTCATTTAAGGATGGATTTTCCGTATTAACAGGTGAAACAGGTGCGGGAAAATCAATTATTATTGAAGCCGTTAACCTGCTGCTTGGCAACAGAGCGTCATCAGATCTTGTGAGAGCAGGCTGTGATGCGGCTGAACTGGAAGCTTTTTTTGACATTGATGCCCAGTCAAGGGCTGCAATGATTTTAAAAGAGCAGGGCATTGACGGTTCTGACGGCCTGATTGTCAGAAGGATTATCTCATCTTCAGGCAAAAGCCGTGTATTTATCAACTCAAGGCAGTCAACCCTGGATCTTTTAAAACAGGTAACCTTTAACCTTGCCGGTATCTCAAGCCAGCATGCTCATCAGGGGCTTTTAAAAGAGGAAAATCACCTGGATATTCTTGATGAATTTGCAGGGACAACAGATCTGAAAAATGAAGTCAGGAATCTGTATCAGACCATTATTCCTTTGAAGAGAAAGATAAGAGAACTCCAAAAGAACCTGGATACAAAAAGAAAAGAGCAGGATTTTTTGGAGTTTCAGATAAATGAAATCAGTGATGCTGCTATTTTGTCCAAGGAAGATGAAGATCTTGAAAAGAAACGTGAGACTCTTTTAAATGCATCAAAAATATTTGAAATAGTCAATCGTTCCATCCATGAAATTCATGACCGGGAAGGTTCTCTTTTTGAAAGATTGTCTTTTTTAAGAAATGATATGGAAAAAATAGGTGCGGCTGATGAACGTCTGGAAAAAATCGCCGGGCAACTTTCTTCAATTGTGTTTGATTTACAGGATATTGCCAGTGAATTAAGGGATTTTTCTTCCAGTATTGATCTTGATCCAGCCTCCCTTGAAATGACGGATCAAAGATTGGACCTGATTTCAAAGCTGAAAAGAAAATATGGCGGGAGTCTTGATGCATTGTTTAATGAGTATGAAGCCATGCAGTTAAGGCTTTCTCAAACCACAGAGATTGAAAGCAGGATAAAAATTTTTGAAAAGGATGTTCACGGTTTTCTTAAAGAGATCAGCCAAAAAGCAAAACAATTATCAATCTTAAGAAAAGCAGCAGGGAAAAACTTATCTAAACTTGCCAGAAATGAATTGGATGCCCTTGAAATGGGGAAAGCAAAGTTTGAGGTTTCCTTTTCTATCCAGATCACAAATGATCCAGAAGATATTGCAACGGCAGATCTTGAAAAAATAGGGCCGGATGGAATAGATAAGCTCCGTTTTCTTCTCAGTCCAAATCCTGGCGAAGCATTAAAGCCCCTGGTGAAAATTGTTTCAGGCGGTGAGCTGTCAAGGATTGTTTTGGCATTAAAAGCCGTTCTATCAAAAACTAAGTCTTTGGAAACATTGATTTTTGATGAAGTGGATGCCGGGATTGGGGGAGCAACATCTGAAAAAATCGGTCTTAAATTAAAACAATTGTCCCAAAAGCATCAGGTGATCTGTATTACGCATCTGGCCCAGATAGCAAAATATGCCAAAAACCAGTTCAGGATATCCAAAAAGGTGATCAATGGACGGACCTTTACGATCATTGTGCCATTGGCAGAAGAGGATGCGAGAATTGAAGAAATTGCCAGGATGATTGGCGGGGCAAATATTACAGATGCCACCCTGACCCATGCAAGAGAACTCCTTGAACAGGGAGCATATTGACAAATAGTCAAATATAGTTAATTTAAAAATTATTTTAAAGCCAGCTAAAGGAGCAGTCATGCCAATATATGAATTTAAATGTTCAAAATGTGAAGAATTTTTTGAAGTTATTGTAATAGGCTCAAATGATAATGATATGGTAACTTGTCCCAAATGCGAATCAAAGGAATATGAAAGAGTTGTTTCTAAAACCAATTTTACCATGGGAAGTCCATCTGCCGGGCAAGCTAAGGGGGTTCAGACCCAGGAAAGAGAATGTTCCGGCGGGTCCTGTAAAACATATACTGTTCCGGGCGAGACAAGATAGACACGCATAATTATCTTATTGCCCCAGGGTTTTTCCTTTTTATTAAATGTAATGTCAGCAACTCAAGTCAAAGGAGTTTTTAATGATTGAAATTGTCAAACTTGTGATTAATGGAAAAGAGCATATCCTTCCAGTTATAGAAGGTTCAGAAGGGGAAAAGGCAATTGATATCAGAGGTCTGCGCCAGGAAACAGGATATATTACATTTGATCCTGGATTTGGAAATACGGGAACATGCAGAAGTGCCATTACCTATATGGATGGGGAAAAAGGGATTTTAAGGTACCGGGGGTTCCCCATTGAGCAACTGGCAGAACACTCTACTTTTGTGGAAACAGCATTTCTTTTGATTACAGGCGAGCTTCCCACACGCAAGGAATTGACCCGTACCAGCGTCTATTTGAACGATTTTTCTCCTTTGCATGAAAATATGAAGGCATTTTACCAGAATTATCCTCCCAAAGCCCACCCCATGGGAATATTGTCAGCCATGGTCAATGCAATGAGAAGTTTTTACCCTGAACTTATTGATCTTGAGGAGGAGATGAACACAACATACCTTCGCCTTATCTCGAAAATCAGGACAATGGCAGCAATGGCATACAGAATTTCACAGGGAGAAAGGGTTGTCTATCCAAGGTCGGATTTATGTTATTGCGCTAATTTTTTAAATATGATGTTTGACAATGTGGTGGTTCCTTATAAAATAGACAGTGATCTGGTCAGGGCCTTGAATGTATTCTGGATTCTTCATGCTGACCATGAACAGAATTGTTCAACCACTGCAGTAAGGGTTGTGGGAAGTGGTAAGGTCAATATCTATTCCACGATTTCTGCCGGAATTTCAGCACTTTGGGGTCCTTTGCACGGCGGGGCAAACCAGGCTGTGGTGAATATGCTGGAAAAAATCTATAGTGATGGTTTCACTGTCAAGGAGTGTCTTTCAAAAGCAAAAGATAAAAATGACCCTTTCAGGCTTTATGGATTCGGACACAGGGTATATAAGACATATGATCCAAGGGCCAAGATCATGAAAAAGATCTGTGACATCGCTCTTTCAAAGATGAAAAGAAAAGATCCATTGCTGGAAATTGCCAAAAGGCTTGAGGATGCAGCATTAAATGATTCATATTTCAAAGAAAAAAATCTTTACCCCAATGTGGATTTTTATTCCGGCATATTATTGCGGGCCATGGGGATTCCTGTCAATATGTTTACCGTGATGTTTGCCATAGGCCGTCTGCCGGGATGGATTTCCCAGTGGAAAGAGGATGTGGCTGACCCTGAGATGAGGATATCAAGACCCCGGCAGATATATTCCGGCAGTCAAAAACGGGATTATATTCCCATTAAAGATCGAGGACAGAGTGTAAAGCAATGACAAAGGTAATTGCCCACAGGGGTGCCAGAAGTATTGCACCGGAAAATACAATGGCAGCAGTTAAAACAGCTTACAAAACAGGAGCCGATCTCTGGGAGACGGATGTCAATGTCACGGGGGATGGTCAGCTTGTTCTTTTTCATGATGAACATCTTTTAAGGTGTACCAATGCCGTATCACTTTTTCCTTTAAGGCAGTCCTATCTTTTAAAGGATTTTTCTATGGAAGAGATTCTGTCTTTGGATGCAGGGTCTTATTTTGTTGACACAGATCCTTTTGAACAGATTTCAAAGGGTGGTGTTACAAAAGAAAAAGCAGCTTTATTTAAAAACGAGGGTGTTCCAACCCTTGAGCAGGGACTTATATTTACAAAAAAGATGAATTGGAAAGTCAATCTTGAGCTTAAGGATTATTCTTCCGGGCTTAAGGATACAATTATTGCTGATCAGACACTTGATATGATTTATCACACAAAGATAGCCTTGAACCGGGTTGTTATTTCATCTTTTAATCATGACTGGCTCAAAAGGGTCATAGAAAAAGAACCTGGGATAGAAGTCCAGGCCCTTATAGGATACAATGACACAGATCCACTTGATTTCGGGGATTGGGAGTTTCCTGTCTATAATGCCAATGCCCGTCTTATTGATCAAGACCAGATCAATCGTCTTAAAGCCAAAGGCAAGAAGATCAATCTTTTTACTATAAATGATCCAAAAGTCTTTGAAAAGTTTGTAAAACTTGGTGTGGACGGTATTTTTACGGATTTCCCGCAAATATTTGTCAAAAAATTTTAATTAGTGCTTGACCGAAAACCCCGTGTTTGGACGGCTCGTTGAGGAGCTATGCTCACAAAGTTGCCCATATACAAGGCGCAAAAAATCTTAAAACCGGAGTGTACTACTGTACATGAGGATTTCAGGATTTTGCAGCAACGCAGTAGATGGGTGAGTTTTCGTTCAAACACTAGTTAAAGAATGCTTTGAACGCTTTGATGGTATAATCAATATCCTCCTTTGAAATATCCAGGTGGGTGACAATCCTTAACCTATTGCTTTTACCTATGATAATTTTCTTTTCCTTTAAAAAATTACAAAGAGCCCCCATATCTGCCCTTATGTCTGCAAAGATGATATTGGTTTGAACCATATCTACATCAATGTTAATACCCTCAACCTTTGCCAATCCACGGGCCAGTGCAAGAGCATTATCATGGTCTTCTTCAAGTCGTTGAATATTGTTTGAAAGGGCAAAAATACCTGCGGCAGCAAGAATACCTGCCTGTCTCATGCCGCCGCCCAAAACCTTGCGCCAGCGCCTTGCTTTTTTAATCTGATCTTTTGAACCACAGAGGACTGACCCTACAGGAGCTCCCAAACCCTTTGACAGACAGCAGGAAATTGTGCCAAAATATTTTGTAACCTCTTTGACATCAACCTTGAGTTTTACAGCAGCATTAAAGATTCTTGCCCCGTCAAGATGCAGCATCAGACCTTTGTCTCTTGCGAATTTTTTTGCCTCGCTAAGATATTCCAGGGGAAGGACTTTTCCGGCATGGGTATTCTCAAGGCATAAAAGGGCTGTCTTGGCAAAATGGTAATCATCGGGTTTAATAAATTGAGAAACTTTTTCAAGACTCAAGGTCCCATCAGCTTCAAAATCCAGGGGCTGGGGCTGAATGCTGCCAAGCACGGCGGCTCCTCCTCCTTCATACCGATAGGTGTGGGCGAGCTGTCCCACAATATACTCATCTCCCCTTTCACAATGAACCAGCAGAGCCAGAAGATTGCTCTGGGTGCCGCTGGTGCAAAAAATCGAATCCTGGGTCCCCAGCATTTTTGCAGCCAGGGCTTCAAGTTCATTTATAGTCGGATCTTCCCCATACACATCATCTCCCACAGGTGCCTTTATCATTGCTTCCAGCATGGCAGCCGAAGGTTTTGTGACTGTATCGCTTCTTAAATCAATTTGTTTCATTATTTTTTCAGCTCTCCTTAAATTAATTTTTTATAAAAGATTTTTTATCCGAGAGTATCCAGAAAACAAGGGTTCCCAGGGCCATGATAAGGGTTCCGCAAGGGAAAGACAGCCGCAAACTTAAATAATCCATGGCAAGTCCGGCTGCCATTGAGCCTGTCAGCATCCCCAGGCTGTGGGCAACCGTCATGATGGACATTACAGATCCCATGGCCTTTTTTGTGTCCCCTTTAATGACGGAATAGGCCATGATTGCCGGTGAGGAAATACCGCCGCCGATTCCAAATATTGAAACGGCAATAACAAGATCTTGAAAAGACGATGCCCAGAACGGCAGTACCATACCAATGGTGGAAAGTATTCCGCCAAAAAGAATCATTAGATTTTTATTTACCCTGTCTGCAGCATATCCCATGGGTAAACTAAGGAGCCCTGACACAAATACACCCAGCATCACAAGCACACCAATTAATGAACTGGAAAGGCCAAATTCAGTGTCTGCAAACAAGGGAAGAAAACACCATATCACCCCTATACAGGCTGTATAGGCATACCTGAATATAAAAATGGAAATAATACCTTTGTCTTTTAAAAGATTTGACCATGGGATTATTTCGTTTCCTGTTGTTTTAACTTTTTCTTCTGATACAGCAGGCAAGAAAAAAATGCATAATAAAAGACCAATGCCTGACAACAGTCCCATGCAGATAAATGCAGCATCAAGGGACCAGATATCTTTTATTCCGCCACCCATCAGGGGCCCTAAGCTCAGGCTCAAAAACATGGACAGGTTAAACAATCCCATTGCATATCCTTCTGAGCCTTCCGGCGTTATTTCCCCAACATAGGCCTGAGCCACTGGCATGATCATGGCAGATCCTGCACCCTGGATAAACCGCAATATTATCAATGTTTCTATATTTTTTGAAAATATAAATGCAAATGAAATCAGTGTGTAGGCTGACAATCCAGCCACAATATAAGGCTTTCGGCCCTGTTGATCGGACAGTCTTCCGAAAACCGGCAGAAGAAAGATCCTGGATATGGAAAATGAACCGAATATCATTCCCACATATATCCCTGTGGCCCCCAGGTCATTTGCATAGACAGGAAGAAGCGGTACCACAATTCCAACCCCGGTAACCGTTGTGAAAATTGCAAAAAACAGGGTTATAAAGATACCTTTCCGATCCGAGGGGATGATGCCTTTTCCGTTATTGAACAGCTTTATTGCAAGCTGGGACAGGGGGTTTTTAACAGAGAAAATTTGGGCCATTATATCTTTTTCTATCCTTAGGATAAGCACTCTTTGATTTGATCAATAAACCGGCTTGGTGTTGCAAATTCACCTTTCCGATAATTTGCATGTGTCAGGTATAAAAATCTTTCTGCCCGGGTCATTGCCACATACATAAGCCGCCTTTCCTCGAAAAGCGCATTATCGCCTGCATCAATAGACCGCCAATGGGGAAACAGACGTTCTTCGCATCCCACAATAAATACGGTATCAAATTCCAGGCCTTTGGCTGAATGAATGGTGAGAAGGGATACGCCGGAAGAATCAGGATCATCCTCATCCTCTTTATCTTCTCTGATCAAGGCTGCCTCTTCAAGATATTCTAAAAGATCATTTTTAGATCTTGCAGTATGAATTAATTGTTCAAGGTTTTCTTTTTTTGAAATAAACTCGTCATTTGTTTTTGTTTTTTTCTCCAGGTATTCAAAATAATTGGTTTTTGATAGGACTACTTCCATGGCCCTGGCAGGAGCCATATCCTTTATTTCATCCAGGATTTCAAGAACCCGGGAAAGGTTTTCATGGATTTTTTTGCTTAACACCCGATCTTTGACCATGATTCTGGCGGCACCCTGTAGGCTTGTCCCCTGGGTTCTCATAGCTGCCATTTTTTTTATCATTGATGGCCCTATTCCCCTTTTGGGGGTGTTGACAATACGTTCAAAGGAGACATCATCATTGGGGAAAAATGCAGCACTCAGATAGGAATTAATATCCAGGACTTCCATTCTTTCAAAAAACCCCTGAGACCCCTTCAAACTATAGGGGATTCTGTAGGACCTGAAGATCTTTTCAAAGGGAAGGGAACAGAACTTTGTCCTGTAGACCACTGCCATTTTATCATAGCCGATGCCCAGACCCTGGCGATTTAATCCCTTAATCCTTCTGGCAACCCATTCTGCTTCATGTGAATCTGATATAAAGTCATAAATTTCTACCACACCGCCTTTTTTTTTGGAAAAGCATTTTTTATCCATTTTATCAGGGTTATAATCGATTAAATCATTTGCTGCCTGAACAATTTCATTTGCAGACCTGTAATTTTCTTCAAGCCGGAAAATTTTTGAATCCTTATATTTTTCTGAAAAGCCTAAAAAATGATTAACATTGGAACCCCTGAATCCATAGACGGACTGCCAGTCATCTCCCACGCAGAAAAGATTTCTGTGTTCACCTAAAAGCAAATTGGTTAAATCGTCCTGAAGATTATTTGTATCCTGGTATTCATCCACAAGAATATAGGAAAAATAGTTTTGATAAAAGTCCCTGATTTCTTTATGATCCCTTAAAAGATCCCTTGTCTTTAAAAGGATATTATCAAAATCTACACTGTTCATTTCTTTTAGGCGTTTTTCATATTGGCCAAACAGATCTTCAATTTTAACACTGAAAAAGGCAGGCTTTAAATCAAAATATTTTCCCGGGTTGCCGAAATTTTTAGCCCTTGAGATGAGGGATAAAATTTTGTTGGCATGCTTTTTTGCAATATTATTTTGCACGCAGAGTTCTTTAACCAACTTTTGCTGCTGATAGACTGAAAACACCTGTATGGGTGATATGTATCCTGATTTTTCACAATGTTGTTTTAAAATCATAAGGCAGGCTGAATGATAAGTTCTAACCCATTGAAAATTTAGAAAATTAAGACCTGTCATCTCAATGAGCCGGGATTTCATCTCGCCGGCGGCTTTGTTTGTAAATGTGATGGCAAGAATTTTTCTGGGATCATGGCCAAGGTTGACAAGGTGTGAAAACTTGGCTGTCAAGGTTCTGGTTTTACCTGAACCGGCTCCCGCAACAACAAGTGCTGGGGAGCCGGTATGATTTACTGCATCCTGCTGCTGTACGGATAACTCCATAAATTTTAAATGATAAGATTTTAAAAAATCTTATTTTATCTCCTTAATAATGATGTTTAAAGCGGATTCAATTTCATTTCTTATTACATCCAGTCGTTTTTCGCTCAAGGCTTCAAATCGAAGAACCAGGGCCGGCTGGGTATTGGATGCCCTGACAAGTCCCCATCCATCATCGTACAATGCTCTTAACCCGTCAATATCAATCACATCTTGTTTGGCTTTAAAAAGGGCTACAATTTTATCCACTACACTGAATTTGATTTCATCCGGACAATCCACCCGGATCTCGGGTGTTGTAAAGGTTTTTGGAAGATCCTGGATGAGTTCGTCAACCCCAAGGCCTGTATCTGCCATAATTTCAAGCAAACGGCAGGTGGCATACAGGGCATCATCAAATCCCAGATATCTGTCCTTAAAAAACATGTGACCACTCATTTCGCCAGCAAGCTCTGCGTTTTCTTCTTTCATCTTTTGTTTGATCAATGAATGGCCTGTTTTCCACATGATGGCATTACCGCCATGTTTTCGAATATCATCATACATGACCATGGAGCATTTGACTTCCGAGATAAAGGTTGCTCCGGGTTTTCGCCCAAGGATTTCCCTGGCATAGATAATCATGAGCTGATCTCCATAGATCACCTCACCATTTTTATCCACAACACCTATCCTGTCAGCGTCTCCATCATATCCAACACCAAGGTCAAGATTTTTTTCTTTTACCATTTTTATCAGGTCGACAAGATTTTTTTTCTGGGTTGGGTCAGCCTCATGGTTGGGAAAGGTTCCATCCATATCGCAATAGATATGGTGTACCTGGCAACCCAATTGTTTCAATACGGGGAGAGCCGTAATGCCGCCCGTTCCATTTCCTGCATCGATACCGATCCTGATGGGTTTTTTGATCCTGATATTATTTAAAATATAATCTTTATAAGGAGTGATGACATCTTTTTTAGTCACCTTGCCATGGCCCTGAATAAATGTTTTATTTTCACAAATACTGCGAATATCCTGTAACCCCTGGCCGTGGATGGAATCTGTGCCTTTCATCAGTTTAAACCCATTATATTCCGGTGGGTTATGGCTTGCAGTCACCATGGCACCACCTTCAAGGTTCAGATGGTGTATGGAAAAATAGAGAACTGGTGTTGGGCAGATTCCAATATCAATGACATCGCAGCCAGTGGATATGATTCCCTGGATAAACAATTGAGAAAATTTATCCGAGGTCAGTCTGCAATCTCTGCCAACAGATACGATTTTTTTATTCTGTCTGTTTAAAAGACTGCCATAAGCTTTGCCAATGATTACAACATCTTCTTCTTCAATATCCTTGCCTGCAATACCTCTTATGTCATATTCTCTGAAAATCCCAGGATTCATGATACCTCCTCTATACGAATTTTGATAAAAGGACCAGTGATCCTATCAGCCAGCAATAAGGGGCAAATAGATGAAATCTGCCCGCGTGAACCAAAGATAATAATAATTTTAAAGCAAGCAACCCAGTGATAAATGAAACAATTGTAGCATATATGGTTATAGAATCAATGACAAGTCTGCTGTTTATCATATCTTTTATACTTAATATCTGTGCTCCCAATATTGCGGGAATTGATAAGAGAAAAGAAAATTTAGCTGCATTATGTCTGTCAAGGCCCAAAAACATCCCTAGAGCAATGGTGGTTCCGGATCGTGAAATGCCGGGGATAACGGCAAGTCCTTGACCCACCCCGATTATTAGTGCCTTTTTTATGCTAAAGCCGCCTTTTTTATTTTTGCTGGAATAAAAATTTTTTGAGGTCCACAGGATTGTTCCCGTCAGGATCAACATAAATCCCACTAAAACCTCTGAGGCAAATAAGATATGTTCAAACTGTTTTAAGATAAGCCCTATAAATGCCGTTGGAATAGAACCTATTAATATTAAACCTGCCAATTGAAGGTTTTTATCTTCTTTTAAAAGATGTGCCATGGGCTTTAATGAAACAGCCTTTGAAATAAACCCAAACACAGAAACCAGGATGGCCCGGATGTCTGAAGCATAGACCACCAGAACGGCCAGAAGTGTTCCCATATGAACACTGATATCAAAGGGTAATTGTGATTCGGTAATCCCGAAAAAAATCTGTCCCAGAACAAGATGCCCGGAACTGCTTACTGGTAAAAATTCCGTAAGCCCCTGTATAATGCCGAGGATGATCCCTTGATATAATTCCATATCCCATCATTTTTCTTTATTTATTCCGGTCAACAAACAGCACTCGTATATAATTCTTAGGCCTAAATTGCAAGATATTAAAAAAGACTTAAAAGAAAGGTTGATTTAATACTGGTTTTTTTGTTATAAGAAGAATATTCTGTTATTTAGATATCTTTAGGTTGACACCATTTTATACTAACAAAGCAAAAGGAGAAAAAAGACATGAGACTTTTAACAAGAAGCTTATTAACATTGTTTGCCTTCCTTTTTTTATTTGGATGCACGGCAAAACAGATTAGTACACCCGCGCCATTTAAAGCAGTACATTTTGATAAAGCAGCTTACTCTTCAACGGTAGATAATTTTTTGATAGTGTTTGATGCATCAAGCTCAATGGCTTACCCTCGTAATGGAGAAACAAAATTTGATAAGGCTCAGGGCCTAGTGAACAGGTTGAATCTAACACTTCCGGAAATGGGTCAGACTGCAGGGATAAGGTCTTTCGGCCATTCTCCCAAAGTTTCAAAAAATTCAACTGAACTCTTTTATGGAATGGAAAAATATTCCACTGTTAATTTAAATAATAATTTTAAAAAGATTGTTGAGCCGGGCGGTATCAGTCCATTGGAAAAAGCACTGGATGCTGCACAAGATGATTTTAAAGGTCTTTCAGGAGAAAGGAATGCAGTTGTTATCATCACTGACGGTGAAGATTTGTCAGGGAATGTGCTGGCATCTGCAAAAGCATTGAAAGAACTCTATGGTTCTTCCATTTGTTTTTACCCGATCCTTGTCGGCGATGCGCCGGAAGGAGCAGCCACCTTAAATCAGATTGCATCCATTGGCGGATGCGGTTTCTTTTCAACAGCAGATCAATTGTTAAAGAGCCCGGAAGACATGGCAGCTTTTGTTGAAAAGGTTTTTCTGAGCAAGAAACCAGCTGTTGTAGCTCCTGCACCTGTTGTGGTTCCTAAAAAAGAAATTGAAAAAGAAGAGGTTTGGGTTCTTGGTGATGTCCTTTTTGGCTCTGGAAGCTCTGTGATCAAACCTGGTGCCTATTATTTATTGGATGATATTGCCGCAAGACTTGAGAAAAAACCTGCCATGAGTATTGACATTCAGGGTCACACCGATAATATCGGTTCAGATGAGTCTAACAAGGAACTTTCCTTGAGACGTGCCCAGGCCGTCAAAAACTATTTGATTGGAAAAGGTATTATGCCAAACAGAATGACAACGGAAGGATTTGGATTTAGCAAACCTGTTGCATTAAACGGCACGGAAGCCGGTCGTGCATTAAACAGAAGGGTTGAGATTAAACCCTTTTAATTAATAGATAAACTAAGGGAAAGAGCCGCATCTTTGCGGTGTGGTTCTTTCCCGATCACGATTTTGGCCACAAAAAAATGTTATGTTTTTAACACTGATTTTTTTGTGGCCTTTTTTTAAAGTTTTAAAGCTGGTCTCAGGATCTATAACCTGAAGGTCACGCGTAACCTGAAGGTCACGCGTAACCTAAAGGTCACGAGTAAATAATTTTGCCCGTATTCTGGGTGCCGTATCCCCCAAGGGACTGGATCCTGTCCTGAAATTTTTTTGTCTGAATAATATCAAGCAGGGCCTGAATTTTTCGGGTCTTATAAAATCTGTCCGGGATAATAAGATCATACTCTTCCGTCACAACGGGGATGAAATCAAGATCAAGAGCCCGGGCTGCCGCCTGGATGCCAAGTCCTGCATCCACTCTGCCTGACAGAACTGCAACAGCCACGGACATATGGGTATATTCATCATTTTCATACCCTTGAATATCATGAATTGATATCCCAAGGGTCTTTAATTTATAATCAAATAAAATTCTTGTACCGGATCCGGGCTGGCGATTGATAAACTGCAGTCCCTTGTCTTTCAAATCTTTAATGGATTTAATATTTTCAGGATTTCCCTTTGGCACAATCAATCCCTGGTCCCTCATGACAAGATTGATTACCCAGACCTTCTGGTCAGGCAGATATTTTTTAATATATGAAATATTATAGCTGCCGTCCTCAGGGTCCAGAAGATGGGCTCCGGCCATATGACAGGTGCCTTTTTTAATGGCCATAAGGCCGCCCATGCTGCCAACATGGCTTGATGAAACACTGATATCGCCGCTCACCCCTTTTATCTGATCCGCCAGAATATCCAGGGTATTATCATGGGAACCCGTTATCACTATGGTATTTTCAATGGAAGATAACGGCCTTAACAATTGGGCCATGACCTTCTGATTCTCTGATATACCCTCAATATTTGTGGGTATTCTGATAATGCCGTCAGCCTCGGTCAGGGTTGTGATACTTCCTGATCCCCGGGGCAGTTGGGAAGCCATCAGCTTGCCATCCACGGAACCTATTTTTACCCTTAAAAATTCTTCCAGACCAAGTTTTGAAGCAATTTTTCTTGCCGGGAAAACAGGAACGGATATTATTTCTTTTTTGGGAAGCTTTTGCATGTTTAACAATAAGGGGCCGGCAAATAGTTCAAAGGCAACAATAGCGGAAACGGGGTATCCCGGGATACCAAATATGGGAATGTCAAACACTTTGCCAAACATCATGGGTTTGCCCGGCATCATTGTAACCCCGTGGACATAAATTTCACCCAGGGATGAGATCACGGGTTTTGCAAAATCCTCAGACCCGGCTGAAGACCCGCCAATGATACAAATCATGTCATAATCTTGTTTTGCCGCTGTTTCCACAGCTTTTTTTATTTTTTCAAGGTTGTCCTTGAGCATGGGGTGTCGGTCAAATTTTGCCCCATGATCTTCACACAGCCCTCCTAATACAGAAGAGTTGGATTCCACCACATCCCCTGGTTTGAGCTGGTCTATTTTAATTTCATGCCATTGCTTGAGTTCCGATCCCGTTGGTATAATCAAAACTTTTGGCTGTTTATAAACGGCCACCTTGAATATGCCACCGGAAAGAAGTGCACCAAGGGAATGGGAATTGATCCTGTGGCCTTGGGGGAACAGCAATTGGGTGGCCACAATATCTTCCCCCATTTTTCTGACATGCTGCCAGGGAAACACGGGGGCCTCAATTTCAACACTCTTTTCGTCAATAATATGGAGATGTTCTATCATAATGACGGCATTGGTGCCTTTTGGCATGGCATGTCCCGTATTGACCCAGAAGGCATTTTTATCGGGACAAAGGGTGATGGGAGCATCTTGCCGTGCACCAAATGTAATCTTTGCATCTACAGCAATACCATCCATGGCAGCTGCATGGAAATTGGGTGAAGAGATAGCTGCCATGGCAGGTGCAGCCAAGACCCTGCCTTTTGCATCCACCACATCAAGGGTTTCAATTTTTGTTACAAGATGTTTAAAATGAGCAAAGAGGATTTTTGTTGTCTCTTCAATACTTTTCATATCAAGGTATACGTTTCTTTTGGAATTCATTGGTATGATCTCTTTTGTTTTCGGATTATTTTTATAAAAGAATGATATTAACCATGGTGTCTTTTTCCAGGCCTTCAACATGCTCCCCGATTTCAAGGAGTCCATCAGCATGAATCATGGTTCTGATCAGCCCTGATTTTCCAAGAACGGGTTTTGCCAGCAACAGGTTTTCTTTTTTTGTAAGTTCAACCCTGACAAAATCCCGCCTCCCCTGTGCCGATGCTACATTCCGTGTCAGCTTTGCCGGAACCCTGATGGTTCTGTCCAGATGTTCAAGCCCTTTAAGCCGGTTTAAAAAAGGGATGACCACAATTTTGAGTACCACCATGGCAGAGACCACCTGGCCGGGAAGTCCCCATACGGGTTTTTTTCCAACTTTAGCAAGAATGGTTGGTTTGCCTGGACTTATGGACATGCCATGGACCAATATTTCAGTATCTGGTAACGAGGATAATACCTCAATGGTAAAATCCCTTGTTCCCACAGAGCTTCCACCGGAAATAAGGACCATGTCCGTTTCTTTAAGGGCTTTTTCAATTGCTTTTTTAATGGCATTAGGCTCATCTTTGATAATACCATAGAGAACGGGTATGGCATGGGCTTCATTGATAAAGCCTGACAGGGTATAAGAGTTGATATCACGGATTTTACCGGGAACAGGCTCTTCTTCAATGGGAATAATTTCATCTCCCGTTGAAATGATACCGATTTTTGGTGTTTTAAAGGTTTCAATATGGGTAAATCCAAGGCCTGCGGCAAGGCCCTGTTCCTGGGGGCGAATAAAGGTTCCTCTGGATAAAACAATGTCTTTTTCTGAAAAATCCTCGGATTTATCAATCACATGCTGTAAAGGGGCCACGCTTTTATAAATTTCAACGGAAAGTTCATCAATGAGTTCTGCATGTTCCACCATGACCACACTGTCAGCTCCTTTGGGGAGCATTCCCCCCGTTGAAATTTTAGCAGCCTGGCCTTGAGCAATACTGAATTTCGGGATATCGCCCATTAGAATGGTTCCTGCAATATCAAGCCAGGCAGGGCTGGATTCAGAAGCCCCAAATGTGGAACTTGCTGCAACGGCATACCCATCCATGGTGGCCCTCATAAATCCTGGCATATCTTTTTTTGCAACCAGATCCTGGGCAAGAACCCTGGAAAAAGCCTTGGAAACAGGTATTTTTTCAGTTTCAACAGGAAAAAATTTTCCTGTCAGCGCCATAACCTCTTCAAGGCTTTTTACTTTGAAAAAATGGTTCATTTTACTTGTGACCCCTGTGTTACTTGTGACCTCTTTGTTACTTGTGACCTCCGGTTAATGCCTCTTTCAATCGATCCATGGCCAATGTCACGTTTTCAAGACTGTTAAATGCGCTGATTCTGATATAGTCTTTGCCGCACCTGCCAAAACCGGCTCCAGGTGTACACACGACCCCGGCTTTGGTCAGGAGCAGGTCAAAAAATTCCCAGGAATCCCTGCCTGCGGAATTTATCCAGATATAGGGAGCGTTTTTCCCGCCAACATAATCAAGTCCAATGGATGCAATCGTTTTGCTGATGATATCGGCATTATTAAGGTAATAGTCAATCTGTTGCCTGACCTGGACTTTACCTTCTTTTGAATAAACGGCTTCCGCAGCTTTTTGAACAGGATAGGATACCCCATTGAATTTAGTGCTTTGTCTCCTGCTCCAGAGGGCATGGAGGGATATTTTTTCCCCTTTTGAATTAAAAATCATGCACTCTTTTGGTACCACAGTAAACCCGCAACGTGTCCCTGTAAACCCAGCCGTTTTTGAAAAACTCCTGAATTCAACGGCCACTTCTTTTGCCCCTTGAATTTCATAGATGGTTTTAGGAAGGGCTTCATCTCGGATAAAGGATTCATAGGCAGCATCAAATAAAATCAATGAACGGTTTTCCTTAGCATAGCGCACCCATTCGGTAAGCTCATTTTTTGTAATCGTTGAACCTATCGGGTTGTTGGGAAAACAAAGATAGATCAAATCCACTTTTTCATCAGGAAGTTTCGGGAGAAAATTATTTTCTTTTAAACACTCCATATAAACAATTCCGTTATATCTGCCATCCTCATACTCACCCGTGCGACCAGCCATGACATTGGTATCCAGATATGCCGGGTATACTGGGTCAGGAATGGCAACCCTGATATCATTTGCAAATAATTCCTGGAAATTTCCCGTATCACATTTTGCACCATCACTGACAAATATTTCATCGGCTGAAATATCCGCACCCCTGTCCTGGAAATCATTTTTTGCAATTTTTTCTCTTAAAAAAGCATATCCCTGTTCCGGTCCATAACCTCTGAAGGTGGCATCATTAGCCATTTCATCCACCCCATCATGGAATCCTTTAATCACTGCAGGAGCAAGAGCCTTTGTGACGTCACCAATCCCCAGTCTGATGATGTGTGCTTCTGGATTTTTCAGCTGATAATCATTTACTTTTTTTGCAATATCTGAAAACAGATAAGATGCTTTTAATTTACTATAATTGTCATTTGCTCTGATCATAACTTGTCCTTTCAATCTATATAATGTTTGGACGAAAACTCACCCATCTGCTGCGTTACTTCGAAATCCTAAAATCCTCATGTACAGCAGTACACTCCGGTTTCAGAATTTCTTGTGCCTTGCATATGGGCAACTTTGTGAGCATTGCTCCTCTACGAGCCGTCCAAACACGGGGTTTTAGTTCAGGCACTATATAATATTCAACTTGTTTCCCATACAGCCATGCCAAGAGATTTAAATTCCTCCACAGTCAGTGTTTCCGCCCTTCTTTTGGCATCTATTCCAGCCAGTTTCAAGGCCTGAATAATAAAATCTTTTTCAAATTCAAATTCTCCCCCTGCCATGGCATTTTTTAAGGATTTCCTTCGTTTTGAAAAAGCAGCCTTAATAACATTAAACAACACCTTTTCCTGTTCAAGAGTCACGTTCCCGGGTTCAAAAAAATTAAATTTTAAAATAGTTGAATCAACATCAGGCTTTGGGAAAAAAGCAGATGGCCCGATTTGAGTAACATGGCTCACATCTGCAGCATATTGAACTACGGCAGACAGTCTTGAATAATCCCTTCCTCCAGGCTTTGCAATTATCCTTTTTGCCAGTTCTTTTTGAAACATTAAAAATGCCGTTTCAATGCAGCGTCTTTCTTCAACCAGTTTGAACAGGATTTGTGATGAAATATTATATGGAAGATTTCCAATTACTACAATTTTTTTGTCCCAGGCCAGCTCATTTATATTGAATTTTAAAATATTTTTATGGATGATGATAACATTTTTTAAATTTTCATTATCCAGTTCCTGCTGTAAAATGGGTATCAGGCGGGCATCCGTTTCAACAGCTGTCACATGTAGTGCTGCCCGTGCGATGGGGATGGTAAGGGCACCCAGACCGGGCCCGATCTCCAGCACCCGGGTGTCCTTTGCCAGCCCTATTTTTTCAATAATCATTTTTGCTATACCCGGATTAGCAAGAAAATTTTGTCCCTTTTCTTTGCCGGCAAATAGGTTTTTTTCTTTTAACAATAACCCGGGATGTGTCATTTAGTTGCCTTTTTCTGGGTTTGATTTTTTCTGTGTAGTTCGGCCAAAAATTTTCTTTTAAATATTGTTTTAAGCAAATTTTACAAAAAATGACTACTTGACTTTTTTACTACATGCCAGTAGTCATTATATATACTTCAACCAGAAAATAGATTCAACCTTCAATACAAATTTGACCTGGTTTTTTGGAATTTCAATATTTATTTTTTGTTTTTAATATCAATTATTTTAGCGTTGATGTTGTTTATATTTTACATATCAATAACAACCCTTTTTCGGGAGGCTTATTATGTTAGAAAAACCAGAACCTGGAACCAATTGGGAAAGTTTTATCAAAATGCTGTTGAAAAAGCTTGATATTCCAACTAAAGAAGATATTGATTCTTTACATGTCAAACTTGACAAGCTTGAACAATTACTTTATCAGAAACAGCCGGGAACCAGAAGGCAGGGAAAAAAATCGACTGTAAGACAAAAAAGTGCATCTTCCATAGTTCTTGACGAATTTGCCAAACATCCAAAGGGCACAAATTTTAAAACGATTAAGGCGGCCACGGGATTTGATGATAAAAAATTGAGAAATATCATATTCAGGCTGGATAAGATAAAAAGAATTAAACGGGTAAAACGCGGCATCTACAAAAAAGTTTAACCTGAAGGTCACAAGTAGCCTAAAGGTCACAAGGGAGAGGACATAAGCATTCATGGGAAGTATCACATTTAAAAAGGGACAAAAACTTTATGGGTATCTTATTAAAAAGGTTACCCAGCTTGAAACCATAGATTCAGTGATGATTCAGCTTGAGCACCTGAAAACAAAAGCCAGGCATATCCATATTTATAATAAGGATAAGGAAAATACCTTTGGTGTGTTTTTCAGAACGGTTCCCCAAGACTCCACGGGCGTGGCCCATATTCTTGAGCATACAGTGTTGTGCGGATCAAAAAAATTCAATGTCCGGGATCCTTTTTTTTCCATGATCAAAAGAAGCCTGTCTACTTTTATGAATGCCTTTACCTCATCTGACTGGACCATGTATCCTTTTTCCACCCAGAATTCAAAAGATTATTACAATTTGATGAATGTCTACCTTGATGCAGCCTTTTTCCCGAGAATTGATGAATTGAGCTTTAAGCAGGAGGGTCATCGCCTGGAAATTATTGAAAAAAAAGATAAAGATATTGAACTCGAATATAAAGGCGTTGTCTACAACGAGATGAAAGGTTCCATGTCTTCACCTGGTCAGGTTTTGGGAAGATCTTTGCTTTCCTCCCTTTACCCGGACACGACCTATAGGAATAATTCCGGTGGTGAACCATCCCAAATCCCGTCCCTTACCTGGGAAGATCTAAAAGATTTTCATGGCCGGTATTATCATCCGTCTAATTCATATTTTTATACCTATGGCAATCTGCCCCTGGAAAAAACCCTTTCATTCATTTGTGAAAAAGCTTTGGACCAATTTGAATCGTTAGAGGTGGATTCACAAGTTCCGACTCAGCCTCGATGGGACTCTCCCAAAAAAATAACACAAGTCTATGCTTACTCAGACCCGGATGACATATCAAAAAAATACCAGGCTTGTGTGGCCTGGTTGACCTGTGATGTCAAAGATTCTTTTGATATTCTTGTGCTGAGTATTTTGGAACAGATCCTTCTTGGGAACTCTGCCTCACCATTAAGAAAGGCCCTCATCGACTCCTCTTTAGGATCTGCCTTATCTGATTCAACAGGATTTGACCCAGACAACCGGGACACAATGTTTAGCTGTGGGCTAAAAGATATCGCCAAAGATTCTGTTGAAATGGTGGAGAAAATCATATTTTCAACCATTAAAGAGATTGCAGATAAAGGGATTGAAAAGACCCTGATTGAGTCTGCCATCCATCAGATAGAATTTTACAGAAAAGAAATTACCAATACCCCTTACCCCTTTGGTATTAAATTATTGCTTTCTTTTGCCGGTACTCTTATCCATGATGGTGATCCAGTCTCCTGCATTAATATTGATGAAGATTTGAACACCTTGAAAGAAAAGATAAAGAACGGCCCATTTCTTGAAAACAAGCTAAGACAATATTTTCTTGAAAATCCCCATTGGGTACTTTTTACCCTTGAGCCGGATACAGGCCTTGAGCAAAAAAGTCTTGAAGAGACCCAAAAAGAACTTAAAAATCTTTTAAAGCAAATGACCAAAAAAGATCTTGAAAAGATCCAAAAGGATACCAAACTCCTTGAAGCACTCCAGGAAAAAGAAGAAGATGTTTCAGTTCTGCCAACTCTGGATCTTGTTGATGTGCCGCCACAAATAGAAATTATAAAGCCTGACAAGATCACCGGGGTTAAACTTTCCACCTGCTATGATAAGGCGACTTCAGGCATCCTTTATTTTACCTGTCCTGTTGGGGCCGGAAATATCCCGGCGGATCTGTTTGCCCTGGTACCATTTTTCTGCCAATCATTTACAAACAGTGGAACAAAGAAAAATTCCTATGACAAAATGGCTGAACTCATGGATCTTTATACTGGAGGGATATCTGTTACTCCGTTTTCAGGATCTTATTTTTCCAAAGAAGCTGAATCCCATTCGTTTCTTGCCATCCAGGGTAAGGCCCTGGACCGGAATGTTGAAAAGCTGTTTGACTTAATAAAAGAATTTATCGAAGAATACAATTTTCAGGATTTTGACAGGCTGAAAAGCCTTTTGCTGCAATACCAGGCCGGAATGGAAGCATCCATTGTTTCAACGGGTCACAGGTATGCCATCTCCCTTTCTAGCCGGCATCTTTCAAAAGCATCTTACATTAACGAGCTTTGGCATGGCATTTCTCAATATCAATTCATTAAAGAGATTACCGAACAATTCAGCACAAAAGATAATAAGAATAAAATTCTTGAAGTTCTGTCGGAAAAAATGATCAGGATGGCCCAGTCTGTTTTAAAAAAGGGAAATCTGAAACCTGCTGTGATTGGTAAAAAAAACGCCATTGTGGTTGCTGAAAAAAGGATTAATGCTATTCATGAGCATCTTTCAAATGATTCTGACAAATGCTTTTTTACGCCAGACATATCCTTTAAAAAAGATTTACCCTTTGACGGCTGGTATACTAATACATCCGTTTCTTTTGTGGGTCAGTCCTTTAAAACCGTTGGCATGACCCATGAGGATTCTCCTGGACTTGCTGTGATCAGCAAGATACTCAGATCCCTTTACCTTCACCGGGAAATAAGAGAGAAGGGTGGAGCATATGGGGGATTTGCCATTTATAACTCTGAAGAGGGCCTTTTTTCATTTGGCTCATACAGGGATCCCCATATTAAAAGAACCCTGGATGTCTATAAAAATGCCTGTGATTTTATTGTTAATGGAGACTATTCCCAGACGGATGTCAAAGAAGCCATTTTGCAGGTTTGCTCAGAAATAGACAAACCTGAAACCCCAGGCCCTTCTGCCATGAAAGCCTTTTACAGGGATATCACAAAATTGGATGATACCATTCGCCAGCAGTTCAAGGATTCTTTGTTACAATTGGATAAAAAAAGAATCCGGATTATTGCTGAAAAATATTTTACCATTGATGAATCCCTGAAAGGGACAGCAGTTATTTCAAGCAAAAAAATCCTTGAACAAGCAAACCTTCAACTTGGGGCAGAAGAAAAACAATTAAATTTATTTAAAATTTAAACAATTGCCCAGGTTTTTTGTTTGTATTCATAATAATAAAATAAAAGCAATTAAGTTCCAAGGCCTCTTACGAATGAGTTTTACGCCAATCATTATACTGGCACATTCCCCAGAGTGCCTTGACCGCTCTTTCCGGGGAAGGGAAGAACACACTTTTATATTCATATCCATCTAACCTGTAAAGGGTTCTGCTGATTTCATCCGTCAAAAAACTTACCCCCAGAACAGGTTTTTCATATTTTTGAGTTAACTTGACCACATATTGGGTATAATCCTCTTCAAATTGCAGTATCAAATCCTTGAAAAATTGTGCCTGGGCCTTATCTATTGCAGGATCAGTTCTGAGCACAGATTCAATCATTTTGTTGACCATCACCCTTTTCCCATGAATACCCAGATGAATTACTGCATCACACCCATCCCATTTGAGCAGTTCTTCCAGACAGGTTTTGGGAATGCTTGGATCACCTTCCCCTACAATATCAACAGGGTTCCCATGACTCCAGAATGGCGGCAGAATATTGTTGAGCCGTTCAATAATACCTTTAGAAAGCTTTGGCACTTCAAGTCCGTGTTCTGCGCAAAGATCTGTTGTGATAACGCCCCAACCGCCTCCAAGGGTCATGATGGCCACCCGGTTTCCCTTTGGCAGGGGCAAAGATGAAAATACAGCAGACAGGTCTAAAAGTTCCATGGGCTGATTTACCTGGATAATACCTGACTGTCTGCAGGCTGCATTAAATACTTTTGTGTCCGATGCCATGGCCCCGGTATGGCTTGCCGCAGCTTTTCCACCCATACTGGTTCTGCCGCCCTTTAAGACAACCACAGGTTTTTGCCGGGATACCCTTGCCGCACTTTTAAAAAATCTTGACCCGTCTTTTACACTCTCAATATAAAGCACCACCGTTCTTGTCAGATCATCAATCTCAAAGGCCTCCATATAATCTTCAATGGTGACCATGGCTTCATTTCCTGATCCGGAAAATGCCCGGATACCAATACCCTGCTGTTCGGCAAAGTCCAGAAGCTGGACCCCCATATTTCCTGACTGGCAGACCAGAACGGTTGAGCCAGGTATTGGGTAGGCATGGGCTGCATTGCAGTAAAAATCAATATGGGGATTGCATATCCCCATGGTGTTGGGTCCAAGGATCAATATACCTGCTTCATAGGCAGCTTTTGCAAGTTTTTCCTCTAATTTTGCCCCTTCCTTCCCAACTTCTCTGAACCCGGAAGTGATCAATAATATTCCTTTGACATTTTTCTTTTTTAAATCCGGTATCAGATCAATCACCTGGTTTGCCGGAATGGTCACCACGGCCAGATCAACGCCACCTTTAATTTGTGTGATGGATTTATAAACCTTTCGCCCTGTTATTTTGCCGCCCTTGGGATTCACAAGATAAACCTTTCCCTTATAATCCCGGGACAAGGTATTGGTTAAAAGCATATGCCCCCATTTTCCCGGAGTCGCAGATGCCCCGATAATAGCTATAGACTTTGGATAGTAACAGGAACCCAATACATTTAAATCAATGTCATAGGGTTTGTTTTTCGTTTCCCTTGTCTTTTCCAGCACAATTAAACCATCCACAGCAACAGGAGAACCATCAGGCTGTATGATCACAGGATTGATATCGATTTCTTTGATATCTGGAAAAGCCTGTGCAATATCTGACAGTCCTTTGAGGATTTTTTTGAGCTCTTGTTTTTTGACTGCTTGTTCGCCTCTGAAGGCATTTAAAAGTTTTTTTGAAGATATCTGATCAAACATATCTTCCATATCTGCATCATTTAAGGGAGCGATTTTAAAGACAATATCTTTTAGCGCCTCCGTATATATCCCGCCTAAGCCAAATACTATGACCGGGCCAAACTGGGGGTCTTTGAACATGCCGGCTACAAATTCCCTTTTGCCTGACACCACAGGCTGAATAAGGAAGGCATCAATATCATCTTTTGCAGATACCTTCATTTCTTTGACAGCATTCACAACCTGGCTTTCATCGTTCAATCCGACGCGCACAAGGCCTTTTTCTGTTTTGTGCAGAATGGTCTCACTGATACCTTTTAACACCACTGGAAACCCTGTTTTTCGACAGGCCTCCAAAATTCGGTTTATATCAGTTTCCCGTTTTTCTTCCACCACGGGGATATTAAATAATGCAAATATTTTTTTTGCCTCGTCTTCAGGAATAGATTTTGAATCTGTTTTTAATCTATTGTTGATGAGTTGTTGAATGTCCGTAATTTTCATTTATGCTTTAGCTCCGTTAAATACAATGTTTGCAATACCGGTTGATATCTTGTCAATATCAAGTTTTTTACCAAAAATAATTTCCCCGAGACAGGCATGTTCAATGGCTCCTAATATCACTTTTCTTAATATAAAGGGATCAATATCGGATTTAAGTTCTTCTTTTGTTATGCCTTTTTCAATTATCTCAAGGATGGTGCGGGAATATTTACGAATCATTTCATAGGCACCGGAATCAAAGAAATCCAAAGAATTACGAACCTCAAGCAAGAGAATTCTTGAAAAAATTCTGTTATCTGCATAGCTTTCAAGGCTTGAAAAAATAATGATTTCAAGCTGTTTAATACAATTGTTTTCTTTTGCTATCCTGCTCTCAATTTTTGTCTGGAACTCTACAAAATGTTTGTTTAATACCTGGTACAAAAGGTCTTTTTTGTCTTTAAAATATTTATAAATCAATCCTTCTGTGACTTCAGCATTCCCTGCGATTTCTGCTGTGGTAATGGAATGAAAGTCTTTTTGGGCCATGAGCAGAGAAAAAGCTTTCATAATTTTTATTCTGCCGGGGGGATTGGTTTTACCTTTGTGCTTCATATACTTCCTTTTTTGAAAATAATATTCCCTATCAAAATAGGCCACTATCAAAATGGTAAGTAACACTTACTCACAAAAGAGAAAAATGTCAACCCGGGTGATGGGGAAAGGCAGGGCAATCCCATGTAAAGAAAAAAGTATTTTTAAAACTATTGTCCTGTCAACTGTAAACATCCAGCACCATTTCCTTTAATCATAAATCCCCGGACATTGCACCGAATCTTTTTAACAAGGGCGTTGCCTTGAAGTCTTCGCCCTGGAGGGGCAAAAACTAACTTTTTAAGTTACCCCAAAGGGTTATTTGTCAGACCACTTAATCGTTTTCCGAGTAAAATCTATTTTATAATTCACGTTTCTTAAAAAATTCATCCCAAGCAATCCTTTGATCATATTTGAATCATTTTTATGGTTGATAATTACTGCCTGTAAATTGTCCATGCGATATGGGCCAACGACCATATAATCAAGAGTTACTTTTTGTGTATCTATTACTGTGCCATCAGCAATTGTTATTTTTCCAGAAGCAATAGGAATGATTCCCAATTCATCCCCCACACTCTTATGAAGTGTGGTCGTTGTTGCTCCGGTGTCAAAGACTAACCAGGTGGAAAGTTCTTTTCCTCTATATCCCAACCTGACAGGTACTAAGACAGCATTGCCTGCCATAAGAACATTTGTCTCAATTTTATTTGGAAAAGGTTGGGATAGTTTTTCTTGTTTCTTTGGTTGGGATATCCCGGTACCCTCCACCCACTCCCAATTCTCCCAGCCCTCTACAGGCTTATACTCATCTGAATGGTAATTTCCCGGTTTTGAATAAATTGAGAAACCAGGCACACTATCCCCAGCAGATGAAATAAATGTAGGCCCCAGAGTAAATCCAACAGCCATTAAAAAGAAAACGAACGTGTTTTTCATTTGAACCTCCCTATAACCGCTTTTTGGAATAGTCTGACGCCTTTCTATTTGCCTCCGGTGTAATTTTGTTCAATAACTCATATCATGACCTGCAAATCAGGGGAACCCCTATACTCGTCTGACAGAAAAAGATAGGGTTGCCTGATTCGGTCACCATTAATTGCTCCGGACATTGCGCAGAACAATTTTAGAAAGGGTGTTGGCCGATAATTATTCTCCCTGGGGGAGCAAATAAATAACCGGCGGCTGTGTTTTTTATATTAAATAAATTAATGCGAAAGAATGGCTTATGATGCTGTTTTTGATTTATATAGAATAACATTTAGTATTACCAGTGAGTGAGACTCCAGCCCTACATATGGTATGTGAATGCGCTTGTTATATTTAACTTAATTGGGAATTTTTACATTATCATCTTCATAAATACCTTTTTCGGCTGTTGTGTGGCACGCAATACAGTTTGATAATGAACCAATGGATTCACGTTTAAAAACTTCAGGGTTTAGTTCATGATGCTTTTCACGGATATAAGGGATATCGGTGATCCTCAAAGGCACATGGTTCCCTAAACTTCGCATTATTTTAACAGCTCGTTTTGCCGAGGAGTTTTCTGCGCCGTTCGATTTTAGATAATCAGAAATAATTTTTATTGAATCAGGATCAAGTTCAATTTCCTCTCCAAAATGATCATCAAGCTGATCCAGGGTTTTCATCCAGGAGGCGGAAGGTAACAATTCTGGTTGATATAGAAAATGGCACTCGCCGCACTCTGCTTCATAGGTTGGGTTGCTCACAGGTTTTAAATAACTTCCATCATGATCACGGTGTCTTTTGCGGGTTCTTTTACGGTGCTGGTCATCATCATCGTCATCATCCCAATCTAACACTTTGTGATACCACCTCTTTTCTTTGTGATCATCGTCAGCATAGGCCAAAAATAAAGGTGTAAAACAAAGGGTGCCGCAAACCAGGCAAATGAAAAATATTGTCTTGGTAGCCATTTCAGTTTACTCCATAAAACTATTTTAATGTTGTGCCCGTGCCCGGCTGAGTGCATATATTTCAACGCTTTAATAATTTTTCATACTTTTCTTGACAAAAAGCGTCTTCCTATCTACCACAGCCGGAAGAATGGACCCCTATGTCCCTGTTTTCCAGAAAGAAGGGGCTTCCATGATAATGCTGGCCAAAGGGAACAGAACACAGCAGGTAACAGACTCATGTAAAGAATACAGTGGCTTTTATCTTGGTTCACCTGGCGGCCCTGCTGCCCGTCTTGGAAAAGACTTTATTAAAAAAGTTGAGCTGCTTGAATACGAAGAACTTGGAATGGAAGCTGTATATATGATCACAGTGGAAAATTTCCCTGCCTTTATCATTGTTGATGACAAGGGCAACGATTTTTACGCAGATCTTCTATAAAAAGAAATTTTGATAATAAGAAAAGGGGGGGTAATCTTTTATTAACCTCCCTTTTTTATTTCATTTAGGATCGAAACTTGATCCTGTCTCATACAGAAAATATCTTTTCAAGAATTGATAAAATAAATTGTGTGCCAAGGTTCCGGCCTGGTCAAAGGTAAGTAAATAAGAAATCAAACAACATTGTCCATTTACCATGAACCTTTATTTTAAGGTGTGAATAATTCGGGCCCAAGTGTTAATCCTGCAACCTGAAGCTTCTTACTGAAGAACGGCCTTGTGCCTGTGGCAGCTAACTTACCGACCACTTTACCATCATTGTCTACTTTGAGTTGTTCAAATTTGAATATTTCTGTCATGGTTATAACGTCACCCTCCATACCGGATATTTCGGTAATAGAAGTGACTTTACGAGTACCATCACTAAAACGGGAGGTCTGAATGATCACATCAATGGCTGAGGCGATTTGTTTACGGATCACCCGGATTGGAAGATCTAATCCTGACATGAGACATAAGGTTTCTAACCTGCCGGCTGAGTCGCGGGGTGAATTAGCATGCACTGTTGTCATGGAACCGTCGTGTCCAGTGTTCATGGCTTGCAGCATATCCAGAGCTTCACCGCTTCGACACTCGCCGACCACAATCCGGTCCGGCCTCATTCTCAGAGAATTTATTAACAAATCTCTTATTGTTTTTTCATATCGTCCCTCGATATTGGGCGGCCTTGTTTCCATCTTTAGTACATGTTCCTGCTGCAGTTGTAATTCAGCAGCATCTTCAATGGTGATAATCCGCTCATCATCAGGAATAAAACTAGAAAGAATATTAAGCAGGGTTGTTTTACCGGAGCCTGTTCCCCCGGAAATAAGAATATTGAGCCTGCCGATGACACAGGCTCGAAGCAACTCAACCATATTTTTAGTAATGGCACCCATTTTGATAAGCTGCTCAAAGTTGAGCTTATCGGTTTGAAATTTCCGGATGGTGATACACGGGCCCTCGACCATCACCGGAGGGATTACGGCATTCACACGTGAACCATCCGGCAGACGGGCATCCACCGTTGGATTATTCGAATCAATGGTACGGCCAAGGGGTAAAATTATCCGCTCAATGAGCCTTATTATTTGTTGATCATCATCAAAAGAGATATCTGTTTTTGTTATTTTGCCTTTACGTTCGACATAGACTTTATCAATGCCATTTACCATCACTTCAGTTATATCAGGATCATCCAGAAGAGGCTGTATGGGTCCAAAACCAAGTAATCCATCTAAAACATCTTTAAACAGCTGGGTTTTAATGGAATCTGAAAATTCAGGATTGAGTTCCTGATAGATCTGTTCCAGGTAACCTGTAAATTTCTGACGGTTTTCATTAAGTAGTGCAGGGTTTGTTTCCATCATACGGGTAACCGTATTGATCAAGTGATACTTGAATTCGCTGACATCTGTTTGTGATAATGTTTGGTCTAATTGATTCATGAGTTTTCCCCATCATTTTTTAGATCTTCATCTCGAAATAACCAGACAATGTCCATACGATTTACAATTAGAAAATTGCAGCTATAAATGAGATCGCCTTTTAAATCGTAAATTCTGGCTTCGGTTAACGCGATAAATGTATCGGATTTATCCAATTCGTCCTTTATTCTATCATTAAGGCTTACATGAAATTTTCCTCGAATCAGGTTGTTAGACGACTGAATGTGAACGTCAATAGGTTCTTTTTTTATCACTTCAGTAAAAATTTTCCCTTTTTCATCAAATGTAGCTTTCATGTGTCTCTCCTACTTTTTTTGGAGTCCCGGCGATAAGAAGCCAATGGGATATCCTTTTATTATGTATCATCGGACAGGGTGTCTCAAACGATAATATATTATACCTCTATTGTCTTACATTAAAAAATTGTATTGTAGATCAGTACTATTATAGGTTAACAAGTCAAATGCAAAACCAGGTCTGCTAAAGACTAAAACAAAAAATAAGATGGATAAAAATATCAGGTTGCCATGGAAAGATTTGTTTTTGTTTTCAAGGGTGATGCTCATTTGATTTGTCTCCTCAGAGTGTAAAATGTTAATATCGTACTCCTATAAGCGGATTAAGTCTATAAATTAAGGTTCACGATAAAATTAATCTTGGTCAAAGTCAACAAGCGGGGAAGCATTTTTTGAAAATTTTATCGAGCCGTATCATAGAACTTCAACCTACTTGATATTGGAAAATTTTTGAAGCAGGTATGAGCAAACCGTTCGCTACTATGGTTTCTATTCGAATAAATCCAGGGGCTTGAGAAAAAAGGCAAATATTGATGATAGCATCCTGGCAATCATCCCTAATGAAATGTCTTCCAAAGAATTCCGGCAAAACTTTATTCTTTTAGCAGAAATTTCAATTCCACTATATCCGAGTCTATTCAGCCAAAATGCCAGGATTGGCATTTTGGCTGAATAGCAATTTATCGAAAGGTATTGCAAGTTCCACAGGCTGCGCAAAAGCATGGCCGGACTTGCCCATGGTATCCCGATTGCCCGGGCAAGCGTATATCAAATATTCAGATGGTCAAAATATTTTTTAAAGGGATTGAATCGTCAAGTATTGATTAAACCCTGAAAAGCTGCCATTAATAGAGTAAATATAAATTTTTTTAAAGGGGCGGAAAAAAGATATGGAACCAGGAAAAACAATTGTCGGATTTATCGGTTTGGGCGTAATGGGTCAAAGCATGGCCACACATATTTTAAATGCAGGATACAAACTGCATGTCTATACCCGCACAAAGCATAAAGCTGAAAATATCATTTCAAAAGGTGCTGTGTGGGAAGATACCGTATCTGAATTGAGCGCAAAATGTGATGTCATTATTACCATTGTCGGGTTCCCGGCTGATGTTGAAGAGGTGTATCTGGGGGATAATGGTATTTTAAACCATGCAGGAAAAGGGACAGTTGTGATTGATATGACCACGTCCAGCCCGGACCTTGCAGTTAAAATTGATGAAAGAGCAAAAGAAAAAGGAATGGAATCCCTTGATGCGCCAGTGTCAGGCGGGGATCTTGGTGCTAAAAATGCCACCCTTTCCATTATGGTTGGAGGGGACAAGAAAACCTTTGATAAAGCCTTGCCGCTTTTTGAAGTAATGGGTAAAAATATTGTGCTGCAGGGGAAATCAGGAGCAGGTCAGCATACAAAAATGGCAAATCAGATTGCCATTGCATCAGGAATGGTAGCCGTGTGCGAGGCCCTGGCATATGCCAAAAAGGCAGGCCTTGACCCGGAAGCTGTGCTGAAGTGCATAGGACCGGGTGCAGCAGGATCATGGACATTGAATAATCTTGGCCCAAGGATGATTGCAGGAAATTTTGAGCCCGGGTTTTATATCCGGCATTTTATAAAGGATATGAACATTGCCGCTGCTTCATCAAGCCATTTAGGGCTTAAAACCCCGGGGCTTGATCTTGCCCTGTCTTTATATAAAAAAATGGAGGAAAAGGGATTAGAAAACAAGGGGACCCAGGCATTGTTTAAATTGTATATATAGACCACATGGAGATCCTTGCTGAATATGGGTATTTAGGACTGTTTCTGGCCTCATTTCTTGCAGCAACCATTCTTCCTTTCAGTTCTGAAGTAGTATTAGGGTATCTGTTAAGCCATGACTTTAGTCCATATATGACGGTTTTTGTTGCAACAATGGGTAATGTGCTTGGATCTGTTGTAAACTATGGTTTAGGACTTTTAGGCAGTAAGATATTGCTTAATAAACTCCTTGGAATATCATTCTTGGAAATTGAGAAGGCGGAAAACCGGTTTAAAAAATACGGGATTTTCAGCCTTTTGTTTGCATGGGTTCCCGTTATTGGTGATCCATTGACCGTTGCAGCAGGAATTTTGAAAGTTAATTTTGTTTTATTCCTTTTCCTTGTGACCATGGGAAAATTTTTAAGGTATGTTTTTGTCGCCTGGGCCGTCTTAACTATTTAGTGTTTGAACGAAAACTCACCCATCTACTGCGTTGCCGCAAAATCTTGAAATCCTCATGTACAGTAGTACACTCCGGTTTCAAGATTTTTTGCGCCTTGTATATGGGCAACTTTTCGCCCAAACACGGGGTTTTCGGTCAGGCACTATTTAGTTCCAAAAATTTTATCCCCTGCATCGCCCAGACCCGGGAGTATATAACCTATTTCATTGAGGCAATCATCAACGGCGGCCACATAAATATCCACATCAGGATGCTTTTCCGTTACTTTTGCAAGTCCTTCCGGTGCCGCCACTAAAAATAGACCTTTTATGGTTTTGCATCCTGCTTTCTTTAACAGATCAATGGTGGCGATAAGGGTTCCCCCCGTTGCCAGCATGGGGTCAAGGATCAAAGCGATTCTTTCTTCCATGGAACTGGTCATTTTGACATAATACTGCACAGGCTTTAAGGTCTCTTCATTCCTGTAGAATCCAACCACGCTGACCCTGGCAGAGGGAATCAGGTCAAACACACCATCCATCATTCCAAGACCGGCCCTTAAGATAGGCACAATGGTAATTTTCTTGCCTTTTATCTCTTCAATCTCAACGGTTCCGGCCCACCCTTCAATTGTTTTTTTCTCCGTGACAAGGTTTTTTGTGGCTTCATAGGTCAAAAGTCTTGCAACTTCACCAGATAAATCTCTGAAGTCTTTTGTGCTGATGTCTTTTTGACGCATTAATCCTAATTTATGTTTTATAAGAGGATGATCCTCTACAAATACGGCCATACTGCCTCCTTTATTTTAGTAATTTCCCGGATAAAAAAATATTATTAATCACCATGAAGTTAATGAAATTTTGCGTATGTCCTTCCTGGTAAAAAATTATGTGAGCCTCTCTTTATTCTGTTAAGTTAATGACATTTATTAAGAAACTATTAAAATCATTATGGCTAGTCAAGCAAATAAATCTTTCCCCAAATAAATTTTTGGCAAGTCTTATGTTGAAATATTTTTTTTTTTATGCACAATAGGGCAGATGATCCAAACACCTTACATATCTGTTGCCGTATCCCTTCCCGTAATGAAATCTTACACATACCTGGTCCCGGAACATCTTCAGGATTTTTGTTCCCCTGGAATGAGGGTGCTGGTCCCGTTTGGAAATAGACGGGTGACAGGATATATTCTGTCCGGACAAAAGAGCTGTGAAGGATTTACGGCAAAAAAGATTCTTGATGTATTGGATGACCATCCATTGTTTCCAGAATCTGAAATATTATTTTTTAAGTGGATTTCAGATTATTATATCCATCCCCTGGGAGATGTGATTAAGGCAGCACTTCCTTCCGGCCTTGACCGCCATGACGTCTCCTGCGTTTTTGTTACACAGCACGGACAGGATAGTTTGAATGCAGGCGCCCTTACACCAGGAGAGGGCCAGGTGATTGAATTTATATTGCAACGCCAATCCTGCACCCTGAAACAAGTTTTGAAAAATAGTAAAAATATTTTGATCAATGCCCTGGTCCGGAAAATGGAAAAAGAAGATTTGATAACGGTTTCAGCCGTATTAAAAAAAGATGGGGCAAAGGTAAAAAAAGAGAAATTTATCATCCCTGGTGAAGAACCAAGAACAGACATTTCCATGTCAAAAAAAAGAAAGAAACTTCTTTTACTGGTAAAAGAGGCAAAAGAGATCTCCCTGACGGGATTAAAAATATATATTCCCACGGCACCTGCATTGATAAAGCCCCTGGCCCAGGCCGGATACATAAAGATTATTCAACGGCAGGTTTTCAGAGATCCTTTAGGCGACCCCGTAGAGCCGGATACCCCGCCAAAATTGACATGGGAACAAAAGGCAGCAGTTAAAAAGGTACAGGAAAAGTTGAGCCAGGGGTTTAGCCCTTATCTTTTATCAGGTGTAACGGGCTCAGGCAAGACAGAAGTCTATATGCGACTGGTATGGGATGTGGTTGAAAAGGGGAAGAGTGCCATAGTTCTTGTGCCGGAAATTTCTTTGATTTCCCAGACGGAAAGACGGTTCAGGGCAAGGTTTGGGGAGAAAATAGCCGTCATTCATTCTTCATTAACCAAAGGCGAACTTATAGATCAGTGGCGCAAAATTGCCCTTAAAAAGGTGAGCATTGTCATTGGGGCAAGGTCAGCTGTTTTTGCCCCATTTGAAAATATCGGGCTCATTATTGTGGATGAAGAACATGACACCTCTTATAAGCAGGAGACAGGCTTAAGATATAATGCAAGGGATCTTGCCGTTGTCCGGGGAAAAATGAATGCCTGCCCCGTGATTCTGGGATCAGCAACCCCTTCTGTACAATCTTATCAGAATGTTGTTATGAAACGGTTTGAGGAATTAAAACTTGAAACCCGCATCAATCAACATCCATTGCCAAAGATAACCCTTGTGGATTTGAAAAAATATAAGGATGCCAGAGGATATGACAGGATCATAACACCACAGCTTTCACAAGAGATCAGAAATTGTCTTGATAAAGGGAACCAGGCATTAATTTTTTTAAACAGGCGGGGATTTGCCACATTCCCCGTGTGCAGGGATTGTGGAAAATCTTTGTCCTGTAGATATTGTGATGTAACCATGACCCTCCATAAAGGGCAAAATGTTTATCAATGTCATTTTTGCGGATATAACAGGCCCGTTAACACCAAATGTCCTTCCTGTAAATCATCAAAAATAAAACCATTGGGATTTGGCACTGAAAAAGTTGAATCCATGCTAAAAGCCATGTTCCCGGATGCAAGACTTACCAGGATGGATCAGGATTCAACATCTCGGAAAGGGGCCACCATAAAAATATTAAAAAGTATCAGAAACAGGAATGTTGATATTATTGTGGGAACCCAGATGCTTGCCAAAGGCCATGATTTTCCCTCCATTACCCTTGTTGGCGTAATTTGCGCGGACCTGTCCCTAAGCCTTCCGGATTTCAGGGCAGGGGAGCGAACCTTTCAAGTGCTTGCCCAAGTGGCTGGCCGGGCAGGAAGAGGTGAGACGGAAGGAAAAGTTATTATGCAGACCTATAATCCTGAGCATTTTATTATTGAAGCTGCTAAAAAACAGGATTTTATTGAATTTTTTCAAAATGAGGTGCCGTATAGAAGATCGTTGCTGTACCCGCCTTTTTCCCGGATGATTCAATTGAAAATTTCAGGTAGTAACTTTGCAAAAGTAAAAGACTATGCAGCCATGGTTGCCCAGGTTCTTAAGGCATTGCTTGAAAACCAGGAAAAACAAAAGACCATGGTTCAGATTCTGGGGCCCATTGAGGCATCCATTCAGAAAATTTCCTCACAGTTCAGGTGGCAGATCCTGGTGAAAAGTCCTTCTTCAGTCCTTGTTAACGGCCTGGTAAAAGCCATGATGGACCATCCGAAAATAACACCTAAGTCTGGGATCAGGCTGGTTGTGGATGTTGACCCATATTCTTTAATGTAGACCAAATTTTAAGGGGAGAGTGGTTGAAAATCACTTATAAATCCTATCACGATTTTTAAAAGCCCGGCATTCCAGCCTGAAACAAGCTTAGAAGGATCATTGGATAAAATTTTTTCTTCGGCAAGATAGGTCTTGCTGGAAATTGTCTGGAATGCAGTGTCATGCTTTTTTTCCAGGATCATACTGATTTCAATGACAGCCCTGGGATTAGAAGGGTCCTGGAAATCTCCGTAAAGCCGGGTAATTTTCCCGGATAACCGAAAACCAATATTTTGTTTCTTGTTTGCCTGTATGGATGTGAAAAGATTTGAAGCACAAAGGTTTTCCTCTATTCCTTGAGTAATCAGTCTTGCAGGAGAGCTGACAAATTCGTTGTAATAATCGATTGCATATTTGTTTTTTCCCAGGCGGTAAACAAAAGAATGGGAATCAAAAACAGGATTTATATAAAATTCTTTGACAAGAAGAGTCTCGCTTTTACAGACCTTATTCTGGCTTGAAACCGGAAGCGTAATAGCCAGGTCAAAATAGCTTTTGTTGACAGGCTCTTTTTTTAAACCTGTGCATCCATAAAATGAGATAAGGATAACCAGAAATCCCGTTAAAACAATAGAAATTTTTGGCCGCATCAGTCTTTTTTCTCCATATTGATTTTTTCCGGGGGTTTTTCAAAAAGCAGCCTGCCAGGATATCTTCTTATGTCTTTGCTCATTTGTTTTAAGTTTTCAGAAGTGGTTTCAATATTTTCAATGATCAGCTTGATCTTGTCGGAATTCAGCCAGACCATATTCTCCAGAAGTCCTGACGTAGCAGCAAGGCTTTCCATCAATCGGTCCAGGTTGGAAGACAGGCTGTCAATCCGGGGGGACAGTCGGGTTTCAAGTCCTTCAGCCATATTCTTTGTGCTGTCGGCCGCTTTTTGGAAGTCATTGATCGCCTTGTTCAAAGGGGTTTTAGCTGTCTCAACAATGGTCCTCAGTTCAGCAAAAGAGGTTTGGGCATCATCCAGAAGGCGTTTGACCTTGGTGGATCCTATTGCCGTGTTGATCTTCTGGTTGGTGTCTTTGAGTTCTTTTAACAATGATGCGGCCAAGCTGGAGATATTATCAATATCAAAGTTATTGGCTTTTTGATCCAGGGTCTTTAAAAGGGTTTCGATATCCAGTGTAATCCCTTTCATATTGATGGATGCAAGGCTGTCAAGAATTTGGTTAAGGGCATCGCCAAACTGTTTCATATTGCTTTTTTTTGACGGTATATAAATATTTTTTGGAGACCAGGAAATATCAAGTTTGTCATTGGGATCTTTTACTGAATAATCCGTTTCAAGATAAGCTACTCCCGTCAGCCCTTTAAATGAGAGCCGGATTGTCAGGTTGTCATTGATGGCATTTTGGACTCTAATTTTGGCAGAGTCCCCTGTCTGGCCAAGGGAGATGTCGTTTTCAAGAGATATGATGACCAGCACATAATCTGACTTTGTCTGATAGACCTGGGCAGCACTGGTCATGGATTTGACAGATCCGATTTTTATCCCTTTATATTTGACCTCAGATCCGATACTTAATCCTTGTACAGATTCATTAAAACATGTTTCGACAAGCAGTTCCTTTTTGAAAAATTGTCCTGCCCCGAAAATGATTAAAAATGTCGCCCCAAGTCCAAATGCAATAATGACAAACAGGCCGAGCTTAAAGAAATTTGCTTTTTGGGTCATTTTTCACCTTTATGGATTGTCCGGTTAAAAAAATTATAGACATAGGGATTGCTGTGGTCATTTTTCAGCTGTTCCGGTGTTCCCGTTGCAATGATTGTCTTTGCATCCTTTTCAAGCATGATGATCCTGTCGGATATAGCGTCAATGCTTGCCAGTTCATGGGTGACAATCACAAATGTGATGCCGAGAGAAGAAGCAAGCTCCATCACCAGATGATCAAGTCCTGCTGAAGTAATGGGGTCCAGCCCTGCAGAGGGTTCATCCAGAAAAATAATGGATGGATCAAGTGCCATGGCACGGGCCAGGGCAGCCCTTTTTTTCATGCCGCCGGACAATTCCCCGGGCATGAGAAAGACGGCTTTTTCAAGTCCCACCAGTTTGAGTTTCAACCATACAATGTCATCCATGACCGAGTCTGGAAGGCTTGTAAATTCTTTTAATGGAAGTTTAACATTCTCCATCACCGTCATGGAACCGAACAATGCCCCACTCTGGAAAGCAACCCCGATTTTTTGCAGGATAAGATTTTTTTCTAATCCAATGGCCTGGGACAGGTTTTCTCCCAGAATCATCACATTGCCTGAAATAGGAGGTAAAAGCCCGATCATATTTTTGAGCAGCGTGCTTTTCCCGCACCCGGATCCGCCAATAATTACAAAGACTTCGCCTTTAAATACCTTAAAATTGATATTTTCAATAATCGGTATGTTGTTATACCCGGCATAGAGGTTTTCTATTTTTATGATAGTTTCCATTGGTTTCATATGCCAAGATAATAATACATAATTGAAAAAATCCCGTCAAAAACGGCAATCAATACAATACCCGTGACAACGGCACTGGTGGTTGAGACCCCGACGGCAGAAGGTCCGCTTTGGGTCTGATATCCCCTAATGCAGCCGGCTGTTGCAATCAGAATCCCGAAAACAAAGCATTTTACAAGCCCTCCTGCAAAATCGTTCCATTCCACAAAAGATGCAATCTGGTTGTAATAGGAGATAATGGGATATCCCATGGATGTAATCACAAGGGCGCCTCCCAGTATTCCCACAAGGTTTGAAAATATGGTTAACAGAGGGGTAATAATGGTTAACGCAATGACCCTGGGCACAATCAGGAACCTTACAGGATCAAGCCCCATGACCGTTAGTGCATCAATCTCTTCGTTGATTCTCATGGTTCCGATTTCAGCGGCAAAGGCTGATGCAGATCTTCCAGCCAGAACAATAGCGGTCATAAGGGGCCCAAGTTCTCTTATCATGGCGATTCCGATGAGATTGGCCACATAGAGTTCCGCTCCAAACATGCGCATGGGGATGGCAGCCTGAAAGGCCATGACAAGACCGACAATAAAGCTGATCAAGGCAACGATGGGAAGCGCATCTACCCCGGCACGCTCGGCAACCAGGAAGGTGTCTGCCCACCGAATTGTTTTTGGATGTTTAAGGCTTTGAATCAGGGCCCAGGTGATCTCTCCTATGTAGGTTATAAATTCTTTTGTTTCCGACAAAGTGTCTGAAAAGTTTTTTCCTTTATTTTCAACAAAAAAAAGTTTTTTTGGTGTTTGATCTGAAAAATCTTTCTGCTCTATCTGCTTTGCCAGTTCAATAAGGGGTGAAAATTCCGGTTTAAGATTGACAATAAAAAATTCTTTAACTCCCCGGGTTCTGGCAAGCTTTTCTATATGGTAAATAAAGGTGGCCCCTGCCGTATCCAGATAATTCACTTTTTCAAGATCAAGGGTCAGGTTTGGGAGGTCACAATTAGAAATTTTTTTGGTGATCCCCTGCCACAGGCTTGATGTTCCTTTTGCATCAAGCCTGCCCGTGATGGAGATACGTGCACCATGACTGTCTTTTGAAACTATGAATTCTGGCAGAAAGTTCATTAAGACCTGGCCTTACCTTATCCTGATTGTATCTTGCTTTGAAATTCCTGTGCTGTTTTCAAGTGTTCAAGGTTATTCTTTTAAAGCTGTATAACATGGTTAGCTTACCTTATTCAACTTATCACCAAATAAATACCAGACCTAAATTTTCTTTTTAACGGCAAGTGTGACCCATTCATCTACATATTCTTCATGGATGACACAGAGATGATGGGCCTCAAGTGCTGCAAGTACATCTTTTTGCCGATCCTTGATAAGGCCTGATAATACTATTGTGGCATCCTGTGTCATTCTTATTGATATTTCCGGAAGTATGGCGACAATGACCTGGGCAATAATATTGGCTACAATAAAATGATAAGGCGCTGTGTCTGTTTTATCCAGACTTGTACAGGATAGATCATACAAGCCGGGATTGATTTTGTTTTTTGCAATATTCTGCCGGGCCACTTCTATGGCCACCTCATCAGTATCAATACCCATCATACGTTCTGCACCGAGTTTGGCTGCTACAATCATCAGAATCCCGGAACCCGTTCCAATATCCAGAAATGTTGATCCCGGCACAAGATAGGTTTCAATTAATTTAATGCACATGGCAGTAGTCGGGTGTGTTCCTGTGCCAAATGCCATCCCCGGGTCAAGATGAATAACGATCTCATCTTTTCCTGCATCATGGTCTTTCCACGCAGGTTTTATGGTTATCCTGTCTGTAATCGGAGTTACTTCAAAATATGCCTTCCAGGCTTCAGCCCAGTCTTTTTCATCAACAATTTCAGTTTGGATATCAATTTTAATATCCAAATCTGCCAGTTTTAAAGCTTTTTCTTTTATTTTTTTAAATTTGATGTCAGAGGAATCAATCAAAGGCAGATAACCGGTAATTGAGCAGATCTCAGGTTTTGGCAGTGTGTGGATTCCAAAGCCTTCATCAGGTTCATCAAGGGGGACATCACACACCACCCCTGTAAGATTAAGGGAAAAGAAAATATCGCAGATCAGTTCTTCGGCAAGAATCACATTGTCTGCATAAAACTGGGCAATGACTTTTTTAAATTTCATGGATATTGACTTTTTTTTATGGTTTAATTAAAAAACGATTATTTTTCATTATGAAAAGATTGTCAAATTTAATTTGTCAGGTCGGATCATTTTTCCGGCAATAAAAAAATAAAGAATAGAAAAAGAATAGAAAATGATCAATCCATATAATATGCTTTATATTTATTATTTTGATGGTGTTCCCTTTGTGGATGGAATGGTTCAAAATAATGAAACCTTTCTTGGAACATGGGTGGAAGAAGAGGTTTCCTTTCTTTTTTTTTCTTCTCCCTCGGATGATATGATTGAAGAAATTCTTAAAAAAAATAAAGATATCCGCCTGGTTGAAAAATATGAAATGACAGGTGAACAATGGCATGGCGATAAGATTGAACCCTATTATGTGAATGATCTTTGCATTTGTCCGCCATGGAATAAACCGGCTGGAAATAATGGAACCATTAAAAAAATTGTACTGGATCCGGGTGTGGTGTTTGGGACGGGCAGGCACCAGACAACAGAAGACTGCCTTTATCTGATCCATCGATTGTGTACAGAAAACAGGATAGAATCTGTTCTGGATATTGGTACGGGTACAGGGCTGTTGTCCCTTGGGGCTGCAGCATTGGGCTGTAAACAGGTGATGGCCTGTGATTTCAATCTCCTGGCAGTTAAAACCACTCTGAACAATATCCGTCTCAACAGATTTGAAGACAGGATTCTGGCTTTCCAGGCAAGGGGTGAAGAGATAATGGGTATTGCCTGTGATCTTTTAGTTGCCAATATCCATTATGATGTCATGCGCCACATGATTGAAAGCCCGTTTCTTTTTGAGAAAAAATGGTTTATCCTATCCGGACTTTTAAATTCCGAAGCCAAAAAAGTATTGGCATCATTATCTTGCAAAAATGTTTATATCATTGAAAGACGATGTCTAGATGGAATCTGGAATACCATCCTCGGAAAAAGAGCATGAAAGTTTAATGATTTGCATAAAATAAATTTTTAATAAATCAATGAAGGTGTAAAGATGAGTATATTCAAGATAGACCAGGAAAAATGCGATAAAGATGGTATTTGCGCTATGGAATGCCCGGCTCATATTATTAAAATGACAAAACAGGGACCTGTGCCCATAGAGGGTGCTGACGAGTTTTGTATCAAGTGTGGCCATTGTGTGGCGGTTTGTCCAAAAGTGGCTTTTAGTCTGGAATTTCTTTCACCGGACCAGTGCATGCCTATTGAAAAGGGTCTTGCGCTTACTGTAGATCATATAGAGCATTTTTTAAGATCCCGCAGGTCTGTAAGGCGGTACAAGGATAAGCCCGTACCAAAGGATGTTTTTGAAAAAGCCCTGGAAATTGCATGCTGTGCACCAACAGCCAGCAACCGTCAAATTGTGAAATGGCTTGTTATAAGCAAAAAGGAAGATGTTGTTAAAATAGGTGCCCATGTAATCGATTGGATGCGATATGTTTTAAAGACCCATCCTAAAATAGCCCAGATGTTTAATATGGAAGCCCTGATTATTGAATGGGACAGGGGCACGGACAGAATATGCAGGGACGCACCTATGCTTGTGTTTGCCTATGCCTCAGATGAATTTGCCAGTGCAGCAGCAGATTGTCATACAGCATTGGCATATCTGGAACTTGCATTGCCAGGGTTTGGCCTTGGAAGTTGCTGGGCCGGATATGTCAATACTGCGGCGAACAAGTGGCCAGATATTGCCGGCGAACTGAAATTACCTGAAAAGCATTCCTTCCATGGCGCGCTTATGGTGGGATTCCCAAAATTAAAGTATTACAGGGCACCTAAAAGAAATGTTCCGGATATAAGATATCATGTTGGATAATATATCCATACTTGCAGGATCTAAAGCCATCAACATCATTCAGGATGAGGGACTGGATATGTCCCGGGTAAAAGTCCTTGCCGGTGCTTCTGGTTCTGCTAAATTTCTGGTTTTAACGGGAATTGACAGGGTGTTGATGTCTTTATTCAGAGAACGGACAGATCCTCTTTATCTTATTGGAACGTCAATAGGTGCATTTCGAATGGCTGCCTTTTGCCAGAAAGATCCGCTTCAAGCAATTGGGGCACTTGAAAGGGAATATATTGCCCAGCATTATGACGTGAGACCTACAAAGGAAGATATTACCCGGGAAACAAAAAGAATTCTGGCTGCGTATATTGATGATAAAGAGATTGAAGCCATGCTTAATCATCCTTTTATGAAGATTAGTTTTTTAGCCAATAAATGCAAAGGTCTTGTAAAAAGTGAAGGTTTTATGCTCCAATCGCTGGGCATAGGGCTTGCGGCAGGTTTAAATTTATTGAGTCGGAACAGACTTGGTATTTTTTTTGAAAGAGCTCTTTTTTGTGGTCCAGGCAAAATACCGCCTTTTGCTTTAATGAATCAATTCCCCATGAACATCTATGGCCTGACTCCATCTAATTTTAAATCTGCATTGATATCTTCGGGATCAATTCCAATAGTAATGGAGGGGGTTTGTGCTATTGAAGGTGCACCAGGAGTATTTAGGGATGGTGGAATCCTTGATTATCACCTGGACATACCATTTTTACCCAATGAGGACGGACTTGTTTTATACCCCCATTTTTATGAAAAGATTACACCCGGGTGGTTTGATAAACGACTAAAACGCAAACCATGCAGCAAACACATGGAAAATGTGGTACTTGTTGCACCATCAAACAGGTTTGTGAAAAGTCTTCCCTTTGCAAAAATACCCGATAGAAAAGATTTTAATACCTTTAAGGGAAAAGATAAGGAGCGCATTGCTTACTGGAAAACAGTTGTTGAAAAAAACAAGCAATTGGGGGATGAATTTTTTGAAGCCATACAATCCGGAAAAATAAGGCAGATTGTAAAGCCTCTGTAAAAAATATGGCGGGCCACTATTTCATATCATCACGATTTTGTATTGTTTTCATCAAAACTATTCATTTGACAAATCTAAAAACCGTCAGTAGTTTACACACCATTTGATTAGGTTTGTCCGCTTGCAATCGGCAACCTGCTATACAACGACAAAAAAAGGAGAATATATGAAAGTTATAGCTTTGCAGGGCAGCCCCAGGAAAAAAGGGAATACTGCCAAAGTCCTTGGATGGGTGGAAGATGAGTTAAAATCCCTGGGCCATGAAGTCGAGTCCATTTATCTGAATTCAAAAGACATAAAAGGGTGCCTTGCCTGTGCCAAATGCAAGGAAGAACCTCAAAAAATAGGCTGCGTACAAAAAGATGATGCTTTGGAAATTCTTGAAAAAATGATTGGTGCCCAGTTGGTCATTTTTGCATCCCCTCTTTATTTCTGGGGATTTACAGCCCAGATAAAAGCGCTTATTGACAGAACCTACTGCCTTTACACCCGTTTTCATGAGCCTGATCACGCATCTTTGGTAGCCGGGCAGAGGCAGGCACTTCTCGTAACAGGTGCAGGTCCCTATGAAAACAACGCAGAAGGTGTTTTCACTGCTTTTGAGCGGATGCAAAAACCCCATAAGACTGTAAAAGCAGGAGAACTTTTTATTGGCAGTTGTACAACAGCAGACCAGATGAACCAGCCTATTAAAGACAAGGCATTAGCGTTTGCCCGTCAGATTGTATCCTGATACTGGAAATGGGAGAAGGGTAATTGTGAAGATAGAATCTATTCTTCGTTGCGTTCTTCCAAAACTTTTTTAAGAACTGTCAGGGCTGTATTGGCCGCAGGCACACCCCCATAAATACTGGTCTGGAAAATTACTTCTGCGATCTCTTCTTTTGTGCAGCCCACATTCAGGGCCGCGTGGGTATGGAGCTTGAGTTCATCTGGTTTTGAAAGAACCGTTAACGCCGCCACAGTGATTAGTTGCCGGGTTTGATGGGGGATCTTTTCCCTGGAATACATCTGGCCTGTGATATACAGAGACATGTCCTTTGCAAGGTCCTTGTCAAAATGTTTCCACAGGTTGTAAGGCTTTTCCTCATCCTTAACAGTGGAAAAATAAAGTTTTGCAGTTTCACCTGTTTTTTTAGCAATGTCTTTTGGGTCCACCTTTACCTCCTTGCAGGATCTGTGAGAGATCAACGTCATTAATTTAACAGAATATAGACAGACTCACAGGATTTTTTACCATAAAGGCCATGAAGGACACGAAACAAACTTCATTATATTCATGTCCTTCATGGTGATTAATAATAACGTTTCTTTTTAACTATCTGTTGGCTTTTCTGAAACCAAGTTGATCCAGTGCTATGATCCATTTGCAGATATTTGTGGAACCTTCAACCATGGAATAGGTCGGGGCATCCCTGTAGTATCTGGCAACGGGATATTCTGTGGAGTATCCATAGGCACCAAGGATTCTCATGGCATAATTGGCGCATTTTGTCGCTACTTCACCGGCAAGATATTTTGCAATGGCCACATCACGACCATTGTTTAATTTCCCCTGGTCTTTTTCCCAGGCTGCTTTGTAGACAATAAGGCGGGCCGCTTCTATTTCAGCCGTCATCTGGGCAATCATATCCTGGTTCATTTGGAACTCACCGATTTTTTTGCCAAATTGTTTTCTTTCATTACAATATTTGGTGGACACATCCAGACATGCCTGGGCAAGCCCTACACCACCGGCTGCAGCAGACAATCTTGTCTGATTCAGGGAGGAGAAGACAATTTTTGCACCGTCTCCGGGTTTACCCAGAATATTTTCTTTGGGCACTTTAACATTATCAAGGAAAAGCTCTCCTGTGGGAGAGGAATGTGAACCCAGTTTGTCAAGACCTGAAGTCTTGATTCCTTCAAAGTTTTTAGGCTCGATAACAAAGGCTGAAAGCCCTTTTGATCCTGCGGCTTTATCAGTGTAAGCATAGTAGAGGAGAGCATCTGCATAATTGGCATTGGAAATCCAGGTTTTAGAACCGTTTAAGAGCCAGTGATCTCCTTTGTCTTCAGCTGTTGAAGCCATGGCCATAACATCTGACCCTGCATCAGATTCTGTGATGCCAAACCCGCCGATATATTCGGCAGTACACAGTTTTTCCACATATTTCTTTTTAACTTCCTCATTTCCATATTTGAAGATGGTATAGGCACATCCCAAAACCTGCATGTTGACCTGGACTCTTAATGAAGAAGATACCTTGGCAAGTTCTTCCGTCACGATCATGGCAGCCAGAAAACCCATATCTTCCCCACCATATTCTTCAGGGATGATGGTTCCGAAAAACCCCAGTTTGCCAAGGGGTCTCATGACCTCTTCAATGGGAAAATAGTGTTTTTCATCCCATTCATCTACAAAGGGTTCGATCTGTTTTTTTGCAAAATTTCTGATTTCTTTCTGGAGCATTTGAAGCTCTTTTGATAATTGAAAATCCATTGTTCCTCCTAAACGGTTGCACTAAAATATTTTATATATCAAAACATATGTTTCATATCATAACATAAGTTGTCAAATAAACTAAAATTTGATAGGCTTGTCAAGAAAAAAGTTAAAATATAGCTAAAAAATAGCTTGACAAAGAAAGGGATTTATTTCATCTTTAAGTAGTATTAACAAGGTGTTTTTTTATAGGAAACAATAGTATGGAAAGGGCTATCCGGCAGCTGTTTGGTTTAATTAAGGATAAGTCAAATAAATATAATGGTTATACAAAGAAGAAAATGAACAGGTTCATATCATGCAGAGAGCACAAAGGATGAGGCCCTCTGCAGATACAAAATTTGGTATGCCCGAAATTGATCAAGGTATTGATGATTATTCAATAACAAGAAGAAGCTGTTTAGTGGCAACTTTGTCTTCCACTTTTACACTGACTTGTTTTACCTTGCCTTCAATAGTTGAAACAATGGGGTTTTCCATTTTCATGGCTTCAAGGACCAAAAGCTCCTGTCCCTCAACAACATCATCGCCTTCTTTCACATGGACCTGGAAGATTGTACCGGGCATGGGGGCTAAAATTTCTGTGCTCATTTTCATCTCCTTTGTTCAAAATATATTTGATTTTTTCCTTGCCAGAAAAATATTTTTCCTTAAACAAGACAGTTTTGGTCTATACTTAAAGAAAAGTTTAAAGTCAAGTGGGGTGTTCCCTCTTGGCAGGATATCGGAGTTACGATTTTATGATAAGAGTTTGGCTTTCCTTTAATGAGGGGAGACTTATCTCAAATAAAAATTTATTATTGCACCGGGAGTAGAGAATGAGACAATATTTTGAAAAAATGACAGAATTTGGTGTGGCACTTAATAAAGGTCAATTGTTAAGTTCAGAACAAAACCTGAAAAATATTCTGGAAGTGGAAGCCGGGATTGATGTTGAAGTTGAAAAAGTGAAAAATGCGGGAATGCCCACTGAAAAAATCAATGCAAGGGGTGTCATGACCGTGTGGCAGCGTCTTGAATATCTGGTTGATCCCGGTACCTGGAATCCCTTACACACACTTTTCAATCCGGAAGATAATGAGGAAAATACCACAAATGTCATTGATGGTCTGGCAAAGATTTCCGGCAAATGGTGTGTTGTCGCCGGATTCGATAATAAAGTCATGGCTGGTGCCTGGCTTCCTGGGCAGCCTGAAAATATCCTGAGGGCCACTGATCTTTCAAAACGACTGAATATCCCCCTGGTCTGGCTGGTCAACTGCAGCGGTGTAAAGCTGACAGAGCAGGAAAAATTTTATGCCAATAGAAGGGGAAGCGGTACAACCTTTTACCGTCATGCAGAACTTGAGCAGATGGGAATTCCAATACTGGCCGGCATCTATGGCACTAACCCTGCCGGCGGCGGATATCAGGGCATCAGCCCGACTATTCTGTTTGCCCATAAAGATTGCAATATTGCCGTGGGCGGCGGCGGTATTTTAAGCGGCATGTCTCCCAAGGGCTATTTTGATCTGGAAGGTGCAGAGCAACTCATTGCATCTGCAAAACAATTCAAGGCCAAACCCCCGGGATCAGTTGACATTCATTTTAATGAAACAGGTTTTTTCAGGTATGTCTACGAAGAAGAAAAAGGCGTTCTTGACGGGCTCAAAGATTATATGAAAGATATGCCGGCCTATAACCCGAAATTTTTCAGAGTCGCAGAACCAAAAGCGCCAAGGTTTCCGGTAGACGACCTTTATCGTCTGATACCCTATAACCAGAAACAGATTTATAATTTTAAAGAAATCATAGCCCGTCTTGTTGACGGCAGCGAACATATGGAATTCAAACCAGATTACGGCCCGGAGATTTATACGGGTCTAGTGAAAATGGATGGATTTCTTGTGGGCATCATCGGTAACAATCAGGGCTGGCTGGGAGAAAATTATCCCGAGTATGCAGATTACGGCGGAATCGGTGGTAAACTTTATCGCCAGGGCCTTATCAAAATGAATGAATTTGTCACCTTTTGCGGACGGGATCGCATCCCCTTGATCTGGTTTCAGGATACCTCGGGCATTGATGTGGGTGATATTGCTGAAAAAGCTGAGCTTCTCGGCCTTGGGCAGTCCCTGATCTACTCCATCCAGCAGACGGATGTGCCCATGACCCTGATCACCTTGAGAAAAGGAACGGCAGCTGCCCATTATGTCATGGGTGGCCCGACAGCCAATCGTCACAACGCTTTTACCCTGGGGGTAGGTACAACTGAAATTTATGTCATGCACGGTGAAACAGCTGCGGCAGCCAGTTTTTCAAGAAGACTTGTCAAAGAAAAAGATGCAGGACGTCCCCTTGAACCTATTATCGAGAAGATGAATCAACAGGCCAAGGAATATTATGATAATTCAAGACCGGCCTATTGTGCAAAATATGGTATGGTGGATGAAGTGGTTAAGATGAGCGCTTTGCGTGACTATTTGAAAGCTTTTGCAGGAGCTTGTTACCAGAATCCAAAATCCATCTGCCCCCAGCATCATATGATTACTCCCAGGGTTATCAGAGGATAGGAAAATTAAACCAGATTATATTATCAGGAGGCCAACATGGCAGAACCTAAATTTTTAAAAATTGAAAACAATGGTCAGGTTGCCAGGATCATTCTTGATCGACCCAAACACAACGTCCTGGACATCCCCATGATGAATGAACTAAATGCCCAGCTTGAAAAAATAGCAGCAGATGAAGAACTAAAATGCGTTGTGATTACAGGCGAAGGCAGAAGCTTTTGCGCGGGTGTGGAAGTGGCAGACCATAAACCGGATAATGTGGATGCAATGGTGGCAACATTTAACCGGATTTTTGAACTGATAAATATGATTGATATCCCCATTATTGCCGCCGTAAATGGCGCATGTTTAGGGGGAGGCATGGAAGTTGCCATTGCCTGTGATATTGTCATTGCCTCGGAAAAAGCCATATTGGGGCAGCCGGAAATCAAACTGGGTTTTTTCCCGCCATATGCTGCGTTGAGACTTCCCGAACTTGTAGGCGTTGCAAAGGCTATTGAAATTGTTACCACGGGTCAGAATTATACTGCCCTGGAAGCCCGTGATCTTGGATTTGTATCAAAGGTGGCATCTATTGATGATTTCCAGGCAACCATTGATGGCCAGGTAAAACAAATCTGCCATGCAAGCCCATTGATCATCCGTCTTAACAAACGGGCGGTAAAACGTCATATAGGCACCAATTTTTTCCAGGGTGTGGATCTTGTCAGCAATTATTTTCTTAACACCATGATGAAAACAGAAGATACCCTTGAAGGTATTGCCAGTTTTGAGGAGAAAAGAAGGCCTGTCTGGAAAAACAAGTAGTGCCAGAACCTGGCAAAGATAAATTGTTTGACCTCGAAAAGAGGATGGACGACCTGGGAATCAAAAAAGAAGATTTTGAAGAAAAATTTATCAAAGCATCGGGCAGAGGAGGACAAAAGGTCAATAAATCCTCTTCTGCCGTGTTTCTCAAACATAAAAAAACCAATTTATCAGTGAAATGTGGCAAATCAAGATCCCAGCGATTAAACCGGTTTTTTGCCCTGCGCAAGCTTATTGAAAAAATAGAAGAAGCCATGACAGGCAAGGATGAGAAAGAATTAAAAAAAATAGAAAAGATAAAAAAGCAAAAACAAAATAGAAAGCGAAAAACGCAAAAAAAACTTAACAATGAATGATAGTTTAAAAAGCACCTAATTGACAGGGTTTTATCCGGATGTCTTTTTGTTCACATGCTGATCCTATATCAAGTTTTTTGATTTGTAATTTTTTTGCAATATCCCAGCATTCCAGACAGGATATCCTGCCGTCTTTGCTTGCTGTATCCAGGTGTTCATTTAAATCAGGTGCAATTTCAATATCCGGATCAAATCTTTTCTGTCCATCGCTATAGCCGAATAATCCAAGCTGGCAGTCTGCAATTCGATATTCTAAAAGATCTGTCTGTACACCGATTTCAGATGGAGAAATATTCAGTTTTTTTCCAGCCCCATGGGCCAAAGCACATTTAATGCAATTGTCATCGGACAAGGTCCGTATTTTTTCTGCTATTGTTTCATTGATTTTTCTGCCCTTATGTTTTGCTGCATAATGGCCTTTATCTTTGTGCGCCATAATATCATCCTGTATTATTTATTATTCACCCAACTGGCCTTAAGTCCTTGCAGACCCCACTCAAATCTAGCAATTCCAGTTGAGTTATTCATGTTTTCAGTCAAACACTGTGTAAGTATAAAAAGTATAATATATTAATGTGAAAAATAAAATATAAAAATTTAGATTCTTTTTTCCCCAATGAAAATTCTGTCACACATACCTTGATGGATCAGACCTGAAAGACTGGTCAACAATTTTATTAAAGCTTGAAGAAAAATTTGATGCCGCTGGAACAAGGCAAAGACCCGAACCGGTAGTTTGCCAGTATTATTTCAATGATGGTTTTTTTAAGCCAAAAAAATATATTGCCAGTAAAATAATGAACCAGAGAATAAAGGTGATGGGGAACCCGGAAAAGGTATCCATAAAAAGGATATTCTCATCAGGTTCTGCCCGAAGGCCCTGTTTTTTGATTTTTAAAACAAGGGCATAAAGAATGCCTAAAATGCCATAGGAAATATTATAGGCCAGGCCTTTAAAGCTTAGAACCGTTGCCCGCTGGTCAGAGGATGTGACCTGGTTCATATAAAAGCTGACAAAAAAACCAGTAAAATACATGGCGGAAAAAGTGATCAGCGCAGGGATCAATCCGGCATAGGGCCAGAAAAAGCTCATTGTGGTAAGGCCAGTGAATGTTAACCCGGTTGTGATCCAAAGGGCATAGGTCGGGGAACGGTTTTCTGCAATTTTTTTGGCTATTTTGGGAATTATAAGCCCGAACATGGCGACAAAAGATCCAATAATACCGAAAGTGGATTCAGGCAAATCGATCATCCTGTAGTACTGACTGGAAAGGGTGATGACCATTCTGATAATACCGTCAAACAGCATGCCGAAAAGTATGATACAAAGGGCAAATGGGGTTTTTAAAATCCAGAGGCCAGCCTTGAGTGTGAGACTGAAAGCCTGTCGGACCCTTGGGTTTTTTACATCCGTTGAACAAGGATTTTTATCTGGATCTTTCATTCTAAGGGTGGTGATAAATGCACAGATTGCCAGAATCAAGGTAAGGTATAAGGGAAATCGCATGGTGGTTTCCTGGGAAAAGCTTATGGCAAGGCCGAAAAACCGGCAAACCTTTTCAAGCAGGAAAGGGTCATAAATGGCAGCTCCCACACTCATGGCAATAATAAATCCAATGGATTGAAACCGCGCAAGGATTTCCAGCACTCTGCCCCATTGGCGAACATCGCCTTGTGCTGCCAGGGAATCATAGGCAATGGCCTCATCAGCCCCGCTGGCAGCAGCTTCTGCAAGCCCGCTTAAGACACGGTTGATCAGGAAAACAATAAAAATAAGCAAAGGATTAGTCTTTGGAATAAAACTGATGATGCCGATTTCAATAATCATGATGGATGTGGCAAAAACCAGCAAACGTTTTCTCCCGATAATATCTGCCAGAGCCCCGGAAGGCACTTCAGCAAGAACGATGGTGGCAGCCCAGACAGCATTGAGGATGGAAAATTGGGCTATGGTCAGGCCGAAATCAAGGAATAGAATGGTAAAGACAGGGTAGTAGAATCTTGAATTAAAAAAAACTTTAAAGGCAATAAACAAACGGATATTGGGGATGGAAAATGTTGAAGTCAATGTTGGGCTATTCGTTTGGTATCAGGGTTTTTAAAACATCTTCTTTGCCAATGATGCCTATAAGTTTTTTGCCGTCCACCACGGGTATGGTATGAAAATGCTTTTCCACCATAAGGCTTGCAATTTCAGATAAAGGGGTATCAGCAGATACTGCAACGGGGTTTTTGATCATGGCCTGGTCAACGGTTGCAGCTGAAATTTTTCGCAGGGTGTCTTCCAGTTTTTTGGACGATGACAAGGGAATGATACTGTCAAGGAGGGTAAAAATCGGAGGGATGGGCATTGTTTTCTGCTGGAAAATAAGGTCGCTCTGGCACAGGATTCCCACAAGTTCTTGTTTGTCGTTCACTACGGGGACTCCATTGATATGATTGTTTAAAAGGATTTCAACTGCTCTGGGTATCTCTGTGTCCGGGGAGACACAGATGACATTGGTTTCCATTATATCTTCGGCAATGATCATGATATCCTCCTTATAAATGAACTGGTTTTATAATGTTTTCGTTCACAGGTGGTGCACGCTTTACTTAATATACACGAATACGGGTTTCAGGTAAAGCATCTGTCACCCTAACATTGCATAAAAATTTTATAAAAAGATGAAAGAATTTGAATTCACAATAAATAATGTTAACTTTACCATCGAACGTGGACTTCTCCGGAAGTGGTATCCAGGATTCATCTTTTTCAGTGGCTTTTTTAATGGGAGTGAGCATGCCCTTCCTGCTGCCTGAAATTTGATACCATATTAAAGGCTATGAGTCCTGTGAGTATGGCAGCCGCAATCAGTTGGATACTCTCTGGAAAAAGTTCAGAAGCCTGCCCCACAACCGCACTTGCCCGCACATTTAATACCTCATACACAAAGTCAACAAAAAAGCCCATGGCAAGGGAACAAATGGAAATCATGGATAGATATATGACAAGTGCCCGTGTATTGAATATGTTTTTAACAATGTTTATGGTTGCCGCATTGGTTGCAGGACCGGCCAGTAAAAATACCAGTGCTGCACCAGGGTTCAGGCCCTTGAGTATCAAGGCGGCGGCAATGGGTGTGGAGGATGTGGCACAGACATACATGGGAATTCCGGCTGCCAGCATGACCAGCATGGATAGAAAATTGTGGTCATTGGCCCAGACTGTCAGATCATCCGGGAAAAAGAAAGTGATGATACCGGCAATGAAGATTCCAATGATAAATGGTTTTGCAATATCGGTGAGCAATTCTCCATAGGCATATTTAAGGCCTCTCATCAGTTTTTCAGGCAGGGTTTCATTCTCCTTTGCTGCAGGTGCACAGCAGCTTCCTGAGCAGCCACAGCTGCCGGTCTCGGTTTTTATGGTCTGTTTATCAGGCATATCAGGGCCATCATCTTTTCCGAAAAAATTTTGAGCAATTCCTGTGGCAATCGCGGTAATAAATCCGGCAACAGGCCGAATCACAGTCATGATGGGGTCCAGCATGGCCCAGGACACGGCAATGGAATCCACACCAGACTCGGGTGTGGCAATCATAAAGGACAAAGCAGCCCCGCTATTGGCCCCCTGCTTTTTAAGCCCTGTGGCAACGGGGACAACACCGCAGGAACATAAGGGGATGGGGATACCAAAGAGTGCAGCTAAAATGACGGGTTTTATTTTGCCGGTTCCAAGGTATTGTTTTATTTTATCGGCTTTGAAAAAAACATACAGGATGCCTGCAACAAAAAAACCAAACAGCATATAGATTGCAACATCAAGATAAATATGCCAGGATTCCTTTAAGATTTCATATATAATAAACATGGTGAATGATACCTCAATTTTAGTGTCTTACGTGGTCAAGACTCATGTTAATCAGTGAGATGACATGGTCATCATCAATAGAGTAGTAAATGATTTTACCTTCTCTGCGGTTTTTTAAAATTTTCATTGTCCTTAATATTCGAAGCTGGTGAGAAATGGCAGAATCGGTTTGATTGCAGAGAACGGCAATATCACAGACACAATGCTCCCGGTTTAAGAGTGCAAGAACTATTTTAAGCCGGGTCAGATCACCCAGGGCCTTAAATATATCGACCATCTGCTCTATTACTTCCTTTTGGGGGATAGTTTTTGCAGTCTTCCTTACCATTTTTTCGTTAATGCATTTTTCATCACATATATCCATTTATCACCTCTTCATATGAGCAATTGTTCATATATTAATTCGATTATTGTCCTTTGTCAATAATAAAAATTGAATTAATAAAAATTAAATTTTTGGCCCCGGATGATATCCAGCCGATGATATCCAGGATTTTTTTTATAACTTTTTTTGTGATCAGGGCCTGAACATTTGTCAGATTATGCCAGATTATAGTTGTCACAATCTGGATTTAAGTATATGTTTTAAACTCAAATAACCAGATAAAATTAAACAAGGAGCAATCAATGTTACAACCGCTGTTCATAAAAGCCACAAGCCTTTCAGATGCCTGGTTTCAAACCCTTTACAGGTGTGTCGAAGCAGGCCGCGCCTTTACCATTAATCGGGGATCTTTTGAAGGTCAGAAAAGACTTGAGTTTGATTTTATCACTATCCATATCACCCACCCGTCAAGTATCCCCTTGTTGCCAAAGGTCAACCCGGCACTGGGATTTCCTGATCCCGTGGAAGAGGGTTACCTGGATGATTATCTGCCATACCTCATGACGGGTGAGGAAAAACAAGGAGAGTCATATACATATGGACAGCGGATCTGCAAATGCGATTTTGAATATCTGCCCGATGATTATAAAAAACTGACGGAAATCCTGGTACAGGAAAAAGAAATCTGGGAAGATAGAAATATTTTAATTGAGAAAAACGGCAGATACTTTGTAAACCAGATGGAGATGATGATCTGGACCTATAAAAACAAGGGGCACAGGAATAACCAGATGATTTTACAGGTGGGCCAGCCAACCGATATGGTACTGCTTGATCCACCCTGTCTTCGACACATTGATACCCGAATCCAGGATGGGAAACTTCATTTTTTCCCTTATTTCAGGTCCTGGGATTTATTTGGCGGATTTCCTGCAAACCTTGCAGCCATTGAAATGATGAAACAATATTGTGCTGAACAGATCGGCGTTGAAAACGGTGAAATTATTGCATCATCCAAAGGGCTTCATATTTATGATTATGTTTTTGAAATTGCTGAAGCTATCAGGGGTCGATCCATGGATGAATTCCGGGAAATGTCTTAAAAATCAATTTTAAGCACCATCATTTCCGCTGTCCCCCAAGGCTGGAATTCATTATCGTTTACCCCTGGGACTGCCTTTTTTAGACGATTGCTGGAAGTGCGTTCTTGCTCGGGGTTTTTTTTCTCCGGCTTTCTCTGTTTTCCTGCCCGTTCGGGGTTTCAATGTCATTTTTTCGGCAGGGGGTTTTGTCTGCTGCTTTTTGGTTTTTCTTTTTTCGACAAGCTCTTTTATGCCCTTGTCTGCCTTTTTTTCGCTGACCGGGTTGTTGGGCCGTAATAGAACAAAATCCGGAACTATGCCACCCATGGTATAGCCGCTAACTTCTTCCTTTGGGATTTTTTGCTTCAGCAGTTTTTCAATGGCCTTAAGATGAGCCTTTTCTTCGGGACTTACCAGGGAGATGGCAATACCGCTTACGCCCGCACGGCCGGTGCGACCAATGCGGTGGACATAATCCTCAGGCACACCCGGCATGTCATAATTGACCACATATGGCAGATTGCTTATATCAAGACCTCTTGCAGCTACATCCGTTGCCACAAGGGTGCGGATTTCACCGTTCTTGAATTCTTTTAAGGTACGCGTCCTGACAGACTGGCTCTTGTTACCGTGCAGGGCAGCGGCACTGATCCCTTTTTCAACAAGTTTTTCCACAAGCTTGTTTGCCCCGTGTTTTGTGCGGACAAAGACCAGTATCTGGGCCCAGCGTCCCTGGGTGATAAGGTGGATGAGAAGAGCTCGTTTATCAGGCCGGCTCACCAGATGCACTTTCTGGACAATGGATTCTGCCGCTGTATTGCTGGGTGTCACCTCTATATATTCTGGTTCTTTAAGCATAATTTTGGCAAGATCCCGGATCTCTTGGGTGTAGGTGGCGGAAAACAGCATGGTCCTTCGTTCTATTGGAACAAGATCAAGGATTTCGGAGATCTCTTCACTGAATCCCAGGTCCAGCATTCTGTCTGCCTCGTCAAAAACCAGAAACTCTATCCGGGAAAGATCCAGACCCTTATGATTGGCAAGATCCAGAAGACGGCCCGGTGTGGCCACAAGAATATCAATGCCGCGCCTCAGTCGATCGATCTGGGGTTTGACAGTAACCCCGCCATAAACCACGGTGCATCGCATGGACACCTTCCTTGCATAGGCTTTGATGCTGTCCCCCACCTGAAGCGCAAGTTCCCGCGTTGGTGCCAGGACAAGGGCCCGGGGATGTCGTCTGTTGCCGTCCTGCCAGCTCATGATTTCAACCAGGGGGAGTGCAAATGCATCTGTTTTTCCCGTTCCTGTCTGGGCACGGGCAAGAATGTCCCGTCCGCCGAGAATAGCCGGAATGACCCGGGCCTGAATGGGAGTGGGGGTAGTATAGCCCTTGGACTTAACGGCTTTAAGCAGTTCGACCCGAAGGCCAAGTTCATCAAATGACATAAAATATCCTTTTTAAAACTATGAATTAATGTTCGTCATTCACCCGGACGACTAATTTCCCAAAATTTTTACCTTCTAACATGCCGCAAAATATAACCCATAAATATAATTATTCAAGAAGGTAAATATCCTGTGCAGTCCGGTATTTATTTTATTACATACAGTTGACGGTAATTAAAACCGAAGACGCAAGTTATGATAAATTTCAGGGTTTTTCCTGCTGTCATCTTTGTTCAATACAATAATGACTTTCAATCTCAGGTTTGGCCTTGCCGGCCATTGTTGAAGATAAAGCCATACCCGTTAAAAGAGGCGTTCCATTCTTTAATAAATTTACCATCTGTATAAGATGATACCACCTGATTCCAGAACACCAGAGCAGATTTATTTTTTAAACTCACTGCAACTTCCCAATTACCGGGTAACTTTTCAAATAGATGCTCAGCCAATCTGCGACCATAACCTTTTTTTTCGTGATTTTTTTGAATGTAGAATTCTGCCACAGCAAAGCCTTTTGAATTGAACCGCAAGTGTTTATTGACCATGGCAAAGCCGATAATAGTGTCTGATTTTTTTAAAATGTAAATATACCGGTCATCGGCAATAGAATAGAGTTGTAAATTTTTCAGTGCGCTTTTACACCAGGACTCAACATCATGAATTAAAGAAAACTGACTCATATAATCCAGATACTCTCTAAAGATGGGTTTGATTTGGTTAATTGTTTGAATTCGGGTTATCATTATTTCTTAATCCGCATTATATCCAGATGGTCATGCCATACGAAGTCGCCTTTGATTTTTACTAATTTGAATTGATAGTCATTCATTTGTGCAATTACCTTTGGTGACCATTGATCTTTGAATTGTTCAAATTTGTCTGCAAAATTTATAGATTTGTAGTCCATGTTATTCCTCATATGAAAGCAAATCCATTGTGGCTGCTTTTTGCCTGATAGGTATTAAAGATTGGTATTCAGGAGAGGAGTACCAATTGTTTAGTGCTTCTAAATTAGGAAAGCGGATAACAACCGTATCAATATGCTCATGGTTACCAGAAAGAACCGAGCAAAGTTTGCCTCTGAGAATTAACTTTGCCCCCCATGGTTCTAAGGTAGCAGGCACTTTATTACGATATTCAGTCCATTTTTCTTGATCTTTTACTGTAATGTGACCAATAAGGTATGCATTTTTCATCGGTATCCTTTCTTTATTTTTTGAATTGATTGCTAACAATACTTTTAGAACCAAAAAGATTTTATGTCCATAAAAAACCGCGGGGACTAAAACGCAGGGCATGCCTTGGATGCCATTATTAGTTTCGAATTAAAAGGCCGGTAAGATATGTACAGGTGATGGTCAGACATTGAAGATCAAGATATGTGGCTGCCGTGTCGCGGTAAAGAAATCCCGCATTTGCAGGCATGAGCTTATCTGCATCATTAAAATTTAAAATAATTGGAATTTTTGGAAGCGCCCTGAAGCGGACACTGAGGTCATAGGATTGATTGGCAAGTATTGTTCCGCCAAATTTTAAACATTTGTGCCTGAGGGCCTCAACCTGATTGGAGAAACTTGTTTGAATAATTTTTGCTGTATTTTCAGTAAAGATTGAGAACAAAGGACCTGCATTGGAAAATTCTCTAAATGTCACAAGCTTTCCATCGCTTTTCAGCTCTTGTTCAGGGCACATCAATATATAAGTGCAAAGCACCACTTTAACGGCAGGAGTAAGATCAGCCCCTGTTGCATCAAAAAAATCATCCCCATCAAATACAAGCTGATGATTAAAAAAATCAAAAATAAATAAAGGGCCCTGTTTTTGAATCCCAAGGATACTAAGTTTCTGGGATAAATCCATGGGTTTAACCCGGGACAAAAGATCCGGATATACGTCATTAAATATTTTTGAATTATCCATATTTGATCACATGTTTTTCAGTCCATTGAGTTTTTTTAACAGGATATCGTATTCATCTTCATACGCTAAAAGATCCACCATTACGGGAGGCTTGGTGGAATGGGCAGGAAGGCGTGCCTCTGTTTCACGGATAAGTATGTCCAGTTCTTCCAGGCGTTTTTTTATATCCTCGATTGTGTCCGGCATATTAATAATTTACTCCTGCGGCTTTTACAAACTGCGCACTATGGGAATGACATGGTGTTACCCCATATACCATTTTACAGGACGGGCATTGGGATTCCATGTACGCCATTTGAAATTCAACGTCACAATTTGTACATTTAATTTTAAGTTCCGCACCAATAGGGCTTGTATTAAACCCCATGATTCTGATTTTATCCACAATTTGTTTTCCAGATTGAAATGCATCGCTACAAGCATCATGCATGATGTCTTCCTCCATTTTTGGTTAATCTTATATAGAAATTAACAAAAAAAGAAATACAATGAATTGATCTGAATCAAGAAAAATAAAAATAATTTGTCAAAGCACGATTTTTTCTTCAGCTACATTGTACACTCTTTTTTAAAGACGAGATTACAGTCATAATTTCCAATTTTCCTGCCATAAATTCGCCCAATACATTAAATCTCGAATACTAAGTGGCTTATCTGTGTGTTCAAAATATTGGGGGAGAATCACAAGTTTATCTTCAGATATGAATACACATATATGTCTCAACTAACCGATGAGACATATATATTAGAGGATGTTCAACTGTTTAAATTAGATGCCTTGTTCATAACACACTGATTTATATAAATAAATAAAGATAAATGAATTTTGGCATGCAATTTGCTATAAACATGTACACTGAAAAAACGAGGCAGTAAATTCAGATATAGCAATTACAAAATGGCACATTAAACAAGGAGACAACCATGTGCTGCCGTCACTGTTGAGAGTTCAGCGAAGGGGAAAAAAGGAGAAACTGCCTCAGTTTGTTTTTATACTCTGGGGCTGGGTGGCATCAAGATTTATTATGGAAAAACAAAAAGTTTAATACGCTAAAATAAGGATTAATAATCATGGAAAACAAACAGGCACTTCTGACAAAATATGAAATGAAAGATATTGTACTTGAAAACAGGGTTGTTATGGCTCCAATGACTCGCAGCAGAGCTGATAACCCGGGAAATACAGCAACGGATCTTATTGCCGAATACTATGCTCAGAGAGCTTCAGCTGGCCTTATTATATCCGAAGGTTCCCAGATTTCAAAGCGGGCAGTGGGATATATCAATACGCCTGGTATTTATTCTGACGAACAGGTGGAAGGATGGAAAAAAGTGACAGATGCTGTTCATGCAAAAGGTGGAAAGGTATTTATTCAGCTTTGGCATGTCGGACGAATTTCACATCCGGATTTCCATAACGGTGAACTTCCTTTGTCTGCTTCAGCGTTTAACCCGAATTCAGAGTCGTATACACCACAGGGTTTTAAAGAAACGGTTACTCCAAAGGCGATGACAATTGAGGAGATAAAAGAGACGATCAAAGATTTTGGCAATGCAGCAAAAAATGCCATGGCTGCAAACTTTGACGGGATTGAGATTCATTCTTCAAATGGCTATCTGCTGCATCAGTTTTTCAGCAGAACGTCAAATGTGAGAACGGATGACTATGGCGGTTCAATAGAAAACAGAGCAAGGATTTTATTTGAAGTATTGGAAGCGGTAAAAAAACATGTACCTGAGAATCGTATTGGGGTAAGGCTTAATCCGTCCCTCCACGGTGTGTTTGGCATGATGCTGGATGAGGAGACTATTCCGACATTTGATTATATCGTAAACAGGCTGAATGATTATGAACTCTCATACCTCCATCTTTCAGAGCCGTTTACAGATGTTACTGATGTACCAGGAGCAGAACCTCATATAGCGAAGCATTACAGGCCGATGTATAATGGTACACTTATTATAAATACGGCCTTTGACAGAGAAAAAGGGAACCGGATCATTGATGAAAAACTGGCAGATCTGGTCGCTTATGGCAAGCCGTATATCTCCAATCCGGATCTTGTTGAACGATTTGCAGCCAAAGCTGAAATATCGGAATGGGACGAACCGACATTTTATACACCCGGAGCAAAGGGCTTTACAGATTATCCGACGCTTAAAGTTTGATTAAAATGTAAAAAAATGGATACGGGATGAATAATTCATGCGCCTTTACAAACCAGTTCTTTGTGAAGGTGCTTATTCTTTTACGCTTTTTTAATTATTGTCAGTGACCGGAAACCAGCTTATTGATTAGACGTGTCAGAAAACATTATTTGTCTTTATCCTACCTGTCATAGAAAAATTCATCTTGCTCAGGATATTGAGAAGAAAGAGGTTTTGCTTCAAGCCTATAAAAAAAGAGAAACGAGGCTACCCGAAAGGGGATTGATAATAAAAATTGAAGATCTTTTTAAAATATATTCTATTGAATGATATGGTGTAGAAAAAGCGCGCCATTCAGAGGATAGTCCGGGGTCTTTTTTTGACAGTGAAAAGCGAGGACAAAGCAGTCAACCCTTAAAATTCTCTCGGTTTGACCTTTCAGACCATCAAAAATTTTATTGAGATTTGAACTGGTATCATTGATCCTCTTATGGAAGTTTTAATTAGGATAATTATTCTTGAGTGCCTGTTTTAATAATTTAGGGTCTCAAAGGATCAAAAACATGAATATAAGTGACCTCTTTTGGCGTTCCGCTTAACCTGAAAACTCATACCACTTATATTTGTCTATCATTGGATTTTTCTATATTTTTATTGACAAAAAGAAACTTCCTATCCTAAGTTAAAGGTTATGAATAGGCTCAGCTTAATCCTTTCACTGAACGTTTACTAATAAATGAATAATTTAAAAAAAGCTTTTTTAAAATGGAATCGTTATGACAGAAACAGAAGCTCCACAAAGTTTCATTCAAAAAATTAAGGCCCTCAGCCGAAACCAAAAAAGGATCTTCTGTGTTGCTGGAGTAGTAATTCTCTATACCCTGATCGGGTTTTTTGCACTGCCTCCAATAGTCAAACTGGTGCTGGAGAAAAAACTGCCCGAGGTCCTGCACCGCCAGGTCAAGATAGACAAAATACGGCTGAATCCTTATACGCTTACTGCGGCGATCGAGGGGTTTACCCTGCAACGGCAAGACACCACAGGCAGTCTGCTTGCTTTTGAACGTGTTTTTGTTAACCTGCAAACGGTCTCCCTGTTCAAAATGGCGCTGATCATCAAATCTGTCGATCTGACCGGTCCGAAAATAAATTTTTCCCGCAACCAAGATCAGACTTTTAGTTTTGCTGACCTTCTGTCAAAAAAATCAGAAGAAACACCCCCGTCAGAAGAGACCATGCCGTTTCTTTTTTCGATTAACAATATTTCCATCACAAACGGGACAATTGATTTTAATGACATTTTTAAAGACAAAAAGAACCGAATAACTGAACTCAGTCTTTCTGTGCCATCGATTTCAAACCTTGATTATGAGATTGAAAATTATGTGCAGCCGGCATTTTCCGCCAATATCAACAACTCAAAGTTCTCCCTGGGAGGGAAAACGAAACCATTTACCCACTCCCGCGAGACATCGATCGCTATCAAGATCAACGATATTAACATTCCGGAATACCTTAGGTATATCCCAATTGAATCAAAATTAACCCTGAAGTCTGCTACCCTTGATATTGACGCCCGGCTTTTGTATCTCGGCCGGCCGAACAACACCTCCAAACTATCCTTTACTGGCCTGCTCTCCTTGCGGGACATAGATGTCGTCGACCAACAGGCCAGGAGTTATGTCCGCCTCCCGGATGTCAGAATAACCATGGCCGACTCAAACCTTCTTGAAAAGGAAGTCAACATTGCCAATATCACCATAAAAGAACCGGCAATGGAGCTTGAGCGCTTGACTGATGGAAATATTTTACCTCTACCTTTACTCACGAATTCAGCTGCTCCTGAGCAAAACCCACAAGAAAATATAAATAACGAAAAAGGTGGTTCGCCTGTCAGATTAAGTATTGCTGAGATTTTAGTTCAGAAAGGCAGCGTGCAGTTTAAGGATACTATGGTTAAGCCTTTTATTACCACCTTGAGTCCGATTGATGTCAAGGTAGTCAATTTCAGTACTATCGAGAAAAAACAAGCTGAGATAGATATTTCCGTCCAGACCGAAGCCAAAGAATCGTTGACCCTAAACGGTAATTTTTCCATCTCACCGCTTGCATTAGACGGCAATGCTGCAATAGAGGGTATCATGCTTACCAAGTATGTCCCATATCTGCAAGATATTCTGGTCCCTGATCTCACCAGCGGCAAAGTTGATATGCAAACCACCTTTCACTATTCAAAAAAAGATTCAGTTGCCAAAACCAGTCTCAGTGGCCTGGCTGTTACCCTTACCGATTTCATACTTGAAGACACGGTAAATCAGACAAAGATCATCGGTGTGCCGCTTTTTGCTGTTCTCGACACTGAATTGGCATTAGAAGAGAGAACCCTGATTATTGGTGCGGTTCAGAGTCAAAAGGCGGATATTTCTATAGTTAAAAACAAGGACGGCGCAATTAATCTGGCAGAAATAATCAGATCACCAGAAAAGCCACAAGAGCCTGTCTCAGACACTGAGCCTGAGAACGGTTCGAGTGAGAAAACAGTGCAAGCTTGGTCAGTACAATTAAAAACAGCCAAGCTTGACCAATATTCCGTCACCTTTGAGGACCATGCTCCTGCTGTACCGGCCATCACTAAAATTGATAATTTTGATCTTCACCTTGCAGATATTTCTAATAAAAAAAACAGCACTGGTAATCTTCAGTTTGAGTTAAAGTTAAATGAGACCGGCAAAATCAGCGGCAAAGGTACTGTTGGCATCATCCCACTTTCCTCCACACTAGCCCTGGACATTAAGAATATTGAGATAAAAAAATTCTCGCCATACATTACCGAACAGTACAATATCGTTTTAGAAGATGGTGCAGTTGCGGTCCAGGGCAACTTTGATCTGCAGCAAGCAGATGGGGGAGGGATTGTTTTTCAGTTTAACGGCAACAGTCAGATATCAAACCTGGCAACCCGGGACACCCTGTTGCGGGAAGAATTGTTGAGCTGGAAAAATCTAGACTTCAATGACCTCCATTTTTCCTCCCAACCACAATCTGTCGGGATAAAGGCGATCAGCCTTGAAAGTCTTTATGCCAAATTGATCATTGCAGAAGACGGTACTTTGAATCTTGCCACCCTGAAACGCGTCACTGATGCTGATGATAGTCAGCCTGAAACACCTGCAGCTAAGGAAGAAAAACAGACCGGTCAGATAAAAATAGACAATATCATGATAAAAGGCGGTAAGATCGACTTTCTGGACCAGAAGATAAAACCAGCCTATGCCGCCTCCCTTGCAGAGATAAACGGCTCGGTGACTGGCCTCTCATCGCTGGAGCAGGCCCTGGCTGATGTGAAAATAACCGGCAAGCTCAATCAGCACGCACCTCTTAAAATCAGTGGTAAAATGAACCCAATAAAAGAAAAATTGTATGCTGATCTCAATATAGATTTTCACGATATTGACCTGAGCCCCACCTCTCCTTATACCGGCAAATTCATCAGCTATAAGACGGATAAAGGAAAATTGACACTTAACCTGCATTATGTTGTTGATGACAAGAAGATTGAGGCCAAAAATCACGCTTTTCTTGATCAGTTTACCCTGGGGGAAACGGTCGACAGTCCGGACGCGATCAGTCTGCCGATCAATCTGGCCATTGCTCTGCTCAAAAACCGGAAAGGGGAAATAAACATAGATATTCCGGTACAGGGCGATCTCAATGATCCGAAGTTCAGTATTGGCGGGATCGTCTTCAAGGTAATTTTTAATTTGATTGCGAAGGCTGCAACTTCACCATTTGCCCTTCTTGGCGCCCTGATCCCTGATGGCGAGGACTTACAGATAGTGGCCTTTCGTCCCGGCCTGGCAGAACTGACTGAAGACGCCCGAGCAAATCTATCAAAAATGGCCGAGGTTATGTATGAACGGCCCAGCCTGCGAATGGACATTATCGGCAAAGTCGATCCGCGGGAAGATAGGGAGGCTTTGACACAAATGCGTTTCGATCAGCTTCTGGAGGTACAGAAAATGCAGGACCAGGACGTTAAAGAAGATGCCCTGCCTGAAAGCATCAAGATTAGTGATGAGGAATATCCGTCTTATCTTGCCAAAGCCTTTGAAGCTCTACAACTTAAAGAGATTAAAGAGGACAAAGAAATAGGCTTTATTGGCACAATAAAGAAAAAGAGGCAGCTCAAAAAACAGGTCAAACTGGTACAGTCCGGAACTGACAAGTCCAATGAGGAACGATTGTCGCTTATTGGCATGATGAAACAGAAATTACGAGAGCAGATTCGGGTCAGCGACGATGATCTGCGGCTTCTTGCAATCGAAAGGACGAATCAGACTCTTAATTTTTTGGTTGAAAACGGGCCAGTCGAATCGGAGAGGCTGTTCGTCATCGAACCGCAAATACTGCTGGCAGACAGTAAAGACGGTGATCAGGCAAAGATGCAGGTGGAGATGGTGATCAAGTAAAGGGGATAAACTACGACTTCGAAAAGTAAAAGACATAGCCATTATAGAAAGCTCAAGAATGTGATTTAAGCGCGTTATCCCACCCTAACCGCTCCAGACGGAATTAATCCTAAGGTGTCAAGAATAATCAAATCAGGTCAAATTAAAAGTCAACTAAATATACCAGGACAAAAGGTGGTTTTATGCCTTAATTTTGTGGATATCAAAATTTGGTTATTAAGCATTCCTCTGTCTTCAAATCCTCAGTATTTTGATCTGATAAAACTCAAGACTACTTGCATAATCCTGATCCGAATTTTAAATAGAAAAATGTTTTGATTTGCATCGGTATCTTGAAGGTCCCACCCTGTTGACTTTGTCTATTTATGTTGCCAGTCAACCCAGGGCTTGAAGGCGAGCACTACTTGGCAATAGTAGGGGCTTTTCAAGGTTCAATAAGGACCCCGGACCATCCTCTGTTAATCATCATTTTTATTCAAAAACAATTAACCACAATATATAGTACCTTATATTTTTTCAAAAACCTTAAGTCATTTGCTTAAATTCCTTAGATTATGTGCCGCTTCACAGCTGCCACACATAGCATGAAAATTACCGATCCTTTCAAAGGATATTTTTGTTAGAACAAATAAGAGGGTTTACAGACGATGTTTAAAGAACCATATTAAACAACAGACATATAAATATGCAAAAAGGCAAGGATCTTAAAACCCATGAAAAAATACGTTTTTCCTTTTATTCTATTGTTACTGCTTGTAACCCTGTTTTCACTATTGCCTGGAAAGATTCCTTCATTATTTGCCAAGGACACAGGTGTGAAGGTTGTAATCCTTGGGGATTCAATTTCCGCAGGCCTAGGAGTGGAACCGGAACAGGCATTTCCTTTCCTGGTTCAAGACATGCTCAAACAAAAAGGGTTTGCCTTTGTCAAAATTACCAACGGCAGCATCAGCGGTTCAACAATGGCAGGGGCGACCTCCAGGCTCAAGTGGTATCTGAAAACAAAACCTGATATCCTTGTCCTGGCATTGGGGGCCAATGACGGGCTGAGGGGTCTGTCAACCGACTTAATGACACAAAACCTGGAAAAAGCCATTATCCTTGCAAAAAAAAATGGCATAAAAGTGATCCTGGCCGGCATGAAGATTCCCCCCAATTATGGAGCGGAATATGCCAAAGCCTTTGAATCATCTTTTGTATCCCTTGCCCAAAAACATGACCTGCCTTTTATCCCGTTTATATTAAAGGATGTGGCAGGAAAATCTTTCTTGAACCAGGCAGATGGTATCCACCCTAATCCGGAAGGCCATAAAATTATTGCTTCCACTGTATTTGACATTATTCTGGAGCAGTTATGATACTTGAACTCAAAAATGTTTGTAAATCCTTTCATCAACCCCGATCCGGCATGATTGAGGTATTAAATAATGTCAATTTCAGTCTCGACATGGGTGAGACCAATGCCATAACCGGCCAGTCCGGCAGCGGGAAAACCACCTTGCTCTCTCTTATCGCAGGGCTGGACATTCCGGATTCAGGAGAGATACTCCTTCAAGGCGAGGATTTGTGCAGCATGAAAGAAAACAGGCTTTCCCGATACAGGGCAACTAAGATCGGGATTGTTTTCCAACGGTTTCACTTGATGCCACATTTGTCTGCCCGTGAAAATATCAGCCTGCCTTTGGAAATTCTCAAACACCAGCATATTAAAGATCGGGTGGATGATATGCTGGTCAAGATAGATTTGCAGGATCGTCAACACCACTTACCCGGGCAGCTGAGTGGCGGAGAATGCCAGAGGGTAGCCATTGCCAGGGCCTTGATTATCAAACCGGCTCTGCTTTTAGCTGACGAACCCACGGGCAATCTGGATATCAAGACCGGTGAAAAAATAGCCAGGCTCTTGTTCGATCTGGTTGAAAAAGAAAATAAAACCCTGATTCTGGTGACCCACAATCTGGCTCTGGCCGATCAATGCCGGAAAATCAGGAAGCTTGACCGGGGCAGGCTGGTCTGATGCTCTGGATACGCATGGCCATAAAGGAGCTGATGAAAAACAGGGGGTTTGCTGTTTTTTTTATATTAAATCTGTCCCTGGGTCTTACCGGATTTATTGCCATTCACTCGTTTGGCAGGTCCTTGAATCAACACCTGGATGAAAATTTAAAGGAAATATTAACGGCGGATCTGGTATTGTCCTCCAGCAGCCCCTTGACCCCGGAGGATCTGATGCTGGCAGACGAGGTGCTGGGGCCGGGCAAGACCCATGCCCGGCTCATTAGATTTTATACCATGGTTAAGGTGGGGGGTAATGCCCGCCTGATAGGGGTGATGGCCATTGATGAACACTATCCCCTGTATGGAATCCTTTCTTTGGAGAACAGCTCCGGGAATTCAAAAACAAAAGAGATCCAGGCAAGACCCGGCGTGTTCATGACCCGGGACACAGCCTATGCCCTGGGTATCCGAAATAAAACAGATGAGAACACCCCTGTTATACTGGGCAATAAAACTTTTGGGGTAGCAGATTTTTTTACCGTAGATCCGGACAAATCTTTGACCGCAGTTGAGCTGGCACCTAAAATCTATATAGGGATCGATCAATTGGAAGGGACCGGTTTAATCCAGTTCGGCAGCCGGATAATGTATTCTCACTATTATCGATTCAGCGGGAACACTGATATCCCTGTGTTGACTGCAAAACTTCGCCAGCGCTTTTCTGAAAAATACCAGGGACAAAGCAGGATCAGTATTTATGACAGCAGGGATGCCAACCAGCGGCTGGGTCGTGTGACCGGATATTTTACCGGATATATGGGGCTGGTCAGCATTGTGGCCCTGTTCCTGGCCGGCATTGCCACGGCCTACCTGTTCCGGGGGTATCTGAACCTGAAACAACAGGAGATGGCGATTTTAATGAGCATCGGAGCCAGGCCAATGGAAATCTACCTGTATATCAGCTTTCAACTCCTCATACTCGGCACCCTGGCCTCATGTCTCTCGGTTGTTATGTCCCTGTTTCTGGTTCCGGCATTTCCCATCCTCTTCCAGGGATTAATCCCCACGGATATCCGGCTTACCACAGATCCGGTCACCATTGCTCTGGCAGTGGGCATGGGCATGGGTGGCAGCCTGATATTTTGTTGGCCTGTTTTTGTCCGTATCTTTGGGATAAAACCACTGATGCTGCTCCGGGGAACCCAAATCCAGGGGAAGAGAAATGGAAAGCGATTGCTGGGGCAGGTGGCAAGTTTTCTGCCAGGGCTGGCAGCTTTTTTTGGGGTCTCGGTTGTGGTGGCCGATTCTATCAGGAACGGGAGCATCTTTGTGGCCGGGTTTATCCTGGCCCTGGCTTTTCTGTCGGGTATGGGCTGGCTTATTTTTTCAGGTTGCAGAAGACTTTCCCATACCCGCCACCTGGTGGGAAGAATTGCCTTTAGGAACCTGTTTCGGAACAAATGGTCTTCTTTGTCCTGTTTTGTCACCATTGCCATGGGTGCATTCCTGATTTCCATCATCCCCCAGGTCCAGAAGGGATTGCAAAACGAAATCATGCGGCCGGAAGGTTTGAAAATTCCGGTTTTTTTCCTGGTGGATATTCAGGATGAACAAAAGATGCCGTTCATTGAATTTATCAAGCACCAGGATGCCGATCTGGCCAATATCTCCCCCATGGTCAGGGGACGGATTCTAACCGTGAACCAGCAGCCCTTTTATAGTGAAAATAAAGCGCCGGAATCCAAGTCCGGGGCCAGAAAGGCCGTTTCCCCACGGCAAGTCCGGGGCCGGCGAATGGAGTTCAATTTTTCTTATCGCGATCATCTGGATGTTTCGGAAATTATTTTTCAGGGAAGACCTCTGTCCAGAACCCCCTGGGATTTTGAGGCAACCACACCCTTTGAGATCTCCGTTGAAAAATCATTTGCAGAACAATATGGCGTAGCATTGGGAGATCTCATCGAATTTGAGATCCAGGGCATCCCCATGCAGGGACAAGTCAAGAACCTTCGTAAAGTCCGCTGGAACAGTTTTCAGCCCAATTTTTACCTGCTTTTTCAGAACGGCGTTTTGAATGATGCACCCAAAACATTTCTGGCTGCCATTTCCCATGTGGCGCGGGAGAACCGCCAGGAGTTGAAAAATAAAATTGTGACTGCCTTCCCCAATGTTTCGGTCATTGATGTGACCCAGATGGCCGGAACCTTGCTGTCCATAACGGACAGGCTCTCCCTGTCCATCCGGTTTATGGCCTGGCTGGCCATTGCTGCAGGGCTTGTCTCTATTTTTTCCATTGCCCGTCACGAGGCCTGGAAAAATGAAAATCAGGTCAACCTTTTAAAGGTTCTGGGTGCAGATTTTAAATTAATCCAGGCCATTACCTTGCTGGAGTATGGATTTATCGGGTTTACCTCGGCCCTGTTTGCCATCCTGTTGAGTTTTGGATTTTCACGAACGATTGCCTGGTATTTTTTTGACAGCCTCTGGCAGTTTGACCTGAAGATTTCCCTTGGGATCCTTTTTTTGACCCCTTGTATCTGTATGGGAACAGCCCTTACAGCATCCCGGAAAATCATGAAAACAAAGCCGGTCAAACTTCTGGCAACTGCCTGAAAAAAATTCTGATTGTTTTTTTATTCCGGCAGTTTGCCCTTCAATAAATCCCCTAATCCGGCAAAGGGGTTAACGCCACCCCCATTTTCTGAGGAATTGCCGGGTGCCTCGTGGTCATAGGCATCGGCAACCTGGTCCCGGGAGTGTTCATTGTCATGGCAGTAAAGGCACAAAAGCTCCCAGTTGCTGCCGTCCGGAGGATTGTTGTCATGGTCGTGGTCTTTATGGTGAACGGTTAGCTCGCGCAGACGTTTGCCATCAAACTCGCGACCACAATGGCCGCAGATCCAGGGGAAAAGTTTGAGAGCTCTTTCCCGATAAGTGTTTTCCCGATCTTTCTTAAAGCGGAGTGCCTCTGCAACAGTCAGACTGGCTGTTTTGTTGTCCTTTGAAGTCATATGAGCCCTTTTTTTAAATTTTTATTAATGCTTGCATTTTGCATATTAGGGTTGTTATTTTGTTGATCAAAAAATTCCTTTTAAAAAGCACCCTTGTTTTGTGTCCTTTTTTCAGGGAAAAACAAAGGCCACCTGACAGCATAGGAGACACAAATGGAAAAAAAAGTCAATATTTCTGCGAATTGGATTAATAGTTTGATTCAGGATTTTATAGCAAGCTCACCCCTCAATACCCTGCAAAATGAAAATAATGATCCAGCCTGGGACCTGGCGCTGGTGGGGTTTTCCTCTGGTACAGATCAGATATGGCAGCAGTACAAAGAGTATGTTGGCGCTTTCCATTGGACTCCCTGGGAGGTATTCAATCAGCATAGTTCTGAAGAAATTGTCACAGCGGACCAGTTGACGGTAATCTCGTGGATTTTACCTCAACGAAAACAGGTCCGCAAAACCAACCGACTGGCCAAAACTTATCCCTCTGAAGAGTGGGCCAGAATCAGGGTCTATGGCGAGGCGTTCAACGTGGCATTGCGGCAACATGCGGTCCGAAGTCTGGAAGACGCAGGACACGCGGCAGTTGCCCCCATGCTGGTCCCTAACTGGACGATTGTAAAATCAGAACGGTTTTCTTATGCATCCTCCTGGTCTGAACGTCATGCTGCCCATGCGGCCGGTCTGGGTACTTTTGGTCTGTGTGACGGTCTTATCACTGCAAAAGGTAAGGCCATGCGGGCAGGATCCGTGGTGGCAAAAATATCCATCACACCCACCCCGAGACCCTATACAAACCATCAGGCCTATTGCCTCTATCATGCTGACGGGACGTGTGGCAAATGTATAGACCGCTGTCCGGCCCGTGCAATTACCCAGGCGGGACATGACAAGGAAAAGTGCAGGGAGCATCTGGGCCGTTCCAGAGAATATGTAAAGAAAACCTACCAGTTTGAGGGGTATGGGTGTGGTCTGTGTCAGGTAGGCGTTCCCTGTGAAGACGGCATACCGGTCAAGGCTGCCCGGGAAGCATTGGAGCGTGGGGAATTGCCTTTGCCACCCCCGCCTTTAGCCTGAAGGACGTGTTGTTTTAAAGTTCCTTGATTTTAACCTTTATCGATACGCACGGGATGGTAATGCACATAAACCTTGCGAAGCATCTCAAGACCCGAAATAAGATTGCTTTCCACTGTGTCGGCAATCTTATCTCCATCCTTTACACTCAAATCACCATCTATGCCAATGGTAAGATTCACCACAAGGTAGGGGCCGAATCGGTGTGCATGGATGTCTTCTATGGATTTAACCTCCTCTATACCATTGAGCAGTTCATTGATCTGGTCAGCAATCTCCTTGCTGGGAACATTGTCCATGAGATCCGAAGATGCTTCACGAAGAATATCCATGCCGGTCTTCGCCACGATTACGGCTACAACAGCACCTGCTACTGGATCACCCCAGGCAATTCCCAGCATGTTGAGAAGAATGCCGATAACAGCGCCCATGGAAGCAAAAATATCATTCCGATGATCCATGGCCAGCGCATTAATTGCCAGGTTCCGGGTTTTTTTGCTAATGCGGTTTGCGTGCAGCATGAGAAAAATTTTTGAAATAATCGTAGCCAATGCCACAATCAACGCAAACATTCTGACCTTAAGCTGTGGGGCGGTCCCTACAAAAAGATCAAATGCGGAATTGACAGAATCCCAGAATATGGCGGCCCCAGTGGTAATAACGAAAGCACCAACGACTAAAGCTGCTATACTCTCGAGTTGATGATGGCCATAAGGGTGTTCAGAATCAGCAGGCTTACCCGACAGCCGAACAAAGATCTTCACCACAACAAAGTAAATAACGTCAGATACTGAGTTGATACCATCTGCAAGCAGTCCCTGGCTATGCCCCAGGATGCCGGCCAAAACTTTCACGAATGCGAGGATAGCATTGAAGAATAAACCTATATTAACAACTAATTCAGCATCTCTCTGTCGGTTCTTGGTATTGGCTTTTTTGTCGGCTTTTAATATTTCCATTGTTCCATTTTCATATAATTATATTTTTTTTCAGGGTGTTTAATCTTTTTAACAGGGCATCATATTCATCCTCATACTCCAGAAGATCGATCATTACAGGTGGCTTGGTAGAATTGGCAAACCGCTGCTGGATTCCCCTGAAAGATATTCTTAGTAAAAGCATCTATTTGAAAAATTTTTATCATCACGTCCTGTTTTCTAATGCACCATCAAAAAGGCGTATCAGTCCATTTTCTGTTCGTAGTCGGTACGAACGTTGATTTCAAATCCGAACTGGCGCACGGTTGAATAGACGTCCACGGCCTCGGGAGCCGGCCATTTTTCTCCTCCTTGGCTGTAAATATTTATTTCTGGTTAAAGTACCCGAGAACAGATTATGCTGTCAATAGATTCTCCATAAAATGTCCTGCCTCTTCAAACGAATGGCCATTAGGAACTATAGTACACAATTCATCTTCCCATGAAATATTTTACGCCACTTTAATTTACTTAAATTCCTGAAAATGTTAAAGACATGAAAAAAATAGGTAAAAATATAAAAAATAGCATTCAGGAGAATAAAAAATGCCCAGGGCTTGTGATTTGAAAAAAGGGAATGTTGTGGAAATAAGCGGTGAAGCCTACATGGTTAAACATATCGATGTGAGATCTCCCTCGGCAAGAGGAGCTGTGACCCTTTACAGGATCAGATTCAACAGCATTAAGACCAAACAAAAGTATGAAGATACTTACAAGGGAAATGATATGCTCAATGAGGTGGCTCTCCTGAGAAGATCTGTACAATATCTATATCCCGACGGCGCCCTGCATATATTCATGGACAGCCAGGAGTACTCCCAGTACATGATAGAAGGTGATGCAATCGAAGATGAACTTATCTGGATCACAGATGGTATGGAAGGCCTTGTTGCCCTTATCATCGATGAAAACATGGTTTCCATCGAAATTCCAAAGGCCCTTGTTTTTGAAATATCGGAAACAGCTCCAGGCGTCAAGGGAGCCAGTGCAACAGCAAGGACCAAGCCCGCAACCCTTTCAAATGGCGTTGAGATTCAGATCCCGGAATATCTTGAGGCCGGGGAAATGGTCAAGGTTAATACGGAAACAAAAAAATTCATGTCAAAGGCCTGATCCTGGACACATTCCGGATATCAGATCTTTTTTCTTGTGATTTTTATTTTTCCTCGCTTGGGTAGCCTCCAAAATTTGAACCAGCGAAATCTTTACGGACAGGATGAAAGATATCGACTACCTTACAAGCCTTGACAGCTCGACCGGAGTGGACAACATTTGGTTCTAATACCATTACATTTCCAGGCATCAGATTGTAATTTTTGCCTGCAATAGTTAATTCAAGCTCTCCCTCAATAACATTAATCGCCTGCTCATTATAATGTGAGTGTTCCGGCAGCAAAGCCCCCTCTTCAATTCTTACATGAAGAACTGTAATAGTATCAGTAGTTACCGCATAAGCTCTGATTCCATTGGCAATTTCCAATTCCGGTAAATCTTTGAGTTCTATAAATCCCATTGTTCTCTCCTTAATATTTGTTTATGAGCGTTAACTGCAAAATTGATTCGCCACAGAAATCAATTTATTTGTACTCCACTGGTAATTGTTTTAATTGCGTTAATCAGACGATCAACTTCTCGAACTACAATTCCATTTTCGCGTAAAGCTTTGTCTTTTTTAATCATCTGTCAGTACATATCAACATTCCGATCCGTCAGGTAGGGATGTATACGCCTTGCTTCTTTAAGATAGGGTATGTCAACAATTCCACTAAGCACGCCTGGGTCATCCCCGAGTTTTTCCAATTTGTACTTCTTACCATCAAGAAGGGGGGGACAAAATGCAGTGCAGCCATTATCCGGACCGGCCCAGTTTGTACTCATAATATAGATAGAATTTTCCATTGCTCTTACCTGCACAAATGTATGCCACGTATGGAAACCCTCGTCTCTGGGCCAGCCACCAGGATGCAATAATAAGGAAATTTTCCTCTCCAGGGTAAGCTTGCGCATCAATTCCGGAAAGCGAATATCATAGCAAATGGCTAAGCCGACCTGTATGCCGTTAACATCGAATGCCGCAAGAGGATTCTCTCCAGGAGAGAAATAGTCTTTCTCGCAGCAAACACCAGTACTGCACACATGCCATTTGTCGTAGTTCGCTACAAGACTTCCATTTCTATCCACGACAGATGTGGAGATTTTAAATTTGTGATTCCCCATCCGCCTGGGAAAGCTATAACATATGAAGCATTTTTGCCTTTTCGCGAGATCAGAGAAAGCTCTAAAACTTGGCCCCATGACGTCTTCCGCTAAATCTTCAAGTGCTTGAAACACCTCTATGCCGTACCCTGAACTTGAAAGCTCCGGCAAGACATAGATGTCGTGACCGGGAGCTGCGGTGATTGCTTCTATCGCTGTAGAAATGTTGGCTTGCCGGTTTCCCATTACTTGTGATATCTGAATTCCCGCAACAGCAATTTGTTCACATGCCATATTCTTCTCCCAATATTTATTTCGGATATTTATTCAATCAGGCTATAGAGGAGTCTGATCTCTTCTTCCCATATGGATTGATCCGGTGTTTCAAGAACCATGGGAATATGGTCGAAGTGCGGGTCATTCATGATGAATTTGAAAGGCTCAAGCCCCAGAGATCCCTTTCCGATGCTCTCGTGTCTGTCCACCCTGCTTCCAAAGGTTTTTTTCGAATCGTTCAGGTGCATGGCTTTCAGGTAGCTGATACCCACGAGATTGTCAAACTTCTGGAGGGTGTTTTCAAACGCTTTGGCTGTCTTGATATCGTACCCGGCAGAATAGGTGTGACAAGTGTCCAGGCAGACCCCAATGCGGCTCTTGTCCCGGACATTCCCAATGATCCGGGCCAAATGTTCGAATTGATGTCCCATATTGGTTCCCTGGCCGGCGGTATTTTCGATGACCGCCGTGACCCCGGCTGTCTGTTCCAGGGTCAGGTTGATGGATTCGGCGATCCGTTCCAGGCAGTGATCGGGATCCATTTTGTTCAGGTGGCTTCCCGGGTGTAAGTTTAGGTATCTAAGGCCCAGTTGTTCGCAACGCTGCATCTCGTCAAGAAAAGCAGTCCTTGATTTTTCGAGGGCTTCTTCTTCCGGGTGCCCCAGATTGATCAGATAACCGTCATGGGGGAGGATGTGCCTGGGATCATAACCCCCGCTCTTGCAGTTCTCCTTGAATTGGGTGATGTTTTTGTCGGTCAGGGGTTTTGATACCCACCGTCTCTGGTTCCTGGTGAACATGGCAAAGGCTTTTGCGCCAATACCTTCCGCATTTTGAGGGGCTTTTTCTGCGCCTCCGCTGGTACTGACATGGGCTCCGATATACTTCATTTTTTTCACTCCGGTGACCCATCTTCTTTGAAAAAAAATGGGATCAAAAAACGTTCGGTTTTTAGGTTAGTGGATGGTCGGGTAGTCGTTCAAAAAAGCCGCGTCATTTCCAGGTCCCTCTTCAGCAGATTGTTATCCTGAAGCATGGGATTAAAATAGGATTACTGTAAAATATATTCCCCATCAATTCTTACAATTGCTCCTCCACCGAAAACAACTTGGGGCTTAGCACCTTCAGTATCTTTAGCCATTAATTTTATAATGTTTGGATTTTCTAAGCTTCCATTTTGTTCCAATGACATAAAAGTACCATCCCATATTTTGTTTTTCATAAGATAATAGCCAAATGCACAATTCCCTGAGCCAGTTGCCGGATCTTCAAGATATCCAAAAGTAGGGGCAAAAACTCTGGTTCGGTATCTATTTTTTTGATCGACCACTTCATCTGTATATACTGTTATAATATCAATTAAGTTTTCAATACAAAACTTTTTCAATTCATCTAAAATTGGTGATATTGAAAGAATTCCATTTAAACTTTTTATTGGTACAATTAACGTCTCCAAGCCGGCATTCACTACAGAAATAGGACAACCATTATTTATTTCATCCAAATCGATTCTCAATGCTTTAGCAATACTTTCACTGTTAACCTCATTTGAGGAAAAAACCGGAACAGGTGCTGTTATGAATACAGAATCTTCATTACTAATCCTATTTTCAACTATCAGATTTCCTTTACATGTTATAATATTTATTCGCTTCTTGTTTATTAAATTTTCGCTGTTTTTGATAAGGTCGTACATTATTGCTATAGTGGCATGTCCGCAGAAATCGACTTCCCTTTCAGAAGAATAATACTTGAGATCAAATGTGTTTTCGTCAATTCCCCTTACATATCCCACTTCGCTAACAAATCCTTTTAATTCTTTAGCAATTCTCAGCATTTCATCTGTAGTTATATCGTCAAGAGCGTCTAAGTGGATCATGCCGGCCGGATTCCCATCAGATTTTTGAGTTGCAAATGCATCAATTTTTTTAAATTTAAATTTTTTCATATTTAAACTCCCAATTTGAGTAAGCAGGATAACACAGAATCTACGGTATCACGCGTAGAATTATTTTGTTGAAATATAGAATAAAAAGAAAGAACGCTAATTGAGATAATCAAAACAATATAAACCGACTCAAATTTTCAAATCCTTTATCATTTTTTGAATGGTACTAAAAAGTTGAGGTATTTTTCTCTCACATGTAAAAAATATTGTTTCCGCATTAATATCGGCATAGTGGTGTGTGATAATATCCCGCATCCCCTTTGCCTTTATCCAATCAACGTCTGGATACTGTGATAACAGTTTTTGATTTGTGATTTTATCCAGATTTTTTAGTGATTCTCCTATGACGATCAACATCATGCAGATGGCATCCATTTTTTCCATCCCTGCCGGAGTATCAGTAAAGTCGTCTGGCTCGTCTATGACTTGAAAGCGGTCAATGATCTTTTGGGTAGCTTCTTCTATCTGTCGAAGGACTTCTAAAGCAAGCTCTTTGTCAAGCATATACTGCCTCACTATCTATTCTTTTTTTTAAAAATGGATTCATCGTGTCCCTGTATGTAACAAGGTCCACCTGTCTGCGAAGCCTTTCTTCCAAATCTTTTTTAATGCCTACAAGCATGAACAAGTCTGGTTCTGATATACGAACGACCACATCTACATCACTGTCTTCCCCTGCCTCATCACGAGCCACTGAGCCGAAAATGCCGATTGTAAGAATATTGTATTGCTCTGCAACATCTTTTTTGTAATTGCGTAGTGTTTTAAGGATGTCCTTTTTGCCCATTGTATCTCCTATCAGGCCAGCCCATTCCATCGAATATAGTGAAATAAATACTCGATTCAATAATTGACCTATACCTTTACATTCAAGGTCTTCATTGTATCATTTCTAAAAATATCTACAATAGGTTTGTTTCACATGCTCTATAAAAAAATAAATTCCGATTTCCCAACAATTTCAGGCAAGACAGATTAATGCGAAGGACAACTGTATTTAAATCCATCGCCTTACTTTTGCCGAATAATCTAAATATTCTTCTCCAAATTTTTGTGACAAATAGCTCTCTTCAGGTTTCACCGCATTGAATAAAAAAAGGATATACAGAATCGGTATTGTGAAGAATAGCCAAAACGAAAACATCAAGACAGCAATTCCAAATAATAGAAGCAGTAGTGAAAGGTACAGTGGATTACGAGAAAATCGAAAAGAACCATCTGTTACAATTTTGGCAGTCGATTTTGCTGTATCGAATGGAGTCTTATTCTTTATAAGTACAACAAATGCGCTCAATGCGAAATAGCCGGAAATAAGCATAAATATACAGCCGACAATAACACGAGGTATCAGTGAAAGAGTAACTATATGAATGGGAAAAAGGTATTCCAGTAAAAGACCAACTCCCAAACATACAAAGAAATACAGTGGAGGTGGTATGCGAATAGCCGCAGAATCTTTTATTTTCTTTTCCATAATTAACCTTATTGAGCATTTAACGTTTGAACTGTGCCGCCCGGCTTTTTGGGTCGGCACCAGTGATTGGTTAGCGGCGTTTTTCAATTTCAGCCACAATCTCTTGCAAGGCCAGCCCTTGAAAAGAATTGTCTTTTCTCCAACCAGATCCTTTGTCTTTTTGAACAAAATGCAGTGATTTTTTGTTATCAAAAAGGATTCGATACCTGCAAGCGCCTTGTCTTAAAGGGTATCCATCTTTAATTTTCCAATCATGTATTTGGTCGCGTATAGAATTTAATCGTGCTAGAAATTCAGAACAAGACTGATATCTTTTTTGAGGCTGAACATTACAAGCTTTTGAAATGGTGCGGCGAAGGGGCACACAGACCCAAGGAGGCAAAGTTGTAATATCCACAATTTTACCTCGCTTGATTTTATGTTTGATACATTCGGTTGCAAAAATTTGACGTTCTATTTCATCTGGAATTTTTCTATACTTTTTTAAGTCCAATTTGTTAAGCCATGCAGATTCTTCATCTGGGAATTTTCCACCAAGAATTTGATAAAAGACTACACCGATCTGATAGAGGTCACCAGGGACACCAAACAATCCATGCGAAATCGATTCTGGAGGTGAATAAATTAATGAATGACCTGAACCAGGTACAGTAGAGTTTCCTTCAGGTATTTTTTTAACAGAACCAAAATCACCGATTATCGCCTTAGAGTCATCTGAAATGAGGATATTTTGGGCTTTTAGATCTCTATGAAGAAGATTCCGTGCATGCAAGTGACTTAAACCAGAAAGAATGCCTCTGGCAACAGAAACTGCCCGAATATTTCCTTTTATTCCATTGCAAATCTCAGCATCTAGATCGCCTTTTTTACAATATGGCGTTAAAAAATAAGCATACTCGCCGTCAACAAAGGACGCATCAAGTATTTTGATAACGTTTTTGGAATTTATACCAGCAAGATTTTTGGGTTCGGCATGATATTTAGGTTCACCACCCCAGTCGTAAAATTTCAACGCCACTTTTTGTTTATGAATACGATTTTGTCCAAAAAACAGCCAACCATTTGAGCCCTTCCGGCTTCGTTTGTTAATATCAATGCTGGTGGACAGTTCAATAAGCTTATTCTTTATAGAAACGGGGACATCAAGAACATCAAAATTGAAGTTAGATTTTTTCATTGCAGCACACTATATGCGGTTTCAAATGCATTGTGCTGGTATTTCAACAGGGTATCAGGCTTATCTGGCGAATCTTTTTTTTGTGTGGCTGAGATAGTTTGGGGTGCCATTAATCTTGCGGGACAGTCTTCATACAACTGAATTATGCCCTCTAACTTAAACCCAACTGGCCCGCCAGAGTAATCACCTTTTTTGCCACGTTTTTTTATAGCAATTATAGTGACATTATTTTCTCTGAAAAAAGCAAATATCGAATCACGGAAGGCCCTGACCTCCTCTGGGTTTTCATCATCGGTAAGTTTCAGTTTCTTTGGCTTGACATCTACATGAGAAAAGGATGATTTGTCACCATTGAGAAGAACTAATCTTGCCTCAGATCCAAACATTTCTATTCCGCAGGTTGTCATTTCTACCTCCGCTAACAATGAATTATTCAATTTTTTTCTGTATAACTCCGTTTGACGGAGAACACTCATCCATTACCAAAAAAGTCGTAATTTGAAAACAGATTTCATGAGTATTACCTCAAATGGCTGAGATATTTACCGGGGATAGCTCCGCTTTTTCGGTTACATTCTTTGTAGCCAGATACGATTGAAACAAAACAATTTTACAGACTCTTTACTACTTATATAAGGGCGGGCGAAAAAGCAATCAGGGGAAATCCTTAATTTTAAAAAAATCGTAAAAAAAATCTTTGCATTTGTGAACAAGGAGGAACTTGCTTGTTGTTTGATTAATAGATTTAAAACCGACCGGAATTCTGATATGGATATTCCCCGGGCTTGTAATTCCCGGGCTTGTAATTCAATGGCGAATACCATATTTTAAATCTGTTATGATCACAAATCAGCAAACATACTGGGATAAGGCAGCATCCAAAAAAGAATTTACCACACCCTTTCAGATGGATAGGTTTAAACCCTATGTGTCAGAAGAATCCGTGATCCTGGATGTGGGCTGCGGATATGGCCGCACCCTGAATGAGCTTTATCAGGAAGGGTTTAAAAAAATTTGCGGAATTGATTTTTCACAAAAAATGGTTGAAAGAGGGAACTGTCTTTATCCCTATCTTGATTTAAAAGAATGCACCACCACATTTCCTTTTGAGGACAATACCTTTGATGCAGTGGTGTTGATTGCGGTTTTAACATGTATTGTGAAAGATGAAGACCAGGGGCAGCTTTTGGATGAAATAGAGCGGGTGTTAAAACCCTATGGGATTTTGTATATTAATGATTTTTTGATCAACCAGGACCAGCGCAATATAGACCGCTATGAAGCCTGTCAAAAAACCTATGGGACATATGGAGTGTTTGATCTTGATGAAGGGGCAAAGCTTCGGCATCACACAATAGATCACCTGTTTCGCCTGACCAGAAATTTTGAAAAAAAGGATTTTCAAACCCTGGTGTATACCACCATGAACAAGCATACATCCAATGGATTTTATTATTTGGGAAAGTTAAAAAGCAAAAGAGATTATTCAGATTGAATTGGAAATAAAATCATTGGACTTTTATCAATCCCATGGATTTGAAGCCGTCTCCGAAAGCTATCTTGAAGACGGAATCCCCACATTGACATGATCAGGCATAGGAGGTAAAAACTATTTTTTTGGCCACGTCGTATTTGTCCTCATCTATTTTTACACAATTCCATCTTCAAAAATAGGTTTTTTTAGAAGGACCCTTTCAGGACTGAAAATGGATAGATCCAGCACAGGCTCCTTTTTCAGGATCAGTTCCGTCATGTATCTCCCAACAGCCGGGCCCTGCTGCAGTCCATGACCGGAAAAACCATTGGCAAGATAAAAGCCCTTCAATTCCGGCCACTCCCCTAAAATGGCATTGGCATCAAGGGTGTTGACAGCATAGAGTCCTGCCCATCCTTTGATCAGTTTCAGGGATTCAAAAACAGGTGCAAAATCATATAGTTCTCCCCATAATAATTCAAAACGATCCTCTTCCCATGTAAAATCAAAACCTATGGGATCTTCTTCCATTGATTTGCCCAGCAGAAGAAGACCGCCGGTTTCCGTCCTGAAATAGAATCCCGATGGCAGAACAGTCAATGGCAGAGGGCCATCGGGTTTAAACTTGGGTGTCACAGCAAATACCTGACGTTTTACCGGGTTGACAGGAAGTTCAATGCCGATGGTTTTAACCAGTCGGGCTGCCCATGCCCCCGTACAATTAACTACATGGGAAGAAAAAAATGTTTCTCCCAAAATAGTTTTTACCCCTTGAATGACAGCCATGGTCCGATTTTTATCTCCATCGGTGAGCAGTTCAACCACTTCATCCTGTAAAAACTGAACACCCATGGATTTTGCTTTGGCCTTATATCCCATTAATACGGCATAGGCATCAAAATGGCCATCTTCCGATCCAAAGGTGCCGCCCACAATACCGTCTAAATTTTCATAAATGGGATATTTTTCCCTTATTTTTTCCAAAGACCACCATTCAATGGCACACCCAAGATCTTTCTGCATGTGAAAGGCCTTTTGGGCAGCAGGTTCCATTTTTTTATCATGCAGAAACAGATTGCCCTCCCTTCGATAAAAAATCGCCGGTTTTACCCCGTCAACAGCCATCTCATCTTCAAAATTTTCAAGGGTTTTAAAGGCATATTGGGAGATCTGGACATTCTCCTTCAGACTGAACTGTATCCGGGCATTCACCATGGACAGGGTGGTAGATGCTTTTTCATAACCCAGGTCTTTTTCAATAACAATCACTTTTAAAGACGGATCCGCCATCATCAGATGATATGCTGTGGATGAACCCATAATGCCGCCGCCGATAATAATAACATCAAAATTTTTTGGTTTCATAATCTCCCCGCCATACAATGTGTTTTCTTTTTTTTGATTTATCGGACTGGAACAATTTCCAGCCAGTAGCCATCAGGGTCGTTTATAAAATAAATCCCCATTTCCTTGTTTTCAAAGCAGATGCAGTCCATTTCTTTGTGAAGCTTGTAAGCCGCATCAAAATCCGATGTTCTAAATGCAATGTGAAACTCTTCATCCCCTAAATCATAGGGCCGGTCCATGTCTTTCAGCCAGGTGAGTTCAATCTTGTTCTGGGTTGAGCCATCACCTAAAAAAACAATAATATAACTGCTGTCTTTAGCTTCACTTTTTCTAGTCTCTTTTAATCCCAGTGCTTTATTGTAAAATGTCAGACTCTTTTCAAGATCCAGCACATTAATATTGAAATGATCTATGGTGAATTTCATGGTTATTCCTTTGTTTGGGGTTATTGTTCAAATACTGAATAATCCCAGACTATAAAGGAAGGGTCAAGAAAAAAGCACTTTTACAAGTTTTTTACAACATCTTTACTCCTTTATGACACATTGAACCACCAGGGCCTGTATACTTAAACCCGATGAAAGACAGATCTTTATATTGCGGTTTAACAAAAAATTGATTAATTTAACAGGTAAAGGAGAAGGACCATGACACACTTAAGACCTTATCAAAACCGGACAATTGTTTCATTTTTTACAGTATTGATTATTTTTGTCACAATGGCAGGGGGTGTTTGGGCAGGAATTGAACCTTCCAGACTTATCTGCAGGGTGGAGACAGACAGGGCCGTTCTGCCGGCAGGAGATTCCCAGAATGTGGTGCTTAAGATTACCCTTGATGCGCCTTTGTCTCCGGTTAATATTAAAAGACCTTTGGTCAATCTTGCCCTGGTCCTGGATCAGTCAGGTTCCATGAACGGTACCAAAATCCAACAGGCAAAGGCGGCTGCCATTGAAGCCTTAACTCGGCTTGGTTTGCAGGATATTTTTTCCGTGGTGGTCTATGATACCAATGTTCATACTATTGTCCCGGCTCAGAATGCAAGGAATATCCAGGGAATTATCCATACCATTCAACAGATTCGTGCCGGCGGCAGTACGGCTCTTTTTGGCGGTGTCAGCCAGGGGGCTTCCGAGATCAGGAAAAATCTTGAAAACGATTATGTTCACCGCATTGTTCTTTTGTCTGACGGACTGGCTAATGTGGGGCCCAGGATGCCGGCAGATCTTGGAAGACTTGGGGCAGCTTTGATTAAAGAAAATATTTCCGTCACAACCGTGGGAGTGGGTACAGATTATAATGAAGATCTCATGGCACAGCTTGCCCAGAAAAGTGACGGCAATACATATTTTGTCGAGTCAGGATTTGATCTTCCCAGGATTTTTTCAGCAGAACTGGGAGATGTATTAAATGTAGTGGCGAAAAAAGTAAAAGTGATCATAACACTGCCATACAATGTGCAACCCGTCAATATTATCGGAAGACAAGGCAGAATACGGGGAAATCAGATAGAACTTTATATGAATCAGCTTTATGGGGGCCAGGAAAAGTATGCCCTGGTTGAAGTTAATATCCCAAAATCAATATCCGGATCAAGAATTAAGGTTGCCCAGGCTGATGTAACTTATGAAAATCCCTTCACTCAAAAATTGGAAACATCAAGCGGAACTTCATATGCCAGGTTCAGCAGTGATCCCAAAAAGGTTGCCAAATCAACCAACATTGATGTGGTCAGAGAATATCAATTAAATCTGAATGCCCTGGCACAGGAAAAAGCCATTGAACTGTCTGATAAGGGAAAGAAAAAAGAGGCTGTGCAAGAACTTAAACTATCTGCTGAAAGGTTGAAACAAATCGGTTCCCAATATAAGGATAAAGAATTGTTAAAACAAGCCGATGAGCTGGAAGTTCAGGCTGAGATGATTGAGGATCAGGGCATGAGCAAGAAAAATCGTAAATTGTTGAGAACTGAATCTTATCAGAAGAAAAATCAACAGCTTTCACAATAGACAAAAAACTGGTATGGCTTAAGGTATGACAAGCAAACGATCCATAATTATATTCTGGGCACTATTTTTAGTGCCCACCCTTATTATGGCAATTATTGCCTTTAAGCTTTTGTCCCATGAGCAGGAGCGGATCAGCCAGTCAGCTCTGCATGCTCTAAGTGACAGGGCAAAAACCATTTCTGAAACCATCCACCTTACGGTAGAAGCGGTTCAGGAAAATCTTACACAGTCTTTACTGGTTCTTGATCAGGATGCTCTTAAGAAAAATCTTATTGAATGGGAACAGACAAATCCTCTGGTGCGCAATGTGTTTGTCTATAAAAAGGATCAGAATCTTGAATACCCGGTCAGGGGATTGGAATCCACCCTTGAAGAAAGGCTTTTTATTGCCCGGTATGACTCGCTGTTTTCAGGGAGAATAAAATTTGATTTTAATGAAGATCCTTTAAGGAATGAATCAAAGATAAATGGTGTAGCAGATTTTTATTCAGGCTTGCGCAGATATGATTCTGCTCCAAAAAAACAGACAGAATCGTCCCGTCAAAAGCTTGTTGCCCTTTCAAGGGTGGCACAAAAAGCACCTGCTTTAGAGCAGCAGGCCCTTTTTTCCGAGGCAAAAGAGCAAGAATTTTTAGAAAAGTCAGGATGGATTCCCTGGTTCAGTGAGAATAGATTGTATATCATGGGCTGGGTGCAGAAGTTTAAGAATGGGCCTGTATACGGGGTTGAACTGGAACTGATGACCTTGTTGTCAAGGCTGGTGGTTGATTTTCCAGAATTGTCGGGAAAAGGGGCTGCCCTGGTGCTGATGGATGGAAACGGCAATTTCATGCATCAGTCTGGAACATGGGTGGCAGATCCAGAAGACAAACCCGTGGCTGTTATTTCCATATCAAGTCTGCTGCCCCATTGGCAGATTGCTGTCTTTGTCGATGATAAAGGGTTTGGGGCAAGTCGTGGATTTTTATATGTCTCTGTTATTCTGCTGGGGATTTTTATTGCTGCCATTATATCCGGGGGGCTCCTTTTGACCCGCCTGACCCTTAAAAATATGAAAGATGCAAGGCAGAAAACCTCATTTGTTTCTTCTGTATCCCATGAACTGAAAACACCTTTGACCAGCATTAGAATGTATGCAGAACTTTTATTGTCAAAGAGAATTAAAGATGAAAATAAAACTCAAACCTATCTGTCGGTTATTGTTAATGAAAGCGGGCGTCTGACAAGGCTGATCAATAATGTGCTTGATTTTGGAAAGCTTGAACAAGGCAAAAAAACATATCAAAAGACTGGTTTTGAAATGGACCGGTTTTTATTACAGATGATTGAAGCCCATAGCATCAGAATAGAGAATCAAGGTCTTGAAATCATCATACAGGTTGAAGAAGGGGAATATCATGTGAGAACAGACAAAGATGCCATAGAACAGGTGGTATTGAACCTGTTGGACAATGCATTAAAATATGCCGGGCAAGGCAAGTTTATCAAATTTGTTTTAAAAAAAGAGGATGCCTTTATTCTTTTAAAAATATGCGATGACGGGCCGGGTATACCTAAAGCTCAGCAAGAGATGATTTTTGAAAAATTTCACAGGGTGGATAGCTCTTTAACCTCCAAACAGCCGGGCTCCGGTCTGGGCTTGAGTATTGCAAGGCAGATATTAAGGGATCTTGAAGGCGATCTGTTTTTTGAACTTGTGCCGGTAAACGGCAGTTGTTTTACAGCAAGGATAAAACATCATGACTCAGATTAAAGTTCTTGTGGCAGAAGATGATATGAACATCCGTATGGGGCTTGTCGATACCCTTGAAAGCGAAGGTTATCGGGTAAGCCAGGCCAAAGATGGTAAACAGGCCATGCAATTGTTTGAAAAGGATTCCTTTGATCTGATTCTCCTGGATATCATGATGCCTGAAAAAAGCGGGTATGATGTATGCCGGGATATCAGGGCAATCAATGAAGATGTTCCCATTATCATGCTGACAGCCAAAGGAGAGGAGATTGACAAGGTTGTGGGGCTTCAGCTCGGGGCAGATGATTATATGACCAAACCATTTGGAATTCATGAGCTCCTGGCAAGGATCAGTGCTGTGCTTCGCAGATCAAAAAGGCAAAAGAGTAGAGGCAACGAGCTTTTGCAAGAATTATTTATGTTTGGTGGGTTTGAGGTTAATACAAAAACTTACAAATTGTCTAAACCTGGCATGAGTATTGATATTTCCCAAAGAGAACTCAAACTGATCTGCCATTTTTATGCCCGCAAAGGAGAGGTCTTAACCCGGGATAATATTTTGAATGCAGTCTGGGGAATTGATTATTTTGGTACAACCAGAACCCTTGATCAGCATATTGCGCAGCTTCGCAAAAAAATAGAGGTTGACCCCTCCAATCCTGTCCTTATCACCACTGTTCATGGTGTGGGGTATCGATACAACGTCTGAATAAATTTTTTATCAATTGTTGGGGATCTCAACCTGTAAAAAATAAAGATATCTGGCCCTCTTGAAATTTTATTCTGACCGAACTCAGTTCGGATTCTTTTATATGATAAAACATCAGATACCAAGGCATAGCTGTCGATATAGGTATTTAAAAAATCCATGCCATTGGAGCAGAGTTATCTGGATGTGTTGTCTGTATATGTACCTCATAAATCCGCATAAGAAACTTATTACAAATAGTTGACTAGTCAACTATTTGTAAGATTCTGAAACCTGCGCAAATCCTATAAGTGTCACTTCTTACTATTCAATCGGCATGTTTTTTTAATTAAAAATCAATTTTTTACTTGACAATGCAATTAGGCTATCGCTATGTAGTAGCTATGAAATAGATATGATTGCAGGGTTATATCAAATAAAGACTTGTCTTATTTTCTAAGGAGGAAACGGTTGTATGTCTTCAAATAAATTCTTAAAGCATGAAGGACCATGGTCAGATGCTAATGATCCTTTGATGTGTTCTGATACTGGTAGTTGGCGAACTAAACGACCGGTCGTTGATAAAGAGGAATGCATTTTCTGCGGATTTTGCGCAATTTATTGTCCTATTCAGGTTATGGAAATGGTTAAAAATTCACATTTTTCTCCTGATTTGAGATTTTGTAAAGGGTGCGGGATCTGTGCCAAGGAGTGTCCCAAAAATGCAATTTCCATGACAGCGGAGGGAGATTTTCAAAAATGAAACCAAAAACACAAGATAAAACCAAACCAGGTTCTCAGATTGAGGTTATAACGGGAAATGCAGCAGCAGCAATTGGGGCAAAGCTTGCCCGTCCAGATGTGGTGGCAGCCTATCCCATTACTCCCCAGACAGAAATAATTGAGCAGATTTCCAAATTCCATGCAAATGGGGAAATGGATTGTGAGCTGATTACTGTTGAGGGTGAAAACTCCGCTATGAACGCTGTTATGGCAGCTTCCCTTGCCGGCGGAAGGGTATTTACGGCCTCCTCCTCCTGGGGCCTTGTTTTCATGTATGATGCAATCCTTGCCACGGCCGGTGCCAGAGCACCCGTGGTCATGGTTAATGTCAATCGTGAGACACCTGGAATTATAGCAGTCTCCTGCGGGCAGCAGGATATGATTTCCACACGGGATGCCGGCTGGATTTTTCTTGTCGCTGAAAGTTGCCAGGAAATTATTGACATGGTTATTCAGGCCTATCGCCTGGCAGAAGATTATGATATCCAGGTACCGGTTATGGTTCATTATGACGGGTTTTATCTGTCATATCTGTCCGAAGTTGTGGATGTTCCTTTTCAGGAAGATGTTGATAGATTTTTATCTGTTTTAAATGATCAACCGCAGAGAACCAGACTTTTACCCGGAGGGAAACTGGGCTGCGGTACCCATGGAATTCTTGGCGGGTATCTTGAGCTTCGGCACAAACACGTCTCTGCCATGGAAAGATCCAAAGCCAAGTTTGAAAAGATAGATAAAGAATTTCAAGAGATTTTTGGCCGCAGTTACGGCGGTCAGATTGAAGAATATAGAATGGATGATGCAGATGTGGTTCTGGTCGGTTCCGGGTCCATGTGCGGAACCATTAAAGCCGTTATTGATGAGAAAAGAGATGCAGGTGTCAAGGTCGGTCTTTTAAAGATAAGAATGTACAGGCCCTTTCCCGGTGAAGTAATGGTTGCGGCTCTCAAAGGTAAAAAAGCCATTGGCGTGGTGGACAGGAGTCTTTGTTTTGGATTTAAGGGCGGCCCAATTTATACAGAGTTAAAAGCCTTTGAAACACAACTTGGCGGTTCAAAAATGATGAGTTTTATTGATGGAATTGCAAATACAGACATCACCAAAGCCAATGTTGAGCAGATGATTGATGCAACCTGTGATCTTGCTGCAGGCAAAGCGGTTCGTGAAGTAACATGGGTTTGCTATCCTGAAGCCCAGGAACCTGATTCCGAAAAAATGGGAGGGCTTTAACATGACAGAAAAAAAGAAAGGCAAGCTTACAAAAGTTCTGGATTACCTGAAACATGAGGACCCCTTCTCAAAAGGTGTGGCATTCTGCCCGGGTTGCGGTCTTGAACTTTTATTGCGATTTATTCCACAGGTGCTGGGTAATGATATTGTAATTACAGGTACCCCGTCCTGTTCAGCTCCTGTACTTCTTGGACAGAATAATCAGTCCTGGCATACACTTTCATATTTTGGAACCCTGATGACCGGTGCTGCGGCAAATGCCACAGGCCTTGCAAGATATTATAAAAAAGCTGGTATCAAGAATACCGTCGTATGTTTCAACGGGGATGGAACAGCAGCCGATATAGGATTTGGTAACCTGTCCGGTGCTGCAGAAAGAAACGAACCCTTTATTTATATCTGCTACGACAATGAAGGATACATGAATACAGGTATCCAGAAGAGCGGTACAACCCCCTTTGGAGCCACCACCACTACAACTCCTTTTGGATCAGCTTCAAAAGGAAAGAATTTAAGAAGAATGAATCTTGGTTTGAAAATGGCCATGCATAAGATCCCCTATGCAGCCACGGCAACATTGAGTGATCTTGAGGATCTTGCCAAAAAGCTGTTAAAGGCCAAGGAAGCCAAAGAAAGAGGCTTTGCCTTTCTTCATGTTTTTGCTCCCTGCACGACAGGATGGGGGTATGCCCCGGAAAATACCATTGAGGTATGTCGACGAGCTGTAAAAACAAACTATTTTCCCCTCTGGGAAGCCGTGAACGGCAAAATCAGGATGACCAAAACCGTTAAAAAACCCAAACCTGTATCAACCTATACGGAGTTAATAAAAAAGTTTGCTCATTTGAATGAAGCAGATCTTCAGATCCTTCAGGATGATATTGACTACGAATACTGCATGCTGGGCGGGTTGAGCGTACTGGAAGGCGAATGTCAGCTTCCGGTTTCTTCAGAAGATTAAAGGAGGATGCGAATATGAGTGAAGTCAGATTTCATGGCAGGGGGGGGCAGGGGGTTGTCACAACATCCAAGATTCTTGCCAATGCTTTTGCCAGAACCGGACAATTCGGTGCCAGTTTTCCCATGTTCGGATTTGAGAGAAGGGGCGCACCTGTTACGGCTTTTGGCAGATTTTCAGATAAACCTGTCCGGGAAAAAACACAGATCTATTATCCAGATATTATAGTGGTACTTGATCCCAGTCAGAGAAATTCTGAGGCCGTGTTTCAGGGCTTGCTGCCCGGCGGCATGATGCTGTTGAATGATTCAGATAATACGATAAATGTTTCCCATGACAACCTTAGAAAGCTTGGGATTATTGATGCCAATAAAATTGCTCTGGAAGAGATCGGCCTTTCCATACCCAATACAGTGATTGTGGGAGCATTTGCAAAAATGTCAGGCATGTTAAAAATTGAATCCTGTTGTGAAGCATTGCAGGATTATTTTTCAGGTAAAAAACTTTCAGCCAATATTGTGTGTGCAAAAAGAGGATTTGAAGAGGTGGAATTGTTTGATTTATAACCAGATGTGAGATGTGAAAGTCAGGGTCGGTAGTTATATCTCTTTAATCAACATTCATATCTCAATTCATACCTCACAAGTTTTATAAAATTATTAAAAAAGGAGCTATTATGCCAAGATGGGGAATGGTAATCGACGTAAAAAGGTGTATTGCTTGCTGGGGCTGCACCATTGCATGTAAAGAAGAACATTTTCTTCCTCCCAGGGTATTTTTTAACAGGGTACTTATTGGAGAAACAGGAAAATTTCCATCATCCAGCAAGTTGATCTATCCGGTTCTCTGTAATCATTGTTCTGAAGCAGCATGCGTGGAAGCATGTCCCACAGGAGCAACCTATATCAGGGAAGATGGTATTGTGGCTGTTGACGATGAAAAATGTGTCGGCTGCAGGGCCTGTCTTGTGAGTTGTCCATATCAGCAAAGAACCTATTATGATCAGAAGGTAAAAGATCGGGAATATTTTCCAGGACAGGGTAAAACCGAGTATGAACTGCTCGGAGAAAAGCTTTATCCGTTTAAAGTTGGAACTGTTGTTAAATGCAATTTCTGTTCTGAAAGACTTGAAGATGGAATGCAAAAGGGTCTTTTGCCGGGCAAGGATGAAGAAGCAACCCCTGCATGTGTAAATGCCTGCCCGGTCGGCGCAAGGGTTTTTGGTGATCTTAATGATCCTGACAGTGAAATTAGCCGTCTGATCATGGAGAAAAAGGGTAAACAGCTCCGGAAAGAATTCGGAACAGAACCTGCAGTCTATTATATTGATTAATGAACAGGGGGAAACATGACCTATAAAACAGATGAAATTTGGGAAGACAAATGGGTAAATACCACCTGTGGCGTATGTTATTGCGGCTGTGCTGCAAAGGTTCGGGTGGTGAACGGTGTGCCGGTAAAAATTGAAGGTATTGCAGAAAGCACCATGGGGGGGACAAAGGCAGGCCTCTGCGGTAAGGGAATCGCAGGACTGATGTACTACCATGATCCCAACCGGATTAAAAAACCTCTTCGACGAACCAATCCTGAAAAGGGTTTTGGAGTTGATCCCAAGTGGAAAGAGATTGAATGGGACGAGGCTCTTGAAGAGATATCCACAAGAATGAAAAAGATTATGGAGGATAATCCAAATAAAATCCTTTTCACAAACCAGACCATGCGTGCAAGTGATGGTCCTCATAATCATCTTTATTTTTATGCAAAGGCTTTTGGCATACCAAACAATGGTAATTTTATCATTGGCGGCGGCAGTCTGCACTGCGGAAATGCTGCTCACATGCTGGGCGGATTAATCCATGGTGCATGGTCAATAGCACCGGACTGGCGCTATACAAAGTATGTCCTTAAATGGGGTTCCAGTAAAGGAACAGGTTCCGGACATTCAGCCATGATTAATGCAAGACTGCGAGCTGATGGTGTGAGGCGGGGAATAAAAGAGATAGTTTTTGATCCAATGGGTAATTTTGCAGGTGGTAAGGCAACCCAGTGGGTTCCGATTCTTCCTGGAACCGACACTGCAGTCGGGCTTGCCATAGCAAACTACATCCTCAATATCAGAGGAGAGATTGACGAACTTTATCTTAGGGCAAAAACAAACCTTGTTTATCTGATCAGGGAAGATGGAACCTTTATCCGGGATGAAGAGAGTGATAAACCTCTTGTCTTTGATGAAAAAGCAAAAAAGATAAAAGTCTTTGATGATGAATCCATAGCATTTGAAGATTTTTCCCTTGAGGGTGATTATGAGTATAATGGCGAAAAATGCCGACCCTGCTTTATGGAATTAAAAGAGCATTTAAAACAATTCACCCCGGAATGGGCATCTAAGATAAGTACAGTTCCCGTGGCAACCATTCTTGAAGTTGCAAAGGGCTGGGTGGATAATGCCCAGATTGGTTCCACCATTACAATAGAAGGAAAGACATTTCCTTTCCGCCCTGTATCATCAGTGACCTTTCGTGGTGCCCAGGGCCATTCAAATGGGATTCATCAGGTTGCTTCAATAGATCTTATCAGTCAGCTTGTTGGTGCTGAAGATGTGCCTGGCGGTACAATGGGCTGGCCTTCTGTACGGCGTAAATACCCTGGCGGGCAATATGAACGTCTCCCCAAGGTTGGTAAAGATGGGGTTATAGTTCCTTCCGTATTTTATTCACATGATCCATGGCCTGTACATTCACCAAGCTATCCATGCACCAATTCAGGATGTGTTGAATTCTGGTCACATTCCACTCTTTCTCATATACCCTATGTTAAGGAAAAAGATTATATTCAGGAAAAATTCGGTGTTGAAAAAGTTCAACCTGAAATGATTTTTGGAATTGCAGTCAATTTTCTCATCTCTAATTCTGACTGGGAAGTTGCGCTTGAAAATTTCAAAGATTGTTTTGTTGTATTAAGTGATATCTGGGTCAACGAAACTGACCAGGCCATCGGGGATATAATTCTTCCAGATACCTCTTATCTTGAAAAAGATACCTGGTCTTCGGAAATTGACAGTTTTTTCTTTAATGGAAGTCCATCCTATGAAGACTGGTATGTTCATCTGCAGAAACCTGTGGCAAAACCTGTTGGTGAGTCAAGAGATTTCATGAACGTTTATCTGGATGTTGCAAATCGTGTGGGTGTTCTAGACAAATATCATGAACTCCTTAACAATTATTACAGTATTACAGATGAAAAACTTAGAATTCAACCGGGCGAAGTCTTAAGCTGGAAGGAAATCGGCGAAAAAGTTCTTAAATGGGTTTATGGGGATGATAAAGAAAAAATTCAGGAACAGGGATTTGCAACCTGGCATAAACCCATTGAAGATGTATATTGGAGATGGAATATGCCTACAAGATGCCCGGTTTATATGGAATTTCTGATCCATGACAGAAGAGCTGCTGAAAAAATCATGAAAGATACGGGGTTTGAACTTGAAATGGAAATGGATCAATATGGTCCTCTGCCTAGCTGGTTCTGGCCGACATCTCACAAAGAACTTGATGATGAATATGATCTTTTAGCTTTTTCTTATCGTGATGTTCTCCACACCAATAACTCAACATTTCAAAATCCTTTAATTGATGAAGTCAGCCAGATGAGCCCTTATACTTTCACAATCACCTTGAATAAAGGTCTGGCAGATAAAAAAGGATTCAAAGATGGCGATATTATCTGGATGGAAAATAAATACGGGGTTAAAGAAAAGGGCATTGTAAAAACAATGGAAGCCCAGCATCCAAAAGTTCTCGGTGTTTGCGGACAAGGCGGCTTATGGGCAGACAAAAGACCCATTGCCAAGGGTAAGGGAAGTAATTTCTGCAAGCTGCTTCCGTCATACTTGAGACACTACGACCCCATCACGGGCAACATTGAAACCTCTGTTGCTGTTAAAATTTACAAAGGCTAAAAGGAGGATTGAGCAATTATGAAACAAAGAAATGAGCTTGAAAAAATAATGTTCCATCCTACTGGAACCGGCTTAAAGCCATACGAATGGATGATGCGGCCCACCCGTCAGCAGGAATGGATTGATGACAAAGGCATTTTTCTATGGCTGGCATTTTTTTTCTCGGAAATAGGTGCAGGTCTCTATTTTGTGTCCCTTTTTTATGAATATAAAGCAGGGCTTATTCTTGGATGGCTGATTGCCCTGATCCTTGGGGGCCTTATACATGTGCTCTATCTTGGCAACCCTTTGAGGGCCTGGCGAATGCTTATGAAGCCCAATACCTCAGAACTATCCCGGGGTATCTGGATCATTGGTGTTTTTGCAGCATTAGGGTTTCTACAGATGGTGACAACGGGCAGCTTTAATGTGGTGTTTAATACTATCATGGGAATTTTGTGCCTTTTGATTATTTCTCATGGATTTGCCACCATGAATGTTATCAGAGCGCTTCCTGCCTGGAGTTCAACAATGGTTCTGCCATTGTCAGTGATTTCCGGGGTGTGGATCGGGCAGCAGCTTTTGCAGTTCATGACGGCAGCTTCAGGTAATGCAGTGCCGGCATCTGGAATGGAAATCTGGGCAGAGGTGTTTTTCTTTGCGTATTTTTTATGCGTCATGCTCTATATCTGGGGAACCTGGCACAGCAATGAAATCGGAAAAGAATCCATTAAAATACAGTTAACCGGCGATCTTTCAAAGATCTCCCTTATTGGTGTGGGCGGATTAGGCATCCTCCTTCCACTGATTTTCACCCTGATTATGTGGGGCGGAGATACCAATGGTTTTTTGATCTTTTTAAGATTGGCTTCTGTTATTGCAGGTGATCTTGCTCTTCGTTATGTCATAATGAAAAGTGCAGTGTACAAGCCCTTGATTTAGAAGATTGATTAAATGAAAAGGGCAGGCAAGAACTTGATTTCTTTCCCGCCCTTTTTTATTTTTAAGCGGTTAAAGAAAAAAATAATTTTAATATTGAAAATATTTATAAAAGGATATAATCTGGCTATATAATAGATAAAATCAAGCTATATTATAAATAAAATAGTGTCTGACCGAAAACCCCGTGTTTGGGCGAAAAGTTGCCCATATACAAGGCGCAAAAAATCTTGAAACCGGAGTGTACTATTGTACATGAGGATTTCAGGATTTTGCAGCAACGCAGTAGATGGGTGAGTTTTCGTTCAAACACTAAATAGACAGAAGGCTAAAATGGATGTGATAGAAGCCCAGATAAAAGGATGGGACAGAAGGGGGATTTACGATGATCCCAAATTGACCCAAATTTTAAAAATGTACGAAGAAATAGGCTTCATTGTCAGGCTCGAACCATTCAGACCAGATATGGAAACCGGATGTACTGAATGTATAAAAGAAAATCCTGATAAATATAAAGTACTTTACACAAAAAAAAGTGACTCAAAATAAAAAAATAGATATTAAACTTTTTTTGTAATAATTAGGATGTTATATGGCAGATAAAGAAAAAAGTGCAGAAAAGCAATCCACATCTCAGACCAAGGTAAAATTTGAAATTTATGGTGAAGAGATGATTGAAAAGGAAGTTAAATCCAGTGGTAACAGTGGCAGAATTTATCTTCCGCCTAACTGGGTCGGGCATATAGTGAAGATCATAAAAGTAGAATAACAATGGAGGATCTTGTGGAAGACACAGTTAACATAAGAGAAATCACTCTTAATGATGAAAAGGCAATTCAAAATATCCGAAAGGCCATTTCTGAAGATGATGGGGAAGTAAATTTTGAAAAAATTATTGGGAAGCAGCTATCCGAAGATTCAGACAAGTCAAGTCTGGTAGCGGAAATTGACGGGGTTGTGGTCGGATATATGATCAGTACAAGCCTATATGCCGGGTTTGGAATTAAAAAAAGTGCATGGATTATGGCCATTGGCGTTCATCCGGATTTTATGGGACAGGGCATCGGTTTGAAACTTGCCAGAAAAATCTGTGAAATTTACAAAAACAAAGGGGTTAAAAATATATACTCGTCTGTTCTCTGGGATTCCACAGATGTTCTTTCCTTTTTTAAAAAACTCGGGTTTGAGAGAAGCGAGTTTATCAACCTTAAAAAGAAATTATAATCAGAAAATACAATTGACAATACTAAACCCTTTGGCGGATAGAACGTTCAGGAGTAATAAGCGGGAATGTCAAATTTAATCAGCACCAGCCTCTTCTTTTTGGTTATATGTCTGGTTTACAGTCGGTCAATTTCAAAGGACGCTCTGCTTTTACTCTCAGATGAAGAAAAAAACAATCTTGCCCAACAATCTGCCGGGTTTAGCAGATTCAGTCAAATTCCAATAATTATCGTATTTGCAAGTTATTTAATCATAAAATTCTTGCTGCCATCTATTTCAACTGTTGCTTTTGTTTTATTGATTCTTTTTTTTATAACATTTCTTTTTATAACTTCTGCCAGGATTATAAAAAAAATGAAAGAATCCAGCCTGTCGGAAGACTATATTACAAAATATAAACAATCCAGGTTAATTTATAATACTGGCTTTACTGCATGTGGTGTTATTTTATTGTATGAATTGTTAAAATAAAAACAGGTAACTTCAATGCATGGTTGATGTGAAAACATCAACCATGACGTCTCTTTAAGAAACGGTTCCCCTTTCTTTTGAATAATTTTCATACTCTTTTGTATCAATTATCTTTTTCAACGTCTGAACAACTTTCCAGGTCTCCAGATAAGTATTATAAAGAGGTGCCGGTGCAATCCTGATAATATTCGGAGGTCTGAAGTCAGGAATAATTCCGTTGTCTAACAATGCTTTGCCGATTCTTACTGCTTCTTTTTCATGTTCAATTGCAATATGACCGCTTCTTTTTTCCGGATCAAGAGGTGTCCCTATTTTAAAATGATAAGGCGCTTTTGACAGATAAACATCAATAAGATATGCAAGATAGGATGTAATTTTTTTTGATTTTTCTCTGATCTTATCCATTCCAGCGTCAAGGATTATATCAAGCGCACTTTCAACAGGGGCAGCACTTAACAGCCCCTGAGTTGAAATCTGCCATCCGCCGGCATTTCGGGCATGTTCGAATTCAATATTCATATCAAATTGTTTGGTTTTCTCACAACCATACCATCCGGACAGCAATGGTTTTTTATCAAAGTGAGTTTTATTGATATACAAAAAAGCCGTGCTTCCAGGCCCGCCATTCATGTATTTGTAACTGCAAAAGACGGCAAAATCAAGGTTCCACTCAGAAAATCGATGTGGAATAACACCAGCGGAATGACAACAGTCAAATCCGATTAGAATTCCTTTTTTATGCGCTTCCCGGATAAGATATTTCATGTCAAGCAACTGACCGCTTCTGAAAAGAACGGATGGCAGAAATATCAGTGCAACCTCATTTGTCATGGATTCAACTATTTTATGTTCATCAAGGTAGCGCCCATTTTTACTTTTTATTAAGATGAGTTCTTTTTCAGGATCAAGTCCTTTCATCAAAATCTGCCCTTTGAGGGCATAAATATCGGATGGAAAATTTAATTCATCTGCTATGATTTTTGTGCGCCTGCCCTGGGGGGTATAAAAGGTACTTATCATGGAATGGATGTTTACAGTGGTTGAACCGGTCAGGATAACTTCATTTTCGTCTGCACCAACGATTCTGGCACATTTTTTCCCGATTTCTTCAGGAAGATAGAACCAGGGTTTGTCTCCAGACATCCATCCTTTAATGGCATATTCTTTCCATTCTTTTATTACCCTGTTAATACTTTTTTCTGCCTCTTTTGGTTGCAGACCCAGGGAATTTCCATCCATATAGATTGTATTTTCCGGCAGATAAAATTTATTCCTGAACTCACTTAAAATATCTTCACGATCCAGTTGTTCTGAAAAGTCTTTGTTTGATTCAAATTCGTAGCTCATTGATTTATTATCCTTTTAACCAGAGGCTGAGTTGTGGTTTATAAATGGTAAACCAATTCATCATAGTCGGCTTGAATGTTTCTAGTAACAGTCCCTGGAGCGCCTGTTCCGATCTTTTTCCCGTCTGCTTCAATAATGGGTTGTATTTTTAAAACACTTGAACATAAAAAGGCTTCATCTGCGTTATAAAACTCATTGATGTCATAATGCCGTTCTTGAACCGGAAGACCTTCTTTTTTGCAGATTTTTCTAATAATTACATCTCTGGTGATTCCGGGCAGGATATGATTATCAAGGGGATGGGTAATAAGCATGTGGTTCTTTACAATAAACATATTTGTACAGGTGCCCTCTCTGACATGCCCTTGCTTTGATACAAAAACAGTATCTGCAAGTCCGGCCTTTTTAGCTTTGCGCTGCTCAATGGCAGCTGGCAAAAGTTGAACGGTTTTTACATGACACATTCCCCACCGATAATCTTCACATGTTCGGATTCGGATACCTTCAGTATTTACACTCAGATCTAATTTTTCGAGGGTTTTTATGGTCATAGTAATTTGCAGGGGTACTGTATTAGTGTAACTATGAGATCTGGGTTCAACACCTCTGGATACCTGCAAGTAACAACCCGCTCTTGCATATTCTGATTGGTTAAACAGGGTGATGACATTTTCTTTAATATCTGAAATTGAAATTTGGGGAAAATCGAGCTGTTGCATTGAGTATTTCAGCCGTTCCATATGCTCATCTATGCAAAAAATATGATAATCAAAGCTCTCGATAAATTCATATACTGCATCACCGAACTGATAACCACGGTCTTCAATTGGAACGAACGCTTCTTCGATCTTGAGGATGGTACCATTTAAAAAAGCAAGATTCGGCATTGAAAATCTCCTGAACAATTTTAAAAAATTAGTTAGTTAAAATGGTTTAATCGCCTCTATTGACATATTGTGCGCTCAATTTAAAATAAGAAGATAGTTATTGTCAAGAAAAGCATATAAAAGTTTCAAGATAAATAATCAGTGCATGGTTTTTTTTGATTAACTCATAGTATTGCTTGACAAATTAATATCCCTGAAGATATACAAACAACATAAGTAAACGTAAGTGTTTAATAAAGCAGTACAAGGTGGGTTGAATAGACAGATAAAATAAATATATCTGTACTCAAACCAAATTTTTTAACATAAATTTTTATTTTCGTTAAAGGGGGAGTGTTGTATGAAGAATCTAATCAGAGTGTTTATTGCTATTTGTTTTTTATTGAGTATTATGGTTGTTCCCGCAGTTGCGGGTAACGCAGTCACATTGCAGAAAGGTGAGCCGGTTCATTTGGCCTATTGGTTTGTAACATCCGGACCCAACACATCTCTTGGAATGGACTCATTACGTGGTGCTGAGATTGCGATTGAAGATTTTGGCGGAAAACTTAAAGGCCATCCAATTAAACTTGATGGTCAGGATTCAATGTGCGGTCCTGAAGGTGGACAAGCTGCTGCATCAAAAATTGCATCAGATCCGTCTGTTATTGCGGCCATTGGTTCAAGTTGCTCCAGCGCTGCAAAAGCTGGTGTGCCAATTCTTTGGAAAATGGGTATCCCAAATGTTTCTCCATCAAACACAGCTCCTTTATTAACCGACCCTGCCAGCGGACCAGATTTTGACGGTTACCTGAGGACCTGTCATAATGACAATATCCAGGGTGCTATTGCTGCTGAGTTTGCTTATAGTCAGCTGGGTCTCAAAAAAGCTGCCACCATTCATGACGGCAGCGTTTATGCTGAATCGCTTCAGCAGGTATTTTCTGATACATTCAGAAAACTTGGCGGAACAATTACATCCCAGGAAGCCGTTTCTCCCGGTGATACAGATATGAGACCGGTTCTGACTAAAATTGCAAGCGGTGGCCCAGAGTTTTTATATTACCCCATGTTCATTGCTGAAACAGGACATGTTACGCGTCAGTCTAAAGAAGTTTCAGGACTGGAAAATATCGCACTCATGAGTGCTGATGGTTCTTTTTCTCCCGATTTTTTGAAAGCTGCCGGTAAAGCTGCTGAAGGTATGTATCATTCAAGTCCTGATTTCTCAGCGCTTGGTGACAGCTATACTAAGTTCCTTGCAAAACATAAAGCAAAATATGGTATGGATCCGGAAGCTCCTTTCCATGCCCATACATATGATGCAGTCATGCTGATTCTTAATGCCATTGATAAAGTTGCCGTTGTGGACGGTGATACTCTTACAATAGACAGAATGGCTTTGAACAAAGCAATGCATGAAACCAAGGGTCAGAAAGGCCTTACCGGTGATCTTACCTGCGATGAAAACGGTGACTGTGCCAATCCTAAAATTGCGATCTACAAGACAAGTATGGACGATATTAAAGCCAGCAAAATGTCACCTATCCCTTTTTGGAAAAAATACTAATTAAATACATGCAACACCCGATAGGATAACACTATCGGGTGTTGTCCCTTTTTGAGATAAAAAATAAATGAAAATATATTTTAGGGGTTTTTAAATGGTTTAACTATTTTACCCAGGTCTGATACAAACTATTTTTTATCGTGGTATGGAGGAAGAATGTTTCAAAAATGGAAAGATAGGGTGACTGTCACTGACATCGTTATGTGGATGATCGGTGGCACAATGCTGTTATTATGCTTATGGGGATCAGTCTCCACAATCAGGGCCGGTCTTTACACCAGAAGTCACTGGATAGACTTTTGTATTTTTGGACTGGCTCAAGGTAGTATTTACGCACTGATAGCAACCGGATACACCATGGTATACGGTGTTTTAAAGATGATTAACTTTGCCCACGGTGAAGTTTTCATGAGTGGTCCGTTTACCGGTTACTTTGTTGCAATGGCATTGTGGCGCAGCGATTTTTTAGATACCCATCCTGTTCTCGGGATAATTTTGATTTTTGGTGTTGCTATGTTTGTTTCCACAATGATTGCATATTTCCTTGAAAAGATTGCTTATCGGCCGTTAAGGAGTGCCCCCAGATTAATTCCTTTGATTACAGCAATCGGGGCATCTTTTTTTCTACAATACCTTTTCAGAGGATTATACGGATCAGGCATCAACGCATATCCGGATATCGAGATCCTTGAAGGGTTCTGGATGATCTTCGGTATAAGGGTTTTAAAAATTCAAGTTATTGTAATTATTGCTGCTGTCTTGCTAATGCTGGTCCTGTATAACTTTATTATGCTGACAAAGGTCGGGAAAGCCATTAGAGCCGTATCAGAAGATAAAGAAGCTGCTGCATTAATGGGAATCAATGTTGATGCGATGATCTCGACTACCTTTGTCATCGGCGGTATGGCAGCTGGTGCAGCCGGTGTTTTATACGCCCTTATGTTTAAGCAGGTACATTTCTTTATGGGGTTTATCCCAGGAATAAAAGCCTTTACCGCCGCAGTACTTGGCGGTATCGGAAATATCCCGGGTGCTATGCTTGGGGGTGTCTTTTTAGGTTTGATTGAATCAGTGGCTCCGGCCTTGTTCCTTGATGGCCTCGGGATAATTGCTCCGTACCAGTTAAAAGATGCAATTGCTTTTTCCATGTTGGTAATGGTTCTGATTTTCAGGCCTACAGGTATTCTGGGTGAACGTTTATCGGCAAAGAAGGCCTGAAATTAATAAACTATATTAGGGTGAGGGTATGACAAAAGCTCAATCTTTATGGAATCATGGTGTTAAAATAGGGGCCATTGGTGGGGTCAGTGTTCTTATTATTGCCCTTGTCGGTATGATTGAATCATTCGGTAAACGAGATATTATTTCTGGTATTTTACCAATGGGTATAGCCATGGCATTAATAATCTCTACATTAGTGGCATATATTGCGGCTAACAAAACACCGATTTGTGAAAAATCAATTAAATTTGCCAATGCAGTCATCTCTGGTTTTGTGACCAGTGGGTTTCTTGCATTGCTTGTTGCTATCGGTCGTTCATTTAACATAAGAGATATGTTTGTTAGCGCGTCCCCAGCGCTTTACAAAGCTTTAACCGCAGGAATTGCCGGTGCAGGGGGCATTTTTTTGATTCTGGCGGTCGGACTTATTTGCGGGATATTTGCAGGAATTCTTATAATTTTAAATGACCTTCCCAGAAAATTAATTATTAATGCACTTGCAACTATTTTTGTTTTAGGATTGTTACAGGAGCTTATAATTCCCATATTTAAATCCTGGGATTTTGGGGTTACAAATTACCTGGGAAAGCTATTCTATACACAGAACGGGCTGACAATTATTGGTGCAGTACTGGCTGCCGTAATTTATTGCATAATCTCTCTTTTATGGAAGGCGAACCAGGATACGATCAAATCATCATATAAGGTTTTGCCAAAGGGGACGCGGAAAAATGTTAAGATAGTGGGTTTTTTTGTACTTGCTATTTTTTTAATCGTTCTGCCGCAGTTCCTGGGATTATTTTTAAGTGAAGTTCTCACCATTGTGGGGCTTTACATTCTGCTTGGGCTTGGATTGAATATTGTTGTCGGTTATGCAGGCCTCCTGGATCTCGGATATGTTGCTTTTTTTGCAATTGGATCTTATGTAGTGGCAATCCTCACATCACCGGAAATTTTTTCATTTGGGTTCAATTTCTGGCAGGCGCTTCCCATTGCAGTTATTCTGGGCATAACTGCCGGTGTCATGCTGGGTATTCCGGTTCTTAAGATGCGGGGGGATTATCTGGCCATTGCCACCCTGGGGTTTGGTGAAATTATCCGTATTCTTGTCCTTTCTGACTTCTTGAAACCCTGGCTGGGCGGTGCACAGGGTATCGGGGCCATCCCCAATCCGAACTTTATGGGATTTCAAATGGTCAAACCCCAGCATATTTATTACCTGATTTTAGCAGGTTGTATGCTTGTGGTATTTATTTCTATTCGACTTAAAAATTCCAGACTCGGAAGAGCCTGGATGGCCATGCGTGAAGATGAAGATGTGGCCCAGGCAATGGGGATCAATCTTGTTGCAACCAAATTATTTGCCTTTGCTACAGGAGCAGGGTTTTCAGCCTTAAGCGGTGCTATTTTTGCAAGTAAGATAGGCTCTGTTTATCCACACAGTTTCAATCTTTTCATCTCGATAAATGTTGTATGCCTTATTATTATCGGCGGTATTGGAAGTCTGCCAGGTGTTGTTGTCGGCGCAGCCGTTCTTATGGGTCTGCCTGAGCTTTTAAGGGAATTTGCCGAATATCGCATGTTTGTTTACGGTGCAGCCCTGGTGGCAATGATGCTTCTTCGACCGGAAGGTCTCTGGCCGGAAGCAAGGCATAAAATCGAGCTTCACTCCGATGATGAAACCCAAACCCAAACAGCTGCGTAGCCCGGAGGTGGTATTATGATTTTATTAAGTATACAGGAAATGACAAAACGGTTTGGCGGGCTGGTTGCTCTGGACGCACTGAATATTGAAGTGAAAGGAAAAACTATTCACAGCATTATTGGTCCTAACGGAGCCGGGAAAACAACATTTTTCAATTGTCTTACAGGATTCTACCGCCCTGAAGAGGGCGAGGTGGCATTTGAAGGAAACTCCATTGTCGGCCTTTCTCCTGACAGGATTGTTTACAAAGGGATCGCGAGAACATATCAGAATATCCGGCTTTTTCCGAATTTAACAGCATTGGAAAATGTTATGATCGGGTATCATGTTCATCTTAAATCCGGTTTTTTGGGTCCTATACTGGGTCTTAAAAGTACGATAAGAGAGGAAGCAAAAGCAAAAGAAGTCGCGTTAGACCTTCTTAAATATGTGAAGATGGAGGGAAAAGAAGATACCCTTGCAAAGAATTTTCCATATGGGGAGCAAAGAAGGCTTGAAATGGCAAGAGCACTGGCTTCTCAGCCAAAACTTTTGCTGCTTGACGAGCCGACAGCCGGAATGAACCCGAGAGAAACTCAGGATATGATGGATTTCATTGAGAATATGCGTGATGAACTTGGTATCACAATTGTCCTTATTGAGCATCAAATGCGGGTTGTAATGAATATTTCTGATATCGTTACAGTACTTGACTATGGAAAAATGATTGCCGAAGGTTTGCCCGAAGAGATTAAGAACAATAAAACAGTTATTGAAGCTTATCTTGGAAGTGGTGACGCTGCTGACTCTCATTAGTTAATTTGAGTACGGTGTATGATAGAAGCAATACAATATTTAAAGAAAATCAGTTGAGGTCAATTAATTATGGCAATGCTTGAACTTAAAAACGTGCATGCTCATTACGGAAAAATACATGCCTTAAAAAACGTTTCAATTAAAGTTAATGAGGGTGAAATCGTTACGCTTATCGGCGGTAACGGGGCTGGTAAAAGCACGACCCTTAAAACCATCAGTGGAACTTTGAAACCATCATCAGGGCAGGTCTTTCTAAATGGTGAAGATCTAGCAAAATATCCCGCCCACGAGATAGTTAAGAAAGGAATTGTCCAGGTTCCTGAGGGCCGTAGAATTTTCGGTCAGTTGACTGTGATGGAAAATCTTGATTTGGGTGCTTTCACGTCCAAAGATAAGAAAAGAGATACTCAGACCATTGAAAAGATTTTTGAATTGTTTCCAAGGCTTGCAGAAAGAAACAGACAAGTGGCAGGTACTTTGAGCGGTGGCGAGCAGCAGATGCTGGCCATGGGAAGGGCTTTAATGGCCAATCCCAAGATCCTTCTGCTGGATGAACCGTCAATGGGTCTTGCCCCTGTCCTTGTAGACAATGTTTTTAAAACCATAAAAATACTGCATGCCGAGGGAACAACCATTCTTCTGGTTGAACAGAACGCACGAATGGCACTTAAGACTGCCAGCCGCGGCTATGTTATTCAGACAGGAAAAGTGATTCTTGAAGATGATGCAAAGAAGCTTCTTGAAAATGAAATGGTGAAAAAAGCCTACATGGGTGATTAAATTGTTTTTATTATCAATCAGATATTAATTAACCTGGGTATATTTTCCATTCTGAAATTGATAGACAGAGAAACCTGCGCTGACAACATCTCCGTTTTTATCAAAACCAATGGGTCTCCCAAAGGAGAATCGACTTTAATTTCAAACATGGCCGCTCTCATTTTATCATAATCAATAGAACCTGCTTTTTTGTCAACCAAAGTATAAAAAATTATTAAGAAATCGAAATATGAACCCAGCCAACCCTTTTTTTAAAAAAACGAGATCTACAGCTTTCCGGAATAAATTGGTTTGAACATCGAAAAGATTTTTTAAGACAAAGTCCGCACCATATCAGAATGTTTTTCGCTTAATTTTATCTTCAATAAAAGGTGATGGGGATTTGATTTTTTTTTTGATTTTGCTTTTTCCCATGAATTTACTTGGTGAAAATTTATTTGTTTTGTATCTCAATATCTTATATGTTAATTCTTATTGAAATTGCTCAAGTTTTTTTTAATATAAAAAAAATAGCGTTACTCCCAAATAATAGGAGAATAAAACACTATGAAAAATTTCCATGACTGGATACTTCTTTTAAGCATTCCCATATTGTTTATTATGATACCGGTATGTCAAGCTGGTGAAAAGCCAATACTGATAGGGGCTACTGTGTCCCTGGAGGGTAAATATGTTGAAACATCGGCTATGATTCAGAATGGCTATAAACTATGGGTTGAACAAACGAACAAACAAGGGGGGTTATTAGGACGTCCTGTGAAGCTTATGCTTTATGATGATAAAAGCCAAAAAAGCCTTGTTGCATCTCTTTATGAAAAGATGATTGTTGAGGACAAGGTTGATTTAACACTTTCACCATATGGAACCCCCCTTACAATGATCGCCTCTGAAGTGACTGAGAAACATGGCTATGTGATGCTGGCTTGCGCTGCAGCCGGTGAACAAATTTGGGAGAGAGGATATAAGAATATATTTGGCGTATATGCACTTGCAGATCGATATTTCATAGGTTTTCAAGATATCTTAGCCCGAAAAGGTTTTGAATCTATAGGAATTATCTTTGAGAACACGACTTTTAATATTTCCATCGCAAATGGTGTCAGAGGATGGGCTGAACGTTTTGATCTCAAGGTAACATACGATAATGGTTTTGATGATGCCGATAAAGAGCTTTCCATAATCCTGAAGCAAGTAATGGAAAAAAATGTTGATGGATTGATTTTCAGTGGCTACCCTCCCGAATGTTATCAGTTTATTGATTTGATGAAAAAGGCTGATTACCGCCCAAAATTTTTAGCTTTTACAATAGCTCCCATTCATCCTGATTTTTATAAAAAAATTGGACCATTTGCAGAAGGCATTTTTGCTCCATCCCAGTGGGAACCAGATGAACGCATCCCTTTTCCAGGGACAAAACTATTTATTGTAGATTTTAAAGCATTTACTGGAGTGATGCCTTCTTATCATGCCGCATCTGCATATTCGGCATGCCAAATTCTGGAAAAGGCAATAATCCAGGCTCAAGCAATTGATCATGAAAAAATCAGAGATTATATAAGCTCTTTTGATACGATTACTATTATGGGTCGATTTAAAGTGGATCACACGGGTCGCCAGGTCGGACACAATCCAATTCTTATTCAATGGCAAAATGGCAAAAAAGAGATTGTGTATCCAAGTAAGATGAGCACTTCACAGCCACAATTCAATTCTTCAACGGAATAACTCAAAATGCAAAAAAGGATTTTTCAAAATCGCCTTTTATTGGGAATAATAATACCAGTTGTGATAATAGGCTCCCTTTTTTCATTTATGCTCACACAATTGTTACTCCCGCCAATCATTTCACTTTTGCGGGATAGTACTGATATGAGTCTGAGACATGCCGCAAAAATCGGTATAACTGCCTGCGAGGAAAGATTTAACGATCTTCTGGAGCTGCGGATGGAAGATAATCCGCAAATGAATGAGGCCTCTAAAAACGAAGCGATTGAACAAATAATAAAGATCAGCCAAATCCTTCCCGGCATACAGATGCTGATCATTGACAAAGACTGGAAAATTATTGGAAGTAGTTTCAATGTTCCTACGGAGCAGTTTTCGCTCCTAAAACAACCCAAAAATCAAGATAGTATCATTACTGAAAACTTAGGCGATTACCGGGTAAGATTAAATCACCAGTTTTTTCCTTTCTGGCGTTGGCATGTGGTCAGTATTATTTTTGATGATGACTATATGGCACCAATTATAATGGCTAAAAGAGTTGTTTCTATTGGAACTTTTGGTGTTCTTTTTATTGTTCTGCTCACAATGATTGTTTTATTCATCTGGCGTATAAACCGACCATTGAAAAGCATTATCCAAGCCACTGAAGAAATTTCAAAAGGGAATCTGATACCATTGTTGGTGAAAGGAAAGGATGAGATCTCCCAGGTATCTCTTGCATTTAATTTCATGGTTCATAGTCTTGTTAAGGACAGAGAAAAGATAAGTTCAATCATCAAAGAATTAAAAAATTCTGAAGAACAATACAGAGTCCTGACAGAGTCTTCATTAGCCAATATTGCAATGATTCAAAAAGACGAATATATGTTTGCAAATAAGATGATGCTTAAATCCCTGAAATTCAGTTATAAAGATTTTATCGGGTTGAAATTTTGGGAAATCATTCATCCAAAAGATAGTGACTGGGTGACAAAAAAAATTCAAAACCTTAAAAAGGGTAGCTTGCAGAAGGATCATTTTGAATGTAGAGTTTTATCAAAAGAGGGAAAAACATTGTGGTTCGAACTGCTTGCGACTCTGATCCTTTACCAGGGGAAAAATGCAATTCTCATTCACGCAATGGATATAACTACAAAAAAAAATGAACAATCAGAACGACGAAAACTTGAAAATAAGCTTGCCCGGGCGCAAAAAATGGAAGCGATTGGAACCCTTGCCGGTGGTGTTGCTCATGATTTGAATAATGTTCTAAGTGGTATTGTAGGTTATCCTGATCTTTTGTTGTTTGATATGGCAGAAGATGACCCGCTTAGACAACCGATAGAAACCATACAGAAATCCGGACTAAAGGCTGCGGCAATCGTGCAGGATCTGTTAACACTTGCAAGGCGCGGTGTTGCCATTACAGGTGTAGTGAATCTTAACGAAATAATATCCGAATACTTGGATAGCCCTGAATATGTTAAACTCAAATCCTTTCATCCTAAAGTTAACTTAGAAACGCATTTTGAAGTCGACCTTTTAAATATCAAAGGTTCCCAGGTACATTTATCAAAAACGATTATGAATTTAATATCCAATGCTGCTGAATCTATGCCGGATGGTGGAAAAATCATTATTACAACAAAAAATCAATATATCGATAAACCTATTGGAAATTACGATACCGTGACAGAAGGGGATTTCAGTGTGGTCACCATTTCAGATACGGGTATAGGAATCGCTTCAAAGGATTTAGAAAAAATATTTGAGCCTTTTTATACTAAAAAAATTATGGGAAGAAGTGGAACCGGATTAGGCATGGCTGTGGTTTGGGGAACTGTTAAAGATCATAATGGGTATATTGATATGCATAGCTCCTTTGGAAACGGAACCCTATTCAGTCTGTATTTTCCAATAACCAGAGAAGTTATAAATACGGATAAAATAAATTTTTCGATTGAGTATTGCAAAGGGAATGGAGAGAAAATTCTGATAGTTGATGATATCAAAGAACAGCGTGAAATAGCATCAGGTATGTTGGAACAACTTAATTATTCTGTTTGTGTTGTGTCAAGTGGTGAAGAAGCTGTAGAATATATGAAAGAAAATTCAGTTGATTTGCTGATTTTAGATATGATAATGGACCCGGGAATTGACGGTTTAGAGACGTATGAAAGAATTCTTGAGTTGCATCCCAAACAAAAGGCTATTATTGCAAGCGGTTTTTCTGAGACATCCCGTGTCGAAACCGTGCAAAGACTTGGTGCCGGGGGGTATTTAAAAAAACCTTATAAAATTAAAGAATTAGGGCAAGCAGTCAAACAAGAACTGGAACGATAATCAATTTATAACGGAATAACTTTGTTATATGATTCAGTCTTGAAGGGTTTCAAAAATTTTAAACTGATAGTGGGTATTTTTCTATTCATTACGATTATCCTCTGTTAGTCCGCACATTAGTAAAAAACAACCAACCACAATATATAGCACCTTGTATTTTTTCATCCCCAACTGTAACTGTAGCCGAGATGACAAAATCCCATTAGAATTTTTTACGTCATGGTAGACATTTTTTGTCTGAATTGATAAAAAACAATTGTGGGGAAGATTCAAAATATTGTATGCTTCATATAAAAAGGTTGAATCATGAACACGAATGAGAAAATAGATTGCATCAGGCAATTGATGAGAGACAGCAATATTTCTGCTGTTGTTATTCCAAACAATGACCCCCACCATAGTGAATATGTTGCCGAACACTGGCAGGCAAGAAAGTGGATCACCGGATTTTCAGGCTCTGCCGGAACAGCTGTTATTACCTTTGAACACGCCATTTTATGGACCGATTTCAGATACTATATCCAGGCTGAAAAGCAGATCTCAGGCTCATTGTTTGAACTATTTAAAATGGGTGACCCTGATGTTCCCACCGTTGAGAAATGGCTGGCAGATACACTGAAGTCCTGCGATACCATCGGTATTGATGGAAATATGTTCAGCATGGCTGATGTAAAAAAGGTGACAGCAGAGATTGAGGCCAAAGGGCTTTGTCTTAATACAGGAATTGATTTTATCACTGAATTATGGAAAGACCGGCCGGTCAGGCCGAATTCACAAGCTTTTTCCCTGGCAAAAAAATATACCGGAAAAAGCCGTGGTGATAAAATCAGGGAAATCCGCGGGCAGATGGATGCTTCAGGGGCATCTTATCATTTAATGGCAACCCTTGACGATATCGCCTGGACCTTGAATCTTCGGGGAAAGGATGTTCATACTAACCCGGTTAATATTGCATTTGTATTGATTGCCCCTGAAAAGGTGTTTTTGTTTGTCAGCAAAGAAAAAGTGAATGATGCGCTTGTAGAAGAGTTGAACCGGGATGGCATAGATATTCTCGAATACGAGGACATATATGCTGGATTATTGAAAATTCAGGATGATGGAATAATTATGGTTGATCCTGGAAATACAAACTGCCGGCTCTACCAGTCCATTAATAAAAAATGCACAATTGTTGAAAAACCCAATCCGGCCATTGTACTGAAAGCCATAAAAAATGATATTGAAATCACCCATTTGAGGCAGACGGTAATAAAAGATGGCGTGGCTGTTGTCAGTTTTCTTTTCTGGCTTGAGCATCTGCCGGATGATGAGCGAATTACTGAAATTTCTGCTGCTGACAAACTTTATGGGTTTCGAAAAAAACAGGATTTGTTTGTTGATAACAGCTTTGATCCCATCATGGCCTTTCAGGATCATTCAGCCATGTGTCACTATTCTGCCAGCCTTGAAACAAATGTGGCCATTGGTGATACCGGCATGTTTTTAACAGATTCCGGGGGAAATTATCTTACCGGTACTACAGATATTACCCGAACCATTTTTCAAGGAGAGCCTTCAAAACAGCAGATAACAGATTATACCCTGGTGCTGAAAGGCCATATTGCAGTGGCAACAACTTTGTTCCCCAAAGGCACCAGGGGCTTTCAGGTTGACACGCTCTCAAGGCAGTATTTATGGAAACAGGGAATGGATTTTGGACATGGAACAGGACATGGTGTTGGATTTTTTTTGTGTGTTCACGAAGGCCCGGCAAGAATAAGTCCCCATCCTGTTGATGTAAAACTTGAAAAGGGCATGTTGCTGACCAATGAGCCAGGCCTTTACAGAGAGGGCGCATATGGCATAAGGCTTGAAAACATGATTCTTGTGGATCAGGCCTTTGAAAATGAGTTTGGAACATTTATGAAATTTGAGACCCTGACCAATTGTCATTTTGAAAGCAATCTGATTGACCCAAATTTGCTGTCCAAAGATGAAAAAGACTGGATCAATACCTACCATGCCAAAGTATATGAAAAATTGTCACCGAATCTGGATAAGGAAGTTGCTTTCTGGCTCAAGGAAAAAACAAGGCCGATATAAAATTATTATAACCCTTAAGATGGCATGGTTTTTGATAGGTTGATAGGTTATAGAATCAGATAAATATGGATAAAGGCTAGGAAGGCTGTTATTATAAAATAGGTAAAAATGTACCATTTAAAAAGAGGAGAAAAATTATGGTTAGCTGGATTTGCAGTAAATGCGGGTATACGCTTGAAGCCGATACCCCTCCTGAAAAGTGTCCGTCTTGCAAGAGTGATTGTTCCTTTGTTGATAATTCCTGCTATACCCCAGATTGCGCTGGGAAACCAAATGATCCCCAAATCAAGTGATAAAGGCAACAAAGTTTAATCTTTTAGAACGTATAGAGGTCGTTATGGCAAAAAAATACAGAATAAAAACATCTTGTCCCCAGTGTGGATGCTCCGGGGTTTCTCATCTGTCTGAAGAAGAAATGAAAAAACAATATGGTGATGTTCCAAATATTGAGCTTGAGTGCCATGAGTGCATGATGCTCATGGATGCAGATGTTGAAGAAGACAAAAGGAAATAAAAATGGTTGAGCCTATGGATATGTATCAGTGCCAGACTACGAATTGCGGTTATATTTATAATCCTGATAAAGGAGACAGAAAAGGAAAGATTGCAAAGGGAACAAAATTTGAAGACTTGCCCGACGACTGGAAGTGCCCTGTCTGTGGAGCCAGTACCAAGGCATTTAAGTCGCTGGGTTAAATTTAATACATAGAAAATAAACACTTTTAACTAAAGCATAAAAGCAAAGAGGAGGAGTAGGTATGAAATGGATGCAGTTTTTAACGCCTGCTAAATCAATAGATTTTAATGAAACTGAAAGCTATATTTCTCAGCATCCGGGTGAAGAGATAACCATACTGGATGTCAGGCAGCCCTCGGAATACCAGGAGAGCCATATTCCCGGAGCCACGCTTATTCCTTTACCCCAGCTTTCTGACAGACTTGATGAACTTGATCCTGAAAAACCCACTTTGGTCTACTGAGCTGTTGGAGGGCGCAGCCGTGTCGCTGCACAAATGCTTGCAGGAAAAGGGTTTAAAAAAGTGTTTAATGTCGCAGGCGGGATAAAGGCATGGCATACTAAAACTGCCATCGGCCCCCAGGATCTTGGAATGGATCTTTTCAGCGGCAAAGAAGAACCCCTGGATGTGTTAAAAGTAGCCTATTCCCTTGAACAGGGGTTGTGCGATTTTTATATTTCCATGGAAATAGAAGCGAAACATGAGAAAGTAAGAGATCTTTTTGCCAAATTATCTGAAATTGAAGTAAAACATCAGATGTCTATTTATACAGCATACAATGAAATCAGCAATGGGGAAATGGGCAGGGATGAATTTGAAAAAATGGTTGAAATCAAGGCATTGGAAGGCGGCATGTCTACCAGAGAATATCTTGATCTTTTTAACCCTGACTTGAATTCAGAAATTGATGTAATTTCCCTTGCTATGTCAATAGAAGCCCAGGCTCTGGATCTTTATCAAAGAGTATCTGCAAAAATAAAGAACCCTGCATCAAGGGATATTATCAATAAGATTGCCAATGAGGAAAAAGTGCATCTGGCAAGTCTGGGTAAACTTATGGACAGTCTTTAACCTGCGCGTGACCTTTAACCTGAAGGTCACGCGCAGGTTAAAGGTCACAAGCAACCCGAAGGTCACACGTAACATAAAGGTCACAAGTAAAAGGAGAGGGGAAAATGAGAAAACACCTTGTACTCATTGGGGGTGGCCATGCCCACATGATGACCCTTGAAAATATTGGCACTTTTGTTGAAAAAGGGTTTAAAGTTACAGTGATCGGGCCTTCTTTTTTTCACTATTATTCAGGCATGGGTCCCGGCATGCTGGGCGGGACATACAGGTCTGACGATATCCGGTTCGCCACAAGGGATGTGGTTCAAAAACAGGGTGGTATCTTTGTAAAGGATAAAGTCGTCCGCATTGATCCGGATAAAAAAGAGATTTATACCAGGACAGGACATACCTTTTCCTATGATGTAGTTTCCTTTAATGCGGGCAGTTATGTCCCCATGAAGGCAGTCTATGAAGACTATGATAATATCTACCCGGTTAAACCCATTGAAAAACTCATGGACGCTGGGGATAAACTAAAAAAATTATTCGCACAAAAAAAGAGTGTCATCAGTATTGTGGGAGGCGGTCCTTCTTCTGCCGAAGTGGCTGGGAATGTCTGGCAGCTGGCAAAAAAAGCAAACCAGCATATGCCGGATATTCATATTTTTGCCGGTAAAAAATTTATGGCAAGATTTCCCGAAAGCATCAGATCAAGGGTTATCTCAACCCTTGGCAAAAGAGGTATTCAAATTTTTGAAACAGGTTATGTAAGGCAGATTAAACCCGACGAAATCTGCCTTGAATCCGGGCATACATTTTACACGGATTTTATTTTCATGGCCCTGGGTGTAAAGCCTTCCACCATCTTTGAGGAATCTGGCCTGCCTGTTGGGCCGGATAAAGGGCTTATAGTGAATAAATACCTGCAAAGTGAAAAATATCCTGAAATATTCGGCGGTGGTGATTGTATTTATTTTAAGGATCAGCCTCTGGATAAGGTCGGGGTATATGCAGTCCGGCAAAATCCTGTCCTGCTTCATAACTTGATGGCTAGCCTTGAACAAGGAGAGCTTGAAGCATTTGACCCAGGGCCTGAATATCTTTTGATTTTTAATATTGGCGGAGGAGTTGGCGTATTCAAGAAAAAATGGATGGTGTTTAAAGGGAGAATTGCATTTATGATTAAAGACTATATTGACCGCAAATTTATGAAGAAATTTCAGGCCATTGAAAAAGAGTTATAGGTTTATAAGGAAAGATACAAATGAAAAAAAAATTGGGATTTAAAATTGTACTGCTTTTTTTCATTGCAGGTTTAATCTCAATATTTTTTTTATTTGACCTGGATCAGTATTTTTCTATTACCAATCTGAAAAATGAACTTGATGCCTTTAAATCGTATTATGGTCAGCATAAAGCCATGACCATGGCAATTTACATGGCCATCTATATCCTTGTGACCGCATTATCCCTTCCCGGGGCAGTCATCATGACACTTGCCGGCGGTGCAGTGTTCGGGATTCTTTACGGAACACTTCTTGTCTCCTTTGCCAGCACCATAGGTGCAACTTTAGCCTTTTTAGTTTCCCGGTATATGTTTAAAGACTGGGTTCAGCATAAATTTTCGTCAAAACTTTCCGCCATTAATAAAGGGATAGAAAAAGAGGGCGGATTTTATCTGTTTACCTTAAGACTTGTGCCTGTGTTTCCATTTTTCGTGATCAATCTTGTCATGGGGGTGACCACCATTCGCACCTTTGTTTTTTATATTGTCTCCCAGGTGGGAATGCTTCCTGGAACCATTGTATTTATCAATGCCGGAACTCAGCTTGCAAAAATAGAATCAGCCAGTGGGATTTTATCGTTGAACATTATTCTCTCCTTTGCCTTATTGGGTATTTTCCCGATTATCGCAAAACGGCTCACAACAATGGTAAAGCAGCAAAAAGTATTTTCTAAATTTTCAAAGCCGAAAGTTTATGATTATAACCTTGTGGTGATCGGTGCAGGCTCTGCCGGGCTTGTGGCCTCCTATATTGCCTCGGCTGTCAAGGCAAAGGTGGCTTTGATTGAAGAACATAAAATGGGGGGAGATTGCCTTAATACCGGGTGCGTACCCAGCAAGGCGCTGATCGCCAGTGCCAGAATTTTATCCTATACCAGAAGAGCAAAAGAATTCGGATTTGACAGAGTTTTAGTTGATTTTAATTTTGCAGCTATAATGGAACGGATTCAATCCATTATTAAAAAAGTTGCGCCCCATGATTCAATTGAACGGTATACAACATTGGGTGTGGATTGTATTCAGGGCAGGGCAACAATTGTATCTCCTTTTGAAGTAAAGGTGAATGATAAAATTTTAACCACAAAAAATATCATTGTTGCCACGGGCGCAAAGCCAATGGTTCCTGATCTGCCGGGACTGGATCAGATACCCCATCTTACCTCGGACAATATCTGGGATATCAGAACTTTGCCAAAAACTCTTCTGGTATTAGGTGCAGGGCCTATAGGGTGTGAACTTGCCCAGGGATTTTCAAGACTGGGATCAAAGGTAACCCTTGTTCAGAGGGGTTCGATGATAATGAAAAAAGAAGATCCTGATGCTGCCCAAATCGTTTTAGAAAGGTTCCGGGCAGAAGGCATTACAGTCCTTTTGAATCACTCAGCCAAAGCCATTGAAGTTTTCAAGGATGAAAAACCAGATGAAAAACAAGGGGATAAAAAACAATTGGTTTGTGATCATGAAGGAAAACAAGTCATGATCCCATTTGACCAGATCCTGATTGCCCTTGGAAGAACCCCCAATGTTAAAGGGTTTGGCCTTGAGGAGCTTGGCATTGAACTTACCAAAAGCCAGTATATTGAAACCAATGAATTTTTACAGACCAATTTTCCCAATATTTATTGCAGTGGTGATGTTCATGGCCGGTATCTATTTACCCATACTGCCGCCCACGAATCCTGGTATTCCGCTGTAAATGCTCTGTTTGGCAGGTTTAAAAAATTCAGAGTAGATTATAGCACCATCCCATGGGCCACTTACACTGATCCTGAAGTGGCAAGGGTTGGAATAAATGAGACAGATGCCAAACTTGCCGGCCTTGATTATGAAACGGTCAAATATGGGATTGATGACCTTGACCGGGCCATTGCAGACTCTGAAAATCATGGATTTGTAAAGGTTTTGACCGTGCCGGGAAAAGATAAAATATTGGGTGTCACTATTGTGGGAAATCATGCGGCTGACGTGATTGCAGAATTTGTCCTTGCAATGAAGCATGGAATAGGATTGAATAAGATTTTAGGGACAATTCATATTTATCCGACAATGGCTGAAGCCAACAAGTATGCAGCCGGGTTGTGGAAGAAAAAACATGCGCCCCAAAAATTACTCGCATGGATCAAAAAATATCATGCCTGGATGCGGAAATAAGCAAGTTGTAAGATGTTACATAAATTATTTTTTAAAAAAGGAGTAGTTAAGATGAAAGTGACCATTACAAAACAGTGCATGGGAGACAGGAACTGCAATGATCTTTGTCCTGAAATTTTTGAGTATGATGAAGATCAATTAAAATCCACCATTAAATTGGATGAGATTCCTGAAAATCTGAAAGCCATCGTTCGTCAGGCAGCTTTTGAATGTGGTGCAGAGGCCATTATTATTGAAGAATAAAAAAGAAGGTGCTTATGGTTAAGTTCAGGGAAAGCAGGACAGCTATTAATCTTCATACTTCTTTTGCGGCTGAAACCCAGGCCAGGACGCGGTATGATTTTTTTGCAGACAAAGCTATGGAAGAAGGATTTATCCAGATTGGAAAAATATTTAATGAAACTGCGGATCAGGAATTTGAACATGCGTTGCGGTTTTTTAAATTTTTTAACGCAGGAGAGCTTGAAATAAAATGGATCTTTCCCACGGGTGTGATCAAGGATACCCATGCCAATCTTCTTTCAGCAGCAGCCCTGGAAAAATATGTCAGTGAGGATATGTATGCCAAGTTTGCAAAAATAGCCAAAGAAGAAGGATTTGAAAGGGCTGAAGATACATTTAACAATATTATTGTAGCTGAAAAGCACCATGAAAAACTGTATCTTGAGCTGGCCCGGAATATTGCAATGGACAGGGTCTTTAAAAAAGACGAAGAAATGGTCTGGCGTTGTCTGAGCTGTGGATATATCCATACTGGAAAGGCTGCACCGAAAAAGTGCCCGGCCTGTGTGAAATCGGCAGGTTTTTTTGAACTGCTTTATGAAAACTGGTAAAATCTATTTGGTGCTTGACCGAAAGCGGGAAAATTGGTGGTTTTCGGTCAAGCACTATTTGGCATAATAGGCGATACACATATGACTCGCTTATTATGTTTCGTATGTGTATCATAAAATTTTTTATCCCCTCAGTTTTCCTTGCTTCCATCGTTTAAATCCCTTTATTTAAAGTGTTTTCTTTGAAGAAGATAATACCGGCACGCAATTTGCTGTATTTAAGATTTAGGTATTTTTAAGATTTAGCTCAACACAAAGAAACCCTGGAGGCGCATATGAATCTTTATGAGATAAAAGACAACTATAATCTGGTGAATTCCGTGGACTGGGAAATGACACCAGAAGAGGCCATTGCACTTCACCTTGAGTGGGGGCCGCTAAGATCACAGGCCTATTATAATTCAAGGGATAATAATAACGAAACCGTGTATTTCGTCATTAATACATGGAAAAAACCACCAACCTTAATCCTGGTCCGAAGAAGAGGATTTGATTCCGAGGATCTTGGAAATTTCAGACTTCCAAAAAACCTTGAAACAGAGTTTATGAAGGGAATCGGACAGTATAAGGGTGTATATGCCGTTGAAGGTAATATAAGAGATTGGCTCAAAAGGGAACTTGAAGTTTAAGCCTTAACTTATCACTCCACCTTGAAGTTTCCTTGCCAATTGTTCGGAGCAGAAATACAATTCTATGTTAAATTTCTGCCCCGAGCTTTTTTTAATCTTTCTTGTTATTGTTTTTTATAAAATCTTTAACCATCATCTCTCCCAGTTCTTTTGACCGTTTGGTAGCGGCTTCAATCGCATTGATCATGGTTGTTCGAAGCCCTCCCTGCTCAAGGGTATGGATGCCGGCAATGGCTGTCCCGCCAGGGGATGCTACCCTGTCTTTTAGCTGCCCCGGGTGTTCTTTTGATTCAAGCAGGAGTTTTGCCGCCCCAAGAACCGTCTGGGTGGATAAAAAAAGCGAATCTTTTCTGGATAATCCCATTTTAACACCGGCATCTGCCATGGCATCAACAATGATAAAGATATAGGCAGGCCCGCTGCCACTTAATCCTGTAAATGCATCCATGAGGACATTTTCCTGGATAAAGACGGTTTTTCCAACAGAATCAAAAATAGCTCGTGCCAGGGCTACATCATCCTTTGAAGCGAATTCACCGGCTGCAATTGCTGTGGCACTTTCTTTTACAAATGCACAGATATTGGGCATGACCCTGATGAGCCGAAGTTCTTTTTGAAGTCCTAGGGCAATGGCAGCCAGTGGAACACCGGCGGCAATGGAAATGATCAGCTTTGATTGGTCAAGGGCCCCGGCTGTTTCTTTTAGGACGGATCCTAAGATCTGGGGTTTTGTTGCATAGATAACGATTTCAGATTTTCTGGCCACTTCAATATTGTCCGTGGTTGTTGAGACCTTGTATTTGTTTTGAATTGCTTCTAAAGTATCTTCTGAAATATCTGAACAGATAATATTTTCAGGCTTTGCTGCCTTGGAAAGAACCAAGCCGCTTATCAATGCTTCACCCATATTTCCGCTTCCAATAAATCCTATCTTTTTTTCCTGCAGCATAGTGATGTTACTCCTTAATGTATTGATAAAATAAAGGAATTATAATAAGACCTAAAAATTAAGATAGTCAAGATAAATTATTCTTTTCAATGCTGTCTGTTTAATATTTGCATTGATTTGATATTCTCTATTGCTTGAATTTGTCAGACCTTGAATTTGCGGATCAAAATTGATAGTAGACAGATCCCTTAATATAGTTCCAGCGATGAACGGATCAATTCAGGCTGGTTCTATCAGGATGGTTTTTTTGTTTTGATTAAAATAATTTTTTAAGGTCTTCTTTTAAAATTTTCCCCATGGTATTTCTGGGCAGCGTTTCAATGAAGATGATTTCTTTTGGACATTTCCAGTCATGGAGATGTTCTTTGCAAATGGCCTTGATTGCTTGGGATATATCACCTGATGCCTGGGTTTTAACCACGGCCGCCACAATTTTTTCCCCCCATTTTTTATCGAAAATACCTATAACCGAGGATTCAATAACCTCATCAAGCCTGTTGATGACTAACTCAATCTCATTGGGAGAAACATTTTCTCCTCCTGTGATGATGATATTTTTTAACCGATCCGTAAGATAATAATATCCATCCGCATCTTTTTTACCCAGATCGCCTGTCTTAAACCAGCCTTGTTCAAAGGCCCTGGCTGTTTCTTCGGGTTTTTTCCAATAGCTGGATATGATGGAGTCTGATTTGAGCCAGAACTCACCTGCCTGGCCAGATTCTACATCCTGCAAAGTATCAGGATCAACAATTCTTACCTTAACGCCGGGAAGAGGAAGTCCGATGGAGCCCGGCTTTTTTTCTCCTTTCAGGGGATTGGAAAAATTCATACCAGTTTCTGACATGCCCTCTCTCTCCACAGGCTCTTTTCCAAAGGTCTGCTTTATCCTTTGAAAATCTTTTGTTGGCAGGGGAGCTGACCCTGATGTCCACAGTCTCATATGGTTAAAACAAGGGGTTTGACCCTGAAAAACGTCCATGAGTTTTGAATACATGGCCGGAACGCCCATGAATACTGTGCAGGCAAGTCCTGGTCGGGTTTCTTTTAAAATATCAATCACGACTTCAGGATCAAACCGATCCGGCAGCATCACATGGGCTCCTGAAATCAATGCCGTGTGAAGGGCGAAACATAAGCCGTGAACATGGAAAAGGGGCAGGCTATGGCATAAGGTATCAGATTCTGAAATTTCCCATATGCGAATAATATTGTTGGCATCATTAACCAGGTTTTTCTGGGTCAGCACAGCCCCTTTGGGATTGCCAGTTGTTCCTGACGTATAAATGATCAGTCCGGGATCATCAGGAAGCAGGTTTACTTTTTCCAGATCATTGGAATACGAATTTAAAAAGGCAATCTTTTGAAAAGGAATTTTTGTATCCATTTCCAAACAGGTTAATTGGGGATCAATCTGTTTGATCATCCCGGCCAATTCCTGGCTTACGATAATCAGCACGGGGGCAGCATCATTTAACAGATAGGTTAATTCAGATTTTTTAAATCCAGGATTCAGGGGCACACACACGGCCCCTATTTTTTGAAGCGCAATGTAGGCAACAATAAAAACAAGCGATTTATCAAGCAGCAGAACAACATTGTCGGATTTTTTAACCCCTTGTTTTAAAAACAGGTTAGCCATTTTGTTTGAATTCACATCCAGATCCTGAAAAGAAATCCGGGTCTCAAGCGTATTGCCCCTGAAAAAGGACAGGGCTGTTTTTTTGCTGTGTTTTTGAAAACAATCGGTTAACAATTCTGCCACAGAGCTCATTTTAACTTATTCTCCCTTGAAAAGGTCACCTATATTTTCTGATAGATCCCAAAAAAGACCGGTCGTCAGCTGTAAGCCTTGCCTTGTAATTTCCTCTGAAATATGTTCATCCGGCGCATGCTGTGGGCAAAGCATCAATATCTGCTCTCAATGCAATGGTCCTGGTTTTTTTGAGATCTTGTTTTTCCTTAGTAAAAATTGATGGTGCACTGAGATTAATTTTTTTATAAATTCATAAATTTCCAGGTATAGATAGAGACCTGCCGGATTGCGGAAGATCGACATCTTTTACAGAACAGATTTATTTGAATATTTTTGCCTTGTCAAGGACTTCCACCCTAAGAGGTTTTTTAAAAATCTGGATTGCCCATAAAGCATCTGCTATAAGGTTTTTGAATTATAAATATATTTTTTTGTCCATAAATGGTAATTACTATCAAATGAGATCGATTGTCTTTTAACTTTTAATGGGAGGTTTATTATGTCTGAAAAGAAAAAATTAACCAATAATGCAGGAGCCCCAGTTGCAGATAATCAGAACGTTATGACAGCGGGCCCCCACGGACCGCAATTATTACAAGATGTCTGGTTTCTGGAAAAACTGGCCCACTTTGACCGCGAAGTGATCCCGGAAAGAAGAATGCATGCCAAAGGCTCCGGAGCCTTTGGGGCCCTTACTATTACCCACGATATCACAAAATACACAAAGGCTAAAATTTTTTCTGAAATCGGTAAAAAGACTGAATTATTTATGCGGTTTTCTACAGTAGCCGGCGAGCGCGGTGCTGCTGATGCAGAACGGGATATCAGAGGGTTTGCCATTAAATTTTACACGGAACAGGGAAACTGGGATCTTGTGGGAAATAATACCCCGGTCTTTTTTTTACGTGATCCTCTCAAATTTCCAGATCTCAACCATGCGGTTAAAAGAGATCCCAGAACAAATATGCGAAGTGCTTTAAATAATTGGGATTTCTGGACATCTCTGCCTGAAGCCCTTCATCAGGTTACCATTGTCATGAGTGACCGGGGAATTCCTTCTTCCTATCGTCACATGCATGGATTTGGCAGCCATACCTTTAGTATGATCAATGCAGATAACCAACGGTACTGGGTTAAGTTCCATTTTCGTACCCAGCAGGGAATTAAAAATCTGACGGACCAGGAATCTGAAGCTGCCATAGGCAAATGCAGGGAAACTCATCAGAGAGATCTTTATGAGAGTATTGAAAAAGGGGATTTCCCCAAATGGACAATGTTTATCCAGGTTATGCCGGAAAAAGAGGCTGCCGATTGTCCCTACAATCCCTTTGATTTAACAAAAGTCTGGTATCATAAAGATTATCCCCCCATTGAAGTGGGTGAATTGGAATTAAACAAAAATCCAGAAAATTATTTTGCCCAGGTTGAGCAATCTGCATTTAATCCGGCAAGTATTGTTCCGGGAATAGGGTTCTCACCGGACAAAATGCTCCAGGGACGTCTTTTTTCCTATGCAGATGCCCAGAGATATCGGCTGGGTGTGAACCATCATCTTATCCCTGTAAATAAACCCCGGTGTCCTTTTCACAGTTATCACAGGGACGGTGCCATGCGGGTGGACGAAAATCACGGCGGCACAAGGGGGTATGAGCCCAATAGCTATGGAGAGTGGCAGGAACAACCAGACTTTAAAGAGCCGTCTTTAAGTCTGGAAGGGGCTGCAGATCATTGGAATCATAGAGAAGATGACGATTACTATACCCAGCCAGGACGACTGTTTAACCTGATGAGTGATGAACAAAAAAAAGCCCTGTTTGAAAATACAGCAGGTTCCATTGGAGATGCACCTAAAAATATTCAACTTCGCCATATTAAAAATTGCATGAAAGCAGATCAGGATTATGGAAAAGGTGTGGCAAATGCCCTTGGAATTGATATTGATTCTGTCCAGTCCTGAATTTGATAAATGTTTATAATGAAATGGAAATAGTCTAAGAATCAGGTATGAAATAAAGGAATGATAAGTTTAAAGGACAGGCTGGAGTGTATTTATTCACAGTATAATAAAAGGGAGTATATAAATCCTGATCCGCTATTATTTCTGTATGATTATCCTGAGAAAAAAAATCGTGAGGTTGCAGGATTTATTGCTGCCTGTCTTGCTTATGGACGGGTTGAGTTGATCATGGAAACGGTTGAGACTGTCCTTGGCAAACTTGACCCCACCCCCTTTGATTATCTCATGGGCCAGACAAAAAAAGATATGACAAATGATTTTAAAGGGTTTCGATACAGGTTTGCAAAGGATGTCCACCTGGTCAATCTTTTATGGGGAATCAGGGAAGTTTTAAAAAGGTTTTCATCCCTTGAAAATTGTTTTTATACAGGAATGACACCTGAAGATGAAACTATAATACCTGGACTTGTCTTTCTTTTTGAACAGATGAATAAAAATAAAGATATGGGGCATCTTCTGGCAGACCCGCAAAAAAAGAGTGCCTGTAAAAGAAGTCTTCTTTTTTTGCGGTGGATGGTTAGAAAAGATCAGGTGGATCCAGGAGGATGGGGAAAGATAAGCCCTTCACTATTGATTGTCCCTCTGGATACACATATGCATAAGATAGGGATGATGCTAGGATTTACCAAAAGAAAAAGTCCGGATATGAAAACAGCACTTGAAATTACTCAGGGCTTTAGACAGGTTTTAAGGGAAGATCCTGTCAAATATGATTTTTGCCTGACCCGGTTCGGTATCAGGAGGGAATTGAGTATGGATCATTTGAGTCATGTTATTTAGTGCCCGGGTCTCTTTTTTGATGACCTGCAATTGTGGATTAATTGTTGATTCGGATGGAGTACAAAAAAAATATCCGGTTTGTTGACATTCTACCACTCTGTAGTATTTTTACTTATATATTTAATAACGAGTTCAACCCAGTGGATATTTGATTAAGGAGATAATTTATGTGGGATTATACAGATCAAGTGAAAGACCATTTTTTAAAACCCAGGAATGTAGGTGAATTGGAAGGAGCCAATGCCATTGGTGAAACAGGTTCATTAAATTGCGGTGATGCATTGAGACTATATTTAAAGGTCAATAAGAACGAAAGAATTATGGATGCCTCCTTTATGACATTTGGATGTGCAAGCGCTGTAGCATCTTCGTCAGCCTTGACTGAGATCATTAAGGGAATGACCCTTAATGAGGCTGCAAAAATAACCAATGATGATATCTCAGATTATCTGGGAGGGTTGCCAAAAGAAAAAATGCATTGTTCCGTCATGGGGCAGTCTGCTTTGAAAAAAGCCATTGCCAATTTTCGAGGTGTCCAGATTCTGTCAAAACCAGGCCAAATAGTTTGTGAATGCTTTGATGTGACTGATCTTGAGATCATTGATGCGGTAAAAGCAAACGGCCTTGAAACCACGGAGGATGTGACAAATTATTTAAAAGCCGGCGGCGGATGCGGCCAGTGCCTGGAAAGAATTGAAGAAGTGCTGGAATCTGTGAAAGCTAAAGGATAATTTTAAAAAATGGAAATAGTATATACGGATAACAATGCAACAACAAAAGTTGCAGATGAAGTCATACAAGAAATGCTTCCTTATTTTGGTGAATTATATGGTAACCCCTCTTCCATGCATACCTTTGGAGATCAGGTGGGTAAAAAGGTAAAAGAGGCAAGACAGCGTGTGGCGGATTTCATCAATGCTGATCCAGATGAAATTGTTTTCACAAGCTGTGGAACAGAAAGTGATAATGCAGCTATTAATGCAGCCATTAAAGCCTTTCCTGAAAAAAAACATATCATTACTTCCAATGTTGAGCACCCTGCCATTAATAATCTTTATAAGCACCTTCAAAAAACAATGGGATATGAGGTCACATTTGTCCCCGTGGATAAAAAAGGACTTCTGGACCTGGACCTATTATATAAAAGCATGTCTGATAACACGGCCATTGTTTCATTAATGTGGGCCAACAATGAAACAGGGGTCTTGTTCCCCATTGAAGAAATTGCAAAAAAAGCCAATGAAAAAGGGATTCTTTTCCATACTGATGCGGTTCAGGCAATGGGTAAAATTCCCATTGATGTCAAAAAGACAGGTGTGGACATGCTATCTTTTTCCGGGCATAAAATTCATGCCCCCAAAGGGATTGGTGTTCTTTATGTGAAAAAGGGATTCAAATTTTCACCTTTTCTGATTGGCGGACACCAGGAAAAAGGCCGGCGTGGCGGAACGGAAAACACTGTATCCATTATCGGGCTTGGAAAGGCCTGCGAGCTTGCCAGAAAAAATCTGCCCATTATGAATACCAGGGTCAGGGAACTTCGGGATTATCTTCAAACTCAGCTTCTGGAGAAAATTCCCGGTTCATCCGTTAATGGAGATATTGAGCAAAGACTTCCAAATACATTATATATTGGGTTTGATGCTGTTGAAGGTGAATCCATTCTTCTTATGCTGGATCGTGAGGGAATATGTGCATCTTCAGGATCTGCATGCACATCAGGATCTCTGGATCCCTCCCATGTGCTCATGGCAATGAAAGTACCCTTTAAGTCGGCTCATGGTTCCATTCGATTCTCTTTATCCCATTATAATACAAAGGAAGAAATGGATATAATCATCACCACCCTTGTTCCAGTGATTCAAAAGCTGAGAGACATGTCTCCCTTCTGGAAGGACGGGAAGATGGTATGATACATCTGAATGGGGATCATCATGCCCTTGCCTATGAAATCAAGGCAAGTTCAGGAATTGATTTTAATTCCTGTCTGCATTGTAAAACCTGTGCAAATGGCTGCCCGTTTTTAGAGGGCATGGATTATGCCCCCAATGCTGTTATCCGCCTTATTCAGTTTGGAATGGAAGAAGAGGCCTTAAAATGTTCCACCATCTGGGTGTGTGTGGGATGCAATACATGCAGCAGCTGTTGTCCCATGGCAATAGACATACCTGCCGTAATGGACGGCCTTCGCCATAAGGCTATTGAACAAGGTGTTAAAATTGCAGAACCTGATATTATGAATTTTCATACCGAAGTATTGAACACGGTAAAAAAGTACGGCAGGACCCATAAGCTTGAGATCATGATGCGGTATAAGTTTAAGAAAATGGATCTTTTCAGCGATATGGGGGTTGGCCTTAAAATGCTGAAAAAACGAAAGTTGGATTTAACACCGTCAAAAATTCAGGATAAAAAAGCCATTGAAAAAATCTTCAGGAAAAATTGAAAACAGCTGCCAGTCAGAAAGATTAAAATTTTCTTTTTTCCCAGGATGTTCACTCAAAGCATCAGGGCATGAAAACACCATGTCCCTTTTGAAATTTTGCGATCGCGTGAATATTGACCTTATTGAACTTGAAGACTGGAATTGCTGTGGATCATCATCTGCCCACAGCGTTGACCGTGAGGTGGCAAAAAATCTTCCCATGCGAAATATTTCCCTGGCGCCAAAGGGAATCCCATTAATGATCGCCTGCCCAAGCTGCCTGATCCGAATAAAATCCATGTATTTGAAAATTAAAAACGACAAGAATCTTCAAAAAGAATATGAAAACCTATGGGAAAAACCCTTTGATGATGAACTTGAGATTATTCATTTTTTTGAGATTTTTAATAGGATTAATCTGGAAGATTATAATGACCATCCCAAAGAAAAATTAAAAAAACTCAAGGTTGCTCCCTATTATGGCTGCATGCTCTCCATGCCCCCGGATTTAAGATTTGAAAAAAATTATTATGGGATCATGGAACAAACCCTTGCAAGGCTTGGAGCTGAAGTCATCTCCTATGGATATGGAGCACGGTGCTGCGGTACATATCTTTCCGTTGCAAAGCCCCAGGTTGCCCAGAAGGTTGTGAATGAAATTGTATCCAAGGCCATGGAAGCCGGAGCAGAATGTTTGGTGACGGCCTGTGCCATGTGTCACCTTAATCTTGAAATCCGGTGCACCCTTGAAAACCCCATACCCGTTCTTCATTTTTCAGAACTGCTTTCAATGGCTTTGGGAGCTGAGGATCAGAAAAAATGGTTCCCAAGGCATATTGTGGATCCTGCTCCCCTTTTGAAAAAAAGAGGCTTGATCTCCTCCTGAAGTTTGGGTTCAGGACGTTTTAAACAGATCCGTACTCAGATATCTTTCTCCTGTATCCGGGATGATAAACACAATGGTTTTTCCTTTGTTCTCAGGCCGCAAGGCAACAGTCTTTGTCGCATGAAAGGCAGCGCCTGATGAAATACCACAAAGGATGCCTTCTTGTATGGCAAGATCTTTTGCTCCCTGAAAGGCCTCGTTATTTTCAACGGTAATGACTTCATCAAGAATATCCACATTCAGATTTTCAGGGATAAAACCAGCACCAATACCCTGAATTTTGTGAGGTCCGGGGTTTCCGCCGGAGATGACGGGTGAGTCAGCAGGTTCCACTGCCACGGATTTTATATCAGGTTTTTTTTCTTTCAGTACTTCCGATACCCCGGTAATTGTCCCTCCGGTACCTACTCCGGCTACAAAGATATCAACCTTGCCATTTGTATCATTCCAGATTTCCAGTGCGGTTGTTTTCCGATGGATCTCAGGATTGGCTGGATTGGAAAACTGATCAGGCATAAAAGCATTGGGTGTTTCCCGGACAATTTTTTCTGCCTCTTCAATGGCCCCTTTCATCCCTTTTGGGCCTTCAGTAAGAACAATCGTGGCCCCCAGATGTTTCAACAGCTGCCGTCTTTCAACACTCATGGTTTCCGGCATGGTTAAAATCAGTTTCAACCCTTTTACCCGGGCCACAAAGGCAAGGGCAATACCCGTATTGCCGCTGGTGGGTTCAACAATTGTGGATTCTAAATTGATTTTTCCTGTTTTCAAGGCATCTTCAATCATGGCAATGCCGATCCGGTCTTTTACACTGGAGGCCGGGTTGAAAAACTCAGGCTTCCCATATATGTTAGCCCCGGTTTCCAGGCTTGCTGATTTAATATATACCAACGGGGTATTGCCACATGTTTTTGTAATATCAGATTTGGTATTCATGGCCCAGCTCCTTTTTAAGTTTCCTGGTGTTTGTAAATTAGGCTGGGAGACTCCATAAATACTTTTGTGTCCGGCGGAACAGAACTGGTAAGCCAGACATTTCCTCCCACAATAGACCGGGCACCAATGGTGGTTTCACCTCCCAGGATGGTGGCTCCGGAATAGATAATGACATCATCCTCAATGGTGGGATGTCTTTTTGCTCCCCTGAGTTTTTCTCCAGCATCTGGGGGAAGAGACAAAGCTCCGATGGTAACATTCTGATACACCCTGACATTATTGCCCACCACACTGGTTTCACCCACAACAATACCTGTCCCATGATCAATGACAAATCGTTCTCCTATTTTTGCACCAGGATGAATATCAATCCCGGTAAGGCTATGGGCATGTTCAGTCATTATTCTCGGCAGCTGGGGAACTCCTAAGTTGAATAGAATGTTGGCAATTCTGTAAACTGTGATGGCGAATAATCCAGGATAAGAAAAAATGACTTCATCATGACTTTTTGCAGCAGGGTCTCCATCATAGGCACCTTTTACATCTTCAGCCAGGGATACGCGAAGGCTGGGGATCGCCTGGATAACTTTTAGCGCAACTTTATTGCCACTTCTTTCACATTCAGAGCATGCCTGACCATAACGCAGACAGTCATGTCTCAGTACGTGAATAATTTGTTCTGACAGAATATCATAAAGCTGGGATATGCCCTGTCCTAAATTGTAGACAAGATTTGCCCCGTCAATTTTTTCACTTGAAAAGTAGCCAGGGAAAAGAATTTCCCTGAATTTATCAATCATTTCTTTTACGCTTGTTGAAAAATGAATGGGCTCATCTCCGATATGGGCAAAGCACCTCTCATCATCCATGGATGCAAGAATGGTATTGATGGCATGTGGTAATTCTTTGCGGTACTCGGAAGCATTGTCTCTTTCCGTACGGCATGCATCATCTATAATAAAATCATCCATTGGTTTTAAATTCCTTTTTCTGCTTCAAAAAAATGGTTAAACACTTTGCAGGCTCTGCATTCTTTCATTTTGTCTTCCCATGAATTGTGGGCTTCTCCACTGCAGTTGGTTCCATTAATAAACCAGCACAAATCACCTGCGTTAAATTCCCAGGCCGGGCATTTTTTAAGTTTTTTTTCTGGACAGTCCTGGAGGTCCCAACATTTTTGTGAAGGTGTGTCAATGTTCAGGATAGTCCGGGAAAGCAGAAAAAGTAATTGCCGCTCAACATGGTGAGGTATTTTGCGCCAGCCTTGCTCATAACTGTGAATAGCTTTGATGGAGACCCCAAGAAGCTGTGCTACATCTTTTTGGGTCTTGTTCAGCCTTGCTCTGATGTCTTTGAATGTGCTGCTTTCCATTATTGCAAATCTTTAATTTAATGTGTTAATCTTTATTATAATGGGTGTAGTTAAAAATATACCACAGAGTGGGGGTTGTCAATGGGAAAGCCATTAATCCGAAAGATAGGCGTTGGAAAAAAATGAGAGACGTGCTTGACGCGATATTTTTTTGCATTACTTTATGCAATAAGACATAAAAAATAATAAACGAAGGTGTTTTATGAAGCTTGACAAATTAACAATTAAATCACAGGAACTTTTGCAGTCAGCACACGATATGGCTCAAAAGTATGGGAACCAGGCCATTGAGCCGGTTCATTTTTTAAAAGCCATGATAGAGGATGAACAAGGGATTGTTCCGTCCATATTAAAAAAGATCGGTGTTCAGAAGGATGCCCTTAAAAAAGATATTCAGGCTGGTGTTGAAAAACTTGTAACAGTGTCTGGGTCCGCTAGTATTTATCTCTCACCAGATTGTAAAAAAACATTGGATCTATCGTTTCCAGAAGCGGAGAAAATGAAGGATCAGTATGTGAGTCTTGAGCATATCCTCCTGTCCCTTGCCACAATCAAAGGCGAGGCATTTAATATTTTGAAACAAAATGGTGTCACCCGGGAAGCTATCCTGACTGTATTAAAGGATATACGGGGGAACCAGAGTGTGACAGACCAGAATCCTGAAGAAAAATATCAGGCCCTTGAAAAATTCGGGAAGGATTTAACAAAGCTTGCCCGGGATGGAAAGCTTGATCCGGTCATCGGAAGGGATGAGGAAATCCGGCGGATCGTGCAGGTTCTTTCAAGAAGGCGGAAAAATAATCCCGTACTGATCGGTGAGCCCGGTGTCGGTAAAACAGCCATTGTGGAAGGACTGGCCCAGAGAATTGTTGAAGGGGATGTATCAGACACTTTAAAAAACAGGAGGGTGATTGCCCTTGATATAGGGTCATTGCTTGCCGGGGCCAAGTTTAGAGGTGAGTTTGAAGAACGGCTCAAGGCTGTATTAAAAGAGGTGGAAGCAGCCCAGGGAGAAGTGGTTCTTTTTATTGATGAGCTGCATACCGTTGTTGGCGCAGGCGCCGCAGAAGGGTCTGTGGATGCCTCCAATATGCTGAAGCCTGCCCTGGCCCGTGGAACCCTGAGATGTGTCGGTGCCACCACACTGAATGAGTATCGAAAGTATATTGAAAAGGACGCTGCCCTTGAAAGGCGGTTTCAGCCGGTTTTTGTAAAAGAGCCCACTGTGGAGGATACCATCTCCATTTTAAGGGGGTTAAAAGAAAAATATGAGGTTCACCATGGAATACGGATAAAGGATTCAGCCATTGTGGCTGCGGCTACTCTTTCCAACCGGTATATTGCAGATCGGTTTTTGCCGGACAAAGCCGTTGACCTGATTGACGAATGTGCTTCCCGGCTGAGGATAGAGATTGACTCCATGCCAAGGGCAATTGATGAAATCACAAGAAAAATTACCCAGGCCCAGATTGAACGGCAGGCACTGCTCAAGGAAAAAGACAAGGCATCCAGAGAACGGCTTGAAAAGCTTGAAAAGGATATCGCCGTCATGAAAGAGGAAGTTGCACCTTTAAAACTTCACTGGGACAGTGAAAAGCAGCTCATTCAACAGATCAGCAGCATCAGGGAGGATATTGACAAGTTCCAGACCCAGGCCCATGTGGCAGAGCGCAATGGAGACCTGGAAACGGTTGCCAAGATCAGATACGGCACCATCGCACAATTGCAAAGAGACCTTGAAACCAAAAAACAGGCTCTCAACGACTTCCAGCAGGACAAAAGAATGCTCAAAGAAGATGTGGAAGAATCGGATATAGCAGAAGTGGTCTCCACCTGGACAGGGATTCCAGTGTCTAAAATGCTCCAGGGGGAGCAGGAAAAATTGATCCATATGGAAGATGTAATTAAACAAAGGGTCATTGGGCAGCAAAAAGCCATTGATGCCGTGTCCAATGCAGTAAGAAGAGCCAGATCAGGACTTCAACCCGAAGACCGTCCCATCGGCACCTTTATTTTCATGGGCCCCACAGGGGTCGGAAAGACCGAACTTGCAAAAGCCCTTGCCCAATTCATTTTTGACAGTGATCAAGCCATGATCCGGGTGGATATGTCGGAATACATGGAAAAACATTCGGTGGCCCGACTAATCGGGGCACCCCCGGGATATGTGGGGTATGATGAAGGCGGTTTTTTAACAGAGGCTGTCAGAAGACGTCCTTATTCGGTGATCCTGTTTGACGAGATTGAAAAAGCTCATCAGGATGTTTTCAATGTGCTTCTCCAGGTTCTGGATGATGGCCGGATGACAGACGGACACGGCAGAACAGTGAATTTTCGAAATACCATCATTATCATGACATCCAATGTGGGGTCTCGATTTCTACAGGAGGCTGGAACCAACGGGATTGAGGATGCTAATGTTCAAAAGGAAATAGCCCATGCATTAAAACAGGTTTTCAGACCGGAATTTTTAAACCGGATCGATGAAATTATTACCTTTCATGCTTTGACAATTGAGAATATAAAACAGATTGCCGCAATCCAGATAGAAAAACTTAATCAGCGGCTGAAATCCCGCAATCTTACGATCCATCTGGATGACTATGCAATGGAACACCTGGCACAAAAGGGATATGACCCCACCTTTGGCGCTCGTCCCTTAAAACGGGTCATCCAGCAGGAGATTGAAAATCCCCTGTCCATGGCGATCCTAAAAGGGGAATTTAAGGAAGGATCTACTATTAATTTTATTAAAAATAACAATGGGGCAGAGCTGAATATGGTGAGCCCCGCCGTTATTCACTGAGTTCAAGCCATTCAAACCACATGGGATAATTTTTCTTATACCATAGCAGTATAGTTCTAAGTGTTTTCTGCTCATCTCCGGAAAAGGTGGCTGTGGGTATTTTATCAAATTTTAAAAAAACCTTGTCTCCAAAATATTCCAGAGCGTCAGTGCAAAGGGTTTGAAGCTCGTTTCTGATTCTGCCTGAATCTGAGATTTTAACGGCCCGGTTTTTAAAATCCTCTCCTTTTAAAAACCGGTTCAGAAGCGGGCTGAAAACAAGCTTGCTTTCACCAAAGGTTTCAAGAAGTTTAAGGGCAAAGGTTATTTTTTTATCGGCCTTTTCCGTGGTCATTCGAACTGTGACAGAATAGGTATCATCTGAAATCTGGCTGACACCGGGAAATCCTGAATAAGGATCAGGGAGCATATATCCGGATGTGGCAATTGCGCGCCATTTTTTTTCAGCAATCAGGTCATCTGCCGAAAGGGTTTTTTTCTTTAAAGGGATTCCTGCATTGCGGGCCTGCAGGATACTTTTCCGGTAGGTTTCGACCATGGCATCATCAATATCTTCATCAAAGATCTCATTTTTAAGACGTAGGGCAAAGTCATCTGCATCCGGATCAAGCTTCATGCTGGCGGCATCTTTATCAAATCTTAAGATAAATTTTGATGACAATACTGCAAGAGAGACATCAATATCAAGAATAGAGCAAAGGCTTGCTGCCTGTATTGCTTCAGCCGAGGCAGCATATCCGTCAACAATAAAAAGATGGATATCATTGTTTTCATCTTCCCAGGTCTTCACGGAAAAGGTTGGCGCATAGGTTCCGGAATCTGTGAAGGGATGAAAGCCTGTGGGCAGGGTCCAGTTTTCATCGACAAGATGAACACCTTGTTCCAGCCATTCTTCCCATAATTTTCCGATTCTGGGTTCCCTGTTTTTTCCCTGGAGTGTCCATACGTGGATATGATTGGATTGAATACCCGGATAGGTCATTTTTATGGCTTCAACCACTTTTCCCCTGGGTGTAAAATAATTGACCAGTAGAGAGTCATCAGCCGCTCGTTCAACTACAGCTTTTGGTAAAACAAGGGTTCCGATATAGCCTTCATACTGATCTGTAATGGCCAAAGGTTGATCAAACAGATGCAAAACAGTTAAAGGGCCTGTCTTTTCCCCTTTGGAAAACCGGGACGTATTTTCAAGCGTATCAATGGCTGCACCCCAGACCGTGATGTCCTTGAGAGCAATCGCGTGCCTGAAGTCTTCCCATGTATAGGCTTTATTATTAATCAGTTTCAGGACGCATTTTTCCAGAAACTTGGCCACCTCAGGCCTGGCATAAATCCTTCCAAAGCCTAAAAGAGGGTTGGCGCCCATCTCGGCATTCTCACCGGCTTTGGGCATGAGTCCCTCACCCAGACAGACCATGATAGCATGGTTTTCAGGTAAGGTCCGGGTGAGGTACCAGAGACTTTCGCTCATGGCATAGGCTGAGATGGCATCCGCGTCCTTTTTTACCAGGTTGAGTTCTTTTTTTTCCAGCCCTGCACCTTCGCCAAACCGGCCGAACAATTTTGTCCCAAGCGCGGTAACCGCTGATGTCATTGCCAGCATCCTTTCAGTCCTGTTGTCTGTAAAAGAGATTGAATCGTTCAATTCATCAAGGATCTGGCCTTTAATCCACTCAATATTTACATCTTCAAGCCATAAATGAAGCCTTCCAAGAATCGGGCGGGTATCAAACGCCCATTGAGCAATAAGATTTTTTTTCTTTAAGCTTTTGGTGTTCATTGTTTGCATCCATTCAGGTTTAGTTTAGTTTTTAAAATCATTACCATTTAAAAACCAAATTCAAAAGGAAAAAATTTATATCTCTATAACAATAACGACTATTGAGTATATTCGTGATTGAACTAAAGGAAATTTAAAAGGATAAATTGGATGATCATCAAAATTGATCTGCATAAGTTTTAATTTCCCCATTTTGAGCAATAAACCTGTAAAGGGTTGCTCTTCCGACGCCCAACACCCTTGCGGCCTTGGATTTATTGCCGCCGGTTTGTTTGATGGCAGCCTTAACCGATTCAATGTCAAGCTTGCCTCTGGCTGAAATGGCGGTGTCCGGTGAAGGATAGCTTTCTTTAACACGGAAGGTAAGGTCTTTGCCCTGGGTGATTTCATTGGGCAGATCCGATGGCAAAATTTTACTTCCCCTTGAGCGTACCACGGAAAACTGGATCACATTTTTTAGTTCCCTGACATTCCCCGGCCAGTGGTAGTCGAGCATGATATCAAGGGCGGCACGGGCAAGTTGTGGAACAGCATTTGGGCTTTCCTGTTCAGCCTCCTTTAAAAAGTGGGCAGCCAAAAGGGGGATATCACTTTTGCGCTGTCTTAAAGGGGGTAGATGGATGGGGATGACATTGAGCCTGTAATAAAGATCTTCCCTGAATCTGCCTGCCGTGACTTCTTCTTTAAGATTTTTATTGGAGGCACTGATAATCCTGACATTCACGGATTCTTTTTTTTCGCCGCCGACTTTTTCAAAAGAGCCTTCCTGTAAAAATCTTAAAAGCTTTACCTGGGTTTTTAAGGGCAGTTCCGCAACTTCATCCAGAAAAAGCGTTCCCTTATGGGCCAGTTCAAACCTTCCTTTCCGCTCTTTGATGGCTCCAGAAAAGGCTCCTTTGACATGCCCGAATAATTCACTTTCCACAATCCCTTCAGGGATGGCTCCGCAATTTACAGGAACAAATGCACCAGTACCATATGAGCTGATGTCATGAATGGCATAGGCTACCCTTTCTTTTCCTGTGCCAGTTTCACCGGAAACATGGACTGGATAGTTGTACAGGGCAACATCCCTGATTTGCCTGAAAATGTCCTGCATGGCTTTATCCTTGCCGATAATGCCTGCAAAGTTGGAAAGGTTTTCAGCCTTTAAGGAAAGGTTAAAGGATTCTGTCACATCCCTGAAAGATGCAAGCACTCCCTTGAATATCTTGTCATGGCTGATGATGGCAGAGACGGTCATTTCAAGCTGCCGGGTAGAGCCGTCTTTTGTAATAATGTTCAATGGATATTCTTTTGAACCAAAAGAAAAATCTGGCGAGCCATCGCAAAAAGAACATTTCCCTCCGCAGAAAGGAGCCTGGAAAACTATATGGCAATCGTTGCCAATAACCTCTTCTTTTAAAAATCCCGTAATTCTTTCTGCTTCTTTATTAAAAACTGTAATGATCCTTTCAGGGGTATGGGCAATGATACCAAGTTTCAGGTTATCCAGAACAAGGTTCAGATTGTCATGGTCAAGTATGGGGTGCGCCAGGTCAGTCATTGTGTCAATAGTCCTTTCAGTTTTTCCAAATCATCCATTGTGCTTTTCAATTCTTGAGAGTAAACAGGTCGTGTGTCATAGTGAATTAGGGGATTAAGAATATGTTGCCAGTCAGAATTAAGCTTTTCCAGAATGCATTTGTTTTCACCACTACTCTTTGAAATTGCTTTTCCAAGCAAACCAGAAAGATCAAGCTTTTCACAATCGCTATCGCTCTGTTCGCCCTGCATTAGATATACTTTAAGAATTTTTTCAAAACCTTTTTTCAGGAACAGCGCACAAACATCATATTCTTTTTTTGCATAATACTCTTTTGCACGTTCTATTTCTGATTTGCCTTGCTTCAGTATTGCTTTTTGCATCTTCAACTATATAGTCCTTTAAAAGCTTCCATAACATGTTGTACAGATTAATTTTATTACTAGTTTTATTATTTTACCCTCAACCATATTATTTGCCATGAGCTGGTTATTTACCTGATCTTTCAGAAAAGCGCCAATGCTTCCTCTTTTATGGTTATCTGTTATTGAGGATGGTATGTTGTTTGTGTTGTTGCTCAAATTATATCCCAACGTCTTTATTATGGTTGCTGATGGAGTAAATGGCACATTTGTGTATCAGGTGCAATGTTTTTCTGAAGGGGATGCAAAAATTTATTAAATTTTGATAAAAGAGAGTAAATGGGGGAAGTGAGATTTGGGAGGAAAGAGGAAAGCCAAACCCGAAGATTTAAAAAAATCTTCGGGTTAAAAATTTATTCCCAGGTGATACAGTCTTTGGGACAATTTTTTATGGCTTCATGAATATCTCCATCTGAGTAATCGTCAAGGGCGAGTACCTCAACAAAATCTGCATCATTGATGGCAAATGCCTGGGGGGCAAGCTCAACGCAGATTTCGCAGAGAATACAGCAACTCAGATCAACTACAGGTGTTTTCATGGATGACAAGATTTCCATAGTATTTAAAAAATTGGATTATTTGAAAAATCGATTTAACAGCCCTTGAAATGCCTTTCCGTGGCGGGCCTCGTCCTTGCACATTTCATGCACGGTATCATGAATGGCATCCAGTCCAAGTTCTTTTGCTTTTACAGCAATCTGCTTTTTACCGGCGCAAGCACCATATTCGGCAAGAACCCTGGCTGTAAGGTTTGCCTTTGTATCGGCCTCAACCACTTCACCTAAAAGCTCTGCAAATTTTGATGCGTGTTCAGCTTCTTCAAAGGCGATTCTTTTATAGGCTTCCGCCACTTCCGGGTATCCTTCACGATCTGCCTGGCGGCTCATGGCAAGGTACATACCCACTTCCGTACATTCACCCATGAAATTGTCTCTTAATCCCTGAAGAATTTCAGCATCAACACCTTTTGCCACTCCGATTGAATGGCCATCGGCCCATACCAGTTCGCCCTCCTGTACAGAAAATTTTGCTTTTGCCGCACCGCATTGGGGGCATTTTTCAGGGGCATTATCACCATTATAAGAATAACCGCATACTGAACAAACATAAGTTTTCATTAAATTGTCTCCTTTTTTATTGAATTATCCCACCAGCCTTTTTGCATATGTGTATGCTTTTCTTTTTGTGCAAGATCAAGAAGTCTGTAACCTGTGTCCAGAAGAATGCCGTAAAGGACACCACAACCCGGGTCTTCCCTCTGCTCGTACCCTGTTTGCGCAAGTTTGATCATTTGCTGCGCAAGATCAATGGTTCGGGCAATATTTATGTCACACTTTTTTTTAAGCATAATTTCATCATCATTATTTGTTTCACACATATTTGGCTAACTTCGTTTTTAAAGTTTTAATTCAATAAACATGCCATAAAATAAACTATTCAAATATTTTGTGGCTTTCCCAGGCCAGGGCCATGTCCAAAATGCGGATGGTATAAAAATTCCAGCCATTAAATAGATCTATCCGATGATTGTCTGTTATAATGTTTTCAGGCACAAGGCTGCAATCAAAGCATTTGGCATTAATTAAAGCCCTGACGGCATATCCTCTTTTAACAGGATCTGACGAATGTAAATATCCAGATAAAAGATTTTTTGTTTTTTTATTCAGATCCTGGGGATTTGATTCAAGGTATGTCCCGATTCCCCATAAAACACCCCTTTGAAGCATTTCATGTTCAAGATAATTTCCATCCGGATCAAGGTATGAGAAAAGAATGGAGTTAAATTCCCGTGCAAGCTCTGGACTTTGGCCAAGAATCTCTCCCATGGCCTCGGGTGACCCCCAACCAATTCCACCGGATTCATCATTCAGGTTCCACATGATCCGTCGAAGAACAATCCTGGCTTTTTCCATATTTTTTTGCCCCATTCGTGATCCAAGGGCTCCCATTGCTGCAATACTCCGGAATTTAACCAATTCGTTTTTATGATAAAAATGAGAAAAAAGGTGGCCGACCAGCTGCTCATCAGGAATCTGAATTAACATTTCCATGGCTGTTTCCCGACAGGATTCCAGAAGAATTTCCCCTACCTTTTGTTTTGTTTTTCTTCCATGGGGTTTTGTCATAACCTACCTTTTTTATAAAAATTTTAAGAGCTTATGAAATATAAAAGCATAAAATATACCAGGTAATGAAATGCAGGAGTATGCTAAGTTATGGCCGGGTTGTTGCTGACAATCGCCAGTGGGAATGTCTCAAATCATGGGACATTTTTGTTTCAGGAGACAATAAACCCTTTTTTTTTATATACAAGTGGTATACAAAAGACAATTATTTATAATGATAATAGGATCAGATCTAAATCATGGAAGAATATCTTAACCCAACATACTATATCGACAGTGATCATCCAATAGTGGCTGAGTTCGCAAACCAGAATTGTGGATCAGGTGTTACCCGGATCGAAAAGGCAGTTCAGCTCTATTATGCTGTCAGAGACGGCATCAGATACAACCCCTATAGCATGGAGCCCGGCAAAGAATCCATGAAGGCGAGTTCTGTCCTGGATAGAGGGCAGGGGTATTGTGTGGCCAAGGCAGTTCTCCTGGCTGCCTGTGCCAGGAGTCAGAAGATTCCTGCCAGACTTGGATTTGCCGATGTTAACAATCATCTGAACACAAAGAGGCTAAAAGAATTGATGGGAACAGATGTCTTTGTTTACCATGGCTATACGGAGTTGTTTTTAAACAATAAATGGGTGAAGGCAACCCCTGCGTTTAACCTGGAACTTTGCAATAATTTTAATGTAAAGCCTTTGGAATTTGACGGAACAAAAGATTCTATATTCCATCCCTTTGATAAATCAGGGAACAAACACATGGAATATATAAAGGATCATGGATCATTTGCAGATCTTCCATGGGAGACAATTCTTGCCGGCATGAAGAAAAGCTATCCCCTATATTTTGAAGATCTTGAAAGACGGTTAAAGGACTTTTCCGAGGAAGCCTTAAAAGAAAATCAATAGTATTGCCACACCTTTATTTTTGCCTGAATGCCCCGGACACTTGTTGGGTCAATTTTAATACGGTTTTGGCAGAGTCAAGATCAAGGGAACCCGTGCCACAGCTTGGTGTAATAAATGACTGGGACAGGATAGTGTCTTTACTGATTCCGGTTTTACGGGATAACTCATCCATCTGGTCATGGAGCAGTTGAACCAGTCCCTGGGTGGTTTGTGCTGCAATCAGCTCTGCTTTAGCGGTCGGAACAATTCCCCAGGCAATCAGTTTCCCCTGTCCTAAATAGGCTTTAATCATTTCAGGGTAAAGAATAAATTTATCAAAAAAGGAATATGCATCAAAGCTGATAATATCAATCTTTGAATCCAACAGCATGTCCCATTCTGTGTTGGCGCAGACATGGACACCTGCAAGACCATTTTCAGCATGTATTTCCAGTGCGATTTCTTCAATGCTCTGAATAACATCCGCCTTGGTGATGGTAATATAAGCAGATGTTCCAAATCCGGCCAAAGCCGGTTCATCAATGAAAATAATGGGGACAGCCCCCCGTTTTGAAAATTCACTGGCCTGCCATCTGGCATTCAGGGCCAGCTTTTTTATGGCTGCATCTTTTAGCAGGTCGTTGTAAAAAATATCTTTATTGTTTTCATCTTTTACGGCAGTCCCGAAAGTTATGGGGCCTGTTACCTGGCCTTTCAATGCAATAAAAGGGCGGTTTTTTTCATCGATTTGTTTTAAAAACTCAAAAAAACCTTTTCCCCTTGTACCTGACAGGGCAAATCGTGAGGTGCCAAGATCAGCTCCGGATTCTGTTACAGATAAATATTCTTCAAAAAAGGCAAGAAATTCTTCATCAAATTCAGGCTTTGATGTATCAAGAAGGTTTTTTTCCGAGTCATGGCTAAATCCGGGCAGGCCGGGAAGAAATTGAGGGATCATCCCTTCTTCCCTGTTATGAGGCAATTGCACCCAGAGCGGGATATCAGGAGTGTGCTCAAGAACAAGTTTTGTTGCTTTCTCATGACTGTCCATGGGAAGGCTTCCGATTAACAGGGGCAGGCCATTGGGTTTAAAGTTTTCCATTGTTTGTTTTCCATCCAAAAATTGTTTGCATTATGAAGATTTCCCAACCGGGCAAGACATTTCACATATCCTGCAGAATCTGACTTCGCGCCCTTTTTTATCACTGCCTTCAATGTCAACATCCCTGCCTTCTTCTGCATTTTTTTCCATCTGGATATTGCATTTGATTCTGCTGTATACGCCTGATTTTCCAGGTAACTCATTCTGTCCGTATTCCTGGGCTGAATAAATCTTTTTATTAAAGGCTTTTTGCGGGCATGCTTTTCTGCAATACTCTTTACAGTCAGTACAAGGGTTAAAATCCAGGATTCCTTTGGATGGCAGATCTTCATCCAGCAGCATGACCCTGAGACGAATCCGGGGTCCGAATTGGGGTGTAACCAGCATATTATTTTTCCCGATGCATCCAAGCCCACCGAGAACAGCAGCGTCTTTCATGAAAACAGCACCATGCTCGATATGGTAGGCAAGTTTGATATATGGAATCTTTTTTTCTTTTTCAAGCCAGTCTGCCAGTTTGGAAAAGACAGCGATTAATTTGATATTCCCCTTTGTTCCGCCTTTGAGGCCGTTGAGCCACCAGTCCATATCCGGCTCCCCTAAAGGATGCTCAACTGCAATGACAACAGCAGATTTAGCATTGTCCGGCCATAGGACTTCTCCTTTTTTTTTGCCTTCAACTTGTTTGGTTCCCACACCGCCGAATTCAGCCATTTTCCCTGATATGAGATGGGAGGGAGACTTTTTAAGTTCGGCAACATTCGCGATTCCAGCGAGAGAAGCGCCAAATTCCCGGGCTTTATTGATGATCTGAATACTCAAATCCGCATTATTTTTTTGTGTCAATTGTTTCTCCTTGTTTTTGCGTGACCTTTATAAATTCTACAGGATATCATCGGCAAGTCCCATTGCGTTTTTGGAAAACAATCTTGTATCCATTGCCTTTACATTCTCTGCCACTATGGGCTTAAATTCCATGTGGGCAAGGATATCTTTTTCAATATCAATGCCAGGTGCGACTTCAATCAGCTTGAGCCCTTGTTCGGTCAGAATAAAGACACACCTCTCCGTTATATAGAGAACCGGACGTCCTGTATCCAGGGCCTGCCGGGCACTGAAGGTAATCTGTTCCACCTCGGTTACAAATTTTTTGTTTTTTCCTTCGCTCTTTATTGTGAGGGATGTATCATCAATCTGCACATCAAGCCCCGTGGCTGTAAACGTTCCCAGAAACACCACTTTTTTGGCATTCTGGGATATGTCAATAAACCCTCCCGTCCCGGAAAATTTAGGACCGAATTTGCTGACATTGCTGTTGCCCTGGCCGTCCACCTGGGCAAGCCCTAAAAAGGCAATATCAAGACCCCCGCCATGATAAAAATCAAATTGGGAGGGCTGGGCAATGATGGCATGGGGGTTCATGCAGGCACCAAAAGCTGGGCCCGCAGCCGGCATACCACCGATTATGCCGGGTTCCGCCGTGAGTGTAAATTCATCAAGTACTCCTTCTTCATTGGCCACATTGGCAATGCCATCGGCCATACCAATGCCAAGATTTATCACATAATTTGGCCGCAATTCCATGGCAGCACGGCGGGCAATTATTTTTCGAATATTCAGGTCAAGTGGCGGAACCAGTGCCATGGGTGCCTTTGTTTCTCCGCTGTAGGCGGGGTTATATGGCTCTGCATAGGTCTGCCAGTGATGCTCAGGCTTTCCAATAACAACGGCATCCACCAGAATTCCGGGAATCTCAATATCTCTTGGGCTTAAAGTCCCCTGTTTTGCAATACGCTCAACCTGGACAATGACCTTTCCACCGGAATTTTTAACTGCCATGGCCTGGGCCTGGGATTCCAGTGTCAAGGCTTCCCGTTCCATGGAAATATTTCCCAGTTCATCGGCCGTGGTTCCCCTTAATATGGCGATATGAATGGGAAATGTTCTGTAGGATAAATATTCTTTGCCGTCAAACTCGATCAGGTCAATCATATCCTCGGTTGTAATCGAATTCACCTTACCACCCTGGAGTCTTGGGTCTACAAAGGTTCCCAGTCCAACAGCCGAGATGGTGCGCGGTTTATGGGCTGCAATATCCCTGAACATTTGAGAAAGAACCCCCTGGGGGAAATTATACGCCTGGATTTTATTGTCAAGTACAAACCGGGACAGCAGGGGAGACCCGCCGAAATGACCTGCAATTATTTTCCCAACCAATCCGGGGTGCCCCAGATTACTGAGGCCGGTTGTCTTGAAATCGCCTTGACCGGCACAATATACAAGGGTCAGATTCTTTGGTGTCTGATTTTTGACATACTCTTTGCCCAGGGTGATGATCAGGTCTTCAGCTACACAGGAACCGTGAAATCCACTTGTGGTTACTGTATCTCCGCTTTTTATGAGTTTGAGTGCCTCAACGGCTGACATGATTTTGCTGGTTTTATTTTTCTTTTTAAACATACATCCCTCCATTGACGGATAGAACCTGTCCTGTGATATATGCAGACATGTCGGAAGCAAGAAAGGCAACGGCGTTGGCGATTTCTTCCGGTTCTCCAGCACGTCTTAAAGGTATCTGTCCGATAAGATATTTTTCCACTTTTTCAGGCACAGTTTGTGTCATGGGTGTTCTAATAAATCCTGGTGCCACAGCATTCACGTTGATTTTATATCTTGCCAGTTCTTTGGCCAGGGTCTTGGTGATTGAGATTACCCCGCCTTTGCTGGCTGCATAGTTCACCTGGCCTATATTTCCGATCTGGCCGGATGCTGAAGAAATGTTTATAATTTTTCCATATTGCTGTTCTGACATCATTCTTGCAGCATATTGACAGCAAAGGAATACCCCTTTCAGATTCACATCCATCACCTGGTCCCACTGTTCTTCCTTCATGTCCATCAAAAGAGAATCTTTTGTAATACCGGCATTGTTCACCAGGATATCTATCCTGCCGAAATTCTGCGAAATGGATTCAAACATTTTTTTGACTTGTACGTCATGGACTACGTTGGCATCTGATACAAGGGCTTTTCTGCCTTTGGATATAATTTCCCTGGCAGTTTGTTGTGCATTCTCACTTGAAACATCATTGACAATAATATCAGCCCCCATTTCAGCCAGCAGCAGGGCAATAGATTTGCCGATACCACCGCCTGAACCCGTTACAAGCGCTTTTTTCCCTGTAAAATCCATTTGGTATTCTCCTTTCTATTTATTAGTCCAATAAAATTATCTACATCATTTCAACGGCACATATCATTGCCACCACATAAAGAAAAGCAAAAGTCAAAGGGAACTGGTTTGTCGACCCTGATAAATCCTGTATTGGTCTTGCCCTTATTTAAAACTGATTTTATTTTAACTATTCCTTTTGAAGAAGCAAGCCTTTCTTTTATGGAAATCAATTTTAATGTTTTTCATGTTCGTGCTTTTGGTTTTTTTTAAAAGTTTGAATTATGTTTTTATAGTCTTATACCTAAAAGTAGAGATATGGTAAACAATTCAGATATTTTTGATGTGAAAATTTATTTGCAATTGCCGTGGAAAGAAAAAGAAGGGAAAGACCGGCCATAATCTTATGATTTGACCGGTCGTCTATAGAAGTCAACTCTTTTATGCAATTGGTTCTTGGTAAAATAAAAAAGTAAACGGGTTGTTTTGAAATCCAAAACAACCCGTTTGTGCGATATTATAACTTAAATTTATATTTGTTTAGCTTGGAAACATTGAGTCGTCAATATCCACAGCAACGCTGCTGGTGTTCATTAACGCATTAAATCTGCCAAGGGTTATAGGAAGTTGTGTTTCTACATAAAACTGCAATGATTTTATTATTCCTTCATAGAAAGATTTGTCTTTCTTTTTTGCTTTTTCAAGTTTTTGGGCTGCAATGGTGGCTCTCCAGAGCAGCATCCATGCCATGGTGGCATCCCCTGTTGCATCCTGGAAAGGATGGGCATTGGCAAATGCATTCAATACTTTTGCAGACATGGCCGTCTGGCCCATGTGAATGGCGACTTCTGCAAGTTTGTTCATGGCTTCTTCGACTTTGACAGCCAGTTTTTCGAGCCCTGGTAAAGTTTTGCCAAGCGAAACTGATTTTTGCATTTCACCAAACAGATCCATGATGGGTTTACCTTTGTTCAAGCCCAGTTTTCTTCCAAGAAGATCCATGGCCTGGATACCGTTTGTCCCTTCATAAATCATTGTAATCCTGCAATCTCTTAAGAGCTGTGCCATGGGATATTCTTCAATAAAGCCATATCCGCCATATACCTGCATTCCCTGGCTACAGACCTCAAAAGATCGGTCGGTTACATACCCTTTGGCTATCGGGGTCAACACTTCAACAAATCCCTGGTATTTGTCTTTTTCTTCCTGGGTTGGTGCGTGACTGGCCATATCAGCGCAGTACATAACAAAATAAAGAAGTGATCTCATGCCCTCAACATTTACCTTCATCATCATCAACTGCCGTCTGACATCCGGGTGTCTCATGATGGATACAGATTTGGCATCCGGATTCATGAATTGGAGAAGATCTTTGCCCTGTATTCTGTTTCTTGCATAATCAAGGGCATACATATAAGCCGCTGTCGCACAGGCAAATCCCTGAAATCCCACAAGACATCTCGCTTCATTCATCATCAGGAACATGGCTTTCATTCCTTTGTTTTCTTCACCAAGGAGTGTTCCGATACAATGACCTTTGGACCCAAGGGAGAGTGAACAGGTGCTGTTCCCATGGATACCCAGTTTATGCTCGATGCCGGTACAGATCACATCATTGAATTCGCCCAAAGTTCCATCTTCTTTGACACGATATTTTGGAACAAGAAAAAGAGAAATTCCTTTTGTGCCTTCCGGCGCACCTTCTATTCTTGCAAGAACAGGGTGGATGATGTTTTCTGACAGGTCATGGTCACCACCTGAAATAAATATTTTTTCGCCGGTAATGGTAAATGTGCCGTCATCATTTTTAACAGCTTTGGTGGTCAGTGCGCCAACATCAGATCCTGCCCCGGGTTCGGTTAAAAGCATAGTGCCGGTCCATTTGCCCGTGTACATATTTCTAAGATAGGTTTCTTTTTGTTCCTGGGTACCGAATTTATCCACCAGATGGCCTGCCCCCGCCGTAAGGCCGGGGTACATCATGAAAGGAAAGTTTGCACCGTTGAAATATTCCACCCCGGCAGATGCTATGGTTCTTGGCATCCCCTGGCCCCCCCATTCAGGATCTTCGGTTACAGCAAGCCACTCTCCTTCATTAAATATTTTGTAGAGTCTTTTAAAGGAATCCGGGGTGGTTACCTTGCCGTTTTCAAGAGTGCAGCCCTGTTCGTCCCCTTCTTTGTTTGCAGGTAAAAGTTCTTTGACTGCAAAGTTTTTTGCTTCTGAAATGATAAGATTGATGGTTTTTTTATTAAAATCGGCAAAATTTTCATGGAGCTTGGAAAGATTTTCTGCCTCAAGCTGTTCATGGATTACAAATTCAATATCCCTTCGATCGGAAATAACTTGTGCCATTTTTAAATATCCTCCTGCTATTGATGTTACAAAAATTAATTATTTTAAATTGTTAATTATCTAATAATGAATTGGTGCTCATTGGTATATCGCAATTAATATTTCTTCTGGAACAAGTTATAACGTCGTGATTGATAATTATTTTGAATAATAAAAATAGAAAGTTATCAAAAATATTGTATATCATAAGTCTAAAAGTTTCTCGTCTTTATACCTGCCCTTTGAAAATGAATTCTCATTCATTACATGGAATTTTTAATGTGTCAATGATTATTTTACAAATTTAGAATAATTTTATATGGTTCTTATATGAAAAAAATATTAATAATGCCTGCCTTGATTTTTTACAATACATCTGAGAATGATAATTTTATAAAAAAGATATTACATGGACAAATCAAGAACTGAAATAAAAAAATAAAACAGTCTGATTTGGGCAAAGGAACATGGAAAATATGGAGAAAAATAATTGGATTTTTTTGACAAGAGAAGAAGTTCTGGATGCCATTGCAATTGATTTCCAGCAATATGGTCCCCAGCCCCTGATTTTCCGGGAACTTGCCCCTTTGATCCTGAACAGCCGGTACAGGATTATACAACAAGGAAAAGATACCAGCATATGGATTCAACATGGCCGGGATTATCCACTGCAAAAGATTGATGACAAAGATCTGGGCTTTTATTTTTCCCATATACTGGAGACAACAAAACACCCTTTGAAAATTATAGCCCGCATTTGCGCCATTGTCTTCCAGACCCGGTCCTGTCCAGGGATGTCGCAAGAAAAGGACAGCGATGGTATCTGGATTGAAAACCATATGAATGGGTTTACCTGTTGTCGGTGTGGGCAATGTTGCAGAAGTCTCGGGTATAGCAATGATTGCACAAAAGAAGATTACTTCAGGTGGCAGGCCCTTGGCCGCCGGGATATTATGGAACGGGTCAAGATTGTTCATAAAAGTGGTAAAGACATTCAATACAGAATCTGGCTGGATCAGGATACAGGTGTCATTGCCCGGACATGCCCCTGGCTGAAATCAAAGCCGCAAGAACACTGCTTTAGCTGTTTGATTCAGGATATAAAACCAGAGGTCTGCCAACAATATCCATTTACCCGTAAACATGCAGTCCTGACAGGCTGTAAGGGCGAGTTCTTGCCATTCCTTCAGGGGAAAACCCCTGGCCGGTCTTTAGACCATTGAAGAACCTATCCAGGTCGGGTTGCGTTAACACTGTTGCAGAATCATTTTCCCATAGATTAAAAACACAATTAGTCTACCATTATCATTTCCAACAAGCATTTTTTATTCTATATACGATCGCCCTGACAGAGCTGAGGATTTTTTATGGTTCCGGTTAAGGGCATGATGCCATGCTTTCCCTGGCATAGTCTTGACGAATTAATATTGAATCATTAAACTGTTAGACAGATTGATGATTTATAATAAACCGGTTGCTTATAAACCAAGAAAGATCCGAATGGTTGAAAATCCATATGTTTTTAAAATCCAAAGGTATTCCATCCATGATGGGCCCGGCATAAGAACCACGATCTTTTTTCGCGGCTGTCCTTTATCCTGCTGCTGGTGTCATAACCCTGAAAGCCAGGCAATGCCTTTGAAAAGCAGCATGGAAGATATTGACAGGGTTGCTGATCTTTTGATGGAAGAAATAGAAAAAGATCTTATTTTTTATGATGATTCAGGCGGCGGAGTGACATTTTCAGGAGGAGAACCCTTGTGCCAGCCTCAATTATTATTCAGGCTTCTGGACGAGTGCCGGAAAAAACAGATTCATACCTGTCTTGATACTTCAGGATATGGTGAAGCAAAGGTCCTTTTGAAGGCAGCTCAAAAAGCAGATTTAATTCTTTATGATATCAAGTTGATCGATGAAAACGAACACAAAACGTATGCGGGAAAGAGCGTCGGCCCTGTCCTGGATCATTTAAAACGCTTATCAGAACAAAAAGCTGCTGTCAGGTTGCGGTTTCCCTTGATCCCCCGGATGACAGATACAGATGAAAACATTGACGGGATTATTGCATTTTTAAAAGAAAATACCATTTACCGGGATATTCATATCCTGCCCTTTCATAAGGCAGGTGAAGGAAAATATGAAGTATTGAATATAATAAATTATATGAAAGACATACAACCTCCGAGCGATGAGAGGGTTGTAAAAGTAAAAGAACAATTTGAGTCCAATGGATTCAGTGTAACCTTAGGCGGATAAAATAATGCCGGATAAAAAGAGGGTGGATAAAAAAATGAATTTAAGAATAGAAAGCCTGCGAAAAAAGACCCGGGATAAAAAGGTGACCATATCCCATGAAAGGGCTGACCTTGTTACGGATTTTTACAAGGCCTGTGTCAGCATGGATAAATCTATTCCCGTTCAACGGGCATTGTGTCTGAAATATATTCTTGAAAATAAAAAAATATTTATTGATGAGAATGAACTGATTGTCGGAGAACGCGGCCCTGAACCCAAAGCTGTTCCCACATATCCTGAAATCTGTCTGCATTCTCTGGGCGATCTTGAGATTTTGGATTCAAGACCCAAAGTGTCTTATAAAGTTTCCCAGGAAACAAAGAAAATTTATGCGGAAAAGATTATCCCTTTCTGGAAGGGCAAAACCATGAGGGAAAAAATATTTGCAGCCATGGAGGAACCATGGATTGATGCTTTTAATGCCGGGATTTTTACCGAGTTCCAGGAACAGCGGTCTCCAGGGCATACTGCCGGAGGTGAGTTGATTTACCAGAAAGGGTTTAATGACCTGAAAAAAGATATCAGGCAATGTCTTGGGGACATTGATTTTTTTGAGGATAAAGAGGCCCTTGCAAAACAGGAGGTCTTAACCGCCCTTGATATTGCAGCAGATGCCCTGATTATTTTTGCCAGGCGCCATGCAGATGAACTGGAACAAATGGCAAAAGATGAAACTAATTCTAAGCGGAAAGCCGAACTTGAGAATATGGCCCGGATTTGCCAAAATGTGCCTGCCAATAAGCCGGAAACCTTTCATGAGGCCTTGCAGTATTATTGGTTTGTGCATGTCGGGATCATAACGGAACTAAATCCCTGGGATGCCTATAACCCGGGCAGGTTTGATCAGAATCTGTATCCTTTTTATAAAAAAGATATTAAAAATGGAACAATCACCCGGGAAGAAGCAAAGGAGCTGCTGTGCTGTTTCTGGATAAAGTTTCATAACCACCCAGCCCCTCCAAAGGTGGGAGTAACTGCCAGGGAAAGCAATACCTATGTTGATTTCTGCCTGATCAATCTGGGCGGTGTCACAAAGGATAATAAGGATGGCGTCAATGAATTAACCTATCTTGTTCTTGATGTGATTGAAGAAATGAGACTTTTGCAGCCAAGTGCCATGATCCAGGTGTCACGGAAAAATCCGGACAGATTTATCAAACGGGCATTAAAGATTATTGCCACGGGATTTGGTCAGCCCTCAGTGTTTAATACGGATGCCATTGTCCAGGAGATGACCCTTCATGGCAAATCCATAGAAGATGCTAGAATGGCCGGTGCTTCCGGTTGTGTTGAAGCCGGTGCTTTTGGAAAGGAATGTTATATTTTGACAGGCTATTTTAATCTTCCAAAAATCCTGGAAATAACCCTTTACAATGGCTTTGATCCTTTGATAAAAAAGCACATCGGTCTTAAAACAGGAGACCCGGTAAACTTTAAAACATTTGACGACCTTTTTTTAGCCTATGAAAAGCAATTGGAATATTTTGTTAATATCAAGATAAAGGGTAACAATATCATTGAACAGATTAACGCAAAGTATATGCCTGTTCCCTTGCTTTCCCTTGTTACAGAAGATTGTATAAAAAATGCAAAAGATTATAACCAGGGTGGGGCAAGATATAATACATCCTATATCCAGGGTGTTGGAATTGGAACCATAACAGATTGTTTTTCATCTCTGAAATATAATGTATATGATAACAGCCGTGTTTCTATGGAAAGGCTGCTGGATGCTTTGAAAAAAGACTTCAAACAAAACGATGTTCTTCTTCATCAATTGGGCCAGGCGCCCAAATATGGCAATGATGACGATTATGCAGATGATATACTTAGAATGGTTTTTCATGCATTCCATGGTTTGGTGACGGGCAGGCCCAATGCAAAAGGAGGGGTTCACAGGATTAATCTGTTACCCACCACCTGTCATGTATATTTTGGTGAAATCACAGGGGCCCTGCCTGATGGAAGAAAAAAGGGTGTACCACTTTCAGAAGGGATATCACCGGTCCAGGGTGCAGACAGGTGCGGTCCCACAGCCGTGCTAAAATCCGCAGCAAAGATTGATCATTTAAAAACCGGGGGAACCCTTTTGAATCAAAAGTTTATGCCGGATCTTTTTAAAGAGGAAAAAGGAGTTCAGGCTCTTTTGCATTTAATTCGGTCCTATTTTAAAATGGATGGCCACCATATCCAGTTTAACGTGGTGTCTGAAAAAACATTAAGACAAGCTCAAAAGTATCCGGAAAAGTACCAGGATCTGATTGTAAGAGTGGCAGGATATTCAGATTATTTTGTGGATCTTACACTGGCTCTGCAGGAAGAGATTATAATGAGGACAGCCCACACGCTGCATTAGACTCAGAAACAATACATGCCGGCTGATTGTGCGCAATTTTTTCTTTGAGTGATAGTGCTCTGTTTCTATAAGTGTGATTTTTTCTGCTGGGCTTTAACCTCAAGGGCGCTGTCAAACAAGATGATCTGGTCCTGCCGCAGCAGCAGATCCTTTAAACTGAACACCTGCATTCTGAAAGACTGGTTAAAGAGCCTGTTGACCAGAAGAAGAGAAGAAATCTCCATTTCATGGATTGTTTTTTCCACCACGGCAGTCATGGTTCTTTTGATAAACCGGCTGTCCGTATCTTCAATATTCATAAAGATTCTCAAAAGGTGCTGGTATTGATCCTCTTGATTCTCAAGTTGAAGAACTGTATTCATATTGATGCAGAGTTCTACCAGGCGTTTTCTGAACAAGGCATATTGTGCGTTAAGATATCGATTCTCTGAGCCGTCAAGCTCTTCCATGTTGCCATAAATGCCCTTGAAATTTTTGGTGGCATTCATGACATTCCGTGAGGCAAACATTATACGTTCCATATCTGCCGTCTCTTCATCAGCCAGTTGATGGTTCTGGATTTTAGCATAATAGGTGTAGATGGCGGCATGGAGCAGCTTTATGTTTTCATATTGGTCTTCCAAACGCAGGTTTCGCTTTTTATTGTTTTCAATGGCATCAGCATCAAAAACCAGATTTTCATCTATATTCAGCAATCTCAGATTGTACAACTGACATTTTTTAAGCAGATGCAGGATTTCATTTCTCAAAGCAGAAACAGAAGCTGCCGTTTCTTCAGGAGGCGTTTTATCAATATACAGGGTAAGAATTTCTTTGTGTTCAGGGAAAAGTTTGACCAGCAGACGGGAGAGAAGGCCGATAAAGGGTAGAAAAAGAAGGACACCTATAACATTGAACAGGGTATGAAACATGGCCAGGCCTGTTAATTGTGAGGTCTGGATATCCACAAACTGCGTGGTGAGCCAGATCATAAACGGAAGGCCTATAAAGCAAAGGGAGCCGGTTACCACATTAAAGATCAAATGGCTGGCAGCCACTCTTTTTTTGGGTTGAGCCCCGCCAATGGAACCGAATAATATGGTGATGGTTGTACCAATATTGGCGCCGACCACCATGACGGCCCCGATGTCAAAATTGATCAACCCACTGTTAAGAGCCGCCAGTGTGATGGCCAGGGTAGCGGCACTTGAATGCATCAGGGCAGTTAACGTGGTTCCTATGAGTAAATAAAACCATAGACCGTAATTGGGAATCTGGTCCATTGTGAAATGCTGGGCAAATCCTTCAACAGTTCCTTTCATATAATCAAGTCCTAGAAAAAGAAAGCCAAACCCGATGAGAAGACAGGTGACATGATAGAGTTTTGTTGAAGGCCTGAAGAGAATCAACCCAATGCCGCCAACCCCCACAAAGGGAAGTGCAAAGGTTTCAATTTTGATTTTAAATCCAAGGGTGGCTACAATCCAGGCAGTCAGCGTTGTGCCGATATTGGAGCCAATGATGACGCCGATGGCATTTTCCATGTTCATGACACCGGCCCCGACAAAAGCCAGGACCATCAGGGAAACCGCTGAACTGCTCTGCAATAATGCAGTGACAAAAGCGCCGCTTCCAATGGCCTTTAATCTTCCGTTTGTATATTGTCGGATGATTCTTCGGAATGCTTTGCCGGACAATGATTTTACTGAGGTTTCAAGCAATTGCATGCCGAACATGAATAAGCCCAGGCCTGCCAGAAGTTTCCATACATTGAAATGTTCCATCACTATTCCACCAAAAGAGATTATATAATCTAAAAAATCTGACCTTCCATGGTGTCTGAAGCCATGGTCAATTATCTTTGGGTCAGGACGAAATTTTTATTATATATGAGGACTTATCTTGAGGCAAACAAATTATTAAAATAATTTTTTATCAGGAAAGCATTTTTTGCAAAATACGTTTATATAAAAAAGCAGGCGGCAAAGTGGCCTTTTTCATGTTCGATAAATTCAGGTTCCTCCTGGGAACAGATATCCTGGCGTTTGGGACACCGGGTATGAAACCTGCACCCCGGCGGCGGGTTGATGGGGCTTGGCACATCCCCTATCAATGGCTGTATTTTCCTCTGAAAATTGGGATCTGGAATGGGTGAAGAAGCCAAAAGAGCATTGGTGTAAGGGTGTAAAGGATTTTTATACAATTCCCCAGATTCGGCAAATTCAACGATTTTACCAAGATACATGACAGCGACTCTGTCAGAGATATATTCCACCACAGGCAGATCATGGGAAATGAACAGATATGTCAGATTGAATTGTTCCTGAAGGTCTTTTAACAAATTGATCACCTGGGCCTGGATGGAGACATCAAGGGCTGAAACGGCTTCATCACATACAATAAATTCAGGTTTCAGGGCAATGGCCCTGGCAATACCTATTCTCTGCCGCTGCCCACCGGAAAACTGGTGGGGATACCTTCGCATGTGTTCCCTTCCAAGTCCTACAGTTTCCAGTATTTCAGCCACGGAATTGTCCCTTTGAGTCCTGCTTTTCATCCCATGGACCAGAAGGGGTTCGCCAATGATCTGTGAAATTGATTTTCGCGGGTTAAGTGAGGAAAAAGGATCCTGAAAAATGATTTGCATCTTTTTTCTCAGTCGGCGCATGGCCTTGGGTTCCAGTTCATGGATTCCCTGATCCTGAAAAAATACTTTACCCGATGTAGGTTCTTCCAGTCTTAAAATCGTTCTGCCAAGTGTTGATTTGCCACACCCTGATTCTCCTACAAGTCCCAGGGTCTCGCCTTGTTGAATGGTCAGGCTGACGTTGTCCACTGCTTTTACCGAGGCAACTTCCTTCATGAAGATACCGCCCTTGATGGGATAATACTTAACCAGGTTTTCTATTCTCAGTAATGTTTTGGAATGATTAAGCATATTTTAAACACCGTACCATATGATTTTTACTTATATTACAGATCTGAGGACTTGTGGTCATGCAATCCTTGAAAACATCCGGGCAACGATTTGAAAAATAGCATCCTTGAGGAAGATTGAATAAAGACGGAACAGAACCTTTTATGGTCTGCAGCCTGGCCATGCCCATATTTTTGCCCAGGACAGGTATGGACTTCATCAACCCTATGGTATAGGGATGCCTGGGATTTCCAAATAAGGTTTTTACGTCCGCGTATTCAACGATTTTTCCTGCATACATGACGGCCACCATCTGGGCCATTTCCGCAATCACCCCAAGGTCATGGGTAATAAATAAAATAGCAGCCCCTGTTTCAGATTTCAACCGGTTCATCAGGTCAAGTATCTGGGCCTGTATGGTTACATCCAAAGCTGTGGTGGGTTCATCGGCAATCATAAGTCTGGGATTGCATGCCAAAGCCATGGCAATCATGACTCTCTGGCGCATACCGCCGCTCATCTGATGGGGATATTCATGGGGTCTTTTTTCCGGATCTGGAATTCCAACCTTTTTGAACATTTCAACCACCCGGTTCTTTAATTCCTTTTTGGAAATATTTGTATGAAGTTCAATGACTTCTGAAACCTGGTCTCCCACGGTGAAAACCGGGTTCAAAGAGGTCATGGGTTCCTGGAATATCATACTGATCCTATTTCCCCTGACTTTTCTCATCTGCTTTTCACTGGCTTGTACCAGATCTTTTCCTTCAAACAGTATTTTCCCGCCCACAATTTTTCCCGGAGGCTGTGGGATCAGTCTCATGATGGAATGGGCAGTCACACTTTTTCCGCATCCTGATTCTCCCACTAACCCCAGGGTCTGTCCAGGTGCGATGGTGATGCTGACATTATCAACGGCCTTGGCAATCCAGTCCCTGACAAAAAAATGTGTCCTAAGCTCTATTATATCAAGTAGATTGTTGCTATTCATTTTTAATCCCTCATTCGGGGATCAAGTGCATCCCTTAATCCATCACCCAGCAGGTTGAATCCCAAAACTGCAAATAAAATAGCAAGGCCTGGCAGGGTCATAACCCAGGACGCTCTTAAAATCAATGATCTGCTCTGAGCAATCATTGCACCCCATTCAGGTGTGGGGGGCTGGGCACCCAGGCCTAGAAAGCTTAATGCGGCCGCATCAAGAATGGCACTGGCAAAATTTAAGGTTGTCTGGACAATGAGGGGGCCCATGCAATTGGGAAGAATGGCAAGAAAAATAATTCTGAATTCACTTGCCCCGATGGCCCTGGCAGCTGTTACATAGTCTTTTTCACATTCTTCAAGAACACTCCCCCTGACAATTCTTGCAAATCTGGGGATATAGGTTATTCCGATGGCAATCATGGCATTTTTCAGACTGGGTCCAAGATAGGCAACAATCACGATGGCCAGAAGAATATAGGGAAAGGAAAGAATAATATCCATGAGGCGCATGACAATGTTATCTATCCATCCTTTTTTGTATCCTGAAATGGCACCGATCAGGGTGCCGAAAAAGAAGGCAAGACTAACGCTGATGACAGATACCATAAGTGAGATTCTGGCTCCATAAATCAATCTTGAAAGTATGTCCCGCCCCAGGTCATCAGTACCCAGATAATTTTTGGTAGTACCGCCTTCGTACCAGAAAGGTGGTTTGAGCTGGTCATAAAGGGAGGTTTCAATTGGGTCATGGGGACTGATATAAGGGGCAAATATAGCAACCAGGATGAAAATTACAATAATAATCAGGCCAGCAATAGCTGTTTTGTTCCTCCACAACTGGCTGAGCTGTTCCAGCATGGGATGCCGGTCCAAGGGGTTTCCATTTATTTTTTTCTTGTTCATAAACCTTACTTTTGGATTATTTGATACTGATTTTAGGATTTATTACGGCATAGAGCAGATCAACAAACAGGTTGATCACAATAAAGATGGTGGCAATAATCAATGTGCCGCCCTGGATAACCATGTAGTCCCTCTGCATGACCGCATCATACATCCACTTGCCCACTCCGGGCCAGGCAAAAATAGTCTCTGTCAGGATGGCACCGCACAAAAGTACGCCAAACTGAAGGCCTATGGTGGTGACAACCGGAATCAATGCATTCCTCAAAGCATGTTTGTAAACCACTTTGAATTTGGAAAGTCCTTTGGCCATTGCCGTTTTAATATAATCCTGTTTTAAGACCTCAAGCATGCTGGATCGTGTCATCCTGGCAATAATTGCCGTGGGAATAGTACTTAAAGTCACAGCCGGCATTATCAGGTGCCAGATTGAATCCTTGAGTGCCACCCAGTTTTTAGTGATAATGGAATCAAGTACATAGAAATTTGTTACGACTTCCAGGTCGATCAAAACACTCAAACGGCCGGAAATGGGTAGCCACCCGAGATTGACGGAAAATATCAACATGAGCACCAGGCCCAGCCAGAATATTGGCATACTGACCCCTGTCAAGGCGCCGAGCATGCTCAGGTAGTCAAATATCGAGTACTGCTTTGTGGCGGAAATAATTCCCAATATGATCCCCACAAAACAGGAGATAAACAAGGCGCAAACAGACAATTCCAGGGTTGCAGGAAATCTGTGTTTGATCTCAGTCCAGACCTTTTGCCTTGTAAATATGGTTTCGCCCAGATCTCCTTTCATCAGTCTTCCCATGAACATGCCGTACTGCACATGGAGGGGTTTGTTCAACCCTAAGTGTTCTCTGACCTGATGCAGGGATTCTTCAGTTGCCCTTTCCCCCAGCATCAGTTCGGCCGGATCTCCCGGGGTTAACCGAAGCATAAAAAAGACGATCAATGACACGCCTAAAAGCGTTGGAACAAGAATAAAAATACGTCTGATAATATAAGCTAACATAAGGTTACGATGCTGTGTTTAAAAAGGGAAAGAACTTAGTTCAAGCTCTTTCCCTTTTTGGGTTGGCTATTTAAATGACACGTTTTTCAATCTTACGCTTCCGGTTGGATGCAGTTTGAAATTCACGACATTTTTAGTGGTAGGCCAGGTAACGATTGAATGGGCAATGGGAATCGTTCCCACGTCATCAAAAATCACCTGGAGAGCTCTTTCATAGATTCGAGTACGTTCTGCCTGATCGATGGTGATTTTGCCCTTGATCATCAAATCGTGGTACTCAGCGTTATGCCACTGGGTCCTGATGGAAGGAGAGGCAAGACCGTCAAAAAGAACAGCAAGGAAATTATCTGGATCACCATTGTCACCCGTCCATCCAAGCTGGAACAGATCCATGTCATCAGGCTGTTCCCGTTGTTTTTTAAGGTATGTACCCCAGTCATAGCTGACAATCCTTGCCTGGATACCGATCTTTGCAAGGTTTGAAATCATGGCAACACCGACCTTAAGCCCTTCAGGGTTGTAGGGGCGGGGAACCGGCATTGACCAGAGCGTGATTTCGCCCAGACCTGCGCCATCTTTAAAACCGGCTTTTTCAAGTTCTTGTTTGGCAAGCTCCACATCAAATACGTATCCTGGGATGCTCTGATTATATCCCCACATGGTAGGCGGAATCGGGTTCTTTGCAACCTGGCCCATCCCCTGATAGATATTATCAACAATGGCTTTTCTGTCGAGGGCGTGGGCAACGGCTTTTCTTAAGTGCAGATTACTCTTCCAGGGTTCCTTTGTAAAGTTAAAAGACAGATAGCCAACATTCATGCCCGGCTGAGATATCAGCTGGAGGTTGGGATCATTTTTTGCCAGGGGAATATCTGCCGGATTCGGGAACTGGCAGACATTGATGGAACCGGTTTTAAGCTCAAGGAATCGTACGGAGTTTTCAGGGATAGATCTGAAAATGGCTTTATCAAAATAAGGGCCACCGGTTTTATCCCAATACTCTTTAAATTTTTCAAGAACAATTTTATCATCCTTTACCCAGGAGACAAATTTAAAAGGCCCGGTACCAACAGGTTGTCTTAAAAATTCTTTTGGGTTTGCCAGAAAGGCTGTCGGGCTGATAATGTCGGCGAAATCCATTCCCATATTGGCCAGGAAAGGGGCTTCTACTCTTTTCAGGTTGAATACAACAGTATGTTCGTCAATTGCTTCAATGGAACCGATGGTGCCGTCCATTTCCATGGATGCCCAATACTCAGGCGTTCTATCCTGGGCAGGTATATCATAGCCTTTCCCTATAAATTTAACGTTTTTCTCCTTCATCATTCTGCCGATGGAGAAAACAACTGCATCTGCATTAAAAGCTGTGCCGTCATGAAATTTGACGCCTTTTCTCAAATGGAATGTATAGGTCAGGCCATCTGCAGCAATATCCCAGGATTCGGCAAGGCCGGGCTCCAGGGCAGTTGACTCGTCCTTGTATGCAACCAAAGCTTCAAAGATATTGTCACAGACCATAAATGAATTGCCGTCCGTCTCATAGGCAGGATCAAGTCCTACACTATCGCCGCCACGGCCAAAAACAAAGGTTCCGCCGGGTTTTGGAGCCGCAAGAACCGATCCTGTAAACAAAAACATAAATAATGTTAATAAAATTCCTATTTTTTTCATTTTTCCCACCTCTAAAATTTGGATTTAAAAAAAATAACGATGACTCTTTCCATACCGCATAATAGCCTAATAACAATGTTTTTTATTAATGTCAAAACAATTTGGATTTTTTAGATTTCCATCTATTTTTTTTGAAACACGTAATTTCTTGACCCCTCTGTTAATTTTTGATACTTGCAATTAATTCAAAAATTTAAGTTTTTTTGTTATCAAAATGTACGGGGAAACATATTTTGGTATGTATTTTAATTTAATTAAAGTTAGGAGAATTAAGATGAAAAAATTAATTTTGTTGGTTTTAAGTTTATGTATGGTTTTGTTTTTTATGGGCACGGCAAGTTCCAAAACCTTAAAAGTTGGTCTTGATGCTGATCCTGTATCCCTGGATCCACAGGTTCAACTTTCCGGTGGGATGCTTCAGCTGTCACACTGGGTGTTTGATCCTCTTGTACGGTGGAATAAGGATCATCAAATTGTACCACGTCTTGCTTACAAATGGGAAAGGCTTGATGAGCTTACAATGCGTTTTTATCTTCATAAAGGTGTAAAATTTCACAGTGGCAATACATTTACAGCAACAGATGTAAAATGGTCCTTTGACCGTTTGAAAAAAAGCGTTGACTTTAAAGGACTTTTTGAACCCTTTGAAGACATTACCATTATTGATGATTACACAATAGATATAAAAACAAAAAAAGCGTATCCACTTCTTCTGAATATGGCTACTTATATTTTTCCCATGGACAGCAAGTTTTACACAGGAACTGATGAAACTGGACAACCCAAAGATGCCTGTGTAAAGTTTACACATACCTTTGCAAATGGAAATGAATCCGGAACCGGTCCTTTTGTTGTTGATAAATTTGAGCAGGGTGTTGTCCTTGAAATGTCACGTTTTAAAGATTACTGGGATACAAAATCTCCTGGAAATGTCAGTAAAGTCATACTTTCACCGATTAAAGAAAGTGCAACACGTGTTGCCGCGCTCCTCTCAGGAGATGTCGATTTTATTTCTCCTGTACCGCCAACAGATTTTCAAAGAATTCAATCTGATCCTAAAGTTGATCTGGTGACACTTAATGGTGGACGTATAATTACTTTCCAGATGAATCAGGATAGAGTTGAAGCTTTTAAAAATGTCAAAGTACGTCAAGCAATTTGTTATGCCGTTAACAATACAGGTATTGTTGAAAAAATCATGAAAGGAACTGCATCTGTTGCAGCACAACAAAGCCCAGAAGGGTATTTAGGTCACAAAGCAAACCTTAAACCAAGATTTGATCTGGATAAGGCCAAAGCGCTTATGAAAGAAGCTGGCTATGCTGATGGGTTTGAAGTTACAATGATGGCTCCCAATGATCGTTATGTTAATGATGCAAAAATTGCTGAAGCAACGGCCCAGATGCTTGCAAAAATTGGCATTAAAGTTAACCTTAAAACAATGCCAAAAGCTCAATATTGGGATGAATATGACAAAAGAGCTGCTGACATGATGATGATTGGCTGGCATTCAGACACTGAGGATTCTGGTAATTTTTCTGAATTCTTAACAATGTGTACCAATGCTGATACTGGATATGGCCAGTATAACAGTGGTGCATATTGCAATAAAAAAATTGATGAACTTGTAATTGGTGCTCAGTCAGAAACTGATCTTACTAAAAGAGCTGCAATGCTTCAGGAAATTGAACAAATTCTTTATGATGAAGCCGCCTTTGTACCATTCCATTGGCAAAATCATTCTTATGGGGCAAAGAAGAACTTTAAGATCGAACCCATTGTCAATGCACTAAACTTTCCTTATTTCGGTGACCTTGTAGTCGAATAAGACAGATCAGATAAGGGTATTATCTTATACTATTATCCAGGGGCTGGCAACGCTGGCCCCTGGTTATCAAAATCAACACAATACAAGATAAATTTATGTTTGCATTCATCATAAGAAGAACCATCCAGGCAATCATGGTTATGCTGATTATCAGCTTGATCGGGTTTTCAATAAAAAGCAATATTGGCGACCCGGTAAGAGACCTTGTAGGTGAAAGGGTTACACCGGCAGAAAGAGCAGTAATTGCTGATAAGCTGGGCCTGAATGATCCTTTTTTCAAACAGTATACAAGATTTGTAAAAAATGTTCTTCATGGTGACTTTGGAACCTCTTTAATATATCGGAAACCCTGCCTTGAAGTTATTTTAAAACATGCCCCTGCAACTATTGAACTTGTTTTAGGGGCAGCTTTAATCATTGTTTTTATTTCTTTACCATTAGGTGTGTTCGCAGCCTTAAAACCCAAACATTTGTTTTCCAAATTTATCATGGGTTTTTCTACATTAGGCGTTTCAATACCTGTTTTTTTAACGGCTATTATGTTTATTTATCTTTTTTCTGTGACCCTGGGCTGGCTGCCATCCTATGGCAGAGGTGAAACCGTCGATCTTTTTAATAATGGTTATTGGAATTCAGGCTTTTTAACAATAGATGGATTAAAACACCTGGTTCTTCCATGTATATCCCTTGCATCTATTATGCTGCCTTTATATATTCGCCTTATCCGGTCTGAAATGATGGAGGTACTTGAAACAGAATATATTAAATATGCCTGGGCAAAAGGACTTTCTCCTATGCGTATCTGGCTTGTCCATGCGTTTAAAAACACATTGCTTCCTGTTGTTACCGTTTTTGGTCTGCAAATTGGCATTATGTTTGCTTTTACAATTCTTACTGAAACTGTTTTTCAATGGCAGGGTATGGGCTTTATGTTTTTAGAAGCCATACAGCGAGCTGATATTTCCCTTTTAATTGCATATCTTGTTATTGTGGCAAGTGTATTTGTTTTAGTAAATACTGTGGTTGATATCTTTTATGGATTTATTAATCCCACCGTCAGAATATCAGGAACAAAATGAAAAGTTCATTGCAAAAATTTAAAGAGTCATATTTTCTATATAGTTTCAGGCAAGATAAAGTTGCCATGGCAAGCTTTATTGCAATTGTCATATTTATAATCCTTGCAATAACAGCACCATGGATTGCTCCAATGGATCCCTATGATTCAAACAATATAGATATTATGAATTCTGAAATTCCACCATCCTGGAATGAAGGAGGAGAAAAAAGTTTTCCACTCGGGACGGATAACATGGGAAGAGATATGCTTTCCACAATGTTATATGGTCTTAGGACGTCTATAATGATCGGCATAGGAGCCGTTTCCCTTCAGGCACTCATCGGTATTTTTATGGGATTGTCAGCAGGATATCTTGGTGGGAAAACCGATGCAATACTTATGAGGATAGCTGACATTCAATTTTCATTTCCTTATCTTATGCTTGCAATATTAGTTGGCGCTATATTTCAAATGGTATTTGGAATAGGCAGATATGAACAGCTTGCTATTCCTCTCTTAATACTGATCATTGGTTTTGCTGAATGGCCAATGTATGCAAGAACAATTCGTGCTTCAGTAATGAGAGAAAAAAATAAAGAATATGTTGAAGCTGCAAAAGTCATTGGATTATCAAAAGCTGTAATAATGGTTAGACATGTCTTGCCAAACTCTCTTACATCCTTGATGGTTATTTCAACAATACAGATTGCAAATGCAGTTATGAGTGAAGCTGCCCTATCTTTTCTGGGATTAGGTATGCCGGTTACAATGCCTTCTCTTGGTTCTCTTATCAGGTCTGGATTTGATTATATTTTTTCAGGATCATGGTGGATTACTGTTTTTCCGGGGATTTTGCTTATTATATTTGTCCTTGCCATTAACCTGCTTGGTGACTGGCTAAGAGATGTGCTTAACCCGAAACTTTATAAAGGATAGGATTGTTGAATAATGTCCCACCTATTAGATATTCATGATCTTGAAGTTAAGTTTGCCCTAAGAACAGGCGATATTACTGCCATTGACGGTATAGATTTAACTTTGGACAAAGGAGAAACACTCGGGTTGGTTGGAGAAAGCGGAGCCGGCAAATCTGTTACAGGATTCTCAATAATAAACCTTATAAGCAAGCCCGGATATATTTCAAAAGGTAAAATTATTTTTAACGGAGATGAAATAAGCTCATACTCTGACGAAAAAATGCGTGAAATCAGGGGAAACAAAATAAGCATGATATTTCAGGATCCCATGATGACATTGAATCCTGTTTTTACTATTGGATTCCAGATGATTGAAACTTTACAGGCCCATCAAAAAATTTCAAAATCAGATGCCAGAGATATTGCATTGGAAAAATTAAAAAAAGTCCATATTCCATCGCCGGAGCAAAGGCTCTCGCAATATCCCCATGAGTTATCCGGCGGGATGCGCCAGAGAATAATTATTGCAATTTCTCTTTTGACAGATCCTGCCATTATTATTGCAGATGAACCTACCACTGCTTTGGATGTGACAATTCAGGCTGAAATCATGGATTTGTTACAGGAATTGTGCGAATCAGATAACATGGCTTTGATATTAATTACCCATGATCTCGGGGTTGTGTCACAGGTCACAGAAAAAATTGCAGTTATGTATGCTGGTAAAATTATTGAATGCGGACCAACTGATCAGGTCGTGAAATATCCGGTTCACCCCTATACTGAAGGGTTGATAAAGTCAATACCAGGGACTGTGATAAAGCCGGGTTGCGATCTTGTGCAGATTCCAGGTATGATGCCGACATTAACAAATATACCGCCGGGATGTGCTTTTAATCCAAGATGCTATTTAAAGGAGGCAATCTGTACGACTAAAACACCGAAACTCAAGGATGCCGGCAATGGAGTTTTGGCGGCCTGCCATATGAAATAAAAAAGGGAATGAACAGCAGAAAATAATGAATGAAGATAATATAATACTTTCAATTAAAAACCTGGTGAAGCATTTTGACATTTCAGGTGGTTTTTTGGATCAGATCAGGTTTAAAAAAGGCAAAATTTGTTTAGAGAAAACCACTGTTAAAGCTGTAAATGATGTCTCTCTTTTTGTTAAAAAAGGTGAAACCTTAAGTGTAGTCGGAGAGAGCGGGTGCGGGAAATCAACTCTGGCGCGAGTCGTTTTGGGTCTTTATCCGCCTAACGCAGGAGAAATACATTATGGCGGCAAAAGAATTGATAACCTGAGCCATGAACAAATGCTGCCCTTTAGAAAAAAAATGCAGATGATTTTTCAAGACCCCTATGCATCTTTAAATCCAAGAAAAACAGTGCAGCAGACCTTGGAAGAACCTTTGAGATTCCATCATCCCGAATTGTCCGGCAATGAAATCAATGATAAAATTGATCAGGTCATGGAACAGGTTGGTGTTGACCAGGCCTGGATAAAACGTTACCCCCATGAATTTTCCGGAGGCCAGCGCCAAAGGATCAGTATTGCCAGGGGATTAATTCTTGATCCGGAATTTATTGTGGCAGATGAACCAGTATCTGCTTTGGATGTTTCCATCCAGGCACAGATTCTTAACCTTTTGATGAAAGCCGGCAGAGAAAGGGATTTGACCTATCTGTTTATCACCCATGATTTGTCCGTGGTCCGTCATATCAGCACACGAGTCGCTGTGATGTATCTTGGAACTATATGTGAACTGGCCAAAGCCGAGGACTTGTTTGCTTACCCGCGTCACCCGTATACAAAAGCTCTTTTAAGCGCCATCCCTATTGTTGGTGAGAAACGGTCCAAACAGATTAAACTCAAGGGGGAGGTGCCAACGCCGGTTAACTTGCCGACAGGATGCGTTTTCCATGGCCGGTGTGTGTATGCAGATGATAGATGTATCGATCAGATTCCAGCATTATTAACAATGGATAACGGTACCTGTGTTGCCTGTCATGCAGTGGAAGAAAATCGAGCCATATCTTGACAAGACAAGTACAGGACGCTTTTAAAGCAGCAATTCCCATCTTTATCGGTTACATACCGGCAGCCATTGCATTCGGGATATTGTCAAAAGGCTGTGGTATCACTCTTCTGGAATGTTTTTTATTTTCAGCTGTCGTTTTTGCCGGTGCCAGCCAGTTTATTGCGTTGAATCTGTTAATGACAGGGATGGGGCCGGGCGGGATTATTCTAACTACTTTGCTGGTCAATTTCAGGCATTTTTTGATGAGTGCCTATTTGTCTACTAGAATTGGCAAGACAGCTAAAAAATACCTGTTTCTGATTGCCTTTGGTGTGACAGATGAGGTCTTTTCTGTCCTTTCCTTGAACAGAGGCCAGCTTTCAAATACCTTTGTAATTATATTGCAATTATCTGCTTATTCCGCCTGGGTAGGTGGAACAATAGCAGGCTATGTCATGGGTGGTTTTCTGCCGGAAATCTTGAGCAAAAGTATGGGGGTTGCACTCTATGCGTTGCTGCTGGCTATTCTGCTGCCTGAGATTAAAACATCAGTAAAGGCATTGATTCTTACCATTTCCTCAGGGCTTTTAAACACCATTTTAATCAAACTTGATATCCTTCCAAATGGCTGGACCATCATTGTGTGTATTCTTATCATTGCTCTGGCAGGATCGTTTTTTATTGCCAAAGAAGTTCAGGAGGAAAGCTGTGGATAACCTGATTCCTCTAATCCTGGGTATGGCGGCAGTTACATATGGGCCAAGATTGATACCATTCCTTTTGATGAGCAACAGGGAAATTCCAAAAAGGGTGGATGCCTTTTTAAAATGTATACCCATGGCAGCAATCGGCGCCTTGATTATTCCCGGGGTATTTTCTGCAACGCCGGACATGCCCATGGCGGCAATTACAGGCATGGCTTTCACAATGATTTTTGGCTTGTGGAAAGGGGGCATCATCATACCCGTGCTGGGTTCAGTGGCAGTAACATATCTTGTTTTGCTTAGCGCAGCGTAAAGGTGCATTTATGAATGAAATGATTCATTATGTTACCATTGGAACAGTTCTGGGATTGTCTGCCGGTCTTGCACCTGGGCCTTTGTTGACACTTGTGATCTCAGAAACCATTATGCATGATATCAGGGCAGGTATTAAAGTTGCCCTGGCTCCCCTGGTCACTGATCTGCCCATTATTGTGTTGACAGTATTTATTCTGTCCAGGTTGTCGGGTTTTCATGACATATTGGGCGTGATTTCCCTGGTGGGTGGTCTATTGGTGCTAGTTATGGGGATTCAGGGTATAAAAACCAAAGGTGTGGATATTGATATTCAAAAGACAGGGTCAAGATCTTTGGCAAAAGGAATACTGGTCAATATATTAAGCCCACATCCCTATCTGTTCTGGCTGAGTGTGGGGGCACCAACAATGACCAGGGCAAAAGATCTGCATGTCTTTGCAGCTGCGGCGTTTGTGATAAGCTTCTATTTTTTGCTGGTGGGATCAAAAGTTTTATTGGCTGTCCTGGTGGGAAAATCCAAAACTTTTTTAAAGGGTCGTGTCTATATCTACACCATGAAATTTTTAGGGCTTGCCCTGTGCGTTCTTGCTGCTTTCCTTTTTAAGGATGGGCTCAGTCTTTTAAAAATATTGTAATGGTAAAACGTGCAAGGGCTACACAGATAATTTGCGCAGCCCTTGCCGTTTGTATTAAAAAAAAGATGAAAATTTATTTCCAGTCAAATTCCTTTGAAGTGACCGTGTGTTCCATCCTCTGAATGCGGCGTTCAATGTTTTCAAATTTTCGTTTGATTTTCTGGATGGCCGATTGTTTTGAATGGGTATAGGTATCATAAAATTCCTGGTCTTTTTCATTGTTCAAAGGAGAAACCGGTTCCATCTTTACCAGCAGACCTGCAACGATATACATGACGCCCATTGGCCAGAAACCCGTAAAAAGAAATAAGACCAGGGTAATTATTCTCACCCAGAAAACACTGATATTAAAATACTCGGCAAGTCCCCGGCAGACCCCCATGAAGATACCTCTTCTGGATCGGTAGATCCCCTGGCTTGATGCCAGGGTTTCAAGCCTTTCTCTGAGCCCGTTATAATGCCTTTTGTACTGTTTGAACTTATGGTTTTGTCTATGTCCATAGTGTTGTTTCATTTGTTGAAATCCTTTTTCTGGCGCTCAATCAATATGGTTTCAAGCGCTTCAATCCTTTCTTCCATTTTTGACAATCCATGATATATGTCCTGGATCATTTTAGTCTCTTCTGCCTGGGTCTGTTTTTCGTTTTTGGACAATCCCCCTGTTTTGGAGGCCCTGATAATGCCGATAAATATCAGCCCAAGGGTGGCGATGAAAAGTATTGTCCCGCCAATGCATATTCCTACGATAAGTGCGCCAGTCATCATATAATTACTCCGGTTTGGTTAATCTTGAATGGTTTATTCATTTCTTGTATCATCATTTTTTGAAGATTGGGAGGACTTTAATTTATTGAGCTCTGCTTCAATGTCATCATCTGCCTCCAGAATATCGAATTCCTCTTCAAGTGTTGATGGTCTGCCATAATTGACAAGATCTGCCTCAGCTTCCATTCTTTCGATGTGGTTTTCAAGTTCTTCAAATTTTTGCATTATCTCAGTACTGTCTGCACGCCGTATTTCTTCCCGGGCTCTTTTTTTGCCACTGGCCCGGATATGTCTTTGAACAAGTATACGCTGTTTTTCCCGGGCAGATTTTAGTTTGCTTTCAAGTTCGGAAATGTCATCCCGGTATTGCTCAATGATGGTACTCAGTTCAGTTTGTTCTATCTCAACAGCCTCTGTTTTCTGGGTAAATCGTCTCTTTTCCTGAAGCGCCTGCCTTGCCAATGCATCTTTCCCTTTTTTTACCGCAAGTTCAGCTTTCTGGGCCCAGAAATTTTCTTTTTCCAGGATATCATCCAATAGCCTCCCGACTTTTTTCTGATTGGCAATGGCATTTGCACAGGAAGATTTGATTTCAATCAATGTGTCTTCCATTTCCCTGATCATCAGTTTGATTAATTTTTCAGGATCTTCTGCTTTATCCAGCATGGCACTCATGTTTGATGCTACAATGTCTTTAAATCGTGTGAAAATTCCCATCTTGTTTTCTCCTCATGTTTTGTTTTTATCTTAAACTTAATCTTCTTTTTTTGATTTACAGATACAAATAGCATTTAGCATTTTGCGTGCCAGACAAGAATTATATGATAAATACACTTTGATTTTAAGGGGTTATTCTTATTGACGTCTTCCCGTTACATGTGGTATGTTTTGCCAATCATAGGTTTTATCGACCAATAGTTGACCTGTTTATCAAGCATGCATGATGCCTTGGGAGGGTAAAATGGTTTTATCTGATCAGCAACAAAGGGGAGGCAAGCATTTTTCAACGTCTGAGGCAATAGGGCAGTCAGAGGCGTTCCTTGAATTCCAGGAACTAATATCAAAGGTGGCACCCATTGAACGCCCGATCCTGATTCTCGGAGAGCGCGGCACGGGCAAGGAGCTTGCAGCATCAAAGATTCATTTTTTGTCAAAGAGGTGGCAAAAACCTTTTGTAACATTGAATTGTTCAGCCCTGACATCAACCCTGATAGGTTCTGAGTTGTTCGGGTATGAAAAAGGGGCTTTTACAGGTGCGGGCTCAAGGCAGGCAGGCCGGTTTGAGAAAGCATCCGAAGGTACGCTTTTCCTGGATGAAATCGGGACAATCCCCATGGAGGTTCAGGAAAAAATTTTAAGGGTGGTGGAGTATGGCAGTTTTGAACGGGTAGGCTCCTCTGAATCTATCCATGTTGATGTGCGGATTGTGGCAGCAACAAATGTGGATCTTTTTTTGATGGTGCAGTCTGGTGAGTTTAAGCAGGATCTTCTTGACAGGCTTTCTTTTGAAGTGATTTATGTACCGCCCTTAAGAAAAAGAAAAGGGGACATTCTGGTTCTGGCAAATCATTTTGCAGCAAGGATGGCATTTGAGCTTGGTCGGGATGAAATACCCAGGATTTCTTTCCAGGCATTAAAAGCTCTTGAGGATTATCCCTGGCCTGGAAATATCAGGGAATTAAAAAATGTTATTGAAAGGGCCGTATATAAATCTTTGACAGATACAATTAAAGAGATTTCCTTTGATCCCTTTAATAATCCCTATGGGGATGCTTTGGAAAACAAGATAGCAAGAAAGGAGAAAAAAAGGGATGAATCCCATCTGGATTCGCTGATTCTGGATGAATCAAAAGTCGGCGAGTCAAGTGATATTATAGGTCATATTTTGGAAAAGCCGTTTAGGCAAGCTATTGGCGAGTTGGAATTTTATCTGGTATCAAAGGCTTTAAAAGAATGCCAGTTTAATCAGAAAAAAGCCGCAAAAAGGCTTGGGCTTTCCTATGATCAGTTTCGGGGGATTAAAAAAAAGTATGGCAACAGGGTTTGACGGGAAAAAGATTTAGGTTCATCATAATGAACAAATTGACTCTGCCCCAGAGCATTTTGTTGATTATGTGAACCCCCTATATACAGGATTTAGCTATATTCAGGCAAAGGGTAAAAACAAGTTGACCCGTCTTGTTTCATCCTGTATTATAATCGCTGCTGTGTTCATAATGGTGAACTGTTTTAAATGCAAATTGATTCAATACCTTTGAAAAGGTGAAGATGATAAGAATGGAGATCTTTAGCAATGGATGTTAAAACACTCATAATTTATCCGGAGAAATGCAATAATTGCGGGGAGTGCGAAACAGCCTGCATTAAAACCCGTACAAGTTTAACCAGCCTTGGCCTGTCCTGTATTCGAATCCTGAAGGATAATGAAGATGAGGAGTTCTTTTTCCCCATTGCCTGCAAACAATGTGAAAATCCGCCCTGCATGGCAACCTGTCCCAAAGAAGCGATTTATCGTGATGATGAACTTGTCCTGGTTTTGATTGATCGTCAAAAATGCGTTGGATGCTGGATGTGTGTATCTGCCTGTCCCTTTGGAGCAATGAAACTGGATAAACAAAAGGCCAAATCCTATAAATGTGATCTGTGCGGAGGTGATCCTGAATGTGTGAAAGTCTGCGAGCCTGCGGCCCTTGAATATCAGACGTTTGAAATGCTTAAAATACCCAATATGGTTCATGTGGCAGGAAAACTGGCCCGGTTGGCAAAGCCTTAAAGAGATTTAAGAAGGAACCCTAGGAGATAATGACATGTCCTTTTTTAAAGTAAATGAGAATTGTAATGGCTGTCTGGCCTGTGTGCAAAATTGCCCGGCAGGCGCATTAAATTATTTTGATCAGGAAGCGGGCCGGAAGATAATGCATAATATGTCTCTTTGTGCCAGATGCGGTCACTGCTGGAGGATCTGTCCCCAGGATGCCGTTGAATTTAAAGTTTTGCTGACCGGTAAATTTGACCTGGTAAAAACGTTGGATCTGGTTCATTGCAAAGTGTGTGGAGAACCCATTTATACGACAAGCCTTGAAGAGACCGTGTCAAAGGATACACAAAACAGTGTTGAGCCATTGTGTCCCGATCATAAAGGTTTTGAACCGGTCAATGTATGGAAAAAACTGGCCTCCAAAAGAACTTCCCAATAGGAGATAATGTATGATAGTCGGTGAACATAAACCAATTGAAGAGATTATAGAATCTGTAAAAGACTTTTCAAATGTTCTGATAGTAGGGTGTCAAACCTGCGTGGCTGTAAGCCTGACCGGTGGTGACAGGGCTGCAAGATCAATGACTGAAGCCCTTGCTCATGCTTTTAAAGATAGTAAACCCCTTCATATTTTTGAAAACAGCATGCTGGAAAGGCAATGCGAAAAAGACTGGATCAAACCATTTTTTGATCTTCCCCAAGGCGTGGATGCCATTTTGTCCCTTGCCTGTGGTGCAGGTGTTCAAACCATGGCAGATATATTTAAAGGCATTCCTGTTTTACCTGGCTTGAATACAACCTTTCTCGGGGCCCAGGATGCCCCAGGTGTCTTTAATGAGAAATGTGCGGGATGTGGTGATTGCCTTCTCGGGTTGACAGGTGGTATATGCCCCATTGCCAGGTGTGCCAAACATCTCCTTAATGGTCCATGCGGTGGATCATCAAAGGGGAAATGCGAGATCAGTATTTCTTTGGGCCGGGATGTTGAGTGCGCCTGGCATTTGATTGTTGATCGTCTCAAAGAGCTTGGCAAGCTTGATAACTATGAAAAGATAAGTGAAGCGAAAAACTGGACTCCCGGTGGTGCCGGCGGCCCAAGACAGCTTGTTCATCCCGGAGAAACACCGTTTTAAAAGTATTTGATTCAAAGTGGGATCTAAAGTTTGGCCACAATAGGATATTTAATTTTCTGCAAGGGCTGAAGGGAATTAAAATTAATTTCAGGGTTATATTTTCTTAAGAGCCAGAAAGGAATTTCAAGCTCATTTAAACAGAGAGTCCATATATTATCCCCATTTTTTACTACATAAATATCAATTCCTTGAATTAAAAAAGATTCAAAAAAATCTTCCTCAATTTCTTTGTGATATTCATACCGCTGTTCTTCAAATTCCAGAATAGTTTTTTTCCTCATGGAGATTTTGATCTTTTGATCAATGGAAATGGGTGTCCCATATTTAAACCCGTTCAAGGCCCGGATTTCCTGGGTCGGAATCTGGAGCCAGTCTGCATAATGCCCTAAAGTTTCTTCTGTTTCAACTTTAATCATCCCGATTATAAGGTTACCTTTTGAATAGGTTTGAAAAACCTTAAGGTTGCTTGTCACAATGTTCGGGTTTATGTAAGCTTTATCTTTTACCGGTTGTGCAAGAGGTTCTGGTATCGGCTCAAAAACTTTTTTTTCTATTGTTCTTTCTTTGACCCTCATTTCCTTTGGGACCATTTCCGGGCTTTTTGGAGTTTCGGGCTCCTTTTTTGCAAGAATAATTTCATCTTTAACCGGGATCCTTAAATTTTGGCCAATATAAATGGTTGCCCCACGATTCAGGCCGTTTGCAAGAATCAAATCATGCAGTTTCACAAAATGGAGCCTGGCAATGGCGCCCGCAGTGTCTCCTTTTTGAACTCTATGAAATCGGCTGGGCTTTTGTTTGTCCTTATACAATGCCGCTATATGGTTATTGATATCATGCATGGTCAAGGTCTCTGGAAACTTGAGGCTGAATCCTCTGGGGATATATTTTTGCCCATTAAAAACCGGTTTTCGTAAGGATGGGTTAAGGGTTTGGATGTCCTGAATACTGATGTTCAATCTATTGGACAATTCTTTTATCGGCAGATACCCTTTTGTTTTGAGCACTTGAAATGTGACGGGTTTTTTTAATACGATGTCTCCAAAATATTTTTTAGGATTTTTTGCAACTATTCTGGCTGCCAGAAATTCAGAATAAAAGTTTCTTGATGCAAATTTAAATGAACGGCTGTGATAGGATTCGAAGATTTTTTCATAGGAACCTTTTGATTTTTTGGCTCTCATCATGCCAGCCCTGCCATGGTTGTAAGCTGTGATTGCTAATGGCCATTCTTTAAGTTCGGCGTAATTTTTTTTTAACAGGCGGGCAGCCGCATCTGTAGAGATATAAGGGTCCCGCCGTTCATCCACCACATAACCGATCTTCATGTATTGACTGCCTGTGGAATGTGTAAACTGCCAGATACCGGCAGCACCGAATTTGGAATAGGCACTGAAATTATAAGAAGATTCAACACAGGGTAGATAAATAAGATCAACAGGAAGACCATAAGATCTGAAAATACGCTTAAACTCATCAATGACTGTACCTGAACGGATCAGGCCGGCCTTAAATTGTTCTTTTATTCCGGTTTGGCATCTTATGTTAAAGGCTGCATTTTTGAAATCTGATGGGTTTGTACGGGGACCGAAAAGTGCTGCAACCCGCTTCTCTTCTTTTGATAAAGGCTTTTTCCCCTGTGAAAGAGTTAAGAGAATATTTTTGTACTTTTGTATCATGGCTTTTTTTATTTGTTTATTTTTCCCGATGGCTCTTGCTGTCGCAGATGCATCAAGACTGACAACGTCATAAATAATTCCAAGGTTCCTGGCGTCATGGATAACCCCCTGGGATTTTGAAAATTTTGTAAATATATCTATCCAGAATTCAACATTGGGTTTAATGGATGGATAGATGGGGAAATCTGAGGCCGAAATATTATTGTCCTGAGTGGTAGCAGACAACAGCGGGAGGGGTGCTGTTAAAGAAAACCAGAGGCACAGGAAAATAAGGGCCATAATTGTTTTTAAAGATCGATTATTCCGGTTCAATACACGCCGATAAGAAGCAGTCATGAAATTTCCCTGTTTATATCCATCAAGATTTTTATCCTTTATTTTTTAAAGTCTTGTGGATAAAATAAAGCTAAATATGATAAAAGTCAAAAACAATACAACAATTGATAAAAGGAGCCATGAGAATAGATGGGGGAAACACAGGATAAATACAACCGAAACTATCCCATTTCCTGGGAACAGCTTCACAGAGATTCAAAAGCCCTGTCATGGCGGCTTCATGACAGGGAAAAACCATGGAAAGGGATTGTTGCAATCACACGGGGCGGCCTGGTTCCTGCAGCAATCATTGCCCGGGAACTTGGGATACACTATATTGATACAGTCTGCGTCACAAGCTATGACTGGAAAGCCCAGGGAGAGGCAAAAGTCCTGAAACCGGTTGAGGGTTCAGGTGAGGGCCTTTTGATTATTGATGATCTTGTGGATACGGGCGCAACAGCAAAGGTTGTGAGAAATATGCTGCCCGACGCTTATTTTGCAACGGTATATGCTAAACCAGCCGGCAAACCCATGGTGGATGCCTATGTGACCGAAGTCAGCCAGGATACCTGGATTCTTTTTCCCTGGGATTCAGAGTCACGATTTGTTGAACCTATTGTCGGGAAATGAATAAAACCTGCCCGGAAGTTTAAATAATACTTCCGGGCAGGTGATCTCATCATCTTTTTTTATCTATGATATTTCTATGGGCCATCAATCTGATGGCATTGATTTTGATAAATCCTTCTGCATCTTCCTGGTTATAGCCGCCTTCAATATCCATGGAAGAAAGATCCTGGTCATAAAGGGAAGAAGGGCTTGTCCGGGCAACGGGGTATGCAGTGCCCTTGTAAAGTTTCAAGGTGACTTCGCCGTCAATGACTTCCTGGCTCTTATCAATGGCCACCATGAGAAATTCCATTTCAGGGCTGAACCAGAACCCATTGTATATCAGTTCTGCAAATTTGGCAGACAGCATATCTCTTAACCGCATTACTTCGCGGTCCATGGCAACGCCCTCAATGTCTTTGTGGGCTTCGTGGAGAATGGTGCCACCCGGGGTTTCATATACGCCGCGGGATTTGATTCCCACGAACCTATTTTCAACCATGTCGAGCCTGCCAATGCCATTTTCTCGCCCCAGTTGATTGAGGTATTCAAAAAGTTCAAGGGGGTCAGTTTTAATTATATTATTTTCAAGATTCGTGACTTTAACCGGGATGCCGTCCTTGAATTCAACTTTAATCTTTGTGGGTTTGTCAGGGGCTTTTTCCGGGGACACTGTATGGGAATAAATACTTTCTTCGCACTCATGGGCTGGATCTTCAAGGATGCCGGCTTCATGGGAAATGTGCAGCAGGTTGTCATCTTCACTATAGGGTTTGGATGCAGACTGTTTTGTCGGGATACCGTGTTTTTCAGCATACTCAAGAAGATCGGTTCTCCCCTTGAAAGCGTTTAAAAATTTAGCGTTTTTCCAGGGGGCAATTACCTTGATTTTTGGATTCAGTGAATAGTATGACAATTCAAATCTGACCTGATCATTTCCTTTTCCTGTTGCGCCATGGGATACATACTCAGCACCGACTTGTTTTGCAATCTCTATCTGTTTTTTTGCAATGATGGGGCGGGCAATGGCTGTTCCTAGAAGGTATCGCCCTTCATATATTGTATTGGCTTTATACACGGGAAAGATATAATCCGTGACAAATTCTTTTCTCATGTCTTCGATAAATACTTTGGATGCACCAATTTTTAATGCCTTTTGTTCTGCAGCCGGAAAGTCTTCCTTCTGGCCGATGTTGGCCATATAGGCAAATACTTCATAGCCTTGTTCCAATAGCCATTTTAATATAACAGAGGTGTCAAGCCCGCCTGAATAGGCTAGAACAACTTTTTCTTTTGACATTGGATCTCCTTTATTCTCTTAAATTCCAATCGGGTTTAAATTTCATGGCCCATTAATGAAGAAAAAAATGTAAATAGTCAACAAAAAATGAATTTGGGGATTTCAATATTTGACCGTCCTTTCATGGCTGAGAAGCCAAAGGAATTGCTAAAAATTTCCCCAGGGCGAGTTTTGTGGATATCTTAAAAGAAAATTTTACACAAGCGGAAGCAAAAATTGCCATGATGCTTCCTTCAACGGACATACCGTTCCACCGTTCCTTGAAACCCGATATCCAGGCAGTTCTTCCCCACGATTATATGGACAGGGTCATTCAATTTCCTGGAAACGTATAAACAGGGCCAGTCCAAAAAATACAAGTCCGATACCGGCAATGGCAAGGCTGTTGGGCAAAGGTGCGTTAAGGATTACCATTTCCCCGATAAGCGCAAAGATTACCTCACTTGCCTGGGTTGCATCAACGGCCGCAAGTTCACTTGGCTTTCTGGCTTTATTGCGTGCCATCAAGAACAGACTGGTCGCAATGACACCTGAAAATAGGGCAACCAGAGCAGTGCTGACCACCTGGCCGGATGATGGCAGTTGCGGTCTTATGATGGCAACCAGTATCAACCAGAAAGGCACACAGCCCCATGATAACAGAAGCACTTTATGAAAGGGGTTTTCCAAAAGGGGATTATTAATATCAGGAAGAAATCGATTCCCATTCATGGCTTCCCACACGAGCTGATTTCCGATGGGATAACAGAATGCAGCAATTAAAACAGGCAGGACCCCCATGCATAATTCTGTTAATGATAACACCTGCATATGACTCAGATTGACCATTAACACCCCGGCAAAGATGATGATGGAAAAAAACCATACCTTTTTGGGAAAGGATCGCCCAAAGCAGACCAACACCACAAGGGTTGCAATAATCGTCAACTGCCAGGTGGCAGCGATCACCCATCCGGGGGAATGATCTGCACTAAAGCAGATCAATGAATAGAATCCGCCAAAGCCAATGGTTCCTGTCAGGGTCCAGAACTTCCAATGGTTTAAGAAAAGCCGAATCAATCCTTTTATCGTATCAAATCCTTTAAACACAGAAATAAACCCGATTAAAATAAGGATCATAAAGGCATATCTAAGGCTTGCCGACCATAGCCAGTGCCCGCCTTCCAGACTCATCATCCGGTTCAGAATAAAGGTGGTACTAAAAAAAAGGCCTGACAAAAGACCGATAGAAATTAATGAAATCATATTTTATTTATTTTATTCCTGTTTTCTTTTCCCAGCGCATTAAAATGATTCATCTGACCCATATATCAAAAAAGCATGGATCACAAATCCTTTTCTTTTTCTTGCAACATAACCTTAATTATGTGGCGAGTTTTGTTTTTTCATGAGTATTGGAGTTTCATTCAGGGATTTTTGCAAATCGTTATACTCCATGACCTTATGGATACTGTTTGAATGGTTGAATATTTGAAAAGTTATAAATAGTTGCAAGTTATGGCTTGCTTCCTATAAAGAGAGTTACAATTCCAAATGTCATTTGTTTGAATCTGATGCCTTCAAAGCCGGCCTTTTTCATGATTTTTGAAAATTCTACAGGGGTGGGGAATTTTAACACAGACTCGGGCAGGTAAGTGTATGCATTGTTGTGCTTTGAAAAAAATGAACCGATAATGGGAAGAATTTTTTGAAAATATAGAAGATATAATGAACGGAAAACTCCTTTTTCAGGTGTGGTTAACTCAAGAACAGCAAGTCGGCCGCCATTGTTCAGGACCTTGAAAAATGAATTGATAGCCCTTTGCCTATCCATGATGTTTCGGATACCAAAGGCAATAAATACAGCATCAAAAATATGATGCTGAAAAGGGAGATTAAGAGCATCCGCGTTTAAGAGAATTATGTTTTTTTTATCCTGGTTTATTAATTTTTGTTTTCCAAGTCTTAACATGCCAAAGGAAAAATCAAGCCCGAAAATCCGGGAACAGCCCATGAGTTGAGTATTTACCTCCAAAGCCACATCACAGGTTCCGCATGCCACATCCAGAACCCTGCTGTTTTTTTGAAGATTTGCAGCCTTTACCATATGGGTTCTCCAGACAATGTCCTGCCGCATACTCAAAAGGCGGTTTAAAAAATCGTATTTTGGCGCAATGCGGTCAAACATGTCTTTGACAAAATCAAGTTCTTTATTCATCGTTGACAACCTGGATTTCTGAGTTAGTTTAAGATGTTTATCAAGGCAGGTTGAAAAAGTATCATAATAAAGGGAAGAATACAATAGAATGGTTGGAGCTCAGATGACAGAAAAACGTGACTATTATGAAATACTTGGCGTTGCAAAAGATGTTTCAAAACCGGAATTAAAAAAAGCATATCGGAAACTTGCCATTCAATACCATCCGGATAAGAACCCGGATAATAAAGAAGCAGAAGAAAAATTCAAAGAAGCATCTGAAGCCTATGAAGTGATCAATGATGATCATAAACGCCAGATTTACGATCAATTCGGTCACCGTGGGCTTGAAGGTGCCGGTCATACAGGCCCCAGCGGATTTGAGGATATTTTTTCAAGTTTTGGTGATATTTTTGAAGATTTTTTTGGATTTGGTTCAGGAAGCAGTCGTGGTAACAGGGTTAGAAGAGGGTCTGATCTTAGGTATAACATGACCATAGATTTTATGGAGGCTGCCTTTGGCACTGAAAAGACAATCTCCATTCCAAAGCTGGATATCTGCGATAGCTGTAAAGGATCAGGATGTCAGGAAGGCACAAGTTCTGAGACATGTTCCCATTGTCATGGGACAGGGCAGTTTATTCAAAGCCAGGGTTTTTTCAAGGTAAAAACCACCTGTCCTTATTGCAAGGGTCAGGGAAGTATTATCCCCAATCCCTGTAGAAAGTGCAGAGGGGCCGGCAGGGTTGAAATAACCCGGAAGGTTCAGGTGAAGATTCCGGCAGGAGTTGATGTTGGATCAAAACTTCGGCTGACGGGAGAAGGCGAAGCATCCCCGTCTCCTGAAGGGACTGCCGGAGACCTGTATGTGGTGATCAATGTCAACCCCCATAAATTTTTCCAACGGGATAACATGGATATTATCTGTGCCATTGACATTTCATTTATCCAGGCAGCACTTGGAGATGAAATTACCATTCCCACCCTGGTGGGCGAAGAAAAATTTAAAATTCCTAAAGGTACCCAGTATGGGGATGTTTTCAGGCTGAGAGGGGAGGGAATCGCCTCGCTTAGAACGGGCCGAAGAGGTGATCAGATTATCAAGGTTATCATAAAAACACCCACTAAATTAAATCAAAAGCAGATAAAATTGCTGGAAGACTTTAATAAGCTGGATTCAAATAAAATCTCAAACAAGCTGAAAAATCTTTTCAAGAATATTTAAGGCAATTCAGGGACAAACCATGTTTGAACTTAAGGTAAAAACTCGTTTTGCAGGTGCCCATCAATTGACAATGGTGGGGCAAAAATGTGAAAATTTGCATGGGCATAACTGGTACATCGAAGTTTGTGTTACAGGGGAAAAATTGAATTCAGCCGGTGTGCTTGCTGATTTTGGTGATATAAAAAAGGTAGTGAGAGGGGTTGTCAAAGGAGAACTGGATCATAAATTTTTAAATGATCTCAAAATGTTTGAGGGTGTACAGCCTACATCAGAGCGAATTGCCGTATATATTGCCCATAGAGTGCAGGCACTTTTAGAGCAGGGTCAGGGTGAAGAGATAAGAGTTTCAAAAGTCATGGCCTGGGAATCGGATGATGCCTGTGCCACTTATTTTCCAGAACGATGAGTATTGAGCAATTTTTATAGTTGTGCCTTTCTTCACCACTCACCATTAATAATTAACCATTAATTTCGATAATCCGTTTAGCAGGGATAATACCTGTTGCCGCAGCCGATACAATATTGCCTGCAACTCCAGGGCCGTCCCCCGCCACATACATCCCTTTAATGCTGGTTTCAAGATAGTTGTTTGATTCCACCTGTGTGGCAAAGAATTTTATTTCCGGTGCATAAAGCAGGGTCTCATCGTTGGAGACACCAGGAATAACTAAATTCAAGGATTCCAGACCTTCCCTCAGGTTCGTCAAAATTCTTTCAGGCAAAGCCATGGCAATATCACCGCAAACTACATTGGTCATGGTTGGTTCAATATACCCTTTGCTGATTCTGTTCCAGGTCGAGCGTCTTCCTCGTTTTAAATCTCCAAACCGTTGTAAAATAGCTTTGCCACCGCCAATAATGGTGGCCAGCTTCCCAATGGATTCGCCATAGGCCTGGTTATCCGTGACAGGCTCTGTTAAAACCACCTTTGAAAGAAAGGCAAAGTTTGTGTTTGAAGACTTTTTACCTGAATAGGCATGACCGTTTACACAGACAAATTTCTTGTAGTTTTCAAGGGAAATAAATCCGCCCTGATTAGTGCAGAAGGTTCTGGTCTGGTCATCATAAGTGGGGGTTTGAATAAAAAAAGTAGGATCATAAATAATATTACAAAGGTCATCCATGATGTCATTATGTACTTCAACTCTGACCCCGACTTCTATTCCCCTCTGACTCAGATTAATTCCGTGTTTCTGGGCAATGGAAGCCATCCAGTTTGCCCCGATTCTACCAGGAGCGAGAATAACATTGGAAGCCTCATATTTGGCTTTATCTGTTATAATTCCCTGGATGTTACCATCTTTTTCAAGGATATCAATTACCGTTTCCCTGGTTTTTATCTCAAGCCCTTTTGACTGGATATACTTGGCCATCCCTGCAATATAGGTTGGTAGGTTGTCTGATCCTAAATGCTTTTGCTTGATCAGTAAAAGGTCAATCCCAAAACGTTTCGCCTCTTTTCTAATTTGTTTTGCCTCTTCCATGTTGGTGGGAAAAACAGGCCCATCCATTTTGAATTTTGTAAAAATCTTTTCTGTTTCATCAATCAGATCCTGGGCAGAATTCAAAGACATAAATTGAGTTAGGTCTGTCTTTCCAAGCCTGGGAATGAAATTGAGCTTTCCATCGGAATAAAGACCGGCACCGCCGATTCCAGACAGAATATTGCAAGGATCGCACTGGATGCATTTTTGAAGATTATGGTTTGGGCATTTTCTTTTTAAGGGGCTTTTGCCTTTTTCGATTAATAATACATTTAACTTGGAATGTTCCGTTAAATAATAGGCCGCAAAAAGCCCGGCAGGACCACCGCCCACGATAATTACATCATACGCCATATATCACCCAAATATTAAAAATTAGAATCATATCTTAATAAACCGGTTTCATAATGATAGCAAGCCTCTTTTTTTGTATGAGAAAATATATGAAAAAGCTTAAGGGAAAGCGCAAATACTTGCCAAGAAACTTGTATGTTGTTATACATTGCGTTTAAATGGTATGGATAATATGAAATAAAAGCTTGAGGTTTATAAATTGGGTGAGAAAAATAAGGGTAGATTTATTGTTTTTGAAGGCATTGACGGGTCTGGGAAAAGTACTCAGATAAAGAATATATCTAAGCGGCTGGAGATCTTGGGAAATAAGGTCTATTCAACCTTTGAACCCACTGACGGCCCAATTGGATCACTCATCCGGCAGATGCTTTCAGGAAAACTTGCGACGGATCAAAGAACCATTGCCTCCCTTTTTGCTGCTGACAGGACAGACCATCTGGTGAATCATGACAACGGGATTCGCCGCAAAGTTGATCAGGGACAGATCGTATTGTGTGACCGGTATTATTTTTCATCCTATGCCTATCATGCCCAATATATTGATATGGAATGGGTGATCCATGCAAATTTTCTGAATGCAGAGATCTTAAGGCCTGATGTGACAGTTTTTATTGATGTTGATCCGGATATTTGTTTTGAGAGAATAAAATCAAGCCGCAGCAATTTTGATATGTATGAGAAAATTGATGTCATGAAAAAAGTCAGAGCCAACTATTTTCAAGCCTTTGATACATTGAAGGACCTTGAGAAAATTATCATCATTGATGGCAACACCACCATGGAAAGGGTTGAAGATAAGATTTTTAATGAAGTTAAAAAGATTATTAAAGGTGATTCGAAAATTTGAGCCTGACAAAGGAATTGGGAAGATTGCCGGGTTTTTTCGGGCACTGAATAAGCTAAAGGCAGACAAAAGATATGGGAGCGAACAATAAAAAAAGAGTTTGTGTCATTGATGGCCAGGGGGGTGGCATAGGGTCAGCTATTATTAAGAAACTTAAAGAGCGGTTTGAAGAGAGAATAGAAATCATAGCTCTTGGAACCAATGCCATTGCCACGGCCCAGATGCTGAAGTCAAAAGCAAATAAAGGGGCTTCCGGCACTAATGCCATTGTTCAGACTGTACAAAAGGCCGATGTCATTATCGGGCCTGTGGGGATCATCATGCCCCATGCAATGATGGGAGAGGTGACACCGCTTATGGCAGAAGCCATATGTTCTGCCGATGCAAAAAAAATTCTTCTGCCTTTGACCCAGGAAAACCTGGAGATTGTCGGGGTGAGCGGGTTACCCCTGCCTCAACTGGTAGATGAACTATTGGATAAACATTTATTTTTTTTATAATATAAGGAGTGATGGTGTAATGTGTGAGGCAAATGCATATTTACTTGAAAATGACGGCACGCCTGGCGAGTCTGGCAAGCCTGAAGAAACATTGTTAATGGAAGCAGTTGACAGGGTTGAACCGGATGAAGACGGTATTCTTCTTGTCTCTATATTCGGCGAACAAAAATTTATTAAAGGCCATATCCACTCGTTATCACTGGTGGATCACAAGATATATATTCAACAGAGTAGTAGTGAGATATGAGTAGTGAGGAATAAAGTTGCAGCTTTGCTTTTGTATCCCTCACATCTCAAATCTCACTACTCATAGATTACCAGCCCAGGGTTAGATAATCGTGTATTGAGTTGGCTGCAGCCCTTCCAGCACCCATGGCCAGAATAACTGTTGCAGCACCCGTTACAATATCTCCCCCGGCCCAGACACCTTTTTTAGAGGTTTTTCCGTTTGCAGGATCAGCAACAATATTGCCCCATCTGTTCAGGGCAATATCAGGTGTTGAATTTGTGAGCAGAGGATTGGCATTTGAACCCACGGATACAACCACAAGATCGCAGTCAAACTTGAATTCTGATCCTTCAATGGGAATAGGTCTTCTTCTTCCAGAGGCATCGGGTTCGCCCAATTCCATTTTAAGGCATTCCATTCCTGTCAGGCGGCCATTTTCATCACCAAAGAATTGAGTGGGATTGGTCAGAAGAACAAATTCAATCTTTTCTTCTTCAGCATGGTGAAGTTCTTCCTCTCTTGCCGGCATTTCATCACGGGATCTTCTATAGACTACTTTTACAGATTCAGCCCCTAACCTCATGGCTGTTCTTGCAGAGTCCATGGCAACATTGCCTGCACCCAGGACAACCACATTCTTACCCCTGGCAACGGGGGTGTCATATTCAGGGAAAAGATACCCTTTCATCAGATTGGTACGGGTCAGGTATTCATTTGCCGAATAGATGCCGATCATGTTTTCTCCGGGAAGATTCATGAACATTGGAAGACCTGCTCCAACTCCTATATATGCAGCATCATAGCCTTCTTCAAAGAGCTCATCAAGGGTGACGGAAGCTCCGACCACGAAATTGCATTCAATATTTGCACCCATTTTTTCAAGGGTGGCAACTTCCGAGGCAACAATTTCTTTTGGAAGCCTGAATTCAGGTATCCCATAGACCAATACGCCGCCGGGTTTGTGGAATGCTTCAAAAATGGTGACGTCATGCCCTTTAAGTAAAAGATCTCCTGCAACGGTAAGGCCGGACGGACCAGACCCTATTACTGCTACTTTCTTGCCGGTTCTTTTAGCAACAACAGGGGATTCTCCTGAGCCGTTTTTTCGTTCCCAGTCAGCTGCAAATCTTTCAAGATATCCAATGGCAACAGGCTCACCTTTTTTGCCCACAATACATTTTATCTCGCATTGTTCTTCTTGGGGACAGACACGTCCGCAAACAGCGGGAAGCGCATTTGTTTCCCATAATTTTTTTGCAGCGCCTGAAAAGTCATTTTCAGCAATCAACTTAATAAATTCTGGTATTTTAACGGAAACCGGGCATCCTTCCACACATAGCGGTTTTTTGCATTGAAGGCATCTTGAAGCTTCCAGCATGGCCATTTCAGGGGTAAGTCCCAGGGGCACTTCTTCAAAATTTCTTCTTCTAATATCCGGGTCTTGTTCGGGCATTTTTGCCCGCCCCACTTTTATTTTTTTATCTGCCATTTATTCCTCCATATAACCAATCGAGATAGTATATTTTATAATGCTTTAGATTTTTCAAAGGCCTCATAGCTTTTCTTTTCATCTTCAAGATAAGAAGCAAGACGCTTGGCCAGTTCATCAAAATCTACTTTGTGTGCGTCGAATTCAGGACCATCCACACAGGCAAATTTGGTATCATTACCTATAGTCACTCGGCAGCAGCCACACATGCCTGTGCCATCCACCATAATGGGGTTAAGACTGACTAGGGTTTTTACATTTTTTTCTTTGGTGATAAGGCTGCAGAATTTCATCATGGGGATAGGGCCGATGGCAACAACAAGGTCAATATCTTCTTTTTCCAAAACCTCTTTTAATACATCGGTCACAAATCCATGGTGACCTTTGGACCCGTCATCCGTGCAAATATGAACATTATGGGATGCGGCCTTCATTTTTTCTTCCATGATCAATAGATCATAGCTTCTGGAACCCAATATGGTTGTCACTTCATTGCCGGCTGCCTTAAGGGCCTGGGTGATGGGATGAAGAACCGCGATTCCGGTTCCGCCGCCGACACAGACAACTTTTCCAACTTTTTCAACATGGGTGGGTTTTCCAAGGGGACCGATCAAAGCGTAGTATTCATCTCCGACCTTTAAATCTTTAAACCGGGCAGTTGATTTTCCAATTACCATGTAAATAATGGTAATCGTGCCTTTGTCCGGGTTTGTATCTGCCATGGTCAAAGGGATGCGCTCTCCTGTTTCATCTGCCTGAAGAATCACAAATTGACCGGGTTTTGCTTTTCGTGATATGCGTGGTGCTTCTATTTCATTAAGAATAATGGTCCCTTGAGCCATTTCTTCACGATTTACAATTTTTGCCATTCCTTCCTCCTGTTCTATATTTGCTATATCCTGATCAGCATTGGGCTGAAAAATTTAATTCAGTTTATTCTTTGAATTAAAAGGGCTTATAATAGTCAGAAAAGCTCAATAAAATCAAGTAGAAAAGACAATCAAGCCCTGGGATGAAAGAAAGGTCTTCTTTCCGGCTAAATATTTGCTGTTATTTGAATAAGAAATTTGGAGTCGCTTTATTGTAACATGCCAAAATGATAGCTTTTTTGAGAAGCGTTAAAGATTCATAGTTTTTGGTTGACTTAATACTATAAAAATAGTAGGAAATACCCGATTAATGATGGTTGGGTAGTTTGGAATTGAGTTTTTAAAAATCAATCAGAGGATTGAACCATGTCAAAAGTTAAACCATTTCAGCTCACGTTTCTTGCGATGATTGTCTTGTCCATTTTGTTTCCCGTTATAGGGCAAACCAGTACTAAAAATATTGATATTGATAATGATAAGAGATCGGATCGGATTACTATTAAGCTTGAAGCTGGCTTGAGCAAAGATGAAATGCCGGCTGTCAGTTTTAAGCATGATCTTCACACCCAGGCTCTTGAAGGTAAATGTGCAGCCTGTCATCTTGAAAAAGACAAAGCCTTTGTCTTTAAATTCAAGCGGACCGATGAGAAGGCATCCATGGATTTATATCATGCTGAATGTATTGCCTGTCATGTGGAGAAAAAAGCATCCAATGAAACTTTTGGGCCTGATGCTGCTGAGTGCAGAACCTGTCATATTCCGGATAAATCTAAAGGATCATCCTGGGAGGAAATCCGCTTTGATAAATCATTGCATTTCATCCATGAAAGTTCAGACCAGATCAAGGGTATGGATCCTTCAATTAAAGATAATTGCAGCCGTTGCCATCATAAATATAATGAGAAAACAAAAGAGATTTTTTACATCAAAGGTGAAGAAGAATCCTGTGTTTATTGTCATAAACCGGTAAAGCAAAACGACATCAGGCCAATTCAGGAAGCGTCCCATGATTCCTGTGTAAAATGTCATCAAACCTTTAAAGACCAAAATATTGCTGCCGGCCCCACAACCTGCGAGGCCTGTCATGATAAAGAAAAGCAGCAAACGATAAAAAAAGTTGCTGATATCCCCCGGCTCAAGCGAAACCAGCCCGATGAAGTTGCCATCACAGGCTGGGAAACCGGCAGCCAGACAAAAAATAATTATATGAAGGCCGTGGCCTTTGATCATAAGTCCCATGAAACAAATGCTCAAAGCTGTAAAGTGTGTCATCATGAGACATTGAAAAAATGTAATGACTGTCATGGGACAGACGGGGGTGAATCAAAGGGTGGATTTATCAGTCTTGGACAAGCCATGCACAAACAGGACAGCACAAAGAGCTGTATCGGCTGTCACAAGGAATTGACAAAAAATTCTGATTGTGCCGGCTGCCATTTTCAGGCACCTGCTAAAAAGGATAATTCTGATTCCTGCAAGACATGCCATAGTTTAGACCCGAAACAATTGGAATCCATGGAACCCGCAAAAGCAGCAAAAATGGCGTTAACAGATCTGTCCTCACATTACAGATCTGTTCAGGTAGATAAGATTCCTGAAAATATTGTTATTGATGTGTTGTCCAGTGAGTATAAACCCAGTCAGTTCCCTCACCGGAAAATGGTTCAGGCGATATTCCTGCGGGTTGAAAAAAGCGATATGGCCAAAGTTTTTCATGGTGATCAGGCAGGGCTTTGCATGGGATGCCATCATAATAGTCCCAAAACGCTGGAACCGCCTAAATGTGCTTCTTGTCACAGTAAAAAAGGTCCTGATACAAATGATGGATCAGACGGCAGGCCCGGGTTAAAAGGGGCATATCATGGACAGTGCATCACCTGCCATCAGAAAATGGAAGTTAAAACCATTGCAGCAACAGACTGCGCCAAATGTCATGAAGAAAAGAAATAGAATATTCAAAGGATATAAATAAAAAGGGTATAATTATGGCTATTTCTCGTAGAAAGTTTTTGGGTTCGCTTGGAGCGACGATCGGTGCCACTACAACGGGTGCACTGACAAAAGCTTATGGTGCCACAAACAAACATTTCAAGGGATATCCGGAAGGCTTTGGCGTTCTGCATGACACAACCAAATGTATCGGATGCAGGAAATGTGAACAAGCCTGTAATGAAGTCAACAAGCTTGATAAACCAGAAAGACCGTTTGATGATCTTAAAGTAATGGATCAAAAAAGGCGAACAGGCGAAGCAACCTATACCGTGGTAAATAAGTTTAAAGGAAGCCTGGATGTTTTTGTAAAAAAACAGTGTAATCATTGCCAGGAGCCGGCATGTGCCTCTGCATGTTTTGTAAAGGCATTAAAAAAAGATGAAACAGGTGCAGTGGTATATGACGAATCTCTTTGTGTGGGTTGCCGGTACTGCATGGTTGCCTGCCCCTTTAATATTCCTGCATATACCTATAATGATCCTTTAACACCCAAAGTGACCAAGTGTACCATGTGTCTTCCCAGAATCAAAGAAGGCAAACTTCCGGGCTGTGTGGAAATCTGCCCGAGAGAAGCGCTTATTTTCGGGAAGCGGAAAGATCTTGTAAAGCTTGCCTGGAAGAAAATTAATAAAAACCCAGACCACTATATTGAGCATGTTTATGGCGAGTATGAAATGGGTGGCACAAGCTGGCTTTACCTGTCAGGCATTCCTTTTGAACAGATAGATATGAGAGAAGACTTGGGCGTTACACCTGCCCCCCAATTTACCTCTGGCGCCTTAGGGACAGTACCCATTATCGTTGGACTCTGGCCGGTTCTTTTAACAGGCGTATATGCCATTTCCAAAAGAAAAGAAAAAATTGCAAGCCAGGAACTGGAACAAGCAGTTAAATCAAACCAAGCGCTTGCAGAAAATGAAATGAACGATCAGCTTTCAAAGCTCAAAGACAAAATGACCAAAGAAAAAGAGACAGCTATACAAAATGAGGTTAAAAAAGCTCTGCAGGAAGCGGCTAAAAAGGCTGAGGAAGATGCCAAAGCCGCACAAGAAGCTGATGATGATATAGAAGCTGTGGAGGATACCAATGCTGTTGACGGAACCAATGCTGCTGATGACGCTGTGAAAGAGGAGGAATAAATGGGACCAGAAAAAGCCATTGCTGAAAAACAATATTTTACACCCTTTAATGTGGTTGCCGGTATCATAATCTTTGTTGGACTGATCATCACCATACTCAGGTTCACAAAGGGAATTGGAGCCGTCACAAATCTTGATAATAATAATCCATGGGGACTTTGGATCGGGTTTGATCTTTTGTGTGGTGTTTCCCTGGCCGCTGGCGGATATATGACCTCATCGGCCTGCTATATTTTTGGATTAAAAAAATATCATTCAGCTGTCAGACCTGCCATATTAACCGCATTTTTAGGGTATGCCCTGGTTGTATTTGCCCTGAATTACGATGTGGGTAGACCCTGGAAACTGCCTTATCCTATCTTTTATTCCCAGGGGACCTCTTCTTTGTTGTTTGAGGTGGGTCTTTGCGTTTTCTTATACTTGACTGTTCTGTTTGTAGAGACAACGCCGGCAGCATTTGAATGGCTCGGGTTTAAAAAGATCCGCCATTGGGTGGTGAGACTAACCCTTGTTTTAACCATTTTTGGTGTTGTTCTTTCAACACTTCACCAGTCCTCTTTGGGTGCTCTTTTTCTCATAGCCCCTTCCAAGCTTCATCCGCTCTGGTATTCAGGATATCTGCATGTCTATTTTTTCATTTCCAGCATGTTTGCAGGCTTGTCAATGGTTATTTTTGAAGGTACCCTGGCCCATAAATGGCTCCATCACAAAATGGATGATACGCATCTTGCCGAAGCCAATGGTGTTGTCCTTGGATTTGGGAAAGCCGCCTCTTTTATCATGATGGGGTATGTTGGTATAAAAATTATCGGCATTGCCGTGGATAACAACTGGCATTACCTCACAACGGGTTGGGGGCTTTGGTTCCTGGTTGAGCTCATCGGGTTTGTACTTTTTCCCGCAATTTTGTTCAGTGTCGGCTCAAGGGAAAAGAACACCAAATTGATCCGGATTGCAGCCATTTGGACAGTTCTGGGTATTGTGCTCAACAGACTGAATGTTTCTCTTATTGCATTTAACTGGCACCTGCCATCTGCTGACCGCTATTTCCCAAGTTTTATGGAATTTTTCATCACAATATTTATCATCACAATAGGTGTGGTTGCGTATCGATTCGTTGTAACAAGGATGCCCATTTTATATGAACATCCTGAATATAAAAAAGATCATTAGAAAAAGGAGAACTCAAATGGAATTTTTTACTCTCCACGATTTTATGACATATTCCAAGGGTATAACTTACCTTGTAATGGGAGCTATCCTGGTCTTTATGCCGCTTTACTGGCTGTATCTGACAGACCGGGATGATTAGATTGAAAATTAAAGAAACACTTATATAAGGAATATGGAGGCTATAATGTACACATTATTAACAGGGCCCGTTTTTTATATTTCGCTTGGGGTCTGTATTATTGGAATGATTGTACGATTCTATCAGTATTTTAACGGTCTTTCATGGCAATTGGACAGAGTCGCGTACAAAGAATATCCGGCCATGGGTTTTAGAGGGGCTGTAAGATCTATTTACAAATGGCTTATACCTTATGGTACATATGGCTGGAGAGCACAACCCGTCATGGCCGCAGCATTCTTTGGATTTCATGTGGGAGCCGTCCTTCTACCGCTTTTTCTTATCGGTCATAATGTGTTTTTAAAAGAAAAATTTGGGTTTTCTCTGTTTTTTAACCTTAGCACACCTGTGGCGGATTATTTGACATGGATAGCTGTTATCAGCTTGCTCTTCCTGATTTTGCGGAGACTGGTTCTTCCTGAAGTAAGAATTATGACGGATAGAAAAGACTGGGGTATCCTGTTGATTTCCATGGCACCTTTTATTACAGGGATGCTTGCCCGTTATCAGGTAGGTGATTATTCATTTTGGCTGAATGCCCATATTCTTACAGGTGAAATCGTTCTTTTTGCCATTCCCTTTACCAAGCTTTCCCATGTGTTTTTATTCTTTGCTTCAAGGGCTCAGCTTGGAATGGATTTTGGAATCAAACGAGGTGGACTAAAAGGAAGTAAAATGGCCTGGTAGTTAAAATTTTATTGAAACCAGCTTTTAAGGAGATAAATCCGTGCCAGAAGGAACATTATGCAATAAAAAACCCGTTGACACTGCTGAAGGTATTACCACCCTTCTTGCGGACAAGAGCGGTAAAAAATATTATGAAGAAATGAAGCATTTGGAAATCGATTCTGACCTTTTATGGAAAACCATCCAGAATACCTGTAAAACAAGAACCCGTACCTGGCTTGAAATTTGTGCCCATTGTGGTATGTGCGCAGACAGCTGTTTTTTGTATCTTGCCAATGACAGGGACCCCAAACAGGTTCCTGCCTATAAAATCCAGTCAACCCTTGGTGAAATCATACGGAAAAAAGGAAAGGTTGACAATGCATTCATGCTTCACGCCATGGAAGTTGCATGGGCCCAGTGCACCTGTTGCAACCGGTGTGGTACGTATTGCCCCCATGGTATTGATACGGGAATTATGTTCGGGTATCTTCGGGGCCTTTTATATCAGCAGGGATTTGTCCCCTGGGAAATGAAAATTGGTGCCGGCATGCACAGGGTTTACAATGCCCAGATGGATATAACAAGCGAAGATTATATTGACACCTTTGAGTGGATGATTGAAGAGAATGAAGAAGAGTATCCTGGCCTGACAGTACCCGTGGATGTGGAAGATGCTGATATCATGTACACGGTGAATGCCAGAGAGGCCAAACATTATCCCGAAGACCTGGCGGAAGCGGCCATTTTATTCCATATTGCAGGAGAGAACTGGACCGTGCCGTCAAAGGGCTGGGAACTGACAAGTCTTGCCATGTTCGCAGGGGATTGGGCAGCCTGTAAAATGCAGGTGGAAAGTGTCTATGATGCCATGGAACGATTACGACCCAAGCGAATGATCGGGACGGAATGCGGTCATGCCCATAGAGCAACCGTTGTTGAAGGACCCTATTGGGCCGGGAGAAAAAGCGGCAGGCCGCCAGTTGAATCTATTCATTATATCGAATGGCTGGCAGAGGCTTTAAGAACGGGTAAGCTGAAAATAGACCCTGCAAAAAGAATTAAAGAACCGGTTACACTGCAGGACTCTTGTAACTACGTCAGAAACCATGGATTAAGAGAGATTGCCCGGGAAATTATATCGTATATTGTAGAACCGGGTTATTTTATAGAAATGTCGCCCAATAAAGAACATAATTTCTGTTGCGGTGGCGGTGGTGGTTTTAATGGTATCGGGTGCTTCAGGAAACAAAGAAATGTAGGTCTTAAAGTCAAAAGAGATCAGATCCTTGCAACAGGCGCAAAACTTGTGCTTTCGCCCTGTCATAATTGCTGGGATGCCATCCGGGATCTGGAAGAAGAATTTGAAATTGGTATCAGATGGTCATTCCTGAAACCCTTGATTATAAAAATGCTGATTATTCCGGAGCATTTACGCCCTGAGGAGGAATAGGGATTTTTGATTGTTTGAGGAGAGGCTATGCGGGTGACAACCAAAAGCAGGTATGGAACAAGGCTTCTCCTTGATATTGCAACTTACGGCAAAGAAAAACCAGTTCCTTTGAGTGATGTTTCCAGTCGGCAGAACATTTCATTAAAATACCTGGAACAGATTACGAGCAAACTGAAAAAAGCAGGCATTATAGAAAGTTATAGAGGCCAGCTTGGCGGGCATAGACTTGCAAAATCCCCGGAGAAAATATCCATTGGTCAAATTGTAAGGATCTTAGAGGGATCTATGGTCATTATAGATTGCGCAGAGCAGGGAAAACAGGTCTGTGGAGCCTGCAACGGGGCCGGAGAGTGTCTGTCCAGATGGGTCTGGATTGAGGCCGGCCGTGCAATGTTTAATCGTCTTGATGAAATCACCATCGCAAGTCTTCTGGCCACCGGAAACGAGAGTTTCAAGAAAAAACAAAAGAAAACTCCAATAATTAAATAAAAGTACTTTATCTTAATACCTGATATCTGGAAACAGTTTTTTTATCTGTTTTTATAAACATTGTTTACATGATTGATCCATAGTTGTTTTTTTCTTGACATGTTTATGTTGGATAAGTAAATTTCCCTTACCTAAAAAGTGTCTGCTCAAAAACCTGAAAATTTTTTTGAGTACAAGGCGGGCGATAAATATTAATATATACAAGAGGTGTAGGATGGCCCTAAAACTTAGCGATCAAAGAGATATAGATTTTGTCCTTTATGAACAATTCCAGGTTGATGGGTTTTTAAAATCATCTAAATATCAGGCGTTTAATAAAAAAATGTTTGATATGGTGATAAAAGAAGCTAAAAATCTGGCAGTTAAAGAAATTTTTCCCACCTATACTCAATGCGATAAAGAAGGCGTGATTTTTGAAAATGGTATGGTCAAAGTGCCGGAATGTTTGAGAAAACCCCACAAGCTTCTGGTGGAAGGCGAATGGTGTGCATTAACTGAAAATCCTGAGTATGGCGGACAGGGCCTTCCATTTAGTATTGCCCAGGCAGCCATGGAATATATTACCTGTGCAAATTATGTTTTAACAACCTATCCCATTCTCAGCCATGGTGCCGGAAAAATGATTGATCTTTTTGGAAATAGGGAACAAAAAGATCTGTTTTTGAAAAAACTCTATACTGGTGTCTGGGGAGGAACAATGCTGTTGACAGAACCCGGCGCAGGATCAGATGTCGGGGCATTGACAACCTCAGCAAAAAAACTGGATGATGGCACTTATGAAATTACGGGCAGTAAAATTTTTATTACAAATGGAGAACAGAATCTTACTGAAAATATTATTCATCCCGTACTTGCCAGAATTGAAGGAGCTCCTGCTGGAACCAAGGGTATTTCCCTGTTTATTGTTCCCAAAATCTGGGTTAACAAAGATGGGACATTCGGTGAACTAAATGATGTCGTATGTACAGGGGTTGAAGAAAAAATGGGAATCCATGGCAGTCCGACCTGCTCCCTGTCTCTTGGCAGCAAAGGCAGGTGCCGGGGATTTTTGCTGGGAACCCCCAACCGGGGAATGCAAATCATGTTTCACATGATGAATGAAGTCAGGCTGGAGGTTGGAACACAGGCCTTTGCAAGTGCCAATCTGGCCTATCTGCATGCCCTTGATTATGCAAAGCAAAGGCTCCAGGGTCGCAATATTGAAAAACTTGCCGATCATGGGGCAGGTCAGGTACCGATTATTCGTCACCCTGATGTAAAACGGATGCTTTTAAAGATGAAATCCTATGTGGAAGGTATAAGAAGCCTGATTTATTATGTTGCCTATTGTTTTGATAAAAAAGAGACAGCAACAGATAAGAAAGAGGCCCAAGACTATTCAAATCTGGTGGAAATTTTAACACCCGTGGTTAAAGCCTATTCCAGTGAAAAAGGCTTTGATGTCTGTGTTGAGGCTATGCAGATATTTGGAGGATATGGGTATACCAGAGAGTATCCTGTGGAGCAGATGCTAAGGGATTGTAAAATTGCCTCCATTTATGAAGGTTCAAACGGTATTCAGGCTATGGATTTTCTGGGACGAAAGGTTGCTGGAAATAATGGAGCTTTGCTGGATGTGCTGATACGTGAGATTAAAGCAACTATATTGACAGCCAAGGGCCATGGTAATTTAAATGAGCTTGCAATAAAATTGGAAGCCGCACTTGTTTTATTTGAAGTCACATGCAAAAACACGGGTAATGCACTTTTATCAAAACATATGATATCAGCATTTGCCTGCGCCCATCCATTGATGGAGGCTGCAGGAGATATCATAATTGCGTGGATGCTGCTGTGGCGGGCTAATATTTCAATTAAAAAAATTGATACAAAGGAAAAAGATTTTTATCAGGGAAAAATCAAAACTGCTCAATTTTTTATAACCACCATCATCCCTGCGACCATTGGAAAACTGACGGCCATCACATATGAAAACAACCCGGCAGCAAGTATGGAAGAGCGTTTGTTTTAAAACAGACATGGATAAAAATTAAAGTACAGGAGTAAATAAAAATGGAGGATGTTGTCATTGTATCCGGCTGCAGAACAGCCATTGGTGCTTTTGGTGGAACCCTGCTCCCTATGAATGGGGCAAGTCTTGCAGCGGTTACCATGAAAGAGGCTATTAAAAGGGCAAATATTGAGCCTGGAATTATAGATGATATACGTTATGGATGCTGTATGGAATCCTGTGACACCCTCAATGTTACAAGAGTTGGGGCCTTGCTGGCAGGTATTCCTGATACTGTACCTGCTGCCACCGTCAACAGGGTCTGTATTTCCGGAATGGAGGCCATGATTTCCGGTATGGCCATGATCCAGGCCGGTATGGCAGATATTATCCTGGCAGGCGGGACAGAGCATATGTCATCAGCCCCATACAGTGTTCCCAATGCCCGCTGGGGGTGCAGGCTTCAAGACCAGACCTTTGTTGATAACATGATTCACGCACTGCACTGCGGTTCCCATATCATCCCCCATCCTGAAGATGGGCCCGTAGATGAAACCAAGCCTCCTTTGAGTTATTTTGTGGGAAAGCCTTATATTATGGGACATACCACTGAATTTATAGCCCAGCATATGGACATTTCCAGAAAAGATATGGATGAGGTTGCTTTAAGAAGCCACAATGAGGCAGAGCGTGCAACGCATGACGGATCATTTAAGGATGAGATTGTACAGGTAAGCGTTCCCCAAAAAAGGAAAGATCCCATTATCTTTGATAAGGACGAACACTTCAGACCGGGAATAACCATGGAGCAGTTAGAAGCCTTTCCTCCAGCCTTTGTTCCGAAAATCGGCAAAGTGACTGCCGGAAATTCTTCAGGTATTAATGACGGGTCAACGGGTATGATTATCATGTCTGCCTCAAAAGCAAAAGAATTGGGGCTTTTCCCAATTGCCAGGATAAAAGCCGTTTCACGTGGGGCTTGTCACCCTTCTGTCATGGGGCTTTCTCCTGTTCCGGCAGTGAAAAATTTAATTAAATCATCCAAGATTGCGCTCAAGGATTTTGAACTCATTGAAATAAATGAGGCCTTTGCAGGCCAGTATCTGGGGTGCGAAAGAGAACTCGGACTGAATCGGGAAATCACCAATGTCAATGGTTCCGGAATCGGGCTGGGTCATCCCGTTGGCTCCACTGGTGCAAGAATCGTCGTGTCCCTGATGTACGCCATGAAAAACAGAAAAAAATCCCTTGGCCTTGCTACCCTTTGCGGTGGCGGAGGAGTATCAATGGCATGCGTCATAGAAATGCTTTGATAAAGGAGAGATCATAATGCAATATTATAAAAAATATTTTCTGGTTCTGATTGTTGTGTTTTTTTTTAATATGGACTGTTTTGCAGCAGAAGAAAAAATACAATCCATTGAAAAAGCGGATCTTGAAAAACAGATCAGCTATGCTCTTGGATATGATATTTTTGATAAATTAAAAGAAAACCTTGAACTTGACCCTGCATTTTTTATGATGGGGGCCATGGACAATCATGAAAAAAAACCTAAATTGACTCAAGAAAAATTAGAACAGATTCTGATGTCTTATCAGCGACTGGCAAGACAGAAACAAATAGAGAGGATTAAAATGGAAGCCAAAGTAAACAGAGAAGAAGGGTTTAAGTTTTTAGATGAAAACAAGAAAAAGGAAAATGTTGTAACTCTTTCATCCGGGCTTCAATATAAAATTATGATAGCAGGCGACGGGCCTTTGCCAAAGGTAACGGATACTGTAGAGTGTCACTATAAAGGCACGCTTATTGACGGAACAGAGTTTGATTCTTCCTATCGACGGGGCAAGCCTGCAACATTTCAGGTGGGCGGCGTTATTCAAGGCTGGATTGAGGCCCTGCAGATGATGAAGGTGGGATCAAAGTGGGAATTGTATATACCGCCTGAACTGGCATATGGAGACAGAGGAGCAGGGTCCCTAATAAAGCCGGGTGCTACCCTGATTTTTGAAGTTGAAGTACTGGGTATTGTGGAGTAATCTATTGCATTGGGGTGGCTCGTGAACAATGACTATGAGATAAAGAAAATCAAGCATTTAAATCTTGTATTACGGGCGTTGAGAGATGTTGCCAGGCTTCTTGTAACCCAGAATGATAAACAAAAACTCATAAACGGTATCTGTAGTATCCTGGTTAAGAAAAGAGGCTATTACAATGCCTGGATCGGTTTGCTGGATGAGGACAACAATGTCCTGATGATCGCCCAGTCAGGATTTGCTACCCACTTTGATAAAATGCGAACTAATCTTGAAAACAGGGAGTTTACACGTTGCATAAAAAAAACTCTTGAATCGGAAGAAGTTTTCTGTGTGGCAAATCCAGTCAAAGAATGCGCTGAATGCACGTTTTCAAAAAATTATTCCGGCAGGGCTTCCATGGCTGTAAGACTTACCTATGAGGATAAGAACTATGGGTTTATGGTACTTTCAATTCCTCATGAACTCAGCCTGGATAAAACTGAAAAAAGTATTGTAAAAGAGATTTCAGATGATATTGCCTTTGGACTTTACCGAATTGATCTGGAAGAAAAAAGAAAATTATCAGAAAAAGCAGAAGAAGAAAGTAAGATAAGATTCAAGACCTTAATTGAAAATTCATTAAATTGTATCTCCATTATACAGAACGATAAAAAAGTCTATCGGAATGAGGGGTCTAGAAAGGTTCATCGCCTTAGTACAAGTGCTTTTGAACCCCCGGCTTTTGAAAATATCTATGTTGATGATCAAAAGCGGATAAAAAAAAAATATCAAGACTTAATTAAGAACAAAATAAGGCATATTGAAACAGATTTCAGATATTATCCCGAAGGGGGGGGGAAAGATGAATCCCAGGTAAGATGGGCATTAATCAGTGCCCAAAAAATAGATTATATGGGTATTGAATCAGTGATAACCAATGTCATGGATATTACAGACTCTAAAGAGGTTGAAAATTTTTTAAGAATCCAGGATAAAATGACATCCCTTGGCAGGGTCACTGCTGGAATTGCCCATGAAATACGAAATCCTTTATCCGGTATTTATATTTATTTAAAAGCATTAAAACAAATATATAAAAATATGGGCGATATTAACAATGTTCTATCAATAATTGACAAGGTAGAGCTTGCCTCCAACAAAATAGAATCTATAATTAAACGGGTAATGGACTTTTCCAAGCCTGGCAAACCCCAGTTTATCATGGCCAATATCAATAATAATATTGATGAGCTTACAAAACTGACATCTGTCTCATTAAGGAAAGATGGGATTACTTTTATAAAAAAACTTGATCCAACTCTTCCGGAATGCTGGAACGAACCGCATCTGATTGAACAGGTTGTCTTAAATCTTATTACCAATGCGGCCGAGGCCCTGAAAGAGTATGACGGCAAAAAAATAATAGAGATTGAAACATATAAGAAAAAGCATTGCATTGCTATCTCAATAAAGGATTCAGGTCCGGGTATACCCATGTCAAGCCAGTCAAAAATATTTGATCCGTTTTATACAACAAAAACCAATAGCTCAGGCATAGGTCTCAGCATATGCCATAGAATCATTACTGACCATGGCGGTTCGTTACGGTTTAATCCCGGCACAAAAGAAGGTGCCCGGTTTATTATTGAGCTGCCCCTGAAAAGAGAAGAGATTGAGCCGTGATAAGATACTCAATCAGCGTTGTTGATGATGAAGAATCCATTCGTGACGGTCTTGAGCTGATCCTGTCTGAAGAATATGACATCGCATGTTTTAGCGATGCAGAATCATTTTTATCAGGTCTGGAAAAGAATGCACCGGATCTGGTTTTAATGGATATTGGTCTGCCTGCCATGAACGGGATTGATGCTTTGGCTATCATAAAAAAGAAGACCCTTGATCTTCCGGTTATCATGATAACTGCATTTGAAGACATTAATATGGTTATCCGGTCAATGAAGACAGGTGCTTTTGATTTTATCCTTAAACCCATGAATCCAGATATCCTTGAGTTAACAATTAAAAAAGCCATATCCTCCATTGCTTTGAGAAAAGAGGTTAAAATTCTCCAGGAAAAATATCTGAAAGATAATCACCCCTGTTTTATCGGAGAAAGCAAAAATATTGAAGATGTTATGGATTTTATCAATATAGTTGCAAAAAGTCCGGATACCCCCATTATGATAATGGGGGAGACCGGGACAGGAAAAGAATTGATAGCAAAAGCCATCCATGCCAGAAGTCCGGTTTTTCAAGGATCTTTTATAGCTGTAAACTGCTCTGCCTTTCCTGATGAATTAATAGAGAGTGAATTGTTCGGATATGAGGAAGGGGCCTTTTCCGGTGCCAAAAAACAGGGTAAAAAAGGCTTTATCCAAGAAGCAGATAATGGCACCCTTTTCCTTGATGAAGTCGCAGACCTGAGTCTGGCAGGTCAGGCTAAACTTTTAAGGTTCCTTGAAAGCGGTGAATTTTATAAGGTTGGTAGTACCAGGAAATACAAAGTAAATGTCCGCCTTGTTTCTGCAACAAATAAAAATCTGGAAGAATTAATTGATCAGGGCCGTTTCAGAAAGGATCTTTTTTTCAGGCTATGTGTTGTAAAAGCAAAAATCCCTTCTTTAAATGAAAGAAGGGACGATATTTTGCCTTTGGCTAAACATTTTTTATATGAGTTTAATAAAAAATTCCAAAAGAACCTGAAAAATATTTCAAGCGAAGCTCAGAATCTGTTGCTCTCACATGAGTTTACCGGAAATGTAAGGGAGCTGAAAAATATTATTGAAAGGGCATCTCTCATCGCACAAAGCGATGTGCTTACCCGTGAGGATCTTGGAATTTACCCAAAATCAGACAATATGGAAAAACCTGAACCGACTTGTTTTAAAGACCAGGCTTTCCACATACCAGACCTTGGAATAAATATAGGCGAATTACTGGAAAGTATTGAAAAAAAATATATGGAACACGCTTTAAGACTTACCAAAGGCAATGAAAGCAAAGCTGCCAGACTGCTGGAAATGAATCATCATACATTTAGATACAAATGGAAAAAATTAAATAAACATAAATAACATAACCCTTCTCATATTTCGAATCCATATCTTCTTAAAATTTCTAAATTTCTTAAATCTTCTAACTATTATTTGAAGTTTTCCAATTTTTTACACAATCCAAAATAAACGATTTTCTTACAACCTGCTGTAATTTAAACAAAACCACGTCATCTCATATCATTGGCATGTTTAATGCTCTAATTGTTTTAAATTAAAATAAACTCTGGCGGTAATTTATGGGAAAAGAACAAACAAAAACATTACAGATCATGCTCATTGATGATGACAAATATGTCAGAGAATCGTTAAGTACATTTTTTGCCAACGGGCAATTAAAGTTTCTGATATTCAAATCGGCATCTGAGGGTCTTAATTCCCTTAAATATCAGGATATTGATGTTATTATTTCTGATTATTTTCTCCCTGATATGGATGGACTGACTTTTTTAAAGCAAGCCGCCATTCAAAAACCGGGGATAGCAAGGGTCTTGATGGCAACAATTATAACTGATGAACTTAAAAAGGAAATATCAATGGCTGGAATTGACGCATTTTTGGAAAAACCGTTGACCGTGGCATCCATTGATCACATCCTTTATGAAATAAATAAGGAACATTTAACCAAAACAAAACCGGAGAGAAACAATGAAAAATGAAAAACCAGGGGATTGGCATTCAGAAAAAAAAGAGATTCCGGTAAAAGAATGGCAAGATCGCTTTAACTGGGTGGAAGAACCTAGTGTCAGTCCTGATGGAGAAAAGATTGCATCCATAGTGAATACTGATGAAGCCCAATTCAGTGTCTGCATGAATGGAGAAATCTGGGAAGAAACGTTTGAAAAAGCCTGGTGCTTAAGATTTTTACCCGATGGAAGACTTGCCGTGCTTGCATCCAATGAAGAAGAATGGACAGTCTGTGTAGACGGCACTTTCTGGGAAACACGGTTTGATTATATCTGGGATTTTCAATTTACCCCGGATGGATCATTTATGGGGGCAGCAGTTCAAAAGGACGGGCAGTATGGAATGTGTGTCAATGACAGGATGTGGGACGAACTTTATGATAACATATCCGGTGTGGTCTTAAGCTGCCAGGGCACTTCAGCGGCCATTGTCCAGGTGGAACCCCTGGGTCAGGCCGATATTGAGGGCTTCAGCCGGGGCATTTTTTCAATAGCGGTTGATGGTATTGCCCAGCCTGAAAATTTCATGAATATCTGGGATCTGTCCTTTGACAGCAAAGGGAAGCAGGTCGCATCTTCTATCAGAAAAAATCGTATTGACTACTCCATATCTAAAAACGGTCAAGCCTGGGAAAAAAATTTCCAATTTGCCTGGAAACCTGAATTTATTAATAAGGACACATCTGTGATAGCGCCCGTCAGACAGGGTGGTAAATGGTTCCTTTTTAAAGATGAAGCCCCTTTCTGGGACAAAAGTTATGAACAGTTCGGTCAATTGGCGATTCATGGCGATGGAAAGAAAATTGCCGCCATAGTTTCTGACCGCTATGGAAAATGGACTGTTTCAGAAAATGACAGAACCTGGGCTCTCCAAGGTGATTCAATGATATCAACGCTTTTTTATTCTGACAATGGAGATTCACTAGTGGCGGTTTTTAAGAACCAGGGATTCTGGGATATTGCAGTCAATGGAAAACCCTGGAACATCAAGGCAGACAAACTGTGGAATCCGATTGTAAGTTCCAACAGCGAAATATTGGCCACCCGAATGGAAAAAGAGGGCATTTTTTATCTGGTTGTCAATGGCAAGGTTTATCAGGAGTCATTTGATATGATCTTTGAGCCACAGATCAGTCCGGATAATGATAAGATTCTTTTAAAGGCTATGAAAAACGGCATTTATTTAAGACAGATACTGACTTTAGACAAAGTTCTTTAGAGGAGAAATTATGCATTCTTTTATCAATTTTATTATGGGTCCCATGGTCTGGATCTCATTTCTGATATTTTTCATTGGCGTTATATTCAGATTTTTTCAGGTGATCAAACTGGTCAATGAACGAGAAAATTTTATCTACACTTACATGTCGTTTAAATACAGCTTCAGGTCTATATTTGCCTGGCTCATACCATTTTTACCTGTCAGCACAAGGAAGAGCCCTGTTTTTTACGGCATCTCCTATATGTTCCATCTGCTGCTTTTTTTAATCCCGATTTTTTTATTGTCCCATGTTGCACTTTTAGAAGAATCAATGCAGTGGTCATGGTTTACGATGAATGACGCAGTGGCCGATATCCTAACCCTTCTTGTCATATTTTCATTATTGTTTTTTATCATCAGAAGGATTGTCGTTCCGGAAGTCAATTTTTTAACAAAACTATCAGATTTTGGTTTTATTCTGATCGTGGCCCTCCCGTTTGTTACCGGATTTTTAGCCTACCACCAGTTCTTTGCTTATCAATGGATGGTTATCGTCCATGTCCTATCAGGAGAACTGATGATTATTCTGATACCTTTTACAAGGTTTTTTCATATGTTTATGGCACCATTTACCAGAGCGTATACAGGCTCTGAATTTGGTAGTGTCAGGCATGCAAAAGACTGGTAAACCATTTTAAGGAGATATTCATGCAAGATACATTAACCACAAATGAAAAGCCTAAATCAAACAAAAAAGATGTCATTGATGAAGGTGTTGAAAAGGGATTGGCAAGGCTTACGCCCGAAAAAATATCCACCGTCATCAATCAGGTATTAACAAAAGAAACAGGAGCACGCTTTAAGGTTTATGTGGAGACCTGCATGCGCTGTGGTCTGTGTGCAGATGCCTGCAGCATATTCCTTTCCAATGACAGGGATCCCAAATTTTCCCCTGCGGGAAAAGTCAAACAGACCCTTCTGGAAATGATTAAAAAAAAAGGAAAGGTCTCAAAGGAATTCTTAAAGGATGCTGTCAGAATTTCCTATACAGAGTGTAATGTGTGCAAAAGATGCGCCATGTACTGTCCTTTTGGTATCGATATCGCCTATATGATGCTGCAGGTCAGACGGATTTGCCATAAGCTTGAAATCACGCCTCTGTATATTCAGGATACAGTCAATTCCCATTCAGCTACCATGAATCAGATGTGGGTGAAAGAGGATGAATGGATAGATACGCTTCAATGGCAGGAGGAAGACGCAAGAGAAGAGTTTGAGGATTTAAGGATTCCCCTTGATAAAGATGGCGCAGACATCATGTATTCCGTTATTGCGCCGGAACCAAAATTCCAGGCCGGGCTTATTTACCAGACAGCCGTGATTATGCATGCAGCAGGCCTGAACTGGACCATGCCATCCACACCAGGCTGGGATAACAGCAATATGGCCATGTATACGGGTGATTTTGAAATCTCCGCCCGAATAGCCCAGGTGCATTATGAAACCGCAGCAAAATTGCATGTCAAAAAAATTGTCATGGGGGAATGCGGCCATGCGTTTCGGTCAGTGTATGACGTGGGGAACAGGTGGGTTGGATGGGCCATGCCGCCTGTGGATCTGGTCCATGCCATTGATTTTTATCATGATCTTTTAACTTCCGGCCGGATCAAGGTAAAAGAAAAATATAAAAAAACCGTTACCCTGCATGACCCCTGCAATATCTCCCGGGGGAGAGGTCTGCACAACAAGGCCAGGGAAATGGTAAACATGTTGTGCGAATCATTCGTTGAGATGACACCTAACAGGGAACACAATTATTGTTGCGGAGCTGGCGGCGGCGTTATTAACTGCGGTCCTCCCTGGAAAGGTTCCAGGATGGTCAATAACAGAGAAAAAAAGGATCAGCTTGAAAGAACCGGGGCCCAGGTTTTGATTGCACCCTGTCACAACTGCCACTCCGGGCTTGAAGATATTGTTCATCATTATGGCCTGAAGATGGAGATTAAATTTTTTGGGGACATCATTTTTGAAGTCATGGAAAAGACAATTTACGGACAAGACAATTAACATGGAAAGGCGATTATGATGAAATTAAAAAGATTAATATTTATATCAGCCGTCATACTTATTATAACAGCATTTTATGCTTACTCCGGGCAAGACATTCCAACGGTTGACAATACGGTTTTTGATCAACCCCAGAGATCTGCTGCAGTATTTGATCATGATGATCATAATGAAAAAGCCATGTTGGAAGATGACTGTTCCATCTGCCATCATGTGTATGAAAACAAAAAATTGATTAAGGATGAGTCCTCTGAGGACAGTTTGTGTTCCGAATGCCACTCGTTAAAACCAACACCTGAAAACGCAATTCCTTTAAGAATGGCATTTCATAACCGGTGTAAAGAGTGTCATTTTGAATCTAAAAAAGGACCGGTTTTATGTGGTGAATGCCATATCAAAAAGTGAGGTTGTTATGACAAAAAAAATTATGATAGTAGATGATGATCCAGCCATTACCAAATATCTTGACACCCTTTTTAAAGATAACGGGTATGAAACCTGTATTGCAAAGGATGGCAAAAATGCTTTTGATACTTATAAAAATGAAAATCCTGACCTTATCACTCTGGATCTTGAAATGCCTGAAGAATGGGGACCCAGATTTTTTAGAAAAATCAGTAAAATAAAAGGGTTTGATATACCGGTTATAGTAATCAGCGGCCTTACAGGCATGAAATATTCAATTCCAAAAGCTGCTGCTTCCTTTGGAAAACCTTTTGATCCTAAAGAGGTTTTAACCAAAGTTGCGGAACTGTTAAATTGACAAAAAGGGAAAATGGGACCAGGTGTAATGTTTAAATCTTTCATAAAAATAGAGACTCTCGCATTAAAGCTTATGATTTCTGTAGGGATCGTGCTTTTTGCAAGCATTTTTATCTGGTCCTACTTTACCACTATATTCCAGGAAAAAACCCTGATTAATAAAAAGATATCTGAGGTTGATAAATTTTCTAACAGCGTTTTGAGTTTTACCTGGTTTGCAATGTTGCATAATCCAAATAAGGATATGCAGGAAATTTTAAAAAGCATGTCAGAGTACAATGAAATTGAATCCATAAGAATTTTTAATTGTCAGGGGCAGATTAAATTTTCAAATACTGCCATGGAACTTGGTTCTATGGTTGAAAAAACCGATGTGGCCTGTAAAATTTGTCATGCAACCGAGACACCAATCATTCGAAAAGATATCAAGGACAGGATCAGAATATTTAAATCAGATCAGGATGAACTTTTGCTGGGTATTATGAACCCCATATTAAATGAACCCTCCTGTTCAACTGCCCAATGCCATTATCATCCTGAGGGAATAAAAAAGCTTGGCGTCCTTGATGTTGTTGTTTCTTTAAAAGATGTAAAGGCTGAAATCAGTTTTACAAAAAAAATGTCCGCCTGGACGGCCATTTATCTTTTTATAATCCTGGCAATAACTATCAGCTTTAGTATTTTCCGCCTGGTAACCAATCCCATCAAAAATTTAATAAAAGAAACAGATCGTATCGGAAAAGGAAGTTATCAAAACAATATAAAAAATGTGATCCAGAAAGATGAAATCGGGAAGTTATCCCTTGCCATTCTGGTTATGGGGGAAAAAATACAGAATAAACAGGATGAACTTAATCGGCAAAAAAGCAGATACCAGAATCTCTTTGATCAGGTTCCCTGTACCATTACCGTTCAGAATAGAGACTACGAACTGATTGAGTTTAATAAGGAATTTTCAAAAAAATTCAATCCTGAATATGGTGACCGCTGTTACGTTGCCTATAAAAATTTGATCAACAAATGCAATGACTGCCCTGTTGAAAGAACATTTATTGACGGCAAGTCCCATTTCAGTGAAGAGTCCGGAATAAACAAGGACGGAACTATTGCTCACTGGTTTGTGAAAACTGCACCACTAAAAGATGACCAGGGTAATATCATAGCTGCCATGGAAATGAGTATTGATATTTCTCGAAGAAAAAAACTTGAAGAGATCGTCAAAGAGTCGGAACGAAAATACCAGGCAATTTTTGAGAGTATTCCTAATCCCGTGTTTATTCTGAATATTGATACTTATAAAATCATGACCTGTAACAACAGTGCCCTGAAAGTGTATGGTTTTAAAAAGGATGAGTTGAAAGATAAGCCTTTTTCTTTTCTTTTCCCAGAACCAGAGGAATTTGAAAAATTTAAGCAAAATTTTGATAATCCGCTTCATGAACGATTAATAAATCATAAGAAGAACCTGGAGAGTATCTATGTAAATATATGGGTCAGCCCTGCTGAGTTTACAGAACAAAAAGTACTGCTTGTTACAGTGGTTGATATAACCCTATCAGTTGAAACAGAGCACCAGTTAATTCAGGCCGGTAAAATGGCGACTTTGGGAGAAATGGCAACAGGAGTGGCACATGAACTTAACCAGCCATTATCTGTCATTAAAACGGCTTCAAGTTTCATATACCGGAAAATAAGCAGAAATGAAAAAATTAATCAAGATATTTTAAACACTCTGTCTCAGGAAATTGAAATCCATGTGGACAGAGCCTCAAAGATTACCAACCACATGCGTTTGTTTGGTCGTAAATCAACGCTTTCAAAGGAAGCTGTCAATATAAATGAAACCATTAAAAGGGCTTTTGATATTTTCAGCCAGCAATTAAAATTGCGAGAGATTGAGGTTAAATGGGAACTTTATGAAAACCTTCCCGAAATAATAGCTGATCCGGCTCGACTGGAGCAGGTTTTCATCAATCTTCTTATTAATGCAAGGGATTCTATCGAGGCCAGGTTTGAAAACAATGGAGATCAAAATGGTAAAACAAAACGGATCACCATTGAAACTTCATTCAGCAAGGGTGCTGTTATTGTTAGAATATCAGACACTGGAACTGGAATTTCAAAAGCTGATATGAATAAGATTTTTGAACCCTTTTTCACGACAAAAAAAGTGGGAAAGGGAACCGGCCTGGGATTATCCATAAGTTATGGAATCCTAAAGGAGTCTGGTGCCGATATCTGTGTCACGAATAATCCGGAAGGTGGTGTTACATTTACCATTAGTTTTCACAAAAACCTGAAGGAGTATTAAATGAATAGCAAGGCTATGGAAAACAACAAAATACTTCTTGTTGACGATGAAGAAGGTATCCGCAAAGTTTTGAAAATCACCCTTGAATCATCCGGGTATGATGTATGCCTTGCATCTGACGGTGAGACAGGGCTTAAAATCTTTATAGAAAAAAATCCCTGTATAGTCATAACAGACATTAAAATGCCTGGTATTGATGGTATTGAGGTTCTCAAGAGAATTAAAAATCTGAATCCTGAAACAGAGGTTATTATGATAACAGGTCATGGCGACATGAATCTGGTAGTTAAAAGCCTTCAACATGAAGCAGCAGATTTTATAACCAAACCCATTGATATCGGGGACCTTGAATCAGCAATAAAAAAAGCACAGGAGCGTATCTCCATAACCCAGAATATAAACAGCTATATGGATGATCTGGAAAGTCTTGTAAAGGAAAAAGACAAAAAAATAAATGAATCTGAAAAACTTGTGACAATCGGCCAGACAATTGCCGGCATGTCCCATGCCATTAAAAATATTGCAGGAGGTCTTAAGGGAAGTTCTTTTGTTCTGGAACAGGGAATCGAGCTTGAAAATCGTGAATATTTAAAACAGGGCTGGGAAATGATGAAAGGGAATATAAATAAAATTACCAAACTCTCCCTGGATCTTTTAAACTATGCCAAAACAACAAAACTGGATTTCAAACTGGAAAATCCCAATAAACCGGCAAGAGAGGTGATGCAGCTAATGAACCACAGGGCAAAAGAAGAAAATATCATTTTTAAACTTTTGCCCTGTATGGAAAAAAGACTGGTTTTCATGGACTGTGAAGCGATACACAATTGCATTTTAAATTTTGTAGTCAATGCGTTTGATTCTTTTAATAAAATTGCGAATCCCAATCAGACCAAAACCGTAAAAATTATTGTTGAAAGAGAGAATAACAATATTGTGTACAAGATCCAGGATAATGGCTGCGGCATTAACGACACCATAAAAAAATCTATTTTAAAAGACTTTATTACCACCAAGGGGATGAACGGAACCGGTTTCGGTTTAATGACGACCAAAAAAATAATAGAAGAACATGATGGGGAAATAAGCTTTAAGACTGAAGAAGGGAAAGGCTCCCTGTTTGTTGTTAAAATCCCATTAAGGAGCAAAGTCTAAGAAAGGGGCTTTTAAACTCATGGAAAAAATTTTTCTTCATAAAAACGGTGTTATTAAAAAAAAAGGTAAAAAACTTACCATCTCCGTTCTGAAAATATTAGGAAACTATATTGAAATTGATGAAAGCTTTACCTTAAGTTCCTTTTTTATGATGGTCAACCAGTATCCGGATCTGAAAAACATAAGCGAAATATTGGACCCGCTAATTGAAATTGTTTTAAAAAATTGCAGTTCAGAATTTAAAAACAAAGAATTAGAATCATTGCTATTTTATAAAACGATTGAAATAGAAGGGTTTCCAGGAAGTCCATGCTTGAATTTTTATACCACTTTGAAAGGAGTATCCAACAAAAAGATGATCGATTTAAAGTTTTTCCATTTGGAAGATTTATTGAATCACAAATTAAAACTCGGGAAATTAAAACATGTTGTTTTTGGGGATAAGGAGGATGTTTTCCAGTATGAGACCTTTTACACTCTTTTTGAACTTGTGGAAGGCATTGCCTGGGAACTTTCTTTTAATTTTAATCCGTTAGAATGTTCAATAAGGAGGTAATCATGTTTAAAAAAATACTTTTTGCCACAACAGCTTCTCCGGCCTGTGATGCGGCTGCTAAAATCGCTTTTGAACTTGCCGAGAAATACAAATCGGAATTGATCCTTTATCATGTATTTGGTGTTCCTTCCCATGGAAGCAGTTTCTCTATAACTGATTATCTGACAGGAGAAAAAGATGATGTAGGGCCTGACTATGTTGAGTGGGTCAAGGATGAGTTGAAAAACACCTATGCAACACTCATTGAGAAGCATGGAGAACCAAGGTTTGAAATTCTTGCAGGTATTCCTTCAACAGAAATCTTAAGATTTGCCAGGAAAGAGGATATTGACTGCATTATAATGGGCTCCCACACAAGAGCCGATGAAACCGGGGCGGCAAGATTCAGGGGTATCGTGGGGACTACAATGCAGAAAGTAGCCCAAAGAGCCAGGTGCCCGGTCCTTATCATCAGCAGACCATGTGCAACCTGTTTCTGGTATTTTAATAAAATTATTTTTGGAACTGATTTTTCAAAGGCCGCCATGTCAGCATTTAAATTTGCATTTAAAATGGCAGAATCTATTGGATGCAAGCTTTATCTTTTCCATGCCCTTGATATTGATACGTCCCAGGCTGGCGTTGCACCCGGACAAAAATCAATAGAGGATAAGATTTTGGCTGCAAGAGCAAGACTTGAAAAAGAGTATGTTTCTCAAATGAATGATTTTGATAATTATGAGATTTCCATATGGGAAGGCGTTCCCTATGTGGAACTGTTAAAATTTGCAAGGGAAACCAGTGGTGATCTGATTGTCATGGCCCATCATACAAGGGATATTGATCCTGACGAAGCACTTCTTGGAACAACAGTTGAACAAGTGGTTTTAAGATCAGCCTGTCCTGTTGCCAGTGTGAACAGACCTGATAGATTGTAAATTTAAAAAAAATGTCCCGGGAAAAATGCAGACATAAGATTCTCATCATGGACGATGAGATTCAAATGAGATTTTACCTCATGAGTCTTGTCAAATCACTGGGGTTTGATCCTGTATTGGCAAAAGATGGTGTGCAGGGGCTTGATACCTTAACCCGAATCAAGCCCGCCGCCATTATTCTGGATATCATGATGCCCCAGAAAGGGGGAACTCTAGTCTACCAGGAACTTGTAACGCATCCTGAATTTAAAACCATACCCATTATTTTCTTTTCAGGGGTTGATCGCAAAGCATTTTTTCACCATATAAAAATGCTGAATATTAATCTTGAACACGATATCCCTGAACCGGCAATTTTTGTTGCAAAAGATGCCGATTCTGAATATCTTAAAGCAATTATTAAAAAATGTGTATTGGGAAATGGTCTTGAACCGGAATAATTGAATAGGGACAACCATTATGGCAACGAAAGTTTTGCTTGTGGATGACGAAGAAGGTATTAGAAAAGTTCTGACAATCTATTTGCAGGATCTTGGATATGAAGTTTCTACTGCTGATAACGGGAAAAAAGCTGCTGAAAAAATCGACTGGGATTTCTTTGATATCGTTCTGACCGATATCAGAATGCCTGGGATGGATGGTGTTTCGCTGCTGAAACATATAAAAAAGGACAGTCCTGATACTGAAGTTATTATGATTACAGGGCACGGTGATTTTAAGCTTGCCATTGAAAGCTTAAAGCTTGATGCAGTTGATTTTATTTCAAAGCCTATTGATAATGATGTTCTGGATATAGCACTGAAAAGAGCCCATGACAGGATAGACACAAGAAAAAAAATCCTGACCTATACAAAAGACCTTGAAAAGCGTGTACAAGAGAAAACCCAAAAACTTGCAGAATCTGAAAAAAGATATATTCAGCTGTTTAACGAATCTCCCGGTTATTTAACGATACAGGATAAAAATCTTACTATTATCGAGACAAACAGGATATTCAAGGAGCACTTCAATTATAAAGAAGGAATGACTTGTTATGATGTTTATAAAGGCAGAAATTCTCCCTGTACTGATTGCCCTGTTATAAAAACATTCAAGGACAAAGGCTCTCATACTGCTGAAATGGATGTTGTTCTAAAAGACTCAAGCGTACGCAATATTTTTATCCAGACATCTGCTATTATAGATTCTAAAGGTCAGGTCAAGCATGTCATGGAAATGTCAACGGATGTAACAATGATCCGTGAACTTCAGGATCACCTGGCCTCACTTGGACTTCACATTGGTTCTGTTTCTCATGGCCTCAAACAGCTTTTAACTGGACTTGACGGTGGTTCATATCTCATAGAGTCCGGCCTGGATAAAAATGACACCCGGCAAATATCGGAAGGCTGGAAAATCGTTAAAGACAAAATTTTAAAAACCAGAGAGATGGTATTGAATATTTTATTCCATACCAAAAAAAGAGAACCTGACAGATCACATGTCCTGTTGCCGGAACTGATAAAGGAAATTGTTTCGGCAATTAAACCCAGAGCAGATCAGGAAAATATCAATTTAAAAGTAGATTTCCCCCATAATACTATTTCCCTTTATATCGATAAAATGGCTGTTTTAGCAGCATTTTCCAGCATTCTTGAAAATGCTGTTGATGCCTGCATATCAAAAAAGAAAAAGGGTGAAATCAGTTTTTTAACCCGCATTGAAGACCCTCATATTATTTTTGCTATTAAAGACAATGGCAAGGGAATAGACGAGAATAAAAAAAATAAAATATTCAACCTTTTCTTTTCTGATAAAGGAAATAAGGGAACAGGCCTGGGACTTTTTATTGCATCCCGATCCATCAAACAACATGGCGGAACTATAACTATTAACTCTCAATTGAATAAATATACTGAATTTATAGTCACCCTGCCTTTAAAATAATCCTTTTTCCAGTCTTTTGTGCCAGAGACGGGAATCCTTTGGTTTCAAAATAATACTGGTGAATTCACGGTTTCCTGATATTTGTTGACAAGTGTATTGACTTTTTTTATGAAAAAGTCACAGATAGTTTCAGCGGTTTGGTTGGTGATGACAGGAATTTCTTCAGAAAGTTTTTCTATTATCGTCTCGTCAATATCAGTAATTTTATTAATTGAAAATAAATCCACCTCTCCACCTTCCAGCAGTAGTCCACATCCTCCGGCAGCGCCTAAAAACTCATCATCAATAAAAATGGGGATCACAATTTTGACCAGACCTGCATCACATTCCTCGATCACGGGTTTTTTTGTCTGTCTCGCCTGGTTTGCCAGGTTCATGTGGGCAGTGGCGCAGATAAAACTCTGGCCTTTGTCTGTTGATTTGATTTCCGGGCAGATTTTGTTAGCCCAGTTTTTGATATCTGTTATTCTTATGCCATCTGTATTAAAAACAGAGCTTTGAAGGTTGAATTTTTTAAAAGATTCTTTTTCTATTTGTGCCCACGCTTCAAGGGGGGCAAGATCAGTAAGTCCCATTGATATCCTCTCTTTTAAATAAAATATTAATTCATAAAGTCTTATTCATTAACACCTTTTTGGTTTGAACATTATTTTTTAATGCTAAGGAGCATATTCGTTACCAGTGTCCCTCAACGTTTGCTGCACCGGTAAAAGAAATTTTTCCTTCATTAAAGTCCTTGACCGCATCCCTGGCAGTGCCCATAACGTCACTGGCCACCTTAATACCTGCGGCATCCAGTGTTTTAAAAGCATTGGGACCGCAGAATCCTGTCAAAAGGACGTCCGCATTTTTTTCACTGATACTGGCAGCAGCCTGAATTCCAGCACCTTTGAAGGAATTTGCATTTTTAGCATTATCAATCACTTCAAACTCAAGCGTATCTGTATCGATGATAAGGATATAGGCTGCACGGCCGAATCTGGGGTCCACTTTTGAATCAAGATTCCGGCCTTTTGATGTTACTGCGATTTTCATGATAAATCTCCTATGGTTTGTATTCATATCTTTTTTAAATTTAACACAGCATTTTTCAACTCGTTTTGGCATCCCTGCCTTTTGTAGCCCGGCATGAAATATGCTGAAGAAACCGGCTTGTTGCTAAGATATAGATCAAGCACCTGTGCTGCATTTCCGGTTACAAAAGGGATTAGTTTGATTCCTGAAACTGCCATTATGTTGGTCGATTTTTCGGAGATGGCACCACAGATAAGGACAGACACACCCATTTTTTTAAAATCATCCGGAAAACCTGCGCTGTCGGAATCAAATCGTTCATAGGATTTTTTGATAACCTTATCATTTTTAATCTGCGCTACAAGCAATGTCTGCGCTGAATCAAAAACAGGTGAAATTCTATTTCCCCAGACGGTTAATGCAATCTTCATACAAATCAAACTCCTTTCTGGAAAACTGTATTGCAAAGCATATGCCAGATAAGAGATCACAAATAAAGTCTATTGGATTTCTATAAATTCCAATATCTTGTATTTATTATTCGATTTTATAAGTAAGTTTAAGAGTTGACCGGAAAGCAAAAAGGCGAATAAATGTGACTTTATAAGTTGCGTTGATGCGACCTTCTATTTGAATAGAAAATCAAATTTAAAGTTTTATACCCAGCTTTTTAATTCTTCTAAAAAGAGTGCTTTTGTGGGTTCCAAGGTCTTTTGCTGCAGCGTTCCGGTTGTATCCATTTCGTGTCAACGCATCAGTTATGAGCTTGATCTTAACGGCCTTAACCGGGTCATCCTTTTCTCCTACATTGGCCTGCAAAGACAGAAAATTGGGCAGATGGTGAAGGTTGATATATCCTTGGGAGCAGAGTACAAAGGCATGTTCTATTATGTTTTCAAGTTCCCTGATATTTCCAGGGAACTCATAGGACATAAGAATCTGGAGTACTCGCGTATCCATACCCTGGATAAACTTTTTCTGAAGCATATTCAATTTGTTGATGAACCGTTCCACAAGAAGGGGAATATCCTCCATCCGTTGCCTTAGAGGAGGCAGGATTAACCGAATGACATTTATCCGATAATAGAGGTCCTGCCGGAACTGGTTTTTATTCAATAGCTCTGAAAGGTCCTGATTGGTGGCGGCAATAATCCTGACGTCGGTTTTTTCTTTGCTTAAACCGCCAAGAGGGATGAATTCATGTTCCTGCAAAACCCGCAAAAAACTGACTTGGAAAGCAGGACTTGTATCTCCAATTTCATCAAGAAAAATAGTTCCGCCATGGGCCAGGGCAAACTGCCCGGGTTTATCTTTTATCGCATTGGTAAATGCGCCTTTTTTATATCCGAATAATTCTGACTCAAGGAGTGTATCAGGCATCGCACCGCAGTTGATGGCAATAAATGGTTTTTTTTCCTGGGGCTCATATTATGAATTGCTCTTGCCATAAGTTCTTTGCCAGTACCGGTTTCTCCTTCAATGAGTACTGAGGAATCACTGCCCGATATCTGGGGAAGAATATTAAAAATTTTTTTCATGGCAGCACTTTTGCTGACAATATCTTCAACCTTAAAGTTGCAGGAGAGTTCTTTTCTAAGTTCCTCAACAAGAGAATGGTCCCTGAATGTCTCGACCCCTCCGATGACATCCCCGTTTTTATCAATGAAAAGAGAGGTTGAAGTGGTGATGGGAATTCGTTTTTTTTCACTGTTAATAATATATCCGGATATGCTGATAAAAGGCCTGCCCTCTTCCATGGTTTTTTTAAGGGCACAACCCTCTTCGCACATATTGGATCGAAAGACCTCCCAGCAGTGGCGCCCTATTGCATCTTTGCGGGCAATTCCTGTGATATCCTCTGCGGCACGGTTAAAGGAAGTGAGCTCCCAATTATAATCTATGGTAAAAACTCCGTCTGATATACATTCAAGAATTACCTGGGTGGTTTCTTCGGTAAGGGGGCCGAACATTTTTCGATTCTGTTTCATTTTTTACTTCCTCTAAGTTTTTAAACCGATCATAAAGAATACCATACTTCGAATGCCATATCGTTACAAGTTCCATTTCATTCCCACAATATTGGCATCTCATTGGATCGATACCATTTATTTCCGGTTATTTTGACTAAACAGGTCGTGGCAATTTCATAGTTGAAAGGGAATACTTCTTATATTCATTTTACTTTTCTGATAATATTTTTTATAACGCCTCTATACTTTTAAACCCGCACGATAAGATTTTTTAATTTTTTTCTGATGGATATTGAATCATGCCCATAACAGACCATAAAAATTATTCTTTTTCGTTCAATATGATAGACATTAAAAAAATTGATCCTTCACCCTTTCAACACCGCAAATATTTTGATGAAGAAAGGTTAAGAGAACTTGGCGCAAGTATTCTGAAGGATGGATTGATCGAACCTATTATTGTCCGCCCACAAAAAAAAGGCCGGTTTCAGCTGATTGCAGGAGAACGAAGACTCAGAGCAGTTAAAAAGTACACTGCCATGACGATGATCCAGTCAAAAATCGCAGATGTAGACGATCTTCAGGCAAGAAGAATAAGCGCTGCTGAAAACTTTTTAAGACAAGATTTATCCGCTATAGAATCCATTGAAGCGACCATTGAAATCATTGATGTGGAGATGGGCAAAGATCCCTGGTACTTGACGGCAGGTAAAACCCCCCTTGAAAGGGTCTATAAATTGCTGTCAAAGCTTGATTCCATAAGGCGAAGCAAGGAAAGGGGATCTGTTGTGTTAGAGGCTGACAAGGGCCTGTCCAACAAATATGTTGGACAGGTAGAGTCAATATTTAAAAACCTACCTAAGCCGCTGCAATGGCAGTCTTTTCTAATGCATGATCTAATTTTATTAACCGACATTCCCTTAAATGTTCAAAAAGCATCTGTAAAACACAGCCTCAACAAAGCACAAACAAAAGCGCTTGCAAAGCTTGAAAAGGTTTCTGACAGTGCCTTTCATGATGTCACCCAAAAAGGTTCCCTCCCGTTAAAAGATCAGAACAATCATCTTTTGGCAAAGCTTGAGCTAAATGAATTCAGCGCAAGAGAAATCCAGGCGTTTGCAGAAGATATAGAAAAAACAAATTTAAAAAATCAACAAAAAATAGACACCGCTCAACACGAATTTTCCACGCAGATTAAAATCGCGGTGATGACACGCTTAGGCATCCCACTTGTTCGTATTGCCCAGCGGTTAAATATCCACAGGGAAACTATTTCAAAATATACCCCAAAAAACCAGGAGCTTTTTAAGACATTTCATCAGGAGTTTAAAAGCGGAATCTCTATCCCTGATATGGCTCAAAAATATAGTGCTCCGAAGCCTCTGGTATGGTCTGTGATTCTTGAAGAGAAAACAGACCAGGAATGCTTTAAGGCTTTAAACTGGGGATTGCGGGCATGGGATAACTGGTATTTCAATGATGTGGATCACAGGTTCGGCGATCCCTGGCCCGGAAGAATCCCGGCACAGCTCGTTGCTCACACGCTTTTTTACTTTACAAAAAAGAACGATCTTGTGCTGGACCCCATGGCCGGCGGCGGCGTGGTTGCAGATACCTGTCTTGCCTTTAACAGAAGATGCTGGTCTTTTGATCTTTTGGACCGGGTTAAAACCAGACCTGAAATAGAACCTTTTTTATGGGACCCTGAAAACCTTGCCTGGCCGCTTCCTTCAGGTAAAAAACCAGACCTGATCTTTTTTGATCCCCCCTATTTTAAAAAGATGGCAGCCCATTACATGAAAGGCAGTATTTCAGACTTTTCCAAGCCCCAATATTTAAGTTTTTTTAGAAATATTTTCAGTCTCATGAGAGAACAGTCAAAACCCTCCACCCTTATGGCATTTCTCAATGCAGACTTCAGAGATTTCCAGGGGATTCCGGCAGTTGATGAAAACCCGGATAACGCCATCCTGATGTTTGCCTATGCAAAATTGCTTGAAACCTGCGGATGGAAGATCACGCATTTACTGGACTGTCCTCTTTCAACGGAAAGATTTACCGGAAATATGGTAAACAGAATGCATGAAAAAAGAACCCTGGGTATTGTCAGAAGGACTTTGATCATTGGAAAACCAGATATCCTTCACAATGATGCTATGCCGTGATTGATTGATAAATTTATTGGGATTAAAGGTTTCACAGAGATTTTTCCGACTATCAGTTGCGTTTAATAAAGGGAGCTTAAGGATACTTTTTGAATGATTGAATATTAGAAAAGTTATGAATAGTGCAAGTATACTTAAGATTAATATCATATAATACCGACTGGTTGGATTGTGACATTTCATTGTAACCTTTCACCCAATGACTACAAGGGATGCCATGAAACTATTTAAAGAAATAAAGAATTCTATTTTTCTCGGGTTTACTTTTTTGGTAGCTTTAATATTTTGCTCAGTCACCTTTGCCACCGCTAACACCTACCCGACTGATGGATGGCAGAGCTCTACACCAGAAAAGCAAGGTATGCAGTCTCAAATGCTTACCAATATTATTGAAGAAATAAAAATGAAAGGTTACAACGTAGATAACATATCAATAATCCGAAATGGTTACATGGTTCTTGATGCCTACTTTTACCCATTTTCAAAAGGCCAGAGACACATCATTCGTTCCTGTACAAAGAGTATTATGTCGATCCTGATAGGTATAGCGATTGATAGAGGGTATATAAAAAGTGTCGATCAACCTATTGTTGAATTATTACCGCATAATATAATTGATAGCTTAGGTGACAATAAAAGGTCAATTACACTTGAGCACTTGTTAATTATGGCCTCTGGTTTAGATTGCAGGGACTCTCATCATTACAATTGGAAAGGATTATTGGAAATGAGGCGCAGCGATGATTGGGGGCAACATGTCCTTAATCTACCGATGGTCGGTCCTCCAGGTAGTAGATTCGAGTACTGCAACGGCCTATCATATCTTTTATCGGTAATCATCAATACTACAACGAAAATGAAAACCAGAGAATTTGCTGAAAAGAATCTATTCACTCCCCTTGGTATTTCAGAAATTGATTGGGAAAAAAGCCCGCAGGGTATTGATGTTGGATATGGTCGGATGTGGTTAAAACCCCATGACATGGCCAAAATTGGGTGGCTTTACCTTAATAAGGGAAGGTGGGGGAAGAAGCAACTTGTATCGAGTTCTTGGGTAGAAAAATCAACGCGTGGACATATTGAAGCTAAACCAGCTCTGCAATACGGGTATCAATGGTGGGTGGATGATGACGGCAATTATTCTGCTATCGGCTATAGTGGTCAGTATATTATGGTGGCACCGGAGATGAATATGGTTGTGGTATTTACCGGTGGCTTACCCGGCGGGAAAACTTCTCTTCCGCTTGAATTAACGAAGAAATATATTTTTCCTGCGGTTGTATCTTCTGAGTCGTTGCCAGCAAATTCGAGAGAAGCCGAAAAACTTGATACTTTGGTGAGAAGCATATCGTAAGCGGTTAATTAACCGCACCTATCCAAGCGTGTAAAAATCAGATATAAATTAAGCGGCAGGACCTGCAAGCAGGGTTTTGTCAATATTTTGAGGCATCAAAGCCATAAACTCATCGGCCGTCATAGCATCAGGTAAGTTTTCAAAAAGATATTTCAGATACCAGTAGGGTTCAAGACCATTGGCTTTGGCAGTTTCAATCAGACTATAAATGCATGCGCTGGCGCTGGCACCTTCAGGGGTACAAGAAAACAACCAATTTTTTCGTCCTATAACAAAAGGCCTTACTGCATTCTCAACCACATTATTATCAGGGCCAACGTTGCCATCTTCCGTATACCTGATCAACCGATGCCATTGATTAAGGGTGTAGTTTATTGCCTTGCCGAGCAGACTTTTAGGCGGGGCTTGCTCAACTTTTGAATCCAACCATTTTTTAAATTCATTGAGGAGGGGCACAGCTTTTTCCTGTCTTTCCCTGTACAGGTCCTCTGCTGATAATTCCAGTTTTTGGGCTTCTTTTTCAATTTTGTATAGCTTGCTTATGTACTTTAAAGCGGTCCCGGCATTACCGGTGGGTGGATTATTCTTTTTTATCCCGGCGGCTTTTAGGACATCTGTGAACTTCCTTCTGGCGTGTATCCAACAGGCTACATGGAGAATTCCTATTATTGTATCAAGAAAGTTATACCCGGCATAACCGTCTGTTTGGACAATACCCTGATATCCATTTAAAAACTTTAATGCAACATCTCCGGATCTTGTCGGATGATACTGGAATAAGATGATGGGTTTGTCCGGTGTTCCTCCTTTGAACACCCACATATAACATTTTGACCGTTTTGGCTCTTTCAATACTTGAACCGTTGTTTCATCAATATTGATCACCGGCCCTTGAAGGATCTGGGCCTGCATGAATCCTGTCAGAAGTTCACATGCCTGGGCGACTTTCATTGTCCAGTTGCACATGGTGGACCTGGGCAGTTCAACACCGATTCTGGAAAATTGTTTCTCCTGCCGGTAAAATGGCAGGGCATCAGCAAATTTAGCTGTAAGGATATGGGCAAGCAGTCCTGAAGTTGCCATGCTTTTTGGGATCATCTGTTCAGGCATCCTGGCGATGGATACTGTAGGACCATCATCTTCAACACCTTCACAGTTTTTGCAGGCATATTTATACCGGATATTCCTGATGACCCTCATTTGTGCAGGGATAATATCAAGCTGTTCAGATACTTCCTGGCCGATATGGGTTTTAAGACATCCACATCCGCATTGTTTTTCTTCTTCCGGGATATCATGAATGACTTCAACCCGAGGCAGGTTCTCTGGCAAAGGCTTACGCCCTCTTTGCTTCCTGGTATGGGATGTTACAGTGGTTTCTTCTGGTTCTTCTAATATGGGGCATTCGGGTTCAGGGATATCAAAAAGGGAAAGTTGGCCATCATCCCGGTATGTTTTTTCTGTTTTTCTGCCAAAAAGTTTATCCCTCAGGCTTTTGATCTGCTCATTGAGGATTTTGATTTCAGATTTATAATTCTGTTCTTTTCTGTCAAAATCTTTAGCAAAAGAAATGATTTTTTCTTTTAATTTTTCAGCATCATTTATGTCTGCAAAAGCCTCAATGTTCATGCTCTGTATATAGCATAACCACGCGGTTTTTCATAGCTTTTTCTTTAAAAAATAGTCGAATATTTTAACATTTTATGGGCTTTTTTCTGATGAATGGAAAGGCCGTCCATCAGCCAGGTAAGTTCCTGTGATCCAATAGTCATTATCTCCTGTTTTGATCTGGGCCATTGGAAGCGATCCTTCTCTAATCTTTTATGCCAAAGGCAGAATCCGTTTCGGCCCCAGTACAGAATTTTCACTATATTCTGCTTGCGGTTGCAGAATGCAAACAGGTGGCCTGAAAAAGGATCTAAATTGAATTTTTCACTGACAATAATGGATAGGCCATCAATGGCTTTGCGCATATCCGTTGTCCCCAGAGCAATGTATACTTTTAAGTTCTGAGCCGGGAAAAACATCAAAATTGCCTGAGAACATGCAATACCTGGGTCAAGGCAGCGTCAGAAAATTCATCCGGAATTTCAATCTGGAATCCTGTACCAACATTTAATCGTAGAACCTCTCTGGGCTGTGAATGGAACGTCTCTGAAATCCGTCCAGATGAAACTTGAACAAATTCTACAGGAAGATGTTGCTTCTTAAATTTATTCTTCCAATACGTCAGCCGGTTAGATTTTAAATTGTTTGCCCTGCAATAGGCATTCTGAGCTAATCCGGATCGAAGCCATGTGTCTATATGGTATCTCCAAAATTGAGTCCGCTTCTTATTTGCTGCTTTGGTTCTGTCTGCCATGCGGTAAGCCTCCTTTAATTTTTGAAAGTTGGCCTATCTTCCCATGGCTTTGATTTAATTAAAAGATGGGGTTCCTTGAGCGCTTACAGCATATCAATACCTTTTCAAGATGGATTCGTCTGGTTATCCAAAGAAGAAGGAATGGCGAAGGACGGTGTATTCAGGCGGACTAAGACACCAAAATTTATGTTTGAGTATCCTATTGGGAGCAAAAAGCAAAGTGTCACTTCTCCGGGACAAATAATGAAGATGAATATACCGAAACGGATCGACTTTGCAGCGAATGTGATAACCAAACCAGAAAAGCTCGAATTAAGGGATTTTGGACCTATTTATTATGCTGAAATTCTCAGGCAGGTAGGTTCCGATGTCAGGGTTGTTGGCAACAAGGAAATAGCGTTAAAGTGTGGCACAAATGCCTACAGGACTGATATAAAATGGGTGTACCAGGATTATTATCAGGTAAACTCTGTGGTAGTGTCTTCGTACAAAAACGACCAGTGTGTCTATTTGGTTGTCCATCCATCCAGCCTGGCGAACCACGAAAATTTTGAGAGAATTGTCGAAAGTCTGACATTTGAATAAGTTAAACAGAATGGTTGTGGGTTCCACGATATTTAAATTAAATGGGATGCGTATTCAACCATTATTATCCTAATCAAAAGGCGTTTACTTCTTTCACCAGTCCTTCCTGTTTCCTATACATCGTTGGTGATCAAGTATAGCCTCCCGACAGTTAAGATTCAGGTAGTCCGGTATTGTTAAATGCATATTTTGTGTGAAATCCTTTGCAACCATTTTCTAACGCGTGCCGTTTAGATTTTGGGAAATTTAGACAATGTTTTGGTTTTGTCTCGTGAATTTTGCAGATGTATTTATCCTTTTTCGGGAGTTTCCTTAACCAGGGGCAGCGGTTAACTGATTCGCCGGTCTTCGGATTGACCCATATATCATTCAAGCCTGCAAATGAATCCACCCATTCCAAGATGTCATATCTGTTTTCGCATTCCCAGCGTATAACATCAAAATCCGGAACGGACGTCTGATAAGCGTCAGATAGATCAAGGCAGCAATGCCCGCATTGCACGCATTTGAATTTTTCCATTTCAGTTTTAATTAAAAGCCCATTTGCGCCGGTTTTCTGGTGTTTTTGCACGTTTGCGCTGACCCACTCAATCTTTGAGTATACTTTTCCGATTGCCTCAGACGGTTTAGAATTCAGCAGCTCCAGAAAGAATTCCACCAGGTCAATACCGTAATAGAATTTTTTGTTATCATCTGATTCTATCCATAGCCCATGCCTTTCTATCAAATCCGATGGATGCGCCTTTAATACGTCTTTTCGGATCTCAAACTCTTCAAAACTTGCTATTATCAGTTCAATCTCTTTTTGCTTTTGCACTTCGGATTGCATCATCAGAGTGTTTTTGAGCTCTTCTAAGGCTTCAGAGATAGAAATGAATTTTAGACACTTTTTGCCCATGGCTAATTAGTCCTTTTCAAGGGTGTTAATATTTAAACCTCCTAACAAATTCACTATCAAAAGATACATGATTCAATCGTAGAACGCAATAAATCGGTAGTGTACCTGTAGTTTCATATTCTCATGGTGTTGGCTGACAGGGATAGTCCGGGGTCTTTTTTTAACAGTGAAAAACGTGCTTAATAGCCAGTAGTCCGGCCTTATTTTTTCATGAGTAAGAAAGGGAGCTATTGTGATCGTTCCTTTAGCACATCAATAATTCGGGATGGCTCAAGCCTGAGTGTGTGGTTGATTTCAACAAAATCCAGGATAATATTATAATTTTGGTCAATTACATAGGTGGCTGGAACAGGCAATTCAAAGCTTTCATCCCCATTGGCAGCAGGAAGGTTAATGCCGAATTTGGCATATACAGGGCGCAAAGCCTCAGGCAGGGTGAATACAAGACCAAAATCCCTTGCCACAACGTTTCCCACATCGCTTAACACATGGAATTCAAGGTTCTCTTTTTCCTTAAGAGTAAGGCTCTGATCAGGTAATTGAGGAGATATTGCTATAAGTTGTGCTCCCATAGATTTTATAGTGGCAAGCTCAAGTTGCAAAGACCGCAACTCTAAATTACAATAAGGTCACCAGCTTCCCCGATAAAAATTTATGATCACCGGTCCTTTTGAAAGAAGATTTTTTAACGAAACGACTTCACCCTTTGCACCCGTCAATTCAAAATTAGACGCCAAGTCGCCTTTTCTTTTTGAACGATCTGTAATATTTGAACGTTTCAATTCTTCCATTGCATTTGCCATAATGCTTGCAGTCTCTTTAGGAATCATTTTCATTGATTGTTCCAGTAAAGCATTTAACTCATCCTGAAGTCTCATATTGCCTCCATCTTTTTGTGGTGAAAATAAAATTATTAATCAAAGCACAAACCTAAGCAATATTGGCTCAGGTCCCCATGCTTTAGTTTGCGATAGGTGTATTAAGCTATGCGCTATTATCAGTCATCTATATATTCATTAGGTTACATTATTTAAATAATCATTGCAAAATAATAAGTATTAAATTTAGCATCTATTACCCTTTTTTAAAAAAATATTTGATATTTAATAGTGAGTATAGATGGCATATAAGCTCAGAATCGTCTGACAAATTTTAGCAATGGCTGGCAGATCAATTGATCACCTTTCTCAAAATATCCAAACTCAATGATTATCCAATCCTTTACCTTCGCCGGACCTTCAAGTATCAAGAATATCAATTGTAACCTTGAGCATTCTAGGAAAAAATATTTTTGTTTTTCGACTGGAAAATTTCTTTAGCAAGGGTGCGGACTTTGTCTATAACGAAATTCCCCCGGTGCTGAATTTAAAGGGGCGGACTATTATTAAAAGTCCGGGGATTATTAAACTGTAGCCAAAACATTTTGCGGTTGGCGAGAATTCCATCCATCGATAGCAGTCATGATTAATTATCCCAATCCTTTACCTTCATTGGACTTTCAAGTATCAAGAATATCAATTGTAACCTTGAGCATTCTGGGAAAAAATATTTTTGTTTCTCGATATGATTTGTCAGATTTTCAAAAAGTACTTACAATCAAGAATTACCTTGGTGGTTTCTTCGGTAAGGGGGCCGAACATTTTTTTATTTATCATCATAAAAATCCATAGAATTCATATTAACTCCTATTGTCTATTTTTTCATAAATCAAAGACTTGCTCAAGTTATTTTTAATGTATTTTAAAGTCGCATTATTTCTCCCCTATACAGTCGCATTTTTGCACTGTTTTCAATATCGAATAAAGATCTGTTAATGATGTTATTTTAATAACTATTCGTAATAGTGTAATTATTGTTCCAACAAAATGATTTATTTTATGTTGGCATAGTCCTTGCTCTTCACATTTTATGGCACAAAGATGGTTCTTCACCAGAAATTTATTTTTAACTAATAGGAGATTTATTAATGATAGAAAAAAAGATCCTCAAGCTGGAAAATAGATCAGAAAATATAAGTAAAGAACAATCCAGAAAAAAGGCTATCCCTACGGAGGTGTCTATTGATCCTGCAACCCAGCAGATGATTGCGAGAGCACAGGATTTGAACATCGAGACAGTATTTGACCGGGCCCAAAATATGAAGCCGTGTAACATCGGCGTTCAGGGAATATGCTGCAAAAACTGTAGCATGGGGCCCTGCCGGTTACCTTTGCCAAAATCCGGTATCCAGGGAGAAGATGATCGGAAAGGGCTATGTGGTGCAACACCCAATACAATTGCAGCAAGAAATTTTATCAGGATGATAGCCGGCGGAGCTGCAGCCCATTCTGATCATGGCCGATGTGTAGCAGGAGTTTTTGTGAGTGCTGCAAACAAAGAAACAGATGTGTATAAAATAAAAGATCATGATAAATTATTATCAATTGCACCTTACTTCAACGTTGATATCAAGATTGAAGTTGATGGAGAATTAGTTGATCGTGATATTGATGAAATTGCAGTAGAGGTTGGTGAAAAGGCTTTAAATGAATGGGGAAAACCCAAAGGGGAATTGCTTTATCTTAAACGCGCACCAGAAGCTTTGTATAAAAAATGGAAGGATAACGGAGTTCTTCCTAGAAATATTGATAGAGAAATCGTTGAAATTATGCACCGGACCCACATTAAGGCCAGGGAACGAATTATGATGGATATGGCGACCAGAAGGGATTTGGAATCTGCTTAGCAATGTTTTAACATAACATCAAGGAGCTGAATTTTATGACCGGAAACGGCTCAATTCGAAAAGACCGTTAGCAGTGGCCTATAAAATAATAAAAACGTGAGGATACACAGGGATAGTTCTGAGACCTGCTTAACCTTAATGCTGTGTTGATCTTTTCTGTTGCTTTTTTAATTCTTCAGGTCGATTCCCTGGAGGCATCCTCAAACTGCTCATCGTCAACAATAATTTTATAAATGGTCATACTATTTAAAATTTGTATGGCCATTGCAAGCCACAGATCTTTTTGATACTGATACATTAAAACATATCAATATATTCTTTGAAAATTCGAGGAGACCTTAATGCAAAATCAAAAAAGTGTTTTTTTGGTTCTTGGAATAAACGGCAGTCCGCGCCAAAATGGAAATTCTCAGTATCTTATGTCTTGTTTCATGGAAGAAATGGAAGTCCGTGGATATGACACCCAGGTATTGGACGCGGTCAAACTCAAGATCAACCCCTGCATAGGGTGCGGCAATTGTGAAACAAAAGGGGTATGCATATTTAAAGATGATTTTACAAATGTTTTTCTCCCGGCTATAATAAAGGCTGACATTATTGTTCTCAGCTCTCCGATTTATTTTTATGCTTTTCCAGCAGCATTGAAAGCCTTGATTGATCGAATCCAGGTGTTGTGGTCAAGAAAATACAGGCTTAAGATGAATGAATTTAGAGATCGCAAGCGAAAAGGAGTGCTTCTGGCAGTGGGTGCTACACGTGGAAAGGATCTGTTTGATGGGCTCAAGTTAACGGCCCGGTATTTTTTTGATGCCGCAGATATTCAATACAAAGCCGACCTCTGCTATAGAGGGATTGATGAAAAAGGTGAGATGGAAAAGCATCCCACCCTTCATGAAGATATTAAAAATCTGGTCCAGGAGCTTTAACCTTTTTTCACTGGAACCAAAGGAGATTTTATTTCTGAAGAAGATCAGGGCTGTGGTGGATTGTGCAGTTATAACTTTTTAATTCTGGATTAAATATATGAAGAAAACCTATATCACGGCACAGAACCTGTTAGAAAGTTCTTTTAAATTAGCTCATGAGATTTATACTGATGGCTTTCGCCCTCAGTTCATCGTTGGAATATGGCGAGGAGGTACACCCATTGGTATTGCGGTACAGGAGTATTTTGAATATAAAGGTGTGAGTACGGACCATATTTCAGTACGTACATCTTCTTATTACGGCATCAATCAACAGTCCAAGGAAATTCGTGTTCATGGTTTACATTACCTGATTGAAAATGCAAATGCAGGGGATGGTTTGCTCATCGTTGATGATGTCTTTGATTCTGGACGTAGTGTGGATGCATTGATAAAACAGATACAGAAGCAATCCAGGCTAAATACACCTTCTGATATTCGTGTGGCCTGTACCTGGTACAAATCTTCAATGCGTGCAGTAGATATCAAACCCGATTACTATACACACGAAACTGATGAATGGCTGGTGTTCCCACATGAGCTTGATGGCCTGAGTAAAGAAGAAATAGCGGAAGGGAAAAACGATCTTAAGAATATTCTATATTTGTTCTAGTATTTTATCAGGAAACTCACGAAGGCCATTAATCCTCAGAGAGGTCAATTAGGGAGAATCCATATGAGAAACTTTTTAATGAAACTGGCTGCAGCCAGAGGTGAGACCAAAGCAGATCTGTTAATTAAAAATGCTCAGGTCATAAATGTGCTGTCCGGTGAGATACACAAAGAAAATGTGGCTGTCATTGACGGAAGATTTATTGGGTTTGGTGACTATGAGGCAAAAGAGGTCATTGATGCGGAAGGCCTTTTTATGTCACCCGGTTTTATTGATGGACATATTCATTTTGAAAGCACCATGCTCACCCTGCCCGAATTTTCCCGGGCAATACTCCAACGGGGGAGTACGGCCGTTGTTATAGATCCCCATGAAATAGCCAATGTACTGGGACTGGATGGAATCCGTTATGTTCTGCACAGCATAAGGCAGATACCTTTGAATGTGTTTGTCATGCTCCCTTCCAGCATTCCAGCCACACCTTTTGAAACATCGGGTTCCTCCATCACACACCGGGAGCTGGATTATATGATTCAGGAAGAATGCGTGACTGGAATCGGTGAAGTAATGAATTTTCCGGGTGTGATCAATGGGGATGAAGAAGCCCATCAACGCATTGCCGCCGCCAAATGGAAAAAAGTGGATGGGCACGCACCCGGAGTCAGTGGAAAAAGCTTGAATGCCTATGTGTTTTCCAATATTGACAGTGATCATGAATCAACAACAGCCGAAGAAGCAAAAGAGAAACTGCGCAAGGGCATGCATATTTTAATCAGGGAGGGGACTTCCGAACGTAATCTGGCAGAACTAATCCCCATTGTTACCCAAAAAAATTCATGGCATTTTTCCTTTGCCACAGATGATAAGCATCCTGATGATCTGCTGGAAGAAGGCCATATCGACCATTCACTGAGAAAAGCCATTTCATTGGGGCTGGATCCTATTATTGCATATCAGCTTGCTACCATAAATACTGCAAATCATTACAGGCTTAAGAATGTCGGGGCCATAAAACCGAGATACTGGGCTGATTTCGTTCTTCTTTCCGATTATAAAAATGTAATAATTGAATCAGTATATAAAAAAGGAGTTCCGGTTTTTAAAAATAAAAAATTACTCTGGTCTCCCAGCAGCATACCGCCAACAGTGAGGTCTGCAATGAATCCGGATGATGTAAGCCTGGAAGAATTAAGGATTCCTGCTAAAGGGAATAAAATCCGTGTTATAGACATTTTGCCAAATCAAATTGTGACGGATGAATTCATTGCAGAGGCAATTGTTAAAAACGGGTTTGTTGAGTCCAACACCATTGATGATATTCTCAAAATTGTGGTGATAGAAAGACATAAAGCCACAGGCAGGATAGGCAAGGCCTTTGTAAGGGGCTTTGGGTTGAAACAGGGTGCCATCGGTTCAACCGTGGCCCATGATTCCCATAATATTGTTATTGTTGGAACCAATGATGCAGATATGTTTGCGGCTTTTCAACAGATAAAAAAATTAAAAGGCGGACTTGTTGTGATCAACAATGGTAAATTGGTGGCCCAATTGCCTTTGCCCGTTGGTGGACTGTTATCAGCAAAAAGTTTTGAAGAAACCGCAGCAGATTTGAAAAACCTGAAACAAAAAGTTAAAACTTTGGGCGGAACACATGACTCGCCTTTTATGATTTTATCTTTTTTATGTCTTTCAGCCATTCCTAAATTAAAAGTCACAGATCTTGGGCTGATCGATGTGGAAAAGTTCAAGATAACTTCTTTATTTGCTGATTGAATTGAAAACCATTAACAATCCGGGGGCTTCACGGTGCCAAAGGCTGCCTACCCTTAGGGTGACAGCCTTTGGTAAAATCACACAGCATGGTGTACCCTCTGCCCTGGTTATATTTTATTTGGGAATGCTTCCAAGCACACCTTCAACATAGTAATTCATACCAAGAAGATCCTGGTCAGTTAAATTTTTACCTGCTTCAACAACCATGCTTCCATCCTGTTTTTTGATGGGCCCTGAAAAAGGATGGAAAGAACCGTCTGCAATAGATTGGGTTGTCTTTTCCACCAATGCCACAACATCGGCAGGTACTTTTTTATTGATGGGAGCCAGCTTGATCATCCCATCCTTAATGCCGCCCCAAACAGCGCTGGATTTCCATGATCCGTCCAGTACATCTTTGGCAACTTTTGTATAATAGGTGTCCCAGACATGGGTTGTTGCAGTAAGATGTGCGTTTTCACCATATTTGGACATATCAGAATGGTAACCAATGGAATAAACACCTTTTTCTTCCGCGGTAATGGTGGGTGCAGTGGAATCAGTATGGTGGGTAACAACATCAACCCCCTGATCAATCAATGCTTCAGATGCTTCACGTTCTTTGCCTGGATCAAACCATGAATTTACCCAGATGACTTTTACTTTTATGGCGGGGTTTACACTTTTTGCACCCAAAGTAAAGGCATTAATTCCCCTGATAACTTCAGGGATTGGGAAGGCGGCCACATAACCCAGTTCATTTGTTTTTGTCATTTTTCCGGCAATAATACCTGTCAGATAACGTCCTTCATAAAATCGGCACATATAGGTCCCGACATTTTTGGATTGTTTATACCCTGTAGAATGCTCAAAAATTGTTTTTGGGAAAATTTTTGCCACTTTCAAGGTGGGGTTCATGTATCCAAAAGAGGTGGTAAAAATAAGATTATGACCACTTTTTGCCAGATCTCGAATCACACGTTCTGCCTCAGAGCCTTCTGGAACATTTTCAATAAATTTCGTTGAAACCTTACCCTTTAAATTTTTTTCTATTGCGAGACGGCCCAGATCATGCTGATAGGTCCAACCAGCGTCTCCAACAGGACTGACATAAACAAATCCTATTTTTAATTTATCCGAGGCAAAGGTCAAAGGAATAAATCCTGCAAAGATAAATGCCATGGCACTGATGAACAATACGATTTTTAACAGCCTGTTCTGTTTCATGAAAACTCTCCTTATTATTAATTATTTTCCGGATGGAATGTTATTCCCAGCGAAGCCGGGGAATTAAGCCTGATTAAATTTTTATCCCTTGAAATAAATACCAGCACAACAATGGTTGCAAGATAGGGTAGCATTGCAAGAATCTGGGAGGGAATTTCAAACCCAAAGCCTTGAATATGAAATTGTAAAATCGTCACCCCTCCGAAAAGATAGGCACCGATCATTACTCTTGCGGGCCGCCATGTTGCAAAAACTACCAGGGCAAGGGCCACCCATCCTCTTCCTGCCACCATCCCTTCAACCCACATGGGGGTGTAGGCAGTGGCCAGATAAACACCGCCAAGTCCGGCCATGGCACCGCCAAACAAGACAGCAAGATACCGTATACCAATGACTGAAAAACCCAGGGCATGGCCTGATTTGGGGCTTTCCCCAATGGCCTTTAAAATAAGACCTGCCCTTGTTTTATAAAGAAACCATATAACACCGCCCAAAAGAATCAGAGATAGATAAATCAAAATATCATAGGAAAAAATAAGTCGGCCAAGTATGGGGATGTTGCTGAGAATGGGAATATTAAGTTCTGGAACACCTTTAAGGGCAACACTTGTATACTCAATACCCATAAAAGCGCTTAATCCTGTTCCGAAAATGGTCAGGGCAAGACCGCTTGCCACTTGATTGGCCATCAGTGAAAGGGTGAGTACAGCAAAAATAAGAGCCATGAGTGCACCTGCCAGCATCCCGCATGAAACAGCAAGAATAAGGCTTCCGGTTTTTGCCATGGCAATAAAACCGGATATGGCTCCCACCAGCATCATCCCTTCAACACCAAGATTCAAAACACCTGATTTTTCAACAATAAGCTCTCCCAACGCGGCATATACAAGGGGAGTGCCCGCCGCAATGGTGGCAACCAGAATATTTATTAAAGTATCTGGATTCATGATCTCGTTCCTTTTAATGTGGGGTTGGATTTGAATCTGATTCGAAAATTAATAAGAAAATCAGTAGCTAAAAGATAGAAAAGAAGCATTCCCTGGAATACACCTGTAACAGCTGAAGGAAGATCTAAATTCATCTGTCCGGATTCACCTCCCAAATAAAGAAGTGCCATTAAAAGACTGGATAAAAATATTCCTCCCGGATGAAGCCTTCCCACATAAGCCACAATAATAGCCGCAAATCCATAACCGGGTGAAACAGAGGGTAAGAGCTGTCCAATAGGTCCTGCGATTTCGGATACCCCGGCAATGCCAGAACACAAGCCTCCTGCAAGAAGACCAATCCATATCATTTTTTTATATTTAAATCCTGCATAGGAAGCCGCATTTATAGCAAGCCCGGAAACCTGTAACTGATATCCGACAAAGCTTTTTAAAAGAAAGATCCACCCCACTCCAATGGCTGCAAATGAGAGTATTACCCCGGCATGGAGTCTTGTCCCTTCTATCAGTATCGGCAGCAGGGTAGACTCTGAAAACAGTACGGACTGTGGAAATCCATACCCCTGGGGATCTTTCCATGGTCCATGAATCAGAAGGCTTAAAAAAAGAATCGCAACGTAATTGAGCATTAAACTTACCAGGATCTCGTTGGCATTATAGCGAATTTTTAAAAATGCCGGAATAGATGCCCAGAGCATTCCGCCTGCAATGCCGCCCACAAACATGGCCGGGAGAATTAAAATACTGGTACTCTCATTAAAATACAGGGCAACCCCTCCCCCAAAAATAGCGCCCATGGCCAATTGACCTTCGGCACCGATATTCCAGATATTTGCCTTGAACCCAATGGCAAGCCCAACCCCGATCAGCATAAGGGGTGATGCCTTTATAATGAGCTCACCCAGTCCATATAAGTCATTAATGGGTTCAATAAAAAAGGCGTGAAAAGCAAGTAAAGGATTTTTCCCGAGTAATATAAAAATAAGCAATCCACTTAAAAGCATTAATGCCGCTGCAATCAATGGAGAAAAAAATTTCATCCTTTTGGATGGTACGGGTCTTGGTTCTATTCTAAATAACATGGTTATTCCCATTATCTAGGTTGTCGATTCAACAGGTCCGTCGGGAAACATGCCGCTCATCCAGATACCAATCTCTTCTTTGGTCGTATCGCAGACATTTAAAGACGGAGACAGGTGTCCTTGGGCAATCACCATAAGGCGGTCGCAGATTTCAAAAAGCTCCTCCAGTTCTTCGGAAATAACTATCACTGCAGTCCCCGCATTTCTAAGATCAATGATGGACTGCCTGATGATATTGGCAGCGCCGACATCAACACCCCAGGTGGGTTGGGAGGCAACGATCAATTTCGGTTTCTGAAGAATTTCCCGACCCGTAATAAATTTCTGGATGTTACCGCCTGAAAGACTTGTTATCTGATCATCTATCCCGCCACATTTGACATCAAATGAAGCAATACATTCTTTTGCAAATTGGGCTGTTTTTTTAAAACAAATCAGCCCTCCCTTAACCAGATTGTGCCTGTGGGTGGTCAAAAGATAATTATACATCAGATTCATCCCGGGAACAGCTCCCCTTCCAAGTCTGTCTTCCGGAACAAAGCCAAGTCCCATACTTCTTCTTTTGCCGGTATCCAAATGCCCGATGGCTTTCCCGTTGATTAGAACATTTTCAGGTTTCTGGGTTAACCATTCTCCAACAACGGCATTGATCAACTCTCTCTGACCATTACCGGAAATTCCGGCAATCCCCAGAATTTCTCCGGAGCGAACAAAGAAATTGATATTATTTAAATTCGTTCCAAACTGGTTTGATTTGGTTTTGCTTAAATTAGAGACCTCAAGACATTTTTCACCATTGAGATCGGGATTGTTCTGGGTACAAACGGGAAGCTCTTTTCCGATCATCATTTTTGCTAAACTGGAAGGGGTCTCGTTGGAAGGAATAGCATATCCAGTGACTTTGCCGGCCCGTATAATCGTTGCTTTATGGCATAGTTCCTTAATTTCATCCAGCTTATGGCTGATATAAAGGATACTGCATCCTTCCTGTGACAATTTCCTTAAGGTTTTAAACATTTTTCTGACAGCCTGGGGTGTCAGCACAGAAGTAGGTTCATCCATAATCAAGAGCTTGGGTTTTTGTATTAAACATCTGACAATTTCAACCCGCTGTCTTAAACCCACAGGCAGAGAGTGAACCAACCGTTTAGGATCAAGGGTAAGCCCGTATTTTTCAGATACCTCTATAATTTTTTCAGAAAGCGTTTCCATGTCGGTTTTATTGTCCATGGCAAGGGCAATATTTTCGACAACAGTCAGAGTTTCAAACAAAGAAAAGTGTTGAAATACCATGCCGATGCCAAGTTTTCTTGCGTGGGCAGGATTAAGTATTTCAATTTTTTTTCCTTCCCAGAAAATTTCTCCTTTGTCCGGTTTTACAACACCATAGATGGCTTTCATCAATGTGCTTTTTCCTGCGCCGTTTTCACCCAGAACAGCATGGATTTCACCTGGAGCTATAGTCAAATCGATTGAATCATTGGCAATTACAGAAGGGTATATTTTTGTCATACCACATAGTTCCAGGCGAGGATGTACCCTTGTCAGGGTGCTGTTATTTGTTTCTAAATCAATGATATCCATTTACTATAATCTTCTATTTTGAATTACAAGACAAACATATCCATCACATTTTCTTTTAAAATATATTGTAATCACCCTATCTTTCCCAGTTCCGGATTTATGGGCATACCTGCATCCTGTAGAGCATAATATTTTTGAGCCTAAATTGCACGTGTTCTTTTATTTACAGCAACCTGGGCAAAGTGAGCACCGTGTGGGAAGGCAGCCTTATCAGTGGTAAAATGTTTCAGACCAATGAGCTGCCCCTGGCCTTCTCCAGCCTGGGTGTGCCATGCAAGTTTTGCATAAGTCAGTTCGTCTTTCTTCCCCCAAAAGGTGGGGTGATGGCCTTGTGGCGGTATATTCTTTAGTATGGTATGATGGATGGATAAATTTACAGAGAGGTAAGATCAATGCCAGACAATAAAAATGCGTGGAAGAACTTTAAATAACCGGAAGAATCTTTTACCAATCTTTTGAGTAGGGTTTTTAAAAGCGCTGAGTCGCACACCATTGAGTTTGACAATCCACTAACTGGTGGCTCGTCTGAAGGTGCTGTTTACGTGGCATGAGTGTGAAAATGAAAAGATTTGAGCAGACACGTTCAACAGAAATCGAATTACTGGCTCCAGGTGGAGATATTGATTCCATAAAAGCTGCAATTGCAGCAGGCGCGGATGCTATATACTGCGGCCTGAATAAATTCAACGCCAGAAACCGGGCAACAAATATAAATTTTGAAGAGTTAAGCGGGGTTATAAATCTTGCTCATAAAAATAATTGCAAAGTTTTTCTAACCCTTAATATTATTATAACGGGAAGTGAAATACCGGCCCTTATAAAGCTACTGAATAAACTGGTTAACACAAGTATCGATGGGGTAATTATTCAAGACTTTGGATTGTTTTATCTGTTATCCAAATGTTTTAAAGGTCTTGAAATACATGCATCCACACAGCTTAATACTCATAATGAAGGCCAGATAAAGTTTTTAAGCAAACTTTCGGCTGACCGGGTTAATCTATCAAGAGAGTTAAATCTTGATGAGATCAAAGCTTTAGCCTTGGCCGGACATAAAAATAATATCCAGACTGAAGTATTTGTCCACGGTTCCTACTGCATCTGTTTTTCAGGCCTTTGTTATATAAGTTCTGTCCATGGAGGGAACTCGGGAAATCGCGGCCGATGCAGTCAACCATGCAGAGACAGATATTTAACGACTCCTGAAGGTAAAGATTTTCCCCTGAATCTCAAAGATAATTCAGCCTATTCCGATCTAAGGGAACTATCCGAGGCAGGGGTTGATTCAGTAAAGATTGAAGGAAGGATAAAGGATTTTTATTACGTATATTCCGTGGTAAATTGCTGGAAAAAACAGATCCGGAGTTTTTATGATCAAAACAGACTGAATGATGGCAACTATGATCTTTATAAGGTGTTTAACCGGGATTTTTCAAATTCCTATTTGAAGGGGGATATTAATAAAGATATGTATATTGATAGTCCCCGTGATAATTCAATCAGACAGCTTTCTGAAATTGATAATTATCAAACGAATAAAAAGATGGAAGAAAACCGAATAAACTTTAATGAAGAAAAAGCAGAAACCACAGCTATTGTTCAAAACAAAATCAAACAGTTAAGTATAGCCAAAAGCCCTTTAACTATTAGCGTTTCAGGAAAACTCGGTACCCCTTTAAAAATATCTGTAAAAACTCCAGACAGTTCATTTAGTGTGCTGTCAGAAACCAATCTGTTAAGTGCCGGCCCATACACCCTGAACCGGCTCCCCCTGAAAAACAATAAAAGTTCCGCCAGGTGTCCGAATCACGATTTTTTATTAAAAAGACTCAGTGCCTTAAATAATACGGCATATTACATTAAGCGTATAGAGCTGGAAAACCTTCAAAGTGATCTTTTTATATCTTATAAAGAGATCACTTCAATAAAGAAAAGAATTTTATCCATATTAAATGGTTTAAAAAAATTTATTGACCCGATTGACGTTCCCTTCTTAAACAAACAAAGTGCACCCGATATTAAACCCGCTCTTTGTGTATTAATCTCCTCCCAAAAAGATTTGCACCTCTGTGATAAGACCTCTGCAGATATCTTTTATCAACTTCCAAATTGTTTTAAAAATGAATATCCCGGGTTTATAGATCTTTTTTTTAAAAACAGAAAAATAATCCCCTGGTTCCCTTCTGTTTTAATAGGGGAAAACTATACTGCTGCGGTAAATTTTCTTAAACAGGTGCAACCGGAACTTATTGTAACAAATAATACCGGCATCGCTTATGAAGCCTGTAAAAAAGGAATCCCCTGGATAGCCGGCCCCTTTCTTAACATTGTCAATTCATTCAGCCTTTTATGTTTAAAAGAGAATTTCAATAGTTATGGTTCATTTATTTCAAATGAAATCAGCAGAAATCAGATAAAAAGCATTATTAAGCCTGAGAATTTCAAACTGTACTACAGTATCTATCATCCCATTTCACTGATGACCAGCAGGCAATGTTTACATCAGCAGGTTATTGGATGTGAAAAAAGCAGCATTGATGAGGACTGTATTCAAAAATGCCAGAAATCTTCATCTATTACAAATTTAAACAAAGTTCCATTATTTATTAAAAAATCAAAGGGCAACTATCATTGTATCTATAACAATAACAATTTCTTGAACACAGATATCGTCACTGATTTACCGGATGTTTTTTCCAGTTTTTTCATTGACCTGAGGGATATAAAAACCGAAACCAAAATAGGGATGGATAAATCCGGAATAATAGAGCTTTTTGAACAACTCCTGAATGGAGATCACGATTCAAAAAATGAACTTGAACAGATGATTCATCCTTCAACCAACGCCCAATATACAAAAGGAATTTAACAAAAACAAATTCTTTTCAAGTTCTCTAATATGAGTTAAAATCATATATATTGTTGATCTGAAAAATGTTTGAAAAAGAGGGAATAAGGTATTGAATCCAACTGATATTAATGATCCTGAATATTTTCATGGAGTGATTGACTGCCAGCTTGCATGTCCGGCACACACCCCTGTACCGGAATACATAAGGCTGATCGCTGAAAAAAAGTATGCGGATGCCTATATGATCAACTGGGAATCAAATGTTTTCCCGGGTATCCTGGGCAGGATATGCGACCGGCCCTGTGAGCCGGCCTGCCGGCGAGGCCGGGTTGAGGAGAAGGCTGTTGCCATCTGCCGTCTGAAACGGGTGTGTGCTGACAATAAAGAGGATGTGTCTGGTCTCATGCCTGGCCGTCTGCCTGGCGTTTCAAAGAAAAAAAATGGAAAAAAAATAGCGCTTATCGGCGGCGGACCAGCCTCTCTCACCGTGGCCCGGGACCTTTTGCCGATGGGATACCAGATTGATCTCTATGATGATCAGGCCTCAGCCGGCGGTTTCGTCAGAAGTCAGGTGCCGTCTTTTCGGCTGCCTGAAAAAGTTCTGAATGAAGAGGTCAACGCCATTCTGAATATGGGGGTGACCACCCATTTAAAGACCTATATCTCAAGCCTGAAGAAATTCCTCACCAGGGGGTACGATGCCATTTTCATAGGTACTGGTGCGCCAAGAGGCAGAGATCTTGACCTGCCGGGCAGACAGGCCGGAAAACAGTTTATCCACATCGGTATCCAATGGCTTGCCAGTGTTCAGTATGGGCACATCAAAAAATCAAAAAAGATCACACTGGTGATTGGCGGTGGTAATACTGCCATGGATTGCTGCAGGACTTCCCGGCGGCTTGGCGGCAAAGAGGTAAAGGTCATTATCCGGGGAGCCCGTGAAAACATGAAAGCCTCCCCCTGGGAGATTGAAGATGCCATAAGGGAGGATATCCCGATTCTGGAAAACCTTAGCCCCATCGAATTTGTCATGGAAAATGGCCGGTTGAAAGGAACGATGTTTCAGCGCCTTCAGGCGGACAGTGATGGTGATCAGGAAACGGTTTTCATCCCCTGCGACGAGGTACTGCTCGCAGTAGGTCAGCAAAATGCCTTTCCCTGGATTGAAAAGGATACTGGCCTGGTTTTTGATGATGCCGGACGTCCCCGGGTAAATAAAATTACCTTTCAATCGGATCTGGCACATGTTTTTTTTGGCGGCGATGCCGCCTTCGGGCCCAAAAACGTTATTACGGCAGTGGCACACGGCCATGAGGCAGCCATCTCCATTGATCTTTACTGCAATGGCAGGGATCTGGCTCAAAGGCCACTTCCGTTTACAACCCTTGCCGGCCAGAAGATGGGGATGAAAGACTGGATGTATAATAGCGCCGTGTCCGGTGAAGAACGGCAGAATGTTCCCATGGCGCCAAAGGTGAAGTCCATTAAGGACCGGCTGATGGAAGTGGAACTCGGGTTTAACCCCAAAATCGGTCTCAAGGAATCCCTGCGCTGTCTGAACTGCGATGTTCAAACCGTTTTTAATGTCAAAGAATGTATTGAATGCGATGCCTGTGTGGATATCTGCCCCACCACCTGTATTAATTTTCTTAAAAACGGCCCGGAGGAAGATCTCAGATCACGGCTGTCAATGCCGGCGAAAAATAAGTCCCAGCCGCTGTATGTGTCGGATGTCCTTCCCACGGGAAGGGTGATGGTCAAGGATGAGGATGTCTGCCTTCATTGCGGACTCTGCGCGGAAAAGTGCCCAACAGCAGCCTGGGACATGCAGAAGTTCACCTATAAACCGCCAAAAGCAGGGCAACGATGAAAAAACTGAACTCTATAAATGATTTTGTGATCCGGTTTGCCAATGTAAATGGTTCCGGCTCGGCCAGCGCCAACAACCTGTTTGCTAAAGCCGTCTTCCGACTGGGCATTCCCGTCAGTCCTAAAAATATTTTTCCGTCCAATATACAGGGCCTGCCGACCTGGTACGAAGTCCGGGTCTGCGAAAAAGGGTATCTGGGCCGAAGAGGCGGGTATGATTTTATCGTTGCCGTTAACGGACAGACCCTGAAAAAAGATTATGAGGATCTTTGTTCCGGGGGGTATTTTTTTTATGATTCCACCAAATCCCTGACCCAGGATTACACGCGCACAGATATCACATTGATCGGTATGCCATTAACCGACATCTGTAACCGGGAAATCGACAATCCCAAGCTCCGGCCATTGCTTAAGAATATCATCTATGTTGGGGCTCTGGCCTATCTGCTGGACATGGATTTTCCCATCCTGACCGATTCCATCGCCAGACAGTTCAGCAAAAAACCCAAGCTGGCAGAACCCAATATCCGGGCGCTTAAGCTGGGGCGTGAATATGCATCCGAGCATTTTGCCCACACCTGCGCGCTTTCGTTGAAGCGAAGCGATAAGCTGGCCGGTCATATTCTGATCGACGGCAATAGTGCAACAGCCCTGGGGGCTTTGTATGGCGGTGCAACCGTTGCCGGATGGTACCCCATCACCCCGTCCACTTCCGTGATCGAGGCCTTTGACAAGTTTACCCGTCAATATCGGATGGATGAATCAGGCAAAAGAAAGGCCGCCATTATTCAGGCTGAAGATGAATTGTCCGCCATGGGAATTGCTCTGGGGGCCTCCTGGAGCGGTGCCCGGGCCTTTACTGCCACATCCGGTCCAGGTGTGTCCCTCATGACCGAACTGCTCGGCCTGGCGTATTTTTCAGAGATACCCGTTGTACTGATTAATGTCCAGAGGGCCGGGCCCAGTACGGGAATGCCCACTCGCACGCAGCAGTCGGATGTCCTTGCCTGTGCCTATGCTTCCCACGGTGACACCAAACATGTCCTGCTTTTCCCCTGTGACCCAAAAGAATGCTTTGAAATGACGGCAAAAAGCTTTGACCTTGCGGACAGACTCCAGACACCCGTGATTGTCATGAGCGATCTTGACCTTGGCATGAATGATCACGTCTGCATGCCCATGGAATGGGACGATACCCGCAGATACGACCGGGGAAAGGTCCTTGACAAAGCCGCTCTTGATTCCATGGCCCGGGACTGGGGGCGGTATCTTGATTCAGACAATGACGGCATCTGTTATCGAACCTACCCGGGAACCCACCCGGAAAAAGGGGCCTATTTTACAAGAGGATCATCCCATGATGAATATGCCGCTTACACAGAGGACACGGATGCATATAAAAGATGTATGGAGCGGCTGACCCAAAAATTTGAGACAACCAGAGATCTTATGCCGGCACCCCATATACAAATCAACGCAAAGGCGGGCAAGCTGGGTGCTATCTTTTACGGCTCCACTACCCATGCGGCCAATGAGGCCATTGAGCAGCTCCGTGCAAAGGGCATTGTCTTGAACAGCCTGCGGGTACTGGGCTTTCCATTTAAGGATGAGGTCCGCAAGTTTATTAACCAACACGATCAGGTTTTTGTTATTGAACAAAACAGGGACGGTCAGATGCGAACCCTGCTGATCAATGAATTGGATCTTCTGCCAAGCAAGCTGATTTCAATCGCCCATGTTGACGGTACGCCCATTGATGCCCTGTCCATAACCCGGTCCATTGAAGCTCTGTTGATTGACGCGCCCAAACCAAAGACCCCCAAAGGAGGTGCTGCATGAATTCCCACCGCCCTGTTTTCCGCCATCCCAATCTTCCGAAAAATGATCTCGGGTATACTCGCCGCGATTATGAAGGCTTAGATTCCACTCTCTGTGCCGGATGCGGCCATGATTCAATCACCAATGCCATCATCCAGACCTGTTTCGAGCTGTCCATCGAACCGCACCGGGTAGCCAAAATGTCCGGTATCGGTTGTTCCTCCAAATCACCGGCATATTTTCTTGGAAAATCTCATGGGATCAATGCCGTCCATGGCCGGATGCCCTCTGTTGCCACGGGGGCCAATATGGCCAACAAGGATCTGCTGTATATCGGCGTTTCCGGAGATGGCGACACGGCCTCCATCGGTATGGGACAATTCGTCCACATTGTCCGGCGAAATGTGAATATGGTTTATATCGTTATGAACAATGGGTGTTACGGCCTCACCAAGGGTCAGGATTCAGCAACCGCGGACAAGGGTTCATCCAGCAGGAAAGGAAGGCCAAACCCATTTGAAGCCATTGATTTGTGCGAAACTGCGGTTCAGATGGGGGCCGGTTTTGTGGCCAGGGGATTTTCCGGTGACAAAGAACAGCTTGTGCCTCTGTTAAAAGCGGCCATGGGGCATAGAGGCTTTGCCCTTCTTGATGTGATCTCCCCCTGTGTAACCTTTAACAATAACCCTGCATCCACCAAGAGTTATCATTGGGCCCGTGACCATATGGAGGCAACGGCCACCTTTGATGTTATCCCATTCAGGCAGGAGATCACCACAGACTATGAAGAAGGTGCCACCCAGAATGTCACCCTTCATGACGGCAGTGTTATCCGTCTGCATAAAACTGACAATTCCTTTGATGTGACCCAAAGACTGTCTTCCCTTGAAGCCATGGAACAGTGCCGTGAAAAAGGACAGATCCTCACTGGAATCCTTCACGTCAACGAAACGCTCAAGGACACCCATGATATCCTCGAGACCACAGACAACCCCCTGAACGCTCTGACGGAAAAGGATCTGTGTCCGGGAAATCACGTATTGGCAAAAATCAGTGAAAATTACAGATAGATTCTACAGCGGTGGTGCCGGCATGGCCACTCTAAGAAGCCACATCCACCGCCAGCTTGAATTTTCTGTCAATATCTATGGATTCATAAAAATAACTATGGTATAAAGTCCTTATATATTTTTAGCTAAAAAAATTCAGCCAATGCTCTTTTTTTAAGGAATCATAATGAACAAGGAATCAAAGTATGTTGTGATTTACATGGGTATCATAATAACCCTTTCTATATGGTCCCTTAGCCTAGTGGGGGCATTCAAATTACCCAACTACCTCCTTTATGATAGTTTTGTTAAACTGTCCCCTTTAAAGCAAAGTGCTTCAAAAAAAACGATTCTTATTGAACTTACCTCTGAGCAGGAGAAGAGTGCGAATAAGGTTTGGATAACTCTTTTGAATGAGTTGGATACAGTGGGTGCCCGACAGATAATTTTTTCTTTCTTCCCTTCCGGGGCATCAGGAGAATTCTATGATAAGGCTGTTTCAATGGGCAATGTCATTTTTGGCCGCCAAAAACTTGGGGAAAAAGAAAGGGAGGGTGACCATTTATTTGAACCTATTCCCCCCCAAGCGCAAGATAAAAAGATTATTACGGCACCCTATGACCTCCCTCCAAGCAATTATGGTGTTCATAGGTTTGAAACCGCTTATTTTGAAATCAACAAAGCAAAAACTCCCAATTTCCTTGTGGTTGCTGCTGCAATGAGAAATGGTACCGAACTATCTATTGATTATCAATTTTCAGTTAATTTCATCGCAACAACTGAAAAATTCCCGAATATTGACTTTAAAAGGGTATTGTCAGGCAATATGGTTACGGAACTGGTTCGTGACCGAAGTGTTATCCTGGGATTAAAAAAAGCAAAAAATTCCTTCGGCATTCAGACACCTATCCATTCAGACGTCAATAGTATCTCCTTGGTTGAATATAATGGATATGCGTTTGATACACTAATTGACCAGAAAATGATTAAGTGGCCTATCCCTTTAATAACAGTATTATTCATCATTTTAGTCGCCTTTGGGGGACTGATTGCTTATCCACTGTTGGGAGAAACCATTGCCCTGATGGTTGCAGGTTTATTTTTCATACTCTCCATTATGTCTAGCTGGCTTGCATTATCCTACGCTCTACTGTGGCCACCCCTTTTTGAAATTCTTGTGACCGAAGTTATCGTTCTGGTTTTCATATTTTCAAGAAAGTATGCCTTAAAAAACAGTCTCGCAAAAGAGATGATATTAACCAAATCAATTCAAATTAAAGAACGATTTTCCCCCACAGGCTTTTATGAGTCAAAAGAGTATTGGTCCCGGATTATCAATATGATTAACCATACGCTGAACCTTGAGCGTGTAATTTTCCTTGATAAAGTAAAAAATGACCACCGGGTAAAAGAAATTATTGCCCTGAACACTTCGATTGACGGTATAAAGGAACAACGTAGAGACTATGAAAGAGAACCATATTCCAATGCCATTATAGAGAATAACCCGATTCAAATTAATTCTTATTTCAAATCGGTCAAAGAAACCGATCAGCAATATATGGTGCCGCTTCTTTTTGAAGGCCAGGTTCAGGGATTCTGGGCCTTTGTAATTTCACCCAGCCAAATTGAGGATATATCCAGTTTGCTTCCCACAATCAAACGGTTTGCCGTGGAGATAGGAGAGATACTCTATAAAAGAGACAAATGGCGCCTTGAGCAGGCAGGCCAGAAGAAACTGATAAACAAAGTGCTACGCCTTGAAGCCAAAGAGGATCTTTATCAAAAAGTCAATAACATTATCAGTATGCTTGGCCACCGGCTATCCATTTTGGATCTTGTTTTTAATTCCATCGAATCTGCCATAATTGTGTATGATATTTTCGGGCAGGTGACCCATGTCAATCAAGGCATGTCCAACATTTTAAAAACAATGAACATCACATCATTTAAAATGAGCGCATTAGATCTGGCTGTTCAACTGACGGATCATAGCGTCCTGGAGATGCGAACGATGTTCAGTCAGACAATAGTCCACCATGATATATTAAGCCTGCCTGTCACTATACCCAACCAGAAAAAATCATTCCTTCTTTCCATCCGCCCCTTAATCGGAGAAGAAAAAAGTTTCAATCAGGATGAGGCCTATCCGTTTGATCTTCATGGTATGTTTTTTGAAATGATAGATGTAACCGATATCAAAAACTCAAGCACACTGAAATCAGATCTTTTTGATCGTAGCAATGCCCATCTTAAAGATGGTGTCGAGTCCATAACAAACGTATGCATGATGCTGGAAGATGATCAAATGATTGGTGAACAGAAAAAAGAACTCATTAGCATTTTGAATGTCAAAAAAGATGGTATCCTTAATTTTATTGATGAGTTAAATGATTATATGAAAAAGGATGTGTTTTCTGGATCTTATCAACTGTTTCCTGTCAGTGCGCTAAAGATTATCAATGATTCCATTCCCCCATTGAAAGAAGTGGCTGACAAAAGAAGCATCACTTTTGATGTTATGCCAAAAAATATTATAGAGTCAGTTTTGGCCAAACCAGGAGATCTGAAAAAACTGTTTGCATCAATGATTTCAATACTGCTTCAGGATGCCTATGATGAAACAGTCATCCATATTAAAATAGAGATCCGGGAGCATCATATTCTTTACAGCTTATATAACTCAGGGTATGGAATGCCGGATGAAGATTTTCAGCGATATTTATCTTCACATCATTTGTCCAGCTCCAAGGCGTATAAAGCGATCAATCAGATTTATCCAAAAATAGCGTTATGGAAAGGGGATCTAACAGGTAAAAGTGATGTGGGAAAAGGCATTGAATTTCATTTGCTATTGAATAAATTTGAATAAAGCGACTGAACACAAAACCAAATCAGGGTCAACGTATAAATTATAGTTCCTGGTTGCATTAGAAGAGGTAACGGACTGATATTCCAAAATGATTGAATCATTCATATTGACTATTTTCCCCCCCGGTAGCCTGGCAAACTCAGTGACAACGACTGTCTGGCTGGGTGTGTGTGTTACCTGTTTTTTCAATCTAAGACTGGGCTGGGTTTTAAGTGGGCTGGTTGTCCCAGGATACCTTGTTCCGCTTTTGATCATAAAGCCTCTGGCCGCAACCGTTGTTGTATTTGAAGCCATTATCACCTACTTTCTGGTCTGGTTTTACTCAGAGTATCTTTCAAAATTAGGGTTATGGAATAGTTTTTTTGGAAGAGACCGTTTTTTTGCGCTGCTACTGGCCAGTATTATTGTCCGGCTACTTTTTGATACAATCCTTCTTCCCCTCTCAGGTGAGTATGTTACAAGGACATTTGGCATCATTTTTGATTATCGCAATAATATGCATAGTTTTGGCCTTATTGTGGTTGCCCTGCTTGCCAATCAGCTTTGGAAACCTGGATTCAGAAAAGGGGCTTTCCAGGTGTTTATAACAGTTCTTACCACCTATCTGCTGGTCCGTTATGTTCTCATTGATTTTACAAATTTTAATATGGGAAATATCGTTTACATGTATGAGGATATTTCCTCCTCAATGTTAGCCAGCCCTAAAGCCTATATTATTCTTTTAACAACTGCCATTGTTGCATCCCGAATGAATCTTCGTTACGGATGGGACTATAGTGGCATTCTGATACCGTCGTTACTGGCATTGCAGTGGTATCAGCCGACAAAACTGGTGTATACATTCCTGGAAACCTTTATTATTTTGTTTTCAGCCTCCACTATCCTGCGACTTCCTTTTTTTCGGGATGCCAATATGGAAGGCGCTCGGAAAACGCTTCTATTTTTTAATGTCGGCTTTCTTTATAAAATAATGCTGGGCTGGATCATCGCCTGGTGGTTTCCCAAAATAAAAGTGGTTGATTTTTATGGATTCGGGTATTTATTGACAACGCTGATTGCCATAAAAATGCACGATAAAAACATTGCGGTAAGAATGACCCGGGCGGTAGTGCAAACATCGCTTGTTGCTGTCCTGGCGGCAAGCTGTATTGGTTTTGCAATGACCTATATCCCAAACATCCTATCTTTAAATGCACAATATTCGGTTCAGCTTCCCGCCATCAAACGAGAAGTTGGCAATAGAAGCTTGATTGATGTGATAAAAGAGGACAAGGTCAAGCTGTTTACCTCTTTGAAAAAAAATTCTTTTGTAGCGCCCCTGCCAAAAGAAATGGAAATATTTTCAGAAGCACTCAAGTTTATTGAACATTATATAGACTTCAGGGAAATCAGCTCTCTGGAAAATGCGGAAAAGCTCTTGAGCCTTATTAATTATGCCCTGGCAAGGGTGGAAAATAATTATATCTACCTCTTTGAAAATGAGCCGCGCAAAGGATGGGGAAGTTATGTGTTCAATATCGATTTTAAGAACCGGATGGTACTGGAAGTACCGGTCCCCCTTGACGAATGGGGTGTTCTTGAAGCCGGAACATGGCTGTTTACCTCTTTGAATTCCAAGGCATTTGCCATTGGTGGATCCGGTCAGAAAACCAACGATAATAGAGCCTCGGATATTTTGCAGAACCATTCAACATTGTTTTCCATATTCCAACAGTTCTTTTCCAATACCAATATTCTTCAGATAAGAGGCCATACCTCTAAAAGCATCGAAGCGCTGACAGGCATAAGATCTGCCCCGGGGTTTCGAGACAAACCTGCTATCGATTCTATCCTCTGGATAAAATCTTCATTACCGGTTGGACTTGATCTTGTGTTTTTGGAAAAACTTTTGGGGCCTTTCCAAATAGAGTGGGAAAATTCGCCCTTCAACAACACACTCCGAGATAAGACCAGCGCGGGTTTTGCTGAGTTAATGCTGAACAGGCACCATATTAGGGATTTAATGTTTAAAACACCCTTTGAAGGCATTACTCTCCCGGTTGAAATCAGGGAACAAAGTATAGTGGGATACCTTCAGGACTGGCTGCTCAGAGGAAAACAAAAAATATCAAAAAAGGGCTCTAATCTGTATCGGGTGCCAAGATTTGAAGAACTTCTCTTTTTTGATCATGAGATTTTGACTCCGCTTATAAACATTTCCCGGGAATTATACTCGGATACGGGATGGACCCTGAATGCTGTAAGCGAATTAAAAGTGTTAAACGCCTCGGCAGCCGTCATGGGGTATGAAGTCATCCAGTATCACCATAAAACATCAAATCAGGATTATCTGATTTTATCGGAAAGAGAGGACCCGACTACCCAAAGATTCTGGGGAAGTTATATCTTTCGCCTTGGCCCTTCAGCCCCCTACCTGATACAAACGCCGCGGCCATTATCTGAAGTGAATGTTTTTGAATATTCTGTTGCACTTTTTGAACGCATCAAGGCCAATTGTCTGATGATAAGCACGGCCCACCCGTTAACCAATCAGGATGGAACCTCTGATATCATAAAGATGCAAAATAAAGAAAGCCTGTACTCACTTGTCAGCCAGGTAATAGTTAGAGAGTATGGGAAAGAACCATTGATGATCGTTCAGTGCAGGGCACTTGGGTTTAAACCAGATCTTCCTTTTCTGGATATTGATGCGCTGTTATCCTTCCGATCAGGTGTCAAGCTTTTCAGCCAAATGGATCCACTGGCCCATGACCTGATCGATTCTTTGAAAAATGATGGGCTAAGTGTTAAGTTAGTGGACGGATCAAAAGCCACTGCAGGATATGAGGTCGGGGGAATTCCCCAGGCAATGTACCTGGATCAGGCCCTGAATAAAGAATTTACTATTATCTGGTTGTCTCCCCTGCTAAGAAGCTATTTCAGGCAGCAAACAGGAAATAGTATACATGAGAACCAATTTCAGGCCCTTGGGATAACCACAGTTGAACAAGACCTTTTCACCACAATAGATATCAACAAAAAACACTATTTTTATTTGTCTGATCTGTATAAAACTCAAATGCAGTCGTATATTGAAACCCATGATATTATTGTACTTGAAAATATCATGCATCAATGGCCACAATTAAGTTATAAAAGAATTATTGATCTGAATTCAAAACAAAGTTTCTTACTTGTATTCCAAAAACCAGACAGATTAGCAGCGGTTATCAATCTGTTTCCAAGAGACATCGGCAGCAAGTTTACCATGGATGCCACCCAGATGGATCCTATGAAAATGTCAGATTATATTTATGGAAGAATTTCATGGTTGGAGTGGAAAAAATAGTGAAAAAATGCCTAATGAAAGCAGGAATTACAATGTTGATCATATCGGTTTGCTATACAAACGTATTCGGGTTTGATCAACTTTTCAATGAGTTAAAACAAAACTTTCTAAAGCATTTGAAAAACCCGGAGGCAAGTATCAGCTTGTGTTACAAGGTGGAAAAGAACAAATGGACTGATTTCCATCTTCCCCGGGCAACTGATAGAGTAAAGATCATAACCAACGCCAATATATCCAAACAAGCACCCTATGATCCCGAGACACCAATGAATTACGCTCTGGAATTCCAATTGTGCGACAGGAAAGACAATATCATTAGATCAGGGCAATACCACCAAAATACTAAAATCAGCCAATATAAAGGTAAATCAGAAAATAATAGCCAAACTGCCAGTTACTATTTTAAAGAACCCCTTACCCCTGCCGACGGAAGAGTTGTTATTCTGGATTTCAATGAGATTCCAGACACTGAAGATTTAAAAATGCGATTCCGACTGGTGAGTCACGATTCAATTATCTCTGATGTGGTTATGCGGCTCTATTTGCCTGAAATTACACCAGAGAGTAATTTAAAACACATGTGGAAAAGAACCGGGAAAGAAAAAAGAGAGCGTCTTTCCAGTTTCAACATTTATCCCCAGGAATTACTAACAGAAAGCGAGCAGATTAATCTCATACGTCAGACCTGGCGGCCAATGGCTCCCCATGGATCTGACGGTATTAATTATGTGTCACGCAAGCTCTATGTCATTAACGAAATGGAAGGATCTTCGTTTCAGCAGACCGATTTCCAGAGAGGTGCACTGATTGATAAATCGTTCAGGGTTACCTTGCCCATACCTGAACAGGGAATGCAACTTAAATTCCTGTTCTCTGAACTCCAAACCCGATCAGGCGATGAGCCACCTTCAATCAAGTTAAAATGGTTCGGTAAAAAGCTCAAAACAGATGAGTGGTGCATTCCATGGGATAAAGATGAAACCGTATTTCAACAGTATATACCCGGTGGGATTATAGAATTGACTTCTGACCAGCAAGTCACTGCTTTGATATACCAGATTGATGCCGACCAAGAGATTGATATTACCCCGGAGCCCCTTTCTGCGCGAGCATTTGTCCTGGATCAAAACGATCATCTGACCTACAGAATTTCCCATGTTAAAGATCTGTATACTCCTTTCAGGGCAAGCTTCAGAAAGCGAGTAACCGAAGGGGCCCTTGGCAGCGAAACGATTCAATATACTTTGCTTGATTCAAATGCCATCGAGATTAAAAAAGATAAAATTCAGGTTGACCTGACCCCATCCTTTTATGATAGTATAATTGAACAGAAAAGCCGGGTTATATTATCGGATCCTGTTTCTTTATATTTCAAGCTTCCTTCAAAGGTTGCCTATATCCGTTTTTCATCTTCAGGTCCAATGCTTATAAATGCCTACAACAGGCCGCCTCAAATGGTTAACTTGACCCATGTGCCTGAAGATTATTATAAAATTACAAATAAAGAGGATAAAAAGCAGACATCATGGTTTCCTATAAGCCCCTTGGAATTCAGTGATCTTCTCAAATTGCAGAGATCTATTTTAATGAAGCTACAGTATCGGCCCCCGGACCTAAACGATGATCTCTCTTCTGGTAATTTTATTTGGGAATCTTTTGAATCCAGGGACAATGGAAAAGGACATTATCTGTTGACCCCTTCTGAAACCAAACAATATCAGCGGGATGCTTCACTGATTTCAAATTATAAAGAAATCCCTTTAAATAAGCCTATATCAATCAACTTTAAATCCCAAGGTCCTCTGAAAGTAATGCGGCCCAAGATGATTTTTTATCAAAAAAACCAGTCTCGCCCTTTTACTATCAAGATTACAAATGATGGTCGAGACTATTTTAAAAAAGACCTGATCGGCTCAACAGGTGTCTTGATTCTTCCGCCGGTAGCAGCAGGAAAGCATCTGATCACACTCACGTCTTCTGGAACCATCAAACCTTTTTTAAATTTGATCAATTCCAAAGATGCTGGCTATAATTTAAGATTTGCCTCCAGCTTAACCCGAAAAGGGATAATGCTGGACTATACCAAATTTTCCAATGATGATGAAAATTTATCTCTGGCGCTATTTTTTTCCCAGGAGAACCAGGCACCGGAACGATTGATATTCTCCATTGAGATTCAAGGTGAGTCTTTGACGGATGACGGCCCTTTTAGCAGTTTTACACTCCTGAAAAGGCGCTATAGTGTAAGGCCTGATAATAATGGTCCTGTTTATGTGCTGAATTCATCTATCCCCATATTGGGGTCATGGCAGAACTGTTTCTTTCCGATACGTTCAGACCTGAAACCCGGCAGATACAAGATTAAGATAGTTCTTGAGCAAGGCCCTGAAGGATATATCGTTCCCTATCGGGTGACCCCCGGTGTGTACCCTGAGCGAAAACTGATGTGGGAGCAGAAACTATAATGTCAAAATCTATAAAATGGATTTTTTTTCTACTGATCTTTTTTTTACTACAGACCCCCCTGTCTTTTTGCAGTAGCGGGTATACACTTATGGAAAGTTGTCTGAACCAGTCAAGAACAAAAAAGAATTTTGTATCGCCCTCCCGGGAAGAGTTGCAAACAGCACAACAGTTGTTTTACAAATTATTTAAAGGAGAACGCGAAAAAAATTTGATCCAAAGTTGGAAAGAATTGAATTTTTCCATGAAGGAGATGGTATGGGAAAATAAACTCTACACGCTGATAATGGAAGATGATGAAAGTAGAACCGGAAGGGGGCTTTATGTTTTTCCCAAAACACCTCAAAAGAATTCTGTACTGATGATACCCCACGGACTGCATGATTATTATACCGATAAGATAGGCATCCAATTAACCCTTGAAGGACAGTTTTCTGCCACTGCATTCAATACTGTTCACCGCTATGGAAATCGGTCCCAAAAAGCGCTTCCTGACGAGCGAACTTCTCAGCAGGAAGTATCCACCGCAGCAGATGAAACCTGGGATATGACGCAACTTCCTGATACCTATTTTACCGCATTCACAACAGCTTTTGCCACTGCGTTTCCAAAGGGAACCCTTATACAGCTTCATGGATTCTCAAAAAATAATAGAAAAACTCCGAAAGGTAAGAATTCCGACTTTATTATCAGTTCGGGAACACGAAAAATAACCGCCCAGGTCAAACAGTTCATCAATTGTCTGAAAATGGAAACTCCCAACAGGATTTGTGTATATCCTGATGATGTTTTGGAGCTTGGAGGAACTCGGAATATTACAGGTTCTGTTCTTCGCTCTTTAGGCCATCAAGGGTTTCTTCATATCGAAATGGAACTGTCAATCCGTAAAAAATTAAAAGATGACCCCATGATGAGAGAATCATTTTTAAAATGTATCGAGGTGCTTTAAAGGTATGAAAATAATGAGCAGACTTCTTCTGATCCCTTTTTGGGGGTCAATCGTTTTTTTTTCATTCATGATCCCCAGTTATGCTTCTGTGGATGAGATGCAGTTGACCCTTTTAAACCAGTATGAACTGCCTTTGAGATGGGATAATATCGAAGGGGGAGAGCAGTTTATCTCCGGGCCTGCGCCCCGGTATAATTCTAAATATGATATGCATATGATACATCTTGATCCTGGAATGGAAATTAAAATAAAAATTCCCGAAAGAAAGATGCTCAGAATTATATCATCTGATCGCAACCATACACTCGATCCTTTAAAAATTTCCACTTCCAATGGAACCGGTCTTCATGCGTTCCTTCCCTTTCCAATGAGCCCGGACAAACTTTCCGGCCTGATTATCCCTGATACGGATGACCCGGCAATTTGTAAAATTTTTCTTCCGGAAAATGGGGAAGCACCCATAGACATTGCCTTGTTTCTCTCACGGCAGGAAACCCTGGGCGCGCTGGCTCCCAGCAGAACGCTGCTCCCACTTGAAGGAAAGTCTGTCTGTGTTCGACAGGACGAGACGGCCCGAGCCGAACGATTCTGGCGCTTGACTACAGGCAGACCGGGTCGACTCTCTGTGAAGGGCCCTGCCAGAATAACCATTGAAAACCGTCTGTTATACTCGAATCTGGAACCCTCCCGAAGAATACGCTACTGTTTAAAGGTATTGATGAATGGCCAGGTGCACACCGCCTTGAATTTTGAAACTGTACCAGAAATCTCAAAACTCCTCTTCATAGATAACAAGCATTCTGTCTGGGGAAGGTCCAAATCATCTTATTTAAACATTCCAAACGGTGATCATACGATTGACATCCTTTCAAATTCAGATGTTATTCTGCGTATTATGAAACAGGATGTTTCAGGTTACCTGTTTGCTGAATTCAACTCACCGGAATCTTATCAAACGAGCATGGAAAAAGTTTTTTCCCAAAATTTAGTTTACACCCCCCCGGACAAAATTTCTGATGTGATCAAAAGTAATCAAACATCTCTCTCGGAAATGGAAACCATATCTCAACAAATGGTACGTGATAACCGTAGACCCCAGAGCGGACTTTCAGGTGCTTTCCTGATGGAGCAACAGGCTAAAAAACGACCGGATGCCCCTCAAATAAAGAGAGTAGCAACGGATCTATATGATGCCCATACGTTTTTTCGTAATCTTTTACCAACCATCAAGCCGGATAATGGTTCTCAAAAAAATATCCGGTTTATACTTCCCAGACTCAAACGTTCAGGCGACTCGCACATGGTTGTGGCACAGCAGCATGCAGATAGTTTATACAGTATGGTTCAGGAGGGGTCTTTCCTGAATATACCCCATGATGAGTTCCATCCACTGGTTTATACCATTCCCGGAAGGGTGGCACCTTCCACGCTTCGAATCATACTCCCTCCCCAGGACTCTCCTGGGAATTTTTTCATAAAATTTAACAACAAAAGCCCCCTGCAGTTCACCGTTGAATCTGACTATGAATTGCCTCAAGACCAATTCAGGGTCACTCCGGCCGAAGCAGGACTGGCACTTCATCAGATCTCCCAACAATCTTCAGAACCTTCCCTTGCACCGGGGACCTATATAAAACCGATTTTTTTTGAACTTGCCCTTCCACCAGAAGTTGATGGATTTATCCTATGGGGAGAGGAATCCTTTAAAGGGATGGCAGCGGTTCAATACCTTGATTCACTGACCTACCAGATGTCTGAACCCGAATATCTTCAGGCCCTTAAAATTGAAGGTTCACCCCATCGGCTCTTTTCTGAGTTTGCTACTCAGCTTTCTTCCGGTCAAGTTCCTGTATTGAATGATGTTAATGCAATTTCGGAAGGGATCGAATTAAATAACCTAAAAAGCTCTTGGACATCGCTTATTCGTAAAATACGTTCAGATTATTCAGTGTTTAGCGCTCCCCAGAATAGCCCGTTACCTGATCCCCTTGCAATGCTTTCAAAAAATCAGATCGACAAATCCATCAAAAGAGCCCAATATCTGGAAGATCATAATCAACCCCTTCCAGCCCTGGAAAAATGGTCGGAACTGTTCCATAATACAACAGGATCGGTGCACAATACCGCATCCTTTAAAATGGTCGATCAATTGATAGCACTTGGAGAAACCTATCTTGCAGAGTCTTTCCTGAAACAGGTATTTCTCAAATCTGAAAAAAATGTCTCTGATCAAGCCTTTGAACGACTGGTTTCATTTTATCAGGAAGGAGGGTCAAACAGCCAACTGACCTCACTTTATTCTGCAAGGGCGGTAATGTATCCAACTCCGGATCATATTCTGGATCTTTCAGAACAATTGCTTGAGGAAGGATCTTTTTTAAATGCACTGATGCTGGCGTCCCTGCTTCCTTCCTCCATGAAAGCAACAACGACTCTTTTAAAGGCCGCGGACGTTCTGGGCTGGTTTAAAGTGTCTGAAGATCTTATCCATAGATTAAGCGATCCTGAAGAGAAGGCATACTGGAATTCTCTGGGATTGTTGTATCAATCGAAATATAATAAAGCCTTGGAAACACTGGGATCTGCCCGAGAGCAGGGAAACCTTCTTAAAACTGCTGTTGAAGAAGGCTTAAAAATTAAAGAAAAACTTCTATCCAACGATGAAAATCAAATAATTCAAGGGATATTGGAATGGGAATCATGGTATTCCAATCTGCCCGTTGACTACTACTGGCAGAATGAATCCAATTCAGTTGTCGATTATGATGGGAGTGTGACTCTTTACAACCCGCCAAGAGATCTTTACTCAACCGCCTTTCGTGCCACACCATCCACACCTGTTAAAGCAAAGTTTTATGGTCCTTTAAAGCTGAAGGTTTCAGTCAGAGTATTGCATGAGCCGCAGGACAAACTGCCCGTTAATGGGTGGTTTAACATTCGAAACAACCATGAAAATCATATGGTTCCCATTGTAAATAATCTTCCTGTGCAGGGGATGGTAATCCCTGGCAAAGACACACTAAAACCCGGTCGCAGTATCAGTTATGAAATCACCCTGGATCCCGGAGTAAATGAAATTGAAGTGTACAGCCCCACAATTTCCCTGGTGGCCATGTTTCAAACGCTACGCCCTGGAATACCCCTAACAGGCATTCTGCCGGAACTGACAATGGCCAGCGTTGAAGCCATTCTATCAGGTGACGTTTGGCCAACCCCTCCTCTACTGACTCAAAATCGATACCACTGTATTTTAAATGATTGTTTGAAAATTATCGCTCCTGATCATGGTTTGCAATTTATAGATATGGAACAATTTAGAAACTTCCAGACCCCACACTCTGTAAAAAAAGCGACTGCATCCTGGGGGGAACTGGAAAACAGGCGCCATCAAAAGAGATTGCATGAACAACAAATGACGTCCCCAAAATGGCTGTCACTCGACAATAAGGATAATATTTTCAAAAAAATGTCCCAACTTGCGTTGGCAGCAGATGAAAATTCTGACAATATTTTACAAATTGAAATCGAGGCCCGTCAGTTGTTTTCAAAATATCCCCACATAACTGGCTTAAAGTCCCTTCTGGAACAAATAACCCAAAAAACAACCTGGGAACCGGCCGCCATGATTGAGGCCAACGCAGGAATACAGTTAATCCCTATAACCAAATGGCAGCCGGAGTCAGGTTCGCTTCGCATCCGAAAAGCCCTTCTTCCTGACTTTCCCTTTCAGGAACAGGTCGTTTCAAGGGAAAATGATCTGGTGTTTTTTATGAACAATACCGACCCCATTACCCTGAAAGCTGAAATATCCCTGCTTGACCTTCCCATTTTGCAAAAAGTCCCTATCAAATTCTTTTATCAACTGGATAAACAACCGTTAAAATATGTTGAAATTTTTCCTGAATTTCCGACATACCATCTGGCAGAAACGATTGCAAAGGGGCAACACCGACTGGTAATTGGAATTATGGACAGCTATGCAAACCAATTTTTAAAGGTCAAATTTTGTGAGGCTACGTCTATTAAAGGAAAATGTTCTGATATTCAGCTGGATAAATTGCCGACGAGATCTTTTTATACTGCAACCCATGAAGACCCTGCAAAAATTCAAATTCTGGGACCGGCCTGGGTGCGCATTGACACACTGAAACACAATGATACATGGGTCAGTTATCACTCGATCGATGCAGGGTGGCAGACCCTTCTTCTGAAACCGGACAAAAATGAAACTGAATCCTTGTTCAGAGTCAGCAGGAGGGAATTAAAGCAATCCCCCTCTGAGCAAAAAAGTGTTCGCCCGGTTACTGTAAAGTTTGATCAAGTTCCTGCCCCCTACACAAATTTCGAATCCGCCCCCTCTATGAAAAATGTCTGGTTCAAGGATGTCTATCCTCTGGGCTCTCAGGAAGATGGAACCTGGTCAATGATAATGAGTTATAAAGATCCGTTTCAGACAACAGAAGATAAACAAGAGGGGGAACTCGGCCATTTCTATGAATTTTTAACTACGCATCATTACTATAGCGAAACGCTACCAGGATATTTTGACACCTCATTTCTAAGTCGGTTTAGACATCAGGCCGGCCCCACTATTGGGATTCTGGAAGATTTTTATTATTACCCAGAGCGCTTTCCCATTGGCCTGAATCTGGACGCTCGATTCTATCTGCAGAAACCCAATGCAGATAACTATAGTTTTTTTGAAAACAGCTCCACAGAATATTCTGGCCTTTTAAAGGCAAGACTATTTCAGAAAAGACCTGTTGGTCTAAAATTTTTTCATATTCCCTCTTTTTCCATTTTTGGACGGGTATTGAGTATGAATGATCAAAATGAATATCCTACGTATCTGGTAGATCGTGATATTTTCAGCTCTTATAAAAATGACCATAAAGCAGGTATCACCATTTCGGATTATGCGGGATACAAGCCATGGCTCGATACGGAATGGTTTCTGCAAGGATCGATAAACAGTAATGAAGACCTGAACCTGTTTAATCCTGACAATATAAAGATGCAGATAGGATGGAAGCAGCTTCTGGGCAATTTGCAGGCAAACCTCAAATACGAGCACCGCTATTATTTTTCAGATAGCGACCGGCAAAGTGATGTCACTAGGAATATAATAAATCTGGAATTATCCTGGAATCAATGGATGCTTGATCAGCAAAGATTTAAACTGGCCCTTGATCTTGAACAGGATTTGGACGACAGCGAAAATGCCGTTCTTTTTTCGGTTTCCTGGTTTTTCAGCAATGGTCGCGGTTTAAAAGATATCAGACCCGGAGCGCTTGATTTCTATGAAATTCATAAACGCAACACGCCCTTTAACAAAAATAATTCCATTGAGAATGACTAGACCAGGCGATCCATGAAACAAATAAAACAAGAAATAAAAAAACTATTTGAAATCGAATTATCTCAGTTAAATGATAAACTTTATAAGGAAAAAATCCTTCAACTGACAGAGGAATTATTCACCTGGGATGCGGCTAAAAATGGACTTTCAGAGTTCCCGGAAAAAATCCGACTGTTCTACCAGACCATTGATTTTCTGGTCCATAAGTCCAGAATCGAGCTTGATTTCATACAAGAGTTGCGCCATCTTCGATCTGACTTTAACCAGCGGTTGACGTCATCAAAGACAACAGACGAAAAAAAAGAGCTGACGCTTCAATTTGCTAAAGATTTAGGGGCCTCCACTGCACAGCTCAGAGGTGATAAACACGCCTTTGACCGCTGGTTCGGGTATGATGTTGTGCTTGAACGTTGTGACCGTAAAATCGCCCAGGCTGAATACGATCTTGTGTTCCTACTTAATCGGCTGGGAGTGGTTGCATCAAAGGCTTTGAACAGTATTACCGATGAAAGTGCCCAGGAAAGAATACTCAACCACATAAATATAGCAAAGACATTGAAACCGCTTCTGGTGTTTACCGGTGATGAACGTGTCAGAATAGAAACTTTTCGTTGCCTGGCAAGAATCATCAGAGTCCTTCCCCCCCATATCAAATCCCAAAATATAGAAGAGGAGATTATTACTTTTATCTACCGGGCTTCACTGGATAGTCATCAGCAAATATGGATTCAGTGTGAGGCATTTAACCTCCTGTCATTGCTGGATCAAGATTCTTTTTTCCAGGCCGCCACCCGTCGGCTTTTCAATCCGGTAGGCGGTGACGACTTTTTTGTCCGCAGAAAAGCCATTCAATTGCTGTATGATCATATTGAGAATGAAAAAGAGATAAAAAAGTTTCTGTCAACGATTTCCCGGGACATCAGTCCTTTTGCCAGGCAGGCGGTACCCGTTGTTTTAATACGGTTTCTTGTCAGTCAAAAACCTGGGACAGAAAATGAAGATACCTTCTCTTGGTTAGGGCATATCATGCTCAAAGATATTTCCCCCCAGGTAAGGGCAGCAACCTTACTGGCAATTGCCTCTTCAGCGGATCTGATCACTTCATTTTCTGACAGAGTCTCAAATTTGCTTTTTGACCATCTGTCTATGGAAAAAGATCTGTTTGTCCTCAGGGTTGGGTTCAAAGCGTTATATGATATTGTCGATTGTTTAAAAAGCACGGGGTACCATGAAAAGGCCAATACATTTCTTGAGAAGCAATTTCCAGCGATCATGGAACTTCATATAAAAGGCGAACCATTATCTGTCCGGCGATGGGCCGCCTTGACAAGGGAAAAACTGCTCATTCAAACAAATGATGATGCAAATGCCTTAATGGGAAAATTAAGTGCTATTATTCTCCACATTAAACCCGGTAAAAAAAAGCGGCTTCCCCATTCCTGGTTTAAGGAAATGGACGAAGACAAACTGGGCAGAATTCTGTCCGTTCTTGCCCAGGAAAATTTCAGCCTGAGTCTTAAAAAAGGAATCATTGGAATATACCTTTTCAGGGGAGACCGTTTCGGCTTCAGACTCTGGAGATTTTTATATGAAATTTTTACCCCCTCTCCGGATAAAAGAGAAGGATTCAGTCATATTACCGGAAGAAAATATTCAGGGCATTTAAGGGCCCCATCCGGTATTTGCAGTGAACTGACCCAGACCAAAGTCCCTGGAGAGCCTTTATATTATGAAACTGAATCCGGCTGGAGACCCTATCTTCCGCTGGTCGATGAAGCCTTGTCCTGTTCAAAAACTCTTTTTTCAAAAACACCGGTTAAACTCTTCACTTCGGAAGGAATCACTGAAATGTATTCTCCACATTCTTTATTCCGAAAATTGATTGCCTATCTATCTCTTACTCTGAAGTTCTCGAAATACGCTTCCTTGCGTAACTGGCAAGAAAAGAGCCAATCACAACCAGACAGTTATATAAAGGCCTTGAAAAAATTAGGCTTTCATATCCATTTCAGAGGGTTTAAAACAACAACCCATCAAAAAGATGAAGATCCATCTGTCATGCGCTTCTTTTCGGTTGCGTTTCCTTTCGTAACCCCTGACTTATGGAATCAATTTAAACAATATTTTTTTTCAGTCTATGATAACTCTCTATATGAATTGGGTATTTTTTCAGCAGGCCTTCTTTTTTTCTTCCTTTTTAGAAGCCTCTATCTTAGCTATGCTGTTATACGTGCCAGAAAAAAAATAACGCTGGTTATCGGAGGATGGGGAACACGGGGTAAATCCGGTGTTGAAAGACTTAAAGCGTCCTTATTTGAAGCCCTGGGGCATGGATTGGTGAATAAAACAACCGGATGTGAAGCCATGTTTCTCCATGCCTTTCCCTTTGGAAAAACAAGGGAAATGTTTCTTTTCAGGCCCTATGACAAAGCAACCATTTGGGAGCATCATAATATTCTGTGCATGACTCAAAAATTGAAATCAAAAGTATTCTTATGGGAATGCATGGCGCTGTCGCCTCCTTTTGTTACCATTTTGCAACAACAATGGACCCGAGATGATTTTTCCACCATTACAAATACTTACCCTGATCATGAAGATATTCAAGGGCCTGCAGGAATAAATATCCCTCAGGTCATGGCCAATTTTATCCCACGAAAAAGTGTGCTGATTACGTCTGAAGAGCAGATGCAGCCGATACTGACCCAGGCTGCAAAAGAGAAAGAAACCAAAATTGAGTATACGGGTTGGCTTGAATCGGGGTTATTGACGTCAGACGTACTTGGGCGTTTTACCTATAAAGAGCATCCGAGTAATGTGGCATTGGTATTAAAACTTGCCAAAATTTTAGACATAGACCCGGACTTTGCCGTTCGGGAGATGGCAGAAAGAGTCGTGCCTGATTTAGGGGCCTTAAAAAGCTTTCCTGTTGCATCAATGAAGAAAAGAAGAATCGAGTTTGTTAACGGCATGTCAGCCAACGAACGGTTTGCAACCATCGGCAACTGGAAAAGAATGTTGTTTGAATCCCATGATTATGAAAAAAATCCTGAGATTATAACCAGCACCCTGGTCAACAACAGAGCGGATAGAATAACAAGATCCAGAATGTTTGCATCAATTATAGTGGAAGATTTAAATGCAGATCACCATTTTCTGATTGGGTCGAATCTATCTGGGTTATTAGGATTCATCGATACTGCCTGGGAGGATTATCTGAAGGAAATCAGTCTATTCTCAAAGGATAATCACGACACCGAATTCTCTTTTCATACGTTCACATCACTTTCAAGAAAAATGAGAATTCCATTATCTTCAGACACTATTATGAAACGAGTCTTGTCAATGTTCAAGGATCTTGAGGTTGAATTAAGTGAAACAGAGATTAAAAACGCATTAACCCACCCCTCATCTTTAATTGCAACGATTGAATCAAAAGACCTGCCAACAGAAACCCGAGAGGTGATCGGGTATATTGAAAAATGGAACAAAGAGCTTGAAGAATTTGTAAAATTTCAAAATAAGATAAAAAATGAACCCCCATCAAAAAAGTTAGACATTGAATTCAAAAAAATTATTACCCACTGGTTTAAACAAAAGCTCATCGTTATTGAAGACATTCATGCGACCGGTGACCAAATCATCAATACGATCTGCAATTATACCCCCCCAGGACTGTTGAACAGAATAATGGGAATTCAGAATATTAAGGGCACGGGCCTTGATTATGTTTACCGCTGGCAAGCCTGGGAAAGCTGTTATCTGGCGGGTCAAAAATTACTCAATGACAAAGACCCTCAAATTTTTGATCAAGGATTTAATGAGCTAATCGTATTTCAGGATTATGGTATTTTATGTGAAGACTACATGAAAAATGTTTTAACCCAGACAACCCGAAAGGTTGTGGCCCAGACAGAACAGTATCAGGCCGGGTTTTCTATGATTGAATCTACCCTTTCAACGGCACTTTTGAAAATAAAAGAAAGACTCAAAAATGAAACTTTAAAGAACAGCATTAAGACCAAAATTGCTGAAATTATTGAATCAATCCTTGATGCGGGTGATGCTGTAAAACGAAGAAAAATTGCCAACCAGATATACAAAGACCTTATTCATGAGCGTATCAGCCATGAAAGAGCAGCCATTGAGTTAAAACAATTAAATCAGCGTCAAAAAGGCGGTTGGCTTAAGAACTGATGTCCTCTCCAAGGGTCAGGATTCAGCAACGGCAGACAAGGGTTTATCCAGCAGGAAAGGAAGGCCAAACCCATTTGAAGCCATGGAACAGTGCCGTGAAAAAGGACAGATCCTCACGGGAATCCTTCACGTCAACGAAACGCTCAAGGACACCCATGATATTCTCGAGACCACGGACAACCCCCTGAACGCTCTGACGGAAAAGGATCTGTGCCCGGGAAATCACGTATTGACAAAAATCAGTGAAAATTACAGATAGATTCTACAGCCGTGGTGCCGGCATGGCCCTCTTAAGAAGCCATATCCTCCACCAGCTTAAATTTTAACCTCCCGGATTTTTTTGCAAAAATAGGGGTTTTATATGATTGCTTTTTTCGACATACCTTTATATAGATAACATGCGCGAAATAATATTTTCTAAAACACATCGCATATTCTGATCGTGTAACCGAAAGGGCGGAGCTGTGCATACCGTCTGTATTCTTTTGACTCCTTTACATAAGTTAACGTTTTTGCCGGAAAAAATCATTTTTTCCAAAATCAAATTAAACTTATTTAACAATTCAGCTTCAATTTGAATCATTTGTATTTATCCAGCTTTCTGTTTATCACGCAAATTTGAGTGTTATACTGTTATAAATCAGCATAACCCCTACATATTTTAATTGTCAAAACCTATTATAGTTGGTACGCGTTGAATGTTATCCGTCATTCGGAGTTATACAGAAAAAAAACAGGTTAACTTATTGTTATGCTACCCATATGGCGAACATACGAAATTACATTTTAAAGGAGGCTCTTTATCATGAGCATGGAAACTTTTCTGAAAATACGGGAAATGGGGAAAGAAATTAAAGATAAAAGAAAGAGTGAAGAAATAGATTTTGATTATATGACCGCCCCCTGCGGATTGCCATGTTTCGAATGTTACTTTTATCTGGCACAGTTTGACCAAGAAATGGCCGAAACAATAGCAGGTGTCTTTAATCTATTACCAGATGAAATCCAATGTAGAGGATGCAGGGCTGAGGGTGGTAAATGTGTCCATCATTCCATGGAATGTAGGGTTTATAAATGTATCGAAAGCACTGATATGAAAACTTGCGCTGAGTGCAGGAATTTTCCGTGTGAATATCTTCATCCCTACAGTGACCAAGCCATGAAGCCACACAATACAAAAGTATACAATCTTTGCCGGATAAAAAACATCGGACTTGAAAAATGGGCAAAAGAGGAGGCTGGCGATATTCTCGACAAATATTTTTATGGTACCTGGACGTTATAGCTAATCGTGCTTTGCATAGAAATAAGGGGCACAAATTTGCATAACAAAGCAAATTAACTCGGGTGCAAATTACGCTGCGCTCCATTTGCACCAGTTATTTGGGTTATACTTTGGCCATATACCAAATCTTAGAGATATGTAATTGATGAATTCAATAGAATTAAACTTCCGAAAAACACCAAAAAACCCTTTGGTTTTGAAACACTATATAAATACTCTCTACGAAAAGCATCACATTCTGGAAACAAAATATTATCATGAGCAACTAATGAAAGAGGATCCATCCGGGCTCGAAACAAATAAGATGGGATATTTACTATCTATACGGTTAATGAATCCACATGTAGCAGAATTTGAAAAAAAATTAATCAAAGCTGGTGCTACTCAAGAACAAGTATATGCATTACAACTTCATTTTTATTACACATTTTCTGATACACTCAAAATGCGAGATTGTGCTAACGGTCTGTTAGATATTGAACCAACTGAAGAATACACTTATGAAATTGTAATTGAATCAGTTTTAAAGCTCGAAGATTTCGAGTTAGCTTCCAGATTAGTAAAATATTATTTTCCACGGATTAAATGTTCTGATAAACTTTTAAAGGCCTTGAAAAGAATAATGATTAAAGAACTATTACGTATTATGAGAATAAAATGCAGATGATGAATGTCTTTTATGTAGCCAAATTGCTCGATGATCAAGGGGTTTATCATCCAGATGCTTTTGTCTTAGGGGATGTGGAATTGCGTCCACCAAGTAGTGACTTTGAAGATGAACTTGAAACGATAAAAAAATCTATTCAAAAAAATGAAATCAAAATCAACCCAAAAATCAACTGTCGAATAGGCACTATTGTACATGCAGCTACCTTAAAAGATGCAGAACTTCTTGCGGACGAAAAATTTGTGGGCGCACTTGATATAATTTCATTTGAATTACCTATAAGCAGAATCAGTTTGTCGAAGTGCGGATATATAAAAAATTTGGAAAGTGGTGAATTAACCCCCATTGAAGATGTCAGTTTTTCGCCAAGCATGGCTTTTGTTAGACCCCAAAGCAAATTTCAAATTATGGAGTTTACACAATGGGTCGCAATGCAAAATAGTGAGCTTGGGTTGAGGTATCGTCGATCTCTTCATTGGTCAAGAAATGGTAAATGGGAAAAAAATCTCCAAATACGCATTCTTTTTAATTGGTTTGCTGTTGAGGCATTATTAAAAGAATCTGAAAATGATAATGTGGGACCTTTAATCCGTTGGTTTCTTGGCTACCCAAATGGAGTTTCTGCAGCAAATGTTTCATCGGAATTGATTGATAAACTTAAAAGCAATCCATCATATAAAAATTGGAAAAACAAAATAACAAATTCTATTGAAAATATTCGTAAATTCAGAAACGATTCAGTTCATAGTGGCTTTAGAAATGTGGATTTCTCAGTGTCTGATATAAATTTATTTAACCAACTTATGACGTTTGGATGTTCAAGGTGCCAAGGTGCCAAGGTGCCAAGGTGCCGTTATCGATGCATTAAGAATGGGTCTGAAAACTGTATCGGAATTCAAAGAATACATCAGTCTTATATTCGAAAATAAAGACAATTTGGTAAATGACGTCCATGGTACAATTTTATATTCATTGGAAAATAATTCATACCATGATTTGAATGAAAAGATTTATGGTTAGCTACACATCATATAACAACAGCTTTCAGAGGCATATTAAGGAGGCGAAAGAATGCACTATTTTTGTTACCTGGATTCATCAGGTGATCTTGAGCACACCAACCTTCAACTTTACTCGCTTAGGGAGGCAGCTGATGCGTGGAACGAACTCCTTGATGCTGTCAGCGATACAGGACTTGACGGAGTTGACCATCTGAGGGAGCGCCTTGCGTTTATCGTGAGCTGTTTCGGGCTTTCCCTGTCGCAATTGATGGGGCAGAACTGCCCCTCCCCGGACAAGGAGAAGATGGATCAGCCAGGCGAGCTGCTATCCAGTCTTCTGAACCGAACGAGCGTAGATCGTACAACGAGGCGACTACTAAACAGCACGTTTGGGGATTTTTTGAAATATTATGGAGCTATCCGGCATTTCGGAAGAAACATAGATGATAGAAACTATGAGATGGTGCAAAGGCTGACTATCAGCGAACTCGACCGTTTCAGAAAAATGGCAATCCAAATCTGGAATCTTGTCCTCGGGATCTACCGCCAGGACAAAGAGAACGACATTGATGATGACGTCTCATCAGTCACCGGCGTCGTGTGGTTCAACCAGCTTGCCGAACAACAGGATGGTAGGGGCGCTCGTGCCTTGCGCCCCACATCCTGAGCGTTGGACGAATGATGACTCCGTCATCAGGAGAATAATTTGAATGGGTTACAAAATTTTACACTGCCTTTTTTAGACCATAAATTTTATAGGCAATGGGAGTTTTTTAGAAATCTCCATATATATAAAGGTATCGTCCAACAAATAGGATACTACGGCCAAACTATAGTTCCAGAGGTTAATTTTTTTTTTGGGCATCTTTTAGCTTGAGATCCTAAACATTCTAAGAAAAACAATATGAAGGAAATCTACGAAAATTCAATAGATTGGAATAGAGATACAGCTAAATTGCGAGTTGCATTGTTATCAGAATCCTATATGGATTTTGAGAATGCTGCCGTTTCAATTTTTGAAAATTGTGGCCATAGCAAAGCAAATTTAGCCGATACCAAAATTAGTTCGATTGATTTTCACCATTTTACAGAATTTTTTATAAGGTCTATACATGATGGATATCTGTAAGTTACTTAATTGATAAGTTTTACCCAATTTTGAAGAGGTTCTTTTCAGAAACCCTCTTTTTAAAACCGTTGACAATATGGCAAGCCTTATGTAATTTTTTCCCAATGAAATATCAAATTATATATAATGTACAGATATGATACCGATGCCTAATAATACCCAAAACGAATTTAACAATCTTCTTGAGAAATTTGACATGATTTCCGTGGAAGGCAAAGCTCCAGGTTTATTGTTGCCCACAGATATTAATGTAACTTATAGTGAAAAATTTGTTTTGGAACAAGCCGGAAAATATGATGTTGATGCACTCTATGTTAGGCGATTCAATGACGGAAGGTCTCCTGTCCCTCAGATATATATATTCAATTTTATAAATAAAATTAATAAAGAATCAGAAATAAAAGATTTATATAGGAAAATCTGGAATTCTGGGCAAGTTCCCCTTATCTTTATTTTTTTAAAAACAGAAATTAAAATATTAAGTTGTTTGCAACATCCGAGTTTTGATTCAAAGACTGGGGATCTTTCATATACCCTCTTTGAAAAAATTCAATTGGCCTCGAAAGCGAAAAAAGAGTTGGACAAATTCACGAGGCTATCCGCTAAGAAGTTCGATAACGGTACGTTTTGGAGCGATACAGGATATAAAAACAAATTCTTATTAAAAGAAACTGCTTATATCAAACTTCTAACAGAACTTAAGGCAGCCAAAAAAAAGATTGTTAATAAAAACATCCTGGAAGAAAAGCTTACGAAAAAGCTGCTCGTGATGTCTATTCTTGTCAAATACCTTGAGGAACGAGAGGATAAAGCTGGTAATAAAGTTTTCCCTAAAGGATTCTTTGCAAAATTTTCTAATGGAAAGGATACTTTTTTAGATGTTCTCCGGAAAAAAGAGGCTTGCCTTAAATTTTTTGATGAGCTGAGTAGCAAAAATAGTTTTAATGGCGAAATTTTCACATGGAAAGATAAAAAAGAAAGAAACCAATTAAACCAAGCTGATTTAAACGCTTTTGCCGAGTTCTTTGAAGGAAGGCTTGAAAATGGTCAGTATACTTTTTGGCGGCTTTATTCTTTTAATGATTTGCCCATTGAATTGATTAGCAATATCTATGAAGAATTTTTAGACAAACAAGCTGGGGTTGTTTATACCCCGCCATATCTGGTCAGCTTGCTTGTTGATGAGTTGCTCCCTCTGTCGGATTATGAAAAAAGAGCATTAAAGGTTTTGGATCCGGCATGTGGGTCAGGCATTTTCCTGGTGGCCGCTTATAAACGGATGATACAATGGTGGAAAATTCGTAATAACTGGAAAAAGCCGGATGCTGAAAATCTGGATGAATTAAAAGAAATTTTAAAGAATAATATTTTTGGTGTTGATATCCATGAAGAAGCTGTACTCTTAACTTTCTTCAGCCTTAGCCTTGTTCTTTTAGACGAACTATCGCCCAAGGTTATCTGGGAAAACTTAAAATTTGACAACCTTTTGGAAAAAAATTTTATCAGTCGTGATTTTTTTGAACTGATAGATGAAAAATTGCTAAAATCAGAATTTGATCTTATCATCGGGAATCCGCCATTTGAGTCAAAATTGACCAATGCAGCGGTGAAAATTGAAAATCAAAGAAACCAGAAAAATCCAAAATTACCAGACAACCAGATCGCACTGCTATTTCTGGATCAATCTATTTTACTTTGTAAAAAAAATGCATCCCTTTGTTTGATAATGCCGTCAGGCCCCTTATTATACAACCATAATTCCGTTGCCTTTCGAACCCATTTTTTAAAAACTCATCATGTGCAACAACTTATTGATTTTACATTTTTAAGCCAAATTCTTTTTGAAAGTGCAAATGTACCGGTTACAGCGGTTTTTGTAAAGAATCAAACACCTGATGAGACCGAGATTCTTCATGTTACGGTTAGAAGAACAAAACCAGCTAAAGAAAAATTGTATTTTGAGTTGGATCATTATGATTTTCATAAAGTGCCTTTACAGAAAGCCTTGGAAAACAGACTTGTATGGAAAGCCAATCTGTTGGGAGGGGGAAGATTAGGACATCTTTTAAATCGGCTTGAGCCCATCAGGAGTTTGGGAGAATTCTTAGCTGAAAAAAAATCAAATGAGGATTGGAAAATTGCAGAAGGGTTTATCATTGGAAATAAAAAAGATATTGATACACTTGTCAGACTGAAAAATAATTTTTCTCAGTTAACTGAAGCAGAAAAATTGAAATTAGAAAAACTTGAAGAAAAATATCAAAAGGCGGACTATCTCTCAAGTCAAAACACACTACCCACTGAGGCATTCACCGAGTCTGGTATTGATGAAAGTAAAATCTACAAACTTGAAAAAAATTATTTCATCCGAAACAGAGAAAAGAATAAAGAAATATTTCAGAAACCTCATCTTCTTATCAAAGAAGGTGTTTCAAAGGATTCAATTCCCATTATTTTTAGGGAAGATGATCTTTCATTCAAAGATAAAATAATCGGTATCCATGCCCCGGATAACATGGAAGCTCTAAAGGAAATTGAACGACGCATAAAAAACAACAGAACGTATCTTTTCCATGTTGCCGGGTTTAGTAGTCAGTATATGATTAACAGGGCTACGGCTATCTTGAAACACGATATTGAAAGCCTGCCATTCCCTGAGGATGAAAAAGATCTTGACCTATCTGATCTCGAACAAATACTTGTAAATGATGTTCTTGATTACATGTTGGACTTTAGGCGATACGGTGAAAAAGCAGATTCGGAAAAAATAGTGACTCGTCAACAATTGGGTCAATTTTCAAATGTTTATTGTAAGGTCCTAAATTCTGTTTATAAAAATTTCAAACCCTCTGATCCTCTGGAAACAGATTCATATATCTGTTTTCCGTTTTACTATAATGATTCTTCAACAATAATTCCCAATAAAATTGAAGGCCTTGAGGATGCTCTGGGTGAACTTATCAAAAATAATGTCAGCTCAAACTCACGAATCATTCGAATGCTCCGGGTGTATGAAAACAATCTCATTTATTTAATAAAGCCCAAGCAGACTCGTTATTGGTTACGTTCAGTTGCAATTCGGGATGCCGATGAGACGTTCTCCGATTTGGTTGCCCAAGGGTATTAATAATGTTCAATGAAACATATGAATTAGAAATACCTGGTAGCTTATCAGGGCCTGATGCACCGGAATTTGATACATCTTTGACGACCTTGATTCTTTTTATTGAAAAGACTCTTGTTATTTTTTCAGAAGCCATTTCAGCAACAGGGATTCAAAATGAAAAAGGCCTGACGCAAGCACTCGTAGAAATTCTAAATCCAAGTGCTATAAAAGGATTTTATCCTTTCTGGTTTGAAAAAGAATATATGGAAAACCCTGAGAGAGGCGACAGTCCATCCGTTGATATCGGTACATTAAAGCTTGGGGATGATGACAGAGTTATTAATTCTAAACTCGCCGGAAATAAATCTTTTTTTTCAATAGAAGCCAAAAGGTTGCCAACCCCTGGCAGTAAGAGAGAGAAAGAATATGTGATCGGTTCGAAAAACAATGGGGGTATTGAACGTTTTAAAACAGGAAAACATGGATCACTGTTGAAATACAGCGGGGTGATAGGATTTATACAGGAGAATGACTTTAAATACTGGCACAGAAAAATTAATGAATGGATTGTTGAATTGTCGCGAATGGATAGCGAATTAGATATAAAGTGGCATGAATCAGAAATTTTGAGACCAAAACATTTCAAAAGAACTACTGCTCAACTGGTTTCAAAACATGAAAGAATGGATAAATCAAATATAATTCTGTGCCATCTGTGGGTTACCTGCAACTGAGCTGAAAAAACCTTTTAATTTAAAAAAAGAACCTTAACCGATGAATCGGTATCAGTCGAATTATTCTAATGAAGTTCATCAACTAATTGTAACGCCATCAAAACATTTCTTTGTCGCTCGCAACGGTATCTTAAAATATCAAAAAAAGGTTTTGAAATAAAACTTGAGAATTGTAACAATTTAAATAAAAGCCATACGATTCATTACCTAATCAGAGACCACTTTAGCGGTTTGTTTTATCGGGAGATATGTACATCGGATACGCCTATTCCAATTCATGAATTTTTATTTGGAGCCTGGAGCAAAAAAGAAACACCTCCTTTTTATGAAATACTTGACTATATGACCATCCCCAAAAATGTTCAGTTATTTTACCCTGGCCTGATGAGTTTTATTGAGAAATCGGGTGTTGAGTACATTAAAGTCACTATCGAATTTCAGGGCGGTGTTCGAGATATTAGAACCATAGAAGATGAATTGAGGTGTGCTGGGTTGTTTTATGGAGATCCTAATCAATCTCAGATAGAATTACCATTTGACTTGATTTTGGAAAAGACACAAGAAATCTGTACCAGCTTTTCAGATGATTTGTATAGAAAACCATCCAAAAAAGATACCTGGTTATCAGGGATGGATTCTGAACAAAAAATGAATATTCTGAAATCTCTGGCAATATTCGATGCCACATATCATGGAGTTCAAGAAATTTAGCTTTGGTTGTTAGAAATCGCCAAGTAAAAAGAGCAAGAGTTAATTCCAACAACAGAATGCTACTGTTGTAACCGTAGATTTTGGTTAGAGCATCAATTAAGAAAGGAGACTAAAATGTCTGTTAATGTTGTATCATTAACCGAAAAGATCGGAAAATTGAAAGAACAAAATGAATACAGGATTATTGCTCAGATGAATGATTATCAATTCAAATTAATCAGAATGGATAGGGAATTTATTTGGCATTCCCATGCAGATACTGATGAAACCTTTTTTGTCATTGATGGTGAGTTGGAAATAGCATTGAGAGACAAAATACTAAAACTGAAGGCAAATGAAATGGTAGTGATTCCAAAGGGAATCGAGCACAAGCCAAAATCAATTGGAGAGTGCAAAATAATGCTAATCGAGCCAGGTGGCACATTAAATACGGGCAACGCCGGAGGTCAATTAACGGATACAAGAGAAGAGTGGCTTTAAGATTAAAGCTGATGGCTTAATAGTGCTATTTCATTGACTTTAGGGCTATCTCGGGGTATTGAGAATGAAATAAAAACTATCAATTTTCCCGTGGTAAAGTTGTCTGGGAAAGCAGTGGGGAACAAAAAAGAGCAGTAAATCAAAGTAACGAAAGAGATTAAATGGCACAACTTGAAAATATAGAAGCAATTGAGAAACGGCTTTGGAAAGCGGCGGATACACTTCGTTCAAATTCCAGCTATGCGAGTAATGAATATTTTATGCCTGTAATGGGCTTGATTTTTCTGCGCCATGCTTTTAGCCGTTTTCTTAAGGTTAAAGATGAGATTGTGGCGAATTTACCGTCACGTGGCGGACGGATCCGAGCATTAACCAAAGAAGACTTTTCACAAAAAGGGGCTATTTTTCTTCAGGAGGATGCGCAGTTTGACAGTCTGGTGGCGTTGACGGATGCGGATGACAGGGCTGAAGCGGTTATTCAGGCAATGGAATCAATTGAGAAGGATTATACCAATCTGAAAGACCAGTTACCAAAATCTGAATACCGGGAGCTGGATAATGATGTGCTGGGACAATTGCTTCGGACTCTCAATCCCGAAGAATTAAAGAGTGCTACCGGTGATATTTTTGGCCGCATTTATGAATATTTCCTCACTGGCTTTGCTGATTTAAAGGCCCATGATGGCGGTGAATTTTTTACCCCGGTTTCATTGGTACAATTAATCACCAATGTGATTGAACCGGATCATGGTAAAGTTCTCGATCCAGCGTGCGGTTCAGGCGGCATGTTTGTTCAGAGTGCTCATTTTGTGGAGAAAATGAAACAGAATCCAGGTGATGTGTTGACGTTTTACGGCATGGAGAAAAACCCGACAACTATCCGTCTGGGTAAAATGAACCTGGCCGTCCATGGCCTTGAAGGCAATATTCAGAAGGCTATTACATATTACGAAGACCCCCATGACGGACTTTGGGGAAAGGCTGATTATGTAATGGCCAATCCGCCGTTTAATGTGGATGAAGTGGATGAAGAAAAAATCAAGAGTGAAGTGGGGCGACGTCTGCCCTTTGGTTTACCTGGCGTAAATAAAAAAAAGAAAATTTCCAATGGTAACTATCTCTGGATCTCCTATTTTTACAGTTATCTGAACGAAACCGGACGGGCCGGATTTGTTATGTCATCCCAGGCTTCCAGTGCTGGCAGGGATGAAGCAAAGGTGCGTGAGGCGCTGATAAAAACCGGCCATGTGGATGCCATGATCGATATCCGTGGCAACTTTTTCTATACGCGATCCGTTCCCTGCCAGCTCTGGTTTCTAAATAAAGCCAAACCAGCAGAGCATCATGACAAGGTTTTGATGATTGATGCACGAAATATTTATCGCAAGGTGACACGCAAAATATATGATTTCACACCTGAGCAATTAAATAATATTACATCCATTGTATGGTTATATCGTGGACAGACTGAACGGTTTATTGAATTGGTGCAGGGGTATGTTAATCAGGTCCTGATTGCAACCCATAAAAGCACAGCTCTATTAACGGCATATAATGCCATCATTGATACTCTTCATAAGGCTATGAAACCCTTTCTGAACAGCCTTATAAAAGATGGTGTACAGGGTGAAACTTATATTGAATTGCGCAAAACATTTAAAGAATTGAATACTTCCATTGCAGATTTTGAACTATTGAAAGATAATGCGCAAAAACAATGGGATAAGGGCAACTATTCAACAACAACAGACCTGCTGCAATTCATTGAAACCGATCAGGTTATATCCGGATTAGGCAGGCAAAGCCGGGAACTTGTCAAGCTGATTGATCATTCCTTTAAATTGATTACCCGCTTGATTGAACTTTGTGAGAAAAAACTGGATGCAAAAAAGAATGATCTCTGGAATAATACTGAGATTAATGGGGGTCGTAACAACACCCTGAAGAAACAGGCTGAAGCTGCTCGGAAAGAGGTTGTGGAACAGCTAAGCTATGTTCGCTACTTTTATCGCCAGGCCCATTGGCTGCTTTCCCGCTTCCATGAAGGTGAACTTTGTGATGTAGAAGGCCTGGTTAAACTGGTTTCCATGGAAGAATTGGAAGCCAACGATTGGAGCCTTACACCGGGACGTTATGTTGGGGTTGCACCGGAAGTGGTGGACGAGGATTTTGATTTTGAGAAAACCATGCGTGATATCCACACAGAACTTGTTGTACTCAATGAAGAAGCAATCCAGCTTGCGGGTCAGATTGCAAAAAACTTTGAGGAACTGGGGATATGAAGAGAAAGGATTTTCAGAGAGGAATATTGGCAGTATGATTGCCTTTTATAAAGAGTATTCAAAAGGCGATATATTTTTGCCACAGGCTGTGGCAAAAATACCTGCAAAAGGCAGTGAACTGTCAATTATGCCGCAAGCTGCGGCACAATTGGAAAATTTTTCTGATCAATCCATACCGGTACAGCTGGCTTTAGGGATTCCATGGTTTCATCATGTCATTCTCATCGAAAAAATAAAAGAGTTGAAAGTTTGTTACTGGTATATGGATCAAACAATTGAAAATGGTTGGAGTCGGAATTCCTTAAGCTCCATGGTTAAAACTGATGCGTATACCCGGCAAGGTTCAGCAGGTAAAATGAATTTCTATTGCTCTGTCGTGGACGATCAAGTCAAACAGGATGAGGATCAACCAACCATTGGCTTGATCCTTTGCCAGACCAAAGATAAAATTTTGACAGGATATGCCCTACGGGATATTCACAAACCCATCAGTGTCTCCGACTATGAACTCACCCGCGCCCTGCCGGAAAATTTTAAATCCAGTTTACCGAGTATTGAAGAGATTGAGAAGGAATTGTCCGGGGGAGACCACGAATGAGTAAGAACAAACGCGAATGTTTTAGAATGACAATTCTGTTTAATTTTAATACTGAACTAACCGGGCTCAACAAAAAAGCTGTTGAACTGGCCGTTCAGATTACAAATAACTCTATGGGGTTGGGGATATGAGCTGGAAGACAGTATCAATTGGTGAGATAACGAAAGTTGTTACTAAAGGAACAACCCCAAAGGTATTTTTAGATTCTGGTGTAAATTATATTAAGGCTGAAGCACTTAATGGAGATTCGAGTTTAAATTCAAAAAGATTTTATTTTATTGATGAACAAACGCATGAATCTTTGCGTAGATCTCAATTAGACGACGGGGATGTTTTATTAACAATTGCTGGAGCACAAATTGGAAAATGTGGTTATGTTAAAGATTCTTATCTTCCTGCAAATACAAATCAAGCTGTGGGAATTATGCGACTGGACAAAAATAAAGCGATCCCAAAATTCATTTACTACTTTTTTAAACAAAAAAAAATCTTCCAATTGATTCAAGGTCTCAATTCACAAGCAGCACAACCAAATATCAATTTGACAATGCTGAAACAAATAAAATTGCAGATTCCAAAACACTCTATTCAGCAAAAAATAACCTCCACCCTTTCCACATACGACGATCTGATCGAAAACAACCGACGTCGGATACAATTGCTGGAGGAGTCGGCAAGACTGTTGTATAAGGAATGGTTTGTCAACTTCCGTTTTCCCGGTCACGAAAACATCAGAATTGTTGATGGTGTGCCGGAGGGGTGGAAAACTGGGTGTGCAAGCGATATTCTTGATGTAATGAGTGGCGGTACTCCAAAAACAAAGGTGTCTGATTATTGGGATGGTGAGATCCCTTTTTTTACACCTAAAGATGCTACTGACACTCCTTATGTTTTAAGCACAGAAAAAACACTTTCAGAAGAAGGTTTGAAAAAGTGCAACAGCAAATTCTACCCCAAGAATACAATATTCATTACTGCTCGTGGCACCGTTGGAAAATTAAATTTGGCTCAAAAATCAATGGCAATGAACCAGTCCTGCTATGCATTGAAAGCAAAAGCCCCGTTGAATCAATTGTTCCTTTACAGTGCATTAGAAGCATCTATCGCACAGTTTAAATCAAGGGCGTCAGGTGCAGTGTTTGATGCAATCGTGGTAGATACATTCAAATTCATTCAATTGATCACACCACCCAAAATTTTGATTTCGAAGTTTACTGAAATTGCTGAACCAATATTCACACAGATAGAGATATTGCTCATTCAAAACCAAAAACTAGCCAAAGCCCGAGACCTGCTCCTTCCACGCCTGATGACCGGTGAGGTGGAAGTGTGAACACAAACATGTTATGTTTAGGTAACTTGGAAGGTAAAAATAAAGGTAAAAGACTATGGCGACAGCAGAACAGATAAAATCATTGATTCGCTCTCATTTTACTGATGACATGGAGCGATTTTATAGCATTGCGCTTCAGGTAGCGGCCCATGAAGCTCGTCAGGGACATAAAGCCCTTGCCCATGATATTCGGGATATTATAGATACTGAACGTAAAAAAAAGGGCCCGCGTATTATTTCGTTTCCTAAAAACTTAAAAGGACTTGTTCTTACCGAAGATCCAGCGATCCCGCTTACAGCAATGGTGGCACCTGATAATATCCGTGAACGATTAAAGCGAGTGGTACATGAATATCGACAGCAGGACAAGCTGAAATCACACGGTCTGAAACATCGCCGTAAAATTCTGCTCATTGGTCCACCGGGAACCGGTAAGACAATGACTGCGATGGTGCTTGCAAGAGAATTACACCTTCAATTACATACGATTCAGGTGGATCGACTGGTTACCAAATTTATGGGTGAAACCGGTGCCAAGTTGCGACAGATTTTTGATCTGATTCAGGAAGAACACGGTGTTTATCTCTTTGATGAATTTGATGCCATTGGCAGTGACCGCTCCAATGAAAATGATGTGGGTGAGATGCGGCGGGTTCTCAATTCTTTTCTTCTGTTTATTGAGCAGGATACTTCGGATAGCTTAATTATTGCTGCGACCAATAATCCTAAACTTTTGGATCATGCATTGTTTAGACGTTTTGATGATGTATTGTATTATGATAACCCGGAATCCGAACAAAGAAAATCCTTGATTGCCAATGTACTGGGAACTTTTGTTGCTCCCCGGTTTGTCTGGGAACAGGCTTTAAAAGAAAGTGATGGTCTCAGCCATGCTGAAATCGACCACGCCTGCCGGGATGCCATTAAAAATGCCATTCTTGCAGATCAGAATAAAATCTCTGCGACTCAGCTTTTGATCACTATAAAGGAACGACAAGGAACACACAAAGGAATCAGCGGATAAACGCCAATGGAAAAGAATTTACCTCATCTTATTGTTGCAGATTTTGAAAAAGGGGAATTTACTGGAACAGGTGGAAGAGGTGGCGGCAAAGTCAGTCCAGTAAGGATTCGAAATGAGCATAGCACATTTTTAAAGCAACAATTGGAACAAGCCTGGGCGGATTCGGGGAGTAATGAACAATGACCAACCCATTCACCGAAGATACCCTGGTTCAACAAACCACTGCGGATTATTTGTTCAATGATTTGGGATGGGATGAATCTGTATATGCATTTGATGAAAAATTCGGTGAAAACGGTACCCTGGGAAGAGATACTGAACAGGAAGTTGTTTTAGTCCGTTATCTTAGAAAAAAACTGGAAACATTAAATCCGAATCTTCCTGAAGAGGCCTACAGGGATGCAGTTCGTAAAATTCTGGAAAGCAGCAGTTCACAGTCTATCCTGAATACCAATCGTGCAAGGGATCAGGTTCTCAGGAATGGCGTTGAGGTCATATTTCGAAACAAGAAAGGAGAACGCAATAAAAAACGGCTGCGGATTTTTGATTTTGAAATACCTGAAAATAATCACTTTCTGATCGTGCGGGAATTATGGATTAAAGGGGATATCTATCGACGAAGGGCGGATATTATTGGTTATGTGAATGGAATTCCTTTGGTTTTTATGGAAGTTAAAAATCTTCACCATGATGTAAAAGTTGCCTATGAACAAAATTTTTCCGATTATAAAGATACTGTGCCGCATTTGTTCCATCATAATGCGTTTGTAATTCTCGGGAATGGTCTTGAGGCAAAAATCGGTTCAATTTCATCAAAATTTGAGTATTTTCATGACTGGAAGCGCCTTGTGGAAAGAGATCCGGGCGTTGTGGAAATGGAAACATTGCTCAAGGGTGTCTGTTCAAAAGGCAATCTAATGGATCTGTTTGAAAACTATATTCTGTTTGATGAATCAGGTGGAAAACCAGTAAAGATTCTTGCCCGAAACCATCAGTTCTTAGGGGTGAATAAGGCGGTTTGCGCTGTTGAATCCAGAAAGGAACGGGAGGGTAAATTAGGGGTTTTCTGGCACACGCAGGGCTCAGGCAAATCATATTCAATTGTATTTTTTACAAAAAAGGTCCATCGCAGACTGGGTGGAAATTATACATTTCTGGTGCTGACAGATCGTGAGGATCTGGATTCGCAAATTTACAAAACCTTTGCCGGCTGCGGACTGGCAGATAACGACAAAGATCCTTGCCGGGCAAGTAGCGGGACACATTTAAAGTCGCTTCTGGCTGAGCATAAATCCGTTGTATTCAGCCTCATTCAAAAATTTAACAAGGATGTACTGCCTGATGAGCCCTATTCGAAGCGGGATGATATCATCGTTATTACTGATGAAGCCCATCGAACCCAGTACGGGGATTTGTCTCTGAATATGCGTACTGCTTTGCCAAATGCCAGCTTTATCGGTTTTACGGGTACCCCTTTATTTTCAGATGATGAAATTACAAAACGAGTGTTCGGTGATTATGTCTCAACCTATGATTTCCAGAGGGCAGTGGAAGATGGTGCAACCGTGCCGCTTTATTATGATGCCCGTGGTCAAAAGCTTGGCGTTGCAACCAATGACCTTAATGAAAAAATTGCAGATAAACTTGAAGAGTTTGAAGTGGATGATGTGAACGTTGAACAACGTCTGGAGCGTGAGTTAAAAAGAGATTATCATATCATTACTGCTGGAAATCGTCTTGATCAAATTGCCCGTGACTTTGTACAGCATTATTCCGAAGGCTGGGAAAATGGAAAATCCATGCTGGTTTGCATAGACAAAATCACCTGTGTCCGAATGCACAAACTGATTGATTTTTACTGGCAGGAACGAATTCGGGAACTTGAAACAGAATCGAAGAATATTACAGATGACCAGGAAAAGATCTTTAGTTTACGTCAGCTATATTGGATGAAAGAAACAATTATTGCTGTAATGATAAGTGAGGAACAAGGAGAGGTTGATAAATTCCGTAAATGGGATTTAGACATTACGCCACATCGTAAACTGATCAAACAAGGTTTTCCTGCACAAGATGGTAACCGGATTGATTTGGAAAGCGCATTCAAAAAAGAGGATCACCCTTTTCGTGTGTCAATTGTCTGTGCGATGTGGCTAACAGGTTTTGACGTGCCCTGCCTTGCTACTCTTTATTTAGATAAACCACTTAAGGCTCATACTCTTATGCAGGCCATTGCACGTGCCAACAGGGTCTCAGAAGGGAAAAACAATGGATTGATTGTTGATTATTGTGGTATCTTAAAAAATCTTCGTAAGGCTCTGGCAACTTTTGCCGGGCATGGTGACGAAGGTCATGGTGGCACGGGAGATGACAAAGATCCTGCTAAACCCAATGAAGAACTCCTTGCCCAATTAATTGAAGCCATTCAACTGGTATCTGATTTCCTTAAAAAACGAGGTTTTTTGCTGAACAAACTTTTCGAGACAGAAGGGTTTGCCCGCAATGCTGCGATCATTGAAGCAAAAGAAGCTGTAAATGAAAATGACCAGACCCGAAAACGATTCGAAATCATGGCCCGCACGGTTCTTAAAAAGTTTAAGGCCTGTATTAATATCAAGCCTGAAATAAACGAATTAAAAATACAAAAAAATGCGATTAATATTATTTATAAAAGCCTTGAAAGGGATCGGGAAACTGTAGATATAAGCCATATTATGCGGGCATTACATTTGGTGGTTGATGAATCAATCAAAACAGAAAAATTGGGTGTCTCCGAACGACCACAATCCCCATATGACATCAGTAAAATCAATTTTGACCGGCTCAGACAGGAATTTAACAACAGCAAAACCAAAAGAACTACAGTTCAGTGTTTAAAATCCGCTATTGAAGAACGTTTGAAAAAACTTTTAAGGCAGAACCCTCTCAGAACGGATTTTCAAAAACACTATGAACAAATTGTTAACGAATATAATCAGGAGAAAGATAAGGTTACAATTGAGAAAACTTTTGAAGCACTGTTACGCTACTACCATGAAGACTTGGATGAAGAAGAAAAACGGGCAATACGTGAAGGTCTTAATCAGGAGACACTTGCTCTTTTTGATCTTCTGGTTAAACCTGAATTATCTAAAAATGAAATTAATCAATTAAAGAAGGTAGCGTCTTCTTTGCTTGAGTCACTTAAAAAAGAAAAATTGCGCATTGAAAACTGGAGAGAAAAAGAAGCCACCCGGGATGCTGTACGTCAGAATATCTTTGATTTTCTGTTTGATGATAAATCAGGGCTACCTGAAAAAAGTTATAACGATGATGAAGTGAAAATATTGTCTGATTGTGTATTCAATCACATTTACAGCGCCTATCCTACTATTCCATCTCCTTATTATGATATTGCGGTGTAGAAAAAATGGGATGGGATGTGGGGATATATCAAAACAGATGAAGACATATTTTAAATTTAAAACGGTGTCAGCAACGAAAGCCGGTGATTACTATCAAGTCATGTTTCATAATGATCAAGATACTGATGATGAACCATATTTCATGATTCAGAGCCAATTCGAGTTCCCTGATGATGGTGAATGCTACTTTGAGAGCCATACTGAAGAATTAATTGAGCACTGCAAGGCAAAATCCGTATCACTTTCAATAAACAAAATAAACCTTTCATACGGTGAAGAGCTGCATCATGAAGTAGAGATCGAGTATGATTTGCATGGTACAGACTTCCAGGAATTAGTATCAATGCTGAAGGAAATGATTCCTGAAATAAAAATTGAGATGAAGCCAAAGTGCAAAGAATTATAGGTGTAATCATGGCAAAAACAAAAACCACTCGGTATGACGTTGCTGAACATCTCCGCAACCCTGAAGAAATGGCTGCATATCTTGAAGCTTGCCTTGAAGAAACAAATGGTGATGCAACATTCATAGCAAAAGCTCTTGGCGACATTGCACGCGCTAAAGGTATGTCTCAAGTTGCACAGGATTCTGGATTATCCAGAGAAAGTCTTTACAAGGCGCTGTGAACCAGATGGGCCTGGACATCAAGATATTCCGCATGAACCGCCTTGGCATTCCCCAGGACAGGATGGCAAAGAGATTAGGGATGGATCAGAAGACTATACATAACCATTTAGGAAAAATGGCAGCGTTGCCAAATTTCCTAAATGGCACTTTGCGTGTGACCTTCAGGTTATCCCGAGGCTTTACTATTGCCCAGATGATCGCACATATCCTTCGTTATCCCATGAATGCCGCAACATATACGAGTGCTCCGGCACCGATGGGCAGCTGAACATTAGTTTTAAAGAGTGTTTGATTTTTTACTCAAAACCAGACATAATGTCACCATATATTAACAAAGAATGACAATACGTCTGAAAGATACTTATGAAAACCCGATCAAAACAAATTTTCCGCCAACATAGTGGTCAACTTAGAATGAGTGAAGCCATTAAAAAAGGCATTTCACGTTATATGCTATATAAGCTAAGGGACGAGGGTATCATCGAACAGATAAGCAGGGGTGTTTATCGACTGAAAGAGCTGCCGCCGATTAGTAACCCTGATCTGGTTACAGTGAGCCTTAGATTTCCTAGCTCTGTCATTTGCCTTGTCTCAGCACTGGCATTTCATGACATCACAACACAGATTCCACACTCTGTTTCTGTAGCGGTGTATAGATCTTCGCGACTCCCTTCGCTTGACTACCCACCTATTCAGCCACACCGATTTTCGAAAGATGCTTTTAATGCCGGAGTCGAAAACCATCGGATTGATGAGGTGCCTGTAAAAATTTATAATATGGAGAAAACACTGGCCGATTGTTTCAAATTTCGCAATAAGGTCGGCATGGACGTTGTTTTGGAAGCATTGAAACTCTATAAAGCAAGAAAAAATTTTAGTCTCAATAAGCTCATCAAATATGCAAAGATCTGTCGAGTCAAAAATGTGATGCTGCCCTATCTGGAGTCAATAATATGAAATCAGCCAGGAACATCCCGGCATCTGTACGCCAACAACTTCTTAATCGGGCTAAAACTGATCGGCGTCCTTTTAATGAATTGCTCCAATATTATGCCATGGAGCGATTTCTGTACAGACTTTCCTTATCGGTACATGCGGAGCGATTTATTCTTAAAGGAGCATTAATGCTTAGAATTTGGCGATCTCCAGGCTTCCGCCCAACCATGGACATTGATATGCTTGGAATAACGAGCAACAAAGAGGCTGAAATCATAAGACAAATCCAGGATATATTGATTGAGGATGTGGAACCGGATGGATTGGATTTTGATCGCGATTCCATTCAGTGTGAACGGATTACCGAAGATGGGAATTATGAAGGAATCAGGCTAAGATTCCAGGGAAAACTGGGAAAAGCAAGGATACATATGCAACTGGACATCGGTTTCGGGGATGCTGTGTATCCAAAACCTGAGAAACTTAAATTCCCTACTATACTTGACTTTCCTGCACCATATTTACTCTGTTACAGCCGCGAAAGTTCAATCGCTGAAAAATTTGAAGCCATGGATCAGCTAATGGACTATCACAGGGAACACGGAGGGATCAGCAGGTTTAAAAAATTTGAGTGGTTTTACCGCGAGGTGGTTAAAGCCCCTCTATCTGATGAAATGATGGATACGCTGTGTGACCGGTTTACACAGCTTTGTATTAATGCTGTCCTGGATGTTCCGATGGTGGACGGTGCAAAAGAAAGTCTGGAACTTTTGTCCGGCAGACTGCCGATGTTCGTTGCATCCGGAACACCTGAAAAAGAGCTTCAGGATATTCTCATACAGAGGGGGCTTGCACCATATTTTAAGGGCATTCATGGGATACCGCCTGAAAAGTAGTACCTTCTGGAGCGGATTATCTCTGAAAACAGACTGGATGCATCAAAGGTGCTGATGGTGGGGGATGCTGTAACCGATCTTAAAGCCGCCCAATACTGTAAATCTTTATTTTATGGCCGGGGGGAACGGTTTTCAGAAGACAACGTTCCATGGAGCGAAGATTTGACAGGTCTTGTCGAATATTTGTCCTGTAATTTCTAAAATTTCCGAAATTCCGGGGTCTTTCTTTTTGGGAGAAAAGTTAAAAATATCTTTGATTTTCTTTTTGATGATAAATCAGGACTACCTGAAAAAAGTTATAACGATGATGAAGTGAAAATATTGTCTGATTGTGTGTTTAACCACATTTACAGTGCCTATCCTACTATTCCATCTCCTTATTATGATATTGCGGTGTAGAAAAAATGGGATCCGATCATCTTTGATCCGCTTTAGTTGGACGACTTTATCGAACTGAATTCCGAAAAAGTCTTGACTATTTCGGAATTGATGTCAAAATAGTCTTCATGAAACGTTACCTGACAGAATATATTCAAGAAGATTTAAACCGAAAAATTATCCTGCTAACCGGACCGCGCCAAACTGGAAAGACAACGTTATCGAAAATGTTGGAAAATGATTTTGATTATTTCAACTATGATAATATCGATGACAGATTAAGCTTACAGGAAAAATCCTGGGATCGATCAAAACCTCTGATTATCTTTGATGAGCTGCACAAATTAAAAAACTGGAAATCATGGTTAAAGGGGATTTATGATACGGAAGGTATTCCGCCATCAATACTTGTTACAGGCAGCGCCAAATTAGATACGTATAAGAAGGTTGGAGATTCTCTGGCAGGAAGGTTTTTCCAATTCAGAATTCATCCTCTGGATCTTAAAGAAATTCACACTTTTTTGAAACCGGATGATCTTGAGGCTGAGTTGGATAAACTTTTGGCGTTTGGTGGTTTTCCCGAACCCTTTTTAATTGGAACAAACCGATTTTATAATCGCTGGAAAAAATCCCATCTTGATATCATTCTAAAGCAAGATCTCATTGACCTGGAAAATGTCCAGCAGATCACTCAGATTGAAACACTGATCCAATTATTAAAGCACCGGGTAGGAAGTCCAGTCTCATATAGCTCCCTTGCACAGGATCTACAATGTTCAGATAAAACTGTGAAAAGATGGTTAACAATACTTGAAAATATGTATGTGCTTTTTAAAGTATCGCCTTTCCACAAAAACATTGCCAGAGCTATTCAGAAAACTCCCAAATTTTACTTCTACGATACAGGCCAGGTTCTGGGTGATCAAGGTGTTAAACTTGAAAATGCTGTGGCATGTGCCATTCAAAAAGAATTACATTTCCGGGAAGATTGTCTGGGAGAGGAAGGGAAACTGTATTATCTGAAAAATAAGGATGGCAGAGAAATTGATTTTTGCATAACCGCAAATAATATCCCTTCGCTATTACTGGAAGTAAAATGGAAGGACAACAGCCTCAGCCCCAATTTTGAGATATTCAAAAAATTCTTTCCCAACATTAAAATGATTCAAGTTTCAAAAGAGCTGGACAGAGAAAAGACTTTCCCGAATGGGGCGGAAATTAGAAGTGCATCCAAATGGCTCACTGAATTACATTGGGCATAAATTCTTCCAACTTAAAAATGCACCGGATTTTACCGCTTACGCCCTTTTGGGTAATGGAGGAGTGTTATCCGACAAACGGAGTTCCATGTCTAAATGTTTTGGAGAACAGACAAAAACCCCTTTCTTTATCTCATAGGGTTCATCCACAGGTGCAATAACCCAAGCCGATTCAGGCTGCATGAAATCAACCAGTTCATGGAATCCTCGTGAGGGTTTTGGCGCTTTTGAAAGCTTGCACTCAAAGAGCCGATACTGTCCGGCTCGTTCTAAGACCAAATCTATTTCAGCCCCATTGGAGGTGCGCAGAAATGACGGTCTCCAGCGACTATTCTGAGCTATGATATTCTCAATGACAAAACCTTCCCAGGATGCACCTGCAATAGGATTGCCCAAGAGGTAATCATACTTTTCGATTTCGAGAAGGGCATGAAGAATTCCACTATCACGCAAAAAGATTTTAGGAGATTTAATCAATCTCTTTTTAAGGTTTGTTTCGGTTGGTGGCAGCATGCGAACCATATATGTATGTTCCAGAATGGCAAGATATTTTTTCAAGGTAGGAATAGAGATATCAGCTGCTGCTGCCAATTTATGGTAGTTTACGGTTTGTCCATGATAGTGTGCCAACAGCAGCCATAAACGTTCAATCACTGGAATTGGAATATTAAAACCCAGGCTGGGAATGTCACGTTCCATGAATGTCCGAATAAAATCGAGACGCCAGTCAAAACTGTTCAGATCATTATCAGCAAGAACGCTGTCAGGGAAACCACCCCGCAGCCAAAGATTGGACCACGATGAAACGTTGGTAACTTCTTTAAGCAGGAATGGTGTGAGATCAGTATAAGAAATACGACCAGCAAGAGACTCGGTTGATTGCTTTATGAGGTCACGGGAGGCTGAACCTAAAATTAAAAATCTTCCTGGCCTGCGATCCTTATCTATTTCCGAGCGGAGTACGGAAAAAAATTCAGGCAGGAGCTGAATCTCGTCAAGGCAGACAAGCCTATCGCGGTAACGATCAAAAAAAAGTTCAGGTTCGACCAATTTATTACGATCAACACGATCCTGTAGATCAAGATAGATTGAAGGAATATTTCTAAGCAACATCTTGGCGGTTGTTGACTTTCCGCATTGCCGAGGGCCAAGAATGGCTACAGCAGGAGAACGAGTCAGTGATCTGCGCAACTCTTTTTCTATAATCCTCTGAATATAACCATGCATATAGACAACCTTCTTTTATGATTTACATGGATAATATCAGTGCCGTATATAGATTGTCAAGCTTCCATATAAACTAAAAGTGAAATGCGATCAGAATTGATTTTTGATGAAATAATAGATCAAAGGGATGAGAGAACTTGCTTTTTCTGAACTTATTATATATTCAGATTGTTTTGCTATGATACATAATAAACTAAAAGGTATTTGAAGTTTATGAATTTGAAAAAACATCTGGAAGAGCTTGTTCCGGAACTTATTTGTCTTCGACGCGATTTTCATCAATACCCGGAGCTTGGCTTCAAAGAATTCCAAACCCAGGAAAAAATAATCGCGTATCTTAACAATACGGGTATAGAAACAAGAAAAATCGCAAAAACAGGGGTAAAAGCAATTCTGTCAGGAGAAAAACAAGGCAGGACCATTTTGCTCAGATCAGATATGGATGCTCTTCCTGTTCAGGAAGAAACCGGTCTTAAGTTTCGGTCAGTACACAAAGGAGTGATGCATGCCTGTGGACATGATGGACACATGGCCATGCTTCTGGTTGCGGCAAAACTGCTGGCTAATCTGAAAGAGAGCATTGCCGGGAAAATTATTTTTGCTTTCCAGCCAAATGAAGAAGATGCGGGTGCCTATAAAATGATAGAGGAAGATATTCTAAAAAATCCCGATGTGGATTCAGCTTTTGGATGTCATCTCTGGAGCCAGCTTAAAACAGGTACAATTGATATCTGCGATGGACCGGTAATGGCTGCCAGTCATTATTTTACACTGAATATCACGGGTCGTGGCGGGCATGCCGGATTTGCACATGAATCAATTGATCCAATCTTTGTTTCATCACATATTATTCAAGCTGTCCAGGCGATACAGACAAGGCAGATCAATGCTCTGCACCCGGTAGTGGTCATGTTTACAAGTATCCATGGTGGGACAAACACCACCACAATACCGGGAAAGGTTATTTTACAAGGCTCAATTCGTTTTTTGTATGATAAAGGTAATGATGTGTTAAAAAAGTTTGAACGGACTGTAAAAAATATCTGCCATCTCCACAATGCAAATTATGATCTTGAATTTAAAATTGGTAACCACATGCTTTCCAATGATCCATCTATGGCACGGCTGGTAAGGAGAGTGGCATCTGATATTCTTAAGGATAAACAAAAGGTAACTTCTGATTTCCGAACCATGGCCGGGGAGGATTTTTCAGAGTTTGCAAATAGGGTCCCATCAGCATATGCCTTTGTAGGAGCAAGAAATAATTCAAAACAAACATCTTATCCCCACCACCATCCCAAATTCGATATAGATGAAGATGCACTGGTCCTGGGAACTAAATTATATGTCAAAACGGCATTGGCTTTTTTAAAGGAGGTTATTTAGTGAAGAAGCAATCAATAGGGAAAGGCACTTGTTCTGTATGGGCAGGGGAAGAAGAATATCTGATGCAGAATGCGACACAAGTACCCGTGGTACACACTGTTTTCCCTCCTGGTACCGGGTCAACGGGTGGTATCGGTAAAGGACACATACGGCGGAACCAACAAGCTATTTACCGAATTTTTACCTCGAATCAATGTAGATGTAACCCTTTGCAATACTACGGATCATGAAGCGATTGAAGCTGAAGTGGCCAAAGGGTGTGACCTGCTTTATCTGGAAACACCTACGAACCCAACCATTAAGATTATTGATCTGGTTCGCCTTGCTAAGGCCGGGAAAAAAATCGGAGCTATTGTTGTGGTTGACAATACATTTGCGACCCCTATCAACCAGCAGCCACTGGCCCTGGGAGCTGATCTGGTATTGCATTCGGCATGCTAAGTTTTATCCTAAAGGAGAATACATTTGAAGCTGTCGGTACAGTGCTGGCTCACCTGAAATATGCCCATTCTGCAGCAAATCTTGGATCCGTTGAAACCATTGTTGGGCCACCGGCAACTACAAGCCACGCGGAATGCAGCAAAGAAGAACGTCAGGCCATGGGAATTCCTGAGAGCCTGATTCGGTACTCTACAGGGATTGAAGACATCAAGGATCTTGTAGATGATCTGGACAATGCCTTATCAAAGCTTAAATAATATTTTTCTCAAGCCATGGCAAATAAGAATACAATACAACATCTACATATTTTGATTGTCAAAACCTATTTTAGTTGGCACACGTTGAATTTTATCCGTCATTCGGAGTTATACAGAAAAAAACAGGGGGTTATACCCATTAATACTAAAGTATTATAGAAGGAACTTTAATGTTTAACAAAAGAATTTTTGGAGACATGAGAAGGGCTGGGATGGGTATTGGTGTCTCTAAATCGAAATTAGCAACTGCAATGCAAAGTATACTAGAACAACTCCCTGTCGGTACAACAAATTTAAAAGATAACATTGTACACAATTTAGGACTTATTGGTCAAATGTCTTCCAGCCGAGACATTAACGAAGCCTGGAACATAGCCAAAAAGAAAACTGCAAAGAAAAATCCTGGAAAATTTATACTCAACTCAAGAGGAGTTATAAATTGGAATGATGGAACTATTAAAGTACTTGACACCAAAATTTCAAAAGCGAATTTTGAAAAATTGAATGAACTTGCAGAAAACGAAAATTGTACTGTTAATAAAATGGTAAGCAACCTTATTCGAACACACCAAAAATAAAAACAAAAAGTATAACAATTGCATTAACACAGGCCAATTACGCATATCTCGTACCTTATGTTGAGAATGAGCAAGAGCTATTTCTGAAAACGATTATTCCGAGCAGGAAGGCCACGCAGCGATATCTTGGAGGAAAACATGAAGATTAAACTGACAAAAGAAGAGAAGGAAATATTGGATAGCTTCGAGAAGGGCGAATGGGTTCCTGTCGCTGACCTTTCAAAAAGATAAAAAGATCTGAGCCTTGTTTTTGTATTTCCTTTGAAAGGAGATCCTGAACAAGGATTACCTTTTCAATGGCAGGTTTGCCGTTTATCTTTCTGTCTGCCTGGGCCGGTGCCCAGTTGATCTGGGTGCCGCCGCTCAGATAAAAGTTGCTTTCATTTTTAAATTTAACCGCTTCCTCTATAGAAGCCGGCTTAAAAACTTCTTTAATCATTTAAGCCTCCTGTATCATCCGCTGGGAGATATCATTTGCCTTGTCCGTTAGTTTTTGTTCATCAACACCTGTGAGCATACCATTGTCAACGGCAATATGGCCGTTAACAATGGTGTATTGGGTTCCATGATTATAGCCTGAAAAAATCAGGGCTGCCAGAGGATCAGACAAAGATCCCGCATACTCCAGTCGGTTAATATTAAAAACAGCCATATCCGCAGCCCAGCCTTCCTGGAGCTGACCGATTTTTTCAAAATTAAGGAGTTTTGCACCATTTATTGTTGCCAGTTTAAAAATATCTCGGGTGGTGACAGCCCCGGCCCCGTATCTCACCCTCTGCAACAGGAGAGCAGTCCTCATCTCTCCTAAGTAATCCGAGGTATCATTGGATGCGGAACCGTCAACGGCCAGACCCACATTAATATGGGTGGGCAGCATTTCAGTTACCCGGCAGATACCCGAGCCCAGGCGCATGTTAGACGATGGACAATGGGCAATGTGGGTTTTTGTATCGCTTAAGATCTTTAATTCGTCATCGTTAAAATGAATTCCATGGGCATACCAGACATCCTCTCCTATAAATCCTGTGTCCTCCATCAGCTTCAGGGGTCTTCTGCCGTACATCTGAAGGCAAAAATCATTTTCATCTTTTGTTTCCGCCAGATGGGTATGAAGCTTAACTCCATACTTTCTGGCAAGTTTTACAGATTCTTTCATTAAATCTTCTGTAACGCTGAAAGGGCTGCAGGGCGCCAATACAATTTTTTTCATGGAGAACTCAGATCCATCATGATATTGTTTTATAACCCTTTCACTGTCCTGTAAAATCTCATCATCAGTTTGAACCAGTATATCCGGAGGAAGCCCGCCATCCTTCTTGCTCAGGGACATGGAACCCCGGGTCGGGGAAAACCGCATTCCCAACTCTTCTGCCGCCTTGAACTGGAGTCCCATGATGTCTGCAGTTACGCTGCGGGGATAAATATAATGATGATCCGTGGAAGTTGTACATCCTGTCTTGAGAAGCTCGCCCATGGCCAGTCGGGATGATGTATAAATAGCTTCTTCATCCAGATGCTTCCATATTTCATAAAGATAGACCAGCCACTCAAAGAGTTCAGCATTCTGCACCTTGGGAAGATTCCGTGTCAGGGTCTGATAAAAATGATGATGGGTATTTACAAATCCGGGTACAACCACATGGGTGGAGCAATCGATAATTCGGTCATCCTCAGCCAATGAAGGGGCCAAAGAAAGGGTCGGAGAAAAATCAATATTTTTAGCGATCTTTGCCACTCTGTTGTCCTCAATCAGCAAATCGTATCCCCTAAGTCCCTCCTCGTGACACGACTTAAGTATGTAATAGCAATTTTTTAATAATATTTTGCTCACGCGCTTTTTACTCCTTGTCAGGGTGTATACTTTTCTCAACTGCCTTTAAAATGTTCTGATATCCCGTGCACCGGCATAAATTACCGGCGTGGGCCTTTCGAATGTCGTCTTCCGTGACTTTTTTTTCGGTACAATTTTCTGCAAAAGAGGTGGTTGCCATGATAAAGCCCGGGGTGCAGAAACCGCACTGCACAGCCCCTTCATCCACATAGGCCTGTTGCACTCTGGACAATTTTCCGTTTTTGGCTTCCCCTTCAATGGTCCGGATATCTTTATTGTGTGCCCAGACGGCAAGGTAAATACAGGAATCCACCAGAACCTCGTCCACCAGGACAGAGCATGCACCGCATTCCCCCACCCCACATCCCTGTTTGGCACCAGTAAGACCTAAGTCTTCCCTTAAAACTTCAAGCAATGATTTTCTCATATCAATATAGAGTGTTCGCGGTCTTCCATTTATGGAGAATGTGATTTCCCTGAAGGTTGTCATCTACACTTCCTCCCCGGCTCTTTGCAAAGCCTCTTTTGTGGCTCTTTTTGAAAGCTCTTTTATAATATTCATCCGAAAATCCTTTGTAGCCCGCCAGGAGGTTCTCGGGCTCACGTCAGTCTCAATGGTTTGGGATATCTCATCCAAAAGGCTTTTTGATACTTTCTTGTTTATAACTGACTTTTCTGTTTTTGGACAGCGCAGGGGAACAGGGCCTGCCACACCATAGGCAATTCGATAGTCTGTAAGAATTTGGTTTTTGGTTTTCAGACTGACGGCACATCCGATGGTGGCAATATCCATGGCATCTCTCATGGCATATTTATAAAAATATCCAAAATATCCTTGATAATTTTCAGGTGTGATCTTGAATGTGGTCAGAATTTCACCCTTTTTTAAATCCACCTTACCGGGTCCCAGATAAAAATCGGAAATGGGAACCTGCCGGATTGTTCCTTTTCCCCGAATCTCTAAAACAGCATTCAATGCAAAAAGAGTTGATGCGCTGTCTGCGCTGGTGACCCCATTGCAATTATTCCCGCCAATGGTGGCAATATTCCGGATCTGCGGCCCGCCAATACTTTGGACTGCATCGCAGAGCATGGGGATATGCTTTTTGATGATGTCTGATTGAATAATGTCTGTGAACACAACACCGGAACCAATAAGAATATTATTTTTTTCATCCAGCCGGATAAAATTTAATTCTTCCAGGCCATGGATATCCACAAGCTCGGAAAATCCCGGCTTTCCATCCCTTAATTTAATCAACACATCCGTACCGCCGGCAATGAGCCTGGCATCAGGGTTCTCCACCAAAAGCGCAATGGCATGGTCTATTGAATTGGCTTTTATATGTTTTTTTAAATCAAACATTTGCACCTCCTTTTGAATCCAGCAGCCCGTTTTTTGTAAATGCCGTAAACAATTTGTTGGGCGATATGGGCAAAGAGTTGATACTCACTCCTGTTGCGTCAAGCAGGGCATTTCTTATGGCTGGCGGTGGCGAAATAACAGGGGGTTCGCCAAGGGATTTATTTCCATAGCCCGAGGTGGGTTCAAATGTCTCCACAAAATCATGATGAATATGGGGAAGATCCATGAATGTGGGAAACTTATAATCTAGAAGATTGTTATTGTAAATATAACCAGTTGCAGGATCGATCATGAGTTCTTCTGAAAGTGCGGCACCAATCCCCATGAATACCCCTCCGTGAACCTGGCCTCCGGCTTGAACAGGGTTCAGGATTATGCCTGAATCATGGACATTGATAATTTTATTGATTTTGATTTTACAAAGAGGGATATCAACTGTGATATCAACAAAGGTACAGCCAAACACGGGTGCATTGGTTGTTGTTTTGTGTGAGACATCAGCCGTTAGTTGATGGCCGCGCTCTTTATGGTAAAAACTGTCAATGGCAAGGGGTTTCATATCCATGATAAACGCATTTGTACGGGTATCCACAATCTTGCCGTTTATAATATTGAGATCCCTGGCTTTTTTTCCTGTCATTACACCGGCATGGTCAAGAATTTTTTTCTTTAACTGGGTAGCTGCCCTGAAAATGGCATTGCTTACAACATAGGCCTGGCGTGAGGCATAGGCCCCGGTGTCAAAAGGCGATACATCCGTATCCTGAGCCTGAACCACTCTTACATGTTCATAGGCAAGCCCCACGGTCTCGGCCGCCATTTGAGCCACAACCGTATCCGACCCCTGGCCGATCTCGGTGGCGCCCACCATGACATGGACCGTGCCGTCCTGGTTTAAGGAAATTCTAGCTCCTGCAATTTCAACACACACGGGATATGTCCCAGAGGCATAACTTAAGCAGGCCACACCAAGACCCTTTCGAACGGGTCCTGTTTTATACTTTTCATAGTCTTTCTTTTTTTGATCCCAGTCCATGAACGCTTTACCTTTCAGCAGGCAGTCGGTAAGTCCGCAGGAAAGAATTTCATGGCCTGACAACAGGTTGATATCGCCTTGCTGAGCAATATTTTTAAGCCTGAATTCTACAGAATCCATATTGATTTTTCTGGCGGCATCTTCTGTTGCACATTCAAGGGCATAAATGACCTGGGGCGATCCATAGGCTCTCATGGCACCTGCCACGGGAATATTAGCATAAAGGGTCCTGCCGTGAAACTGGTTGGCCATGCGGGGATACAAAGAGCTTTGTTTGCTGCCTCCGGCGGCGGCAATGGCGTGGCCGTGGGAAGCATACCCTCCGGTGATGGAGATGGCATCCATTTTTCTTGCCACCATGGTGCCGTCTTTCATGACTCCGGTTTTTACTTTAATATGAAAGGGATGACGATTCCTTGTCCCTACCATGCATTCTTCCCGGGACAGGTTGATCTGAACTGCCCTGCCATCCAGTTTTAAGGTTAAAAAAGCAACCATGGGTTCAAGCACCACATCCTGTTTGTTGCCAAAGCCGCCCCCTATAAAAGGTTTAATGACGCGAATCTGGCTTAAAGGCATATTCAGGGCCTCACCCACAATTCTTCTGACAATATGGGGAATCTGGGTGGAGGATACAATAACGATTCTGTCAAGATCATCCATGTATGCATAGGCAATATGATTTTCAAGATGGCAATGCTGAACCATGACGGTTTCAAAATTACCTTCAACCACATAATCCGCCTTTTCAAGGGCATCATCCACATCACCGCCAATGGAATATTGGTGTTCTCCTACGATATTTGATGACCCTTTGTGAATCTGTCTTGCATCTTCCTTTAGTATATCTTCGGGCAAAATAAGGGGGGTGTATTCATCATAGGAAACCTCTATCAATTTCAAAGCATTATTTGCAATAATTTCATCCTGGGCCACCACAATGGCTATTTCATCCCCCATGAACCGGATATCCCGGGTCAAAAGCAGCCGATCTGCCACATCCTGGTGGCTGGGGTCTAAAGAAAAAGGATGGCCTGCCGTGGCAAACTTATTTTCCGGGACGTCTTTAAAAGTGAAAACAGCTTCCACCCCTTCCAGAGCCTTTGCTTTTTCTATTGCAATATTTTTCACCCGGCCATGGGCTATCTTGCTTCTAAAATATTTGGCAACAAGCATACCCGGCTTGTATAAATCTTCGGTATACTCTGCTCTGCCCGTGACCTTGGCAACTGCATCTATACGGTTTACTGATTTACCGACTGCCATGATTGACGCCCCTCCTTTAAACTAATTGACAAAAAATTGTTTAAGCGATGTATACAAAAAACCAAGTTCCGGGGCCTCGGACAGATCAACCTCCTGATTTTGCCGGGCTTTATCCTGTTGGGCCTTAAACTCTACTTCCATAACCCTGAAGCTTTTTTTATCCAGTATAGCCGTAATCATTTTTGAATCATAGGTATACGTATTCTTGTCTTCGGTTAATGAGACTTTCCCGCTATCATTTCTTTTAAAAATTGACTGATTTTCCATAAAATAAGTGGAAGAACCCTTTTTAAAATCGGTCTTAAAATTAGCTTCAAAATTAGATCGGGAAAGATAAAATTTGGGTTTTTCAATATAGGGTGATCCCGAGGTTGGACAAAAACTGGTACAATTGCCGCATTCATTGCAAAAATCTCCTATATTGATCACCTGATGGGTCTGGCAAACCGTAAATCCCCCCTTTTTCTCTATAATGGCCATATCATTTTTGTAAATGGCTTTATATGTTTGAGCCTTGAAAGGTGCAACCCTGTACGACACATTTGCACGATTGGGACAAACCGTTGTGCAGATATTGCAAAGTGTATCGCAGGAAAGGCATCTAGCGGCTTCTTCAATTGCCATATCCCGGGTCATTGTCCGGGAAACAAGGTCAAACCCGGACCGTTCTGATAACCTGAAGGTCACACGCAGATCTGTTTCCAAAAGATCAGGACCCATTATTCTTACGGCTAATTTTTCATCAAGCTCGTCTAGGTCCCTTTCCTGGGATTTAGGGTCAAAAAAAACGTTGCCGGAAACAGCTGCATCCCTCATGATGCTGTTAACCGCTTTTTGACCATCTCCAATGGCCCGGATCAGAGTGGATGCGCCCCTTATGGCATCGCCGCCGGCATAAACCTTTCCAAGGTTTGTCTGGTATGTTTTGGGGTCAATTGTAAATTCCTGTTCTTTTAAAAAGGGAATAACAACCTGTTGACCAATGGCAGAGATAATCGTGTCTGTTTTAATTACAAATTCAGAGCCTTCAATGATAACGGGCCTGGGTCTTCCGCTTGAATCGGGTTGTACCAGTTTCATTCTATGGCATCTTATCCCTGACACCCGGCTGTTTTTTGACATAACACTTTGAGGGGCCACCAACTCTTGAATCTCTATGCCTTCTGCCATTACGGCATCGATTTCTTCCAGGTCTGCGGGCATTTGCCTTATGCTTCGCCGGTATAGAATAGTGACGGTTCCGCCTTTCCCTGCCAGCCTTTTTGCAGCCCGGGATGCATCCATGGCTGAATTTCCGCCACCAATAACCACAATATTCTTTCCTATTTTATTGCCTTTCCCTTGCCTTAACCCTCCTAAAAATTCAAGCTGGTCATATACCCCTTTGGCATCGGCGCCGGGAACGTCAAGCTGATACGCTTTTGTGGCTCCCACACCAATATATACATAATCATATTTTTCTTTGATTGCCGTAAATGCCTCTTTGTCAATGGATTTTCCATATTGCACCTTGACTCCCAGGGAAATAATCCTGTCAATATCCTTTTGGATGCTCAGGTCGTCAAGCCTGAAGCTGGGGATAGCATCTGCCGCCATTCCACCGGCAAAATCCTTTGCCTCAAAAATATCCACGCTAAATCCGTTCATCCGCAGGAAATAGGCGGTGCTGAACCCAGATGGGCCTCCGCCGATTACCGCAGCAGTCAAATGGTTATCTTCCAGAGGTTTCAGGTCGGGGATTTCAGGACTGTTTTGTGCAACAAAGCGTTTGATTTCTCTGATTTGAAGGGGAGAGTCATAATTGATCCTAGTACATTTTTGGGTACAGGGATGATCACAGACCATGCCCTGGACATTGGGGAAAGGATTTGTTTGAAGAATGACGCGAAATGCCTCTTTAAACATGCCTTTTGCCGTATAATACATATAGGAGGGTACATCCTGACCCGCAGGGCAGGTGCCTTTGCAGGGCGCATTGATACAGTCAAAAGGATCAAGTTTCCGGCCGGTTTTTATGGTTGACCAGGGAAAAGTTTTTTTCTGGTAATGTTTACTATTTTTTACTATTTCTGCATAAGCCTTGAGATTGACCAAAGCAGCGCTTTTTTCATCACCAATGCCAGTAAAATGGTCCTGTGCAGCCTTCTTTATATACTCTGAAATTGATGATGCATGGCTTTGGGCAAATGCATTTTTGATAGAGGATAAATACTGGGCAATCCTTCCATACCCTCCAGGTTTCAAAAGGTCCGAGCATATGGTCACAGGCGTGAGTCCGCAGGAAAGAATATCTGCCACATTAAAGCAATCTGCACCTGCTGAAAAGGAAATATCCAGATTTCCGTTGAATTCATTCTGCAGTTTTGAAGCAAGATTTATGCTGATGGCATGGAGGGCTCTGCCACTCATATAAAGCATGGGTTCTTTTTCAGGAAGCAATGCTCTGGTGTTTATGGTCTCAAGGGTATTTGTCAGTTTGATATTAAATTCAACATTTGAGGCCCGGGCTTTTTGTAAAAGGCTGTTGATCAGCTTAACCCCGGCATCATATTTTAGGTCGTGGTCAAAGGCAATATCTGGAACAATGGTATCAAACCCCAGCCTATTGTTTAAAATATCCCTTAATTCCATTGGTCCCAAAAGGGTGGGATTCAATTTTATGGTGGTGGAAAGTTTTTTTTCTTCAACAAAATAACGACCGATCTTTTCGACTTCATCAGGAGGGCAGCCGTGCATTGTAGAAATGGTAACGTTATCAGATATGGTTGAAGGAATATCAAGATCAGCAGCTTCGGGAAAAATACTTTGGGCAATTTTCAACTTTTCATCAATGAGTGTTCTTGCATTTGCCATGGAATCTAAAAACTTTTGAACAGTTGGACTTAAAATACCTTCCAAATTATAGCCCACACTCATGTTAAAGATAAATCCGGGATCATTTTCCTGGGCCGGTTGAGGCGGTTTGGGGTTAAGCCTTTTCTTTAAAATATATATGGCAATGAAAGCGTTGATATATTCATTCAAGGATTGTTCAAGTCTGAGTTCCTGGGACCATTCGCAATTATAACCTTCATCCTCCATATTGATGCAGGGCTTTGTTACCTCAAGTTGGTCCAGCACCTGGATTGTCTTTAATTCAATATATCTGGCGCCGGTCAACCAGGATGAAACAATATTCTGTGACAATTGTGTGTGCGGCCCTGCTGCAACCCCGACGGGTGTTTCTAAAACTCGTCCATATCGATTGATTCTAAAAACGTCATCATCAGACGGATTAAAAAAAAGCGACCTGGGAATTCCAAAAATTTTGCTTGTCTTTTCATCTCTTTTAATCCAGCTTAAAAGCTGTTCCAAAGAAAGGCAGGTAAATCTGTCACTCATAACGCCTCCATATTTTTTATTTTAATTTTTCCCAGAGTTTGTTTCCCATTTCTCTGGCAAAATTTAAAATATCTTCTTCATTGGCCGTCACAAGCTTTTTGTCTTCCACAATCAAACGGCCTGAAGAGATAACACTTTCCACATGGGATGAGTCAATGCCATAAACAAAGTGGCCTAAAAAATTATCCTGATTCATTATTGTGGGTGCATTGTAGTCAAGGATCACAAGGTTGTTTTCATTGTCTCCTTGAAAATCATTTTCCTTGATAAACCTGTGGATATTCCTGAATCGTTCATAGATACCGGGAAAACTGATGCCTTCGGTTCCCAGCCCCTGATAGAAAGTCGCCTTTGCACTTCTGAGCATATCCGAATGCATACCATCCGTACCCAGCATGATCCGGCCTCCATAATTTGCAACATTAGCAAGTCCGACATTATTGTTCAGATTGCTTTCAACATTCTGTGCCACCCAGACCTTTGATTCTCTCAGAATAGTTTTTTCATTTTTATCAAGGTGTATACAATGTGCAAAAATTGACCCTTTCAAATCAAGACTGCCGGCATCATAAAGCCGCTGCACCACACGCTTATTGTGGTTTTGCAGACAATGATCCTGATCTGACAGGTCCTCGGCCACGTGGATATGGATACCCGTATTATAATCCCTGGCAAGGGTGACGGCTTTTTCAAGACAGGTGTCTCCCACGGTGAAGGAGGCGTGAAGCCCCACATGCCCCTGGTTCCCTGCTTTAAGATAATTTTTTGTTTCCTCCAACCCCTTATCCCTGATTTTTTCGCCATCCCGGTCGGAAATTTCATAGCAGAGCAGATGGGAAAGACCAATGGAGTCAAAGGCTTCCTTAATGGTAAAAAGTGATCCTTCAATATTAAAAGGAGAGGCATGATGGTCGATAACAAATGTGACCCCGTTTTTGGCACAATAAAGAGCAGACGTAAGTGCACTTGCTTTAATCATTTCCAGGTCAAGATTTTTATCCAGGTGCCACCAGATATAATTTAAAATATCAAGAAAATTTTCAGGGTTCTTGGCCGGGGCAGGCATACCCCTTGCCAGGGTTGAATAAATGTGATGATGGCCGCATCCAAAAGATCTGGTAACAAAGTTTCCCTTGGCATCCACTATCTTTGACGAATCTGTGGCCAAAAAGGGCAGGGCATCCAAAAGTTTTATACCCCCGTCTTTGCCCTCGCTCACTTCTATATGTGTTTTTGTAAACGTAAGATTCTGCCAGTCAATAAATCTTGCATTTTTAATATAAAGTGTCATTATCTTATCCTTTGTCCAATGGGAAGTTCATACCGCCTTTTTTTATCAAATTGGTACAGGGCGTTGATGGCTGCAGGTGCAGTTGGAACCAGCCCTATTTCACCCACACCCTTTGCCCCAAAAGGTCCTCTGGGGTCTTTTACTTCAACGGCCTTGACAATGATCTCAGGCATTGACTTGATTTTTGGAACCCCTAGTTTTATCATTTTTGAAGACTTAAGATACCCATGATTCAATTCCAGTTTTTCAGTAAATGCATACCCAAGTCCCATCATGACCGCCCCTTGAATCTGACCCTCAAACAGGGTGGGGTTGATCACTGTGCCGGCATCATGAGCTGCAATGACTTTGTCTACTCTGCCCTTATCATCCAGGATAACCACCTGGGCTGCATATCCATAGGCAAAATGGGTCAAAGGATTTTCCACATCTTTGCCAGGATGTGTGGTCCAGTCACAAAACCAGCGTCCCTTGAATTTTTTCCCGATGAGGTTTGACAGGTCTTTTGTCTTAAGTTCGGTTTTGAGTTTTTCAGCGGCCATAATCAAAGAATTGCCCAGAAGGAAGGTGCCCCTGCTGGCAGTTGTCATGCCGCCCACAACTTCAGAATCTGTACTGGACACCACATCAATTTCAATATCCTTAAGGCCCACTACGTCACACAAGATCTGTTTGGAAATAGTATCAACGCCCTGTCCCATCTCAGTCCACCCATGATGGATAATGATTTTTTTATCGGACACCACTTCTATTTGGGCTTCGCTTTCGTCAATCAGACCATTACCATAGCCAATATTTTTTATGGCCAGGGCAAGCCCCGCATATTTGGCATTATCATATTCATCCTTTACAGCAAGAAGAGTCTCCTGCAAACCTACGCCATCACCCAGGACCTGGCCTGTGGCAGTCATGGACCCTTTTTTAAGGGCATTGTCAAACCTGAACTGCCAGGGATTATGCCCTGCTTTTTCACATAGTTCATCCACCATACACTCCATGGCATAGGTGACCTGGTTGACCCCAAACCCCCTCATGGCACCTGCAGGCAGATTATTGGTGTAAACCGCCCTGGATATGACCTTAACCACAGGCACATGGTATCCGCCCGAGGCATGACCTGCCGCTCTATTCAACACTTCCCCGCCTAAAGATGCATAGGCACCGGTATCACCGATAATTTCCGCAGAAAGGGCCGTGAGCATACCATTTTTGTCACATCCCAGTTTGTAATCCATTACAAAGGGGTGCCGTTTAGGATGCATACGGATGGATTCTTCCCTGGACAAGCTTACCTTTACAGTCTTTCTGAGATGGTAACTGAAAACAGCAGCATGCCCCTGAACCGTCAGATCTTCTTTACCGCCAAAGGCCCCGCCGCAGGGTACAAGGGTTGCTATTACCTGTTCCTTTGGCAATCCCAGAATTTTTGAAATGGCCAGCCTGTCTTCATAAATCCCCTGACTTTGTGTAAATACCTGTATGCCGTTATTCCCATGGGGTTTTGCAATGGCGGTTTCAGTCTCTAAAAAAGCATGTTCCGTAAGTTGGGTCCGGTATTGGGCAGAAACAACATGATCGGACAAATTAAAGGCCTCATCAATGTCTCCCCCTCTTGAGAACTTTGTAACAGACAGCAGGTTGCCATTTTTATGAATTTTTATCTCATCTTTAAGCGCTTCAACAGGATCAGTTACAGGTTCCAATACCTCATACTCAATATCGATCAATCCACAGGCTTTTCTGGCCGTTGCTTCATCTTTGGCAACCACACCGGCAAGAACATCTCCAATGTATCGTGTGGTCTCGCCTTCAGAAACCATTACGGGCCAGTCCTGATGAAGAATGCCGGTCATTCGTTCTCCCGGGATATCTTTTGCCGTAAATATTCTGATAACTCCGTACAATTTTTTGGCTTTATCAATTTTTATGACCAGCACCTTGGCCCTGGGGTGATCACTGAATCTCAACGCTCCAAACGCCATATCGGGAAATCGCAAGTCATCAATGAATTCGCGTTGACCAAGGGCTGTCAGGTATGCGTCATGCTTGGACCTGTTTTTGCCCACCCCACCGTTTTCAATCAATTTGATTTCTTTTTTGTCCCTTAAGGATTGGGCTGCCAGTACCACGGCATCAATTATTTTGGCATAGCCTGTACACCGGCACAAATTGGTCGCCAGGGCTTTTTTTATCTCATCCCGGCTGGGAGTGATGTTCTGTTCCAAAAGAATTTTGGTTCTTGAAAGAAACCCTGGGGTACAAAATCCGCATTGGACAGCGCCTTTTTTTACAAAGGCCTTGGCCAGGGTATCTTTCAGTTCTTTGTCAAACCCTTCTATAGTGACTATTTTGGACCCGGCTATTTTTTTCATGGACGTCCTGCAGGACAGCGCGGCTTTGCCGTCTATTTCAATCAGGCAGGCACCGCATGCCCCTTGTCCGGAGCATCCATTTTTGGGTGAATAAATTCCCTGGTCTTCCCTGAGCCATGTCAAAAGAGAAAGGTCATTACTGCCCATGAAAGATATGTTTGCCCCGTTTAGTGTAAATTCAATCATAATGCCTGCCCCCGTTCTGATTTTCGACCACTGGAATACCTCCCCCCGGCTGCAATAACACAGAAATTATTTTGGCTTTCTTGTCATCATAATACCATTAGCTGCGGCAGGTATCCAATAAAAAAGTACCCTCTGCTACAGAGGGATTGATGAAAAAGGTGAGATGGAAAATTATTTCACAATTCATGAAGATATTAAAAATCTGGCCCGAAAGCTTGAGCCTTTTTTATTGCAGTTAACCTAGTTGCTTAATACCTCCGGTGATAGAATGCTGCCATGGGCATCCTTTAGGGCCAAAAGCGCCTTTTTCTGTTCGGCCAGGATATCAAACAGGGCTTGGGGAATTCCCTGTTCTTTAGAATATGCATCCTGCTGAAGTTCAATCCGTTTGATAATATTATCCAGGTATAAGGAAAATTGTTTTATATACAGCTCTTTTGTGTATTCCTTATCAATAATCTGTTTAAAAAATAATTTTAAATCATCATATCTGGGAAGATTTCCAATAGGGGTTGCAATATAGTCTATTTCATTGTGGGCATATCGTTCAAGCCAGGAAAGCCATACTTTTACATCTCTTTTTTCTCCTAAAAGTTTAGAAGACTCACCACCCCGGGCCTTGTCCGTTAAAAAGTAATTAAGACCCGCCATAACAGGTTTATATTCTTCTTTTATTTTGTCGCTTCCAAAAAATTTGAACTGGGCATCCATATAATCTCCCAATGCGCCTGGAATAAAGGGTGCATTAGCCCAGGGTGCTCTTTTAATACCGGTTGCACCCACTTCTGTCGCTGTGGCGGCGGAAACAATACAGGCCCCGATGACAACGCCTGCGTCAGAATTTTTGGCTACCCAGACCGGCGGCATGGTATCGGCATCTCTTCCACTGTATGTAATAACTCTGGTCAGGGCACCTTCGGGGTTTTCTGCTTGCTGGGAATAATTATCAAGGGATTCAGACTTTAATGTGCAGCGGGAATTGGGATGGGACAAAGGAATGGGTTTGCCATTCTCATCTGTTTTACCTTCATACCAGTCCCCCTGGAAATTAAATCCTTTATCTGGATGGTCTTCGTTATTGCCTAACCAGTGGGGCACCTTGTTTTCATCAATGAGAACATTGGACCAGATCACTTCGTGTCCGGGTTGTCTTAATACTTTCATGAGCAGAGGGTCGCCTTCAAGGTTAACATCTTCAACAATGCCGAAAATACCGCATTCCGGATTGATGGATCGGATACTGCCGTCATCTGCGATCCACATCTGGGCAAGATCATCACCGATAAATACATTTCCTGCCATGGCCGTGGTGGTTTTTCCGCACCCACTGGGGGCAGCGCCTGCAATCCAGGTTACCCGTCCATTGGGCCCATGGAGCCCGGTTATAAACATATGTTCAGACAATTCATTGCCAAAATTTTCATAAACAGCCTTATCCACGGCAAACCTGTGATTTCCCTTTTTGAGCAGCAGGGTATTGCCCGCATAAGTGCATTTCCAGCTATATGTTGTCTTGAATTTACGATCCATGAAAACCCTTGCATCGGGCAGATCCTGGGGCCTGTTCAGTCCTTCGCTGTGAACATTTGTAAAAAAATGACCAAGGGCTGCAACTTCTCTGTCAAAATCAGCATAGGCATTTCTATAGAGAAGTTCTGCACTATGGGAAACATAAGTGGAACTTGTGATTTCCAAAGCCGGATTTGATACAGGAGAGCCCACAGGTCCTCTCATGTAAAATCCAATGATCATGGTCATACCCTTCATGATATCCGTCATATTGGATCGGACCTGCTCAAGGGCAGTGGGTCTGTCCATCCTGTTGGCAAGAGAACTGACATGATCTTCCGGATTGGCGATATAATAGGTTCTGTCAATGATTCTGCCCTGTTCCTGGGCTAGATCATAATGAATGGTATGCCCTTCCATGGCAAGAGCGCTTTCCTCTTTTTTGGCAAGGGCAAGAGTTCTGATAAACTGCCTGTCTTCGGATGATCCTGCATTGACAAAAACGGCAGAAGGATTGCAAAGGACAATTGAAGCAGCAATTCTTTTTAAGACTTCAGGATGCTTGATTTTTAAAAGCCGGGTTAATTGCTCATCATCCATATATTGCTTAAATATGGCTTTAGCGCTTTCTTCGGAATCCACTTTTCCAAGTTCATTAATAATGTCAATATCATTACCGGTTTTAAGCATTTTATCGTAGTCTCCTTTAATAATTTCATTAATGAGTTTTTTCATTTCTAACATTAAATTTCGAAAAATCAAATATTATCTTATTTTTTTTCGAAAAAGTTAGATTGTATTTTCATGATAACCAGTATAAAAACAATAGGGATGCAAAACGATTATAGATAGTGTTTGAATGAAAACTCACCCAAACACGGGGTTTTAGGTCAGGCACTAGATAGCTTGAGTAAAAGGGAAGGTATGGATCAAAAAATATTTGCAGATTTACACAATCATACCACGGCATCTGATGGTGATTTTACACCCGAACAATTGATTAAACAGGCAAAAGCCCTTGGAATAAAGGCAATTGGCATTAGTGATCATGATACGTTAAAGGCCCTGAAAAATGCAGTGGCAGCAGGAAAAAAATACGATATTGAGGTAATTTGTGGGGTTGAAGTTTCTATCCGGTTTAAACGGTCATACTTTACAGGAACACTGCATCTGTTATGTTATTTCAAGGCGGAAAGACTTTTGGAAGATCAGTTTGTAGAAGAATTCCAAAATATTATGGCCCAGGGAAGAGGAGAAAAGCTAGTAAAGGCAAGGGTTGATGAAATCAATAAAAATTTTGGGCCGGCCGGGAAAACAGCTTTATTAAAAAGGAATCTGGCGTTTGAAGATATCGCTTCTTTCAGCAATAATGCCACAAGAAGGCACTTTGCCCTTGCATTAAAGGAAGGCTTTGGGATGATCGATGATGATATCGTCAATACAATTATTGGAAACCAAAGTCCTGCCTATCTTCCTTCGGGAATAAAATTAGAAGAGATTATTCATTTTATCCGAAAAAACAATATCCTTGCAGTCCTGGCCCATCCGGCTGCCGGGTCTTTTTCGGGCAGGGGGCATTATAAAGAGGTTTTGCCTTCCCTTGAAATTGTAGAACAGGTTTTACCGGAGTTTATTGAAGCCGGTATTCAAGGACTGGAAGTCTATTATCCCGGTCATATTAAAGAGCACCAGGAGTTAATGAAATCCTGGGCGAAAAAATTTCATCTTTTAGTGACGGGCGGATCAGATTGCCATGATGGAATAGAACGTCCTATCGGAGTAAGTGGCATATCTGAATCAGAATATATAATATTTAAGGAGTCATTGGCATGAGAAGAAAAGAAAAAGAGATTACAAAGAAAGAAGAGATTGAAAAAATTTTAAAGCAAAGCCATGTCTGCCGTCTGGCAATGGTGGATGAAGATAAGCCTTATCTGGTCCCGATGAATTTTGGCTACAGTGATGGATGTCTTTTTTTTCATTGTGCAAAACAAGGACGAAAGATTGATTTAATTAAAAAAAATCCCAACATCTGTTTTGAGGTTGATGAACTTATCCGGTTAAAAAAAGCGAGTTTGGCCTGTGACTGGGGGATTGATTTTAAAAGTGTGATCGGATCGGGAAAAGCACAATTCCTGGAAGATTCAAAAGAAAAGAAAAACGCATTAAACATCATTATGTCACAATATTCAGACCGTTCATTTGAATATCCGGATGAGATGCTTGAAAAAACGCTTGTGATAAAAGTTGTCATTGATGAAATGACCGGGAAACAATCTTAAGAGTATGATATGAGTGAAATGATAGATAAAACTAATTTTCTGGATCTCAAATCCTGTGATCCTGAAATAGTAACTTCAAGAACGGACTGCAGATTTGATAAAATCAAAGAACAATATATTGTAAATATATGGGGGCACACCTATTGTGTGGATTTAAATAAATATGAAGTCAGGCCGCAAGAGCAAGGTTTAAAAACCCATCATAATTGTTTGTATTTATTTATTTTGTATTACCTTATGAAATCAAAAAGTATAGCTCCTTCAGGGGTCTGGGTATCAGAAAAAGATATTCCGGGAGGGGCCGCTTTTTTCCGGGGGCCGCATACTATCCCCGTGGATTTGATTACAGGTCGTTTTGGGGAAGATATAGATCTTTTTAAAAAAGAGTGTGAAAAATTAAAGGGGATCCCTCTGAAAATGGCAGATGCTGCCTTTTTATTTAACATTACACCTACCATTCCCGTGGCTGTATTATATTGGCAGGGGGACGAGGATTTTCCAAGTGAAGCAAGGCTGCTGTTTGACAGGACAATAGAACAGCACTTGCCTCTGGATATCATCTATGCCCTGTCTGTTGAGGTCTGTCATGCACTTGGATGAATAAAATTATCTGAAACTATCAAATAAAGAGCTTACCCTATCCTGAACATCTGCTTCTTTGAAACAAAAGTGCATATCCATAAAATGGTTTCGAAATTTTATGATTTCGTTTTTAACGGCAGATCTTTTTTGAATGAGGTCTGCCATTATGCCTGCAAGGGTTTTAAAATCTTTTTCTTTCATACCGAACCGGGTCATTTCAGACACTCCCATCCGAAGGGCACCCGAAGCTGTAAAGCCTTCTTCAACAGGAGTGGCCTGGTAGTTGACAATGATATTATTTTCTTCAAGTTGCCGGGCTATTTTTGCCCCTTTGCCATATCCTACGTTCAAAATAACCTGATGGGTTTCGGTAAAAGAGATGTCAGGGTCCCCTGCCACATCCAGGCCCTCTTCCTTTAATGCAGATGCAAAGGCCTTGGCATTTGAAATAACCGCTTTCTGGTAAATATCCTTAAAATGATTCATTTCATAGGCGGAGAATAAAAGCCCTGTCATGGTCCCCAAATGGTGGTTGCTGACACTGCCCGGAAATGTTCTTCGCCGGACAGCTTCCCATATGCCATATTCCATATCTTCTTCATGGAAATCAGATGCAATTACACCGCGCTGGGTACCAAAATAGGTTTTATGGGTAGACCCGGTTACGATATGGGCACCTTCTTTTAAGGGTTCCTGGAAATGATTGCCGTAAAGTCCCAGCACATGGGCCATGTCATACATTACAATGCAGGACGGAGCGAATTCATTTACAAGGGCGCGGATTTGTGCGACAGGCTCTTTATGGATAATCATACTTTTCCCGAGAATGGCAAGCTCTGGTTGATGCTCTTTTATGATGGCCTCGCAGGCTCTGATATCCATTTTATAGGGGTTGCCTTTTTCCACGGGGAAATTAATAACAGCTGGTTTTTCTGTCTTGGGATCTCTTGCCACAAAATCACGAAGCGCTCCCATGGGCTGTGCACTTAAGTGCCCGCCCTTGATAATATGGTTGTTCATGATTTTACGGATTCTTCTTTGCTCATTTTTCCGGTCTGCCCGGTTGAGAAAATCCACAAGTGCACTGAAAAGGGCTGTATTGGCCATTTGACCGGAGATAACCCTTGATTCGATATTTCTGCATCCCAGAAAGGTTGAAAATTCTTTATTTAAAAGGACTTCAACCTCCCGGATAAAATCGGTTCCCTGGTAATAGAAAACATCTTCTCCGGCAAAGGCCTTGATTTCTTTGTGCTCTGCATACCGGTTTACAGGGTCGCTGATGGACAAAAGCCTTGACATGTATGACTGGCTCATTTCAGACGGGATCAGGTTCATACACTCTTTCTGGCGCCAGTTATGATTGTTTAATGCCTTTGATACCAGCTGTCGGGCAAGCGCGGGATAGCTGCCATCTTCCTTTGCAGGCATGATGGAGGTTAATTGATCATGGGGAATTGACCGGACAAAGGGCGGTGCTTCCGAGCTCATATGATAGGGAACGACTATACTGTCGCAGCGTTTTTTTCTGATTTCTATTTCAAGTATCTCTCCCTCAAGAATAGAACTGTCGATCAATGCCATGGCAACCGCTCTTCTTTTCGGGTCTTCCTTAAATTCAGAATTCAGCCCGCTTCCTTCAGGTTCCTGAAAGGGAATCATGGTTCCCGAGGTAATATATCCCACGTGCCGGTCTTTTAAAAACACCTTGTATCCTTCTCTTGCAATTCCTTTTCCCGTAATGGCAAGGGGCATGACCATCCTGGGCAAATGGGAGATATCGTCAAATTTTTGGTCTGTAATATTCTTAAAGGCAAGGTATTGTTGATAAAGCACATCCTTGCCAATAAAATCCCCTTTAAGGGGGGAGAAGCTGGCAGCGAATTTGGATAATTTTGATGCAAACAAAGGAATTTCATTTCCGTCATGATCCATGCCCAGCTCATGGCCATATAAAGGCAGACAGGCCTCCAGTCGCAACGTGTCCCTTGCACCAAGCCCGATGGGAAAAGCCCCTTTTTCCATTAAAAGGTTCCAGATGAAAACAGCGTGTTTGTTTTCAATGAAGAGTTCAAATCCCAGGGGTTCTCCTGTGTAGCCGGTTCGCGCAAGACAGGTCTCAACACCTTTGATATCCACAATGCTTAAATTATTTCTGGCAGGCTCAGGCAGTATGCCCCCTGTAACAATCTGTTGGATAATGGATTTGGAAAGGGGGCCCTGCAGTGAAATCATGGACACTTCAAAGGTTTTATCAACCATTTCAATATCCTGAAACAAAGTCAGATGTTTTTTAAAATGAGCCACATCCTTTTCCCGGTTTGACGCATTGACCACCAGCAGATACTCTTCGGGCTTAAACCGGTATAAATATGCATCATCAATGGCGCCCCCGGTTTCATTCTGGATCAGTGTATACTGGCTTTCGCCAATGTCTAAGGCCAGGGCATTATTGGTCAGGACATGCTGCAAAAAAGGGATGGTGTCTTTTCCCGTAAAATAAAGCCTTCCCATGTGTGAAACATCAAAGATACCTGCTTTTTTACGGGTTGCCATATGTTCATTAATGATGCCTGCAGGATATTGTATGGGCATTTCCCAACCCCCGAATTCTACAATTGTTGCATCAAGATCCTGGTGTTTATTGAAAAATACAGTTCTTAGACATTCGTTCATAAGATTCTCTCTAAATAAAATAATGGTTTAAGACAAAAAATATCAATATTCTTTATAAATAAGCAAAAATCCTAATAAAAACAAAAGGACCTGTCAATATGTATTGGATTTGTTTTGATAAAAACCAACGAGAATTGAGATAAGGGCTGCAACGGTGCAGAATCCTGATATCAGGCAGATGGGCAAAAGCCCATACTTTGACCAGATGATGCCACCTGAAAAAGCGCCAGCAACACGACCGATTCCGGCAACGGCAAAAAATGCAGACATGGTGGATGCCCTTAATTCCGGTACCAGTTCTGTGGATAAACTCATGCAAGTAACAATGGTGAATTCAAAGGTAAAAAAGACAAGGAAAAGGCCTGCCAGAACATAAGCTAACCCGATATCCAGAACCGGTAAAAGAAAATAGGCGCAGGCGCACAGGGATACCCCGATAATGATGGATTTTTTCAACCCGATCCTGTCCGAGAAAAACACGGTGCAGCCTTCCCCCAAAACTTCGGAAAGTCCTATGAAAACAGTTCCAAATCCGATGGCAGCCAAAGAAAGACTGTAGGAACTTTCAAGCCAGGCCCCATAAATCACAAAAAGATTGTCATTGGCAAGGGACATGAAAAACACAAAGGATAAAATGCACAACACTTTTTTGTTTTTTAAAATGGTTTTCCAGTTTGACAGTATCGGTGTTCTGGTTTCAGATGGTTTGGCCTTTTTTTTACCCTTTGGCATGATCTTTAATATGATGAAAAAGCAGACAAGAGAAAGCCCGCCAATGATACAAAAGGGCGTCTGCCAGGAAAATCGTTCAATAGTGATACCGGCCAAGGGGATGCCGACCAAAGTCGATCCAGCCCAGGAAAGTTCTGTTATCCCGATGATCTGGCCTCTTTTTTCAAAGGGAACGAAATTGGCGATAAAGGCCTGAAGACTGGGATCAAATATGCTTTTGGCAAGTCCGGCCAGAAAAAAGCAGATCACAAGTACTGAATAAATCGGGATTAAACCCACGGCAAAGGTGCCAATGGTCAGCAGTCCCAAAGAGAACAGCATTAAAATCCTGTAGCCATATTTGTCTGCAAAACTGGCCCCGACAGGCCCAAGCAAAGATGTGGCCTGGTTAATGGCGATGACGGATGTGATGGCGGAAAGGTCTACATTCAGGCCCCGTGCAAATTCAGGTGCAAAAGGATAAATCAGTCTTCGGGTAATATTAAATAACAATTTGCTAAGGGTTGCGATGGTGATAAACCCTGCAAATTGTTTTGGATTGTTTGTCATGGAATTTTTGGAGAGCCTGGGCTTAAAGGACCGCAAGGAGTCTGAATTTATCAAATATCAATAAAAGACCGATTGCAATCAACAGGATACCTGAAATTTTATTGATCACTCCTATAAATTTTGTTGCCCGTTTCATGAAGTCAAGAATGGAATTGATAAAATAGGACATGATCAGAAACGGAATGGCAAGACCGGCTGAGTAAACAGCTAAAAGGGAAACCCCTTTAAGAATAGTATCCTGACTTCCTGCAACAATCAGAATTGATCCCAGCATGGGACCTATGCAAGGACTCCATCCAGCACCAAAGGCCATGCCGATGACAAAGGTTCCCATTAGGTGTAAGGGCCTTTTTCGTACATGGATTCTTTTTTCAAAATTAAATCCCTTGATGTTAATAATTCCTAAAAGGTGAAGCCCGAAAATAATAATAATGCCACCGCCTATATATCTGACAACCCAGGCGTATTGATTGGCAACCCCTCCCAGAAAAGAGGCTGACGCTCCGAAAAGAATAAAGATAAAGGAAAAACCCGCCACGTAAAAAAGAGTGGACAGGATAACTTTTTGCCGGGTTTCCTTTTTGTTGTCAGTCAGTTCATCAAGGGACAATCCCGTAATAAAAGAGAAATAGGCTGGTATTAACGGCAGAATACAGGGAGAAAAAAAAGAGAGCAGTCCTGCAAAAAGAGCGGCCGGGTAGGTTATGGTTTCAGTAAACACGATATTATCCTTATTTTTAATTATGTTTATTAAGGTTCTAACCTATTCATTCTTTTGTATCTTTCAAGATCGAATTATTTTATCTTCCCTCAAGCTCTTCATATGGACGTTGATTTTTTTGATAAGAAATGACGTCAGATCAGCACTTCACGTATTTTTTGGGCAAGATTTTTCATAACAATCGGCTTAAATAAAAAGCCTTTAATACCCAGAGATATGGCCTTTTCTTCGGAAATGGTTTCCGAAAACCCGGTACAAAGCAGTATTGGAATATCATAACGTATTTTAATCAGTTCAGCCGATAGTTTATCTCCAGGCATATTCGGCATTGCCATATCAGTGATGATCAAGTCAAATTTATCAGGATTTGCGCGGAAAGCTTCAAGAGCTTCAAGGCTGCTGGTACGTGACGTGACCTGATACCCCAAACGCTCCAGCATCCGTTTTTCCATTGCAAGGATCGCTTCTTCATCATCCACAAGAAGGATCTGTTCAGTGCCGCCCAGAATTGGTGCTTTTGAGTTGGTTACCTGTTCTTCAGAAAGACTCTTTTCCACGGGCAGATAAACATGAAATTGTGTCCCTTTTCCAGGTTCGCTATATACATGGATCGCGCCCCCCATAGCCGTAACGATACCATGCACTACTGAAAGCCCCATTCCAGTGCCCTTGCCTATTGCTTTGGTGGTGAAAAACGGATCAAAGATTTTATCTGTTAAGTTCTTATCCATGCCCACTCCGGTATCAGCCACTGTCAGACAAGCATAAACTCCGGGTGCCATATCAGGAGTGATTATGTCGTACTCACCTAATTCGACTGCTTTGAGGCTTACTTTCAGTTCTCCGCCTGTTTCTTCCATGGCATGATAAGCATTGGTTGTAAGATTCATTACAATCTGATGAATTTGTGTGGGATCAGCTTTGATTACACCACAGTCAGGCTTGATATCCTGTATGATTTCAATTGTTGTAGGAATTGTAGACCTGATAAGTTTTAATGCTTCCTTGACAACAGGCTGCATTTTCATCAGCATCAATTCACCGCTCTCTTGACGGGAAAATGTAAGGATCTGTTTTACCAGGCTCTTGGCTCTCAAGGCACTCGTATAAATTCCATTAATACTGGCTCGGAATGGACTGTCTTCAGGAACATCCTCTAACAGCATCTCCGCATAACCTAAAACAGGAAAAAGAATATTATTAAAATCATGGGCTATACCACCGGCAAGGGTGCCGATGGATTCCATCTTATGGGCTTGTGCTACCTGTTTTTGAAGTTGTTTAACTTTTTTTTCAGATAAAATTTTTTCAGTGACATCCCTGCCAATTCCACTGATGTATGGCCCACCATCATCCGGTTTGACCAGGGAACTTCTATACTCAATATAAATCTTTTCCTTGTTTTTTTTAAAATAGCAACTAATGCCCTCATGATGCCCCTGTTCCTTGATCACTTCCAGATACCGGCTGGCAAAATCAGATTGAAGTTCAGGTTTCATGAAATCGGCTGCCCTGTGCCCGATAAATTCATCCATATCATAGCCAAAGAGTCTCTGCATGGCCGGGTTTGCTGAAGCAAACCGGCCTTCCATATCTTGTGTGTAGATGAGATCGGTTATAGAGTTAAAAAGACTTCTGAATTGGTTTTCTGATTTTTTTAGTTGATTAACAAGATCCTGTAATTCAGAGGTTTTTGATCTGACCTTTTTTCGCAAAGTGATATTAAGAAAAACAAGCATTAAGAAGAGCAACCCGACCAACAGGAAAGAAAATAGAACATAGCGGAGATACGCCGGCCGGATAAGGGGTTCCCCCATCCATTTTTTTTCTATGGCATTGTGTTCCTTTTTTGTGATTAAGGAAAATCCGTCTTCCACTATCTTCAATATATCTGTCCTGCCTTTGATGACGGCTCGATGAAATTTTCCCGTATATAGGTTAAGAGAATAGCGGAATTCATCTTCAAGATTCATTTTATAAAGGTAATAGAGCGCTGGAGGCTTGTCTATGGAAAAAACTTTTATCTGGTGGTCTTTTGCAGCCTTAACGATTGCTTCATAGGAGTCATATTCCTGCAAACTGGTAATACCATGTTTTTTCAACACTTCGATACAGGCATCTCCTTTTTTCACTCCAATCGTAAATCCCTGCAAAGATTCGATGTCGACGATGCCTCCAAGGTTTTTATGAAAAAAAACAGGCACGTCTATCGTGGCATAGGGTTTTGTGAAGTCATATTGCATAGCTCTCTTTTCGGTAAAAAAAATTGTGTCTATGACATCGGCTTGTCCTTTAAGAAAATATTCCTGCGCCTTGCCCCAGTCCATTGCGATCAAATTTACCTTTATGCCGGTCTTCTTTTCCCATAACTTCCACTCATCCACAAGAATGCCTTGAATATCTACATTAAAATCTCGAAAAATATAAGGGGGGTAATTATCATCTGAGACAACTGTGATGGTCTGAATCGTTTTTCCGGCATCTTGGGCTTGTCCTGAAAACGGAACAAAGAAATATAGCAACAAGCATACAAACAACCACCATGACTTTTTTTTTGAGTTCAAAAAATTTTTCTCCAATTGTCGAAATTAAAATTATATCATTTAAAATTGTTTAATCACTAAAGGCCAATTGATTACGCCCATTTTTTTTAGCTCTGTACAAGGCGGCATCAGCTTTTGCAATCATTGCATCTGCTGTATCATCACCTCTTCTACTTGCAATGCCGATACTGATCGTTATACTAACCTCTCCTGATCTTGTGACCATTTTATGGTCGGCTATTTTTGCCCTCACGCGCTCATAGATCCTTTCTTCAACCAATCCGCTAGAAGAGGGCAAATCGGGTATAACGAATAAAAACTCTTCTCCACCGTATCGGCCCACAAGGTCATAAGGCCTAAGGGTGTTCTGGACAGTTTTGACAAAATTGCACAGGACATCGTCGCCCATCTGGTGACCATACTTGTCATTGACATGTTTGAAGTGATCAATGTCACATAACCCAATGCTTAGCTTCAAGTTCCCCCTCTTAGCACGGGCCAGTTCTTCGCTCAGTCTGTCTAAAATGGCACGCCGGTTCGGGGCTCCGGTTAAAGGATCATGTGTGGCCTCGTGTTCCAACTTCAAGTTAAGTAATTTTAATTCCTGTTTAGCCTGCTTCTGGTCAGTGATGTCTTTTAAAATTACAATCAGCTTTGATATTTTATTATTTAGATTTTTTATGCAGGATGCACTTATGATAACATCTATACTGCTGCCGTGCTTTGTAAGCCTTTGAGTCTCAAATTGTACTTTATTCCCGGAGCCCAACAGCTCTTTTGTTTTTTCAGAAGTTATCTGTTCTTGATCATCAGGGACAAAGGGTATGCGCTTGCCTTTTAATTCATCCAAAGTCCATCCGAATACATCAACAAAGGCTGGATTCAGATATTCAGTCTCACCCTGATTGCTATATATTACAATTGGATCAGGAGTTGCAGATAGAATGGTTTTTAGTCGTTCTTCGCTCTCTTTCAGCGCTTCCTCAGTCTGTTTACGTTCGGTGATATCCTGTACCAGTGATGCCATGCCAATACCCCTGCCATCAACATCTTTCAGGGCTGTATTGTACCACTCACATGTGATTCGCCTGCCGCCTTTAGTTATATTCTCGTTTATACTATGTGTATCACCACCTTTTTCAGATAACATATCCTGGAAAATGCCCTCAACCAATTCCTTCATATCTTCAGGAAGAATAAGTTCAGTAATATGTTTGCCGATAACCTCTTCTTTGGTATAACCAAATATAGTTTCGGCAGCAGGGTTCCACTCAACCGTCTTGAAATTCAAGTCCCAGGAAATTGCTCCAATCGGTGTATTTAAAAGATGAGTGGAAAGCAGCTGTTCACTCTTTCGCAACGTTTCCTCGATCTTCTTCCATTCGTTGATAACCTCATTGTATATAATGATACCACCGATTGAACCATCGGATTCATACCAGGGACGGCATTCCCAGCGTGTCCAATGCACGGAGCCGTCCTCTCTATAATAAGGATCTTCCTCTGCGCTTAACACCTCCCCGGCTAATGATTTTTGATGCACGTCTTTCCATTTTTGAGGAAGATCCGGAAAAACATCATAGTGGCATTTGCCAATTACATGCTGCTCTTTAACCTTGTAATCAGTTAGATATCGTGTGCTGACATATATATACTTTAAATCCCTGTCAAATACGGCAATTGCACTTCGGGCATGAGAAATAATATAATCCATCAAATCGTGGGAGTGAATGAGTTGTTTTTCGCTGCGTTTGCGATTAGATTCTGCCTGCTCTAATTTTTGAATCTTTTTTTTTAATGCCTCATAGGTTGGTTTTTGCGCCATGTGACTTTCCTTTTATGTCAAATTAGGCTTGATTCTTGGAGCAGAATGCTTGCCTCCAGCACACTTCCCAGGCCATAAGACCATCAGAATGCGTTTAATATTCTGGTCAATCCAAATAAGAATTACAATAATATATATTGTGGCGCAAGGTAAATTAATTAATTTTGGGGAAATTTTGTTGAACAAATTGTTCATCAGAGCATTGTAGATAGTTTGATTAAAAATGCATCCAGTTTTTTGGCAGAAATCTTTATGGCTGTTTTCAGTTCCGGAGCAAACAAAGAAATTTTATATTCTTCTAAAAGCCAGAAAAACTGTTCTATTCTTTGGGATTTTTCTGGCATTGAGTCTTTTGAAAGCGAGGTTAAAAGATTATTCAGGTGAATGGTGTAATCGGTTAGCTGTAATGCTTTTTTTTCTTCTTTTAAAGGATTGTTAACCGCTCTTTGGGCCCTGATCCGGGTACAGGCGATATAGCGGTGAAGCTGTTTGATCCTTTCGTAATCATACAGGTCAACAAAATTTTCAGGCACAAGGTGTTTGAGATCTTTGAACAGCCCGGTTAATATTATAAAGATTTTTTCTTTTTTCTGATGTTGAAAAGATAACTTCTGGATAAGTTCAAAGCAGGATTGATATTCTTTTCCCAGAACAAGAAAGGTTTTAATAAAGTCCTGTCCCGTATTGAAAAGCTGTTTTAATTGGGTCTGGGCATGAAGCTCAAACGCTTTTTTTGTTCTGAGATTTTTTTCAAACAGGGTATGGGTGATAATATTGAACAAGGATTGCTGAAATTTTGTCTGGCCATTGAAAAAAGGCGCCATCTGTTTTATCCCGGAAGATGCATTGATGTCTTTTCTAAGCGCCTTGAAATCATCTGGATAAGATAGTTTAAATAATTCTTTTATCCCCTGGCAATGGGATTCAAAAGCCACCTGTTCTGAATTGAAAAGCCTGAGGGATATTATTGGGGGTCTGGTTTTTGAATCAGGTTGTGTTTCAATTTTCAGGCCAAAAAAGCCTTTCCGGGTAAATTCCTTGTCCTGGGATATGATAATAAAGTCTTCAAGGTCTTTAAAATTCCATTCTCTGATATCGATTATTTCATGTTCTTTTTGGGCTCTTTCAAAGGCATTGTTTTTTTGGGGAATGGTAGTTGCTGAAAATTGATTTAAAACGGCTTTATCCCGCAAGGCTTTTATCTCATGGCCTTTTTCATCCCGGATGGAGAATCGCATTTTTAAGTGGTCCGCAAGTTCTTTATCAGACCAGAGATTTGCCGGGATGATAAAATTAAATCGGTTTTGAATAAAGGCGGAGAGCAGTGAAAACAAGGGGGCATCTTCGTTTGGCAATTCTCTTGCAATGATGGCTGCTTTTTCAGACACAGGCACCAGTTTTACCCGGTATTTTTTAGGGAGCGCCTTTATCAGGGCGGCAATTTTTTCTTCAAACAGGCCTGGAACCAGCCTGTCCACACTGTTTTTTGAGACAAGCATGGCTGAGGCAGCAGGAACGTTCAGGGTGATTCCATCTTTTTTAGACCCGGGATTGAATTCATATTCCAGCCTGAATTTAGCCTGGGCCATTTTCAGGGTATCGGGGAATAAAGACAGTTCATGTCCATCAAAGGCAGATTTTTGAAGTTCTTCCAGTGTCATTTTTAAAAAATCCTGGTTTTCCTGGTCTTTAATAAATTTGGAAAAGGTTCTGATATTATAAAAAGGCCCTGGCAGTCTTGACTGGTAAAAAGCAAAAATATCCTCTTCTGATGCCAGAATATCCTTTTTTCGCCGTTTATGTTCAAGGGTTTCAAGCTCATCCATGAGTTGAAGGTTATGGGTCATAAATTCAAATTTTTGAAGGATTTCTCCCTGGACCAGAGCATGACGTATAAATATTTCCCCTGATTCTTCGGGGTTTATCTGGCCATAAGCAATATTTCGGTCATTTACAATAATCAGTCCAAACAGGGATATCTGTTCTTTTGCAATCACTTCACCGCGTTTTTTTTCCCAGTGTGGATCTGAATAGGTATGGACACAAAGGTCTTTGCCGATCTGTTCAAGCCATTCAGGATCAATGGTGGCAACCGTTCTTGCAAAAAGCTGACTGGTTTTCACAAATTCCGCCGCCACAATCCAGTTGCTGGCAGTCTTAAAAAGACCTGATCCGGGGAATATCATTGCCTGCTGGCCCTTTGCAGCGCTGAAGAGGTGTTTTTCCTTTTTATGGGCAATATTGGCAAGATACCCGGCTAAAATGGCTTTATGCAGGGCAATATATAAAGGCCCGCCAAATTCAAATTCTTTAGCTTTCATGCCAGAGGTTCCTGTTGGAGGGGTAAATTCTTTTTCACCCTGCAAATCATGGTCTTTCAGTATCCTGATAATTTGGCCATGAATTTCATTCCATTCCCTCATGCGTTTAAAGGACAGGAAGTGGTCCTGGCAGTATTTTTTGAGTCTGGCGCGGGAACTTAATTCTTTTTCAGCAGTTTTAACCGCATTCCATATATTTAGAAGCGTAATAAAATCAGAACCCGGGTCTTTGTACAATGCATGTTTTTGATCGGCTGCCTGGGTTTTATCTGCCGGCCTTTGCCGTGGATCTGCAATGGCAAGGACCGTTGTAATGATAGCAGCTTCTTTCAAGCATCCGTTTCTGTCGGCTTCTATCAAGATCCTGGATAATTTGGGATCTATGGGAAGCCTGGCCATGGTCCGTCCGATTTTTGTCAGAGCATATGTTTTTTTCTTTTTTTGTATTTTGTGGGACTTTTCTTCTTTAATAGCGGAAAGTTCAATCAAGGTATCAAATCCGTCCTTAACACTTTTGGGCACTGGTGTATCAATGAATGGAAAGGTAGCGACATCCCCGAGATTTAATGAGATCATTCGTAATATGACTTCAGCAAGGTTACTTCTTAAGATTTCAGGGGAGGTAAAAAAAGGCCTGGCCCCAAAATCATCTTCATCAAACAACCGTATGCAGATTCCATTTTCCACCCTGCCGCAACGGCCCAGCCTCTGGTTGGCGGAAGACTGGGAAATAGGGCTGACGGGAAGGGAGGTGGTCCTTGTCCGGGGAGAATACTCAGGAATCCTTGCAAGCCCTGTGTCAACTACATATTTAATCCCGGGTATGGTCAAGGAGGTTTCTGCCACATTGGTTGCAACGATGATCTTTCGTCCAACTTGCCGGGAAAAAATTTTGGCCTGCTCATTTGCTGAAAGTCTTGCAAAAAGAGGCAGAACCGTGACACTGGGATGATTTTTTCCCCGGATCAATTCTATGGTTTCTCCGATATCCTGCTCTGTGGGCATGAATACTAGGATGTCACCGGACCTGGATTGGGAAAGAAGAAGATTTACAGCATCTGCTGCAGCTTCCACATACCCCTGGTCTTCAATGGTCCCATTTCCGTCCTCTTTATTTAAAAAGGGCATATAGATAGTCTCAACCGGGTACATCCGTCCTGTGACTTCAATGATAGGAGCATTGTCAAAGGCTTTGGAAAATTTTTGCGTATCAATGGTGGCAGATGTGATTATCAGTTTGAGATCATTCCTTTTTTTAACCAGGTCTCTCAAAATGCCCAGGGTGAAGTCAATATTCAGGCTTCGTTCGTGGGCTTCATCTACAATAATGGTATCATATTCATTTAAGAACCTGTCGCCTTGAGTTTCCGCAAGCAGTATCCCATCCGTCATTATTTTTATACAGGTCTGGCCCCGGGTTTTATCATCAAATCTGATTTTATATCCAACAGACTGGCCAATACTTTCATTGAGTTCCTCGGCAATTCGTTTTGCAACATTGATGGCCGCTATTCGTCTTGGCTGTGTACAGCCGATCATTCCTTTTATTCCCTGTCCTGCTTCAAGACAGAATTTGGGAATCTGGGTGGTTTTTCCAGACCCTGTTTCCCCAGAAATAATCACCACTTTATTGTTTTTAATGGCATTGATGATGTCTTGTTTTTTTGAGGTGATGGGCAGATCAGGGTTAAAAATTATGTTGGAAGGCCTGCTAAACTGCCGGTCTTTTTTCTTTCTTGTCACTGATCCTCTTTTCGGGTCTATTGTCGAATCTATTTTTTTGGGTTTATTCATAGCAGTTGAATAGTAACTTAAAGTTCAAAAATGTCAAATTTTGAATCTTTATTTTTAAAATATGGTTGACATGAAAGACGGAATAAGAGAAAAAGAACTTTGTTTAAAAAATTTTAGTTAATATACGATAAGGTGATGAAAAGACTTTAAATTTGGATATACAGGGGGAAAACAATAGCATGGGAGATACAGCTATTAAAATTGGAGGCGCAAGGAAGAGCGTTTTTAAAGATAAGGTAATGAAGCTTTTGCCTGATGGCGGGAATTTGAATGCATGCCTGACATGCGGTGCTTGTGCATCAGGTTGTCCTGCAACGGGTCTTGAAGGAATGGATCCAAGAAAGTTCCTGAGAATGGCAGCACTTGGAATGGATGAAGAAGTGTTGAACTCAAACTGGGTATGGATGTGTACCATGTGTATGCGGTGTATTTATGTCTGTCCCATGGAAATTAATATTCCCCAGCTTGTATTCAATGCAAGAGCGCAATGGCCAAGAGATGAAAGACCAAAAGGTATCAGGGGTTCATGCGACATGGCATTAAAGAACGACACCTGTTCTGCCATGGGTGCCAATGAAGAAGATTTTCAATTTGTTGTGGAAGATGTTCTTGAAGAATACCAGGAAGCACAGCCTGAATTTGAAGAGATGACGGCAGATGTAAACCGGGAAGGGGCCTATTATTTTTTGAACCAGAACTCCAGAGAGCCTGTAACAGAACCTGATGAAATGGTTCCGCTTTGGAAGATCCTGCACCTTGCAGGGGCAGACTGGACCTATGGCACAAAAGGCTGGGCAGCGGAAAATTATTGCATGTTTCTGGCTGAAAATGAAACCTGGGAAAAAATTATCCGGACAAAGGTAAAAGCCGTGGAGGATCTGGGCTGTAAAGTCTGGCTCAACACGGAGTGAGGGCACGAACTTTTCGCAGTCCTGGCAGGACTGAAAAAATTCAAGATCCCTTACAATTTTGAAATTAAAAGTATTATTCAACTTTATGCTCAATGGATCAGGGAAGGCAAACTCAAACCGTCTTCTGACTGGAACAAAGACAGGAAAATCAAGTTCACACTTCAGGATCCCTGTCAGCTGGTGAGGAAAACGCTTGGTGACCCGGTTGCCGAAGAAATGAGATATGTTGTCAAGAAAGTTGTGGGTGAAGAAAATTTAATTGACATGACACCCAATAAATCAAATAATTTTTGCTGCGGCGGCGGTGGCGGATTCCTCCAGTCTGGTTTTCAGGAGCAAAGAAGGGCTTATGGCCAGACAAAGGCCAACCAGATCCTTGCAACAAAAGCCACCTATTGCATCACCCCATGCCATAATTGTCATGCCCAGGTGCATGATATGGCCGAGGTCAATGACCATGCATGGGAAACAGTTCATCTGTGGACTCTGTTAAATCTTTCCCTGGGTATACTGGGCCCTAATGAAAGAACCTATCTTGGTGATGATTTAAAAGAAGTGGATGTGTTTCACCCGGAATCTGCCATGTAATTTGCATATCTGAAATTTTAAGATTAAGCCAGCCTTATACAGCAAGTAATTTGCTGTATAAGGCTTTTTTTATGGCTTATATTTTTAAAAATAAAAAATAAGATTTGAGAATTTTAATAGTTTGCCTAAGAAAATTAATTGTGGTAATGAAATCTGATCATGACTCAAATTATCAGTATAGCAAACCAGAAAGGTGGCGTTGGAAAAACAACGACCGCTGTTAATCTTTCAGCCGCTCTTGCCACAATCGGAAAAAAAGTATTGCTTGTTGATTGTGATTCCCAGGCAAATGCAACAACAGGTATGGGGATCGATAAACCCTCCCTGGAATATTCTTTGTACCAGGGCCTGATTGGTGAGATTGGGGTTGAAGATATTATTTTTCCCACTATTTTACCAAAATTAATGATGATTCCGGCTGATACGGATCTCATAGGCTTTGAAATTGAGATGGTGTCGGAAAGGGACAGGGAGAAAAAGCTTAAAACGCTTCTGGAACCGGTAAAGGGAAATTTTGATTATATTATCATTGATTGCCCTCCGGCTTTAAGTTTGTTGACATTAAACGCGTTTGCAGCTTCAGATTCAGTTTTGATACCCCTTCAGAGTGAATTTTATGCACTGGAAGGCCTGGGGCAACTCCTGGATACCATTAAACGCGTTAAAGCATCTTTTAATCCCGGATTGAAGATCAAAGGGATCCTTTTGACCATGTATGACAAACGAACAAATCTTGCTCAAAATGTTGTTGAAGATGCAAAAAAATATTTCAAAGATATGGTTTTCAAAACAAAAATACCGCGTAATGTGAGGCTTGGAGAAGCACCAAGCTATGGATTGCCGATTATTTTATATGATAAGCTGTCAACAGGGTCAAAAAGTTATATTACTTTTGCAAGGGAACTTCTAACCCGGAGGTCACACGTAACCCGGAGGTCACACGTAAAAAGATGATGAAAAGGAAAAAGAAAAACACTGGTCTGGGAAGGGGAATTTCAGCACTGATTCCGGATTTTGACATGTCGGAGAGCAGTCCTGATTTTTTCATGTGTTCCATTGAAGATATAAAACCTAACAGGTATCAGCCTAGAACCGTTTTCAGCCAGGAAGAAATGGACCTGCTTAAGGAATCCATTGCACAGCAGGGTGTTCTGCAACCTTTGCTGGTAAGGCATCTTGATGATTCCTATGAGTTGATAGCAGGGGAGAGAAGACTTCGCGCTGCCAGGGAAGTCAATTTGACCCATGTGCCTGTGTTTGTAAAAAATCTGACGGATGAACAGGTCCTGGAAGTTTCCATTATTGAGAATATTCAAAGAGAAAATCTAAATGTTCTTGAAGAGGCAGAGGCTTATTACCGATTGATTAATGAGTTTAATTATACCCAGGAAAAAGTTGCAAAAAAAATTGGCAAGAACCGTTCTACAATCGCAAATCTGATTCGTCTCAGAAGCCTTCCCCAGGTGATTAAAGACAGCCTGATTGCAGAAATTATATCCATGGGACATGCAAGAGCCCTTTTAGGGGCCGGCTCCCAGGAAAACCAGATTTATCTTTTTGAAATAGTCCTTGAAAAAGAGTTGTCTGTGAGACAGACGGAAAAACTTGTCAACAACGCCAAAAAAGAACCCCAGAAATTTCAGAAAAAAATATCAGCAGCTGAAAAACAATTTCTTGATGAAACCTGTTCAATCCTTTCCAATCATATTCAATCCATTGTCAAAATTAAAAAGATCGGGGATAAAGGCAAGATTGAAATCAATTTTAAATCCAAAATAGAGTTCACACGACTGGTCGATCTTTTGACTAATCTTTCATGAAAATAGTTGTTGCAAAAACCGCCGGGTTCTGTATGGGAGTCCGCCGTGCTGTGGATATGGTGCTGGATGCATCTAACCTGTCCCAGGAATCCATTTATACCTATGGGCCTTTGATCCATAATCCTCAGGTACTTGCGATGCTTGAAGAAAAAAATATTTTCAGGATTGATAAAATCCCTGAAAAGGGGAGTGGTATTATCTTAATTCGGGCGCACGGGGTTCCGCCGGAAGATGAAAAAGCATTAAAACATGCCGGTTTTACAGTGATAAATGCGACTTGCCCCAGGGTAGTAAGAGTCCAGGTGATTATTGATGAATATGCCCAGAAAGGGTATTCAACTATTATTATTGGGGATGAGAAACATCCGGAAGTCGTTGGTCTTTTAGGATATGCAAAGGGAAAAGGGCATGCCATCACATCCATGGAACAGCTTTGTGCTTTACCTAAGTTTGAAGCTGCTGTTGTAGTTGCTCAAACAACCCAGAATACTGCATTTTACGATGAAATAAAGACATGGTGTAAAACCAATGCATCCCATTATAAAATATTTGATACTATCTGCGGCTCCACTGAAAAACGCCAGGCAGAAATCCGTAAACTTGCCGGGGAAAATGATGCAGTGATAGTTGTTGGAGGAAGACAGAGCGGAAATACAAAAAGACTGGCACAGATTGCATCCGGAACAGGCAAATTTGTTACCCATATTGAGGATGTTTCCCAGATTGATTATGGCAAATTGTCATCGGCCAGGTCCGTGGCGATCACAGCCGGAGCGTCAACACCAAACTGGATCATTAATGATGCATACAGGAAAATAGAAAGCAATCTTCAACATCAAAATGATGTGAAAGCTTTTTTATTTTTCATTCGTGATTTTTTGCTGAAAACCAATATAATGGCTGCAGCAGGTGCAGGGTTCCTGACCTACGCATGTTCCATGCTTCAAGGGATTACCCGGGATTTTAACCATGCTTTGATTGCCACGCTGTATGTCCTTTCAATGCAGATACTAAACAATTTATTTACGATTAAATCTGATAAATATAATCATCCCCAAAGAGCGCTTTTTTACAGGAAAAATCGGTTTTATCTGTGTGTTCTTGCCATTTTATCAGCTTCAACAGGTCTTTACCTGAGCTTTACCACCGGAATGTTCTCTTTTTTTGTTCTGCTTGTCATGAGCTTTTTGGGGTTATCATACAATTTTAAAATTTTCTCTTTCATGTCAAAAAAGGGAAAACTTGCCAGAATAAAAGATATCCCCGGATCAAAAACCATTCTGATTACCATTGCCTGGGGAACTGTGACCTGCCTTTTGCCGGCAATGACAAATCAAAGTGATTTGATTTCAGTTGCAACGGTGTGCCTGTTTGCCATGGGGCTCGTATTTGCGAGAACTGCCTTTTTTGATATCATGGCCATTCAGGGTGATAGAATCACAGGGAAGGAAACCCTTCCAACCCTTTTAGGGGAAAAGCAAAGTTTTAAAATCATACAATATGTGTTGCTTGTTGATACGGGTATTATTATTTTATCTATTTTCACAGATGTGTTGGCAATAAAGGCTTTCTTTTTCGCTTTCATACCCTTGATGATGCTTTTATTAATAAGGTTTTTTAAAAACAATAGTCTTATATCTGGTGTGCACAGGGAATTTGTTGTTGAATTTTCATTTATTGCCACGGGATTGCTGGCAGCTGTCATTTAAGTTTTCAAAGTTTTTATTTTTTCGTCTTTTTTTTGCCATAAAGCATTCAGCCAAATACAAAATCGGTCTTTATACTCAGGGTCATTAAAGTAATCTCCAGTCAGAGACTCAGTTAAGGGTATGACTTCAAAGTCAATAATGATTTTATTGGTCCTGCCTGAAATATATTCCCAGAAGGTTGGGATTTTGTCTGGATAGACAATGGTGACATCAATAACTTTATGAAGATATTCGCCCATGGAACTTAAGACAAAGGCTATCCCACCTGCTTTTGGGATCAGAAGATGATTGAAATGATTTTTTTGCAAGTCTTTTTTGTGCTGGGTAAATCTTGTCCCCTCAACAAAATTCATAATGGAGACAGGTGTATGTTTGAATTTTTTACATGCCTTTTTTGTGCTTTCAAGATCTTTCCCCTTTAGATGGGGTTTTTCTTTTAATAGTTTTTTTGAATACCGTTTCATAAAAGGAAAATCCAGTGCCCACCAGGCAAGCCCTAAGAAGGGAACCCAGATCAGTTCTTTTTTTAAGAAAAATTTCAGCATGGGGATTTTTTGGTTTAATATGGTCTGCAATACTAAAATATCAACCCAGGATTGATGGTTGGAAATAATCAGATACCATTCCTTTTTTGCTAATTTTTCAAGCCCCCTGATATCCCAGTCTATTTTACAAAACAGTTTTGAATTGAATGAATTAATCTTGATCCAGAGAGTGGCAATGGATATCAGAAGGTTGTCAAGAATAACAACAAAGGAATGAACCGGGATAATAAACTTGAAAAAAGAGATCAGAATCAATGGAATGGTCAAACATATGGTGTTTAATGTGTATAATAAAATTGATAAAATGCCCTTGAAAGAGGGAGGTAGAAAATAGAGCATGGGATATTCAGTCTTGTTTAAAATTCATGATATGTTTTTTTATGGTTCTTCTATCAAGCCCTGTCATTTTTGCGACCTTTTCATAGGTGCCCAATTGGTCATACAGGAGTTTGCAATATCCTGATACCAGGGATGGCACATCAATGTTCTGATCCAAAATTCCCTGTGCGAGTTCCTGTTTCAGGGAGATAGTTTCTTTCCAATTAGTTTCTTTTCCTTTATAGTCGCGTCTTAACAATACACTTCTGACACACTGCTCAAGCTCTCGAACATTCCCTGGCCATTGATAATCCTTTCCAAGCTGCCGGTCAATAATTCTTTTAACTTTCAGGATTAATTTTTCAGAACGGGTGCCCGTCATTCTTTTGATGGTAAAGTCAAGGAGATCATCCAATTCCGACGGTCTTTCCTTTATCCTGGTTCTAAGGGGTGGAACTTCAATGATATCGGAACAAAGCCTGTAATAAAAATCATCCCTGAATACCTTGCCATGGAGAATTTCTTTTTTGGGGCGGTTAGTTGCGGCAATGACCCTTCCGTTGAACCTTGATATTTCATGGGTGCCCACGGGTGAAAAACTTCTTTCCTGGAGAATTCTTAACAATTTGATCTGTACATGGTTTGGGATTTCACCGATTTCATCCAGAAGAATGGAACCATGGGGACTGCACCGGTCAAACACGCCCTGGTAATCATCTACGGCACCCGTAAATGCCCCTTTTGTGTGTCCGAACAATTCTGATTCAAGCAGGGTTTCAGGATATTGGGAAAGGTTCAGCGAAGAAAAGGCCTGGGTGAAACTCTGGGTAAAACATAGCTTTTTTGTATCAAAGGGGATAAATCCGCTTCTGCCAATGGCTTTGGCAGCAGTACCTTTTCCCGTGCCCGTCTCACCTAAAAGCAGGGTGGAAAAATCCTCCATTTTATTCCATAAAAATTTGTTGTACAGGTCAATATTATAGGTGAAAACATTGTACCATAAATGCTTTTTCAGCTTTTGCATGCATGGACTGCTTCCCACAAGGGAGTTGGAAATAAAGTAAAAGGCCCGTCTGAGTTGATAGGAAAGGGAAAAATAGTGGGGAATGCTTTGATCCTCAAACCCCTTTGTATGGAGCATGTGCATGGCTTTTTCTGCAAAGGGAACCTTGATTGATATGTCTTCGGCTTTAATTTGATCTTTTATCAGCTGATCAAAATCATCCCTGAATTTGTGAAAAATATCAAACAGGAATACAATGGTAATGATTTCCTTATCCTGTCCGTGAAATGCATTGATATTGGCCCGACCCTGCCCTTCAAGTTTTTTTATCTGATGATCCACTTCTTTAATGCACAGATCTTTGCTTTCCCGGCGGTCAACCAAAGGAAAAAGCCCTGCAATTTTAATATCAAGTTTTTCTCTTAAATCGCTGAAAGGGTTTGCAAAAGCGGCATTATGAACCGTTTTGAAAAAATGGCGTTCTTTGGAAGTCAATTTTGTTTTTTTCAATTCTGATTCTCCATGGGGTTACAGCTTGTAATTGTACAATTTTGTACATGCCATATGCATAAAAGGCAAGAATAAAAATGGTCTGCCAAAGCTGAAACAAAATCCACTAAAGAAAAACTCTTTTATTCTGTGTACTTATATACTTTAAGCCCTGTGGCACAATACTTGAAAGGTTTAATAAGGTTTAATAAGATTTGATAGATTGAGATGGATTAAAAAATATTGATGGAGAAACACTTATGATTAGAAGAATACTGAATTCAAGACTGCCTTTAATGGTTTATAACCCGGTAAAGGTGTTTGATGTAAAGTATTTCAAAGAAATCTTCAACGCTGGCGCTCTTCCCGTATTTGATACGGAATTTTTAACCCATGACGACATACTTCAAAACGCCTTTTTGCTTTCCAAAGAAAAATTCAGTTTTGGTATCAGACTTTCAACCCATGATAATGAACTGATCCAAAAGATCAAACATCAGCAGATGATCAACCTTGATCTTTTAATTTTTCCTTTTGGCAAAGATGATACACCTGCAGATTTTACAAATATTGCAGAGACTAAAATAGTTTTGGAAATCAAAGATATTAATATTAACGACAAGATAAAAGCGGTTTCACCCCATGCCTTGATCTTGAAAGGGAATGAAGCAGGTGGCAAGGTTTCAAGATACTCATCTTTTGTTTTGATGCAATGGTATTTGAAAAACAGCCAATTGCCGATATTTATCCACGGAGGCGTTGGAAAGTATACTGCTGCCGGCATGTTTGCAGCAGGTGTTTCAGGCCTTGTTATGGACAGTCAATTGCTCATGACAGATGAAGCCCCCGTATCAGATAATTTTAAAAAACTTTTGGCCATGGTGGATGAGAGTGATTCCACTGAAATTACATATAATGGCAGCGATATTTACCGGGTGTTTGCAAAACTGGGGACTAAAATTGTTAAAGAACTGAAACTTGCTGCAGTTGAATCTGGTGATGATCTCCAGGGACAACAAAAGGTTTATGAGTCCATCACCAACCATATGACATCTTTTGACAAGGAAGATGTTCAGTTTATCCAGTCTCTTTTCTATCTTGGCCAGGATGGGGTATTTGCAAAGGATTTTGTAAAAGACTCAACAAGTCTTAAAGAAATTATTTCAGGCTTTTTCAAAATTATTGGTGAGAATTTAAATTTTATTGATGCATTTGATCCAATAAAGCCCGGTTCCCCCTTTGCCAAGGACCAGGGAACAAAATTCCCATTGATCCAGGGACCCATGGCCAATATTTCTGATAATGCTGATTTTGCAAATAAGGTTCTTGAGCAGGGGGCGCTGCCGTTTTTTGCAGTGGGAAGTCTTCCAGAGCAGCTGGCAGACAATATGCTAAAGGATGGTGCCAAAAAAGTGAATGTTTTTGGTGCAGGATTAGTGGGCATTGAAGCCTTTAACCCCATTGTAAAAAAACATCTGGACATGGTAAAAAAATATAAGGTTCCCTATGCGCTTTTTGCAGGCGGAAATCCTTCCCAGGCAGCAGAACTTGAAAAAGCAGGAACCAAAACCTATCTTCATACCCCCTCGGTTTCCATGATGGAAAATGCCCTGAAAAGCGGATGCAAACGGTTTATCTTTGAAGGCGGGGAAGCCGGCGGCCATGTGGGCACCCTTTCTTCCATGGTGTTATGGGAAGATGCCATTGCCACTTTAATCAATAAAAATTATGACCTGTCTGATGTATACCTGGTATTTGCCGGTGGCATCTCCACTTGTTTTGCATCATTTTTTATTTCCGGGTTGACATCTTTTCTTGCAGCTAAAGGGGCGAAAATTGGCATCCAGGTGGGAACAGCCTATCTTTTTACGGATGAAATTGTTGAAACCAAATGTATCAAGTCTCAATATCGCGACATCATTATCCAGGAAAATGAAACCATGGTGATCGGCAAAAGCTTAGGATTGGCATCCAGGACGGCACCCACAAGGTTTGCCAGGATTATGCTTGAAGCGGAAGCTGAGATGATTAAAAACAAGGATAGCCTGGAAAAAAGAAAGCGTGTCTTTGAAAAGAAAAATATCGGTTCTTTGCTCATAGGCGCTAAAGGGTTTTTGCCGGATTTTAAAAATCCAGGGCCTGAGAACTATACCTGGTTTGAAGATGAAGAACATAAGGAAAAGGGCAATTTTCTTGTGGGGGACAGTCTGGCCTTTTTTAATGGATCTGTTACCATAAAGGAAATTCACAACAAATACTTTGAAGCCAAATCAACGCTTTTCAAAAACATTAACTTTCTTGAGATATTTTCAAGCCCGAAAAATAAAATCAATGATGAGATTGCAGTGGTGGGTGTCGGTTGCACCCTTCCGGACGCCGATGATCCTGACAGTCTGTGGGAAAATATTTTAAATAAAAAATATTCCATCAGTCAGATGCCAGAATCAAGATTTGATCGCGACCTGTATTATGACCCTGACAAAAGTGCGGAAGACAAGACCTACACCATCCTTGCAGGACATGTAGACCATTTTGAGTTTGACAAGGAACGATTCGGATATGCTGATGGTAAAGAAAAAAGACTTTCCCGCAGCCAGAAAATGGTGTTGCAGACCGCATATAAGGCCGTTGAAAATGCAGGACTTATGGGAGATGACAACCGTCTGATCTGTGAAGATCCTGCAAGAACTGCTGTTATTATTGCCACATGCCTTTCCAATGAGCTGGGAAATGACGTTCAGCTCAAGTACTGGTACCCGCAAATTGTTTCCATGATGGAAAAAACAGATGAATATCAAAGCTTAAGTGATGATGAAAAAGAGACGGTCAAACAGGTTTTAATGGAGGGCATGGAAGGGGAGAACAAAGGATATGATCCTGTCCATGGTATTTTACTGAACATTGAAGCCTCAAGGATTGCCCGCCACCTGGGTGTCCGGGGTACAAATTATGTTGTGGATGCAGCCTGCGCATCCTCGGTGACAGCTCTTGATGCAGCAGCAGGAGAGCTTTTGTCCGGCGATTATGACCAGGTTATTGTGGGTGGAGTCAATACCCATCTGGCACCGGAATCCTTTATCGGGTTTGCAAAAATGGGAACCTTGTCCCAGAAGGGATCATACCCCTTTGACCAGCGGGCTGACGGGTTTATCCTGGGTGAGGGCTCCGTTATTTTTGTGTTAAAAAGAATGAAAGATGCCATAAGAGATAAAAATAATATTCTGGGTGTCATCAATTCCATTGGTTCAAGCTCTGACGGCAGAGGAAAAGCCATTGCTGCACCAAACCCGACGGGGCAGGTATTAAGTGTCCAGCGGTGTTTTGAAAATATCCGGAACAGCATAAAACCTGAAGATATCGGATTTATTGAAGCCCATGGTACATCCACCACCATTGGTGATCAGGCAGAGCTTGAGACCTTGAATTCCATCTACAAGAATGCCAGTGCCGGTATCTCTTCCATAAAATCCCAGGTTGGACATCTTTTAGGGTGTGCAGGATCAGCAGGGCTTTTAAAGGCATTATTGGCTATTAATAAAGGAAAACTTCCGCCCAATGGGCAATTTGAAGCCCTTTCAAAAAATCATGATTTAAAAGGATCTTCCCTGTTTATTATAAAAGACACACAGGAATGGAAATCTGAAAATAATACATCCAGAAAAGCCGCTGTCTCTTCTTATGGATTTGGCGGTATTAACTATCATATGGTTGTTGAGCAGATGACCCAAAACTATCAATTGATTCCACGGGATATTTTCACTGATCCAACCTATGATTTTAATGATGACCGAATCGTGGTTGCAGGTCTTGGAGTTTTTCTTCCCGGTGCAAAAAACACAGAAGAGTTCTGGGAGAAACTTGAATCAGGGGAAAAACAATTGTCCGACATCCCTATTGAACATTTTGATAATGCTGCCTATGCAAATCTTGATAAAAATTCTACTTACAGGCTTCCCAAAGTAAAGGCAGGAGTTGTCAGGGATGTAAAGTTCAACAATTTGAAATACAGAATGCCCCCCATGATGGTCAAATCCATTGAAAGAGGGCAGATCTTTGGCCTTGAAGCCGCCAGCGAGGCCCTTGAAAGTTCAGGCCTGCTGGGTCGCTTAAGCGCTGCCAACAAGGTTGGCGTTATTTTAGGCACCATTGCCGGAGAGCGTCAGAGCAAAAATATTGTCAGGGTTAGAAAACAATTTATTGGTAATATCATTAAAAATTGTCAGAATGTTGATGTTGAAAAGCGCAACAAGGTTTCAGAGGCGCTTGTGGAATCGATCCGGAATACGATTCCAGAGAATAATGAAGATACCACACCAGGGCTTTTGTCCAACATTATCTCCGGCAGGATTGCCAATTATTTTGGATTGAACGGTGCCAATTACGTGATTGACGCATCCTGTGCCTCATCCTTTATCGCCATTCGAAATGCAGCCCGGAACCTGAAACACAAAGATCTTGATTTTGTCCTGGCAGGCGGAGTTGACTGCAACCTTTATCCGGCAGTTCTCATGGCCTTTAAACGCCTGGGACTTTTGTCAGAGGGGGACTGCAACTTTTACGATTCAAGGGCTGACGGCTATGTCATGGGAGAAGGCGCAGCCATCCATATTATGACCACCTATAAAAAAGCCCGTGAGTATAATATGGAGATTTTAGGAGAGATCAATGATTGTGCTGTGCGCTCAAGCGTGCCAGATCATCTTCTTGCCCCTTCGGAACAAACCTTTGTATCCACCATAAACGAAACATATTATAAATCCGGAATCAGAAAGCAGGATATCAACCATATTGACGTGTTTGCATTTTCCAATATTTTTGGTGATATCGTGGAAAAGCAGGTGATTGAAAATTGTTTTGACCATGAAATGCATTGCGGAAACATAAAATCTCAGTTCGGGTATTTCAAAGCTGCCAACCCGGCTGTAGCCATGGCAAAGCTTATGCTCATGAACAGCAAAGGAAAAGTTCTGCCGGATTTTAATTATAATTCTGAACATTCTATTTTAAATGATGGTAAAATTTTAAAACCTGCTAGCTTGATGCAGGTAAAGCCTAAAGGCCAGCCCTTTAGATTTGCAGCCAATGTCAATGGCATTGGCGGTAATCATTGCCATATGATCATGAGTACAATACCTGCGAGGCTTGAAAGAAAAGATAAAATTGTACACCTAGAATTTAAGGCAGCAGCAGAAGATGATATCGTATTAATAGATCACGCGTACTCTGCTGATGACATGGGTAAAAAATTGAGAATGGTTGCGCTTCTTTCCGGCCAGGGTGCTCAGAGAAGCCGCATGATGAGGGAGCTTTTTGAAAAAGATGCCCACATCAGAAAAGTGATGGAAAAAGGCGAACAGATTTTTGTTGAACAAAGGGGGTATTCCCTTTTAGATATGATGTTTGGTACGGATGATGCCATTAACTCAACACAGAATACCCAACCGGCTGTCTTTCTTTCTTCTGCTGCCATTTACAGTCGATTGTCTCAGGAAGGATTTTCTCCGGATTATTTTATCGGCCACAGTGTGGGTGAATACACAGCCCTTTTTTGCAGCAAAATGCTTTCCTTTGCCGATACCATGCGTCTGGTCATTAAACGTTCAGACCTTATGTATGAAGCCACATTAAAGGTTCCGGGCAAAATCATGGTGGTATTTAAAAATGAAAAAGAGACAGAGCATCTCATAAGAAAATCTTTTATTGCTAACATTTATATTACCAATAAAAACAGTGAAAAACAGACGGCGGTTTCCGGTCAGGCTGAGGATATTGAAAAATTCTGCATCTTTTTGACCCAGCAGGAGATTTTTTATAAAAAACTGAATCTTACCGGGGCCTTTCATACACCTTTTCTCAAAGAAGCTTCAGTTGATTTAAGAGCATATCTGGACACCCTTACCTTTAATGACACCCGGTTTGGAAGAATTATTTCCAATACCCTTGCAAAACCCTACCCTGAAATACGACAAGATGTCAAAGATCTTCTGGCAAGGCAGATTATTTCTCCGGTTGAATTTATAAAATCCATTGAAAATGTATATAAATCCGGCCGTACCCATTTTATTGAAATCGGTCCGTCAAGGCTGCTGGTGAATCTCTTGAAAAACATCAATATCGGAGAATATGGCACAGCCGTATCCGTGGATGCAAAGGAAGGAGAGGTGAAATCCTTTGAAGCCTGCAGAAAATACCTTCAGGATTGCAACAGCATTTTTGAGACAAAACCTCTCGCCCCAATTGCAAGAAAATTTATTCCCAAACCTGAAGAGGAGTTACCAAAAATTAATATGTCTGAAAATTTTGAATCCTTTAAGCAAAATAACCAGAAGCTGGTTGATCAAATCCTTTACAAGGAATATCAGCACCAGAAACGTCAATCAGCCATTGATGCCATTGAAAGGTATGATTTTAATACCCAGAGAATAGTGATCTCAGGTGTTTCTGTAGGGCTTCCGGGCAAAGACAGACGTGTCTTTGCAGCAGATAATTTTGATGCGATTTTAAATGGTGAAAACTTTATCGAATCCCTTACGCCTGAAGACCAGGATAAAATAATAGATAAAAATATTACCAAGTTGTTCAAACAGCCCGATGGAAACGCCAGGTTTGTACAGATCACCAAAGCAGAAGACGTTATCCATCTGGCAGGACAGCTCGGTTATTTTGATCTCATGGATGAATACGGGATTAAAGAACAATACGATATTACCATGGCCATCAGTATTGCCGCCGGTATTGAAGCGTTAAAGGATGCGAATATCCCCCTTGTCATGCAGTATAAAAAGATGAAGGGCGGTAAAATCAAGGTTCCCGACGGGTTTGCCCTTCCTGAAGAGATGCAGGAGGATACGGGAGTGATTATTTCATGTTTATGGCCAAGCCAGGAGACCCTGATTGAGGAACTTGAAAAATATTATTATGAAAAGTTTTTTCTCAAACCCTATGAAGCCTTTGAAAATATCTACTACTATCTCATGGAAAAAGTCACAGACATTGAGATAAAAGAACAGATCACTGAATGGTTTTTCAAGGCCAAGTCAGGAAAGAAAAAAGAGTTTAAAGAGTTTAAGTTTGACCGGTATTTTGCAGGTAAAATCACACCTTTAGGGTCTGCCTATCTTGCCCAGATTATTAAAGCAAAAGGACCCAACACCCTTGTCAGTGCAGCCTGTGCATCAACAGCCCTTGCCATTGGTATTGCCGAAGACTGGATCAGGGTCGGAAGATGCAAAAGAGTTATTGTCATCGGCGGTGAAAATGCCACATCTCAAAAGCAGAACCAGTGGATCGGATCCGGTTTTCTTTCCCTGGGAGCGGCAAGCATTAAAAAAAGAGTTTCAGAAGGTGCAAAACCCTTTGACGAAGATCGAAACGGCACCATCCTGGGGGCTGGAGCCGTGGGGCTTGTTGTTGAGGCTGAATCCTGTGTCAGGGAAAGGGGAATGGAAGGACAATGCGAAATCCTTGGAACACACATGGCCAACTCTGCGTTTCATACGTTCAGCATCGATGTGAAACATCTGGCAAAGGAAATGAATAAATTCATCAATAAAGTTGAAGCACAAACAGGTCTTAAGAAAGAAGACTATGCTGACAAACTTTTGTTTATGTCCCACGAGACCTATACCCCTGCAAGGGGAGGCAGTGCTGATGCGGAAGTGACAGCGCTTCAAACGGCATTTGCCGATCACCTGGATTCCATATGTATTTCAAATACAAAGGGATTTACCGGCCATACATTAGGGGCTGCCATAGAAGATGTGGTCATGGTGAAAGCGCTCCAGAAAAGAAAAGCCCCTCCCATTGCAAATCTTAAAAAAATACCCGAGCATTTTAAGAATCTCAATTTTTCCGGTCAGGAGAAAATTAATTCTGAGTATGGACTCCACCTGGCTGCAGGGTTCGGCTCTCATCTGGCTTTTCTATTTGTCAAACGAATCGAGGAAAACCTGGTTGAAGGCAATGTGCGATACCAGAATTGGATAAAGAAAATTACAGGTTCCCAAAATCCTGAACTTAAGATTATTGATAATACCCTTTGTGCCATGGCCGGCGGGGAAGTCTTGCAGCAGGCTATAAAAGAAACAGGGAAAAGTGCTGACCCTGTAACGATAGCCATGGCTTTAAAAGCATCTATGCAGGCCCTCCCGGCAGCCCCTGCACCTGTTGAAACTATGAAGGAAATGGCTGGTGCGAATGACGACAAAGCGGTTAAACAGAAAGCCGGGGAAGCCTCTGCAAAAGTTTCTGCGGTGTCCGTTGCGCCAGGGCAGGGTGAGGATGTGGCAGCCATGGTTAAAGAGGTGATTGCTGCCCAGACCGGATACACGGCTGACATGCTGGAACCTGACCTGGATTTAGAAGCAGATCTTGGAGTGGATACAGTAAAACAGGTTGAGATTTTTGCCAAATTAGCCTCCCATTTTGGCTTTTCAGTGCCAGACGATCTGAAACTTCGGGATCTGAACACCATTGCCAAACTTGGGGAGTATATTCAATCCCGGGCAGACAGGCCTGTTGAGACAGCAAACCAGGCAGAGACACAAGAATCAGCACCTGGGGCCCTGGTTGTACCAGCCCAGGGTGAGGATGTGGCAGCCATGGTTAAAGAGGTGATTGCCGTCCAGACGGGATACACGGCTGACATGCTGGAAGATGACCTGGATTTAGAAGCAGATCTTGGAGTGGATACAGTAAAACAGGTTGAGATTTTTGCCAAATTAGCCTCTCATTTTGGCTTTTCAGTGCCAGACGATCTGAAACTTCGGGATCTGAATACCATTGCCAGATTGTCCGACTATATTACTATCCAGGCAAAAGCTGTGCAAACGCTTCAAACAGAATCAACCACTCCCGTGGAAAGCGATGAAAAAAATCAGACAACTATAGTCATACCTTCAAATGAAGATGATGAATTTCCTGATCCTGCATCGCCCATCAAGCGGTTGATTGTCAGAGCGGTGGAATCTAAGCTCCCTGAGCTTTCCAAAAAGGATTTCACCCGTGACCTTAAGGTTAAAGGCAAAAAAATCATCATCTCCCTTGACAATCATGGGTTTGCCAAAGAGGTTATTAAAAAAATAAAGCAGAAAAAGGGGGAAGTCATTACCATTGGCAGCAAAGGAGCTGATTTCAAGTTTGACTTAACCGATGTCAAAGCCACGGAAAAAAGGTTGGAGGAATTTAAAAAAGTCTATCCCGAGGTAAATGGATTTATCCATCTGGCACCCCTTGATTTCTATTTTGATAAGAAAAACCAGAAAGCGGATTCAGACGATGCCCTTAACACGACGATCAAATCTTTTTTTGTCATGATCAAATCTCTTTTTGAAAACCTTGATCAAAAGGAAACTCTTATTGGAACCCTTACATTTGATTCTGTTGTATTCCCTTATATGGAAAACTGCGGTGATATCCATCCCATGTTTGCAGGACTTGCAGGGCTTATGAAAACTATGAACAAAGAGCTGCCAGATACCCAGGTCAAGGTGGTGGACTTTTCATATAAACAACCCAAAAAAAATATCGATCAGATTACAGACCTTTTCTTAAATGAGCTGTTGTCTGATGATACAAGGGTAGAGGTGGGATACAAGGATAAAAAGCGGTATGTCCTTTCAATGAAACCCTCCATTGCAGACAAAACACAAAAGGTCATATCAGACAATGATACCTTGCTTGTGACAGGGGGGGCTGGCGGTATTACCTATGAAATCATTAAAAAAGTGGTTGAAAAGTATAAGACCAACCTGATTATCCTTGATATCAATGATATTTACAGCACTGATCCAAAATATCTGGATAAAAAATCCACTGACCCAGAGCTCATGGAAATGCTTAAAGAGGATATGCCAGGAGTAAAACCTATTGAAATCAAACGGGCTCTTGATCGCCTGATGCGGGTCAGGCAGTCTGTTGAAAATATTGAGTACCTGAAATCTCTGGGTGCCAGTGTTGAATACAATTGTGTGGATGTAACTAATGCAAAAGCCGTAAAGGCGGCTTGCGATAAGTATGACAGGATTGATGGAATTTTCCATGCAGCAGGCGTGGAAATGAGCCAGTTTATCCCCAAAAAGGAACTCTGGTCTTTTGAACTGGTGGTGGATGTCAAAGTCAAAGGTATGCAAAATCTATTACAGGCCTTTAAGGACAGGGAGTATAAATACTTTTTCACTTTTTCCTCGGTTACGGCTCGTTTTGGAAACCAAGGCCAGGTGGATTATACTGCAGCCAATGATTTCCTCGGGAAAATGCTATTCAGACAGAAACAGATTCATCCTGAAAGAACCTATAAAGTCTATGCATGGACAGCATGGGGCGGTGTTGGCATGGCCACCCATCCAACAGTGAAGGCAGTGTTGGAACAAAGAGGCATACAATTCCTTCCAATGGAACAGGGGGTCAAGTTCTTTATGGCAGATCTCCTGGATAAGACTGAATCTGAAATGGTATTTTCCGGCCTTGATTATTCCTTTGACAAGGACGGCCTTCTGGGAGACCCTGGGGATGCACAGTTTCCTTTTCTGGATATCCCCGTGGAGAAAACCCCAACAGGGATAACCTATTCAAGAGTGCTGGATGTTGAAAGGGATGTCTTCCTCCATGATCATACCATGGAAGATGTACCGCTTTTCCTTGGTGCCACAGGCATTGAAACCATGGCTGAGGTCGCCAGATCCCTGTCTAAAGATAAAGAGCATTTTGTTGAATTGACGGACTTTCAGATTCCCTACGGGATCAAACTGTTAAAGAAACGGCCCAAGGAGCTTCTGATTTCAGGAAATTATGAAGGAGAAGATCTATTTGACTGCAGGATAACTTCTGTGTTTAAAAATCCCAAAGGCCTTGTCATGGGTGATCCAAAGCTTCACTATGAAGGAAAATACAGGTTTGCTCAAAAGCCATTAAAAGCGAAAAAAATTAAACTTCCGGCATTTAATCCCGTATCCTGGGAAGGTGATCTTGAACCCTTGGTTTATAACCCCAAACGATTGTTCATGTTTGGCCTTTTTGGCACCATCACGGATATTAACTCCTTTGATGGTAAAACATTGGTCACAACTATGGAAGATAAAAGTACAAAAGAGTTTTTCAAAGGGGTGAAAGATCCCAACTTTGTGGCAGCCCCCATCCTGGTTGATGCCATGTTCCAAACGGGTGGGCTTCTTGAGTTTTTTACCACCTCAAGGACAGTCCTGCCTTATAAAATAAAGTCATTGAAATTTTACAGGGATGTTGAAAAAAACAGGGAATATTTTTGTATCACCCAGAAGATGGCCTCAGGCGAGGAAACCAATACCTATGACCTGAAACTGGTTGATAAACAAGGAAATGTCTTTATTGAGGTGGATAATTTTGAAATGGTAAAGCTCAATCAGCTTGACCCTGAAGACAGGATAATTGACCGGGTTGAGTTTAGTTTTTCATGATGCACGGACAATTCCTTGGATATCAAGTCATCTCAAATTAAATGCAGGTATTACATCTGTTACAGTCAATCATAGGGCAGGCGGGTGATTTTTTCCCTTGCCTGGATTTTACAAACTCTTTTGCAAGGAAATCTTTTTTGACTCGATTGTCAAGAAAATCCCAGGGCAGGGGGGTATCAACGGGTGTTTCCTGATAGACAATTGAATCACAATAGGTTTTGTTCTGCTTCATGGTAAAGGACCAGCCATTCTTTAACGCTGATTCGATGAGGTCTGAAGCCTTTTGATCTCCACGGGAAAGAAGGGCATGAATTTTTGCTTTTCTCAATGATTCTACATTGATTTTTACATTGGCGATTTTTTTCAAGCCTTGCCGGATAAGTGCGACTCTTTTTTTTAATGTGGCTTCATCTGTCATTCCAGCCCATTGAAACGGGGTAAATGGTTTAGGAATAAACGGGTTGACACTTAAGGTAATGGTTCCGATTTTCTTTTGTTTTTTTGATGCCTCAAGAAAAACAGATTTAATGTTTTTTGTGAGATCCACGATGGCCAGAATATCCTGATCCTGTTCAAAGGGAAGGCCGATCATAAAATAGAGCTTTAAATTCATGATGCCAGCATTGACAAGCCTTTGGGCGGCACAAAGAATATCTTGCTCATCAATGTTTTTATTAATAATATTGCGCATCCTTGCTGATCCTGCTTCCGGGGCAATGGTTGCTGTTTTTACCTTTGCGGCTGAAAGTGCAGTGATAAATTCATGGGTCAGCTTATCTGCCCTTAGGGATGAAAATGAGAGTTTAAAATTGTGTTTCAAACCATAGTCGCAGATATTTGTTATGTCGGGATGATCTGCAATAGCTGAACTGACCAGTCCTATTTTATCTGTCTTGCCCGTGGCAGTATCCATGGCCCTATAAATATTTTCAGCAGGATAAATTCTGGGTGGCCTGTAAATAAATCCTGCACTGCAGAATCTGCACCCATGAGGGCAGCCTTTAAGGGTCTCTATAAGAAAGGTATCCTTAAAAGCAGTTTCAGTGGTGAGAATACTGGTGGCTGTTGTAATTGTGTCAAGATTTTTAAGGTATTGCACCTTGATTTGAAATGGATTTTTATCATTGTGAAGAGCGGGTACATAGGCACCGGGTATTATTTTTTCCAGGCTGTGTAAAAAAGAGTTTTTATCGATTTTTTTTAAAAATTTATCAAAAAACGGTTCAAGTAAGCATTCTGCTTCTCCTAAAAGGAAACAGTCAATAAAAGGGGCAATGGGTTCAGGGTTTAAGAAACAGGCGACTCCCCCTGCAACCACCAGGGGGTGGGTGTGGTTTCGATCGGGCGATCGCAAGGGGATGCCTGCTTTTCCAAGGAGTTGAACAATGTGGATAAAGTCGTTTTCAAATGATATTGAAAACAGAATGATATCAAATTTATTAAGGGTTAAACCGCTTTCAAGACTTTTGACCGTAAGGTCACACTTAAGACCTTGTGCTTTCTGCTTTGGGTCTGGCATAAAGACCCTTTCGCAGGCTAAAAAATTAATATTATTTGCAATCTTGTATACGGTTTGAAATCCCAGGCTGGACATGCCTGCCTTATAAGTATTGGGATACACAAGCGCTGCTTTTATAAAGCCTTTACCTTTTTTAACAATGGCTCCTTGTTCCAGAATCTTATTTTTATTTGAGCCATAATTCCAAGGTGGTTTGAGCCTTTTTCCCATTTATCAGTCAGCTTTTCTTCTAAGAAATGTCGGTACCTCCAGATCATTATTATCAAACGGGATTGAATTGTAATCATTTAGAATGTCATAATCTCCAACCGCTTTTTTATGTTTAACGCTGACAGGATTGTCAAATTCATTCCAGTTTGCAAGCTCCTCCTGGGAAGGAATTCTCAATTGTCCCCGGGCAATGGTTCCAGCAGATTGTGTAATGGGCTGGGCTGCTGTCCCTGGCTGTTGATATGCAATGGGTTGGGCCATGGGATCAAAATGGTGTATGTTATCGGATCCTTTTACCTCTTCAGAGTCAATACCTGTGGCAATGACTGTAATTCTTATTTCATCTCCCAGTTCCTCATCAAATGTCTGGCCCCAGATGATGTCTGCATCATCTCCGACTTCCTTGTAAATCCTGTCAGATGCTTGTGTCATCTCATCAAGGGTGATATCAGAACTGGATGTAATGTTCATTAACACCCCTTTTGCACCGGCTATAGAAATATCTTCAAGAAGTGGATGGGAAATCGCCCTTTCAGCAGCTTCAACAGCACGGTTTTCTCCTGATGCAATGCCAATACCCATCAATGCTTTGCCTGCTTTTTGCATGGTGGTTCTGACATCTGCAAAATCAAGATTGACATGGCCCGGCATCATAATCAGGTCTGTAATACCCTTTACAGAATGGTGGAGAATTTCATCTGCTTTAATAAACATATCAACCATTCTAGCACCTTTGGTTGCAATTCCCCTGAGCCGGTCATTTGGAATGATAATGACGGTATCTGTAATCGCATGAAGTTTTTCAAGGCCTGCAAGGGCCTGTTTTTCTCTTTTTTTGCCTTCAAAGGAAAATGGTTTAGACGCAACAGCCACAGTCAGTATACCAAGATCTCTACAGATTTCAGCAATAACCGGGGCAGCTCCTGTTCCAGTACCGCCCCCAAAGCCTGCTGTAATAAAGACCATATGGCTGTCCTCTAACGCCTGCCGCAGTTCAGATGCACTTTCCTCTGCTGCTTGCTGACCCTTTTTCGGATCAGCACCAGCGCCAAGTCCTTGTGTCAGTTCTTTCCCAATCTGAATTTTTACTTCAGCTCTGGATGCTTCAAGCGCCTGGACATCAGTGTTGGCAACAATGAATTTTACACCTTTGAGTTTCGCATCAATCATGTTGTTCACTGCATTGCCGCCGGCACCGCCAACGCCAATAACCTTGATTTTTGCCGATTTTTCGTTTTCCACATAAGAGAAAGCCATTTTCACCCCCCTAAAAAATTAAATTATATTTTTAAACCACTGTTTCATCCTGTTTAATACTCCGGTAAACCCTTGAACTGGTGCGTCGTTCAAATTAGTTCGACAGCTTGCCCTGGAACCTAAAAGGACAAGCCCGACACCCGTTGCATAGGCCGGGTTTTTAACAATATCTTTCAGCCCCCCAACTTTATTGGGTTCGCCAATTCGTACAGGCACATTGAAAACAGACTCTGCAAGTTCATTGATGCCGTCAAGAAGCACGCTTCCACCGGTGAGGACAAACCCTGCCGGGAATGAATTTTCAAGTCCATTGGAGAACAATTCTTTTTGTAAAAGAGAAAAAATTTCTTCCATCCTGGGCTCAAGGATTTCAGCTAGAATCCTCTTGGAAAGTTTTTTAGGGGATCTTCCCCCAACACCCGCTACCTCTATGGTTGCTCCGCTTTTTACATTTTCCGGGATACAGGTGCCATGTTCGTTTTTTATTTTTTCAGCTTCCGGCAGCGGTGTTCGAAGGCCGATGGAAATATCATTGGTTAGGTTGTTTCCACCCAGAGGGAGGTTATATATAAATTTTAAATTATTATTTTTGAAAAGGGCCAAATCAGTTGTTCCGCCACCCATATCAGCGACAACACATCCCAGTTCCTTTTCTTCATCTGTAAGAACTGCTTCGCCCGAGGCCAAAGATTCAAGGGCAATGTCACAAACTTCAAGGCCTGCCTTATTGCAGCACTTGACAATATTTCTGGCTGAAGTTACTGCACCAGTGATAATGTGAATATTGGCTTCAAGACGGATGGCTGTCATACCCACGGGATTTTGAATGGATTCCATGTCATCAACAATAAATTCCTGGGGGATGACGTGAAGAATTTCTCTGTCGGCTGGAATGGCAATTGCTTTTGCTGCATCGATGACGCGGTCAACATCCTGTGCTGTAATTTCACGGCCCTTGATAGCGATAAGCCCATGGGAGTTAAGACCTTTTATATGATTCCCTGCAATACCCGCATAAACAGATGAGATATCACATCCGGCCATTAGTTCTGCTTCTTCTACGGCTTTTTTTATTGAATCCACAGTTGATTCAATATTGACAACAATTCCTTTTCTAAGTCCCGTGGATGGGTGGGAGCCGACACCAATAATGTTGATTTCGTCTTCGAGCATTTCCCCTACAACGGCCATAATTTTGGTTGTTCCGATATCCAGGCCCACAATTATCTTTTCATTTCCCTGCAAATTACGCCCCCTTTTCTAAATCGTTGCGAAGAGCATTGTTGAGTTTTGTTTTGATAAACACTTTTTTAATATTAAAAAGATCCATGGAGCAGATTGTTTTGTCGGGAAAGTTTTTATCAATATATTCACTAATATTTTTTGCTTTAGTCAGTTTTGCTTTAAAATTATCAAACCCCAGTTTAATTTGAACTATTCCTTGACCGCCTATGGGTTGCTGATTATAAATATCCCTGGCTTCAATGGTGACTCCGGTATTTTTATCTCCATTTATTTGCCTTATATTAATGCAGTCCACTGATTGTAAAAAATTCATGGTGGAATTAAATAAAGTCCCATTGAACAGATACTGGTTATTGACACTTGTAAGATCAAGCCCCGTGATAACGGGTAAATTTTTTATATTATCATTAAGAGGGCTGTATTCTTTAAAAGGGCTTCCCTGGGTATTAATTAAAATATCAGCCAGGTTTTCAATTTTAACAATGGCCAGGGGTTCATGCTCAATAATGGATATGGACAGCACGGAATCCAGATTTCTTTTTACACTGGCTGACTGAATCCAGGGATGGGAAATAATTTGCTTTTCAATGGAAAATAAATTGATCGCCAGAATATTTTTTTCAAAGGTCAGGTCTGCAAGCTTGAGAATGTCTTCTTTTAAAACCTGGTTTGTCCCTGAAATTTCAATTTTTTTAATATTAAAAAAAGGTGACTGGGTAATAAAATCGTAAATAAATATCGATACAAGGCTTAAGACACTGATAAATACCAAAGTCATGACATATTTAAGACAAACCGCAATGCCGGACTCGGAATTTGCATCCTTGCCGTCTTTGGCCTCAGGTTTATACCTGTTGGGTTGAATTTTTTTACTCACCTTCCAGCCTCACTTCTGTTTCTAACTTAATTTGGTATTTTTTAAATACAATCTCTTGGATATATTGTTTTAATAAAAGGATATCTTCACAGCTTGCATTGTTGGTGTTTACAATAAAATTTGCATGTTTTTCAGATACCATGGCGTCATTGATCCTCATCCCTTTAAGCCCTGATTTTTCAATCAGTTCCCCGGCAGATTTTCCCAGGGTTGGATTTTTAAAAAAACACCCAGAGCTGGCAGCGGAAACAGGCTGGCTATCATTTTTTATGGTAAGGTTTTCTTTAAAGCATTCTTCTATTTGTACCCGGGATTTTTCCTTTAATATTAAGGTTGCTGACACGATAATGCCCGGGTGATTAAGTCGGCGGTAAGAAAAATCAAGGTCTTTTTTCCCCATGGTTTCAAATGCCAGGGTATTTTTGTTTAATATATCAATGGATTCAACAATATCTGACATTTCCCAGGATTTTGTTCCGGCATTCATCATAATGGCACCCCCGACAGTCCCGGGTATTCCTGCGGCATATTCGAGTCCGGAAAGCGAGTTGCGGATGGCAAACTGACAGACACTTGATAACCGCTCTCCTGCTTCAACATAAATGGTTTTTCCTTGAAGGTCAGCCTGGGTAATATGGATTTTAGATTTTAAAAACTTTGTAATAACCACAAGACCCCGGATGCCTTTATCTGTAATTAAAATATTGGTGCCGCCCCCAAAAATAGTGACTGGAATACCAAGGGTTGAGGCTTTTTCTAATAATTTTTTTAATTCCAGTTTGTCTTTTGGCATTGCAAGAAGATCAGCCGGGCCTCCGATTTTAAAGGAGGTATATTTTTTCATTGGCTCATCAACAAGAAGTTTGAACTCTTGAGCCAGTGTTGAAACAGCCGTGTTTTCTCTTGTTACCATGTTTTGCCTTTACAATATTTCAAGCAGTTTTTCTCCAAGGGTATAAATGTCTCCGGCACCAAGTGTCAGAACAACATCTCCCTTTTTTAGTTTATGGGTAATCATGGATAAAGCCTGGTTAAAATCAGGTGCATAAGTGACCTCTTTATGTCCATGTTTTCTGATACCTTCGCATAGGCATTGGGCATCAACCCCTTTAATTTCTTTCTCGCTTGCCGCATAAATCGGGAGTACAATCAGAATATCGGATTGGTAGAAAGAGCGGGTGAATTCATGAAACAACCCCTGGGTACGGGTGTATCTATGGGGCTGGAATACAACAATCAGTCTTTTGCCCATACTGCTTTCCCTGATTGCAGTCAGGGTTGCCATGATTTCTGTTGGATGATGGCCATAATCATCTATTACCAGGATTCCCTTTTTTCTCCCCTTGATTTCAAGTCGCCTTTTTACGCCTTCAATCTGTTCCAATGCTTTTTTAATTGTTTTAAAGGATATGTTCAGCTCAAGCCCCGTTGCAATGGAAGCAAGTGCATTGGAGATATTATGCTTTCCGGCAATATTTAGATTAATGTCACCCAATAGTTTTTCATGGTGGAAAACTTTAAAGAAACTCTTGTTGCCCATAAATGAAATTTCCCTGGCCCGCAGATCAGACTGGGCCGTCATACCAAAGGTGGTATATCTGACCTTTAACCTGGGAAGGATATCCTGGACATGTTCGTTATCAAGGCAGAGAATGGCAAGGCCATAAAAGGGAACGGAGTTGATAAACTGAACAAATTTATCTTTGATATCTTCAATATCTCTGTAAAAATCAAGGTGTTCAAGATCTATATTGGTGACGACGGCAATGGCAGGTGCATACTTTAAAAAAGATCCGTCGCTTTCATCGGCTTCAGCAACAATATATTCGCCTTTGCCATGCAATGCATTGGTATCAAGCCCTTTGAGAAGGCCTCCAATAATTACTGTGGGATCAAGACCGGCAGTGTTGAGGATTTGAGAAATCATGGAAGTGGTGGATGTTTTGCCATGGGCACCTGAAATAGCAATGGAATATTTGATCCGCATTAACTCTGCCAGCATTTCAGCCCGTGGAATAATAGGAACTAAAAGTTCTTTTGCGCGAACCACTTCTGGATTATCACCCGTAATGGCCGTAGAGGTGACCACCACGCTGGCACCGGCTATCTGCTCCTTACTGTGTCCTTGAAAGATGATGCCGCCATGTTTTTCAAGTCGTTTGGTAATGGGGGAGAGCTTTAAGTCAGATCCAGACACTTTATAGCCAAGATGTATAAGCAGTTCTGCAATCCCGCTCATGCCTATGCCGCCGATTCCAACAAAATGGATATGGTAATTTTTTTGATACATGGCTTAACCCTTAATATCCTTTGTTTTTAAAATATGATTTGCTATTTTTTCATCTGCGTCAGGCATGGCAAGCTGCCTTGACATTTGGGCCATGTGGTCAAGCCTTTCTTTGTTTTCGATCAGATCTTCCATCTTTTCTTTTAAGGCATGTCCCGTGAGTTCATTATCTCTTATCATTACAGCTGCTCCTTGTTCTTCAAGGGCTTTTGCATTATAGGTCTGGTGGTCATCAGCTGCATGGGGGAAGGGGATTAGAATGGCAGGCAGGCCCTTGATACACAGTTCTGAAATAGTTCCTGCACCCGCCCTTGTGATTACAAGATCTGCCATGTCCTGAAGCTGTGGCATGTTATGGAAAAAAGCTTTGGTTGCTGCATTGATTTTCAGGCGGTTGTATCGCTGTAAAATTTCAGATTCATCATTAATGCCGGTCTGATGAATAATATTGAATTTGTCAGTATCCGTCATCAATTCAAGGGCATCCATGAATGCAGTGTTAATGCTTGTGGCACCCTGGCTTCCACCTGTGACAAGCAGGGTAAATTTGTCTGGATCAAAATTATTTAAATTCAGGTTATCTTCAGATTCAATACTTTCAGTTTTTCTAACAGGGTTTCCCACATAATTCACTTTTGGGTTGTGGGCAAACCCTTTTGTTTTTTTGAACGATGTGAAAATGGTTTTGGCAAATCCTGACAACAGGCGGTTTGTCAATCCGGGGAAAGCGTTTTGTTCCTGGATGGCAGTTGGAATTCTGAAGATCCAGGCTGCCAGTACAATGGCAAAGGATGAAAAGCCTCCGACTCCCAGGACAAAATCCGGTTTAAAACTTTTCATGATTACCATGGACTGGATCAGAGAAATAAGGATAATGCTAATGGAGAAGGCTTTGCTGAGAAGGTTACCGCCTTTAATGGGCTTTGAGAATATAGCTTTGTGGGCATACCCGTATTTTTCAAGGGTTTGGATCTCAAAGGGTGCAGTGGTGCCAACAAAAAGAATATTCACGTGATGGTTGGTCTGTTCAACCATTGGGGCAAGTATCCGGTCAAGGGCCTGGGCAATGGCAATTCCCGGGAACAGGTGTCCGCCCGTCTTTCCACCGGCTATGATTATGTTAAGCACTTTTTTCATGATCTTTGGATGCCCCGATATTCATTAAAATTCCCATGGCTGCCATATTTATCACAAGGGAAGTTCCCCCATAACTGATAAAGGGCAGGGTAAGACCTTTTGTCGGCAGAGCCCCTAAAGCAACTCCTGTGTTGATGATGACCTGAACTCCGATATAAATGGTAAGTCCAGCAGCTGTTATGGCACCAAAAAGAGTCTTTGAGTTTTTGGCAATCTGGATTCCTTTTAATAATAAAATTAAATACAGGGACAAAACAGTGAGTACACCTATCAACCCCAGTTCTTCCCCGATAATTGAAAAAATAAAGTCTGTGTGGGGTTCTGGAAGGTAATGCATTTTCTGCATGCCAAGACCAATGCCTTTTCCGAAAATGCCTCCTGAACCAAATGCCTTTAAAGAATGGGTGATCTGGTACCCCGTATTATAGGGGTCATCCCAGGGATTTAAAAATGAAAGAATCCTTTCCAGACGGTAGTCAACCTTATAAACCCAGAAATACATAATGGGGATCAGCAAAGGAGCCGGGGAAAGCAGATGGAAGATTTTAACCCCTGCAACAAACATCATTCCCCATGTGATTATCCCTAACACAACAATCGTCCCAAAATCTGGCTGGATAATGATCAGGCAGGCAAACAGAGCATAAATCAATGCATGGGGGAAAAACCCAATGGAAAATTTTTTTACCATATCCTGTTTTTTGGAAAGGGAATATCCAAGGAAAAGTATGAGGGCAAGTTTTGCAAATTCTGACGGTTGAAAGGTAAATCCACCCAGATTCAGCCACCTGTGGGCACCGCCGGCCTTAATATTTAATGCTGGGACAAGTACTGCCACAAGCATTGCAATGGCAGTAAAAAGGATGATATAGGAAATGCTTTTGTAAAGTTTATATGGAAAAGAGGCTGCAACAAACATGACACAAAGGCTGATGCCCAAAAACAGAGCCTGCTTTTTCATATAGTAAAATACCGTATTATGGCTTTCCATGCTAATGGCGGAACTTGCTGAATAAACCATGATAATACCGATCCCGGAAAGAAGAAGAACAGGGAAAAGAATGCTTTTTTCACTGAAAAAGGGATGTATGGTTTTTGTTTGTCGGGCCATCTTATTTATTTCCAAGGGCATTTACAAGGGTTACAAAATCATTGCCCCTGTGGGCATAATTTTTATACATGTCAAAGCTTGCACAGGCAGGGGAGAGAAGTACAATAGCCGGTTCACCGGCGTTATCTTTAAAAGCCTTATTAAAAGCAGTTTGAACAGCCTCTTTCATGGTGTGAACTTCTAAAACCGGGCATATATTTTTAAAGGTATCTTTGATAAGTGTCCTGCACTCACCCATGGCAATAATGGTTTTAACACTCTTTTGAATATCATTGACCAGCAGGGAAAAATCTGTGCCTTTTTCCCTTCCTCCCAGAATCAGGATAATATTTTTTTCAAAGCACTTAATGGCCCGGATGACCGCATCTGTATTGGTTCCTTTGGAATCATTATAAAAAGAAATTCCATCAATTGTTTTAATGAATTCCATTCTGTGAGGCAGATTTTTAAAGGCTTCCAATCCCTTTTGAATGTCATTTATATCTGCACCAAGGGCAAGACAGGCAAGAACGGCTGCGGCAACATTTTCTTTGTTGTGAGTGCCTTTAAGTTCTTTGAGGTGATTTGTTTTTATCGTATGGTTCAGTTCCCGGGTGATAATTTGAATGCTTTTTGAAGCGATTTTGGCATTGCAGTTTGTCAGGAAATCTTTGTCTGATGAAAATGTGAAAATTCTGGATTGCAATTTTTGGGACAGCATATAAAAGTCTTTAACTGATTCATTAATCACAGCTTTGTCAGAAGGTTTCTGATGGTTGAAAATACTCCATTTAGAACTTTCATATTCCTGATAATTTTCATATCGATCCAGATGGTCTTCTGAGATATTTAAGAGGACTCCCACATCTGGCCTGAACTGCTTTGAAATATCCAATTGGAAACTTGATATTTCAGCTACAATAACATCGGTTTTTCCTTTGTTCATCAAGTGATCCATCAAAGGCGTCCCAATGTTTCCCCCAACAAAAGGTGTCATGCCGCAGGATTTTAAAATATCACCGATTAAAGTGGTGGTGGTGGTTTTGCCGTTGGTTCCTGTAATGGCGATCACTGGAAGATCATTGTATCGGGTGAAAATATCCAGTTCGCCAGTGATGCCAACCCCCAAGTCCAATGCAGTCTTGATAAATTTATTGGTTTTCGGGATTCCAGGACTTGGAACCATAACGCTGGCCAGGTTAAAGGTTTTCTGGTCGTGAAAACCAATTTCAGTTTTAATCCCAAGCCCATTGAGTTCTTGTGCAATTTTTGTCTTTGAAGCATCAATATCCGTGGCAATAACAGTCTTGCCCTTGGAACAAAGGAATTTTGCCATGGAAATTCCTGAAGCTCCCAGGCCAATGATCAGAAAATAGGGTTTTTCTTTTTTCACATTCATCTACCTTATTTTCAGAGTACTTAAGGATAATAACGCCAGGGTAATGGATATAATCCAGAACCGAACAATCACTTTGGATTCATGCCACCCTTTAAGCTCAAAATGATGGTGTAAAGGGGCCATTCGAAAAATTCTTTTCCCTTTTGTCAGTTTAAAATATGACACTTGAATGATGACGGATAGGGCTTCAATGACAAACAGCCCGCCTACAATGACCAAGAGGATTTCCTGTTTTGTAATGACAGCGATAGTCCCTAAAATACCACCCAAAGGGATAGATCCTGAATCACCCATAAAAATCTGTGCCGGGTGTGCATTAAACCATAGGAACCCTAAACCGGCACCTGCCAGGGTTCCGCAGATGACCGCTATTTCGCCGGCTGAGGCAATATGTTTGACATGAAGATATTCAGCGATCTGGATATGACCGGTAACATAGGCAAAAAACATATAGGTGACACTGGCAACGATATAAGGGCCTATGGCAAGCCCGTCAAGTCCATCCGTCAGGTTTACAGCATTGGATGTACCCACAATAACAAGACAGGCAAAGGGGATGTACCAGATTCCCAGATCCGGTGAAACATCTTTAAAAAAAGGAATGGTCAGCGTTGAATTAAAATCAGGACAGTTATAGATTAACCAGCCAATAATCAGGCCAAACAATACCTGGATGAGAAATTTGCCTTTGGCCGTAAATCCCATATTTCTTTTTTTGATCTGCATGAGATAGTCATCAATAAATCCGATAAATCCAAAAAGCATAAGTGTTAAAAGAAGAATGTTGACATAATGATTGGACAGGTTCCCCCAGATTACTATGGTCAAGAAAACAGAAAAAAGGATAAGGATGCCGCCCATGGTAGGCGTACCCTGTTTGCCCAGATGAGACTGCGGTCCATCTGTCTGGATGATTTGTCCGATCTGCATCTGAGTAAGCTTTCTGATAACAAAAGGCCCGAAAAGAAGACAAATTAAAAATGCTGTCAGTCCGCCGTAAATCGTTCTGAATGTAATATATCGAAATATATTTAAGAACGAGAAATCAACATGATATGGATATAAAAATTCGTACAGCATTTTATGTCACCGTTAATGGTTGTTTAAGTCCCTGTATGACCGTTTCCATGGCCATGCCCCGGGAACCTTTTACAAGAATCCAGGTTTTGGTATCTACGCTTTCTAAAAGTTTTTGAGTGATCTGATCTTTTGTTCCGTGGAATATATTGCCTGTTGAAAATCCATTTTCAATCGCACCTTCTATGGTGTATTTTACCAGGCTGCCAAAAACGTATAATTTGCAGATTCCCAACAAGGCCACCTTTTGTCCGATTTGTTTATGAAGAAAGGCAGCTTTTTCACCCAATTCCAGCATATCTCCCAGGACGGCAATACTGTTTTTGCCTTTGCTGACTATATCCAGCGTGTTCAAGGCCTGGGTAACGGAAGCAGGATTTGCATTGTAGGTGTCATCAATAATATGGATAAAATCTGAAAGCCTGTAGATATTCATCCTGCCTTTTACAGGGGTGAAAGCTTTTATCCCTTTTCTAATACCCTCTGAACAAATTTTAGCAGATCTTGCCGCACAAATTGCGGCAAGGCAGTTGTCAACCATAAAAAGAGCAGGGGAGTTGATGGAAAAGATTATTTCCTCATCTTTAACTCTTGCTGTAAACTGGGTGGAATCGGCCAGGGTTTTAACTTTGGTGGATCGAATATCAGAGCCTGGCCCGGAACCAAAAAAAAGCAGGTTTTGAATGGCTTTTTTTTCTCTGGCTTTTGTTTCAAGTATATTACGCCTCGGGTCATCTGCAAAGAGAATGGCTGTCCCGTTTTCCCTTATGCCGTCAAATATTTCAGCCTTTGCTTTTGCTACATTGTCTACGCTGCCAAGCCCCTCCAGGTGGACACCGGCTGTATTGATCACCATGGCAATATCAGGAAGCGCTATTTGACTCAGTCTTGATATCTCGTCCGGGTGGTTCATGCCCATTTCAACAATGGCCCATTCGTGGGCATAGGAAAGTTCTAAAAGGGTTAGTGGCAAGCCGATTTCATTATTGAGATTTCCTTTGGTTGCATGGGTGTGAAACTGGGTTTTAAAAATTTCTTCAATAATTTTTCTTGTGGTTGTTTTTCCGCTGGAACCTGTAATGGCAAGCAGTTTTACATTTGACCTGAGCCTTTGATATCGGGCAAGCTGTCCTAAGGCCATTAAGGTGTCCTTTGTTTCAAAAATGATCATATTTTTTTGAAACAAGGTTTTTTTTGTATTTTCATCCAGGGTTTTGATAAATCCCTTTGTTGTGATAAACCCTTTTATCCCTTTTTCCATAAGGGGTTTAATAAAGGCGTGACCGTCAAAGTTTTCTCCTTTAAGGGCGATGAAAATCTGGGTTTCTAAAATTGTCCGGGAATCTGTGGAGATCCCTGTAAAATTATAATCTTCTTTAATTGTTGAAAAAACAGGTTCTGTATTTAAATCCTTTGATAGATCATTGGTTTTCCATGGGATGGGTTTGAACTGGTTTGCAAATTTCTGCGCAGCTTTTGTAAATTCTTCCTTATCATCAAAGTGAATGGTTCCTGCATTGGTAATCTGGTAAGTTTCATGGCCTTTGCCCGCAGCGATAAGGATGTCCCCGGGTTTTGAAATAAATATAGCTTTTTTCAGGGCTTTTTTCCGGTCAACTTCAACCAGATAGCCTTTTTTAAAAGGATGTAACAAAAGATCATTTTCAGAAAGTTTGTGAAATCCATCCATCCCTTTAAGAATATCATTTATAATGGAATCCGGATGTTCCGTTCTTGGGTTGTCAGAGGTTACAATGGCAATATGGCTGTGTCTGCATGCCACCTGTCCCATTAATGGCCGTTTTGACCGATCCCTGTCCCCACCGCATCCAAAAACGGTGATGATTCTTTTTGGGGCTCTTTTTTTTAACGTCATTAAAATGGATTCCAGGGCACCAGGTGTATGGGCATAATCAACAAACAAAAACCGGTCAATGGGGCTGTCAATTTTTTCAAGACGACCTGGAATGGTTACGCAGTCTTCAACTCCTTTTTTAATTTGATGGGAAGGGATATCCAGGGCATGGGCAGCGCCTGCTGCGCACAGGATGTTTTCTAAATTAAAGGAGCCCGTCAATGGTGATGTTAAATGAAATGAGGTATGGGACAGGCAAATGGTCCCTGATAAACCGTGAATATCATCTGTGATATCCTGTGAAAAAATAGCGGCAGCATCTGTCGCGTCTGTTTTCTTTTTCGTGCTGACAGCAATGGTTTTATATTTCAGTGATTTTAAAAGGATTTTCCCTTTTGGGTCATCAATATTCAGAACGGCTATGGGATTTTTTTTCTTGCTTGACCTGAGACACTGGGTAAAAAATCTTTTTTTACAATTAAAGTAATCATTCATGTCCTTGTGATAATCGAGATGATCCTGGGACAGGTTTGTAAATACCCCCAGGTCAAATTGGCAATAATCCACTCTGTTGAGGTCAAGTCCATGGGAAGACACTTCCATGATGACATGGGTCACCCCTGTCTTTTTCATTTTATAAAGAGTTTTTTGAAGATCAATGGAATCCGGTGTGGTTACGGGATTGTCAAAAACCTGATTGTTATACCGGATGTTGATAGTTCCAATGACACCCGTTGAAAATCCACAGGTTTTAAAAATACTTTCAAGCAGCCATGTGGTTGTGGTTTTTCCATTGGTTCCCGTGATGCCGACAAGGGTCATATCCTTTGATGGATTGCCATAAAAATTGGCTGCAATGGAGGCCATGGAAAGTCTTGAGTTTTCAACCAGAATGACATTTTCCAGGTTTTTCGGATTGTTTTGGGCAGTAACTGCTATGGCCCCGTTTTCAAAGGCCTGGTCAATATAATCGTGTCCGTCAACTATAAATCCTTTAACAGCAATGAACAGGCCCCCAGGCTGGATATTCCTGGAATTTGAAGCAATAGAGGAAATCTCAGGATCATGGGTTATCCCTGATTTTGAACAATCTTTGATTAGATCAGACAGCTTCAATTTTTTTCTCCGGGCGATAATAAGGCCATCATATGTTCATTGTTTTCAGGAGGTATATTTAAATAATTAAATGATTCAGTCATAATTGTTTTAAAAGCAGGCGCTGCTACATCTCCGCCATAATATTGTTTTCTGGGTTCATCAATGGCCACAAGAATTGCAAGTTCAGGATTGTCCTCTGGTGCAAATCCGGTAAAAATCGAGATATAGTTGCCTTTTGAATAACCTTTTCCGTTTTCCATGGCTTTTTGAGCAGTGCCTGTTTTTCCACAAACGGTATATCCAACAATTGCTGCTTTTGTACCAGTGCCTTGGTTTTCTACGGCAAGACGCATCATCCTTTTAACCTGTTGAGCACTTTTTGAGGAGATGACCTGGCGGATTTTTTCCGGATGATATACTTCTAATTCTTCCCCGTTGCTGGACATGATTTTTTTTATCAACAAGGGCTTCATAAGAACGCCATTATTTGCAATTGCGCTGATACCACTGATAAGTTGTATGGCAGAAACAGAAACGCCCTGGCCAAAAGAGATGGCACCGGCATCGATTTTAGACCATTTTTGATAGGGACTCAGGCTGCCCGTTGTTTCTCCGGGGCACTCAATCTGGGTTTTGTTTCCAAACCCAAAGGCAGTCAGATAATTGTGCAAGGCCTTATCCCCAATGGTTGCCCCGATTTTCGTGACTCCAATATTGCTTGAAAATTTGATAATTTCGTTCATGGAAAGCCAATCATAGGGATGGGTGTCATGAATGGTAAATGCTCCAATTTTATAGGTGCCGTTTTCACAAAAAAAGATGGATTTGGGACCAAATCCATTTTCCAGCGCTGCTGCTGCAGTAAAGACCTTCATGGCAGATCCAGGCTCAAATGCATCTGTGACGGCACGGTTTCTAAAGGCGATATTGTTATATCTTTTGAAATTGTTTGGATTGAATTGAGGAAAATGAGCAATGGAAAGCAATTCTCCGGTTTGTGGCCTCATCACCAGGGCTATCCCTGATTTTGCCTGGTGGGCTTCCACGGTTTTTTCAAGTATTTGTTCACTTAAAAATTGAATTTTTTTGTCCAGGGTCAGTACAATGGACTTTCCTTTCAGTCCAGCTCTTTTTTCCTTGCCCAGCTCAAGTATCCCTCCATTCCCATCTTTTTTAACCCTTATTTTTAAGGAACTTCCTTCCAGAACAGAATTGTACTTATACTCAAGGCCTTCAAGACCTGAATTATCTGTACCGGTAAATCCGAGTACTTGTGCTGAAAGGTTTCTGTTGGGGTAAAATCTTTTAGAATCATTTTCAAAATAAATACCCTCCAGGTTCAATCCTTTGATTTGTTCAGCCTGATCCGGAGAAATACTTTTGGCCACGCAAGCGAACATGCGCTTTGATGAAAGTGTGTCTTGAAGTTTTTTCCGGTTAATCCCCAGTATTTTGGAAAGTTTTTTAGCAGCAGCCCCGGGATCTTTTATATTTGAAGGATTGGCAGTGATGGATATGGCATCACTGCTGGTGGCAAGTTCGTTCATGTTCCTATCAAAAATCTGCCCTCTTTCCCCTTTTATAGTGATATATCTGGAATATCCGTTTTCAGCTTTTTCGGCCAGGTCTTTGGCTTTGAAAATTTGAATGTCAAAGGATTTGGCACCCAGAAGAAAGATTGATACGACAATCAAAATCTGAACGACAATGAATCTTTGCTTTATCCTGTTGTTAAAATTTTTTGGCATTAACCTTTTTCCCCTGAAAGATAAATGGTTTGCTCCAATGTATCTGTGGAAAGATTCAACTGGGTTTTTGCAATGCGGGTAATCCGGTCATCTGATTTCAGGCGATCTCTTTCAAGGCACAGAGCCTTGTTATAAGAGGTTTTTTTTATATGGGCTACCTGTGTTTTGGACACCCTTAAAATGGTCTGGGTAGATTCAGTCCTGACCCAGGTATAAACCAGAAGTTCACAAAAAATCAGGCAGATTATGACGAGCCAGAAGAATTCTACTTCTTGTGGCTGTACTTTTTTTGGGGATATGTCATTTTTAATCGTCATAGGCTAAACTTTTTGAGCCACCCTTAATTTTGAGCTTTTTGACATGGGGTTGAGTGCTATTTCTTCTTTTGTGGGAACCAATGGTTTTCTGAAAATTGATTTCATCTGTGGGACAAACCCGCACAAACAGATCGGCAGAGTTTTTGGACAGGTACACCCTTCTTCAAATTTGCGTAAGGCCTGTTTAACGATTCGGTCTTCAAGGGAATGAAAAGAAATAACACAAAGCCGCCCTCCTTTTAAAAGAAGGGAAGGCACTATTTCCATAAAGGTTTCAAGCAGTTCAAGTTCCCTGTTTACAGCAATCCTTAGCGCTTGAAAGGTTCTTGTTGCCGGATGAATGCGTTGACCATATACAAATTTTGCAGGAATAGCTTTTGTAATAATTTGTGCAAGTTCTGAACTGGTATTAATGGGTGTATCCCTTCTTGTTTCCACTATCTTTTTTGCAATCCGCCGTGAGAATTTTTCTTCACCGAATTTAAAGAAAATATTTATCAGCTCATCCTCCTGGAATGAATTGATAATTTTAAAGGCTGTCAGATCGTTTCGAATATCCATTCGCATATCCAATGGTTCATTCTTGTTAAAACTAAATCCGCGGTTGCCGTTTTTCAATTGGTTGAGTGAAAAGCCTAAGTCAAGGAGTATGGAGTTTACCCCTTTTATTCCGTTCGCGTTCAGAATCTCTGGAAGATCGGAAAAATTGTTATGGAACAATCGCACATTTTCTTTAAAGGGCTGTAAATTTTTTTCAGCATGGGTAATGGCATCCAGATCCTGGTCAATGCCGATGAGCAACCCGTCAGGAAGGATGGCCTTGATGGTTGCAAGTGCGTGACCTGCTCCCCCCAGAGTACAATCCACACTGATGTTTCCGGGTTTAAGGTTCTGGTGCTCATGCACCTCTTGAGACATTACAGACGTATGCTCAAATCCCATTGCTTACAACCCTAGAGAAGCGATTTCCTCTCTTACTTCTTCTTTTTTAAGTTTTTGCTCCATTTTTTTGTTGATCATGTCCCATTGATCCCGGGCCCAGATCTCGAAACGATCCAGGTTGCCCACAAGAACAATATCTTTTTCAAGATTTGCATATTCTCTTAAACTTTTAGGGATCAGAATCCGGTCCTGCTTGTCACACAAGCATTCGCAGGAGTTGCCCAGGAAAAATCTTCTAAACTCTCCCATGGCATTGGTCTTTGCCGATAAAATTTTGGTTTCAACCTTTTCCCATTCACTAAAAGTATAAGCGTATATACAATCATCCTTGTTTGAGACCATGACCCCATAGACTTTATCCGCCTTCAAGATATTCTTGAACCTTGCCGGGATAATCACCCTGCCTTTGGCATCAATTGTATGAAAGGAGCTTGATCGAAACACTTATTTAAGCCTTAGTTAAATAAATTAACTTATCCACTTTCCACCACCTTGATCCACACTTTTACGAAAAATAAAGACTAAGTCAAGAAAAAAATCATTTTTTTTAAAAAAATATTTAGCGAGACCAATTATATAGATAGATTTTAGAGGCGAGTTGAAAAAAATGGAGAAAAGTGGAGTTGTTTTTTAAAGGGCGCTGGAAATTGTCTGGCGGATAGATTCTATAAGAGTCCTATAAAAATGCATATCAACCCCATGATCATGGTATTAATGAAAAGGAATGACAATAATCCATTTATAAGGTTGATATGCTATTTTTTAAAAGGGGTTCAATTGGTGTTTTTTTCTTCCTTAACCTCCAAGACTTTTTTATCCCTGAAATCTTCAAGGGTTTTATCAAAATTGGACCTGAAACTGCCATTGGCATGATAGATATTTTTATCAGATGCCAACCTTACAAAGGTATGATTAAAACTTGGCGCTGTTTTGCCTATTGTAAATTCAAAAACTATCTTTTTCCCGTTCATTGCTTTAACAAGGATTAGGTTTTCATCATCCAGTTCATATCGTTTCAAATCCTCTTTTTCAGACACCAGGGCAGACAATTTTAATGTTTTTAAGGTGTCCAGCATGTTTTCAACAGATGATGAATCTGCAAGATATTCTTTGTCAGTCACTACCCAAGTCTCTTCTTTTTTAGTAAATTCTATGGGGATTTGTTTTTTGGCTATAACCAGTCCTGTGATTTTGGAGATATCGATTTTTGCTATTTTTGGCAGCACGTAATTATTCTTGTTTTCTTTATGAAACAAAAGGTATGCCCCCAATATCAGAATTAGTGCGATCAGTATCAGATATTCTTTTTTCATAAATTCATTCCCCTTATGCTTTAAAACGGTTGGCGATTTTCTTTTTTCGGGATGTTCTTTTGGCAAGGACACCCAGCCCGAACAGGATAACCAGAATTGGAAGCGCAATAATATTAAAGGTTTTTATAATACCTCTGCCAAAGGCTGTGGTCTGGGCAATGGGATTTAATGTCTGCTGTTTGCTTCTTAATTGGGCTATTTTATCTTCCCCATTGAGATGGTCGATGACGTTTAAAATAAAAGTGGCATTGGTTGTTCTGCCTTCCGGGTCCAGCATATTATCCTCAAGCATCTGGGAGCACGGAAGAACAAACAATTTGGCAGGTTTGGATGTTTCTAAGAATGTATTCCTGGCAGTAAAGCCTTTAAGTTGATTCTTTTCAAGCTTATTTTTTTCAAGCTGATTCTTTTCATCCTGGTTTTTGCCATTATCTTCTTTAATATCTTTTTCTCCCATTTCTTTTTCAGGGATGGTTTTGCCTTTAAAAAAACTTGTGAAGGTCCCTTCAAGGAGATAGGCAAGATCATAGGATTGCATTTCATCTTTTGATTCTGGCGGGGTGATAAACATCGGGTTTAAATTAATCATTCCTTCCATCAACCAGGATTCATCAGATGAAGATAAAAGTTTTGTTGCCATGACTTTGTCTTTATCAATATTTTCATGCACCAGCTCAAGGGGAGAAATCTGCAAGGCAACGAGCCCCTTGATATTATCCATGAACCCAGGCTTATTGTTGATGGTTTTCTCTTTTAGCATGGGGGCAAAATAAATGTTTTGTTCACCGCCGCCCATATTTTGCGGGTCCTGATGCGTATAGGATTCTTTGTCTAAAACATAGGCCTTTTTTATGTTTATACCATAATGTGTTAATAGTTTTTCAAGGCCTGTATCAATGGGCTCATATCCTGGAGGCATGCCCATCCCACCTTGCTGTGGCATGATTTCAGTAAATGAATCCGAGAAAAAAGCAAGGTTTGTCCCCTTCATCAAGGCCTGGTCTATCTGGAATAATTCATAATCTGAGAATTTTTGGGTGGGTCTTGCAATCATCAGGCAGTTTAACCCATCAGGAATGGCGCCATCTTTTAAATCAATGGGTTTGATGGAATACCGGGAAGATACAAGCGCGTTAAATGCCTGCAGACCACCACCCGGTCTTCCCTGCATCATGGCCATTCTGTCCGGCATAAGGGAATGGGTACCATGACCTGAGAGAAACCCGATATCCTTATTAATACCGATGAGCTTTTCTACAATAGAGTTGAGTTCTTCTTCCAAGGCATTGGGATCTGCCATCTGGTAGGTGGTACCAATAATGGGAAGTTCCATGGCAGAGATCAGGGGCAATGTCGTTGTCTTGTCTTTAAATTCAATGACAAGACCGGCCGCGTCTATTCCTGACAAAATGTTTTTTTCCGGGATGGCAGGCCAGGAAAGTGCCATTAAATCGTGTTTTTTACTAAGGGCATCAAGCTTGTTTTTATCGGAAATATCTATATGCTTGAAGTCGAGAATGCCAAGGCTTTTGCTATTGAGGTTTTCAATGGTATCAGCGACGGCTTTCCCCAGCATTGGAAGTTGATCAAGGCCGATCAGGGGGGCGATGGTGTTAAGGGAAGAGGATAAATACATGGTGATATTTACTTTTTCATTAAGCCTTAACAATGCGCTCACTTTGTTGTTCATCTTCTGGATAGCAGTTGTCAGCTGGTATTCAAGACCATTTGTGGAGGTGATGGCTTCAATTTTTTCCATCAGATCTCCGTGGAGAATGACCAGTCCCATATAGGCATTTTTAAATTTGACCTCATCATTTTCCATGATTCTGATCTGGACGGGCTGTATGCCGTAATCTTTTGCCATATCACGGTTTTCATCAGACTTTTGGGTCAGCGCGCCGTCTTCCTGTGTTACATTATAAAAGGTATAATTAAAATATTTTTTGCCCTTTGCCGCGTATTCTTCCAAAAGGTCTCTTAGATATCGTTCTGTATTATTATGGGGTGCTGGAAGATCCTTTGAGAAAAATACTTTTATGCTCAAGGGTTCTGACAGGGTTGCCACAACATCCTGGCTTGCCTGTGATAAAGAATAGATTTTATCCCTTGTCAGGTCTGCCCTGAAAAAAATGGTAATCCCGACAATGTTTATCAAACCAATGACAATAATATATAAAATGAATTTCAAATATTTTTCTTTTATTGAAAAGTTACCCATTGTTTCTCCTTAGTTTTTCTCATGCATGACAATATAGGTTGAAAAAATGAAAATAAAGATCACACTCACAAAGTAAAGAATATCCCTGGAATCGATAATGCCTCTGGAAATATTAGTGAAGTGGGAGCTTGCACCAATGTATTCTATGAAGGATATAATTTTTGACGGCATGAAAAATAAGAGCTTGTCAAGAATAGTTAAAGTGAAGCACAGCGCACAGCCAACGATGAAGGCAATGATCTGATTTCGTGTCAGAGATGAGGCAAACAATCCAATGGAACAATAGGCTGCGGCAAGAAAGATCGCCCCTATATACCCGCCTATCACGGGTCCTGGATCAACCTCGCCGATAAAGGAGATAAAAATCGGATAAGCCAGGGTTGGAACCAGCATGGAAGCCGTAAACAAGGTGGCGGCAAAAAATTTACCCAGGGCAATATCCGTAAAAGATACAGGCATGGTTAAAAGGGTTTCATAGGAACCCACATTTTTTTCTTCGGAAAACAGCCGCATGGTAATGGCTGGAATGATAAAGGAAAAAGTGATGGGCAAAAGAGAGAAAAAATCTCTTAAATCAGCCCGCCCAAAAATAAAAAAAGTGGAAAAGAAAAACCATCCTGTTACAATCAGGAATAAGGATATCACGATATAGGCAATGGGTGAGATGAAATAATCTTTGAATTCTTTAATGGCAATGGTTTTTATCTGTTTCATGATAGTTATGCTTCCTCCCTTGTCAATTCCCGGAATATTTTTTCAAGGGTCTGGGATTCTTTTATAAGTTGTACAATTATCCAGTCCGTCTCTTTTATTTTAAGGTATATGTCTGTTCTGAAATCATGATCCTTTGATAGATCATCTGAATTGGTGATTTCAAAAGAGACAAGATCTTTTTCAACGGGATCAATATTTTTAACATCAAGATCAAAATGAATACTTTTTAACAGGGAGGTGGCATCCTCTTTTAAAGCCCCTTTAAGGGACAGCTTGATCATGGAATTTTGCTGTGCTCCAAGTTTAAGATTGGCAGTTGTATCATCTGCGACCATTTTCCCGTTATGAATAATGGCAATTCTATCGCAGGTTGCCTCGGCTTCACTCAAAATATGGGTGGAGAAGATAATTGTTTTTTCTTTGCCTATGGTTTTAATGATATCCCTTATTTCAGCAATCTGGTTCGGGTCCAGGCCGGAAGTGGGTTCGTCCAGAATTAAAATTTCAGGATCAGTCATCATGGCATGGGCAATGCCAACCCTTTGTTTCAATCCCTTTGAAAGATCGGCAATGGGTTTGTCCATAATGGAGGAAAGTCCGCAGATATCTGATAATTGAAGGAATCTGTCATACCGCTTTTCCTTGTCATCAATCCCTTTTATTTTAGCCACATACTCCAGGTAGTCATAGACCAGCATGTTGTGATAGAGGGGAGCGGATTCAGGCAGGTATCCAATCAGGGATTTTATCTGGATGGCATGTTCGGGCATTTGCAATCCTTTTATTTTTATTGTGCCTGAATTTGGCCTGAAATATCCGGTTAACATTCTTAATGTAGTTGTTTTACCTGCACCGTTTGGACCCAGAAGACCTAAAATTTCACCTTTTTGGATCATCATGCTGATATTGTTGACAGCACAGAAGTCTTTATAATTCTTGGTTAGGTTTTGAACTTCAATCAACGTTTTCTCCTTAATTAATGTTGTTGAGATTTGATAGGGTTACATTTTATTCGCACCCTAAGTCTCACATTTCAGTATTAAAAATTTTCTAAAACTTTGCTTTTCTCAATAAAATCAGATAGCTCTGCTTCCCTTTTCTGGCAGTCAAGTATTGCTTTTCCAATCCGCCTGCAAAAGGGGTCATCTTTACCCAGAATTTCAATGGCTTTTTTGTAGAGTAATTTTCCCTGGTAGAAATGATCAATAACCTCTTTGTGCAGGATTTTTCTTTCTTTGTGCTTTTCTTTTTCAGCATAGATAATGTATTCAAGTTTTTTGATCGAATATTCAACAAGGGCATCCCGGGGGGTCCCATAAGCTTCGGAAATAGCGCCAAGGGATTCAATGGTTTTGCGGCTTAACACAAAGGTTTTCTGTTTCCTGGGGATTTTTTTAAAATGCCTGATCTGAATGGTTTTTGCAAGGCTGCCCAAGGCATCTGAGTCTTCTATAATATGATCAAAAAGAGATTTTTGTTTTATCCCCATGTGAATAGCAACAAGCCCGATGGCATCAATGGCTTTCTGGGAAATCTTGAATGTCGCCCGGACAGATTGCTTTCCTCTCAGTTCAAACATGGTTGATCCGGGTAATCGATCCTCTATTTTTGACATAATAGTCTCCTTCTCGGATCTGGCATTATTAATTTATTTTATTCAAAATAGTAATGAATATATATTATGACTCGAATTTTATACATTAAAACAATCTGATGATCAATGGGAAATATTAAAGATGACTGAAAGATAATCTTGAATTTATAACCAGGTAAGACTTAAAGATAGGAGAACACTTGCAGCAAGAAAGTAAAATTCCTTTCCCGAAGGTGTAAATTCAGGATCAGTCCTGTCATCGCTATAACATCTTGATTCCATGGCAAGAACAAGATAGTCTGCAGACAAAAAGGTTTTTTTTAACAAAGGCAAAACAAGGCGAATGATTTTTTTTACAGGGTTTTTTTGAAGATCAGCACATCGTGCCTTCTGGGCTTCTGATATCTCGCGGGCCTGGTTCAGGATAACCGGCATAAAACTTAAGGCCAGGCTGATCATGATTGCCACCCGTTTTTCAGGAACAAATGGCACAGGTTTTAAAAACCATTGGACAGCACTTTTTACAGAAGATGGTTTGGTGGTTGAAGAAAAAATCACTCCTGTCAACATTACTAAAAAGAATTTAAAACTCACTAAAAACCCCTCATTCAATCCTTGTACTGTGATGGAAAGGTCATAAAATGAAAAAATGATATCACCTTTCATAGTAAGTGCCCGGGCAATAAAAATAAAAAAAAGTAATAGTAAAAAATATTTAATATGGTTCAAAGTTGAAAGAATGTTAAGACCTGCGTTTTTAAAGAAAAAAAATAAAATCAAACCATAAAAAAAACAGGCCAAAAAATGTGCAGGTAACATGGACATGCTTAAAAGGCATATGATGAAGAATTTACATCTTGCATCAAGCAGATGCAGTATGGATTTGCCTTGTCTGTAAGTGAACGGCGTTACTTGCGCCATGGTTGAATCCCCAGTCCAAATTTAGAAGTGCTTGGCTCCTTGACCCCATAGGACTCCAAAAGCCTTACTATATCAGCAGGCACCCCATCTTCTTTAATAAAGCCTTGCTCCATAATGATGATTCGTGTTGCATCATAAATGACAGTCTCAACATCATGGGTTGCAATAATAATGGTGTGGCCTGATTGGTTCAAATCAATGATCGTTGTGAGAACCTGGATGGTTCCAGGGTAATCCAGATTGGAAAAGGGCTCATCAAATACAATCACCTGGGGATCCATCACCAGAATCCCGGCAATGGTAAGCTTGCGTTTTTCACCCCCTGAAAGGCTATGGGGATTTCGGTCTTTTAAATGAAAAAGGTTTAAATCTTCAAGGACCTGGGTGACCTTTTCATTGATTTGGGTACGTTTAATTTTTAAGTTTTCAAGGCCAAACGCCACTTCATCAAATACAGTGTCGCCCACGATCTGGGTGTCGGCATCCTGGAATACCATGCCGATGGTTCTCCTTGTTTGAACAAGGTGTTTTTTAACATCTTGCCCATTTACAATAAGATGACCTGCATCCGGTAATAAAAGTCCGTTCAAATGCCTTAAAAAGGTTGTTTTTCCAGACCCGTTTTTCCCGGCCAGAATGATAAATTCACCTTTAAATATGGATAAGGATATATTTTGAATTCCCATGTAGCCATCGTCAAAGGTATGGCTGATATTATTTATGTCGATAATTTTTTTTGGCATGATGGTTGATTTATGGGTCAAGTTTATAATTTGATGACAGGTCTTAAGGTTTTTGCAATAAATGCCGCCGCAATAATTTTAAGGGCATCTCCTATCAGGAAAGGATACATGCCGACAACAAGTGCTTTTTCATAGTTCATGGAGGTCACTATTTTTAGCCAGGGAACTCCAGTTGCATAAACGATCAAAGAGCCAATCAGCATGGCTATTATATCTGAAGACATTTTTTTGCCCAGACCCTTTGAAATACTGGCAGTGACAAAAACGGCTGGAAGATATCCCAAAAGATAACCGCCCGTTGGTCCGAATAATTTGCCGATACCAGATGTTCCCCCGGCAAATACAGGAAGGCCTGCAAAACCGATTAAAAGATAAATGGCCACGCAGGTAAGCCCCCATACAGGGCCTAAAAGAATCCCTGCCAGAAGAACGAACATGTTCTGGAGGACAATGGGAACCGGGCCGATGGGAATGACAATAAAAGCACCAATGGCAATAAAGGCAACAAATAAAGAGGTATACACGGTCATTTTAAGCTGGTTTGAATTGTTCATCTTTCTTTTCCTTTAGGTATGAAAACAATCTCCATAAATAATTTTTTTTGTATCGCCTGTTTTATCTTCAATTATGAGAGCACCGGTCTCATCTACATCAACGGCAAGTCCTTCATGAAAATCTGTCAATGTTTCAATCCTGACCTGGCTGCCAATGGTTGATGTCTGTTCCTTCCACTGCCCAATAATCCGAGGGCAATCTATCTTTTGAATCTGGTTTTTAAAGTCATGCAGAAAGGTTTCCAGGATTAATCTTCGGGATAGGTTTTGATGTAATACATCCTTTAACGAAATTGCTTTGGGTTCATATTTTTGGGGCTGGTTATTCACATTAATGCCAATACCGATATTGAGAAATTCAACCATATCCCCCCGGGTTTCCATTTCAGAAAGAAGACCGGCAAGCTTTTTGCCATTCAATAAAAGGTCATTGGGCCATTTGACACTGACTTTTACATCAAATAACTCTTTTAAAGATCTTGAAAGACTTAAGGAGGCTGCAAAATTATAAATATAGGCGAGTGGCGGAGGGGTATTCGGCTTTAAAATCAGGGTAAACCATAACCCGCCTTTTGATGAAAACCACTTCCTGTTCAGTCGTCCCCTGCCAAAGGTCTGGTTTTCTGCGATAACAACACTTAAATGGGGGGCATCATTTTTTGCCAGAAACTTTGCCTTATCCATTGTTGTTTCAAGTTCCTGGAAATGCAGGATTTTGTTTTGAAACTCTTCCTTAAAACAAAACGGCATCAAAAGATCATCATGGTTTAACAGGACATATCCCTTTGGCCGTGATTCAACATCAAACCCGCTTTCTTTTAAGGCTTTTATGTGTTTCCACACTGCCACCCGGGAAACATTTAAGACATCGCTTAAATTGACGCCGGAAACTATTTCTCCCCTGGCCAGATAAAGGGTTTTTAATATTTCTTCTTTAATATTTTTTTGTTCGTTAACCATATTTAGGCGACATAGTTAACAGAATCGAAATTTAAGATCAAGGGATAAATCAAATATAGTTTGGCAAAAAGCAGATACCTGTCTTGTCTTTAACAGCAGATGCTGGTCTTTTGATCTTTAAAAACAATCTTCGGGTAAAAAATTAGACCTTGGTACAATATCTTTTTTTATCTGGATGACTATAATAATCGATATAGAATAGTTTAATTAGTATTTTTTTATCAATAATATAAAACTTTGGAGGTCAATCATGGCACAAGCAGGAAGCATAAAAGAAATTTCAGGTTCGGTCAGTGCCCAGACATCAACGGGGCAGGTTCGAGAACTTAACGTCGGGGACATAGTTTATGAAAATGAACTGATTGTAACATCCGGCGGGTCCCGGGTCATCATTGAACTGGACAACGGAAAAACAATAAACCTGTCTGAAAATGCACAGATCCTCATTGACGAATCCGTCATCGGCGTAGTTGACGCCCGTGATGCAGTCGTCAGTGAAGTGGAAGGTCTGCAGGCAGCACTTGAAGCCGGTGAAGAAATCGGAGATGAAGAAGCAACAGCCGTGGGTGAAGAGGATGACGCACATGACTTCGGCCTTGACTACTATGCAGGAGACCAGACTAGAGGGGAAGTCGGCAGTTACCTGTTCCCCACTAATTATGCCTTGCCCGCAGAAGTCATACCCGTAGTGGCCCGTGAAATGGACGAGGTTGTTCCGCTCAACAATGCGACTGTCAGCCTGACTGCCACCGGATCAGTTGAAGGCGGTACAATAACTTACACTGCTACCGTTGACAATGAACCCTTGACCGATATAACAGTGACACTGTCCAACGGAGAAGTCATTACCATTCTTGCCGGTGCAACTTCCGGTTCCGTAACCATCCCTGCCCAGGCCGATGACGTTTACGTAGATCCGGGCCCGGAAAGCGCTACCATTGAAAGTGCCACCGGCGGCGACTTTGACAACCTTGCGATTGATCCGACTCCGGCAGAAATCTATGTGGAAGACACCATCAACCCAGTCACCGCAACCCTGACAAGCACCTCCGATCTCTCTGCTGATGGCGGAACTATTACCTATACAGTAGAGTTGAATGATGGTTTTCCCGATATAAGTCCAAAAACTGATCTCACGTTTGAACTAGATAATGGGGAATCTGTAACGATTAAAGCTGGAGACACTTCCGGCTCTGTGACCGTTGACGTTCCTGCAGGGGTTACAGAAACAATTACCAACAGTATCGATTCTGTTTCTGATGGTGGCGAGGAATATGAAAAATTGGTAACTGCCGGAGAGACAAAAACTGTCTTTATTTCAGACTTGACTCCTAAAGCAGACGGTGGGGATGTCGTTGTGGACGAAGATGATCTCTACCCTGACGGCTCTGATCAGAGCGACTCTACTGCTGTGCAGGGTACGTTTATAATCGATGCCCCTGACGGTGTGGATAGCCTGACAGTCGGCGGCAATGCAGTTATAACCGCTGGCATGTTCACTGCAACCAGTTTCACAACTACTTTAGGCAATACACTCAATGTGACCGAGTATAATTCTTCTACGGGCGAGATTACTTACACCTACACCCTGAACGATAACGAACAGCATGCTGATGCAGCTGGAGAAAACAGCCTGTTTGATGAAGACATTATAGTTACATTGACCGATGTTGATGGAGATAGCTTCAGTGACACCTTAACCGCAGGAATCGTTGATGATGTTCCGACAGCGATGGCTGACACCGGCGATGTAGAAGAAGGTGATACTCTGACGGTACTTGCTGCTGACGGTGTACTGTTCAATGACGAAGCTGGCGCAGACGGTTACGAGGCTGCTGGCGGTGTTGTTGGTGTACGTGCAGCAGGTGGTGATACCACGACAGAGGTTGACACCGATGTTGGTATTGAGATTAGTGGTGTATACGGCAAGCTTACCCTTGATGCGGATGGTGGTTACACATACAAGTCCACTGCAGGTGTGATCACAAGTGATGTAAACGACGTCTTCGTCTACACTATTGAAGACGGCGACGGTGATCTTTCGACCACAACATTAACGATCAGTCTGACTGACAGCGGCCTGTCCGCCAACGACGGTGGAGTAACGGTTTACGAGAATGCACTCGACGAGAATGCACTGCCGGATGGTGATGATCTTGCGGTCGGTACTGTTACTGGAAGTCTGCCTGGCAGTTCTGCTGAGACAGCAGGCGACACCGTGACAGCCGACAATGGCTTCACGCCCCTCACCTACGAGTTGGTAGGAAGTGCTACTGGCAGTTATGGCACAATAGAGATCAGCAGTAATGGCGATTACACCTACACGCTGACAGCGCCTTATACATCAGCGGATGGTACCGCGCCTGGAACTGAGCTGGACAAGGACAGCTTTACCTACAAGGTCACCGATGACAACGGTAATACTGACACGGCAACCATTTACATCGACATCGTTGATGATATCCCGGTAATCAAGACAGAGATGGGCACAGAGACTGTGAATGCAGAGGAAGAGTCTGTTCCGAGTCTTGACGGCAATGACGAGGCAGACGGTTACAGCTACCAGGTCACAAATGGCGATATTACTGACAATGTTAACTGGGGTGCTGACGGATTTGGTGCAGTCACAACGGTTACTGTGGGTACCACTGATTACAACATGCCTGTTACAACAGGAGCCGATTCAGTCACAGTCTACTTTGATGCTGACGGCGCTTCCCTGGGTACGACCGCCGCTGGAGCGGCTGCAAGCCTGCTGGTTAATGAAACCGGCACCTATACCTTTACAGTACTTGACGCTATGGCACATGATGCGGCTGGTGAAGACTGGCTGGACAACTTCCCGGCAGTATCCATCACTGCAGCTGACGGTGACGGTGACGAGGTAAGCATAAATCTGACACTTGATGTTCAGGATGACATACCAGCCTTAATGCCTGCAGAAACTGTCGGCATTGTGGAAGACGAGCATTATACGGGTTCAACTACGGACGAGGCTGCTGGTGTTGCTGGCGATCCTACCCCGGATCTTACTAACGTGGTCTCCGGCAATGTAGCTGATAATGCCAGTTGGGGTGCAGACGGCTTTGATGGTTTGACCCAGATCGTGGTTTCCGGCGTTACTGGCGGGAGCACGGTGGCATTAACCGGCACTTCAACCACGGTATACTGGAACCAGAGCGGTGAGTTCACTGGTACAGATGACACAGATGCAGCGGCGAACATGGTGATTACCAATGGCACCGGCGCTTACGTCTTTACGCAGACTGGTAACTTCCTGATTTCCAACTCAGGCGATCCGACCGAACAGACAGACAGCCTGGGTACAGTAACATTCACTGGTAAGGATGGTGACGGTGATACTGCAACAATAGCACTGGCCCTGTCAGTAAAAGATGATATGCCGGTGGCCTATGACCCAACCGATGCACTGTTGCACAATACAGTTAGCGCCACAGAGACAGAGTCTTTAAATTCCATACCTGCAATCGGTGCGGATAGTTATTCCACTGGCTACACCAATGTTATATTTAATTCAGCTCAGGAGGGCGACAGTGGTTTGACCTCAAACGATGATGCAATTATCCTGCATGTGTCTGTTGATGGCAAGACACTGACAGGATCCACCACCACCAATACTATCTTTACAGTTGAGATCGATGACGTCAATGATGAGTATACCGTGAATATGGTTGGCACTATTGATAACAATTCCGGCGCCTCCTTCTCAGATCTTTCGGGGACTGGTGAGGCTGGCAATTCCTCATTCAAGATTGTGGAATCCAGCACAACAGACAATCTCGAAATACTGTTTACGCCATTTGGAACAGCCTCATCCGTGAACAGTGACAGCGATGACGTTGGTGTTGACAGTCAGTGGATTGATAATGGTGATGGTCTTCGCGTCGACTTCGGTAAGTTTAGTAATGATGATTCAGGTACTTCTAATAAGGGTGACGATACTTTTGCTATTGATGGCAAAACCAACATCAATGGTTTCCGCTTCAGTATTGACGCGTTAAATGGCGTCACTCCCACAATAATCCTATCTGCATATGATGATGGCCTGACAACCACCGAACTGCTTGACCCCATTACAAAGGTTGAAATCTATAACGATTCAGGTGTATCAGTCGATGTTTGGGAGGTTGGCTATGGTTATATCGGAATGTTTACGGATGCCGGAGGTGGAACTGTCGGAGTGACCGGTCTTTTGGCTGGTTATAGTGTTGTGACCTACACCGCTGACGGCTACGACGGCATCAAGATTATGAACGAGTCGGGTGGAAAATTTTCCTTAAGCAACATGAAAGTGGAAGTTACAAACATTGGCGATCCGGTTGATCAGAGCTTTGATACGATACTGACGGATGCTGATGGCGATACCTCTGAGGGAACGATCGACGTTACCTTCGCCCCAAGTGATGCCATTTTGGGAAATAGCAATACTAATATTCTGCCTGGAACTGGTGAGGATGACATGATCTTTGGTGGTGACGGCGATGACACAATCGACGGTGGTGCAGGTGCTGATGCCATTTACGGTGGTGCGGGTAATGACACCATTGTCTTTGATGCTGCCGACAGCCATATAGACGGTGGTACCGGAATCGATACCCTGCTTGTTGCTGAAACAACTGGCGCCCTTGATTTCAGTAAGGTTGATAATGTTGAAAAGATCGACCTGAATGCCGCTGGACCTCAAGCAGTCACATTAAGCCTGGATGATGTCCTTGATATGACAGATTCTAGCAATGTGCTTGAAATTACCGGTGGGACGGGTGATGAAGTTACACTTACAGGTGTTGTTGAACTCTCTAGTGCTGTTGCTGGTGATTGGACCCATAATGGCGGCGGTTTGTTTACCCAGTTCGGCACTGGTTTTCAGGTAACGATTAATTCCCCAAATAATCCGATAGACGGCTTTACAATTATTACGGATAATGGAGATGACATTGATATCTAATAAACCATAACCAATAAAAACCTTTAACAAAAGCCGTACCGGAGTTTTTTCGGTGCGGCTTTTTTATTTGCTCTTTTCTTATTTCATCCGGGTGGCCAGCTCCAGCCGGTCCCGGCAGCCTGTTTTTTTGAAGATGGATGTGAGGTGGGCCTTGACCGTACGGGTGGAGATGAACATCTTTTCACCGATCTCCCTGTTTGACAAGCCATTGACCAGCCATTTGGCCACCTGTTTCCCAAAAAATTCAATGCAGAGTTTAACAAGTGTTTTGTCTCCGCTGTAAATAATAAGCATTGTTATCTTTCCCTTAACGGAAGGGTTCACAGCTAAGATGATGTGTCTATATATAAACAGCAGGGAGTTGAATAATCTTGTCTGCAATCATTTGGACTTGCTCACCATTATTTATTAATATACCAAGAGGCAGTTCATTGTCTTTAACAAATTTTTTCAAGGTCTGAATCTGCTGCATTTTAACTCTGGTTCCAAATTTAATCTCAATGGGCAGAATTCCAAACGGGCCTTGTAGAATCAAATCAATTTCAGCTCCGTTTCTTGTTCTGTAATAAGAATAGTTCCAGTTTGTACAATGAGTAGCTTCAATTCCCCTGATAATTTCCTCAATTATAAAAGCTTCAAAACTTGAGCCCACATTGGAATAATTCATTAATTGTTCCCGATTGGTCACTCTCTGGAGAAAGTGAGATAAACCGCTATCCTGAAAATTTCCCCTTGGCATTTTAGTTAAAGATTGCTGGCTGTCCCTGGCATAGCTGGAAATGTTACGCCAAATATAGCTGCCCTGTGCAATATCAAGATAATCCCGGATTGATTTTTCGCTGATATTTAATGATCTTCCTGTCTGGGAACGATTTATTATAGTGCCGCTCAGTGCAGAAAGCATTGAAATAAAGCGTTGATATTTAATTAAATCAAGCCTGGGAAAAAGTGATCTGATATCTCTTTGAACATAAGTCTGGAAATAATTCTCCATCCAGGTAGTATAAAAGAACTGATCATTTTCCAATATTGGCTCAGGATATCCACCCATCAAAAAAGCATCCATGACTTGATTGTGGCTTAATGCTGGTTTAAGCTTTTTTATTTCTTCAATGGAATTTGATCCAAGAGGCTTTTCAAAAATTTTGTAAAAATCAGGCAAGGGATGAGAATTTATCTCATTGGCTTTAAGGGTGTTTAACTCAATAACACCGACCCTGCCCGCCAGGCTCTGAGATACATTTTTTATCAGATCAAGAGAACTGGAACCTGTAAGAATAAAACGGTTTTTAACTTTTCTGTCCCTGTCAATAACACCGCGCAGATGTGAAAACAGTTCCGGATATTGCTGGGCTTCATCAATAATAATTGAATGGGGATTTTCCTTAATGAAAAATTCAAAATCCCGCGAGATAAATTCAAAGTCCTGAAAGCGCTCAAGATCAAAATATGCCCATTCAGGCCTGATCATTTTTGCAAGGGTGGTTTTTCCGCACTGACGTACGCCAAGAATAATAACAGCTGGAAAAAAATCCAACAAAGTATTAATCTTTTTATGCAAGTTTCGATCAATCATATTCGTACTATACAAACGAATTTTACTGGTGTCAACTGAATAATCCCAAAATAGTTTAAGCGATGCTTTTTATTTCATCCGGGTGGCCAGGTCAAGCCGGTCCCGGCAGCCTGTTTTTTTGAAGATGGATGTGAGGTGGGCCTTGACCGTACGAATGGAGATGAACATCTTTTCACTGATTTCCCTGTTTGACAACCCATTGACCAGCCATTTGGCCACTTCTGCTTCCCGGGAGGATAATGCTTTGAGCAATGCTGGTTCTTTTTTTTCATTTTTATTGGCAGGCAGCGCTGTAATCATGTGGTTGACGATGGCAGGGGGCAGCCAGATCTGCCCTGCTGTAAGGGCAAAGACGGCCTGTCGTAAATTTTCCTCGTGCATGTGCCTGTTGCCATAGGCTCTTACACCATGCCGCAAAAGCCGCATGGCCTGTTTAATTACCGGTACAGTGACAAGGATCAGGGTCGGGCAGATGATTTGAGGCAGGTCTTTTTCCTCGCAAAACTCAAGGTCGATAATCAATATATCTTTGCTGGTTATCTCCTGATTGATCAACTCCTGAATAGCGGACAACCGCCTTGTCTCATACTGTTTTCCGAACAGGTCGATACAGAGTTTAACAAGTGTTTCGTCTCCACTGTAAATAATAAGCATTGTTATCTTTCCCTTAATGCATTGTTTTTTGCCCGGAGGATCGGTTTCATCAAATACTGCATGATTGTTTTTTTGCCGGTAATAATATCCACCTGGGCGGTCATGCCCACAATGATATGTTTCTTATTTGTTTCCGTGCCCAGATAATTTTTATCCGTCATAATACGGACCAGATAAAATTCCTCCTGACGCTCATCCGTAATGGTGTCCGCACTGATATGGACCACTGCGCCGTCAAGCCCCCCGTAAATGGCAAAATCATAGGCAGTCAGCTTTACGATGGCTTTGAGCCCCGGATAGAGAAAGGCAATGTCAGAAGGCCTGATTTTTGCCTCCACCAATAATCTTTTCTCATAGGGAACAATCTCTATAATATCCATTCCCGGCCTGACAACACCGCCCACCGTATTAATCAGCAACTGCTTGACCGTGCCGTCAACCGGGGAGCGGACATTGGTCCGTGTGACACGGTCTTCTATGGCGACCTGGTTTTCTCTCATGCGCTCAATTTCCGCCAGGGCTTTGTTTAATTCTTCCTGTGCTTCGCCACGGTGTCTGCTCTCTATTTCCTGGATCTGGTTTTCAGCCTCCTTGATTTTTGATACCAGAGATTCAGCATTTTTTATCGCACTTTCATGCTCATGCTTCTTATCCAGGACCTTTTGTTTGAGCTGGATAAATTCCAGCTCAGAGACCAGTCTTTTCTCAAACATGGGCTCTGTGAGTTCAATTTCCCGGGCCATCATTTTCCGGCTGGATTCCAGGGATTTTATTTCCAGGCGGGTACCTGCCAATTCTATTCTCCGCTGTTCCAACCGCTGTTCCAAGATCCCGATTTCGCTTTTTTTCCGAATTATATTGGTGTCGTAAAGTCTTTTTTCCTTTACAAGCAACTCTTTAATATCGGCAGCTCCTGCCGAGCCTGCATTAAAGCTCTTGATCCCGGCTTCGGCCTGGAGACGGACAACGCGTGCCCGAAGTTCATTAATCACAGATTTACTCTCTGCAAAGGAACTTCCAGCGCCGGTATTGTCAATAATGACCAATGTCTGTCCTTTTTTTACGGAGTCTCCTTCATGCACCCTGATTTCTCTGATAATCCCGCCTTCCAGATTCTGCACCACCTGGATCTGCTGTGAAGGGATCATCCGTCCGCTTCCCTGAGTTCTCTCATCGATTTCAGCATAATTTGCCCATGCAATCAGAGAAACAATCACAAGAGCTACGGCATACAGCAGGACGTTCGTCCTGGCAGGGCTGTCCGACAGAATCGCCGCACTCAGGCTGTTCATAAACCGGATATCGTTCTGGCTGTATTTTTTATGGGTATGTTCCGGCAATCGACTGGACGTAACCTTTTTGACGGAATCCTTATCAACGCTCACTTGACTTTCCCTCCAAGTTTCGCAAAAATCTCTTCCTTTGGGCCATCCATGACGATTCTCCCCTTATCCATGACCAGAATACGGTCAACAATCGTCAGAATAGACGGTTTATGCGTTATTATGAGGGTTGTTTTGCCTTTGGTAACTCTGCTCAGGTTCGAAATAACCTGAGTTTCCGTATTAAAATCCATGGCATTGGTTGGCTCGTCAAGCAAAACCATAGGACTTTCATCAATAAAGGCCATGGCCACGGCAACCGATTGCCGCTGTCCGCCGGACAGGGCAAATCCTCTTTCTCCCACCTGGAGATCCATACCCATGGGATGACGGTCGGTGAAAGTGTCAACGTTACCAATTTTTGCTGCGTTAATAATTTCATTGTCACCGGCATGGGGGGACTTGAGTGTGATGTTGTCCCGTACCGTTCCGGAAAAAAGAACAACATCCTGGGGTATATAGTTGAAATTATGACGTAGATCAGCCGGATCAATCTGCTTTATATCAAGCCCGTCAATAAAGATGGCTCCTTCACAGGTATCAAACAGACCGAGCAGGAGCTTGCCGATGGTGGTTTTCCCCGAGCCCACCGCACCGATGATCCCGACCCTTTCGCCGGGATTGATGTGAAAACTGATATTGGATATGGCTTTGTTCTGTTCTTCCGGGTAATTGAAACCCACATCCTTGAACTCAATTTTCCCCCGAAGAGTTGGTCGATGGATAAACTTCTTTTTTTCAGGACGCTCTATTTCCTTTTCCATAAACTCATTCAGGGATTTGAGTCCGGCTTTCATCTGTCCGAAGTTCAACAGCAGTGAAATTGCCTGGGCAAAGGGCGCAATACTGCGTGAAGAAAGAATGTTGACCGCGATAAGTCCACCCATGGTCAACTCTCTTTCCTTTATCAGGTAAACGCCCGCAATAATAATGGCCACACTGCAGCTCTGTGAAAGAAAACCGGACATGGAGGCAAGTGAACCGGACCGAACCCGGGAGCGCTGGGTTTTGCCTGCGATGAACCCGCTGCTCTCTTCCCAGTGCCACTGCATGGAACTGCCGGCATTAAATGCCTTGATGGTCTCAAGATTGGCCAAAGATTCGATCAGGATGCTGTTTCGCTGATGGATTGCCTCGTGGGTGCTGTCGATGACTTTCTGGATGGAATGCCTCATGGGAATACTGAGAAGCAGAATAAGAAGGATTGCCACCAGCGGGATCAACACAATGATATTATTGATGGAATAAATTACCAGAAGAAAAACAGCTGCAAAAGGGAGGTCAATAAACGCCGTAATAGCACCGGATGCAAAAAATGACCGGATACCGTCAAGGTCCTTTATGATACTTGAAAAAGCCCCCACAGAGCGGGGTTTGTTTTCAAGTTTTATGCTCATGGCCTGTTCAAAGAGCATGGAAGACAAAATGACATCACTTCGTCTGGCGGCATTTTCCAGAAAATAGGTCCTGATATGCTTGAGGATCAAATCAAAAATATAAATGAGACCGACACCGGCGGCCAGCACCCAGAGGGTGTCAATGGCATTGTGGGGAATAATGCGGTCATAGACGTTCAACGTAAAAATAGGGCCTGCAATCACAAAGAGATTCACAAGGAATGTTGCCAGCAGGACCCGCCCGTATATCCCCTTGAATTTCATGAGGGTGCCGAAAAACCAGTTTTTCCGTTTTATAAACTCTCCGGTTAACTGCTCCTGGCCGAATCCTTCATATTTTCGTTTCAGAAAAAATGCATAGCCGAGATATCCTTCTTCCAGTTTTTCCATGTTCACCTGAACAGGGGCTTTATCCAGGGAAGGAATGATCACCTGTGCGGTTTTGTCCTTGTGGTTGATTTTCAGAAGAACACAAGCATCGTCACCTTTCAGGGTAAGGATTACCGGCAGCACAAGGGAAGGGATATCCTTTAATTCGCGCCTCTGTAATTGTGAAAGAAACCCGACTTTTTCTGCAGCCCGTGAAAAATTTGCCTTTGGGTTATCAATACTGAAGAGTCTTTGTTTTTCACTCCTCGGCTCAAAGGGAAGACCAGAGGCCAGAACTTCTGCAGAGGTTGGTTTATGGTTCAGCTTTGTGAGTATCACCAGACACTGCATCAGGGGATCTGTAGAAAGCGTATCACTCATTTTTGTCTCTCAAAGGAGCAATCCCTGCAATGCCATACCCCTGGAAATAGTTTATATTTCTATCGGCGAGTACCAGCCGCTGTGCTTCGTTTTCAATTTTTGTTGCAATCAATTTGATGCCCAGGCTGGTGCTGATTGTGAAAAGCGCATTCAGGACCATATCAACTTTTTCAGGATCATCAAATGCTTCCAGATAGTCCCGCTCAATTTTAATATAATGGGGCTTTATCTTCTTGAGATGGCTGAGCGATGCATCATCCATGGTGTACTGGTCTAAGCCGAATTTGAAACCCATCCCAGTGATTAACCCGACAAAATCAATGCAGATTTCAGGGTACCGGATCAGTGTGGTTTCATGAATCTCAAAAATAAGGCGGTCCTGCAGGGATTTGTGTTCCATTAAAAATTTCCTGAGCCAGAGGCAGGCCAAACGATCCTGGCAGAATTCAGCAGTGATATTGACTGCCAGGGCATGTTCAGGATTGATCGAAAGATACCGGCTCGACTGCTCCAGAAGATATTGGTCAAGTCGGCTTGCCAGCCCAAGCGTCACTACCATGGGTATAAACAATCCAGCACGATACTGAACGCCTTGCCGGTCAACCATGTTGACAAAAATTTCTCGATGGAATTCATACGCACCAGACATTACAGGCTGAGCTGTCAGAAAAAAACGATTTTCAGAAAAGGCTTCTTCAATTAACGTTTTCCATGCCGCCTTGCCGATCGCAGTCTGGGACTGCTCCTCCCTGAAGCTTTTAATAGTCCCGTTCAATCCGATCCGGGCCTTTGCCAGGGCATAGTCTGCTTTGGAAAGAACCGTGCTCAAATCATCCTCATAATTGTAAGATGCCAGACCGCCATAAACCTCTATGGAGTCGGGGAGAGCCTTTTCATGACTTAATCCTGCTAGAAAATTACTTATGACTGCTTTGGCAATTGCCAGGCCTTTTTCCGATCTACTATCCGGTAGAATTATAGCAAATTCCCGCCGGGGCAACCTGGCCACCAGAGCATCCTCTACAGACTCTGTTTCTTTTTTTAGTATTTTTGCCAGATGCTTGAAAATTTTATGGGTAAGGGGCCGATCCCCGGAAAGTTCAATTCCTTCCATTCCGGTCAACCCCAGCATGATAACCTGACCCTGGGCTTTTTCCCCGCGGTTTTTTATAAAATGGGCAAGCTGTTTTACAAAAAATGGGCGATTATGAAGTCCGGTAATATGATCTTTATAACGTAATTCCTGGTAACTAGTCAGGCTTTCGAGATGGCGATTAAAGATCGACTCCACTTTTTGGACCATGATGTTCATGGCGAGTACAACTTTTTTCAACTCAGGAGTTTTCGGAATATCCGGATTGATAATAAATTCGTTGTTGCTGATTTTCTGAGCCTGAAGCTTGATTTTTTCCAGCGCTCTTAAAAGGTGGCGCAAGCCGAGATAATTTATGAAAAGAGCAATACTGCCAAGTAAAAGAAATTGCAGACAAAGCTGCTTAAATATCTCCCATAGTTTTTTATATGACTGACCGGGGTGGCCCTTAATCTGAAGCGTGCCAAAAACAGACCACCCGTCCATCACTTGAGCTTCTGCCACAGGTATGATCAGGTCTATATGATTTAAGAAAAAAGCAGGCACACCATAAACCGTCAATGCTTCACTCTTCTTGTAAATCTCATTGCCGTCCCGGTGGACTAGTGTTATGGATTCGTAATATCCACCGTCAAACATTGCATTGATGCTGGTTCTCACAAAAACATCATCCGACGGTCTTGAACTAAATGACAGGGCAAGTACATTGGCAAGATTTTTTGCATTGAGATATGATTGATTTGCAGTAAACTCCCGCGCTGTGTTAAAATTGATCCTCAATACGATGATCAGCGTGATCAACAGCAACAAGGCCACTAATAGCTGTATTTGCTTTAAAAGACTCAATTTTTTCTCTCCTGAATTTCCAAATCAATCGTTTTTAAACTAAGTTGGGTTTTTAACAATTTCCGGTTAATACGCTTGCCAAGGCCATATCGTTTCTGGATGTAAAGATCACTGGCAGTAAAACTGTATACCGGGATAAGGTCCGGCCGCTGGGTGGCGGGCAGAATTTGTTTGATATAATTGTCAAGGACGAAAGGCACGGTACCCGGTTCCTTATAGTAGGTCACTACAAGGTGAGCTGCATCCGGGTAACCGATCGCCTTAACATATGTTAAAAATAATTTTTCCTCTGGGACACCCAGCTGTGCCATGGTCAGAAATTTGGCCACGGCATAATCTTCACAATCCCCCTGGCCCTTGCCGAGAAACTCCAGACGGCTGGCCCAATAGTCCTTCTTGTTCCATGTTCTGATATCAGAACAATATTCCAGCTGGTTAAAGAACCTGTTTACCCTAATAACAATTTGATCTTCCGGTAATTTAATCAGCTCCTCCATCTGCAGCAATAGGCTGTTTAAACGTCTGACGGCCTGCTCACCGTATTTTTTACCGAAACTATCTGCCAGGTTTTCAGGTACAAAAAACCGGGTGGTGGTCTCGGCAAAAACCGCCAGAGCCAGAAGGCTCAACAATATCACAACATATTTAATACTGTGCCTCAACCGGAAGTTACTGGGTCAACTTGAATTCAGTCCGGCGGTTTTCCCGCCTCCCTTCTTTTGTTTCATTGGTTGAAACAGGTTCAAGTTCACCTTTCCCGCTTGATACAAGTCTATCCTCACTAATTCCTGCTTTTTTCAGTTCTTCATAGACGCTCTGCGCCCTTGCCTCAGAAAGGTTCTGGTTGTACTCGATGCTTCCAGTACTGTCTGTATGTCCAATAACTTCAATCATGTATTGAGATTCTTCAAGCAGTTGTTCTGCTATAGGTACGAGCAGTTGTAATGACTCATCAGTCAATTCGGCAGAGTCAAAATGGAAATGAATGATATCCAGATGGATGGATTGTACCTTTTTAGTCTCGTCAATTTTAAGAATCTTTTCTTCCGCTTTAGGTAAAATATACGGGCCGGGGGCTTCAGGCTCCTGGTAACCTATTGGGACAAGCATTCCGTCAACACACCCAAAAGGAAGAACCGTACTGCCTTTGATCGAATTATCACACTGATCGCTGACATCTACGACTGTATCGACATCCCGGTTTGGGTCCAGGTCGTCCTTGTACTCTTCCAGGTCATACGGCTTTTCAGACGGGAGATGCATCTCTTCTAACAGGCTTGTATCAAATTCGTGAATTAATACCCCGGTTGCCTGGAAAATCCGATAATAGGCCACCAGGTTCATATAGTCTGATTCGGTGTTGGCGATCTTGGCCGCGTTATACTCATTCTCCATATCAAGAATATCAAGCAGTGTCCTTCGTCCTGAATGATACTCATCTTTAAAAGCGGATAATGTTTCGGCACTCAGGCCCACATGGTCATTCAAGAAATTCTTTTTAACTTTCTCCGCCTCATAAATATTCCAGGCCAGTCTGACAGCCTGGTTGACATTTCGGCGTTCAGTATAAGCGCGTTGATATTCCGATCGCATCTGTCCGTATTTTTTGCCTTTCTCACCATCCCGTACACCGCCGTCATAAAATAAATAATTCAGTTTCAGCATGGCAGAGGCTTGCCTTGTATCGCCTCTATCTCCATTGACATCATTACGGTACTGGGCTTTTAATTCCAGGTCCAGGGTTGGCCAGTAATCTGCTTTTGATTTTTCATAGGCGTACTTGCGTGCATGAATATTATATTTTGCAACTTCAAGGGCGGGATGTTGGCGTAAAGCCATGTCCACTGTTTTATCAACAGTATCCGGAATTTTAAAAGCAGGCGAGGGCTTAACAAATTGATCAGGTTTTATCAGGCGGCCAAACTGACGGTGAAACTTGACAATCGCCTGGCTCAAATCCTGCTGTGTGGAAATATAATTACTTTTGGCCAGAGACAACCGGGCTTTTGAGTTGCTTAAGTCGGAGACTCGGGTAAACCCTGCGATTGTTTTTTCTTTGACCTGTGCCAGAATTTTTTCCTGGGTCATTACGTTTTCTTTTGAAAATTCTAATAGTTCGCGAGTTTTTAACACATTTATATAGGCTTCGCTAGCTTCCAAAAAGACTCTATTGGCAACGGTTATTACTTCATAGGCAGCTGCAAGAATCCGGGCATCGGTTTCCTCGACAAATGAAGTCGTCTTTCCCCCGTTGAATAGGTTTTGGCGGGCATACAACGTTGCAGTATTGGCCCAAAGCTCTTCCCGTATGTCGTTGGTATCCACACCGTCCGTCACTTCCGGGCCGGTAGACGCCTCTGCTCCTATTGTTGGCCGGTATCCACTGGTGGCGATAGACCGCTCTGCCACGACGCTGCGATAGCGCTCCTGGGCTTCCAGAATTTCCGGGCTGGTCTTGATCACATCCTCCAGAATTTCATTTAAGGATATGGGAGCAAATGTTTTGTTTTCATCCGCCGATGCGCCAACCCCCCCCGATCAATAAAAATACAGCAAAAACAGTTAACAACTTCCATTTAAAAAAATCATACATAGTCTGCATTTTGAAAATTCTCCTTTCATAGAGTTTCTACCAAAAACATACCTGTTTTTTAAAACGCACGGAAAAATATATGGTGTCTCCGTAGCTGAATAATAGTGAAATATATGATAAGCAACTGTTTTTTGTCAAGAAATATAATAAAAAAAATCTATAGAGCTGAAATATGAAATATGCGCCCAGAAAAACGATGAGCTTTTTAACAAAATGCTTTATCATTAAATGTTAAAACCATATTGGTACACTTCAATAAGAGAAAAAAAGGCTCATAGAAAAAATTGACGAAGAGAACAAAAATCAGATTAATTAAGAAAGTTGCATTTGCAATAATTATGCTTTAATAGTGTACTCATAGATCAGAAAGCTTTTATTCTGCCAAAGGAGTCTGAAATAGAAAATAGATCTGGGATCAATTTTGTCAAAGATTATCAGCCAGGGCTCGATGCAGTTGTAGAACTCACAAATGGGAGATTTGTGGATGTGGTGAACGGCTGTTTCTTTAATCAAAATGTAAGTGTTTTGATGAAAAATGGGAAAATTGTATCCATGCCAGGCCTGGAAAATGAAACTGAAAAAATCAAACCTGATTTTTCCTTTGATTTAAAGGGAAAAATAGTTCTACCCGGCCTTTTTAACGTTCATTGCCACATCCAAATGATCAACCCAACTCTTTTTTCAGATTTTAAAACGATCAAAGCCCGGAAAAAATATCATGACCAGCAGGTTAGAAAAAATATGGATGATTGCCTTGCCAGAGGCATCACCAATATCCGGGATGCTTATTCCGATGATTTAAGACCCAATCGGAAACTGATCGAGCAGATCCAGAATCAAAAAATACCAGGTCCGCGTATTATGCAGGCCGTGCTCGTTGGTGCCATTGGCGGTTACTTAAGCCCTGAGCTTAAAGGAATGAAAAAAATCCTGTTCAGGAAGCTGGGACTGGGAACTATCGAGTATGAAGATTCCAACTCGGGTGTGGTCACATTTTTGCCCGATGCAAGTGAGCACCAGGTCCGGGATGCTGTGAATAGAGCCATAGATGAAAGAGGGGCTGATCTTATCAAGGTGGGTGAATCCCTGGAAGAAAGTATGCTCAATTCAAATCCCATCATAATGCCGATAAAACAGATGCAGGCCATAACAGATCAGGCGCGACTTCGAAATGTGCAGACCACTATCCACTGTGTTTCTGTTGATACCTTTCAAAGAGCTATAATGGTTGGATTTTCATCTCTGGCACATATGGCCCGGGATGGTGAACTAACCCAGAAGGATATTGATGCCTGTCTGAATTCAGATTGCATCATTGAACCCACTCTGTCAGTTGGGTATGACATGAGCTGGCGGCTTAAAGGTGATCCATTTTATAGTGATCCTAATTTGGAAAAGCTTTATAGGTTTAGAGATAAAATATTTGCCGGCCTGGCAGAAGAGTTTTGGGTACCGGAACTCAAAGATTTTGTAATAGCCGGATTTAACAAGGCAAATAGAGGCAAGTATACAATGCTTGGTGTTTTTAACCTGTCAAAATTACTTGCACACTTTAGTCGATTGGCTTGCTTTGGAATCCAAAACACAAAGATGCTTGTGGAACAGGGTGCATTAATGGCCTGCGGAAATGATGGAGGAATTCAGGCCTGCACTCCTGCCATGATTGCCCATGAGCTGTCCATGTTCAATCTTTTTATGAATGATGAGGCTTTTGATAAAAAATTTAATGGCATGGCAGCCGTTCAGACAGCAACCATTAATAGCGCTAAATCTATGGGTATTGACAACCAGTTTGGTTCCATCCAAACCGGCAAAGTTGCAGATTTTGCCGTTGTCGATGGTAATCCTTTTGCAGATTTAAGCGTTCTGGGAAAGATTGTTGATGCTCTATTTATGGATGGCCGATTAATTATTAATAATTGTGGTCTGGAAGTTTTAAAAACAAATTAGGGCTCGCGCAAAAATTAATTGGCACTTTCATAAATAAAGGGATGGTCATAAATAAAGGGATGGTCATAAATAAAGAGACGGTCACAAATAAAGGTTTGGCTTAAATGGTTATTGAATTTATAATAAGGGAAATATTACCCCATTCAAAGCAGTTTAAACAATTTTGGAAAGAAAAAGGTCCGTTTAAATATGCGCTGACCAGCAGCCATTTTCCTCCTGTACTGCTGGAACCTGAAGAGTGGATTTTTTCAGATGATATACAGGTAATTCTAAAAGAATTAATGCAGTTTGATACACTCAAAATGAAGGTTGTCAAAGCTCCGTTTAATCCTGAAAATAAAAGTATATTACGTCCTGAGAATTTAAGTTCATGGAAGATTAATAATTTCCCTGAAGAATGGAATGCATGTATTTGTGATATCTTTGTTCCACAAGGACATTTGACCCGGGCTGTGTTTGAAGGAATAAAGATACCTGAAGAAAAAATAGAGCCCAAAATGGTTGAAACAATTTTTTTTCAATGCCTGGAAAATTGTATTGATCAGCTTGGATATCAGCTTTTAAAACCCAGGGGCTCATCAAAATATGCTGCCATTACAACATATCTTTCTGAATGGGAGAAAGATGAACAGGATGCAGGACTTTTGTAAATTTTAAATTCTGCCTTCCACAATCAGATCGGCCATCATTTTTTTATAGTCGATTCCGGCTTTCTGGAATCCCTTTGTGCCATATTTCATATTGGCTTCCAGAACATAGAACCGGTTTGCATGCTCGATAATATCAATTCCTACATCATCCCATCCGCATTTTAAAGCTGTTATTTGTGCAAGATCAAGGGCTTTTTGAGGCAAAGAATTGAAGCTGATGATGCCGCCCTGGGAAATATTTGTTTTAAAATTGTCTTTGGCAGCAATCCGCCAATAGGCAAGTCTGATTTTTTTTCCGATAATAATAACCCGCATATCCCGGTCAATGGGAAAATATTCCTGGATATAAGCAGGGCCTTTGTTCCTTAAATACAGACAAAGATCTTCAGCGTTTTGAATCAGATACACATCATTGCCTTTTGATGATCCTCTGGCCTTTTTGCCAATAAAAGGGAAGGTAAAAAAGGAAAGGATATTTTGCTTTTGTTTTTTACCATAAAAAATTTTTGTTTCAGGGTGAGGAATACCAAGCATATTAAAGACTGCCGTCTGTTTTATCTTGTCCATGGCGAATTTATAAGTATGAAAACTGGGAAAGGTTTCTTTTCCCATGGCGTTAAACAGGTCTGCATAAAATGCCGTAGGGTAATAGATTTTTTTTGCGCCCAGGATAAGATTTTTTTCCTGGTTAGAATAATCCTGAAAGTTGGGTTTAAACCCCAGGGTTTGAATTGACGGGTATTGTTTTAACCTTGCTCCCAGGGCAACAGGTCTGCTGTTCAAGTTTACTTCCTTTTTTTTCCCAGGTTGGGAAGACAATCATACATATCTATCTTTTTTATAGATTTTTCCCGTATCCCTTTGGATTGTTTTTCTGCCAGTTCCTTATATTTTTTGATCATTATAGGTTTTTTTATGGCGGTTTTTAAAAAAAAAGTGTATTTTTCATCTGGTATATAGGGGACAGGCAGTTTCATGCCAGGTATTTTACAATGAGCTGATGAATTAAAGCAACATATAAAGGGCAATTTTTAAAAAATAAAAGAAAAATAAAACCAGTAGAATTAAAGGAAAATATATACCAAAACATTGACATGCTGGAAGGGTATGATTAGAATTAAATTATTCAGGCTTAAGAATAACCCTGAAGAATAAATAAATAAATAAGGAGAGTTTTACAATGATTAATTTAACAGATCCTGCAAAAGTGCAGATAAATGAATATTTCCAGGGTAAAGAACCCACTCCCATTCGGATTTTTCTCAATTCAGGCGGCTGAGGTGGTCCTTCCCTTGCCATGGCTCTGGATGAGCCAAAAGACAATGATGATACCTTTGATGTTAAAGGCTTAAAATTTGTTGTTGACAAAGAGTTTATGCAAAAAGCTGAAAATATTAAAATTGATTTTACCGGGATGGGATTTCATCTTGATTCCAATATTGACATGGGAGAATCTTCTGGATGCGGAAGTTGTGGCTCCGGCGGTACTTGTGGTGATTAACAGGTTTATTTTTTTTTAAAAGAAAAGGCGATCATTCATTTTGACCGCCTTTTTTTTGATTCTGATACTATTTTAACCCTTTATGGGTTATTTGTTTCTTCCCATAGGCGATTGATGCTCTTGCACTATCCTCTACCGAGTCATAGTCCTGATGACAAAACTATACCCATTGCAAGCTTTTCCAGGTTAATCCCGTGATTTTATTACAATGAGGCCACCTTTTTTTATGGAAACAGATGCCACAGTCTCCTTAAAAAAATTGCTTACACCAAGACAAGATCCCATTTCTAAGCTTGCATTAAACAGGGGATATTCAAGCCCTTTAAGGGTGATTCCGGTAACTTTTTCTGTAATGGGGATAATGGATAAAAAGTCTTTGGGCCCACCTTTAAGCTCTATAAAATCCGTTACGATATGAATTTCATTATTCTTATTTATGATTCTGGCAGGGATATTCTGCCTGGCGAGTTTTTTTAATAGAAAAATATTGGCCAGGGTATGATCCAGCCTGGTGCCGGTGACGCCTAAGAGGGTGATATCTGTTGCATTGTTTTCCAAAGCCCAGGATAGGCAAAGTTCCGTATCAGTATGGTCTTTTCGTGAAGAAAAGGTGACGGTTTTTACTTGTTTTTCCTTGAAAAAGACCTGGTCGTCCGGATGGATTGAGTCAAAGTCACCTATCATTACATGGGGTAAAATATTTAATGCTCTTAAATGCCTGGCACCACCATCGGCACTAATAATCATTTGGGCATTCTTGATCGTGTATAGAATGTCCTTTGTGTATTCAAGGTCACCATTGGCTATTATCACACATTTCATAGGCAATTTAGTATCATGAAAACCAGGGAATGAAAACCTAATCTTTTTAACATATCTTGACTATTTGTCCGCTAACTTATATTTTTCCTGAAAATGAAAAGTTTTAATATAATAAACAGATATATTTTCAAGGAACTTCTGTCCCCCTTTGCCATCAGCCTGTTTTTTCTGACATTTGTTTTTTTGATGACACGGATACCGGAAATTACTAATATGGTTGTGAACTATAATGCTGATATTTCATCTATTGCACTTATGGTTGTTTATACACTTCCAAGATTCTTAGAATTCACTATTCCTATGTCTGTAATGATATCCGTCCTTTTGACGTTTATGCGCATGTCAGGTGAAAATGAGATTCTTGCTTTAAAAAACGCTGGTGTTTCACTGTATAAACTCTTACCGCCGGTATTGGCTTTCTGTTTTTTAGGAATTTTTTTGACCATGTGGGTGACTGTCTTTGGCGTTTCCTGGGGGAAATTATCTCTGAAACAAAAGACTATTGAGCTTGCAAGATCAAGTATTGATGTAGCCCTGCAGGAAAGGCAATTTAATTCTACATTGGAAGATGTCATGATTTATGTCTCCAATGTGGACATGAAAACAAAGGCATTAAAAGATATTTTTATTGAAGACAGAAGAACGAAAGGTGTCGTCAATATTTCTATTGCACCTTCAGGAAGATTGATACGGCTTAAAGATGAGCAGGTGTATACCATAAGACTTTATAATGGGGCGATCAATCAAGTGGATGTTGATGAAGGATCTGTAAGTAGCATTCAATTTGAAAGTTATGATATCAATATTGATTTGAACATCATGAATAAAGGGGAAGGGGGAATATCAAAAGATCTGGATGAGGTAAGCCTGGTTTATTTGATAGGGTTAATAAGGTCGGGAATTAAGGACAAAGCTCGGTTGATCAATGCTTTGATGGAATTGCATGAAAAGTTTTCTATTCCTTTTGCCTGCCTTTCCTTAGGTATCCTTGCTTTTCCCTTGGGGGTTCAGGCAGCGTCTTTGAGACGGTCCTCAGGATTTGGTTTTGGAATTTCATTTTTTATTCTCTATTATTTTCTTCTGGCTACCGGATGGTCGGCAGGAGAAACAGGACATTATCCTCCTGTTATCGCTATGTGGCTGCCAAATGTAATCATGGGGGGAGTTGGGGTTTTTTTTCTTGTCAGGAATGCAAAGGAAAAACCGGTCATGCTTCCTGTGTTTTTCAATAAGGCTGCACAAGCCATAAAAAATTGGTTTATAAGAAAAATATAAAATATGACATGTCTGCATAAATATTGGATAAAGGAATTTTTTAAATTTTTTTCCGTCATTCAGTTGCTGATCATAGTTCTGTTTGTATTTATTGATTATCTTTCCAGGATGGAAAGATTTTTAAATTCTGATATTTCCCTTATCGGTGCTCTGGGATATGTAGTTCTAAAAGTCCCTTTCATGTTTGTACAATTAACACCGGCAAGTATTTTACTTGCAACAATTGCTGTTTTTGGATTGATGAACAGGAACAATGAACTTCTGGCCATCAAGTCCAGTGGTATCAGTGTATATTTTCTTGTTAAGCCAGCTCTCTTTGTGGGGGTGCTTCTTGCCATACTCATGTTTTTTTTAGGAGAGACTATTATCCCGGTTACCATGGCAAGGTCTAATTATATAAAATATAATGTTATACAAAAAAGTCATAATATTTATTCTGCAAGAAAAGATATATGGATAAAGTCTGAAAACAAATTGATTCACATTAATTTTTATGATCCTGTAAACCATTCCGCTGCCGGTGTAACAATCACATCTTTAAGAAAAAATTTTAGTATTGAGTCAAGAATTGATGCTGAAAAAGGTTATTTCAAACAGGGAACATGGATGTTTGAAAATATTATAGAACAGACCCATATTGAAAATTCCATGGATTATGATGTAAAATTATATGATAAAAAAAGTATCCCTTTATCGTTTAAACCTGAAGATCTTGTAGAGGTTTTAAAAAAATCTGAAGAGATGAGTTTTTTTGAATTGAAAAAGTTTGTCAACAAGGTTGAAGAAGAAGGGTATGATGCAACAACCTATAAGGTTGATTTGAATGGAAAAATTGCATTCCCCTTTATTTGTATTATTATGGTTCTGACAGGTGCGGCCACTGGTATGAGATCCTTTGTAAAAGGAAATATCCCGGCGGCTATAGCCATTGGTGTTGTGATCGCATTTATGTATTGGACCATGTATGGATTCTGCTTGTCACTGGGATATGGGACCATTCTGCCGCCCGTCATCAGTGCCTGGACAGCAAATCTGTTTTTTTTGTGTTTTGGAATCCTTTATTTAATCAATGCGGAATAATGGCAAAGAAAAGCAAACCAAATGATTTTTTTGTATAAAACGATAATTAATATTTTATTTATCATTGTCCTTCCGTTTCTGCCATTTATCTATCTTTTTTCAAAAAAAAGAAGAGCAAGCTTAAGCTTGCGACTCGGGTACAGGACCGGCCTAAGACAAAGACAGGACGGAAAAAAAAGAATCTGGATTCATGCCCTTTCCGTAGGAGAAGTCATATCAGCCGTACCATTTGTTAAAGCATTAAAAGCGAAAAACAAAGAATTGGATATTGTTTTTACAGCTTCGACAAAGACCGGGTTTGATATGGCAGAACAATTGTTTCTAAAAGAAAACACCAGGCTGATCGATCAATTGGGATATTTCCCGTTTGATCTGGGTTATTGCGTTAAAAAAGTAAGTCGGCAAATAGAACCGGATGCAGTGGTTATTGTTGAAACAGATTTGTGGCCCAATTTTTTATATGAAATGAAGAAAAATAAAATCCCGGTGATCTTAATTAATGCCAGGCTTTCAAAAAGGTCTTTAAACGGATATCTGTTTTTTAGAAAATTTTCATTCATGCTTTTTTCTTATTTATCACATATTATGGCACAAACCCCTTTGGATAAAAAACGATTTCACAGCTTAGGTATAAATAGGACCAAAATATCTGTTGTGGGAAATATCAAGTTTGACCAAGAGCTGGCTAATATAGATGAACCAAAGATGGCAAAATTGAAAGCCAGGTTCGGCATCCAGGACCGAGACCGGGTCTGGATTGCCGGCAGCACCCATGAGGGCGAGGAACCTATCGTCCTGGATGCTTTTGCATCCGTGAAAAAAAAGATACCAGGCCTAAAGCTGATCCTGGCACCACGTGACCCTAAAAGAAGTAAAAAACTGATCAAACAGATCCCATCCCATCCCTATCACCCAGTTCTGTTTTCACAGTTAAAGCCGGGCATAAAAAATCATGACCTTATCTTTATTGATAGGATAGGGCTGCTTGCCACCTCTTATGCGATCTGTGATATTGCATTCATTGGTGGCTCTATGGTGCCCCAAGGCGGGCATAACCCCCTTGAGCCCGCCATGTTCGGTAAACCTATTCTGTTTGGTCCCCATATGACGGATTTTTTACAGGTCTCAGACATGTTGGTGGAAAAGTTTGGGGCCTGCCGGGTTGAAACAACGTCGGAACTGGAGGGCAAACTGGAAGAGATATTGAAAAGCCCTGATCTGGCAGCACAGATGGGGGAAGCCTGTCACAGGGTTTTTGCCGGCAATGCAGGGGCTGTGGACAGGATCATCAACAAGATGGAGGATCTTAACCTTGTCTGAACCATGGTTTTCCAGGCTGGAAAAAAAAATCACCCAAATTTCGGATCAGGACTATGATCCTGCTTTTTTTTCCTTTGAACAATTGCTGGTGACGGCATCCTGCCTTTACCAGGCCGGGTCAGGTCTTCGGCTCAGGCTGTACCGGTCTGGTTTGTTAAAACCCAAACGCCTGCCCTGTTTTGTTATCTCCATTGGCAATATCATGGCCGGCGGTGTCGGTAAGACCCCCATGGCCATCTACCTGGCTGAACTTTTAACAAAGATGGGAAAACGGCCTGTTGTCATCAGCCGGGGTTATAAAGGCAGCCTTAAGACCGGGGCAGGGATTGTCAGCAACGGTGAAACCATCTTTTTGGATACAGATGTAGCAGGAGATGAACCTTATATGATGGCCAGGAGAAAAACTTTTCCTGTTGTGGTGGGAAAGGACCGGTATACAGCCGGGATGCTGGCCATTGAGCAATTGAACCCGGATGTAATTGTTCTGGACGATGCCTTTGCCCATGTGAAATTGGAAAGGGATTTGGATATCCTTTTATTTGACCATGACCGTCCCCTGGGAAACAATCGGATGTTGCCGGCGGGAAGGCTGAGAGAAACACCTTTTATGTCAAAAAAGCGTGCCCATGCCATCGTGCTGACCCGTTGCCCCGAAAAAAAAGCGACTGAAAAAAAAAGGTCTGAAGATCAGAAGCGAGGGGGGGGCAGCCAAAAAGAGGGGGTTGGGCACAAAAATATCTCCAGCCAATATGATGGGGTCCCGTTTTTTAAAACTTGTCACATTCCTTATCTGTTGAAATGGCTGTCCTGGAAAAAAAGCCCCGGGTCTGCCCTTCCTTGTCCCGATTTCCTCAAGGGTCGCCCCTGTCTCCTGTTTTCGGGGATTGCCAATAATAAATCCTTTAGGGAGGCAGCAGAAGCGCTTGGGGTAAATGTAGTGGATCACCTTGAATTTAAAGACCATTACCGGTATAAAAGGGCTGATATTTTATGGATACAAAAAAGAGCCGGGGAAATCGGGGCAGACCTGATTGCTACAACGGAAAAAGACTGGGTGAAGCTGGGCCGGGATATCCAATGGGATACAGACCTGGCAGTGATCGGTATCAAGATTAAATTTGAGAATGACAAGGTCTTTGAAGATTTTATAAAATCAAGGTTGGATAGTGGCCTGTTCAAATCTCCTGATATCATATTAGATTGATAAACTCAAAATATTCAGGATATCTGATAGATGATTAATGGGAAAAAAAGAACTTTACATGGCTTCCAGGTTCCGGAATATATACTCAATTGCTTCTGGTGGAGAAAAAAACATTTTATAATTGGCGTTTGCAAAGGGCTTTTCACCCATAATCGATTTGATGATAGTTTTTGAAAAGTCCACCCTTTCTACAATAAAAAAATTTAGCCCATTGGTTGGTGGGTAAGGATGATGTGCGGTGAAAACTTGTAAAATAACGGCAATTTTAGATGGCAGCCCGGGACATGAAAAACAGACAGAAGGAATAATCAGAGCCCTTGGGAAGTATGTTTTGGTTGAAATTAACTATTTGAAGATAAAAAAATCCTTTCTATCGGATATGATCAGCTGGTTAAAGGCGTTAATGGGTTTGTTTTGGAAGACCGGAAAAACTGAAGATGTTGATTTTGTTTTGGGTACCGGTACCCATACCCATCCCCATGTGATAAGAATTGGTAATGCCAATGGCGCAAAAAAGATTATCTGTATGTCCCCTGCTTCTTTTTTGATAAAGATGTTCGATCTTTGCTTTGTCCCAAGTCATGACAGATTCAACCCTGGTAAAAATATTTTTTTGACCATAGGGCCTCCCAATATTTCAACCGATAAAAATATTCATAAAAATGACACAGGGTTGATTCTTATCGGAGGGGTTGATGAGAAAAGCCATGTGTGGGATTCAGATAAAATCTATGGATATATTGAGGAAATTATATCCTTCGAGTCTGTAAACCTGAAATGGACGATTTCATCCTCTCCAAGAACACCGGAAGAGATGGAAAATAAAATAAGCCGGTTTGCTGTCGGCAGGGAGAATGTTTCTTTTTTCCCTTTTGCCGATACCCAAAAAGGATGGGTGGAAAAACGATATGATACATCCGGGATTGTATGGGTAACAGCAGACAGTATGTCCATGGTTTATGAGGCATTAACAGCCGGTTGCACAACCTGCATTATCCCCGTGGAATGGAAACAAAAGGGGAATAAGTTTGCTTCTAGCGAGCAATATCTATATGAACATAAAATTGTAATTTCTTATCATAACTGGAAACGAAACAGAGAATATACAAAAGGTGGCAAATGCTTGAATGAGTCAGATAGATGTGCAAGGGAGATTTTAAGGCGATGGCGTCCAGAAAGCTTACAATAGCACAGATTTTGCCTGAAATGGATAGTGGCGGGGTGGAGATGGCAACCCTTGATTTCGGTTCTTTTCTGGCTGAAAAAGGACACAGGTCCATTGTTCTCTCAAAGGGGGGGCGTCTTGTTCCAGAGCTTGTTAAGAATGGAAGTGAGCATATCCCCTGTGCCCATATCGGGGAGAAAAGCCCAAGATGTTTAAGGTATATTCCATGGGTTAGAAAATTTATCCTGAAAGAAAAAGTGGATGTTCTCCATTTAAGATCCCGGCTTCCTGCATGGATTGCCTATCTTGCATGGAAGAGTATTCCCGTGGATAGAAGGCCGCTGTTGATTACAACCTTTCACGGCTTTTATTCAATTAATGCCTATAGTGCTGTGATGACAAAAGGGCAGAAGGTAATCGCAATTTCCAATGCCATCGCAGATCATATTAAAAAAGAATATCATACGCCTGAAGATCGTATTCAAATAATATATGAAGGAATAGATGAGAATCAATTTGATTCCAATGAAATTGACAACAAAAGGCTTGATGCGGTTAAAAAGAGGTGGGGCCTTGTTCAATCAGGCAAATCAGACACATTCGACCCTTTGGTGATCCTTTTGCCGGCACGTATCACAAGACTTAAAGGCCATGATATTTTCATAGAAAGCCTCAGCCGGATACGGTCACTAAACTGGATAGCTGTTTGTGCCGGCAGCCATGATTTGAAATCTTCATATTTAGGCTCCCTTAAGAAAATGGTAGTCGATAAGGGGCTGGAAAACCGTATACTATTCCCCGGTAATTGTGAAGATATGCCGGCTGCAATTGAATTGTCCTCTATCGTTGTGTCATCTTCCAGCGAGCCGGAATCTTTCGGGAGGACCGCAGTTGAAGCCCAATCAATGAATAGGCCCGTTATTGCCACAGCTCATGGGGGGGCCATTGAAACAATCAGCCATAACAAGACAGGGATACTTGTAAAACCCGGGAGTGTCGACGAGATGGCATTGGCACTCAAAAACCTTATTGAAAATAAGGAATTATATGCAGCCTTAAGTTCCCAGGGCAGGGACAGGGTAAAGCGTTTGTTCACAAAAAAAGTAATGTGCGAGAAAACCCTATCCTTATATTTACTTGAGTTTTCGAAAAATAAATAGAGACATTCTAAACACAATATGCAGACCTGCACGGGGCAGAGCATGAACCTGTGGCCGAAATGATGATCAACGCCCATTATTCTTTTTAACAACCAAAATGTCCTTTAATAATTTTAATCAGGTGAGCTTAAATCTATGCTTGGATTTGATCATAACTTTCTGAAAAAGACTTCGGATTCCGGCAAGCGGTTTTTTAATCCTCATTGTCTGCCTGTTCATTATCTTCCGGTTGTGGGTAAATTGATTCACCTGGCTGTTGATTCTGGTAATTTCATAATCCAGGACCGCAAAAAGATTATATTTTTCCAACACTCTTTTTCTTGCTTCAATTATATAAGGCAATCGATCTTGATATTCATTATTTGAAATTGTACTTTTAATAATATCTAAGGATTGTTTATAGTTGTCGATATTAATCGGAACAAAACTGTCTGTATGAAAATAATCTCCTGCATTTGGACATCCATAGTAAAATGGCAGGGTATAACCAAGAAATGCATCGGGTAGTTTTTCAGTTAAATGATGCGGGTAAACATGATTTTCAATTGCAATATGATATTTATAAGAATCTAATGCTTCTGCTTTATCTGTCATTGGCTTCACACCATGTCCGTAAATATCAAGATCTTCTATGTCCGTTTTTAATAGTTTTGTATATGAAACCCTTTTGGAATGGAGTGTAATTTTGCCTTCTCTCTGCGAGCAGACCGTTGATAACAATTTTGTTTTTTGGGGTGGCGTCGTTTTTTGCATTATATCATATGTTTTGAACCTATCTTCTGAACAATAAGTATTTAAAGGGTCATTAGAAAATGGCAGACCATAAAACCACATTAGTCCGGGTTGAGAAAAAATTGCATTAGGATGTGGTATTGCCCAAGGCTCCTGGCTTGTCAGCACATGGCCAAACTGATTAAGATAGTCTGTGCCATACACAGTTATTGTTGACGGTTCTGTTGTCACCAGAATGGTTTTTTCTTTGGGACACTTTAATTTTTCCTCACTTTGCTTATACTTTTCTCTGTGCAGATCATGATAAACTACAAGCCAGTCATATTCACGGGCATTCCAATCAAAGACAAAACGGCAATTGCCCCACACTGGATTTTTCCCTGGAAATTGACGGAGCCAGCATTCAATGTCTCCCTCTTTTGCTATATTCCGTGACATAAATTTAACTGTTATATGTCTGTCTTTCATATATAAACCATCCTAAACTACTTTAAATTTTATTTTCCTAATCTGGGAATTAATCTGATAAAAATTCATCAGCCGTAAACGCCAACTATTAAGACCCTGTCTTGAACAGTGATAGATAGAAACCAGTTCTTTGTCAACAAATGTATGAAAGAAATTAAAAACCTTATATATGCCCCCATGATAATATATTTTTTTATTTTGCTGCTGTCCCTGCATTTCTTTTTAAGTTTAAGTTTCATAGAGGGTTGAAAAAAATTCACATAAAGGCGTAATTCTCGATATAATTCTGAGAGCTGTTTATATGCGTGTTGTCCTTCAAAACGATCATATCCAACTATCTGCCGTACAACAATATGCAGCCTTCCAAACCCTACAGCGAAAAGTTAGTGACCTAAATTCACCGATTTAGCCTTTTACTGGTGTATAAAAAATAGGCGGTGGATTTGGGATCAGTTTGAAGTATTGTCTTCTAAATAAATTTATGATAAACAAAGTTGAACAATTTGTTCTTCAAAACACTAGTGGGCCTTAGCTCAGCCGGATAGAGTGCCGGACGTCGAATCCTGCTGAAAGCGATAGCTATATCAAGGGTTTTTAGATTTATGCCAAAAATTTCATTTTTTGAATTTATTTTCTCATCTTACGTTGTATGCTAAGAAATATTGGTTTTTATTTACAAAGGACGCTAAAATTTTTCAAAGAATCTTATTTTTTTGTTGCCATGGTGTTGACGGATTATTGGAAACAAACGGGTAAAAACAATACCTTGCGTGTCGGTTATAATGGTCATTCTTCAGGACCTCAGAAAGATTGGTTATATTTTTTTATCAGTGAACTCACAGGCCGGCATCCTATTGTGTCCTGGTATAAACCATCCGTTATCATTTGCTCCTCTTTTGGCAGCTATTGGCTTCTCAAGATTATTTTAAGCATATACAAGGTCCCCAGCATCTTTTTTTCTGAAGAAAACCTTACAACATTAAAAAAATATCGAGAATACAAAACGTACCTGGATGGGCGCCCTTCTCTGGCAATGGGGTTTGATTATTCTGATGCAGGAAATTATCGGCGGTTTCCTTTATGGCTGATGTATCTCTTTCCACCAGAGGTTGCAGCAAAAGCATCTGTTGCAGAAATCCAAAAGCGGTTAGATGAAATTGAAAAGCAGCATATTGGTTCAAAAACAAAATTTGCGGCCATGGTTGCAAGTTATGATGGCTATGCTTCCAAGAAAAAGGTTTTTGGGCCTGTTGAAATCGTGTCAAGAGCTGAAATTACCGAAAAAGTGGGCATGATTGATTTTGTTCACTGTCCGGGCAAGCTGTTGCACAATGATAATTCCTTGAAAGATGAATACCATGATGATAAGAAGCTATATCTGGAACAATTTTTGTTTAATATTTGTGCAGAAAATGCTTGTGTAAAGGGGTATGTAACAGAAAAAATTTTTGAAGCGTTAGAGGCCGGTACAATCCCGATTTATTGGGGGGACCCCAACCCGGAACCTGCTGTATTGAATCCGAAAAGGATTATTTTTTGGGATGAATCTCGAGCAGAAGAGGTGCTGTCCACCATCAAAGAGCTGTACCTGAATATGGAAGTAAGAGAGCAATTTTTGCGGGAACCTCTTTTTGTGAATACTGCTGCACAAGAGATATATGATCGCTTTTCATGCCTGCGAAGGAATTTGGAAAGAGTACTCGAAGAATTCCTTGTACAGGATAAAAAAAATGACCTTATCAGATAAATTTCAAAAATATGGCATTTATGCCTTATACCTTACCTGCTTCATCTGCTTTTTTTCATCTGCGTTGACGGCAATTTTTTCTGTGATCATGCTGGTCTGCTGGCTTGCCTCAGGCACGTTTAAAAATATTCCTCTCATTCTAAAAGAAAATTCCATAACTCTCATAGGAATTGTCTTTTGTACTCTTTTACTGGTTGGGATCATATACTCTCCGGCCCCACTTGAGGTATCCCTTGATTTTTTCAAAAAATATCGGGTGTTATTGTTTATTCCCATTGTTCTTTCCCTAACAAAGGGACAACCGAATATGGCCGGAAATATTGTGAATGCCCTGCTGCTTGGCTATTTATTCGTGCTTGTTAATGACTATCTGGTGGACTTTGGTCTCATCACCATGAATAAATTGGCGTTGAAAAGATATGGCGGTGGATTCCTTGTTATCTTTGCCTACCTTGTCCTGCAAAGGTCGATGCTGGAAAAAAAACGCAGGTTTTTGTGGGGTGGTTTTTTTCTGATAATCAGCTATCATATCTTTTTTATTCTCAATACCAGAACGGGTTGGCTGATCTTCATTGCCCTTGCCGTACTATTTATATCTCAATATTTTTTCATAAAGAAACAATTAATATTTTATATAGTATCCCTGTTTTTGTTGTTGGGGATTTTTTATACCTCCCACTCTGTTCAGAATAGAGTGAGCGAGACAATTCAAAATTTACAAAACTACGATGTGGAAAAACTAAATTCGCGTGATAGTGTTGGTTTACGCTTGGATTGGTACCAGAACAGTATTGAATTAATAAAGGAAAAACCTGTTTTTGGATATGGAACAGGCGCCTGGGAAATAGCACAAAAGTCTCTTGTTGAGGGAACTTCTACTCAACCTGCAACAGATCCCCATAATGAGTTTTTACTCACAACAGTACAGATAGGCTTTGTGGGACTATCTGTGCTCTTGTCATTGTTTATCGACCCCCTGCTGCGTTCCTTTAAATTGATCCGGCGTAAAGAAGATGCACAGGCGTTTGCTCTTCAAGCCACCGTACTGTTTTTGTTTATAGGGTGCTTTCTAAATTCCTGGATACTTTCTACAATGCCCAGTCATATTTTTGCCTTCTTAATCGTCGCTTTTTATCCTGTTCGAGAATCATCAAGGCATGTTTCCCCCCCGGAGTAGATCAAATATCAGACTTTGAATGGGATTGTGCAAATCGAGGCATGCAGGTGTTTATGGCTGATTATTCTGTTGAAGGACCGGCTGCAAGGCATAAGAACTTCCACTTTATATTCGTCTTGATCAAATGCCCTAAAAACAGTATACCAAGCATTGGTTTGGATTAGGCCACTATTTGGTCAGTAATACTTTTTTGGAGATAGTATGAAAACAAACAATGTTGTTTGTATGAAGTGGGGGGAGAAATATGGTCCTAAATATGTGAATGTTCTTTACCATATGGTTAAAAGGAACATGACCCTGCCATTTCGTTTTATCTGCCTGACAGAACACCCTGAAGGGATCGAAAAAGAGATCGAGGTGATGCCCATACCCGAATTTGAAGATCCGGCTCCCGAGTATTATAAATTTTGCCAGGCCTGGCGGAAACTCTCATTATTTGATGAGCAGCTCTTTGATATAGAAGGAAAAGTTTTGTTTCTGGACCTGGATGTGGTGGTCATCGATAATATTGATTGTTTCTTTGATTTTTCAAATAAACTTGCCATTATTGAGAACTGGTCTCAACCCAACCGCTTGATAGGCCAGGCTTCTGCCATTTGTTTTGAAGTGGGGCAGTATACCCATTTGCTCAAAAAATACCAGGCCCAACAAGAAATCGTGGTGAAAACCCACAGAACGGAACAGGTTTATATAACCCGGGAGTTGGGCAAGGGTAAGTTTGACTATTTTCCCGATGACTGGTGCAAGAGTTTTAAATTCCACTGCATGGCCGGTGGAATTCTGAACAGTTTTATAACGCCCACCAAGATTCCAAAGAATGCAAAAATCATCGTGTTCCATGGAAATCCCAACCCCATCGATGCCATTAAAGGGGTCTGGGGAGCGCCTGTCCCGTGGTATAAAAAATTTTATAAAACGGTGAAACCAACAAAATGGCTGGCAGAGCATTGGAAATAAAAGCTATCAAATAAAAACAATCTGATCCCTGTTGCCGGTGGCTTGTACCTGGGCATTTCCCTGGGGTTATTTTTTGGGGATGAGGCTGTAGGGTTTTGTTTTCCAGCGGTTGTGAACCCAGAAATATTGATCAGGATATTTTCTAACCATGGATTCAATGGCAGCTGTATAATTCTGAGTATTATTCTCAATATCCTTGATCATGTCTCCAGTGGATTGTAAAGGAATCTCGGGTAAAAATTCCACCACAAAGGTATCCCCTGTTTTAGCAATACACATGGGCACAACCAATGCTTTGGTCCTCAGGGCAAGAACCGCCAGCCCTTTGTTGGTGCAGGCAGGTCTGCCAAAAAAATCGACATTAACGCCTCTGTGCCAATTCTCGTTCTGATCGAGCAAGGTTCCCACTGCATCTTTGTTTTTCAAAATAGCATCAATTTTTTTGGCCGCTCCCTGTAAGGGAATCATGGTGGTTCCAAACCGTTGTCTTTCTTCAAGCATCAGCCTTTCCAGTGGTTGAAAATCAAACTTTCTATACGCGCCATACATTTTAAAATCAGGATCATGTCCAAAGGCAGCCACCAAAAGTTCAAAATTTCCAATGTGGCCTGACAAGAGAAGAACGCCTCTGCCCTTTTGAAGGGCCTTTTTTAGGTTGTCATATCCTTTAATTGTATAATATTTTAACAACTCTTCCTGATCCATTCTAAAAGCCCAGGCAATATCAAAAATCATATGGACGGTATTTTGGAAAACCTGTTTGCCGAGATTTAAAACTTGCTCAGGAGAAAATTCTGATTTGTATGCTTTTGAAATATTTTTCAGGGCAATACCTTTATGACGTTTGTCAGTTTTAAACCATACAAGCCCTATAATATTGGAACAAAATTTTGCAGCCGACCGGGGAAGGAACCCCAATAAGATAATAAAAAGTTTAAGTAATTTATAAATTATTTCATTGCTCATTATTCATTGTTCCCATTGTGTATGACAGGTGGTATGAAGTATTTTATACTGAGATTGCATTCTTAAATTAAGGAAATAAAAGTTTTTCTTCAATCCTTTTTATATCGCAAGGCAGATCAATTTCAAGAGAGTCATATTGGGTTATCACCACCTTGATCCTATAGCCGAATTCCAGCACCCTTAATTGTTCAAGTTTTTCAATATGCTCACAGGTTCCTGTGGGAAGTGCAACCAGTTTGTCCAGAAAACTTTTTTTGTAGGCGTAAAATCCGAGATGTTTGTAAAAATCCGCCTTTGTCTCAGGGTCCCTTGGATAGGGGATCTGGGCCCTTGAAAAATACAGGGCAAATCCATTATTATCAAAAGTGACTTTAACATCTTTGGGATCAGTGATTTCTCTTTTATCTGTTATCTTAAAGGCAAGGGTTGACATGACAAGGTCAGGATCATCAGAAAAGGGTGAAATCATTTCATCAATGGTCAAGGGATTAAACACGGGCTGGTCTCCCTGGATATTGACAACAATGTCATCCGGCCCAAGGTTTAAAATATCAGCTGTCTGGGCCACCCTGTCAGTTCCGGAACGGCATTCCTCGGATGTCATCACTGCGATGCCGCCAAAACCTTCAACTGCCTTGAATATCCGTTCATCATCCGTTGCCACGATTGTTTTTGAAACAGCAGGGGATTTTTGAGTCTGTTCATACACCCTTTGTATCATAGGCTTTCCGGCAACAAGGGCCAAAGGTTTGCCTTCAAACCGACTAGATCCGTATCTGGATGGTATTACAGCAATTGTCATGGGTTTCTCTTTTACATTTTAAGAAACAAGGATCTGGCTTTTTCCCTTGTCATGATAGTTTTCCAGTCTTTGCCCAGGCAGTTTTCCCATAAGGGATCAAGTCCGAGAGCCACTGTGACCATTTTTTCGATCTGTTTTTCTTCAAGATTTTTAACAAGGCCTCTTGGCAGTTCAATCCGGCATTTTTCCATCATGGTACGAAATTCTTTAACCCCTGCAGGATAGAATTCATCCAGGTAATCAAACACGATGCAGCAACCGATCCCGTGATGGGTTCCCAGTACATAGGAAAGCCCATAGGAAAGGGCGTGGCAGGCGCCGACCTGGGAATAGGCAATGCTCATGCCGCCGAAAAAAGAGGCCATCATGAGCTTGTCGTCTCTATCAGGATGGTCATCTATAAAAACCTGCCGGCAAAGATCAAGGGATTTTTCTCCATAAGCTTTGGAGAATTCATTCAGATAGGTACCTTCAAGGGATTCAATACAATGGATATAGCAGTCCATGCCCGTATAAAAGTGTTGATCCTTTGGAACATCTTTGATCAGTTCTGGATCAAGAACCACCTGGTCAAAAACTGTGTAGTCAGAGTTAAGGCCAAGTTTTTTTTCAGGGCCTGTCAGAACGGCTGTCCTTGAAACTTCAGCCCCCGTGCCCGAAAGGGTGGGAACAGCCATGTGGCAGACAGCAGGATTCTTAATAAGGTCCCATCCCTGGTAAAGGGTGGAAGACCCGGGATTTGTCAGCATAAGGGATATGGATTTGGCAAGATCCATGCTGCCGCCTCCTCCTATGCCGATGACGGCACAGGGAAGACTTGACCGGTATGCTTTTACTTTAAGGGTCAGGTCATCCACATATTTTGTTTTGGGTTCATCATCCACGTTCACCCATAAGAGCATGTCTTTGTCGTGCAGGGGTATCCTTTTTTCCAAAGGTTTCCCTTTGAAAACATCATCTGTGACAAACACAACCCATGCGGCATCATTATTACGTTGTTTTTCTATAATTTCATCCAGCTGTGAAAAACAGCCTCTTCCAAATATGACGTTTGGAACCAGCTTAAAGTTTCTAAACATGTTTATCCTTTAAATGATTTTATTATGGCCTGAATTCTTTTTTCAATATCTTCTTTTGTCCATGCCAGCATGATCTGCATGGAAATGGTTCGTTTCATGATATCGTCAGATTCTTCAAGTACAATATTTTTATAATCCGGCAGATTGTCTGCAAGTTCAACAGCAAGTCTGGCAGAGCGTTTCATCTCTTTTAAATGAAGCCATTTTTTATAATAATGCCAATTGTTGTCATACCAGTAAGGACAACCCACTTTGTTGTCGGCAAGATTTTTAGCGATCTGCCGGGCCCGTTCTTCAGTGGGCAGAAAAAAGCTTAAAAAAGTGGCTGAATCACCCTTTGCATCGGGGATATATCTGAAGCTGATTTCTGGCAGGTCTGCCATGGCATCTTTAATGGCAAGTTTGTTTTTCCGCTGGATAGAAAGGATCTGGTCCAGTTTGTTCAACTGGGCAAGTCCTACTGCCGCGTTCAATTCACTGATCCTGTAATTGGTTCCAATAATGGGGTGATCATCAGCCCCCCGGTCAGGACCGCCTAAATGGTCATGGCCATGGTCGGCAAACTGGTCGGTTTTTTTATATACGTCTTTGTTATCAGTAATAATACCGCCGCCTTCCCCGCAGGTAACAGTTTTTACCGCGTCAAAGGAAAAACATCCGGAAAGCCCAAAGGTTCCAAGGGCTTTGCCTTGATAGCTTGCCCCTAAAGACTGGCAGGCATCTTCAAGAAGAATCAATCCTTTTTTATCACAAACTATTTTAATCTCATCAATCCTTGCCATGGCACCGCACATGTGAACAGGGACTACAGCTCGGGTTTTCGAGGTTATCACATCTTCAAGTCTGTCAGGATTAAGACACAGGGTCTCATCAATTTCTGAGAAAACTGGAATGGCGCCGACAAGGATGATGGCTTCAAACGTGGCAACAAAGGTAAAGCCAGGAACAATGACTTCATCCCCGGCCCCGATACCGCAGGCGGTAAGGGCTGTGCAAAGGGCTGCAGTGCCGCTGGAACACAGGTGGCTGTATCTGGCACCTGTAATTTCACAAAGTTTTTTTTCAAACTCAAGGGCCTTGAAATGTCCGTTTCTGACCCCTTCAAATCCATACCTGAAAAGAACGCCGGTCTCAAGAACATCGGCCACTTCTTTTTTTTCTTCATCACCAAATATTTCAAAACCAGGCATGGTTCCCTCCTCTTATAAAACATTGATAGTTTAATCTTTTTAAGTCAGGCATTAAGTATCATAATAAACAATCAATTTTCAAGGTCTGCCCAAATAAATTGCAGGACAATCGCATGTAAACGACAATCATCTGGATCATATAAGCCACAGATCCGCCGACAATCCCTGGTATCGTTCGGAAAAATCCGTTTCTCACACTTGATGACATGGAAAACATTGTCATGACCTGGGTATATGCGATGGCGGTCATCATAAGAAAAAAAGCAAACCAATTACTGAAGGTGTTTCTTTTTCCGTTAATACTTTTTGAATCGGACGAGAATCGATATCAAAAAACGATATCCGTTCCAGTATGTTTTCTGGTGAATCCTTTAAGACAATTATTGTTCCTTTTGATTTTTCAACAATAACGCCAATAAGGATCCATCAAACCGCTTGGTGGCAATGCAATAACACATCTTTTGCTCTGTTTTTTAGATAAAAGATTCTTGAGAGCCTTTGATGCCTGTTTTCGAAAAGAATATTGGGTCAAAAATTTGCTTTGCAGCTTTTCAATAGATGTCCCGAAAAATGTCTCTATTTCATCATCAAGATCAAAGAAATTATGACCTAACTGTTCTGCCAATATTTTTCCAATGGTAGATTTGCCAACGCAACTAACTCCGGATAAAAAGATTTTCATATGTATCTGGATAACTTTCCATCTTTTTAAATTATCTGAGGTCTGGTACAGCAAATTTCATAAAAGTAATAATCCAATCATTCCAGATATATTTCAAGAGTTTTTTCAAGAATTTCATTAATCTCGTTGAGATACTGCAAAATTTCTTCAGGAGCTTTGCCTTGAGTACAGATCATCATCTGAAGATCAATGCAAGTTATTTTACGGAATCGGGGAAAGAATTTTTTGCAAGAAGTATCCCATGGAATATACAAAGGGATATTTATATATCATTGACATAATATGTACTTGCCTTAGCATTACAGGGTTGATACACATCAAAGTCGATTATTTGTATTGTACAAGGAGAAAAACAACTATTAATGAAATCACATAATCTGACCGGGCCGCCCATGACATTGGCCTGGTTTATCTGGGGCCTGGGCACCCTGCTTTTTGACCTGTCTCCGGGATTTTTTTGGGCCGGGCTGGGCCGGCTTCTCATAGGCGGGTCCGTGGCAGTTGCCTTTGTGGGACTAATACTGGATTATCATTGGACAGGCCAGATGGCCTGAAACAGGCCTCCTGAAAAAAGGAATGCGTATTGAATCAAAAATCTGATAGTTCTAAAACCCTTCTGTACCTGTTCATGGTGCTTCATGTGCTGGGTGCAGCCGGCACATTTATTCTCAGCAAAGCGGCTGCCATAAGTTTTGCAAATCCCTTGGTCTTAACCGTTTCCCGGGGTCTTGGGTGTGCTGTTATTTTTCTTATATTTACCGGATGGAAAATACCCAGACCTGATTTTACCGTAAAAGAATGGTTTCTGCTTCTGGTGCTGGGGGTGCTGCTGGTTCCCTTGAATCAATATTGTTTTTTAAAAGGTCTTGAACTCAGTGTTCCGGGACATTCAGCCCTTCTTTATGCCATGACCCCCATTGGTGTGCTGTTGCTGTCAAGCATCCGGGTTAAGAAAATGCCCTCTTTGAAGATATTTTCAGGGGTATTTCTGGCCTTTTCAGGTGTGATCATTGTGCTGCGGCCATGGGCAACGGGAGAGCAGGTCAGTGATTTGAGAACAGGCGACCTCTGGTTGATTGCGGCTGTTTTTTCCTGGGTGGTGTATACGGTTCTGGCAAGCGACATCTGCAGGAAAAAAAATGCCGTTATGGTAACGGCCTGGAGTTTGATTCTGGGCGTAGTCATCATGCTGCCAGTGGCAGCCGGATCAATGATGACCTTTGATTTTTCCGCTGTTTCAAAAGCAGGGTGGTTTGGTCTCGGATATATGATTGTGATCACCAGCACAATTATGATGGTATTATGGAACATCCTTTTGCAGCACCTGACACCGGTCCAGGTTTCGATTACAACCAATGCCCAGCCGCCTGCCACCACCCTTCTTGTGGCAATTGCATCGGCAGCAGGATATCTTTCAGGGGATCAGGATCTGGGCCTGATGTTTATTCTGGGAATGGTGCTGTCACTTACGGGTGTGATGATGATCCAGAAAGCCCGGGATTGACTTTGGGTTTTCAGGTGATAATATAATAATGGTGAATGGTGAATGGTGAGTGAAGGAGAAGGTTTGGTTGGAAATGTATAGATAGAACAGGTATGAAAAGTTATGGAAAAGAAAAAAATAGATACGTACAAAGGATTTGAACAGGGTCCCATTCGTCCACCCAGTGAGGCAAGCAGTCTTTTAATACGCCTGACACGAAATTGCCCCTGGAATCGATGTACATTTTGCAGGGTGTATAAAAAAGGGAAATTCTCTTTAAGAATAGTTGAAAATATTATTAAAGATATTGACGTTCTGCATGGCTATATTGAAGGGGTCAAAAGAATTGTTAAGCCGGGTGGATATGCCGGCAGTGAGGTTATTAACACCCTTTACAATAGTTTTAAAGAAAAAGACCGGATGGCCTTTAATGCTGCCATGAGCTTTTATGCATCAGGAATGAAATCCATTTTTCTGCAGGATGCCAACTCTTTGATCATGAAGCCCGATGACTTGGTATTTGTGCTTGAACATATAAAAAAATGTTTTCCAGATGTGGACAGGATTACCTCCTATGCAAGAAGCCATACCATTGCCAGGATCAAGCAGAATGATCTGCAACGGATGGCCAGGGCCGGATTAAACCGCATTCATGTGGGTATGGAATCCGGATCTGATATAGTATTAAAGAAAATAAACAAAGGGACCACCAAAGCTGTCCATATCAAGGCGGGTCTGAAGGTAAAGCAGGCAGGAATGGAATTGTCGGAATATGTCATGCCAGGCCTTGGTGGTATTGAATATTCCATAGAACATGCCTTGGAAACGGCTTCTGCCCTCAACAGCATTAATCCCGATTTTATCAGGATCAGGACCCTGGCAGTGACAAACGGAACCGCTCTTGCCAAAGAAGCTGAAAAAGGAGAGTTTGAAAAACCCACTGATGCCATGATGGCTAAAGAATTAAGGCTGTTTATAGAAAGCCTTGATGGGATTGATTCCTACATTAAAAGCGATCATATCCTGAATCTGTTTGAGACCATTAATGGAAAATTGCCGGAAGATAAAGAAAAAATGATTGGTATTATCGATCGATTCTTTGAGCTTGAACCGGAAGAAAGGGTTTTATACCAGGTCGGCAGACGGATGGGATTTTTTCGGGGACCCGACGATATGGAGTCAAGCCCCCATATTGAAAGGGTAAAGCAGGCCTGTAATCATTACGGGGTGACACCCCAGAATGTTGATTCAGTGATTGATGAATTGATGAAGCGTTTTGTGTGATCAAAAGTCCATTTATATCCATATCCCATTTTGCGTTAAAAAGTGTGATTATTGTGACTTTTTTTCTAAGACAGATCTTTTATTGATCCCGGCTTATATTAAAGCCCTTAAAAAAGAGATTGAAAAAAGATCAGATTCAAAGGAGAAAATCAACACCATATATTTTGGCGGCGGAACCCCATCTCTTCTGCCGGTTAAAGATGTTGACATGCTTTTGCAGATCATTGGAGACAAGTTTTTAGTTTCCCGGGATGTTGAAATCACATTTGAAGTTAACCCGGGAACTATTAATTTTAATTATCTGAAAGAATTAAAAAACACAGGAATTAACAGGCTTAGCATCGGTGCCCAGTCATTTAACAAGGATAAGCTTAGATTTTTAAGTAGAATCCACACGGTCAAACAGGCAGTCCAAACGATTAAGGATGCAGAGACAGCAGGCTTTGACAATATCAGTATGGATTTCATTTACGGACTTCCTTTTGAAACCCAAAATATATGGGAAAAAGATTTAAAACAAGCACTTGGGATGACACCATCCCACCTGTCCTGCTATATGCTCACCATTGAACCGGATACTCCCCTTGATGAAAAATTGAAAAAAGGCCTGATAACTCGCACTGATGGTAAAATCATGTCAATGATGTTTAAAAAAACTGCCATATTTTTAACCAACAACAATTATGAGCATTACGAAATTTCCAATTTTTCAAAGGGCAGGCAGAACAGATCAAGACACAATTCAAAATATTGGGACATGACCCCTTACTACGGGTTTGGGCCAGCAGCACACTCCTATGATGGAAAAACAAGATCCTGGAATCCTAAAAATATAGACACATATATAAAGGATTTGGATTCAGGCAGACTTCCTGTTGAAGATTGGGAAATTCTTACCAAAAACCAGAAAATGATGGAGATGATCATGCTCAGGCTTCGTACCCTTGAAGGCCTGGATCTTGCAAAATTCCAGACTTTATTTCACCACTCCTTTGAAAACAGATATAAAGATATCCTGGAACGAATTTTTGCCGAGTCCATAGGCTTCATTCACGATTACAGGTTTGCACTCACTCTGGAAGGAAAAACCCGACTGGATGGTATTGTTGAAGCCTTTGCCGAAAAGATCCTTTAGTGCCTGACCGAAAACCCCGTGTTTGGATGAGTTTTCGTCCAAAAACTATTTAGGCTTTTCGTCTCAACTGCCGCGTATCTCCCACCCTTATGGTCAGATTTATGGAATCAAAGTATTCAATTAAGGGGATGACATATTTTCTGGACACCCCACAGGTTATATCCTTAAACTCCGGTGTGGTAATGGATTCTTTTTCTTTCAGGTATGCTGTCAGCTTTTGTTCAAGGCTATCCATTGTTCTGGCATCAAAATAAAGGTCATCTTTTGTTTTGACAATGGATTTCTCATCAATCAGCATATGGAGAACATCCATCGCAGTCTTTTTGTCCAGGTTAAGATCCTGGCAGATGGTCCGGAAGAAGGGGGGGGTCAAACCGGATATTTGATAGATTCCTTTGATTTTTTCTTTTACTTCATGCTGATCAACCTGGAGCGCCACTTTGTGGGCAGATAATTTTACAATGTTTTTGTCAAGAACAATGAACTTTTCCCCGGACAGTTTGGCAAAAAGAATATTAAAAAACTTTGCATCATCAATATACTGAAATTTGGATTTAAGTTCCTGGGTGGGCATGCCTTCCTTTAATGGATTCTGGGCATGGTAGGCACTTAGTTTTTGAATGAGTTTCTCTTTGAAATCATCAAAAAAATCACCACTGACAAATTTTTGTTTTTCTTTGTCCGTCTGGACAATCTGTTGTTTGGCAAGCATTTTCTGTAAGGTTGTATTTAGTTTTTTGTCCGGGATATTGGTCATGACACGCAGCTGGGAAAAGGACAGTCCCTGGTATCCTTTCAAGGATAGAAAGAATAAAATGATCTGTTCATTATCACCCAGCATCAAGTTTTCCAGCCCCTGGATAACAGTCTTATCAAACAGCTTGTGCTTTTGGGAAGCTGGATTTAATATGGCTCCGCCGCCAATTGTTTTCATGGGTGAATAACTTCTGATAACATATCTGTCATCCTTGATGCAGCAGACAGGGGCCTCTAAGCGAAATTGAACACAAGAGTCATCTCCAGGCAAAAGTTCCTCTCTATCAAGCAGAATAAGATACCCCAGTATCTCACTGGTTCCTGAATGAAATCTTATCCTTGTTCTGTTTTTTGCCGGCTTTGCATTGCTTTTTAAATAAAGGAAATGGGCATCCACCATATAGCTTTCAATCAAAGTGTCAGGAGTAGACAGAATATCCCCCCGGCTGACTGATTCTTTGTCAAGACCTTGAAAGTTAATGGCTGTTCTGGTGCCGGGACCAGCCGTTTCAACACTTGAGCTGTGAACCTGGATTCCTCTGACTTTGGAGACAATCTGTTTGGGATAGACCATGATATCATTTCCAACATTGATACTGCCGGAAGCCAGGGTTCCGGTAATAACCGTGCCAAATCCTTTCATTGAAAAGACACGGTCTACGGGCAGCCTGAAAATAGAAGAAAATTTTCTTTCAGGAATTTTGCTGCAGATGGTTTCAAGGGTTTTGATAAATTCATCCAAACCTTGATTGGTGACAGATGAAACAGGACAAATCGGTTTGCCCTCAAGAAAAGTGCCCTGTACAAAATCATTGATATCATCAAGGGCAAGCTCTAAAAGATCTTCATCCACCATGTCTATTTTAGTCAAGGCCACCATTCCATGTTCAATCCCCATGAGATTGCAGATTTCCATATGTTCCCTTGTCTGGGGCATGACACCCTCATCTGCTGCAATCACCATTGCGACCACATCAATCCCACTGGAACCAGCCACCATATTTTTTACAAATTTTTCATGGCCCGGCATATCCACGATGCCTATATGCTGCCCATTGGGAAGATCAAGCCAGGCAAACCCCAGTTCAATGGTAATACCCCTTTCTTTTTCTTCTTTGAGCCGGTCTGTTTCAATCCCTGTCAACGCTTTGACAAGGCTTGTTTTTCCATGATCAATGTGTCCTGCCGTCCCTAAAATTATATTTTTTTCCAATTGTAAAAAACCTCGGGTTCTATTTTTGTTTCTTTTTTCTGAAAAGCGCCATGACATAGGCCATGGCAACCAGAATGAGCCCTGCGGCAACCCCATGGTAAATACCCCATTCCGGTCTGAACAACCGGATTAGGAAGATACCAAATACAAGACCTAAAATTAGCCGGACAACAAATATTAAAAAAGCATTCATATACAAGTTCCTTTAATGAAATATTTATAAGCAGGGATAATAGTCAAACAATACTTCAAGGTCAATGTAAAATATGGGTCATGGCCTGGGGCAACCAATAATTTTGATGAAATAAAAAAACCATGATTAAATTCAGATGCATGAAAAAAGTATTGAAAAACAGATCAGGATCTGATAATTAAGGTGAGTTATTTGCGGTGGGTGTAGCTCAGTTGGTAGAGCACTAGGTTGTGGTCCTGGGAGTCGCGGGTTCAAGCCCCGTCACTCACCCCATTTTTTTAAAAGTTGTAGAAAGATTGTTCATTAATACCCGAAGCTCAAAAGCCTTGAGAGTCGGGTTTTTTCTAAAGCTGCGGTATCAGGGCCATGTCTTTCATGATTTGCGCCTGCCGAAGCCGAACATAGGGGCTGGGGTATTCGACTGACCATATATGCGGGTTCGGCAAAATGGCTGTCATTAATGCAGCCTGGGAAGGATTCAGATCCAGGGCACTGATTGAAAAATATTTTTGCGAGGCTGCCTCAGCACCAGTGACACCCGTTCCCCAATCCACTGTATTTAAATACATTTCAAGAATTCTTTGTTTATCCCAGAAGCGTTCAATTAAAAAAGTGTAATATATCTCTGCTATTTTCCTGAATACGCTTTTGCTGGATAACAAAAACACGCTCCTGGCAGTCTGCATGCTGATGGTACTGGCTCCCCGCATTTTTTTTCTTTTGATCAGGGTTTTTAAAGCATTTTTTATTTCGTTGAAATCAAACCCGTTATGGGATAAAAACCGCTGGTCTTCAGCCGCAATGACAGCCTTTCTCAGATGGGGTGATATGTACTCAATCTTTTTAAAGGTATATTTCAAGCGCCTTTCAGGCTGTTTTTTAATAATAGATTCTGCCCATTCCCATGCCACATTAGGGGTAAATGGCGGGTTGATGAACTTGAGCGCCAGAACCTGAACAAGCGTAAAACAAAACAGAAATAACACAATTGTAAATAGTGTTTTCCAGATCCAGGAGATAATTTTTTTTCTTTTTTTTTTCTTCATTTCACTTTTGGGTTCTACTTTTAAAGCAGATTGTTGTCAATAGGAAGGCGGGCAACCTGACCTTTGATTTTAATGATGGTGAATATGTGTTTATGGTATTAAAGATGGAACAGACCATTGCAGAAAATATTTCATTGTGCTATCTAATATCGTCTTCATGACCCTGTGCGCCCGTAGCTCAGCTGGATAGAGCGCTGGACTTCGAATCCATAGGTCGCCCGTTCGAATCGGGCCGGGCGTACCACTAATACCAAGGGTCTTCAGCTTTTACTGGAAATCTTTTTTGCTTCTGTGTGAGAATCTGTGTGAGACTTTTCCTCGAATTGAAAATCCAACACTTCAATTGCATCTCTTTCAGCATTACCAACTGAATGAAGATAAATCTCGGTAGTTGTTCTGTTCTCATGGCCAAGAATCCTTTGAATTGAACCAATTGGTACATTTGCCTGATCAAGTAGTGATGCACCACAATGCCTTAAAGCATGGTATCTAAAATATTTTACACCAGCTTTTGTGCAAAGTGTCTTCATGATCTTTTTTCTTTCAATGTATGGTCCTTCAACCCATTCTTGAGCATTCCTGCTCCAATACCTATGCCAAAATACCCATGGTTTGCTTTTGTCGCGATTTAAAAATCGATTGGATATAGCATCTAACAGTTTATCAGCCATTGGAATTTTTCGAGGTGTAAAATGACCACCTCTTTTTTTCCGTGTGTATAGGATGATATATCTTTCCTTGAGATTAACATCCTGCCAAGTTAATCGATTGATTTCGCTCATTCTGCCCATTGTGAACATGATAGTCCAAAGGTAATCTTTTGTGTCTCTATCTGCAGCAAGGATAACTCTGAAAACATCCTCTTTGGGTGGGACATATTTAATCCTTTTTTCAACAGGGAAAAATTCAATACCTTCTGTTGGATTGTCCTGAATCCATTTCCTTTTTGGATGCATCCCAAAGTTAAATAATGCCCTAATGTTCCTCAAGGATTTGTTGGCTGTATAGGCTGATGTCATTTTTTTGCGTTTCAAAAGTTTTTTTTCAATTTTTTCAACTGATATTTGACTGCATTTAAGCGATCCCAGTTCCCTTAGCCATCTTTTAAACTCATAGACAAGGTCAGTATAATGACTTTTTGAATTATATGCTTGAACATAGTCCAGTCTTCTATTGACCAGTTCCAAAAAGTCCATGTCTGTCTGGGCTTGAACTTGTGGTGCTGGGTTTAACGCCTCCTTTCTTTTTTGTGCTTCTTCTTTTTTCGCTTCTGTTTTTGTCTTGAACCAGGCTTCCGTGTGCCTGATTCCCTTCAGGGTGAAATCGTACCTCCACCCCTTTCCTTTTACCGAATAAATACTCATATAGGTCCTCCTTTGATGGGAAAAAGAGAGAACCTCCGAGCTTCCTGCCACCTAATATCTTCCAGTTTTTATACACCCAAGATGTACTTTTCCGAAGATATTCAGCGGCCTCCTCGACTGTCATTATGCCAGATTTAGATGCTGTGTCAAATGAATTGATTGGTTCTTTCATTACCCCTTTTCCCCTTTTCAGGGGAGTTTCGGAGGTAACATCATAGTGGGGACAGTGCCCCAAGCTGGTAATTTTATTTAATAAAATTTATAGTAAATGTGGCCATTAACATGACCGGGTAACATCATTGGTTTTTCCCGAAACCCCTTGTTCTTTAATTGTTAAGCGTTATCAGTATCAACGCATTGTTTCTTGAACATGGCCAAGTCAAACTGCCATGCTTGAACTCGACCCCCATTGTGCCTGACCTGTTTTGCAACACGGTTATTGCTCGCTTTAATGATCAGACCCTCTCTCACCAGCGCATCACGTAAATTGCCTTTATCAAATGGCACCGGCTGATCAATTTCCCTGAAGTGCCTGACGAAGTGCTTCATGGCCGAATCCGGAAAAAGATCCACCTGTTTTCCATCTGTGGACAGTTTGCCGATCGTCTTCCTGTTTAAAACAATGGAAGACATTTCCGTTATGTCAGTGCTTTGGGTCGTTAAACCCTTGACAATGACCGACTCAGTGGCAATCTGATGCTCAAGTATGCCCCAAAATAAGGCGACTGGATTCTGTGCCTTAAGCTTGCCTGTGTCTGATTGTAAATATTTTTTAACAATATCCGCATACTCTTTGACCAGTGCTTCATAACGGGATTCATCAATGGCACCAACATGAACGGCAAATTTGCAGAACAATTCAAACCCAGCGGCATTAAGTGCCCAGTTTGTGGCAATCCGTAGACCATTGGATATGCCTGTCACAGAATCAGAAAAGTAATCAATCCTGTTGGTGACCATTGCTTTCAGATTTTCTTGCCAGTTGTCTTGTGAAATGACCCAGTGAATGAATTTTGGGATAAACCCTTTATATTGATTCTGCATGTCTTTACAAACTTTACCGGCATCCTGATCATGGTCTGGTTCGACTTCGAGAACGATGGTACGACCCGATACAGATTCAACATTGTCCACAAAATCTTCACCGGTTGAAAGCAAAAGACCTCTGATATGAGGCGCTTTTTGAAGTTTCAAAGACGAGTTGAGTCTACCTCTACCTCTGTTGTCAGCATGGTTCTGGATTATCCTGATTATTTCCTTTTTGGAAATCACGATCGCTTTGTAGTCATCCAGAATGAAAATCATATCCCTGAAGCCATACCCTTCCATTTCAATGGAGTTGGCAGTACCGGACCAAGAGGTGATTTGATCCCCAAAATCTCCAGAGAATGATCCGACCAGATTGGCAATGAACGTCTTTCCCCCGCCTGATGGTCCTTTTAAATGGAGAGTGCACTTCTGTCTCCCCAGTTCACCAACAATCCATGAAGCAAAGGGCGACAGCGCAACATGGCCAAGGACTGGGAACATGACGGCAGTGGATTTCAGGGAAGTAAACTCATTTATCAAATGCAGTGTCAGATGTTTTATCTCTTCATCCGGAAGCAAAATAAAGTTGATTTTTCTGGCAAGGTTACTACCAGATAAGTCAACCACCTGTTCATCAATCTCCTTGATCCCATCAGGTGTTATCCGCATATTCGAAAGTAGAAATTCCTTGTATCCTGGCGTGAAACCAGTGCACATCGAGATTTCTTCCTCCGGCACTTTTTTAGAAATGCTTTCTTGTACCGCAATCATCAGGTCTTTTGATGATCCGTACAGGATTGCATCGGGTCCAACCTCACGATGGATGGCTGGCATGAACATCCTGGCGGAAAACTCTTCGGCAGACAGGATAAAATGTGATTCTTTTCCGTTTAGACTGATCACCATTTTATATAGCCGCTGAATAATTTCTCCGAAATCCACCATGCTCAGGATCATCACGATGGTGAGTTTAAAGTTTGCAATCATGGCACCATTTTTATAAGTGCCTTTTTCATCCGTGGAATATATGTCTTGCTTCACGGATTTTCCGTTAGCCTCTTCAACACTATTGCCGTCTTCAGATTCAACGGCAGCGTCGCTTTCAATTCCGTCAACGCCGATGTCTTCAGTCTTGTCAGCAGCGTTGTCTTCATCTGTTATTAAGTTTTTCATTATAGTTATCCATTAAAATTAAATAGTTAGCTGTATTGTCTACAGTGTCTACACCAAAATATGGGAGAGGGCATTAGGGGGGTTTGATGTTTTTGACGTACCAGATTGATTTTAAAAAATTCAATTCATGTCTCCATATGATTATTTACTGATACAAGAAGTATAATCTTTTATATCATAATGTCAACAAAAAAATGATATAAAAATACTTGACTTTAATATCAGTAGTGATTAATATAAAAAATGATTAAGCATCATTAAATGGGAGACAAGAAAAATGGCGAATACAAAAAATTTTACAAAAACGGATTCAAGCAAAATCAAGAATTCTTTTGATGACCTGGAAAAATTGAATAAGTTTTCAAAACTCAATATCCAGAATTTAACAGACCCGGAAATTGAAGCTTTGATTGGCGAGTACCCCCATTTATTGCTAAGAGATATTTCAACAAAACTATTTCAAGATTTTGCAGAGATCAATCATAAATATTCCGAAATGATGAACGCTGATTTGGGGCCTCAAAAAGTTAAATCGGCTTTGGTAAGAGTTCAAAGCTGTTTGCTTGAACAGATATCAGAAGTCCGACAATCTTTAAAAAAATCGGAACTCAACCTCCTGCTGTCTTTCACCGGAACAATCACGATCACCTTTGACCCTGAGACAAACAAATATGTTCAAAGATACATGCCGGAAGGTTTTAGTCCTGAGTCAGAGGTTGATATTGAAATGGAGTGCCGGATCATAGCGGTTAAATATTTTGAGGTTGTTGCTTATCTTTGCCAGGAATTACCGCCTGATCGTTTAAAGGTTTGTGAAAAATGTAGTACACCTTTTTTTCAGGCAACTTCAAGGGAAAAAATTTATTGTTCTGCGCTATGTTCCAAGGCTGTTGCCCAGGCGCAATACATTCAAAGGAAAACTCAAGGAGGTGATCACAGCGAAAAATAGTAAGACCAAGTACCATCTTTCCGCATGCGTAAGCTTTAAAATTTAACCAGTAGAGAAACATTCCCCAAAACTTGTGGGTCTAAACCTCCTCAAAAACGGAGGTATAATATGACCCCAACAAGAGATAGTATCAATAGAGTTCAAGATCCAATCCAACCAGAAGTAAAACAAGAAAAAAACGACAACACGCATCAAGATCCCCAGGGGATTTTGAACCAGAGCAAAACAGATCAAGATTCCCAGGGGATTTTGACAAAACCGGCACCAATCCAAATTTCCAGCCAAGAATATAAGAGTCTGCCAGTCGCTGAAATAATTCAATATAAAGGAATTGACGATTATATTGAACCAACCATTTCAACATACCCGACAATCGTCAAAACGCCGATTCATTATTATTGCATTGACGGCTACAACCTTGTTGAAAAGGCGATTCTGGAAAAACTGAAATTTATAGTGTGCCATATCATTTATATAACAACAGATTCTGACGTTGAACTTGCAATCAGAAAAACTGCCATCAGAATGACATCTGAAAAAGGAAAGCCATATTATGCTGAACTTGTCAGGAATTGTAAGAAATTAGAAGGATTTTTTCTTGAAACTACTGAAAATCCTGTGATGCATTCCCATGGCGGAAAAAGAAAAGGGGTTGATTATGCCCTGGACAATCGTGAAAATAATATTAGGTGCCTGCTGGTAGAACGCCTTGGTAAATCACTTTCAACAATAAATAAATATATAAATTATGGCGAGGATCTGGATGAACCGATCCTTGATACACTGGTCCAGTCAAAAGAAGGGAAAAAATTTTTTGAAGCAGTGGCATCCAATAAAAGGCAATTCATCAAAAACCTAAAATGTGATGGGAAAGATGAGGCCGGCATAACAGAAGAAATTTCTGTAAAAATGGCTGACTGGTTGGAAGAATTCCATGAAAAAGGAAAAATTAAGCCGCTATCCTTTGAACGTAGTTTGATACCCGAAAAAAAGAAATGCCCTATTGATCCTCCAAAACCTTTTAAACATCGTGGTGAAAATGAGGATAACCAGAAAGAAGAAACCCGGGAATCCATAAAACAAGAAATTTTAATTATTTTAGAAGGTGCATGTGCCTTTATAAAAGAAGATAACGGCAATAATGAAGAATTTACGGCAATCATTAAAGGGGAAATTGGAGAAATTGCAATACGTTTATGTAAATATGATGGCTTTGATAAAGATACCACTACGGTTCAGGCAGTCAGGGAGGTGGCATAATGGGTGACCTCATAAATTTTTGTGCCGGCACCAATGCGCAAATTCTTCCTGCTAAAAAGACCAAATCTATACTTGTGAACGTCCCATATAACGGCATCGATGATAAATCCATAAGAGACTCAAACGTCATGTTTGATTATGCCGAGAGTGAGCACAGGTTCCTTGATACAGGGGGATATCAATATGCCGTGGCTGAAGGGGAGGGTAAAGAAATTCTATATGATGCATCAAAACCGGCGGAGTGTTCAAAAACGGTATTAAATTTAACCTTGGAACACGCAATTTATGCCATGATCCATATGAATATCACCATGGCCAATGCAATGGATTTCCCAATAAAAGAGCGGGGAACTTATGGTGAAAATGAATATGAATTCATGAAAAAATCTGGATTCAATGTAAAATGGGCAAAAGAGTCATTGCAATTAAGAAATAAGCATTGTCCGGATGTGGAACTTTTTCTTCCAATTCAATGTTATGACCTGAAACAACTGGATTATTTTTTAGAACTTCTTGGGCCCATAGAATTTGATGGATATAGCATTCCTACAAGAAATTTTGATACTAAAGAACTTGCTTTGTTCCTTGTCAGGTTTTATCAACTTAAAGTAAAAAAAGTGCATATTCTGGGCACTTCCAAGTTTTTTACGATTGCAATGGCTGCTTATATGGCTCGGCATTATTTTGTCTGGGTGTCACTGGATGCCACGACCTGGAGGGAGTCTGCGCAAAATGGGGTTTATCTTAATCAATATGATTTGGGATCTGAGAAAATCCATAATGTGTTCATCAATGAGAATATTGAGAATGACTGTTGTTGCCCATTTTGCAAGAATAGAACTTTTACTCACATAAAAAACCTTCCACAGACAGAGCGCATTAATTTTTTGCGATGCCACAATTTTTATGTGATAGACCAGGCCGCAAAAGATTTGTATGACAATGCCGATACCATCGCGGCTTGAAATTTCTTTTTAAGAACTGTTTCAGCATATTGACGCTGTCGCAATGATTAAACGCCTCTTTGGCAAAATATTCCGTGACCCAAAAATTATGCCTGCCCAAAAAATAAGTCATGGCAGAGCCCTTTAAATTATAAATATCTGAAAATGATTTATTTTTGCAAAACGGACACGGGCAATCGTTGTCATAATGCTGACCAAATATGACGTTGCCAAGATATTCTGAAGATAAATCCAGATGGTTTGTGTAATTGCCATTCCTTGCCATCTTCTGCCAGGTTGTGGCGTCCATGCTCACCCATTGGAACCAATGCTTTGCCATAAATGCAGCTAATGCTATTGTAAACGGCTTGGTCGTGCCTAAAATATGAACATTCTCTATTCCTTGCTGATAAAAAAACAGCATGAACAGCGCCAATTTTTCAATCGACATGTTTCTGATTGGAAGACTGACACCTTCAAATTTTACCCCGTGGATACTTTTCCAGAAAAATTGAAGCTGTTCCAAATTGTAGGCTTGGATGGGAACCAGGAATTTGGTCTCAGGACAATATTTTTCTATAGCTACGGCACTTTCCCAGGTCCAGATTACATTATAGCCAAATTTTTTCATAAAATCATTATGCTGTTCCAACGGATCATCGGTTTTCAGAACAGGATAATCAAGCCCCACCATGAAAGCAGGTTTTAAAATAGACGCACACATTGCCACATGATCAGGAGAAATATTGAATAAACCTTTATCCTTTATTAATGGCTGACTCGGATCAAACGTAACTGGTTTACCATCTTCTTCATACATCAGAATCGTAAAACCGCCAGAATCAAGGATGACGTATTTGGAACCACAGAGTTTTAACATCTCAATTGTATATTTTATCCTGGATTTAGAAGTGAAATAATCTGGGACATTTATCAACACATTGTCTGTTTGTGGGAGATTCAACTGTTTTTCAGGGCCGGCAAGTAATATTTTTGGTTCGCCCATTATGCCACCCCTCTTTCGGAATCCGTTTGACCTTGATGAAGAATATGCCCCATTGATTCGGACAAAAGGACCAGCTGCTTTGATGCTGTCAATATCTGCTCAATGATATCATCAGTAATATCAGGGCATTCCTCTTTCAACTGAACAAGAGGTTCCACAATGGTTCCGAGCTCATCATAAATCTGGTTCTTTGTGGGTGGCAGATCCTCTTGTGCTGAGGTATTACCCGTCCAATGGGTATGAACTTCGGGTTCTTTTTTTTTCGGTGCTGCAATTTGGGGTGGTATTTTGTCTGTTTTTTCCGGGGGTAGTTTTGTTTTATTTAGTTCACTTTCTACTTCCCCAGTTTTTTCATATTCTTCATACCATTCTTTCATCCGCCTGGAGATCTCTTTTAAGATTACCTCTTGGTTTAAGCCTTCCTGCTTTAATCTTTCCACAACATTGGATTTGTTTTTTTGAACAGCCTCAAAAAATCTTCTTCCGGTTTGCTTTTCCACCAGAAATTCAAGGGTTTCATTTGACAATCCATCTCCATGGTTGATGTATTCCAGGATTTTTCTTTTGGGCTTGCCCAGATGCTCTACAAGCAGCTCAATGACCTTCTGTTCCATCTTGTTGTCAAATTCAGGACCTTTTCTGTTCCCGCCATGACCTGATGCCTTCGGGATCTCATTGGCTCCGTTGATCAATTGAAAGCAGATCCTTATGTTTTGTATCATTTCAGCATGGGTGCAGATTCCTCCTATCGGCATGGATCTCATTGCCGCTTTGAAAACAACAACGGCAGGCGCATAGAAAGAATCCATATAAAAAACGTGGCACTTAATGGTGTCTTCGCCTTTTTTTTCTGCCTCCTGCACCAGGTTCCAGCCATCCACGCAATGGCTATGTCCGGAATCTTTACAGATGATAACGATTGGGCAGCTTGACCTTGTGGGGATTTTAAAGTCCCGAATCATCTCAAAGTGCTTTATCTTTTTGATGGGAAGATCAATGAAGGCTTCTTCTTTACAGGACAATTTTTCGGAAAGATCCGTGATCAAATCCCCCTGGGGGAGTTGACCCTTTTCAGGGTCTTTGGGTTCCGGCTTTTTTTGTACCGGAAACCTTGTCACATTGTCTTTTGTTTTTGGTTGGGTTGGGATGCCCAGAATCTCTTGGGTATCGTTGGTGCTTTCTCTTCTTGGGGTCATATCGTACCTCCATGTTTTAGAGGAGGTTTAGACACCCAGGTTTGGGGGAATGTTTCTCTACTGATTAATAAAATTTTTTCTTGACGTCATGCAATTTATATGAAATAAAGAGTCATAATGACGTGTTAAGTGCATAATAATAACAAACGTTAAGCTTGTCAAGAATTTATTTGAAAGGAAAAAGGATTATGGCAGAAATTATGACAAAAGAGGATTACATCAATGATCTTGAGTCATTGCTGCAAGTAATTAATTCAGATCCACTGGGTATGTCGCCTCATGAGCTTGTTGGGCTGGCATATTTATATTCCATGTTTATGGCGGATAAAAAATTTGATCTGAATTTAATTGATTTTTCAGAGCATTATCACAAATGCACAGAGGGCTTGATCCCCAAACCCACACCTGAAATTTTGGAAGAAAAGCAGCAGTTTTTTTCTGAAATCAAGGCACATGCTGAAAAAGTCATTCAAGTTATTGTTGAGGGCGTGGCAAAAGAAAAAGAATTTGAAATTCAATGCAGCGCACCGGTGGGCATCAAACTGAAAGTGATCAACGGTAAAATTAAATCATTTTATTTTCTTTCCAGCAAAGGACCGGAACAGGGTCTTGCGTTGCAGCATGAAAAAAATAAGATTGATGTGTTGCTTTTAAATGTCGTCAGTGCTTTAGGTTCCGGCCTCATGAGAATCAAAAAGTGCAAAAAAGACGGCTGCGATACTTTTTTCTGGCAGCCGACAAATCGCCAGAAGAATTATTGCTCTCAAAAATGCGCCGGCGCTGTCAGACAAAAAAAATATATGGCAGGCAAGCCGAGACAATAAGAAGGGGGAACTATATTAAAGGATAACAATTTTTATTAACAATTGTGGGTCACAAAAGTTGGCAAACTTACTTTAATTTCAACCAAATTTTTTATTTACCAATGCCGACTCAATAAATTACCAAGGTTTTAAAATTTCTTAAGCCTTATTTTTCGATGATGTTACTCGATCCACCCAACGACAGCCATTGTGCTGGCAGGGAGAATAGCATCTTGAAGAATGAGAACACCATTGACACAAAATCCAAAACTGGCATAATGACAGTCGAGGAGGCCGCTGAATATCTTCGTAAAAGTACATCCTGGGTGTACAAAAACTGGAAGATGCTTGGTGGCAGGAAGCTCGGAGGTTCTCTATTTTTCCCATCAAAGGAGGACCTTTATGAGTCAATATTTCAAAAGAGGAAAGGGGTGGCGGTACGACTTCACCCTGAACGGGATCAGGTACACGGACACCTGGTTCAAGACAAAAACAGAAGCGAAACAAGAAGAAGCACAAAAAAGAAAGGAGGCGTTAAATCCAGCACCACAAGTGCAAGCCCAGACAGACATGGACTTTTTGGAACTGGTCAATAGAAGACTGGACCATGTCAAGGAGTATAACAGTGTTCGTTATTATACAAACCACATTTATGCTGCAAAGCGCTGGTGCAGACTTTGGAACAAAATGATGTGCAATGAAATTACTGCGGATATGATCCAGGCGTTTATTTATAAACAAAAGAAATCAGTTTCAGCGGTTTCGGCCAATATGCAGCTAACCATGTTGAGGGCTATGTTTAATTTTGGCATAACCCATTCAAGGAGCTGGATATCAAACAACCCCACGATAGGGTTAGCGTTTTTTCCTGTTGAAAAAAAGGTTAAGTATGTTCCACCTATAGAGGATGTCCTAAAGGTTATAAACTCTGCTGAACCTGACTCACAGGATTATCTATGGGTAATTGCCTTCACAATGGGCAGGATGTCTGAAATAAATCATCTTGCCTGGGAAGATGTTCATTTAAAGGAACGATATCTGTTCCTTTATACCCGGAAAAAAAGAGGGGGGAGTCTTACTCCAAGGCGTATTGCAATTAATAACAAGCTTCATGGGATATTATCAAGGCGATATGCCGAACGAGAGAAGGACAAACCCTTTGTGTTCTGGCATAGGTACTGGAGCCGCAAATCGGGTGGCTTTACAGAGGGGCCGTATATTGATCGAAAACAGTTAATGAAAACTCTATGTAACCGTGCGGGTGTAAAATATTTCCGGTATCACCCTTTAAGACACTTTGGTGCTTCATTGCTTGATCATCAGAACGTGCCTATAGGAGATATCCAAAGAATCCTTGGCCATGAAAACAGAAAGACGACAGAAATCTATTTGCACTCCATCGGAAATAGTCAACAGGCTGCAATGGATATATTAGACGAGAAGTTTGAAAAAACAGAAAAGAAAGTTGCAAGTGCGGGAGTAAATTGAGGCATATTATTAACATTAACCCAGGTCAATTCGGTCATCAAAAAACGGTTGATACCGGCTTCAGATCACAAGGGAGTCTCACACAAATTATTAAAAGTCTCACACAGACTCTCACACGCAATAAAAAAACTCTTGAGGGAAAATCTCAAGAGCCTTGATATTACTGGAGCCAATGTACGGATTCGAACCGTAGACCTGCTCATTACGAGTGAGCTGCTCTGCCACCTGAGCTACATTGGCTTGTCGTGAAAATACTATGTTTCATGGAAATATTCAAGTGCCGGCCGGCAGGAAAATCAAAAAAAAGATTTAAGACGTCAGTCTTAAATCTTTTTTTGATTTTTGGTGATAAATACAGAAAGATTAAACACTGTCTATTATGCAAAGGTGGCCTTTTTTGCTTGACAACTCAGACGCTAGAAAATAAGTAGTAATATAAAATGTTTCATCAGATAGTTGAGCTAAAAGGATTATTTTAAATGGATATGAAAAGAGATTATTATGAGGATGTACAGCTTTTAACATCTCCGTCTGTTATTTTCTGGTTTTTAGTTTTAATCGGATCTCTCTATTTATTTCCCTTAGTTGTAGATAATTATTATATCTATGTGGCCAATTATATTGCCATTAATATCATTGTTGCTGCAGGCTTAAATCTTCTGGTGGGATATACAGGGCAGATTTCCCTTGGTCATGCCGGTTTTTTTGCCATTGGCGCCTATGGAACGATTATTCTGATGGTAAAGGCAGGATTTCCATTTCTCTTGGCCCTGCCATGTGCTGCTTTTATTGCAGGTTGTTTCGGGTTCCTGCTGGGCCTGCCTGCGCTTCGGCTTGACGGGCCCTATCTTGCCATAGCCACACTGGGATTTGGATTGACCATTACTCAGATTATCGGGAGGATTGAACTTTTTGGTGGCAGAGAAGGTATACATGCGCCGGACATCACCATTGGCCCCTGGATTCTGGATACGGATAAGGAGTTTTATTACCTGTTGATCACCCTGACAATTTTCCTGCTGCTTTTTATGCGGAATATGATCAAGACCAGGGTAGGCCGGGCATTTATTGCCATCCGGGATGCAGACATCGCAGCCCAGACCATGGGGGTGAATATCCTTTATTACAAAACGCTTGCCTTTGCAGTGAGTGCATTTTATGCCGGCATTGCAGGTGGTTTATATGCCTTTGTTTTAAAGTTTATTGAGCCGGAAATCTTTACTTTGATGATGTCCATCATGTTTCTGGCCATGGTGGTGGTGGGAGGTCTTGGTTCCATGATGGGTGCCATTGCCGGTGCTACGCTTCTTTGCTGGCTGGATTTGAAATTGAGGAATATTCTTGATATCCCCTATGTCGGGGAATGGCTGGAGCATCTTTCTAAAAGCTGGTTTTCCATTACCGGTGTATCCAATATTCAATATATTGTATTTGGTTCTATTTTGATTGGGATCATGCTGTTTGAACCCCTTGGGCTCTATGGAATATGGATTCGAACGAAAAAATATTGGCGAACCTGGCCTTTTTAATATGGAGACCTAAATGATTGATTTGATCCAGATGGTTGTCAACGGTATTGCAGTGGGAAGCTCCTACGCCTTAATGGGTCTTGCCATGGTCATCATTTATAAAACATCTGAAGTGCCCAACTTTGCCCAGGGTGAAATGGCCCTTATTTCATCTTTTTTTGCTATGATGCTCTTAACCTCTTTCAATATGTCAGTATATCTTGCTTTCTTTTGGACATTCGTATTCGCAGCTCTTTTGGGATGCTTTTTAGAATTTGCAATTCTTAGGCGGGCAAAGGAGCCCAATATCCTGGGGATGATCGTCATCACCATTGGTATTGAGATGGTTCTTCTAGGATTTGTGTCATGGAAATTCGGTGCAGACCAAAAATCCATGCCGTTTCCAATAAGCCCCTATGACAGCTTTATTATCGGGGATATTTTTATCAGCAAACTTGAAGTTTTGACATTGGTGGTAGCATTAATATTAATGGTTACACTCTTTTTGTTTTTCAAATATTCAAAATTGGGGCTTGCCATGAAAGCCACCCAGCAAAACAGTGTAGCCGCACAGATTGTCGGGGTGAGGACCAATCGGATTATGATGATGACCTGGGGGATTTCTTCTCTTGTGGGAGCTGTGGCAGGCCTGCTGCTTTGTCCGACCATCATGCAGCCTTTTATGATGTGGGATCCCATGCTCAAGGGATTTGCTGCAGCCGTCATGGGGGGAATGACATCTTTGCCCGGGGTCGTCGTTGCTGCTTATATGCTGGGTATTATTGAAAATCTGTTTGGCGGGTATATTTCTATCGAGTTTAAGACAGTGGTTGCCTTTGTCATTATTGTGCTTGTGTTGTGTGTTAAGCCAAGCGGTCTTTTTGCCAGACATTATGTAAAAAAGGTTTAATTTTGGTTTCACTCGGGTTTTAATCAGGGAATACGTGAACGTAATATAGAACCAATGATTGTTTAAAAAGGAGGGAATGATGAAAAAAAGATTAATGCTTGTTTTATTTGTTTCTTTGGCTTTTTTGTTGAGTTTTGTCCCAAATCTTTGCGCTGAAGAGGGTGTGACAGACACGGAAATCCATCTTGGGCAGTGGGGCCCACAGACTGGGCCTGCAGCAGCCTGGGGTAATGTTGCCAGGGGTACAGGCGACTATTTTAAATGGATCAATGACAATGGCGGTATTCATGGCAGAAAAATTGTTTACCACATGTTTGACGACGGATATAATCCCGCTAAAACAAAGGCAGGGGTAAAAGAACTTCAGGAAGGCACAGGGATGTTTGCCTGGGCCTGTGGCGTGGGAACATCTCCCGGCTTAGCTGTTAGAGATTATCTGGCTAAAAAAAAGATTCCATGGGTAGGGCCTGCTGCAGGCTCCATGCACTGGGTAGATCCTCCCCAAAACAATCTGTTTGCCGTATATCCGCTCTATGTGGGTGAGGCAAAAGCACTTATTAAATACGCCATTGAAACAATGGGAAAAAAGCGGATTGCCATTGCTTATTTGAATGATGAATATGGAAAGAACGGGCTGCGCGGGGCTCTTGAAGAACTAAAGGCTCACGGCATGAAAGCAGTTGCTCAGGTGTCCATGGAAAATAAAGATACGGATCTTAAACCCCATGTGATGAAGCTAAGACAATCCAAGGCAGACCTGGTATTAATGTGGACAGGAGTGGGACATTCTGCAAGAATTGTCGGAACAGCCAAGGCCATGAAGTTTGAACCCCAGTTCATGAGTACCAGTACCACCTCTGACTTTCCTTTGATGATGAGTATCACAAAAGGTCTTTGGGAAGGTGTGATTACCGCTACGCTGGGTGAGCTTCCTGATTCTGATAACCCTTTGCTTAATAAATATAAAAAAGAAGTGTTTGATAAATATGCAGCCAAGGAAGAAAGATGGGGCGTTTTTTATTATGCGGGCATCGTTTTTACGGAACCCATGATTGAAGGATTGAAAAGAACGGGACGTGATCTGACAAGGGAAAATTTTATTACGGCTATGGAAGGGATAAAAGGATTTAAAGGCATCGGCCCTGAAATCAGTTATAAACCGTTTAACAAGAATGACATGTATTCACGTCAGGGGGGATCTGAGACATTTTTGGTTCAGTGTCTTGCCGGTGGAAAAGCCAAAAAGCTGACGGATTGGATGAGTATAAAATAATATGGAATCCTCTTTTTTCCTGGTTGAACACCTGTCTATTTCCTTTGGCGGGATAAAAGCCCTCCAGGATATCAGCTTTACCATGAACAAGGGTGAGATCTTTTCTGTGATCGGTCCCAATGGTGCGGGAAAGACCACCCTTTTCAACTGCATATCCGGGCTGTATAAACCTGATCAGGGAAATATTCAGTTTAAAGGCAATTCCATTGAAAACAAAAAACCGGATACCATTGCCAGGATGGGAATTGCCAGAACATTCCAGAATATTGAGCTGTTTTCCCATATGAACACAATGGAAAATATCATGCTGGGCCGTCATATCCACATGAAAACAGGAATTTTCAAAGGAATGTTCCTGTGGGGGAAGCGATCTTTTGCCGGGAAAGAAGAAATTTTACATCGTGAAAAAGTGGAAGAAATTATCGAATTTCTGGAGCTTGAGAATGTGCGGGACAAGTTTGTGGGAGCTTTACCCTATGGGACCCAGAAGCTTATTGAACTTGGAAGAGCTCTTGCCCTGGAACCTGATCTGCTCCTGCTGGATGAGCCCTGTGCCGGCATGAATTCGGAAGAAAAGCAGGATATGATTTTCTGGATCAAGGATATTCAGGATGAGTTGGGGATTTCCATTTTGCTCATTGAGCATGATATGAAAATGGTCATGGATATTTCAACCAGGGTTATGGTTATTAATTTCGGAAAGCAGGTCACCCTTGGAATCCCCGAAGAGGTCCAGCAGAATAAAGAAGTCCTCAAAGCGTACATTGGGGAGGAAAACTAAATATGCCGGATCTGCTTGAAGTAAAAAATATCGAGACCTATTATGATCTGGTCTATGCTATCCGAGGTGCTTCTTTTGCCGTGGAAGAGGGAAGCATCACAACCATTCTGGGCAATAATGGAGCAGGAAAATCAACCATCTTAAAGACCATTATGGGCCAGATAGAAGACCAGCCAGACAAGGGCATCATTGAATTTGACGGTATTCCCATTCAAAAATGGGATACGGATAAAATTGTCCGTAAAGGTATTGCCTATGTGCCGGAAGGCCGGGAAGTTTTTAAGGAACTCACGGTTCATGAGCATTTATTGATGGGCGCTTATCTTCGGAAAGACTCGTCAGCGATAAAACAGGATATAAAACAGGTGTTTGATTATTTCCCTGTTTTAAAGAATAGAACCAATCAGTGGGCAGGCACACTCTCGGGTGGAGAGCAGCAAATGCTTGCTATAGGTAGAGCTTTGATGCTCAGACCCAGACTTTTGATCCTTGATGAACCGTCTTTAGGGCTTTCTCCCATCCTGGTGAAAGAAATTTTTTCCATTATCAAGGCTATAAATTTGAAAGGGACAACCATACTTCTGGTTGAGCAGAATGCCAACATGGCCCTTTCTATTTCTTCCACAGGCCTGATACTTGAAAATGGACGGTTTGTAATGAAAGGAAAAGCAAAAGATCTTTTGGAAGACAAGGATGTCAAAGAGTTTTATCTTGGCATAAAATCCGAAACATCAGCCAAAGGCTACCAGAGATGGAAAAGAAAGAAAGCATGGCGATGAAAAAAACAGAATCCATATTTGAGACAATTCCCCAGGTATTTAACCATACGGTTGTTCAAAACAGCGCAAAGGTTGCAATGCGAACAAAAGAGTTGGGCCTGTGGCATGATATTACCTGGCATGAATACCATGCCAAGGCCAAAAAAATTGGATGCGCTCTTTCGTCCATGGGGTTTGAAAAGGGTGATGCAGCCTGTATTATAGGCGATAACAGCATTGAATGGGTTATGGCTGATATGGGTATTCAATGCGTGGGCGGGATTTCTGTCGGAGTTTATGCCACCAATGCCTGGCAGCAGGTGGAGTATGTGATTAATCATTGTGATGCCAGGTTTTTATTTGTGGAAAATGAAGAACAACTGGACAAGTGGTTGATGTTCAGACAGAATGCACCGCTTTTAAAAAAGGTTATTGTATGGGACACAAAGGGACTTCTGGCATTTACAGATCCCATGGTGATGACCTTTGATCAACTGCTTGAAAAAGGCAGCAAAGCCACTGAAGCGCATCCATCTCTTTTTGAAGACAGGCAGGCCCAGGTCATGCCGGATGATCTTGCAGTGATCATATATACCTCGGGTACAACAGGGCCGCCCAAAGGTGCCATGCTCACCCATAAAAATGTGACATGGATGGCCATTGCCGTTGAAGGCAGTATCCAGGTTAATAAAGAAGATAATGTCTTGTCCTTTCTGCCCCTGTGTCATATTTTCGAACGGCTTTTCACGGTCTTTATCCATATAAAATTTGCCTATATTGTCAACTTTGTGGAAAAGCCTGATACGGTCATGCAAAATATGATGGAAGTGTCCCCAACCATTGGATATGCTGTCCCGAGGATTTGGGAAAAATACTATTCCAATATCATGATTAAAATGGCAGATGCCACGTGGATCAAGCGGATTGTTTTTAATACAGCCTTGAAAATAGGACAAAAACGGGCTGATCTTGTGATGAATTTCAAGTCCCTTGGAATGTTTCACAAAATCCTGTTTTTCATTGCCTGGTTTACGATTTTCAGAAAGCTGAAGGAAAGGCTTGGATTTGAAAACATCCGGGTTGCTATTTCAGGAGCCGCTCCCATCTCAAAAGAGGTGTTGCGATTTTTCCAGTCCATTGGAATGAACCTGATTGAAGGGTATGGTCAGACAGAAGGAACAGGGGTCACCACCCTTTCTCCAGAGGATAAGACCAAATTCGGGACAGTGGGGATAGCCCTTAAAGGAATAGATATTAAAATTGCTGAAGACGGTGAAATTCTTGTCAGGTCTCCAGGAGTGTTTAAAGGGTATTATAAGAGCGATAAAGCAACGGCTGAAACCATTATTGATGGCTGGCTGTATACAGGAGATGTGGGAGAGATTGATGGGGATGGGTTTTTAAAAATAACAGACCGCAAAAAAGATATTATCGTAACAGCAGGGGGTAAAAATATTACTCCCCAGTATATTGAGAATAAACTAAAAGCAAGTATTTACATTAATGATACAGTTGTGATCGGGGACAGGCGGAAATTCTTATCCTGCCTTATTATGATTGATGAGGACAATGTGGCAAAATTTGCCCAGGATAACAAGATTCAGTTTTCAACGTATAAAGATTTAACCTGTGACGAACAGGTGATTGCCCTCATTGATAAGGAAGTTAAAAGCGTTAATGAAACCCTTGCAAGGGTTGAAAATATTAGAAAATTCACCATTCTTCCCAAGCGGCTCTATGAAGAAGACGGTGAAGTGACACCTACCATGAAAATCAAGCGAAAATTTGTCAATGAGGCCTTTAAAGATCTGATTGAAGCCATGTATTAAGTTTTTCTTAAAAGCCTGACTTTTTTAAAATAGGTGGAATAACAGAGATTTTCAATTTCCAGCATTGTTTGGAATGCTTCTGAAAAATTATTTTTCCCAATCGTGAAAAGGCCATGACCATAAACAATGGCAGCATTTGCCTGTGTAAGTGCCGGGGGTAGGGTGCGGCAAAGACCCAAAGGGCCTGTACCGACTTCACCCGGCACAATGGGTGTGCCGTCCACAAATCGCTTTTTGGGACATTTGGTGTGGCATTGTTCTTTAAAATTACAGGCTGCTTTTTCAACAGGATCACAATCCATGGATAAAATCACCGCGAATTTGGGGTGGCCGTGGAGGATGGCCTTGCAACGGGTGCGGGAAATGGTTTCTAAATGGGCACAAAGTTCACTTGAAGCAGTAAGCCCTGCGCTAGTTGAACCGTCCATGGGAACGGGATCAATACATCCGGAAAGCTCATCCAGGGAACTTCCCGTCTGGCTGATGTAAAGAGTTCCATTCCAGAAATAGGAAACATTACCAAAATAAGAGTCTACAAGTCCATATTCAACAGTTTTTTTACCAGCCTCAATAATGGCAGAATAAACTATTTCTTCATTGGGAAAAGGAGAAGGGATAAATTTTGGCAATGCTTTTTGTATGGGCTCTAAAAATGGGATCATGGAGTCAAACAAATGGTGCTCATCCGCAGTGGCAAGTCCTTTTTGAAGCGCTTCCAGATAATCCGTGAAAAACTTGACAAAGCCTGCAAAACAGACCGAGCTTATGGTTACAAAGCCCTGTTCCGGACTGACCATGCCCTGGGCGATAATTGCCGGGCCTTTGAAAGTTTTATTGTTTTTTTCGGGTGCAATGATCACACTTTTTCTTTTTTTTAAAACTTGAATGATCTGGTCAGCGCAAAATTCGTTAATCACGGGAAGATCATGGAGAAAGGTTCTTGTTTCACAATCTTTTGGTTGAATCAATCCATTGGAATTAAGGGCGTTTTCTGCCAGAAAGCGTATCAGGCTGCTATATGGTTCTTTGGGCCTTAAAAAAACCAGGGAGTTTATATTCAGCCCTTTAAAAACATTTTCTAGAACACGGGTCTCATCTGCTTTGCGGTTCCAGACAAGGATATCATCCAGGCCGCCGATCAAGGGTTGTGACGGGCCGAAATTGTCCCCCAGCTTTGCTTGAACCAATTTGTCTGAATATTTATTTACAAGTTGTTCCATAAAAGTCCAAGTGCTCGTGCTTTTTCTTTTTGGGGAAGACCATTGTCGTTTAACCCCCGGACACCATAATATTTTTTCCTGGCATCCAGAAACTCATCCCTGTCAATGGGCGGGATATGGATATTATTGCCGCTTGATCCGGGTTCTGTAAAAAATCGATCCGGAAGGTCGTCATCTTTTGCACTAAACCCGTTCAATGCATTTATGATGCGTTCGTTATAATAGATGCATTCACCTTTTTGTAAGAGATCCTGGGCATTGGTTTCAATTCCTGTAACAGCTTCATAGACACTTGCGTATTCTTCCAGGCCGGCAGCAAAAAAAGTAAATTTACATGCGATAAGTGAATCCACAATGGCATTCAGGTCTTCAGCAATCTTTATGATCCTGGCCTTGCCGCTGAAACTGAAACGGTCCGTGGCCACGGGTTTTCTGAATATTTCATGGCTGATGGGATAGGCGCGCAAATGGCATCCACCCCTGGTGGACAGGGCATATCCCAATGCCATACCATAGGCCCCTCTGGGATCATAGGCCGGAAGCTCCATCCCTTTGACAGCCATGGCAGCCTGAGGGCTGCCCATTTTTTTTGCATATTGTTTTGCACCCAGGGCAAGGAGCTTTCCTTCACCTTTTCCAAACGCAATATCCTTTAAAAGGGATAAAACTGTGTCTGAAGTATAATCAAGCCCGGTTATTTCACGTCTGCAAGCCAGGGTAGAAGCAGCTGATATGGTATCCATGCCAAAATGATTGCATAGTTCATTGGCTTTTACGACAAGTGTGGTATCCATGCAACCGATTAAGGCTGTAAAATGGGACATGGTCTCAAACTCCGGCATGGCAATGGATGTTTTGTTTTTTGTCCCTATTTTTTTGCAGAGGATATGACAGCCCAGACACCCGTGCTTTTTGGGCCCATAGGTTTGGGTGTAAGCGGCTGCATTGAGTTTTGACGCAGGCTCAAAACGGGTATGCTGAAAATTATCCGTGGGCATCATCCTGCGATTGTCCATGAGATCATATACAGCCCCTGTACCAAGGCAGGTAAAGCCGAACTGGCCCATCAGTGCCGGGGAGGCAGCTGTAAGTCTTAAGATGTCTTCCCTTGCCTCTTTAAGCTTTTTAGGGTCTTTTACTCTACAATGGCCTGTGCCGTCTATCAGGAGATATTTGATTTTTTTCTGGGCAAGACAAAGTCCAAGCCCACTTCTGCCGGCAGCAAAATAGCGGTCCACAATTATACTGGCATATCGTACACCATTTTCAGCAGCAGGCCCAATGCATGCTAAAGATGCATTCCCCGGTCTGATCTGTTTGTGGACAGCCTCTGTATCAAGCCCCCATAATTCTTTGGCATCTTTAAATTCTACAAGATTATCCTTTATGGTAATGCCAACAGGTGTCTTGCTTTTGCCTTTGATGACAATCCCGTCCCAGCCAGCCCTTTTCAGCCGGGTGGCAAGCTTTCCGCCAACGGAGGAATCTCCCACAAGCCCTGTGAGTGGGGATTTTGAAAGGATGTGGGCTCGCCCTGATGTAGGGGAGATGCTTGCCGCAAGAGGACCTGCAAATATACAGATCACCGTGTCGGGGTGGTCCCAGGGCAGGGTTGCGCACTCCCTCAAATAACGCCCGCCAAATCCTTTACCACCGACATATTGATTTAAGATATCAAGATGGGGTTTTTCAATCTCAATATTTTTTTTTGTCAGATCTAAATGCAGTATATTGCCGGTCCATCCGTACATATTTATTCAAACCATCATTTGTTTTTAAAGGATTTTATCATGCAAATATAATAACGCTTTGTGTTATTAACGTAAAGCGTTATTGTATTGATGAATTGGTTTGGGCTGGTAAAAAATTAATCTATACAAATCAGCTTTTTTGGTTTACAAATAAATGAATCATTACCAGTAGACATACCATAGTAACGTGAACTTCAAACAGGAGAAAGAGGCCTCATGAATTTGCTTGCCATATTGTCGAATATCGGGTTGCCGGATGTACTTGATATTTTATTTATTTCTATGGTTTCCTATCAGTTTTATATATGGTTCTGGGGCACCAAAGCCTTTAAAGCTCTGATTGGTATTGTCCTTTTAAGCGGGATTTTTATCGTTGCCAAAGCCTGGGGTCTTTTTTTGACCACCTGGGTATTCCAGATTTTATGGCAGGTTTTTGTTATCCTTTTGATTATTCTGTTTCAAAAAGAAATCAGGCAGATGCTTGAGCGGTTTAATCCCTTGAAAACCTTTGGATTGAAACAGGGTTCTGCTACGGATACCTGGATACCTGAGTTTGCCTGCTGGGCCTTTGATGCAGCAAAAAAAAGAATCGGTGCGATCATTATTTTTGAAAAAACAGACCGGATGTTTGAACTAATCACCAAAGGGATTTTTATGGAATGCGATCCCCTGCCGGAAATATTGAATTCGATTTTTTCTAAAGAATCGCCTCTGCATGATGGCGCAATCCTAATTTCCCAAGGGAAAATCTTAAAAGTATCCTGCTATCTGCCCTTGTCTGCAAGGGAGGATCTTCCCCAGGAATGGGGAACAAGGCACAGAGCAGCTCTGGGATTGACTGAGCAATGCGATGCCTGGGTAATGATTATTTCTGAGGAAAGAGGGGAAATATCGTTTGCTGGTGATCAGACGTTTCAAAAGGTAGCAGACAAAAAAGAGTTGTGCACAATTCTTGAGGATGTGGTACTTGCTCAAAAAGATGTGGATACAAATATTAAAGGAAAAATCAAATCATGGTTTACCACCCGGTATAAAATAAAGGCGATAGTTGTTGCATTGGTGTTTATTCTATGGATGGTTCTTGCAGGGCAGCAGAATTTTGAAAAAAAAATCGATTTACCTCTTAATTTTAAAAATATCCCGGCAGAACTTATGGTATCCCAGCCAAAGGACTCTAAAATTTCCATTACCTTCCGAGGACTTAGAAAAGATGTCAGTCTGTTAAATGAAAATAATGTCCTTACTTCTATTGATTTGTTTTCGGCACGACTTGGCACGACTTTTTATAGTATTAATACAGGAAATTTAACCCTGCCCAATGACAGGATTGATGTTGTGAATATCAGCCCGACAAGGGTTGAGGTGACATTTGAAACTCGGCCAAAATTAATTCAAAGCGATAAATCCTCTGAGGGGAAAAAAACAAATCTATTGCCGGAATGAAAACCTGATAATTTTATCCACATACTCTCTTGTCAGTCGGTTGAAAAGCGCGGGGGGTCAGCAGCATTCTCCGCTGCCGCAGGAGGCGTTCTCTTTTCCCTTTATCCAGACCTGGATAATATAGGCAGCTCAGCCAACACCGGGACTCACGGATATAGCCTTTGAAGGGCAGTTGTTGACACATGCGCCACATTCCATGCAGGCATTGAAATCAACAATATGGGCTTTGTTATCTCTCATTTCAAAAACAGCCTGGGGGCAGACCTCTGTACACAAGCTGCAGCCGATACATTTTTCTTCATCAAGTACCAGACTTGATACATCATCTAAATATCTTAAATCTTTCATGGTGCATCCTTCCGAAATTAGGTTAAAATGCAGAATATATCCAAAGCCCGGATGAAATCACAAGGCAAACCAATTGCACGGGAATGTAGCGTTTCATTTCTTTTTCAACCCCTGAGGGCGAGGTAAACGGTGTTGCTCCTGTAAAATTCATGGCAAGATAAGAGCTTATAGTTACACTAAATAAAAACAGTGCGGCAAATCCTGATACACCTTTAATAGCAGTGGAAAACAGGGTCAAAAGGGGTATGGACAATACACTTCCGGCAATGATCCCTTTGAGAGCAAATTGTCTGGATGGGATAAAGGGGAGCAGCACGGGGGTAACAAATCCGCCTGAAACTATTCCTGCAATAAGGGCAAAAAAAGATATCCCGCCTCTTTCCAAGGCTCCGGAAAAAGAAAAAATACCCGGTCCAAAACCTGAAACGATGAACAGGACAAGTGCTGCGATCAGTGCTGGTTTTAACACAATTTGAATCTCCACAGGTGTCAGGATAAACCGTTCATATATGTTAAAGGTAACCTGTCTCATATTTTTATCCGCCTTTCTTTTATTCTTTAAAAAGGCAGGGATATCATTGGCACGTATCGGGCCATATACCACCCTGAATCCAGATAGTTTTTTAACATCCCCTGCTGACACACCCGTTGCTCCCAACTGAGGAACAATGACCCGTTTGTGATCCACTATCTTTTCAAGTTTACACGCTTTAATTTTATTCACAAGTTCCAGGGTTGAGAAGGTTCCCTTGCCTGCTGCGCACCATACATTGGCCCCTTTTGTATCAAGTACAAGAATCCATGCATTGATTTCAGCCAACTCTTTTCTCAAATGATCAAAGGTCAATTTAAAGTTTGCAGTAACAAGCACCTCACAATTTTTGTCTGGTTTTCCAATGCCATAAAGCCCGGGAGCCACAGTATATTTATGACGGCTGATGCCACATCGGACATGAAGTGTTGAAAAAAGGTCATCTTTTCCAAGCTTTGTTTTGATGATGGGAATAACCCCGGCATCGGTTTTCATAAACTTGTCCACATAGGAACACAGCTTGTAATCTGGTTTCTCGTAGTCTGGCATGGGGTTGGAAGGTTCAGTAGAACAGCTTAAATCGATTTCATCCATGGAGGACATGATATTTACGCCGGAGGTTGAGATTTTGTCCATTTGTTTCCCCATCCCTATAAGTTTTGGATATAGTGCTTAAATTGATTTAAAACGGTTTTATCCATGCAGAAGTAAGTTATCCTGTTTTCATTTTAATGATATTATTCCTGGCCATGGATTTCAGGTTCACACCAACCCTGAGGGCTTTCAGTCCCCGGACATCCGGCATATCCTCCAGATTCATAATTTCAAGATCGTCATCGAGTTTGCCAATGCTTATGAGAAAATCAATATGTTGCTGGATTGCCTCGCCTTCGGACGGGTTGGAATAGACCACGGCAATCCGACCGGGCTGGGTAAGTCTTTCCCCTGATCCTTTGATCAATGCCTTGTCCAGGCGGGATTTTATGATTTCATGGCGGACATCATAGGCACCATCTACATCAAAGCGTTTTTCATCAAACCTGAATCGAATTGAAAGCGGGGTGTGGTTGATCAGGATAAGGTGACAGGTATCCAGGGGGGTTTTTAATTCCGGCTTAATCTGTTCTGTGCGCAAGGCCAGGCCACAGGCAAGCATCAGCTGCCAGAGCGTCAAATCCTTGATATGAAATCTGGCAAGCGTCTGATTTTCCATCATGGAGGCGCCGATATACATCATATAATCTATCCCGTCTGTCTGGCGTTTTTCAAAATAATGGGGAAAGGTCTGCTGGATCAACTCGTCCTCCTGATCTATATAGCTGGAGAGGGCTTTGTTTAATTTGGATACACTATTTTCATAATCTTTTCTTTTATTATAAACCATGCCTGTAGATGGATCCAGGGCAGAGGTATAGATCTCGATCCGTTTTGAAACCTCAGACCCAAGTCCTGTGAGATCATTAAAAAAAGGTGCCACTTCATTATTCAGAAGTGAAAACACGGCATTTTCGTCACCAGAGGATATCCCGGATGAGATGCCTTGAATCAGGGTTTTAATCCGGTATTTAAATTCATGTAACAACGGCCAGGGCCTTTGTTTTGAACCTGCTTCCAGTACATCCATGGCCAGGGTCAACTGCTGGGTTAGATCCTGCTGGATCCCTTTGTTTCGGGCCAGAGAAGATCCCCTGATATCGGATTGCCCATAAAAAGGAACCACATCCTTAAAGACAATGGATTCCATTTCTGAGTTAAGGTTGCCATTATGGATTCGTTCCATATGGGCAATGGCAGCCTTTTCAAAACGCCATTCCACAGAGGGGTGAACAGCCGTGCATTTTTCCTTGATAATTGATTGGACCTGTTTTTGCAATTGGTCCTGCCCTCTTTTTAAGGCCAGCGAAAATAAAGGGGTGATCTTTTCCAGTAGAATGGTGTTGATGGTGCTCAGGGCATTTGGAGTCCGGGTAAACATTTCCATAAGCCCGATGATTTCTCCCTGAAAGTACAAAGGAGATAAAAGCATGGATCTGATACCGGCCCCCACTGCCACCTGTTCTGCAGGAACCAGGTCCGGTTTTTTGGCAAGGTCTGGCACATGCAATATAGATCCCTTTTCCACTGCCTGCATCCAGACCGATCCCTGAAGATCTTCAAGGTTAATGTGATGGGAATTGGCAAACAGACAGTTGATCTTGGAGTCACAGTCATTTTTAAGGATCATGACCTGATCTCCTTGAAGCGCTCCAATACCTATGGATAGGTCAGGCCGCCGGAAAATAGCCTGAAGTCGTGATTCCAAAAGTTTTATTCCATCTGAAGAAAAAATGGCCTGCTGCTCAATCAGATCCTTTTTAAAAGCTGAAATAACCTCAGACTCGGTGATATCCATGGCCCGCACAATGGTAAATCCCGTGAATTCAAATTTATTTAAATCAATGTACCTGCTTAAAACGTCAATGTCAGAAATATGATTGCTGATCATAGCTTTGTCATCTTCTGAAAGTTTTTTTGGTGAATCAAGTGACTTTATCTGGACAAATTGAAAATCAGGGGTGAAACTATAGTAACGGTCCAGACCGGTTTTTTCTTGCGGTATTTTTTTTATATTCATAGTATCGAACCGCTGGCAGTTAAAATCATAAATTCGTTCCAGCACTAAATAATATATATCCACCAGTTTTTTTGATTTCTCTGCTTCAACGATTTCCTTGAGGTCTTCTTTGATAAAATTGTTATTGCCGAGAAACAGTCGTTGGAATTCCGGGGTCACAAAAAAAGGCTCAGATATACAGGGAGTAAAGGCTCCCATGATGTCAGTGCGAAAAGATGCCGGCGGAAATATGGCACTCATCAAAGGGATCATGATATCATGATATTTAATTAAGACTTCAATATCCTTTATATGACCTCTTATTTCCGGGATTTGGCTAATTTTGTCTTTCAATTCCGAGAACATTGATGCCATGTGGGAATATTTTGGCACCAGGTTTTTTTCCCAAAAGGCCAGCAGCGGGTCAAGACTGACGGCAGACCTGATGGAATCTACCCTGGAAGATGGGGGTGCGATACTATTTTTCATTGAAAGGCCTCCTTTAATAACTGAGTTCAGAATAACCATTTGAAAAATAATGTCAACACTGCATACCAGGGTGCCCCATCAACTTTCGAGTTCGATGTTAGGCTAGGGTATAGGAGCAAGATAAAAAACTATCGGCTAAAGCTGGCCTTTTCTTAAGTTGTTATAGCCTTCCAGCTTTATGTGCTTAAGATCGCATTTTTCCTTGATTATTTTGGCTGCTGCAAGGTTTAATTCTTTTTGTTCGGCATCCACTTTTACATTAAATCCACAATTAAACGGGCCCAGTCGAATGGTGTCCTCAACTCCGTCATAGGTCTCATATATTTTTGTGTATGGATGGGCAAACAGCCATCGCAGCTGTAACGTTGTGACTGTATGCCCTGAAAGGCTGTCCATAAATCCTTCCAGATCCAAAAGGTCCTGGTCTGTAAGATTGTTCCAGCCAAGGATAACATTGGCATTGACCTTGAAGCCGGTTTGCATGCAAAATTCAAGGGTTTCAATAACCTCGCTCATTATGGTGCCCTTGTTTAAATATTTCCACATCCGGTCCGAGGGAAATTCAATGCCAAATCCCAATGTGCAGGTTGGAATTTTTTTGTCAAAGTTTTTAACCGCCTGCTTTAAGGCATTGGTTTCGGCCTTGGCTGCCCGCATGAAGAACCGGTATTCAATATCATCTCCCAGGGGCAGGTTTGGAAGAATGGCTTTAATGTGTTCCGGTGTAATGGAGCCCGTGTTGAGACGGACAATTTTGTGTCCTTTAAAGTCAAGATTATTAAATTCAAGGTCCAGGTTTTTGCGTTTTCTGAAATGCTCAGTGCAATGCTGGGCAATGGAGCAGAAAGGGCATTTTTTCCAATAGCATTGATTTTCAAGGGTATAGGAAAAATAAATTTTGCTGTTCTCAGGAATTGATTCTGGAATTTTAAGTTTCCACTTCCCTGAAAATTCTGGTACGTTGAAGAGGCTTTCAACACTTTGGCCAGTGAGTATCAGGTTGGACGGCAGTTCTTTTTCCACCTTGAAGTGGACGGAATTCCATTTATTGTGGCCGATGCTTCGTTCAGAAGCCACTGGCCCGCCAACAATGAAGCGTATATCAGGATTTTGGATTGACCAGGTATAGGCCTGATATAAGTGGTTGAAATAACTGGCACTGACATAGACTATTCCCTTTTGTATGGGAAGGGGAATATCCTGATAGGTTTCTTCCAAATACCACTTGTCATTGTCTTCCTCATGCGACATCCAGTAAAAGTCCCCTTTTTCTTTACACAGGTCCCAGGTATCTGAAAATCCATTGCAAAGGTCAAACCAGCCGCTTTTTGTTTTGTTATAAAATTGAATAAACAAGGTATCTTTCATGTTTATATATCCATGCTTTTGCTCTCTGTTTCAGATTGATAATTAATTTTTAAAATTAAACCCGGGTTGTGCCAGGATCAATTTTTTGGTGTAGGCATGTTGAGGGTCTTTAATAACCTTGTCTGCGATTCCGGTTTCAACAATAACCCCATTGTGGATTACCGCAATCCGATCACACATGTATCTGGCTGCAGCCAAATTGTGCGTGATAAAAAGAAAGGTCATTTTAAATTTTTTACGAATATCCAGCAATAATTGGAAAAGCTGGATGGCAATGGTGGCATCCAGCATTGAGGTGGGCTCATCTGCCACAATAAAATCTGGATCCAGGATAATGGCACGTGCCACGGCAACCCGCTGCCGTTGCCCACCGCTCAATTGATGAGGATATCGGTAAAAAAAATCTTCTCCTGGAGACAGGCCTACAATTTCCAGGGTCTCAAGTACTTTCTCGCGCCGGGTGAGGGCGTTGCCGATCTTGTTGACAACCAGTGGTTCTATAATGGTTTCAGCAATGGAAAGATGAGGATTCAGGGATTGATAAGGGTCTTGGAAAATCATCTGAACCTTTGACCTATAGTCTTTCAGCGACCTTCCTTTTAGGTTATTTGTTGGCATGCCATTAAGCTTTATGATTCCTTTGGTTGGCTCTTCAAGCTTTACCAAAAGCCTTCCTATTGTTGTTTTGCCGCTGCCGCTCTGGCCGACAAGACCAAAAATTTCTCCTTTTTGTATTGTCAAACTTATATTGTTCATGGCAATAACACAGGCATCGCCTTTTGAGAAAAAGGTTTGCTTTAAGCAGTATTCCTTTGTCACTCCATTCAATTCAATGATGGGCGTTTGTCTGTTTTGTTCCTCAGTCATTTTCGTCCTTATTTAATTCGTCTTCGAAACAAAGAGCCTGATGCGTTGCAGAAAGATTCACCCATCCAGGAGTCTGGGTTTTACACTTTTGAGATTTGCAATTACAATTGACTGAGAAACGGCATCCTCCTGTCATTGTAATCAAATCAGGAGCTTCACGTATCTCAGGAACCTTGATATCTTCATATGAGTCCAACGTCAGGTATGATCCCAATAGAGTTCTGGTATAAGGGTGTCGTGGAGATTTAAACACCTCTTCTCTAGTGCCTTTTTCCACTATTTGTCCGCCATACATCACACAGATATCCTTGCAGACATCTGCAACCACTGCAATATCATGGGAAATAAAAATAACACTGGTATTCAAGGCTTTTTGAATCTTTTTGATTTCTTTAAGGATCTGGTCCTGAACAATTACATCCAGGGCTGTTGTGGGCTCATCTGCTATGATTAATTTTGGAGTGCATGCAAGAGCCATGGCTATAATGGCTCTTTGCTTCATACCACCACTGTATTGATGGGGGAAATCCCTTAAACGATCTTCAGGAATTTCAACCAGGTTGAACATTTGTTTCACCTGATGATAAACATCTGTTTTGGACATCTGAGGATTATGGATCTCTATAATTTCTGCGATCTGTTCATCAACTCTGATGACCGGATTCATGGCATTCATGGCAGCCTGGAATATCATGGATATTTCTTTGCCCCTGAATGCTCTCCATTTCTCATCATTAAAACGTGCAAGGTTGCTGCCATTAAAAAATATGTCACCCTGTAGAATGGATGCATTTTCAGGCAAAAGGCCCATAAGTGTCATTCCAATTGTGGTTTTTCCACATCCGGATTCTCCAACAAATCCCAAAGATTGGCCCTGTTCTATTGAAAAGGAGATGTTATTGACAGCATTAACCATGCCTTTTTTGCTTTTATATCCGACACTTAAATTTTCAACCTTTAGTAATGCCATTTATTCTTCCTCTTCTTCCTTCCTGAGTCTTGGATCAAGAACTTCATCCATTGCACGGCCCAGCATGTAAAATGAGAGGGTCAGCAAAGAGATGCAAATACCAGGAGGTAAAAGCCAGTATGGCGCCTGGAACATATGGCCTGAGCTCCAAACCCATTGAAGCATCATGCCCCAGCTGACCTGTCCTGGATCGCCAAATCCCAAAAAAGAAAGAGCAGCTTCTACCAGTATGGCTGATGTAACCCTGAAGGTCATATATAGGAATGCCAATGGAAGAACATTGGGCATAATATGTTTAAAAATGATTCTGAAATTTGATGCACCCGCTACTCTTGAGGCTTCAATAAACGGCCGTGATTTTAAAGACAGGGTCTGGGAACGGATAATTCTTGATACCGAGGGCCATCTCATTATTGCAATAATAAAAATAATAACCCAGATACTCAACTCCCACAAGGAGGCCAGGATCAGAAGAATAACAAGAGAAGGCAGCACCATGAATATGTCGGCGATCCTCATGAGGATCGTGTCAACTATTCCGCCCGCATACCCTGATATCATACCAATGGCCGTGCCAAGAACAACACTGATGAAGGCACAGGAAAGACCGACGATAAAAGCAACTTTCGCACCTTCCAGCAGCTGCACAAAAAGATCTCTTCCAATAAAATCGGTTCCAAGCCAGTGCTGAAGACTGGGCCCGGTTGAATATGTTATGTTTGGATCTGCACCTGTCATGGGGTGATAGACAGGACCCAAAAGCGGAACAAAAAAACTTGCAATGGCCATGAGCATGAAAACCGATAAAATTATAAGGCCTGTTTTTCCCATGGGGTTTTTTATAAATATGGCCCAGGATTTTGTAAATCTCTCGATATAATGATTTTTATGCTCTGGTTTTTTTTCTATTTTTTTCATCAGTAGCTGATCCTCGGGTCCATATATGCATACAAGAGATCCACAATCAGGTTGGCGATAAGCACCACAGCCGTTATCAGTAAAAAGCATGCCTGGGCCAAAGGATAGTCATTGTTACTTACGGCAAAAATAAGCTCTCTGCCTATGCCTGGCCAGGTGAAAATCTGTTCTGTTAACGCGCCGCCATTTATTGAAAAAGCAAGACTGAGACCTACGCTGGTAATTACGGGCAGTGCTGCATTCCTGGCCGCGTGTTTATCTCGGATTACCTTGTCGGACAGGCCTTTTGCCCTTGCTGTAATAATATATTCTTCTTTTAATACACCCAGCATACTGGATCGCATGAGTAAAAGGTAGGAGCCAAGGTGAATAATAAAAAGTGTTAACAAAGGCAAAAACATATGGTGCAACACATCCAACATTTTTATAAAAATAGATGTATCCTTGATCCATAATTCCGGGGAAATAATTCCACCCAGAGGAAACCAGCCAAGCTTATAGGCAAAAGCCCATAAAACAAGCAGGGCAAACCATGGGATAAAAAGTGTATGGCAGAGAAGAGCGCCTATTGATAAAATATTATCAATTGCTGATCCTTTTTTCCAGGCTGTGATTTTGCCTAGAACAACTCCCACAAATGCGGCTAAAAGTGTGGATGTGGTAAAAAGAAGAATGGTGCATGGCATTCTGTCCAAAATGATATTGCTGACGGGTTCTCCATAATGAAAAGAATGGCCCAGATTGCCTGCAAAAAAATTTTTTATATAAATGATGTACTGCTTCCACGCGGGCTCATCAAGCCCCAGCTGTGCGATCAAATGCTTGATATCCTCGGGTGTCAGCGTGGGATCTACCATTTTTGAGATAGGATCCCCGGGAGCTGCCCTGAATAGAAAAAACAAAACAGTAAGAATAATAAAGAAAAGGATGATTATTTCGATGAATTTATTGAAAATAAATTTTTTGGTTCTCATTTATCTTTATCCATAGTTTTTAGAATATCAATTGTTTTTCTTTACCATGCATAACGACCAGATATTGCCGATGCCGTCTACTTTTTCCACCCATCCATTAAACCTGTCTTTGAAAACAGCCTCTAAAATATGCGGGTTGTATAATGGGATATATGGGATATCCTCCATGAGAATTGCCTGCATTTCCCAGATCAATTCTTTGCGTTGTTCTTCGTCACTAACACTTAGCTGCTTTTTGGCAATTCTATCAAAATTCGGATTTGTGTACCCGCTCATGTTCCAGCCCCTGGGCTTATCATTTTCAGAATAGAAAAATGTTCTAAGATAGTCAGGATCAAGATCAAGCTTGCCATACCCTAAAATAAAGGCATCAAAATCATGTTTTCCTTTTACCCTGTCCAAAAGTGAGTTAAAGGACATGGGTCTTGCAAAGGCAGGCATGCCTATTTTTCTGAGCCATTCCTGGATCATCATACCGGCAAAGGCCCTTTTGGGATCATAATCAGCAGGAGGTGTGAGGATTACAAAATTATCCATTGGTTTTCCATCAGGAAGGCGAATTCCTTGACCTTCAACAATGCCATTCTCAGATATCATAGGTTCTTTATCCCATGTATAGCCTGCTTTCTTAAGCATCTCATGGGCTGTTTTGAATCGGTCTTCATCTTTTACACCTACACCATATCGGCGGACATCGGGATTGTACCAGAAGGTATTTCCCGAGGGTATAATAGAGTGCATGGGTGAACCATAATTTTGGAGAATTCTTGTAAGGATGAATTCTTTATCAATAAGGGTGGCTATTGCCTGTCGTAAAATTTTATCATCAAAGGGTGGTTTCCTTAAGTTAAATCCCATGTAATACAAAGCGCTTTTTTCATTCAGAAAGACCTCAATACTGGGTTGTGTTTTCAGATCTTTTATGTACCCGGGCTGGATTTCCCACCAGAACATATCAATATCACCCTTTTTAAGGGCCAGTATTGCAACATCACTGGTCCCGTATATTTTAAAAAGAATGCTGTCCACATAAGGTCCGAGAATATAATTGCCAATTTTTTTTCCCGTACCAAAAAAGTAAGGGTTCTTTTTCATGTAAACATAAGCCCCTTTTTTGTATTCAGCCAGCATAAAAGGGCCGGTACCCAGCGGTTTTTCAATGATATGGTTCTGAAGGGTACGTAAAGGTTTTTCTGTTTTTTTGGCCTTGGCTGCAATTTGTTCCCATTCTTTTTTCGATACAATGGGAGTGGTTAATACCCGGGAAAGAAAAATTGCAGATGGCTCTTTTAAATAGAAAATAAGTGTGTGTTCGTCAATGGCATCAAGCTTTTTTATCACATTCCATTTGCTGGCATAACCGGGGATTTTAAAATCAAGGAGCAATTTTCTAGTAAAGACAACATCACCAGATGTAAAGTCTGTTCCATCTGACCATTTAGCAACCCTTAATTTTATTGTATAAGACAGATCTTCTTTATTAAAGACAGGGTCTTTTTGGGCAAGCCAGGGGATTATTTTTAATGTTTTGGGATCTCGAGTATACAAAGGCTGGTAAATCTGGGAGAGTATTTTGCGTGAGTTGCCATCACTTGCCAGCCATAAATTCAATGACTTGGGCTCTTCAGGCAGGCCTATTTTAAGCAGTGCCGCTTCCTCTTTTTTCTGACAGGATAAAACTATGCCTAAAATTAATATCATAAGCCCGGCAAATATGATGCGTTTTAAACTGCTTTTAAATAATCTATCCAGGCTCTTTTTGGCGCTCATTTTGCCGGGCCTTTAAATCTGTTGCTCAATAAAATCAATGACCTTGACTTCCAGTTTTACGTTATCCAATTGATTGATTCGTGGTATGCCCCCGGGGCTAACACAGTTAATCTCAACAAGTTTGTCACCGATAATATCAATACCGACAAAATACAAGCCGTCCTTTATTAACTGATCTTTCAAGGTTTCACATATTTCCCGTTCTTTGTGGGTGATTTCATGTTTAAATACCTTTGCACCGGCATGGACATTTGTCCTGAAGTCACCATAGAGCGATTTTCTGCCCATGGCCCCTAATATCTCCCCGTTTAAGAGCAAAATTCTGACATCCCCATCATATTTGACACCTTCTAAATATTCCTGAACCAAGGTAGGGTGGCGTTCCGGATAGGGTTTGCTTGAATCAATATAATAATTGATCAATGAATTCAGATTTTCCTGATCCCGGTTGCTCACCTTGATCACGCCGTGTCCTCCGTGTCCCTGAAGGGGTTTTATAACCATGTCTCCGCCAAAAGTATCAATGATTTTTCTGATTCTGTAGGGATCTCTGGAAATATGCGTTTCAGGAATAATATTCGGGAAGTTCAATGCGTAGACCTTACTATTACCCTTTATTTGTCCCATTGTATCGTTAACCATGAAAATTTTGTCGCTGACGGGACCTAAGAATTCCATGATCTGATAACTTATGGGGGGGTCTTTTCGTAAAAACAGGGCATCCAGATCTGTAATGGTTTCAAATATCAGGTCGTCCTTGTTCAGGCATTCAATCAATACCTGCCAGTAATCTTCAATGGCAAGGCCAGGTTTTACTGATATATTTCGCATCCTTGCAACAACTTCATTTCCACGGATATAGACATCGTGGGGTTCCAGAAAAAACACGGTATGTCCCCTCTGGTTGCATTCATACATCAGATAACTGGTGGTTTCCCATACTGGATTGATCTTTCTTAGATCATCCATTAAAAAGGCAATTTTCATGATCGCTTGTTTAAATCCTCCCAGTATTATATATTAAAAGCTTAAGGACGATAATGTATCATAACAAAACAATGAAAGCCATGAATAAAAAAACTGTCCTGATCGTCACCCCGCCACTGACAAGCCCTGCCATTCCATCTTTTACCGGCGCCTTTGCAGCCGGATATTTTTTGCGCGAAGCCATTAATGCAGTAATATACGATGCCAACCTTGAATTTTTTGTGGAGCATCTTTTTTCAACAGATTTTTTCAAGTCAGAATCATTTTATGATCCTGAAAAATATCTTTTAGCCAGAAACCAGATAGATGATTTATTATTGTTGTACTCTGCTGCTTTTTATTCCTCCAGGATCAGATGGAGTTTCCTGCCCGGCAGTGTTATTGATGAAAGTCAAAACCCATTTTTTATTTCGTTCTGTCATGAAAAACTCGACTTGTTGCTGAAACAAGTCCTTCCAAAGGTGGTCATCCTTGCTCTGGACTCTGAAACTCAGGTTTCCGGGGCAAATACAATTATTCATTATATAAAACGTATTTTCCCTGAAATACAGACAGTTGTGCTGCAGAACAAAAATCATGGAGGAAATAACACCCCTGCTGCAGATCACCGTTTTTCCCTGCAAAATCCGTCGCTTTTTTTAAAATGGATAAACACTACCTGGAAACGTAAAAATCAAGATACACATGTTGAACCGGATTTTTCCATGTTCCCCTTGAAAGAATACCTGACACCGGAATTGATACTGCCGCTTCAAACCGGTCTTTTTAAGGATATATTTTCTTTCTGGGATTTTGTGGCAAAGTTGAAAGAAAAATACGGAGCAAAAGGATTTCTTTTTGAGGATCAGCTTTCCTCTTTTGAAATTCTTCTGAAAAAAAAGGAACTTCCCGAACTTTTTTTTGGTGTCCATGCCGATATGGAAAACCTGGACAAGACGTATACAGGGAATGAAGACCAAAACCTTTTTTCCTCGGGAACGACTTTGATCCAATGGAAAAACCTTGAAAAAAAAGAACCATCAAAGATAAAAAGATTATGGGATCTTTCCAAACAAGGTATCTGGAATCATGTAAACTTAACAGACCATACCTGCAGCGCCATAAAAAATGATTGGCTCAGGTTTATATCATTAAATCCTAATATTGCCCATTCCTATGAAAATTCATTTGGCAACATGTCCGATGGCAAACCGGATCTCACTGACATGGATCCTTCTTTGCGAGCCTATTCAGGTGTAAAACAGCTGGCGGGTGAACCTTTCTGGAAATTTTTGTCAGATCCTGCGCATCTTTTACTTTATTTAAAGTATCATGGGAAAAAAAATCTTTTCTGCCTGAGAGCAGATCGGGCCAACGAAACCCTTATTTCATTGGGAAGCAGTATCACTTTTCACTTTAGAAAACCAGATGAACTGTTGCCGGGTTTTTTAGATGAGATCTGTGCAATGGTGGAAGCTGGTGGATCTGTGGATACAGAATATGTGCGGTATAACCTTGAAAGAGCCTATTTAATCGGATATGCAGAGGAAAACGGTATCATTGTCGGGAATTCCAGCCTGAAGCATCCAAGAGAGGAGTTTATCCAAAGACTGGATACCATTACAGGACTTGATTTCAATCATTTTGTTGAAAGAGGCTACACCTCTGTCAGACCTGAATACAGAGCCCTTGGTGTTGGTGCCAGGCTGTTGGAAGGGCTTACAAAAAGGGCGGGACAATATAAGATTTTTTCCATCATCAGTGAAGACAATACTGCCACCCATAAGATCGCTAAAAAAAATAAAACAAAAAAAATTGCCGTGTATTATAGTGAAAAAATTGGCAAAAAACTGGGTATATGGATGCCCGAGCATATGATTGAAAAAGACTGGGAAATTAAATTATGAATATTGGTGTTTTAACCGTCAATGATTTTTCTTTTCATCCTAACATGCGCCTTAAACAGGCGGCCGAAGGTTCAGGCAATGAGATCATTCTGATCAACCCCTATGATATCTTGTGTTCTTTGAAAGACAATGGATTTGAATTTTTTATTGAAAAGATATACAAAGAACTGGATGTCATCATGCCCCGGCAGGGATCTCCCATGGGGGATTATGGACTGGTCCTTTTGCGCCAGTTCATGCATTTTGGCATACCGCTTGTTAACAGCCTTAAAGGTGTCACAATTGCAAGAAACCAGTATATAACCCTTCAGACCCTTGCCTCATCAGGTCTGCCTGTCCCGTCAACACTCTTTATTACCAAGCCGGCATCTTTTTTGCCGGCGGTGAAACAATTGGGCGGATTCCCTGTGGTGGTCAAACAGGTTGATGGAATGGGAGGGGATGGGGTTATCAAGGTCAACAGTCAGATGGAAGTCCAGACTTTTTTAACCCAGAATCTTTTGGCCAAAAAAGGCCTTGTTGTCCAGCAGTTTATCGAGCCACAGGAACGTACCGATATAAGGGTGCTGGTGATAGGTGAAAAAATAGCCGGTGCCATGGCACTTGTGCCGTATGGTCATGATTTCAGAACCAATATCCACCAGAAGGGACATGCGGTACCCGTTGAATTGACTGAATCTTTATCTTTAATTGCCCTTAAAGCTGCAAAAGCATGTCATCTTGAAATTGCCGGCATTGATCTTATTGTTGAAAAAAATTGCCCTCCCTTGATAATCGAAGTTAATTATTCACCTGGGTTCAAAGGGCTTGAAGCGGCAACGGGTCAGGATATTGCCAAGCAGATATTGGATTATGTTACATCAACCTATAATGAAAAATAGATGGCTGTATTAGATTATGAAAATTTCCAAATTTAATCTGATTAAGGATGAAGAAAATGTAAAGGCCACTGCCCTTGTTGCCTTTGAGGATTGCGATCAGCCGGGAAAAGAGATCTTTATCAAGACTTCCAAGGCCTATGAAACATATTTTGATATAAATCCCCATTCATTTCTGGTGGGCTGTCTTTTGCCGGCTTTGCATTTTGGGGAAAAAAGAATTGTGATGGATTCAAAAATCTGTCCTTTCTTAAAGGAAGGCCTTGAAACAGCCATGCATATCCTTGCGGACTGGACAAAGGGACAATACCATCCTTTGAAAATAGAAGCGCCTGCAATGTCTGAAATCTTGCCGATCAAAACACCGGGGGCCGGCATGTTTATGTCAGGCGGCATGGATTCATTAGCTGCTTTGCGGTTAAACCGGCTCCACTATTCCAGCAACCATCCAGGCTATGTTAAGGACGGTTTTTTTCTTCATGGATTCGATATAGGGGGTGTGGTTGAACGGGGGATGAAATACCATGTTTTTGACAGAGCCATGGAAGCTATTTCAAAAATTACCAATGATGCTGAACTTTCTTTGATACCGGTTTATACCAATATCAGGCATCTTTGCGATGAACGGGAACTGTGGCTGAACAGCTTTTTTGGTTCCGTCCTGGCAGCCATTGCCCATTCTTTTTCCAAGAGAATGAATCTGGTTTTTATCGGGTCATCCTATGACATACCCAACCTTCACCCCTGCGGCTCCCATCCGCTTCTTGACCCGGAATACTCTTCTTTGGACCTTAGGATAAGGCACAGGGATTACCAGCTTTCCAGGATCGAAAAAATAAAGATCGTTTCTCAATGGGATGTTGCATTTCAGAATTTCAGGGTGTGTCTTGCCAATGTCCCTGACCGCTTGAATTGTGGCAAATGCGAAAAATGTGTTCGAACCATGACTGAATTGACAGCCCTTGGATTATTAGATAAAACCAGTGCTTTTGTTGAAGATGAGATTACACCAGAGCATATTTCTCAGTTTGATATCACCATCAGAGTCAGGCCGCCATTTTACAGACCCTTGATTCCTCTGCTCCGCCAACAGGGAAGGGATGACCTGGCACAGGCGATTGAAAAACAGGTTAAGCAGGGATAAAAGATTATCTGTCTTGAACCCTGCTGTGAAGATTGCGGATACGGCGGCTTAAAACCTTGCAGATTTTCAGAGCAATCCCTGGGTATTCCATTGCTGTTTCCTTGAATTCCTGCTGCTGGATGATTAAAAAACGGGATGGTTTTGTTGTCCGGATGGTTGCCGATCTCGGTTCATTTTCCAGTAGTGCCATCTCCCCGAAAGAGTCTCCTTCCCCAATAATAGCGATCACCATTTCATCCCCGCCCATAAGTTCCTTGATGACCTCTACCTCACCATCAATAACCAGAAATACAGTTTCACCCACATCGTTCTGCTTGATAACGGTTTGATCCCCGGGATAATTAAGTTCCTTTGTAACGGTTGCTATGGCTGCCAGTTCAGCAGGACTGAGACCGGAAAAGATTTCAATCTCCTTTAAAAGCAGTATTTTTTCACCAAGAGAAATTTCGGTTGCCCTTATCCTCTGGGGATCCTTCGACGGTTTGTTATTCTTCATCAGAATCATTTGCATTTCCTTTGAAATATTCTTATTGATTGAATTTCCCAATTTTTTGAGCACCCCGTTTTCCTCAATAAGAGAGGGCATGTTCTGGGTAAGACTAAGTCCCATAATAACATCCACCCAGTCTTCAGAGGATATCAGATTTGAAAAAACCTGTTTTCCTTCAGGATCGAATTTGGGGATTATTGCCACTTTTTTGCCTTCTGTCAGAGCCATTGCCGGGGTTGGACTTTCCAGAAGCGGCAGCATGGCATTAAAAAGCTGGCGGTCCATGATATCATTCAAAAGTTCAATGGCGTTTGCCCTCTGGCCGGTATCCGGCGAAAAAATTCCTCTCCATGCTGTTTTCATCCTGCCGGTTTGATCCCGGATCGCAAGAACGCGGATAATGTTTTCAAGGACAAGTTCTTTTTGAAAAATTAAATGTTCAATGGCAAGATCCCGCATTTTCCCCGAGGGTTGTTTTTCAAGATTCTGACTCATGGCAAGATATGCATAGCATTTATCCAGGTTCTTTTTGGCAAACATAAACACGTCTAATTCTTTAATATCAAGGGTTTCCAATAGCTCAAAAAGGCCTCGTCGAATTCTGGTGCCTGGAATGCCAAGGGATTCAACCATGATTTTGTTATTTTGGTATTCAGATTTTTTAATTTTTCTTATGGCAAATTCGTGAATCTCGTCTGAATTGTCCGCCAATAGTAATATGGCTTTTTTCAATGAAAAATCATCATTGATATTAAGCGCATCCAGGGCTGCCATCCTGACTGTTTCATGGTCATGGGAAAAATAGGAATAGATGACAGCGTTCAATTCCCTGGCCTTAAGCCGGGACAGGGCGATGATAATGTCCGGGATAATCTGATCAATATCTTGCCTGGACAATATTTTAAGAAGTGTATCTATGTACTCTTTTTCCCCGCTCAATCCTGCACTGACAATTCCGGACTGTAAATCGTTTATATCATTTGATTCGATCCATCTATCAATCATAGCGCCATATTGTTTTGGGTTTCCCTGATAGAGACATGCTGTTGTAAACCCCTTGACGACCGGATGCGGATTGTTGATGTAAGGTGTGACAGAGACATCAATTTTTTTTATGGATTTTGACCCCTGGAGGCAGAAAATTTTTAAAATAGCAATGGTGACTTCAGGTTTTTTAGGATCTAAAAATCGCACAAGACTTTCCATGGAGGTAGCAAGGCCCTGGGGAGAAATCATTTTGATCAGTGCTATCTTGGTTTGTTCATCCTGGTTTTCGAGAGTCTCAAGGATATTCTTATCCAGATCTTGATCAGAATAAATTTTTAATAAATTTGCATACCAGATGGCATCCTTTCCCCTGGCAGACAGGAATGCCTGTTTAAGCTGGGACAGAATTTTATCTCCCTTGAAAACCTGCCCCAGTTCCTCTTTTTCCATGCTTTTGATATCCAGAAGGTTGTTGGCAATTAAATCCATCAGTATTTTGGGATATTTTGCTTTAAGGATAAAGGGTGCGGCAATCCAGGCCAGCATAAAGGGTAAAGCCACCAGGGTCAGATATTTGGGATGAAAAAAATTTCCAGATATCAGAATCAGGCCTGATCCAACAAAAAGAGCTAACCTTACAACAGTACCTCGGAGAAAGGGGCGGATCATCCCCCGGTAGGATTTTGGGAAAAGTCCTATCAATATCGAATTTGCCGGCACATTGATGGTTGTTCGGATGATATTGGTGGAAAGCCTGGCATACATGGCTGAAAGAAAGTCAAAACGGAAAAGAAATGCCATAAAAGCAATCATATAATTAAAGGGATGAAACATCAAGGCAACGGGAAGGCCCCATTTTCCGTAAATTCTTCCCACAAACAAGAGAATGAACAGGCTTATCACGTTTAAGCCACCCCTGAAATATCCGAAAAATTGAATCATGCCGGCTTCACTGGCAAACTGGTCATTTACAGCATAACTGAACTGATAGTTCATGATGGGAATAACCACGTTGGGCATAAAGGTCAGAACCAGCACTATCTTTATGAGAACGGAATCCTTGATCAGAGGCAGGACTTTTTTAAATTCCTGGATCACGGAATCCTTTTTTCCCCCATTGGTTTTCTTTTTTTCTGAAAAAACCATGGAGGGATAACTGCGGCCCATGGCCTCAACTATGGTAGCACCTATAATAGTAGTACACAGATACAGATATAAAAGATTATCCATCTGGAATAATTTTGCAAAATATGGTGTTCCAAAGCTCCCCAGGATAAGACCGATCACACCTCCGGCCGTTAGCAGGGGGAAGAGTCTTTTGGATTGCCGTGTATTGAAAATATCATTACATATATTCCAGAACAGCATTGCCTGCAACAGTTCAAACTGGCTCTTGAGCATAAACAGCAGGGGATATAAAAGTTCAAAACCAAATGGAATAAGAATTCGAATCAGGGTAACACTGATACCGCAGAAAATAAAAACATAGGTGAGAAGCCTTGCCCCGGGCAGTTTTCCCATGAAGGCGGTTAAAAATCCCGTAACGATAAAAGTGGCGATGGCATTGATCATATTGACGATGGGCAGATATTCAACACCATAGCGCTTTAGAAAAGCCGTCTCGGCATAATTGTTCAGAATGATCCCTGAACTTCGGATAACAAACAAAAGGGCTGCTGTCCACAGGAGCAGACTGACTTCCTCTTCATACAGCTTTAAAAATCCCAGGAGTTTTGCCCGCATTAATCAGCCTCAAGGACCAGTCTGAAACCTGTTGTCTGAAATTTTGCACCGGGATGGGCATAGGCACGGTTGGCACTTCGGCAATAAAATCCATATTTGTACCAGCTTCCCCCCCGTTTGATTCTGGTGTCTGTCTTTATGGGGTCGTACCCTGTATCAATAATATGGCTTTTGTAATCCAGGTATGGATCAGCACACCATTCCCAGACATTTCCGTGCATATCATAAAAGCCCCAGGGATTGGGGGCAAAACTTTTAACGGGTGCGGCCTGGTTCGGGAGCAATTCCATGGATTTGAAGTGCTGTATGCAATCGGTTTGTTTTTGCTGGTTATTTCCATACATGGCCTTTGAACAGTCAATTGCATTCCCAAAGCTATAGGCAGTGGTTGTTTCTGCCCGGCAGGCATATTCCCATTCCATCTCTGTGGGAAGTCTGTAAACCCCTTTATTCAGATTATTCAGCTTTTTGATAAACTCCTGACAATCATAAAAGGAAACCAGAACTACCGGCATATTATCCGTTCCCTTTATGCGGTTAAATAATTTTTTCCCCATAACCGATTTCCATTGTTTAACCGTCACTTCAGTTGATTGAAGATAAAAGGGTTTAAGAATTGTCATCTCATGCAGAATTTCGTTTTTATCGCGATTCGGTTCACTTTCAGGGCTGCCCATCATAAATGATCCAGGAGTCACCCGGATGAATTCCATTCCCAGATGGTTGGTAATTTTTTTTTCCTGTGCGGAGGGCAAGGCAGGAAAGATCCATCCTATAAGAAAGGCTGCAAAATAAAAAATAAAAATTTTAAAACCTTTATTCAGGGCATGTATTTTTAAGAAATTTATGCTGATAATAAATCCCCTTTTTAAATAATTATGGAAATCAGTTTGCAACTAATGATTTTCTATCCAAGAACAATTTTTTTGTATTGTCAAGCGGAAAAAGGGAAAAACAGGGAAACAAGGCCTTCAGGGATTAATATAAACCCTGGATCATCCATTTTTTTACGATTTCTCTGTCCTTTGGATCCATTGAGGTGATTTGAAGCCGGCTAAAGCTTTCCCCCTCTTCTTTTTCAATAGGAATACTTTTGACATATATATCTTCAAAACAATGGGCGTCAAGACAGAAATCAAACCTGAGCCTGATGTCGGTAAAAACTTCCAGCCCGGAAGGAATGTGGGCATCTATTTTATGGTCATCCATCCTGATGGTTTCACCTGCCAGGGGAATAAGATCAATTTTTTTGTCTTTGATTTTCCAGCATTGAAAAGGAAGCTTTATGGGCAATACCATTTTTCCTGCTACAGGTGACTGCAGCAAAACATTATATCTGGATTCAATGGCAAAGACAGAATAGAAGACAAGGGGTTTTTTCATCCCCTTCATCATGGCAGTTTGAGCGGGATCTGCTTTTACATACTCTCTGACATGGTTATAGGTGGATTCTCCCACAAGGACCTGGCCACCAATACTATTGGATTCAATCCGGGCGGCAGTATTGACTGCAGCACCGACAATTCCATATTTCATTCTCAGTTCAGACCCGATATTTCCCACAATAACTGTCCCGGTATTGATTCCGATTCCCATTTCGAGGGAAGGGTAGCCTTCTGCAATGATCTCATTGTTTAGAGGGATCAGACTGTTCTGCATCTCAAGCGCGCATGTGACAGCTCGTTCCGGGTCATTGTCGTGACTTTCAGGGGCACCAAAAATCGCAAGAATGGAATCGCCAATAATTTCATCTATGATGCCGTCATACTTATGGATAATAACAGACATTTTTTCCAGGAAACGATTCAATAATTGTACCATTTCCTCGGGATCTTTTGTCTCGGAAAGACTTGTAAAACCTCTCAGGTCAGCCATCAATACTGTTATAGTCTTCCTTGTGCCACCTATCTGCCGGCCTTTTGGGGACTCTAAAATTTCATCCACCACCTTGTTGGAAAGGTACCGGCCAAAGGTTTCCCGGATAAAATTGACCAGCCGCAAACGCTCATCAGAAACGCTAAGAATGGTTTCCAGCATTTTTTTCCTGGACGTTACAATGGTTTTGATCTCATCAGGAGCATCATCTGAAAATTCGATCTGATCAGCCTGGGTGATGTCTTGCTGAATACTTTTGTTGGCTGTGGCAATTTTTTCAAGCGGGGTTATGATTTGATGATTTAAAAATTTTTTCAATGTTATCGTCATAAATGCGATGATAATCCCCACCATGATAATTATTCTGACGCCATACCAGAACAGGTCCATGGGGCCAACATCTTCAGTCGCCCATTTATAGAAAAGGGAAAAAACAAGGAGAGCTGCTTCAATGAATAATATCCTCCAGAAGACACCCATAAGGAGGATTCTTCTTACTCCGTTTTTTTTAACCATTTGGAAGTCCTATTTAGTGATTGACTGAAAAATCGGCGGTTTTCGGTCAAGTACTTTTTAGATTCACTATGCGCTTGATGCCTTATACCCGGCCTCAGTTACTTCTTTAATTGCCTTCTCAATGAGGTCTGAGGTATCTGCATCAAAAAAGGCCTTCTTTTCATCAAGACTCACAGATACATTGGAAACGCCGTCTATATCTTCAAGAGTTTTTTTAACCATTCCCGAGCAGTGGCCGCAGCTCATCCCCTCGACATTCAGGATTATTTTTTGTAAAGCCATATTAAACATTCCTTTAAAAAAGTTAAAATTAATATCAATTAAACTATACCATATAAGTATACAATAATGATTGAAAAATATTCGTCAACAAGCCGGGAATACTTTTCACCTCTTCCTTAAATATTAATTCAAGATACCTTTTCATGTGTCAGCCTATTGGTGGTCAAAAGAAACAAAGATAGACAGGATGGCCGTACAAACTGCATAATCAAAAGCAAATACAAATTTTTCATTGGCGACACAATATTATTTTTGTTTACATGCGTTGCCGCTGTAGATATCATATTCCGATATATAAATCTTATTTTTTTTATGATATGATATGGACTTCAAAAACAAAATTTTAAAGGATGTATGACTTGAAAGAATTAAAAGGATCACAGAAAAAATATTTAAGAGGGCTTGCTCACAATTTAAACCCGGCGGCGTTTATCGGTCATAAAGGGATTACTGAAACATTGCTGAAAGAAATTGATAAGGCTCTTGAAGCCACTGAGCTGATCAAAGTAAAATTTAATGATTATAAAGAAAAGGATTTGAAAAATTCTTTGACCGAAGAAATTGCGAAAGCTACGGGGTCTCATATCGCCGGTATGGTCGGGCATGTGGCCATTTTATATCGTCAAAATAGTGATAAGGAAAAACAACACATCACATTGCCTTAAGGGGAAAGATATGGAGTTGAATTTAAAAGGAAAAATCGCATTGGTCACGGGCTCGGGTAAAAAATCCGGAATTGGGTATGCGATTTCAAAAAAACTTGCTTCTGAAGGCTGTCATATCATCATTGCAGACTATGGGAGCGAAAAAGGCCAGGATGCTGATGTGAAAACCGGTTCCATGAATGAAATGATGGTGATCAAAGAGGAACTGCATAAGGAGTATGGGGTAGAGACTCTTGCCGTCAATGTAGATGTGACCCATACACAAACCATCCAGAATATGATATCGGTGATCCAGGAAAAATTTGATCGTGTGGATATTTTATGCAATAACGCCGGCGCTAGCTTTGGCGTGCCCAATGGTATCCATACCTATGATGAAACAGCCTGGATGAAAACCATTGATGTCAATCTCCATGGTGTTTTCAGGATATCCAAGGCCATTGTCCCTATGATGCAGACAAAGGGAGGGAGCATTATTAATATTGCATCCCGGGCAGGTAAGGTCCCGGCACTTTTTAACGGGGCCTATGCAGTGTCCAAGGCAGGGGTGATCATGCTGACCAAGGTGATGGCCAAAGAACTTGCAGGGCTGAATATCCGGGTGAATGCCATCTGTCCGGGTCAGATTATGACAGACCTAAAAAAATGGGGGTTTGAACTGGAAGCACAGTTTTTTAATACCACGGTTGAGGAACGGCAACAAAAGATGTGTGAAACCATTCCCATGGGACGGATCGGGTCACCACAGGAGGTTGCCGACATGGCTTTGTTCCTGGCATCAGAGGTATCCTCTTATGTCACGGGCCAGGCATTGAACATTTGCGGTGGGCAATTGATGGAGTTGTAAAGGAGGGTATCAATCGATACTCTTATAGACAGCCAGGATAATAATTTCTTTTACTATTTTTCAAAGAAGGGGAATTCAATAAATGGCAGAAACAATAACAGGAGCAGAACTTGTAGCCCAGGCATTAATTCAAAGAAAAGTAGAGTATATCTTTTCATTGAGCGGTGGGCATATCACACCGATTTATCAGCATCTTGAAGGATCTGATGTAAAAATATTCGACACCCGTCATGAACAGTCTGCCGCATTTATGGCAGAAGCTTGGGGGAAACTGACCCGGAAAGCAGGGGTTGCCATGGTAACAGCAGGCCCGGGATTTATCAATGCCTTGACCGGTGTGGCCAGCGCTCATTTTTCAAACACCCCCCTTGTGTTGATTGCCGGCTGTGTGGGACTTGACAATAAGGAAAAACTGGATCTTCATGATATACCCCAGGAGGCCATGATCAAACCCCTGGTAAAAAAGACACTGGTCTGCCAGAAAGCAGAACGGGTCAATGAATATATCGATATGGCCTTCAGGATTGCCCAGAGTGGCAGGCCCGGGCCTGTATATCTTGAATTTCCAGTTGATGTATTAACCACGCCGGTTCAAAAGGATGCAGTTAGATATACCAGTACAGGTGTGATATCAAACCCGGCAGACCCTGCAAAAGCCGCAGAATTGATTCAGATGATCCAAAAGGCCAGTAATCCGGTTGTGATAGCCGGAAGCGGTGTATGGCAGTCCCATGCTGAGGCAGAGCTGAAAGAATTTATCGAAAAAACAGGTATGCCCATATTTACCTCCCTGTCCGGTAGGGGTGTGATATCAGATGATCATCCCTTATGTTTTGAAGGGGCGGTTGCCATTCGCCCGGGGTGCGGGTTTACCGCATATTTTGAGACAGACCTTATTATTATCCTTGGCTCTCGAATAGGTCTCTATTATCTGTTTGGCGATATATTTAACCCGGCGGCAAAAATTGTCCAGGTGGATATTGAGGCGGAAGAGATCGGCAGGAACAGAAGCGTTGATCTGCCTGTCGTCAGTGATGTAAGAGGATTCCTTGACGTTTGCAATCAGCTTATTGATAATAAACTTGAGGACCACTTAAAATCAAAAATTGCCCCCTGGATTGAAAAACTTACCCAGGCCCACAAGGAAAGCAAAGATCTTTCACAAAAGGACTGGCAGTCTGAAAATATACCCATTCATCAGTTACGTCTTGCAAAAGAAATAAATGAATTTATGAACCAGAAGACGGATATTGTCGTGGCAGATGGCGGAGATACCACCACATGGATGGGAATGACCCGAACCATGACCTGTCCGGGAAGATATCTGGATTATGGTGTTTTTGGTTCTCTGGCTGTGGGGCTGCCCTATGCAAATGCGGCCAAGCTCCTGAATCCTGACAGCCGGGTCTGTCTGATCACAGGAGACGGGTCTGTGGGATTTAATTTTATGGAGTTTGAAACGGCCATACGAAAGAATCTACCCATTGTGGTGGTCATCTGTAATGATCTTGGCTGGGGAATGATCCGCCACAGCCAGGAGCTTCGAATCGGCCACGCTATTGAAAACGGCACCTTTATCGGGAGAGTGGATTATCATAAAATGGTGGAAGCCATAGGTGGCAAAGGCTTTTATGTTGAAGATCCCAAAGATATCAAACCAGCTCTGGAAGCGGCATTTGCTTCAAAAAAGGTCTGCTGTATCAATGTGATGACCGATCCTACAGCTGTCAGCCCTGCCAGCATGATGCTGGCAAATATCGGTGCCTATAAAGCATAAACTCAACATTAGGGTAAATTTTAAATAAAGGGGACGATGATGGATCCTATAATGATTGATCAGGTTCGGCTGAATTTTAATCCCACAGGCATTGCAATTATCAATAGCGCCATCGGGTTGATGATGTTGGGGGTTGCCCTGGAACTTAAAATAGACGATTTTAAACGGATTGTCTCAAGCCCTAAAGCACCGGCAATAGGTCTTGTAGCCCAATTTGTCCTGCTGCCGGCCTTTACGTTTTTGCTGGTGCTGTTGATTAAGCCCCATCCCTCCATTGCCCTTGGGATGATGCTGGTGGCAGCCTGCCCAGGGGGAAATCTATCCAATATTATTACCTATCTGGCCAATGGTAATTCTGCCGTATCCATAAGCATGACAGCCGTATCAACCATTGCAGCCATTATCATGACCCCCTTTAATATTTCTTTCTGGGGCAGCTTAAACCCTGAGACTGCCAGTATTTTAAAACAGGTCAGCCTGAACCCTGTGGATGTGTTTATCACGGTCTTTTTGATTCTTGGTATACCCCTTATTGTTGGTATGTCCATTGGCCATTATCTGCCAAACATTGCTAAAAAGGTGAAAAAGCCCTTTAAAATATTTTCTCTGGTCTTTTTCATTATCATTGTCTGTGGCGCTTTGGCAGCAAACTGGCAGTATTTTTTAAAGTATGTGGGGATTGTTATGCTGGCGGTTCTGATACACAATGCCCTTGCATTAAATATTGGCTATTGGTCAGGCAGGTTATTTAAACTTGATGAAAAAGATTGTCGGGCCGTTTGTATTGAAGTGGGAATTCAGAATTCAGCGCTGGGACTTGTGCTGGTATTTGGGTTTTTTGGCGGGCTTGGGGGTATGGCCATTCTTGTGGCCTGGTGGGGTATCTGGCATATCATTGCAGGGCTTGTGACGGCTGTTATTTTTAACCTGAAAAAACTTCCGAAAAATGAATTGAATCCCGTATCCTGAAAAATGAATCAATATTGTTTTAAAGATAAAGTAGCCCTTGTCACAGGCGGAGCATCTGGTATCGGACTTGCCACCTGTTGGGAACTGGCCCGGCAGGGGGCCAGGATTGCCATGCTTGATATGGACGAGAAAAATCTTGAGACCCAGCAGCAGATTTTTTTAGATCAAGGATATAAGATCCTTGCCATTGCCTGCAATGTTACAGAAGAAGCAGCCTGTCAGTCTGCCATCAATCAGGTCTTAAAAATCTTTGGGCAGATTGATATTTTGTTCAATAATGCCGGCATTACCCAGAGAGGACTGTTTGAAAAGACAGACACTATAGTCTTTAAAAAGGTGATGGATGTAAATTTTTTTGGGTCTTTGTATTGTACCAAAGCCGCTCTTCCAAACCTTATCCAGACAAAAGGGATCATCATTGTAAATGAGTCCATTGCCGGGGTGGCACCCTTATTGGCGAGAACCGGATATAGTGCCAGCAAACATGCCCTGCACGGCCTGTTTACATCTCTGCGATGCGAATTACGGCACAAGGGTGTTCACGTGATGATTGTCTGCCCGGGGTTTATCAGGACCAACCTTCAGACAAGGGCCCTTGGCGGCAACGGTAAAATTGCCACCCATGCCCAGACCAGGGTTGGCAAAGAAGACACCCCGGAAAATGTTGCAAAACAGATTGTAAAAGGGATCTTAAATAAAAAATCCATTCTTGTTCTCACCTTCATGGGGAAACTGGGCTATCTTGTATCCCGATTATCCCCTTTATTGTACGAATACATCATGACCCGCCAGTTTAAAAAAGAATTATAAAAAGTTGAGACCAACGCAGTAATCGAGAAAATTGGCGGTTTCCAATCGGGGAGCAACTATTTTCAGGCATTGGGGGCAGGACCCTTATTTGTGCTGTTTAATTGTCCATAAATTTGATATATTATTTTTTGGTTGGTGTAAAATTTAACATTTAAATAGTGTTTGGCCCCAACGCAGTAATCGGGAAGATTGGCAGTTTCCGGTCGGGCACTAAATAAGGATACAGCTTAATTAATGAAGGTTGGAATTATAGGCCTGCCTCAGACAGGCAAAAAGACATTATTTCAGATTTTATCAGGGAATGAGATCAAAGAACCATCCAAAGCATTTAAACCTGTGCCTGGCAGCGCAGATATCCTTGATTCAAGATTCAATAAACTGGTTGAAATGTATGAACCCAAAAAAAATGTCAGGGCAAGAATTGACCTTGTTTTGCTTCCCAAAATAGAGGCTGAAACCATTTCCAAAGGAGAAATTTTCAGGGATATCGCAGATATGGATGCGATCTGTCATGTGGTTCGTGCCTTTGAAGATGATGCTATTTACCATGCCCAGGGATCTGTTGATGCCAAAAGAGATTTTGAAATGGTTAACTCAGAGCTGATCCTGCATGATCAGATATTTGTTGAAAAACGGATCGAACGTCTTGAGGCCATGGTTAAAAAGATAAAGGATGAAGATCAGCAAAAAGAACTTGTCCTGATGAATAAGCTCAAAGACATCCTTGAAGCGGAAAAACCGTTAAGATTGATTGAATTGACGGATGATGAGGAAAAAATGATCAGAAGCTATCCCTTTATTACAAGGAAAAAAATGGTCATTGCCGTTAATGTATCTGAAGAGGATCTTGAGAATGAAGCGCTTCTCTCATCTTTCAAGCAAAGCTGTGAAATCCTGGAGATAGAAGTCATGCTGGTGTCTGCAAAGGTTGAGGCAGAAATTGCCCTGCTGGATACCCAGGAAGAAAAAGATGAATTTTTAGAAGGCCTTGGCATAAGGCAGACAGCCCTTGAAAGCCTGACCAGGCTTTGTTTGAAATCTTTGAACCTGATTTCTTTTTTTACTGTTGGAAAGGATGAAGTCCGGCAATGGCTGGTTCGAAAGGGTGCAAAAGCACCCAAAGCTGCCGGTGTGATTCATTCTGATCTTGAGCGGGGCTTTATCCGGGCAGAAGTATTTAAATATGATGACCTCATGGGATCAGGCAGTGAGGCTGAGCTTAAGAAAGCCGGCAGGATTTATGTGGAAGGCAAGGACTATCTTGTTGAGGACGGGGATATTTTAAATATCCGGTTTTCTGTCTGATCTTTAAATTATATTACTCAACTTTAGGGCATAGATCCTTGTAGGTCCCACTAAAATTAGCCAACTCCAAAAGTTGAGTTATATTATTCTACCAGGAGCCAAAAGGCCTTATTACAGATTTTATACCCAATTCCTCCTTTAAAGAAAGTCTGGATTTTTGAGCAGCTGTTTTATCTGGATAATCGCCTGTTCTTACCAGATACCAGATCCTTTCTTTGGTATCCTGCAGGACCAGTATCCTTGAATCAAGCCCATTATTGATCAGCCTGGTCTTCATCGTAATGGCATTTTCCTGGTTGAGAAAAGCGCCTGTCTGAAGCGCATAACCTTCATTTAATTGGCTTTTAACCTCAGCTTTAACCTCAAGTTTAACCTCAGGCTCATCCTGAGTCAATTCAAGACTTTCTTTTTCTTTAACTTTTTGTTTTAGTTGAACCAGTTTATCTGTTGCATAGGAGTTAAGTGGGTCTTGTTTGATGGCCGCTTCATAGGTTTCAATTGCTTTAATATCTTCTCCTTCCTGGGCAAGCAGATCTGCCTTATAACACATTGCCCAGTAAAAAGCGGGCTTGAGTTTGAGTGCTTGCGAAAGATCATCAAGGGCCTCCTTGTTTCTGCCTATCTCGGCAAGACACAAGGCCCGATTAAAATATGCCACATGGTTTTCAGGGAACATCTTGATTTCAATATCATAGTTTTCAATGGCTTTTTCATACTCTTTTTTGTAAAACCAGGCCACCCCCAGGTTGCTGTGAAGCCATCTCAGCTCCGGAAATAATTCTTTTGCTTTTTCAAAATCCTGAATGGCAAGTTCAAATTTTTCCTGTTTCATGCGGGATACGCCCCGGTTTTTGTAGGCATCTGCATTGTCGGGAGCAAGCTCGATCAGTTTTGAAAATGTATCAACGGCCTGCTGATAATGTCCTTGTTTGAAATAGAGGACTCCATTATCGGAGAGTTCTTTTTCAGTTCCTGCAAAAATTATTGAATTAAAAGATAAGGACAATAAAATGACTAATATAATTTTTTTCAAAAGTCGGCTTCTTTTTTATTTTGTTTTAATTTGATCCAGGCTTCAAGCCTGAGTTTTACAGTTTTCTCGTATCCCCGGTCTGTTGGATAATAAAACCGTTGATCTTCAAGATCCTTTGGCAGATAGGACTGGGGGGAAAAAGCATCTTTATAATCATGGGCATATTTGTATCCTTTACCATAACCCAAATCTTTCATCAGCTTTGTCGGAGCATTCCTGATGTGTAACGGAACCTGGGAGTAACCGGTTTTTTGAATCGTTTTTTTGACCTGTTTATGAGCCGCATAAACTGAATTACTCTTAGGAGCGGTTGCAAGGTAGATGGCAGCCTGAAACAAAGCATCATCCCCTTCCGGGTGACCTAAAATTCGAAAGGATTCACTGGCATTCAGCGCCATGGTCAGAGCTCCCGGATCAGCCATTCCAATATCTTCTGTAGCAAATCGGATCATTCTCCTGAGCATGTAATAGGGGTCATCGCCTGACATAAGCATCCGCTCAAGCCAATACATTGCTGCGTCTGGATCACTACCCCGCATGCTCTTAATAAATGCGGAAATAAGGTTAAAATGTTCTTCTCCTGCCTTATCATATAAAAGCGATTTTTTTTCTATGGCTATCTCAACATCCTGGATATTAATCTGTTTTTTTTGTGCAAAATGCAGCACTGCCGTCTCAAGATTGGTCAAAGCAATCCTGGCATCGCCATCAGACACCCTTGCAATATGGTCAAGCGCATCATGAGACAGCCTTTCTTTCTCAAGTCCCAGACCGTTCTCAGGATCGATCAATGCCCGTTTTAAAATGGTTAAAATATTTTTCTTTTCAAGGCTTTTCAAAGTAAAGACTCTGCATCTGGATACCAGGGCAGGAATGACTTCAAAGGAAGGATTTTGGGTTGTGGCCCCCACAAGGACAATCAGTCCTTTTTCCACATGAAGGAGGAAAGCGTCCTGCTGGGCCTTGTTAAACCTGTGGATTTCATCCACAAAAAGAATGGTTTGCTTTTTATACAAGGCCCAATTTTTTTTGGCCTGTTCGATAATCTGGCGGATTTCCTTAACCCCGGACAGGACAGCAGATATTTCTACAAATTCAGATTTTGTTTCTTTGGCAATAATGCCTGCCAAAGTTGTCTTCCCACATCCGGGCGGTCCCCAGAGAAGCATGGAAAACACCCTGTCATCTTCAATGGCTTTTTGTAGAAGGCTTCCTTTACCCGTTAGATGCTCCTGGCCCACAAGTTCATCAAGGGTTCTGGGACGTATTCTGTCAGCCAAAGGACGGGCCAGGGATTTATCTTGGAAACTATGAGATTCAAAAAGATCCATTCTCGTTAAGAGCTGTCCTTATCTCTTTGTCTTTTTCTTTTGCTCTGTTCTGTTCTCTCTTTTTGTCTTTGGGTATTATGTTTTTTCTTTTTCTGAAAAATTCTTTCATCTTCTTTTGAATTACCGGTAAATTTTATCCTGCCTGTTTTTTCCCTGAAAAAGAGATTGATAGGTGTTTTTTCCAATGGAATCATCTGTCTTAACTGATTGAGCAAATAGCGCTTATATGAGAAATGAACTGCATTGGGGAAATTGACAAAACAGACAAAAGACGGCGGTTTTGTGGCCACCTGCGTGGCGTAGAAAAATTTTAACCTTTTCCCTTTATGCAATGAGGGTTCTGTCCGGTAAACAGCATCTTCAATAATCCGGTTCAGCACACCAGTATTGATCCTGTGGCAATATTCTTTATGAATTTTGACCACTTCATCCAGGATCTTATGACATCTTTGTCCGGTAAGGGCTGAAACTGTCATGGCAGGCGCATAGGATAAAAATTTTGCCTTATCCCTTAAATCCTCCATATACTTTTTAACACTTTTTCGCTCCTCATCTAAAAGATCCCACTTGTTTAACAGGAACAAGGCACCACATCCCCTGTCCTCAGCATATCCTGCAATGGTAATATCCTGATCTGTAATGCCTTCATCCGAATCAATCAAAATTAACGCCACATCACAATCATCAAGACTCTTTAAAGATTTCAGAATGGAAAATTTTTCAAGTTTCTGGGTGACCTTGCCCTTACGCCGAATACCCGCAGTATCCACAAGTATAAACTGCCTGCCTTTATGCTCACACTTAAGTTCTATGGCATCCCGTGTGGTGCCGGCCTTTTCATTGACCACAAGGCGCTGTTCACCAAACAAACGATTGGCAAGGGAAGATTTCCCCACATTGGGCCGGCCAACAATGGCAATTTTAATCAGAGTCTCGTCATCTTCTTGGATCTGCTCATATTCCGGCAGGGCTTGGATAAGGTCATCTAAAAAATCCCCCACACCAATACCGTGCTCTGCTGAAACTTCATAAAAGTGATCAATGCCCAATGAATAAAACTCTAAAAGTTCATCATGCTGTTTGTAGCTTTCTATTTTATTGATCAGGTAGAATACGGGTTTGGACATCCTGCGCAAAAAATCTGCCAGCTCCCGGTCGTAGGGTGACAGTCCTGCCCGGCCATCCATGATGAAAATGATAACATCGGCTTGCTCCGCCGCAATTGTCAGTTGCGCTTTAATCTGGGAGGCAAAATAATCATCATCTGTACTTAAAAACCCGCCTGTATCGATCACGGTAAATTCAACATCATTCCATATTGCATCCTCATAATGCCTGTCTCTTGTCACACCAGGGAAATCATCAACAAGCGCTTTTCTAGCGCGTGTAATCCTGTTAAACAATGTGGATTTCCCCACATTGGGCCGGCCAAGAATGGCCACAACCGGTTTCATATTTTAACCTCCAGAAAATAAACAAAAATAACTTTTATCTTATACAATATATTGAAATATTTATAAATAGGTATGATGCTGCCTATTCAAATTAAACCAAACATAGGAACTGCCTATTGGCTGGTTAACTTGATTTCAATCCGTCGATTTTTTTGATAGGCTTCAGGTGTATCTGCCGTATCCAGAGGGTGGTATTTACTGAAGCCGGCTGCCGCCATCCTTTTTTCAGGAATGCCTTTTTCACTCAAGAATCGAACCACAGAAACCGCCCTGGCAGCTGATAATTCCCAGTTGGATGGAAAGTCCCTGGTTTTAATTGGAACCCGGTCTGTGTGACCGTCAATACGCAATATCCAGTTAATCTCATTTGGAATTTTTCTGGAAATCTCTAATAGAGTATTTGCCAGGGTTGTGAGATGGCTGCGGCCCTGGAGGCCCAGGTTGGCTGACCCGGATTCAAAAAGAAGGCCTGCCTGAAGAACAAACCTGTCCCCCTGTATCTCTACGGCCGGGTTATTGCCTAAAATTTTCTGTAGCCGCCCAAAAAATTCTGACCGGTATTTTTGAAGTTCATTTACTTTCCGGGCCAGGGCAATGTTCAATTGTTTGCCAAGCTCGACAATTTTTTCATCTTTTTCCTGGCCCTGTGTCTTTGTCAGTGCTAATGCATTACTGATCATCATCAACTGGGCCCGGAGTTTGGTGATTTGGTCGGAAAGAAGGGCCACTTCAGCACTGACGCTGGCAGATAGTTGTTTTTCCCGGGCTATGGCTTCTTTCTGGGATTCAAGCACCACGGAAAGGGCCTGGATCCGGATATCCTGCTCCTCAATTTTTTCCTGAGCCAATATAGTCATTTCTTCTTTATCCGCCAGTCTGGCAGTCAGTGCCTTTGAACGGTCCCGCAATACCGAAACCTGATAGTCCCTGTCAGAAAGGGATATAGCAAGGTCTGCCACCTTTTGCTCCAGGTCATCCTTTACCCGGGTCAGGGTCTGGATGTCTTCATTCAGACTGGCAATGTTCAACATCTGCTGTTTTATCTGGGCATTGTCTTTTTGAGACCGGGCTGAATCCTCTGCAACCTGGGACATGAGCACGTCCTTGTCTTCGGATAACCCGATGATGGCATCTGACAACCGGCCGACCTCAGTGTTCAACTGGCTAGATTTTTCCTTTTCAAGCCCCAAAAGCTCGGCCAGTTCACTGACCTGATCATGGAGAAGTGCCAGTTCATTTTTCTGGCCATAGAGTACCTCGCTGAGCAGAAACTGGGCCAAAACAAAGATCATCAACACAAAGATAACCACCATTAACAGCGCTGACAGGACATCAACATACCCTGGCCAGGCTGTAATAGGACTTGATATGCGCCGCGTTTTGGATATCATTGCGATCTCCTGTTATTTCTTCAGGTCTGGGTTATCCCCTGACGGATTAATCTGCTGTTTTAACATTATAGCCATGGCCTGATTATTTTTATGGATCTGCTCGATCATTATTTTAAGGTGATTATCAATATCCTGTAACGCTGCAACAGAAAGATTGGCATTGGTTTCAGGCATTTCATCGGTTTCCACAAGGCGAGTGACCCCGGTCAACCATTCTTCCATTTCATTAAAAAACCGGTTCTGGGCATGACCCGCCTGAATATCGACAAATCCCAGTACCAGGGAGCCGCCCAAACCAAACAGGGATGAACTAAAGGCCGTACCCATCCCTTTAAGCGGTTCTTCAAGCCCTTGTTTTAAATTACTAAACACATTGACAAAATCTCGGGTTCCCACGTCCAGGCTGCTGATTACCTGTCCCACAGTGCCGATGGTCTGGAGCAATCCCCAAAAAGTGCCTAAAAGCCCCAGGAACACCAGTAGACCGATCATATATTTGGAGATTTCCCTGGACTCATCCAAATGACCTCGTATCCCGTCCAGGACCGTGTTAAGGGACAGGGCAGACAAGCGGAATCGGTCCCGGTGAATCTCTTCCAGGTGTTTGGCAAGGGGAGAAAGCAGTGCTGGTGGTTCAGTAACAGACAGGCCCAGATCACCGGTGCGGAAAATTTTCATCCACTTGATTTCAGGCTCCAGCCTCTGGATCTGGTAGATATTAATGCCAATGCCCACACAAAGAGCTGCAAAGATAAGAAGATTAAACCCCCAGTTAGCCATGAATGCAGCTTTAAGGGGTGTCAACAGGAGAACACATATGCCTGCCACAACCAGAAGGTAAAGAATTGTCAGAAAAAGATAATGCCTGGGATTTGTCATAAGGGACCCGCCTCCTTCTTCAATATATTGTCAAAAAATACGTTTCCTAAACGCGTTTTTCAATCCTTTTGATTAACGTATTGAAAACATGTGTTGTTTTGGTGTATCTACTGTCATTGTATGGAAATTGTCAAGGGTTAGGATAAGATGAGACAGCAGGCTGTTAATCAAACTTGATATGATAAGTAGTGCCTGGACAGAGTCTCAAATTAATTAGAGAAGTCATGATGTTTCCTTGAAAATAAAAAAGCTCTCAGCAAAACGCTGAAAGCCTTATTATTTCAAGTGGCGTCCCCAAGGGGATTCGAACCCCTGTCGCCGCCGTGAAAGGGCGGTGTCCTGGACCAGGCTAGACGATGGGGACGCAATGTCTTTTTTTGGTGGTGGGCCGTGCTGGGCTCGAACCAGCGACTCTCTCCTTAAAAGGGAGATACTCTGCCAACTGAGTTAACGGCCCAAAACCAATTAAAAAACTTAGATTATTTATATGATTTTAAAAAAAATGTCAATAGTTTTTTAAACATTGTATTATTTTTTTAAATAAAAGGTATTTCTAAAAATTAACCCAATAACTCTTGATCTGCTATTTTTAAGAATGCTTTTACGACTTCAGGATCAAATTGTGTGCCTGAATTTTCATTTATGATGCCAAAAATTTCATTTTTCCCCATTTTTTTTCTATATGCCCTGTCAGAATCAATGGCATCAAATGAATCTGCAACACATAAAATCCTGGAAAGTCTGGGGATTTCATCCCCTTTTAATCCATCAGGATAGCCTTTACCATCAAACCGTTCATGGTGATGGCGGATAATCACCATTTCCCGATCCCACAGTCACAATTTACTAATGATATCCGCACCAATCACCGGATGTTCTTTAATCTTTTTATATTCTTCAGCCGACAGCTGGCTGCTCTTTAGAAGGATGTCGTCCCTGATGCCTATTTTGCCTATATCGTGAAGACTTCCTGCAAAACGAATAATATCCAGTTCTTCATCTGTACAGCCCATTTCCTCGGCAATCATATGAGCATATTTTGCAACTCTTGTCGAATGTTTTCTAGTATACAGATCCCTTACCTCAAGTGCAGTTACAAATGCATAGAGCGTTGAAAAAAGATTGTCATAAATATTTTCATATAATGCAATATTTTCAATAGCAGAGGAAGCCTTCTGTGAGATAAAGCTCATATAGTAAATATCTTTTTCATTAAAGTACTTATCTTTGCTAAAAGAAAAAGCGCTGGCAATACCGAAAATATTGTCCCTTATTTTCACCGGTACAACCATTAATGAATGAACCACATCATCAAGGTGTTTATTTTTCACGGCCTCTGAAATCAGGCAGGGGTTGTGATCCTTTTTCAGGATATCAAGGATGAACTTATTAGCAGCTTTTGAAAGATCTTTTCCAAATAATGAATGAACCGTTTCATTTTCAATACCACAATCAGCACTGGCAACAAGCGCCAGGGATTTATCCTGATCAGAATATATATGAAAAAAAACTTTATCTGCCTTTAATTCCTCAACCCCCAAATCAACAACTTTATTAAAAATACCATAACTTGAATCAGCTGATGAAAAGTCCTCCATCACCCGGTTCAATATATTTACTTCTTGGACCCTTTCAAGCAACTCATTATTCAGTTTTTTTAACCGTTCCCGGCGTTCAACCTCTTCTTTTAAAATCAGGTTCTCAACAAAGAGTTCACGTTCCCTTAAAATTCTTACAAGTGTCAGCTCCATTTGTTCAAGGGTAACTGGTTTTATCAAATAATCAATAACACCATTTTTTAATGTCTGTATGGTATTTTCCAATGACGGATATCCTGTCATGACAACTACGGGGAGAGTATTGTCTTTCAGCCTGATTTTTTCAGCCAGGTCCAGCCCATCCATCACCGGCATATTAATATCAGTAAATACACAGCCGATTTTTTCCCTGCTCAAAATGTCAAGCGCTTCGATTCCATTTCCGGCTGTATAAACCTCATACCCCTTTTTCTGGAAATATTCTTCAGCGACTTCAAGAATGACATTTTCATCATCAACCATTAAAATTTTAATTGGATCGGTTCTCATCTTTGTCAGTATCAACCTTTTTTTTATTTTCTAGAATGATTATCCAATAATATGTACCTTAACCTTTATATTTTATCAATACAAATAAGCCCTACCCGGGTCAGAAGGGCTGAAACCGTGGATGATTATTTTTCAACACTAACATTTGAGCCTAAAACACTCAGGTTTTGAAAAAATAAAAAATGTGAAAAAAAAGAGCTTTGTATTTTTCCTTGTGCTTTTGTTTAAAATTATTTAATAATTAGCGCATTTAAATCCTTTTCAAAGGCAAGGCAGGAGAAGTCAAATGGATCTTAGGGATATTTGCCCTGAAAAACTGCTTACAGCACAACAGAGCGTAAAAAAAATAAAAAATGGATCAAGGGTGTTTATCGGCACAGGATGTGGTGAGCCCCAGAGATTGATAAAAGCCATGGTAGAAGATCTATCCATTCAGGATATTGTCATTTATCAAATGCTTTCAGCGACCCTTTCCAACTATGTCAATGATGAAAATTTTCTTTCAAGATTCTCCATAAAACTGTTTTTCATTTCCCCTTTAATGCGGCAAGCTGCCTTTGAAGGAAAAATAGATTATATCCCTGTTTATCTTTCACAGATCCCTGAACTTTTTGCAAATCATGAAATCGGCCTTGATGTTGCCCTGATACAGGTCAGCCCGCCGGACGATCACGGATATTGCAGTTTAGGCATCTCCGTTGACATCACCCTTTCCGGAATGCAAAATGCAGATATTGTCATTGCCCAGATCAACCAGGAGATGCCCAGAACATGGGGGGACAGCAATATACACATTGATGAAATTGATTATTTTGTAGAGCATAATGAACCCATACTTGAATCTCTCCCTGAAATGAAAAATCAAAAGGTCATTGAAAGAATCGGTCATTATGTCAACATGCTTGTGGATGACGGAGCAACGCTGCAAATTGGATTTGGCCATCTGCCCGATGCCATTGTTCCCTATCTTTCCGACAAAAAAGATCTGGGTATCCACACACAGGTTATAAAAGATGGGCTGTTACCTTTGTTTAAAAAGAAAGTCATCACCAACAAAAAAAAATCATACCTCCCGAACAGAGTGGTTGCATCATTGTGTATGGGTTCTAAAAAATTATATGATTATGTTGACAACAATCCGGAATTTTATTTTAAATCTTCGGAATTTGTAAATGATCCCAATGTCATTGCAAAAAATGATAATTTTATTTCCATCAGTTCCGCTCTTGAAGTGGATCTGACAGGCCAGGCATGTACAGATTCAAAAGGATATCTTTTTTACAGCGGCATGGGCGACCAGGTTGATTTTATCAGGGGGTCAACCATGTCAAAGGGTGGTTTTTCCATTATTATTATTCCTTCCACTGCTCAAAATGGCAAGGTTTCAAGAATCGTCCCCCATTTAAGTGAAGGCGCCGGTGTTGCAACCACCAGGGGAGATATTGATATCATTGTGACCGAGTATGGCATTGCTGAAATGCGGGGAAAAAGTATCTATCAGCGGGTGATGGAACTTGCCAGGATTACTCACCCCAAATTTAGAAAAAATCTCATAGAAGAAGCCAAGAAAAGACATTATATATTCCCGGATCAGCTTCCGCCGACAACACAGGATCTTCTGTTTCTGGATCAATACCTTTATTCAAAAAAACTTACAAATGGGAAAAACATTGATTTCAGGCCGCTTTTACCGTCTGATGAGTTTGAATCCAGGCATTTTTATTATTCTTTGCAGGAAGACTCTATTTACTATAGATTTTTTAATAAACGAAAAGTTTTCTCAAGGGATATGCTTCAAAAACAATGGGCCCAGGTTGATTATCGAAGAAACATGACCATCATCGGACTGATGCAGTTGGGCAAACGAAAACAGATTGTGGCCATTGGCTCCTATGCTGAAGCAGATACTGATTCTGCTGAAGTGGCATTTCTTGTTAAGGAAAAACTTCATGGAATGGGAATTGGATCATACCTCCTTGAAATCCTTGAAATAATTGCAAAGGAAAATAATTATAAACAATTTGTTGCAATGGTTCTTGCTGAAAACAGAAAAATGCTCAAGGTCTTCCAAAAAAAATATCCATCTGCAAAATTCTTAAGAAGCGGTAGCGGTGAAGTGGAGGTTGAAATGCCTTTTAAAGCACCTGAAGACAAATAGTTAAGGCAATACCCTGGTATTATATATTTCTATTTCTTTTTTGAATTCAGTTCTGGAAAATCCCAATAAAAATATTCTTTATTTCCTTGATCCATTGAATTTTCCTGTTTGGAAATTTCAATTTGTCTTAATTCAATTCGCCTGATTTTACCGCTCATGGTTTTGGGAACTTCAGGAACAAATTCTATGATTCTTGGAATCTTAAATTTTGGTAAAATAGTGATGGTATGTTTAAAAAGTTCCAGCGCAAGTTCCCTGGAAGCCAGATAACTTGGATTTAAAATCACATAGGCTTTTACAAGCTGGTATCGATTCGGGTCTGGAGAACCGACGACTGCCGCTTCTGCCACGGCAGGATATTCCACAAGGGCACTTTCAACTTCAAAGGGACCGATCCTGTAATCCGAAGACTTAATCACATCATCGGCTCTTCCCTCAAACCACCAATACCCGTCTTCATCAAAGGATGCCCGGTCTCCGGTATAATAATAATTATCAACAAATACTGAACTCATTTTTTCAGGACTGCCAATATACTCTGAAAAAAGGCCAATGGGCCGCCATTGATCAAGTTTTACTACAATATGGCCTGCCTGACCTGCTTCAATGATCTCATTGCCTTCATTATCGGCCAATGCCACATCATACATAAAAGAAGGATATCCAAAAGACCCGGGCCTTATTTTCCCTTTCATCCAGGGAGGATTTCCAATCATGGCTGTGGACTCAGTCTGACCGTAATAGTCCCTTATTTCAATTTTGGTATATTTTTTCCATTTTTCAATCACATCTGGATTCAAAGGTTCCCCAGCACTGATGGACTGGATTAAACAAGACAGGTTAAAAGATTCAAGATTCATATTCACAAACATTCTCCAGGCAGTGGGAGGTGCACAAAAAATCGTCACCCCATGCCTTGAAATAGCATCAAGATATTGTTCTCCGTCCAGAAATGAAAATTTAAATCCGGTTGTTGTGGCCCCGACATTAAAAGGCGCAAAAAAACTGGACCATGCCCATTTTGACCATCCTGCGGCGCTCAGGTTATGATGAACATCATCAGGCTTTATGCCAATCATCACTGTGGTTGACAAATGTCCCACAGGGTATGATACTGCTGTGTGTCCGACTCTTTTGGGAAGACCGGTTGTTCCCGAGGTGAAAAAGCAGAAAAGCGTATCTTCGGATCTTGTCTTTGCAGCCTTAGCATCAGTGGGTTCATTTTCAACCACGTCAAAAGATATCCAGCCTGTCTTTTGTCCTAATACCAGTTTGAGTTTGGGCTCAATATTGGTTTCTTTTAGAGCTTTATCAATCAGACATGCAGAATCCTCATCTGCCATGATAACCTTGGGACAATAAGTTTCAAACCTAAATTCCAATTCTCTTTGAGTCATTGTAATTGCTGTTGGGACGCAGACCATTCCTGCTTTAATGCAGGCAAGGCTGGCAAACCAGCTTTCAGGTAAAACAGGATTCATCATATAAAGATTATCCCCTTTTTCAAGGCCTGATTTATGAAGAAAGTTTATCAGCTGGTTTGCTTTTTTTAATAAGGTTCCATAGGAATACGTTTTGGTCTCAAGCGTATCTATATCTGTCCAGATTAAAGCTTTTTTATCTGGATTCCCTTTGACATGAAGGTCTTCAAATATTTCTGAAGCCCAATTAAAATATTCAGGCAATTCCATTGCATTTAAACGGCCAAACAATTTTTTTGCGCAATCTTCTTTTTCCAAGGTTTCTTCCATCATATTTAATAGGATAACCTCTTTGAAAAGCTCTTTCATACCTTTAAAACACTCCTTGCAATCTGTTTTAATGTTATATAAGCTAAGACCAAAATACATGGTGTGTATAATTTATCACCATAATGTTTGTCAAAGTTTTTTTCTGACTTTGTATTAATTTAACATAATAACTCAAAATAAATTTCCCTATATGACAAAAAACAATACCACAATAATACTTGCCCCTCTTCAGGGGTTTACAGATGTAACATTTCGAAATGTATTTTCAGATCATTTTTCAGGTGTGGATGAGGCTGTTGCGCCGTTTATTTCAACCATGGGCCAAATGCGGTTAAAGCCTTCCAGGATAAAAGATGTGGATCCTGAAAATAATAAAAAATTGTTTGTAGTCCCTCAAATTCTTGGGAATGTTGCAAAAGATTTTATCTTCCTTGCGGATTACCTTTATGAAATGGGTCATAAAAAAATTAACTGGAACCTGGGATGCCCTCATTCAAAAATCGCAAAAAAAAATAGAGGGTCAGGTCTTTTAATGTACCCTGATAAAATTGATGCCTTTCTGGACACTATTCTACCCAAAATTTCCAATACACTTTCCATAAAATTAAGATTAGGCAGAAAATCAAAAGATGAAATTTTCAATCTTTTGCCTATCTTAAATAAATATCCCTTAGATGAAATTATTCTTCACCCTAGAACCGGAATCCAGATGTATGAGGGGACATCAGATCATGACGCGTTTGAGAAAGCCCTTTTATGCAGCCGGCACGCGCTCACTTATAACGGGGATATCACAGATTTAAATACCTTTCACATTGTTCAAAAAAAATTCCCCTATATAATACGATTCATGATTGGACGGGGACTTCTTTCTAATCCATTCCTTGCAGAGGATATAAAAGGTGTTCTTGTAAATAAAAATCAAATTGACCGGTTAAAAAAATTTCATGATGATCTTTTTGACAATTATCAAACCATATTCTCAGGACCTGCCCATTTAACCGGACGAATGAAAGGATTCTGGAGATACCTTGGACCTTCGTTCAAGGATAGCAGGAAACAACTTAAAAAAATATTAAAAGCTGATTCAATCACCAAATATCAGGACATGGTTGAAGTTTTTTTTAAAACTGAACCTGAATTTATTAAAAAATAGGTGTTTTTACCTATTGAAAAACCATTGCTTTTTTTATTATATATTGAGTCTTTGAAAATTTTTAATTCGGGTTAATAATATGGGGAGAATAAATGAACAAGCTTAAATTGATTGAAACTCTTAAAAACAGATGCTCTCTGACGCAAAAGGAAGCAATAGACCTTGTCAATTTATTTTTTTCAGAAATTGCAAAAGCTCTGGCAAAGGGAGACCCGGTCGAAATTAGAGGGTTATGGGCCTTTCACTTGAAAAGATATCAATCCTATACCGGCAGGAATCCAAAAACCGGAGAAATTGTTCATGTTGCTTCTAAAAAACTTCCATTTTTTAAATGCGGTAAAGACTTAAAAGAAAGGGTCGATTACCCCGCCAATTAATCCTATCATCTTGTTATTTTTCCTTTTTTCACAGAAAACCGGGAATCAACACTTGCATATTTATAATATTTATTTAATATATGAACCAGGTTTACATCTGTTGATTTTTCAATTAACTAATGTAACTAGCGTTTAAAATTAACCTTTTCGCAAATATAATTTTGGAGGAATAAAAATGGTTGAACCAGCAAAGAATATTCTTTTTGCATCTGATCTTTCTGCTAATATGAAACAGGTTTTTGAGCATGCTGCGTTTCTGGCCGTCTGCCAGAGTGCCAATATCATCGTCATCCATGTAATGGAAGAAAGCCCCCGCTCTGAAAAGCGAATTCAAATGGCATTTGGTGAACAATTATATAAAAATTTGAAATCAGAGCATATGAGCCAGGCAAGAAACATCCTGATAGGAAAAAATGTTGATGCCTTGAAAATTCGTCAAGCCATTGCCGGTTTTTTTGAAGAAACCGGGCAAAACAAAGAGCCCTCTGAAAATAATTCCCTGATTTCAAAAATTCTGGTGGCTGAAGGTCGTTCCATTGCTGATGAAATAACATCCACGGCTATAGAAGAAGACTGCGACTTGATCGTTATAGGGTGCAAACAGCAAGGACTGCTGGCAGAAGCCATGGGAAATAATGTGGTCAGAAAGGTTTTGAAACGATCCAGTGTCCCGGTTTTTGTTGTTCCTTTTGAGGGTGAATAGGGTCTATTGAAAACAGATTTTTTTAATATGGGAAAGGTATGGATCCATTCCTTTTAGAAAAATATCATTATGATTTGCCCCTTTGATCTCTAGAAGTGTTTTATCGCTTGAACCACATGCATCAAAGAGTGCCTGACCATCTGAAAAAGGGATAATGTGATCAAACTGAGCATAGATCAAAAGAAAAGGTTTTGAAAATGTCTTAATTTTATCGATATTTTCAAAACCATGTTCTTCCATAAAACCAATGGCTTCAAGATTAATACCAAGCTTTTTCAGCAAGGGGACAACCCAGGCAAACCCGCTTTCAATAATAAGACATTTAAAATCATTTGCCCGGGTGCTGCAAAGTTCAATTGCAGAGGCGCTACCCAAAGATCTTCCCATAACACACAAAGAACCCGTCAATTTCATGTTTGCCATATACGCCCGGACAAAATTAAAAATACTAAGGCAATCCTTCATCATTGATGTGACAGATGCCGTGCCGGTTGATCTTCCATATCCACGGTAATCCACCACAAAAAAATTTAACCCTTTATCATTAAACAGGCATCCTATATCATCATAGTCTGATACAATTTCTCCATTGCCATGGAAAAAAAGAACCACAGGTGCATCATTCTTAACAAAATGAAACGACGCACCCACCTGAACGCCTCCATCGACCGGGATCATTATATCATCCCGGTTATTTCTTGCCTGCCTTAAGCTGTCTTCAAGCCGCGGATGGAAAAGATGCCTCAACACAAGAGGCTGATCCAAAATAGATAAGTTTTTAAAGGACTGTTGCATCATACCGCCCTCCTTTTTTTGGGGGAATCATTCGTTATCTTTTGTCTTTGCCTTGTTCTTTGCCTCTTGCAAAGGTCACACCTATTCCAAAACCTGAAAGAACAGCACCCATTAACATTGTTTGTTTAAAACTGCTCATAAAAAAAGGCTCCATTACCGGCAAATAATTTTCAAGGGTTGAGCCATTTGTAAGCGTTGAAAAAGAAGTGGTAAAAATCAAACCAGCCAGGGCCACCCCAATCACCATACCGATATTCCTGGCTGTAGCGACAGCTCCTGAGGAGATTCCACGTCTTGATGATTGGACACAACTCATTATGGCTGTATTATTGGGAGGCACAAAAAGTGCTGTTCCAATTCCGGCAAGGGCAATCCGCCAGAGAATGGATAAAACATCCATTGACGGGTGAACCGTCATTAATGAAGCAAGAGACAATGTCAAAACCCTCATACCGGTCACACATAAGCGTTTTGAACCAAACTTATCATACAGCATTCCAGACACGGGACTGACAACCAAAAGAAATAAAAAAGGAACGATCATGATCAAACCTGTTTTTGATGCTGAAAAACCACATGGATATGTCAGGTAAAACGGCATCATAAAAACAATAACAAAAAGAGCTGCAAATAAAATTGCCGAAGAGATCACAGGGAATACAAACAATTTAATTTTTAAAAGTTCCATATCAAACAAGGGATAGTCTGATCTTGTCTCATTTACCACAAAACCAATACATGCCAGGATAAAAAGCCCTGCAAATGAGAGGGAAAGGATTGAAATTATACCCCACTTAGACATTTGCGTCAAAAAAACAATAAGGCTGGATAAAATAATGATCAATAAAATGCTGCCGGTTTTATCCATGGGTTCTTCTCTTTTCCAGGCTTGTTGAACGCTTTTTAAAACAAACATACCGCCTAAGACGGCAGCAATCCCGATGGGAATATTAATATAAAAAATAAACCGCCAGGAAAAATACTCAAGAAGGATCCCGCCAACAACAGGCCCTGTTGTAAGCCCTGCAGCAACGACAGCGCCCATCATTCCAAGTGCTTTTCCCCGCTCCTGCACAGGGAAGACATCTACAATCAGGGCAGGTGAACATGCCATGAGCATGGATGCCCCACCCCCCTGCAAAGCCCTGGAAATAATTAAAAATTGAGGTGTTCGGGCCATACCGCATAACCAGGACCCTGCCACAAATATAGTAAACCCCAGAACATATATAAGTTTTCTGCCTTTAATATCAGAAAGCCTGCCAAATGTTAAAAGCAAAGAAGAAATAGTTATAAGATAAATTAACACCACCCACTGAATGGTTTGAATATCTGTTTGAAACTCCTGCATCATATAGGGCAGGGCAACATTAACAATACTGGAATCCAAAGTTGACATAAAAATTGAGGTTGCAACAAGAAAAAAAATTTTCCATTTATTTTCATATAAAGGGGGCATAATTTTAGTCCATTCTTTTCGTTATGGAGAGATTATGTTATATGAAAACTATTGACAAGAAAAATCAAACCAGATGAGGAGTCTATGGCTGCTGTTAATGACATTGTCTTAATCTATCTTGAAGATGCACCCATATCTTTTGCAAGGGTTGAAAGCATACTTCCGGATGCTAAAAAGGACTGGTACCACATCAAATTATTAATGCTCCAGATCCCTTTGCAGGCGGTCACTTGGATTTTAAAAGGTGATTATATAAATGGCAGTGAATTTCATATGAACGGTCAGAAAATGAAACTGGAAAAAATTAAAAGCTCTGGGGAGGACCTGCCATTAAAAAAGCCTGAAAGCCCCAATGAAAAAAAAGCTTCAAAAGATATGGGGCCTAAAAAAAAGACCCCGGGCAAAATCATTTCCTTTTCCGACTTAAAAAAGAAAAATGAACCAGAATCCGGATAGAATCTTATCTGCCTCCAGAAGAACGGATATCCCGGCCTTTTACATGGACTGGTTCATGGACCATATCAATCTCGGTTTTTTCAACGTGAAAAATCCCTTCACAAAAACCATCAAAAAAATTGATATATCCAGGGACTCGATTCATTCAATAGTATTCTGGTCAAAAAACTATGATCCCTTGATCAGGAAAAAAGCCGGCGAAAAACTTTTGCAACTTGGATTCAATCTATATTTCAATTTTACAATAAATTCTGAATCCTCTTTGCTTGAGCCAAATCTTCCTCCCTTAAGGAAAAGGCTTGAACAATTAAATAAACTTGCCTGCCTTTTTGGATCCCAAAAAATATCCTGGCGGTTTGACCCTATTTGTTTTTATCAAACCGAGCCCCTTGGCCCGATAAAAAATAATCTTTCAGATTTTCCCTTAATTGCACAAGAAGCCTCAAAACTTGGAATTAAAAAATGTGTTACAAGCTTTTTTGATAATTACAGCAAAATTCAAAAAAGACTGAATTTTTTATATAAAAAAAATCATCAGGCTGTTCTTTTTAGTGATCCGCCCATGGATAAAAAGAAACAAGTGATTCATAAAATGGAAAAACATTTGGTTTCAACAAGCCTAACCCTTCATCTGTGTTGCGAAAAAAAAATATTCTCAAGTCTTGATGCTGACACCACAGTATTGGAGAATTCATGTATTGACGGCAAATTGTTAAAAACACTCTTTGGCCGGAACCCTGAAATTAAAAGAGATTTTGGCCAACGCTCAAAACAGGGGTGTAAGTGCACCAAATCAATTGATATAGGATCATATGCTGACCACCCCTGTTTTCATAATTGTCTTTTTTGCTATGCAAACCCTCAAATTGATAACATCATTAAAGAAAACGCGGGCCTCAATGAAAATTAAAAATTTAAAAATTCATGGAAAAACATTTCTAGCTCCCCTTGCAGGAATAACCAACCTGCCCTTCAGACTTCTTGTAAAAGAATGCGGCTGTGCTGTTGTCTGTTCTGAAATGGTCAGTGCAAAGGGAATTTTTTATAATTCTGAAAAAACCCTCACTCTTTTGTCTTCAAAAAAAGAAGAGCAGCCCCTGTCGGTTCAATTGTTCGGATCTGATCCCGATTCCATGGCAAAAGGTGCGAAAGTTATACAGGATCTGAACCTAGTCAGTATTATCGATATTAATTTTGGCTGTAGTGTAAAAAAAATTGTGAAGCAGGGGGCTGGAATTGCATTGATGAGAGAACCTAAACTCAGTGAAATAATTTTAACCGCAGTCCGAAAGGCAATTGATCTGCCTTTGACCATAAAAATACGCTCTGGCTGGGACCCTTCCGGTCAACAGGCGTTTGAAATTGCGCGTATCGCCCAGGATACTGGGGTTGATGCCATTGCTATGCACCCCAGAACTGCAAACCAGGGATTTAAAGGCAAGGCAAACTGGGATTTAATCAAAGCATTAAAACAGCAATTGTCCATTCCTGTTATTGGCAATGGTGACATTAACACGGTTGAAGATGCCCAAAAGATGATCGAGCTTACCGGATGTGATGCAGTCATGGTGGGTCGTGCTGCCATGAAAAATCCTTTTATCCTTTCCCAGATCGATGATTTCCTCGAAACCGGATCTTATAAAACCCCTTCACATTGCGAAATATTCAGAACAATGGAGCGGTTGACTCAGATGTATGTGGCTTATTTTGGTGAAAAGCCTGCCTGTCGAATGCTTCGGAGCAGGCTTTCATGGTTTGTAAAAGGCTTGCCCGGATGTTCTGCATTCAGGACTAAACTATCCGGCATCCATTCAAAAAATCATGTCCTGGATCTCATCAAAGAGTTTGAAGCCAATATCGCATGATTTTTTTTATTCTTTTTCATAAACAGCCGTTGCCACCGAGCTGACTCCTCCCCTTGGGGTGAATTCGCCGGTGACCTCCATTCTCAAGGGCTTTAAAACCTGAACCAGATCATCCAGGATCCTGTTGACCACGTGCTCATAAAACATACCAACGTTTCTAAATTGCAATAGATAATATTTTAATGATTTGAGTTCAACAATGGTTTCATCCGGTCTGTACTTTATCGTGATACAACCATTATCCGGCAGGCCTGTCATCGGGCATACCGATGTATATTCCGGTTGCCTGATGATGATATCAATACTTCGTTTGGATTTATAGGCATATGGTATGGCCATTAAAAGATCTGTCTTTACAATACTTGGATCTTCAATTTTATAGGGGATCTTATAGGTTTTATTTTCAATCATGCTGATTTTGTCCTTATTATTCATAAAAATTATCAAATAATAAATTTTATCATAAAGGACATTCAGTTTCAAACGAATAAAAACAGCGAAAAGGCGCATTTGTGTCGCCATTTGCCAAATCGTAAAAAAGTTCGTAAAAAAGCTTGACAAGTATCCCCAAAAAAAGGATAAGTAGATAATCGAAATATTATGCTGACGATTAAAGGACGTTTCGAAATTTTCTTTAAAAATTACTGAGTCGAAAAAACAAGCACTTTAGTCAAGTTTAATAACACCATCTTTGTTATTTTTAAATTATCCCAAGGAGGATATGAACTAAATGAACGATTTTTTACAAAGCCTTCGTAATGGCCAGGCTGAAAAACCACGCACACCCAAAACGCGCAAAAATACTGATAATTCCTATCATTATACCAGCAACCCCAGGTTTCATTCTTATGGCGGATACCAGAATAATAGAAGCAATGGAATGAAAAGGCCTCCGGCTCAAAATCAGGCTGGGAATCAACTTCCCACGGAAGAGACCTCAATAACATCCATGCTGACAGAAGCAATTGATAACCTAAGCAGCTATGTTGAAACCCTGGCAAAAAGTCAGGATTACCTGATCAGTATCCAGGAAAGAACGGCAGATATGATAGAACGCCAGGCCATTGCCATTGAAAGAATTGTAGATCACCTGAATATCGCTCCGGTACAAGAAAAAGAGCCCCAGAGAGATAATGCCCCAGAAGAAATTTTTGAACTTCATAATGTCATCTCCCAAAAGCCAGAACTTGTCGTCACTGAACCCCTGGAAAATATCGAACTGGTTAAAACAATTGTCGAAACGGTTAAATCACGTGTTGAGAACATTGATCCTAAAAAACCTGTCCTTCGAAAAAGAAAGAAAATAGTGGTAAAAAAGGCTGAAGAAATGGTTTCAACTGACAACAAACTTCTCAGTCGTGAGGCTGTCATGGATATTATCCACAGCATGAGAGCCAAAGGCGATACATTTGACATGGTTGCAAGCCGTTTGGTTGAATTAGGCCAACCCACATTCTCCGGGCGTGGAGAATGGCACGCACAGACTATTCACAGGCTCTGCAACAAAAAATAAACCGGTTTTAATTTAAAACAATAAACAGCAGACAAGAAAAATTCTTCTCTGCTGTTTATTGTTTTATAAAAGCCATATACTCTTCCCATTCCCAGGGAAGGAGCTGATTTTTTTTTGTATTACATTCTTTGCAGCAAGGCACAACATTAAATTTTTCCGATTTCCCACCACGGGCTAAAGGAATGATATGATCCATGGTAAGTTCTTTCGGCAAAAAATTATTTTTACAATACTGACAAATTCCCAAAGAACGTTTCCGCTTCCACCATTGACTGGATCGCAGTTTCCTTGCTTTGTTCCGTTCTTTTTTTAAGAACGATTCCTCTGGGAGAGTAAAAAACTGATCCATGGCTTAGTAACCGAATTCGTCCAAAATCCTTTTATTGTCGACCCAGTTCTTTGTCACTTTTACAAACAATTTTAGCAACACCTTTTGCCCGGTCATTTGCTCAATATCTTTTCTTGCTTTTGTTCCTATTTGTGACAGCATGGACCCTTTTTTTCCAATAATGATACCCTTTTGAGAATCCCTGATGACATGAATACTGGCATGGATGACGATCAGCTTTTTTTCCACTTCAAAGGAATCCACAGTCACCGCACTAGAATAAGGGATCTCCATCCCTGTTAATCTAAATACTTTTTCCCGGATAATCTCTTTCACCATAAATTTTTCCGACACATCAGTAAATGTCTCTTCAGGGAACAACCTGGGACCTTTTGCCAATAATCCTTCGACTTCTTCAAGTATGTTTTTTACCTGAATATTATTTTTAGCTGAAATCGGAATAATGGCTTTAAAGTCATGCAATTGTTGAAATTCCTCAACAAGCGTATAGATCTGTGCCTTTTTAACCAGATCAATTTTATTCAACGCAAGAACAATTATCTTAGAAGTTTTTTTAAATTGCGATATGATCAGTTTCTCTGCTGAATAATTTCTGGATGAAGCGTCTACCATAAACAGAACCACATCTACATCTTCCAGGGCCAGCATGGCCTGAGCAACAATTCTTTTGTTTAACAGGGTTGTACTCTTATGAATCCCCGGCGTATCAATGAAAATGATCTGGGATTTTGGACTGTTAACAATACCAAGGATTCTATCCCGGGTCGTCTGTGGTTTTTTGGAGGTAATGGAAATTTTCTGACCCAGAACCTGGTTGAGCAATGTGGATTTTCCTGCGTTGGGAGCACCGATGATTCCGACAAATCCTGATCGGAAGTTATTTTCATTTGTCTTATTCATTATACACTCCCATTAAATTCTCAATTTCCCCTAAAATAGTATCTCTTCCCATTTTTGTCCTGGTTGAAAAGAGAATAACATTGTTCTTTTCCCGGTTCATTTGGGAACAAATGGATAAAAGCCTTTTCTGCTGCTCTGTTTTTGACAATTTATCAGACTTTGTTAAAACCACCAAATATGGTATTTCATGGGCTTCCAGCCATTCCATCATATCAAATTCTTCTTTTTCCGGATCTCTTCGAATATCTATCAATAGAATCAACCCCAAAAGACTTTTGCGCACCGAAAGATACAGATTAACCATTGGCTGCCATTGAGACCTGATTTTTTTTGACACTTTTGCATAGCCATACCCTGGAAGATCCACAAAAGAAAGATTTTCATTGATCAGAAAAAAATTGATCAACTGGGTACATCCCGGTTTTGAACTTGTCTTCACCATATCTTTTCTCTGGATCAATGTATTGATCAAAGAGGATTTCCCCACATTGGACCGGCCTGCAAATGCGATTTCCGGGAAATCATATTCAGGGTACTGGGATGGTTTAACAGCACTTTTAATAAAGTCTACGGTTTTAATTATCATTATAGCTCTTTTAAGTATCCTTCCATTCGGTCAAGGCCAATTTTAAGGTTCTCCAGGGAATTTGCATAGGAAAACCGCAAATACCCTTCCCCGTTTTCCCCAAAATCAATGCCCGGAGTAACCCCGACATGGGCTTTTTCCAGAATATCAAAGGCAAGGGCATATGAATCCATTGAAATATGTTTTACATTGGCAAATACATAAAATGCGCCTGTTGGCTCAATAGTAATACCAAGCCCCATCTGTTTTAATCTTTCCAAGACATAGATACGGCGTTTATTGTAAGTCTCTCTCATAATCCGGGTTTCTTTATGGGCGCCCTTTAAGGCTGCAGCACCGGCAAGCTGGACAACAGAATTTGCACATATGAAAAAATTCTGTTGAAGAATCTGTAAGGCCCTGATAAATTCAGGCGGCGCTATCAAATATCCAAGACGCAGGCCCGTCATGGCAAAAAGTTTTGAAAACCCATTCAATACAAAAGCCTTATCTGTAAATTCATAGATTGAATGCTCTTTGCCTTCATACACAAGCCCGTGATAAATTTCATCTGAAATAACATAAAGATTGTTGGCCTCTGCAATATCCACAATCTGCTGCATTCTTTCTTTGGGAATGACATTTCCCGTTGGATTGGAAGGGGAATTGATGAATATCCCACGGGTTTTAGATGTGATTTTCTCTTTTATTGCCTCAGGAGTATAAACAAACCCTTCCTCTTCAAACACCGGCACTGTCACCGGAACCCCCTGAACATAATTGATAAAATTTGCATAGCAGGCATAATGGGGATCGGAAATAATAATTTCATCTCCGGGGTTTACAAGGGCGGAAAACAACAGCAGCATGGCAGGAGAAGTGCCCGAGGTCACCAGGACCTGACCCGGATTAATGAAGGTGTTATAGGTTGTTTTATGATACTCACTGATGGCCTCCCTCAACAGGATATCGCCAAGGCTGTGGGTATAGTGTGTCTTATTTTCCGCAAAAGCTTTGATACTGATCTTATTGACGCATTCTGGCACATTAAAATCAGGCTCCCCGATTTCCATATGAATGACATCAATACCAGAGGCTTCCATTTTATGAATCTTTTCCATGATCTCCATAACAATGAAAGGTGTTATCTTTTCACATCTGTCTGCGGGTTTCATTTAAAGCACCTTGTTTAAAGGATATTCAATAATTCCTTCTGCCCCAGCTTTTAAGAGTTTTGGAATCAAATCCCTGACCAGTCCAGTATCAATAATGGTTTCCACGGAATACCAGTCGGATTGATATAAGGGCGCTATGGTGGGTGCATTAAGGCTTGGTAGAAGAGACACAACCTTTGCAATTTTATTTTCAGGCACATTCATTTTTATTCCCACCAGCTTACCAGCAAGCAAAGCTGCCTGCAACAACATGGCGATCTGTTCAATTTTCTCTCTTTTCACAGGATTTTCCCAGGCTGTCTTATTTGCAATCAACTGGGTATTGGTTTCCATGACTTCATGGATCACCCTTAAGTTATGAGCCCTTATGGTACTTTCGGTTTCCGTGATCTCCACAATGGCATCTGCAAGCCCTGAGACAATCTTGGCTTCTGTAGCACCCCAGGAAAATTTCACGTTTACATCAATATTCCGGTCTTCAAAAAACTGTTTTGTAAACTTTAAAAGCTCTGTGGAGATAGTTTTCCCTGCCAGGTCCTCAAGGGTTTTTATGGGAGAATCATTGGCAACGGCAATCACCCATCTTGCAGGGCGGGCACTGACCTTGGAATAGATCAAATCAGCCACCACATGGACATCGGATCCATGCTCGGCAATCCAGTCAAGGCCGGTCAATCCGGCATCGATAACCCCGCTTTCAACATTGATGGACATTTCCTGGGCACGGCACAGGGCGCATTCAATGGATTCATCATTTATATCAGGGAAATAACTTCTTCCTTCCACATTGATTTTCCACCCGGATTTGTTAAAAAGATTTATGGTTGCATTCTGAAGGCTTCCCGTTGGAATCCCTAATTTCAATATTTTTTCCATTATTTATATACCTTTTTTGGATCAAAAATTTTTGATTCCACTACTTTTAACTCATTTTCAACGAGTTTTGAAAAAAAACAGCTTTTATACCCTTTGTGACATGCTGCATCACCTGTCTGGTCTACCTTTAAAAGGATGGTATCATTGTCACAATCCACCCGGATTTCTTTTACATACTGCACATGACCGGAAGTTTCCCCTTTTTTCCACAATACTTTCCTTGATCTGCTGTAGTATGTGGCTTTTCCACTCTTCATTGTTTCATCAAAGGCCTGTTCATTCATATAGGCAAGCATCAGGACTTCATTGGTTTTATAATCCTGTGCAATGGCGGGAATCAATCCATTGTTTTTTTTAAAATCAAGCTCAAAATCAAGTTTTCCCATTACATCCAGTAACTCCCTTAAAAATAATAATCAAATTTTGATCAAATAACCGATATTGTTAAAAAAGTCAAATTTTAAAACCCTGGAACCCTGGATCGTTATGTTATCCTTTAATGTTGCTATTAAATCAGGAATATTATATTCCGATTGAAAGTCAATTCAGATATAAAATTTCTTATTTTTAAAGCATTTTATTGGTATAAAACTGCGCTGAATAAATAATATCTCTTTAAATTCAATAAATTATAATAAATGGCATGTTTTATGCTATGTGATTGCTCATGATAATTACTGACACTTTACAAAAGGGGATTGAAGTGAACTGGAAATTTTGGGAAAAAAAGAAGACTGATCTTACCGTTAAACCAGCCAAAGCACAATCTAAACCAAAGAATCTTCCCCAGGACGTTGGAAAGTATCTGGTTGTTAAATTGGGATATGACCCGGATTGGGTGTGGGTACTTAAATCAGTTGCAATCAAAAAAGAGAACAAAAAAGACTGCTTTGATTTTCGGGCGTTTAATACAGCCACAGCCCATGCCAAGGGTGTAAAAGTAGAAAACTATTTCTCCCTGGAAGCGCACCCTGATCTGGTTTTGTTTGACGGTTGGTATGATAAGAACAGCAGGCAAGTAGCCGTAAATGATCACTACAAAGAATTGAAAAAGGAGAGTGCTGCCTGAGATCAGCCCGTAACCTTCTTCCCATAAACCTATCCAAGATAGGCACAAACAGCATCCGCACCGGTATCACCATCAATGGCCGATGAAACAATGCCGCCGGCATAGCCTGACCCTTCGCCCAGAGGGAAAAGTCCTTTTATCTGTGGATGCATCCAGGTATCCCTCATCCTGGGAATTCTGACAGGAGAACTGGTCCGGCTTTCCACAGCCAGCAGGGTTGCATCTTGTGTTATATATCCCTTCATCTTCTGGCCAAAAACCTGAAAAGCCTGTTTCAAGGCACCTGAAATATGAGGACCCAACACTTCCTGTAATGGATAAGTGACCATTCCCGGAATATAGGATGTTGACGGCAGGGTACAGGAGATCCTGTCCTTTAAGAAATCCGTCAGCCGCTGAGCAGGTGCTGCCTGTGTACTGCCTCCTGCATGAAATGCTCTTTTTTCAGTCTCTTTTTGAAACTCAAGACCTGCAAAGTGTTTGAATTTTTCGTATCCCTGGTATTGAGCCTGCCCAATGGTCACCACAATCCCGGCATTGGCATGGGGCATGTTACGTGCCGAATTGGACATCCCGTTCAATACAAGCTCGCCCGTTGCTGTGGCTGCCGGAATGACCATACCGCCGGGACACATGCAAAAAGAATACACCCCTGTTTTTTCCACCTGGCAGGCCAAAGAATAGCTGGCCGCCGGCAAAAAATGACTATCCTTGTATTTTCCATACTGGATTGCATTAATCAATTCCTGGGAATGCTCCACACGGACCCCCATGGCATAATCCTTGGCTTCCATGAGAATATGGCGTTTGTCCAGGAGCTCATAAATATCCCTGGCAGAATGCCCGGTTGCCAGGATTACAGCATCTGCCAAAAATTCCTGGTTTTCCGTTCTGACCCCCAGAATCTTATTATTCTGTAGAATCAAATCTGTAACCCGTGAGTTAAAATGGATCTGGCCATTGCAATTTTCTATGGTGTTCCGAATGGCTTTTATGATCCTGGGCAATTTATTAGAACCGATGTGTGGATGGGCATTGACAAGAATATCCCTGACTGAGCCATGCTGAACCAGTATGGACATAATTTTTTTAACATCCCCACGTTTGGTGGACCGGGTATATAATTTGCCGTCACTATAGGTTCCTGCCCCACCCTCGCCAAAACAAAAATTGGAGTCTGGGTTTACCTGTCCCGCTGCTTGCAGGGTCTTGAGATCAAAACGCCGGCCTTTGACATCTTTACCCCGTTCCAGGACAATGGGGGTCAACCCCCTCTCAATCAATCGCAGGGCTGCAAACAGTCCGGCCGGACCGCTACCGACAATCAAAACTTTTTTCCGCTGTTTTACCCCCTGATAAAAAACCGGACAAAACAGCTCAGTTGCAGCCTCACCTTGATATACAGCCACCTGGACCTGGAAGACAGGCCTCCTGCCCCGGGCATCAACAGATCTTCTTAACACCTGTACTATGTCAATATCCTGAACATCCAGTGTCAGGAGTTTTGCAGCTGATATTTTGATAAATTCCAAATCATCAAGTTTATCGGGCTGGATTCGAAGCGTTATGGTATGAATCATTCATATCCCTTGTTATGGAGAAAATTAATATTGTAGCATGCCCCCTTCCGGACTGCAATGACAGCAAAATATCCCAAATCCACCACCTAATTTTTTTTATACTGCTCCAAGCTAAAATCGGGGAGATTTTTTTCAAATCGGGGTCCGATTTTGACCGAATTTAGCTTTTCACGCCAAAAACACTCTGTAGCGTCATTTTTTGGGCGCAGCTATCCTGTTGGGTGAGATATTCATACAAATTTTGAGTGTACTTCGTATCATAAGTTTATCCAGAAGGAGACCAGGCTCCCTGTACCATTGCAATCTTTTTGCGTGCTGCAATCAGTATGTCATACGAAGGATGGCCTTTAGGCAAACGTAAAAACAAACTGCGAGAACGTTTTATGATCCTCCCCGGGATATTGATTATAGAAAACCTGATCCTCTTCATCCGCTGGTTTGCCATGGAAGAATTCAAAGCTATATTTTTCATCATTGCATTCAAATTTAAGGCCATTATCATTATCCACCACCATGCAGCGTTCTCTCCAAAATCTGCAGAAGGAAGTTTCCCACCGGCCAAGTCATCTTTCATAACAGCGTGGGCTTCTTCACTTTTACCACATCTTGCATGGAGCCAGTGAATGAGATCTTCCCCATTCATTTCCTTTATATTTGTAACAATCCCAAAAACCTTATATCTTTTTGTATCTATCTGCATTGTGGGAAAAGGAAGGGCTAATTGAGGGTCTGCCATGCCGGGCAAAGCCTGCTGCTCTTTAAAGATCTGGCGTTTGGCAAGATATCTGTATTCCGGGGCATTTTTGCTATGGCACAATTCATTGGGGACAAAGCAAACTTCAGCCCACTGGCTGCCTGTCTTCATCCTTTTTCCACCCCTGTCTTCATAGATCGGATGCCACTCAGAGTCAGGGACTTGTGCAACAGCAGTTTTAAAAGCCTGTGTCACATTGCAGCCTATGGCAAACTCAATCCTGCCAAATCGTTTATTCTCTCCCTTTTCACAGTATTTTAAAAGATCATGCTGGTAGCCTGCAGTGTCTGATCTGAGCTTTACTTTCTCAACGCCTTCAGGAAGGCAATCCAAGGCCTTTTTAAAAACGTTTAATTGTTTAAAACCAGCCGGAACATTACCATCACGAAATTGGGTGTGCAGGATCACACCTTGTTCATACCACCATGTATTCAGGGGTTGATATGATTTGAACCCTTTATAACACCATAAGGCATTGTCTTTGTTTGTCTCAACAAGGGTAGCATCCATATCCAAAGTTGCTGTTTTTTGTGGGTTCACTAAATTTAAGGAGCCACAGATATCTTTATTTGTTTGTTCCAGTCCTTTCAGGTGTTCATTGGGGGCAGGAATAAATGCTTTTATGTCTGTTTTTTTTCGAAGCTTTTCCTGTTCAGGATCATGAAAATTGGATAAGTACCTGAATATTGCTGATGGGGATGGTACTGACCTGTTTTTCTCTTTACGCCATCTTCTCTCCAAGGCCCGGCGGATCTTGCGCTGCAGCCCATGGTTCTCGGATTTGCGCAATATCTCGCAAAAACCTTCGTCTGCCTCAAGTATCTTTAAATCTTCAACACAGGTTCCGCCTGCCAGGTTCAGTAATACCAATGATGTCACAACCTGCGAGTCTGTCCAACCCTGACCGTTTGTCCTTATTTTTAAATGTTGTTGAATTGATTTGGATAAGCCAATTACTTGAGCCAGATCAAGGTAAACTGGTAACCCAGCAAGAGCTGTCATGCCGGAATCTTTTTTTTCTTCTTCATACTTGAAAGGGAGCACGCCTTGTGTCATATTTGTTTCACCTCGTTGATGATAGTTTTTTGCTTTCACAAACATTCTATCTGCTTGAGTCATCAAGCGCAACGAGGTTTTTTATTTTTTTGATGGTGAATCGGGGAATATCCATCCTCTGGGATAATACATGCAAATATGATTTTTTTAAGCCGCTACTTGGGATTACCCTGTTTCGCCGCTCCATAAGTATTGCTATATGATATGTAATCTGATAATAACCATCTGAAAAACCATTAATTTTGTATCATAATTCAGGTTGCCATGGCAAAAAGAAAAAGCAAATCCGACGTATTGAAACAAAGAGGGAAAAAAAAAGAAAAAAACATTTTTCGTTTTCTTTTCAAATGGTTTTTTATGCTATTTCTCCTTTTAATTCTTTTAGGCTGTGCAGGGCTTGCAGGGCTTTACTATTACCTTAGCCAGGATCTGCCAAAAATAAACACCTTAAAGGATTACCGCCCGGCCATAGTTACTGGTGTCTTTTCCGATGATGGAAGAAAAATAGGAGAATTTTACGAGGAAAGAAGGATTGTCATACCTCTTTCTGAAATGCCTGATAACCTTATCAAGGCTTTTGTTTCAGCTGAGGATTCAAGGTTCAGGGAACACCTTGGCATTGATATTATTTCCATAATCAGAGCATCCTTAAAAAATTTCAAGGCCGGCACCATTGTTCAGGGAGGGTCCACCATCACCCAGCAGGTTACAAAATCTTTTTTGCTGACCCCGGAACGGACATACGAGAGGAAAATCAAAGAAGCCATCCTTGCCTACAGGATTGAAAAAAAATTTACAAAAGATGAAATTCTTTTTCTTTACCTTAACCAGATATACCTGGGCCATGGGGCCTATGGCGTTGAATCGGCATCTGAGAATTATTTTGGTAAACATACAAAAGACCTGAACCTGGCCGAATGTTCAATGCTTGCAGGTCTGCCGCAGGCACCCAGCAGATATTCCCCCTTCAAGTTTCCCGACCGTGCAAAACAGCGTCAGATTTATGTCTTGAACCGGATGAAGGAAGACGGTATTATCACAAACCTTGAGGCCACAGAAGCCATTGATCTCAAACTGGATATAAAACCTCGAAAAAACTGGTTCATTGAAAGAGTCCCCTGTTATACCGAGCATGTCAGACGATATGTAGAAAATAATTACGGCAAAGATGCCCTATACAATCAGGGGCTTCAAATCCATACAGCCGTTAATATTGAACTCCAGAAAATAGGGAGAAATGCAGTAAACAAAGGCCTTATTGAGCTTGACCAGCGAACGGGCTATCGAGGCCCATTAAAAAATATCACAGACCTTCAAATAGAAAATTTTTGCGCAGAAATTTCAGACAAAATAGGAAATAAGCCGCTGGAAAAAGGGAGTATTTATGAGGGGGTTGTACTCAGCATTGATGATGAAAATAGTACCACCAATGTCAGAGTAGGAAATTTCCATGGCATCATCAAACTTAAAACCATGACCTGGGCTCGAAAACCTGATCCTGAAATAGCCCAGTATGAAAATAAAATCAAAAAGCCTTCCCAGGTGTTTAAACCCGGAGATATCATTCTGGTTAAAGTGCTCAACGAAATGTCTGAAGATAATAATATAGAGTTCTCCCTGGAACAGGAACCTGTTGCCGAAGCTGCATTATTAAGTATTGAAGCGGAAACAGGCCATGTAAAAACAATGATTGGCGGCCGGGATTACAGGAACAGCCAGTTTAACCGGGCATATCAATCCCGACGCCAGCCCGGAAGTGCCTTCAAACCTATTATTTATGCTGCTGCCCTTGATAAGGGATATACTGCTGCCACCGTGATCATGGATTCCCCGGTTGTCTACGAAGACACGGAACGTGATTTTATCTGGAAACCACGAAATTATAAAGAAAAATTCTTTGGCCCGACCCTGTTCAGGCAAGCCCTTGTAAAATCAAAGAATGTCATCACCATTAAAATCCTTCAGGATCTGGGGATAGATTATGTTATTGACTATTCCCGAAGACTTGGCATCACATCGGATATCAGCCGGGATTTGTCCATTGCACTGGGATCATCCGGCCTGTCTTTGCTTGAACTTGTAAATGCCTATTCTGTTTTTTCAAACCTGGGCTACCTGATTGAGCCTGTATTTATTACAAAAATTTTTGATCGTGACGGCAATCTTTTGGAAACCTCTAAACTGATCCGAAAAAAAGTCATTGATATGAGCACAGCTTATATTATGACCAATATAATGGAAAGCGTTGTAAAATCAGGGACCGGCCAGCGGGTTAAAGCCCTTAACCGCCCTGTGGCAGGTAAAACCGGAACAACAAATAACCTGGTTGATGCCTGGTTTTTAGGATATACGCCAGAATACACCACAGGCGTCTGGGTAGGGCTTGACCAGGAAGCCCCCCTTGGAAAAGGAGAGACCGGCTCAAGGGCTGCCAGCCCAATCTGGCTTGAATTTATGGAAAATGCTCTGGAGGGAAAACCAGTCAGAACCTTTAATGTTCCTGAAGGCATTATTTTTGCCAAGATTGATGCCAAAACCGGACTGCTTCCCATAGAAGAATCTGAAAAAACAATATTTGAATGCTTTAAGGAAGGCACCCTGCCGACGGAACATACCCCAAAACCAAATACAGCTTCTGCTTCTGAAGACCTTTTTAAAGAAGGGATTTAGGGGATAAAAAATTTCACTTTGCCACTATCTCTACCTGGTCTATCTGGATCATTTCATCCGGTCGGATCAAAAAATCAAGTTCTGGATACCGCTGGCTCAGCCTTGTTAAATTAATATTCTTATTGCCCCTCAATTGTGATTCTGATTTTGGATGAACCCTTAAAAAAAGTTTTCCGGATTTTACCCCCCCCTGGTATTGATCTATCTTATTACAGACAAGATCATATAAAATCTCAGAAAAAACCAGATGGCCAAAGGCTGGATGCCAGGGGCCTGCAAGCACCATTGATTCATCTTCCATCATGTCGGAAGCCTGAAGCCCCATGCGAATCACTTTGACATCAGCCGTCTTAAATATACCAACCATTTCTTTCACGAGCCCAATAGTTTTTCCAAGACTCAAAGGCGTATATATACCCTGGCAATACCAGTGTTCCATCAGGCTGCCCTTTAATACCATTAAAGGATAAATTCTTGCAAAATTCGGGGTAAGGTGCGCCACCTTTTTTGTACTTTCAAACAAAGAGGCTTTTGTATCACCCGGCAACCCAACCATGACCTGGACTCCTATTTTAAATGGATATGCCTTCAAAAGGCCTATGGCGTTTATTGTATCCATGCTGGTGTGACCCCTTTTGGATTTTAACAGAACCCCATCGTTCATGGACTGAACACCCAGTTCAACAGTAGATATATTGTAGGGCATTACAAGTTCCAGTGTCTTGCGGGTAATGGTATCCGGTCGGGTGGAAAATCGTATGCCGTCAATTTTTTTTTCCTTAATATAGGGCTGAACCATATCCAGCAATTGGATGATGGTGTCGTGAGGCAGCCCCAAAAAATTACCTCCGAAAAAAGCAAGCTCCACCAGCTCCCGCGTACCTTTATATTGTAAATACTGACTTACAATATGATGAATAGCAATTTTATCCGGCAGACTTGATTTTTGACTTGTAATAATAGATTGATTGCAGAAGGCGCATTGATGAGGACACCCCGAATGGGGAATAAATACAGGGATAACAAGGGGTTTTTTTGCCTGAACCATTAATGAATCCATCAGTCAAACCATCAGGGATTTATTTTTTTTAACATCTTTAAGGCTTTTTTTGCAGAATCCTGCTCTGCGGCTTTTTTTGTTTTCCCAAAACCCCTTGAATGGATATCAAAAATATTTAAGCTGATCTCAAAGGTTTTATCATGGTCAGGGCCGATCTCATTGAGAACTTCATATTGAGGTGTTGTTGCACCATGCTCCTGAACAAATTCCTGCAACATACTTTTATAATCCAGGGTCTCATCATTAGTCAAATTTTTTTCAAGGCTCTCTTTGAAAAGGTCATGTACCAGCCGGTATGTAGTATCAAACCCCGCATCCAGATAAACAGCGGCAATAACGGCTTCATAGGTATCTGATAATATGGAGTTTTTATCAAACCCCCTGGAAAAGGCTTCTCCTTTTCCAAGTCTGACAAACCTGCCAAGATCAATAAGCCTTGCCATATCAGCAAGTGCAGACTCGCTGACAAGGTTGGCTCTTAGCTTTGAAAGTTCCCCTTCATTTTTTGATGGACTTTTTTCCATGAGCAAGTGTCCGATGCATAACCCTAAAACAGCATCTCCTAAAAATTCAAGCCGCTCATTATCACAAAGACATGATTCTTGATTTTCATTTAAATAAGATCTGTGACACAAGGCATTATTTAACAATGATTTATTTTTAAATGAATATCCAATATTATTCTCAAGGATGCGAAAATCTAAATATTTTTCTTTGATTTCTTCCAACTCAAGGGTTAATGCTTTAAACAGAGAATATTCAATATTCAGATTATCTTTACCAGAACCAAGGTGAACGTCTTTATTAAATAATCCATGGAAATCCGAACCTCCAGTCATCATAAGCTTTTTTTGATCTGCAAGGTCTTGATAAAAAGATGTCATTCGATGGTCATGATCTGTATAATATACCTCTATTCCTGCAAGGCCATCGGCCATCAGGACATCAATAAAATTTTCTATTTGATGACTTTTATTGAACCTCAAAAGACCCGGATGCGCCAGGACCGCAATCCCGCCTGCCTGGCGAATCGTTTGAATTGCCTGGTGGCAGGAGACCTTATATTTATCCACATAAGCAGGCTTGTCTTTTCCAAGATATTTGTCAAAGGCTTCTCTAAATGTTTTGACATATCCTTTTTCCATCATAAGCTCTGCAATGTGGGGGCGACCTGTCTGATCCGCACCAAACCGATTCTCAACCTGTTCCATGGTGATATTGAATCCAAGGCTGTTTAATTTTTCAATGATTTTGGGATTTCTTTGGGCACGGGCTATTTTTGCATCATCAAAAATAGCATTAAGGTTTTTATCATAAACACTGAACCCAAACCCCAGCATATGAACGCTTCCCACTTCCCTGAACCCTGATGGCGGCTCACAACTGATTTCAACTCCGGTAATAAATTCAGGAAATGGGGGCAGGGGGTATTTTAAGATTTCCTTAACACCGTCTATGGTATCATGGTCTGTTATCGAAATAGCCTGAACCCCGACCTTTTTGGCCAGGGCCATAATTTCTAAAGGGGAAAAGGACCCGTCTGAAGCTGTAGAATGTACATGAAGATCAATCAATGAACTATCTTGTGCAGGCTAAATTCCGAGAGCCTTCTCCATATCCTCTTCACGGGTTTTACAGTCAATGCATTGGGTGGTAACAGGTCTTGCCTTAATCCGTTGAAGGGAAATATCTTCCCCACAAGCTTCACAGATTCCAAATGTCTCATTTTCGATACGCACAAGTGCTTTTTTTATTTTCTTGATCAATTTATGTTCACGGTCTCTGATACGAAGTTCAAAAGTTCTGTCCGATTCATGGGAGGCTCTGTCCGTTGGATCGGCAAAATTTTCTTTTGGTTTGGTCATACCGGTTACAGTGCCGTCAGCATGGGAAAGGAGCTCTTTAAGCCTATCGGTCAAAAGATTTCTAAAAAAATCTAAATCTTTTTTTTTCATTATATTTGCCCTTTATCTTAAATTACAGGAACATCCAGAACAAAACAATACACTAAAATTAAACAAAATGTAAAGAATTAAATAGCCCAATTCCAGCCAGATATTAAAGCATAGCTCAAACTTTAATTGGCACTTTTGGCTATTCTTCCTCGGGAAGGTCTATATTGAACAATTGGCGTGTGACATTGAGATAAAGGGAATCATCCCTGTGGTCACCGGTATTGCGTAAAAAAAGGATGGGGTCATGAATGGTTCTGGTTGCTATGGCCTGGGTCATGCGTTTTATTGCCTCCATATCTTCTTGAGAAAGGTGTTTCAAATTTAAAAGGGTTTTTTTACATTCAATGTCAACAATGGAAGACATTTTATCGTTCAAAGCCTTAATCGTCGGAACAATGGCAAGGTTTTCCAGCCATTTGCGAAATTTTACGACTGCTTCTTCAATATATCTTTCAGCTTTGACCGTTTCTTTTCCCCTCTGCTCAATATTGGATTCCACAATATTTTTCAAATCATCAATATCATAAACATAGGCATTGGAAATCGTGTTTATTTTAGGATCAATATCCCTTGGAACTGCAATATCAATAAAAAAAAGCGTATTATGATGCCTTTTTTTCATGGCCTGTTTGACCTGGGTCTCGGTCAACACATAATCTGTTGCACCGGTTGAACTGATGATAATATCAACATCCTTTAATGCATCTTCCCTTTCTTCAAACTTGACGGCCAGTCCATTGAATTTAGCAGCAAGATCCACTGCCTTTTTAAAGGTTCGATTTGCGACGATAATTTGCTTCACATTATTGGATAACAGGTGCTCCACTGCCAGTTCCGCCATCTCCCCGGCACCCAGCAGCATGACACTCTTCTGGGATAAGTCTGAAAAAATTTTTTTGGCAAGCTCAATGGCTGCATAGCTGATGGAAACCGCATTATCCCCTATCCCGGTTTCTTTTCTGACTTTTTTTGCAATATTAAAGGCTTTGTGCATCAGTCGATTCAGCATCACACCCGAGGCATTGTTTTCCACGGCAGTCCTATAGGCCTGTTTAACCTGCCCCAAAATCTGGGGTTCGCCTACCACCATTGAATCCAGGCTTGATGCAACCCTAAATAAATGCAGGATCGCTTCGTCTTCCTTATAAACATATAAAGCACTTTTAAATTCAGAAATATCAATTTTTTTATGATGTGAAATAAACTCAATAATTTTATCAACCTGTTCACCCGTTCCAGGGATATATAAAATTTCTGTCCTGTTACAGGTAGAAAAGATAAGGCTTTCTTTAATATCCTTGTCCTGCTTTAATAATTCAAGCGCAGCTATTGTCTCTTCACTGGAAAAAGACAGTTTTTCCCTGAGTTCAACAGGTGCGGTTTTATGATTTATGCCGATTAATATAATTTTTGACATTGTTATTTCTTTATTTTGTAAAGGTTTGGTGATACCCGCCTAACAGCATATTGACCCCAAGGAACGTAAATATAATGATGAAAAATCCGATAATAGTCATTATGGCTGATTTTCTGCCCCGCCACCCCGAATAAAGACGTAGATGCAATAAGGCAGCATACACCAGCCATGTTCCCACAGAGAATACTTCTTTGGGATCCCAGTTCCAAAAGCTGCCCCAGATTACTTTTGCATAAACAAACCCTGTCACAAGTCCGATGGTAAGCAGGGTAAACCCTGTGGTCAAGCAGGTATATCCAACATTATCCAGGAAATCCAATGAGGGTAGTCGTTTGTAAAAAAAACCAGGTCTTTTTGTCTTAATCCCTTTTTCCTGCAATAAGTACAAAATCCCTGCTCCGCATGCCAATGCAAGAGATGCCTCGCCTGTAAACACCAGAACAATGTGGGAATAAAGCCAGAACCCTTTTAAAACAATATTTTTCTCCACCGGCGCTGCCCCTGGCATTATCAATACAATCACCATGATGGCAAATAATAATATTGAAGCAAATACCCCGAGAATTTTAAGATCAAATTTGTACTGGAAAAATAAAAACATGCCGCCCAGAAAGAATGCTGCAAGAGATAAACTCTGGGATAAATTCTGTATAGGCACATGCTGTGTTGCCATGGTGTAAATCATCATACTGATAAAATGAAAAACAACGGCTGTTGAAATAAAACAAAAGGCTATTTTTTGATAGATTTTCTTTTGATTAAATAAAAACAAAATATACCCTGCCATACTGATAAAATAGAGCAGGGTTGTTATCTGCAGCACCATTAGGGCAGTTTGAAGACTCATTCATCACTCCTTAAAGAAACAAGATCTTCATACGTATATCCCTTTCCAAGAACATCGCATAAGACCGCATTTATTTTTATGTCATCATTGGCCTGGATCAACTCAAGGACACCTTTCTCAATAAGGGCATGAAATATTGCTTTATTATCATCTGGAGTACTGCCGGATGATAAAAGCCTTTTTCGAATATTTCCCATCAAAGTCAGGAATTGCGCATACTCAGGACCAAAATGATTTTCAAGCTCCTGTTTGATTCTCTTTGCCATTGCAGGACTTGATCCAGATGTTGAAACAGCCACAATCAGATCCCCCCTGTCCACTATCGAAGGAAGTAGAAAATCACTATTATCCGGGGCATCAGCCACATTACAAAGGATATTGAGCAATGAGGCATCATTTTTTATCTGCCGGTTTAAATCAGCATTATTGGTGGCAGCAAAAACAAAAAACATCCCTTTCACGTCTTTTTTCTCATATTCTTTTTTTTCAAGGCAAATGGATGTTGTGTTTAATCCATCAAACCAGGACGAGAAATGATCACTGATCACTTTTACATTTGCACCGCATTTTTGAAGGGTTGCAGCCTTTCTCGCACCGACCGGACCCCCGCCGACGATAAGACAATCCTTGTCTTTTATATCAAGAAATATGGGATAATATTTCATTGCTGTCCTTTATTTAATGCTATCCCTAAAATCGCCAATTTCCCATCAAACACTATTCAAGCCCTTGTTTGCAAGAATAAACTAATATATATTGCCATAGGCTATTTTACAATAACTAACCTATTTATTTAGTGCCTGACCGAAAACCCCGTGTTTGGGTGAGTTTTCGTTCAAACACTATTTAGGATAATTGACATGATTATTGATACACATACCCATATTTTCCCGGAACAGGTTAAAAAGGATCGTTCCAGATACTTTGACAATGAACCTGAATTCAAACTGCTCTATAATTCGCCAAAAGCAGCTATCTGCAATATTGTTGACTTATTAAAATCAATGGACAGATATCAGGTTGATATCTCGATTATTTGTGGTTTCCCCTGGCGTACCCCTGAATATACAAAGCAAAACAATGACATCATCATTGAATCGGTCAAAAAATATCCGGACAGGATTAAAGGTCTTGCCTGTTTTGATGCAGCCTGGGAGGGTGCCGCAGATGAAGCCCTAAGATGCATTGATGCAGGTCTTTGCGGAGCTGGAGAACTGGCATTCTATCTTTCGGGTATAGATAAAAAAGCTTTGGCCTTTCTTGATCCTGTTATGGCAGTTTTAAGGGAAAAGGGTAATTTGCCCTGCATGATCCACACCAATGAACCTGTCGGGCACAAATATCCCGGGAAAACCCCAATTACCCTGGAACAAATATACACCCTTGCCAAAACCTTTCCTGACAATAAGATCATACTGGCCCACTGGGGAGGGGGAATTTTTTTTTATAACATCATGAAAAAAGAGACAAAAGCTGTTTTAAAAAATATCTGGTATGACACTGCAGCCTCCCCTTTTTTATATGATTCACAAATCTATGATCTTGCCGTTGCTACAGGAGTGGCAGACAAAGTTCTTTTTGGGACCGATTTTCCGTTACTGGCTCCTGACCGGTATTACAAAGATATGGAAAATACCAATATGAGTTCCCTTCAAAAGGCACTAATATTGGGTGGCAATGCTTCGGCTCTGTATCCATAAACCACTTTACCGAAAGTTTCCTGCCGAAAGCGAACAATTTGGGATCTGATCCCAAATTGTTCGGTTATTTTTAAATTGACAAAGACCATAAAAGAAACATTTTTATACATCAAACAGGATTTGACCCGGAGGATTGATCAATATGAAAAAAGACACACACAATTTTATCCAGGAATACAAAGGCCTGGGAGCTTTTGGCCTAGACCGGGAAACTGATGAAGAAACCATCATGTTTTATCTTCAAAAATTTTCTGAAGACTCTTTTTTAAAAGCACTTCTCCCAAGGTTGTCTGACCTGGAACTCGAAGAAATATACCTGTTTATTAATGAAAAATTAAAGAGCCATCTTTCTGAAGATGAATATCATAGTCTCTTTCTAAAAGATTGATAACAATTATTATCATTATTAGTTTGTATTGGTAAGTATATTTCTTTTTTATTCATATTGTTAAATATCTTATTGACTCTCTCCCGATATTAACATATTCCGACCTCATTCCATCAAGCTAATTTTAAATATTTTATGGGGGCCTTGGAAATGAACAGAGCAAAAATTTTTACCTTTATATCAGCACTTATATTCACAATGATCATGACCATCTATGCCCAGGCTCAAACCAAAAGCCTGATGATGGCAACCACCACCAGCACAGATAACACCGGCCTCTTGGATTATCTCATCCCTCACTTTGAAAAAGAAACCGGCATCTCCCTGAAATGGACTGCCACAGGAACCGGTAAGGCATTAAAGCTCGGCCAGAACTGCGATGTTGATGTCCTGCTGGTTCATGCCCCACCCGCAGAAAAAAAATACATTGAAAACGGATATGGAAAAGACAGAAGAGAAATCATGTACAATGATTTTGTTATCATTGGGCCTGAAAGTGATCCGGCCGCTATAAAAGGCAAAAGTATATCTGATGCCTTGCGCGCAATTAAAAACAAACCGGCTGTATTCATGACCCGCGGTGATGACTCCGGTACCCATAAAAAAGAAAAATCTTTATGGAAAGATGCCGGCATTGAACAGCCTGACAAAGAAAACTGGTATGTGCAGACAGGACAGGGAATGCTTGCCACCATCAATGTTGCCCAGGAAAGGGAGGGGTATACAATGACAGACCGGGGCACATACATTAAGTATCAATCTTACAAAGACGGCAATGCGCCCTTAAAGGTTCTGGTGGAGGGGGACGGCATCCTGTTGAATCAATACAGTGTCTTAACCCTTGATCCCAAAAACTGCGCCAATACAAAATATGATCTGGCACTTAAATTTTCAGACTGGATGGCTTCACAAAATGCCCAGAATCTGATAAGAGACTTCAGGCTTCTTGGACAAAAGCTGTTTATACCAAACGCAAAATAATAAAAGGACTTTATGGATTTTATTGTTGCAGGCTTTATCAAAGCCATCGAGCTTCTGATTAGCGGCGACAGCGCAACCTGGACTGCGGTCTGGGCAACTATAAAAGTATCCACGGGCTCCATGCTCTTGAGCATTGGAGCCGGGTTACCCTGCGGCTTTGTTCTTGGATATTTTGACTTTAAAGGGAAAAAGCATTTAAGAACGATTCTTGATACCATGCTTGCCCTTCCAACGGTTTTCATCGGCCTTGCCGTTTACGCATTTATTTCACGACAGGGGCCTTTGGGCGAACTGGGCCTGCTGTTCACTTTGACAGGGATTGCCATCGGCCAGACCATCCTTGCCTTCCCAATTGTAACTGCTATTACTGCCACAACCATTGAAAACATAGACCACGACCTTAAACTCACCCTTGTCTCCCTTGGTGCGGGCAGACGTAATATCATTGCCACCTGTCTTTGGGAAGTCAGATACGGCATTCTGGTAGCAGCGGTCACAGCTTATGGCAGAGTATTAACCGAAGTCGGGATATCCATGATGGTGGGCGGCAATATCAAGTACCACACAAGGACGATTACAACTGCCATTGCCCTTGAAACAAACAAGGGCCAGTTTGCCGATGGCATTGCCCTGGGGCTTGTTCTGATCATGATTGCATTTATTGTAAATCTATCCCTGTCTTTTTTAAGGAAACAATGACAAAAAAAGATCCTGCCTACCATTTAAAAGATATTCAACACTATTATGGGAACACAAAAGTGTTGGATATTGATGACCTAAAAATTGAAAAAGGATCCATCACAGGTCTTATTGGACCCAACGGCAGCGGAAAAAGCACGCTTTTAAAACTATTGGCCTTTGCTCAGAAACCAACCCTGGGGCAAATCTTTTATAAAGGGCGTATGGAATTACCGTTTTCAACATCCATCCGCTCAAAAATAAGTCTTCTGACCCAGAAACCCTATCTGTTAAAACGAACTGTTTTTGAAAATATTGTCTATGGATTAAAGATCAGAAAAGAAAAAAATAATCTTGAAAAAAGGGTGACAGAGGCACTTTTAAACGTTGGCCTTGATTATCAGAATTTTGCCACAAGATTTTGGCACGAATTATCAGGTGGAGAAGCCCAGAGGGTTGCCATGGCTGCCAGGCTTATCTTAAAACCTGAAGTTCTCCTCCTTGATGAACCCATTGCAAGTATTGACATTGAAAGCGCCGGGCTGATCCGCCAGGCATCCTTAAACGCCAAGAAAAACTGGGGGACCACACTGGTTATTGCAAGCCATGATCTGCAATGGCTATATTCCATCTGTGACCATCAGCTTTCCATCTTTAAAGGGAATATATTTTCCACAGGCGTGGAAAACATTATCACAGGTCCCTTTGAAAAATCAGATCAAAAAACCCTTATAAAAAAACTTGAAGACGGACAGATCATCATGCTGAATGCGCCTTCCCAAACTGCATGCACAGCCATTATCAGAAAGAAAAATATTTCCATTGATCTTGAAAAACAATCCGGGCATGGCCATATCAATCAATTATCCGGCCATATAACTTCAATGCTTTTGGAAAAAAAGAGCGAGACCATCATGGCGACAATCTCTATACACGATCTTTCCTTAATAGTATTGCTTTCTCCAGATCAGATCGGTCGGCTTGATCTTTATCCGGGCAAAAAAGTCATCCTCAATTTTCACTCACATGATGTTGAATGGATTTAAACCAAACCTAACCTTTGCCCGGCTTCAGGACAAGAAAAAATAACTTCCCATATTTATTCATATGGCCTGCGGTAAATTCGGCATAATCACCGTTTCCACAAAAAAGGTCTGCCCTTGCAGGCCCCTTAATGGCACCACCTGTGTCCTGGTTCAAGACAAAAAAAGAAGCTGGTTCCCACTCTTTTAAAGAAGAGCTGTATTTTTTATCCGGCAATTGGGCCTGCATAAAGCACAGGGCCCCTTTTGGAAACAATCTGCTGTCTGTTGCAATGGAACGAAGAGCAGTGACTTCAACGCCAAGACTGCCATAGGGCCCGCCTTCTTCTGTTTTGAAAAACACAAAGCTCTCATTATGGTGCAAGACTTCATCCATTCTGTGTGGATACAGCTCAAGCCAGCTTCTGATGGCCTGCATGGACATATTTTCTTTTAATATTTCATTTTTCCCGATCAGATATCGCCCGATGGATCGGTATGCATTTCCGTTGCTTGCCGCATAGTGAACCCTTAACACATCCCCATTGCCCAGATTAATTCTTCCTGACCCCTGGATTTCCAGAAAAAATCGGTCTACCCGGCTTTTAAGCCATACAACAGGCTTGGATCTTGTATGAAAATCTTCTATAGCGTTAATTTGTTGCCTTGAATAATACGGCACCACGCGCTTTGTTGAATCGTTAACTCTGGCCATCAGCCGTTTATGACCCTTGTATTGATCGGAAAACGCTGACAAATCAATTTCCAGTAAATCTTGCGGCCTGGAATAAACCGGGTAGAAAAACTCTTCACTCTTTTCAATGCGCCCATCAAAAATTGGCTCAAAATACCCTGTAAAAAGAACCTTATCATCCTCATTTCCCGCTGCTTCATAAACAATATAATCTGATTTAATAAAATCATTTAAGGCTTTGCTGGAAGGCTCTTTTTCCAGAAAGGTCTTAAAGGTTTCCAAAGACAAAATCATATGACCGGCAGTGTATATCTCTTTCCCATAATGGAATTTTCTTTCTAAAGGGACCTTCTTAAAATATAAAAGGCTGTTATCAATTGAAGCCGTTAAACCCTGAAATTCAATATTATCAACAAATAAAGGATAGGTTTTAGGATTCAATTTTTTCAAAGAACCAAATTGTGTGGTGTCTTTTTTGATCCCGGGATAGCATCCGTTAAAAAAGCAGACAATGATCACAAACCAAAAGATCCAGATGGGCTTTAACGACATTTTATTCTTCATTTTGATACAGCCTGTTAAATTCTTTAGTCATTGTTTTTGAATCTTCTATTTTCTGCAGATCATCCATTGTTTGAGAAGACACCTCAAGGGTTGCAAGTTTTTTTGCCGTAGACATGACCCTATTCTCCATTGCACCCACTGTCCTGTTATAGGTTGCCGCAGTTTTTTCAATGTCCTTTCCAAGCTGGTTGATATTATCGGTCATGGTGCAAAGCCTTGAAAAAAGTTCAATCCCAAGATTTCTGATCTCTTCGGCATTTTCATAACTCTTTTTTTGTTTCCAGGAATAGGAAACTGCCTTTAAAAGGGCTATCAATGTTGTGGGAGTGGCAAGGATCACCCCTTTTTCTATCCCCTTTTCAATCAAGTCCGGATGAACCGATAAGGCAGCAGAAAAAAAATTTTCTCCGGGGATGAACAGCACAACAAATTCAGGGGTGGGAGAAATCTGTTGAAAATAATTCTTGGATGACAGGTTTGAAATATGCATCAGCACCTGACGTCCATGATCTTTCATTCGTTCCTGCCTTTCCTTTTCACTTAAAGCTTCGAGCGCATCCAGATAGGCCATCAAAGGAACCTTTGAATCAATAATAATTTTGCGATTTTCCGGCAGGGTGACCACCATATCGGGACGGATAGACCCTTTGCCGCCCCCTGAAGAAAGCTGTTCTTCAAAATCGCAGTACTCGGTCATGCCGGCCAGTTCCGCCACCCGCTTTAAGGTAATTTCCCCCCACCTTCCCCTGACATGGGGAACCCTTAATGCCTTAACAAGATTTCCGGTTTCAATATGAAGAAGGGTCTGATTTCTTCCCATTTCCAAAAGTTTTTCAGTGATGGAACCATAGGCATTTTCCCTGTCTTTTTCCATGATATTGAGGTGAGCTTCATATTGATCAAGGATTTTTCTTACAGGATCAATGGTTCTTAAAATATCATTTCCCTTGATATCAAAATCTTTTTTGGCTTCTTTCACATAGGAAGAAAAATATTTATCTGCAAACTCCATGAATTTGGTGGAATTATCAAACAGCGCCTCATGGGACAGTGTTTTCAACTTTTTTGAAAAAAATATAATCCCTGACCTTGCAAGAATACCGCAGACAAGAATCCCCACACAAAAACCGATCCCCAGATATGCCAGATTTTCAAGGGTGACCATATTATTTTGCAGTATATGTCCCGCTTTTGCCCCCTGATTTGGATTTCAAATAGATATCAGATATTCTCATGGCCCTGTCATAGGACTTACACATGTCATATATGGTTAAGGCCGCAACAGAAACAGCTGTCAAAGCTTCCATTTCCACGCCTGTTTTACCGGTCAGCGACACCTCAGCCTCAATATCAATGGCATGATTTTTAACATCAAAAGAAAAATCGACCCGGGCATGACTTATATTTAAAGGGTGACACATGGGGATCAGGTCCGATGTTTTCTTTGCTGCCATGACACCGGCGATTCTTGCCGCTTCAAGGACATTTCCCTTTTTCACTTTTTCATCCATGATCCTGGCAAGGGTGTTCGCTTCCATAAAAATCCTGCCTGCAACAACGGCGACCCGCCTGGTTTGGGTCTTGTCCCCCACATCCACCATTCTAACCCTGCCGTCCTTATCAAGATGTGTAAAATCTGTCATTTTTATTACCTTTTCTTATTTTTTCATATCAATCTTAAACAATTACTTCTAAATTTGAATTCACTTGAAAGGTCAGAATTTTTTCCAAATACAAGGCAAAGAAGAATTTTAACCGGAGGAGTACTAATGTACTTCGAGGATTAAAATTTGCACTTTAACGCAGTAGTTGGAAAAATTATGGCCTTTCGGCAAAAAATTGTGTTTTGCTGGTTACCTGAGCCTTAACCAGGTTCAAGGTGTCTGTCAATGTTGCAATCACATTCTCCCGGATATCCCCTGCAACCACCAGAAACATCACATCCTCACCCACGGAAAGTATTTCTCCTTCATTGATATGAATCAAAATATCAATAATACCCGGTCTTTTTTTCTGTTCATTGAGGATCTGATCCAGCCTGTTATGGTCAACAACAACTTCAAGTCCGGTCACTTCATCGCCTTCCCTGGATGTGGCTCTGACCACTCCGTTATGGCATAAAATCATCCCTGCCTTATGAAAATCCGGGTGTTGTTTTATCTGGTCCATCATTGTTACAATATCCATATCTCACTCCTTATTTAGTGCGCGACCGAAAACCACCAATTTTTGTTCAAACACTATTTATTTTCCTGCTGATTTGCAATTGTTTTAGCTTTTTCAAGATCTTTTGGAGTATTCACATTAAAAATAAACTGCATTTGGGGGTCCAGCATTTTTAATTTATCCACTGGAATCTCCTTAACCTTTTTTTTTCTAAAAAATTTTTTAATCATAAAGATATTTTTTTTAAGATTCTCCTCTATCAAAGGTATACAATCCTTTGAATACACGGCAGACAAAGGCTCAAGCCCGTCATCTGTTTGGGGAATAATCACTTCATACCCAGGTCTTATACTGCCCACAATATATTCGACAACGGATCGTTTAACAAAAGGGGTATCACAGGCCGTCACATAGGCATAGGGATAGGAGGCATAAAAGAGTCCTGCATGAAGGCCTGCCAGCGCGCATTTTGACGGGATAATATCTGTCACCACCATCATATCCCAGCCTGCAAACTCTCTGGGCTCGTTTACCACTATAATAACCTCTTTAAACAGGCTTGAGAACAATTCATAAATAGTTTCAAGGATCATCTCATCCCCGATCTTTCGAAAGGCTTTTTTTCCCCCTGGAAGCCTGCTGTTTTTCCCGCCGGCCAGTATCACGCCTGTATAGTCAAATATCATTCACACCTGCCCTGCCAAAAATAAATTTTATTTTATACTGATTATAGCAACTCAAACTTAAAATCAAGGTGTTGCCCGCTATAAAAAAAGATGATAAAGATTCTAAGACTATAATAAATCAAGGGAAGGCGGTTATATGAAAAAGAAAAAAATCATCCTGAATGATCAGGATTTCAAACGAATCATCACAAGGATGTCCCACGAGATCATAGAAAAACACAAAGGGACAAAAAACCTTGCCCTTGTCGGAATCCAGACACGGGGTGATTTTCTTGCAAAAAGGCTGGCAGATCAAATCCGGAAAATAGAAGCTGTAACCCTTCCCGTTGGCAGCATGGATATCAACATGTACAGGGATGACTGGACAAAAATCAGCCACCAGCCAATCGTACGACCCTCCAATATTCCTTTCTCCGTGGATGACATGGACATTATCCTTGTGGATGATGTGCTGTTTACAGGGCGAACCATCAGAGCTGCAATGGATGCTTTAATGGATTTTGGCAGGCCTTCCCGCATTGAGCTTGCCATCCTGATAGACAGAGGACACAGGGAGCTTCCCATCCAGGCGGATTACAAAGGCTTATCCATAAACACCGAACACCAGGATATGATCAACGTCCTGGTGGCTGAACATGACAAACAAGATATGGTTTACATAGAACAGGATGCAATATGAGTACACTTTTACACAAACAAAACCTGCCAGAGGACATTAAAATTGCAGTGATTTCAGTCTCAACTACAAGGGGACTGGCTGAAGACAAAGCTGGTGCCTGGATAAAAAAACAGGCAAAAAAAGAAGGCCATGAAGTGGTGATCCATCAGATCGTTACCGATGATATTGAAGCCATAAAAGAATTAACCCGGCATGTAACTGAAAAGATCTGCCCGGATGCCATAATTATGACCGGAGGCACGGGTATCAGCCCCAAAGATGTTACCATTGAAGCTGTCAAGCCCTTGTTTGAAAAAGAACTCACCGCCTTTGGCACCCTTTTCACACAGTTAAGCTTTGAAGAGATTGATTCTGCAGCCATTCTCTCCCGGGCCACAGCCGGAATCATCAAAAACACCATTATATTCTGCATGCCCGGCAGCATCAAGGCCTGCAAACTGGCCTGCAATGCCCTGATATTTCCAGAACTTGGGCATATTTTAAAGCATATAAGGGAATAAAAAAATGAAGCCTCTTGAAGAATTTATAACCACTTGGAAAGACACCCCTTCAAAAACAAAACTGGCCTTTACCCAGATTTATGAGCACCTGAAAACACTTGAAGATATCACCCTGGAATTCAAGGCCCGACCAAAAGTAAGCTTTTCCCTGCGCCCCAGGCACAACAGCCAGAAAAATCGATCTCTTTTTGCCATGGTCGATGTCATTGATGATGATCCCGAAGAAAGATGGCTGTCTGTCTGCTTCTATAAAGAGATGATAACCGATTCCGACCAAACCGGCGAATTGATTCCTGAGGGTCTGCTTGGAGAAGACGGGTATTGCTTTGACCTGTATGAATATGACAAGGATGAAATTAATTACATTAAAAAAAGACTTTCCCAGGCCTGGGAAAATGCAAAAGAATAAAAACATCTACTTTTAATTTAAATAGATAGGGATTTTCCCAGATAAAACTGATAAAATTAATAAAAACATTCAATTTGTTAGAAAATGACTTTTAAAAAAAAACTAACCATGGCATACTTTTTGCCAATGATCATGATAAAGAGCACTCTTCATTCGGGACATAGTGCTGTGTAACCGACAGGGCAGAGCTATCTTTTAAAAAGGGTAATACTATGCGAATAAAAAATTATTTATCATAAAGATGTGGATGAAGCCTGGAAAGTTTGGAGCACCATTATCAAATAATCTTAAAAATTTCCAGAAACTGAGAATCGGAGATTTCAGAGTTGTTTATCAGGTGTTCAATAAAAAAGTAATTATTTTTATTTTAGCAGTAGGCCCAAGAAGAGACAAAGAAATATATCGATCAGCTTCAAAACGAATTTAATATTTACAGAGGCAACATGACAAAAAAAGCATTGATAACCGGTATTACAGGCCAGGACGGGGCATACCTTGCTGAGTTCCTGCTGGATAAGGGATACCAAGTCCATGGTATCAAAAGAAGATCATCTCTTTTCAATACAGACAGGATAGATCACCTCTACCAGGACCCCCATGAAAAAAACAGGAACTTAATCCTTCACTATGGAGATCTGACCGATTCAACCAACCTTATCAGAATACTCCAGCAGGTTCAGCCCGACGAAGTCTACAACCTGGCTGCCCAGAGCCACGTGGCTGTCTCTTTTGAATCTCCGGAATATACTGCAGATACAGACGCCCTGGGCACCCTGCGCCTCCTGGAAGGCATCCGGCTCCTTGGCCTTGAAAACAAGACTCGGTTTTACCAGGCATCCACTTCAGAACTCTATGGCAAGGTCCAGGAAACCCCCCAGACTGAAGAAACACCTTTTTATCCCAGGAGCCCCTATGGTGTTGCCAAACTCTATGCCTACTGGATCACCGTCAACTACAGGGAAGCTTATAATATCTATGCCTGCAACGGCATCCTGTTCAACCATGAATCCCCCCTTCGCGGTGAAACCTTTGTCACCCGCAAAATCACCCGCGCCATTGCCAGAATCAGCCTTGGCCTGCAGGACTGTCTCTTTCTCGGTAACCTGAATGCAAAAAGGGACTGGGGACATGCAAAAGACTATGTCAAAATGCAATGGCTCATGCTCCAGCAGGACCATCCAGAAGATTTTGTCATAGCCACTGGAAAACAATATTCAGTCAGAGACTTTGTCAACATTGCCGCCAAAGAACTGAACATCGAAATCTCTTGGAAAGGCAAAGGTGTTGATGAAAAAGGATTTGACAAAAAAACCAACAATCAGATTGTTGCCGTGGATCCCAAATATTTCAGGCCGACAGAAGTTGAATCCCTCCTGGGTGATCCTTTAAAAGCAAAACAAAAACTTGGCTGGGAACCGGAAATAACCTTTCAGGAACTTGTCACAGAAATGGTCCAACAGGACCTTATCGAAGCCAAAAAAGATCACCTGTGTCAAACCCATGGATTTAATACTTTTAACTACAACGAATAGTAGGAAACAGCCTTGTGCTTATCTGCTTATGCAAATAATATTGTAAAATCCATGCTAAAGGAACTTGTCTCGTGAAAAATCTCCTTGTTACTGGTGGTGCAGGCTTTATTGGCACAAATTTTGTCTATTACTGGCTCAATAAATACCCAGACGATCATATTATTGTTTTAGATGCATTAACCTATGCAGGAAATAAAGAAAATCTTACAGAAGCCCAGAAAAATACCAAATTTGAATTTATCCATGGCAATATTCTGGATCAACCCCTTGTTGAATCACTGCTAAAAAACCATAAAATTGATACCCTGGTTCATTTTGCTGCAGAATCACATGTTGACCGGTCTATCCAGGGTCCTGATGAATTCATCAACACCAATGTTGTGGGAACCCACACCCTTCTCAAGGCTGCAAAAAAAATCTGGATTGATGAAACCCCCCAGACCCATCGTTTTCACCACATCTCAACAGATGAAGTATATGGATCTTTAAAACCAGATGAGCCAGGCTTTACAGAAACAACACCCTATGCACCCAATTCTCCCTATGCTGCAAGCAAGGCTGCATCAGATCATATGGTGCGGGCCTACCACAAAACTTATGGGTTACAGGTAACCATCAGCAACTGCTCCAACAATTATGGACCCTTTCAGTTCCCTGAAAAGCTCATACCCTTAATCATCACCAATATCCTTAAGGGAAAGCCCCTGCCCGTTTATGGAGACGGCAAACAGGTCCGCGACTGGCTTTATGTGGATGATCACAACCTGGGTGTTGACCTGATCCTTGAAAATGGCAAAACAGGAGAGACCTATAATATAGGCGGAAACAACGAATGGATCAATATAAACATTGTGCAACTTATATGTGATTTAATCCATAAAGAATTTTTACAAAACAAGGGTCTTGCTAAACGATTCCCCAATTGCCCTTGTGCAAAAGGCCTTCATCCCGAAATACTCATTTCCCATGTGAAAGACAGACTGGGCCATGACCGCCGCTATGCCATCAACGCTGATAAAATATCTTCAGATCTTGGGTATTCACCCAAAGAGTCTTTTAAAAATGGTCTTTCAAAAACCCTGAAATGGTTTTTGACCTTACAAACAGATATGTGATTACCCAAAAACAATCGGAATAGAAATAAAATGAAAAAAACCGATAAAATATTTATTGCAGGCCCCAAAGGCTTAGTTGGTTCAGCCATCATCCGCCATCTTGAAAAAAACGGCCACACCAACCTGCTTGCCCCCTCCCATTCTGAACTTGAACTTATGGAAAGCCAGGCTGTATCCAGATACTTTGAGAAAAACAAACCCGATTATGTATTCCTGGCCGCAGCAAAAGTAGGAGGAATCCTGGCCAACAGCACCTATCCTGCCGACTTCATCTACCAGAACCTGATGATCCAGAACAACATCATCCACCAGTCTTATGTTCACAATATAAAAAAACTCCTTTTCCTGGGCTCTTCCTGTATCTATCCCAAACACTGCCCCCAGCCCATGAAAGAAGAATACCTGATGACTGGCCCTTTGGAACCCACCAATTCACCCTATGCCGTGGCAAAAATAGCCGGAATAGAAATGTGCTGGTCTTATAACCGTCAATATGGAACAAAATTTATCCCGGTCATGCCCACAAACCTTTATGGCCCCAACGATAATTTTGATCTTGAAACATCACATGTGCTGCCGGCCCTGATCAGGAAATTCCATGAAGCCAGACAAAACAATGCCGAATCAGTAACGGTCTGGGGCACAGGCTATCCCAAAAGAGAATTCCTTCACGTAGATGATCTGGCCGATGCATGCCTCTTTATAATGCAAAAAGAATTCTCAGACCAGGAATATAAAAACAAACTGCTTTTCAATATAGGCTCAGGCAGGGATATCAGCATCAAAGACCTTGCAGAGCTGATAAAAGAAATAACAGGCTTTAAAGGAAAGATCGTTTTTGATACTTCCATACCTGACGGAACACCCCAGAAACTCTTAGATGTTTCTAAATTAAAAACCCTGAGCTGGCACGCGGCAACCACATTGAAAGATGGTATAAAAGGCACCTCAGAGGCTTTTCAAAAAGCACACCCCCTATAAAAAAGGCAGATTAATGATATGCAAAAAAATTATATTAGCAGGCGGTCAGCAAAATTTTGGACGATAAAGCATTGATCATCAGAACTGCCCGGCTCTATTCCGCAAATATCCTTGTGGGCTACGGCACAGCAAATGGCTTTTAGATGACTAACCCTGCCCCCATGCAAAAGCGAAACCTGGCCCCATGATAAAAGGTCTGACCCGGATTAAATCTATTGCTTGACAGTCTTGTTGAATCGTTTTATTGAAGTACAAAAGGAAAAAGATTTGTACGGGAGCATAAGTGATATGCTGAGAGGGGATTCCCGACCGTCCATAACCTGATCCGGATAATACCGGCGGAGGGAACGAATTTATGATTAACCATCCTCTGATGATATGGTGTTTTTTGTTCAGAGAATGGTTTTTTTTATTATGGAGATAAGATTATGAAGTTAAAGTTTTTTTTGATTATAATATGCTTAATACTGATCAGCCTTTTTGCCTGTTCAAACGAGGTGCAAAATCAAGATGAAGCGCAAAGGTCTACGCCTGAAATCCCAAGTATCACCATTATGACCCATGACAGTTTCAGTGTCAGCAAAAAGGTTATCTCATTATTTGAAGCCAAAATCCATGCAAAAATGGTCATCTTGAAATCAGGAGATGCAGGAGAAGCACTTAACAAAGCAATCCTGTCAAAGAACAATCCCCTTGCCGATATTTTTTATGGGGTGGATAATACGTTCTTAAGCAGGGCTTTAGGCGCCCAAATATTTGTGGCTTATGCACCCTCCAACCTGGATTCTGTTGACCCTTTGTTGAAGCTTGATCCTGAAAACAGGCTGGTTCCAGTGGATTTTGGCGATGTCTGTTTAAATTATGATATTAAATGGTTTAAAGACAATAATAAACAGCCTCCTGCCATGCTGGAAGATTTAATAAAACCGGAATTCAAAGGTTTAACCGTTGTAGAAAATCCAGCAACATCTTCTCCAGGGCTTGCGTTTTTACTGGCAACCATCAGCCGGTTTGGTAAGGAGGGGTATATTGATTACTGGCAAAAGCTTAAAGCTAATGAGGTTCTTATAACCAATGGCTGGAAAGAAGCCTATTGGGGAAAATTTTCGGCAGCATCAGAAGGGGATAGGCCCATTGTGGTCAGTTATGCCTCAAGCCCGGCTGCTGAAGTTTTTTTTTCTGAAACAAAACTTACCCAGGCTCCGACTGGGGTGGTGATTGAAAACGGATCAGCATTCCGGCAGATTGAATTTGCAGGGATTTTACAAGGGACGTCAAAACTTGAACTTGCCAAAAAAACCATGGACTTTCTCCTGTCAAAAGAGTTTCAGGAAGACATCCCGTTGCAGATGTTTGTCTTCCCGGTTAACCAGGAAGCGGCATTGCCCGATGTGTTTAAGAAACACGCCAGCATAACAAAGGACCCGGCACTTTTGGACCCTCAATTAATTGACACCAAAAGAGATGTCTGGATCAGGGAATGGACAGAAAAAATACTTCAATAATAAAGGGTATCCATATTCATCCCTATTTTCTGGCCGGCCTGGTTCCGGCTGGATTTTTTCTCCTGTTTTATTTTTATCCTTTGTCTGGAATTTTTATGAAGAGTTTTTTCCAGGAAGGGAGAATCGATCTTTCTTTTCTGGACCAGGTGTTCTCCTCGCCAAGGATGATAAAAATCATATGGTTTACCTTCTGGCAGGCAGGGCTTTCAACCTTGTTAACTCTTGTTTGTGCGCTGCCCTGCGCCTTTGTCATGTCCCATTATGCGTTTAAAGGCAAAAAAATAATCAAAACCCTGGCCTCCATTCCATTTGTCCTTCCGGCAGTTGTTGTGGCAGCAGCGTTTCATGCCAGCTTTGGAACAGACAAACATCCCCTGGTGTTGATCCTCCTGGCCCATGTTTTTTATAATTTTTCAGTCATGCTAAGGATTATCACCGGGTTCTGGTCTTCCCTCCAGGGCCGGATCAGGGAAGCTGCCATGGTCCTTGGGGCCAGCCCCTGGCAGGTGTTTTTAACCATTACCCTGCCGTTATTAAAACCCGCCATATATGCCGCTTCAGCCCTGGTGTTTATTTTTTGCTTTTCAAGCTTTGGCATTATTCTCATTCTTGGAGGGCCGACCTATTCTACAATTGAAGCAGAAATATATCGGCAGGCGGCGCACCTGTTCAACCTTCCTCTGGCATCTTTTCTGTCTTTAATTCAAATTGGATTTACATTTGCATTGATGTGGATCTATACCTCGTTTGCCCAGAGAGCAACCCGGTTCTCACCGGATGCAGAACAGGCAAATCTTAAACGGCCGGTTCTTCTGTGGGAAAAAATGGTTATTACGGGTGTTATCACCTTTATCGTCCTGTTATGCGTTGTGCCCCTGCTGGGACTTGTGTTGAAGTCCTTGACCCATAACGGGGAATTGTCCTTTATCTTTTATAAAGCGCTGTTTAAAAACACATCAGACTCCGTCTTTTATATTCCGCCGGTTCATGCCATCAAATATTCTTTTCTGTTTGCCGGCGCTTCTCTTGTAATCGCTCTTGTCACAGGTTTATGCGCAGCAGTGTTCATCCGGTTCTGTGACCAAAAGTTCAACAATAGATGGACTTCATTGCTTGATCCTATTTTTATGCTGCCGTTATCCACATCTGCTGTTACATTGGGATTTGGGATTATTATTACCCTGGATAAGCCACCCTTGAATTTGAGAACATCCATCTTTTTGATACCCATTGCCCATGCCATAGTGGGATTTCCTTTTGTGGTCAGAGCAATTTTGCCGGCCTTAAGATCAATTCCGGAACAATTGATCGATGCTGCATCACTGCTTGGGGCATCCCCCTTGAAAATATTCAAGACCATTGATCTCCCGCTGATTTCAAAAGCCCTGGTGGCAGGCGCTATTTTTTCTTTTACCATCAGTCTGGGGGAGTTCGGGGCAACCATTTTTACATCACGGCCTGAAACACCCACCATTCCGGTGGCCATCTACAGATTTTTAGGCCAGCCCGGAGCAATGAACTATGGACAGGCCATGGCCATCTCAGCCATATTGATGATCGTAACAGCCATAGGTTTTGTTGGGATTGAAAATTTCAGAAAAGAAAGTTCAGAAGGATTCTAATGGAAAACGAGCTTGTTCTTGAACAGATTAATAAAAAATTTGATGATGGAAGTCTTATCCTGAAAGACATTAATTTAAGACTGCAGCGGGGCACCAAACTATCTGTCCTGGGGCCGTCGGGCAGTGGAAAAACCACATTGTTAAGACTCATTGCAGGGCTTGAAACACCGGATTCCGGTACCATTTTCTTTGACGGGCAGCCAATGAACGATTGCCCTCCCCATAAAAGAAATTTTGGTATGATGTTCCAGGAATTTGCCTTGTTTCCTCATTTGAATGTAGTTGATAACATTGCCTTTGGTCTGAAAATGAAAGGCATGGATAAAGCAAAAATTGAGTCCCGGGTCAAAGAGATGCTGTTGATGACAGGCCTGGAGGGATTTGAAAAACGCCATATTGATGATCTTTCCGGTGGGGAGCGCCAGCGGGTTGCTCTGGCCAGAACACTGGCTCCCCAGCCAGGCTTGTTGATGCTGGACGAACCCTTAAGTTCTCTTGACAGGGTATTGAGAAAGCGTCTTTTAATTGAGCTGACAGGCATTATTTCAACGCTCAACATCACCACGATTTTTGTCACCCATGATCATGAAGAGGCCTTTGCTGCTGGGAATATGGTGATTATCATGAATCAGGGGAAAATTGAGCAAAAAGGTACACCCGATGAACTGATCCGAACGCCAAAAAATCAATGGATCAAAGATTTTTTAGGGCTTTAACTTAATATTTGTTATGCCAAATCGGCAATATTCATGTTTATTGAAGGGGCAAACTTTATATTTACGCTTTGCCCCACTCTGTTTTTTTTAGTGAGCTGCTCGAAGATGTCGGGATGGTTTTGTGTTCTGGCGATAAATCGAAAATTGTCCCGGGTTTTTCCATACAGCACTGCATAGGAAGGTAGCTGATCCATTGAGTAGATAATAGTATAGGTTTCAATGGTTCCTGTGCCTGTGACCTGATCTTTGATTTTAACGGGATCTTTTCCGGCAAAGCCGTTTTTTTGATCCCTTACATCATAATCTTTGAATTTACTTTTTGAAGGCTCAGATCCGTAGACACCGGCCGCATGTTTGTGCATAAACCAGCCAAGAGCTGTGACAAGGCCGTTTGATTTTTCTCCAATGGAAATTTTTTCGGCAAGGGTTGCTACCCCGTGGAGGCTGTAATTATTACCAGGACCCCCAAAAAAACCAAGTCCACCCGTCAGAGTGAGATGCCTTGGATCATCATCTGTTATTCCGATCATTTTTTTTGCAATGGAAACCGCACAGGGAAAGCATGAATAAAGATCAAAACAATCCAAATTTTCCAATGGTATAAGGGATCTTGCCAATGCTTTTTCAACGGCTGCTTTTAAAGGTGGGCTTGAGGTGAAATCAGATTTTTCAATCATAAAGCGCTGTCGGTCCTGGGCATACCCTCCGCCAAGGAAATAGACAGTCTGTCGGTTTTTTTGTGAATATTTTTTTTCTATCTCTTCTGACATTAATATGACAGCAGCCCCCTGATCAACATTAACAAATGAATTCATGTACTTGGTATAAGGAAATGCAACAGGCCTGTTTGTCGGGCCGGGTGTGATGATCTCTTCAGGGGTTCGCATGGATTTTGTCCAGGCATAGGGGTGATCTGCTGCTATTTCACTGAATTTAGCCCACATCGTACCAATCTGCATGAGGTAAGCTTGCAGATCCAGACCGGAAGCAGTCCATAGTGCAGTCTCAAAAAGCGGGAATCCATGCATGGGATGTTTAATACCATGTTGATTCTCCAAAGTTGTGGAACCGATAAGATCATCTCCGGTATACTCTTTTGGTATGCCCCTGAACAGGGCGCTTTCAATCTTTTCTGGTTTTTTTTCTCTTTGGATATAGGCTTCGGCTCCCACAATGAGAACTGAATCCAGTTCATTGCGGGCAATCATGCCGGCTGCAATGTTGATCAGTGTCTGGGGAGAGTTACCGCCAATCCCGGAAACATGGGTGAACTTTGGCTTGGCTCCTAACTTGTGGGCAAGCTGTTTTGCAGGCGATGTGTAGTGGTGGCTTAAGGTCCTGACTATCATGATCCCATCCAGATGAGTCAGAGCTGTCTTAGAAGCCAGCATTTCAGCAGCTCTTCTGGATGCCTGGGTCATCAATCCCATGGGATCTTTTGCTGTTCGGTCCAATGTTTTTGGCTGAGTGATCTGGCCCCATCCTCCAACAACAACTTTTCGTTCCATAGCAAAAGAAATCCTTTTTCAATACAGGTTGTGCAAGTGTTGCGTAAAATATATGATTTGTCAACGTTATCGTTAGATTTGTAAAGCTTTGAAATACTTGTTTCGTTAGGCCAGTCAAGGCACAACATAACCCTTGTCGGAAAAATAAAATAGCCGGCTCATTTTTTTTAATAAAGTAGTTCGACTATTTGCTTTGTTACCTGATTTTTCATCTCAGCATTTTGTCAATCTGGCATTTTTTTGATTTTATTGTTATGCTGTTTTCTTAATCTAGTATATAATGATTGAAGTTGAATAGGTTGAGCTCGAATGAAAATCGCTAATTTTCCCAATTACTGCAATGAATTCTATAATATTTTTAGGGGTGAAAAGATGGAAAAAATTTTTAATGGTCAAAAAACAGCGAAATTAGGTACTGAAAAAAAGCCAGCTGTTGTTAATGTTCAAACCGAAGAAAGAGTAAAAGAAGTCTCATCGATATTTGAAGAAAAGGGTTGGAAATATATAATTGGATTAGAGCCAGATAAGCCAGAGGATATTACTGATTTAGAAATATTGTTGAATTCACCAAAATCAAAGATAGCTGAAAAGAAAGTTGGCCGCAACGAACCCTGCCCATGTGGAAGCGGGAATAAGTATAAAAAATGCTGTGGCAAATAAAGCTATTTGATATTTCAAAAGATTAATTTAAGCATAACCAAAGGCTTCGCTCTGACGGCTGGAAGCCATGGTTTTATCGCCATAGTCCGGCGTAATTTGTTTTCAAACAAGGAGAAATAGATATGGGTGAGAAGGGAAAAAAAGACAAAGGCAAAAAGGAACAACTCAAAAAGGCTGTTCTTAATCCAAAGGAAAAACGAAAATTGAAAAAGGAAAAGAAGAAATAAAACACAGGCATAATCTCTTGTTTTTTATTCGCCTCTTTGTTATTTGTCTTAATCATTATAGTTAAAATGTAATAGTTAATAATGAAAAAATCAATATTGATGGAGGCTTTAAATGAAAAATGTTGTTATCGTCAGTGGTGTTAGAACGCCGGTAGGATCCTTCGGTGGTTCCTTGAAAAGCGTACCCGTGGTTGATTTAGGTACAATAGTAATGAAAGATGTTCTAAAAAGAGTCGGGTTAAAACCGGCTGTTGATGCATCTGAAGGTGAATTTTCTCCAGATACGTTAAAAGATCAGGGTATGATTGATTTGGAAAAAAAAGGATATGATTATGATGATTCCTTAAGCCCTGTATTTATTGATGAAGTTATCATGGGAAATGTTCTGCAGGCAGGGCAGGGCCAGAATACAGCCCGACAGGCTATGATTGCAGCGGGCATCTCAAGACATAGTACTGCCTTTACAATAAATAAAATATGCGGTTCAGGCCTCAAAGCCATTGCCCTTGGCGCCCAGGCCATTATGGCAGGAGGGGCAGAGGTGATCCTTGCCGGCGGCCAGGAAAGCATGAGCAATGCCCCCATGGCATTGAACAAGGCTAGATGGGGACATCGAATGGAGCTCACCGGTATCGGACCGGTCCATGACCTGATGGTATTTGATGGATTATACGAGATTTTTTACGGATACCACATGGGGCTCACTGCTGAAAATATTGTAGAAAAATACGGCATCACAAGGGAAGAACAGGATCAACTGGCAGCGTTGAGCCACAAAAGAGCATTTGCTGCGGTAAATGATGGCACATTTGCCGGAGAAATCGTCCCTGTAGTAATCAAATCCTACAAGGGGGATACTATTGTTGATAAAGATGAACGCCCCATGGAAACCAGCATGGAAAAACTCTCCAAACTTCGACCGGCATTCAAAAAAGATGGCAGCGTGACAGCAGGGAATGCATCAGGAATCAATGATGCGGCAGCGGCCGTTCTTTTGATGTCCGAAGAAAAGGCAGATGAACTCGGTCTTGAAAAACTGGCAAAAATTAAAGGTTTTGCAGCAGGTGGACTTGATCCTGCATACATGGGCCTTGGCCCTGTACCGGCCATTAGAAAAGTGTTGAAACAGACCGGTATGAGCATTAGTGACATTGATTTGATCGAATTGAACGAAGCCTTCGCGGCCCAGGCTATTGGATGCATGAGAGAACTCAACCTTGATGTGGAAAAACCAAATGAGCTGGGATCAGGTGTTTCAATCGGTCATCCCATTGGATGCACCGGGGCAAGACAGATGGTTACCGCCATTAACCAGATGAAAAGAAAATCTTATTCCACAGGTCTCATCTCCATGTGCATCGGTGGCGGTATGGGCATGGCAATGATAATAGAAAGATAAGTTTTTTCCTTTACTTGGATGCATTAAAATGATAAGAACCTATAGATTTTTTATGGGTTTTTCAATGTTTGAAATGAAATGCATAAAGGGGTGTTTTTATTATGGATATTCCTAGAAAATTAGGCATATTAGTTTTTACAGCAGTACCGGCTATCGTTGGTGGCGGTATTGTATATCATTTTTTTGGAAGTTTTGTTCAAGTCATTATATTTGAGATACTTCTTGTTCTGGCAGCTCTTGGTCTCATCAGCAGTTAAAACAAAATGATTATTTGATTTATGTAAAGCCGCATTTGTGCAAGTTACTTTGCATATCGTGGCTTTACATGTTTTTTAATCTTTTTTTAAACCTAACAGATTTGGTGAAACCTTGGAGCAAAGCATTTCTCAAAGAGCGGTTTTTATCTTTTTTATTGCGCTGTTCTGCATAGCGATTCTGCTTGCAGGCAATTTGATAGCCCCTTTTTTTGCTATTATCATCTTAGGGGTTGTGTCCACAGGGATTTTTAATTCGGTTTTCAAGTTTTTATCAAAAAAGCTGACACCGAAAATTGCGTCTATTCTTACCTGCGTTCTGATTTTTTTTGTCGTGTTTATTCCAGTTGTCTTTTTTGTCGGGGTGCTTTCCAAGGAAGCGTTCAATCTTTATGTCATGGCTAAGGACGCAGTTTTTTCAAACCAATTAAAAAATCTGCTTGAAAGCACACAGGTCCTTGAACGGTTCAATGAGTTGCTGGTAAGGACAGGGATTGAAAAAGTGGTGACCTGGGATGAGTTGATCAGCCCCATCTCAGAGCTTGGAAAGATAGTGGGATTCTCATTGTTTGAACAGGCCAGGTTTTTTACATCCAATGTATTTAATATTGTCTTGTATTTTTGCCTGATGCTGATCGTAGTGTATTACATGCTCATAGATGGGGATAAGTTTATAAAATACGTATATGATCTGTCTCCTTTGTCGGACGAGCATGATGAAAAACTTTTTGAAAAATTTAAGGGCATGGCAGGTGCCGTTCTTATAGGGAATGGCCTTGGTGGCCTGATACAGGGTGTTGCAGGCGGAGCACTTTTTTTATTCCTAGGATGGAATTCTCCATTTTTATGGGGTGTGATTATGGGATTTCTGGCCTTTTTGCCCATTTTAGGTATTGGGATTATACTTATCCCTGCTGCGGCAATTTTGATGTTGAAATCTAAATTTGCAGCGAGTATTTTTGTGCTTGTTTTTTATGCGGTTCTTTCTTGGGGCATTGAGTATGTTTTTAAACCCAAAGTGGTTGGCAACAGGGTGAAAATGCATCCGTTAATAGTATTTTTTGCAATTATTGGTGGACTTAAAGCATATGGAATACTCGGTATTATCTATGGGCCGTTGATAGCCACCTTGTTTTTAACCCTTGCAGATATATATTTTTCAAGTTTTCAGTTTATGGTTGAACCTGGAAAGGTTCATAAAGAGAAATAATTGGAGTTTAAACGTTGATTATTAATAAAGATATTAATGTGACTAGCATTGAGAAGGAAATGAAACAATCCTATCTCGAATATGCAATGAGTGTCATTATCGGAAGGGCGCTACCCGATGTTCGTGACGGACTGAAACCGGTTCACCGGCGTTCGCTGTACGCAATGCAGCAAGTAAGGAACGACTGGAATAAACCCTATAAGAAATCTGCCCGTATTGTCGGTGATGTTATGGGTAAGTATCATCCCCATGGTGATTCAGCTATTTATGACACCATTGTGCGGATGGCCCAGCCTTTTTCGCTGCGTTATATGCTGGTTGATGGCCAGGGTAACTTTGGATCGGTGGATGGTGATTCACCGGCTGCAATGAGGTATACGGAAATCAGGATGCGCAAGATTGCCCACCAGATGCTTGCTGATCTTGAAAAAGAAACCGTTGACTTTATTCCCAATTATGATGAAACCCTTGAAGAGCCGTCAGTCTTACCGACAAAATTTCCTGCATTGCTGGTCAATGGCTCCTCGGGAATTGCCGTTGGAATGACAACCAATATTCCTCCCCATAACATAAAAGAGGTTATTGCAGCGTTAAACCAACTCATTGATAATCCTTCAATGGGCATTGAAGATTTGATGGAATACATTCCCGGCCCTGACTTTCCAACCTATGGTCATATCTATGGCACCAAAGGCATTGCTGAAGCTTATAACAATGGGCGGGGGATTATTACTTTGCGTGCCAAGGTTGAGGTTGAGGTAAATCAAAAGTCTGGTCAGGAAACCATTATTGTGACCGAGCTTCCCTATCAGGTCAACAAGGCAAAACTAGTTGAAAAAATAGCTGAACTCATGCGGGACAAGATCATTACAGGCGCATCCTTTGTCAGGGATGAATCCGATCGTGACGGAATGAGAATTGCCATAGGGCTTAAAAGGGATCAGATTAATGAAGTTGTGATTAATCAGCTTTATAAACATACCAATATGCAGACCAGTTTTGGAATTATCCTACTTGCTATTGTAAATAACAGACCACAACTTCTAACTTTAAAAGAGATCTTGAATCATTTTATTGACCACCGCAGAAATGTCATTATCCGGAGAACAAGATTTGACTTAAGAAAGGCAGAAGAAAGAGCCCACATTTTAGAAGGCTTGAAAATTGCCCTGGATCATCTGGATGAGGTGGTGGCACTGATCCGGGCATCACATTCCCCTGAAGAGGCCAAAAACGGATTGATATCCACATTCAATCTTTCGGCCATCCAGGCCCAGGCAATACTTGATATGCGTCTGCAAAGGCTTACAGGGCTTGAAAGGGAAAAAATCATTAGCGAATATGATGCCCTTTTAAAGGACATTGCCTGGTATAATGAGATTCTTGCAAGCGATGAAGTGGTCAGGGGTCTGATTAAGGATGAATTGTCCGAGCTTGACGAAGAATTTGGTGATCAAAGGCGTACTATCATAGTCGAAAGCACAGCTGAAATAAGCATTGAAGACCTGATTGCCCAGGAAGATATGGTTGTGACTGTGACCAGAAGCGGCTATATCAAGCGAAATCCGATTACTCTGTATTCAAGCCAGCACAGGGGCGGAAAAGGCAAAACAGCCATGGGAACAAAGTCTGATGACTTTGTTGAACATCTTTTTGTTGCATCCACCCACGCCACCTTTTTGTTTATTACCAATTTTGGGAAAGTTTATCAGTCAAAGGTTTATGAATTGCCCATGGCAGGACGTTCAAGTCTTGGAAAGGCTATTGTAAACCTGTTAAATTTTGATGAAGGTGAAAAGCTTGCCACTGTATTAACCGTTGATGAGTTTGTTGAGAATAAATATGTGGTAATGGCCACTAAAAAAGGAAGGGTGAAAAAAACCGACTTGATGGCCTATTCAAGAAGAAGATCCGGTGGCCTGATCGGGGTCAAGCTTGCAGAGGGCGATGAGTTAATTGTAGCAAGGATAACCGATGGGAACATGAATATTTTTCTTGGCTCTGAAGGTGGTAAAGTGATCCGTTTCCATGAAGGGGATGTCCGTGCTACAGCCAGGGGTTCAATGGGTGTCAGGGGGATGAGAATCGACCAAAATGTCAAAGTTGTGGGTATGGAAGTGTTGGGGCCGGAAGACACGCTTCTTACTGTGACTGAAAATGGATATGGGAAGCGATCATCAATTGAAGACTACAGAACCCAGACCCGTGGCGGGAAAGGTGTTTTTTCCATTAAAACCTCAAAGCGGAATGGTAAGATGGTCTCCTTGCTTCTGGTAGATGATAATGATGAACTTATGATGGTGACAGATAAAGGAAAGCTGATTCGAACATCCATTAAAGGCATCAATGTGATCAGCAGAAACACCCAGGGTGTTAAATTGATTAACTTGTCACCTGGTGAAAAACTTATTGGAATTGCACGACTTCCAGAAGAAGAAGATCAGCCAGCGGAAGATGATCAAAAGGATATAAATCTGGAAGACCTTTCTGTGGATAAGGAGAATGGAGACGGAGAAGTCATCGACTCATAAGGGAGAAGGGCACAGAAAAAGGCTGTGGGACAGGTTTTTGAAAAGTGGCCTTCAAGGATTTCATGATTATGAAGTCATAGAGTTGCTGCTTTCCCTGAATACACCTCGAAAGGACTGCAAACAAAGTGCAAAACTGCTTTTAAAACAATTTAAAACATTTCAGGGGGTTCTGGAGGCAGGACTTGAATCACTCTGTGAAATCCAAGGCGTAGGACCTGCAAACAGTTTGGGCATCCGGTTGATTAAAGAAGTATCTGACAGATACCTTGAAGCCAAAATTATATCAAAGGATGTGGTTCAAAATCCCAAGGACCTGATGGAGTATTTGCACCACGCCATCGGACATAAAACAAAAGAAGTTTTTGTCGGGATTTTTCTTGATGCCAAAAACAGGGTACTGACATCTAAAATTCTTTTTACCGGTACCTTGACAACAAGCTCGGTCTATCCGCGGGAAGTCATTATAAGCGCATTACAGCATAATGCCGCCGCCGTTATTTTTGCACACAATCATCCCTCGGGAGATGTTGAACCTTCTAAAAGTGATATTCAGATTACAAGAAAACTATTTTTTGCATTAAAATATGTGGAAATTATATTGCATGAGCATATGATTATTGGGAATGAAGGGTTTTATAGTTTTGCAGCCCAGGGGCACATATCAAAGTTCAATAAAGAATTTGAAGATCTTAAATGAATAAAGCCAATGAAATTCCAGAATGTTTTGGCATCCTTGAAAAAGTTTTTCCCATGACCGATAAGGGGTTAAGACAGACCCCTGATGATTGTTTTTACCATTGCCCGGTTAAAACAAAATGCCTGCAAAAGGCCATGACCACAAAAGATGGTATAAAAGTGGAAGAGGAAATTATTGAACGGGGAACCCAATCAGGTGCCATAAATTTTTTTGAGCGCTGGTCCCGAAAAAAACAGGTGCACCGGAAAAAGCAAAAATAATTTTGGAGGAACCAATGAAATCTGTAAGAGATATTGATGTGACATCAAAGAGGGTTTTTGTCCGGGTGGATTATAATGTGCCTGTTGATGAAGAACTAAATATTACCGATGATAACAGGATATTGGAAACCCTGGGTCTTATCTTATACCTGGTGGAACAGAATGCAAGAATCATTATCGCGTCTCACCTGGGCAGACCCAAAGGAAAAAAAGATCCAAAATTCAGCCTGTCAACAGTGTGTAAAAGGGTGTCCCAATTATTAAAAAAACAAATTTTTTTTGCAGACGATTGCATTGGAGATTCGGTCACAAAAATGGTCAGGCAACTTACCAATGGTCAGATCCTGATGTTGGAAAATTTAAGATTTCATAGTGAAGAAGAAAAAAATGATGACACATTTGCGAAAAAACTTGCCGACCTTTGTGATGTATATGTAAATGATGCCTTTGCAGTGTCCCATAGGGAGCAGGCATCTATTACAGGTATTCCCAAATTTGTGCCTGAATCAGGAGCTGGTTTTCTGCTTGAAAAAGAAATGCAAGCCTATCACGATTCCGTTGAGAATCCCAAAAGGCCCCTGGTGGCAATAATTGGTGGCGCAAAAGTATCCAGCAAACTTGAAGCTCTGGAAAATATGCTCAAATTTGTTGATAAACTGATAATTGGCGGTGCAATGGCAAACACGTTTTTAAAAAGCCAGGGTTTTGATACCAAGGGGTCAATGATTGAAGAAGATCTATTAGACAAGGCAGCAAGCATCGTTCAAAAGGCAAAAGAAAAAGGAGTAGATTTCCTTCTCCCACATGACCTGGTTTGTGCGGATAAATTTGATAAAGATGCCCAGGTAAAAAAAGTCTTGGTAGATCAAATTCCGGATCAATGGATGGCCCTGGACATAGGCCCAAAGACCGCGCTACAATATGCAAAAGCCATCAAAGAAGCTGGAACCATTGTATGGAATGGTCCCATGGGGGTTTTTGAAATGGAAAAATTTATGTCAGGAACCCAGGTTATAGCGGATGCCATTGCAGATTCTTCAGCATTTTCCATTGTTGGTGGGGGAGATACCGGACTTGCTGCAAAAAAATGTAATGTTGCAGATAAGGTCAGCTATGTTTCAACAGGCGGCGGTGCTTTTTTACATTTAATGGAGGGCAAAAAGCTCCCTGGAGTGGTTGCCTTGGAATAAAATCTGTAATAGATGATAAAAGGAAAATAGCGTGATATTTTGTAAGCACAGAGATTGTTTAAGCCGGGAAGAAAGACTTAGAAGGTCTTACTATGAGGTGTTGCGCGACGAACTGGATCAATTTGTTTTAAGATACTCCTTGGTGGAGTCTTATAATAATTTTCTTCGATTACGGATGCCTTATCCTTTTGTGGAATTAAGGGAGCTTAAGCCAAGGGCAAGAATCCCTTCGAATGAGTTTGATGCACAGAATTCATTTTTAATCATATTTTCCGAAGATTTTATCGATAAAAAACATAAAAAATACATTCGATACTTTGACATTAATAAGACAACAAAGGATAATTTATTAAAGCACAAATATTTTCCTGATGTGGAGAATTTTAACCGGGACATTAAATTTTTTGAGACCAGTGAATTCTTCTCATTATTAAGATCATTGCTTCCCATTGATTATGCCTTGTTGATTCAAAGGAATCAGCGAACAAAGGTAAGATATGCCCTGACTCATTTCCATGTTAGGATAGACTGGCCCATAGCAGAAGCATCTGAAAATCTTGCCAAGGAGTTAAGGTATATTTCAAAAGACCTTTATGAAAAAGGGGATAAATATGCTGAAGATTTTCAAAAAAAATTGTTTGAATATTATGGTATTCCTGTTATGTCCGGAGGGAGAAGAACCGCAGCCATAGTAGCTGCTCAATACTTTAGACAGTTTCCTGGAATTACAACTGTTTATGTTGCTTCCAGTGAATCCAGAAATCTTTTACGCATTGATGAAAGAGGGGTATGCAAATCAGTCCTGGTTAAACTTCCTGACAGTGAAATTAAAAAATTGGTTGATAATGCAGGCATTACCCAAAACAGTTTTACTAAAAATTATGTTATTGCACGGCAGCGTAAAAATTATATCTGTATTTTAAATGTAAAATATGATTATACCAGTCATGCATTGCCTTCAGAGGGCGGAAGACTTAGGGAATTAAATCCTGATACAAATTGGCTGACAGTATCCCAGGAGCATATTCTACCGAAACCATCCACATTAATACATCCCCCCATTCCCTATAAAATGGTATATTTATAATTTTTTAAGCAGGGCTATTTCATCACAATTGGGGAAACTTACGCACCCAATACAATCTGACCAGACCTTTATGGGAAGTTCATTTTTATCAATTGTTAAAAATCCGAATTGTTCAAAAAAGGTGGGCCGATAGGTGAGGGTGAAAAGATCCTTGATTTTAAAATAAAAGGCTTCCTGAATAGCCCTTTCTGTTAGTGTAGAGCCGATTCCACGACCTGTGAAAGCAATATCCACTGCAAGGGATCGGATTTCTGCCATATTTTCCCAGCAAAACTGCAAAGCACAGCATCCAACAACTTTTTTTTGTTTGAGATCTTCAAAAACCCAGAAATCTCTTAAATGGTCATATAGCTTGCTAAGAGGCCTTGCTAAAAGTTCACCTTTAACATTATAAAATTGAAGTAATGCATGGATGGTCGGGACATCATCAAGCATGGCTTTTCTTATCATTTTAAGTCCTTTATTTTAATCAGTGTTTTTACAGTCCTTGAAGTTTTTTCTTTTGTTATTTCCCCTGTATCAGGATTCATGTATACCATTTTTGTTCCATCCGGGATATCAAAATATTGATAGGATTTGTTGGAGAGAACGTGTTTCATATAATCTATCCATATGGGTAGAGCAGCCCTTGCACCGGTTTCATATTTTCCAAGAGATGTGGCATCGTCATTGCCCACCCAGACACCCACGGCAATATCCGGACTGAATCCAATAAAGAGGGCATCTTTATAATTGTCGGTTGTCCCGGTTTTGCCGGCAATATCCTTTTGTATGGCCAAGGCCTTTTTCCCAGTGCCTTCAAGCACGACAGCTTTTAACATATCCGTTATAATGGCCGCGTTTTGCCGGGACATAATGGATTGTTTCTGTGTCGTATTTTGATACATTATCCGGGAGTCTGAATCCGTTATTTTAATAATGGAAAAAGGGGCAACTTTAATCCCCATATTGGCAAAAGGGATATAAGATGCTGTCAATTCAATCAGGCTGACCTCTGATGTTCCCAAAGCCAAAGAAAGATTGGAGCGAAGTTTCGAGGACACCCCTGCTTTTTTTGCAAATTCAATCACCTTGGCCGGACCGATCATCTCCATGAGTCTTACAACCGGTGTGTTTTTGGATAAGGCCAGGGCTTTGCGAAATGTGATCTCTCCTAAGTAAGTTTTTGAAAAATTATTTACCTGCCAGGTTTGATTATTATCATGGCGATAGGATAAAGGAGCATCAAGCAGTTTGTAGTTCTGTGAAAAACCTAAGGTGATGGCAGTGGCATATACAAAGGGTTTAAAAGCGGAACCCGGTTGCCGTTTGGCCTGTACAGCCCTGTTAAAAGGACTTTTAGAAAAATTTTTCCCACCGACCATACTTAAAACACCTCCGGTTTTAACATCCATGGCAATCAATGCGCATTGAACCTTTGAGGTGTCGATACCGTGTTTTATCATTCGGATTTCAAGTTGGTCCATTTGCTTGGAAATAGATTTTTCTGCTACCAGCTGAAGATCTAAATCAAGAGTTGTATAGATGTTGAGCCCTTTTGAATAGATGTTTTGCAAATCAAATTGTTCTTTTAAGCTGGTTTTAATATATTCGATAAAATAACCGGCCTTGTTGTGCTCTGCCTTTTGGGGTGCTGGAGAAATTTCTATTGCTTTGGCTAAATTATATTCCACTGAAGTAATTATTTTTGCGCTCAGCATTTGCTGGAGGACAATATCTCGCCTTTTTTTTGCTAAATCTGGATTTTTTATCGGTGAATACACAGAGGGTGCTTTGGGCAAGCCTGCAATTAAGGCTGATTCTGCCAGGGTGAGATCCTTTACAGATTTTCCAAAATAAGTTTGTGAGGCAGCTTCAACACCATAAACACCAGAACCAAGATAAATCAGATTTAAATATAATTCCAGTATTTCATTTTTAGTATACCGTCTTTCAATCTGGATCGTTAAAAAGGCTTCTTTAATTTTTCTGGCAATGGATTTTTCAGAAGACAAAAACAATGTTTTTGCCAATTGCTGGGTTAATGTGCTGGCGCCTTGTGTATAGCTTCTGTCTTTTATATTATGAAGGATTGCCCTGAAGATGGCTTTTAAATTAATGCCGGAATGAATGTAGAAATTTTTGTCTTCTATTGTAATTAATGCAGAGATGAGATTTTTTGGAATTTTTTCAATGGAGACAGGGAATCTTTTTTCAATATAAAATTTGGCAAGAATTTTATTATCAGATGAAAAAACCGTTGTGACAGATGAAGGTTTAAATTGCTTAAGCGAATTTATTTGCGGCAAATCATGAATAAGACTGAAAAAAATTCCTGCCAGTATGCCGAAAAAAATTCCGATAAAAGCGATGGATATTAAATACCAGTGTTGTTTAAGCATGAACACCGGTTCTGTCATATTTTGCGGACAATATCATTGGGAAAGCATTGAATTTCAAGCAATAGTATGGCCATGGTGTTTGGCTGGGCACTATCAATGGAAGTATGCTCCATATCAAATAGTCCCAGGATTTTTGTGCTTTTGGGGGAACCTTTTGGCGACAGGATTTCAATTGTATCACCCCGGGTAAGTTTGTTCCTGATGCCTACCCTGTAATGGTTATCTTCTGTTCTCTCCATTATTTTCCCAATAAAACTGTGGATTTTCCCTATGTGAATATTATTGTAATTGAGTTGTGGTTCACTTGTTTTATTAAAATAAAATCCTGTACAATATTCCCTGTGAAAAATCTGGTAAAGTTCAGCCAGCCAGTCTGGATTTGTTTTGTATGTATCAGGGGCGTCAACATAGGTATCAATTGCATTCCTGTAGGTTTGAACAACGGAAGCAAGATAGTTGATGCCCTTCATTCGACCCTCGATTTTTAATGATGTTATGTTGGCATTAATGAGTTCAGGAATATGCTCGATCATGCTTAAATCTTTTGAGTTAAAGATATATGAGCCCCTGTCATCTTCCATGAGGGAATGATATTCATTGGGACGGAGTTCTTCCACTACTGAGTACCTCCATCTACATGGATGGCTGCAAAGACCTCTGTTGCTATCCCTCCCGCTTAAAAAATTACTTAACAGGCATCGCCCGGAATATGATACACACATGGCGCCGTGAATAAAGGTTTCAGTTTCTATTTGCGCATCTTTAGTGATTTCTTTTATTTCTTCCAGGGATAATTCCCTTGCAAGGTTAACCCTTTTTACCCCTATCCCGTGCCAGAACCTGGCAGCATTCAGGTTGGTTGTATTGGCCTGGGTGCTTAAATGGATATCAATATCAGGAATGATTTTTTTTGCCAGCATAATGATGCCCGGGTCAGAGACGATAATTGCATCTGGTCCGATTTGGCCGGTTTTGTATAAAAAGTCCTCAAGTTCTTTTTGTTCATGGTTTCTTGAGTAAATATTGCAGGCAAGGTAGACTTTGACCTTATGAAGGTGGGCAAAGGTAATGGCATCAACCATTTCAGCATCTGTAAAGTTACCAGAAAAATTTCTCAGGCTGAAATTTTTGGCTGCAAGGTAAACCGCATCTGCGCCATAATGGATGGCAATTTCAAGCTTTTCAAAATTTCCGGCAGGTGCCAGAAGCTCAGGTTTAAAAGGATTTTTTTTCATATGGTCTGCATATTAAGTGGTGCCCCCGGCGGGAATCGAACCTGCGCTCAAGGATTAGGAATCCTATGCTCTATCCACTGAGCTACGGGGGCGCAATTTATTCAACGATTAATTTTTGGCCTGGAAATATTTTACTTTTTTTATTCAATTGATTCAAGGCAAGTAATCGATTTAAACTCATATTATATTTTTTTGCAATTAAAAAAGGACTGTCTCCTGACCGAACTTTGTACGTCGAGGCCCCTTTTTTAGCAATTTTTAATTGCTTTTCAGATGTAATATTTAGGCTTTGACCAATGCTTAATGCAGTGGAGGATAATTTATTTGTGACCATGATGTTTTTTGTCGTAGTATCAAATTTTCTGGCAATATTCCAAAGATTGTCCCCACTCTTGACTTTATAAACAAGCCTTTGTTCAGGCACTACCCGGACAGAGGCCTTCGCATGAATATTTGCAGCATTGGTTCTGCTAGGTATTTTTAATACCTTGCCGGCAATGATTCTTTGCGATTTATGAATATGGTTGGCAGTTGATATGGCACGGATGGATGTTTTATACTTTTTAGCGAGTCCAGACAATGTGTCGCCTCTTCTTACACGGTGGAATACATACATTGGTGGCGGAGAATAGGTGGTTTTAATCTCATCGATTTTTGAAAGAAAGATCTCGGCTTTATCCTCTGGGATTTTTAACAGGTATGGCTCCGGTGGCAGAAGTCCATATCTGAGCTCTGGATTTAAGTCTTTTAATACAGTTTCCTTTACGCCTATTTCTTTTGCAATATCCTTGAGATGGATCTGTTTTTTGATTTCATATGTTTTAAAAGCAATGGGCAATAAAGGAACCCCAATTTTAATATTATATTTATCCAGATTGTTCATGATATGAAGAGTTGCTAAAAATCTGGGAACATATCGTGCAGTTTCCCTAGGCAGATTCTGATAAAGATCCCAGAAATTATCAAGATAGTTTATACTTTGTTTTCGGATGGTTCTTAATACTCTACCCTCTCCGCAATTATATGCAGCAAGGGCTGTTGTCCAGTCTCCGAAAAGGTTGTGAAGCTCTTTTAGATAACTAATAGCGGCCATGGTCGACTTGTGAGGGTCAAGACGTTCATCAATATAATAGTTGCGGGTTAATCCGAATTTGTACCCGGTGGAAGGGATAAACTGCCATAAACCCAGAGCCCTGGCAGAGGATAGAGCCCTGATTTTAAATCCGCTTTCAATTAAGGGCAACCAGGATATCTCTTCGGGCAGGCCAGCTTTTCTTAATTCAGAAAGTATAAAAGGCCTGAACCTTTCAGATCTTTCAAGGGATTGTATAAAGAATTTACGTTCAGGTCCGGTTAGCCTTTTTATTTCATTTTCTACATGGTTATTCAGAGTGATGGGTATTTCATTGTGTAACCCGTTTACCACTATCTGGCGGGATGCATAAATTTCAAGAATTCGTTTTGATATCAGGTATCGGATATCTTCTTTTTGCTGATTAAATTCAGAATGAATCTCTACGTCGATCTCAAGAATAGTAGAATAAGCAGAGTCAAGGTTGGTAAGCGCGTCATCTAATTTGCCTTTTTCCCACATCTGCTGGGCATAATCACAAAGCTCGAGTGCTTGGTCGATTTTCTCCTGGTCCGTGAGTTCGGATTTCTGATTGTGTTTTTCAGATTTCTGATTTTGCTTGTATGATTCCTTTTCAACGTCTGATGCTAATAAATCTGTTTTGTCAGGAGTTGATAAAAAAGGTTTTGAAATAATGGCGGCTTCTTCTGAGTTATTGGCTTTTTTCTGCGTGCCAACCACCTCGTTTTCGTTGTTTGAATTAGAAAGGACAGGGAGATTGCCAGGTTTCTGCATTTCCAAGGTAGGTGTTTGGGCTTTATTGTGAGGGTTGGAGACGGTATTGTTGTATGCGTGTTGACAACCAGCGGTGATCCAGGTAATCATTAAGAATAAAGCAAGCTTGGTTTTAAACATTTTTTCCTTGATGGTTATGTTAATATATTTTGATGGATTAATTATAAAATTAGGCAAAACTTGTCAAGGATATATATCTTTTAATTTTGGTCTGGTGGGGTTTTTGTTTTATAAACTGTAAAAAGTTCTTGTATCTTTTATTTTATTTGTGTAAATTGAAAAGTTATTTGATTTTAGTATTCTGTTTTTATGAAGATTATTCAAGGCGGCATGCAATTTGGATATTGCTTGGATTAAATTTTGGATTAAATTCAAATAATAAAGAAAGTAAATTCAGAGTAAAAAAAAGAGAATTCAGGGTGTAAAATTAATATTTGAAGCCCAATACTTAAAAATATTTTAAATTTAGAGTTGATTATCTTATTTTGTTCTGCTATTATCTTTCGGTCTTTTTGTCGTAACAAAATGTTGCGGCCTGAGATGAGCCGATATAGCTCAGTTGGTAGAGCATCTCACTTGTAATGAGAATGTCCTCCGTTCGATTCGGGGTATCGGCTCCAAAATAAATTGGTGGGGTTCCCGAGTGGTCAAAGGGATCAGACTGTAAATCTGACGGCTCAGCCTTCGGAGGTTCAAATCCTCCCCCCACCACCAGTGTGTTGTGTAGGAGATCATAAAGTATTGTTTTTGGTGGATCGTTACTACATGGCTAATATGGGTTGATTAGATTAGCTAATTTAGTTTCTTTATCCGCGGGAGTAGCTCAGTTGGTAGAGCTTCAGCCTTCCAAGCTGAATGTCGCGAGTTCGAATCTCGTCTCCCGCTCCACTTCTTTGGATCTTCACTGGAATAATGGTTTGAGTTAAATTTGATTAATTTGAATCGCCTATCGGGCCCATGTAGCTCAGTCGGTAGAGCGCTTCCTTGGTAAGGAAGAGGTTCACCAGTTCGATTCTGGTCATGGGCTCCAAAACAACGGCAGGAGGAGTTAAGAAAATGGCTAAGGAAAAATTTGAGCGGACAAAGCCGCATGTGAACATAGGAACAATTGGTCACATTGACCATGGTAAGACTACGCTTACAGCCGCGATCACAAAGCATTCAGCATTAAAAGGCTATGGTAAGTATGTTCCGTTTGATGAGATAGACAAAGCGCCTGAAGAAAGAGAGCGTGGTATTACAATAGCCACGGCCCATGTAGAGTATGAGACAAAGAACCGTCATTATGCACATGTGGACTGCCCGGGTCATGCTGACTATATTAAGAACATGATTACAGGCGCAGCCCAGATGGACGGCGCAATACTGGTAGTAAGTGCTGATGACGGCCCTATGCCCCAGACAAGAGAGCATATCCTTCTTGCCCGTCAGGTTGGTGTGCCCACAATTGTTGTGTTCCTGAACAAATGTGACATGGTGGATGATGAAGAATTGATAGAACTGGTTGAGATGGAGCTTCAGGAGCTTCTGGATACCTATGAGTTCCCTGGAGATATAACACCGATCATTAGAGGCAGTGCGCTTAAAGCACTTGAAAGTGATGATGTGGACAGCGAAGAAGTCAAATGTATTTTTACGCTTCTTGAAACACTTGATTCATATGTACCGGAACCTGAAAGAGATATTGCAAAACCATTCCTGATGCCCATTGAGGACGTGTTCAGTATTTCAGGCCGCGGAACCGTTGTTACCGGAAGAATTGAACGTGGTATTGTTAAAACCGGTGAAGAGGTTGAGATCGTAGGTATTAGAGATACAGCCAAGACCGTATGTACCGGTGTTGAGATGTTCAGAAAACTTCTTGATCAAGGCCAGGCAGGAGACAATGTTGGACTTCTTCTTCGTGGAACCAAACGGGATCAGGTAGAAAGAGGTCAGGTTGTGGCCAAACCCGGAACAATCAACCCTCATACAAAGTTCAAAGCAGAGATGTATGCATTGAGCAAAGAAGAAGGTGGACGTCACACTCCGTTTTTCAGTGGTTACCGCCCCCAGTTCTTTTTCAGAACAACAGATATTACAGGTGTACTGACATTGGATGAAGGCGTAGAAATGATCATGCCTGGTGATAATGCAAGCATTAACGTAGAGCTGATTAATCCCATTGCAATGGAAAAAGAGCTCAGGTTTGCAATCAGAGAAGGTGGACGTACTGTTGGTGCCGGTGTTATCGGTGAAATTGTAGAATAAGTTAGGAAGAATACTTCTATCATGTTGAAAACCAAAATTAGGATCAGGCTCAAAGCCTATGATCATAAACTTCTTGATCAGTCTTCAGTAGATATCGTTGATACCGCAAGGAAAACAGGTGCCAAAATTGTTGGGCCGGTGCCCCTTCCGACACGGATAAACAAGTTTACTGTATTGCGTTCCCCCCATGTGAATAAAAAATCACGGGAACAATTTGAAATCAGAACGCATAAAAGAATGATGGATATTATAGAACCAACCCAGCAGACAGTTGATGCGTTAATGAAGCTTGATCTTTCGCCGGGCGTGGACGTAGAAATTAAATTATAGTTCAATAACAGGAACCAATTATGAGTGCTTTACTTGGAAAAAAAATCGGAATGACCAACATCTTTTCCGCAGATGGAAAACTTGTTCCTGTTACTGTTGTGCAGGCCGGACCCTGTGTTGTTACCCAGGTTAAAACAAAAAAGACAGATGGATATAATGCCCTTCAGCTTGGATTTGATGAAAAACCGGTTGAGAAATTGAATAAACCCATTGCAGGGCATTTGAAAAAAACGGGTGACAAAGGATTCCGTGTTTTAAGAGAGTTCAGAACCGATGATGCTGAAATAGTTGAACCAGGTGCAACCATCGGAATTGATATATTTGTTATTGGCGACAAAGTAAATATATCTGGAATTTCAAAAGGGCGCGGTTTTCAGGGAACCATTAAACGACACGGTTTTAGCCGTGGCCCTGAAACACATGGTAGCAGAAACCATAGAAAACCAGGGTCTATTGGAAACAGTGCCTGGCCGGGAAAAGTTATTAAGGGGAAAAAACTTCCGGGTCATATGGGTACAAACAGAGAGACTATAAAGAATCTTACAATTGTGGATATTAGGCATGAAGATAACCTCCTGTTGATTAAAGGCCCGGTGCCTGGTTTTAAAACAGGAATACTGGAAGTGTTAAAGACTGATAAAAAGTAGTGAGATTGAGTATTGAAATTTGAGAAGTGATGAGAAAATGTCTGTAATTTGTTCTTCACAACTAAAGAGGTCAAAGCTCACAACTTAATGTAGGACTAAAATGCGGCTATGGGTATTGCAACTTTATCGCAGTGATGCATAGCTGATCAAAATTTATGAGGAAGAATATGGCTACTGTAGATGTATTAAACAGTGCAGGTAAAAAAGTGTCTGAAACTCAGCTTTCTGAAGAGATTTTCAACACGCCCATTAAAAAAAGTGTTCTTCACGAGGTTGTTCGGTCCCAGCTTGTTGCAAAACGAGAAGGGACGGCTTCGTGTAAGACCAGGGGTATGGTGAGAGGTAGTACCAGAAAATTGTTTAGACAGAAAGGGACCGGTAATGCACGTGCCGGTAGTGTAAAATCCCCTTTAAGAAAGGGTGGTGGAGTAATTTTTGGGCCATCTCCAAGATCCTATGCGATCAAGGTACCCAAAAAAGTAAGGAAACTTGCCCTGAAAATGGCACTAAGCTCAAAGGTAGAGGATAATACCATTTATATAATTGATGATTTCAACCTTGAAACCATCAAGACCAGGGAATTTGTCAATGTACTCAATGCATTAGACCTTTCTGATCTGTTGATTGTTTCTGATGCAGAGGAAGCAACTCTTTTGCTTTCTTCCAGAAATATTCCAGATGTCAAAGTGATAAAAACCGAAGGTCTCAATGTATATGATATTTTAAAGTTCAAAAACCTTCTTTTAGTAGAATCGACCATTAAAAATATCGAAGGGAGGTTGAGCTAAGATGGAACAATATGACATTATTAGAGGACCAGTAGTTACAGAAAAAACTACCCTTCAAAAAGAATTGAACAACCAGGTGACACTCAAAGTTGATAAAAGAGCAAACCGGGTTGAAATCAAAAACGCTGTTGAGAAAAGTTTCAATACCAAGGTAAAGCAGGTCAGAACCTTACAGGTAAAAGGAAAAGTAAAACAGCGCGGCAGAATCATTGGCAAAAGAAAAGACTGGAAAAAAGCAATAGTTACACTTATGCCAGGACAAAGAATTGATTTTTTTGAAGGTGTTTAAAGAGGTATATATATGTCAACAATAACTAAGACAAAGCCGACATCTCCCGGACGACGCTCTCAGGAATACCTTTCTTTTGAAGAAATTACCAAAACCAAGCCTGAAAGACAGCTGACTAAAAAGCTAAATAAACGTGCCGGTCGTAACAGTTATGGAAGAATTACAGTTAGGCACAGGGGTGGCGGAGCAAAAAAGAAGTATCGTATAATTGATTTCAAAAGAGATAAAGATGGTATCCCAGCAAAGGTATCAGCCATTGAGTATGATCCGAACAGAAGTGCGAGAATTGCTCTTCTGGTTTATGCAGATGGTGAAAAAAGATATATTCTGGCACCTTTGGAGGTAAAAGTCGGTGATATCCTGGAAACAGGATCAGAGGCTGATATTAAACCGGGTAACTGCATGCCCCTTGAAAATATTCCTTTGGGTACAAGAGTTCATAATATTGAATTAAAAGAAAACAAAGGTGGGCAGATTGTCAGAAGTGCTGGTGGCTATGCACGGCTTATGGCAAAAGAAGGAACTTATGCTCAGGTTCTCCTGCCTTCAGGTGAGGTAAGGATGATTCACCTGAAATGTAAAGCCACTGTTGGTAGAGTGGGTAATGAGAAACATGGTGACGTAAAGATCGGCAAAGCAGGTCGATCCAGATGGATGGGAAAAAGACCATCTGTTCGTGGTGTAGCCATGAACCCGGTTGATCATCCTATGGGTGGCGGCGAAGGAAGATCTTCAGGCGGCAGGCAGCCTTGTACACCCTGGGGTGTACCGACAAAAGGCAAGAGAACCAGAAATAATGCCAGAACTGATAAATATATTGTTAAAAGAAGAGCCAAGAGAAAATAGGTAAAAATAAATAGGTGATAAATTATGCCAAGATCATTAAAAAAAGGACCATACATTGCACCACAGCTTTTAAAAAAAGTTTTGGAAGCAAGTAAATCCACACGCAACAAAGTTATCAAAACCTGGTCACGCAGATCTACTATATTCCCTGAAATGGTTGGTGTGACATTTGCTGTACATAATGGTAAAAAATTTATACCCGTCTTTGTTTCAGAAAATATGGTCGGTCATAAGCTGGGTGAGTTCTCACCGACTAGGACATTTTGGGGTCACGCAGGAGATAAAAAATCCAAGAGATAATCTCTTGTTCGATTAAAGGATATTGATATGGAAGTTAAAGCAACTACAAGATATACAAGAATTTCACCTTTTAAGCTTAGGTTGCCCATTGTTGAAGTAAAAGGCAAAAATGCCGGACAAGCTTTGACTCTTTTAAAGTTTATGCCGCTCAAGGCCGCAGGAATTATTTATAAAACCTTGCAGTCAGCTGTTGCTAATGCTGAGCATAACAATGAGCTTGATGTGGATAAGCTGGTTGTCAAAAATATTTTTGTTGATCATGGTCCTACCATGAAACGGTTCAGACCAAGAGCCAGGGGAAGAGCAGCCAGAATTTTAAAAAGAAGTAGTCATTTAACAGTAATTGTTGAAGATATTGACAATAGGAGGAAATAAGCTTGGGCCAGAAAGTACATCCTACCAGTTTAAGATTAGGCATCATCAGGACCTGGGATTCCAGATGGTATGCAGACAAAGATTATGCCTCTTTTGTTGAAGAAGATTTCAAAGTCAGAAAATTTTTGAAAAAAAAGCTCTTTCATGCAGGAATTTCAAAAATAGAAATAGAACGATTTTCTAAACAGATTCGACTGAGAGTGTTTGCAGCAAGACCCGGTATTATTATTGGGAAAAAAGGATCAGAGATCGCACTTCTCAAACAGGAACTTGAAAAAATGTTAAACCCTTCGGTGCTGATTGATATCAAAGAAGTCAGACGGCCTGAAATTGATGCTCAACTGGTAGCAGAGAATATAGCCCTTCAGTTGGAAAGAAGAATTGCTTTCCGACGAGCGATGAAGCGAAGTGTGTCCTCTGCCATGCGGTTTGGCGCAAAGGGAATAAAAATTATTTGTGCTGGTCGCCTTGGGGGTGCTGAAATGGCAAGAACCGAGTGGTATAAAGAAGGTCGTATTCCTCTTCACACCTTAAGGGCTGATGTTGAGTACGGGTTTACCGAAGCAAAAACCACATACGGGCTCATTGGAATTAAAACCTTTATATTTAAAGGTGAAGTATTAAATCCTGGTGAACAAGCTTTGGCTAAATAGAGGCGACCAAGAAAGGTAAAGTTGGGAGAAATAAAAAATGCTTAGTCCAAAAAATGTAAAATTCCGAAAACAGTTTCGTGGTAGAACAAAGGGCTCACCAGATAGAGGTAATACATTAAGTTTTGGTGACTTTGGCCTCCAGGCAACTGAATGCGGTTATGTAAATGCAAGACAAATTGAAGCAGCAAGGGTTGCCTTAACCCGGCATGCAAAAAGAGCGGGTAAAAGTTGGATTAGATTTTTTCCTGACCATCCTGTTACCAAAAAACCAGCAGAAGTCAGAATGGGGAAAGGTAAAGGCGCAACAGATGCATGGGTTGCCAGAGTGAAACCTGGTAAAATTCTTTATGAGATGGAAGGGATCTCAAGAGAAGTTGCCATAGAAGCCATGAAACTTGCCGCTAGAAAACTTTCCGTAAAAACCCGTTTTGTGGAAAGGAGTAGGTAGATATGAAAGCTAGTGAAATTAGAGAGATTGGAGCAGATAAGATTAAAGAAAAGCTTGTTGAATTAAAAAAAGAGCTTTTTAATCTTCGCTTTCAAAATAATGTAGGACAGCTTGAGAACACAGCGACACTTTCAAATGTCAAAAAGGATATTGCAAGGTTTTACACAATATCTAAAGAAATGAATGTAAATATTAGCTAATTTGCGAAGAAACTACTATGGAAAATATTCAAAAAAATAAAAGAGAGCTGATAGGTCTTATAGTATCAGACAAAATGGATAAGTCGGTAGTTGTTCAGGTTGAAAGATTTGTTCAGCACAAGGTTTATAAAAAATTTATGAAACGGTATAAAAAATACCATGCTCATGATGAGATCAATGAATGCAGGATCGGTGATACAGTTAAAATTATCGAGACAAGACCTTTGAGCAAGCTAAAACGGTTCAGAGTCAGTGGAATCGTTAAAAAAACCGTTTGATTAAAGGAGTTGAGAAATGATTCAGAGTGAAACTAGATTGACTGTGGCAGACAACTCCGGTGCAAAGGAATTGTATTGTATAAAGGTACTAGGCGGATCCAAAAGACGATATGCCAGCATTGGCGATATCATTACCTGCTCTGTTAAAGAAGCTATTCCCAATGCAAAAGTTAGCAAGGGAGACATTGTTCAGGCAGTGATTGTCAGAACCAAGAAGGAAATATCCAGGGTCGATGGCTCAATGATCAGGTTTGATGATAATTCAGCTGTTATTTTAACAAAATCAAATGAACCGGTTGGTACACGTATCTTTGGTCCGGTAGCAAGAGAGTTAAGGGCAAAACGATTTATGAAAATTGTCTCTCTGGCTCCTGATGTGCTTTAAGTATCAGGTTATTGGAGAAAAATCGTATGGAAACAATGAAAAGTAGAATAAAAAAAGAAGACAAGGTTAAAGTGCTGACCGGCAAAGATAAGGGCAAAATCGGTAAAGTGCTGAAAGTCGTTAAAAAGACAAACCGGGTCCTTGTTGAAAATATGAATGTGGTTAAAGTTCATCAGAGACCAACACAGGCGAATCCACAAGGTGGTATAGTGGATAAAACCATGCCGATTCAAATTTCCAACCTGATGGTTATGTGCAATGCATGTGTTAAACCAACAAGAATTGGAATGAAATTATTGGAAAATGGAAAACGGGTAAGAATCTGCAAAAAATGCAATCAGCAGATAGATTCTTAAGACCAAAGGCGGAGAGAATACATGTCAACCCTTAAGGAAAAGTATAATAACGAGGTTGTTCCTCAGCTTCAGAAAACCTTTAATTATATAAATGAATTACAGGTGCCAAAGCTTGAGAAAATTGTGTTAAACATGGGGCTTGGAGAAGCGGTAAGAAATCCCAAGATCATTGAATCAGCTGCATCTGAACTGGCATTGATCGCCGGCCAGAAAGTAGTCGTTACAAGAGCAAAAAAACCGATTGCAAATTTTAAACTTCGTGCTGACCTTCCCATCGGGTGTAAGGTCACATTGCGCCGTAAAAAAATGTATGATTTTTTTGACAGACTTGTGAATATTGCTTTACCACGTGTCAGGGACTTTCGAGGAATATCGCCAAAAGCGTTTGATGGCAGGGGCAATTACAGCCTGGGTATTACAGAACATATCATATTCCCGGAAATAGATTATGATAGGACTGAAAGTATTAAAGGTCTTAATATTACTATTGTAACGACAGCTAAAACTGATGAGGAAGGCAAAGTATTCTTGAAGTTGCTGGGAATGCCTTTCAAAAACTAAGGATCTTAAGGAGGAAAGCTTGGCTAAAAAAGCTTTAATCAACAAGGCACAGAGAAAACCAAAGTTTTCAGTACGTGCATATAACAGATGTCCCTTATGCGGTAGACCAAGGGGATTTATTAGAAAAGCTGGTATTTGCAGAATTTGTTTTAGGAAACTTGCATCCGAAGGCAAGCTGCCAGGCGTTACTAAATCAAGTTGGTAAGGCAAAAAACTTTTTAAACAAAATTATATCAGCGGATTTTAAGGAGATTTCAAATGGCAAGTAGTGATCCAATTGCAGACATGCTGACAATCATAAGAAATGGTGGTAAAGCAGGATTTGTTAAAGTGGATATCCCCGGATCAACAATTAAGTTGGCAATGGTGCGGGTGCTTAAAGAGCAAGGATATATCAAGGACTTTAAATTTCTTGAGAATGAGACACAAGGAAGTATTCGTGTCTACATAAAATATGTATCTGAGGGAAAACCCACAATTTTTGGTATTGAGAGAGTGAGCAAACCATCTTGCAGGGTTTACTATAAATCAAAACAACTAAAGCCGGTTTTAAATGGCCTGGGCATATCTATTGTCTCAACATCCAAAGGATTGATGACAGATAAACAGGCTAAAGAAGCAAATGTCGGTGGTGAAATTCTTTGTAACGTATGGTAGTACAGGAGTAATTTATGTCTAGAATAGGAAAAAAGCCGGTACAGCTTCCAGATAAGGTCCAAGTTGCTCTAAATGGTGATATGATTTCAGTCAAAGGACCTAAAGGGCATCTTGAACGACAACTGCATCCGGCTGTCGAAATAAGTATAATTGATGATATAGTAACTATTAAAACAGATGCAAGCGACAAGAAAAAGGTGGCTTTGCAAGGGTTATTCAGATCCCTGATTTTCAATATGGTGACCGGCGTTACTGCAGGATATGAGAAAAAACTTCAACTTTCCGGTATTGGTTATCGTGCAGAAATAAAAGGTAACAGTCTTATACTCAATGTTGGATATTCCAACCCGGTTGAATTTACACTTCCCGAGGGGATTTCTGCCAATGTTGAAAATAATACCCAGATTATTTTATCAGGAATCAATAAGGAAACGCTCGGCCAGGCTGCGGCAAACATAAGAGATATCAGACCGCCTGAGCCTTATAAAGGCAAAGGCATTATGTATGCAGATGAAAGAATTATGAGAAAAGCTGGTAAGACTGCAGGTAAGGACTAAAAGGCGGGAATATAAAGATTATGGGAAATACAGCACCAAGGCTTAAAGCAAGGCTTAAAAGAAAGAAAAGAGTTAGAAAAAATATTTTTGGTAATCAGGAACGTCCACGATTAAGTGTGTTCAGAAGTTCAAAGCATATATACGCCCAGATTGTTGATGATGTCAGCGGCAGCACACTTGTATCTGCTTCTACTCTTGATAATGAGTATAAGGAACATAGGGTAGAGGGCAAAAAGGTGGAAATTGCAAAGGCAGTTGGAAACCTCGTCGGCAAGAGAGCTCTTGATAAAGGAATTAAAAAAGTAGTCCTGGACAGGAACGGATTTTTATATCATGGGCGCATAAAAGCGCTTTCAGACGGAGCCCGTGAAGCCGGATTGAATTTCTAATTAAGGAGGAACACCATTGGCAAGACAGCAGATGGAAGATAGTGGATTAATTGATAAGGTTGTCAGGATCAACCGTGTTGCAAAAGTTGTAAAAGGCGGTAGAAATTTCAGATTTAGTGCACTTGTCGTTGTCGGTGACGGTGAAGGCAGCGTTGGTTACGGCCTGGGAAAGGCAACAGAAGTACCTGAAGCAATTAAAAAAGGCCTGGAAAAGGCAAAAAGAAATATGGTTAAAATTTCTTTACTTGATGGAACTGTTCCTTTTGAAGTAGTTGGAAAAGCGGGTGCTGGACGAGTATTGCTGAAACCTGCTTCTCCTGGTACCGGCCTTATTGCTGGCGGCGGAATCCGTGCAGTCCTTGAGGCAGTGGGAGTAACCGATATTCTGACAAAATGTATTGGAACACATAACACCCAAAATATTGTCCGAGCAACGATGGCAGGCCTTCAATCGCTTTGTACAAAAGAAGAAGTAGCAAAACGTCGTGGCCTTAGACCTGAAGATATATAAGAGGTTGTACAAATGACTGGTAGAATAAGAATTACACAAATTAGAAGCACAATAGGAAGACCTGCCAAACATGGTCGGATTATTCGTTCTCTCGGATTGAGAAAAATGAATCATATGGTTGAGCATAATGCTGACCCGGTTATCCTGGGACAGATTAAAAAAGTTTCTCATCTCGTTAAAGTAGAGGAGGTGTAATATGCAGCTTCATGATTTAGCACCTGCACCCGGTTCCAGAAAAAAAAGAAAAAAAGTAGGTAGAGGCCCAGGGTCTGGTATGGGTAAAACCTCCACAAGAGGGCACAAAGGTCTGAAAGCAAGATCAGGCGGCAGCGTACGACCAGGATTTGAAGGCGGTCAGATGCCGATTTATAGAAGACTTCCTAAAAGGGGTTTCTTTAATATATTTAAAACAAACAATGCTGTTTTAAATGTGATAGATCTGGATAGATTTGAAGATGGCGCAACAATTGATATTGATGCTTTAAGAGAAGCCGGCATGGTAAAAGGCCGTCGTGATGGCGTTAAAATTCTTGGCATGGGTGAAATAACCAAGAAATTTTTCTTGAAAAATATTATTGTTTCCAAGACTGCCAAAGAAAAAATCGAATCTACTGGCGGAAGTATTGAATAACTATATAATAGAAGTGATGTAAGGGACCTATAGATGATCCAGAACAGCTATCAGAATTTATTTAAACTCCCTGAGCTTAAAAGAAAGATTTTCATTACAATAGCATTGCTGTTTGTTTACCGTGTCGGGATTCATGTCCCAACACCAGGGGTTGACGGCGCAGCACTTTCCTCTTTTTTTGCTGCAGCTGAAGGAACCTTGTTTTCCATGTTCAATATGTTCTCAGGTGGTGCATTGGAAAGATTTTCCATATTCGCATTAGGAATCATGCCTTATATAAGTTCTTCCATTATTTTAGAACTGATGACGGTAGTTGTACCGCACCTTGCACAGCTTAAGAAAGAGGGTGACGCAGGTCGAAAAAGAAAAACACAGTATACCCGTTATGGGACGGTTCTCCTGAGTATTATCCAGGGGTTGGGTATCAGTGTGGGGCTAGAATCCATGACATCTCCTGCTGGTGTTGCGATTGTTCCATATCCAGGGTGGGGATTCAGATTGGTCACCATCATTACTCTTACCGCTGGTACGTCCTTTATCATGTGGCTTGGAGAGCAAATTACGGAAAGAGGAATCGGAAACGGGATCTCCCTGATTATTTTTGGCGGTATTGTTGCACAGATGCCATCTGCAATGGGTAACACCGTACGGCTGATGACGACTGGAGAATTGGGAATTTTTGCAATTCTTATCCTCATTGTTCTCATGGTTGCTGTGATCGCTGCAATTATCTATATGGAGCAGGCACAGCGAAGGATACCGGTGCATTATGCAAAACGTGTCGTTGGTCGAAAAATGTATGGGGGGCAAACCTCTCATCTTCCATTAAAAATAAATACCGCCGGTGTTATACCGCCAATTTTTGCATCTTCTATCATTATGTTCCCGACTACTTTGGCACAATTCACCAATTTGCCGATTATGACAACCGTGGCAGCCATGTTCAGTCCTGGAACGATCTGGTACTATCTTCTTTATGTAGGATTTATTATTTTCTTTTGTTTTTTCTACACAGCAGTACAGTTTAACCCTGAAGATGTTGCCGAAAATATGAAAAAGAATGGCGGGTATATTCCAGGTATCAGGCCTGGTAAAAGTACATCTGAATACATTGATAAAGTGCTGACAAGAATTACCCTTGGTGGCGCATTGTATGTGTCTGCGGTCTGTGTTCTGCCAACCTTATTGATGAGTAAGTTTAATATCCCGTTTTATTTTGGGGGTACAGCCCTTTTGATCGTTGTGGGTGTGTCCATTGATACCATCTCCCAAATAGAGTCTCACCTGATTACCGGTAATTATGAAGGCTTTATGGGAAGATCCGGTAGCAAGAGAATAAAAGGCAGATCCTGAAACGGTCTAAATTGATTGGAGATTTTTAAACGATGGCAAAAGAAGAACCTATTAAAGTTGACGGGAAAGTACTTGAGACATTGCCTAACGCAATGTTCAAAGTTGAGCTTGAAAACAAGCATGTATTGTTAGCTCATATCTCAGGTAAAATGAGAATGCATTTTATCAAGATTCTACCTGGGGACAGGGTAACTGTAGAAATTTCACCCTATGATTTAAGTCGGGGTAGAATTACATATAGATATAAATAAATATTTGAGTTTATACAAATTAAAATATTAGGTTAGGAGTTAGTGGATGAAAGTCAGAGCATCTGTAAAAAAAATCTGTAGAGATTGTAAAGTAATAAAAAGACGTGGTGTCATAAGAGTTATTTGTATTAACAAACGCCATAAACAGAGGCAGGGATAGGGGGAAAGAAATTTGGCACGTATCGCAGGAGTGGATTTACCAAGAGATAAGCATGCATGGATAGCTTTGACCTATATTTACGGAATAGGTAGAAATAGATCAAAGTTAATACTTGAAAAAACCAGCATTGATCCTACTACAAAAGCAAATGACCTGACCGAAACACAGGTTAACGAGATCAGAAAAGTCATTGATGCAGAGTATAAGGTTGAAGGTGAACTTAGAAGTGAAGTCTCCATGAATATTAAGCGGCTCATGGACCTAGGTTGTTACAGAGGATTACGCCATCGTAAAGGTCTTCCCTGTCGTGGCCAGAGAACCAGCACAAATGCTAGAACAAGAAAAGGTCCAAAAAGGACTGCGGTTAAAAAGAAAAAGTAGGATAATACAAAAGGTATAATAATTATGGCAAAAAAGTCTAAAAAAGTTGTATCCAAAAAACGGGTACGAAAGAATATTTCTACCGGAATTGTGCACATTCAATCTACTTTTAATAATACAATCGTCACGATTGCCGATGAAAATGGAAATACTATTTCATGGTCCAGTGCAGGAGTCCAGGGATTTAAAGGCTCCAGGAAAAGCACACCCTTTGCTGCCAAGCTGGTAGCAGAAGATGCAGGTGCAAAAGCAATGGAACACGGCATGAAAAATGTTGGTGTATTTGTTAAAGGCCCCGGACCTGGTCGAGAATCCGCTTTAAGGGCATTGCATGCGCTTGGATTCAATATATCCATGATCAAAGATGTTACCCCGGTTCCCCATAATGGATGCCGTCCGCCAAAAAGAAGAAGAGTATAAGTTTACCGGTTTGATAAAGGAGAAAAACATTGTCACGTTATAGAGGTTCTGTTTGCCGACAATGCAGACGCGAAAATATGAAGCTTTTTTTGAAAGGCGATAGATGCTTTTCAGATAAATGCAGTTATGATAGAAGAGGATATCCCCCTGGACAGCATGGGCAGAGAAGAAGTAAATTATCAGATTACGGAATTCAGCTCAGAGAAAAACAGAAAGTCAGAAGACTTTATGGAATTTCAGAAAAACAGTTCAGGATTTCTTTTAAAAAGGCCGATAGGCAAAAGGGAATTACAGGTACAAACCTTTTAAGCCTTTTGGAAACACGCCTTGATAATACCGTTTTTAGAATGGGATTTGTTAATTCCAGAAATCAGGGCAGACACTTTGTAAGACATAATCATTTCATTATAAATGGAAAAAAAGTAAATATACCGTCTTACCAGGTTAAAAAAGGTGATGTGATAGAACTTCGCGAGAAAAGTAAAAAAATTCAAACTATTTCAGATTCTTTGGATGCCATTGTAAGACGCGGTATTCCACAATGGCTTGAAATAAAAAAAGAAGATTATAAAGGCGAAGTTGTTGGCGTTCCGGTTCGAGAAGATATTACGCTTCCCATCCAGGAACAATTAATTGTAGAGCTTTATTCAAAATAGGTAATCCAGTATATGGTTTATCCCAATATTTATTCAGGAGATATAAATGTCATCTGAAAAACTTGCATATGTGAACTGGCGAGAGATGATCAAGCCTGAAAAGCTTGATGTTACAACAACTTCAACGTATGGTAAATTTGTATGTGAACCCCTTGAAAGGGGATATGGTATCACTATCGGAAACTCTTTGCGACGTATTATTCTTTCATCCATTTATGGCGCAGCTATAGTATCCGTTAAATTCGATGATGCGCTTCATGAATATAGTGTTATATCTGATGTTAGAGAAGATGTTTATGAAATCATCTTAAACCTGAAAGAATTAAAACTCAGGGTTGATGACATTGAGGACAAAATATTAACATTGAGTGTCAAGGGTGAATGCGAAGTCACGGGTGCAGATATCAAGAGCCCAGACGGAAAAGTTGAAGTCCTTAACACTGAACAGCATATTGCCACGCTTTCCAAAAATGGTATATTAAATATGACCATGGTTGTTAAAACCGGAAAAGGCTATGCTCTTGCTTCTGCTAACAAGGATGAGGATTCACCCATTGGAACCATACCGATTGATAGTGTGTTTTCTCCTATTAAACGCGTGAAATATGTTGTAGGAACGTCTAGAATTGGACATAAGACTGATTATGACAAGCTCACCCTTGAAGTATGGACCGATGGTTCTGTTACGCCGGATAATTCGATTGCATATGCTGCAAAAATTCTCAAAGAGCAAATGAATCCATTTATTAATTTTGATGAAAATATGGAACCCGATCATGCTGATTCAAATTCAAATGAAGCGGATAAAGGATTTAACGAGAATATTTACAGATCTGTGGATGAGCTGGAATTATCTGTCAGAAGTTCCAATTGTTTGAAAAACGCCAGAATCCACACCATTTATCAATTGGTTCAAAAAACAGACAGTGAAATGCTTAAAACGAAAAATTTTGGTCGAAAATCCTTAAATGAGATAAAGGAAGTCCTTACTTCCATGGACCTTACACTTGGCATGGACCTTGAAGGTTTTGAACCACCAGAAGATGAGAACAATCAGGAAGGAGAATTCGTCCATGAAACATAGAAAATCCGTATTAAAATTAAACAGAACCTCAAGCCATAGAAAGGCTATGTTCAGAAACATGGTAACTTCTCTGTTCAAACATGATAAAATTAAAACTACCGAAGCAAAAGCAAAAGGGTTAAGAGGGATAGCCGATAAAATGGTGACCCTTGCAAAAAGAGGTGATTTGCACGCCAGAAGACAAGTTCTTGCGTTTATTCGGGAGAAAGATGTTGCCCATACATTATTTAATGAAGTATCAGAGAAGTTTAATTCAAGACAGGGTGGTTATACAAGAATTATCAAACTTGGCCCAAGAAAAGGGGATGTTGCTCCCATGGTCCAGATTGAATTGATTTTCGATTGATATTCTAAACTTAAACCATTATAACAACATTAAAATCCCTGGCGGGTAAAATGCGCCAGGGATTTTTGCGTTTATTTTTAAGACTTTAAAACAGGTCAAAAGTATTTGTAACCTGATTTTAAAACAAGGGTGGTCCACATGATCTATAATTTTAAAAATGATTATACTGAAGGGGTACATCCCCGTATCCTGGATGCACTAAAACAGACCAACCTGGAGCAGCATGAGGGGTATGGTGAAGACAGGTATTGCAGGGAAGCAATCGGTTTATTACGCCACAAAATTCAAAATCCCAGTGCAGATATCCATTTTGTTTCCGGTGGAACCCATACCAATGCCATTGTAATTCCATCGGTTTTAAAACCATATGAATCTGTTATATCAACCTTTACAGGTCATATTAACACCCATGAAGCCGGTGCGATTGAACATGCTGGACATAAGATCAACGTGGTTGAAAGTTTAGACGGAAAATTGTCCTGCGAAAGTATTCAATCAGTGCTGGATGCCCACACAGATGAGCACATGGTAAAACCAAAACTTGTCTATATTTCAAATGCCACTGAAACCGGAACTCTTTACAAAAAAAATGAATTAGAAACCCTTTCCAGGTTTTGCAGGTCAAAAGGATTGCTTTTGTACCTGGATGGTGCCCGCATCGGCAGTGCGTTGTGCTCACAAGACAATGACCTGACACTGGCACAATTATCTCAATTGGTGGATTTGTTTTATATTGGCGGTACTAAAAACGGGGCAATGCTGGGAGAAGCCGTCATTATTATCAATGACAGCTTAAAGCAAGACTTCAGGTTCCATTTAAAACAAAAAGGAGCCTTACTTGCAAAATCAAGGATATTTGGACTTCAATTTGTGGAATTGTTTAAGGATGATCTTTTTTTCAGGCTGGCAGAACATGCCAATGCAATGGCGTTGAAATTATCCCGAAGTATTGAAAAAATGGGATTTCAATTCTTAAGCAAGTCAACTACAAATCAGATTTTTCCCATTTTCAAACAAGATGTGATAAATCGTTTGAGCAAAAAATATGGATTTTATGTGTGGGAAAATATGGATGATCAACATGTAGCCATAAGGCTTGTCACTTCATGGGCCACAAAAGAGGAGGCCGTTGACAGGTTTATTGCGGATTTGGAAACCGGCTTTTAATAATCCTTTTTTTAAGTTGCATGGCAGAGAAAGTCAATATGAATCATGGTTGTACTATTAATTATTTGTCAACTTGTTCCCATTTTCTTGACTTTGTAATTGACTTTGAATACAAGTGATTAGAATTAATGATAATAAAAGGTCTAATCATTATGGAAGTCATGTCTTTTCGCCCCGGTGCCCTAGTTAAATTTGCCGCATTTGTCATTATTGTTGCAGGAATGAAAGCCGCTGCAGTGTTGGTGGTCCCCTTTTTACTGGCTGTATTTTTATCCATTATTTGCGTGCCACCGCTATTTTGGATGCAGAAAAAAGGCATCCCAGGCATAATTGGAATCCTTATCCTGATGTTTGGTGTGATCGCCATACAAATGCTTTTGGTGACACTTGTCTCTTCATCAATAGCAGATTTTTCAGGCAATATTCCCTTTTACCAGGAAAGGTTAAAAATTTTAACCTTTGAAAGTTTACAGCTTTTGTCAAAGCATGGTGTTGAACTTGAAATAGACAAACTTGCAGAAATATTGAATCCAAGCCGCATTCTTAAACTTGTGGCAAACACATTGAATGGGGTGGGAGGTGTTCTGACCAATACATTTTTTGTATTTTTAACCTTTATTTTTATTCTTTCAGAAGCTGCCGGGTTCCCAAATAAAGTTCGTGCGATTTTAAATGACAAAAATACTGATCTTGAAAAATATACGCAAATCACAGCAGGTGTGAACCAATATCTGGGAATAAAAACACTTACCAGCCTTGGGACAGGAATTGCGGTTTTCATCTGGCTTGCAGTTCAGGGAGTGGATTTCCCAGTCATGTGGGGTGTGTTTGCCTTTTTATTAAATTATATTCCCAATATCGGCTCTATCCTTGCTGCAGTTCCGGCTGTCCTGCTTGCCCTTATCCAGTTGGGACCATTGGCTGCAGGTATTGCCGCCCTGGGCTTTTTAATTGTAAATATACTGGTGGGAAGTGTGATTGAGCCCAAGGTCATGGGCCAGGGGATCGGACTTTCCGCCCTGGTGGTATTTTTATCTCTGGCTTTTTGGGGGTGGGTATTGGGTCCGGTGGGTATGCTGCTCTCAGTTCCCTTAACCATGGGAGTAAAAATTGCCTTGAGCGGTGGGGAATCCACAAAGTGGCTGTCTATTTTACTGGGGTCAAATAAGGAAGCTTTCAAGCTGCTTCAAACAAAAAGATAGGGAGGGGGGTGGAGAATTATCCGCCAATTGACGTCATATGGCTGATGGGCATTCCTTTGGTGGCCTGATCAGTTAACCCGTGAAAGGAGGGTTTTTTTGTTAGTGTGTTAAGAATAATTTGTTTTAATTGGTCATCAGAGTCACCATTTCGAAGCGGATTTAAAATATCTTTTTCATAGTTATTTAACAGACAGGGGCGTAATGTCCCCCTTGATGTCAGTCTCAACCTATTGCACTCACTGCAGAAATGAGAACTGATCGGGGTAATAAACCCCACGATTCCCTTAGCGCCCTCGATCTGAAATTTTTTTGCTGGGCCATCATTGGCAGTGCGGTTGACAGGCAATAGCTTCCCAAATCTGGATTCGATTTTGTCTTGAATTTCCCGGGTTAATATTTGTTGTTGTTTTTCAACGGCTGAATCTCCCATGGGCATGTATTCAATAAATCTGATATGAAAGGGATGGTTTATTGTCAAGGCTGTCAGATCTTCAATCTCGTCATCATTAATTCCCCTTAAAATGACAGTATTGATTTTTACAGGTGATATTCCCAGGTCATGGGCGGAAAAAATAGAGTCCCTGACCTGCTGGAATCTATCCCTGCCGGTTATTCTGGCAAATTTAACCGGGTCCAGGGTATCAAGGCTGAAATTCAACCGTTTGATTCCAAGAGCGATGAGTTTTTTTATTTTTTCTCGGGTCAGCAATGACCCATTGGTGGTAATGGAAATATCTTTGAGACTTTCAATGGCGCATAGGCGCTCCAGGAATGAAAAGATATCCTTTCTTGCAAAAGGTTCTCCCCCGGTAATCCTGACCTTTGTTATACCAAGCTCGCAGGCAAGTCTGGTAATCCTGAGGATTTCTTCATATCTGGCAATCTTGTCATGCTCAATCACAGAGAATGGTGAGGACGGAAAACAGTACAGGCACTTGAAATTACACCTGTCAGTGATGGATATGCGAAGATAATTAATGGGGCGGTTGCCGGCAATCACTTTTTATTTCCCTTCATAGTATGCCAGCAATGAATTCACAAGTCCTTGAATGGTATACTCTTTTGCTTCAATGTCAGGTTCGATATCAAGAGATCTTGCCGTATCTGAGGTGATCGGCCCGATACTGGCTGTCACAACATTTTTTAACAATTTTTTGGCATCTTTTGATTCAAGCAGGGACATGAAGTTGGACACAGTGGAAGAGCTGGTAAAGGTTATAGCATCAATTTCATTATTTTCCAGAAGTGAGATCAGATTTTCTTTCCCATCGGCATTTAGCCGTGTTTCATAGGCAGTAACATCATCAACCTTAGCCCCCATTTTTGTCAATTCTTCGGGTAGGATGGTTCTGGCTTGCTTAGCTCTTGGCAGCAATACTTTTTTATCCTTTATCTCAACGGTTGAAAATGCCTCAATCACACTTTCTGCTCTATAGGTCTTTGGCAGGATATCACTTATAATACCGTAATTTTTCAGCCGTTCCTTTGTCACAGGACCGATACATGCAAATTTAAGGTGTCCCAATACTCTCACGTCACGGCCCATATCAAACAAGGTGTCAAAAAAGAACTTCACACCATTGACACTGGTAAAGACAAGCCAGTCATAATCCTTTATATTTTTAATAGATTTTTTTAAAGGAGCTGTATCTTCAGGCGGGACGATTTGAATGGTGGGAATTTCAATGCATTGGGCTCCAAGTTTGGAGAGCTTTGACAAAAGATCACTTGCCTGGGCCCGGGCCCTTGTAATCACAATGCGTTGACCAAATAAGGGTTTCTTATCAAACCATGCCAGTTCTTCCCTTAAAGATACCACATGACCGATAACAATAATGGCCGGGGATTTGAGTTTGGCCTGTTTAACACGTTCAACAATTGTTTCAAGGGTTCCTGTGACGGTTTCTTGCCTGGCTGTAGTACCCCATCTGACAAGAGCAATAGGGGTATCGGATGGTTTGCCGTGTTTAATCAGATTTTTTACAATATTTTCAAGGTTTTTAACCCCCATTAAAAATACAAGAGTTGCATTGGATTTTGCAAATACATCCCATTGCATGGAGGTATCTTTTTTTGTGGGATCTTCATGGCCGGTAATAAATGATACAAACGACGTATGGTCCCTGTGGGTTATAGGAATTCCTGCATAGGCAGGTGCGGCAATTGCCGAGGTAACACCTGGGATCACTTCATAGGACACCCCATGGCTTAAAAGCATCTGGGCCTCTTCACCACCCCGACCGAATACAAAAGGATCACCCCCTTTCAGCCTGGCTACGTCAAATCCCTGTTTGGCCTTGTCCACCAGCAATAGGTTGATTTTATCCTGGGAAAGGGTGTGGTCCCCGCCCTTTTTCCCCACATAAATAATCTGGGCATCGCTTCTGGCATAATTAAGTAAAAAAGGAGATGCAAGATAATCATAAACCACAACATCTGCTGTTTCTATGCATTCTTTTGCCTTGATTGTTAAAAGGCCAGGATCACCCGGGCCTGCACCAATCAGATATACCGTGCCTGTTTTATCTGTCATTTGAATTCAACTGCTCCAATATTTTTCTTCCGCCTTTTTCAAGGACCTGGTCGGCAAGAGCCTTACCAGAATGTTCCACCTTATTGATTGGGGAAATAATTTGCTCTTTAATTAATTCTTTGCCGTTTTCTGAGGCAACAACGGCTGTCAATATCACTTTGTCGTCTTGAATTTTTCCAAAACAGGCCACTGGAATATGGCAGGAACCTTCTATCTGTTTTAAAAATGCACGCTCGCCTGTTACACAGATCCGAGTGTCATGATGATCCAGTTTTTTCATGATCGCTGCAATATCCCTGTCATTTTTTCTTGTCTCAATGCAAAGAGCGCCCTGTCCCACTGCTGGAATCATGATAGTTTCATCCAGGTATTCTGTAATTTCGCTGTCCTGTCCCAGACGGCGAAGGCCTGCTGCAGCAAGCACAATGGCATCATAGTCCCCGGCTTTGAGTTTTTTAATTCGGGTATCCAGGTTGCCCCGGATGGATTCAATTTCTACATCCGGCCTGATATGCTTGATCTGGGAGGCGCGCCTGAGACTTGAAGTGCCGATTTTTGCCCCTTTTTTATAATCGGTTAACAGGCTATTGTCCTTTGAAATGAGAACGTCAAAGGGGTTTTCTCTTTCTGGGATGGCACCAATGATAAGGCCACAAGGCAGCACTCCCGGCATGTCCTTCATGCTGTGGACAGCAATATCAATATCATTGTTTAAAAGTGCTGTTTCGATTTCCTTGACAAACAGCCCTTTTCCCCCAACCATGGCAAGTGGTCGGTCCGTGATCATGTCTCCAGTTGTTTTGATGATCTTTAATTCAACAATAAGATCAGGGAAAAGATGCTCAATCTCAGATTTGATAAAATTAGCCTGCCACAAAGCCAGTTGGCTTCCTCTGGTACCAATGCATATTTTTTTTTTCATAAAATTTTATCAAACCCCGCAGGAAGAACAATTGGAAGATGAACAGCTACCGCAGGCAGATGAACTCGATGATTTAACCTGGGTTTCATTGCCAGGCCCGGATGATTTTGATATAAACCCGCAGGCAGACATCAGCCGTGACAGATCCCGGCTGTTGCAAGAAGGACATTCAGGTGTTGAACCACCCATAACCAGGGTTTCAAATCTTTTATCACAAGCCTTGCATTTATATTCATAGATTGGCATTTAATGACCTCATCTTTATTTTATTTATTTGAACTCGTTAATATAAGGATTTAATTGAAGATTTTCAAGGCTGTATTTTTTCAGATTTTTTCATCAGATCAATGATAATCGGAGACATCCCTGTTTTTATGACATGGCCGCCCATGGCAAAACAGACCTGTTTTTTGTTTTTTGCATTGGATACTGTCTTCAACCGACTGTTGAATAAGGTTTTTCATGATTTTGTTTCTTTCAATCTGTTTAATGATGCTGTTTTAATTTTTTAAAGGGGGAAGACCGGCATCTTTTATCTTTTTCTGGATGGTTTTTAACCTTTTTTTGAATTGTTTATTGTCAGGTTCAATGGCAATACTTTTTTGTGCAAGGGTAAGGGCAATGGTCAGATTTCTTCCCTGAAGTTCAAGGGATTTTGCATATCCGGATAAAGAGGCGGCATCACGGGGATTCAGTTTGATGGCAGTATTAAATTCCCGGCCAGCTTTTTCAGGCAGATTTTCCGCAAGATAAATTTCACCCTTCATCCGGAAAGTCAGTCCTGATTTCGGGTTTATCCGGCTTGCCTTTTCAAGGTGGGGTATGGCCTGGTCAAGATGCTTTTTTTTAATCAGCAAATGCCCTAGGAGAAGCTCGACTTCAAAAATAGACAAATCACTGCCATGGGCTTTTTGTAAATAAAGGATGGCCTGGTCTATATCCCCTTCAATTTGATAAAGAAGTCCAATATTGTAAATCACGATGAGTTCATCAGGGTTTATCTTCATGGCTTTTTCAAATTCAAGTTTTGCCATGTCAAGCTTTCCCATGATACCGAAACACACCCCGAGGCTGTTGATCAGGTTAATGTTATGGGGTTCGATTTCAAGCCCCTTTTGATATTCTTCCATTGCCATTTCGCATTTGTCCAGCTGATAAAGCCGATCGCCACTGATATTAAGCGATGTGGCATCAAAATGAACCAGGCTGTCCGGTCCGAAAAAAGCAGCGTGGTCCGCGGCTTTGATGGCATTGGCAACGGTTTGGTCTTTTGAAAAGTCATGAAAAGGGAAATTTGCAACCCCGATAAGAATATCTGTTTTAAGCTCTGTTGATATTTTATTTTTTAAAGACACAATCAGTTGAGAGGCTTTTTTTTCATTTTTATAGCCCCAGAATGCCAGAGCAAACAAATCGTGGCTCAAGTTTTCCCAGGTTCCCTTTTTATGATCAAAAAATGTGTTAAAGGCGATTTCAAAGGCATCTTTAGTTTTTTCCAAGGAGCTGTCAGGTGATGATGAGATTTGAATCACAGCAATAAAGAATTTTTCCTCCGGGATTTTTATTTCTGACAGCCGTTTCTCAAAGATGTTTAGCGCGTCTGTTTTTGCCAGAAGAAGATCGCAAAAATAGGTTTTTGGCGGTTTGATTTTGAAATCATCAGAATCGGTTTTCAGAAAATGAATTTCTTTTGAAGAGAATTTAAGAGTCATTTTTTTATCAGTATTTTGGCTAAAGTTGATGAAATAACGGTTTCCTGGCCGTCTTGAATCGTTCTTGGATCTAAAATATATTTATTGTCTTCTATTCTGCCGATAATGGATGGTGTTGAAAGGCGCATGCGCATTTCAAGTTTGGATACGGATATGTTTTTCGGTTGAATGGTGATACAAAGGGTCGCAAGGTTCAGTTCCGGAAAAGACCCGCCTCCCGGCCTTGAATTCAGGTGTGCAAGTTCAATATCCGCTAGAGAGCCTATTGTTTTATTAATTTTTTTGAATAATACGTCTGCTTTTTTACAAATATCGTCAAAGGGAATGGTCAGCATTCTTAAGGTGGGTATTTTCTGGATGGCTATTTCCTCATCCCTGTATAGTTTTAATGTGGATTCAAGTGCTGCAAGGGTCAGTTTATCAATCCGCAGAGCCCGGGTGAGCGGATTTTTTTTGATTAGGTCAATGGCGTTTTTTTGTCCGACAATGATACCGGCCTGGGGTCCTCCTAAAAGCTTGTCTCCGCTGAAGGTGATAACGTCTGAGCCCGAGCGGACCGAATCGGCAATTGTGGGTTCTAAAGGCAGGCCATATTTAGAAAAATCAATTAATGTGCCTGATCCAAGATCCTCCATGACCGGTATGTTCTTATCTTTCCCCAGCAGTACCAGGTCTTTTAAGGGAACACTGGCCGTAAATCCCTCAATTTTATAATTGCTGGCATGAACTTTTAAAAAAAGACCGGTGCTATCAGACACGGCATCTGCGTAATCCCTTAAATGGGTCCGGTTTGTGGTGCCGACTTCCTTTAAGATGCACCCGCTTTTTGTCATCACATCCGGCACCCTGAATGATCCGCCGATTTCCACAAGCTCGCCCCTGGATACAACTACCTCTTTGTCTTTGGCAATGGTGTTCAAAGCCAATAATACCGCTCCGGCATTATTGTTTACAACGATGGCACTTTGAGCACCAGTCAGTTCACAGATCAGATCATCCACTGCTTCATACCGGATCCCTCTTTTGCCGGTTTCAATTTTCAATTCAAGGTTGGAATAGGATTGGGCAATAGTCCTTATGTTATTCAAGGCATCTTCGCATAAAAGCGACCGGCCAAGGTTTGTATGGAGCACCACACCGGTTGCATTGATGACAGGGACAAGTCTGGGCCTGATCTTTTCTTTGGCAAGGATGTTTGCCGCAAGCAGGATGGTATCATGGTCTGTGCTGGTTTCAATATCTGCCAGGATATCCTGCCTTATATGGTCAAGGGTTTTTCTTAGGGCATCAAGTATTACGCTCCGGGGGATGCCGATAAATCGATCATCCTTTTTGGCAAGATCCAGAAGATGATCAACACCAGGCAGGTGTTTAAGGCTGTTATGCTTGTCCAAAGGGGCCATTTTTACCTTTTTATTAAAAAATAGTACTAAATACCATTAATTCTCCAAAGCTTTCAACCCTTATCTTAAGATTTTTTTATCTTAAGTTTCCTTATACAGCGCCAATACCCCTGATCTTGCAAGTTTTTTAATGCCAAAGGGTTCAAGCAGGCCAAGCAGGTCATCAATGGTATCTTCGTCACCGGTTACTTCAACAATATAATATTCAGGGCCTGTATCCATTATTCTGCCCTGAAAGGCGGTGATAATCCGGTTCAGGTCTTGTTTTTTCTCCAGCGACACTTTAACACAGATTAGTGCCATCTCACGCTTTACAGCCTTTTCCCCGGTCATATCACGCAGCTTGATTACATTTACGAGGCGCTTAATCTGTTTTTTGCATTGTTCCAGCTGCAAAGGATGGGCCCTTGTTGTAATGGTGATTCTGGACATTTTGGGATTGGCTGTTGGCGCCCCGCAGATGGTTTCAATATTATAGCCCCGCCCGGCAAAAAGTCCTGCAATCCTTGCGGTTACACCGGGTTCGTTTTCTACCAGCATGGTAAGTATGTATTTGTCCTGGTCCATAATGTTCTATAAAATTCCTGATATTAAAGGTTTTAAATAACTCTAAAATAATGTAAACGTCTGAGAATTTTCAATAATGGTTATTTTTATCATGATTTGAATCAGTATCAATCCTGGCTGAATTTGTAAAGTTAAGAATTTGAGAATTAGTTTAGACCTGTCAGCAACTTTTACGACTTTAAATTTTTTTATTACATAAAAGAAACCAGTTTTGGTGTGATGGTTTTCATAAAAACATTGATCTCTTTAAAATCAGTATTGCTATATCTTTACTTCTGAATTAATTTAAAGCTTTAAACTTCAGGGAAAGATGAATAATGAGATCTGTTTTTTTGGTTATCCTGGCAAGTATGGTGCTTTTTTCCGGTTGCAAAACCTTTGAAGCAAAACCAGAGATTTTGGCCTATTTTATTGACCACATTGACCACCTGTGGCGGGCTTGCACCCATTATTATTGAAACATCAAGACAGGCAAGATTTTTAATTCCCATGGCGATTTCTTTAGGTTTCGGTATTTTGTTTGCTACACTCATCACCCTTGTGATGGTACCATGCCTTTACATGATCATTGAGGATATAAAAAATTTCTTCACTCCCAAAGAACATCAAAGTGAAGAAATATCTTTGATAGAGGAATCGGTAAAATAAATGTTTGATAAGGATAGGGTTATGCAGAAACAAGGTAAGGATTATATTGTGTTTCCTCTGGATTTTTCTTCTGTAAAGAATGCAAAAGAATATGTGAAACTTCTTGATGGAAAGGTGGGGACGTTTAAAATCGGCCTTGAGCTCTTTATTGATCAGGGACCGTCTGTGGTTAAGATGGTGAAAAATCAGAGCAGTGCAAAAATATTTCTCGATCTTAAACTTCATGATATTTCAGCTACTGTTCAAAGAGCCATGGAAAGGGTGGCAAACCTGGGAGTAGATCTTGTAACGGTCCATTGTTCATCCTTGGCCATGCTTGAAAAAGCAGTGAAAGGTGGAAAAGGGAAAACAGACGTTCTGGGGGTTACTCTTTTGACAGACAATGATGCCAATATGGTTGAAGCCGCAGGGTTTAAAGATAAATTTGTAAAAGACCCCGGTCTTCTGGTCATGCATCGGGCCAAAATGGCATATGAAGCCGGGTGCAAAGGGGTGATCTGCTCAGGCCAGGAAGCCCAACAGATAAAGAAAAGGTTTGGAAAATCTTTTCTGGCGGTAACACCGGGGATCAGGCCTTCATGGACCTTGCTTGAAAATGATGACCAAAAAAGGGTAACCACACCTGGCCAGGCAATTACCCTTGGCAGTGACCTGATTGTCATTGGCCGACCCATAAGGGATGCCAATGATCCTGCCTCAGCTGCCCAAAAAGTTATTCAAGAGATTGAAGCAGCCCTGAGTTTGGCTTAACCGATTATCAGGTTTAAATCAATGCCGGCCTTATTTTTTCTGATCCAGCCCGAATGCAGTGTGAAGGGTTCTCACAGCTAGCTCTGCATATTTTGCCAGGATCACGCAGGAGATCCTGATCTCGGAAGTACTAATTAATCGTATATTTATATTTTCAGATGCCAGGGCCTGAAACATGGTGGCTGCCACACCGGAATGACTTTTCATTCCCAGTCCGATAACTGAAACCTTGGCAATTTCTTCAGCTGTGAGAACCTCAACAGCACCCAACTCCTTGGCAACTTTGTGGGAAATTTCTTTTGCCCGTTCAAAGTCATCTTTGGTCACAGTAAAGGTCAGGTCTGTCTCACCGCCGGAGCGAGTGTTCTGAATAATCATGTCCACGCATATTTCTGCTTCGGCAAGGGGGGTGAATATTTTTGCTGAAACACCTGGCTGGTCAGGGACCTTTTTTAAGGTGATTCTTGCTTCGTTCATATCACAGGTAATACCTGATACAATGACACTTTCCATATCAGAACTCTCGTTGACGACCATTGTTCCTTCCTCCTCACTGAATGATGACCTTACATGTATGGGCACATTATATTTTTTTGCAAATTCAACGGAACGGATCTGAAGAACCTTGGCACCCAATATGGCCATTTCAAGCATTTCTTCATAGGATATTTTGTTAATTTTTCTTGCCCTGTTGCAAATTCTGGGGTCTGTGGTGTAGACTCCATCCACATCAGTGAATATTTCACAGACATCAGCTTTCAGGGACGATGCAATGGCGACGGCTGATGTATCAGACCCGCCTCTGCCAAGGGTAGTAATGGCGCCATCTATATCGGTTCCTTGAAATCCTGCAACTACTGCAATATGCCCCTCTTCAAGGGCCTGTTGTATGTTTTGGCAGTCTATATTCAGTATTCTTGCCTTGCCAGATGTTTTATCTGTATGAATGCCTGCCTGGAAACCAAGAAAAGACTTTGCCTTGTACCCCCTTGACTTGAGGATTATGGCAAGAAGGGCTGCCGTTGTCTGCTCACCTGTGGCAAGAAGTACGTCAAGCTCCCTTTTGTCCGGTGTTTTTGAGGCTTGTTTGGCAAGAGAGATAAGACTGTCGGTTACACCTGACATGGCAGAGAGGACAACAACAACCTTGTCTCCCTGATCATGTGCTTTTGCTACCCTGTCGGCAACATGGTTGATACGCCCAATGTCTGCAACCGATGTTCCTCCATATTTTTGTACTCTTAAAGCCATAGTAACTCCGGTTTGGTAAATATTAAAATTTATAAAAATAATTTGCTTATCAGATTTGATACTGGTTGTCCAGAGGTAATAGATATTATCCTGTTATAGTGTTCATCAAATTTAAAATTGATTTCAATGTCAAATTTAAAAGAAATACGCTTAAGAATTTCAGGCCATTCAACAACAATAATGTGGGTGTCATCAATAAGGTCATCAAACCCTATAGTCTCAAGCTCATCCACAGATTCTAACCTGTAAAGATCCAGATGACAAAGGGTAAACACGCCTGCTGGATATTCATTAATTATGTTATAAGTCGGGCTTGTGATATAATATTTTTCAGACACCCCAAGCCCCTTTGCAAATCCCTGGACAAAGGTTGTCTTGCCTGCACCAAGTTCCCCATTAAGGGCAATGGAGACCCCCTGGAAAATCTCTTCCAAGATCTTCTTGCCCATGTATTCACCTAAGTGAAGTGTTTGTTCTGAATTCTGTGATTTTATGGTTTTCATAATAGATCATGATGAATGGTTTTTGGAATTATCTGGATGATATCAGAGGCAACAAAGCCGAATGCACCCATTTCCCCGGCAAGCCGGTCAGCGCACATGCCATGGATAAAAACCCCGGCAAGACTTGCATTTTCAGGGGAGAATCCCTGGGCGCAAAAACCTGCAATTAAGCCTGTCAGCACGTCTCCCATGCCGCCGGAAGCCATGCCGGGATTTCCGGTGGGACAAATAAAGGATCTTCCGTCGTTCAGGCTTATAATGGTCTGTGCACCTTTTAAAATCAGGATAACATCATGGTCTTTTGCAAATTTAGAGGCAATACTTATCCTGTCCTCCTGAATATCCCGGATTGACATATTACAAAGCCTTGCCATTTCACCTGGATGGGGAGTTAATATGGCCGGAGCTTTTTTCATTTTCAGGATGTCAGTATTTTGCGCTATACAATTGATTGCGTCTGCATCAATAACCATGGGCACCTCACTTTTTTCAATGAGGTTGTGGACAAGCTTTTTTGTGGCCTCATGGGTGCCGATACCAGGACCCAGGGCAAGGGCTTGTTTGTCTTTTAAAAGACTAAGAATTTCTTCAAAACAATTGTCCGATAAAAACCCTTTGTCTGATTCAGGCAATGGATGGGTCATGGGTTCAATGACCTGGGGTTCAATGCTTTGGTTGAGACTTTTGGCAATGCCTAAAGTTACAAGGCCTGTTCCACATCGCATGGCTGCATTGGCACAAAGGGCTGCGGCTCCTGTTTTTCCGGTTGATCCCCCGATGACCAGCAAATGGCCGTAACTGCCTTTATGGCTTTGGAATTTTCTGGGGCTGAAACAGGCGGCGATATCTTTTTTTTCAATCAAAAAGAGCTTAATCCTTTTTTCCCGGGCAATAAATTTAGGAATGCCGATGTCAATGACTTCAAGGTCGCCGGTGTAACGATTCCCTGGATAGAGAATATGCCCGGCTTTGGCAAAAGCAAAGGTGGCTGTGGCATCTGCCTTTACAGCAATACCTAAAGGCTGCCCTGTATCTGAATGAAGTCCAGAAGGGATGTCCACGGAAAAAATAGGCCGCTGGGAAGCATTGATCAATTCAATGGCATCCTTGAAAAACCCTTTGACATTTGAATTAAGGCCCGTTCCCAAAATGGCATCAATAAAGAGGTCATGAAGGAGAATAGGGGCTTTTTGATTTTTAAATGTATCAGCATCCGGGATTTCAATAATGGAACAGGTAGAAGATCGGTCACATAATTTTTGGGCAAGCGTCATATTGATTTTTGCATCACCTGTTACCTTGTCTTTTGAAGATAATAAAAAGATGGTAACATGGATTCCTTTTTCCATCAAATATCTTGCAATGACAAAGCCATCCCCTCCATTGTTACCCCGGCCGGCCAGAACGGCAATTTTTTTTGTTTTAATATCTTTAAATTTTCTGAGCAGATAATCAAATGCACCCCGTCCCGCGTTTTCCATTAAAACTAACCCGGGGATACCAAAAGATTCTATGGCCTTTTTATCCATTTCCTGCATTTGATTTGCTGTAACAAGAAACATGTTATTCCTCCGATATTATTATTCCATAACTTCTTTATACCTGAAACAGGAGACAAGGTGGTCATTGACCATGCCCACTGCCTGCATATGGGCATAGATAATGGTTGATCCGACAAATTTAAATCCCCGCTGTTTGAGATCCTTTGAAAAGGCATCGGATTCCCTGGCTGTGACCGGCAGCTGGTCAGGGGTTTTTAATTTATTCACTTTTTGTTTTCCATCAACAAAACGCCAGGAGTATTTATCAAAAGATCCGAATTCTTCCTGGATTTTAATAAATGCCCTTGCATTTGTAACGGCTGCATTGACTTTCAGCCTGTTCCTGATAATGCCTGGATCCAAAAGTAATTTTTCTATTTTTTCAGGTGTGAATCTGGCGACTTTTTCAACATCAAAATTGGAAAAAGCATTTTTATATCCCGGTCTTCTTTTAAGAATCGTCAACCAGGATAGCCCTGCCTGGGCACCTTCCAGAGTGATAAATTCAAAGAGCTTTTTATCATCATGAACAGGCACGCCCCATTCTTTGTCATGGTATTTAATATAAATCAGATCATTTGTTACCCAGTTGCACCGTTCCATTTTTTATTTCCTTAACTGAGTTGTTGGCTTGCCTTTGAAAGTTTTTAACTTATTTATAATGATATGACGTTTTACGTGATTCGTAAAGATGAGTTTTTAACAATAGCAAAATTTTGACTTTCCAAGTGAAAGTGAATATATTATCCTTTAATTTTTAAAGTTGACTCGTTGAGGGAAAGATAAATTTTTAAAATATGGAAAAATCCGGGTATAAAATAGGATCAGGATATGATGTCCACAAGCTTGTGCCAGGCATAAAGCTGATCATTGGCGGCGTGAATATGGATTTTCACCTGGGACTTGAAGGTCACTCTGATGCGGATGTTCTGGTTCATGCGGTTTGTGATGCTATTCTGGGGGCAGCAGGCCTCGGGGATATAGGAGACCATTTCCCTGATACTGATCCCGAATATAAAGGGATTTCAAGTATGATCCTGCTTGAAAAATGCGGACGGCTATTGGAAAAAAAAGGATGTCATATTGCAAATATGGATTGTATTGTGTTTGCCCAGGTTCCAAAAATCAGCCCCCACAAGAGACAAATGGAAGAGAATATTGCCAGGGCTTTGAATATGGATTCAACCCTTGTTAATGTAAAGGCAACCACAACTGAAAAATTGGGATTTATTGGAAAAGAGCAGGGTATTGCAGCACAGTGTACATTATTGGTAAAAGTCGTCCCCAAAAAAATATAATCGTGAAAAACATAATGGAAAAAATCAAATGAGTTTAAGAGTTTATAATACATTACATGGCAAGAAGGAAGAATTTATCCCCATAAAAGAAGGTAAGGTCGGCATGTATGTCTGCGGACCGACTGTATATGATACCAGCCATATTGGTCATGCCCGTTCCGTGGTAGTTTTTGACACTATTTTCAGGTGGTTAAGACAGTTGGGATATGAGGTCATGTATGTCAGAAATTTTACAGATGTGGATGACAAGATTATTAAAAAATCTAATCAGACCGGTCAGGACTGCGCTGTTATTACAGAAAAATATATTGATGAATTTCATAATGAAATGGATGCTCTCAATGTATTAAGACCCAGTTTTGAACCCAAAGCCACGGAACATATCCGGCACATTATTGATTTCATCCAGATGCTCATCAACAAGGGCAAAGCCTATCATGTTCATGGAGGGGATGTCTATTTTTCCATTGATTCCTTTAAGGAGTATGGAAAACTTTCCGGCCGGAACCCCGATGACATGAGGGCAGGGGCAAGGATTGCAGTGGATGAAAAAAAGAAGAGCCCGCTGGATTTTACCCTGTGGAAACCGGCTAAACAAGGCGAACCTTTCTGGGAAAGCCCCTGGGGTAATGGAAGACCGGGCTGGCACATTGAATGCTCAGCCATGAGCTATGAATATCTTGGAGAAAGCTTTGATATTCATGGGGGTGGCAAAGACTTGATTTTCCCTCACCATGAAAACGAGATCGCCCAGAGCGAGGCAGTATTTGGCTGCCAATTTGTCAAATATTGGATTCACAATGGATTTGTGGATATTAACAATGAAAAAATGTCAAAATCCCTGGGTAATTTTACCATGATCAAGGAAGTTCTTGCCACCTATTCTCCGGAAGTGATTCGCATGTTTCTTTTGTCAAATCATTATAGAAGCCCCATTGATTACAGTGAAGACTCCATGAAAGAAACCTCCATGGGCCTGGACAGGATTTATTCCTTTCTTGAAAGACTGGAAAATATAGGGTGTAAAGCTGATGGCTCCAAAAAAGGAGAGTTGTGGGATGATTTTTCCTTTGCCATGAATGATGATTTTAATTCTGCAAAGGCCCTTGGTTCTGTTTTTGAAGCAGTCAAAAAAGGAAACAGACTTGTGGATGATACCCATGATAATCCAGGTGAAGGTCTTCTGGAAATCTTAAATCTTTTTTATAATGATATTAAAGCCATTTCCAATATCCTGGGAATATTTCTCCTGGACCCTCAATTCTATTTTAAAGCTAAAAAAGACAAGGGTATGGCAGATATGGCCATTGATCCATCTGAAATTGAAGACTTGATCCAACAGCGTGCAGAAGCTCGTAAAAACAAGAATTTTTCAAGGGCTGATGAGATCAGGGATCTTCTTCAGGCTAAAAATATTGTACTTGAGGATGGCCAGCAAGGAACCTTCTGGAGATTTGAATAAATTTTTGGCTAAAACAGAAAAACAGAACGATCTATCATCTGAATATAAACTGGGGATGTTTTCCGGCGTTTTTACCCCCAGTATTCTGACCATTCTGGGTATCATCCTGTTCCTGAGAATGGGATATACTGTGGGACATGCAGGACTTGGCAAAGTGCTGATCCTTATTACCCTTGCAAACCTTGTCTCCATCCTCACCACCACTTCTTTATCTGCCATTTCCACCAATATCCATGTAAAAGGGGGAGGGGCCTATTACCTGATTGCAAGAACCCTGGGGGTTCAATTCGGGGGAGCCATTGGATTGGTTCTGTTTCTGGCACAATCTGTATCCATTGCATTTTATTGTATCGGTTTTGGTGAGGCATTGATGGATCTTTTACCCCCTGTCTCATATCTTTCGCCTCAAACTATTGCCGTGATGGCAGTTATTTTTTTATTTTTTCTTGCCTGGATGGGAGCTGACTGGGCCACGAAATTTCAATACATTGTCATGGGCTTGCTGATATTGGCCCTGGTCTCCTTTTTTGTGGGCGGAATTATGAAATGGAATTATGAGCTTGTCATACAAAATTTTTCAGCTCCGGATAAGGGATTACCATTCTGGGTTTTGTTTGCCATTTTTTTTCCTGCTGTGACAGGATTTACTCAGGGTGTCAATATGTCCGGAGATCTGAAAGATCCTGGGCGGGCAATCCCTTTGGGCACTTTTCTGGCTGTGGGGCTGTCCACCATAATCTATTTTCTGGTGGCAATCGTGTTTGCCGGGACCATGCCCAATGGGCAATTAATGGCGGATTATGGTGCCATGAAAAAAGTGTCTGTTATTCCAGGACTCATCAATGCGGGTGTGATTGCGGCAACATTATCATCTGCCATGGCTTCTTTTTTAGGTTCCCCCCGGATTTTACAGTCCCTTGCCAAAGATAAGATTTTTAAGGCACTCAACCCCTTTGCCAAGGGTGTCGGGGTTGCGGATAATCCAAGACGGGGAGTCCTTCTTTCCGGAGGTATTGCCCTTGTCACCATCAGTCTTGGGCAATTGAATCTAATCGCCCAGGTGGTGTCCATGTTTTTTTTGATTTCATACGCTCTGATTAATTATGCCACTTTTTATGAATCACGGACACAAAGTCCTTCTTTTCGGCCAAGATTCCGCTTGTTCAGTCCCTGGTTGAGTCTGGCGGGTTTTATTATCTGCAGCGGCGCCATACTGGCTATTGATATCCAGAGCGGGATCATGGCCGTCTGTGTCCTTTTGGCGATCTATCAATATTTAAAACAAAGAACAGGTCCTGCCAGATGGGCTGACAGCCGGCGATCACATTATCTGAAACAAGCAAAGGAAAATCTCAACGCTGCTGCCAGAGAACCTGAACATGATCGTGATTGGCGACCCATTATTCTTGCATTTACCAATGATTCCAAACGGCTCAAATCCATACTTGAATTTTCAGGGTGGCTGGAAGGCGGCTCCGGCATAACTTCTGCCGTTCGTATTATTAAAGCACAGGGCCTGAAGAGTAAAGTCCAGCGGGTAAAGATTCTCAAGGAGTTATCTGGCCATATGAAAGAGATGAACACCAGTGCCTATCCATTGGTGTTATCTGTCCCTGAGATTTCAAAATCCCTGCCGGTTATCATACAATCTTTTGGTATAGGGCCGTTAAAGGCCAATACCGCTTTAATTAACTGGATGGATGATCTTGGCAAAGGGCTTTCAGGCGTGGGCTCCTTAATATATGCAGAAAATTTGAGAATTGCCTATCGTGAAGGACTAAACCTTGTCATTCTGCATGCAGATGAGAATCGATGGGGCAGGGTATTGAGCCGGGCACAAAAGGAACAAAGCATTGATGTGTGGTGGGACAATGATGCGACAAGCCGGTTGATGCTGCTGCTGGCATATTTGATGACGCGGCACGAGATCTGGTCAAAGGCCACCATCCGGGTGCTCTCTTGTGAATCCGGTGAAGATAATAGCAATGATGAATTACAAAAACTCATGGAAGATGTTCGTATTGATGCAGAGCCTGTCATTGTCCAGGATTTTGAGGTTGATACTGTGATAAAGATGTCTTCAGATGCCTCCTTTGTCTTTATGCCCTGTCGGATTCGGGATAACCAGGTATTGGATGTGCAAGGCGGGTCATTGCTGAAACTGTTGCCCTACCTGCCCATGACAGGCCTTGCCATGGCAGCCCAGGATATTGATCTGGAGGCTGAGCCTGATACAGGTTCTCAGGGGGAAATAGCCCAGGCCCAGGACGAACTGAACGAGGCAAAGGATAAACATGAGGCAGCAAAAAAAGAGTCTCAACGATTGCAGGAAAAAGTAGAAAAACTGACAGCCAGACTCGTGGAATATCCAAAGGAAAATGAGGATTTCCCAAAAATTTTAAAGACAGCAGACCAGGCCATAGAAGAGGAAGAAAATGCCTTCAGGCAAGCTGCCAAAGCAAAGGTTAAGGCTGAGCAGGCAGCCAAAACCCTTGAGCAAATCTTGAATGGCAGTGGTAAAGAAGATATTGATCCAACGGGAATCTAAGAATTTTTTGCTATCTTTGCCCAGGCATCCCGCAAGGTCACTGCCCGGTTAAATACTGGAAGCTCCTTTATGGCATCTTTTGAGCCTTGATCTTTTGAATCTTGATTTTTTGAATCCAGGCAAAAGTATCCCAGTCTTTCAAACTGATACGCTTTTTCAGGCTCAGCATTGATCAGGCTTTTTTCCAGCTTGCAGAACTCAAGTTCTTTCAGGGAATCAGGATTCAGGTTTTCAATAAAATCCTGATTGTCCTGTTCTGGATTCTCATCTTTAAACAAGCGGTCATAGAGTTTTACTCTTGCATCAATGCAGTCTCTGGCATTTACCCAATGGATGGTGCCTTTGACCTTTCTTCCATCCGGTGCGTTCCCGCCTTTTGTCTCCGGGTCATAGGTGCAGATCAGTTCTGTCACATTTCCAGATTCATCCTTGATAACCTCTTTGCAGGTAATAAGATATGCATATCTCAATCTGACTTCCCGGCCCGGACCCAGGCGGAAGAATTTTTTGGGTGGATTTTCCATGAAATCATCCTTTTCCACATAGATCTCTTTGGAAAAGGTAATGGTTCTTGTGCCCATATCTTCTTTCTGGGGATGGTTTTTAGCGACAAGTTCCTCTGTCAGATCATGGGGATAATTTTCAATGGTTATTTTTAGAGGGTCTAATACGCACATGACCCTGGGAGCTTTTTCGTTCAAGTCATCCCTCAGGCAGTTTTCCAGAATTGTCATATCGATGCGGCTTTCTTTCTTGGAAACACCGATAATGTCGCAGAAGTTTCTGATGGATTCAGGGGTATATCCTCTTCTTTTTATGCCTTCCAGAGTCGGCAGCCTTGGGTCATCCCAGCCCTGCACATGGTCTTCCTCCACAAGCCTCTGCAGTTTTCTTTTACTCAAAAGAGTATAATTGATATTCAATCGTGCAAATTCAATCTGCTGGGGATGGCAGGGGGTTTCAAGTTCATCCAGAGTCCAGTCATACAAGGGCCTGTGATCTTGAAATTCAAGGCTGCACAGGGAATGGGTAATACCTTCCAGAGCATCTGAAAGGCAATGGGTAAAATCATACATGGGATAGATGCACCATTGATCTCCTGTCCTGTGATGGGAGGCTTTTTTCACCCGGTAGATGATGGGATCGCGAAGGTTGATATTTGGGGATGCCATATCGATTTTTGACCTGAGGGTATGCTCGCCTTCACCAAATTCACCGCTTTTCATCCGGGCAAAAAGATCCAGGTTTTCTTCAACCGTTCTTTCCCTGTAAGGACTGTCTTTTCCCGGTTCAGTTAAAGTGCCCCGGTATTTTCTGATGTCATCTGTGCTAAGGCTGCACACATAGGCTTTGCCTTTTTTAATCAATTCAACGGCAAAATCATGGAGCTTTTCAAAATAGTCGGATGCAAATAAAGGGGTTCCAAATTCAAATCCCAGCCAGTTGACCGTGGATTTAATGGAATCAATATAGATTTGTTTTTCTTTTGCCGGATTGGAGTCATCAAATCTCAAATTACAGGTGCCGTTAAATTTATGGGCCATATTGAAATTCAGACAAATTGATTTTGCATGGCCGATATGAAGATATCCATTGGGTTCAGGCGGGAAACGCGTGATAACCTTTCCCTTGTTTTTATTGTTTTCTATATCTTTAATAATAATTGATTCAATAAAATGCCCTTTTTTATTATCTGTTTCCATGGATCTTTTTATCCTTGATGTTATTGTTTAATATAGATTTTATATTTATCACATATTAGATTTATCAGGCAAATACTAATAATTTCTTTTCATAAAATTCATCTTATACGTTTTAGTCCCTGAGGAGAGGTTTCAATGATGCTGTTAAGGAAAGGACAATGATGCACAGGATTACCAGAATCAGAAAAACGACTTTATAGCTATGGGTCATATCAAATATATATCCTGCCATAAAAGGACCAATGGCACCACCAATGGTGCTGGAAAAAATAACAATTCCGTAAAGAAGACCATGAGTCCTTGTCCCGAACTGTTTTGCAATCAAGGGGGACACCAGGGAAAAAAAACCGCCATGGGCAAACCCGTATATTATGGCGAACAAATAAAACATCCATAGGGTTTTGGCTATCTGCAGCCAAATAAGAGCGGTTAATAGAAACAGGAGGCAGATCACCAAGGCTTTTTTTTCTCCGATTCTGTCTCCGGCTCCACCCATAAGGAATCTGCCTGAAATACTCACCCCGCCAATGGTGGCAAGAACCCCGGCTGCAACTGCAGCTGGGATGCCAAGATCAATGGCATGCTGAACAATGTGTATCAAGATGGTGTAGACACAAAAGAGAATAATAAAATAGATGGCACAAATCGTCCATAATTGTCTGGTGCGGATGGCTTCGTTAAAGGTCAATCCTTCTTCAATTTTGTTTAAATTCCCCGATGTATAGTTGTTTTCATTGTCAATGAATTGTGCTTTCCGGATGGGATCTCGCACTAGAAACTGGGAAAAAAATATGACAGATACTAGGATAATAACAGCTAACATCGTAAATGAGGTGCGCCACCCATAAGTTTTTAAAAGCCATATGATGAAAAAAGGCATGATAACCATTCCAACCCCGGTACCGACCTTGATGATACCGCCCATCATACCCCGTTTTTTTTTAAACCATCTGGTTATAGTTGACATAGGTATAACATCTATACCGCCGAGACCAATACCGACAATAAGTCCATAGAACAGGTATAGCTGCCAGGCAGAATTAACTTTTGCCATCAGCAAGAACCCTATCCCAAGGAAGATGCCACAGGCACTCATGATAAGCCTAGGCCCGAGCCTGTCGTTCAGGTTTCCCATGAGCATGCTGGATAAACCATGCACCAGGAAACACAATGAGGCAGCACCTGAGATGGTCGCTCTTGACCAGCTGAATTCATTTATTAATGGGGCAAAAAACACACCAAAACTATTGCTGATTCCCCAGACAATGGCCTGAATAAAAAATGAAGCCAGTATGATGGTGTAACCATAAAAAAGAGGTGGTTTTTTGATTTCTATCAACCCTGATGTCTTGTCTTTATTCATTATCTCCTATCTATTACCTTGTTCTTTTCTTGATTTTTCAAGACACTCCATATAGAGTGTTACAAGTTTTAATCTTGTAAAATTAAAGTTTTGCATTATTTTTTTATGAAAATATTGTCGGTATGAATACCTTAAACCAGGGAGCAACACAATGACAATGATCATTGCAACAGCAATTTTTTTTATTGCTATTATCGGCTTTGCCATTTATATGAAAAAGAATAAAGCCAAAGGCACAGCATCAACAAAGAGTGCATCATCTTCTTTTGCCCCTAAGGCTGAGACATCCCCTGACCAGGAGTACAAAGCTATTCTGGATTCTTTATTAAAACTGAATATTTTATTGAGAAAAGATATTGACCTTTCAATGGAAATGACCGGGGAAATTGAAGCCATTATTGATGATCTCATGGTGATCACCCCTTCCATGATGGAGCGATATCCCGGGGAGTCGCTGACATATGAAATCAAAAAAATCGGTCGGGACCATCTTTACAAGACTGTTAAGGAGTACCTTGATTTGTCGCAAGACAGCCGGAAAAATCAGTTTGACATGTTTCAAAAAACCATAGGGAATCTGCATGAGGTCTCCAACCGGTCCAGGGATATTGTTGAGAAAAATGAGACAGCAGAATTTAAGACCATGGCAAATTTCCTTGCCGGCAAATTTTCATAAAAAAAAAATTTATTTAAAAAAAATCTTTTTAGGAGGATAACATGAGTGATATGGCGCAGGACCTTCAAAGTGTTGGTCAACAGGCAAAAGCCCCAGTCCTTGCTGAAGTTGTGCAAGTGTCGGGTCAGGGTGCCTTAACCCCGGTCCAGGCTCCTTCCAATCTTGAACCGGTGCAACCCAAACATCTGGCTGTTGAAGATATACAGGCCATTGAAGCCAAGGCCAATGAATTCCTTGAAAAAATAAAAGCAGATCCCTCTGACTGGCAGCTTGGCAATTTTGTTTTCGGGCTGGGCAAGGAAATCATGGATGAGACCCAGGCCCAGGTGACCCTTTATGATCGTAAAATGGGCAATGTGCTTAAAAATGTTGCTGCTGATGATTCTTCTCCTGTGGGTAAAAATATTCTGGCCATTAAAATGGAGCTGGACAAGGTGAATCCCACCATGGTGGCAAGAGCTGAGATGTCTTTTCAAAAAAAAATGTTCGGCCTGTTCACAAAGACCGTGAGCCGTCTGCCCAAAGGAGATGAGATACTCAGGATTATTGCAGAGCGAAGGGAAACCGTTAATTCCACCATTGACGGGATCCGTGACCATTTGAGGAATGAAGCCGACCAGGTGGCCTTTGATGCATCAGAATTGTCCACCATTTGTGACTCCTTAAAAGAGATCCAGCCAAGGCTCCAGGAACAAATCTTTCTGGGACAGATCATCTGGCAGAAATTGATGGATCACCTGGGAATAATTGAGGACCCGAAAAATAAAGAGGCCCTGACCACACTGACCAGTGACCTTGCCATGGCTGTGGTGGATCTCCAGACCATTGACAACTCAAATCTCCAGACACGATTTGGCGGAGAGATGATGGTGAGAAACTCCCATCTGGTAAGAAGGCTGGTCCAGAGAACAGACATGATTCTTTCAACGGCCGTTAAAAATGCTCTGGCCGTCAGAGTTGCAGCGGAACAGCAGATGGAAACGCTGCAGCATCTGGATATGGTTCAACAGGCTGCTGCCGAAACCATGAAAGATACGGCTAAAGTCATTGGCAATGCTGCCATCAAAGGTGCAAAAATGAGCCAGAGCATGACTGTAAATATTAAGGCTCTTGAAGAAGCGTGCCAAACTTATGAACAGGCATTTGAAACCTATGCCCTGATTTCACAGGAAACCATTAATATCGCATCCCAGAGCTCCAATGCTCTGGGGAAAATGAACGACCGGTTCCGGGCAAGAACTGATGCATTAACAGCAAGACGGGCAAATGCATAAACCAAAACACATAAATCTGCCTGTTTTAAATTTGGAGGTATTCCATGCTTGATATTGCAACACAAAAATCTTTTCAGGAAAGATTAAGCGCCATACGAACACTTAAGAAGAACCATCTTGTTTTTGGGCAGGAAAAGGCTTTGCTGAGTATAAAAGATGCCGGCACTCATTCATTTTTTGAATATAGTGGTAGCACCTATTTTGTAAAAAGTTTAAATAAATATGAAGAGACCTCTGATGATTTTAAAAGCAAAAAAGGGTATTTTATTTATGAGCTGACCTGTCTTTGCCTTGAAACCGGACAAACCATTCATTTTGAGTGGGAATTCGATGATGAGCTTGAAGTTTCCATGACCCTTGAACGATTTTCATTCAGGAATTTAAAAGATGATGCAGGAGAGTCCATTGATGAAGATGATCTAGACCAGATTGCCGATGACAAAGACGTGGTCGTGATCAATGGCGAGAAATTCTGGTATGACGATGACTGGGCCTCTGTTTATTATAGGGGGACAAAGCAAGAAAAAGTTTATATGTATGAATTTGAAAATGAAGCCCAAACTAAATTTCTCACCATTGAGGAATGGTCAGGATCAGGCAAGGATGAATACCAGATTTATACCTCAAGCCCTGTTAACCCGGATAGTATTAACATCATAAGCAAAGGAGACCTTTAAGGATGGTTAGAAAACATTTCCTTATGAACTTCATTGCAGGATTGACCATTGCAGGCCTGGTAGTTGTTTTGACCGGATGCGGTGCAGGCCTTCCCAAAGAGCTTAAAAATGAAGCCAAATCTCTGCCCAACGCCATTAAGACCGGCCAATCCCAGGTGGACAAACATAAGGATAAATATTTAAGCCTTACAAAATCATCTGAATTTAAGGATGTTGAAGCATTTGCCTTAAAGGAAAACTGGATTCAAAAGTTTCAACTCGCCCATGATGAGCTTAACAGAGCAAAAATACTTTATGACAAAGACTTGAAACCTTTGGTCAGCAAAAACAAACCCGAACTTACCCAGGGGGTCAAACAGCAGATTATAAGGATAAAAAAGATTCTCCAGGATGCCGAAGAGTTAGCCCGAACCCCTGTTTCACGTTTTTCAAAAATCAGGGGGGCCATTGACAATGCAGTAAGTTTACACTCCCGGTCAAAAAAAGAGGCCGAGCAAATCCAGTGGATTTCAGATAAAATGAAAACCGGTCCCACGTCAAAGGCAATTACTGATTTTCCGGATTTAAGTGAAAAAATAAACACCAGATTTGCGCCGCTGTCAAAGCTTGAAAGGCAATCCAGGGATCATTTGAGTGTTGTGGCTGCTGAATTTGGCAGGCATTCAGCAGGGTCAATAGCTGACTATGCCGCCTTTGCTGACAGTACACAAGCGCTTGCTTCCGGCCTTGAACAGGCCAAAATCCTTGAAACAAAGCTAACTGGAGAAATGGCCCAGCTATATGCCAGTTACACAAAAATTCTTAAAGACATGAGAGAAGAATACTTTGTGACCATAAAAAGGGAATCCTGGAATGAAAATTCGGATTATTATGATCCAAAATTTGCCACATTCCAACGTGAGGTCAGCCCTGAATTATATGAGGCATTGACGGCTGATAATATAGACGTCATTGCAGCAATTACTGCTGGTTTCTTAGGGTCAAGTTTTTCAAGCAAGATCGGCGGCCTGTGGAAAGAACTGTCCATTAATCCCACAGAACAATGGCCGGGAAGAGGGCACAATGCAGCTTCCTTTTGGGTTGAAGATTCAAAGGAAACCTATTTTCATAAATACATGTTGGAAGAAAACGGTGAAACAAAAGAGACAGATTGGGAAAAGGTTGATGCAAGTTTTTATGATGCCAACCTTGAATACCTTGGCATGGCCATTCTGGTCAAACCCTATGGTGTATTTGAACAGGACCGTCTGACCCAGGCCGCACCGCCGGGAATGGCCTATGTGGGCAATTCAAAATACGGGGAATGGAAAAAAGATAATACAGGTAACCAGTTCTGGTCCTGGTATGGGAAATATGCCCTTTTTTCCATGCTTTTTAATTCTCGGCCTTCCTATTATTCTTACAATTCCTGGAATGGCTGGAACAATAATTATAGAAACAGGCAACCTTATTTTGGCAAAACTAAAGATGGGTTCCAGCAATACGGTACATCTGGCACAATTGTAAAACAATCACCCGGTTTTCAGAGTACAAATTTTGCAAAAAGCGGAGGGTTCAAATCTCAAGCCCCTTCTGTAAGAGGTGCCGGGGCCAATCTTCGTGGCGGTGGCCCGAAAAGTAAAGGTAAATAGAACAATTCTAAGGAGGAAAGAATGGATATAGCTGTAACTCTCGCAGGGCTTGGTCAAGGATTTACCTATGTCATTGTGGGCATATTTTTTATCTGGCTGGTTAAACGAGTGGATGACTGGCGAACCAAAGAATTTGATGATGATGTTCATATTGATGGTGGGAATGTTGCTGTCGGCCTCAGAAGGGCAGGGCTTTATCTCGGGATTGCCATTGCATTGTCCGGGGCCATGGGCGGATCTTCAAAAGGTTTTTTTCTTGATGTGATCCAATTGCTGGTTGACGGGCTTATTATCACGGGATTTATGTTCTCATCCCGGTCCATAAATGATTTCATCATGTTGAGCAATATAAATAATGATGAAGAATGCGTCAAAGAATTCTTGCAGCCTGATGGAAGTAAAGTTGTGGGGAACACAGCCGTGGGTATGGTTGAAGCAGGGATGTATATTGCCACGGGATTTATTCTTAACGGATCCATTTCAGGAGCCGGCGGAAATTTTTTCCAGAGTATTGCCAGTGCCATTCTCTTTTTTATTCTGGGTCAAATGGCCCTGCTGGTTTTTGGATTTCTTTATGAGCTGATCACGCCCTTTAATGTAAGAAATGAGATAAAAGATAATAATCTGGCAGCCGGTATCGGGCTTGGCGGAATTCTTGTGGCTCTGGGGATTATTCTAAGGTCAAGCATTTCAGGCCCATTCACAGGATGGGCCAATGATCTTGCCGGTTTTGGCATATATGCAGTTTTTGGAATTATTATGCTGTTGATTTCCAGGGTAGTGGTTGACAAGCTTCTTTTGCCCACAACCAATATTGCAACGGAAGTCAAAGAAGACCGGAATGTGGCTGCCCTTATCGTTGTGGTAAGCGCTATTAATGCGGTTGCGATTATCATAGCTTTCTCCATGTAATCACATGACAAAAACAAGAACCGGTTTAAGTTTTGCATCAATGCTGCTTTGTGCCTGTATGTTTGCAAGCGGTGCCTGCGGCATTATTCTTGAGTATATCCAGGCAAGTCTTGCCTCCATGATACTTGGCAATTCCTTTGAACAATGGGCCATGGTCATAGGACTCATGCTGTTCTGGATGGGATTTGGCAGCCTGATCCAGGCGCAGATTCCAAAAAAATATCTTATTTACGCATTTATCTGGGTTGAAACAGGCTTAGCGCTTGTGGGAGGGTTTTCTCCTACCCTGACCTATATATCCTATGGTTATACTTCCCATTACATTCTGGTCCTCTATTTTTTTGTCAGTTTTATAGGCATCATGATCGGGCTTGAAATTCCCGTTATTATCAGGATCAACAATGACTTTAGCAAAGAGTTATCCACCAATCTTGGAAACATCCTGAGCGCTGATTATCTTGGCAGTCTCATAGGCTCATTCATTTTTGTATTTGTCTTTTTAAGATTTACGCCCATTACTGAAGCAGCCTTTGTCACTGCAGGAGCCAATTTTTTCCTGGCCTTTGTCACCTTTATTTATTTTTCAAAAAAAGGATTGTTAAAAACAGGATTCCTGGTACCTGCTGTCATGGTGCTTACTTTTTGTGCCATATCATATGGATATCTCAATAACCGGCAATGGAACATAAAAATTGAACAGCCCCTGTACGATGACCCCATTATTTTAAGCAAAACAACCCAATACCAGCATATTGCCATTACCCATTATAAACCCTTTGATGAAGTCAGGCTCTTTTTAAACGGAAACCTACAATTTTGCAGTACTGACGAACAACGGTACCATGAGCCCATGGTGCATCCGGTCATGAATATTGCCCCTATCAAAGAAAGGGTGCTTATTCTCGGTGGCGGAGATGGGTGTGCCTTAAGAGAGGTCTTGAAATATAAAGAGGTAAAACAGGTGCTTCTGGTGGATCTGGATCCTGAAATGACCAGCCTTGCTCAGACCCATCCTGTTTTAAAGAGAATTAATCAGGACGCTTTTAAAGATGCCCGCCTTGTAACTATTTCAGGTAATGGAATTACCCATGGGATCAATAGACAGCTTTATCTTGAAACCAATAAAAAAAAACAACCTGAAAAACAAGCAGAACCCTACAAGCTTGCCGATGTAAAAGTGATGAATGTTGATGCAGATAAATTTTTGAGCGATGTTTCAGGCTACTGGGATGTCATCATTATTGACATGCCGGATCCTTCCACACCAGAGTTGACCAAACTTTATGCCAGAGAATTTTATAAAAAAGTAAAACAGCATTTGTCACAACATGGGTTGATGGTGGTCCAGGCAACCTCACCCTATCTTGCCAAAGAAAGCTTTCTTTGTATCGGACGAACCCTGGAAAGCGCTGCATTTGATATCCTTCCGTTCCATGAGAATGTCCCCAGTTTCGGGGACTGGGGATGGTATCTGGCCTGGCACCCCAACATACAAAAGAAAAAAATCCTGGATAGAATCGAAAAGCTTACCATTGATGTGCCTACACGCTTTATAACCCCTGAAGTTTTCAGAAGCGAGCTTATATTTGGTAAGGACGCTCTTTTGACAACAAACAAGCAGATTAACACCATCCTTTATCCAGCTCTGTTAAGTTTATACAACCATGAATCCTGGCTGCTTGACTAGATCTGTAAAGGAAATCCTCTGGAGCGAAGAACTCTGGTCAGATGACTATTTTGTAATTAATTCTATTTTTTAAATGTAGTAAACCATTTATTCAGCACACTCTGGTTTAATTTTGCAACTGCTTCCATTTCACCTGCATCAAGCCAAATTCCACTACAGCCCGAACATTTATCTACTTCAATATCTTGATAGTTAATTTCAATCAACTTCATTCCACATTTTGGACATCTCATAAAGTGCAACTCTTTCAGCCTTTGTTTTTCCGCAATTTCCAATTTTATTTGTTTTTCTTCTTCCCGCTTTTTCTTTTCCTCAAACTCTTGACGGGCATAATATTCTTCTTCTCTGTCACTTGGTTTTACTGGCATTTCCAGCTCCTTAAATCATTTTTTTAATCATTGTTTTGGTCTATTACTTTTCAGCCATGAAAAATACCCATGAAACAAGTATTTTTCAAAAACCGATATCCCAATATTAAGTTGGATGGATTATACAGCATTCCTTACAGACATCAATTTATTTTTTTATGTGCATACAAATTAAGTCATACATTCCTGGATAAATTGATTGCCTGGATTATCAGACTGTTTTCATGATTATTGATAGATGTCCATAAGACGTTTTTCTGCATCGCTCGTCCCAATCAAGACCATTTCATCATGCTCCCTGAGAAGAATTGTGGGTTCTGGGTTAATATTCAATTTATTTTCTTTACCAATAGCTATTACGCTGCAGCCGGTTTGCTTCCGGATTTGACTTTCAGCAAGAGATTTGCCTGCAAGGGATTTGCCCACTGATGCGCGAAAGACGTTTAATCCTTCTGCAACCATCAGTATTTTATCGGGTTTTAGAAGATTAATTATGGTATTTGCTCCCATGGAAGCATGTGACATGACAAGATCTGCTCCAGCACTGTGCAGTTTTGATATGTTCCCGTCCAGATTTGCCCGGCTTATAATCTGTATGTCAGACCTGAGCTTGCGGCAGTAAATGGTAAGATAAATATTCATGGAATCATCATGGGTGGTGATAATGACAGAGGAAGCATTCTTTATGCCGGCCTGATGCAATGTCTCAAGATCAGCAGCATTGCCTTGAATATAGTGCTCATTTTGAATGAATTTTTGACTCTTTTCCACAACCTTATAATCAATTTTCCGCTCTTCTAATATATTTGCTGCTGCACGGCCGACACGGCCGCCGCCCAATATGAGAACAGGCGCATCAGCGGTATTATACACATGGTAAATAGAGAAGACCTCGTCATATTTTTTAAGCTGCTCAGCCGAGCCTGCAAGTAAAAGGACAGTCGTGGAGTTAATCAGAGTTTCTGGTTGCGGTATTTCAAACCTGCCTCTTTCCCAGAGTCCTACAACGGTTACACCGGTTTTTTTCCGCAGATTGCTTTGAATAAGGGTTTTTCCCTCAAGCGGTGTTCTCATTGCAGGCGCTTCAGCAATGAGAAGCTCATCAAATCTGCCGATAATATTTGCCCCCATGCTCATTCCAAGGGTTCTTCGAGCCAGGGATTCTCCAAGCATTTTCATAAACTGGAAAACATGGGTGCTGCCGGCAAGCTGTAAAATATCGATGGAATTATCTGCATCTGCATTGGTAACAACGGGTATTTTTTTAGAAATCTCCCTGACAGTAAAGGAGATATTCGTGTTGGTCATATCATCATTGTTAGCAACCACCATGGCAGCATTTTCTATGCGCAGAAGTCTATATGTTTCGGGATCACCCACATCACCCCGGACCACATTGAAATTTTGATCATAAAGTTCTAAGGCTCTCTGCAGATCAGGGGCAAGAATTGCATATTCGTAACCATACTTGTTCAATTTTTCTATAAGGTTTACGGTTATTGGATCAAAACTTGTCAATATCACGTGTCCTGCTGTGCCTTCCGGTAATTCCCGAGGGGTTTTGGCCCTTGATTGAGCTTCGAGCCATGGGCTATAAAAGAATTGAATAAAGGTAAAGGGCAGCATGACAAGAAGAAAAAGAACACCGGACAAAAGTACAAGCATGGTGAAGGCCTTGCCTAAATCACTTGCAAAGGTGATATCACCGAAACCAAGCGTGGACATTACAGTAAGTGTCCAATAAAAGCCTGTGATCCAGCTAAATTCTTTTTCTTCAAAAATCATTATATAATGGAACAAAACGCTGTATATCAGCACCCTTATTGTCAATATCAGAGTAAAATTAAATAAAAGCTTAAAGTTCCGCTTAGTTGTTCTGCTTCGAGTAAAGTAAAGAATCTGGGCGGGTAGGAATTTCATATAAATGAGCCTTTCTGCTGTTTTAATTCTGCTAAAGAGTATTGAAAAATTTAAAAATAATAAGCCCTATTAATTTTTCCTTTTTATCATGAAAAAATAATAGATTCAATACTGAATAGATTTTCCCCATGTCAGGTGGCCATGGGTTGTGCACCATCCCTGGTCCTGCTGGGCCATGGGTTGAGCGCCATCCCTGGCCATCAGCAAGGTGCCAGATGCAAGGCGACAAGGAGTGACGAGTGAGGTGTATAAGTCATACTCCGCAGGGAGGAACGACCGCAGCCAACGTAGCAGGTGGTACCTTGATGGTGGATTTGGGTTGACACCGGATGATATCGACGGATATACTTTCCTGACTTGAAAATTCAATATGAACAGGAAATGATATGACAGATCAAAAAAAAACACCTCCGCCATTAAGGCCGGCTTCAACGGTAATTCTTGTAAGGGAAAAAAATAAAGAACTTGAAATTTATCTTTTGAGAAGAAGTATAAAATCAGGATTCATGGGTGGATTATATGTTTTCCCCGGAGGTGTGGCAGATTCTGAAGACTTTGGGTTTAATGCCTGGGCTCCCTATATTGATATGAAGTCGGATCAAATAGAAAAACAACTTGGGGGACTTAACTTTCCTAAGGAAGATGTCACAGGGTTCAGTATTGCTGCCATCAGGGAAACCCTTGAAGAAGCCGGGGTTTTTATTGCCGCAGGTATTGGCAAGACAAAAAGGGATGTCGAGGATGTCTGCATATTTCGATTAAACAGGGATCTTCCCAAATCCTGGTTTAGAACAAAGATAATGAAAGAAAACTGGACCTTGTCTTTTTCAAGTCTTGGAAGGTGGTCCCACTGGATTACCCCCAAATTAATGAAAAAAAGATTTGATACCCGGTTTTTTATTGTTTTCATGCCTGAGGATCAGACCTGTGTCCCGGATGACATGGAAACCAAGCACGGGATATGGCTCACCCCTCAAAATGCGCTTGAACAAAATCTTGAAGAACTGGTCCCCTTGAGCCCGCCTACCGTTGTAACCCTGACCCAGTTGTTAAAATTCAATAATTTTCATGAACTGAAACAAGAAATGCAAACCCGTTCCTGGGGTGATCCCATTGCGCCGCGCCTTGTTCCATCTTCCAATGGACCAATGATTATAGAGCCCTGGGATCCCATGTACAATACAGATGAAAAAATCGACATGTCGAATTTATCAGAAAAAGTGCTACCCCCATGTTCAAATTTTTCAAGGATATGGTGTGATAAAGATGTCTGGAAACCCGTTGACATATAAATTGGCGTAAAGAACTCAATTTAGGGTAATCCCTTATCCTGGAATGGCTGTCAGAACACTTGCACGGACAATTTCCACTTTATTTTTTATTTTTGGCAATTCCTTTGAAAGCGCTTCCAGGGTTGCTTGATAAGGATGTCCGATACCAATAGCTGATCCATGTTTTTCTGCCAGGTCGATAAGTTTTTTTAATTGTCCGGCAATATATTCAGTGTTTTGAAAATTATCCAGGAAGACGTCTCTCTGAGCAAATTTAATATTCAATAGTCTTGCAGACTGCTTGCACTGGGATTTTGCTGAAGTCCTTGAGTCCACAAAGAATAAGTTTTCTTTTTTTAAAATGGTGAAAATCTGGTTCATCTGATCTGAACGGGAGGTTAACTTTGATCCCATATGATTGTTCACCCCAGCAATATAGGGGACAGCCTTAATGTTTTTTCTTAGCTGCTCTAAAAGGATGTCAGGAGACATCATGGATAAAATCGCACCCGGTCCGGGATTAATCCTGGGATATTCAACAGGTTCCATTGGCAGGTGAAGCATAATTTGAGATCCCTTTGCATACAGCTTTTCAGAAATAAGCTTTCCAAATGGTGCAAAGGGCAGTATAGAAAAAGTGATATTTGAATTTAAATCACATAATGCCAATGATACTTCTTTATCATAGCCGATGTCATCAATAATAATGGCAATTTTGGGGATATGAACTTTTTTGGGTGGTGCCGGCTTTTCTAAGATAGTATGATCAATATCTTCAAATACTTCATATGTTATGATATTTTCTGATTTTTCGTTTGGGGCATTGATTTTTATTTGGATAGGCTTTTCCACCCGGCCCGGCTGATCTTGAACCATAGTTCCTTTTTTTTCAAGGCTGTGGGGAGCAAAGAAAATATTTGCAGACATTGCAATGACCAGGCAAACAAAAATTAGAATAGCAATTCCCACAAGGATTTTTTTAAATTCAGTGAAGATTGAGGGGTTTTGTTTTTTCCGACGATCTTTCCGTGTCCTTGGTACGATCTTTTTTTTAGCTGCCATTTAGTTTACTGAAGACTCCATAACTTATCAGAATATCAAGGGCTCTTTTAACTTGTGCATCATTTTGAAGCTGGTCTGTATCAAGAAGTCTCTGATGTTTCCTGGGTTGTTTTTTTGGTTTTTCCGATTGTTTGGTCATTTCGGGTTTTAAACTGTTTTTTAAATCTTTTTCTTTTATCATTCTGTCAAAGACAGACATCTTTTTTTCTTTTTTTGTAAGAATCTCGTATTCTACTTCGATATCAGGTTCAATCCCTTTGGCCTGAATGGATCTTCCATTGGGGGTATAATATCTTGCAATGGTGTACTTGATTCCAAATTTTTCTTTTAAGGGATGAACTGTCTGGACAGACCCCTTTCCAAAGGAAGTTGTTCCTAAAATCAAAGCTCTCGATTGGTCCTGCAGGGCACCTGCCACAATTTCAGAAGCAGAAGCTGATCCGCCGTTGATCAGAACGACAACAGGATAGCTACGGTCTTCATCACTGGGGTATGCTTTAAATACCTGGGTATTTTCTTCCCTTCTTCCTTTAATGGAAACAATATCCCCTTTGGCAAGAAAGAGATCCGAGATTTTAACGGCCTGATCCAGAAGCCCCCCTGGATTATCCCTTAAGTCCATGACAAGACCTTTTAATCCGTTGTTTTGAGACTCTAATTTTTCCAGATGGGTTTTTATGTCATCAAAGGTGCTCATCCTGAAATTGGTAATGCGAAGATAGCCATATCCTGGTTTCAACATCCCACTTCTGACACTTTCCATGGGAATCATATCCCGCTTAAGGGAAAATTCAATGGGTTCCGGTTCATTTTCCCGGATAACCGTGATCAGAACTGTTTTATCCTTGGGCCCCCGCATCAGATTAACAGCTTCCCAAAGGGCCATGTCTCTTGTTGATTTATCATCGATCCGAATGATGATATCTCCAGTCTGAATACCGGCCTCATAGGCAGGAGTACCTTCAATGGGAGATACCACTGTTAAAATTGAGTCTTTCATGGTGATCACAATACCAATGCCGGAAAACTCGCCTTTTGTGTCATCCTGGAGTTCATCAAAAGCCTCGGGAGGCATAAAGCTTGAATGCGGGTCAAGATTGCCCACCATACCTTTAATGGCATTATGGATCAATTTTTCCGTATCCACATCATCCACATAGTTTTTTTCCAGTTCTTCTAAAACATCCGTAAACAGCTTTAAGGATTTATATGTTGTGTCATTGGCGTGCAAGGTATTGTTAAACCCTGCAATAGATATAAATACACAGACAGCAATCGCAATGGAAAAACCGCGCCTGGCTTCTTTGTAAAGTCTGAATTTCATTTTCATGCTCCTTTTTTTAACCAATTCATAGGGTCTACAGCTTTGCCGTGATGCCTGATTTCAAAATGCAGGCATGTCCCCTTAATTGATCCAGTATCACCTGCCGTTGCAATAATTTCTCCGGTTTTAACGGTTTCCCCTTTTTGTTTGAAAATTTCTTCAACATGGGCATACAGCGTATAGTAGTTGCCGCCGTGATCGATGACCAGTAAATTTCCATAACCTTTCAGCCATTGGGCGAACAGAACCTTTCCATTAAAGACTGATTTTACAGTTTCCCCTTTTTTTACCTTTATATCAATTCCTTTTTGAAAAGTGAAGGATTTGTAATCTCCGGTTCGTAAAGGACCGAATTTTGAAATAATTTTGCCTGGTACAGGAAGCATCAACCGACCTTGATAGCTTGAGAAAGAATCATTACCAGAAGGCGATACCTTATCCTTTTGAATATTCTTGACCTTCTTATCCAGTTTCTGCTCCGCCTGGGTCAGGGATTCAATCATAGCAAGGGACAATTTTTTTTGTTGTTGAATGTCTTTTAAAAGGGATTCTTTTTTTTGGGATTCTTTTTTATTGTGCCTTATTTGATCATTGAGTTTTGCCTCAAGAATTGTTTTTGTCTGGATTTCTTTTTTCAGCTCCTGTTCCAGGGTTTTAAATTTTTCAAGGTCAGAACTCTGGTTTTCAAGGATTTGAAAATCAGAGTTGATGACTCGCTTCATTGAATTTTGCTGGATAAAAAAATCAAATACAGACGGAGGCTGTCCTGCCACGTCCAGCCTGCCAATCATATTCATTTTATAGAGTGCGATCATCCTTTTACTCGTATATTTTTGAGACAGACCAATTTTTTTTAGCAATTGCTCCCTGTTCCGGCTAAGCTGTTCTATTTTTTTTTCCAGGAGTTTAACGTCTTTTGACAGGGCCAAAGCTTTTATGCGGGTTTTGTTCAATCCATGATCAATTTCATTTAATGCGTCCAGAATATCAATTTCTTTTTTGGAAAATGTTTCAACCATTTTTTCCTGGGTTTGAATTCTGGCACGGATATCGGGAATCTTATCCTGAGCGGCAAGGCCGGCACTTGATGATAAGAAGAAAAACCATCCTGTGAAAAAAGCTATTTGAATATTTGTTTTAATGATAAATAGCATCCAAACCAACCCAGAAAGGTACTGCTGAAAATAATGAACATGACCATTTTAACGGACAGAAACCGAAGATCAAAATACACATAGGAAGCAAGGCTTTGTGTAATCCCAGATGAAACCATCAGATAGGTTATTAAAAGGGCACCCAGACCCAGGACCCCGCCCAGAAATCCCTGAATAAGACCTTCTATATAAAAGGGTGCCTTGATAAAGGTTTCTGTCGCACCCACAAGGCGCATGATTTCAACTTCAAGCATGCGGGAATAAAATGCCAGGCGCACGGTATTTGCAGTAATAAACAGGGCCATTAAAAAAAAGAAACCGCACATGGCATATCCGGTAATTTTGAACAGGTTAAAAATTTTTAAAAATTTACCCAGCCAACTCTGACCATATTCAATGTCATCAACAATATCAATGGCTTTTATATTTTGAGCAAGGGTTTGGACTTCCTGGAAATTGTTATAGGACCTTATTTTGATTTCCAGGGCATCGGGCAAAGGATTTTCTTTTAAGGTTTTTAAAAAGGTGGTTTGGGAGGCCATGCTATTTTTAAGTGTATCAAGGGCCTTTGCTTTTGAAATATAGACCATTTCATCGATATCACCCAGGGAATTGATTTTTGTTTTTAATTGGGGCAGCATATCTGCATTGAATTCTTCCTTAAGATAAATCATTGCCCGGCCGCCCTGGTTCCATGATTCAATAACCCTGCCGGCATTTTCAAAAAAGAGCAAAAAAACACTGACCACCAGTATGGAAAGGGCAATTGTTATAATCGTAATTAAATTTAAAAATTTGTTTGAGCGGATATCTGCTATGGCTCTTTTTAGAAAATGGATCATTTAGATGTCTCTTTTTATCTTAAAGCATGATATCGGTGCGTATAATTCTACCGGCATTGAGTTCAATATTTTTGCCTTGAATTGTATTTTTCATGAGATGCAGATCATGGCTGGCAATCAATATTGTTGTTCCTTTTTTATGGTATTCTATTAAAAAATCAAGGATAGCTCGGGCAGAGGTTGAATCCAGACTGCCGGTGGGTTCATCTGCAAGAATAATGGAAGGTTCTCCGACCACTGCCCTTGCCACGGCAACCCGCTGCTGCTCGCCTCCTGAAAGTGTTAAAGGAAAAGCTTTGGCCTTTTTTTCCATGCCAGTGCTTCTCAATACCTGCATGACTTTTTTTTTGATAAAAGAGGGTTTTTTGCCGGCAGCTTCCAAAACAAGGGCTATGTTTTCATAGACCGTCCGGGTGGGAATCAATTTAAAATCCTGGAATACTATTCCAAACCTCCGCCGTAAAACAGGGAGTTTTGAAGAAGAGATCCTGGAAAGGTTCATGCCGTCAATCAGGACCTGTCCTTCAAAAACAGTTTCAGCAAGATACAATATTTTCAGCAGGGTTGACTTTCCAGCTCCTGAAGGGCCTGAAATAAAAATAAATTCACCCTGTTCAATATCAAGGGAAATATTCTTTAAGGCAAGCTTCCCCCCAAATCTTTTACTGACATTAAACAACCGAATCATTGGTTTTTTATTCTTCTTCTCGTTCATATTTTAACAATTGTGTTACCGGGCACCGTCCATAATTGACTGGCATTGAATTTACTGTTATAAGTTGCCTGTGTCAAGGAGTGCTGCAAAACAGTTTTTCTTACATTGAGCCTTCACTGTTACCGTAAAACGGCTTCTTCCATTCAGTGAAGGCTTAAATTTTATTTAAGGAAAGTGAAAACAATTGTAATAAGGTAAAAAAACAAAAATGATATTATTTGATTCCCATTCTCATATTGACGACAATTGCTATGATAACGATCTTCAAGATATTATTGAGCGGGCACAAAATGAAAATGTCCGTGGCATCATGATTGTCGGTATTGATATCAATAGATCATTAAAATCCATTAAAATAGCCAGTACCTATAAAAATATCATTACCTCCGTCGGCTTCCACCCCCATGATGCAAAGATGTGCTCCAAAGAAAGCCTGGACACTTTGATACGTCTTGCCCAGGACAATTTATGTGTTAAGGCATGGGGAGAAATCGGCCTTGATTTTAATCGGATGTTTTCACCTTCTAAAGACCAGGAAGACTGCTTTGTAAAACAGCTTGAGATTGCCGGCAGACTTGATTTGCCATTGATTTTCCATGAAAGGGATTCAAAGGGCAGGTTTTATGATATTTTAAAATCCGAGGGGCCAGAAAGTCGTAAGGGGGTCATACACTGTTTTTCCGGCACGAAAGAAGAGCTTTTCAGGTATCTTGATCTGGGATACTATATCGGTATCACAGGCATTTTGACCTTAAAAGAAAGGGGGAAATATTTAAGAAGTATTGCACCCTATATTCCTGAAGATCGTATACTCATTGAAACAGATGCACCTTACCTTACTCCGGCTCCTCAAAAAAACAAGTTCAAACGCAATGAACCGTCCTTTGTAAAATCAGTCCTGATAAGACTTGCACAAATTAGAAATACAGATCCTGAAAATCTTTCACAAGTCATATTTAATAATACCAGGACACTTTACAAGGTTGATTTTTAGCCAGGTTATTTTTTTAAGCCCTTGCCTGAAAAGCCAAACCATTAGTTTTTGCGCATAAGGCTGGTGACAGCCTTTTCAAGGCCATCCAGGGATAATTCATACATGGGAAAAATTTTTGAGATGGCCATAATGGTGTGCGTATATCCCCACATTTCTTCTGAAACCGGATTCAGCCAGACAGAATTTGAAAAAGTTTTACTCAAAAAATGCAATTGCTCTATACTGGGCAGGCCGCTTCTTTCCGAGATATGGATGGAGCCGTCCTGGGCCATAAGTTCATAGGGCGCCATGCTGGCATCTCCGACCACAATCAGTCTTGTATCAGGATCAAGACGTGAAAATTCAATAATTTTCTTGGGTTTTTTATATCTGGCCGGATCTTCCCAGACATAATCATAGATCGTGTTATGGAAAAAATAGGTTTTGACTTCTTTAAACTGTGCCCTTGCATAATCAAAAAGAGTTTGAACCACCTGGATAAAAGGGTCCATGGACCAGCCGCCGTTATCAATGGCCAGGATAATATTGAGCTTGTCCTTTAATGTCCTGTCAAACACAAGTTCGATTTCACCGGCATTTCTCAGGGTCTCCTTGATGGTATCATCGATATTGATCATGTCCCTGGGTCCTGCCGGAATCATGTTTCTTAACCGTTTTAATGCCTCACTCATTTTTGCCTGGGTTAAAGGCCCTGCCGTTGAGTAATCTTTATACCGGCTTTCATTGGCGACTTTTACAGCAGATTTATTCCTGGATTGACCGCCAACCCGCATGCCGCCGGGATGGTAGCCTGAATGCCCCACCGGGGAATATCCGCCCGTACCGATCCATTTTCGACCCCCATGATGTTCTCCTTCCTGGTCCTTGAGCCGTTCCTTAAAATATTCAATCAATTCTTCAGGCGACATTTTATTGAGTTCTTTTTCATCGATCCCCAATGCATCGGCCAACGCCTTGGGATTTTTAAGCCATTCATCCAGCATACCCCGGGCAATTTCATCTATTTCAAATCCATCATTTTCAGGCAAAGGAACCCCTTCAAAATGGTGGGCAAACACCTGGTCATACAGATCAAAATATCTCTCACTTTTAACAAGGATGGATCTGGCGCAGGTATAAAAATCATCCAGGTTGTTAATGATTCCCTGGTGCAATGCCTTTTGCAAAGTGAGAAAAGAGGTGGGAGATACGGGTATTCCGATCTCTTTTAAGGTATAGAAAAATTTTAAAAACATAGATTACCTTAAATTAAAACATTCGTCTTCTTGATGCCAGATTTGTTGCTCTTTCATAGTCAGGACTCTTTTTAAACAAGACCCCTAAAAATGGGAGCCTGCCTTTAACAAGATCCGTTGCCCTGAAATCAGGATCTGCAATCAATGCCCTGATCCAGTTTATCAATTCTCTTGTGGCCGGTTTCTTTTCAATGGAATCAATTTCCCGCATATTATAAAATGCATCGATTGCATTTTTTGCGAGCGTCTCATCAATGTTGTCAAAATGAACCCCTATGATTTTTCTCATCATTTTGGGGTCAGGAAAGGCAATGTGATGAAAATTACACCTGCCTAAAAAGGGATCGGAAAGGTCTTTTTTTGCATTGGAGGTTATAATGATAACTGGCCTGTGTATAGCTTTTATGGTTTTGTCTGTTTCAATGATATCAAACTGCATCTGGTCAAGGACATCCAGCATATCATCCTGGAAATCTGTGTCGGCTTTGTCTATTTCATCGATCAGCAATACTGTTCTTTTGTCTGCACAAAAGGCCTGGCCGATCTTACCCATTTTTATATATTCATTAATATTGCTGACATCTCTTTTGGAATCACCAAACCGGGAATCATTCAAACGGGTAAGGGTATCATATTGATATAATGCTTCAATGAGCTTCATGCTGGATTTTACATTCAGAACAATTAAGGGCATATTCAAATTTTCTGTAATGGCATGGGCCAGCATGGTTTTGCCGGTTCCCGGCTCTCCTTTGAGAAGCAGAGGCATTTCGAGTTTCATTGATATGTTAACAATTGAGGCAAGTTCCTGATCAAGGACATATTTTTTTGCACCCTGAAATTCAGTTTTTGGTTCCTGATACATAAAGCATCTCCATATATAGTTGAATTAAGTTTTTAAAATAAATTTAAGTGATAATAATAATCACAAAATAGCGGGCCACAAGTTTTTTTTAAACACTAACGACTAAAAAAGGATACAACAAAAATGTAATTTTAAAACTCCATATAGAAATTCTAAAAGATTGACACCGTATAGACTTAGTGTTAAAATTTTTTATTTGATTTAATAACAACATGAAGTGAATAGGAGTATGCTATGATGGGACTAGGAATGCCGGAACTGATAATTATTCTTGTAATTATCCTTATTATATTCGGCGCAGGAAAACTTCCTGAAATCGGTGCGGGTTTGGGCAAAGGAATTAAAAATTTCAAAAAAGCCACCAGCGATCCTAAGATCGTGGACAAAGAAGACGAGCCTGAAAAAATTGAAAAAGACTGAAAAAAAATAATTATTTTATCATACATTGCAGCCGCCTTTGGATAGAAGACTGGCTGCAACAAACCTTTCCTATTCGTTCCTACCTTTATATTATTGGAATCATCCTTCCTGATTTTTGGTACCCGTTTGCCAAATTACAAAAACGAAATTTATTTTATATATTTTATAACATTTTTGTGATAACATTTTTGTATTTGGTTATTTTTATCCCATATTTTTGGCAACAAATGTTGGAGACCAAGTCAGGCTTGCTCTGGCACGCCCATTGCTTATATTTATAAACCAAAAAGTAATAATAAAACCATGGATAAAAAAAATACAGACATATTCATCAAAAAACGAGAGGCACTGATAGGGCAATTCCTTAGTGGGGATGAACCTGAGTTTCTTGAAAAACACGCATTTGTTCTGGATGAATACTTTTTTACCGTATTTGAAAAAAGTATTACTGCAAGGAAAATGACAATGGCAGGAACCCCCTTTGCAATCATTGCTTTGGGAGGGTATGGCAGACAAGAACACTGTATTCATTCTGATATTGACCTTTTAATCTTGTTTGAAAAAATAGTTCCCCCTGAAGTTGAAGCCTTTTTACAGGAATTGCTTTACCCTCTGTGGGATGGCCGGTTTGAAGTTGGATATGCGGTTAGAAATGTCAACGAGTGTCTTGAAATGGCCTTTGACCGGTTTGATATTTTAACCACCATACTGGATGCCAGATTCATTTGTGGCGCATCATTGATTTATACATCTTTTATGGAAAAATTCAGATCAGATCTGGCTGCCAAACACCTGAAACATACCCTGAACTATCTGTATGAGCATGGTGAAAAAAGACATTTTGACTTTGGTGATTCAACCTATCTCATTGCTCCGGATTTAAAGTCTGGATTCGGCGGACTCCGGGATTACCACACCCTTTTATGGTATGCAAAAATAAAATCCGGCATTAAGACAAGAAGAGATCTGGAATATTATGGATTTCTTTCCCATTTTGAATACTCATCCCTGACAGAGTCTTTAACCGATATTTGGAAAATTAGAAATTTTCTACATTTCATCACAAAAAGAAAATGCGACACTCTTTATTTTGAATACCAGACTGAGCTGGCAGGTCTTTTGGGTTACCGTTTCAAAAACCTGCAGCCCGATGTTGAACGCTTTTTAGGTGACCTCCATAAAAGGTTGGATTTTTTAAAACAAATTAACCAGATTGCTTTTGAAGATATCCTTGGAAATACCCGAATTGGAAAAGTAACCACTGAATCTATCCCCACAAAAACAGATGGGCTTGTGATTAAAAACAGAAGACTTTATTTTATCAACACAGTGGTTATTTTGCAAAAACCAGATCTTTTATTAAAGATTTTTCTTGAAAGCGGACTTAGAAAAATACCCTTATCCATTGAAGCCAGAAGAATTGTCAGTGAATTCTTACATCTTGTAGATGATGAAATTAAAAATAACATTGACTGCATTAAAATATTTAAAAAAATCATGTCCCAGTCCTACTGGGAATTCAATGTCCTGAACGTTATGCTGGGAACCGGCATCCTGGAAAAATTAATCCCGGAATTTTCCGCCCTTGTGAACAAGATTCAATATAACCATTATCATTTGTTTCCAGTGGATAAACACTCCATTAGATGTGTTCAGATCATTAACAGTTTTAAAGACTATAGGGGATCGGCCACAAAATCCCTTTATTATTCTGTTTTCAAGGAAGTGAGAAATAAAAACCTTCTGTTTTTTACAGCCCTGCTACATGATATCGGTAAATCAGATCCAGCAAAAGAACATTCAAAGACGGGCGCAAAGATAGCAAAACCCATTTTTGAAAGGTTCGGGTTTAATTCAACAGAAGTCAAAGATGCTGTTTTTTTAATTGAAAATCATCTCATCCTTATAAAGACGGCAACCCGAAGAGATATATCAGATGAAGAAACCGCTGTATACATGGCCCATAAAATTGGCAAAATCAGATTGTTAAGAATGCTCTATCTCTTGACTGTGGCAGATTCCCAGGCAACAGGGCCCAAGGCTTGGAATGACTGGACTGAAAACCTTTTAAAAGATCTTTTTTTAAAAACCATGGGTGTTTTTAAAAAAGGAGAACTGGCATCTAAAAAAACCCAACGCCTCATCGATAAAAGGAAAAAAAATGTTCTGGAACTGTTGAAAGAAAGGTGGCCGGAGGTCGAAATAAACAAACAGCTTGAATCCATGCCAAAAAGATATCTGGCCAATGTTCCGGCACAAAGCATTGTCAGCCACATAAATCTTCACAGGAATCTTAAGGGTAAAGATTTTATCTGGCAGATATCAAAGGAGAATGACTCGGATATTCGTACTATATCCATTTGCGGAAAGGACAAGCCAGGGTTTTATTCAAAAATTGCAGGGGTTTTCTTTTTAAATAATTTGGATATCGTTGCTTCCCAGGCCTACTCTTTTGGGGAAGAACATGTGATGGATATTTTCAAGGTCAAGCCACCAAAAGACAGAATCTTTGAAAAAGAAAAATGGGAAAAAGCGCAAGAAGATCTTGTCCATGCCATTAACGACGATCATTTTCTGGATAATGCTCTGGATAAAATACCACAGGAAATACAGGTCTCATCCGGCAAAAATCCCAAGCCCAATACCATCCGGATCGATAATGAAATATCCAGTTTTTTTACCATCATTGAAGTATTTACCTATGACTTTCCCGGGCTATTATTTTCCATTACCAATGCATTGTATAGAAGTCATACTAATGTCAATGTGGCCATGGTGGCTACAAAAGTGGACCAGGTAGTGGATGTATTTTATGTAAAAAGCCTTGCAAATGATGCAAAAATTGAAAGCGAACAAGAACTGGCACTGATAAAAAAAGCAATTTTAGAAAGTCTTCCACATATTACTGCAAAGGAGATGAATAATGAAAAAAGTTGAAGCAATCATAAAACCATTTAAACTGGATGATGTAAAAGAAGCCTTAAGTGAGATTGGAATCTATGGGATGACTGTTACTGAAGTTAATGGGTATGGCCGGCAAAAGGGACACAAGGAAATTTACAGGGGCGCAGAATATGTTGTGGACTTTGTACCCAAAATAAAAGTTGAAATCGTTGTCAGCGATGAAAGAGTAGACGAAACTATCGAAACTGTCAGAAACGCTGCCAATAGTGGAAAAATAGGAGATGGAAAAATTTTTATTTCACCTGTTGAACAGGTCATCCGGGTAAGAACCGGTGAAACTGGAATAGAAGCACTTTAATATATATGTATAACCCTAATAAAAAGAGGAAAAAAATGACACCTAAAGATGTAATCGCAATGATCAAAGAAAATAATATAAAGGTTGTTGATATTCGGTACATGGATTTTATCGGCACATGGCAGCATTTTTCAGTCCCGATTTGTGAGTTTGGAGAAACCGCATTTGAAGACGGGTTTGGATTTGACGGATCAAGCATGAGGGCATGGCAGAACATTGATAATTCTGATATGCTTGTTATCCCTGAAGCCGGAACTGCTAAAATTGACCCTTTTTTCAAAGTTCCAACCCTTGCCATCATAGGGAATATTCATAATCCCATTACCATGGAAGCCTATAGCCGTGACCCAAGAGGTATTGCTAAAAAAGTTGAACAATATTTTAAAAGCACAGGTCTTGGAGATACCATCTATGTCGGACCTGAACCTGAATTTTTTATCTTCAGCAATATCCGGTATTCTTCAGAACCCAATGCCTCCTTTTTCGAGATTGATTCTGACGAAGCACATTGGAACTCCGGTGCAGATGAAATGCCAAACCTTGGATACAAAATCCGACCAAAACAAGGATATTTTCCACTTCCTCCTAATGACAAATACCAGGATATGAGGACAGAGATGATGCTGACATTGGAAGACCTCGGGATTGCCATGGAATGCCAGCATCATGAGGTCGGTGCAGCCGGTCAGTCTGAAATCGATCTTCGATTTGATTCCCTGTTAAACATGGGAGACAGTCTTGCATGGTTCAAATATGTCCTTAAAAATGTTGCTGCTAAATATAATCATACCGTCACATTCATGCCTAAGCCATTGTATGGTGACAATGGAACGGGAATGCACACTCATATGAGTTTTTGGAAAGACGGGGTTCCTTTGTTTGCAGGTAACAAATATGCCGGCATGTCCCAGGACGCGCTTTACGCTATCGGCGGAATTATGAAACATTGCAAAGCTCTTTGTGCTATAACGAATCCCACTACCAACTCCTATAAAAGATTGGTACCTGGCTTTGAAGCGCCCATTAACCTTGCATATTCGAGCCGGAACAGAAGCGCTGCCATCCGCCTGCCCATGTATTCAGGATCACCTAAGGCAAAGCGGATTGAATTCCGGACCCCTGATCCCTCATGCAATGGGTACATGGCTTTTGCAGCCATTGCAATGGCCATGATTGATGGTATTCAGAATAAAATTGATCCGGGTGATCCAATGGATAAAAATATTTATGATCTTCCACCGGAAGAACTTGCAGAAATGGAATCTGCACCCGGTTCTTTGGAGGAAGCGTTGAATGCCCTTAAAGAAGACCATGATTTTCTGCTGAAAGGGGATGTATTTACCAAAGACGTCATTGACTACTGGATTGACTATAAAATGGAAAATGATGTCAAACCGGTTAGAAGTCGTCCTCACCCCCATGAATTTTATCTTTACTACGACATTTAACTCCTGCTAAAATATCCATGACAAAAAACATCCGGTCATTGAAATTGTTGGTGACCGGGTGTTTTCTTTAAAGTCCCCAGTGTGATTATTTTTCTTTTGATTTTTTTAATGCAATCTGAAAAAAAATAGGCTATAAGAATAAAAAATTGTAACCCTATGGGGATTTTACAATTTTGCGATATTTTGTCCAGGGTTGAAAAATAAAAAGGGGGCAGGCAAAAAATCATGGAAATGAAGTTGTCATCATCACACATCCGGCTTAAGATTTTTTTGATTTTTACCATTTTTTTAATCCTGTCTTCTCCTCTATCAGGCCAGGAAGCCGTGAAAGGCAATGAGTTTGATAAACTAATCCAGCGACTTATCCATGATGGATTTGAAAAAGAAACAATAGAATCGCTATTTTCCAATAAAAGTGTTTTTTTTACTCCCAAAGGTGTCTCCTCTTTTTTTATCCATACTGAGTCAAGCCTTAACTATGACCAGTTCACATCAGAAAAATCGATTGCCGCCGCACTTAAATATATAGATACATATAAGGATGAACTTAACCAGGCACAAAAAATATACGGTGTTGATAAAACCATTATCACTGCAATTTTGCTTGTTGAAACACGGCTTGGAACATACCTTGGACCACACATAGTTATTAACACCCTTTCCACCATGGCTGCTTTGACAGATGAAGTATTGAGAGAACGGATCTGGGACTCCATACCTGACAAGAAAAAACCGAATAAAGAGGCTTTTATAAAAAAGGTTGAGAGTCGATCAAAATGGGGATATAAAGAACTTAAGGCTCTCATCAAATATACCAAACAAGAGGGACTTGCCCCTGAAACCCTCAAAGGATCATATGCAGGCGCCATGGGGATTTCTCAATTCATGCCTTCCAATGCTCTCACGCTTGCCAAAGATGGGAATAATGATGGCAAAATAGATCTTTTTACCCATGCAGATGCTATTTCCAGTGTGGCCAACTACCTGAAACATCATGGCTGGGAACCGGGGATTGCAAGACAAAAACAGCATGAGGTCCTTTTCAGGTACAACCACAGCAATTACTATGTGGATACGCTGTTAAAAATTTCAGACAAGTTAAAAGGGTAAGGCTTCCTGTATGGACCAAACCGTTTTATATGTCCTGCTTGTTTCAGCCATCTCCTTTGGATTGACCATGCTGGCCTTAACCGATATCATCCTTAAGGATTTCGGATCAACAAAAGCTAAAATCATCTGGCACTTTATTGCCATTGTTCCCATCATAGGCTGGCTGATCTATCTTATCTTTGGTTTTAAAAAAGGACAAAGAAACAAGCCTGCATAAGACGGCAATTTTATTTGACAATTTACAGGCTTTAATATAAGTATAGGTACTTTTTTAAGGTCCCATCGTCTAGCGGTTAGGACGCTGGCCTCTCACGCCGGAAACCGGGGTTCGATTCCCCGTGGGATCACCAATAATAATACCAGGGGTTTTAGCAATTTATTAAAACCTTTTTTATTTTAAATCTTGAAAAACTTCTTCTTTGGTGTAATAAAATTCATGGTAAACGAATTGCTTCATTTTAGATAACCTGAAAAAGGAGACTTCATGTATCTATCTGAAGAGAAGCGGGCAAAAATTAAAAGCTATAAGATGTTCAAAGACTGGTTCGAGATCATTTGTTCAGATATGACCATGATCCTGCTTCCAAGGCTGATTACCTATACATGGCAACGGGAAATAATTCATGCTAAAAAATTCTTTTCAACACATACCTGGAATTGGAGAAAAAACAGAAAGACAATTGTGGGACTCTGGAATAATTGACTGGAATTGTTTTTCCAAAACCGGACAAATTAATCTGTCTCCAAAAAGAATTGAAACTATTACAGATTATATAGAAAGATCCAAAAAAAATCTTCAAATGAATAACCCAGGATTTTTTTCTGCTTTACTGTCGGCAGCACAGCATTGGCGCATTTTTTCAGAATTCAGAAGCTCAACTGCTTATATTGATATAGAGACAACAGGTTTACAAATGTGGGGTTGTGAAATTACAACCATTGCGTTGTACGATGGTAGTTCTGTCAAATATTATGTCAAAGGGCAGAATCTGGATGACTTCATTGATGATATTGAAAAATATAATGTTATTGTTACTTATAATGGGAAAATCTTTGATGTCCCCTTTATTGAGAAGCATTTCAGGACAAAGTTGAACCATGCCCACATTGATTTAAGGTATGTTTTAAAGGCCCTGGGGTATTCAGGTGGATTAAAGAAATGTGAAAAAGCCATGGGAATTGACAGAGGAGATCTGGATGGGGTTGATGGTTATTTTGCAGTCCTGCTCTGGCTTGATTACCAGCAGAATCAAAATGAAAAGGCGCTTGAAACCTTGCTTGCTTACAATATTGAGGATGTAGTCAATCTGGAGAGCCTGATGGTCATGGCTTACAATATGAGGATAGAGACCACTCCTTTTTCAGACACATACCGGTTGCCCATGCCACAGGCTCCAAAGATACCATTCAAACCTGATTCTGAAACTATTAATCGAATAAGATATCAAGCCTTTTCTTCACCTGACCCATATCAGTATAGGCGATAGAAAATGGAATGCGCTGACAGACTGGGGTCTAAATTGAATGGGGATAAAGATTGGCTGGTATATTTATTAAAATGCGCTGACCATTCTTTGTATTGTGGTGTCACCAAAGATCTTGAGGCCCGCCTTTTTAAACATAATGAAGGTATAGCTTCAAAATATACAAGATCCAGACTCCCGGTAGAATTAGTTGCTACCAGGAAAGATCTTACAAAAACTGAAGCTTTTAAACTTGAATACCAGATTAAAAAACTTCCAGCCGGGCGGAAAATTTCAGCTTTGAAGAATTTGAATTTGGAGAAATGTTGAAAATAGTTTATGAGATCAAGCTTAATGGTCTGGAATATCTTTTTACCAATAATTCTCTTATGAATAAGAAAAACAATTAATGAAAATCAAATACAATTCACCAGTAATTCTGACTTATACCATGCTTTCAATAAGTGTTTTGGCATTTTGCAGTAACACAGTTCTGGCAAAATATTTTTCTTCCCCGTCTAACTTATCTTTTTTTGACCCTTATTTTTATATCAGATTGGTTTCATATATAGCAGGGCATGGGGACTGGACTCATCTTATAGGAAACCTGATGATAATCCTTCTTGTTGGACCATTGCTTGAAGAAAAATATGGATCAGGCAAGCTTTTGGAAATGATTTTAATTACAGCTATTGCCACGGGATTATTAAACGCCTTTTTATTTTCAAACTCCCTGATAGGTGGAAGCGGTATAGCGTTCATGCTGATTCTACTTGGCTCATTTTCAAATATTCGATCAAAGGAAATACCTCTTACATTTATAATAATTGCTATCCTTTTTATTGGAGGTGAAGTGATTTCAATCCTGAAAATTGATCAGATTTCACAATTCAGCCACCTTGCCGGCGGATTTATCGGGGCGGGTTATGGATTCATTAGAAATAAAAAGAAATAGGGCCTGTTTTTATAATTGAAAAATGCCCATAAATCTTTTGCCAGACTATGACGGGCAGCATGAATGAAAAGGCGTTATTATTTAGTGTCTGACTGAAAACCTGAAAATTTTTACGAGTACAAGGCGGGCGATAATTTTAACCGGAGGAATACATTAAGTATTTTGAGGATTAAAATTTGAGTCCAACGCAGTAATCGGGAAAATTGGCGGTTTTCGGTTGGGCACTATTTAAATGTTATGGCGGCATCTTTAGGAAGCGCCAAGCCAACACTGACTTCCAATGCCTTTAAAATACCCGATATCACAGGACATGACACATGGGGAATCGTTTTCATGGAAACATCCAGTACCTGGGAATTAAGGGTACGTGTTTTTTTATCTTTAAATAGTTCTGTCATTATGTTCAGTTCTTTTCCCCCCAGGATATCATTTACTTTTTTCCAGTTTGGGCACTGGGTTTCTAACTGGAAAGAGGCTTTGTAACCGGTTTTACCTTCAGCATGAACCATTGTGGTGAATCCACAGATACCACCTGTTATTTCAACGTTGACCATTTTGTTATAATCCTTATGTTTTTTAAATTGTTTCTTTAATTTTTTTAATATATTCCGGTGTTGTACCACAGCAGACACCGACAATTTCCACGCCAAGTCTTTTGATTTCTTTAATACGGTCTTCTGTTTTGTTATTATTTTTTATCTTGGCTATCGTTATGATCACGCTGTGATAAGCTGATTATGTTATTGAAATTTTATCTATTTTGCAATATCAATAATTTAGGGGCTAATATTACAAAATAAACTCTTATCTTTTAAATCGGTTTTCTGGTATAATGGCGGTAATAATTGATCATTTTTTTCTGGAGGTATGTAATGAAGATAGCCTTTCCCGTTAAAGAAAACAACGGATTGGAAAGTATCATTGATGAGCATTTTGGAGTGGCTCAAAATTTTTTAATCGTGGACCTGGAAACCCGGGGATTTGAACTCAAGGAGAACCAGAAACTTTCCACTGAAGAGTCCAAGTGTAAAACAGGGGTATTCGAAAAAAAAGATCAGGTCGATGCAGTTGTTACAAGGTGCATGGGAGACGGGTCCCAGAGAAGTCTTATGTCATCAAATATAAAAGTTTATCAGGCCCAGAAGAATACCATTCTGGAAAACCTGGAACTTTTAGAGAAAGATGAGCTTAAGCTGTTCCATATGTTTGATTTTTGCCAGATAAAAAAGAACAAAAAGGAAGGCGGTTGCGGACATCATCATTGATATTGAATTTTGTTGAATGCTGAAATACTTTAAGGACAAGGAGAATATATAATGTGTCGTTTGTTTGCCCTTACCAGCAATGATCCTGTATCTCCAATGCTGGCCATCAAAGCCCTTGATGTCATGAAAGAAGGACATGACGGGTCAGGCATGGGTCTCTTGCTTCAGGGTCTGGGTGGCCCCTTTGAAGAGATGAAAGAGGCACCGATTCTTTCAGGTATATTCAGCGAAGAAGGCATCCGACGGCTGGACCTTTTTATGATGGATCAGGGATTTCTTACCAAATACAAAATTTCTTTAAAGATACCTAAAAAACCGGTTGAAGGTATTCCCAGACGAAGCTTGTACCTGATCAGGGCCTATGAATTGCCTGAAGGATGGGATACGCTTGACCCGGACGAGATTTCCACAAGGCTGATGATGATCCGGCTGCAAATCCGTGAAATGGGTGGAGAGAAAAAAGATATGATCGTATTTTCTTTCTGGCCGGATACGATCATGATCAAGGAAATCGGTGATCCCATGCAATTGGCCGAATATCTCGGGCTGGATCGAAAAGAACTCAATGCCCGGGTGATTATGGCTCAGGGCAGGCAGAACACAAACTATGCCATTAACCTTTATGCCTGCCACCCTTTTTTCATAAAGGGATACTGCACCATGACCAATGGGGAAAACACGGCTTTTACACCCATCAAGGATTTTCTGACCTCAAGGGATTTCCCGGGATACAGAGGGTATCAGTCTGATTCTGAAGTATTTACCCATATCCTTCATTATTCCATGGTAGGTCTTGAACTGGGGATTGATGCATATAAACATGTTATTACCCCTTTACAGGAAGAGGATCTTCAAAAACATCCGGATGCCCATTTTCTTTCACACCTTAAAAGAACCTGTCGACCCCTTATTATTGATGGTCCCAATTGTGTCATTGGTACCTTGCCGGATCATTCCATGTTCATGGTCCAGGACAGGAAAAAACTTCGTCCTGGTGTTGTTGGCGGCAAACCCGGCATGTTTGGATTTTCTTCTGAAATCTGCGGCCTTGATGCCGTTATTCCGGATCGTGATAAAACTAAAGATATACAACCCATGCACATTGATACAGCAATTGTCGGCCCTGACTGTCAGGAGGTAAAAATATGTCGTCAAACCGCAAGCTTGAACCTTCCTCTTTAAGCCTGAATGATCTGCCATGGCAGATTCAGTATAACAATGACAGGTGTACTCTGTGCGGCCAGTGTACTGCCGTATGCCCTGTCAAGGCCATTGAACTTTCCGTGTTTCAAAAGAGAATCATTAAAACATCCATTAAAAAAGATAAAAACCAGGTTAACGAGTATGACACCTTTTATGGTATCCGCCAGAAAACCCGTGTGGAAAATGCCTGTATCGGATGCGCCATGTGCACATTGGTCTGTCCAAATGATGCCATTGCCCCGATAAAAAATTCTGGGTTGGACAGACTTAAGTTTCATGTCAACCAGAAGGGCATTCCTAGAAGACGTGGCGGTAGAAGGAATTCATCTCAATCTGTACTGGACAGGATTAAATTCATCAGGATCTCCATGCTTACGGACCCGGCTCTTGATGCCGGCCGCCATGAATTTGAAATGAGAACCCTTCTGGGTCGGGTCCTTTCTCCCAGGGAAAACATTAAGCGATTAAGGGAAAAAGGTTGGATTCCACCGGTCAGGGAAATTTATCCATTGATCATTGGCGGCATGTCATTTGGAGCGCTTTCTCCCACCATGTGGGAAGGCCTTCAGATGGGGGTTGCATATTTGAACGAGGAGCTTGGGATGCCGGTTCGTATGTGTACCGGAGAAGGCGGATGCCCGCCGAGATTGCTCAGATCCAGATTTTTGAAATATGTGATTCTCCAGATTGCGTCCGGGTATTTTGGATGGGATGAAATTATCCACGCTATTCCCCATATGAAAGAAGACCCCTGTGCCATTGAGATCAAATATGGTCAGGGCGCAAAGCCGGGAGATGGAGGACTTTTGATGTGGCACAAAGTGAACAAGCTCATTGCAGCCATCAGGGGTGTGCCTCCAGGGATCAGCCTGCCAAGTCCGCCCACCCATCAGACCCAGTATTCGATTGAAGAGTCTGTGGCGAAAATGATTTTGTCCATGTCCATGGCCTGGGGGTTCAGGGTACCGGTTTATCCGAAAATATCTGCTTCTTCAACTTCCCTTGCCGTATTGAATAACCTGACCCGTAATGATTATGCTTCCGGGCTTGCCATTGACGGTGAAGATGGCGGAACAGGGGCTGCTTATACAGTTTCCATGGATCACATGGGTCATCCCATTGCGTCTTGTATCAGAGATAATTATCTGGATTTGATCAAAATCGGAAAACAAAATGAAATTCCAATTTTTGCAGGTGGTGGTATTGGGAAAAACGGGAATCTTGCTGCCAATGCAGCAGCATTGATTATGCTGGGTGCCAGCGGTGTCCAGATTGGAAAATATGTAATGCAGGCTGCTGCCGGTTGCGTGGGTACAGAAGAAGATCGTTGTAATGTCTGTAATGTGGGCATTTGCCCAAAAGGCATCACATCCCAGGACCCAAGGCTTTACAGAAGGCTTGACCCTGAAGACGTGGCCCAGAGGATAGTTGATCTTTTTGTTTCCTTTGATACTGAGCTTAAAAAAATCGTGGCCCCGCTTGGGCGCTCAACATCCCTTCCCATAGGGATGTCAGATGCCCTTGGAATTGATGATCATGCTGCTGCAGAACGCCTCAGTATAAAGTATGTGGTTTAAGGAGGTGTAAATAATGGCAAAAATAAATAAAGATGCATTTATTAAAATACCCGGCAAAAAAGATGATAAGAGAGTTCCTTCCAGGGTTTTAGAAGAGATCATTCATCGCCATATTAAAAACGGTCGCAGAAGTATTGAAGTTGAAGGGTTTGGACAGCATGGTATCGGAGGACGACTCTGGGGTGCAGGAAATGACGAGATCCATATCCGGATTACTGGTCAATCAGGACAAAGAGCAGGATCTCTTGGTACTGCAAATACCAGGATTGAAGTCATGGGACCGGCATCGGATGATATTGGCTGGCTCAATGCAGGCAGCGAAATTATTGTACACGGCAATGCCTCCAATGGTGTAATGAACGGTGCTGCCCAGGGTAAAGTTTTTATTGGCGGTTCCATTGGTGCCCGGGGCATGACAATGACCAAAAGAAATCCGAGATTTGAGCCGCCTGAGCTTTGGGTACTGGGGTCTGCCGGGGATTATTTTGGAGAATTCATGGCCGGCGGCATAGCAGTTATCTGTGGCCAAGATGCAGACTCGCAGGATCAAATTCTGGGGTATAGACCCCTTGTTGGAATGGTGGGCGGTAAAGTCTTTGCCAGGGGCAGTGTAAAAGGATTCTCACAAAAAGATGCCAGGCTGGCTCCCCTTCCTGATGAGGACTGGAACTGGCTTCTCACCCATCTGGGTATTTTCCTGGAAAACATCAATAAAAAAGATTTGTTAACATCATTTTCAAACCGTTCCCAATGGCAGCTGGTTGAAGCAAAATCTCCCCGGGAAAAGACCGATGACACTGAACGACCAAGTATGTCCTGGTTCAGGGAAAAGGTATGGGACAAGGAGCTTGGCAAAGGAGGTCTTATCGGTGACCTCCAGGAAACAAAAAAAGATACCATTCCTTTAATTACCAAGGGTGATTTGAGAAGATACATTCCTGTATGGGAACAGGGAAAATATATGGCACCTTGCCAGGCAGCCTGTCCCACGGGTATACCTGTTCAGAAAAGATGGAATATGGTAAGACTTGATAATATTGATGAGGCCATCAGCATGGGTCTTGAATATACTCCATTCCCGGCAATAGTCTGCGGATATCTTTGCCCCAGCCCCTGTATGGCTTCCTGTACAAGGAATTTGAATTACATGTCACCCATTGATGTAAGACTTTTGGGAAAAGACGGGGAAAACGTAAAACTGCCTAAACCCTCTAAAAAGAGCAAAAAGAGAATTGCCATTATCGGTGCCGGGCCCGGAGGCATTTCTGCTGCCTGGCATTTAACTTTAAAAGGGCATACACCCACATTGTTTGATACGGGTGATACTATTGGCGGGAAAATTTCTTCTGTTATTCCCGGATCAAGAATCCCGAAAGAGACCCTTGAGGCAGAGCTTAATCGTGTAAAAAAAATGATTCCAGATATAAAATTAAACCAGGCAATTAACAGCAGGCAATTTTTAAAAATCAAAAATGATTTTGATTTTATCATTGTTGCGGCTGGAGCAAAAAAGCCAATATCCCTGCCTGTTCCAGGCATTGAAAAAGCCGTTTTTGCCAATGATTTTCTTGAAAGCTCAAAAAAAGACAAAGCCACACCCGGGAAAAGAGTAGTCATCATCGGTGCTGGAAATGTTGGATGTGATGTTGCCACAGAAGCCCATCGCCTGGGTGCCAAAGAGATTACCATGATTGATGTGCAAAAACCAGCAGCCTTTGGCAGAGAAAAAGAGGATGCTCAAAGCATTGGTGCTAGTTTCAGATGGCCCTGCTTTACAAAAAAAATTACAAAAAAAGGCGTGGTGCTTCAAGATGGTGAAGTTTTAAAAGCCGATACCATAGTGATTTCCATCGGGGATATCCCGGATCTTGATTTTCTTGATGAAACAATTACCGTTGAAAAGGGATTTATCGCTGTCGATAAATTCAACCGGACCTCAGACCCAGGGGTTTTTGCCATTGGAGATGTTGTTGGCCCAGGGCTTATTACAGATGCCATTGGCGCAGGAAGAAGGGCAGCCCTAAGCATCGACCGGATCATTGGAGGTAAAAGCCCTGATCATGGGGACATTTTACCACAGGTTGATAAGCAGCGGATTAGCCTTGAATATTATAATCCCAGAAATGATGCTGACAATCTGATTGACTGTGGTGCGGATTGCGCTTCATGCGGCCAATGCAGGGATTGTGGCATCTGTGTGGCAGTCTGCCCTGAAGGTGCCATTGAAAGAAATGAAATTAACAAAGAGACGTTTGAATATAAGGTAGACCCGGATCTTTGTATTGGCTGCGGATTCTGCAAAGGGGCATGCCCATGCGGAATATGGGATTTAATTCCCAACACGGCCCTATAGAAAAATTAAATTATATAGGAATTTTTTTATTTTTTCTTATTGACGATTAAGTATGATTTCTGATTAATATAAGGGGATTATGGATAAACAGGATAAGACATATGATGGCTATATAAAAGCATTGACGGACATCAGCCGTGCAATCACTTCGGATCTTTTCATTGAAGACCTGTTAAAATTGATTGTCATGGTGACGGCCAAGGTTACAGGTGTTGAGATCTGTTCTTTATGGATTGTCAATGAAGAGGAACAACCACCGAAAATACACCTTAAGGCGACCCAGTCCATTTCCCCGGATTATATCAAAGACCGGTCGCTTAATCTGGACGAAGGAGTTGTAGGGTTTGTGGTAACCCATAAAAAACCTTTGATCCTAAAAGATGTGTTAGAATCAGAACTATTCAAAGAAAAAGAGATGGCCAGAAAACTGGGCCTTGTTTCCATGGTCGGCATTCCTTTAATAGCCAAAGAAGAAAAAGTTATAGGGGTATTAAACTGTTTTACAGCCACTCCCCACGATTTTTCCGATACAGAAGTCAATCTTTTAAGAGTTGTTGCCAATCAGTCTGCCGTTGCTATCGTCAATACAGAACTTATGGTAAAAACCAAGGTGATCCAGGAGGAATTGGAAGCCCGGAAAAAGATAGAACAGGCCAAGGAAGTTCTAATGAATAAACGTCAAATGACCGGTGCTGAAGCCTATGGCTGGATCCGGAAAAGAAGCATGGATTCGAGAAAATCCATCCGTGAAGTAGCAGAAGCAGTAATCCTATCCAATGAGATTTTTAATGACTAATGATTTTTAAGATATAATGGATCTCAATAGGAATCCTGTCCTGACTTAATGAAGCAATTCCAACATATGCAAAATATGGCACACCATATGGGAGCAGCAGGTCCCTATTGGTGATTTTTTTCGATTCTGCATCTGTTTTTTTATTCAAAGTATAACAGACCCATTTTTTTTAGGCACACTTTGAAATATCCATCCTCTGGGATTTCACCCAGGTTTTTTTCAACAGCGTGAAAATTTCCGTTGGCATGCCGTAGGGAAGATCCACAAAGGAAAATTCCTCATTAATGTCAATGTGTCCTATGTGTTTGCTGTCAAGACCAGCTTCATTTGAAATGGCGCCCACAATATTTCCAGCACGGATCCCGTGGCGCTGGCCCACCTCAATGCGATACCGCTCCATGCCCGTTTCCAGGGGGATAATAATCGCCTCTTTTCGCCTGGATGGCTTTTTTATCTGTTTGGGTTCTTGCTTTTTAACAGACAGATGCTTTTCCTCGGAAAGGTCTTTCCTAATCAGCCGTTCATTCTGGATAGACCGTACGTTCCCGGCTGTTTTGATTTTTGTCGTTTTCTCATTTTTTGGGGCTGACAATAAGAAGGGTGTGTCACCATGAGCCAGTTTAGCAAGGGCCGCTGCAACCTGTGCTACAGGGATATCCTGTTCCTGGGCATACCCCTCAATCAATTCCTGGAAAAGACTCAAATCTTCTGATGCCAGGGTCTGTGTGATGGATAGTTTAAAATCAGTCATCCGTTTGTTATTGATAGTCTTGTGGGATGGCAGGGAGATTTCCTTGATGTTATTTTTGGTGGTTCGTTCTATAACCTTAAGCATCCAGCGTTCGTTCCGGTTCACGAACAGGATGGCTTCTCCCGTACGTCCTGCCCTGCCAGTTCTGCCGATCCTGTGAACATAGGGTTCCACCTTAGGTGGCATGTCATAATTGATCACATGGGAGATCCGGTCCACATCCAGGCCCCGGGCAGCCACATCTGTTGCCACCAGGATATCGATATACCCGTTTTTCAACCGGTTGATAGTCCGCTCCCTGGCATTCTGGGCAATATCCCCATTCAGGGCTTCTGCCTTGAATCCTTTGTCCTCAAGGGCTTTTGCCACCTCAAGGGTGGCGGTTTTGGTTTTGGTAAACACGATCACCCCATCAAAGGAGATACCCTCCAGGATCTGTGTCAGGGCCTGGGTTTTTTTAGTCCCGTTGACCATCCAGTATTGCTGGTTAATGGTGTTAATCTCTGTGGAGTCTGGTTCGACCATGATCTCTTTTGGAGTTTTCAGATATTTCTGCGCAATTTTTCTAATGGGCATGGGCATGGTGGCTGAAAATAGTGCGATTTGTGTATCATCCGGTGTTTTGTCCAGGATCCATTCCACATCGTCAATAAAGCCCATGTGAAGCATTTCATCTGCCTCATCCAGGACCACACAGAAAAGATCTGCAAAGGAGACTGTTTTTTTTCGCATATGATCCATGAGTCGTCCCGGCGTTCCCACCACCACATGGACACCACGCTTGAGTTGGTTCAATTGGATTCCATAACTCTGGCCCCCGTAAACAGATAATACGTTCAGCCCTTTCATTTTTGCCCCATATGTTTTAAAGGACTCGGCCACCTGGATGGCCAGCTCCCTTGTGGGGGTCAGCACCAATACCTGGGGCCGTTTATTGTCAAGGTCAATCCGAGACAGCAGGGGCATTGCAAAGGCAGCGGTCTTGCCGGTACCGGTCCTTGCCTGTCCTATCATGTCCTTTCCCTGGAGCAGATGGGGAATAGTTAAGGTCTGGATCGGTGTGGGGGTGCTATAGCCCACATTCTGCAATGCAGAAAATACAGCGGGGCTCAGGTTCATTTCGTTAAACCCGGTCAAGGGTAAATTGTTCTGGAACATAGGTTTCCTTTAAAAAAAAAGACCGGGATCTCCGGCCATGGGAATCAAAAATTAATTATATTACACGAATTTATTTCGTTGAGCAAGAGATATTTTTTTATGAAAAAATATTCGAGATTTTTTGTTTGACAATTAAAAACTAGCACTTAAAGTTTGACCATATTTGTTTTTTATTAAAAGGAGAGGAAAATGCCTGACTTAACAGCTATTATTGAAACAAGCAAAGGGACTATCAACATAAAACTATTTGCTGATCAGACTCCGGTTACCTGTGGTAATTTTGCAAATCTTGCAAAAAGAGAATACTATAACGGCCTTAAATTTCATCGCGTCATCCCAGACTTCATGATCCAGGGCGGTTGTCCCCATGGGAATGGAATGGGTGGGCCTGGTTATGAATTTAAAGATGAATGCAAAGCAGATCTGAAGCATGACAAACCCGGCATTCTTTCCATGGCCAATGCAGGTCCTGGAACAAACGGCAGCCAGTTTTTCATTACCCATGGCCCCACCCCCCATCTTAACGGTATGCATACTGTCTTTGGCGTGGTGGAAAGTGATGAAGATCAGAAAATTGTGGACAGCATTGCCCAGGGTGATACCATTGAAAAAATTACCATTAAAGGTAACTCCGGTTCCCTGTTCAAACAGATCAAATCCAACTTGGATGAATGGAATAAAACCTTGAACAAGCAATTCCCCAAACTGCCAAAAGCATAAAAAAATCCTGTTAAATACCAACAGGCCAACCAACATAAAAAGGCCGGATCTATTATACAGTTCCGGCCTTTGTTTAACTGATGATTGTTATTCTAAATCTAGAAAAAAAGGAATAACATGAAGAGACATACTATTTTCTTGAGTTTCCCCCAACTGCCATTTCTTTACCTTAATGCCTGTTTCTTCAATTTTTTTTATCATACCCTTTATATCTATTAACGGATGACGGGAAAACACATTGGGAAGACCGTATGTCAGACTACACACCAGGCATTTTCCTGGTCTCTGGGTAAGGTTGAATGCTAAAACAATCCGGTTTTTATTGGCAGAGATGAATTCAAGCCTGATATTATACGCGCCATCTGATGCATCCCCGTAAAGTGCTTCAAAAAATTGATCACTTATTTCCATTGGTAGAAGCTTGTCAAGATAATCCTGTGAAGAAATCTTGTCTAATACAGCTTTATCCATGATGATTTTTATCCTTTTGGGATATGTTTTGTAAAAACCGCCAGACTCTTTTTTATTAAACATTAAAAGGAAAATCAAGATTATTCTGTTTCAACCTCTGCACCTTTCCAGGCAAAGATTGCGCTTGAATAGCCGTAAACATTTTTTCCCGATACCAATTGATTGAACCTGAATTTAATTTATGGTAAGTTAGAGCTGATCTTTCCCAACCAGACAGGAGAGAATATTAAAAATGGATGTCTAATTTATGGAAAACATTAAAATTTTAAAAGGGTTTAAAACGCCGCTTACCGGGATGCCGGATTTGAGCGTTATCCAGATACCTGATCCAGAGACAGTGGCAGTATCTGCCATGGATATCCCCTATATTCGTCCTAAACTTCTGGTAAAGGAGAATGAGTCGGTAAAAACGGGTACACCGCTGTTCTGCGACAAACGCAACAATTGTATTTTTTATGTGTCCCCTGGTGCGGGAATTGTCAAGCAAATTGTATTTGGAGAACGAAGGCGTTTACAGGAAGTCGTGATTGCCCTGGATAAAAATCTGGATAAAAATATAGATAAAAAAGATGATTTTATTCAGTTTGAAACCCTGTCAAAAGACAGCATTGATACTGTCCCCAGATCAAAAATTATAAAGCTGCTTCAGCAAGGCGGGCTTTGGCAGTGTTTTCGCCAGTTCCCCTCAAAGGACACAGCTGACGAAAATCATGAACCTCCCATGATCATTGTCCCTTTAAATGGTAATGATCCGTTCTCTCCCCATCCAGAAGTGGTGCTTGAAAATGAAACTGCATTTTTTGAATTTGGAATAAAAATTTTAAAACAATTTTCAAACCGCATTATTGTAGCTTCAAGGCAAAGCAGTCTGGACAGGTTGAACGGATTTAAAGGCCATATCACCCACATAGTTCCCGACTTCTATCCTTCATGGGACCCGGCAGTCATCCTTTATCACCTGAAAAGATCCAAGGAAGATAATCGCTCCTGGTGTATTCCTGTAGAACATCTGATACTGGTGGCCAGGTTCCTTTTAAGCGGCAGGTATCCTGTAAAAAGAGTGGTAACCATTACAAGGTCAAATGATAAAAACCCCCATATCATTGCCCGGCAGGGCACACCTGTCAAAGATCTTGTGGGAACCCTGGATGAAAACAGCCTTATTACAACGGGCCGATTCAATGGCAGAGCTGTTGAGCCCCAATCCCATATGGGATTTTTTGAAAACACCTTGAACATTATCAATGATAATCAAGAAGAGGAATTATTGGGGTTTATTAAACCCGGGTTAACAAAACCCACTGCCTCCAGAACATTTTTATCATGTCTGAGCAGGGACCCCAAAGATCTTGATTGCAACATTCATGGAGAAGAAAGGGCCTGCATTAATTGCGGGTATTGTGCCAATATCTGTCCCAATGATCTTGCACCCAGTTTTATCATAAAAGCCTTGTTAAGCGATGAAATTGAGGATGCGTTAAGCTATGGCCTCCTGGATTGCAGCAGATGCGGTCTTTGTTCATATGCCTGTCCGTCAAAAATTGAATTGACCCAATTGTTGTCCCAGGGAATGGACGTTCATTATAAGGATAAAGAATAGGTTATGAATCCTTTAAAAAAATTAATTGATCTGAGTGAAAAGCATTTTACAGGTTCAGGAAAATTTAACAGGTTGGAGCCTCTTTTTGATGCCACAAAAACATTTTTCTTTTCCCCCTCACCTAAAAATAAATATACCCCCTTTGTCAGGGATAACCTTGACCTGAAGCGGTTTATGAGTTTTGTTATCATTTCTCTTCTGCCCGTCCTGATATTCGGCATTTACAATACCGGGTTTCAGGCAGGACTTGCCCGTGGAGAATCCTATGCTTTTATCCAGGCCTTTCTTCTGGGCTCACGATATGTTCTGCCCATTATCATCGTATCCTATGCAGTGGGATTTTTTTGGGAAATTGTTTTTGCCACAATCCGAAGACATAAAATCAGTGAAGGATTTCTGGTCACAGGGCTTTTATTTCCTTTAACCCTTCCGGCAACCATTCCCTTATGGCAGGTGGCCCTGGGAATTTCATTTGGTGTGGTTATCGGTAAAGAAGTTTTTGGCGGAACGGGTCGAAATTTTTTAAACCCGGCACTGACGGGAAGAGCCTTTTTATTTTTTTCCTATCCTGTTTCCATGTCTGGAGATGTCTGGGTGGCAGCAGGCAGTACCGTGGACGGTTTCAGCGGAGCGACGGCTTTGTCAATTGTGGGCCTGGGCGGTGAAAAAATAACTGCGGCCCTTTCCAATTCAGGATTTTCTCTGGCTGATCTTTTTTTTGGGCTTGTGCCGGGAAGTATAGGAGAGACCTCGGCTTTTTGCTGTATTCTTGGCGCTTTGTTCCTGATCATCACAAAGATTGCAAACTTCAGGATTATTATCGGAGGGATTACAGGATTAATTGTTACATCCATCATTTTTTATCTGATTCCAGGTGGCAGCGACTCCTGGATGAATGCCGGCCCTTTATATCACCTTTGTGCTGGTGGGTTCTTATTTGGCATATCCTTCATGGCAACAGATCCTGTCAGTGCGCCCGGGACCAATCCGGGACGGTGGATATTCGGGTTTTTAATCGGTTTTTTAACCATTACCATCCGGGTCGCCAACCCGGCCTTTGTTGAAGGCACCATGCTTGCCATTCTTTTTATGAATGTATTTGCCCCATTACTGGATTTAATTGTGATGAAATACACTGTATCAAAGAGGATACCCAATGTCTGAAATCCCAAATAAAAATCAAGATAAAAACAGCAGGAAAAATGTTATTTTGTTTGCTTTGCTGCTTTCTGTTATCTGCAGTGTTTTAATTGCGGTAACTGCAGGCGGTTTAAGGGGATTTCAACAGGCCAACATGGAACTGGATAAAAAAATTAATATCCTGAAGGCTGCTGATCTGATTAAAGGCAAAAAGCCTTCCAAAGAAAAAATAAATGAACTTTATGATACCCATATCAAGGAGGTCCTGGTCGATGGCCAGGGAAAAGTCATTGAGACTAACCTCCCCAATTCCCTGTCCCTTTATTTTTATCAGGAAAATGGAAGCCCCAAAGGCTATATCCTTCCCATCAATACCAGGGGATTATGGGGAAAAATACAAGGATATCTGGCCTTTGAAAATGATGGCCAGACCGTATCAGGATTCTCAGTTTTCAGCCATTCAGAAACCCCTGGCCTTGGAGGAGAAATAGAAAGTGCCTGGTTCCAGAAAAATTTTAAAGGCAAAAAAATATTAAACTCCCAGAATAAATTTGTATCCATTGGTATTGCAAAAGGTAAATCAACAAATCTTCCCAAAGACAAACAAGCCCATTATGTGGATGGGATATCAGGCGCCACACTGACGGGCAGATATCTTTCAGAAGGGATAGAACAAAGCCTTATAAAGTATGAAGCAGTGTCCATTACCTTTAGGCAGAAACAGCTCAGGGCTCAAAAAGATGTGCCCGCAAAAAGCGTTCAATAGACAAAAAGGATGATTTCCATGTCCCAGGAGAAAACAAGCTATATAGAGATCATCGCCAAGGGCATCTGGAAGGAGAATCCCGTTGCCTACCAGATATTGGGGATTTGCTCCGCCCTGGCCGTCACGGTCAAAATGTCAACCTCCATTGTCATGGGTATTGCCCTGACAATGGTAACTGCATTTTCAAGTCTCTTGATATCTTCTTTAAGAAAAAAAATTCCGTCCAATATCAGGATCATTGCAGAGCTTGCCATTATTGCCTCACTTGTCATTGTAACGGACCAGATATTGAAAGCTTTTTTTTATGATATTTCAAAGCAGCTATCTATTTTTGTCGGTCTGATAATCACCAATTGTATTGTTCTGGGAAGGGCCGAAGCCTTTGCCCTTGCTAACAAACCTATAGACTCATTTTTTGATGGTATTGGGAACGGGCTGGGATACAGCCTGGTGCTGATGGCTGTGGCTTTTTTAAGAGAACTTTTAGGATCAGGTAAATTTTTTGGGTTCAACATTATCCCGCAATTTCTATTTGATGCCGGATACCAGAACATGGGATTGATGGTGCTGGCACCCGGGGCTTTTTTCATTATCGGGATGCTGGTCTGGCTGAAAAATAGTCTGTCCGGGCCGTCAAAGGAAGAAAGGTAGGAAACCGCTATGGGTGATCTATTAAGTCTGTTTATTAATTCTGTATTTATCGGTAATATTCTTCTGGCCTATTTTCTGGGAATGTGTTCCTTTATCGCGGTCTCAAAAAATGTTGAGACTGCCACAGGCCTTGGATTTGCTGTCATTTTTGTCCTGACCGTGACAAGCCCTGTCAACTGGATCATCTATCACGGACTGCTTGCCCCGGGGGCTCTTTCCTGGGCAGGGTTGCCCGACCTTGATTTAAGCTTTTTAAAATTCATCACCTTTATTGCCGTTATCGCCGCCATTGTGCAGGCCGTTGAAATGATTCTTGATAAGTATTCCCCCCTGCTTTATGCTACTTTAGGGGTGTTTTTACCTTTGATTGCCGTTAATTGTGCCATTCTTGGGACATCGCTTTTCATGGTGGAAAGAAATTATACCTTTATTGAGTCTATTGTTTTTGGAGCAGGTTCGGGAACCGGCTGGATGCTGGCCATTGTTTCCATGGCAACCATAAGGAACAAGGTCAAATATTCAGATGTCCCCAAAGGCCTGGAGGGATTTGGCATCACCATGATTATTGCAGGCCTTATGGCCATGACATTTATGATGTTTTCCGGGATCACCCTTTAACAAGGACAAACCATAAATATTTAAGGATAGCAAAAAGTGTTATATCTTCTCAGCATATTGGTTTTTTCAGGTGTGATTTTTATCCTTGTCACAGTGCTCCTGTTTGTTGAATCAAAGGTCACCACCAAGGGTGAATTTGAGATCACCATTAATGGGAATAAGGATGAAAAACTGAAAATTACGGGTAATCCCACCCTTTTATCAGCCCTGTCAGGGAAGGATATTCTCCTTCCTTCTGCCTGTGGCGGTTCAGGTTCATGCGGCATGTGCAAGTGTGAAGTCACAGAAGGCGGCGGCAGCATCCTGCCCACGGAGCTTGCCCATTTGACAAGAAAAGACAAGCTTGCCAACAAGCGATTATCCTGCCAAATAAAAGTAAAGAATAACCTTGAAATTAAAATACCCGAGTCTATTTTCGGCATAAAAAAAGTGGCTGCCCAAGTGGTATCCAATCACAATGTGGCGACCTTTATCAAAGAACTGGTACTCAGGCCAGAAATCCCCATTGATTTTAAGGCCGGCGCCTATATCCAGATAGATGTGCCTGAATATGATCTCATGTTCAAAGATTTTAATATTGAAAGCAGGTATGTGAGTGAATGGAAAAAATACAATTTTCTGGAACTCTCAGCAAAGGGGATTAAACAGGGTTTTCGGGCATACTCCCTTGCCAACCCACCCCATGACAATAAAATCATGATGTTGAATATCAGGATCGCAACCCCGCCTCCGGGAACCGAAGGCATCCCGCCCGGATTAGGGTCCTCCTACATCTTTGGTCTTAAACCCGGGGATAAGGTTACCATCAGCGGTCCTTACGGGGATTTCATGGCAAAGGATACAGACAATGAAATGTGTTTTATCGGCGGCGGAGCGGGCATGGCCCCATTAAGAAGCCATATCCTTCATCAGCTTGATGGAATACATACAAAAAGGAAGGTCTCTTTCTGGTATGGTGCCAGATCCAAAAAAGAGATGTTTTATGACGATGTTTTCAAGAATCTTGAAAAAAGACATGATAACTTCAGCTATAATATCGCCCTTTCAAACCCGGATGAAGAAGACCACTGGGATGGCCTTACCGGTTTTATCCACACCCATCTTTGCGATACTTATCTTTGCCGGCATGAAGATCCCACCCAAATAGAATTCTACCTTTGCGGTCCGCCCCCCATGATCAATGCTATTATCAATGCATTATACGATCTTGGAGTAGAAGACGACATGATCTTTTTTGATAAATTCTAGAAAAACAGCTTAACTTAACCTGCATGAGGAGATAAGCAGACAAAAAAAACCTAATTATTCAGATTTTTATCTATCTGGATATAGGTATAGGGCAGTTGAATATAATTAAAGACCTTTGATATTCTGGGCATGGAGGCTTGTTTAAACAACCTGGAAATATTTATTCCAATTCCAAAATAGATATTCCGTTCCCTGTCTTTTCCATCAGGGAATCCTTTTATATCATAACCCAGATGCAGCTCTAAATATTTGAAATAATTATTTTGTGCAAATTCAAAGCCATCAAATTTCAGTGCCAGAAGAAATTTCTGATTTTCATAATCTGTAAAAAAATCTGTCTCATTAAAATCTGGTCGGTATTCAAACCTGATATCAATTTTTTCTGCTATAGCAGGATTTGAATAAAAAAAATATCCTGTCATGCTGCCAATTAAATTCATTATAAAATCTTCATAGGAAAAACCATAATTGCTGAAGGAATCGCCAAGTTCCATCCAGGTTGTCATCCCAAAAGAGGACAAAGAGCCCAGAAAAGCGCCTTGCCTTGCAGTATATCCGGCATTTTCATAAATAGCCGCAAGACCATGGGAAAGAGCATATGAAATATAGAAATGTCCAAGCTTGTCATGACCTCCATCTTTGGTATTATTTGAAAACCATCCCTCGTTTTTTGCCTGGGGCTTGTTTTTAAAATAATCCCAGTTTAAAACTCCCCATGTGGTGATGGCTGTTACTCCGATAATATTTGAGATGAAAACTGTTTCTTCCTTTGAAAAACTGCATTGATTCCCTGACAGGTCGGTAACAAAAACGCATCCAGCCAGAAGAATAATAAAAAAATATTTGTTCAGGTTCAGTGCTTTAATCAAGTATTGCATTGCGCCTCCAATTGAAATCTTGATAAAATTTAAACCCTTTACAGGGAAATCTTAATTATTATAATCTGCGGGTTTTGAGAATTACATGACAATGGGAAAGGAGTTACAAACAATAGTAAGCCTGTGCTTGCAATCGAGATTCTGGTGCATAGAGAGTAAGATAAATAATTGTTTTTTGTCAAGAAATATGAAAAAAAATTAAAAATTGATGTCCATATCTGGCGGCGGACAATGCAACCTATCGTCGATTTTGAATCAAAGATCCCCAGGTATACAAAATTACGCCCATCCAGATGAATCCAAAGGTGATCAAATTGTGGCGGGTAAAGTCTTCCTTATAGATAAATACACCAAGCATAAACGCAATGGAAGGGGCCAGATATTGCAGGATGCCAATGGTGGACAGGTTAAGCCTTTTTGCTGCGGCTGCAAACCAGAGCAGGGGAAGGCTGGTTACCACACCTGCTCCGATCATCCAAAGGGTCAATATTAAATCATTGATAAAGTAGCTGCCAACCCAAATCATTCTAAACAGGATATAACCAAGCGCCGGGATAAACAAAACCATAGTCTCAACTAACAGGCCCGGTATGGGGGCAGCCTGTATTTTTTTTCTGGCATAGCCGTAAAAGGCAAATGTGGTTGCCAGAGTCAAGGCAAAGAGGGGCAGGGCACCATAGGCAATAAGAGAATAAATAACACCGGTCATGGCAAAAAGCACTGCAATACGTTGCAGCCGGCCAAAAGTTTCACCCAGCAGAAAATAGCCTATTAATACATTAAACATTGGATTGATATAATACCCTAGACTTGTTTCCACCACCCGGCCTGAGTTGACTGCCCAGATATAGACAAACCAGTTAAATCCGATCAAAAATCCGCTTAGAATAAGGCCCTTTAATTTTGCCGGTGTTTTAACAATATCTCCCACTTCTCCCCACCTTTTCTGGAAAGAAATAATTATGGTAAGGAATATGCAGGACCAGACAATTCTATGGCAAAGGATTTCAAGGGGAATGACCTCCTGCATCTGTTTCCAATAGGCCGGCAAAAATCCCCAGGCTGTAAAAGCTGCAACTGCAGACAGGATGCCGATAGCTTGTTGATTCATATATTTTCCCGAATAAAAAAATATCAGTGTAGCACCATAGAATGTATTGGCAACCTAAAAATGAAATTCTGATAAAAAAGATCCAGGAAACATGAATCCTTTGCCATAGAAGAGATTATCAGGGGGTTTCAAAGTACTTTAAAGCATGGAATCGATTTTAATTTTTATCGAACCCGTGACAAAGCAGAGATAGACTTGATTATTGACGGTCCATTTGGGTGTATTCCCAGTGAGATTAAATTGGGCACCAAACTAACTCAGCGTATGCTCGGGCCTTGAAAATTTTTTCTTGACAATAAGTGAATGATCATTTATTTTATGCCCATGAGAACAAAAGACGACACCAAACAGGACGCTTTGTTTGAAGCAACGGTAAAACTGGTCAATGAGATCGGGTTTGCTGCAAGTTCAGTTTCCAAGATAGCCAAAGAGGCCGGGATTTCTCCAGCCACCATTTATATTTATTATAAGAATAAGGAAGACCTCCTGGTTTCCACCTATGTCGAAATCAAGAAAAATATTGGCAGGGCTATCCAGGAAGATTTTGACGACACGCAGCCCGTCCGGAATATTCTGAAACATGTGTGGTTTAGGATGTTTGAATATATTTCACAACATCCTGACTATTTTCAATATACGGAGCAGTTTGCAAATTCGCCCTATCAGGCCTTGGTGGATAAAAAAGAAATTGAAAAATTTTTTGATCCCGTGATCCATGTCCTTAACAGGGGAATAGAGCAGAAGATTATAAAAAATGTGGATTTCCATATCCTGACCGCATTTGTCTTCTACCCTATCCTGGCGATTTCAAATGCAAGGGTCTGTCTTGACTTTGAGTTGACGGATCAGAGCATTGAGACTTCATTTACCATGGCTTGGGATGCCATCCGGTTATAAAAAAAATTTTAATATATAACTAAATGAATATTCATTTTAAATGCATCAAAAGACAAATAATGAAACTAACGATTTTAACTTTTATCCTTATTTTTTCAGGAGCTTTATTCATGATGCTGACTCATTCATCCTGCACTGCACGGCAGGGATTAAACCCGTCCATGACACAGAAAATTATGAACTCCCCGCAATACCATGATGGAAAATTCAAAGGCGATGTGGAGGCCCTGACCATGACAGCCAAAGACTGGGCAACGGCCACATGGCGGTTCTTGTTTGAAAGGAACCATCAGACCCCTGATGAGCACTTGACAATGCGCCCTGTGGACATCTCCTTTTTTAATGACAGGACTAAAAATCAGCTCAGCAGCACCTGGCTTGGTCATTCATCCCTGATGATCAACATGGACGGGTACAGGATTCTGACTGATCCTGTGTTTGAAAATAAATTGACTTTTATGGGACCGACGCGGTTTAACAAGGATATCCCTATTAATCCGGAACAATTGCAGGACATTGATCTTGTCCTGATTTCCCATGATCATTATGACCATTTGAGCAAATCTTCCATTCAGGTTATAGCCCCTGTTACAGATCTCTTCATCGTTCCCCTTTCGGTCGGCAAAAGACTTGTTGCCTGGGGTGTTCCGGAAAACAAGATCATTGAACTGGACTGGTGGGAAACCCATCGCCTGGATGTCGGCTTGACCATTACGGCAACGCCTGCCCGACATTTTTCCGGCAGGGGGATAGGGGACAGGAATTCAACCCTCTGGGCGTCTTATGTGGTTTCGTCGCCCGGCTTTAGGGTTTTTTACAGCGGTGATTCCGGCTATTTCCCAGGATTCAGGGAGATTGGAGAAAAATATGGTCCCTTTGACATGACTTTTCTGGAATGCGGGGCCTATAATGAATCCTGGCATTTTGTCCACATGTTTCCCGAAGAAACGGTCAAGGCCCATCTGGATCTGAAGGGCAGGGTGCTTCATCCCATTCACTGGGGAACCTTCAACCTCTCTCTTCATCCCTGGTATGACCCCATGCAGCGCCTTGTCACGGCAGCAGGTCAAAACCACATCGAGACGGCCACCCCCATGGCAGGAGAGACCATTGTTTATGGAAAAGGCGACCGCGGAAGTTCCTGGTGGGCCAAAACAGGGCAGGGAGAAACACTATGAAAACCAGACTGTTTTTTTTAAAACATTGAAAATAACCGAGCCGGGTGAAGGGCTTTAAAAAAGAGGAGAAAAATACATGGTACAGCAGGTTTGGGAAAGCAGCAATATCAAAGACCAGGGCGGTAAAGTGGCCATCATCACCGGCTCCAACAGCGGATTGGGACTTGAAGAGGCAAGGGTTCTCTCCGGGAAAAACGCCACAGTGGTCATGGCTGCACGGGATATGGAGAAAAGTGAAAAAGCTGTTCAAAAGATCAAAAAAGAATTTCCGTCTGCAGATATAAGACCCATGCATCTCGATCTTGCAGATCTTTCATCTGTGGCGGCTTTTTCGGAAAATTTCAAAACATCGTTTTCCCGTCTGGACCTTCTCATCAACAATGCTGGTATCATGGCGCCGCCCCTGGGGAAAACAAAAAACAGGTTTGAACTCCAGATGGGCACCAACCACCTGGGGCATTTTGCCCTGACCGGCCGCCTCATGGACATGGTCCGATCCACCCCTCAAAGCAGGATTATCAGTGTCAGCAGCATTGCCCATAAAATGGGGAATATTAATTTTGATGATCTTCACTGGGAAAAAAGGGCCTATAAAAAATGGGATGCCTATGGCGACAGTAAACTCGCCAATCTTTATTTTACCTTTGCCCTGAAAAAACGGCTGGAAAAGGAAAAATCACCAGTGATTGCAGCCGCTGCTCATCCCGGCTGGACCCACACCGATCTTCAGCGGCATTCTTTTTTTGCCTCAACATTGAACCATTTCTTTGCCCAGACAATTCCCATGGGCGTCTTGCCCACCCTTTATGCAGCTACAGAAAAAGATGTCCGGGGTGGGGACTTTATCGGGGCATCCGGGTTTATGGAAATGAGGGGCTATCCGGGAAAAGTGACACCCACAAAAAGAGCAAAAGATCCCGGACCGGCAGAAACCCTCTGGAACCTCTCGGAAGTTTTAACCGGTGTGAAATTTGGATTTTGATAAATAAGGGGATAAAAAAATATCATGAAAAATTGTTGTTGTTAAGGGCAGCCCGTGCAAAACCGGAAATACAAGAGCCATATCAACACCGCAAATACTTTGATTAAAACAGTTTCGGTAGAGCGGTTTAAAAACGAGAGATTCAGAACCCAGCTTCGGCGGATGAAGGTGTCGCTTCTGGTAGTGGACGAGGCTCATTGTATCTCTGAGTGGGGTCATAATTTTCGGCCGGATTATCTGAAAATCCCCATGTATCAGAAAGAATTTGGTATTGGAAAGGTATTGTTGCTAACGGCCACGGCAACCCCCATGGTTATTTTTGACATGTGCCAAAAGTTTGCAATTCGCCAGGAAAATGTGGTGCAAACTGGGTTTTACCGAAAAAATCTGTTTCTTCGCATACATCCCGTTGTTGAAGAAAAAAAAGATGCCCGGCTCCGGGAAGTTTTGGCAGGAAAGCCTGATGGCCCGGCTGTTGTATATGTCACCCTGCAGAAAACGGCGGAGCGAGTAGCCCGAATGCTGACCGAGAATGGTATTGCTGCAGATGCATATCATGCGGGAATGAAAAATGACCAGCGGGAATCCATTCAGAATCATTTTATGACTGGTAAAACAGGTATAGTGGTGGCCACCATTGCCTTTGGAATGGGTATTGATAAAGAAGATATTCGAAAGGTTATCCACTACGACCTGCCAAAGTCTATTGAGAGCTACAGCCATGAAATCGCCCTGGCTGATGTGGCTTTGTCCCCGCTGCCCGTTGATCTGACAACTCGTTTTTTATGCGGCATCTCCACCCCCCGGCTGGTCCAGTATAAGGCCAGACAAATGTCCGGCTTTAGCCGGCTGGAAGCTTATCCATATAAGGTAGTTGAAAAATGGGTGCAGTCACAATGTAAGGGATGAAACTTTGAATTTGTGCTTGTCTTTAATTTCGTTCCCTTAATGGCGTTGCTGATTGTCAGAAAAAAAGATCAGCTTAATTAGGCCAAATACAATTGCGGATAGTTCTAAATCCTTGCAGACGGGGTCAGGCTTGTTTTATTGTGTTTTTATCAATAAATCGACAAAGAGAATGCAATAATGCAAGCTTGACCCTACTCAAATCTGGCAACTCCCAAAGTGGAGGCAATAACAAAAACCAAAGAGGCTGTTATTGTCTGCTTACTTTTCCAATGGCGATATCAAGGGTCTCCAGCATGAAATCCACATCTTTTTCATTGATGCACATGGGCGGTTTTATCCGCAATGTATTTCCATTATATCCGCCCTTGCCCACCAGAAGCCCAAGATCCTTTAAGGTTTCAAAAACCTGAACACATTCCTGGGATGCCGGCTCCTTGGTCTGTCTGTCCTTGACAAATTCGACCCCGGTCATAAGCCCGCTTCCCCTGATATCGCCTATGAGCTCGTATTTGTCCATTAAGCGGTGATATCCATTGAAGAGCCGGTTCCCCATGTTAAGGCAGTTTTCCTGGAGACGGTCCTTGTCGATGAGTTCCAGAACTGCCTTGCCAATGGCGCAGGAAACAGGGTTGCCTCCAAAGGTGTTGAAATGGATTCTTTCAGTAAGTTTGGCAGCGATTTGAGGAGTGGTCACAACTGCAGCCAGAGGAGCACCGTTTCCAATGCTTTTTGCCATGGTAACGATATCCGGCATCACTCCCTGGTATTCAAATCCCCAGTAATGGGTTCCCAAACGGCCAAAACCGGTCTGGACCTCGTCAGCGATACAGACTCCGCCGGCATCTCGGGTATACTGGTATGCCTTTTCAAGATATCCTCTGGGTAACACAACGGTTCCTCCCACGCCCTGGATAGGTTCGGCAAAAAAACCGGCCACACGTCCCGGGGTGGTATGATCAATAACACTTTTTACATCTGCCGCATATTTTATGCCGGCCTCGGGATCATCATAGCCATAGGGGCCACGAAAGCAATCCGGCATAATGGTATGGCGAACGCCTGAGCCCTGATGGATATTGTATTTCCATGTGGAATGGGCCGTCAGTCCCATGGTGCTCTGGCTACCGCCATGATAGCCGTTTCTCAAGGCAATGATATCATGGTTCCCTGTATAGATTCTTGCCATGAGCATGGCAAGGTCATTGGCCTCGGAGCCTGAGTTCACAAAATAGCAGACCTCAAGATCGCCAGGCAGGCGCTGGGCCAACATTTCACCATATTCGGCAATAATAGGGTTCAGGTAAATTGACGGGTTATGGACCAGGGTCTTGAATTGTTCAGCAACAATTTCGGCAATATAGGGGTGGCTGTGACCCACGCTGACTGTAACAATACCACCGATGCCGTCCAGATACCGTTTCCCTTTTTCATCGTAAAGATATTGCATGGAGCCTTCCACAATCATGATCGGCTTTTTGTAAAAGGTCAGCAGGGAGGGTGTTAAATAGCGTTTCCGCAATGCCATAACTTCGTCATAGGAAGGTCCGGTATAGGGCTTGGGCTGATGGTCATAGCCCGGCAGTTCCGGTGATTTAATCTCTTGATTCATAAAAATTCCTCTTTTAATTGCCGGCAGCCTTTTTCAGATGCCGGAAAGTTTTTGGGTATGGGCTGTCCTTTTTTTTCCAGCCACTTTCAATGCCAGGGAAACTTCTGGAAGGGCTTTGATCTTTACTGCCCCTTGCGTATAATAGGCAATTGCCCGGGCTTCCATTTTTTGAGAATAGTCCAGGATCTGGGCACGACCCATCTTCTTATCGTCCCCGGCTTCAAGCACAAAGGGCTCCCTGAAAAAATCACTGATCGGTTCAAGGATCATTTCCGTTACATTTTCCCTTCTGGTTCGCAGGATATGAGCGATATTTTTTTTACCGTCCTTTGCAAATTCCTGGAACAGGCCGGAAAGATCACTCATTTCCGGATTGATGGCAACGGATTCATAAAATGCCATGTCCTGTTGCTCCATTTGTTCTGCAAAATTCAATAAACCGCCAAAATTTGTGATGGGCATAAACCTCTTCCTCCATTTAAATTTGTTTGCTTAGAACCAGCGTTCTATGACCACCTTGGTGTCTGTGAAAAAGTGGAATATTTCCTGGCCATGGGCTTTGATATCGCCAAACATGGAGTTGCCTGATCCGCCAAAGGGGAAAAAGCTCATGGGGGCGGCAATACCGATATTGATGCCCACCATGCTGGGCAGGGCCTCATACTTGAATTTTCTGGCTGCAGCACCGGAATTTGTATACAGACAGGCAGCATTGGCAAAGTCCCGGGTATTGACCAGTTGAATCAGTTCTTCTATAGTTTTGAATCTGACCACGCAGACCACTGGGCCAAAGATCTCTTCTCTGGCAATGGTCATATCAGGTGTTACATTATCAAATATGGTGGGTCCGACAAAGTATCCATCAGGATATCCCTCTACCTTGCAGCCACGGCCGTCCAGTAAAAGGGTGGCACCTTCGGCAATACCTTTTTCAATATAGCCTAAGACCCGGTCAAGATGAATCTTGCCGGCCATAGGGCCCATGCCTGTCTGGTCGCTGAGGCCGTCTCCGACTTTTATTTTTTTGGCCAGGGCCAAAAATTTATCCACCAGCTGATCGGCAATATCGCCAACAGGTGCCAGGATGGAACCGGCCAGACACCGCTGGCCTGCTACTCCGTAAAAAGAAGTGACCAGAGAAGGCAAACCCGCATCAAGGTCAGCATCAGGCATGATTCCCACTACATTTTTGGCCCCGCCCAGAGCCTGCACACGTTTGCCTGTCTCTCCACAGCGTTTATAGATATATTTGGCCGTGGCCGTAGAACCCACAAAGGATACACCCTGGATATCCTGGTGATCCAGTATGGCATTGACCACTTCTTTGGAACCCTGTACCAAATTGACAACGCCATCTGGCAATCCCACCTCATCCAGGCATTCAAATATCTTTGTCTGGGTCATGGGTACCTGTTCTGAGGGTTTCAGGACGTATGTGTTTCCGCTGACAATGGCGTAAGGAAGAAACCACCAGGGCACCATGGCCGGGAAATTATAAGGGACGATCCCGGCAAATACGCCCATGGGCTGGCGATGGCCGGCACAGTCTATTCCCGTGGCAATATCTTCCAGGGTATATCCGGACATCAGAGTGGTTGCGGCCGTGGCATGCTCAACGTTTTCAATCATCCTTCGGACTTCTGCCCGTGCCTCATCAATTATTTTTCCATTTTCCATGGTCAGGGTCTGTGCAATTTCCTCAAAATTTTCCTCAAAGGCATCCTTTATTCTGAAGATATAGCGGGCCCGCGTCAAAGGCGGTGTTTTCCGCCATTGTACAAAAGCTTTCTGGGCAGCCTGGACCGCTTTTTCAACATCGTTTGACGTGCCCATAACAACCTGTGCAATCTGCTTTCCCGTAGCAGGATTTCTGATATCTCCTATTTGTGTTCCGTTTGATTCCACCCACTCGCCATTGATATAATTTCTCATGATTGGTAATGTCATTGTTGTTTTTTCCCCTTTCTTAATCCAAGTATAAAAATCCTGTAATAGCCGATTCGTGATCTTTAACCATTTGATCCTGTCAAATAATCCCAATAATTAATTAAATTAGTGTGATTCTAAATAGCGGAAAAAGCATGGCCTGTCAATATTATTGTTAAAAAATATTCGATATATATAATTATTATGGACATATTAATCGAATGCTGATAAAAATAATAATAAAATTATTTTAATTCGATTAACAACCCATATTTAAAAGAGGATATATGTCCAGCCAGAAAAATGAAGGAAAAAACCGCATTATCGACGTAACTGACCGGGAAATTATCAAATTGCTCCAGATAGACGGCCGGATTCCAAATACCCAGATAGCCAAAGATCTCGGCATATCCGAAGCCACGGTCAGAACCCGTTTAAACCGCCTCATTGAAGAAGAATATATTCAGATTGTGGCTGTCAGTAATCCTTTAAAACTGGGATTTGAAACCGTGGGATATATCAAAATCGATGTGGATATCAAAAAGATTGATCAGGTGACCCGGGAACTTACAAAACTCAACCCCATCTGCTTTATCGTGCTTGCCACGGGCGAATCAGATATCTACACGGAGTTTGTGTGCCAGTCCACAGATGAGCTAAATGATTTAATTTTCAATAAACTTTATAAGATTGACGGGGTTATCAGGACCCATACCTCCATGATCCTCAAATATGTCAAGCGCCGTTACGACTGGGGAACTGCTCTGGATGAGAATTGAAAAAACAACAAAAGACAGGGTTCCCTGGCAGGCAGGGTAGTCACATGTATAAAAACACCATCCTTGACTCAGATCCATTCAATGGTCTATACTCAGTGCATAAATAAATTTTTAATTTGTGCGTTAATCAAAAAGAAAGAAAACAGTGCAAGATCCTTTTTTGGGTTGTTTTTTAAATTTAGGTCAAAATGATTCTTGTTATAGGCGAAATACTGTTTGATCTGTTTGGCAACAACAAAAAGTTAGGTGGGGCTCCGTTTAACTTTGCCTTTCATTTGAAGAAATTGGGATTTCAAGTCCGGTTTGTTTCCCGGGTGGGCGAGGACGCACTCGGCAGGGAAATTTTATATTTTTTAAAGCAGCATCAATTTGATTTAACCGATATTCAGATAGATCCGAATCATGATACCGGTACGGTTAAGGTAACCATGTCCCATGAAGGTCACGCGTTTACCATAACACCGGATACGGCCTGGGCCCATCTTGTCTTTGACAGGGGGCTTTCAACCCTTTTACAGCAATCTTGCGATCTTCTTTATTTTGGCAGCCTTATCCAGCACAGCAAAAAGGGAATCACCCTGATTCAAAAGGTAATGAGCCAAAAACAATCAGGGACAACGGTTTTTTGTGATCTTAATCTACGCCCCGGGTTCTATGGTCCCGGGGTTATCAAGGCAGCCCTCAGGGCCTCGGATATCCTTAAATTGAGCCGGGAGGAGTGGCTGGAAATCTCAGATATCAGAATCAGTGAAACACTGAACAAGAAAACCATGGGCCCGTTCATGACAGCCTATGACCTTGAATTGATTGTTTTGACCCTGGGAAGCCTTGGCAGTCAATGGATTACCCGTGAAAAAAGCCATTCTTGCCCCCCTCTTTCACTGAAAAAGGTTGTGGATACAGTTGGTGCAGGGGATGCCTATGCTGCCATATCAGCGGCCGGATGGCTGAAAAAACTGCCCATTGACACAATCATGGACCTTGCCAGTGAATTTGCAGGGCATATTTGCGGGATTAAAGGGGCATTGCCGGAAGATGAGCGTATTTATAATGACCTAAGACAGAGGATACAAAAAAAATGATACCTGAAAAAGGACTATATATTCAGATGTTCAGCATTCACGGACTGGTACGGGCTGAAAACATGGAACTGGGATATGATGCAGACACCGGCGGTCAGGTCAAATATGTGGTGGAATTGTGCAGGACCCTGTCTGCCAATGATCAGATCCGAAAAATAGATTTATTCACGCGCCTGATCAACGATAAATCCTATTCTGATGATTATGGACAGCCCATAGAACAGGTGAATGAAAAGTTCCGTATTGTGCGGATTCAGTGTGGGGGAAAAAAGTTTATTCGAAAAGAATTGCTCTGGCCCCATCTGGATGAATTTGTGGATAAAACCATTATTTTTATCCGGCAGGAAAAAGATATTCCGGATATTGTTCACGGCCACTACCCGGACGCGGGGCATGTGGCCATGGAGCTGGGCAGTTTTTTTGGAGTTCCCCTGGTTTATACCGGGCATTCCCTGGGCCGATCCAAGAAAGCACGGCTGCTGGAGGATGGACATGATCTTATCGAGATGAATCGAAAACTGAAAATTAATCATAGGATTGATACAGAGGAACATATCCTTAAATCCGCGGATCGGGTCATTACCAGCACCCAACAGGAAATTGAAGGTCAGTACGGGATGTACCGCAACCGGACCCTGCCGATGTATAAGGTCATTCCGCCGGGCATCGGCATTGCGCGGTTTTATCCCTATTACCATGACACCTTTTCCAGCAGCACGGAAGAAGAAGAGGCTCTGTATGCCAAGGCATCGGTAGTTCAGGAATTGAACCGATTTTTTACCCACCCGGACAGACCTTTGATTCTGGTTCTCTGTCGTCCGGACAAGCGGAAAAATATCCAGGGTCTGGTAAAAGCCTATGGTGAAGATGCTGAACTCCAGGCCATGGCCAACCTCGCCATATTTGCCGGTATCCGGAAAGATATTTCCGACAAGGAAGAAACCGAGCGGGATGTCCTTACCCGGATGCTGCTGTTAATGGACAAGTACAATCTGTATGGGAAAATGGCCATTCCAAAGAAACATGATTTTGAGCATGAGGTTCCTGAACTCTACAGGATTGCCGCACAGAAACGGGGCGTATTTGTCAATCCCGCATTGACAGAACCTTTTGGCTTGACCCTGCTGGAAGCACTGGCCTGCGGTCTGCCCATTGTTGCCACCAATGACGGCGGCCCAAGGGAGATTGTTCACAACTGTCAGACAGGCACGCTGGTGGATCCCACAGACACGAAGGAAATGGCTTCTGCTATCAAGGATATTATTGTTCACCCGGATAAGTGGAATCAATTTTCAAAAAATGGCATTCTGAATACCCGGAAATTTTATTCCTGGGTGAGTCACGCCAAATCCTATTGCACTGAGATGAAAGAAGTCTGCCGAAAATATGAGAAATCGTTTATCACCGCAATAGAACCAAAACAGAGTATTGGCAAGCGGCTTGCAAAACTCGATTATATGCTGATCACCGATATTGACAACACCCTTTTGGGGGGAAACCCGGAAGAACTTCATGCGTTAATGGATCTGCTTGAAAAAAACGCAGTGAAGATAGGGTTTGGTGTGGCCACGGGAAGAACATTTGAATCTGCCCTGGATATTCTTAACACTCACGGGATAAGGATACCGGACATTATTGTTTCCGGTGTGGGCAGCCGGATCAGCTATGGTGATTCCCTGGATAATGATAAGGGGTGGGAAACCCATATTTCAAAAAACTGGGATCCGGACCTAATCGCCTCCCGGCTCAAAGAGATTAATTTTATCCGTCCCCAGGAAGCAAGTGCTCAAAGTGCGTATAAAATCAGTTATACCATGGCACCGGGGAAGGACCAGCTGGCCAGGATTCACCACGTATTGACCAAAAACAGATTTAAGTACACCCTGATCTATTCCCAGGATCAGCATTTGGATATCTTGCCGTACAGGGCCTCAAAAGGAAAAGCCATCCGGTACCTGAGCTATAAATGGGGCCTGCCTTTAAAAAATATTCTGGTGTGCGGTGATTCAGGCAATGATGCAGAAATGTTGAAAGGAGAACCCCTGGGGGTTGTGGTGGGAAATCACAGTCCTGAGCTTGAGCCTCTGAGATCTGCAAAACAGATCTATTTTGCCAAAAAATTCCATGCCGGCGGCATGATGGAGGGTGTTCTTCATTATCAATTTATCCAGAAAGCAAAGGGAATGGTGCCTGATGGCAATTAAAAATAAAATTCAATTGATTACCTATCCTGACAGTTTCGGTGCCAACCTGCCGGAGCTGCATTATATACTCCGCAAATATTTTTTCAAGGCCATTGGCGGCGTTCACCTGCTTCCCTTTTATCCGTCCTCTTCAGACAGGGGATTTGCTCCGTTGACCTATGATGAAGTGGACCCTGCATTCGGCACATGGGAGGATGTGGAAAAGATCGGCCAGGATTTTGATCTGATCATTGATTTTATGGTCAATCACATCTCGCGTCAGTCTGTTTTTTTCCAGGATTATATTGCAAAAGGACCTGACAGTGAATATGCAGATATGTTCCTAAGTTTTGATAAACTTGCTCCCAATGGCTGGATAAAGGATGAGGACCTGGAAAAAGTGTACACCCGGAAACCCCGACCGCCCTACCAGATATTGGAACGGCCCAATGGTACCCTGGAAAAAATATGGTGTACCTTTGATCATGAACAAATTGATCTGGATTATAATTCGCCTAAAACCCGGGAAATCATGCGTAAATTTTTGATCCGCCTGGCCAGGAACCGTCCCAAAATGATCCGGCTGGATGCCATTGCTTATACCACCGTTGAACTGGGTACCAATTGTTTCTTTCTGGAACCTAAGATCTGGGAGCTTTTGGAGTGGTTCAACGATTATGCCGCGGCCTTTGACACCCAAATCCTGCCGGAAGTGCATGAACATTATTCATACCAATTTAAACTGGCGGCAAAAGGGTACTGGTGCTATGATTTTTCCCTGCCCATGCTGGTTCTTCATGCCCTGTATGCGGGGAAAACCCGGACGCTGAAGTCCTGGCTGAAAAAATGTCCCAGAAAGCAGATCACGACTCTGGATACCCACGACGGAATCGGTGTGGTGGATATAGACGGTTTGTTAAATCAGGATGAAATTGATCAGACCATTGAAAAATTGTATGAAAAAGGCTCCAATGTAAAAAAGACGTATTCCGGGCCAGACTATCAGAATCTGGATGTTTATCAGGTGAATTGTACCTATTATTCAGCCCTGGGATGTAATGATGACGCATATATTGCAGCAAGAACCATACAGTTTTTTTCGCCCGGAATCCCCCAGGTATATTATGTCGGTCTGCTGGCAGGAGAGAATGATATTGAACTATTGGAAAAAACAAAGCTGGGCAGAAATATCAACCGTCACAATTATACGATAGAAGAAATTCGGGAAGATATTAAAAAGCCAGTGGTTCAACGTCTTTTAAAACTTATGGAATTTCGGAACAGTTATCCTGCATTTAATGGAGAATTTAAATTGTTTAAATCCAAGGACACGGAGTTGAATTTAGAATGGACCTTTAAAAAATATATTGCCACTGCCCACATTAATGTAAAATCCTATGAGACAAAAATTACCTATACAGATCCTGTTGCTTCTCGAGTAGTCGATTTTGAAGTTTAGGCACTGGTTTAATAATTGCCCCCATAAAGCCAGGAGCCATGCAAAAAATGTCATCGTCGATAAAGCATCCATCAGAAACGATGGTATGAAGATGAGGATTAAAATTTAGAAATAGATTCTCAGTATTAAGTAATTAAACGAACGGATGGTCTGCATATGTTTTTGATATAGGTGTTGCTTATAAGGAAAATACCGATCATGTCATAGAAGTCATGCGAAAGGTCGGTAAAACAATGCAAGAGGATGAAAAGTTTGGTAAAAGCAAGCCCTTCGATTTACAATTATTGGAAAAATTGCAAAACCAGAAGGGCAAAATTGCTTGACAGAATTCAATTTTTTGTCTTATACAGTCGGTCATGATTCTTGACTCTTTTTTGATACTTCTTCCTCTGATTTTTCTGGCTTTGGGCGGGTATCTTTTATCTGAGTTCTACTCCCTGTCCGAGGACACTCTGATCCGGATCGTTACAGATTTTTTCATGCCCATCTTGATCTTTTATGCTCTTTATACCTCTGATATCAACCTTGCCAAAACCCTGAAGCTTTTTGGGGCTGTCAGCATTGTCCTGGTTATTTTGTTTATTGCATCCTTTGTTTACTGCCGATTGTTTAAATTGGATTTTAAAGCCTTTGCACCGCCGATTCTCTTCATGAATTCAGGTTTTCTGGGGATCCCCCTGATGAAGCTCTGGGGGGGATTTGCAGCAATGAATTATATTGTGATATACGATCAGATTCAGACCTTTTATATCTTCACTATTGGAATTGTAATTGTCACGGGCGGTTTTACCCTGGTGGGAGTCAGGGAGATGATAAAATCTCCGCTGCTGTGGGCCATTGTTGCCGGTTTTTTATTCAAACATCTGGAGATTCCCGTATCAAAGAACCTGATAGAAACCCTTGGATATTGTGGCGCCGGAGCCCCTGCTCTGGCTACTTTTGCCCTTGGCTGTTCTCTGAGAAAGAGAAGGGTTGTCGCTGATATTCATTTGCTATCCGGGCTGATATTCAGATTTGTTTTCGGGTTCCTTGCCGGATGGGCAGCAACAGTCCTGCTGAATATCACGGGCATGGAACGAATAGTCATCCTGGTTGCCTCATCCCTGCCATCGGCTGTTTTTAGCGTTGTTCTGCCCTTAAGATATGGTATTGACGCAAGATTTGCCGGAAGTCTGATCTTAATCTCCAGCATTTTAAGTATTTTTATTATTCCCCTTGTTTTCTATCTTGGCAGCCTTTAATTTCCTTTCAGGAATAACACAATTGGTTGTGCATGAGGCGCTTGAAATAATCGTGTTATGTTTACGAAGCAGCCAAAAGCATGAAAAAAAGCAGAAGGCATCCAATTGTCTGTAAAATTTTATTATTTTTTTTTGTGAGCCGCCAGGGTGGGAAAAAAAAGGCCATACTGAATCCTGCACATACATAAAAAATACTAAAAAACTTGGCATTGCCGGGTGCCCATGCAATGATCAAACATACCAGGTAAAAATAAACAAAAAAGGCCAGGGCAACTGATTTCAGCCTGCGGGCGCCTTTCAGCATGGCATAACATAAGGCCGGAAGCACCAGAAAAAATCCAACCGGTCCGAATGAAAACATCTCATTGGGCATCCATGTTAAATGAAATACCTGGGCAGCACCGCTTTCACCTAAGAAAGGCCTTACAGAAAAATTATACAGGGACTCAAGACTTTGTGCCGTGCTCCAGTTGAAAATTTTTTCAAGAAACAGTTCTACTGGTGCTGTAAAATAAAAACTTTCAAAAATATATCGTATAAAATTGGCTAACGCTCCCTGTATTCCACTGTTATTGAAAGAAATGTTTGAAAATGCACCGGACCAGGAAGCTATATGAGAATGATGAGATAAAAAAAGCCAGAATTGGGAAAAAATTGCAGCCGGCACAACCGCAAAAAAGACATAAGGGTTTTTTCCCAGAATGCTTTTCCATTCGATAATACCGTGCCGCCTGAAAAGAACCACGCAGGACAGCAAAAAAAGGATCGGTGCAAAGATCATGCTGGAAATATTTTCAGATATGCAAAAAAAGATACCCAGGATCAATAAAATAAAATCTGTCAGGTTTGGCAGTTCTGCGGATCGATACATTGTAAGAATACAGAACAGCGCCACTGCAATAGATATGATCTCTGTATCCGGATAAATTACCAAGACAACAAGCCGGGGTATGGACAGGACTAAAATGGCCGTGGTAAATGCTATGGTCGGCCATGAATAACGCCTGGCAAGGGCATAAGTGGAAAACCCGATGGAAAGATAGGATAGAAAACAAAAAAGCCCGGCGCCGGAATCTGTTCCAAACCGCAGAAATGTGTTGAATAAAATAAAATGGTTAATGGGTAAAAACGTTGAAAATTCAGAAGCAGCCCCTAATGAAAAAAAACCGCCTTTTTCATAAATAGGTACATTGTAAAGTGCATTCTCCAATTCTTTTGGGACAGGTAAAAACGCATGGATGGCTATATACAGAAAGCATAAAATCAAAAAAGTAAAAGAGATGGGATTTTCAGATCCAAAACTTTTTAATGTGCCCAATATGCTGGAAATATATGAACGATGTCTGAAGATAAGGACGAATGACGTAATAAGGAAAAGCGCCTCAAAACAGGTGGAAATGACAAAATAGCCAGTAATAAAAGATATCTGGCGGATAAAAGACAGCAGCATGAAAACACAGATAATGGATAATGACCCTGATTCTGCAAACGTGTTGCCGCTTTTGCGAAACAATAAAAAGACTGCGGCAGTCATGCAAAAAAGTTCAAAAAAAAGCAATGCATTGATCAGCACTCTTCTTTCCCTTTTTCCTGTTCTTTTTTCTCTTTTAAATGATCTCTTATTTCAATCATGAAATTCTGCATATCCCGGGCAAGTTTCTCGCATTCCGGGCAATAATTTTTTTTGATGAGTTTGTCATGCTTTTCGAGCTGGTGCCGGAACCAGGGACCATACGCCGTGCCTTTGCAGAATTTTTTTCCTGTATATTGAGCAATGGGGCATCCAAAGCATAAAGTGAAATAATATAGTCTGCACGGAGGACAATCCAGCACACCGCCGTCAGACCCTTTTTTATCTATAATTCTCTGCCATTTTTGCACTGCATCTTCCATAATGTTGATTTTATTCATGAATCATCCCTTAAACCCTTAAAAAAAATTCCTGTGTACATCCATGCAGCGCCGGACAACATAAGTCATCTTTTTTTTATCTGCTTTTGCCGCCATTGCACTGACATCACAGCATGTAACACCGGCCATCTCCTTTAAAACAGCTTTTATCGATTCTGAAAGTGCGTGGTAATTATAGCCACCTTCAAGGGACATCACTATTTTACCATTGCAGGCCTTGTCGGCTATTTTTTTTATGGATGCCGTCATTCCTGCAAATCCTTGCGCCGTCATTTGCATGCCCCCCATGGGATCATCCTTATGGGTATCAAAACCTGCTGAAACAAGAATCAGTTCAGGCGCAAACTGTTCTGCCACAGGCACAAGCAAAGACTCAAAAATGGAAGCATATTCTGCATCACCATACCCTTTCGGGATGGGCAGATTGATGGTATATCCCTCTCCGGCTCCTGCACCGGTTTCTACAAAACTTCCCGTACCCGGGAAAAGCCCGGCCTGATGAATGGAAAAAAACAATACACTGGGATCTCTTTCAAAAGCATGCTGGGTACCGTTTCCGTGATGAAGATCCCAGTCGATGATCAAAATCCTGCCTAAATTTAACCTCTTTTGTGCAAATATGGCACCGATGGCAACATGATTGAACAGGCAATAGCCCATGGCCCGGCTTTTTTCCGCATGGTGCCCCGGGGGCCGTATCAAAGCAAATGCATTGTCCAACTTATTTGCCGCTACCTGTGATATGGCGGCTAAAAGTCCGCCTGTGGCATAGAGAGCGGCATCAAAGCTATCCTCACATGCATGCGTGTCTGCTGTTAAAACGATGAAATCTTTTCCTTTGGTTTCAGCGATTTTTTCAAAATACTCATGGGTGTGAAAAAGAAGAATATCTTTTTTTTGCGCTTTTTGGAGAGGAACATCAACACATATACCCTGCATGTCGGGATCATTCAGCATTGAATACAGGGAACTGAGTCTTTTGGGAGTGTCAGGACAACTCTCGTCCGGAATATGCCTTAAAAATATATCCCCTTTTACAATGCCGGTTTTTAATGCCATTTTATATCATCCAAAATTTATGGACCTGTCAAGTGTTTTTTATGGGAACCGTCAGCACTGCACATGGCAGATGGCGAAGCAATGCTGCTGTTGTAGTGGTAATAAGTCTGCCCGGGTGATCATCAACCCCTGCTATGATCAAATCTATTTTGTGGCTTTTTACATAAAGGGCCAGCTCCTCGCCCGGAACGCCATGCATGATGTGCGTTTTGGCCGGCATCAGGTTTCCCAGCCTCAAAGACATTTTTTCTTCTAAAAGTCTTTGTGTGTCATTATAATGTCCGGAAGGAATCTGTGCAATTTTATCATTTATCGGAGATTCCATGACATGAACCAGGCAGATCTTTGAATTGAATTTTTCAGAAAACGCCAGTGCGTATTTTTTAAGATAAACATCTGATGCCGTCAAACTGCAGGCGATGATGATATTTGCAAGTTCCAGTTTTGAGCCGGCGGTATGGTTTTTGCCGGGAGGGGGGAACACCAGAAGAGGCTGCATGATAGTTTTTGCCATGCTTCCTACAACCGACCCGATAAAAAACTGTTGGAATCCCGATAACCCAAGACTGGCCGCAATTACAATGTCTGTTTTTATTCTTTTTGCAGCCTTTGCAACTTCAAGAACAGGATCGCCGTACGCTATGGTCAAATCCCATTTTATATCAAAGTGTTCCATGAATTTTTCTATCTTTGCATGGGCTTTCTCGATCTTTTCTTCTTTTTCGCCGCCTCTTTCGAATTCGATTTGTCTGGCAACAGAACCGCGGGGAGGAGGAACCGCATGAAAGACAAAAAAAGAAGCGTCAAACCGTAAACAAAGCTCAACTCCCCAGGCGAGCAAATGATCGGAAACATCGGACAAGTCGGTTGCGCAAAGTATTTTTTTTATCTTTTGCATCTGTCCACCCCATAAATTGTATCAGCCTTATATTCCCTATTAAATGTTCGGGTTCTGTATCAAAAAGTTTCTGGATAAATCAGGGTGATGTTAATAGGGTATTCCTATTCTAAAGCTGAGTTCAAAATGCTGTGCAGCAACACATTGGCTCCTGCTTCACAATCTTCCCATGTTGTATTTTCAATTTCCACATGGCTTCGTCCTCCGATACTGGGAACAAATATCATGGCCGTGGGGGCAATCTGATTCATATAACTGGCGTCGTGCCCGGCACCACTGACCATACGAAGAGAGGAATACCCGAGCGTGTCGGCTGTATCTAAAATATTTTGCACCAGTTTCTCATCAAAGGGCGAATGTTCCACCCGCCAGGTTTCTTCAATACGAATGGGGCAGCCCCGCAGGTTTGCAATATCTTTAAAATCTTTTTTGACAAGGTCCCATGCCCTTATGGCCAGATCATCATCCCAGGAACGGATGTCCACTGTAAAATGAACCTTATCCGGAATGATATTTCTGGAGTTGGGTTCATTATGAATTTCTCCCACGGTTGCCACAAGGTTACCCTTCATGCGAGACGGGAGCTCATTGACTTTCAGGATCATCTGGGCTGCTGCACATAAGGCATCATGACGTCCTTCCATGGGGGTGGGTCCCACTTGATTGGCCTCGCCCTCAAGATAAATATCATACCAGTGAAGACAGACAATGCCCTTGGGAGCACCAATGGTAATTCTCTGTTTTTCAAGAACAGGACCCTGCTCAATATGGTATTCATAATAGGCGTGGACGGGGGATTTTTCTGCAGGTGTTTCGCCCTTATACCCAATCCGGATCAATTCATCTTCAAACCGCAGACCATTGATATCCTTTCTGTCATAAATCCAGTCTCTATCAAGGGCATTGGCCCATACACCTGAACACATCATTGCCGGTGCAAATCTGGTTCCTTCTTCATTGGTCCAGGCAACAATAGTGATGGGGCGCTGGGTCTGGATATTGTTTTCATGAAGAACCCGCATCACCTCTAAAGGACCCATAACGCCTAAAATGCCGTCAAAGCGTCCTCCTTTGGGCTGGGAGTCAATATGAGAGCCGCTCATTACAGGTGCAAGATCATTATTTTGACCCTTGCGTGTTCCAAAAATATTACCCATTTCATCAATGCGAACTTCAAGCTCAAGATCATTTAGCCATTTTACAAACAGATCCCGGGCCTGTTTGTCTTCATCTGACAAGGCAAGCCGCTGGACACCACCATTGGGTGTGGCGCCGATTTTAGCCATTTCTTCAAGGGTGTGTTGAAGTCGCTTGCCATTAACTCTTAATTGATTTTTTTCCATTTTTTACAATGCCTTTTAAAACGATTATCAACAGATGCCTCTTAAAAAAACATATTATTTCGAATTTTTAATAAATGCTTTTTCAATAATTTCAATCCACTGGGGGGGATAGGCCAATTTGAAAGCAATGGTATCCATGCTTTTCGGTGAGGATGAAAAATCAACCTTCACAGCCGATTTATAGAGCCTGGCACCCTTATGGGAAGTTGCATGATAGGCTTTTTTTATGGACGCTGCCGGGATATCAAACCGGGTATTGGAAAATCGATTTTTAAACAGCAGGCCGCCCCTGTGTATCAATAAAAATCCTCTATATGTTTTGGGCGCCCCCTGATCTGAAGACAGGCCGTAACAGGTAATGCCAAAGCCCAGGGCTATGATATCTTCTTTCTTATAGGTATTTTTTATCCATTTTTTTTCTTTATGGGTAAGCCAGCTCATACCTATAATACCACTTAAAAAAAGGCAGCCTATAATAGCAATATGGTATTGTTGAAAAAATTCCATATAAATCAAACCTTGTATGCCAATGGCAATTTTCATTTGGGTACTAAATAGTGCCTGAACGAAAACCTTGTTCAGGCACGGTTTTAAGTTTTAACCTAAATCCTAAAACAATCTTGGATAGTTGCAAGTCTCTAACCAAAATTGGAAAACTATATTTCTGGCTTTTCGTTCAGGTAATAAACATGAAAGTTATGGGGGTGTTGATATCAGAGATTAACTCCCATAACTTTCATATAGTTTACAAATAGCAGTTCAACTTATACAACTCTTGCTTGACCCTCTTCCATGCTGGCCCATTCTTTTTCCGCTGCAATCCACGCTTCTTCCGTTGCATCTTTTTCCCATGCTTCAAGTCCTCTTTCCGCCTTGGTAGCACCGGGTAAAAAATTGTCCAGAATTATCGCAATAATGGCGGTAACAAACATCCCCGTTGTCAATAAGGCCTGGAAAATATTACCCAGGACGTTGACAAATGTCCCTGCGGCTCCCCAGGCAATGGGTACTGCAGCTGCTGAAAGCATTGGATTGAAATGATAGGGAACACTTAGGCCGCAAAAGAACGCAAGCCCGATGATAAACAGATTCCTGGAATTGTTTAAATTTACGAGTTGAAGATTGGATAAGCCCACAGATGCAATCATTCCAAAAAGACCGACAAACATGGCGCCCACAACGGGTTTTGGCAATGTTGCAAGGCTGGCTCCAAATTTTCCACAAATGGGAATAATCAGCATTAAAATGGCACCGGCAATAATTACCCTGCGGCTGGCGACCCTTGTAAGTCCGATGGACCCAATGTTTTCAGAATAAGAGGTGGTTCCGTTACCTGTCTGAAGAATCCCGGCAATAAGACATCCCAGCCCTTCTGCTCCCAGACCCCTTGATATCATTCTCTCTGTAGGTACAGGTGCTTCTGAGATTCTGGCACAGGCATAATAATCACCAATGGATTCCACCATTGAGGCTAAATATCCTGCCAGCATTCCAAATACGCCGGCCCACAGGGTGGCACTGCCAAAATCCGGAAATCCCCATTTGAAAGGCATCATGGGTGCAAAGCTGAACCAGGGAGCAGCCGCCACAAGATCGGGTTTTAAGTACGCGGCATTACTAGGGTCAATCATACCCGTCACGGTACCGATCCAAGCTGCCACCCATCCTGTGATAATAGCCAGCAGAACGGGAAACATCAAAAACACTTTGGATTTTAAAGAAAAAACCTGTGAATACAAAATAAGAGCAATAAGGGTGATCAGGGATATAATCCAGTTGGCAGCCATCCAGGGCGCGCCTATTGAAAAAAGCGCAAGACCTATCATGGCGATTGTCGGCCCGATAACAATGGGGCTGATAATATTTTTAATTTTGCCAAGAATTCCGGTATACCCAAGAACGATCTCCACAAGAGAAGCGATCATAACTGCCGCTGCCAGCTCCTGCATTTGAATCTGCCAGACATCAACACCGGTCAGTTTTTTGCTGGCAACCATACCGATGATGGCAAATGCTGGCCCTAAAAATGAAAAAGTGCCGCCCTGGATGATGGGAAGCCTGTTTCCAAGAGGAGATTGCTGAATTAAAGTACAGATACCGGACGCAAAAAACATGGTTGAAATAAGTAAAGCCAATTTATCCGGCGGCATCCCTATGGCGCCTCCGATAATAAAAGGAATTAATACGGTTGCCCCGAACATGGTTAAGTACTGCTGCAGACCAAGCAATATTGCCAGAGGCCATTTGGGCTTGCTGCCGATGGGATATAAAATCCATCCGGTCTTGCTTCCATTCTTTTCTTGCGCGCTCATACAATCTCCTTCCTTAAATAATGAAATTAATATTCACTTCTCGTTGGCAGTTGATCCTTAAGAGGATGGCTTGAATTTATGGCAGATGTTTGCAAATATCCCCATACATTTCAGGCCTTCGATCTCTGAAAAACTGCCAGCCGTCTCTGACTTCACGAATCATTTCAAGATCCAGATCTGCAACTACTATTTCATCTTTATCAGCACTTCCCTTTACAAGAAACTGGCCCTTGGGATCAACAAAATAGCTGGACCCGTAAAATTCACCGAATTCCCATGGTTTTTCCAGTCCAACGCGGTTATTCGCTCCAATGAAAACCCCGTTTGCAACGGCTTGTGCCGGTTGTTCAAGTTCCCATAGATATTGGGATTTCCCCGTTGTTGTTGCGGAAGGGTTGAACAGAATCTGTGCCCCGTTCAAAGCCAAAATGCGAGCGCATTCCGGAAAGTGGCGATCATAACAGATATAAATACCGATTTTTGCATATTCGGTTTCAAACACGGGAAATCCCAGATTACCCGGTTTAAAATAAAATTTTTCCCAGAAGCCCGGCCAGGTGTGGGGTATTTGAACTTTTCTGAATTTGCCCAGATATTCTCCGTTGGCATCAATCACAGCAGCCGTATTATAATAGACCCCCTCTATGGTGACTTCATAAACGGGTAAAATAATGACCATTTTATATTTTTTGGCATATTCACTGAATCTTTCGGTTATCGGACCAGGCACTTTTTCTGCAGCTTTATACCATTTTATATCCTGCTCACAACAAAAATAGGGTCCATGGAAAATTTCCTGGAGGCATAAAATATTTACACCTTTTTCTCCGGCTTCTATAACCATGGGGATATGTTTTTGGATCATTGCTTCTTTTATCTGGTCAACAGTACCTTCAGATCGGGCATTTGACATTTGGATATGGGCACATTTCACTATTCTTGACATGACTGCCTCCTTGCCTCCTTATGACGTTTCGAACATAATATATAGTATGTTTTTTGGAAAACACTATTAAAAAAATCAAAATCAAAGTCAAGTGATTTTCGAATTTTAAATTTTCCAATATCAATAATTTATTCTTGACATTTACCATAGGGTCGGTGTTATTTGTCAATGATTAATCTAAAAAAGATATGTCTGCCGTTAAGCAAGTTATCAGTACCGTTGTTTTTGTTTTGCGCAGTTCTAAGTTTTAATCCTAGCAAGGAGTGGTTTATGGATAAAAGATATGATTTCAGTCAGGCCTGGGCCGAGGCGGATAGATGCCTTCTTTGTCATGATGCACCGTGTTCCAAAGGATGCCCGGCCAACACAGATCCTGGGAGATTTATAAAAAAATTTAAGATGCAAAACATAAAAGGTGCCATTCGTACCATAAAGGAAAATAATATCCTGGGCGGCGCCTGCGGTATTTTATGCCCCACGGCCAGGCTATGTGAAAAAGAGTGTGCAAGTTCCCATCTTGACCGGCCAATACAGATTGGCAAAATTCAGGAGTTTTTGGTCAGGCACGGCCGTGATATTGGCTTTAAAGTGTTTGAAAAGCCGGAATCAATTTTTGAAAAAGTTGCGGTCATAGGATCAGGACCTGCAGGATTGAGCTGCGGGGCTGAACTGGCCAAAAAAGGATATAAGGTCACCATTTTTGAAAAAATGGATGAGCCTGGGGGTGTTCTACGATATGGGGTGCCGTCCTATAGATTCAGCAAAGAGTATCTTAAAACAGAGCTTGAAGATATCATAAATCTTGGAGTTGAATTTAAGTGCAACCATGCCATAAAAGAAGTTGGTGAGGCTGAAGAGCTTCTTAATAAAGGCTTTAAAGCTGTTTTTATTGCAACCGGTCTTTGGGATGCGGCCACTATTTTTGATGAAAAACCTGAAGGTGTCTATAATTCTGTGGAGTTTTTGTCCAGCCCCCATACAGGACGACTGGATATCCTAAAAGATCAGGTCAAGGATAAAAAAGTGGCCGTTATCGGTGGGGGATCTGTTGCCATGGATTGTGCCGGGTTTGCCGCAAGTCTCGGGGCAAAAGATGTTTATCTGGTATACAGAAGATCCTTTTGCCAGATGCCCGCTGAAAAAGATGAGAAGGTGGAATCCCTTGAGAACAATATTCATTTTCTGATACTTAATCAGCCAAAGGCTTACCTCACAAATGACAAAGGTGTAGTATCCGGGATTAAACTTGTTCGGACCCAATTATCACAGGCCCAGGATGGCCAAAGAAGATCACCCATTGAAATCAAAGATTCCCAATGGGTTCTTGATATTGATCTGGTTGTGGAAGCCATTGGGAACAAAGCCTTTGAAGATTCAGACAAATTATATCCAGGTGTTGATATTGATGATAAAAAATTGATCCAAGCCAAGCTTGACAATTGCCAGACTTCACAACAGGCCATTTTTGCCGGAGGGGATATTGTAAGAGGCCCGGCTCTTGTTGTAAATGCGGTTCAGGATGGGAAAACAGCGGCAAATGCCATAGACAACTACTTGGTTCGAAGAAGAGCTAAGCTCACAACACAGGAGGGATGAAAATGAATAAAAATAATATTGATTTATCCATTGATTTTTGTGGCGTAAAATTCAAAAATCCGTTTCTTCTTTCTTCATCTCCAGTCTCAAACAGCGCTGAAATGGTAGCCAGATCCTTTGAAGCAGGGTGGAGCGGTGTTGTTTTCAAGACCCTGAATTCAGACACAACCCCAATTATTCATCCATCTCCCCGGATGAACGGGTATGGTTATGGCAATAAAAGACTTGTGGGGCTTCAGAATGTTGAAATGATTTCTGACAGGCCTTTGAAAGATAATTTGGCAGATTTTTTATATTTAAAGAAAAAATATCCAGGGCATGTTCTTATATCCAGCATCATGGGTTTTTCCAATGATGAATGGGCCTATCTTGCCAAAGTCTCCGAGGACAATGGCGCTGATATGCTGGAGCTGAATTTTTCATGTCCCCACATGGCCGTGGAAGGTGCGGGCCACCATGTGGGACAGGCCTTTGACCTTATTGAAAAATTTACAACCACTGTAAAACAATGCGTTTCCATACCCGTCATTGCAAAAATGACCCCAAACATCACAGACATGACCGAGCCTGCCATTTATGCAAAAAAAGGCGGGGCTGATGCCATTTCCGCCATAAATACAGTCAGCGGTATTTCTCAGATTGATCTGGAGGCTTTTACACCAAAACCAAATGTTTTTGGGATAGGATCTGTCAGCGGGACTTCGGGTCCTGTAATCAAACCCATTGGCCTTCGGTTTATCTCTGATATGGCAAAGTGTGAGGAACTGAATCTGCCGCTGTCTGGTATTGGTGGCATTGAAACATGGATCGATGCTCTGGAATATATTCTTCTGGGTGCCTCAACCATACAGGTGACCACGGGCATCATCCATTATGGTTATGGAATTGTTGAAGATATGATCGAAGGGTTGACCGACTTTATGGTTGAAAAAGATATCGCAAGGGTTCAGGACCTTGTAGGAAAGGCCCTGCCCAACCTTAAAACAACGGACAAATTTGATCTGAAAAGACAGGGCCGGGCAAAATATGATCTGGACAAATGCGTTGGATGCGGCCAGTGCTATACCGTCTGCCGGGATGCCGCAGGATTTGCGCTGGAATGGGACCAGGAAAAAAGACGTCCAATTTTAAATGAAGATAAATGTTTAAGCTGTATGATATGCAGTTTTGTCTGCCCTGTTTCCGGCATTATTTCCTATACAGAAATGCCTGGGACATGGAAACGGCAGGATGCCTGCGTAATGGACAGATCTTTGGAAACCCGGATTAAATTTCAGCCATTTAACAGCAATATTTAATATCCTCATAAACAAGGAGAATTTAAGATGTCACTCTTAATAAAAAACGGTTTGGTTGTCACTTCCACAGGCAGTTATACAGCAGATGTATATGTTGAAGATGGTAAAATTAAAACCATAGGTACAAATTTAGATAAAGCGGCCCAGACAATTATTGATGCAAAGGGTAAATATGTTCTGCCCGGTGCCATTGACCCGCATACCCATCTGGCCATGCCTTTTATGGGAACCTTTGCCCAGGATGACTATGAAACAGGGACAATTGCAGCAGCCTGCGGCGGAGTAACCTGTGTGGTTGATTTTGATCTTCAGCAAAAAGGGGAATCTATTTTTCAGGCTGTTGAAAGAAAAAAATCCTGGGCAAAAGATAAGGTTGTGGTGGATTATTCCCTTCACCCGGCCATTATGGATCCAAGACCGGAAGTTATTGATGAAATTAAGAAGGCTATCCAGGAATATGGAACCCCGAGCTTTAAGATCTTTATGGTATATGATTTCAGGGTGGATGATGCAACAATGATACGCCTGCTTACGGAGACCAAAAAATATGGCGGTCTTGTTCAGGTCCATGCTGAAAATGTCCACATTATTGACCATTTAAATAAAGAGTTTGAAAAAGCCGGTACCTTGACCCCTTATTATCATGCAAAAAGCCGGCCCAATATTGCTGAAGAAGAGGCTGTTTTCCGGGCTGCCAAAATGGTGGAACTGACAGGTTCCAGGATCTATATTGTCCATCTTTCTTCCAAAGAAGGTCTTGCCCGGGTTAAAGAAGCAAGGGATAAGGGAATCAATGTTTTTGCAGAAACCTGTCCCCAATATCTGCTTCTGGATGAAGAGCGATATAAGGAAGAGGGATTTAACGGGGCAAAATATGTGATGTCCCCTCCATTAAGAACAAAAGAGAGCAATGCAGCTCTCTGGGACGGCATTAGAAAGGGAGATGTCCAGGTGGTTGCAACAGATCACTGCCCCTTTGATCTTAAAGGCAAAAAAGATATGAATGGGACAGATGATTATAGAAAGATTCCCAACGGTGCCCCCGGGATTGAGACCCTCTTAATGCTGATGCATTCTGAAGGTGTAGTTAAAGGAAGAATAACCCTTGAAAAAATGGTTGATGTTTTATCAACAGCCACGGCAAAAATGTTTGGTCTTGCAGATAAAGGCGAGATTCAGGTAGGCAAGGATGCTGATATTGTCATTTTTGATCCTGAACAAAAATTTACCATAACCCAGAAAAAACTTCATATGAATGTAGATTATACACCCTATGAAGGAATGGAAATAACAGGCATGCCCGTGCAGGTTTATGCGCGGGGTAAAAAAGTTTCAGAATGGAAAGATGACCATGTCGAATTTGTCGGAGAAAAAGGCTATGGCAGGTTTGTGAAACGCGTCCCTTTAATGACGAAATAAACAAATTTAAACCCAGCCCTTCATTGTTTCAAATTGCCATAATATGTTAAGAATTGTCAAATAAATAAATGAATAGCAACGGACAGGGAAAATGACAATCCAGTTTCTGGGGAAAATATTGAAAAACCACATGGTTCTTGCTTCAGGGATTCTCGGGAACAGCTACGATATCCTTGAAAGAGTCCATGAAAACGGCTGCGGCCTCGTCACCATGAAATCCATCGGTCCTGAGCCCAGGGATGGGCATAAAAATCCCACGGTCATTGATCTGGGTTGCGGCATGATCAATGCAGTGGGCCTGCCTTCCCCCGGGTATTTGAATATGGAAAATGAATGGAATGATCTTGAAAAAAGAGATTTCCCCTTAATTGCAAGTATCTATGGCGGATCGGTCAGGGAATACCAGATGGTGGCCGAATTTGTATCTTCCAAAAAGCCTGATTTTATCGAGATTAATATCTCCTGTCCCAACTCGGAAAAGCACGGCATGATATTCGGGGTCAACCCGCAATCTTCCCATGATGTTGTGTCAGCCGTTAAAAAGGTCATTAATGTTCCGCTCATTGTCAAGCTGACCCCCCAGGCCCTGGATATCGGTGATATTGCACGGGCATGTGAGGATGCCGGGGCCAATGCCATCTGTGCCATCAACACGGTGGGCCCGGGCATGGTGATTGATATTGAGTCAAAAATGCCCGTGCTGGCATTTAAAAAAGGGGGGCTGTCCGGCCCCATGATAAAACCCGTTGCCATCCGGTGTGTCTTTGATGTTTACAAGGCTGTGAACATTCCCATCATCGGTCTTGGCGGCATTACAACGGGAAAAGATGCCATAGAAATCATCATGGCGGGGGCAAGCCTTGTGGGGATTGGCAGTGCGGTCCGGTACAGGGGGATGGATGTGTTTAAAAAGGTCACAACGGAAATGGAAACCTGGCTCAGGGATCATGATTTATGCCTGGAAGAGATTATTGGGGCGGCCCACAGGGAAGGATGATAATGAACACTATTACCGATCAGAAACAGTTCATGCTCAGGGTTGAAAAAAAAGTTATTGAAAACCAGACCCATGCCACCCTGGGTTTTTCCCATGCGCTGCCCTTTAGACCCGGTCAGTTCATCATGGTCTGGATTCCGGGTGTTGATGAAAAACCCTATACCATTTCCCTTCATACCAGGGAAAGGTTTGCCATTACCATTGAGGCCAAGGGGATTTTTTCTAAAAAAGCCATTGCCCTGGAAAAGGGAGATCTTGTTGGCATAAGAGGGCCATTTGGCAATGGCTTTGATGTTAAGGCAGATGCCCAGGTGGCAGTTGTGGCCGGCGGTTGCGGCATGGCGCCTCTGGCCCCGCTGGTGGAAAAGCTTGATAAAAAAGCAATCGTTATTCATGGGGCAAGAACAAGGGAACATCTTTTATACCCGGACCGGTTTGACATGGAAAGACTATTCTGCACGGATGACGGCAGTTTCGGCCATAAAGGGCTTGTCACAGCACTCCTTGAAAAACAAATTACGTCTGGCAAACACTTTGACATGGTCTATACCTGCGGGCCTGAAATCATGATGTATCATGTTTTCAAAATTTGCGAGGCCCATCATATTCCCTGCCAGGTCTCGTTGGAACGATACATGAGATGCGGGTTCGGGGTTTGCGGAGCCTGTGTCTGCGGCAAACAGGTGGTGTGCTTGGATGGGCCAGTATTTGGTTCTGCTGTTCTTCGTGAAATGAAAGATTTTAATACAAAAGCCTTGTTAAAATCCGGCAAAGAGGTGGCTCTTTCCCAGTATTTTTCCTGGCGATGCAAATAATAATGAGGATATTTTTATAAATGACTTACAAAGCGGAATTTATTGAATTTTTAGTAGAATGTGATGCCTTAAGATTTGGTGAGTTTGAATTGAAAAGCGGCAGGATTGCCCCCTATTTTATCAACACGGGCATGTTTGACACGGGCTTGAAAATAAAAAAGCTGGGCAGTTTTTATGCCAAAGCCGTGCACGAGCATTTTTCTGATAATTTTGACGGTATCTATGGACCGGCGTATAAAGGGATTCCCTTATGCATCTCAACTGCCCAGGCGCTTTCTGATATGGGCATGGATAAAGGCTATGTGTTCAATCGTAAAGAAGCCAAAACCTATGCTGACAAGAGCCTTGTGATAGGCATGCCCCTGACGTCCGGCTCCCGGCTGATTTTAGTAGATGATGTGATTACCTCGGGCAAGGCCATCAGAGAATCCCTTGAAGTCCTTAAATCCTGTAACAATCCAATAGTCAAAGGTATTATTATCAGCGTCAACCGCCAGGAAAAAGGTAAAACCGATAAAAATGCTCTAAAGGAAGTTGAAGAGATCCTTGGCATTCCCATCCACTCCATTGTCACCATTACAGATATAAAAAAATATCTGCACAACAAAGAAATCAATGGCAAAATGATTCTTGATGATTCCATGCTTGCAAAAATTGATGTTTATCTGGAGGAATACGGGGCTATATAAAAATTTAATAGCTTTAACAGCCGATAATTCAAGATTGTACTTCTCCCTCGGTCTTAAGTCCCGTGAAAGAATACTGCCGCATGACCTCATAACTTAAGATTGCCACGGCATTGGCCAGATTTAAGGATCGGGTGTGAGCAGACATGGGTATTCTAACGCAGAATTCCTGCTTATCCAACAGCATTTCGTCCGGCAGACCCACTGACTCTTTGCCGAAAACCAGGTAGACTTCAGATTCATAACAAAATTGGTCGCATCTGTTCATCGCTTTTTTTGAGATCAACACTTTCTGTCCGTGAGGATTTTTTGTAAGAAAATCTGAATAATTTCTATAATATTGAACATTAAGCTCTTTCCAGTAATCAAGCCCGGCCCGTTTTAAATATTTATCCTCTATGGAGAATCCCATTGGCTCCACTAAATGCAGAACAGCACCCATGGCAAGACAGGTCCTGCCAATATTTCCCGTATTCTGAGGTATTTCCGGTTCTAATAATACAATATTTAATTTAACCATTAATGCATCTTGTGTTTTTTTAAACGAATTATAGCTTTTTATTGATTGTTTAATCAGCAAAAACCAATTGATTACGCCCATTTCTTTTTGCCCTGTACAAGGCGGCATCAGCTTTCGCAATCATTGCATCTGCTGTATCATCCCCTATACTGCTTGTAATGCCGATACTGACAGTTATCCTAACCTCACCTGATCTTGTCATTATTTTATTATCGACTATTTTTGCTCTCAAACGTTCGTATAAAACTTCTTCAGCCGATATGGTAGAATCGGACAGAACCAATAGAAACTCTTCTCCACCATATCTGCCCAACAGGTCATAAGGTCGAAGGGTGTTTTGTATAACTTTGACAAAACTGCACAGGACATCGTCGCCCGCCTGGTGACCATGCTTGTCATTGACAAGCTTGAAGTGGTCAATGTCACATAACCCGATGCTTATCCTGGTGTTTCTCCTTTTAGCACGGATCAACTCTTTGGTCAGGTTGTCTAAAATAGCACGCCGGCTCAGTGCCCCGGTTAAAGGATCGTGGGTAGCCTCGTGTTTTAATCTCAAGTTTAGTAATTTCAATTCCTGTTTAGCCTGGTTCTGTTCGGTGATGTCTGTAAGCACTGAAATTGTTCGATCCTTTAAAAACGTGGATCTGAATTCTATGTATTTTGATCGGCCATTGTTGCATTTTATTTTAAATTCGTGATTCTTTTTCTGACCTGTTTGATTGCTGTCACTGCCCCATATTTCAGAGATTTTCTTTCGATAATTTTTGTCTGGATACGCTTTTTTAAACCAGTCTTCCCGGGTGGGAATATCTTTAAGCGTATACCCTGTGATTTCTGTGAAATAAGGATTTACATAGAGGTATTTATTGTGTCTATCAATCAATGTAATGCCATGGGGTGTGCTTTCAAGAATTATTGAAAGGGTTTCTTTTTCTTTTTGTCGAGCCTTTTCTTCTAATTTACGTTCGGTGATATCACGCCAGATAGCATGAATTAGCCGGTTGTCTTTCTGGTTAGAGATTGTCGTTAGAAGAACATTTACAGGGAAAACTTCTCCATTTGCGCTTATGTGATCCCATTCAAATCTATTGCTGCCGTTTTTCAGCGCAAGATCCATCATTTCATTTGCTTTGGTAAAGGAATCTCTGCCATCCGGCTGCTTGTCCGGGGATAATTCTGAAGGATGGGTTTGAAGGAGTTCGTTTTTGTTTTTATACTCCAGCATATCTACGGCCGCCTGGTTGCAGTCAACAAATTTTTCATTTTCAATTATTAAAATAGCGTCTTTGGATTTTTCAAACAAAATACGATATTTGTCATTTTTATTCTGTAAAGCGTATTTTTCCGCCTCTTTTTCTAAATTTGAAATCCGTTGTTTCAATTCATCACGAGTTGGTTCTTCTGTCATATTACATCTCTTTTAAAAATTGAATGGACTTGATTATCGGAGCAAAAAACTTGTCATAGTTGTCATATCCTATAAAATTTAATGAAAATGACAGTATAATAGATTATGGTACAAAACAAATGAAATTTTAAAAATTAAATTCAAGCGCACAATAAAAAAAATCTTATGTTTATTGACACATGGTTCAATAAGCGTATTTTAGGAAATAATAATATTTTTTAATTGAGGAAAACCATCAAAAAGATTTCAGAAAAAAGAGACAGGGTTGGAGTTTTATCGGGTCAAAAAACCATTGCCTACAGCCAGGTCATTACCACGGCCTGTTTCAGTATCCAGGCCATCGGGGTGGGTATTTATATCTCATATGGGGTTTTTTTCAATCCTTTGATGGAGGAATTCGGCTGGTCTAGAGCAGCCATATCCGGGGCCTCCTCTGCCGCTTTTTTTGTCATGGGCCTGTTTGGCATCTTTGTTGGTCGGCTCAATGATAAATTCGGCCCCAGGATTTTAATGAGCATTGCTGCCATTTTTTTCGGCCTGGGGTTCGGCCTCATGTCCCAGGTCAGTACCCTGTGCCAGCTCTACCTGGTTTTCGGCCTGGTCTTCGGCATAGGGCTCAGTTCCGTGGATGTCATTGCCTTGAGCACCATTGCCAGGTGGTTTGCCCAAAAACGGGGTAAAATGACCGGGATTGTCAAGGTGGGCACGGGAGCCGGGCAGTTCACATTCCCAATTATGGCAAGTTTTCTGATTTTAAATTTTGGCTGGAAGAGTGCGTTTATATTCATGGGATGTTTTGCCTTGATCCTTCTTCTTGTCATAGCCCAATTTCTTCGGCGTGATCCTGAGGCGGTTTATCACTCATCTGCCGGCACCCAAAGGGAAGTGTCAAAATCTCAAGACCAGGGTTTTTTGTTTTCCAAAGCCCTGAAAACCCCTGAATTATGGTTGATTTGTCTGGTAAACCTTCTTGTAGTATTTTGCTTGATGAGTATCCTCATTCACATTGTTCCCCATGGCCGAGACATCGGCATTTCCTCCCTAAAGGCAGCCGGTGTTCTTTCCGCCATCGGAGCTGTGAGCATGGTGGGCCGGTTTGTTGCAGGCCTGACCATTGACCGCACAGGCAGTAAACAGGTTATGGGCATCTGTTTCGGGCTATTGTTCGCAAGCCTGCTCTGGCTCGCACAAGCCGATGCCCTGTGGAAACTATATGCGTTTGCCTGCATTTATGGGTTAGCCCACGGCGGTTTTTTTACCACCATCTCCCCCATTATGGTGGAATTGTTCGGCATACGGGCCCATGGTTCTCTGTTCGGGCTGGCAGTATTTTTCGGCACCACGGGCGGCGCTTTAGGGCCCTTATTAACCGGTTATCTGTTTGATGTGACCCACAGCTATATAATCGCTTTCTGGCTGATATTGATCATCACCTGTATCTCCTTTGGACTCCTGTTGTGCTTAAGGGTGAGACCCTGGGATGTATAAAATTTAAAATGATCATTTTTTAAAACCAGTCAACCGCTTATTGTTTATGAACCCTTAAGTATTGGCCAAAATAAAAACCGGAGCAGGTCTGACAGAACCACTCCGGTTTATTATTACACATCTATTTAAGCGCTTATCCCAAAATTTTTTTCAGATCCCCATCAGGCGTTCCAATGGGTGTAAGATTATAGTTTTTAACCAGTACATTTAATATGTTGGGCGTAACAAATGCGGGTAATGAGGGACCAAGATGGATGTCCTTGATTCCGAGGTGGAGCAGGCTATAAAGAATGGCAACCGCTTTTTGCTCATACCAGGATATGATAAAGGATAAGGGCAGTCCATTGACATCAGTATCAAACGCTTTTGTCAGAGCCACGGCAATCTGGACGGCTGAATGGGCATCATTACACTGACCCACATCCAGAAGTCTCGGGATGCCGTTGATGTCTCCCAGTTGATGTTTGAAAAATTTGTACTTGCCACAGGCCAGGGTCAGAATAATGCTGTTATCCGGTGCTTTTTCTACAAATTCAGTATAATAGTTTCTGGATTTTTTGACACCGTCGCAACCGCCAACCAGAAAGAAATGACCAATGGAGCCATCTTTTACACCGGCAACAATTTTGTCAGCCACACCCAGGACCGCTTTGTGACCAAATCCCACAAGGATTTCCATGTCTTTTTTATCTTCTGCATAACCAGGCAATTCCAGGGCTCTGTCAATAAGAGGACCAAGGTTGTTTTTGTTCAAGTGCGTCAGACCGGGCATTCCAACAGTACCAGAGGTGAAAATATTTTTTTTATATTCTTGTTTTGGTTTCTGAATGCAATTTGAGGTCATAAGGATGGCACCTGGAAAGTCTGAAAATTCTTTTTTCTGGTTCTGCCAGGCAGTACCATAATGTCCGTAAAAATGGGGGAACCGTTCTTTTAATTTGGGATACCCGTGGGAGGGAAGCATTTCACCATGTGTGTACACAAAAATGTCTTTCCCCGCACTGGCTTTTAAAACAGCCTCAAGATCAATGAAGTCGTGACCGGAAACCAGAATCGCCTTCCCTTTTTTAACACCAAGGGGTACTTTGGTGGGGACAGGGTCACCATACGCCATTGAATTACCCAGGCTGAGAAGTTCCATGGCACGAAGGTTTTTCTCACCGCATTCAAGAACCAATCCAAGATAGGCATTTGCATCCAGACTGTTGTCTTCCAGGGATGCAAGACCCCGGTGGACAAATTCGTAATTGCCTTCATCTTCCTGGCCGTGTTCGGCTGCATGATCTGTATAGGCTGCCATACCCTTGACGCCAAACAGAAGCATGTGCTGCAGAGACCTCAGATCCGGGTCCATATCCGGATTTGACAAAAGACCGTATTGTCTGCCCTGTTTGATCATGCCATCCAGAGAGGGTTTGAGTTTCAGGGTCAGGCTGTCGCTGTCCGATGAAATGGACCCACCGGCTGCTTTCACACGCTGGATCATTTTATCTCTCAAAGAAACAGATTCCTGGAGAAGATCTTCAAACCGATAGGGATCAAATTCCACATTGGTCAGGGTTGAGAACATTGCCATGCAGGTAAACCGGTTGGTTTCCGGATCACTGATGTCGACCTTTCTTCCGGCCGTTGCAGCAATGGAAATTCCTTTCAGGGTATGGATTAAAAAATCCTGAAGAGCGGCCACATCAGGTGTTTTTCCGCAGACACCGATTCTGGTGCATCCTTTGCCGCCCATGGTTTGCTCACATTGGTAGCAGAACATATCCTTTACATTAGCATCCGAAGCTGCAAAGGTTCTGCTGGCAGAAAACAGTGATGGCAGCAGAGCAGATGCCGCAATACCCATTGTACTTTTTTTTATAAAATTTCTTCTTGATACACTTTTCTTTTTCATTGTTGATCCCCTTTGTTCTATTGTAAGAATTACTTTCTCCAACTATGATTTTGGGAACCATTATGATGCAAAAAATAAAAGATATCCTTGACCTATATCAAGTTTTCATTTTTTTTTAATCAGATGAGAAAAAAGTTTCAAAAAGAGCTCGGTTTTTGTTTAACATCTCTCCTGAAAGCAGATCTTCCAATGCAGCAAAATAGTGTTTTGTTAATACACCAGGGATGATCCCGTGCTTTGCAATGGTCCCCAAAAGAGCCATATTCTGCATCCTTGAGTCGTCCATGGCCTTTGTGTCAACCTTTATGGCCATTGAACCTTCAGCCTCACACGCCATCTGAACATCGTCTGCTGTAAGAGCGCTGTTAAGGCCAAGACGGACCGGAAGCGGCTGCCAGGAAACATCCATATAGACAAGAGTACCGCCTTTTTTCAATGCTGTCCCAAGCCCCCGCATGGCTTCATGAAGTTCCATACCTAAAACAAGATCTGAGCTGTTTTTCATGATCAGGGGAGAATGGATCTGATCTCCGCATCGAATCTGGGAAACAACCACTCCGCCTCTTTGGGCAAGCCCGTGGGTATCCACGGCAATGGCATTGATCCCTGCATGGTCAATCCCTCTTAAGATAGCCTGGCTTAATAATCCAATGCCCTGGCCGCCAACACCTGTGATATAAATATTAAATGCTTTCATTTTGCTCCCTTATCAAAACCAATTGCCTGTTCAGGACAAGAGGGCCCGCAGGACCCGTCCCCGATACATAGATCCAGATTGATATCAATACTATCATCCGGGTTTCGAATGAATGTCGGGCAGCCGAATCGTTCCACACACTCATGGGTTTTAGTGCAGGTTTCCTGGTTTATGGTGATATGCTTTTGAGCAAAGCCCGGCTTTTTTCGCTGAAGCCTTGTAAATTTAAGCATACAGGGGTGTGTGGCAATGACCGCACTGAACCCTTTTATCTGCATTGCTGTTTTTACTATATCTGTTAATTTGGACTGGTTGTAGGTATCGCAAGTGAGGATATTTTCAATGCCAAGTCCTTTTAAAAGACTTTCAATGGGGATTTTATTGCCTGCATGGTCCTGGTGACCGGTCATGGCCGTGGTGCCATTTTCCATTATGATCAAGGTAATATTGTGGTTGTTATAGATTGTATTGATCAATCCAGGCAGGCCTGCATGGAAAAAGGTTGAATCTCCTAAAAATGCCACCACCTTTTTTTTATCATTAAACAATGACAGCCCGGAAGCCATACCCGATGAAGCGCCCATACACATTAATATTTCTCCGATATTGTATGGCGGCATATATCCCAGGGTGTGACAGCCGATATCTGCAACAGTGACATCTTCATCTTTCAGGGCTTTTTTGATGGCAAAAAAAGCAGATCTGTGACCGCAGCCAGGACACATCTGGGCGGGCCGGGCAGGGACTTTGATTGGCAGAACAACCGCTTTTGGCTCATCTGTTATCATATCCGGCCATACAAGGGATATTTTGTCCATTACTTTATCCGGCGTATACTCCCCCACATAATCTTCATCATCTGTTTTTCCAATCACTTTTGTTTTCTGCCCTGAATCATAGGCCATAGATTTTATCTGAAGTTCAAGAATATCATCCAGCTCTTCTAAAATCAGAACTTCGTCATGGCCCTTTAAAAAGGAAAGAATGCAGCTTCCTTCAAGAGGATTGACTGCTCCGAGTTTTAGAATGTCAGGCCGAAACCGGGCTTTTTCAAACACATCAAGGACGGAAAGATAGGTCAATCCGGAGGTGATGATCCCTTTTTTCCGGCTGTTATCCGAGATTAATTCTTTATTTAATCCAGCATCTTTAATATATTGTTTGGAACGATGCAGTTTTTTAATGGATTCCCGTTTCATATCCAAGGCCATTGATGTCAATGCGATATAGGGGCCATTCTTGGGATTGAAATCGGTTTGATACGTGTTTTCCGCTGTATAGGAGTCAAAGGATATTTTCTGCCTTGCATGACAGACATGCGTGGTCAGCCTGACAACGACAACGGTGTGTTCCTTTTTGGCAAGGGCTGCGGCATATTTATAATATTCATAGGCCTCCTGAGGTGATGCAGGTTCAAAAACCGGTACCCGGGACATTTTTAAAACATTCCGGTTGTCCTGTTCATTCTGGGATGAATTTGCTCCCGGGTCATCCCCTAAAACAATCACCATACCGCCGATGATATTCATAAGTCCAAGCTGGACAAAGGTATCAAGGGCCACATTCAGTCCGACACTTTTAAAAAAGGCGCAGGAAAGATTCCCGTTTAATGCCGCTCCAAAGGCGACTTCTGTGGCGACTTTTTCATTGACGGAAAATTCAAAATAAAAAGGGCGTTTACCTTTGGGGATACTTAGGATAGCAGTTGCGATTTCCGGGGTAGGGGAGCCTGGATAAGATGCCACCACTTTTGTTCTGGTTTCTATCATTGCCCTTACAATAGCCTCGTTACCCATTAAAATTTCTTTAAATGGGTTTTCGCCTGTAAGCAGATCGCCTAATTTTTTCATATGCTTTTCCTTGAAAAAAAGGTTGGAATTTATCCATAACCATATCATGAATCTCTTTTTTCAAACACTAAAAAAACAGCCCGAAAAAAAGGTTTTATATGAATTGTCTGAAAAATGATGTCTGGTTACCTGGTCTTTGTCACAGCAAGGTCCTTGACTATTTTTGTAATCTTGCATACATATAATGCATAGAATTTAAAACTAACTATGAGGAAAAAATGATACCACCCATTGAAATGACCTCGGATATGATGATTGTATTCGGGTTTTTGGTTTTTGTAACCATTCTTTTTGTGTTTGAAGTTGTAAGGGTTGATATGGTTGGTCTTCTTATGATAGTCCTTTTGCCCCTGTCCGGTGTAATTGAGGCCTCCCAGGCCATCAGCGGGTTGAGTTCCAATGCTGTTGTTTCAATCATTGCCGTTATCATCATTGGGGAGGGCCTTGATAAAACAGGTGTCATGAATATCTTTGCCAGACAAATCATTAAGTTTGCCGGGAAAAGTGAAGTGCGAATCATGGCCCTGATTGCCGGAACCGTTGCATTTATCTCAAGTTTTATGCAGAATATTGGTGCGGCAGCCTTGTTTTTACCTGCAACCAACCGGATCTGCCGGCAATTGAATGTACCTGTTTCAAAAATTCTGATTCCCATGGGATTCTGTGCTGTTATAGGAGGATGTATTACTCTGGTGGGTTCAAGTCCCCTGATCCTGTTAAATGATCTCATGGCATCCTGGTGGTCATACAATCAGGATGTTTTAGGGGATAAAACCTTTGAGGCATTTGGACTTTTCAGTGTAACACCCATTGGAATCGCCCTTGTTGTAACGGCAATTCTATATTTTATTTTTTTTGGGAAATTCGTATTGCCAGAGATAAAATCAAGACCTGGTCCTGCCTGTCTTTTGAACCCTGATCTTGAATGCACCTATGGCGAAGAAATCCACAATGCCTATGAACTGAATGTTCCATCCAATTTTGAAACAAAACGGCTGGATGAATTAAGAATCCGACCTTTGTATCATTCAACAGTTATCTGCATTTGTAAACATGGGAAACGAGATGGCAGAATCAAGGTTACCGTCCCTGCCAGGTCAGATATTATTGAACCTGGAGATACCATTGGTGTAATCAGTAATGGTGAACATATAGAAAAACTGGCCCAGGATATGGGATGGGAACTTTGTGATGAACTCAACAAGCTTAATGAGATATTATCCCCTGACAACTCCGGCATTGTTGAAGCCATTATAAGGCCCAGATCGGAACTGGTGGGCAAGACATTGCACCAGATCTATTTTCGGAAAAGATACCAGGTCAACCCTTTGGCTTTATTTAAAGGGAATAAGGTTTTTTATGAAGATATATCTGAAACTAAAATTCAAACCGGAGACGCGTTCCTCCTTTTTGGCCAATGGGAAAAATTTCATTTATTGCAGCAAAAAAAAGACTTTGCCTTTACCGAGCATATCCCGGGAGAGATCATGCACCCGGAAAAAGCAGGGTTTGCCATTGGCAGCCTGGTTCTGGCCCTTGTCCTGGCTCTTGGATTAAAAGTCCCTTTATCCATATCATTGCTGGCAGGTGCTGTCAGTATTATTTTAACCCGGGTTCTCAGCATTGACGAGGCATATCGCGGTGTTGACTGGATGACGGTTTTTCTGCTGGCAGGACTCATCCCTTTAGGGCTTGCCTTTGAAAAAACAGGGGCAGCGCTTTATTTATCCACATCCATAGTCAACCTATTGCAGGGTGCACTGACACCTTTTGTTCTGTTTTTAATCCTTGGTTTTTTAACCTCTTTTTTTACCCTGGTAATATCAAATGTCGGGGCCACTGTACTCATGATTCCACTGGCTATGAACATGGCTGTCCAATGCAATGCCGATCCAAGAATGGCAGCTTTACTTGTTGCAGTGGCTGCATCAAACACCTTTATTCTTCCCACCCACCAGGTCAACGCTTTGATCATGAGGCCGGGTGGTTATAAGGTAATAGATTATGTCAGGGCAGGCAGTGGGATGACGCTCTTATATATTGGTGTAGTCATGACCATTATGTATTTTTTCTATGGTATTTCCGGCTGAAACCTCTTTTAAAAAGAAATGAATCAACTATGAAACAATATATTGAAACCCGGCACGAAAATTTTTTAACAGATTTTCAAACCATCGTTAATATTGACAGCAGCAGTGACAATAAAGACGGGATCGAAAAAGTCGCCCGGTTTTTTGAAGAAAGATTTACAAGCATCGGCTTTGATACTGAAGTTTTGTTTTTAGGGGATGAAAAGGTTCCCTGCCTTTATGCAGAACATCGGCCTTACAAAAAGCCTTTTGATATAATGTTCCTGGGCCATATGGATACGGTATTTCCCACGGGGGAAGTTGAAAAACGGCCTTTTTCAATTGCTGGAAACAGGGCATTCGGTCCTGGTGTCTGCGATATGAAAGGTGGTTTGCTTGTGGTGCTGCATGTTCTTGAAACCCTTAAACATGAGGGCATTCTTGATTCTTTATCTATCTGCGTTGCCTTTAATGGGGACGAGGAAACCGGTTCTAATGCTTCCAAGGACTGGATTATGTCAACAGCTAAAAAAAGCTGGCGAACCTTTGTGTTTGAGCCCTGTAGGCCGGGATATAGGTTTGTTCTTCAACGAAAAGGCGGAGGCTGGTTTAAAGTGATTGTAAAAGGACAGGAAGCCCATGCCGGAGCTGATCCGGAAAAAGGTATCAATGCTGTAGTCGAACTTGCTCATCAGATTGTTAAGATTAATCAGCTGAATCAAAATGAAATGGAAACTTCTGCCCATGTAACCGTCATCACAGGCGGGGATAAAGTCAATATTATTCCCAACAAGGCCGAAGCGTCAGTGGATGTGCGAATTTTAAAACTTGAAGAAAAAGAACGGATAGAAACCTTTTTTAAAACCCTGCCTGAACATCCCTATTTAAAAGGTTCTGAAATTATAATTCAAGGCCAGATCAACAGGCCGCCCATGGAGCCTGGGGATGGGACCCGCAAACTTTGGGAGTTGATTCGATCAACCGGGGAAAAAATGGGCTTGCCCATGGAAGCGATTTCAACAGGCGGTTGTTCCGATGGCAATTACACATCTGCCGCAGGCACCCCCACCATTGACGGGATGGGCATTGTGGGGGCAAATTCCCACAGGGCAGACGAATATGCCGAGCTTGACAGTATTGATAATATGGTTTTTCTTGTGGCGCAGGTCTGTAAAACCATTGGGCAGGAAATATGAGTTCTCTTTTTATTGATAATAATGAATTTATCATCACAATTGAAGTGGTGCCTCCGCTGGGCAATGACCCTGAAAGACTTCTGGAAAAGTTATCTAACCTTTCAGGCCTTCCTTTTCATGCCTTTAGTGTGGCATCAAATCCTGTGGCAAAACCAAGGATGTCAGCCATGGTGTTCACCCATCTCATACAAAAAGCCACTAAAAAGCCTGCCATCCTGCATTGCACGATAAGGGACCACAATAGGCTTGGATTGCAAAGCGAATTGTGGGGTGCCAAAGCCCTGGGCATTGATACTGTTATCGCAGTAACGGGTGATCCTTCAGCATCAAAAGCCGAAGAAATCACATCCACAGTCGGCGATTTAAATGTCTGCCAATTGATCACCATGGCCAGGGATTCAGATCTTTATACGGGTGCCGTGCTTGATTTCAGGCCTGAGGTAGATGGCCTTGAACACGAAGCAAAACGACTGGAAAAAAAAGTTGCCGCTGGCTGTCAGTTTATTGTCACCCAGCCGGTTTATGATGAACAAACGGCAACACAGATTAATGCGGCCGCACGGCACTTAAAGGTGCCCATCATCATGGGAATCCTTCCGTTATTGTCCTATAAACATGCCATATTTTTACATGACAAGGTGGATGGTATTGCCGTTCCGGAAATCTTGAGACAGCAAATGAAAAAAGCCGAAGATCCCGTAAAGGAAGGTGTATCCCAGGCAAGACAGATGCTTGAGCTGGCCAGAAAAATGTATTCAGGGGCCTGCATCATGCCCCCATTTGAGCGGTTTGATATTTTAACAGACATCCTCTTATCAAGCTGAAAATTCTACTTCAAATGTTAATCCTTTTTCACTGTTTTTTGCAACGATACGCCCGTTGCATTGTTTGAGTTGTTTTTTAATAATGGTTAATCCCAGACCTGACCCGGGGGTCTTATTCCCTTCTATCCTGAAAAACGGTTCAAAAAGCTTTTCTATTTCTGCTGAATCCAGTTGCCGATATGTATTTGTTATAGTGAAGGTAATCCCTCCTTTTTTGGGTTTAAAAGCAGTAATATGGATTTTACCGCTTTCTTCTGTATATTTTATTGCATTGTCAATAAGATTGGCGAGAATGGATGTGAGAATATTCTTATCGGCATTCAGGATCAGTGAACTCATAATATCCATTTTTAAAGCCAGATTTTTCTGTTCCAATAAAGGCTGATATCTTTTTTCCAAGTCTTTTAAAAGCAAATTAAAGTCAATTTGTTCCAGAATTAAAGCAGATTCCTGAAAATCCATTTTTGATAATTTTAATATTTTATCAATTAAATCATCCAGGCTTTCAATGTCCTGATCAATATTATGAAGATATCGCTTGATAGCTTTGCTTAAGTTTGCATCAAGCTTATCCTGAATCAATTCTTTTGAGACTCTTATCCGAGTCAAAGGACTTCTCAGTTCATGGGAGATGTTTGCAGTAAGTTCTTTGTTGCCCTGTATCATTTTCTCAAGTTTGTCAGCCATAAAATTAAAAGCGTCTCCAAGCTCAGCAATTTCATCCCTGCCTTTGATCTGGGTCCTGCAACTTAAATTTCCATGGGCAAATTCAAGGGCAGATTGCTTAAGTTGTTTAATTCTTTTGGTTATAATTTTTGTTAATGGCACAATAAGAATAGCAATGATAACACCTATGCATAAAAGCCCGATAAGGAAAGTCACTTCAGGCTTTCGCTCTTGTTGTGTGTAAAGATGAATATGGATGACGTTTATGGTTTTATCAACCCGAATAGATAATTGCGCATAATAATTTATGTGTCTTCGGGATAGATGATACAATTTTATTCCCTCTTGTAAAACATCATAATCTTCCAGGTCTTTTAAATTGATATTAACAGGTGAGGAAAAAGTCTTTATTAAAATAGTTTTATCGGGTGATGTTACCCATATCTTGATATCAAAAAGGTCAGAGAGCATATGCAACATCTCATTGATCTCATTGTTCTGCTCAATGGGGATCAATGGTTTCTGGTTTACTTTTTCCTGGATCATGTTTTTGAAAATGACTAATTTTGCAATGGATTGTTTGTCTATCTGATGTTTAAAAGATCTTCCTGCAGTCATAATAAATAAGACAAGAATCAGTATTATTGTAATAAAAAGAACACCTAAAAAGGATAGGAGCAATTTGCTGTAAAGGCTTTTTAGTTTCATAAAGATTCTACAAACATATATCCGGTTCCCCAGATTGTTTTGATCCTTTTGGGTAAAGCCGGATCGGTTTCTATTTTAGATCTTAATTTGCTGATATGAATATCAATACTTCTGTCAAAAGCCATAAAATCTTTTCCCTGTGCCATACTCATTATTTGATCACGGCTTAAAACCCTGTTTGGACTTTTCATCAATACTTCAAGTATTTTAAATTCCGTTGTTGAAAGATCAATAATGTTGCCATTAATTTCAATGGTATGAGCAGCTTTATTCAGTATCAGGTCACCCGATCGAATGACAAGATCTTTATTCTGATGACTATTTGGAAAAGGTGTGACATGGCGACGAAGAATCGCCTTGATTCTTGCAAGAAGCTCTCTTGGATTAAATGGTTTTGGAAGATAATCATCCGCTCCCAGTTCAAGACCTACAATTCTGTCTGTATCATCACCTTTAGCCGTCAGCATAATAACAGGCAGATCATGATGTGCCCGGATGTCTCTTAAAACCTCCAGACCATCTTTGCCCGGCATCATATAGTCTAAAATGATCAAATCCGGCATCTGTTTTTTTATCTCAGCTACAGCATTCATCCCATCAAAGATAGCGGAAACATCGAATTGATTTCCCCCAAGATACTCTGAAAGGAGCTCAATAAGTTTTATGTCATCATCAATAATAAGAATTTTTTTTGTCATATTTATGATCCTGAAAATACCTTGTTACTCTCTTGTACAACTAATTTACATTTTTTTACAAATTGAAAATATTTAATTTACATTTTGTATCTATTCTTGAACCATCCTTAAAAAGAGAAGGTCTTAAAAAGGATTGAACATTAAATTAATTTTTAAAAGGAGATTTAAAATGACAAAAATGAAAAAAACTATTGTAATTGTAAGTATTTCACTATTGAAGGGTGTTGAAATCGTTTGATTTGTATGCGGGTTATAAATACCCTCTATTTTTTGAGTCCTAATTTTTTCAAGCTTTTTGGCCCGAACTATCAGTTTTGTGACCTGATTCTGTTTTTTAGCCTTTTAAAATCTCATATCAGAGGGGCTCATTTTATCATTCAGGTGATATCAAAACAATCCGACCCAATCGGCTTTGAATAATTCCAATATTTAAAATTTATTTTATCCTGTGGCAGAGAACAACTCCTTTTGCTTATTATTTTTTTTCTTGAATTTATGCCTTTTCCCAGCCATTTCAATTAATAGTGTTGCTATGGTCGTGAATGTCGAACGGACAACAACCCCATGCTGACTTCTTACTCTTGTCTGTTCAAGGCCTTCGCGTTTTTTCATCAGGTTAAAAGGCCTCTCACAATTTTTCCGAATATCTATGGCTTGTTGGGATGAATCGTGGAAAGTCGGCATTGGCTGAAAATATCCGGTATCAAATTCAATGGTTCTTGATTTTACGCAAGCTGATTCAAATATGCACTCACAAGGATTTGCACCACATTTGAATTCGTGTCCGCTTTGTGAGCTTCCCAAAAGTATCATTGGAATTTCACAACGATCATTGCAGGTTACTCTCACAGGAGATTCCAAAACATTATCGGGAAGCACTGCTTTTTTAGACGGTGGGGCTATGACATACACGCCCGTTTCCTCAAGTATAGAACCGTCGCTATCATGATAAGCCTGGTCAGCTGTTATCAATTTCATATCAATTCCCAGTGCTTGCGCAAGTTTGATCAGGGGGGTTAAAAAAAGGCTGTCATGATGATTTGCTGCTCCGACAATTGAAACCAACGGAAAACTGTGCCCTGTTGAAGGATTCATCGCTGTCAGTGTATGTAGCCGGTATCCGATAACATAATATGATTTATCTCTTTTATTGCGGCGCTTCCCACAATCACAGTCGGGGTCCGAATAAACTCGTATCTTTTTGCCTTTGATTTCAACTGTACATAGAGGATAATTGGTTTCAGAGGGAAGCTCAGTTGAATCAACTCCATGTATGACTGTATTTTCAAGGCAACCGGATTTATAAAAATGATGCAGGATATACACAAGAATATTCATTAGCTGTTTAAAAGATAAACCGGCCCTGAAATGGCACAGCTCAGTATGGTGGACTTGATCCTTTATGTTTAAAGGTAATCTGATGAATCTCCTATTTTGCTTTCTTTCCCTGCCAAAATATTCATCAGTGCAAAATTTCCTGTAACTGATTTCAGGATACTTTATGATTTTTAAAAGCTCCATCCGAAATAATTGGAAAGGTTGAATATTCCGGTGAGGTGCAGAATAACCCTCCGGAGCAAGAAGGTTGTTGATAATTGGATTATCAAAAAGCTCATCCACAAATTTCAGTTCCTGGTCAACGATCTCAGGATATGGCTTTTTCCTTTTATCAAAATCAAAAAGATTGTCTCTGTAAAAATTATCTATATATTCAGCCATTTCTGAAAGGGATCTGATCCCTTTTGTGGGCACTTGATCTTCAACTCCTGTAAGCTGCTCTATCGGAAGAGCTAAGGCCTGAGAGTAATCATAATTGTTCACTACCTCATCCATGACCTGTTTCAGCAATTTCTTTTTGGATTTCTTGTTCATTCTTTTCCAATGTGGATGATTATATTTTAATTGCCTTATGACTATTCTTCTGATATTTTTTCTATGCATATTGTCTCTGTTTTTGTGTTTATTTTTTTGATTTGTCTCTTAAAAACTATACACTTAAACAGAGGCTTTTGCAATATAAATGATTGAATTTATTATATATTTTTGTTAGTTTTAGTTACCGATTTCAACACCCTTTATAAGCAATAATTAAATTTTACCAGTTTTCAGCAAGCAGCTCAAAATGAGCCTGGGGATGCACACAAGCCGGGCACATTTCTATGGCCTCTTCTCCTTCGTGGACATATCCGCAGTTTCTGCACCGCCATTTTGTACTGCTCTCTTTTTTAAACACTGTTCCCTGTTCAATGTTGGCAGCAAGATCAGCATATCTTTTTTCATGCTGTTTTTCTGCAACCGCAATCATTTCAAAGACCATGGCAATGGCATCAAAGCCTTCTTGCCTGGCTGTTGCAGCAAACTCAGGATACATTTTTGTCCATTCAAATTTTTCTCCTGCTGCAGCTTCTTTGAGGTTTTCAAGGGTAGTTCCGATCATGCCTGCAGGGAATGCAGCTGTGATCTCAAGTTCTCCGCCTTCAAGAAATTTGAAAAACCGTTTGGCATGTTCTTTTTCCTGGTTGGCCGTCTCTGTAAAAATGTCTGAGATTTGAATAAAACCTTCTTTTTTTGCCGCACTTGCAAAATAGGTATACCGATTTCTTGCCTGGGACTCACCGGCAAAAGAGGTTAACAGGTTTTTTTCGGTTTGGGTGCCTTTTAAGCTTGCCATAATTTTGTCTCCTTGGTCTTTCAGTGTTTTCTTTATTGCGTTTTTAAGGCGTGTGAACTCAAATTGATATTCAGCAGCCCGTGAATATACAATAATAATACTATACCCCACCATTTTTTTAAAGAGATTAAATTTGTTATACCCAGATATTCTTTCTTGACTTGTATTTTTTTAATAAATAGAGTCATGAAAATATGTATTTAGGATGGAAGCTTAAATTCAAAAGAAAGATATAAAAAATGTCCAACAATTTAAAACCGCAGTCAATTTTTGCTGGCTATCTTTTCGCCATTGGTGCCACAGCAATATGGTCTGGAAATTTTATTGTAGCAAGGGGGCTCAGTGAAAGTATTCCTCCAATCAGCCTTGCTTTCTACAGATGGCTGGTGGCGGTTATTGTTTTCACACCGTTTGCAATCAAGGCTCTTGTGCAGGAATGGGCGATCATAAAAAAGCATATCGTGTATTTTTCAATAACATCCTTTCTGGGTATTACAGCCTTTAACACCCTTATTTATTTTGCCGGGCATACAACAACGGCCATGAACCTTTCGCTTATTTCCATTACATTTCCAATTTTTATTCTCCTCTTTTCCAGGATTCTCTTTAAAGAATTCATAACCATCAAAAAAGGGATCGGGATCACACTGGTTTTAAGCGGTGTCCTGTTTCTTATTACAAAAGGAAAGCTTTCAACTCTCCTATACATTTCTTTCAACATAGGTGATGTATGGATGTTATTGGCAGCCATAATTTTTGCCATTTACAGTCTTTTTTTAAAAAACAAACCAAAAGGGTTGAGTATTATAGCATTACAGTTTTCCACTTTTATTCTGGGGTTGATTTTTTTATTGCCATTTTTTTTATGGGAACAAACCATAGTTCATCAATCCTTTTTAAATCAAACAACTATACCGGCAATTCTTTATGTTGGCATTTTTGCATCGCTGTGTGCATTTGTCTTATGGAATAAAGCCATTGTTGTATTGGGCCCTTCCAAGGCAGGGATGGTTTATTATACTCTTCCTTTGTTCAGTGGTTTTTTAGGGTATCTTTTTTTGCATGAAAGCATCAGAATGATTCATTTTTACAGCATGATATTGATTTTTTCGGGAATTATTGTCACCAACCATGAATCCAAAAATCCAAGCCTGACTCCACTCAAATCTGGCAACTCCAGTTGAGCCCAGTTATTTATTAAAGACCGAAGCTATGAAGGTATTCATTTCATCAAAGCTGATTTTTTCAACCCTTGCTTTTCCAATTTGTTCAAGGAAAATGTAAAAAAGATCGCTGCCCTGCTTTTTTTTGTCTTTTCCGGCTGCCCTGATAATTTCTTTTGCATTATACTCAAGTGTTGTAGGAAGGTTAAGATCAGTTAAAAGAGAACAGATTCTTGAAACGTCTTTCTGGTTTATCAGATGCCTTGCTTGTGAAAATTTGGCAGCAGCAACCATTCCCATGGCAACAGCTCTGCCATGTCCTGCTTTTTCAATTTTTTCAATGGCGTGGCCAATGGTGTGGCCGAAATTAAGCTTTCTTCTTTCATTGGACTCTTTTTCATCTTTTTGGACCACTTGTGATTTGAGTTTTACGGAATCTGTGACAAGTCTAAAAATGGTATCATAATCAAGAGCAAGCGCTTTTTGATAGTTTTTTTCAATAAAATTAAACAAGCCTGCATCTGAAATCAGCGCGTGTTTGACGATTTCGGCAAGACCATTTGAAATTTCTTTTTTGGGCAGAGTGTTTAAAAGATCAATGTCGCATATGACAAATTCAGGCTGGTTAAAAACGCCAATCATATTTTTATAGGAATCCAGATTAACCCCATTTTTTCCGCCAACACTGGCATCCACCTGGGACAAAAGAGAGGTGGAGACAAACCCGAATTTTACCCCTCTTAGAAAGGTGGATGCTGCAAACCCTGCAATATCACAGACAATACCACCACCGACTCCCACAATAAAGCTTGAGCGGTCACAGGAAAAATGGATAAGTTTTTTTAATATGGTTTCAATAGTGGCAAGGGTTTTAATACCTTCTCCAGTTCCAATGGTGATGATGGGAACATCTGGAAATTCTTTTTGATAATATTTTTTTATATTTTCATCTGTGATGATAATGGCTTGGGAGTCAGGCAGATAGTTTTCCAGATTTTTCAGGCGCTCTCCCACATATATGGAAGAACGCCCATATCCACCATTAATATGGAATGTCTTCATTGTTTTTCACCGATAATTGCATGGATGGCGGTCATTTTTTCCATAACTGTAATAAACTGATCTGGATATAAGGACTGTGCGCCATCGCTCAGAGCTTCTTCCGGATGATTGTGAACTTCAATCATCACCCCATCCGCACCTAAAGCTGCTGAAGCATAAGCAAGGGATATGACCTGATCCCTGATGCCGGCTGCATGGCTGGGATCAACAATGACGGGGAGGTGGCTTTCTTTTTTAACTGCCGACACAACAGAACAATCCAAGGTGTTTCTGCTGTGTTTTACAAAGGTCCTTATCCCTCTTTCACAAAGAATGACATTGGTATTGCCTTGTTCCATGATATATTCAGCTGCCATGAGCCATTCGGAAAGTGTGGCAGCCATTCCTCTTTTTAAAATAACAGGTCTGTCAGAATTTCCAGCTCGTCTTAAAAGACTGAAGTTTTGCATGTTTCGGCTACCGATCTGGATAACATCAGCATATTCTTCAACAAGATCAAAAGTTTCAACATCCATAACTTCGGTTGCAATGGGTAATCCGGTTTCTTCCCGCACTTTTGCTAAAAATATGAGGCCTTTTTTCCCAAGCCCCTGGAAAGAATATGGAGAGGTCCTTGGCTTAAACGCGCCCCCTCTGAATACTTTTGCACCGGCATTTTTAACAGATTTTGCAATAGATAGAACCTGCTTTTCGCTTTCCACGGCACAGGGACCGGCAATTACCGGAAAACTCCCATTGCCGAAAACAGCATCACCAACTTTTACGTGGGTGTTTTCCTGCTGAAACTCCCGGCCGACAAGTTTATATGGTTTTGTCACTGGAACAGCCTCTTTTTTAAATTGCGATTATGACAGTATGAATTTTTTATTTATATATTTTTTCATTACAAATAACATTGCTTTCCTTCAGTTGATTATGTATCAGTATTCACTCTTTTGAGCAATAAAAAAGGTGGTAATGTTTGATTTCAGGCTTTTTATCGCGCGCTATGATTCTTTTTTAAAAATAGAAATTCCAGAGTGAGATGCAAATATCAATTATCGTTTGATTTTAATGGATCAGCAGGATATACTTTTGCCAAATAAAATAAAATCATCAGCGGGGAATATGAAAACCAGGGTAATCATAGCAGATGACCATGCCATTATTCGGGAAGGATTGAAAAGTCTTTTTGAAAAAAAAGGGATGGATGTCATTGCGATTGCCAAGAATGGCCGTGAAGCCGTAGATTTTACAATAAAGTATCAGCCCGATGTTGTGATAATGGATATTTCAATGCCGGATCTCAATGGCGTGGAAGCCACTGCAGCCATCCGAAAGGAAGTTCCAAAAACCAAGATTATTGCTCTTTCCATGCATTCCAATAAAAAAATTGTAGATAAAATGATTGCATCCGGTGCATCAGGATACGTTCTAAAAGAAAGAGCCTTTGATGAATTGTATAATGCCGTACAGGAAGTCAACAAAGGGAATTTTTATCTAACGCCCTCCATTGCCGGGATGTATGTTGACAGCCAGGGAAATACAATTAAATGCAGTGTTGATATACTAAAATTCAATAAAATTTCAAAAAAAGAACGCCAAGTTCTTCAGCTGGTTGCAGAAGGGAAAAAAACCAGGGAGATTGCTGAAAAACTTGACGTCAGTATCAAAACCATAGAATCCCACCGTAGAAGTATCATGAAAAAACTCAATATTTTCAGTATTGCAGGCCTCACAAAATTTGCAATCAAAGAAGGAATTGTTTTCCTGGAGTAAAAAACCGCTATTTTTTTCAAAATTCAGGGTTTATCCTAATTGAAATACTCTGGCAATTTTATTATATTAATGCTTTATCTGGGTGAATAACGGGGTCATTGATGTATGGAGTTCTCCAAACAATGGGTCTTCTTTTTCCGTTATTTTGCCTTTAAAGGAAACTACAGATAACCCTGGTATACCAGCAGGAGATGAAAGGGCTTGAATTTTATCAAAGCACCAGCAAAAGAGGCCACCGTCTTGTTTTGGTGCTTTGATCTTTATAAAAATTCTTATTCTTCTATTTTGGATATTTTGATTGCAAGCTCCTGAAGTTGTGCTGTTGATGCTTTTGAGGGTGCGTCAGTCAAAAGACAGGTAGCTTTCTGTGTTTTTGGAAACGCAATGACGTTTCTGATGGAATCTTCGCGGCATAAAAGCATCATAAGCCGGTCCAGGCCGAAAGCGATTCCACCGTGGGGCGGCGCCCCAGAGGACAGGGCATTTAAAAGAAATCCAAATTTTTCATTGGCTTCGGTTTCATCAATTCCAAGGCAGTTTAATACTTTTTCCTGGAGTTCAGTGGAATGAATACGAATACTTCCGCCACCGATTTCAATTCCGTTCAACACCAGGTCATAGGCCCTTGATTTCACGGCAAGAGGATCAAAAGAAAGTTTTTCAATGTCTTCCTCAAGGGGTGCGGTAAAAGGATGATGCAGGGCCTGATAGCGTTTTTCTGTTTCATCATAATCCAGCAACGGAAAATGGGTCACCCAGGTAAATTCATAGGTGTCATTCAAAATCAGTCCAAGCCGTCTTGCCAGTTCATTTCTCAGCTGGCCAAGGGCCTCATTGGTGATTTTTGGCTGGTCTGCCACAAAGAAAACAATATCCCCGGGTTCAAGGTCAAGTCGCTTCCTTAAAGCATCTTTTTCCTGGTCCGTAAAGAATTTGGCAATGGGAGACTGCCATTCATTTTCTTTGATCTTTATCCAGGCAAGACCCTTTGCTTTATAAACAGCTGCAAAAGCAGTGAGCTCGTCAATCTGTTTTCTGGTAAAAGAGGAACATCCCTTTGCATTAATGGCTTTAACAAGACCGCCATTTTTTACTACATTGGCAAACACTTTGAATCCAGCATCTTTTACAATATCGGAGATGTCACACAATTCCAGGCCAAATCTTAGGTCTGGCCTATCCAGACCAAATTTTGACATGGCTTCATCGTAGGTGATCTGTGGAAAAGGGATGACAAGATCAATATCGAGTACTTTTTTGAAAATAGCGACAATCATACCCTCTGCAATTTCCATAACCCCCTGTTCATTAATGAAAGAAAGCTCCATATCGATCTGGGTAAACTCGGGCTGTCGGTCTGCTCTTAAGTCTTCGTCCCTGAAACATTTGACAATCTGGTAATACCTGTCAAATCCTGCAATCATTAATAATTGTTTAAAAAGCTGGGGAGATTGCGGGAGGGCATAAAAGTTGCCCGGGTTGACCCTGGACGGAACCAGGTAATCCCTTGCACCCTCAGGTGTGCTTTTGGTTAAAAAGGGCGTTTCAATATCCACAAACCCTTTGTTATCAAGATAGTTTCTGATAGCCATGGTGGCCTTATGTCTTGCCAGAAGATTGTTTTTCAGCTGGGGCCGTCTTAAATCCAGATATCTGTATTGCAACCGAATGGCTTCCGATGCCTCCACCCGTTCGTCAATGGGGAATGCAGGGGTTTTGGCCCTGGAAAAAATACTCAGTTCGTCTATCAAAACTTCAATGGCGCCGGTTTTCATATTCGGGTTGAGCATATCCCCGGGGCGGGCAATAACTTTTCCTTTAACACCAAGGACATATTCGTTCCTGATTTCCTGGGCCTTTTCATGAACTGCTTTTGAATTTTCCGGGTTAAAAACAATTTGGGTGATACCTTCTTTGTCTCTTAAATCTATAAAGATTACCCCTCCATGGTCACGGCGGTGCTGGACCCAGCCCATTAAAACAACTTCCTTATTAATATCCGTGTCCCTTAATTGGCAACAATGATGTGTCCTTTTTAAATCTCCTAGTGAATCAGTCACGTAGTATTTCCTCTATATTATTTTTGCATATCTTGATCAGTTCAGGAACCAGGTTTTCCATGGCGAGAGATACCTGCTCTTTGGTATTCATGTTTCGTAGCACAATAGCATTTTCCATAAGCTCATTTTCCCCTGCGATCAATACATATTGGGCACTCAGTTTATCTGCCCGTTTCATAAGGGATTTCATGCTTTTTCCCCTGAAATCCATATCTGTGCGAATGCCGGCCTGGTTTAGCTCACAGGACCAGTGATATCCTTTTTCCATGGCCGCATCACCTAAAGAGACAATAAACAGATCAAGGGGGCGGTCTTCCGGTGTTTTATCAATCTGCTCCATGACCTCCACCAGCCGGTCAAAGCCAATGGCAAATCCTATTGCGGGTGTTTGGGGTCCTCCCAGTTCCTTGACAAGACCGTCGTATCTCCCGCCGCCGGCAACTGCACTTTGTGCGCCAAGTGCCGTGGTATGAATTTCCCAGGCAGTCCGGGTATAGTAATCCAGGCCGCGCACCAGGGATTTGTCCACAATAAAGTCAAGGCCTTGTTTTTCAAGAGTTGTTTTTACTATATCAAAATGGTCTGAACAGTCATTGCAGAGATAGTCCAGGGTTGCAGGGGCATTGGCAAGCTCCTTTCTACAATCTGCTATTTTGCAGTCAAGGATTCTTAAGGGATTTGTATCCATCCTTCTTAAGCAGTTTTCACAAAGCCCGTCTTTTTTTGATTCAATAAAACTCAAAAGTGCTTTTTGAAAGGATGGTCTGCATTCAGGGCATCCAAGGGAATTTATATGAGCTGAAAGCCCGGTCAGTCCAAGGCGTTTAAATAATTCGTTTAATAGAAAAATCAATTGGCTGTCAACATAGGCAGATTCCACTCCAAATATTTCTGCATCAATTTGATAGAATTGACGGTATCTGCCTTTTTGGGGCCTTTCACGTCTGAACATGGGGCCGAGCATGTAAAATTTTCTAACAGGATCTATGGCATACATTTTATGCTGGATGTAAGACCTGACAATGGAAGCCGTGGCTTCCGGCCTTAGGGTCAGTTTGTCCCCATTCCGATCCTCAAAGGTATACATCTCTTTTTCAACAATATCGGTTACTTCTCCGATACTTCGGGCAAAAAGCTGGGTTTTTTCCAGGATGGGAATCCTGATTTCCTTAAACCCAAATGCTTCAAATAATAGTATTGCTTCTTTTTCTACTTTCTGCCAGAGGGAAATCTGCTCCGGCAGTATATCTCTAAATCCTCGAATGGTCTGCATTATGTTTTCTTTATATTTAAAATTATTAGCAAGATTTAAAATAAGCGTTATTTATATATTAAAATCAAGGTGTTAGTCAATACATAAAATTATGTAATAAAAAATTGTTATTTTCTGATTTTTACACAATTGGCATGGGCGGTCAGCCCTTCGGTCTCAGCCAAAAGGATCACATCATCGGCTTCTTTTATAAAAGCCGCTTTTGAATAATGAATCAAACTGGTTTTTTTTGTAAAATGGCCAACACTTAATGCAGAAGAAAATCTTGCAGTTCCGGCAGTGGGCAGAACATGGTTGGGGCCTGCAATATAATCGCCCATGGGTTCTGGTGTATATGAGCCTATAAATAAGGCGCCGGCATTCTGTATAAGGTCGATATAATCAAAAGGTTCCTTGACTACTAACTCAAGGTGTTCCGGTGCAAGACGGTTTGAAAGTTCGATCCCGGTTTCAATGTCCGGCACCAGCATGACGGCACCGAAATCTTGAATGGACTGCTTTGCAATTTCTTTTCTGGGCAATTGTTCAATCTGTTTTTCCAGAGCGGCAATGGTGTCTTTTGCAAGGTCTTCAGAATCGGTCACAAGTATGGAGGAGGCCATGACATCATGTTCTGCCTGGGACAGAAGATCTGCTGCCAGAAACTCTGGGTTGGCATCTTTATCGGCAATGATCAGTATTTCACTGGGGCCTGCAATCATATCAATTCCTACTATGCCTGCAACAATTTTTTTAGCAAGTGTCACATAGATATTTCCGGGACCAACAATCACATCTACTTTTGGAACACTCTGGGTTCCATAGGCCAGGGCACCGATTGCCCAGGCACTTCCAGCTTTAAAAACAGAGGTAATCCCGATCCTTTGGGCTGCAGCAAGAATATGGGGATTAATCTCACCGTTTTCCATGGGCGGGGTCATAAGATTAATAGAAGAAACACCAGCGATTTTTGCAGGAATTCCTCCCATCAGTACAGATGACACTAAGGGGGTTTTTCCTCCCTTGGCTCCTGGTGCATAAACACCTACAGCACTGACAGGTTTGACAAGTTGTCCCACCATGACACCGTTTCTTGGTGTATCAATCCAGGAGTTTTCTTTTTGTTTTGAATGAAAACATTCAATTTGATTGACAGATCGGTCAAGGGCTTTTAAAAAAGAAGCATCAACGCTTTTTAATGCGATTTCAAACTCTTTTTGGGTCACCTTTAAAGAATCAATGGTGACCTTTTTTGAATCAAACTGGTTGGTGTATTCAACAAGGGCTTCATCCCCCCGTATTTTTACATCTTCAAGATAGGCTTCAACCCTTTCATAATCCTGTTTTGAGAATCCCAGGCCCCGTTCTATGTTCTCTTTAACTCTTTTTTCTGCACTCTTGGAAGGGTATTTATATAGTTTCATTCTTTTTATTATTCCAAAAAAATATGCTTTATTATGGTGTATGATCATATGGCTTTTAAATACTGATAAACGCAAGACATATAATATATGTTGGCTTTTTTATAGCAAAAGGGACGCTATAAAGCCATCAAATAAATTTAAACAAGATTATTTCAGGAAAGGCTACAAGCCTTAAAAGCCTTAAGGGCGGACACCCGGAAATAGTCCCCTTAAAAAAATAAGGGCAGAAAATCTGCCCTTATTTTTAGTGTTATTCAATTTAAATTTTAAAAGTTGAGCGTTTTTGACAATTCCTCGGAAGTAAAATCCCAGGTTGTATTATGGGGAGGGAATGTTTCATTAAACATTTCCGGAAGCTGATCATCAACTTTGGTAAACCCAGCCCTCTTGTTAAACTCTTTTTCATCGTTCAGTACTGATTTTCCAAGGGCAACCACATCATCCGGTGTGAGTGTCAGTCCATACCTTGCATTCAGCATATCCACAATGGTTGGAACCCCGTCTGCATCATCAAGAATGGCAAAGGCAATAAATAGACAAAGCCCTGCAGCGTCAATGGCGGCTGTAGCAATCTGAAGGTTCTGGGACAGCACAACATTTCCTTCCTTTTTGCAGGGGTCAATGGTTCCGCCAACACTCAAAATATTGGCAGTAACACCGTAACCGGCCGTATGATCCGCACCCATGGGGGTGGTGGCATACGTCACCCCGACCCCTTTACAGGATCGTGGGTCATAGGCGGGAAGAGACTGTTTTTTCACCACAGGAACCCGGTCTACTCCCAGGGCATCGCCGGTGAATACGGCACCATTACCAATAATTTTTCCTTCAGGCGCATATTCACCGACTTTTGACAGAAGAGCAATGGCAGCCTTGCCATCTCCCCACGGAATCATGCCGCCTTCCATTGCAATCCCCAGAGTGACGCCCATTTCAATGGTATCAAGGCCGAAATCATCACTGAGCCTGTCCAGCATTGCGATATCATCCAGCTCTTTTATGGTTGTATGGGCACCAAATGCCCAGATGGTTTCATATTCAAAACCAGAGGTGAGATACTTGCCGTCTTTGTCGTGGTAAACATTGGAGCATTTTATCACACAACCCGGATGGCATCCTTCCGTTGTAACACCGCCTCTGTCTTCAATAAGTTCAGCCATTTTTTCACCGCTGATATCCTGAGCATGCTCAAACCGGCCGGATCGAAAGTTCTTGGTAGGGAATGCACCGGCTTCATTGACCAGATTTACCAGTACTGCTGTACCAAAGCTCGGCAATCCCTCGCCGGATACCGGATGATTTCTCAGCATGTCCACCCATCTCTTATTGGCGGCTTTAAAGGCTTCCGGGTCTTTCATCTCAATTCTGGGTGCACCCTTATCATCCACAACGATGGCTTTTATCTTTTTGGACCCCATGACAGCACCTAATCCTCCTCTGCCATGAGCACGTCCCGGTCTTCCGTTCATGTCTGCCTGCTGGATACTGGCACCTTTCAGGCATTGTTCACCTGCCTGGCCAATACTGAGAACGGCAACATTTTTACCATATTTTCCCCACAGGCTTTCCATGACAGCATAGTTGCCTTTGCCGACAAGGTCACCTGCCGGCAGAATTTGGACCCCATCATTGTTAATCACAATTATGCTGTAGTCATTCCCTTCCGGCTTATCTTCAAGAACCAGGCCTGCAATGCCTAATTTTGCAAGCTTCTGGGAAGCATATCCTCCGGCATTACTCTCTTTGATACCACCGGTGAGCGGTGACTTGGCACCTGCTGACAGTCTGCCTGAATTGGCTGCCGGAGATCCTGTAAGCAATCCCGGAGAAAAGATCAATTTGTTAAATTTTCCAAGCGGATGACAGGTCGCCGGTACTTCATCCAATACCATTTTGGATGTGAGCGCTCGGCCTCCTAAGCCTGCGTAAGCTGCTGGTACTTCTTCAAACCCAAAGGTTTTTTCTTTGGTGTTTATCCTTAAAAATTTTCCCATTTTTTTTCTCCTTGGCAAGGGTTAATAAAAATGCAGTATCAGTTTTTTTTTCGTCGTTTTCTTCTGCCGGGAGGCGCCATTTTTACCAGTTTGGGTTCAAACTTTGCCACAATATCAACAAGACCTTTTTGTTGATCCATGACATCTTCAATATTCTTATATGCCATGGGTATTTCATCAATTCCGGCTGAAATTAATATTATTCCTTTTTTTTGCAAAATGCACTGTAAATCTTTAAAATTATATTGCTTCATGGCAGCACTCCTGCTCATTCGCCGCCCGGCCCCGTGTGCTGCCGACCTTAAGGATTCATCATTTCCAAGTCCCCTGACGATGAATCCCGGATCTGCCATAGATCCCGGGATGACGCCTAAGATCCCGATGCCCGCAGGGGTAGCCCCTTTGCGATGAACCATCACCTCTTGTAAACCGATTTTTTCCTTCCAGGCAAAATTATGGTGGTTTTCTATTGTTGCAATGGCTTTTTCACCAATAAAGCCCAGTACAGCATCATGGATAATTTCATGGTTGGCAGATGCGTATCTTCCCATGAGTTCCATGGCCTTGAAATATTCAATGCCCTCCTGCTTTTGTATGTCCAGCCAGGCAAGGTTATTCAATGGTTTGCCAAGTTCAGGATGAAGCCTTTTTGCAAGACTTGAGTAATGGTCTGCTATCTTGGCGCCACTACCCCTACTGCCTGAGTGGGTTAAAAATGCGATATATTCTCCCGATTTTAGCCCGATATCATCCTGGAGTAAGGTCAATTTACCAAACTCTGCAAAATGATTTCCTGACCCACTGGTTCCCAATTGTTTATGGGCTTTGTCTTTTAATGATTTAACCACATGGCTGAAGGCCCAGTCTTCATCCATGACCCGATGCTGCCTGGGACGTTTAAATTCTTCTCCTACACCAAATTGTGTCTGGGTTTCAAGGGCCTGTCGAAAGATTTGTTTATGGGTTTCATATTCCATGAAAGGGATGGGAAGCACAGATAATTTCATGCGGCAGGCAATGTCAACCCCCACGGCATAGGGAATGACAGCATCCTTAACCGCCAAAACCCCGCCGATGGGAAGCCCGTATCCCACATGGGCATCCGGCATTAATGCGCCTTTTACCGAAACCGGCAGACGCATGGCATCGTCCATCTGCGATATGGCGGCAGGGTCGAGATCTTTTCCCCAAATGGTATATTTAGCCTTTTTTGTCATATTTTCTGTGCTTTTTAAACTTAAGAAAGACTGCCTGACTCTGACAGCTCAAGAAGCCCTTCATTGTCTTTAATAAAAATGGTCTTGGTCTGTACTTCAATATAAGAAGCATCGATCATTTTTTTTAATATCCTGGAAACGGTTTCAGGTGTTGTGCCGATCAGGTTGGACAATTGTGCCTTTGATATGGGAAGGGTCACCTGCTTTTCGTTTTTCTGTTCTTTGGCAAGCGTGAGAATATAGGCGGCAAGCCTGGCAGGAACCTCTTTTAAACTTAAATTTTCAATCTGTATGGTAAAATCCCGAAGCCGCTTTGATAAATCTGCCAGCAGGATCATCCCAAGTCCTGGTGTTGTGGTAATCAAGTCTACAAACTTACCTCTGGGAAGGAAAATAATGATAGATTTTTCAAGGGCCATGGAAGAGGCGGGAAAATTTTTTCCCTCAAAAACCGGAACCTCTCCAAAGGTGTGGCCGGGACCATAAATATGAAGGATCTGTTCTTTGCCCTCAAAGGAAAGTTTGAAAACTTTAATCTTTCCTTTTTCAACCATATAAAACCCGTCTCCTTTATCGCCTTCATGGAAGATCATCTCGCCCTTGTCAAATTTGAGTGTTGAGGCAATGGAAGCTATTTTTTTCAGGTGTTCATCAGAAAGACCCGAAAAAAGAGGGATTGTTTTTAAGTTTTTGATATCGTATACTTCTCCAGTTAATAGTCTAAAATAATTAAAAAACTTTCAAAATTTTAATAATAATCAAAAAAAGTAAGATTTCTTGATCCAGGTCAAGGATTTATATTCTTTTTTATAATAAGTTCACACCAGGATGTAAAGATTAATTGTTCGTCAACCATAATATAAAGGAGAACCAACATGTTTTGTTTTCAATGTCAGGAAACAGCGAAAAACCAGGGATGCACCATTAAAGGAATGTGTGGAAAAGAAAATGACACCGCCAATCTTCAGGATCTGTTGATTTATAACCTCAAGGGAATAGGCGTTATTGCAAGCGCTGCCAAGGCCCAGGGTGCAGCAATCCCCAAAGAAACGGGCCTGTTTGTTGCCCAGGCGCTTTTTACCACCATAACAAATACCAATTATAATGAAGAAAACTTAAGAGATTGGATTCAGCAGGCCCAGAAAGTCAAAAAAGAATTATTTGAAAGTGTGAAAGATAAAGTGGGAACCAACCTTCACGAAAGCGCCACATGGTATTCCGATGATGTGGCTTCCTTTAACGCCAAAGCTCAAACCGTCGGCGTTCTTGCCACGGAAAATGAGGATGTCAGATCCCTTCGTGAACTTCTGGTGATCGGCCTGAAAGGGATTGCAGCATATGCAGACCATGCATCCGTTTTAGGTGTTGAAAAAGATGAAATTTTTGATTTCATGTTTGAAGCCCTTGCTTCCACCACCCGGGATTTGTCTGTTGATGAAATGGTCGGCATGGTACTTAAGGCAGGTGAGGTGGCCGTCACCACCATGGCAGCGCTTGATGAAGCCAACACAACCGCCTATGGCCATCCGGAATTGACCGAAGTGAATCTCGGCGTTGGATCAAATCCTGGAATACTTATTTCCGGACATGATCTTAAAGATATGGAAGAACTTTTAAAACAGACAGAAGGGACGGGAGTGGATGTATATACCCATGGGGAAATGCTTCCTGCCAATTATTATCCGGCTTTTAAAAAGTTTGCCCATCTTATCGGCAATTACGGTGGTTCATGGTGGCACCAGAATGAGGAGTTTGAATCCTTTAACGGGCCGATTCTCATGACCACCAACTGCATTGTTCCCATGAAAAGTAAAAACACTTACAAGGACAGGGTTTTTACCACGGGAGTGGTTTCCTATCCAGGTACAAAACATATTGCTGACAGGGTGAACGGCAGTGCAAAGGATTTTTCACAGATTGTCAAGCTTGCTAAAACCTGCAAGGCACCGGAAGAAATTGAAACCGGCAAAATTGTCGGCGGGTTTGCCCGCAACCAGGTATTGGCTCTGGCTGACAAGGTAGTTGATGCAGTAAAATCAGGCGCAATCAAACGCTTTGTTGTTATGGCCGGTTGTGACGGCCGGCAAAAAGGAAGAAATTATTTTACAGAAGTCGCTGAAAAACTTCCAAAGGATGCAGTGATCCTGACTGCCGGATGTGCAAAATACAGATATAATAAACTGGACCTGGGCGATATCGGCGGTATCCCTAGAGTGCTTGATGCAGGACAGTGCAATGACTGCTATTCTCTGGCTGTGATCGCCCTTAAACTCAAAGAGGTTTTTGAACTTGAGGATATTAACGATCTGCCAATTTCCTTTGATATTGGATGGTATGAGCAAAAGGCTGTAGCCGTTCTTCTGGCTCTTTTACACCTGGGTGTAAAAGGTATCCGTCTTGGGCCAACACTGCCGGCTTTTGTATCGCCGACTGTCCTGAATGTACTTGTTGAAAATTTTGATATTAAACTGATTACAGAACCTGATGCAGATGTAGAAGCGATGATGCAGGGTAAATAAATAAAGACAATTTAGAGCCGGTGCATGAAGTGATCATGCATCGGCTTTAAACCCAAAAGGTTTGCAAGGAGGCTTAAAATGAAATGCCCTGGACAAGATACCCAGTACTGGAATAAAGATGCCATCTTTGAAACTAAATGCCCGGAATGTGGTCATCCCATGGAGTTTTTCAAGGATGATGCCACTCGAAGATGCGCAAACTGTAAGAAAAAAATTGTTAATCCCAAGATGGATTTTGGCTGCGCTTCCTATTGTAAATTTGCCGAGCAATGTCTTGGTGCCCTGCCTGAAGAGTTTATTGCCAAAAGAGACGATCTCTTAAAAGACCGGGTGGCCGTGGAAATGAAAAGATACCTTGGAACAGATTTTAAACGTATCGGGCATGCAGCAAAGGTTGCAAATTTTGCAGAGAAAATTGGAAAAAAAGAAAAAGCAAATCTTGCCGTGGTTCTTTGTGCCGCATACCTGTATGATATTGGTGTGAAAAACATCCTTGAAAAACAGGGTTCTATTGATTCTGAACACATGGAAAAAGAGAGCCCGAAAGTGGCCCGGGAACTCATGGAAAAACTGGGAGCAAAAGAAGAATTGATCACTGAGGTCATTGATATCGTGGGACATCATAATCGTCCGGCTGAGGATGATAATATAAACCGTAAAGTTCTGCATGATGCGGATATGCTCACCCATATGGCAAGTTGCGAAAAGAAAAACGGCGTTGAGGATGAAGAATTTCGCGCCAAACTTGACCGGATTTTTTTAACAAAAGCCGGAAATGAGTTGGCAAAACAAGTGCTGATAGAAGCGAATTAGGAAATAATGTTGAATCATAAACGAACCAAAAGAATGTTTATAATTCAAATCAATATAGAATGAGGGGGACTATTATGAAAGTGATGAGAAAAATAATCAAAATAGATGAAGAATTGTGTGATGGCTGCGGAAACTGCGTGCTTGCCTGTGCAGAAGGTGCGATTCAAATTATAGATGGCAAGGCAAAAGTGATTGCAGATAAGTATTGTGATGGCTTAGGAGCCTGTATTGGCGATTGTCCCCAGGATGCTTTAAAAATAATAGAAAGAGAAGCAGATGATTTTGATGAAGCAGCTGTCGAAGCGTTGCTGAAACAGCAGAAAACAGAAAAAAAAGTGACAGAACCCGTTGCCTGTGGATGCCCTTCAACGGCAATACATACATTTCCAACCGCAAATGAGAGCCCTTGTGACTGTGCAAACAAACCAATCATACAGGCATCCGGGCAGACATCCGGCGGGGCATCCTGCCTGGGACACTGGCCGGTTCAGATCAAGCTGGTTCCGGCGGGTGCGCCTTTTCTAAAAGGCGCAGACCTAGTGATTGCAGCCGATTGTGTGCCGGTGGCCTATCCTACATTTCATGCAGATTTCTTAAAAGGAAATGCGGTGATGATAGGATGCCCCAAATTTGATAATGCTGAAGAATATGTTGAAAAGCTCTCCCAGGTATTTAAAGTGTCAGGGATAAAAAGCATCACATCCGTTGTCATGGAAGTGCCTTGCTGTTCTGCCATGCCGATAATTATTAAGAAGGCCCTTGAAAAATCGGCTGTTGATATCCCGCTTAAAGAAGTTGTGATCAGTGCCCGTGGACAAATACTTTCATGAAGTGGTCCAGCGCTGCAGAAAATGCCATTTTAAAAGTCCCATTTTTTGTAAGGAAAAAAGTTAAAAAAAAAGTTGAGGCGTTTGCAGCGCAAAAGGAAAAGACATCTGTTGAATTATCAGATGTGACTGAGTTGAAACAAAAGTTCTTGTCCAAAGGCGGGATGGAAAAAGATATCAAAGGGTATGAGGTTACCACCTGCTTTGGGGGTGCCGGATGCCCGAACACGGCAAATTCCGGTACCCGGCTGGCAAAAGATATTGAGAAAATTTTTGAAAAAGAAAACATCCTTTCCTTTTTAAAAGAGAATGTAAAGGGGGATCTAAAATTTCATCATGAGTTCAGGGTCGCTCTTTCTGATTGCCCTAATGCCTGCTCAAGGCCCCAGATCGTGGATATCGGTATCATTGGATCGGTTCTTCCCGGGATTTTCGATGAAGCCTGCACCCTTTGCAGCTCCTGCGTGGAGGGTTGTGATGAAAACGCTGTTACACTGGATGAAGAAAAAGAAACACCTTTGATTGATTATGGCCAATGCCTCATGTGTGCTAAGTGCATAAAGGCATGTCCCACTGGAACCATTGGGGAAAAAGAAAAAGGTTTTCGGGTGATGCTTGGCGGAAGATTGGGACGTCATCCCAGGCTTGCCATGGAAGTTCCGGAACTTCACTCCCATGATGAGGTGTTAGAGATTGTAAAAAAATGCCTGAAGTTTTATAAAAAAAAATCTAAAAACGGCCAGAGGTTTTCCCATATCCTTTCCACGGTGGATCAGATTCTTACCTTGTGATTGGTTTTGTAAGAAATTTACCTACGCCATTATCAGAAATCCTCCAATTGATTCATTGACTCCTTGTTTGCTAATCTTGTAACCGGTCAAAAAAGGCAGTTTATGTTTTAATATTAATATAAAGAGGAGAATCGTATGAAAAGTAAACAATTATTGATTATGGGGTTTATTGCTGTGCTCACCATGGCATTTTGCCAGACAGCCTTTGCAAAGGAAAGACTCGTATTTGGTGGCGGCCCTGCAGGTGGAACATTTCAGGTGGTTGCGAATGCAATCCAGGTGTATGGCCCTGTAAAAGATGCTGCCGAGTTTAAAGTTCAGGCACAGTCTTCAGCAGGTTCAGTGGAAAACCTTAGAAAAACAAATGATGGCAAACAGCAGTTTAGTGTTGTTTATTCTGGTCATGTTTATCTAGGTCGAAATGGTATGATGAAAAATGACACTAAAAAATATGAAGATGTTCTAGCGGTTGCATGGCTCTATGGAGCACCGGGTCAGCTTATTGTCCGTGCAGATTCCGGAATTAAAAGTGTAAAAGATCTGGTCGGCAAAAAAGTAGGTGTTGGTAATGCCGGTTCTGGAGCATTTGCAAACTGTGAGCTTTTTTTCAGTCACATGGGTGTCTGGGATAAAATCGAAAGAAATGCAATGGGCTACAATGATGCAGCACAGGCATTTGGTAACAACCAACTGGATGCTTTCTGGCTGTTTACAGCTTTTCCGAGCGGTGCTGTCATCATGGCGGCACAGACCAATGATATAGCCCTTGTAAACCTTGATGCAGATGCCACAGCCGGCGGATTTTATAAGAAATATCCATACTTTGCAAAATTGTCTGTCCCTGCAGGGACCTATAAAGGCGTAGATTATGACTCTCCTTCTTTTCAGGACTCAGCCCTTTGGGTAGCCAATTCAAAAGTGTCTGCAGATGATGTATATAAAATACTTTCCTTGATTTATACAGATGAGGGACTGGCCCATATGCATGCTGCGAAAAAAACATTTAAGAAGATGGCCCTTGCAACCGGTGCTGACGGTGTTGTAACGCCTTTCCATCCAGGTGCTGAAAAATTCTGGAAAGATAAAGGTATTTTAAAATAGACACACCTTAGTTTTAAGAGTATTAATTATTAAAGATACGGGTTTTTAATTCAAGAAAACCCGTATCCTCTAACCGGTAACCGAATCATTGGGGACAGATTTGAAACCTGTTTCCAGAGACTTACAAAAACAGGAAGGCAAACCGTGTACGAAAAGCTAAATAGATTTGAGCAAATCGTATTTGATGCATGCTCAGTGATCCTGGTCGTTTTTTACTCCTATGCTGCGATCATTCAGCCTATGGCAACCCAGTATCACAGGGGAGTTTATGTCATTATAACCTATGTTTTAGTCTTCTTATTGTACAAATCCAAAACCAGGATTATGCGGGTAGTGGATTATACCCTCATAATCCTTTCCCTTGTCTCCATCGGATACTGGATCTATATGTTTGAGGTCATTAATTACCGGACAGGCGCTGAAACACAGACCGATATGGTATTTGCCATTATCGGGGTGTTAATTGGTATTGAGCTGGCCAGACGGGTAGTGGGCAATGTATTTGTTTTTTTGGGCGTAGTCATGCTGACCTATGGAGTTTACGGGTATCTGGCACCGGATCTGGTTTCCCATGCAGGGGCTCCGTTTACGGAGTTGTGTGTCAGTATATTTTATAAAAGTGATGGTGTTTTTGGAATTATGGCCAATGTTCTGGCCACCTATGTAATTTTATTTGTCTTATTTGGTGCTTTTTTAGAAAAATGCGGCGCCCAGAAATTTTTTATTGATTGGCCCCTTGCTGCAGTCGGTCATACCATCGGCGGGCCTGCCAAGGTTTCGGTTATTGCATCAGGACTTTTTGGCTCCATTTCAGGATCAGCCATTGCCAATACGGTTTCCACAGGCATGTTTACCATTCCCATGATGAAAAAATCAGGGTTCCCGCCCCATGTGGCCGGAGGAATAGAACCTGCTGCTTCCATAGGCGGAATGTTCATGCCCCCCATTATGGGTGCCGGCGGTTTCATCATGGCAGAGCTCACAGGCGTACCCTACTCAACTATCATGCTGGTGGCTATATTTCCCGCCTTGATGTATTTTTTCAGTGTTTTCTGCATGGTTCATTATTATGCCAAGATACATAATATTGTGGGCGAAAAATCAGAAGTTTCAGCCATGACAATTTTTAAAAAAGAATGGTTCTATATCATTCCATTGGTGGTCATTACCATTTTTATGCTATATGGGTTTTCGCCAGGGTACTCAGCTATTTTAGGGCTTGTGTCCTGTATTGTCATCAGTTATGCCAGAAAAGAGACACGGATCGGTCCCAAAAGATTTGTTCTAGCTTCAAGAGAAGGAACTATCAACAGCCTTAAGATTGGTGCAACCGTAGGTATTATCGGTATTATCATCGGTGTTTTAACTTTCTCGGGCCTGGTGCTTACCTTTGCCGATATCATGATTCATATGGCAGGCGGTTCTTTATTGCTGACCATTTTTCTGATAGCCCTTGCATCACTTGTGCTGGGAATGGGCGTGCCGGTGACAGCAGCTTATCTTATCACTGCAGTGGTTGCTGTTCCTGCCCTGACCCATCTGGGAGTAAATGAACTTGCAGCCCATATGATTGTTTACTGGCTGTCCCAGGATTCCAATATAACCCCCCCCGTCTGTATTGCCGCATTTGCCGGTGCAACCATTGCAAAAGCCAATATGTGGAAAACCGCCTTTACATCATTCAAATTTGCAAAATTTCTATACCTTGGCCCCATCCTTTTCGGATATGTCCCTGGATTTTCCCTTGATGGCAGTTCAACCGATATCATTAAAGCCTTTGTTTTAATATTCTTCGGAACCTGGGCCTATTCATGGTTTCTCAGTGGTATCTGGATTGGCAACATAAAAGACCTTTTTAAGAAAAATCCAGCATAAAAGACTTTCTTTAAAAAATTGAATCACCCCTGACATTTTGTCCTTGTCAGGGGTGATTTTTTTATTTTCATGAACCATAAATTTTTTATTTAAAAAATTAGTTGCATCATCAACGATTTTGTACAATAGTAGGTGGAAGAAAGCTTAGCAAGCCGGAATAAATTTTATTTGTGATGATAAAGACCTATTGATTTGATAATAATTTAAACTTGAAAATAAGACATAATTATATGGAAACATTTGAGAAAGTTATTGATTCTTCTATTGCATATTTGGTGGGCCGAACATCCAGATCAATTATTAAAAGACTGACTAAAAAATTTTCAGATGCCGGGTTTGATGTAAGCTATGAACAATGGAGCATCCTTGTTCATCTGTATCGCAAAGACGGGCAGACCCAGCAGGAGCTCTCCAATATAGCAGTAAAAGACAAGGCTGCCATTACAAGGCTTTTGAATGTTCTGGAAAAAAAGAATATTGTGTTAAGAATCCCGGACAGGAATGATAAGCGAAGCAAATTGGTCTATCTGACCAATAAAGCCAAAGCTTTTAAAGCAGATTTGATTGCTGTTGTGGAAGAATTGTTAGAAGAGGCAGAGCAGGAAATTTCTTCAAAAGAAATGGCCCAGTGCAAAGCCACTTTAAATAAAATATTCTCTAATTTTGACCGGCTGAATAATTGACTTAAAATTCCACCAGTTTGTTTTGAATAGCATACCGGGACAATTCAGCATTGTTTCTTAAACTTAGTTTTTTTAATATTCTGGATCGATAGGTATCAACGGTTTTGATACTGAGATTATAGGAGATTGCGATTTCCCTGTTTGTCGAGCCCGTGGCAAGCTTTCGCAAGACTTGAAGTTCTCTCATGGACAGGGATTCTGTAAGACTCCCTTTTTTATTTCCCCGGATCACTCTAAGGGCCAAAGCTTCACTTGCCTTTTCAGTCAAATATCTTCCTCCGGCATGAATTTTTTTTACAGCTGCCACAAGCTGTTCAGGAGCAGACTGCTTTGTGACATATCCCATGGCGCCTGCTTCTATTGCCCTGATAACATATTGCTCTTCATCATGCATGGTCAAAATAAGGACTGGCACATCCGAACAATAACTGGTTAACCGGGCCACTACCTCAAGCCCATCCATGCCTGGCATGGAAATATCAATCACTGCCACATCAGGTTTTTTATTTATAGCCTCATCCAAAGCAGTTTCCCCGTCCGCTGCTTCAGCAATCACCTCAATCTCATTGCTGTCTTCCAGAACTCTTCTTAAGCCTTCCCGGACAATATAGTGGTCATCTGCAAGAAGAACCTTAATCATGCATTATCCTTTTACTTTTACTTTACAGCAAATACTTGTTCCCTGGGACAATCGGGAAGAGATATCAAGTTTTCCACCGACAAGATTGGCCCGTTCTCTCATTCCTTCAAGTCCGAATCCGTTAATGCCGTTGTTATTGAGAACATCAAATCCACACCCGTTGTCCTGTATTAAGAGGACGATTTCTTCATCTTCTGTTTTTAATTCAACTATAATGGTTGTGGCCTTTGAGTGCCGAAGGGAGTTGGTCACAGCTTCCTGGCCAATTCTATATAATGCAGTGGAAAGAGTATTGTTGATTTTGGGGATCTCACCGTGCTTGAACACACATGAAACATTAGAACGGTTTTCAAAATCAGATAGCAAAGATTCCAATGCATCGACAAGTCCAAGGTCATCCAGCACCCGTGGCCTTAAGCGGTAGGCCATGTCCCTGACATCATTAATGGTATCATCGATTAAGGAACACATTTTCCCGGCCCTGTTTCCGGCATTTTCATCAAAGCGCTTTAAAAATTTTTCAACCCATACCGCATCAATACGCAGGGCAGTCAGCACCTGTCCCAGGTGATCATGGAGTTCTCCTGCAACCAGTGCTTTTTCCCTTTCCTGGGAGGCAATAATGTTTTTGGACAGATTTTTTAAATTATCCTGGGCTTTTTCAAGCTGGAAGGTCCTCTTTTTGACCTGCTGTTCAAGATCCTGAGAATATTGCGATAGCTTTTCCTTGGCGATTTGAAGATCTTTTTGAGTATGATTTTTTTCCGTTACATCCACACTCACAGCCAGGGATCGGACAACGTCGCCATTTTCATCCCTGACCCCATAGCAGGATAGCAGGGTATCCATTTTTTCGCCGTTCTTTTTAACATAGGTATAGGGAATATCTTTACAGAATCCAGTTCTGAAAAATATAGGGAAAATAACATTGATTGCATATTTTTTTGATTCAGGTGTGAAAAAGCTGATGAGCGGTTTGCCAATGATATTTTCCCTTTTGTATCCCATCACTTCTACCCAGTGATCAGAAACCCGAATGATTTGTCCTTTAATATCAATTGAATGAAGCATGACCGGGGTTTTGTGGTAGATATGTCTATACCTTTCTTCACTGAGTCGAAGTTTTTTTTCTGCTTTTTTACGTTTTGTAATTTCCTGGATCCCCAGCAGGTAAAGAATCAACACCAGAATACCGGTCAGGATTAACACGGATGTGGTAGCAGGTCCGATAACCCTGACAAAGGGCTTGGATACCTGCTTTGTAATTGCTTTGTAATTTCTTAAGTTAATGATTTTCCAGTCAGGATAATTTTCCACACCCAGGCTTGAAAAAAGGTATTGGGCATTGTTTTTATCTGTTACATAACCAGTTTGATTCTTTGAAAACCCGGTCCAGGCCCAGGGACCATTACCAAATTGTCTGGAATTTTCTATGGTCTGGATTTTTTTTTCATCCGGTTCCCATAGGAAATTAAATTTCAAGTTGTCTTTGTTGGAGATAAAAATAACCCCGTCAGGATCAATGAAAAGGAGAGTATCATCAGATTTTGGAAACAGCTTTGTTTCAACAAATTCCACTGAAGCCTTGATGACGACTACCCCAAGGACATTATGACGGGTTTCATCATAAACAGGGTGAGAATAATAAACACCTCTTTTTCTGGAAGTGGTACCAAGGGCAAGATAGGTTGCAGGCATGCCAATGATGGCTTTTTTATAGTAGGGCCTGAAAGCAAAATCTTTTCCCACAAAACTGTCCGGGGCATTTCGATTGCTGGAGCATAGGGTAATCCCATTTTTATCCATAAGATAGCTGACTTCAAGATCAAGGGATTTTGTAAAATTATCAAGAATCTGATTGGCTTTGTAAATCGATTCCAGGTTGGTATTGTTAAGCGCTGTGGCTAATTCTTTAATACCTGAAAGAGTCTTAACCGGCTTGATATGCTCTGAAAGATAGGTGGATAGCTGGTCTGTCAAAAGGTTCAGTCTGGAATATGCGTCGGCTTCTATTTTTTGAAAAGCAGCTTTTCGAAAAGAGTAATAATAGAAAAAACCCCCGGCGGCGGCCGACAAAAAAGCAAGCAAAGCCAATATTAATATGATGATTTTAAGTCGCATAAAGACAAGTATATCTGCATGGTCTAATTTTTTCAATGATTTTAAAAGGTTAATTAAGAGGATAAAACATTGTTTGTTTTTTCCCTTTTAAAAAACACTGTGACCCTGTAAGATGCCTTATATTATACATAAATTATAATTTTTTAACATTAGAAAAAGGGGTAAATCTATGCCGGTCATAATATTTAATGCATTTTCGTTCTTACAGAAAAAATTAAAAGAAAAACAAGTTGGATATTCAAATGTGACCATGACGTTGAAACCAGGAATCCGTGCAAAAGATTTAATCAGGCAGGTTCAATTAGAACCTGAAGAGGTTGAGGTTGTGTTTATTAATGGGAAAGTGGCTTCAATTGATACGATAATTCAAGACAATGATCGCGTGGCCCTGATACCACCTGGAACTCCAGGACCCTACAGGGTTCTGCTCGGGTTCAAAAATAAAAACTTATAGTGACAGAAGGCAGCACAACCATATTCGAGCATTTATTGCCATATCTCTTCCAAAGGAAATCAAAAAATTTTTTCAGTACCACTTATAACAAAATAGTTTTACCATTTCAAAAAATGGTTTTTGAAATGTCTTTTCAAAAAAGTCATGTCTTGTTTAATTTTTTTAGACCCGAACAAAAGTTTCCTTTTCATATTTGCAGAACCATTTTTTATTTTCTTGTCCAGTTTTAAAAAGCAAACAAATTTAATTAAAAAATTTAATTTATAATTTGTCTGTAAATTTTTATTTTTTTACAGACGCGAAAAAGTTTCAGCATATTTCTTTTTTAAAATTTTTTACAACCATGTTATGCACATAGCATTTTTTTCAACGTATCAAACTACAAAGGTTTTTTAACTTCAAAATTAATTTGCAATTTTTTTAATTCAAACAAATTTTAATCTAAAAGATATGACTCATATCAATATGGGCTTCAAAGTGTTCTTTTAAGAGGCGATAGTCCCTCTCTTTTAAATTGAGCATGTCATCACATGGATAATTTACGTCTAATCCTATTGCCTTTAACCATTTTAATAAAATTTGCGAGGAATCAAAAAACCCATGCATATATGTTCCAGAAACTCTACCGTCCTCTGATATGCATCCATCTGTGTTTGTGCAGGGAATGGAGTTTCTGGAACTGATTTTAAGAAGAGAAGCTCCTGCCTCACTTAAGGATGTATACCCCATGTGGATTTCATATCCTTTGCCTTTGGCATCTTCCCATTGAAAATCGCTTAAAGTCGTCGTTTTTGGAGCCTTTAATATAGTTTGAACAGGCAAAAGATTGAGAGCTTTTGTCTTTCCCGGAGTTCCCTCAAGCCCGTCAGGATCATCGACAAATTCACCCAGCATTTGATAGCCACCGCAAATTCCAAAAATGTATCCTTTTAATTTATAATATTCGTGAAGAGGATCTTTAAAATTCTTTGTTAACCACTCGAGATCTGCACGAGTATTTTTCGATCCCGGTATAATTACGGCATTGAATTTTGTTAAATGGTGCGGCCTGTCAATAAAAATTGTTTGAATTCCCTTTATCTTTGACAGGGCATGAAAATCCGTAAAATTTGCAATATGGGGCAGCCGGATGATGCCGATTGCCGGCAGATCAGGGTTGAAGTCTTTAAAATTAGTGCATTCTTCAATCTCCACCGAGTCTTCAGCGTCTATTTTAAAATGCGTATACCAGGGAAGAACACCCAAGACCTTTTTATTTGTCTGTTTTTCAATCCATTCTACCCCATCTTTAAACAGGGCGATGTCTCCTCTGAAGCGATTGATAATAAATCCTTTTACCATGTCCCGGTACTTTTGCGGGAGACACTTAAGTGTGCCGATAATCTGTGCAAAAACACCTCCCCTGTGGATATCTGCCGCAAGGATGACATCTGCATTGGCATATTCGGCCATTGCAAAATTCACAATGTCATTGGGCATCAGATTGACTTCAGCGCAGGACCCCGCACCCTCCAGAATTATTCGTTCATAGATCTGTTCAAGCCTGTCAAATGCTTGGCAAGACTTTTTAAAATAAAAGCCCTTGTTCCTATGATAATCCATGGCAGTATGATTCCCATGCACTTTTCCATTGAGAATGACCTGGGATTGTTTTTCTCCTGTTGGTTTTAAAAGGATGGGGTTCATATTGACGTGGGGAGCAATTTTAGCGGCTTCTGCCTGGACAATCTGGGCACGTCCCATTTCAAGACCTTCGGGAGTAATGCCTGAGTTATTGGACATATTTTGAGATTTAAAGGGTGCGACCTTAACGCCCCTGTCTGCAAGGGACCTGCAAAGAGCCGCGGCAAGGATACTTTTCCCAACATCAGACCCAGTTCCTAGAATTGCAATATTTTTTTTCATCATTTTTCTATTCCAATCCGGGCTGTCACGCCTTGCTTATAATAGTGTTTGATTTCTTTAATTTCCGTAACAAGATCTGCTCTTTCAATTATTTTTTTTGTTGCGCCCCGCCCTGTGATCACCAGTTCAACATTTTTGGGTTTCATATCGATCAAGCCTAAAAGTTCTTTTTCTGTTATAATATTGAACAGGACCGCAACATTTGCTTCTTCCGCGATGACCACATCATATTTGTTCTGTTTTAAAATTTTGCATAATTTTTTATACCCTTCCACGCCTGCAGCTATATCTTCATCCGATGGTTTGCCTTTAATAAAGTTGCCAAGGCCGTATTGTTCAATGGTGATATTTTCAAATTTGGATAATGCTTTTATCTCAGAATAATCCCCTTTTTTTAAAAATTGCCCAATGTAGACTTTTAGTCCGGCGCCATCAGCCCTCAGGGCAAGGCCCAGGCTCGCTGTTGTTTTTCCCTTGCCATTGCCGGTGTATATTTGAACATATCCTTCCATTGTAGGTCTCCCAAAGTGGTTTTCGCCATCTTTAAATGTTATATTTTTTTGAATATCCTCTCGGGGTAAACAGAAAATCCAGGTATCTTAGGGAAGCACTGGAACCGATAAACAAAATAGTCTGCATCCCAACCTGCGCCATATCCATTTGATCCAGGGTTGAAAATGAGATGTTTTGATTCTCTCTCATGGCTCCTGTGATAATTCCAACAGGTGTTGTGCCTTCCCTGTGTTCCAAAATAAGCTCCTGTGCCCTTTTTAACTGCCAGTCCCTTTTTTTGCTTTTTGGGTTATACAGGACAATTACAAAGTCTGCCATGGCAGCACAAGTCAGCCTTTTTTCTATTTTTTCCCAGGGGGTTAGAAGGTCACTTAAAGAAATCGCCGCAAAATCATGGGTCAATGGTGCCCCAGCCAGGGCAGCACCTGCGGCTAAGGCTGGAATTCCCGGAACAATTTCAATAAACAAACCCTGTGCGCTAGCAGGGCCTGTTTCTTTGTCTTGAGCCCTTAAAAGGTTTATATCTCGTTGTTTGCAGACTTCAAAGACAAGGCCTGCCATGGCGTAAATGCCTGGGTCTCCACCTGAAACAAGGGCGCATGATTTGCCGGCTAAGGCATGTTCGATGGCTTTTTCAACCCTCTCCACCTCTTTCATCATGCCCGTTGAGATGATTTCTTTGCCCTGTACTAAATCTGCAATCAAATCTATATAAGTTGTATATCCTGCTATACAATCCACCTGTTTAATAATTTCAATCGCCCGCTGTGACATGTAGGCAATGTCTCCAGGGCCGGTACCAATAACATAAAGCATCATTTTTTTATTGCCACGGCCAGGGTGACATCCTTGTTTTTCTTTTTTGGAACAATCAATTTTCCGTTGTTGGCTGCCAGAATCGCTGCTGCTTCGCATACACTCTTAACTCCTAAATGTTTCTCTACCATTTTTGATGGTGTCATAATGGTTTTTACTGAATTTAAATTTTTTTTGTCGTAAAAAACTATTTGAATTTTCATTTCCTTTGAAAGAGCTAATAAACCTAACTCATCCTTTTTGATGTCTGCTGTTGCAAATTGACAAATGCTGTTAACTGACAAGTTTTCTTTTTTTAGAACCATAAATAAAAATTGTTTAAGCTCTTTACAGCTTGTTCCCCTGTTGCACCCAATGCCTATGCTTAAGACAGGCGGTCTTAAAATTAGAGTTTCACGTGAAACGTCTCTGGTTTCGTAGGAACAGAATATTTTCCTTATTGCATGATCCTCCATGCTTTTATCCGTCCAAAAGGGTTTTGGCAGATCATTTTTAATGAAGTCGAAAGGGTCAAATAAACTTACAGGTTCTCCCATAAGAAACGCCATGTTAATATGTTTTATGTTCTGGGGGGTTTCGATAAAAAGGCCCTTATCTTTTGCTATCAAGTCAATGGCCGGCAAATTATTTATGTCTGTTGCCGTGGTTATGACAGGAGTACAGGAAATGATGCCGGCAATTTTTTTTGTAAGCTCATTGCCGCCCCCTAAGTGGCCGGAGATAAGACTTATGGCATGGGTTCCATTGTCATCCACCACCACGACGCCGGGATCGATAATTTTTGAATTCAATAAAGGTGCAATGATTCGAACTGCAATCCCTGTAGAAAAGATGAAAACATGCCCTGAAAACTTATTAAATTGACATTGGATCTCCTCGGATAGGTTTTCAAATGTGACCCTATTTTCTTTAACATTTCCCCTAATTTTGGCAGAGACAAAAAGAGTTGAACCCTTGAGCCCATCCTTGATTTTTTGACCAAGGATTTTTCCATTGGGTGTAATGCTCCAGATGGCAATAGGGTCTGGAAGTATTTTATTTTTCAGCATTTCTATATCCATGAGAAAATGTCGAATCATATAGTTTTGATTTTAAAATTGCCTGATTGTCAATGCTTGCTTCAACAGATTTTCCAACAATGATCAGGGCATGTCTTGTGATGGAATTGTCTTGGCAGGTTTTTACAAGGTTTTTTATCTTTGTATAAATTATTTTTTCCTGGGGATGGCTTACTTTATAGGCCACTGCGCACAAAGATTCTCTGCCGTAATGTTTTTCCAGTATTTGCTGAACTTTTTCAGTATGGCCGATGCTCAAATATATGGCCATGGAAGATTGATGGGATGCAAGCTTCTCAAGATCCTCTGACTCAGGGACGGGTGTTCTCCCAGAGATCCTTGTCAGAATCAAGGTCTGGGTTACCTCGGGCAGTGTATATTCCATATTCATTTTGGAAGCTGCAGCAAATGCCGCTGTAACACCTGGAATAACCTCGTAGGGAATGTTAATTTTTTCAAGTTCCCTCATTTGTTCAAAAATTGCACCATAGAGGGAGGGGTCGCCAGTATGTAGGCGAACAATTTTTTTCCCCTTGGCATGATAGGCTTTTATTGTATCAATAATATGATTCAGATCCATGCCGGCACTGGATTTTGTTTCGGTTTTCTCACCTTTCCAGCACAGCACAGCTTCAGGCACCAGAGATCCTGCGTAAATGATAAGATCGGCGGATTTCAGTGCTTTCATTGATTTAATAGTGATGAGGTCAGGATCACCTGGCCCGGCACCCGCAAAAACAACTTTATTCTTATTTTCCTTCATATACCTTACCGTACCTTAGCTTAGGTTTTGATCCTGATATGATCCAAACCGGGTTTAATGCTTCAAGCCTATCTCCAAAGGGCAGGCCTTTTGAGTTTGATCTTGACACCTGAATTTGCAAAACATTTGGGTCAAATTTATATTCTTTTAATATCCTTAGGGAGGTCTCAAGACTTTGCAGCAATACAGTATTAATCACAATAATTCCAAAGGGAGCCAGCCTGTCGCAGGAGACTTTAATAATTTGTTCAAGGTTTGCACCGCCCCCGCCAATAAAAATTCGATCCGGGGTCTTCAAGTCTTCAATTCCTTCTGGAAAGGCAGTATTTAATACCTTAATATTATTGCAGTTAAAGCTTTGAATATTGTGATTAATATCTAAGATTCGTCCAGGGTGTTTTTCCATGGCATACACCTGGCCCCGGGGAACCTGAAGTGAAGCTTCAATACCAATGGAACCTGATCCTGATCCAATATCCCATACCACATGATTTTTTTTGGTAAGTTTTAATTTGGACAGGGAAATGCAACGAATTTCAGACTTTGTAATCAGCCCTTTTGAATGCTTGAATAATGAGTCATCCATTCCAAAATGGGTTTCACGAGAAACAGGAGGGTTTTCTTCGGGCTGTTTTAGCAAAATTACCATATTTGGCTGGGAAAAAAGTTGTTCTCCAATCAAAGAAGGCTTGTCAAACCAGGTTATTTTTTTTTCAGTGGTATGGCCAAGATTTTCCAAAACACAAAATCTGAAATGATCCAGACCTTCTTTAATAAGGCCTGCTGCAATATATTGCGGGTTCATTTGCGGATCAGTTAAAAAAGCTATTTTATACTCGCCCGCAAGCCTTGCAAAGGAAAATGATTCCTGCTGTTTGCCGTGAAGGCTGATGATTTTTGCATCATGCCAGGGTTCTTTTATTGCTGCAAAAGCAGCAGCAACAGATGAAATATTTGAATGAATATTTAATTGGGTTTTTTCAAAATATTGAGTTAGCGTGGAGCCAATGCCGTAAAACATGGGATCTCCGGAAGCCAGAACAACAATTTTGTGAAGGGTCATTTGTTCTTTAATAGCTTTAACAACACTGTCAATTTGACCAGTGATAGGAATTTTATGTTTATCAGGATAATCGAACATTTCAAGATGGCGCCTGCCGCCAACCAATACATCACATTCTTTGATTAACCTCAGGTGCTTTGATGTAAGATCTTCTTTACCCTGTCCTATACCGATAATGTCTATTGGATTCATATTATGCCATTATATAATAAAAGGTTCCCATTAATATGATACTCAATACTCTGAATATTTGACCTGATAATAACAGTTGCAGTCCCATTTTGGGAGAGAAAATTCCCATATACCTGGGAAGCTGGTGACGAATGGCTCTGATGGGAAATGCAAGAATATTTCCAAGCAAAAGAGCAATGACTGTTTGTTTAAGAGTTATGACACCCGCATCCATCAATGCTCCAGCCGCTGCAAACCCTGATGTGAATTCAGCAGCAAAGCTCAAAATGACAACAGATAAGGATTCTATCGGCATGATCGTTAGTGTGACAACACCTGCCAGGGATTTGTTCAGAAAATCAAAAAAACCATTGCTATTAAGAATAAAAACAAGGGTATAAATCGGCAAAACCCAGATAATTATATTGATTATACGTCCGGGCAGTTTTGATTTAATCTTTTTTATTATGGCTGCCACATCTTTTTTGTTTTCTTTTACAATTTTATATTTTGTGTGGGGAGACTCTGTCTTGAAACGTTCTTGGTCATGGCCGGGATAAACTTTAAGATATAATCTGCCAAAGATAAGGAAACAAATTGTCCTGAAAAGGGTGGCCAAAAAAGTGATAATAAAATAAAGGGCTCCGGCATAACCGGTCAAGGGCAAAACAATAAAAACAGTGGTTGGCAGGTGCAGAAAAAAAGCCGGGAATTGGTTGATATAATTTGACAGGAACAATTGCATTTTGCTGATTTTCTTGTCTTCATAAAAACCCAAAAGCATGGCATTGGCCGTTGCTCCGGATATAAAAGCTGTTGTAAAGGCAGCACTGCACCGATTTCCAAGATTTGAAAATCGAAAAAAAGGTCTGGCAAGGACAGCAACCTGTTTTGTCCAGCCAAGGCTTTCAATTAATTGACCTGCTAAAAGCCCGATGGAAATGAACATAAGAAGTCTGAATAATGGTATCCCAAGCTTTTTCAGGCAGACAGCAAGGGTAATGTTTTCAAAATAATTCAGGCTGAAAAATAAACAGGCCAGCGTAAAAAGGATTGAAACCCCAAGGTTTTTATATTTTATATCAGTGGGTTTCATTTAGAGGCAAGTATCAGGGTCCAGTAATCGGGGGATCTTTTTTCAAGCTCATCAAGATCCTCTATGATCTGCTCATTTTTACGGCCACACTTTGATACAGCCACGCTTTTGTTGTCAAGACCTGTTTCTTTCAATGCCTTATTGATATCTTGAATGTTTTTATAGGCCTTTACTATGGCAACATTTTCAATCCCATTGATATTTCGTATCCGGTCGCCGCCATAGGCTCCAGAGGTTACAAGCAAGGACTCTTCCCCTTCCACAAGGATTCTGTTCAGCCGGGCTGAAGCTGCATGAAAAGAGGTGATGCCGGGAATGGTCTCAATATCAGCTTCCGGCATAATACAGGCCATTTTTTTTAAAATATAGCCAAAAGTCGAATAGGTTGTAGGATCTCCAAGGGTCAGAAAAACAGCATTTTTCCCCTGTTTCAATACCTTGGCAATCTGTTTTGCATTATGGGTCCATGCTGCTTCTACCTCTTTGACATCCTTGGTCATGGGAAAAGACAGTTTTTCAATCTGGGCAGAGGTCGAGATATAGGGTGAGGCAATCTCAACTGCCAGGCTGTATGTGTTTTTCGTGGATGCAGCTGTAAAAATAATATCAGCCTCTTTGATCACTCTGACAGCCTTAACCGTAATCAATTCGGGATCTCCCGGTCCAACACCTACACCGAATAGTTTTCCAATGTTTTTCATTATAATTCCTTATTAAGTTTTTCTTGGGTGAAAATATCCGGATAGAGGAGTTTTCCAATTGAGACAATCCCTTTATAAAGCCTGGGAACAGGACGGGAAACGATATTTTCATCGATTAAATATATTTGATCATTTTTTATAGCTTTAATGACTCCAAATCCAGGCTCATTTTTTATTTGTTCAATACTCACAACATTCATTAGGCCTTTTTGGGCAAGGAAGACATCTATTTGTGCGGCTTTTGCAAGGATCTGCTCCTTACCATATATGGCAATATTTGTATTCCTTGATGCCTTGGCATCCCATGCCACATTGATTCCGCCGGCGGTTTCAAGGGCAAAGATGGGCATTGCGCCCGGGGTGAATGTTTTCATCCTTGTATGAATCGCCTGGAAATAGACGCTTTTTTTAACTTGAATCTCTTTGGTCAATGTTTTGATATGGTCTGTTTTTTTCTTAAAATCCTTGATCATTGTTTTGGCCTGTTGGTCCCTTCCTGTCAACATGCCTAATTTTAACCAATAGTCATACATATCTTTTATACCGGAAGGTTGGAGGGAAACCACTGTGATACCTGATTTTTCGAGACGATTCATCAAATTTGGATATCCATTGTCAATCATTGGTCGCACCAGAACAAGATCGGGCATAAAGGCTAAAAATTTTTCCGGATCATCATGGTATGAAAAATTCGGTTTTTTTGCCACCTGGGAAGGAAAGGTATCATTAATTGAAACTCCTATAATATTCTCTTCAAGGCCTAAATGATAAAGATTTTCCGTATGTGCGCCATAAAGAGAAATAATTCGGGAAAAGGGTTTTGAAAAAACGATCTGCCGCCCCTTTTTATCTGTTAGTGTTAATGCAGAGCAATTAAGCGAAACAATAAAAATAATAAAAAAGATGATGCCTGTTATGTTTTTAAATCGACGGATAATACACCTGCTTTGCGTGAGCATGCTCGTTAAACTCAACAATGGATGCGACGTTAAACACATCTTTAATTGTCTGTTGGGTCAGGACATCCTGGGAATTACCAAATGCTTTTATTTCCCCTTTTTTCAGCATCAGCAGTTCATCAGACCAGATTGAGGCAAGGTTTAAATCATGGAAAACGCTGATCACAAGCGTATTCTTTTCTTTAACAGATTGTTTTACCAAACGCAGCATTTGCAGGGTATGATTGATGTCCATATTAGAAAAAGCTTCATCCAATAAGAGAACCTGTGTGTCCTGGCAAAGGGCTCGGGCAAACACGCAACGCTGTCTTTCCCCTCCAGACAGCTCATTAATTTTCCGGTCAGACAAATGATAGATTCCACATATTTGCATCATTTTGTCCACTTTTTCCACATCACCACCGCAAGGGTGTGAGAACCTTGGTATATAGGGGTGTCTTCCCATCATTACCACATCTTTTACCCTAAAAGGGAAGTTGATTATATAGTCCTGGGAAACCAGGGCAATTTTTTTTGAAATTTCTTTTTTTGAAAAAGACAAAACCGGGGTTTCATCCAGGTCAATATGGCCGTTGCCAGGGTTTAAAAAGCCTGAAATTAAATCTAAAAGAGTGGTTTTCCCGCTGCCATTGGGGCCGATAATGGAATAAAAAGTTCCAGATGCAAAAGAACAGCTGATATTTTGGATAATTATATCACTGTCATAGGCAAAAGAGATGTCGTGTAGATTTAACTTCATTTGCTTCTATTTAAACCTGTTTTTTTTGAAAATCCAGCAAAAGACCGGACCGCCTGTCAAGGCTGTCAGAACGCCAATGGGTATTTCATGGGGAAGAACAGCCCGGGTAATGGTATCGGCAAACAACAATAAAAAAGCACCTGCTATCATGGATAAAGGGATCAGCTTTCGATTGTCAGGCCCGGTGATAAACCGGACTGTGTGCGGAACCAGAAGCCCTACAAAACCAATGATACCTGAAACAGACACACAGATGGCGGCCAGCATGGAACCTGTAACCAATAAGATGATGGTTACTTTTTTTAGATCTACGCCCAGGCTTGTGGCTGATTTGGCCCCAAGGGAGATAAGGTTCAGATCCCGGGCAAAAAACATTGAAATAAAAAGTCCTATCATTAGGAAAATCAAAACAGCAAAAAAATCTGTCCATGTTTTTGAAGCAAAACTGCCCATAAGCCAGAAAATAATGACAGAGACTTGTTCATTGGCAATAAATTTTAAAAAACTGATTCCAGCAGAAAGAATGGCAGCAACAATGATCCCGGATAATATCAAGTTATTGGATGAAAGAGAGAGACTTGGATTTTTTGAAGAATAGGATAAAAACATGACCAGAAATAAAGTAGTGCAAGCACCTGTAAAAGCAAATGCAGGAACGGAAACAAAGGCTGCGCTCAAATTTAAAAGAATGGCAATACTTGCTCCAAATGCAGCACCTGCAGATACTCCAAGGGTATAAGGATCGGCCAGGGGATTCAATAATATCCCCTGGAATAAGCCTCCTGACACGGCAAGGGCCGCCCCAACAATACTACAGGTAAGTATTCTTGGAAGACGTACGTCAAATATCACTGTCAAATAGGTTTCACTGGTATTTTCCAGGATTTGAAGGTTGCCGCTTATTTTTCCATAAAGGATGCTGATGATATCGAGCATTGGAATATGGATATATCCCATGGATAAAGAGATAAGAATCATTAAAACAAGAAAAAGGGAAAATAGAACCACCAGGTATGCTGTTCTCCCTTTTAATATGTTAAGCAGTATACTCAAATTCTTGCCATGCTCTACAGGTCAATGCCTGAAGCTTTTGCAGCGTCTTTTATATGAGCTACAAAAAGATCGGCAAATTGATTATTAGATCCAAGACCCTGGAGAATTATTTCAACATTAAATCCAGCCTTGCTTAATACTGTTTTCCAGGAGTCTTCTTCATCTCCTGCCATGTCATTTTTTGCATGGTCTCCAGCAACAATCATTAATGGTTTTAGCAGGATGTTTTCAATTTTCGGGGTATAATGGCCAAGGCTTTTTTTAACATCTTCAAGACCGGGATATCCTTCAACACCCCCTATAAAGGTCTTGACCTCGGGATAAGTTTCTCTCATTAATTGCTGGAGCTCAACATATATGCCAGTGGACCATAATTCATTTCCATGGCCCATATAAACAAGAGCCGCACCCTTTTGCCCGGCAAGTGCAACATCATTAGCAAAGGTTTTTACGGCCCTCTTAAGATCATCACGATAAGGATATACATCTCCAACAGTACCAAGGGCCGGCCTGCCAAGTGCAATTTTATTGAATGGTTTCCATTTGTCTCTTATGGTTCTAATGGACCTAATGGCATCCACATATTGCATCAAATCATGGTATTGTTCCATGTGGAACAGGTGGGTGGGTTGAACAATAACATCCTTATATCCTTGGCTTTTCAGATCTCCAAAGGTGCTAAGTAGGTTTTTTGTAAAAAGAATTTCTTCACTGATTCCTTTGTCTTTCCATTCCTTTGGATTCCGGCTTCTTTTTTCCCACACGGACCGTATAATATTGGATGTAAACACAACACGAACTTCGGTGCCAGGAAAAGCTGCTTTTACTCTGGATGTTATATTATCGATGGATGTAATCGCTTGTGGTACCGTGGTTCCGAAATTAGCAATAATAATGGCGGTTTTAGCATAAAGAGGTGAACTAAAAATCAAGCCCAGAAATAGTATCAGTGTAATAAAACAAACTTTTTTCATAACATTTCCTCGGTTATTAATAGTTAAAATAACACGGGATCGGGCATAAATAAAAAAAATCCCACACCAGAGCCTGTCTGATATGGGAACCGTTTTTATCCTCATTTTATTGATCTGCCCAAGTCCGCGCACGCAACATGATCAAATATTCAGGCAGGTTTTCTGACTTCCGGATTTATTTACTTGTCACGCCTTCCCATTAAAACAACTTAATTTAACAGTGGTAAATGTGACGTTCATCCCCGGTTACAGCGGCGGGTCCGTTCCTGACTTTAACAGGATTCCCTTTTAACTGCATATGCAGCGCCTGAAATATCTGTTAAAATAGACGTATTAAAGAAATGTGTCAAGAAAAAATATTGACGGGCAATGAGGATAACCTCAATATAATAAACTACTTAATTAAAAAATGACATCCTATCCCTTGGAAATAAAGATATCCTGATTCAAAACATCAAGTTCATTAAATCCAACTTTTAAAGAAAATAAAACAGACAAGATGGTGCTGAAATATTCTGTGTAAAAAATTGAGAGCATGATGGCAATCTGGTATTTTATGGCCACAATCGGAATGGAACCACCCAGAATCTGACCGGTCATCATGCCTGGCAGAGAGACAAGGCCGATGGTTGCCATGGAGGCTATGGTCGGGGCGATAGATGCTATAATGCTTTCCTTGAAATAGGGTTTTAATGCCTGGATGCGGCTGCAAAATAAAGATAAGGAATAAAGATATACTTTTTCATCTTTTTTTATTCCCGAGTAAAAATTATTCAATCCGATAATGATACTTCTAAGGCAGTTTCCAAGCAGCATGCCACCAATGGGGATCATATATTTTGCTTCAAACAGGTTATCGATTCTTACCACCACCGCATTAAAGAACAATAGAATAATAGCAAACGGTAAAAGCAGTGAAAAAAATACAGGGATGAAAAACTTTAATACTTTAAGATTGCTTGACCTTAAAATGGATTGGCAGGCAATGGATATCATGATCAAAAGATAAACCATATTTAAAACCGGTGAGTTAAGCTTGAAGAGAAATTCAAGATAAATCCCTACAAAGCTCAGTTGAATACACATTCTGCTGATGGAGAAGGTCATTATTTTATTAATTGTGAGTTTCAAACGCCTGTTGATATAGAAAACAGGGATAAGAAAGACGAATAATGAAGCAAGCGATAAAAGAGTAAGATCCTGGGCACCCAATTGATCACCACCTTTCAATTTTAATCGTGTTGTTTTTTTTCCAGACATCATCATGGGAAATAATAATAATGGTTTTATCCTGACCAATGATATAATCTATTATTTTGTTTTTCATGGTGTCATCAAGAGCTGAGGTGGGTTCATCCAGAAGCCATACAGGGCGATCCAGGAGAAAACCGATGAACAACCCGATCCTCTGGCGCTCACCACCGGACAATTCTTTGATAGATTGATTAAGGATAATATCATTCAGATCAAGAAAATTCAGCAGATCGGTAAAATGGGCCTTGTCCTGATTTTTTAATAAGTTATGCTCCCCTAATTCATCAACAAGGTTTTTTACCCTTTCGTTCTTAAGATCAATATCCTGGCTTAGATAAAAAATCTGATGCCGGATTTCTTTGATATGTTCTTTATCTATGTCTTTTTTATTGAAAGTGACTCTTCCCTTATCTATTGTTTCAAATCCAAGAAGAATTTTAAATAAAGTTGTTTTCCCGATACCGGATTTGCCCTGTATCAAGACCTTTTCATTCTTTTGAACGGAAAAATCCAAACCTGAAAAGATTTCTTTGTCATTTTGCTTTAGATATACAGATTCAAAGTTTATCATTTTGTCTACCTTCAATTTCAAGGAAAAGTTGGGTTGCCTTGTTAAAGTCACGATAATTTTCAGTTTTGTCAATACAAAAGTATCAGATTAAAAAGCGTCAGAGGGTACAAACTCAAAAAGAAATTCAACCCAGGGCAATTATCAATGGAGGGGGGAAGTTCTGATATTGCATTTTAAAGAATTTCCATGTATTTTAAGTCTTTAACCTGAAACATAATAGGGATTCCATGAAATTTGATACATACCATATATCGTCAAGCATAAAAAGAAATTTGACCGACCTCGGATTTAAACGACCCACTGACATCCAGTTTAAGGCCATTCCTTCCATTATGAAGGGAGAGGATGTGCTGGCCATAGCTCAGACAGGCACAGGAAAAACAGCTGCATTTGCCATCCCTATAATTGATAAGATCCACCGGACAAAAAAATCCAAGCAGTCCTGGGGAATTAAGTGCATTGTCATGGTGCCTACTCGGGAACTGGCGGCCCAGATTGGTAATGTATTTGATCAACTTTCAAAACATACCAAGACAAAGGCATTTGCAGTTTATGGCGGGGTTGAGCAGGACCCCCAGATCAAAAAACTTGGCGATGGCATTGATGTGCTTGTGGCAACACCCGGGCGAATGTTTGACTTGGTCAGCCAGGGGGTTATAAACCTGAAACAGGTGGACACCCTTGTTATTGATGAAGCAGACCAGATGCTGGATCTTGGATTTATCAAGGATATCATTGCTGTAAAGAAAAAACTTTTTCAAAAGCACCAGACCCTGTTTTTTTCTGCAACCATTAATAAGGAGATTAAAAAGCTTGCTTTTTCCCAGGTAAAATCTTCTGCGATCAGGATTCAAATTTCTCCGGACGACCCGGTTTCTAAAAATGTGTCCCATTTTGTCATGTTTGTTGAAATGGATGACAAACGCTTTTTTTTACGAAGATTCATCAATGACAACCCAAAAGCCAGGATTATTGTCTTTGTCAGAACCAGGGTCCGGGCGGAACGGGTGGCAAAAGCCCTTGAAAGAGGCAATATTAACTCTGCAACCATTCATGGGGAAAAAGATCAAAAGGACAGAACAGATGTGATGAATCGGTTTAAATCAGGCGAAATGAATATTTTGATAGCCACGGATGTAAGTGCCAGGGGCATTGATATTGCCGATGTTCATTATGTCATTAATTATGATCTTCCTGAAAAAAGTGAAAATTATGTCCACAGGGTGGGAAGAACAGGCAGGGGTGTTAAAAAAGGCATTGCCATATCCTTTTGCAGCACAGAAGAAAAAGAACTTCTTGACGCAATCCAGGGTTTTTTAAATAAAAAAATTGAAATGATTCCTATCAGTAAAAAAGAGCATGACGATACCATCACCTTTGCCAATGAGACAGAAAGTTACCAGGATTTAATCAAAGAGCAGGAAGACTGGGAAAAAAAGAATAGGAAAAAAAGAAAAAAGGCAAAGTAATTCGCTAAAAGGATCGGCCTAGACTCAAGAATATAAAGATCTTCTATGTAGAGCCCGTTTTTCCCCTGCCATGTGGAGTAGTTAAAAAAGTAAACCGCATGGCCAATGGGGACACCTTCGGCTTCACAAATGATGACATGCGATGTTGAATTTTTCCCAAATAGTGTTTTTGCCAGCTGTTCCTTGCTGGTTTCAACTTCATGTTCAGCCTTTTCTTCCTTGGCCAGTTCATGTACGAAGGATAGAATGAGTGCAGCATCTTCACTGGTTGCTTTTCTGATGGTGATTTTTGACACTGTTTGTTCCTTTTAAATGGAAATCTCTTCTTTGAGCATGCAGCAGGCAATTTTGTGCTCAGGATCACCTTTTTTATTGTAAGAAAGGTTCTGAGGTTGAATCATTTTGTTCATGACGCAGCCTTCCGGGATGGTAAGGCCGAACAAGTCTTTCTCATTAATTTTAGGGGTGGTGATTAATAGATTGTCTTTTATTTCATAGGAATGCAAAGAAAAATCTTCGCAAATAGGGCATTGGTATACCCTGCCATTGGGGAATACAAAATAATTTTCAGCCACGTTGCCCGCACATTGGAAAGATTCGTTGTTGTTCAGAAACACCTTTGGGTAGGTTACCATAATGCCATGGGAAGCAATCGTTTCTGCAACTTTTGGAATTGTGGTAAGCCAGGTTTTTTTTGATACCTGAAGGTTCCCGTCTATTTTTGAGGACTTGCCTCTTATGCCAATTACCTGGATAAAAAAGCGTTTGATACCCATTGTTTTAATCAAATCCGGCATCAACTCAAGCTCATGAATATTAATATCTGACACAGTATAGATCATTGAACAGGAAAAGTTCTGGGTGCTGGCTTTTTGGATGCCTTCCATTACTTTGTCATAGCTTCCCTCTCCTCTTATGGCATCATTGGTCTGTCTTGTGGCACCATCCAGAGAAAAAGAAAAAAAGTCAATCTCATCACAGGAAATTTTTTCCAGGATGTTATGAAATAAATACCCGTTGGTATCTATTGTGATGGATTTGAAGCCAAGACGTTTCGCTTCTTTGACAGCCAGGTAAAGATCAGGATGAAGGGTGGGCTCACCCCCTAAAAAAATGATGTTGGTCTGGCCGGCTTTATTTGAATTGCCATGATTTAAAGCAGGCCTATTTGAAAAAAGAAAGAGCCAGTTTCGTATGGTTTCAATATCAAGGGTGTTATCCCCGTGCTGATCTTTATTAATATAGCAATGGGTACAACAAAGATTGCACTTTGTTAAGATGTGAAAAAACAGATTGGAGGAATCTTTTGAAAATGCAACGGTCCTGTTTGTCATGCTATCCCATACACTGCTTGGTAAACTTGGGATCAAAAGGAACAGGATAATCTCCGTCAAAACAGGCTTTGCAAAAGCTTTGATCCGGGTTTTTTACCCCCGTGGCTTCCATCATGCCCTCAATGGAAAGATAATGCAAAGAATCAAGACCCAGGTAATCCCTGAGATCATCACCGGATTTCTGGGCAGCAATCAGTTCGCCTTTGGAAGAAAAATCAATACCGTAATAGCAGGGGAATCTATGGGGCGGACAGGAGATCCGCATATGGATTTTTTTTACTCCAAGTTCCCGCAATGCCTTGACCCGGGTCTTTGCCGTGGTACCCCGAATGATGGAATCTTCAATAATAATAATATCTTTGCCTTTAATCAATTCTCTGACCGGATTGAGTTTCACCCGGACGGCAAATTCCCGCATGGACTGGGTGGGCTGGATAAAGCTTCGACCCACATAATGGTTCCTTATCATGCCCATTTCAAAGGGGATACCCGATTCCCTGGCATAGCCGATGGCAGCATAATTGCCTGAATCCGGGAATGGCATGACAAGGTCAGCGTCCACAGGGGCTTCTTTGGCCAGTCGTCGGCCAAAAGCTTTTCTCATCTCATAGACATTTTTTCCGTCAATGGTGGAGTCGGGTCTTGCAAAGTAAATATATTCAAATATGCATAAGGATTTATGCTTGGCAGCTTTGGGGTGTTTAATGCTTTTAATGCCGTCTTCATTAATGATGACGATCTCTCCTGGATCAAGTTCCCGGATGAATTCGGCCTGGATCAGATCAAAGGCGCATGTTTCAGATGCCAGGACATAATGACCGTTTAGTTTTCCAAGAGCCAGAGGTCTGAAGCCATTAGGGTCTTTTATTCCGATGATTTCTCCCTTACAGGTTAAAAGGATCATGGAATAGGCCCCTTCAATTTTTGAAACAGCCCTTAAAACAGCACTCTCAACATCACCTTTAATAAGGTTTTTAATAAACAGATGGAGGAAAACCTCTGAATCCATAGTGGTCTGGAAGATGGAGCCCTTTTCTTCTAGCTCTTCTTTAAGGATGTGGGCATTCACAAGATTTCCGTTGTGGGCCACGGCATAGGAGCGGTGCCTGTGGTTGACAACAAAGGGCTGGGCATTGGTTATAACAGAATCTCCCGTGGTGGAGTACCTGACATGACCGATGGCGGAACCGCCTTCAATTCTTTCAAGATCCTTAATGTTAAAGATTTCCGGAACAAGCCCCATACCCTTGTGAGAGAAAATCTTATCATTTTCCCCCCGGTTTACAGAGATGCCGGCACTTTCCTGGCCCCTGTGCTGGAGGGCATAAAGGCCAAAATAGGTGATTTTTGCAGCTTCGGTATGTCTATACAGTCCAAAAACACCACATTCATCTCTGGGTCTTTCACTCTCAATTCTGGGATTATCCATGCTTATTTTCCCGGTGATATTCTTGAATGGATTTAACACTAAGACCTTCTTTTTTCAGGGCCTGGATAGCACTGCAGATAGCCCTTGTACCATCTGTTGTGGTGGAGTAAGGAATTTTATATTTTATAGCAGCACGCCTTATTTCATATCCATCCCGTTTGGTCTGGCTTGATGCGCCAGTGTTTAAAATCAATTGAATTTCGTTGTTTGTAACGGCATCCACTACATGGGGCCGGCCGGCAGAGACTTTTTTAACCAGTTTTGTGGGAACATCATTCTCTTCAAGGAAAAGGCTGGTTCCCCGGGTGGCCATTATGGTGAATCCCATTTCATGAAAGCTTTTGGCAACGGTCAGGGCAGCCATTTTATCCTTGTCCTGGACACTGATAAAGACAGTGCCTTGGGTGGGAAGTTTTTGTCCGGCTGCAAACTGGGCTTTGGCCACTGCAGCCCCAAGATCTTTATCAATTCCCATTACTTCACCCGTGGATTTCATTTCAGGGCCTAGAACCGGATCAACATTATCAAACCTATCAAAGGGCATGACCGCTTCTTTGACGCAATAGTAAGGCGGGATCACTTCTTTTGTCAGTCCCAGTTCATCAAGGGTTTTGCCCAGCATGACCTTTGTTGCAAGTTTGGCAAGGGGGATTCCAATGGCTTTGGATACAAAGGGAATAGTCCTTGAAGCCCTTGGATTCACCTCTATAATATATACTTTTCCTTTCATGATACCAAACTGGATGTTCATGAGTCCCTTAACCTTCAATTCTTTGGCAATGGCTTTGGTGGCAAGTGTCATTTCATCAATGTGTTTTTGAGAAATGGAATATGGCGGCAGTACGCAGGCCGAGTCTCCGGAATGAATACCGGCTTCTTCAATATGTTCCATCATGCCACCGATAATGGTTTTTTCACCGTCGGAAATGGCATCCACATCCAGTTCAAAAGCCTCTTCAAGGAATTTGTCAATGAGTACGGGTTTATCAGGAGATGCCTGGACCGCCAGATTAAAGTATTCTTCAAGGTCGTTTTCATCATATACAATTTTCATGGCACGGCCTCCCAGGACAAAAGAGGGACGAACCATGACAGGATATCCAATATCCCTTGCGACTTTTCCTGCTTCTTCATAAGAATATGCAATGCCGTTTTCAGGCTGCAAAAGTCCAAGTTTGCAGAGCATTGCCTGGAATAGATCCCTGTCTTCGGCCCGGTCAATGCTTTCCGGACTGGTGCCTATGATGGGAACCCCAGCTTTTTGAAGATCCGTGGCAAGGTTTAAAGGGGTCTGTCCGCCAAACTGGACAATTACCCCATAGGGTTTTTCCTTTTCCACAATGTGAAGGACATCTTCCCGGGTTAAAGGTTCAAAATAAAGCTTGTCCGAGGTGTCATAATCCGTAGAAACGGTTTCAGGGTTGGAATTGACCATGATGGATTCCACTCCTTCTTCTTTCAGCGCAAAAGCGGCATGAACACAGCAATAGTCAAATTCAATGCCCTGGCCAATTCGATTGGGTCCACCGCCCAGGATGATGACCTTTTTTTTATCCGATACCCTTGCTTCGCATTCTGTTTCATAGGTGGAGTAGTAATAAGGGGTGGCAGCCCGAAATTCTGCGGCGCAGGTATCCACCAGTTTGTAAACCGGTACAATGCCAAGGTCTTTTCGAGTCTGTTCAATTTGTTTTTCTGTAAGACGGGTAAGGTGTGCCAGCTGCTTATCAGAGAACCCATATTTTTTAGCTTTTTCAAACAGATCCCGGGGCATATCCTTGCCGGCGAGCGTTATCTGTTTTTCAAGATCCACGATCTGTTTCATCTGATTGAGGAACCAGGGGTCAATCCCGGTCATTTCATAGATCGTGGTAATGGGCATACCGTGCTCAATGGCATATTTAATGTAGAACAGCCGTTGAGAATTGGGTGTGGAAAGCTTGTACTCTAATTCGTTGCCGGCAACACTTCCGGGAAGCGGATCTTTTCCATCCCCACCAAATCCTGCCCTGCCTATTTCAAGGGACCGGATTCCTTTTTGAAAGGCTTCTTTAAAGGTTCTGCCGATGGACATGGTTTCCCCCACGGATTTCATGGAGGTGGTCAGAATATCTTGGGCTTCGGGAAATTTTTCAAATGTCCATCTGGGGATTTTTACCACGCAATAATCAATGGAGGGTTCAAAACAGGCAAGGGTTTTTCCTGTAATATCATTGGGAATTTCATCCAGGGTGTAACCCACAGCCAGCTTGGCTGCGATTTTTGCAATGGGAAATCCCGTGGCTTTGGAGGCAAGAGCCGAACTTCTGGATACTCTTGGGTTCATCTCCACCACAATCATATCCCCGTTTTCAGGATTGACGGCAAACTGGACATTTGATCCGCCCGTGTCCACACCGATCTCCCTTATAATGGCAATGGAAGCATCCCGAAGTTTCTGGTATTCCTTGTCAGAAAGAGTCTGGATCGGGGCCACAGTGATGGAATCGCCCGTGTGAACACCCATGGGATCAACATTTTCAATGGAACAGATGATAACCACATTATCTGCATGATCCCGCATAACCTCCAGCTCATATTCTTTCCAGCCAAGGACGGATTCTTCCAGCATGACCTGGGTGATCAGGCTTGCGTCAAGACCTGCCTTTGCAAGGAGGGCAACTTCTTCCATATTATAGGCAACCCCGCCGCCGGTTCCGCCAAGGGTGAAGCTGGGTCTTACAATGATGGGAAATCCAATACGTTTTGAAACTTCTTCAACTTCCTGCAGATTGGTGGCAAACCCGCTTTTGGGTATTTTTAAGCCGATTTTGTTCATGGCATTTCTGAAAAGCTCGCGATCTTCGGCTTTATTAATGGATTCAACCGATGCCCCGATCATTTCAACATTATAACGTTCAAGGATACCTGTTTTAGCAGCTTCAATAGCCGTGTTCAAAGCGGTCTGACCACCCAGGGTGGGCAAAAGGGCGCAAGGTCTTTCCTTTTCAATGACCTTGATAAGGGTTTCAACGGTTACCGGTTCAATATACACCTTGTCGGCAGTTTCAGGGTCCGTCATGATGGTGGCAGGGTTTGAATTGATCAGTATGACTTCATACCCTTCTTCTTTCAAGGCTTTACAGGCCTGGGTACCTGAGTAGTCAAACTCACAGGCCTGGCTGATAATAATCGGACCTGCACCAAGAATCAGGATTTTTTTAATGTCTTTACGCTTTGGCATTTTGAATCACTTTTGCAAACTGGTTAAAAAGATAGGCTGCGTCGTGGGGTCCTGGGGAAGCTTCGGGATGATATTGTACGGCAAAGACCTTTTGGGCATCATTTTTAAGGCCCTCAAGGGAATCTTCATTCAGGTTAATATGGGTCATGGCACAATGATCTTTGCCAATGGTATTTAAATCCACTGCAAAACCATGATTCTGGGAGGTGATTTCAACCTTGTTGGTTGAAAGGTTTTTCACCGGCTGATTACCGCCTCTGTGGCCGAATTTGATTTTCATGGTTTTACCACCCATGGCAATACCGAGAAGCTGCATACCAAGGCAGATACCAAATATGGGAACAAATCCTAAAAGTTCTTTTATGGTGTCAACAGCATAGGTCACAGGTTCAGGGTCTCCAGGGCCATTGGACAGAAAGATCCCATCCGGTTTTAATTTTTTTATGGTCATTGCATCTGTTTTTGCAGGAACTACTAAAACTTCACACCCTGCTCGTTCAAGACATCGGATAATATTGTATTTAATGCCGAAATCAAGGGCGACAACAGAATGTTTTTTGCCCTTTGAACGCCAGATCAAAGGGTCTTGTAATTTATTGATATCAATATAGTCCGGCTGGTTATATCTCCAGAAATAGGGTTTTTTCGTGGTGACTTTGCCCACAAGATCACTTCCCTGCATGGAAGGAATCTGTCTGGCTTTTTGAACCAGGGAGTCAGGATCGAAATCTGAGGTGGATATGACGGCCCTCATGGCCCCTGCTTTTCGAATATGCCGGGTCAGTGCCCTTGTATCCAGATCTTCTATGCCCAGAACGTGACCTTTTATCAGATAATCTGCCAGGGTTCCTCTGGATCGAAAATTGCTCGGAAAATCCTGATATTCTTTTACAATAAATGCTGCCACCTGAATTTTATCAGATTCAATGTCTTCAGGGCAGACACCATAGTTCCCGATTAAAGGATAGGTCATGGTAACCATCTGACCATAGTAGGAAGGATCGGTCAGGATTTCCTGGTATCCAGTCATGCTGGTATTGAACACGACCTCCCCAGTTGCTTCACCTGGTCCTGTAAAGCTCCTGCAGGGAAAAATTCTGCCGTCTTCAAGGGCTAATAATGCTTTCATAAAAATTATACCTGTTTACCATTTATTTTATATTAATATCAGGGTCACACCCGGATCATTAAGGACTTGCATCATTTCTTTGCAAATCAGGTTTGTTTAAGTAACACAAACCATGCATTTTTGGCAAGTTAGTTTTGCCCGATGACAGGGTTAACCGAGTCATCTATCATTAGATACCTATGGTATAGGACGGAAGGTTCCAAATATCAGCCTTAACTGCCTTGCCCCAAAAACTGGGTTGATTATTCTCTGGGTACAAACCATTCATTTTTTCTATATGCCTGATCCTGGCTTTTTGCAATAAGCTCGCCTTTTTCCTTATTATAAATTTTAATCGTATACAATGATGTTCTCCTGCCGTTATGTTCTTCTTTTGCCTCGGCAACCAGATGATCTCCGGGATAGGATGGTTTTAAAAAACAGATACTCACATTCAGGGCAACGGCAACTTTTCCATGGGAATTGCAGGCAGCAGCAAATGCCATATCACTGATGGCAAAGATAATACCGCCATGGGTTGTACCATGAAAATTGGTCATATGCTCTTTAACCACAAGGGATACACGGCTTTGACCCGGCTTAATGATTTCCACTTTTGCCCCAAGATAATTGGCAAAGGCATCTTTTTGAATGTGATCCAGAATCGCCTGTTCACGGTTTTTATCCTCCATCTAATCCTCCTTTTGAGGGGACACCTCCATATTATAAATGTTCAATGGGTTTTTTTAAATAAAATGAAAAAATCATCCCCACAAAAGAAATTCCTCCGGCAATAAGGAATGGAATTGTAAAAGAGTTGCTCACATCTGCAAGATATCCTCCCAGGACCGGGCCTATGGATTGACCGATTCCAAAGAAAAGCGTTATAAAACCCAGTCCTGCAGGAGCAAGTCTTGGACCGACAAAATCGCCGGCAGCAGCAGCCATAATGGTTGGGATGCTCCATGCCGTTAAACCGAAAAGAATGGCAGACAAATAAAAACCAGCTTCAGACTTGACTAACGCATAGACGATGTATGAAACGCCAAGGACAAGATATGCCAGGGCAGCACCGTTACCACGGCCGATTCGGTCTGATATGCTTCCCCAGATCACACCGCAAAAAATGCTTAATCCACCGACCATGGCCCATAACCCACCTGCCCATGCCTCTGTGCAGCCCATCTCTTTCACCAGGTATGCTGCAAAAAAAACCATATAGATAATGTAGGACAGACCATAAAAAAAATAAACAATTCCCAGGTACCACATGCCCTTCATCCTGTATACTTTTTTCCAATCCAGAGAGGAGACCTTATTTTTTAATGAAGAAGTTTGGATTTCCTCCTTTTCTTCCTGTCCCACGGGAAGCAGTCCTTTATCCTCGGGCTGGTTCCGTAAAAATAAAAATACAATTATGGCGATTACAATAACAATAGTTCCAAGAATATACCATGAATAACGCCAGCCATCAGCTCCATATGATGTCAGAAGAAAGGGTACAAGTATCCCTGATAAAAATGTCCCCAGTCCAATGCCCCCGGAAACAATTCCCGTGGCAAAACCGCGTTTTTTAACGGCAAACCATGCCGAACCAAGAGCCATGGCAGGCACATAGGCTGCACCATTGCCAAGGCCTGTCAATAACCGCATGGCAAAGGCAAACCCGAATGATTCAGCAAGGCCGGTGAGTATCATGGTGATCCCCATGAGAACCAGAGCCAGGGAAATTATCATTCTTGTGCCAAATCGGGCTGCCAGAAAGCCGCCGATGATCGCCATTGATAGATAACCGATAAAATTTGCCGTCCCTAAAAGTCCCAGCTGAGTGTAATCAAAATTAAGCCCGTCCTTCATGGCCGGCAGTAAAATAGTATAGGCCATTCGTCCAAAACCATGAGCAGCAACAGTTGTAACCAGACCCATGAAAATTACAATCCATCCATAATGTATTTTCTTTTCTATGTGTGTCTCCTTATTTTATATCAGATAAAATGGCCTTATCTCGCCTCCAGGGTTTTGTAAAAAACCTATGCTTATAAGCATATCGGTATCACACCACAGCTGTCAGGTGCAATGTATTTCTATGTAACTGATTTAGACGCAAACCAGAGAATATCTGGGGGCAGTAGTGATATAGGGTCTTATGAATTTTCATCCACCCGTCCGACAATAAGTCTATGAAAAATTACAGAAAAGGTGGGGTTGCATCAAAATCGCGTATCTGAAATTGTCGGAAATGCCAATATTGGCAATATCGACACATTTTCACCACTATCAATGGCATTGTCTGACCCATAAAAAAGAGTTTCGGCTGGATGATTTTTAATCTCTAATTATGTTGAATCAAACGTGTGGATTCACAACCACAACATCTTGTGATCGGACCAAATCATGTAAAGTTTTTTTAGATGGTGGTATTATTGACAATAAAACGCTTTCCGGAACTCAAGAATAGGATAATTATTCTTGAGTGTCAGGATGGATGATTTCCGAGTTTCTGGGGTGAGCGTTTCCTTTACCATCGTTTTGCTTTAATTAAGGATCATTACCCATCTATGAAAAACAAAGGCTTTCATTTTAACAACAGAATCTTAAGTCAAATCACTGGAATTCTGTTGTAGGGTGTGTGCAGTTATTTTACTCTTTCATTTTTTATATTTTCCCGGCTATATTATCAACATTTGCTTTTTACAAATTCAAACAAGGGCCGAAATGTTTCAAAATACTCATTTCCAACTGTCGGTACAATATTTTCCGCAAAAGCAGTTTTATTCGAATCTGACTTAAACACAACAAGCGTGCCACCTCCTTTAGAATGTTCTTCCCTGAAATAATCTTTTGTCTTGTCTGAACCATAAAACAGATGTTCTATTTCGCAAAGAGACTCATGGCAGTATGTTTCTGCCACAGTACCTGTTTTTATTACTTGATTTTTAATCGTTTCATTTTGAGGAACAGGCAGCATGATGGCATAAACATCTTTCCCCTCTCTTTTTCGGATCAGGCCATTGAAGGGATTTGCGTCGATAACCTCGCCCTTAATTCCTTTCCATTGATTATACGCCTGATCAAAATCAAACATACCAAAGAGCGGTTTGCTATTCATCTCGGAAATAATCTTATCGTCTTTCAGAAGGCCATATAATTGGCTGCAGCTAAAAGCATAAAAGGGAATAAACGGTATTTCATCATCATACAATCTTTGCCAGGCTTCTTTCAGGATAATAGGGTCTGTATGGCCTTCTGTAAAAAACACAGGTTTGTTTTCTATTTGTATTCGATTAAGGATGCTTAAAAGTTGTTCCGGCTCAGAATATCGAATAATGTCGGTGCTTAATTTTTTAATGACGATATTCTTTGGCAAATCATAGCAACTAGCTGAATCCTTTTTAATGTCAAAATACTTTATTTTTTCGTTGACGTGTTTGATCAATGTGACGGGGCTGTGACTGGTCATCAGTACATGATTTTTGCGAGTGGCTTCATTAGTAATTTCCAATAATTGTTCGAGGAAAATGTGCTGCCATTCCGGATGCAGAAAAGAGTCTGGTTCGTCCAAGAGCGTGATGCAATTGCGATTCTGGAACAGCTCAATAATAGAATAAATGTAAACAGACTGGAACTGGCCGTCACTAAAATCACTAATTCTCTTTTCCCTTCCGTTTTCAAAATTTACCATACTGATGTCATGGAGCATCCCAAGAATTTTTAGATTATCGAACTGCTGGAAAAGTTCCTGGGAATTGAAATCTTCAAATTCTTTTTGGATGGCAGTAACATCAACATATAGGATATATTCATCCTCTTCTTGGAAATACCCTTCTTTTCGGACAGGACCTGCTGAGTCATCTGCTAGGCATCTGTAAAGTCGGGTTAAAAACTTTTTTGTTATGCCTTGGGGCTGCCAGAATCTGTCGGAATCATCATTTAAAATGATATCAAATTTTTCCTTGTTTATGGCATAATCCGGTCTTTTCAAAACAAACCTTATTAGAAAATTGCCCAGGTTAGCGATATCAAACCCAAGCTTTTCAAAAATATATTGTTTTGCCCTGTTTCCATCTTTTTGAAGCAGGAGGGCTGCCAAAAGAAGTTGTTTATATTCTTTGCCCACCCCGATGAATTCACGGGAATCTTGAATATCGGCTTCTTTTATTTTGCTTTTAAACGCGTCTTCATATTCTTGTACAAGATCTGTAATCTTGGAATTATGGCCGGAATAATAAATCAGGACATTATCGGGCAGTGGTGTTTGGCCAACACTTTTCCGGTTTTTTTTATTTATCGACAACTCTCCATCAATCCAGGATATTTCAATGGTGTTGCCATCGATTTCATAAATGATGGAATAATCAAAACCAATTTCCCGGGACCCGAATTTATACAGATGATGAAAAATTTCAATGATTGCCTCAAACAAATTAGATTTTCCTGTGGCGTTTTTCCCCACAAACACATCAATAAAACTGTCACCCTTAAACTCCAAATCAAAATTTTTCAAGTTTTTATATTTTTTGATATGGATGTGTTTTAATCTCATTTGTTTTTATAGTTCCATCAAAACTGCATTGAGGATAGAGGTCTGTCTGTTTGTTGATTCTTTAAGCTGAAGTTCAAGTGAATTGCACAATTCCATTAATTGATCGATTTTTTTGACGATACGTTTTTGTTCCGTGAGGGGAGGGAGTGGTATTACAAACTTATTGATATTAGCCATGCTTAAATTTGCACGTGCATTATCAACCTGCTTATCAAACATATATGCTATACAAGTTGGGCTATTCAAAAAATATAAGAGAAAATCATAATCATAGCAATTCGATGTTTTAAACAACCGTATTAAACAAACAGCCTGATTAATATTTGCCATTTCATTTAAATCATAAATCGCTACCCTCCCAATTGAGGCACCAACAATGTTCATTAATATGTCATTTTTATTCAATATTGATCTGGGACTAAGGGTATTAAATGTTTTTTCAACGTATCTTTTATCCTTTAGTTTTAGCTGATAAGTTCCAACATTTTTACTTGTTACAAAAAAAATACCATCCTTTGCATCAGTATATTGAACCCCTTGCCATTTAGGAGAAGAACCTTTTGTTATGAGCTCTGAAACGGTTCCCAACCGACACCACATCCACCCTTCGGGCAGTTTATATGGTATCTCATTCGCCTTGATGGGCGGCAAAGGTTTCTGTTTCTTGATCTTCCCCTCTTTAATCAGTCTCTTTTTTTCAATGTCTATTTCTTTTAACAATTCACTGGCTGGTTGGTCATCTGAATTCTGGGGCACCAATTTCCCCATGACTGCCAGTTGCAGGATGGCTTTTTTTAGATCTTCCACATTTTCCGGCACCGAATAGATATCATCAAAATGCCGGGTGACAAAGTTCCAGGATTGGTTGAATTGTGTTGGATCAGATACGGAAAAAAGTTTGTCCATGATGGCGGTATGGAGTTTTAATCGTTTTTGGTTTCGTTCATCTCGTTCTGTTTCCAGCTTGTCGCATAGGGCCATTAATTGATTTATTTTTTTGGAAATTTTCCTTTGCATTTTAATTGATGGGAAAGGAACAATGATAGAAATCCATTTCTGTTTATTTATAATCGGTGTAGCAGAGCCACTCGCCTCAGTTTGAATTTTATTTTGGAATAGTGGTGATCTTAAAACCGCAAACAGATAATTCAAATCAACTTTCGTATATGGCGTGATTGTATTGATCTGCTGATTACAGGTCACCTCAATTGTATTGATTGATAATTTTCCTATGGATCCACCAATACATACCATCATTATTGAATTCTCGGGAATTAATCGTCCTTTTAGCAAACCTGATTCTGATAAACCATTATTTGTGTAATCGATAAAAAAATTTTTTATATCACCAGGCCCGATGAACGGGATATGATTTCCATAGTTATTAGGGTCTTTTTTGGGGGGTGTAGTGCCAGTTTGCGATATTCCAATATCACCTAATCTCGTCCACTCCCACCCAACAGGCAATTCATAGGGAATTTCAGTCGCCTTAATGGGCGGCAAAGGTTTTGGTGCTTTAATCCTCCCCTCTTTAATCAGCTTCTTTTTTTCAGCAGCAATTTCCTTTAATAATTCACTGGCCGGGGTATCATTCGGGTCCTGGGGAACCAACTTTCCCTGCATGGCCAGGGTCAGGATCAATTCCCGTAGTTTTTTGATGCCATCCGGGGTTTCAATGGCCATGTCAAAATGGTGTTCCAGAAGTGCCATTATGGAAGGCTCTTGGAAAAGTGTTTGGGATTAGATATCAATTTATTTATCTTCTTTTTTGGTTGTGATTTCCCAGTGGCCGCCCCGGGCGGGGCCGATTCGCTTGAGCATTCCAAGTTCTTGTAGAGCCTTGGTCTGCTTTAGAACGGCCCGTTTGGAAATGCCCAGGATCTCTCCCATTTTAGCAGTTGATATCCGGGAATTTTCTAGGATCATATCAAGGATTCGGTTTTGGGTTTTCGGTGAACTTTTCGGTGAACTTTTCGGTGAACTTTTTTTTGTGGTTTTAGCCCCCTGATCCATATTTTTTGTCCTGAATTTGATCATGAGCCCTGTGGCATCATATGAAAACTCAGGGGGTAAGGCATTCACGGCCCTGCATTCTTCCTGGATTTTTTCAATGCCCCTTCCCCAGGATTCAATCAATCCTGCCCTGAAAAACGCATTGGCAATCAGGGGATTATAGGGTTTGGACGGATGTTTTTTCAATAAATTTTCAATGGTCCAGGTTTCCGGCAACTGGCCGTCATTCCAAAAATAGAGTTTATCTTCATACACGCTGATCTGAATAGGAACTCCACTGCTGTAATCTTTATGGACAATGGCGTTGAGCAGGGCTTCACGCAGGGCATTTTGGGGAAAGGGGTAGGTTTCAACCCGGGTGATTCCCTCATATCCGATATAGGCCCTCAGATATTTGGTTAACAGCAGGTCAAGGGTTTTATCCGCCTGGTCGAACAGGCTGCCGTGGATTTCATCCTGGTACAGCAGTTCTGCATCGGTCCTGAAAAAACCGATTTTAATATAGGCGCCGTCTACATATTTTTCAGGGGTCTGGTGAAATAAAAGGATACCGGCACGCTTGATAAATGCGGTTTCCGTAAGATGCAGGTTTTCAAGGATAGCCTTGTCAGTGTCGTCCAGAATTGTGTTATTCATGCGGCCGCTTTTTTTTGATTTTTGCCGGAAAAGATCAAAGGCCTGGCCTGTAAAATCATCAAGACAAATATGGGGAACAGGCACACCATCCCATCGTTTTCCCTGCTTTTTTAAAAGGAATTTATCAAGAGCCGGGCCTTTGAGTTCCTGTTTTGTGCTGCCGGTTCTATAGTGGTACTGACCTTTATAGCTCACTGGGTAGGGGTAGGATGCAACAAAAATTTCAATATATTCTTTACCGGCTTTGGAACAAAGGTTTACATCCACAATAATACCCAGCAGGCTGCGAACCTTGTTTGGGATGAGTTCCAAAAGTATTTTGGCATTGGGAATGCCAGTGATTTTACCTGCATCATTTTTGCCAATGACAAGAACGCCACCCTTTGCATTGGCAAAGCCGCAAATCCACTTAATATAGTCATCGTGCCATGATTCTTTCCATTCCACATGCTGGTTTTCCAAAGCATGATGCGGCTGTGATTTTTGTGTCATGGCATCCCCTATCGATTCTTGTTATCTGACAGGGCCTGCATCAATTCGAGCTTGAGCATGTCCCGGGTGGATTGTATCTTTTCGGTCAGGGTCTTGTATCCTTTCATCAGTTTTACAGGATCCCCATTATCCACTACCGTGACATGGGGGTTTTTGCAATCCAGATTATAGTTTCTCTTCCGGATCTCTTTTGCAGAAACCTTCCAGGCGAATTCAGTGGTGTTTCGCTTGTTCCACCATTTTTTTTCCAGATCAAATTCTTCTATCCTTAGGGGTTTCCCTTTGGAATATGATTTATATTCTTTGGGATAAGGGTGTTCAACAAACCAGACGTTCTTAGTCGGGCCGCCTTTTTCCAGAAACAACAGATTGGTTTTAATGCCGGTGTAAGGATTGAATACCCCATTGGGCAGGCGAACGATGGTATGAAGGTTAAACTCCTTGAGCAATTCCTTTTTAAGGGTGGTTTTAACCCCTTCTCCAAAGAGAAACCCATCCGGAAGCACCACTGCAGCCCGGCCCGTATCATGTTTTAATAAATGCATGATCAGGGCCATGAAAAGGTCTGCAGTTTCCCTTGTCTGGTATTTTTTTAAGAAATTTGTCTCTATGCCATCCTCTTCCATTCCCCCAAAGGGCGGGTTGGTGATGATGCAGTCCACTCGGTCTTTGGGACCATAATCCTTTAAGGGGCGGCTCAGGGTATTGTCATGACGGATTTTTACAGGCACATCAATGCCGTGGAGCATCATATTGGTAATGCTCAGCATATAGGGCAACGGTTTTTTTTCCACTCCCTGGATGCTATTTTGAAGAACAATTTTATCCTGGGTGGTCTTGACCTGTTTTTCCATGTGCTCAATGGCATTGACCAGAAAACCGCCAGTCCCGCAGGCTGGATCCAGAATGGTTTCACCCAATTGGGGGTTGATCATATCTACCATGAACTGGGTGACTGCCCTGGGGGTATAGTATTCCCCAGCATTGCCGGCCGATCGAAGATCACCTAAAATTTTTTCATAGATATCATTAAAAAGATGGCGGTCCTCGGAGGCATTAAAGTCCACATCCTCCTGGATGGTATTGATCACCTGGCGGAGCAGGGTCCCGGATTTCATATAATTGTAGGCATCCTCAAACACACGTCCCACAACCTTCCCATGGGGGGTGACCCCGACTGTAATGGCAAGTCGTTTCAGGTAGGGGAAAAGATCGTTGTTCACAAAATCAATGAGATCTTCACCCGTATCCCCCTCGGGATTTGCCGCCCAATTGGACCATCTGAAACGTGTCTGAAGCGGTGATTTATAGTTTGGGTTGAGTATCTGCCACTCTTCTTCTCTATCATCAAATATTTTTAAAAACAACAACCAGACCATCTGGCTGATACGCTGGGCGTCACCATCAACACCCACATCCTTGCGCATAATATCCTGTATGGTTTTAACGAGGGTACTTAAGGGCATTGAATACTCCGGAATTTATGCGAAATAGATTGCTTGTTCAAGTTCATGCACGGCTTTTTCATAATCATTATACCCACCGAATCGTTTAATAATTTCAATGGGGGTTCCAAACTCCGTAAAGGGATTGATTGTTAAAATACTTGCCTCTTCTATATGAACAACCCCCTGGTCGGCATATTTATCAAGCAGGGCATCAAGCACCTGTCTTGCCTGGGCCTGGTACCTGGAAAAATAATCTCTTTTTCTGACATTTTCTGCCCGCTCTTTCCGGGTCAACGGGGGTTTGCCCCAGGCAATATGGCAGATCATATCAAAGGGGTCAATATCTCTTCCAATCTCATGGGCAAGGGCTTCGAAAAAAACACCTTGATTTGCAAGTTCTTCAATAATTGCCTTTTTCTTTTCCGCATCAGTCCATTGTTTTAAAAAGTCATCCAGGGAAGAAAATTCTTTGGCAATGGCCTTTTTTGTATAATCTTTGAGGGATTCTGTAATGAGTTTTCCATCGGCATCAAAATACTGAACCCTTTCTGCTGCGACGGTCACTTCCACATTGGCCACATAATATTTTTTTACTTTTGGCGAATTGCCAGAATCAAAATCAGGAGGCTCCCATCCATCTTCAATATAATCCACATCACCCGGTCCAGTATCAGGGAATTTATAATCGTGATTCTCCCTATTAGCCAAAGAATCATCTGGTGGTACAATGGTTTCATCGGATTTGGGGGTGTATATCACCACAGGGTCCCCATCAAAATCAGGATCTGCAAAAAGTTCTGTGGCCTTTTTGAAATCCATGATGGTAAAATAGAATTTATTGTAATTTTCATTAATACGGGTGCCACGACCGATGATCTGCTTAAATTCAGTCATGGACTGTATCCGTTGATCCAGGACTATCAGTTTACATGTCTGGGCATCAACACCCGTACTCATAAGTTTTGAGGTCGTTGCAATCACAGGATACCGGGATTCAGGAAATATAAAATTATCCAGTTCCAGCTTCCCTTCTTCATTATCTCCGGTGATGCGCATCACATATTTTGAGTTTTTGGCAACCTGATCCGGATTTTCATTGACAAGTGCCTGGCGCATCCGCTCTGCATGGTCAATATTGTCACAAAAAACAATGGTCTTATCAAATCGGTTGGTAGCCTTTAAAAATTGGGAAATTTTATTTGCCACCAAACGGGTGCGTTTTTCAAGAACCAGGGTTTTGTCAAAATCCCTTTGATTAAAAATACGGTCCTCGATTTCATTCCCGTATTTATCTGTCATCCCTTTGTCAGGTCTCCATCCGGTTAAATCCTTGTCAATATCAATACGAATCACTTTATATGGGGCTAAGAATCCATCATTAATCCCCTGACGTAATGAATAGGTGTAAATGGGATCGCCAAAATAATCTGTATTGGAAACGGTTTTTGTCTCTTTAGGTGTGGCGGTTAAACCGATTTGAGTCGCAGATGAAAAATAGTCCAGGATCTGTCTCCAGTTGGAATCTTCAGCCGCACTTCCCCTGTGACATTCATCCACAATCACGAGGTCAAAAAAGCCCGGCGAAAACTGCTTGTAAATATTTTTTTCATCTTCTGTTCCGGTAACTGCCTGGTACAAAGAAAGATATATTTCATAGGATTTGTTTGCCTGGCGTTTTTGAATTTTGGTCATGGCCGGGCCAAAGGGTTTAAAGTCATTTGTCATGGTTTGATCAATCAGGACATTCCGGTCTGCCAGAAAAAGAATCCTCTTTTTTACCCGTGATTTCCATAACCGCCATATAATCTGAAAAGCTGTGAACGTTTTGCCAGTGCCGGTAGCCATCACAAGAAGGATCCGATTATGCCCTGTTGCAATGGCCTCAAGAGTTCTATTTATGGCCAACAATTGATAATAGCGGGGAACTTTATCGCCACCATCACTATAGTAATCCTGGGTGATAATTGATTCTTGCTCCTGGGTTATCCCTTTATGATTGCACCACATCCGCCATAAGTTTTCCGGGGAGGGAAATTCATTCAGACCAAGTAGTCGTTCCATGTCTCCATGGGTTTCAAGGCTATTATGGAAAAGGAATCCATCACCATTGGAACTGAACACAAATGGAAGATTTAGGAGTGCTGCATAACCCTGGCCTTGCTGCAATCCGTCTCCAATAGAGTGGGTATTATCTTTGGCCTCGATGATTGCCATGGGAATATTGGGTTTATAAAATAGAACGTAATCCGCTCTTTTTCTTTTTGCCCTTGTATGGAGATGTCCTCGGACAATGACCCGACCGTTTGTCAACGAATACTCTTCCCGAATCTGGGTATTTATATCCCACCCAGCTTTTTCCAGAGCCGGAGTGATATATTTTGTACAGATATCCCTTTCGGAAAGATCTTTTTTGCTTAATGTCATAGTCAATAACTTTTAGTTATTCTCATTACTACTCCAAGTAGCCAATAACGATGTAGCACAATGGTTTTAGAAACACAAAGGATATTCGCCTTAATGGGAATTTCGGCCTTTTCAATTGTTATATGTATCCTATGTCCATTATTAATTTGACCGATTAGCCGAATATCATGTTGAGAGACTCAACTATACTTGCACTATCCTTGAGCTTTTGAAAATTCAACAATAATACCAATCCTTGTATTTCCTATAAATGGTTTGTTCACTATTTTTTTAATTCTACCTGCTATCACTCTGTATTTCTATTTGTGTTCTTGATAAAATTTGTCGGCAATACTATGGTGCTATCAGTGTTTGACTGAAAAATTGCTTGTTTTTGCTCAGGCACTATTTATTTAACCTGTAAAGGCAGGGCATAAATGGACCATAACGAAATTGACAGGGTGTTCCCTGATCTTGATAAGAAACTTTTTAAAACAATAACAACCAGGGCTGATTCCTTTAAGGAAAGCCTGAAAAAATCTGGTCTGAAGTTTGACCTGCCCTTGGAGTTAAAATTTGATCTCATAAAAATTTTTCTTTTCAGCGAATTTATTACATCAATCCTTATTAAAAATCCAGATATCCTCAAAACACTTATCGAGTCAAAAGATCTTTTCAAGTCTTATTCAAATCATACATATAAGGCAAATCTTGAAAGAACAATTGTCAAGGATATGGATGTGGAAAGGGTCAAGGAGCTCCTTTTACAGGTCAAGGTATATGAAACCATCAGGATTGCATGGCGTGACCTGACAGGGAAAGCCTTGCTGGAGGAAACACTTTGCGACCTGTCCAATCTTGCAGATGCCATGGTTGATATGGCTACAAAGGTTATCTATGAAGAGCTTTGTAAAACCTATGGGGTTCCTGTTGACTATGAAGGAAATTTTCAGGGAATGATAGTTCTGGGCATGGGTAAGTTAGGTGCCGGAGAATTGAATTTTTCTTCGGATATTGATCTTATTTTTGTCTACCCCACGGCAGGGTATACAAACGGGGAGAATATTATTTCCAATGAAGAGTTTTTCACAAAAGCCTGCCGCAGAGTTTTAAGTTTTTTTTCACCAGGCTCCCAGGCAATTAATTTTTACAGGATCGATACCCGGTTAAGGCCCTATGGTGATGGCGGCCCCCTGGTGATGAGCAGTTCTGTCTTTGAAGAATATTATCAGGCCCAGGGAAGAGAATGGGAAAGATATGCCATGATAAAAGCAAGGCCGGTTGCAGGTGACATTGAAGCCGGCCTTAAGCTTTTAAAGGTTTTGAATTCTTTTATTTTCCGACGGTATTTTGATTACGGGTCTTTTGACTCATTCCGGGATATGAAACACAGAATTACCCTGCAGGTAAAAAATAAAAAATTAAAAAATAATATCAAGATAGGCGCCGGCGGCATAAGGGAAATAGAATTTTTCGGACAATTGTTTCAGCTGATCCGAGGCGGTGTGGAGCCTAAATTCCAGGAACCAAAGATTTTAAAGGTCCTGGATCTGTTACAAACTCATAATTGCATTAATGAGGTAACTAAAAAAGATCTGAAAGACTCCTATGTGTTTTTACGGATGGTTGAAAACAGGCTTCAGGCCTATGCAGATCTTCAAACTCATGATATTCCTGAAAAGGAAGATAGAAGAAAAATCCTGGCACTTTCCATGGGATATATGGCATGGGATGATTTTATCAAAACCTTAAATGATCACATGCAAAAGGTTCATTATCATTTCAATCAATTGCTGGTGTCGGAAAAACAGGAAAAACCAGACAAAGAGATTCAGGATCTTAAAGAGCTATGGATCAACATCAATGATCCCCAGTTTGTCACAGATGCCGTGGCCATCGGTGGTTTTAAAGAGCCTGACAGGGTATTGGCTATTTTAAGATCTCTTGAAGAACATCCCAATACAAAGAGGCTGACACCCAATGGAAGGAAAAAGCTGGCAAGGCTGATTCCGGCCCTGGTCAAGAAGATCGGCCAGCAAAATGACCCTGATGCTGTCTTTGTCAAGTTAATTGATCTGATCATCACCATTGAGAGAAGAACCTGCTATTTGTCTTTGCTCCTGGAAAACGAAAGGGCGCTTGAAACATTAATCACCCTTGCAAAGAAAAGTCCCTGGATCATTACATTCCTTTCAAACCATCCTGCATTGCTGGACGAACTCATGCATCCAGATACCCTGTATTCTCCTCCTGGCAAACAGGCCCTGGAAAAAGAGATGGAAATTCGAATGGCGACTATTCCCCCGGGAGATCTGGAGTTTTTGCTGGAAGAATTGTGTATTTTCAGGCAGATCAATTATTTGCGGGTTGCTGCTGCAGATGTGAGTGGAAATTATCCATTGATGAAAGTCAGTGACCATCTAACCTATATTGCCCAGACCGTTCTTTCCCAAGTGCTTCAGATCGCCTGGAATATCGTGACACAAAAATATGGAGTTCCCCAGGGTTTATCCGATGACACCCTTGAACATTGCGGGTTTGCCATTATCGCATATGGCAAGGTAGGCGGACTTGAAATGGGGTATAAATCAGATATTGATATTGTTTTTTTACATAAGGCAGATTCAGGGGTTACAAAAGGAAAAGAAAAGAGCATTGATATCAACCGGTTTTATTCAAATCTGGGCCAGCGAATTATCAATGCTTTAACCATGCATACGCCTGCAGGCAAACTGTATGGCGCAGATATGAGGTTGAGACCGGGTGGTGATTCTGGTATGATTGTTTCCCATATTAATGCCTTTGAAGAGTATATGAAAAAGGATGCCTGGACATGGGAGCATCAGGCATTGATTCGGGCCAGACCTGTTGCCGGAGATAAAGTCCTTTGTTCAAGGTTTGAAGAGATCAGGAAGACTGTTCTGACTGAGAAAAGGGATGCAGCGACCTTAAAGAGGGAGGTCGGGGATATGCGGGAACGGATGCGGGTTGAGCGCTTAAAGGCTAAAAAGGATTTTTTTGATTTAAAGCAGTCAAGGGGCAGTATTGTGGATATTGAATTTCTGGTTCAATATTTAATTTTAAAAAATGCTCATACCTGTCCTGATTTAATAATTTGGACAGATAATATGAGGCTTCTGGAGAGTCTTGATGGAGAAGGGATTATAACAGGATGTGAGGCTGAACGACTTCAAAATGCCTATCTTGTCATGCGAAAAGCCATACACAGGCTCAATCTCCAGGAAAAGAGCCTTGAAATTCCCCAGGCCCATTTTTTAGAAATTAGGAATCATGTTATCCAAATATATGATAAATATTTAGCTGATTACGTGTGACCTTTAACCTGAAGGTCACAAGCAGGTTAAGAAATAAATACAAGGCTGAGCCAGGGCCAGTATGTGATGATCAGGACAGCCAGAAGCAATACCAGCATAAACGGAATGGTGGCCTTATAAATTTCAATAATGGGCTTATTAAACCTGTATCCCGCGATAAACAGATTCATCCCCACAGGTGGGGTAAAATATCCGATCTGCATATTGGCAAGGAAAATAATGCCCAGATGAACGGGATCAACGCCATATTTCAATGCAATCGGCAGCATTAGAGGGACCATGATAATAATGGCTGAAAAAATATCCAGCATGGCCCCGAGAATCAAAAGAAAAATATTTAAAAGAATTAAAAAGAAAAGCTTGCTGGTCACAAAGGTTTGACAGATCTCAAACAATTTCATGGGCACTTCAGCATCAATGAGAAAATTTGTAAAGCCAAGGGAAACCCCCAGTATTAAAAGAATTCCTCCTACCATTACCATTGACTCCCTGATGATGGCAGCAAGTTGGGAAAGCTGGATTTCTTTGTAAATAAAAACTTCCACGATTAAGACATACATGGCCGTTACTGCAGCGGCCTCGGAAACAGCAAAAATTCCTGAGTAAATACCTGTAAACACAAATATGGGCAAAGGAATTTCCCAGATAGCCTCCCTGGAAGCAGATAAGGCATTTTTAAAAGAAAAGGTTATTAAGGGGATAGAATTTTTTCGATTGGCCCAGATACTCCATAAGGAGAGCAGGAGGATCATTAAAAGGGCCGGCAGAATACCTGCAATAAATAATTTTTCAATGGAGATTTCTTCTCCTGCACCCATCTGCTGGGCAATGACCCCATAGAGAATCAGGGGAAGGGATGGTGGAAGCAAAAGTCCCAGGCTCCCGGAAGTCGTTACAAGCCCAAGGCTGAATTTATCTTTATATCCCGCTTGTTTCAGTGCTGGATACAACAATGCTCCCATGGCGACTATGGTGACACCTGAAGCTCCTGTAAAAGCTGTAAAAAGAGCACAGACAATAAATGCAACTATGGCAAGCCCTCCTGGCATCCATCCGAAAAAGGCCTGGGTCAGCCTGACAAGGCGTTTTGAAGTATTGCTCTCTGATAGAATATATCCGGTAAAGGTAAACAAGGGCAAAGCCAGGAGAATGGGTGTATCGGCTATGCGATACAACTCTATGGCCATGACGGATAGATCAATACCGCTAGAATAAAATCCTGCCATGGCCGCGGCAATAATAATACTGAAAAGAGGTGCGCCTAAAAGTGCAAAAAGAATCAATATGGCGATAAGTATTGCTATCATTGCGGGATGCGCTTAAACAATTTGAAAAGACAGGTGAAGGAAAATAAAAGATACCTGAAACTGATAATGACAAATGATATCGGGAGAATGCTTTCACAGATCCAGGCCGGGATATTTGCAAAGGCTATAACCCCGTCATTTTTTTCCATTATAACAAACATAAGGCTGTAGTATGCCATAACAGCACAAACCAGGGATGTAAAAATAGATATCATAAGATTTGTCAGTTTTTTTAAATGATCAGGAAGAAAGCGGGATATAAGGTCAATACTGATGTGATGGTTGTTTCTGCTGGCAACCATAGCACCGATAAGACCGATCCATAGGACCAGGATCCTGACCAGGGGATCACCCCAGAGAATCCCGGAATCAAACAGATTTCTTAAAAAAATCTGCAGCACTGCTATAAAGATCATTAAAAGCAGAAGCCCGACGAGAATACCATCCTCAATTTTTTGAAGAAGCATAACAATTTTTTGAGGGAAGCCTGCTTTTTTACTGATCATTTTTGATTTGTGCGTTTGAATGAAAATCAGCAAGATGCGTATCCAGTTGATCTACCATAGCCTTTGGAAGAATACCGGATTTGACCATTTTTTCTGATGCAATGCCAGCTATTTCTTGCCATTCACCCAGCGCGTCCCTGGAAGGTGTGATAAATGTTATCCCCCTGTTCTTTAACGCCTGGATTGCATTGATATCATCTTCCCTGTTCTGAACATCAATTTCGTTTAATGCTTTGGTCATGATCTGGGTAACAATTTTGCGATCCGGTTCAGCAATTTTTAAAAACGCCTCTTTATCAACGGCAAGCACGGCATGAAGATAAATCAGGGGTATGTCTGTTATATATTTAATCTGGGTATGCCATTGCAGGACAACAGCCCCGACAGGAGATGTCGCCACTGTATTAATCAGACCGGTCTGAAGGCCGGTTCGCACATCTGCAATGGATAAAGGAATGGGTGTGACGCCAAAGGACTTAATGGAATCCTGGCTGATTTTATCGTTATCTGGAATCCATACTTTCTGATTTCTTAGATCCTGTACCGTTTCAATTGGGTTTTGTGACATAATGTATGCAAACCCACCGCCGATGAGCCCAAAAGTCACAAACCCGGCATTATCAAGTCCGTCAATGACAGATTGGTCTATATATTTTCTGACATAGTCTACTTCTTCCAGGTTTTTAAATTTTAAAGGCTGTGCATAGATCTGGTTTGCCGGGAAAAACTGGGAAAGGCTTCCAGCCACAACCGCTCCTCCTTGTAACTGACCAATTCGGATTTTTTGTAAAACAGTTTTATCATTGCCCATGACACCGCCGGGATAGAATTTAAATGTCACACGGTTATCGGTTTTTTGGGCCACCATGTCTGCGCCCTTGTTCATTTTTTCCATCCACATGGAGCCTTCTGGTGAAAGGGTGGCAATTTTCAGTCTGACGGCAAAGGCATTATCTGTTGTGAACACAACAAATAAAATCAATATCAAAGGTTTAAGGATTTGGAAAATCATGGATATCTCCGGCTTAACAAGTTTTAAAAATAATCATCTGCACTATTTATCAATTCTTGGGCCTGTATTTGGGCCCAGGTATTTATAAGGGTATATCCTGATACATGGGGATCTGCAGCAATCACCTCTTTTAGGAATTGGTCATGAAGTTTTCTGTCAAATATCATCCTTGCATATAATTTTGCAAAAACAACCTTTGCCATCAGGTTTTTCCCCTTAGATAAGATGACAGCCTTATCAAAATATTGTTTTCCTAATTCTGGGTTGCCGCCAAGACCAGGCGGCAGCAAGGTTGCCAATGTTCCCAGATAGAGATATGCAGCGCCATCTTTATACGCCTCATCAAGTTCAATTACTTTTTGCATGATCAACTCAATATGTGCCATATCTGCAATGGCATTAAAATCATTTTTATTGGCCATGATCCAGGCTGACCATGCATTGCCCAGGGCAAAAAGAACGGGAACATGTTCTTTTTGCATCTTTGAAATGATCTTTTCAAAATCTTCAAATGGTTTTGATTTAAGCCTGCATGCATCTTTTTTTTCAAGGCAGATTGCCTGGTTAGCATAATTTAAGGCTTTTTGCGCCATTTTTTTTGATCTGTCCATGTCTTTTACAAACAGATCGGCATAAGCTGTGTACAACATGGCAGCCGTGGACAGCAGGGTTTCATTTTTCGGGTCTTTGCTGATCAGACTGTCGATCATCAGCAAATATGCCGGGGCTCCTGCTTTTACCATGGGTAAATCGTCATTGTTTAAAATTGTATTGGAAAGATTTTCCATCATGTCTGATGTGGCAGATGTCATAATGATCGCACAGCCTGATGATAAAAAAAGATTTATTATGCAAAAAATAAAGATAGCAATCGCTGAAAGGGATTGTCTTAAATTATGGTTCGCTATCCGGTGAAGAATCATCAATAAATCAAACCCTTTATCTATTTGGGACGTTTGATAGCCAGTAATTTATCATTTGTTTTTGAAAATTAACGTGTTTGGAAAAAAAAAGCAACTAGGGATTCACGGCTATCCTTCCCTGATTGATTCAGTTCTTTCAGGTGCCATCTCCCTGTAAAGGGTTATTGAAAAACAGGTTCCCTTTTCAGGTGAAGAATCCACATAAATTTTACCCCCGTGGTCCTGGATAATTCCATATACCACAGAAAGGCCCAGGCCCACACCTTTGCCTTTTGTCTTTGTGGTAAAAAATGGTTCAAAAATTTTTGATACAATATTTTTAAGAATGCCGGACCCGGTATCTTTAATCTTCAGCCCAATGGCGGCTTGATTTTTTTTGCTGAAAGTTTTAATGGTCAGTCGCTTTTTCCTGGAAGTTGCCATGCTTTCCACGGCATTGGAAATCAGGTTCATGAGCACCTGTTTTAACTGGTCATCTGATCCTTTGATCAGGGGCAGATTGTATTCAAGTTCTTCTATGACATGGATATTGTTTAATTTTAAAAGGTTGGCATTTAATATCAGCGTCTGTTCAATGAGATTATTGAGATCAAATTTGATCAGTTCAATTTTTGACTGGCGTGCAAACACAAGAAGGTTGGTGACAATGCGGCTGATCCTTCGTGTTTCCGTCTCCATGAGTTCCAGATATTTTAAAAATTGATCAATGGTTTTTTGATCAATGACGTCTTCTTTTAATATTCGTTTGCTGAGCAGGACAAGATTTAATATGCCGGCAACAGGATTGTTGATTTCATGGACAATAGACGAGGATAATTTGCCCAAAGAGGCCATTTTATCCTGGTGCAGAAGCCTTTCATGACTTTCGTTCAATTGTTGGGTTCTCTCTTCCACCTTTTTGACAAGAACGTCTTCGTCCAGTTTGCGCTGGGTAATATCCCGGCTGATTTCAATAAATTTAGAAATCTTTCCATTTTTTTCCCAGATGGGAAATACGGTCAGCTCCGTGTGCCGGGGCTTGCCATTATAGTCCAGCCGTGTCAGCTCAACCTGGCAATGTCTTTTGTTCTTGATGACTTCTTCAAGAGGGCATATATTGTGGCAATTGCTGGGTTCCCTCTTATCCTCCTTTAGCACCTCAAAACATTTGCGGCCGATGACATCTTCCCTGGAACATCCCAATTGTTTTAAGAAAGCCGCGTTTGTTTCCATGATCTCTTTTTCAGGGGAGATGATTAATACAAAATCTTTGATACCACTGAGAATAGTTTGTATCTCTTTTTCAGGCAGGTCCATAATCACATCCTTGCAAAAAAGTTATAAGCAATCGGAAATATTATTAATTTCTAACATAGGATGAATTATGAATGCAAGATTCTTATGTAAAACAAAGTGTTGAAATATTAGAATCCTGTGTTGAAAAATCCAACAGCGGTGAAGATGCCTGGTGATGATGGAATTCCACTGCCTTGATATGTAAAGAGCCTTATAGGCTGTAGTAAAACCCTACAATTTGAGATTCCGGTAATCTGCTGTACCTGTGATGCCAATATATTTAAAATCCCGCAATAGACAAGGGGTTTAATATTAAATTTGTCTTTTTGACCAGGCTGGCCTTTTTTTTGCTCTACTAAATAGGAAAAAGAACAAAATAATAATTCATAAAAAGGAGAAAAGATAATGAGACAATCAATAAGAACCGAAAAATCTACAAACATCTGGAAAGCCAGAAAAGACAAAACAGATCATCCCTGTATCTGGATGCAGGCAGGCGTTGCAAAAAAGAAAAACTGCAACAATTTTTATGACTGCACCAATTGCAAATATGATGATTCCATGGCTAAAACGGCAAAAGCCGGCAAACACATCACCTGGCAGGAAGCCTTGAGAAACAGGGACAGCAAGGACAGAACCTGCAGGCATGCGCTGACCCACAGGACTGAACACAAAAGCTGCCCCATGAATTACAATTGCGGGCGGTGTGATTTTGACCAGTATTTTGAAGATATTCTTTCCCCGAAGACGGGTCATTCCATGGTGTATATGAAAGATGTCAAAGGCTTTGATATTGCAGACGGATATTATTTTCACAAGGGTCATACATGGGCCAGTATCGACAGCGGCGGCCTTATTCGTATCGGCCTTGATGATTTTTCATTCAAGGTCCTGGGCTGCCCGGATGCCTTTGACCTTCCCCTGACGGGCCAGGAACTGAACAAGGATAAGGCGGGGTGGGGATTGAAAAGAAAAGAAAATCTGGCCGATATTCTCTCTCCTGTGAATGGGATCATCACGGAGGTCAATAACAATACCAGGAAATCTCCGGATCTTTCAAAGAATGATCCCTATGGTGATGGATGGCTTTTTACCATTCATAATTCTGATATAAAGGGAATCGTTCAAGATCTTAAAACGGACAATGACAGCGTGGAATGGCTGGGACAGGAAGTGACCACCCTTGAAAACATGATTGAAAGGGTAACAGGTCCTTTGAGTGCAGATGGTGGTCTGTTAAAGGCAGATGTATTTGGAAATCTGCCGACCCTTGGCTGGCATAACCTGACCCGCACCTTTTTTAGAACTTAAAAGCTGTCTTTATTCACCTTTTAAAAAAGGATGTGGCCAATGGAAACAAAAATAGAACAGAAAACCGCTGCCTGTCTCTGGATGCAGGCGGGAGTGGTAAAGAAAAAAATATGTATAAGTGATTTTTCCTGTATGACCTGTAGATTTGACCGGGCTTTGAGAAAAGCCTGCCATGAAAATGAGGATCTTCAAAAAAAGGGCATGATCCTAAAGGGAAAAAGGGGCAATCTTGTTTTCTGGAAAGAAAAACTTATAAAACAACCCCTGGCAAAAAGACCGTGTATCCATCACATGAAAGGCTATATTGACTTTAAAGCCTGTCCCAAAACCTATCATTGCATTGATTGCGAATTTGATCACTACTTCCATGACCAGTTCAAGGTTTATACCGTCTTAAAACCAGTGGAGTTTAATGATATCAGAGGCGTGTCCCTGCCTGTGGGGTATTATCTTCATTCAGGGCATACATGGGTGAAAATAGAGGATCGCAGCAATGTTCGTATTGGTATTGACGATTTTGCTTCAAGGGTTTTGGGGAAAATTACCGCCATAAAAACTCCTTTGATGGGCAAACAGGTTTTCCAGGGGAAAAAGGCCATTCATATATCCAGGAACAAACATAAGGCATCATTTTTATCCCCGGTCAGCGGCGTGATCACCCAGGTCAATTCAAAGGTAAATAAAACCCCCGGTCTGATCAATCATGATCCCTATACAGACGGTTGGGTATTAAGCCTTTATTGCCCGAACCTGAAACAAGAACTGAAACAACTAATGTTCATGGATTCAAATACAAGGTTCATGGAAATGGAAATGGACAGACTATATGCCTTTTTAGAAGAAGAGACACAGCTTGCGGCAGCAGATGGTGGAAGCCTGGGTAGAGATCTTTTTAAAAACCTGCCGAAAATTTCCAGGGACAGGCTGTTAAATCTTTTTATCCACAAAGATCCCTGATGTTGTCGGCCAGAAAGATATTGCAATACCGGCAAAACTGACTTGATTTTCTGTCAACATCATCAAGGCTTCTGCAATAGTGCATAATGCATCTTTCATCTTTACAGTGGCGAAGATCAAAGGTATGCCCGAGTTCATGGATGGCTTCTTTTACGATTCTCTTACGTCCTTTGATAATACCCTTGACTTCAAGGCTGGCAACCAGTCTGGCAATAGATATAATGCAGGCTTTCCCCCCAAGCTGGGCCTCACCATAAACATGGGTGAGGATAGGAATAAAAAGATCCTCCATTGTTACTGCAATAATCTTGATACAATCATCTGGTGCCTTTTTTTCCAGCGCCTCAAGGATTTTTGTTGAATGATATTGTTTACGCTCCGGATCATAGGCAAAGAAAATATCGTATAAAACCGTCTCCACCCTGGCACTGAACCTGAAAAATTCCCCTGCTTCCCTTGCAATGGCCTGACTCATCCATTGCGGAATATCTCCAACCGGGGAAACAATAATGGTATCAATATTATTCATTTGCCAATGGCGAGACAGTAAGCGTATTTATTTGTCACGATCATTTTTTAAGTCATATAGTTTTATCTTGTTGTACAGGGTTGATCTGTCAATACCAAGAATGGCAGCACTTTTTGAAATATTCCAACTATTCTCATTTAAGATTTTTGAAATATGATGTTTTTCCACATCATTTAAAGAAAAATACTTATTTTTCAATTCGTTTTCCAGCCCTTTTACAATGGGAAGATCAAAGGGTGTAATGGTCCGGGTTTTACAGACCACCACTGCTCTTTCAATGGCATTGGAAAGCTCCCTTACATTCCCCGGCCATTCATAAAGCATGAGTTCATCCATGGCATCCCGGCTGATTCTTTCCACCCCTCTGTTGATCTCCTGGGTGGTTTTCATTAAAAAATGTTTTGCCAGCAGGGGGATATCCTCTTTTCGTTCCCTTAACGTCGGCATGGTAAATGTAATGACGTTCAGTCGATAATACAGGTCTTCCCGGAAGGTTCGATTTTTAATGGCCTGTTCAAGATTTGCATTGGTGGCGGCAATCACCCTGAAGTCGGCTGTAATGGGCTGGGTACCCCCAACCCTGTAAAATATTTTATCTTCCAGGATCTGGAGCAGGTCAATCTGCATTCGCATGCTGATTTCACCGATTTCATCCAGAAACAATGTCCCGCTGCCAGCAAGCTCCAGACGGCCTTTCCGGGTTTCTTTTGCATCTGTAAAAGCTCCTTTTTGATGGCCGAAAAGTTCGCTTTCCATGATATGTATTGGAATGGCTCCGCAATTCACACTGACAAAAGGGCCATTGGAAACCCTGGAATTGGAGTGAATGGCTTTTGCAGCAAGCCCTTTTCCCGTTCCGGTTTCACCCGTGATCAGAACAGTTGTTTCAGTATCCTTGATATCTTCTATCAGATTGAAAATTTCCTGCATTGGCCTGGATTGGCCTATCATACTTTCAAACCGGGTTCTTTGTTCGTAATCTTCCTTTAAAAACAGGTTCTCTTTTATTTTAGCCCTGTGATTGACCAGTTTCTGGATGAGCACCCCCAGTTCCTCTGGATCAAACGGTTTTAAAAGATAATCAAAAGCATGGTATTTCATGGCCTGGACTGCTGAAGGGATGGAGCCGTAGGCCGTTATCATAATAGCATCAATATCAGGATAAAACTCTTTTACATGCTTGAGAACATCCATTCCACTGATGCCATCCATTTGAATGTCCAGCAAAAGAAGGTCAAAACTTTTGGTTTTGAGAAGGTCAATGGCTTTTTCGCCGCTGGGCACGTTTTCTACATGATACCCGTCTCTTTGAAGCCAGCCCGTAAGTGATTCCCGAATAACCAACTCATCATCAACCACCAGAATCCTTGTTTGTTCCATCCAGGTCTCCTTTAAGCACTCTTCAAGGCAATTTTATGGCTTGTTGCGTGCAGTTTGGAAGCGGCATCCTGTTTTTTGAAGATGGCCACGTCATCTGCATCCACATATTCAATGGCCCGAACCTCACAGAATCTTACGCACTGGGGATCTCCATCACACAGGTCGCATTTGAAGACTTCCCTGGCAATGGAATTAAACCCCATGGCGCCAAACGGGCAAACTGCCACACAAGACCTGCAGCCGATACATTTGTCGTAATCCACTTCAATTTTATTGAGCGTATCATTGCGGGAAATCGCATTTGCCGGGCAGACACCCATGCAGGGCGCATCCTGGCACTGCTGACAGGCCATGGGGATGTAGACCCCGTCCATTTCCCATTTCATAACCCTGATGCGGCTTCTGGCAGGATTTGATACACCGTCATGTTTTACCGCACATACCAGTTCGCACAATCTGCACCCTGTACATTTTTCATAATTTATCATTAAAACTTTATTTTCCATGAGTTGAGTTGACTCCTTTCTACAGCATATGAGAGGGCTCGTTTTCAATCCCAAGCCGTTTCAGGGTTTCAGGTTTTGGATTGCCATTTTTATCAAGCCCTTTGTGCTCGTAAAATTCATCAATCATTTTAACAAATTTTTTCTTGTCAATCATCATTCCGACAACGTCAGGGGCCCCTCTTCTGCAGGGCTCATCAAAATAACGATGGTTGAGCATGTCGCCTTTTTCAAGATCATTTCTTGTCAAACCTTCCCTTAAATTAAAGAGTCTTTCTATCATGTTGCAACGCTCTGAAATATCCCAGAGTTCTTCCGGCGTATATTCAAGGCCTGTGTTGTAAAAAAGAACCTTTGGCCAGTCCTCGAAGTTGGGCAGGGTTGCGCCCAGAAAGGTTGTATGGTACTTGCAGATGCCCAGACAGTCCACACCCATGTAGCAGTTTTCCTGCCAGAAAACCTGCCAGGCTTTTCCCACATACTCTGTATGCTCTGAGCTGAGCTTTCCTTTGTAGGGTACGGGACTGCCGTAGATTTTATGCAATACTTTTTCAGGCAGATGATACAGATCAATGGCCGGCCGACTTCTTAAATGATCAGACCCCCTTGATGCGGTTGCAATATTCAGGGCCAGCCCCGGGGTGGCTCTTTCATCGGAATGAAGGTTGCTCATTCCCTTTACCTGGATGAGATATTCAAATGAATCTTTGCCAAATATTTTAGAGGCTGGAATACCACCCTGGGCAAGGGCATCGGCCACTTTGCCTTTCCTGTAGCAGATGCGTTCCACCATCTCGAGAAGCGCTTCGTCATTGCCGAATCTTAAGTCCAGGCCGTCTGTATCCTTGCTGGTAATAATGCCTTTTTCATAGAGTTCCATTGCCCAGGAAATCAAACTGCCCACCTCAAGATTATCCATGCCGTACTGGTCAACCAGGTGGTTTCCTACGAGCACGGTCTCGGCTCTCGGTGTATCCGGCTCTCCTCCGAATGCCCCCTGGGACGTGTATTCAGGCCCCTCATCGTATTTGCCTTTAAGGGGCCCTGAAGGGATTCTGTACTGGGCACGGCAATGGACCTGGCAGCCAAAACAGCCTGCCATATGATAGGGTCCCATTGTATCTTCACAGATTTCATCTATTGCCTCAGGCTCGATATCATCGGCATACTCGCACTGGTTATACTGGAAATTTCTAGTACGAACCCCGCCCCAGGAATTGGTTGCACCCCAGATCATGGGGGTTCCAAGGGTTCCCTGGGTTTTATTCACCTTTGCCGAGGTGATCTGATCAATAAATCGCTTGTTATATTCCAGGGCTTCAACAGGATGAGTAATTTTGATGTCCATGGTTCCTCTGCAGGCAATTGCCTTGAGATTCTTGGAGCCCATGACAGCACCCATTCCCGTTCTTCCTCCAGCATTTTTAATCCCGGTCATGACATTGGCAAATGTTACCAGATTTTCACCGGCAGGTCCTATGACAAGGGATTTTATTTCCCTGTCATTGAGTTCCTCCTGGATGGCCCACTGGGTATCTGTGGTGGTTTTTCCCCAGATATTTTCTGCATCACAAATTTCAATGGTGCCGTTTTTAATAAAAAGGTAAGACGGTTTTTTGGCCTTCCCTTTTATGACAAGGTGATGAAAGCCTGCCCATGCCATTTCCGGGGCAAAAAAACCTCCCATGTTAGCAGAGCCCAAAAGTCCGGTAAGAGGGGATTTTGCCATGATATGGGTTCTGGCCGTTGCTGATGCACAGGTTGCAGTAAGTATACCGCCGCTGACAATCAAAGGATTATCCGGTCCTAAAGGATCACAGCCTTTTTTAGAGTGATTCAGTAACAAGTAGGCATCAAGACCTCGACCACCGAGAAATTTTCTTCTGACATCAAGAGGAATCGGTTTGACCTCTATCTCTCCCGTGGTTAGGTTGATATAAGCAATTTTTCTGTTCAAAGCCATGTTATTTGCCCCCCATCTTTTTCTTGAATGCTGCCTCGGCTATCTTTTTGTTTACTTCCCAGACCGGCCCGCGGATTCTTGGAAAATCAGGACGAATCCAGGCGACGCGGAATTCACAGGTACACACCGGGCACTTCACATGCTTATCTCCCGGCTTAGGTTCCAACCTGCCCATACAGGTCGGGTTATGGCATCTAAATTTTCCATAGGTTCTGGTTTTGCGCAGACTTTCCGCTCCTGACAATTGTTTGTCATCAAAGGCCATTGTGATTCTCCTTATTCAAAGATCGTTTTTATTTTATGGCGATCAGTTTTTCTTCAGGCGTTTTGGATTTGTTCAAAAGCTTATCCAACTCAGAGTTATCCCATCGTTTAAACAGGTCATGCTCGATCCCCATGCAATCCAACACCTTGCCGACAGATTGATTAATAATGTCATCAATGGTTTTGGGGTGATGATAAAAAGCCGGTACGGGCGGGATAATATGGGCCCCCATTTCAGCGGCCTGGGTTAAAAGCCTTAAATGCCCTATATGCAAAGGGGTTTCCCTGAACATCAGTGCCAGCTTCCTTTTTTCTTTGAGCTGGACATCTGCTGCCCGGATCAATAGATTCTCATTATAGGAGTTTGCAATTCCAGACAGGGTTTTTACTGTACAGGGTGCCACCACCATGCCCATGGTCAGAAAGGAACCACTGGCAACAGATGCAGCAATATCATTGTTGGTATAGGTAAAATCCGCCATGGCAAGAACTTCATCCACATCATAATCGGTTTCAATCCTGATATTGAGTTTTCCGGCTTCCGAAATAATCAGATGGGTTTCAATGCCACGGGTTTTAAGGACTTCAAGCATCCTGATGCCATAAATCACACCACTTGCCCCGGCTATCCCCACGATTAATCGTTTTGTCATATTATACTCCCTGCGGTTTGCAATTTATAATTCTATTTTTCGTGTTTGGTCACTTCTACTAAATTATAACCTTTTTTTTCAATTAAAGAGACAATTCTTTTCAGGCATTTTGCTTCAAACCGTATGATAAGCCTTTTAGCAACGGAATCAGGATTTTTTAATGTAAACAGCCCCTTGATTTCAAGACCCAGTATAAAGATATCTTCCAGAATTTTCTTTATGGTAACCTTGGAATCGCCGTTTATTTCGATGGAAACCCCATGCAGCCCTTCCGCACTTCCGAGAAGCTGGCTTAGCGCGTGGGAGAAATCCCTGTTTGAAAGGCTTCCCACAAAGATTTCACCATCCATAACCGGTAAAAAGCTTCTGCCGAATTGTTTGCCCTTTTCAAGAGCGGTTTCAACAGTATCATCCACAGACAGGGTAACGGGTTTTCTAACCATAATATCTTTTACTTTCAGCCGTTCGTTAAAATATTGAACTTCATAAATATCCTGGGTCGCAATGGCCCAGGAAGCAGCCTCTCTCAGATCCCGTCTTGCAATAAGCCCTCTGAATTTCCCGTTATCCACAACGGCCATAAAAGGGACCCTGTTTTTTTCAAATAAAATCATGGCTTCTTTTGCTGAAAGATCACTTGATATTGTATCAGGATTTTTACGCATCCAGTTTTTAACAATCATCCTCATCTCTCCATAAAATGGTTTTCGTAAAATGCCTGTTCTGTAATCAGGCCAAGCCCCCGGCTAATCAAACAGCCCCATTTCTGCGGCCCTTTTTTTAGACAGGTTGATGGCCGTCTTTGTTCTGAACCAGTCTTTAAGGCCGTCAATCCTGAGTTGTCTGGCCTCTTCCCAATATGGTCCGGAAAGCTTATCTGCTCCGAACATGGTTTTAAACCGCTCAAGGCCGGTTTTACCGTATCTGTCCAGGCGGTCTGCTTCCACCACCAGGGTTGCTGAAATATTGTTCATTTTAAAAACGATTTCAGGCAGGTCATGAACTTTAATGATGCTCTGGATCTCTTTAATCTTATTTTTATCATATTCAAACGCTGATAAAATTTTACCTGCAATGACAGCGCCCTGTTCCATATGCTGGGTAAAACTGGATGAATCAGCTTTTACCCTGGGAGTTGCCTGGTTAAAGTCAGAAAAGTCAATGGCTGTCCATCCTAAGTCATGGAGGTATGCTGCCGGCAGAACAATATCCTCATCAGCCTTTTCATGTTCCAGCAAGGTTTTGCAAAGATTTACCATGCGCAGGATATGATCCCAGTCTCCGTCACGACCCTTTTTGTATAAGGGCTCAATCATTTTAATTAATTGTCGTTCAAATGATATGTCCATTAAAAAAGTTCCAATGCTGATTTTATTACCTGTTGGCTAAAGGCAGAATCTTCCATGTTTGCATCGATTTCAATAATTTTTATTCTTGGATCAAGCTTAGCTCTCAATGTTTCAACGAAAATGCGGTCCTCTTCCGGATCATAGGTTGGGTTGCCTTTTGCATCCACAGACGACCATCCCTGCATGGGAACCATCACTTTTACAGGGGCCTTTGAACCATTGAGCTTCCTTGCAAATTCATTGGCAATGATTTTAAGTTCATCTGGTGAAAGGCGAAGCCAGGTTCGAAATTTATCAAGATCGTATTTTCGCCTTTCATGGAATTCTTCTTTATATTTTGATCTGGACGGAGTCATGTGATTGACCGAACAGGTGGAGATAATCTGGGGAATTCCCTTTTTCCCGGCAGACTCCAGCCGGTTGGGACCGCCATCCCGCATATACCCGAAATAATGCTCGCCAACCCCGCCCGGAGCAAGGTCAATAACGCCCTGAAAAAATCCTTCCGCAATCATCTTTTCCATGGCCTGGTCGCCAACACCGGCTGCAGAAAACCCTGTGACCTGGTACCCTTCTTTTTCAAGGGCTGCCCTGACCGAGCGTGCACATTGTTCACACGGGCCCAGCATGGTCATGGCAATGGTTTTTTTGTTCTGGGTGGCAAGAGTGTTGCTCACATACTCTATCATGCCTTTCATGGCATAACAGGCTCTGTCCATGACATTTGCGAGCATATCAGTCACACCAGATATTTCAATGACGGAATGAAACAATAAAATATCACCCGTACCAATGTATTTTGTAGAAAGTCCGGGAAGTGCTGCTGTGGAGGATATCATCAATTTGGGGATGCCAAAGGGTAATGCCCGCATGACATCGGTTGCCATCAAAGAGCCTGTAGATCCGCCAAGGGCCATGACACCGTCAATTTTCCCCGCAGCATACAGATCTCTGGCAATTTTTGTAGCCCCATCAATAATAATGTTGGTAATGGTGGACCTTTCTTTGGACGTATTGATTTCTTCAATGGTTGATCCGCCGGCCGATGCGACATGGGACGGGGTCAGTTCTGCATGTGATGCTTCCTTTCCCCGCATGGAAAGATCCATTAAAAGAGGTAAAACACCAATTTCTTTAAATTTGTATTTTAAATACCGGGTTTCTTCTCTTTTCGTATCAAGGGTAGATATGATTAAAACCGTTTTGGAATTTGTCATTTAGTTTATAACCCCAGTCTCGTCCGGATATCTTTTTTCAAGGTTTCCTTATTAATTTTGCCGGAATCTCCAACAGCTGGAAATTCATTGACAATTTCAAGATGCTCAGGAAGTTTGAACATGGCAATCTCTTTGGTTTTCAGATAATTGACCATGGTCGTGAAATCAAACTCCATGCCGGCTTTAGGGATCACATAGGCGGCACAGCGCTCTCCCATTTCCCTGTCAGGATACCCTACAATGGCAACGGCTGCCACAGCCGGATGATCATTTAAAAGGCCTTCTACTTCTGCCGGATAAATATTTTGTCCCCCCCGGATGATCATGTCCTTGGCACGGCCCAATATCCAGAGACATCCCTGATCAAATTTGACAATATCTTCTGTTGTGGTCCAGCCGTCTTTGTCAAAAACAGTGGAAGTCAGCTCTTCATCCCGATAATATCCTGCCGGTGCATGAGGCCCCCTGAAATAGAGAATGCCGGGTTCACCGTCCGGGACGGTTTTTTCCTTGTTTTCCTGGTCTGCCAGCCGGACTTTATTGCCGGGCAGCATTCTGCCCACGGTTCTGCGCCGAAGATCCTTGGTATCTTCCACCCGGCAACCGGATACAGATCCCATGTCCTGGGTGCCCAGATCACTGGTGATGGAAGCGCCAAAAGCATTTTCAGCTTCCTCTGCCACCTGAGGAGGCAGATACCCGCCGGCAGAGCGAATAAATCTCAAAGAACTTAAGTCATACTTTGACACATCCGCTTCAAGCATTCTGATCAGATGGGTCGGCACCACACCAATGGCCGTTGCCTTTTCTTTTTCAATGAGCGCCAGGGCCGCATCCGGGGAAAAGTCTTCCAGCATAACGGTTTTAGCCCCTGCAATGGGCGCTGCAAAATAGGTCAACGTCCCGGCAGCACCGCCGGCATGGGGGGCAATGGCCATGGTGATATCATCCTTGGTCAGGTTCCAGATATCCACACGACCTTTGGACGTGCAGATTCTCGGGGCGGTTGGCCATTCAACAAGCTTTGGAATACCCGTGGTTCCCGAGGTGGTGGTTAAAATGGAGATATTTTCAATGGCATCAAACCGTCTTTTGGCAAGCACTGACTTGTCCACGGGCAATTGCACTCTTTTGGCAGCCATGGTGGTCAATGAAAAAGTTCCTTCGGGCGCATCCGGGGGCACGATATCATCAAACAGGAAAATATTTTTCAGGTGAGAAAATTTTTTTTGAAGATCCTCATACATTTCTAAATAATTAAAATTATTGTAGGTATGAAGAATAATCACGGCGGATGCCTTGGTTCTATCCACCATATAGGTCAGTTCTTTTTTTCTCAGATAGGGGTAAACCGTCAGAGAAATCAAGCCGGCCCGTTCACATGCAATTCTTGCCAGAAACCCGTATACGCTGTTGGGAGATTGAATAATGACCCTGGAATGTTTTTCCATACCCATTTCAACCCAGGATATGGCCATGGCATCCACAAGTTCCACCGCCTTTTTCCATGTCAATCTGTATTTTGAATCTACCAAAGCTTCCTGGTCAGGCATCTGGCTGGCATTTTTTGCCCAGAAATCATAAAATGTTTCCCGGGTCCAGTATCCGTCTCTCAGGAATTCATCCGTCATCTCTTTTGTATATCGAATTGGTTTCACGATTTATCCTTTCCTTATAATCCAAGCTCAGACCATCTTGCCTTAACCCTTGCAACAACGTCTGGATCAAGCGTGATGGGGATGGGTTTGTGCTCCCATTCATAGGGGATAGTCGCATCTAAAAGGAGTCGTCCAGTGATCCATCTTGCATTGATTGGCAATGAGGGATCAAGTGGGGTAGACCGTCCTCTCTTGATGACCTGGGAACGGTTGGGCTGGAATCTGAAACTCAAGGCATACATCACCCGCGAGATATCCCATGGATCAATATCTTCATCCACAACAATCACTGTCTTAAGGCCATAGGCGCCCATTTCCGTTGAAATGGATGCAGTAAGAACCTGATCCACGTGCCCTGGGTACATCTGTTTCATGGAGATAATGGCAAGAAATCGTCCGGCCCCTTCCGGCGGACAATAAACCGCTTTTAAACCCGGAATATTCATTTCATTGAGCTGTTGCCAGAGGGTGGCACCATAGGACAATGCCATGGTCATGTGGGTATCTGTTATCGCACGACCAACGGTGGTTCCCCAGTGTATGGGATTATTCCTGTAGGTTATACATTTGATATCGATAAAGTTTCTGGGATCCGTTCCCACACCTGAATAATACCCCGTATATTCACCAAAAGGGCCCTCTTCCATGAATTTATCTGCATCCACAAACCCTTCAACAACCATTTCCGCATGGGCAGGAATGGGCAGGTCAACCACTTCGCCTTTTACAACTTCTACCGCTTCACCTCTAAAGGCTCCGGCAACATCATATTCACTTGTAAATGCTCCTATCCTGGCAGCTCCCACGAGAAACAGTATCGGGTCACATCCGGAAACCGACGCCACGGGCATGGGTTGTTTCAGGGCCTGGTATTTTTTCAGCATGATATCAGCATGTTTGCCTTTGATAAACTGGGTACCGATTTTGTCTTTGCCCAGAAGCTGGCTTCGATAGGTCCCAAGGTTCACCCATCCGGAATCAGGATCTTTTGAGATGATGAAATGGGCCGTGCCATAATACCTGCCCCCATCCAGAGGATAGTAGTGGGGTATTGGGAATTTGTATAGATCCACATCATCACCCATCATGATATTTTCTTTGCAGGGAGCCTGGGCCTTTTCTACATATCTGGGTGGTATGGGTTTTTTTGCTTTTTGAGCCCAGCCATTATAAAGATCAGTAAGACTTGAATTTTCGGGCATTCCCATAATAATTGCCAGTCGCTGTACCGTTGTGCAGACACTTGTTATAACGGGCGAATTATACCCCTTTATATTTTCAAACAAAAGTGCCGGGCCCTGGGCTTCCTCATTTAATTTTGCAATATGGGATAATTCCAGGTTCCAGTCAACTTCAACTGTAATTCGTTTTAACAGCCCTTTTTCCTCACAGACAGCCACAAAATCTCTCATATCTTTCATAAATTTTTCTCCTTTGTCATTGCCAACCCTTTTGACACAAAAATAGGGTTGGCATTTCTTTGTACACAGGTTTATATTTTTGACCAGGCCTTGAATTTTCGGACTGGTGGTAAAACAATGCTGCAGTCAACGATTGACTTTTTTCCCTGCAATAAGCCCGGCACAGATATGCTCAAGCGCTGATCCTCTTGCTTTCATGATCGGTTCTGCTTTTTTACTGCTCCAGACCGTTTCCGGCCTGCTTTGAAGAATCATGATTTTTGCCTGGCCAGGGGTGTCCTTATCAATGGCCCATTCGATGTCCATGGGCTTGCCATAATGTTTTTCAATACGCTTTCCGATTTTCGCAAGCTCAATGGCATCTTTATCTATCACACATTGAATATCTGCTCTTTCCGCCGGGATCTCCTGTTTTATAACGCAATGATTTTCAGGATCACGGGTATACAGGATAGTTTTGTAGGAAACAGTTTTTTTAATCACTTCATCAGTGATTTTATTGATAATAAAATTATCCGGGGTGCATTCCCCGCTCACGACACTCTCGCCGAATCCCCAGTTTGCATCAATGGCAATGGTGGACCGATCTCCCGTGGCTGGATTCAATGTAAACATCACGCCGGCGGTCCACGCATTGGCCATTTTCTGAACACCTACTGAGATTTCCACCTGTTCATGGGGAAAGCCCATTTTTGTTCTGTAATAGATTGCTCTTGCAGTAAAAAGACTTGACCAGCATTTTTTCACATATTTTAGAACACCATCCACCCCCCTGATCCAGAGAAAGGTGTCCTGCTGTCCAGCAAAACTGGCTCCAGGGAGGTCTTCAGCCGTTGCACTGGATCTTATGGCACAAGGAACAGCAGGAACATTGCATCGCTTGGAAAGCCTGCGGTAAAATTCTCCAATATAATCCTGCAGGTCATCATTCATGGGGGTACTTTCGATAAGTGCCCGGATGGTTTTACTGGCAGCCTCACCAGAATCCATGTCATTGGCCTTGATACCATCCAGGATTTTAAAGATATCCTTTCTGATATTGCCCTGCTCAAGAAAAATGGTATAGGCTTTGGTGGTTATTGCAAAGCCGGGGGGAACTGGAATCTGTGCTTTCAACAGCTCCCCCAGGCTTGCATTTTTGCCGCCCACAAGGGGAATGGATTGCATATCACACTCTTCAAACCAGAGGACATAGTCAGATCTTTTTTCCATGACAATCACTTACCTTTCTATGTAAACTCGTCCTGTATCGCCATTAAGCTTGATTTTCATGCCGGATTTGATAATGGCAGTTGCCTGCCCCGTTCCGACAACAGCCGGCATGCCGTATTCGCGACAGACAATGGCTGCATGGCTCATGATACCGCCCACATCAGTGATAACCCCTTTGATTTTCTGGAATACGGGTGCCCATGAGGGTGAAGTGGTCGGTGCCACAAGAATTTCTCCCTCCTTGAGCTGACCGATATCCTCAACGGAGCGGCATACCCGGGCAATACCTTCAACAACACCCGGCGATCCTGCAAACCCTTCTATTTCATTGACCTTGTCCGGATCTCCGATTTCCTTTAATTTTGCCCATGCTGCCATGCTTTCATTGGTAACGCCCCAGAGCACGACGGTAAACGGTTCGGCAATGACTTCAGGCGGAGTTCCATAGGCGGGAAGGGGGCGGTGCTCCTTGAATTTTTTATAAACCCCTTTTCTCCATGCGACTTCTTCGGGCCAGTGCAGGGGGCCATATCCTTTTGTTCCAGTGGCCCATGCAGTCACAATATCCCATAAGGCTTCCTTGATTTCGCTTCTGGACATGTACCAGATATCTTCCTGGCCTTTTAAGAATTTGTGCTCGGTCATGATGGCGGCAACTTCTCTCATCTTGTTCCAGAACACTGAATGAAACCAGTGCTCTACGTAAAACATATGGTTCTCAACATAGGGGAAAACCAGTTCAGCTGTTCCATGAAGCTGATCAAAGGTCTTTATGTCCTCATCGGTTTTTAAGAGGCCCCTGTACTCGGCAATAAGTCGTTTGCGTTCTTCTTTGATGGCGTCAACAGGTCGGTCAATGGAATGGCCGCCCATAAGTTTGTCAATATAAATCCTGACAGAGCTCATGGGGATGTTCAGGTTGTCGTTCCATGAAATATCCTGGTGATACCATCCCGTTCCCGTTGAAATGTTGAACCATGGATTTTTGGCTTCATCCCAGGCGCTGATCCATTTTTTTCCGTTTTCAGAACCCTCAAGCGATGCAATGACATCCTTAATGTCTTTGGTATCATTTCCAATCTGGGCGCTTAAGTCAAACTCAACGGCAAGTTTGGCCAGTTTTTTCAATTCCTCATCTGGCCGGTAAAGGATAACATCAATCCCTGCAACCATCTGGGTAATTTTCTGTAAGGGAATGTCTGGGAAGGCTTTGGTACAAAAGTCAACAAAGATCACATAGGATGCATAACCCAGATTTAAAAATTCAAAATGATATTGCCAGCAGCGAATCCCAAGGTCTATCAGCTTGTCATAATTTTTGATCAGTTCATATCCGGATGAGGTTCCAAGCCCGTTCTTGACAACAGAGATATCTTCCATGGCCGGCAGTGTTGGAATTTCAAGGGTTTCAAGGTCTGAAATAATCCCTCTCATTTTCTTTTCCCATTGATCTATAAGCTTATCCCAGTTTTCAAAATAATAACCGGCTCTTTCCATGAATAAAGGAGCCCTTTTCTGAATTTCTTCAGGATCGGTTACGGGAACAGGAGTGATGTAGACATTACCATTGATGATCCTGTGATCAACCCCATAAACCGGTGGAATCATGAAAATCCGTGTATTGAATTGTGATAACGCAAGGAACCATGCTTCATCCCAGATAATATCAAAGGGATACATGGGCTCAGGGTAGTGAAGTGCATCGTTGAACCAGAACATGTTGTTTTCATATTCTTCCCTTTCTTTATCTTTGGTTGTAAAGAAATAGTGGTATGGATACATTCGCTCCCATCCTTCTGTGCCGGGGATTGTTTCTACCTCGTGGGGATTAGGAAAACTCTTATCAGCCATTTTTACCTCCAATTAAAAAATTAAGTGTTAAAAAACCGACTAAACTAAAAACCCGAAAATCTAATCCATACTTGTAAAAACAAAGAGCAGTGTGCGAAGTTAAGATAGAAGCTGGCAACGTACAAAAACAAATCCGGTTAAATTAATTGAGATAGCAAGTATGTCGGATCAGTAATATTTGTTGACAAAAAAAGAGTCAATTCATATAAACTTATGAGACTTATAAGTTTTTCTTATGACAAATTTTTTTACGCAACAACCTAAATTGAGGATTGTGAATAATGATCAATTTGAATCAATTGAGGGCATTTTATTATGTTGCAAAGTACGGCAGCTTTACCATTGCCGCTGAAAAACTCTTTATCTCCCAGCCTGCGGTGACTGCCCAGATAAAATTGTTTGAAAATTATCATAATATGAAATTGTTTAATAAACAGGGGAGAAAATTATTCCTCACCCACCCGGGGAAATTATTGTTTGAAAAATCTGAACGTATCTTTGGTATTGAGGATGAGGTTGAAACAATTTTGACCCAGATGAAGGAACTGAATCAGGGACTTTTGGAAATCGGATGTACAAAAGCCTATGCCAAACATATTATGCCATCCATTATTTCGGTTTTTCACAGGACCTATCCAAACATAAAAATTATTCTTGAAGAAGGCAGTTCCATGGCTATGATCAACAGCTTGCGGGAGTTTAAAAATGAAGTGGTGGTGGTGGCTCAAATGGAAGTAAATGATTCAAGAATACAATTTATTCCTTTCAGCCAGGAAGAAATCGTCATTGTCCTCCCTGTGAATCACCAGTTAACCCGGAAAAAAGAACTTGAATTTTGTGACATTGTTATGGAACCGGTTATCATGAAGGGAAAAGGCTCTGCCACCCGGAAAAAGATCCTGGATCTTTACAAAAAATATAACGCTGTCCCCAATGTTTTCATGGAATCCAATAATACCGAGTTTATCATCGATCTGGTAGAACGGGGAGATGGGATATCCTTTCTTGTAAAACCCTCTATTGATAAGAAAGTCAAAGAGAAAAAACTTGCCTCACGAAAATTAAAAGATATCAAAATATTTCTGGATGTCAGTTTGGGTTATTCAAAAAACACACCCCTTTCACCGGCTGCCAGGGCTTTTTACGAGATCGTCAAAAATTCATTTATTGAAGAATCTCCCCGGGGAGGTATCGGGTCCATTATGGCAAAAATTCTTGCCGGGCACTCTCAGAATGAATAAACCCCAGGGTTTACTTATCCTTATCAGATCTTATTGTTTTTAATATGTATTTTTAATAATAAGGCTAAAATATGAAAATAGCTGTTTTTTCCGATGTCCACAGTTGCTATTCAAAAATGGCGGCTGTATTTGAAGACATGGAAAAATATCAAATTGATCAGTTCATCTGTCTGGGAGACATTATCGGATATGGTGATCAGCCTGAAAAGACCATTAAATTATTAATGGAAAAAAATGTGGTTTCTGTCAGGGGCAACCATGAACTGGCCATGTTTGACAGGCAATATCTTGAATGCTTTCCCAAGGCGATTAAACAGCCGCTGCTGGATAATATCGTAATGCTTTCCACAAAGTCTGTTCGTTATCTTGAAAATACCCCGGCCTGTTTAAAATTGGAGAATTGTCATTTTGTCCATGGCACACCACCGGACAAATTAACCACTTATATTTATGATGTTTCAGATTATTATTTAAAATCCCTGTTTAACAATACTCAAGAACAGATTTTTTTTACCGGCCATACCCACAAATTAAAATTGATCACCTACAAAGACAGAATTGTGCTGCGCAAAAGAATTACAAAAAATTGCACCATACCTTTGGAAGAAAATCAAAAATATCTTTTAAATGTAGGGAGCATTGGATTTTCAAGGGATGATTTTGAAGCGTCAAAATATGCCATATATGATTCAATAAAAAAGCATATTATCGTAAGGATGGTAGGAGGATGATTCATGGAAAAAAAAGTTAAGGATAAATCTATTCGTCTTATCAAGGAAACAAGGGTCATGACTCTTGCAGTTTCAGACAATGATATCCCCTGGTCATCTCCGGTCTATTTTGTATTTCATGGCAATAATTTTTATTTTTTTTCCAATGAAAGTTCAAGGCATATACAATACGCAGAAAATGGGAAAATTATTTCTGCTTCTATTTTTCAGGACTCTGACCAGATGGATAGGATTTTTGGATTCCAGATGTCAGGAAAGCTTGAGAAAGTATCAAAAATGGCTTTATATCTAACGATTGTTAAAAAATATGTGACCAAGTTCAGTTTTTTAAAACAGATATTCGGTGCCCAGATAATTGAAAACAAAGATTTTTTTTTAGAAAAATTCAAGTCACATCTCTATTGCTTTTATCCAGATATTATTTTTCTGTCAGACAATTCCAAAACAACAGAGAAGAGAGCAAAAATAGATTTGAGCAAAATAGCCTGACACTTTTTAAAATGGTTTCAACCCCGGTTTATTATCACTGGATGGTTTTTTTAACCTTGACTTTTATCCTGTTAAAAAATAACTAGTTTAAACTAATTTTATATCTTATTTTCAAGGCGGCAGGTGTCGGTAGGGATAAAATCGGCACATCTAATATGGAAAGGATACAAAGAAATTTAATGAGAGGATATATGCGTGTTATTCAAGCTTTGTTGATTCTGTTCATCATCAGTGGCGCAAGTGGTTATGCCTGGGATAAACAGCCTGACCAGCCTCCTGCCAATGTGGTCATCTCAAAAATTGTTTTTCAAAAACTGGCACAGAACCGGTCTTTTATCGGTACGCTTTATTATGAAAGGATCAGCCATGTTTCCTCAGAAGTTTCAGGCCTTGTAACAAAAATAGATGTCCGGGCCGGAGATCAGGTTAAAAAAGGGATATCTCTTGTAACTCTGGATACTGAAATACTTGAAAAAGAAATTTTAATTCATAAAAATCTTATTTCGCAGGCAGACCTCCATATAAAACATTCAAAAATAAATTATCAACGAATGGAATCTTTGTATAAAAAAGGCGGGATCAGTGAAAGAGATTATGATGATGCCACCTTTGTTTATAAGGATGCCCTTTTAAAAAAAGTGTCTGCCGAAACAATCTTGGAAAAACTGTTGATTCAAAAACGAAAAAGTGTGATTAATGCGCCTTTTGATGGCATTATTCTTGAAAAAAATGTGGATTCAGGAGACTGGGTCCAGCAGGGAAAACAGCTGGCCAGTATCGGGTCTGTCAATGACCTTTTTATAAAAGTCCCTGTGGCGGAAACCTTGCTGCAATTTGTTTCTGTTGGCGATCAAGTGCCGGTTATCATCAATGCATACAACATGGAACTTACCGGAACCATAGAAAATCTGTCTCCCATAGCCGATGCAAAAACCAAAAATGTTTTCATAAAAATACGAATTCCCATGTTAACCAAGGTGGCGCAAAACATGTCAGCCACCGTGTTTATTTCCACGGGCAGCGAGCAAAAACTGGCGATGATACCAAGGGATGCATTATTCAAGTCTCAGGGAACAGATTTTGTTTATACGATCAAGGAAGAAAAGGCGGTTCAGCTGCCTGTCAATATCGTGACCTATCAGGGGACCAGGATCGGAGCTGATAACGCTCATTTTACAGAGGGAATGCCAGTAATAGTTGAAGGGAACGAACGGTTGCGCCCTGATCAGAGCGTTGTCATTGTTGGAGAAAAATAGATGGATATCATCCGTTTTTTTATCCATAAACCCGTAACTGTGGCAGTGGGGGTCATCCTCATAGTTATGTTTGGTTTTATTGGGTTTCAAAAACTTCCGGTCCAGCTTACACCTGATGTGGAAACGCCTTTGATTACGGTTAACACTGCCTGGTATGGTGCCACACCCTATGAAATTGAAAAGGAAATTATTGAAAAGCAGGAAAAAGTTTTAAAAGGCCTGCAGGGGCTGACCGAGATGGAGAGTTCCAGTTACAACGGTCTGGGGACCATTACCCTGTCCTTTAAAATCGGAACCAACCTTGATGATGCCTTGCTCAGGGTGTCCAATAAAATGTCCGAGGTGGGCAATTATCCGGAGAATGTAACCAAACCCACCATAGAGTCTTCCGGGGCTAATAGTTCCCCGATCATCTGGATGATGCTGAAGACAACACCAGGCAACACAGAGCCTATCAATCAATTCAAGACTTTTTTTGAAGATAATGTCCGGCAGCATCTGGAACGGGTTAGCGGCGTAGGCTCCCTTCTGGTGTTTGGCGGCACGGATACAACCCTGGATGTTATCATTGATGCCCAGAAAATGGCCCGTTATAATGTGACCATCAACCAGATCATTGCATCCATCCGCAGAGCAAATCAGAATATTTCCGCAGGAATTCTGGGCATGGCTAAGAAAAATTATCGCATCCGAACCATAAGCCAGTTTCAAACGCCAGAGGATGCCCTTGATGTGGTTATTTTTGATGACGGAATAAACCGGGTCTATCTTCGGGATGTGGCACAGGTTGAAAAGGGGTATAAAAAAGAAGATGCTTCCGTACTGCATAGTGGTGAGCAGGTGGTGGTGGTCGCAGTCAGAAAGGAAAAGGGAGCCAATGTTCTGAACATGACGGATGCAGTGGAAAAAGCGGTTCATGATTTGAATAAAACCATCCTTGCTGACAACAAGTTGATCTTGAAAATGGTTTATGATCAGCGTCCATACATTAATACGGCCACCAACCTGGTTAAACGCAATATCCTCATCGGCAGCATTCTGGCAATCTGTGTTCTTCTATTGTTTTTAAGAAGTATCCGGGCCACATTGATCACGGGCATTGCCATTCCCATTTCAGCAATTGGCTGTTTTGTTTTTCTGTGGCTGCTGGGAAGGAACCTGAATGTTGTGAGTATGGCCGGGATTTCATTTGCCGTGGGCATGCTGGTGGATAATTCCATTGTGGTTCTGGAGAATATTGACCGCCACCGCAAGACCGGCAAAAGCGCTTTTGATGCTGCCTATGAAGGAACAAAAGAGGTGTGGGGAGCTATTCTTGCTTCCACGGCAACCACTGTGGCGGTTTTTTTACCTGTCATCTTTATCCAGGAAGAGGCCGGGCAATTGTTCCGGGACATTGCCATTGCCATTACTTCTTCTATTTTTTTAAGCCTCATCGTTTCCATTTCCGTGATTCCCACCCTGTTTAATCTGTTTTACAGAAAAAAAAACAACATCAAGACCAACAGAATACAAAAGAGCGTTATCGGCCCATTTTTGGCCGGCAGTATATTGAAATTTAGCACCCTGTGCATGAAAAATGCTTTTACCCGGCTGGCAACCATTATTGTGTTTACCAGCCTTTCCATTGGTTTGACTTTCTATCTTCTGCCAAGTGCTGAATATCTGCCCCAGGGCAACAGAAACCTTATTCTAAATATTCTCATTCCGCCGCCCGGTTATTCTGTCGCCAAACAAAAAAGCATAGGCAGATATATATATAAAGAAACCGAACCCTATTTCAAGGAAGATGGCAAAGATGGTTTCCCCCAGATTAAAGAGATGTTTTTTGTGGGCGCGGATCGTATCACGCTTTTTGGAGGTATCAGCACCCATGAAACCCGTGCCAGTGAGCTCATTCCCCTTTTTAGCCGGGTAATGGGCTCAATTCCCGGGGTCTTTGGCGTCAGCATTCAGGCGGGGATTTTCGAGTCTGGTATTGGAAAAGGCAGAACAGTGGATGTCAATATTTCAGGAGAGGAAATGGATGATATTATCCAGGCAGCATATGCTCTTTTCGGGGTCATAACCGCAAAAATGGAAAACACCCAGGTCCGCCCCGTGCCATCCCTTGAAGCCAGTTACCCTGAAGTAAAAATCATTCCAAATAAGGAAAAACTGGCTGCCAATGGTCTTACAGCAGAAGATTTGGGTGTATATGTCGATATCCTTATGGATGGCCGTAAAATTGAGGAATACCGTCCCGAGGGAATCAAACAGGTTGACCTGGTACTCAAAGGCCAGCCTTCTTTTGCCAGCTCACCTGAAGATATTTTAAACTCCACCATTGTCAACAGCTTTGGAGATCTGATCCGGGTCAGGGATGTGGCAGGAATCTCTTACAGCGAGGGCATGCCCCAGATAAATCACCTGGAGCGGGACCGCACCATTACCCTGCAGGTTACCCCGCCTGCTGAACTTGCTCTGCAGAGCGCCATGGACCTGATCGAAAATGATATTATCCCCTCTTTGGAAAAGACAGGAAAACTCAAAAATGTCAAAGTGGGTGTGGGCGGCAATGCAGACAAACTTGTGGAGACCCGGAAGGCCCTTCAGTGGAACCTTCTTCTGGCTTTGATCATTACCTATCTTTTGATGGCAGCTCTATTTGAAAATTTTATATACCCCTTTATCATTCTTTTCACAGTACCCCTGGCTGCGGCCGGCGGTTTTGTAGGGCTTTTTATGGTTAACACCTTTATTGCTCCCCAGGGCTTTGATGTGCTGAGCATGCTGGGGTTTATTATTTTAATCGGTACTGTGGTAAACAATGCGATTCTCATTGTCCATCAATCATTAAATAATGTGCGCTATAATGGACTCTTTGGCAAAGAAGCAGTGGCCGATGCTGTGAAAACCCGCATCAGACCCATTTTTATGAGCGCCGCAACCAGCCTTCTGGCCATGTTGCCCATGGTATTGTCAACGGGATCGGGCAGCGAGCTGTATCGCGGACTGGGTTCGATTCTGATTGGTGGCCTTGCCATGTCAACGGTTTTTACCCTTTTTGTGATCCCTTCCCTGCTTGTTTTTGTTATTGGTTTTGAAACCAGTAACATCAATAATACAGAACAGCTCTCTTGACCTTAAGGGGAAAAATCTTTATCCTGTAAAATAAGACAACCTTTTATTCAAGAGAACCGCTTAAATGAAACAAACAAATATCTTGATTTTTATCCTTTTTTGTATGCTTTTTTCGGGAAACCCGGCTTTTGCTTCTCAAAAAAAGCAAAAAGTCTATATCATCCCTGTTACCGGAACTGTGGAGCCGGGTATGGCAGCCTATGTTAAAAGAGCTTTGGAAGAGATCAAAGATGAAACAGATGCTGTTTTTGTGTTTAAAATGGACACATTTGGTGGCCGGGTGGATGCGGCCCTGGATATTGTGGATACAATTTCCAATGTTCCCAAAGGAAAAACCATTGCATTCGTGGAAAAAAGAGCCATTTCTGCCGGCGCCCTGATAGCCTTGTCTTCAAATTTGTTGTTTATGAAAGACAATACCATCATAGGGGATTGTGCCCCCATCATCCAGACCCAGGAAGGCCAGGAAATGGCCGGAGAAAAAGTTCAGACCGTTCTTCGGGCAAAATTTCGTGCCCTGGCAAAAAAAAATAACTATCCCGTCGTGCTGGCAGAATCCATGGTCACCATTGATATGGAAGTCTATCAGGTGGTGATGGACGGCAAAAAAAGCTTTATGGATAAAAAAGCTTATGATGACCTGACAGAAGATGAGAAAAAAACGATTACATCTAAAAAGACAATTATTGCCAAGGGAGAGCTTCTAACCATGGATGATATTGAAGCCGTTGACCTTGGGTTTTCTCAAAAAAGCGTTAAAGATATAAATGAAGTGCTCTCAATTTTAGGCTATGAATCATTGGATATCATAACCATTGAGGAGTCTTGGTCTGAAAGCCTGGTAAGGTTTTTGCAGCCGTTTTTACCGATACTGATGATCATCGGAATCGGTGCCATATATACGGAAATAAAGGCTCCTGGATTTGGCCTCCCCGGGATTATCGGTATCATATGCCTTGGCCTGGTATTTTTCGGACAATATATGGTGGGTCTTGCTGACTATACAGAATTGTTACTCCTGCTCGTCGGTGTTCTGCTGCTGGGTGTGGAGGTGTTTGTCCTTCCCGGATTTGGTGTCGCTGGTATTACCGGTTTGATCGTGATTGCTGCAGGTCTTGTTCTTTCTTTTCAGGGGTTTGTAGTTCCTGATCCTTCCTTTCCCTGGGAAGGCGCTTTGCTGATGAAAAATCTGGCACAGGTATTGGGTTCTTTTATGTTTGCATTTTTGATCTCCTTGTTCATGATCCGGTTTGTTTTGCCGCGGCTTTCAAAAATAGTCAAAGGGCCCTATCTTGAGGCAACGTTATCGAATTCCCATGTGGATGCCACAATGGCTTTAGGTGTAACCCCCGGAGATATTGGAATTGCCCACTCATTTCTTCGTCCGTCAGGCAAGGTAATGATAAACAATAAAAAGATCGATGCCATCACCCAGGGTGAATTCATTGAACAGGGAACACCGGTTGTGATTGACAAGATAGAACAGAATCGTGTAATTGTTAAACCAAATTATCCTGAAATATAAAGGCCGGGAATGAAACCCTATATTTTACCCATTCTTCTTCAAGTGATCGGAATTCTGGTTGTCTTTGCCGAGATTTTTATTCCGTCCTTTGGGCTGTTGGCGGCAATTGCGCTCAGCGTGTTTTTTTATTCCTTATACCTTGTGTTCACAACCATATCCACAACAGCCGGGATGATTTTTACGGGTCTGGATATTGCTATGGCACCTTTTTTAATCGTTTTCGGAATGAAAATGCTGGCCAGGTCGTCGCTTTCGCTGAAGCGGGAATTATCAAAAAAGGACGGGGTGGTTTCACAAAGACAGGAGCTTGAAACCTATCTGCATATGAAAGGAAAATCTGTCACAGATCTTCGCCCATCCGGAATGGCACAGATAAACTCACAACGAGTGGATGTGGTGACGGATGGAGAATATATTGATGCAGATACGCCCATTGTTGTAACAGGTGTTACAGGGAATCAGATTATAGTAGGAAAAACTTTAATATAGGAGATTAAGTTCAATGGATATTATGTTTATTTTGTTAATTATTGCAGGTGTTATCGGCCTGGTGCTGTTTTACTTTATTTTTTCATATTTGGGCCTGTGGTTACAGGCATTGGTGTCCGGTGCAAAGGTCGGGCTGCTCAATATTATTTTTATGAAGCTCAGAAAGGTTCCGGCAAAGCTGATTGTTGAATCCAAAATCATGGCAGTCAAAGCCGGTATTGAAATTCCCACGGACAGTCTTGAGTCCCACTTTCTTGCCGGTGGTGATGTCGGCCGGGTGGTACAGGCACTCATTGCAGCAGATAAGGCCAATATTGAACTGCCGTTTAACCGGGCTGTTGCCATAGATCTTGCCGGCCGGGATGTGCTTGAGGCGGTGAGGATGTCGGTCAATCCAAAGGTTATTGAGACCCCCATGATTACAGCAATGGCAAAGGACGGCATTCAGTTGAGAGCCATCTCAAGGGTCACAGTGCGGGCCAATCTCGACCGCCTTGTAGGTGGGGCCGGAGAAGAAACCATTCTTGCAAGGGTGGGAGAAGGGATTGTCACCACCATCGGATCAGCGAACAGCCATAAGTCAGTTCTTGAAAACCCGGATATGATATCAAAAACCGTTCTGAAAAAAGGGTTGGATGCAGGAACAGCCTATGAAATCTTATCCATTGATATTGCCGATGTGGATGTGGGTAAAAATATCGGGGCTGAACTTGAAACTGACCGGGCAGAGGCAGACAAGAAGATTGCCCAGGCAAAAGCCGAGGAAAAGCGAGCCATGGCCTTTGCTCAGGAACAGGAGATGAGAGCCCGGGTCCAGGAAATGCGTGCCAAGGTGGTAGAAGCCGAGGCCCAGGTTCCCCTGGCAATGGCAGAGGCTTTCAGAAGTGGTAATTTAGGTATTATGGATTATTATAAAATGCAGAATATTTCTGCAGATACCCGGATGAGAGACCAGATCGCCACACCCGAGCCAGAACCTGAAAAATAAATCAACCAAGCGGTTCCTGAAACCGGATTTCAGGTTTTAGGAACCGCTTTTATCCCGGCTTTTATCAAGGATTGACCCATGGATTTTGATTCAATCATACCACTGCTTTTTATCATTGCCTTTTTTGTATTGCCCTCGCTTTTAAAGCAGATTATGGGCAGAAAGAAAAAGACAGGTAAACCAAAAGTAATTAAAAAAAACCCATCCATATTTGATCGGATAGGTGAGCAGATTAAAAAGTTTGTCCAGGACCTTGAAGAACAGTCCCGGCAACAAAGACAAGGAACCAAGGAACAGAATACGGGATGGGAAGAACTTGCTGAAGATGAAGAATCGTATTCTGATTATGAAACCGCAGGAGAAGATGCGGATTTCAGTACACCTTCAACGATTGTCTCCCCAAAAAAAAGTGTCCCTGAAAAAGCTGCATGGCCTGCAAAAAGAATTCCCTCCGGGCAAAAAGAAATTTGCGTTAAAGAACGGAAAAGAAATTTGTCAGGCATCTGCCGTTATAAATCCAATCCATTGCAAAATGCCATTGTCTGGTCTGAAATTTTATCCAAACCAATAGCATTAAGAGAAAAATAGTCTCTTAACCAAAAGTATTCCATTCCCTTTTTATGAGGTGATGCCGCTTAAAATACCGGATTGCGTTGGTCCCGCAAAGGAAAGCCGTTTAATGTTTTTCACCCCGTGTGCTTTGAGCATTTCAGATAGCTGAGTCTCACTGTATGACTGACCGTCGGGCGTTCCTAAATACATGTTTATGGAAAAAAGCGCCGGAAATAACGGACCGTCCATAGTGTCATTCAAGATAAATTCGTGGATAAAAATTTTGCTTCCCGGCTTTAGCGCAAAAACAGCCTTTCCAATAATCTCTTGAGCCTGTTCAGGACCTTCACCGTGAAGGATGTGGGATAGCCAGGCCGCATCAAACAAATTAGCTTCAATAAATTTATCCTCAACATAATTTCCAGGTAAAAAATCGATCCGGTCTGAAACATTAAATTTTTGAATTGTTTTTTCAGCAAAGGGCCGGGTGGTCTCAAGGTCATAGACAGATGCTTTTAATCCAGGATTTGCCAGGCAAAAATGGATGGCAAATGTGCCGGGACCGCCGCCTAAATCCAGAAGCCGTTTACAGCCTGACAGATCCAGCTCTTTTGACAGCCCGGGAGCTGTGGCCATACCCATGTTGAACATTCCCATTAAAAAGCTTTCCCGCCGTTCTTCATCGGAAAAGGAAGACCTGCGCCTGGTTTGCTTTCCTTCAATAATGGCCGTGTCCATTTTATGCCATGACTCCATCAGGTGATGGTGATGCATGATCATAAATCCGAGATATTGCGGGGAGTCTTTTGAAAGAAAGGTTAAGGCCGGGGGAGAATTGGAATATGTTTCGTCATCTTTTACAAGGAGCTCTAATGCAGACAGGCTGTTTAAAAGTATGGAAAGCCCCCGTTTGTCCACTTTCAGGGTTTTATTGATCTCATCACAGGATAAAGCCTTTGATCCGATAACAGTGAAAATATCAAGTTTTACACCCGTATGAAGTGTGCAGGTTTTCCAGTAATATCCTGACATTTCAAGAAGACTTCCCGGGTTCCAGTTAAATGATTCCATGTTGATTCCTTTTCTTTAAAATAATGGGTTGCCAATAACAATATTGCTGATGTTCTGCTAAATTTAAAGAATGGCGCAAAAGAATTATATCGAACAACCCGGATTCAAACAAGAAAGAATAGTGATTTTTCTTGATGGGCATATAGAAAAGAGGTATAAATGGCAGGTAACATTTAAAATATCAACGAAAAATACAAATCTGGAGCAAGCATCTCTATGGAATTGATTAAAATTATTATCTCAATTATTCTTCCCCCCTTGGGTGTTTTCATGCAGGTGGGTATTGGCAAACATTTCTGGCTCAACATCCTGCTGACCCTCTTGGGATATATCCCTGGAATTATCCATGCCATCTGGGTGATTGCAAAGAACAAATAGCCGGGCAAATCCCCTGGAATCGCTATCAGGTCATTATCAACATCCGCTTTATGGACAGACGTCTGTTTCCAATGATTCAGGCCGGTCTTAAACCGGGTGGGGTCCTCATCGTTGAATCCTTTATTGATGTGGAAATGGGCAAAGAGCCTGAGTATTTGACGATAGGTAAAACACCCATTGACAAGAGTGAAGATACTGACTTTGTTTAGACAGTGCTGGACGGTTAAATTTGATTTGTCATGAGCCGGAACATATTGTATGCTCAACGCATGTTAAATTTAGCCAAAGACGACCCCGCACTTGCCGAGCTGGTTAAAAACGAAGAAAATAGGCTTGAAACCACATTAAACCTGATTGCGGCTGAAAACCATTCCCCTCAATCAATCCTGGAGGTCATGGGTTCAGTATTTAATACAAAAACCATTGAAGGGTATCCCGGGAACCGGTTTCACGCAGGCTGCATCCAGGCTGACAAGGTTGAAAATCTGGCCATTGAACGAGGCCGGTCGCTTTTTAAGGCAGAACATGTCAATGTCCAGCCTCACAGCGGCACATCCGCCAACTTGGCGGTTTATTTCAGCGTTCTGAAAACAGGAGACCGGATTCTTTCCATGAGCCTTCCCCACGGGGGCCATCTTTCCCATGGACATAAGGCCTCCATTACCAGTAAATGTTTTGATTTCAGCCATTATAAGGTCGATCCTGAAACAGAACGGATTGATTATGATCAGGTCAGGCAAATGGCCCATTGCCTGAAACCCAAAATGATTGTTGCTGGTGCCAGCTCATATCCGAGGCTGATTGATTATGAAAAAATATCTATCATCGCCAGGGAGGTCTCTGCATTTTTCCTGTCTGATATGGCCCATCTGGCAGGCCTTGTGGCTGCAAATTTGATTCCAAGCCCCGTGCCTTATTCTGATTTTGTCACATTCACCTGTTATAAAACCATGATGGGCGGCAGGGGCGGTGTGATTCTTTGCAAAAAAAGATTTGGGGAAAAAATAGATAGCGCAGTATTCCCGGGATGCCAGGGCACCAGTGCCGTCAATCTCATGGCTGCAAAAGCCTTGATTTTCAAGCTTGCCATGGAAGACAAATTTGTTCGGGCACAGAAAAAAACCCTTGAGAACGCCAGGGTTATGGCCCGGCTATTGATGGAGAAAGGATATCATGTTATCAGCGGCGGAACCGATAATCACCAGGTGTTGATCGATTTGACAAATAAAGGAATTTCAGGCAGGACGGCGGAATCCGTTTTAGAATCCATCGGGATTATTTTGAATCGGAATGTCGTACCCCAGGATGAGAACACCCCTGGCAAAGTCAGTGGTATCAGGCTGGGAAGTTCTGCAGTGTCAGCCAGGGGAATGGGAAAACCCCAGGTGAAAAAAATTATCGAATTAATGGATATGACATTAATGAACCACACAGAAAAGAGGATAATAGATCAGGTCAAAGACCAGGTATTAGAGCTGTGCAGAAAATTTCCCATCAACGGGAGGGGTTCTTAATAAAAATATAAAAAGGATTAAAATTATGAAAATAAATCCAGATTTTATTTCGCCTTGCGGGCTTTATTGCGGAGTCTGTGCAATTTATATTGCCCATCGCGAGAATAACCAGAAATTTAAGGAAAGGTTAGCAGGGCTTTATTCAGGAGGAGTGACGGGCAAAGGCATGCTTCCAAACAGTGAAAATCTATCAACAGAAGATATTCGATGCTGCGGCTGCTTGTCTGATGATTTGTTTATGCATTGCAATCAATGTGAGATCAGAGACTGCACAAAAAACAAAGGATATACGGGGTGTCATCAATGTGAAGAATTTCCCTGCCGACATATTGAGGATTTTCCCATGACTATTGGAAAAAAGGTAATTTTAAGAGCAATTCCATATAGACGAAAAGTAGGTACTGAAAAATGGATTCAAGATGAAGAAGCCCGCTATTTTTGCCCTGAATGCAACAACAAAGTTTTCAGGGGTGTTGTGAAATGTAATCAGTGTAAAGCCAATTTGGATCTGGACTAGCCTTGTTTGATTAGGCAATTGGCTATAAAGAGATGAGGATCAGGGCAGCAAAAGCAAGGCCAACCCCTGCCCACTGCTGCCGGCGGAGTCGCTCCTTAAGGAAAAACCAGGCTAGCATAATAGTTGCTGCGGGATAAAGAGATCCTAAAACAGCAGAAACATCCAGCCTGCCCAGATGGGCCGCCATAGAGAAAAAAGCATTTCCAGCCGCATCCATGACACCGGTAATACCAATTAAAATCCATTGGCCGTTCAGAGGCCTTGCCGGTTTGCCTGCCAAGAATATAAAAAAAAGCAGCAGAGAAACCGAGGCAAATCTGGCTCCCACAAGAGGCCAGAGAATGGCAAGATCATTTGCCTGATCAATGAAAATAAAAAAAAATCCAAACCCAAGACCTGCTGTAAAGGAGAGGAAAAATTCATTCCGGGTCATTCTTAATCCTACCTCGGCAGAAGAAAGCAGCCACACTGCCGCCACAAAGCATATAAATCCTATTGACTGGGTGATGGTGGGAAGCCCGGCATAAATGGCGGTATATCCAATGGGCACAAGTGCTGTCAGAACTGCAGACAAGGGGGCAACAATTCCCATACGGCCCTGGGCCAATCCTTTGTATAGGGCAATAAGTCCAAGGATGCCGAAAACACCGGCAAGGGCCCCATAAAAAAGAGCCTCAAAAGGGGGGATCGTTTCCGAAAATAATAGGGCCATGCCTACAAGGCTAACGCCGCCCACAAACTGGGAAATGAGAATCACTGCAAAAAGATTGCCTTTGCGTGAGGCATATCCACCGCTGAAATCGCCTGTGCCCCATGCCACAGCACTGCTAATGCCGCAGGTGACGGCCAATGTTTCATTGCTTATCATAATATAATTTATAGATGAATGATTTCCATTTGAGTGTCTGAAATCTGGGCAAGTCCCATATCATCAGCCAAATTAAAAACCTTGTCCAGTTTTGAATTCACCACCCGTGAATCATTGCCAACGATTGAAAAGCCGATTTGAGCCCATAAATGACTGTCATTGTAGTCGGTTTCCGCAATGGAGATATTGAACTGGTTTTTTATCCGATTGATAATCGCTTTAACGATGCTGCGTTTTTCCTTTAATGAATTAACACCATAGAGTTTAAATTTGATTTTGCCTGTTCCGACCACCATGGCTATATCCTTGATAAAAGACTTTCTGTAAATTCATTTTTCATACGAAAAGTTGCATTATCTTTTTGAAGCGATCATTTGATCCATCATATCTGCTGCCGCCTCGGCAAAAGACGGATCATTGATATGGAGATTCTCCTCTTTAACGATAATGGTTTGTACTAAATTTTCTTTAAATATCTTAACGAAAAGATCGTTTGTCTCCGGATCATATAAAGGGCCGTCAATATAGTCAGCGACGGACCAGCCTTTTTTAGGAATTAATACTTTTATCGCTTCTCCTGCAGGATTCAGTTTTTCTGATAATTGTTGAGCGATAATTTTTGTTTCTTTTTTGTTCAGCCGAATGGCAGACCTAAAATCATAAAAAAATATTTTTCGATCTTTATATTGTTCCGGGATGCTGTAACGGTCAAATTCCAGCACAGCACAGTCTAATCCACCCGGTACGATAAGCCTGGGGAGTGGAATGCCTGTTATGGTTTCAAATCGATGAGGGCCGATCCCACCGCAATAACCATTCATGAGCTTGTCTGCCAGTTCATGGGTTGCCAGATCCAGAATGCCTTTAAAAAATCCCTCGGAAGCCAGTTCTTCCATTGCAGTCCCTCCCGTGCCATTGGCATGGAAGGTAACGACCTCATACCCTTTGTTTTCCAGTAATTCTTTAATCTGTTCTGCAGCCTGGGTAATGAATCCAAAAAAAGAAAGGGCAATGCGTGGGCGATTCTTGTCAGGAATCCATGTGCTTTTCGCCATGGCACAAACAGCCGCCGCCGCTTTATCCAGCATCCCTCCCAGAATACTGTTGATCCCCAGTATATCAGAAACACTAGGCATCATGGTGATGTTACTGGTTCCAATGATGTGGGTCATATCTCTTGCGGCAACCGTGGACAGCATGACTTTAGGAATGCCAAGAGGCAGTACACGCATAATTGCCGTGCACAGATAAGTGCCGGAACCCCCACCCGCTGAAACAATACCTGATATTTCACCCCTGTCATGAAGCGTCTTGACAACTTTTTTGGCTTGTTCCAACATGGCCTGAATCATTTGATCCCGATCCTGCCCATCCTGTATAAGACCCTTTGCCTTCATGTTGTTGAAAAGATCAAAATCTACGATACAGGATGAAGGCTTTCTGGTCCCGACATTAATGGTAAGCGCGCGAACACCTCGTTGTTCTATACACTTTTTAAGAAAAAGATGTTCCTCTCCCTTTGTGTCGAAGGTTCCGAGTACGGCTATTGAAGATATCTTGGCCATTAGATAACCTTTTTATTACAAACTCAACATATTTTCAAGAGCAATAAAGGCATCTTTTTTGATGGCTTCATCAATAGTCACAATGTTTGTTTTCCCAATGTTTTCAAGGCAGGTTAAAAGATTTTTTAAATTAATTTTATACATATTGGGACAGAGAGAATCCTTTAAAGGGAGTATGTTTTTGTCTGGATACTCCATGGCAAGCCGTTTGATCAGGTTGATTTCCGTGCCAATGATAATTGTGGAGCCTGGCTGAGACTGGGCCACATATTTGACGATAAAACTAGTGGAGCCAACTGCATCCGAAGCCTTGACAACTTGTTGGGTGCATTCCGGGTGTACAACAATTTTTGCGCCAGGAAATTTTTTTCTCATGGCTTTCATGTCATCCGTGGTAAACCGTGTATGAACCAGGCAATATCCTTTCCATAAAAAGACTTTTGCCTTTTTAATATCTTGTTCGCTATTTCCACCCAAGGGTTTTTCAGGGTCCCATACAATCATTTCTTTTGCCGGGATGTTAAGATGGTTGCCTGTATTTCTGCCAAGATGTTCATCCGGGAAGAAAAAGATTTTTTCTCGTTGCTTAAATGCCCATTCAAAAGCTTTGGAAGCGTTGGATGAGGTACAGACAGCGCCATTGTTTTTTCCGCAATGGGCCTTAATAAAAGCGTCAGAGTTCATGTAAACCAGGGGGGTTACAATATTTTCTCCAACAATGGCAGTGACATCATTCCAGGCCTTTTCAACCAGGTATGAATCTGCCATATCCGCCATCCAGCAGCCTGCATTCATATCAGGGATTTGCACCGTCTGGTGATCTTTGGCAAGAATGGCTGCACTTTCTGCCATAAAATGAACCCCGCAAAAAACGATATATTTTGCATTCTCATCCTGGGCAGCTTTTTGAGAAAGGCCAAAAGAGTCTCCCCTGTGGTCTCCTAGATCAATGATCTCTTTTCGTTGATAATGATGGGTTAAAATGACAAGTTGGTTTCCAAGTTCCTGTTTAATTTTAATGATTTTATCAATCATGTCTTTGTTAGCTATAGTGTTTCCCATGTCTACTCCTTGCCTATTAAAAAAATGCCATAGGTGGCAAACATATTGGGCAGAAAAGTTACCATTTTGCCATGGCGTTGTGTGTTGTTTGTATTAATAGCAGCTTTTTTCAGAATTTTAAAGCCAACCTGGTCAGAAAATTTTTCAAAGTCGTTAAGACTTAGAACCCTGATATTGGGGGTGTCGTGCCATGAATAGGGAAGCTCTTTTGTCACGGGGGCATGGCCCGTAAATGCCAGTTGCATGCGGACCTTGATATGACCGAAATTCGGGAAGCTGACCACCCCCATTTTCGCCACCCGCATCATGGAATGGATCAGTTTTGACGGTTCATAGACCTGCTGGAGGGTCTGGGAACAAATGGCATAGTCAAAGGCATTGTCCGGGTAATCTTCCATTTCTTCATTAATGTCCCCCTGTAAAACCGAGATTCCTTTTTCAATACATTTAACCACCTTTGATTCTTCTATCTCTATGCCTCTTTCCTTGACATTTTTTTCTTTTTTAAGCCAAAAAAGAAGGTCTCCTTCTCCACACCCTAGGCCCAGCACTTTTGATCCGGGCTCAATCCACGAAGCAATAATTTTTAAATCATATCTTAAAGGATCAGGTATCAAAGGACACACTCCTTAAAAATCCGGTGATCAGATTGTCAAGCCTGTCACTGGGGAGTAAAAAGGCGTCATGTCCCCACTGGGCATCGATTTCACAAAAGCTGACATCCAGATCGTTTTTTTTCATGGCTTTGACCATCTCTTTTGACTGATATGTAGGATAAAGCCAGTCAGAGGTATAAGAGATGACGAGAAATTTTGATTTGCATTTTGAAAAGGCATTTACAAGAGAGCCTGAGCCATATTGTTCTGCCAGATCAAAATAATCGGCCGCCTTGGTGATATACAAAAAGGAGTTGGCATCAAAACGTTCGATAAATTTATTGCCCTGGTGCTGAAGATAGCTTTCCACCTGGAATTCAGCACCGAATTCAAAACTTAAGGCAGAGCTGTTTTGAAGCTTTCGCCCGAATTTCAGGCGCATGGACTCATCGGAAAGATATGTGATATGTCCTATCATTCTGGCAATGGCAAGACCCATGCCCGGTTTTTTACCCGAATAATAATGTCCCTCATTCCAATTGGGATCAGCCATGATGGCCTGTCTTGCAACTTCATTAAAGGCAATGGCCAAAGCCGAATGCCGGGTGGTTGTTGCAAGGGGAATGGCTGATTTAACCATATCTGGATACCGGACGCACCATTCAAGCACCTGCATGCCGCCGATTGATCCGCCGATCAGCGATAAAATAGAGTTGATTTTAAGGTGATCGATCAAGGCTTTTTGGGCCTCTACCATATCGCCAATGGTTATATGGGGAAAAAGGGTTCCGTATTCTTTGTTTGTTTCAGGGTTTATGGATGAAGGGCCTGTTGATCCGGCACAGGAACCGATAATATTGGAGCAGATCACAAAATATTTGTCCGTGTCTATCCCTTTTCCAGGACCCACCATGATATCCCACCAGCCTGGTTTGGTATCTTTGGGGTCATAATACCCGGCCATGTGAGAATCTCCTGAAAGGGCATGTAGTACAAGGATAACATTGCTTTTTCCCGGGTTCAAGGTTCCGCAGGTTTCATAGGCAATTGTTACAGGGCCTATGCTGGTCTTACTTTCAAGTTTTAGTTTGTCAGGAGGCATAGCAAAGGTAAAAAATTGCTTTTCAACAATGCCAACGCTAACTCCGGTCTGGTTCTGCTCAATATACTCGCTCATCAGTTAAACTTTTTCCTCAACAGCTTCCAAGGCTTGTGCCAGATCATTGCAAATATCTTCAACATGCTCGACTCCAAGGGAAAATCTCAGCAATTGAGGATCTGCAAGTTGATTTTTGAGTTCTTCGGGAAAGGATATGTATTGGGATGAGTAGGGGTGAATAATCAAGGTTTTGCAGTCCCCAAGATTGGCTATGTTTAAAATCATATCAAGATGATCGATGAGTCTGAAACAGGCTTCCTGGTCCTTTAGACCAAAAGTCAGCATGGCGCCAAAGCCCTTATTATTAAATTGTTCTTTTGCAATCACGTGACACTTATGGTCCTCAAATCCTGGAAAATTGACCCATTCAACTTTTGGTTGTTCTTTTAGAAAATGGGCAACCTTTATGGCATTTTCCATATGGCGCTCCATGCGAAGGCCTAAAGTGTTTAGTCCTATTGCGGTAAGATAGGAATGAAGGGGCGCAGGGGTAGTTCCAAAATTAATATGATGCTCTTTGAACAGTCTGTGCAGAAAAGCAAGGTTGCCCTTTTGCTCAACAAAAGGGGCAAAATCAGAAAACTTTTCACTTGACCAGTCAAAGTTCCCGGCATCCACGACAACACCTCCCAGGGCACCGCCATGCCCGGACAGATACTTGGTCGTTGAATGCAATACTATATCTGCCCCAAGTTCAATGGGCCTGCAAAGCCAGGGGGAAGCCAGAGTATTATCAATCATAAGCGGGATGCCGTTTGCATGGGCAATCTGCGCAATGCTTTTGATGTCGGCAATTTCCATGCCCGGATTGGTGATGGTTTCCACATAAACAAATCGTGTCTTTTCGTTGATGGCCTGCTCAATATCATCAATGTTTAAAGGGTCCACAAGCTTTACGCTGATGCCGTATTTTTTGAAGATATTTGTAAAAAGCGTATATGTCGACATGAACAATGCTTTGCTGGCAACAAACTCATCCCCGGCACGGAGCATTGTCATGCAGGCATTGTTAATGGCTGCCATACCGGAGCCGGTCACAACCGCGCCTGCTCCTGATTCCAGAGAGGCCAGCTTTTGTTCAAGGAATCTGTTTGTCGGATTGCTCAGCCGCATATAAATATGGTCTTTGGTTTGACCGGCAAATGTTTTGCTCAGGTTGTCCGCACTCTCATGAAAGTGGGCTGCGCTCTGGAAAATGGGCGGGAGGGTTGCGCCTTCCCAGGATGTGTCTTTTAACCCTTCATGAATTGCCCTGGTTTCAAAATGATAATGGTTTTTTTTGCTCATGATCGTTCCCTCTCAATTTATCAAAACTATTTTAAGAATAGTTAGCTATCACATTGTGGTAGGCGTTTGTCAATATTTACTTTGTTTTTTCATAATAAATTTTTACAATAAATTATGTGACATTCTGTTGGAAAAATAGTATACTCACCCTATATTCAGATTATAGAACCTATTACTGATTTTCTCTTTTCTCACAGATTTCATGACAATAATGGCCTGAATGATATTCTTTTCTTCTCCTTCTTTAAAGACATAAATGCATGAGCTTAGCGCTCCTGTTGAACCGGTAATGCGTTCACTAACTCCGCAGCGTATTGTGGGGAGGCTTTTATAAATTACAGTATACAACGTCAGCCTGAAAAAAAACAGGCTGGAAAGGAGAATGTAATGAATATTAAAAAAATACTGAATCCCGTTGATGGTTCAGATCATTCAATCCGATCAACCCAGTATGCCATTGAACTCGCAAAGCTTTTAGATGCCAATATTATCCTGATGCATTGCCATGCAAGGTTCCCCATTGTCTTGTCAGAGCCCTATTTTCAGCAGGCAATTAATGAAATTAGCAAAGGTTCTGAAGAACTTGTTGCGCCTTTTATAGAACTTCTTGAAAAAGGAGCAGTTGAGTTTGATGTCCGTATTCTTGAAGGGGCTCCAGGTAACAAAATACCGGAAGTGGCAAGAATTGAGAAAATAGATTTGATTGTAATGGGATCAAGAGGGGTTACTGATTTTACGGGATTGCTTCTCGGCAGTGTTGCCCACCAGGTGCTTAATAAATCAGACTGCCCTGTTTTTATAACAAAAGGGTGATGGCATCCTTCATATTGTTTAAAAAAGCGGTAACAGTCCTGCCGGAACTTTAATAGCTTATTCCGATCAATATCTTGGACGGGTTCGTGTTTTTTCATAAAAGTTTTCAACTCCGATTTTTTTAATCTTTTCGTTGATCATTACCCAACCTTTATACAACCCGGTATCAAAATTTGTTCTGTTGCAGGGAAACTCGTCACACTGGTAGCAAAAATCGATCCCTCTTACAATGATCCTGAGATTCGTGTTGACATTTTTTGCCATTGATTTTATGACAGCTATTGTTGGCGTTACGACAGATTTTGCAAAGCAGTTAAAAGAAATATTATCAAATTTTAAAGTATAGGCAAATCCTTATGGTTATTTTGGCGATATTTTATCTTTTTTTTCCATTAATCGTTATCCAGATGTGCCTGCGGTTTGATCCGGTAAATAAAATCGGTGCCGTATTTGTCTGCTATGTAGTCGGTGCTGCCATAGGTAATTCAGTGGGACTGCCCGATGGTTCGCCCGCACTTCAGAATACATTAAGCAGCGCATCTGTTGCCATTGCCCTTCCATTGCTGTTATTTTCCATGGATGTGAAAGCATGGATGAAAACAGCAGGCAAGGCCATATTATCCATGACCGGGGCAACCATTATTATCGTTGCCGTTGCAGGGCTTGGAAGTGTGATCATTGCAGGGCAGGTGGAAGACAGCTGGAAGTTGGCAGGCCTTGCCATCAGCGTGTATACGGGGGGAACCCCGAATATGGCCGCCATAAAAACAGCTCTGAATGTGGATGCGACAACCTATATCATCATGCACACCTATGATACATTGATCAGCCTGGTCTATATTATTTTTTGCATTACCATTGCACAAAAACTTTTGAATCGATTTTTGCCCAGATTTGAAAAAGTGAAAGATGTGATATCAGGCAGCCAGGATGGTGAAACCGAGGATATTCATTCATACCAAGGCATATTAAAGGCATCCGTTATCAAACGGCTTGCCATTGCCATGATTTTATCTTTTGTCATTCTTGGGACAGCCCTTGGCGTGTCCGGGCTTTTTCCCAAAGCATATTCAACGGCCATCACCATTTTAATGATCACTTCTTTAGGCATTGGTGCTTCCTTTATTACAAAGGTCAGGCAGATTGAGAAAACCTATCAGCTGGGCATGTATTTCATCCTTATCTTCTGTCTTGTGGTGGGCTCCATGGCCAATATAAAGGATCTTATCAATATCAACTGGATTTTGCTGTTTTATATATCATTCTGTATTTTTGGATCAGTTATCCTTCACGCTATTTTCTGTAAAATTTTTAAAATTGATACAGACACCTTTATTATTACATCTATATCTGCCATCTGTTCTCCGCCCTTTGTTCCAGTGGTGGCCAATGCATTAAAAAATAAACAGATTATTTTATCCGGCCTTACCACGGGGATTATCGGCTATGCCATTGGAAATTACCTTGGAATCAGTTTCGCGTATATCTTTAAAATTATGATCGGCTAATCCTTATCACCTTCACTATTGCCAGGAGCAAAAATGAGCATCATCCCTTTAAAAGGAAAAGCATATGATAAAATTCTGGAGGACATGGAATCCTTTCGTAACCAGGATGCTGATTTTATAGGTGGTCGAACCTGGTCCCTGGTATACCATTTAAGCCTTGAGCACGATGCATTTTTAAAAAAAGCTCATAACCTTTATTTCAGTGAAAATGCGCTTAACCCCATGGCATTTCAAAGCCTTAAACGCTTTGAACATGAGGTGGTTAAAATGGCGGCAGATCTTTTAAACGGGGATGAAAATGTTGTGGGAACCATGACATCGGGTGGCACGGAATCTTGCCTCTTGCCCGTGATGGCATATCGGGAACTGGCCCGATCCAAAAAACGTTGGGGTAGTAAATTTACACCGGAAATGATCGCCCCTGAAAGTATTCATGTGGCCTGGGAAAAGGCAGCCAAATATTTTAATGTTAAAATGGTCAGCATTCCGTTAAAAGATGATTTCACGGGTGATGTGGATATCCTGAAAAAGAAAATCAATAAGAATACCATCATGATAGTGGCATCAGCACCTTCATACCCACATGGTGTCATTGACCCGATAGAAGACATTGGCCAGATCGCCTGTGAAAAAAACATCCCTTTTCATGTGGATTCCTGTCTGGGCGGATTTTTTCTACCTTTTTTGGAACAGATCGGGTACTCGATTCCGACATTTGATTTTCGGTGTAAAGGGGTCACATCCATATCAGCGGATGTCCATAAATATGGCTTTGGTGCAAAGGGCGCATCCATATTGCTGTATAAAAACATGGCTTACTTGAAGCATCAGTTTTTTATCCATCAGAACTGGCCAGGGGGTGTTTTTGCATCTCCAGCCCTTCTTGGAACCCGGCCGGGAGGTCCCATTGCTGCGGCATGGGCTGCCATGAATGCCATGGGGCAACAGGGCTATCAGGAAATGGCCAAAAAAGTCATGGGAACGACAAAAAAGTTGATCCAGGGTATTGATGCCATTCAAGGCTTAAAGGTAATGGGAAAACCGCAGATGAGTGTTTTCGCATACACCTCGACAAATCCAAAGATTGATATTTTTGCAATAGGCGATGTCATGGAAGATAAAGGCTGGCATATCGATCGTCTGCAAAGACCTGTTGGCCTGCATGCCATGGTCACCCCTGCCCATGAGGCTGTAGCCGACCAATATCTTATGGATTTAAAAGAGTCTCTTGAGTTCCTGAAAAGTCATCCTGATCAGGCATCAAGGGGAAATGCCGCCATGTATGGTATGATCGCTCACGTTCCTTTCAGGGGGTTGATTAAAAAACAAGTTCAAAAAATGATGGAAAAAATGTATGGCCCTGATTGTGAAATGCCCATGAATAATAATGGCAAACCCTCATTGCCCCTTCGTATTGGAACAGGGATCTTAAAATTGATTTCCAAAAGAAAGTTTTAGAATTTACGCGGGATCAGTTTGCCTGCACAGTTTAATCAAGTCTTTGGCTAAGATTTTAAAGGCAGTGAAATTATTTTTGTTCGTTCAATTTTTTTGGGCGGATAAATCACCGGACAAATCAATGGTTAATTCATAAACCCCTTGTTCCAGCCTGGCCTGAACCGGGAAATTTCCTTTTTCAAAGACTTTAAGCATGGCCCGGTTGGATGCCAGAACATCAGCGGTAATGCCTTGTGCCCCTTTTTCTTTGGCAAGCCGTGCCAGCATCTGATACAGATAACTTGCAATCCCATATCCCTGATAGGCTTCATCAACAACAAATGCAACATCCACAAAGGGCTTGTTCTTATGTTTTACAAATCTGGCTTCGGCAATAATGGTCTGTTGTTCCGGGTCTCCAACAAGGGCAACAATGGAGAGCGCATCCCTATAGTCAACATTTATGTATTCCTGAATTTTTTCATGGGGCATGGTTTTTATGGGAGAAAAATACCTATAGTAGATGGCCTTATCGGAAAACCGGTAAAATAAACGTCTCATCTGGTCTTCATCCGAGGGTTTGATTGCCCTGAAACGAACGTCAAGCTTATCTTTGAATGTATGCCGCGTTTCAATATCAGCAGGATAAAAATGAGCGCTGTCTGCCAGAAAGATCTGGTCTTTATACAGGAGATTGGCTTTTTTGGCTCTTTCAACAAGTTCGGCCCTGTCTTCGGGATGTGCAATTTCAATAAGGGCCTGTGCCCTTTCCCGGATTGTTTTTCCCCTTAAATGGGCAATTCCCTGTTCTGTTGCTACAAGATCAATGGATTCGGGAAGGCTCAATAAATCAGAACAGTCTTCCACGGAAAGGCGGATATTGGGATTTCCCTGGCGATTTCGGCTGGGAAGGGCAACAATGGTGTAACCGCCCTGGGAGATTTCAGCGCCATTAAAAAAGTCTGCCATCTGTCCCGGGCCTGCTGTGACATTCCCTTTGCTGTTATGAAGGGCCACCCTGCCTGAAAGATCAACCCGTCTTACCGGGAGAATAAAGACAAACCGATGATTTTTTCCGATTTCTAAGGGATGGAAGACTTTGTCAATGCTTTGAAACTCAACAATAGGGTTTTTATCAAGAAATTGCATTAATTCTTTACTGCCCAGGGCATAAGCAGTTAAAGACTTTCCCCTGAAAAGGCCTTTTTTCCGGTTGCTTACAGCACCGCTTTTCACAAGTTCCATTAATGCATCCGTAAAAAACGGCGTATGAATACCCAGATCTTTTTTATTGGCAAGATGTCTGGGCAAGGCCTCGAAAATCGGGCCAAAGGTAAAGGCAAGACAGCTGCCATTCTCAATGACAGAGGCAACATTGGCTGCCAGCTTGTCAAATACAGGCTCCACGGGAAACCTGGGAAAATAAAACGGCGGGTCAATGGATTCAATAACCATGTCAAAGGCATCAAAGGGAACAAAGGTATCTCCAAAAGTGAAAGGGATTTCCTGATTGATTTCACCCACCACCAGATCAGCCTGTTCCATTGCCCTTCTGGCCACATCCACCCCCACGCCCAGGCTGCAGTAACCCGCCTTGTTGGGAGGGGTTATCTGAATAAAGGCAGCATCGATGGGAATTTGCCCTTCCTTCATAAGCAGAGGGATGGCTGAAAATCTTGAGGGGACCAGATCGACCTGGCCGGCTGAGATGGCTTCAGCCGATACCCATCCGGAAAAAAAGGTTTTAAGGCGGTACCGTTTGGATTGTAATGCTTCGTATGAGATGGCATCCCCGAAACTGACAAGCTGGATCAGGGTCAGGTCCTGCAGACCGTATCCATTTGCATGCATGAGGCAGTTCACAAGGGTTCGGGGTTCAGCAGCACCCGTGCCGATAAAGATGTTCATTCCCGGTTCAATTCTTTTTAATACATCGCCCGGAGAGACAATCTTTTTCTTCCATGATGGTGTTTTTTTAAGCATCATATATCCTCTGCCTTCACAAATTCAGACCTTCAAGCGAACTCCATGACGTGATGTCTCCGTTCCCGGCCCCGATCCATCAACTTGAGCTTTGGATTGGGACTAAATTTTGGTTTGTTTTTCATGCCTGATATGATAATAGCATTATAAATGGAAAAAATAAGAAAAATTTTATAGGGGCGTAGAGTTTTCCATATTTTTAACTTATTATCAAAATAAGTGGAAAATTATAGTATCTATTACAATCCAATCATGAGCAAGTTTGGGCGCTCATTGCTTTGCGTTAAAAATAGAAAAATGCTATGAAAAAAATATTTATTTTGAAAATAATCCTCTTAATTTTATTATCAATCTATCAAACAAGCAATGCCGTAGAAATTACAGAATTTCCAAAGTGGATCAACGAATTACGTTTAAATGCTAACAAGACTTTACAAACTGAAGTTAAAATATTTAATACAAATATACCAGATCGTCTTAAGGAAGGAACATATTTTGTATTCTGCTTAAAAGGAGAAGGTAGTCTTAAAAAGGTGCCGGATCCTTTTCAAACAATGCACAAGATGTTCTCCTCAAAGGGTTGGGTATATATCGCAAGGTACCAAGCAGATGGACATGGCAGTTCATCATTTGCTTATGAAAAAGGAAATTACTTTTGCAATATTTATGTAACAGTCGATTCCAGTTGTGATGATGAAGAAACAGGCCATGTTCCGAGCAAATTCTGGTTCGAAATTTTATTGCAGAGAACAATGATAGGCAAATAATATATTAGGAAATAATATATTATTAATCGGGTAGCCGGATTATTGCGTATTAATCGCTGATACCGGTCTGTAATAACGGCGGCAATAAAAAAGCTGCTTTTGCTAAAGTGTTGACTGCAAAAGAATTCTTCGAAATTGAATAACAGGCTTGGATAAAACTATTTGGTTTTCAATTTTTCAATATTATCTTTGGCAAATGTAATGGATGGATCTATTTCCAGGGCCATTTCATAATATTTGATGGCAAGCTTAATTTCTCCCAGTTCCCTGTAATTTGAACCGATATTGGCATAGTTGATGGCAAGGGAGGGGTCAACCTCTATAGCTTTTTCAAAACAGGTAATGGCTGTTTCATGGTTTTTTTGCATAAAATGACAGACCCCCATGGTATTAAAGATATCCGGGCGCTGCTCATCGATTTTAAGACCTTGTTTACAGATTTCAACGGCCCTTTCATATTGTTCAAGATCTTTTAAGCATGTCCCCATGTGGGAATAGATATCAGGCATATTCAATTTTACAGGATCTCTTTTCAGGGCAGTTTCAAATTGGGTTAAAGCGGCTTGGTGATCGTAAATGGCGTTGAGCATCAGGCCCTTGTAAAAGCTTGTATAATATTTGCCGGGCAATGCCTTTTCCAGTTCATCCAGCTTTGACAACGCCTGTACAGGGTCAAAACTTTCTGTGATTAATCTGGCAGAAAACATACCTACACTTGCGGCAACTGCCCTTTCCCTGAAATGTGCCCCTGGAATGATGGTATAAAATGCCGGAACCTCAAGCTTTTTATGCATGGTGCTGATGGCAAGGACCTGATACCCTTTATTGTCAAGAGTTTGGATCAGGTTTTCCACCTCGGTTTTGATATTATGGCTTGAAAGATCAGGTAAAGTATCTGCGTTGATCATCTTTTCAGGATGGGTGATAAATCGGGCATCTTCAATATTGGTAACTTTGGGCAGGCCGCTGGCCACATAATTGGAACCTGAATTAAAGTCGCCTGCAAGCTGGGCTGTTTCCGTGAGGGCGCGGCCCATGGCTTTTTCAGGGTCGGGGGCTGTGCCAGCCGTCCAGACAATTTCACTTAAGTCAGGAAAGGTTGCAGGGTCCCAGGCAAGAAGACCAATGGTGGGTATCCCTGTATCCAGGGAAAAATCTGACGCATAAATGCGTATCCCCTCTTTTTTATATTTATTCAGAATTTCAATGACCAGAGGATCAGTAAAAGAATCAAGGTTGATTCCTGGAACATTTAAATTTTTATGGCTGACCATGGAAGATGTATGACGTTCGATCAATTCGCAAATCCCCTGGCTTAACGCCTCTTCAGTACAATTGCCTGCACTGGGTCCGTTAAATTCATTAATCATATAAAACCAGTTAAAGGGGATCAAAACTTCTTGTTTTTTTGTAAGATTATATCCTCTGGCCCATTTTAGGGGGAGGCCATCAAAGATTGGTTTTACTTTTAAGGCATCTTCTTTGTTATCATGGACAGATTTTATGATCTGTTCATAGGAAAGGGCTTTTCCACCCAATTCTTTTGAGGTTGAATAGAAAAAATTTTCTTCTTTTTGTACAAAAGAAAAAAAGCTGAAACGTTCTGCAAGCTCCATCACTGCACTGGCCTCTGACTGAGCAGGTGTCCCGCCTTTACCCATCTGCTTTTTTGTTCCGATCACATTTTTAGCATCCGTGCCGCATTTACTGAAAAAAACCGGTATGTCCAACCGTCCGTTATCAATTCTTCGGGTCCTGTTTAAAATATCGAGATTAAGCCGGGCAGTTTTTTCCTTAAATCTTGCCACAGTCTCTTCCGGAGATATGATTTTATCCTGATCATAGGTATAGCCCTTTGGGGCATCTTTTAACTCTATTTTATAACTCATTAATCGTCCTTGGAATAAATCCTCATCTTATGTCAAATATAATAGGTTTTTAATTTTTGACACGCTCTATTTTATCTCCCACCTTAATTGTTCCGCCTTTGAGAATCTTAGCAAATACACCTTCTTTTGGCATAATGCAATCCCCTGTCCGGTAAAAAATAGCACATTTTTTATGGCATTCCTTTCCGATCTGGGTGATTTCAACCAGGGCTTTTTCCCCTAATTTGAAAACCTGGCCAATGGGCTGCTTTTTCCAGTCAATCCCTATTGTGGCAATATTTTCAGCAAAATCCCCAAAGTTTAGTTTAAAATCCTCACTGCTGGCATTTTCAATACTTTCCGAAGCCAGAAAACTTAATTGTCTGTGCCAGTCTCCTGCGTGGGCATCCTCTTTGATCCCGTGGTTTTCAATCAGTTCTGCAGTTTCAATACATTTTTTTATTGTGCCTTTTTTCTTGCTTATGGCTATGGAGACTATCTTCACACGTCTTCTCCTGAAAAATAATTAAATTAATAAAATAATCCAAAGACATCTTTATATCACATTGTAGTATAAAAATACAATATAAAAACAACGCTTTAAATGTATACAAAAATTATGTATATTAATTTAGTATAATTAATTTATATTGTGATGCATTTTTTTCTAAAAGTTCAATAATAGTTTATTTGAAATCCAGATGGGTTTTATTCAATATGCTCGGCATTAATAAAAAGGCGCATCACATAATAATATTAATGAAAGGGGGAAAAAATGAATATACATGAGATTCAATTTTTTAAAGGGGTTGATGCCCAGGTGATCAAGGAAATAGAAAATAGCTCTACCATGCAAACCTATGAAAAAGATGCAGTGATCTTTGAAAAGGGCAGGAAGGCGGATTTTCTTTATATTTTGGAAAAAGGGAATATTGATCTGCGGATAAGGGACAAGGATCTTACAATATGCAGCCTGGTTGAGCCGGGTGAAGTGTTTGGCTGGTCATCCATTGTTGAAAAGGGAATATACACTGCTTCCAGCATATGTAAGACCCAAACAAAAGTCATAAAGATTTCAAAAGATAAAATTGAAGATATTTTTAATAGGTATCCCAAAGCTGCCATAATATTTTACAGGCGCCTTGGAAGCATATTCTCAAAAAGGATTTCAAAGGCTTTGGAAGGAACTCAATGAAACTTTCAACAAAAACACGCTATGGAACAAGGATCTTGATTGAACTTGCATTGCGGGCAGATCAGGGTGCCATTCAGGTTAGTAAAATATCTTCCAAACAAAAAATACCGGCAAAATACCTTGAACAAATTTTGCTCACTTTAAAGAAAGCTGGTATTGTAAATAGTGTGCGTGGCCCTAAAGGTGGACATCTTCTGGTAAAAGATCCGGGTCAAATATCTCTTGGTCAGATTGTCCGGCTTTTTGAAGGACAGACAGACCTGGTGGAATGTGTAAGCTCTCCTGAAAAGTGTGAACTGGCTGCAGACTGCCTTGTCCGGAATGCCTGGCATGATGCCACATCAGTTTTATATGAAAAGCTTGATGGTATCAGTATTGCCGATTTGATACACAACAATGGTAAAAATAACCCGGCTGCCTGCCCGTCCCTGTAATCCATTGTTCATGCAACAAGAGGAATGCACGCCACTGACAACCGTTGTCAGCGGCATGCATCAGGGTGTAACAGGGGAATTTAATCAGCCCCGAGAATGTTTTTAATCTGCTGAAGTATTTTTGAATCGCTGTTTTGTATCATTTTGACAAGGTTTTCCTGATCAGAGGAAAGTCCTTTTGCTCTGGGAATATCGGTTTCAGGCTCAACCTCAAGGATCTGACAAATGGTATTTACCAGAATTTCGGGAGTAACCGGTTTTTCTATCGTTCGTCTTGGTTTAAGCCCGGATGTGAAGGCATTGAAACTTTTTATGTCTTCACTTGCAAATTCATTTCGGGCATGGGCTGTAATAACAATGATAGGCAGCTTGGACCATTTTTCATTCTTTCTTAAGGTCCGGATCAGTTCAATCCCGGATTTTCTTGGCATGACCATATCAAGGGTCATCAGATCCGGTATTTCCTTTTCAATCTTTTCAAGGGCATCCTGTCCGTCAACAGCAGAATCCACAATGAAGCCTGCGTCCTGAATACAAGTGGCCAGAAAATTTCTCACATCAGGCTCATCATCCACTACCAGTATTTTTTTTTCAGAAGCTTTTACCATAGATTCTTCCTCTTCTATTTAATGGTTATTCAATTCCTCTGCTTTTTAATCCCAATTTTATTAATCATTGTCCGGACCTATTTTTCCCATGGCTTTTGTCAATTCCATGAGAACTCCAAGCCCTTTGCTGATTTCAGGGTTAAATCCGGCAGATGCAAGTCCGAAAACACCAATACTCTTTGCATTTTCAAGCTCGACCTTGGACGGTATCTGGGACAGTTTTTCCAGCAGGGCAATTGCCTTGGGGTTTGAAAGACTCTTTGCCAGGCCCAGAACCGCAACAAGACCGTCACCCATGACTTCAATATCTTCAGCAGTATAGGTGGCAGCAATCTTGGTACGCAGATCAATAGTAGCATTTATAATCCTGAATACACCTTTTTGCTCAAGTTGATCCAAATAGTGAATAATCTGGGGAACAGCCGACTTAAGAAGGGGTTCAAGGTCTTTTACAAACTCTATAATGCTGGCCATCTGTTTTAAGGCAAATATAAAGTTTTCAGTATTTCTCATGGCCTCTTTTGTCAGGGACAAAAAATTTTCAAGCTGGAAACCGGCTTCCACCTCAGTTAACTCCTTGATTAATAGAGCAGTGGCATGGTTGCCAATGGGAATCAAATCGTTTTTGAGTTCCGCAAATTTTTCGCTGGTCTTAATCAAAGGCTGTATCTGGGTTTCAAGACGTTCAAGCTTTTCGAGTATCAACTCTTCATTTGTCATGTCACCCTCCTATTCTGTTTCAACTTTGGGCCAATGTTTTCCAGCCATAGCCATCTGAGGCTCAAGCGGCATGTCTTGTCCGGACAAAAGAAGGTTCCAGTATACCCATTTAAACATCATCTTGCCCCAGTAATTCATATTGCTTTCACCTACAAGCTCAAAGGGCCCGATGCCCGGGAACGGAAATTTACCTGGAAGCGGCTCTGTTTTGTAGTTAAAGTCAAACAGAAAGGCTTTGTCATAACCGGATACGATGAAACAGGTTGAATGACCGTCAAAAGAAGGTTTGGGCTCTTTGCCGTCAATTTCAAGGAGCAGGTTTTCTACAATAATCTCTGCCTCATAATGTGCAACAGAACCCGCCTTTGAGGTTGGAACATTGGTTGCATCACCTACAACATAAATGTTTTCATACTTTTCCGCCTGGAGAGTATGATGGTCTGTCAGCACATAGCCCATACCATCACCCATTCCTGAGTTTTCAATATAATCGGCACCCAGGTTCGGCATGGTGGAGATAAAAAGATCATAATCTATCTTGTCGCCTTTTGCCGACTCAATATATTTTTCTTGGGTATTCACGTTTGAAAGGTCAAAGTTCGGGGTCACCAGAATTTGTTTTTCTTCAGCCGTAGCAGTCATAACTTTGGTTGCAATGGGTTTTGTAAAAATACCCGTGTTGGGGGTGACAAATTCAATTTCAATATTGTCCCTGCAGCCATTTTTAGCAAAGAACCAGTCTGCCATAAAGATGAATTCCATGGGAACAACCGGACATTTATGCGGCATTTCAGCGATATTAAAGATCATCTTGCCCTTTTCAAAGTATTTCATTCTCTTATACAGGGCCACTGCACTTTCCTGGGTGAAAAAGGTATGCTCATTGGATTTTGAATCAGGTTTCCAGTTTTCAAGCCCTTCCACTTCCTCGGGGGCAGGATGACAGCCCGTGGCAACGATCAGATAGTCATAGGTATATTTGCCTTTTTTACATTCAACAACTCTCTTGTCAGGATTCACGCCGACAACTTCATCCAGTATAAAATTCACACCAGGGGGAATGAAATCACGTTTGGGTTTCTGGCAGTCATCTGCAGTATAAATTCCAAATGGAATAAACAACCATCCTGGTTGATAATGATGCATTTCATCATTATCAATAATTGTGATTTCCCAGTCCCGACCCAGCTCTCTTCTCAGTTTAGCAGCACACATGGTTCCGCCGGCACCAGAACCAAGTATTACAATCTTTTTCATTTGCCTCTCCTTTTAAAAATTTAAAATTGTCAAAAAAGTTAAAAAATTAATAATAATTGTCCTTTATATTTTCCATCACGTAAAAATTACTAAATCCGAACCTTTCCAAAGTTTTTGGGTTGTGCTGATGGACAGGTCTGCAAGGGTGATTTTTTCCAACCGGGAATAAAACGCTTCAATGGCTTCATCCCACGCCTCTATTATAAGAGAATCCTGATGTTCTGAATAATTTGATGTATCATCTGGGGCTTCTTTGGGCGCGCGTTCTTTTTCAAACACGCGGATAATCTGTGCCAGCGTGATTTGATCCGGTCTTTTGGCCAGGCTATGTCCTCCCCTTGCCCCCCGCTTACTTGTTACAAAGCCTGCATTTTTAATGGGTATGATAAGCTGTTCAAGGTATTTAAGGGAGATGTTCTGGCGGGATGCAATGTTACTCATCTGCACCAACCCCTTGCTCTGGTGCATGGCAAGGTCAAGTAACATTCTGGTTCCATATCTGACTTGAGTTGCAAGTTTCATAATGTTAAAAAGTAAATTAATTGTTGTTATTGTATTCTCTACCAATATAATCTATATAAGTTTAGTATAGATTAAAAAAAAATGAATATCTTGTCAAGAGAGAAAATGAAAAAAACTAAAAAAAAATTCAATTTTAAAATTTGAAAGATAAGATGCTGAAATTAAACCATTTTTGAGACATCATTTTTTTTGGATTCAAATTGAATCGATATTGATCAGAAAAGGAAACAGATATGAAAGAACCTGCAAAAGATTTGAAAACCCGGCTCAAAAAGACGGAAGAAGAATATAAGCTTTTATTTGAGCAGGTACCCTGCTATGTCATGATCATTGACAGGGATTTTAAAATCGTCAGGGCCAATAAACGAGCTTCTGATATGTTTGAAAGCCTTAAAGGGGAATATTGTTATTCAGCACTAAAAGACAGAAAAGAAAAATGCATCGAATGTACAGCAAGGCAAACATTTGAAGATGGGATGCAGCATACGGGTCAACATGTCTGGAAACTGACGGATGGGAGAACCTTGAATATGCACGTCATTACCATTCCATTGAAAAATAAGGATGAGAAATATGATCTGGTCATGGAGATGGCTGTGGATATTTCCATGACCGTAAAATTGCAAAATAGACTGGAAGCCACCCATAATTATCTTGAATCATTGATTAATACATCCATGGACGGTATCGTAGGGATCAGCAAAAGAGGCAAGGTGGAAGTGTTTAATTCAGCTGCCAGAAGCCTGTTTAATATTGATCAGGACCAGATTGTCTCCCAGGAGGATATCAGTACTATGCTTCCCAAAGGTTTTCTTGCCCAGGTGTCTGGGGGAATGGGGCATGTCTATCTGCCTGAGGCAGAACTCAAACGGAGCAATGGAGACAAGTTTTATGGCCGTTTAATCGGGAATAAACTACGGGATGGCAAAAAAATAATCGGCATGGCGTTTTCAGTTCATGACATCAGTCAGATGAAAAAGCTTGAAAAAGAAAAAATCGAAGCTGAGCGCATGGCAATTGTAGGGCAGACTATTGCAGGACTGGCTCACGGGATTAAGAACCTGATCAATGCTCTGGATGGGGGGATGTATTTTCTCAAATCCGGAATAGGAAAAGGAGACATCAAAAGAGTCCATAAGGGGATTGAAACTCTGGCCAGAAATATTGATCGGATCCGGCTGTTCTCAAAAGCATTCTTAAATTATTCCAGGTTCAGGGCCATAATACCGACTTTGAGTAATCCCGCAGATATTGTAACCGAAGTGGTTGAATCTTTTGCCGCTAAAATTTCAGAAAATAACATTAAGATTAAACTGCAGCTTGATGAGCAGCTCGCTTTGGCTCCCCTTGATTATGAAAAAATACATGAATGCGTGACAAACCTTGTGGGCAATGCCATTGATGCCTTTGTCGATGTGGACAAAGACAGGGACAAAAAAATCTGGGTTACAGTGTATGAGGAAGAAGGCAGCATTTATATCGAAGTAAAAGACAATGGATGTGGGATCGACAAAGATCACAGGCAAAGGCTGTTCAGTAAATTTTTTACCACCAAAGGCTTGGAAGGTACTGGCCTTGGCCTTTTAATGACCCAAAAGATAATTCAGGAGCATGGCGGTAATATCAGCGTACTCTCAAAAAAAGGGGAGGGTTCGATTTTCAGATTACGCCTGATCAGAGGGCGGCTGCCAAAAATTTCAGATTGATTTTTTAAAAACTAAAGGCTATTTGTTAGTATTCTTTTCCAACTCAGACTCAATTTTTTTTATAAAGTCATCAAAGGTTCTGGGATTGATCAGTTTCCCATTTATAAACATTGTCGGGGTTCCCGTAACCCCTATTTCTTTACCATTTTGGATATCTCTGTTGATGATTTGCTGAATATCCGGCAAATTTATGTCGGCATGGAATTTATCCATATCAAGCTTGAGTTCTATTGCGATTTGTTCAATTTTATTATCGTTAATAGAGTCATAATTCTCAAATAATTTATTGTGGAATTCCCAGAATTTTCCCTGGTTATGGGCTGCAAGACTTGCCTGGGAAGCTATGTGGGCAAATTTATGACTCTCAAGGGGAAAATGTTTAATTACAATTTTTAACTGGTCCTTATACCTGTCCGACAACTGCCGGAAAAACGGCTCCAAACGAGCACAATACGGTCACTGGTAATCATCAAAGACTGCAAGGGTTACTGGCGCATCAAAAGGTCCTTTAAAGGGCAGTCCAGATAAAGATATATCGTGTACCTGCTCAACATGGATAATTTTCAGTGATTTGGATGACCTGCTTGTAAGTATAAGGGTTTTATTTTTTTCAGAATAAGTTATTTTATCATAGGTGTTATCAATAGCAGATCGGCTGATAATCTGGTCGGTTTTTGATGAATATATGATCAACTCTCCCAAAGACAGAATAAAGATCATACTTCCATCCTCTGATGAGGCAATATCCAGGGGCGCAACATCAAGATTTTTTTGCCTGATCGTAGTTAAATCAGCCTTTCCATAAACAGTCTGGCTGACAAACAAAGATAAGAAAAAAATGAAAAAGCATAAAAGCTTTTTTTGTTTTAATTTGCCCATATAAGTCACTTTGCTATAGTCCTCTATGTCAGAGCTGCTCAATAACATGTCTGAGCTTAGTTTGCGGGTGTAAATGAGAATTTTTGTCCGCCAATGGACATTTCATACATCAACCCACCAAGGGTATGGACAAATACAGCCATTCCTTTGGTGTAATTGGTCTCGGCCTGTGTGCCTGTAGCAGGCCCCAGGCTTACCCCGGCGCTATTGCCCTGGGTGCCTGCCTGTGCCTGGGCAGCCACTGTGATGACCACGGCTGACAATGATCCGTCAAATTCAAAGCTTCCACTTGTAAATTCATCATAGGCTCTTTTGTCCTTAAAGAAAATAATTTCACTGAAGGCCTGCCCGCCCAGTTGAAATCCAACACTGATTTTCATCAGCGTGGCCGTTCCGGAAATGGATCTTTGTTTGTATACCCTGCCTGCCCCATAGGCACCGCCTAAAACAATGCCACCTTTTCCAACCCTGGGAAAAACCGCATATCCATAGGCCTCATTAAAAAATGGTTTTACAGCATCAGATTTTATAAACACGTCAATGGTGTCTGAGTATTTGTCTGCTATGGCATTACTTGAAATAAATAATAAAAGAATCGTAAAGAACAATATTAGCTTAGGTTGAATTAATCTCATAATTTGCCTCCTTGTGCATTGATTTTAATTTAATATACTTCTTTTTAGCAGTCTTATGGTTTTAATTCCAGTTATTTTAACAGCTGAGAATAAAATAGCGGTGTTTGAGAATGCTATTGTCTTTTTAAACAAAACAGTGTTTGATAATGGTATGACCGTGTAGATAAAAAAGAAATCATCGTTATTTGCTCTTGAGGATGTCCTATGAAGCCAAATATGAAAATGGGTTTATTTATATTGCTTGTGATCGGTGTTGCAGTGATAGGCCTTCTTCATACCCTTACTCCGGGACACATGATTTTTTACCATGACACTTACAGGAGGCTCAGTTATTTTCCTATTGCCATCGGTGCTATCCTTTACGGCGTATGGGGTGGGATTTGCCTTGCTGTTCTGTCCTGCCTGGCATTTGTCCCTCATCTTTTCATGTTCTGGGCAAGCGGGCCTGAAGCCTACTACAGTGAATTGTCGGAAATATTATTTTATCTTGCTGCAGGGGTTGTGATCGGGCTTATTTCCAGCAGGGAAAATAAATTAAGGGAAAAATATAAAACGCTTTCGGAAAAACTGGCTGGATCATATAAACGACTTCATGAACAGGCTTCCCAGCTTGTAGAAGCTGAAAAACAACTGGGGCAAAGCCAGAAGCTTTCCTTATTGGGCCATGTGTCTGCTTCCCTTGCCCATGAAATAAAGAATCCTTTGGCATCCATAAAAGGAGCGGCTGAAATCCTGGCCGATGAGGTACCAGAGGGCCATCCCAAATACGAATTTATAGAAATCATGCGATCGGAAATTTCAAGGCTGAATCATTCAGTTGAAGATGTTTTAAAATATTGCAGAGGGCAGCAGAATCGTGACAAAGGCCGGCAGGAATCAATTGAGAAAATTATTAACCGGGTGGCCCTGCTACTTGAAGCAGGACTCAAAGAAAAATCCATCCAGGTGTCTATCCAGGCGGGACCTGTCAATAATGGATTTATGACAGACGAAACCGCCATGATTCAAGTCTTGATGAATATTATTATCAATGCCATTGATGCCGTTGAGAACAACGGCAAGATAATCATTGAATCTGGCAAGCACGAACAAGGGTATTTTATCCGTATTTCAGATGATGGTCCTGGTATCGATGAAAACTTGGTCAAAGAAGTGTTTGCCTCCTTTGTGACATTCAAGGAAGATGGAACAGGACTTGGGCTTTCCATTTCAAAAAAGATAGTTGAAAGCCTGGGGGGGAAAATAGTTATTGGAGAATCAACCCTTGGGGGTGCGGCTTTTACAATATATTTGCCAGAAAAACAATTTGTAAATAATGAGAGTATCCAATATGTCTGATACAATATTATTGATTGATGATGATCCAAGTTTAAGACGGGTTACCCAATACAATCTGACGGCAAAAGGATTTAATGTTGTAACAGCAGCGTCAGGGGCACAGGGGCTTGAATATTTTGAAACAACAGCTCCGGATCTTGTGGTGACAGATGTTCAACTAGGGGATATGAACGGGCTTGATATCCTGGAAAAGATAAAAAAAGATGCGCCAGATATCCCTGTGATTATCATGACGGCATTCGGCTCCATTGAAATGGCTGTCCAGGCCATGAACAAAGGGGCGTTTAATTTTATCACCAAACCCTTTGACCGGGATACCCTGATTTTATCCTGTAAAAAAGCATTGGAACTTAAGAGATTACGGTCTAAAACAAAGCTGCTGGCAAGTGAAATCAATCGTCTGACCGGTACCAAAGGCATTGTATCTGCAAGCTCTGTCATGAAAGAACTGCTGGAAACAGCATCCCGGGCTGCAAACAGTGAGGCAACGGTTTTAATTACGGGTGAATCCGGTACTGGTAAAGAAGTCCTGGCACGATTGATTCACCAGAACAGTCCCAGAAGTAATGGCCCCATGATTGCCGTCAATTGTGCAGCCATTCCGACAGGTCTGTTAGAAAGTGAGCTTTTCGGTCATGTGAAAGGATCTTTTACCGGTGCCATAAAAGACAGGAAAGGGCATTTCCAAAACGCATCCGGCGGAACACTTTTTTTAGATGAGATTGGAGAACTGGCCACAGATATCCAGGTCAAATTATTGCGGGCAATCCAGGAAAAAGAAATTCAGCCCGTGGGAGCTGATAGAGCAAAGAGTGTTGATATCAGGATTGTTGCAGCCACAAACCTGGATCTTCAAAAAAGGATAGCAGAAGGGAACTTCAGAGAGGATTTGTATTATAGGTTGAGCGTGATTCCTCTCTTTATCCCGCCGTTAAGGGAGCGGATCGAAGATATCCCTGCCCTGGTAACACATTTCTTAAAAAAGTTTGATGCACCCCGGGATGTTTTTTTCTCTCAGCAAGCCCATGAGGTATTAAAAGCCTATCAATGGCCCGGGAATATCAGGGAAATGCAGAATATCGTCGAACGATGTATTATTTTAAGGAAAAAAACGGTGATTGAACCCAAAGATCTTCAGTTGCTTGTTCATGAATCATCGGCTGCAATCCTCAGGCCTGTTATTCCAGATGAAGGAATTGCCCTGGAGGATATTGAAAAAAGCTATATTATTAAAGCCCTTGAAAAGGCCGGCCAAAATCGTTCAGAAGCTGCCAGATTGTTAAAAATACCCAGGCACGTTCTTTTATACCGGCTGGAAAAATATAAAATTTAAAAGTATAGACTATTCTACACCTGGATGTGGAATAGTCTGTAATTTCTTTCCATTGTTGTTGAACCCATCTCGTCCATAATCAAATAATTTTCTTATCTTTTCAGATTGTTAGCATTAAATCCAACTTAAATTGAATCCCTGGCACAGGTTTTGAAATATATTTGGAAACAGATAGTTAAAAAATACTTAAAAGATGGGAGGATAATGTGAAAAAAAGAAATTATATCATTTTAGGATTTGCCGGATTGGTTCTGATTTTAATAGCTGGCATGGCCATAGCTGAAAAACCCCAAACCCAAGAGTTAAGCCGTGCTGTTTTGAAAATAGACAGCCTGTCCTGTGGGGGATGCTTTTCCACAATCAATGCAGGGCTTACACCTTTGGAAGGGTATTCAGGCATGGGAGCCAATTTATTTAGAAAATTGATTGCCATTGATTTTATCGCACCGCTGACGGCTGAGAAAATATCCCAGACGCTAATTGACTCGGGATATCCAGGGAAACTGGAAACGGTCGATTCCATTTCAAAAGAAGAATCTTTTGCATATCTTGAATCAAAAAGAACCGGGTTTATATCTGGTGGCGGCAGTTGCGGAGGTGGATACGCAGGCCGCAGCAATGGCAATCAAGGTTCATCCGGAAAGACATTCTCGTCTTCGGGCTCATGCTGCTCTTTGCCCGGCGATTCTCAACCCACACAAGATTTTTAACCCGGATTTTTAAAATAGAAGGAAAAGAAATTATGAAATTATTTAAGAATGGTTTTATCAGCATTACAATACTCAGTATACTGCTTTTAGCAGGTTCAAACGCCTATGCACTTTTTGGAAGCAAATTCAAAACCTTGGAGCCCAAAGACGGGAATGTGTATATTCCCATTAAAAACGTTAATGATGGGAAGGCCCATTATTTTAATGCAAAGGCTGATGATGGGACCACGGTAGATTTTTTTCTGGTTCAAAGTGAGGATGGTGTGATCCGTGCGGCCATTGATTCCTGCGATGTCTGCTATCGTTCCGGCAAAGGGTATGTACAGGAAGGCAATGTCATGGTCTGCACCAATTGCGGCAGAAAATTTGCCACGGACAGGATCAATGAAATCAAAGGCGGATGCAACCCGGCCCCGTTAAAACGAGTGGTAGACGGGGATAATCTTGTGATTTCCATGAAGGATATCAATGCTAATGCATGGTATTGCAAGTATAAATAGTGCAGAGAAAGGATGTTGATATGGCATATGATCCGGAAAAATATCGGGAAAAAAGAGAAAAAGTCCTTGGAATAAGAAAAAGAGGCATGGGATTTGGCACCATTGCAATGGTGGTATCCCTGGTAATTATCGTGGGCTTAAGTGTTGTGACTATTCCCCAGGCGATTTCTTATATGACCACACGCCATCTGGATGATGCGATTTTCAAGCTGGAATCAGACTCTAAATGGCCAGCGAGTGTCATCACGGGAATAAGCGCCATCCAAGGGGTGAAAAACACGGTTAAAGACGAGCATACGACACGCCTTGTTGTTACTTATGACCGGCGCGTAGTAAGTCTTTCCAACATCACTGCAAAGTTTGATCAGCAGAATCTGAATGTAACGCTGCTTAATCAAATCAACCATCGTCAGCATAAAAACACAATGAAAAAAGAGGAGAAAGAACTTGAAGCTTCATAATATCTCTTTTGGGAATATTAAACGTAGAAAAGGTAAAATGCTTTTTCTGGTTTTAGGTCTTGTGATTGGCATTTCAACTGTTGTCACCCTTCTTTCCATCACGGAAAGCATGACCAAAAATATTGAGGAGCGGCTCAATCAGTTTGGAGCCAATATTGTCATGGTTCCTAAAAGTGAAAATCTGTCACTCAATTACGGTGGTATTGATGTGGGCGGCGTAAGTTATCAGGTCCGGGAATTTGATCAGGAAAAGCTTGCAGGCATCAAAACCATAAAAAATTATAAAAATCTTTCCATCATTGCCCCGAAAGTCCTGGGGCCAGTAATGATAAATGATAAAAATGTCCTGTTAATGGGAGTATTATTTGAAGAAGAACTTGCCTTGAAAACATGGTGGCATAAAACCAGCGGAGCATTTCCTGAAAAAGAAGATGAGGTGATGCTTGGGTCTCAGGTAGCAACTTTGCTGGGATTTAAACAGGGTGATACCATAAGCCTTTCTGGAACATCTTTTAAAGTGGCAACGATTTTAAAACCTACTGGTGCAGCTGAGGATGATGCCATTATTGCAAGTTTAAGCTCAGCCCAGAAACTCCTGGGAAAACAAGGCAAACTTTCAATGGTTGAAATCTCGGCCTTTTGCCAGGGATGTCCCATCTCAGAACTGACATTGCAGATTGCAGAGAAATTTCCCAATGCAAAAGTTACGGCCATGAAGCAGGCAGTCATGTCTAAAATGCAGTCCATTGACATGTTTAGATCTTTCAGCCTGGGTATATCCATTATTGTGATTCTCATTGGCTCATTGCTGGTTCTGGTCACCATGATGGGATCAGTAAACGAAAGAACCAGGGAAATCGGAATTTTCAGGGCCATCGGGTTCAGAAGAGGGCATGTCATGCAGATTATCCTGCTGGAAGCCCTGTTGCTGGGTATCATTGGCGGTATCCTGGGATTTGTTATCGGAAATCTGATTGCTTACGGTATTATTCCTCTAGTGATGAAAGATGGAGCGTTTGCCGGAATCAATGCAAACCTTGGAATTATCTCCATACTCATGGCCGTGGCCCTAAGTCTTCTGGCAAGTCTTTACCCTGCGTTTAAAGCCAGTAACATGGATCCAAGCGAAGCATTAAGATCACTTTAAAATAGGAAGAGAATAAAAATGACACAGGTTAATCATTTAATCGAAATTCAAGGATTAAAAAAAACATATCAAAGTGGTGACACTAAAGTGGATGCCATTAAACACATGGATTTTTTTATTGATGATGAAGAGTTTATCGCCATTATGGGACAGTCCGGCTCTGGTAAGAGTACATTGTTGTCCATAATGGGTGCACTCAATCACCCGACCCAGGGAAAAGTTCTTGTGGATTCCCTTGATCTCTATTCTTTAAGTGGTGAACAGCGGGCTGATTTCAGGAGCGAGTATATTGGATTTATTTTTCAGTCTTTTCAGCTCATTCCCTACCTGACAGTGCTGGAAAATGTCAAACTTCCCATGGCCGTTACAGGGCAGAAAAAAAAGATCAAAAACCAGATGGCTTTAGAGGTGATCCAACGGGTGGGCCTTGAGACCAAAGCACACCGGCTGCCGGATCAGCTGTCAGGTGGAGAGCAGGAGAGGGTGGCCATTGCAAGGGCCCTTGTAAACAAACCCCCTATTATACTGGCTGATGAGCCTACGGGAAATCTGGATTCAAAAACAGCCAATGAAATCATGATGTTGCTACAATCTTTGAATGACGAAGGGCATACCATCATTGTGGTTACCCATAACTCAGAGATGGGAGCCTATGCAACAAGAAGTATCAAGGTTCAGGATGGGGAATGTTTTGCTTAAAAAAAGACCACTATAGTAAAAGCAGGCTGATTTTTTTACCTCCAAATTGTTAATATCGTTTTTTTATGCCATACTATTTTATGTGAAGTCACTCAATGTCATTTGTTTAACAGAATTATAAAGAGACTCACAATGAAATTGTTCATACAGATTATCAGTTTCGGTATCGTGTTTTATACCCTTATCCTGGTTGCGCTCTATTTTTTTCAAGGCAAGATGTTATTTTTTCCTTCCACAAGCCAATTTGGTGACTGCCCTGAAATGGAAAGGCGTAATGCCAGGGCCCAAACCATCAGGGGCATCCGCTACTATCTTGAGACAAAACCGGACCCTGACAGCTGGATCGTCATCTTCCACGGAAATGCCGGCAATGCATGTGATCGAGTCTATTTTCTGGATCTTTTAAAGGAGTTTAATTCCAACCTTATAGTATTTGAATACCCTGGTTATGGAAAAGATTTGAATGTGCCCGGCGAATCCATTTTTCTTCAACAGGCCCTTGACCTGATTCTTCATATTAAAAAAAAGGATCGTCAGAAGTTGCCCGTTTATCTTATGGGAGAGTCCCTGGGAACGGGGGTGGCAACCTTTATTGCAGCTCAGACTGATATCAACGGCTTGATTCTTATCTCAGCGTATCCTTCCCTGGCCAAGGTGGCACAGTATCATTATCCTTTGTTTCCTGTAAAATTTTTAATGAAACATAAATTTCCGGCTCATACCTGGGCCGGACATACCACAACCCCGGTTATCCTCTTTCATGGCATCAATGATGATATTATTCCGGTTCATTTTGCCCGGCAGCAGTATTTGAATTTCAAGGGAGGAAAAGAACTGGTTGAGATTCCCGATTGCGGTCACAATGATATTATTGATACAGGCGAAAAAATTCTTCAGCAAAAAATTCGTGATTTTTTATCCAATACCAGGCCATGACAGACATTGCCATGGCCTGGTATTATCAATTTTTATTGAACGTCTGTGATTCCCACTTCTTCAAAGGTTTTAATGTCTGCAAGAATCCTTGTGGAAAGGTCCAGAAGTTCCATGCACACGGCAGCACCAGTACCTTCTCCCAGTCTGAATTTTAAATCAATCAAGGGTTCAAGACCAAGCCTTTCATGCATATATTGATGCCCGATCTCCACGGATTTGTGGCTGGCAAAGAGATAATTTTTTGCCGTAGGACAAAGTTCACAGGCAATCAATGCGCCGGCAGTAGATATAAATCCATCACAGATAACAGGAATGCCCCTGGCTGCAGCGCCCAGGACAAGGCCTGCAATACCGCCGATCTCAAGGCCGCCGACTTTTGACAAGACATCAATGGGGTCATTGGGGTCAGGCCGATGAAGGGCAAGGCCTTTTTTAATGACGGCTATTTTGTTTTTTAGGGTCTGATCATCTATGCCCGTACCGCGGCCTGTAAGTTTTTCGACCTCAATACCTGAAAAAGCAGCAATGATGGCTGAAGACGGAGTTGTATTGCCGATCCCCATGTCACCGGTTCCCAAAAGATCAATTAATGCCTCAGCCGAAAGTTCGTTTACAATCTCAATCCCTGCTTCAATGGATAAAATGGCTTCTTGCCGTGTCATGGCTGGTTCTTTTGTGAAATTGGCTGTCCCATATCTTATCTTTTTATGAAAGATGGGCAGGTCAGGTTCAAAGTCATGGTTAACCCCTAGGTCAGCAGCCTTTACCATGGCTCCGGCATGTTTGCCGATTACATTGACCGATGCCCCATTGCTGGCAAAATTATACACCATCTGGGGGGTGACTTCTGACGGGAAAAGACTTACCCCTTCCTGGCACACCCCGTGGTCGCCGGCACAGGTAACGATCTGTTTATTGGAAAGTTTGACGTCAATGGTGCCTTTTATCGCTGCAAGTCTTGCAGAGATCTCTTCCATGACCCCAAGACTTCCGGCAGGTTTGGCCTGGTTGGCAAGGCGTTCCTTGGCCGCATGAAATACATCTTCATTAAGTGTTTTTGAAATGGACAAAAGGGTTTGTTCTAATAATGACATGATATAGTCTCCTCGCTATTGACTCTCCTGTAAAACCAAAAAAAGGGTTTTGCAAGAAATGAATTCTTACAAAACCCTTTACCATCAGATTTTACAATTATTGTTACCTGGCTCGTCTTCTGACTTCCGGCATTAAACCTGTTTTTTTCAGCCTTCCCGTTTTTACAGTGACCATTATAAAAAAAACAGATATTTCCGGTTACAGCGGCGGGACCGTCACGGAGTTTCACCGTGTTCCGTTGGCCCAGGCAACCAAAAAAAATGTGACAATTATTTACAAAATAAGAGCGAGCAAGTCAATAGTCCTTTGAAAATTTTTGCCCATCCATAATTAATTGGAATTATTTGATAGTCGGGAAAGTTAAATTTTCTGTTCCACATCCTGGAAACACGGGATACACAAACTTTTACCATCAAACAGCCGAATGCGGGATTCCATGGTCAGTTCCTGACAGCTATCACATGGAATGCTTTTTAATATCCTGGCAGGGCTTACAGGAGGTACGTCCACCTCTTGTGTCGTAAAAAGATCTGTTAACTCAGCCTGCAGTATTTGTTTGATCCGATTGTCCCTGTCCGTTTCATCCCTTGCAAGATCATTGAATACGGCTCGAAACCCTTTTTTTGCATCCCTGTCATAAAAGGTAAATGCGGATTTCCCGTAATCTTTATGGATCAGGTTCCCTTTGCCAAAGGAACACCCTGTTAAAAACTGGATGGCATCCACACCACACATGTCTGTTTCAGTAACGCATACTGGATTTTCTGCATTATGGATATCCAGTTTTTCCATTGCAAGTTCCGAGGCCCGGATCCCTATTGTAAGTCCCGGGCAGTTATGGCCATGGAAGGCGATTGTTTTTTCGATCAACTCTTTTTTTAATGAGCACGTCATTTGTAAACTCCTTACGCAAGGCTGTATTTAGATCATGCATGGTCATGAACAGCAGCAGCGATAGCCCCATACAGATTAAAGAACCAGCTGATTTGAAATGGTTTCATAAAGGGATATAGCAAACATCCTGGTTTTTAATAGTTTGAGTTGGAGAATAAGACTAAAAGACAAAAAACCAGGATGTTATAGGTTGATAATGTCAGGCTTATAAGCCTGCATCATAGGTACATGAGGTGAAATCTATTTCTTCGCCACATTTGTCGCATTTATGGGTTTTTTCAAATTCATCGGAGAAAATTTCCTTTGGTGCATTGCATTTAGGGCAATTGCAGGTAAAGGATTGTAAATTCTTAAATTGTTCAAACCCGGGGCAATGTGCTGGGGTTGTCATAATATCCTCCTTCTTAGATTTGATTGTTGGAACGAGAGTTCCATTAAAAATTAAAGGTTAATTTGCCATCATTGTCAAGATAAAATAGTGTTTGTACGAAAACCTGAAAATTTTTGCCCAACGCAGTAATCGGTAAAATTGGCGGTTTTCTGTCGAGCACTAAACAAAAGATTTAATTTAATCCAAATTTACCAGGGTTCTGCCTTTTAATTCTCCTTTTAATATAAGCTGGATTTTATCATTTAATTGATCAAGAACAATTTCCTCATATATGCTGTCAAGATAATCAAATTTCCAGTCTGTGGCAAGATTTTTCCAGACCTTTGACCGAAATGCCATGGGGCAATGCTGTGAATCTATTCCAAGAAGGGATATTCCCCTTAATATGAAGGGGAAAACATTTATGGGCAGATCCGGGGATGCCACATTCCCGCAGCAGGTTACGATCCCATCCTGCTTTGTTGATTTTATGGCCGTTGCAAGGATTTCTCCTCCAACTGTATCAATCACTCCCGCCCATTGGGGTTTTAAAATGGGTGGGTTCGTGTTTTCAAGAAAATCATTTCTGGAAATAATTGTTTTAACGCCCAGATTATTCAGCAACGAGGTGTCTGTTTTCCCGGAGACAGCTGTTACACAATATCCAAGATGGGACAATATGCCGGAAGCTAAGCTTCCCACACCTCCTGTGGCACCCGTGACAAGGATATCCCCGTGTTCGGGCCGGATGGTTTGGATTAATTTAAAAATTGACATGCCTGCAGTAAATCCGGCTGTTCCGAATATCATACTCTGTTTGAGATCAAGGCCGTCCGGAAGCTTGACCACCCAGTCCTTGGGCACCCGGATATATTGTCCAAATCCCCCTGATGTGTTCATGCCCAGATCATAGCTAGTAACAATGACCTTTTCTCCTTTTTTAATGGTATCAACAAGGCTTTCTTCCACAATCCCGGCTGCATCAATCCCTGGTGTGTGTGGATATTGCCTTGTAACACCGCGGTTTCCCGTGGCAGATAAGGCATCCTTATAATTCAAGGAAGAATACAAAACCCGAATGAGAACATCACCCTTTGGCAGATCATTAATATTCGCATTTTTGATCTGGCGAACAAAGTTGTTTTTTTCAGGTTCTTCAACAATCAATGCTTTGTACGAAAAATTATCCATAGGCCCCATCCTTTATAAATCTTTTTACTTTTTTGAATAAATTTGATAGTTATGCCGGGATGAAAACTCAAAAATTCCAGACCGGCAGAGTGGCACTTGTCTCATTCTCTCATTTTATCCATGATATGTATACCAGTTTTCTTGCGCCATTACTGCCCTTAATCATAGAGAAACTGTCTTTGTCATTAAGCCAGGCAGGCCTTTTATCCACTGTTATGCAGATTCCAGCTCTGCTAAACCCTTTTATCGGACTGTTTGCAGATAACAAAGGCCTGGCCAGGTGGCTGGTTATTCTTGCCCCGACGTTCACTGCCATACCCATGAGTCTCATCTTAAATGCATCCTCCTACTCTGTATTGCTGGTTCTGGTCTTTTTTGCCGGCATCAGCGTTGCACTATATCATGTTCCTTCGCCTGTCCTGATTGCAAAGTATTCCGGGGAGAAAAAGGGACGCGGCATGAGCCTTTTTATGACAGGCGGAGAATCTGCAAGAACCCTGGGGCCCATATTTGCTATAGCCGCCGTATCATTTTTGGGGATGGACCATTTTTATGTGGTTATAGGATTTGCAGTGTTAACATCAGTTCTGCTTTATTTTACCCTTGAAAAAGAGGAACAAAAAACTTCTTTTAAAAGAAACGGGTCTTTAAAGGCATCATTTCAAGAAATCAAACATGTGCTGATTCCATTGTCCGGCATTCTGGCGGCACGATCCTTTATGCACGCCTCCATGGGGGTTTTTCTAACGGTTTTTGTGGAAAGAGAGACAGGAAGTCTCTGGTACGGCGGTGCTGCCCTTGCTTTGTATGAGGCATTTGGTGTGGCAGGTGTGTTAAGCGCCGGAACTTTCAGTGACTGGCTGGGAAGACAAAGAGTATTGTTCTGGGTATTGGTGGCAGCACCCATCGCCATTTTAATATTTGTTTTTTCAACCGGCATTTTAAAAATTATCATGCTGGCTATTACCGGGTTTACTGTTCTTTCAACAACCCCTGTCATGCTGGCCATTATCCAGGAAAATGCAAAAGACCATCCTTCGGCAGCCAATGGCCTGTTTATGATGATCTCTTTTGCTGTCAGATCCATTGCTGTACTTTTAGCAGGAATAATTGGCGACCTGGCAGGCCTTGAGAATATGTTTATTGTAAGTGCAGTCATCGGGTTTACAGCGATTCCCTTTTTATTAAAACTGGGCATTAAAATTAAGCATTAAAATATGGAGATAATAATGTTAAAAACCAATGAAGACAGGCTTGTTGAAATAGCCATGCAGTGCGAACCAGGGCCTCCTCGGATCAGACCCGGCTGGAAGGTGGATCATGAAGGCAAGCCCTTTCTCCTTCCTGGTATTGGTGGTATTACTTTAAATATCCGGGTGGGAGATTCGGCTTTCGGGCTTGCCGGAGACCATATTGAGCCCTGCGTCAGTTGTTCGGCAAATGCGGAAAAACCCATGGAATTTCCAAATAATTCACTCCAGCTTTTATCCTGTGTGGGCAATAAGGCTATTATTGTATCTGGAGATGCAAAGGGTGAAAAAGGCATTGTTACAGGCCACCATGGAGGCTCGGAACATGTCATGATCGATTTTCCGAAAAAGGTTCTCAATTTGCTGACCTATGATGATAAAATAATGATTCAAACAAAAGGCCAGGGTCTGAAATTGATGGATTACCCTGGCATCAAGCTGTTTAACCTTGATCCCGGTCTTTTAAAAAAAATGAAAATTAAAAGGATGCCGGACAACAGGCTTAAGGTGCCTGTAACAACCATTGTGCCGGCCCAGTGTATGGGATCAGGCCTTGGTTCAGCCCATGTTGCAGCCGGAGATTATGATGTAATGACCAGTGATCCTGGCACTGTTAAGAAATATAAATTAGACAGGCTTAAATTCGGTGATTTTGTGGCCTTGCTTGACCATGATAATTCCTATGGCAGGGCATTTGTAAAAGGTGCGATCAGTATTGGTATTGTGGTTCATTCAGATTGTCTGCTTGCAGGACACGGTCCCGGTATATCCACTTTGATGACCTGTTCTTTACCCTTGATTGAGCCTGTTCTGGATGCAAAAGCTAACATTGCCGATCTCCTGCAAATAGGAACAAAAAGAAAAAAACCTAGTCCAAAAACAATTAAGATGGATTAAAAAAGTTGAATACAACTAAGAAAACTATCCTTCAAAAAGGAAAAGGCAAGACCAGGAAACAGGCAAAACTTGAATATCTGTATGAAAAAGAATCATTGTATTTTGCTCAGATTGCCGAAAGTGTAAAAGACATTGCCATAAAAGAACTCAGAAACTTAGGGGCTTATGATTTAAAACCGGTTTTCAGAGGGATATGGTTTAAGGCAACAAAAAAAGATTTTTACCGGATTACATATTTCTCAAGACTTATTTCAAGGATCCTGGCACCCCTTGTTTCCTTTGAATGCCATGACAAGGATGACCTGTATAAGGCGGCCAGGAAAATAAGATGGGAAGAATTCTTAACTCCTGAAAAAACCTTTTCCATTATGGCCAATGTATCTGAATCAGACATTACCCATTCCAATTTTGCAGGTCTGCGGGTCAAAGATGCCATAGCCGATTATTTCAGGGACAGGGCCAACAAAAGACCGAATGTGGATTCAAAAGTGCCTTATATCACCATCAATATCCATATTCATAAAAATTTGGCAACCCTTACCATTGATGCCTCGGGCGGGCCGTTGCACAAACGCGGTTACAGGGAAGAATCTGTATCAGCACCCATGCAGGAGACCGTTGCCGCAGCCATTATCAGATTGTCTGAATGGGATGGAAACTTGCCCTTGTATGATCCCATGTGCGGATCAGGGACGCTTTTGTGCGAAGCCCTCATGATGTATTGCCAGATACCGGCACAAATATTTCGAACCAGTTTTGGATTTGAAAGACTGCCGGATTTTGATGCCATTTTATGGGAGCAGATTAAAAAAGATGCCCGGGATAATTTCAGGGATCTTAAAAAGGGCCTGATTTCGGGAAGTGATGTGTCTGAGCAGTCTGTTAATGCTGTTAAAACCAATATTATGGGACTTCATTTCGGCAGTGAAATTACCATAGAACAAAAAGACTTTCAGGATATTGAATCCATAGACAACAGTGTGATTGTTACCAACCCTCCCTATGGTATCCGAATGGGAAAAGAGCAAAATCTTAATAAGTTTTATGAAAATTTTGGTCTTTTTTTAAAAAATAAATGCAGAAAATCAACGGCTTTTGTATATTTTGGAGAACCCAGATATATTAAAAAAGTTCCCCTGTCCCCATCCTGGAAACGTCCTTTGAAAATTGGCGGTCTTGATGGCAAACTTGTGAAATACGAATTATATTAAATTCAACTGAGAATAGTTAAAATATGGAAAAGTCAAATAAGGGTGGACAATACACATGCAATGAATACAGAGAGGAGATGATCCTTTTGGGATTGCAGAAAAGGCTTTCTTCCAAAGGATTAACTCAGAAAGAAAAGGAAAGCCTTTTAAACGAGATTGCTAAAGTTGAAAAGCAGATGGGACTGGATTAACTAATTTCCTTTTCTCTGATGGAAAAAATTTCCGCCATCATACATCTGGCACTGCCGCCACCAATGTTTTCTATGAAAGACAGATCAAAACTTAAGATTTCACCATATTGTTCAAGAAATTTTTTCTGATCCTTTGTAAATCCCTGCCTGGCTTTTTCAGACATCACAATAAAGGATTCATTTTTCTGGTTTCTCACCTCAAGAATATTGCCACAAAAATGGTTTTCCATCTGGTCCATGGTTATTTCCATGACATCAAAGGATTTGTTTAAGGTTTCAAGGACATGGTTCCTCTGTTTTTTATCTGAAATGCAGGCAAGACATATAACCGCGTATTTTTCTCCAAGGCTCATCATGACATTGGTGTGGTAGATGGGGTTTCCTGAAGAACTTTTTGTATCAAACAAAATTCCTTCACGGTAAAATCTTAAGCGGATAAAATTGTCAAACTGATCTGGATGGCATCGCTCAGACCGCGCAGCATACACCACTTCATCAACATGATCTATGATCAGGCTGCCCGTGCCTTCCAGAAACTTTTTGGGTTCATCAATTCTTCCTACATTGATGCAATTGCGAATGGTATATCTATTTTCATTGAGAAGTTTTTCTATCTCCAGAAGCCGCCTTTCAGCTTTTCTGTTTCTTGCCATCATGGGATAGGTTAAAATGGTACCATCATGTTCCGTGGAAAACCAGTTGTTAGGGAAAATAGCATCCGGTGTTGTGATATCGTGGTTAATGGGCGGTTCCAGTATGAGCACGGTTATCCCTTTACTTCTAAGACCATCCACCATGGCTTGAAATTCTTTATTGGCTTTTTTTTTCAGTTCCTCCTGGCCTAGTGCCGGTTTTTTCTGGAATTCATTGTCAAACCCTGTTTCAATATTATACCCAAAATCCCTGGGCCTGACCATGAGGACTGTATCGGCTGTCCTGGTAATTTTTATTTCCATGTTTTAATTTGTCCCGGGTTTAAATATTAGAATAGGTCCTTTGCGATTATACAAATCATCTTTTAATTGTTCAATCCAGACAACAAATAATTAAAACCAGATAAGAAAAATTTATCAAAAAGTCAATATTTAACAACTATTAAGGCAGGGGTTTTGGAATATTTACATGGGTTGCCCAGGGCAGGGTTTCTCTTCCATTGCATTCTTATGCTGTTTTTAATATACTTTAATCAAAAAAATTCTGGGTTAACAATATATCAAATCTTTACAAAGGGTTATACAGATGAATACTCCCACTGAATCGACAAAGGCGACGTCTCTCAAGCTATATCATGAATTAATGGCCAATAAAGTGGGTGACATTCTTTTGGTATCCTGCCCCTATGATGCATTTATCATGGAGGAGGAAGGCCGTCTTTCAACAAGAATCATAAATGAATACAAGGGGCTTAATCTGTCAAAACCCCCAAGGCTTACATGGGCATCCTCTGCTTCAGAGGCGTTTCAAAAGCTTGAGGAGAAAAAATTTGATTTAATCCTTGCCATGCCAAGCCTGGATGAAATGGATGTATATTCCTTTGGTGCAAAGGTAAAGCAAAAATATACTGATCTGCCCTTTTTTATGCTGCTTCATAATACCTGCGATATTGATCAATATATCTGTGTAGACAATTCTACGGCCATTGACCGGACATACATCTGGGGTGGCAATGCAGACCTTTTGCTGGCCATTATCAAAAATTTTGAAGATGAAATGAATGTTGCCTTTGATACTGCGAATGCCAATGTCAGGGTGATCATTCTGGTGGAGGATTCACCCTATCATTTTTCCTCCTTTTTACCCGTGCTTTACAAACAGATTGTGATGCAGACACAGTCTGTTATTGATGAATCCATTAATGAAGAACACAGGCTGTTAAAAATGAGGGGTCGTCCTAAAGTATTGGTTGCCCACAACTATGAAGAGGCTATGGTTCTTTATGAAAAATATAAACCTTTTCTGTTATCTGTTTTTTCTGACATGCGGTATCCGAAAAACGGGGTATTGGATGAGCTTGCAGGGTACAAGCTTTTAACAAAAATCAAAAAGGAAATTCCAGATCTGCCTGTTCTGATTCTGAGCACTGAAGATCATAACGAGGCAAAGGTGGTTGATATTCCTGCCGTGTTTATCAATAAAAATTCAAGCAATTTAAATGATCAGATTAAAAGTTTTTTTGTTTCCTATCTTGGGTTTGGTGCTTTTGTGTTTCGCATGCCAAATGGTGAGGAAATTGCCAGGGCCAGTGACCTGAGGGCCATTGAAAAACTTTTGTCTGAAATTCCCGATGAATCCATTGTTTATCATGCCATGAACAATGATTTTTCAAGATGGTTCATGGCCAGAAGTGAAATTGAATTTGCACTCAGGCTCAAACCTTATACAATCAGTGATTTTCACGACCCTAAAGATATGAAGAAGTTCTTGATTGATAGTATTCATGCCCGACGAAAGGGATCAAGGCAGGGTCAGATTATTGATTTTGATTCTGAAAAATTTGATTCAGATACGGATTTTATGAAAATCGGGACGGGGTCACTTGGTGGGAAGGCCAGGGGCCTGGCTTTTATGGCCTCCCAGATCAGGCGGGACACTTCTTTGCGGGATAAGTTTCCAGACGTGGACATCAGTATTCCCCAGACCTTTGTGATTTCAACGGAAGGGTTTAAAACCTTTATTGAGACGAATGATCTGGCAAAGCTTCTTGAATCTGACGAGAAATTGGAAGATAACCAGATTGTTGAACAATTTATCCAGGCCAGGTTTCCCAACGCCTTGAGAAAAAGCCTGAGCGCTTATCTGCAAAGTGTCAAATATCCCATTGCAGTCCGGTCTTCCTCGCTTTTTGAAGATGCTCATTATCAACCCTTTGCAGGACTTTATAATACCTATATGCTGCCAAATTCACATCCAGATCTTGAAAAACGGCTTGAACAATTGATCATGGCTGTTAAACTGGTTTATGCTTCTACCTATCTTAAGGCACCAAGGTCCTATGCAAAAGCCACCATGCATCGAACCGAAGATGAGGAAATGGCCGTGGTTCTTCAGCAATTGACGGGCATGGCATATAACAACTATTTTTACCCGTCCATTTCAGGTGTGGCCCAGTCCTATAATTTTTATCCCATCTCCCATTTAAAAGCAGAAGAAGGGGTTACCTATATTGCTCTTGGGCTTGGGAAAATTGTCATGGAAGGTGGCCGGACATTAAGATTTTGTCCGAAATATTCCCAGTTTTTACCCCAGTTTTCCGCTTTGGATGATATTCTTGAAAATTCTCAAAAATATTTTTATGCCTTAAAACTTGACGAATTCCCGATTGATGAGAAATCCATATCCGGCTCCACTGAAGATCTTACCCTTGCAAAACTTGATTTAACTGATGCAACGGATCACCCCGTTGTCCGGTTCTTGTCCTCAACTTTTTATGCCCAGGATAACAGGATCAGGGACTCTTTTTCCAATAAAGGATTCCCTGTATTAACCTTTGCCAATATTTTAAAATATAATTCGTTTCCTTTGGCAAAAATTCTTGAAGAGGTCACAAAAATAGGCAGTAAATGGATGGGGTCTTCTGTTGAGGTTGAGTTTGCAGTTAATCTGCCCCAGGACGAGCAGCAAAAACCCCAGTTCTCGCTGCTTCAAATCCGGCCCATGGGCCGTTATAAACAAAATATGGGCGTTCAAATAAGCAAAAAAGAGATCCAGGAGGCGTTTGCGTATTCCACCCTCTCGCTTGGGAATGGAGAATATAAGGATATCTATGATGTGGTGTATGTGGACCCTGAAACCTTTGATTCTGGAAAAACCATGGAAATCGCAGGAGAAATAAACAAAATTAATGCCTTGTTTAATGGAAACGGCAAAAAATACGTTTTGATCGGGCCGGGCAGATGGGGATCTTCTGACCGGTGGCTGGGAATTCCCGTGGTCTGGAATGATATTTCCAATGTAGGGGTGATGGTGGAAACAACCATTGAAAGCATTAAAGCTGATCCGTCCCAGGGTTCCCACTTTTTTCAAAATATTACCTCCCTTGGGATCAGCTATATTACCATTTCCAATAAGGGGGACGATTTTATTGATTATGAATTTTTCAAGTGCCAGGACTGTAAAAACACAACAGCTTATTTAAAACATATAAAATTTGAAAATCCCATAAAAATCCTGGTGGATGGAAAGACATCCCAGGCAGTATTGATGCCCTATAAAAATGAAGAATTGGATATGATCATGGATGACATTCCAGTCATCCTCTAAAGAAATGGTTTTGCTGTTTTATTTCTGGGCAGACAGTTTCTTTGTGATTTTGTCGGCAGCAGCCAGGGTTTGTTCAATAATGGACGGCATCTTTTTTCTGGACATGGAAGCCTTAAATCCAACCACCCAGATAGCCAGAACATAGGCACCATAGCCTTTGACAGGTGCTACAACCGCTCGGACGCCTGAAATATATTCTTCATCATCCGTGGCAAAGCCATTTTCTCGAACTTTTTCCAATTCTCTGGCATAGTTCACAGGATCAATAATAGTATTGGCCGTGAACTTGACCAAAGGATTTGAGTTTAGATATTTTTGTGCATCTTTTACTTCCATTTGGGATAAAAACAGTTTTCCAATGGCCCCTGCCAGCAATGGAAGGGTTGTGCCAATGGGAGATGTAATTTTAAAGTCTTTTCTGGATTCCACAATATCGATAACTGTTACCTTGTGGGCATTCCTGATGCCAAGAAATACAGACTCCTGGCATTGTTCCATCAGCTCTTCCATAAAGGGGCGGGCAATATTTTTAAAATCAAGCCTTTCATAGGCTGCTTTCCCAAGTTCCATAAGGGTAATGCCGGTGCTATATTTTTTTGAAACAGGGTTGCGTAGAATGGCACCCAGGTCCTCAAGGGCGGCAGTGATGCCGTGAACCGTGCTTTTGCTGATATCCAAACGACTTGAAATTTCACTGATTTTTAAACCCTGGCTGCTTTTTGAAATTACATCCAGTATGAGAAAAGCCTTTTTAACAATGGGTGCCTGATATTTTTTTGTCATTGTTCACCATAATGAATTTTTTTATATTACAATACAGCTAAAAATTAGCTTGACAACTATATAATAATAATATTTATTATATTCGTGTTCATTATTATGAATTTTAATAAAATGCAATAATTAATTGTGCACTTGTCATGGGCCGGGCGGGATAAAATAAATTGTTTTAGCGATAAGTCATTTTGTCACGATAGGCTCAATAAAGGTAAAGAGTTTATTTTTATATATTAATCCTTAACAAAGGAGGGTCACTATGGCAGTAGATACCAATAAGATGTCAGGTGCCGAAAGTCTGCGTAAAACCAGAACCTATGGTAAATTTAGATGCCATAATCCAACCTGTATGGGCAGGCTGGAACCTAAGCCGGGTGACAAACATGTGAAATGTCCGGTTTGTACCTGTGAATTCCGTGTTGCATGGATTCGGCCTGATTTTCCAAGAATCCGCGGACCTGTCTGGGAAGTAAATAAAAAACTTGCCGATGCAGCATTCAAAAAAAAGATGGAGGGTAAATAATATGGCATTGGATAGAAAAATAGCATATATTGACCTTACCACCGGAGAGATAGAGGTCAAAACCATTCCTCTTGATGTCAGAAGAAAATTCCTTGGTGGTCGGGGTCTGGATGCTTATCTGTTACTGAATCATTCTAAAAAAGGGTGTGATCCGCTGGGACCTGATAATCCGCTCATCGTCAGCGGCGGCATCCTGACGGCTACCTGCGCATCTGCAACAGCAAGAACCCATGTCATGGCAAAATCCCCCTTAACAGGGCTTCTGGGTTCATGTAACATGGGCGGGTTTTTTGCGCCTGAAATGGCCTGGGCCGGGTTTCATCACCTTGTCATCAAAGGAAAAGCTGAAAAACCCTGTTATATTTATATTCACAACGGGAAAATCCAAATTCGTGATGGAGAAAATATCTGGGGCAAAACCACCACAGATACCCAATGGGCCATCAGGGATGAGTTGAATGATCAGGAAGTAAAATCACTTGTGATAGGACCTGCCGGTGAAAATCTTGTGGCATTTGCAAATGTCATGACAGGGATTAAAAATGCCGGAGGCAGAACGGGAATGGGTGCGGTTATGGGCTCCAAAAACCTTAAGGCAATCGCCTGCAGAGGAACCATGGATATTAAGATTGCCCATCCTGTTGAAGCCCTTGAATACAACAAACGCTTTATCGACCAGATTACATCTGCAAAAGTGAACAAGACCCAGGGAACCCTGGGAACACCTTTTATCTGGGGTGCAACCAATTCATGGGGCGGGGTAAGAACCCGTAATTTTCAATACAACCAGTGTGAATATGCAGATGATATAGAACCTGAAGCAATTGATGAGATCTGTGAAGATACAATGGGACCCTATCACATGTCAGGCTGTTTTGGATGCCAGGTTCATTGCCGTGCCCAGTACAGAATTCCTTCCGGGCCCTTAAAAGGAAAATACGACGAAGGCCCTGAGTATACATCCCAGGGAGCATTTGGCTCTGAAACAGATACGCCAAGGGCTGAAACTGTTCTTGTTGGGAACCATCTTGTTGATCAATATGGCATGGATAACCTTGAAACAGGGTCCTTGATTTCATGGGCAATGGAACTTTACGAATTAGGTATTCTTACCAGCAAAGATACAGACGGACTTGATCTTAAATTCGGCAATGATGAAGCTGTTCTTGAAATGATTGAGCGCATCTGCTTTAGAAAAGGTAAAGTTGCCGATGCCCTTGCAAATGGTGGTATTCCAGCTTCTAAAACCTTTGGCAAAGATTCTTTTAATTATCTTATCCAGGTAAAAGGAATGAGCAACCTTCATTCCGATGAAAGGGCTACCCCGGCACTGGCATTGAATATTGCAACCTCTTCCAGGGGATCTGACCATTTAAGAAGTCGTCCGGCAATTGATCTTTATCATTTGCCTGTGGATGTTTTGAGAAAAATATACTCCAGTCCCATCCCCTATGAAGGGCCTCTGTCTTCCGAGCATACCGAATACATTGGAAAACCCTGGCAGGTCTTCTGGCAGGAAAACTGCTATATGGGTGTAGACTGTCTGGGTATCTGCAAATACCATACAACCTTTCTGGGTGCGACATTGCCAAACTTTGAAGACTGGCCCAAAGTGTTGTATTACAACACCGGGCTTGAATTTACCCCGGAAGAGCTGTGGGATATTGCAGAGCGCTGCAACATGGTGGAAAGACTTTTCAACTTAAGGGAAGGTTTGACAAGAGATGACCTTGAAAAAGGCGATATGATCAACCATCGTTATTTTGACGAGCCCACAAGAAGGGGTGCTCCTGATGTCGTGGGAACAACCATTGACAGGGAAAAATTCAGCAAAATGATTGATGAATTTTATGCGCACAAAGGTCTTGATCAAAAAGGCAAACCTACAACAAAAACCCTGAAACGGCTTGGGCTGGCAAATGAGCCATCCCATATGCTGTAAAAGTTTGAAAGGAGGATATCATGGAAACAAAGGATAAGGTCCTTATGATAAACCCTGAAAAATGTACAGGGTGCAGATTGTGTGAACTGGTATGTGCGGTAAAGCATGACGGGGTTTCCAACCCTGCCAGAAGCCGCATAAGAGTAATGAAATGGGAAATGGACGGGGTGTACATCCCCATGGCCTGCCAGCAGTGCCAGGATGCCCCCTGCATGGGTGTATGTCCTGCCAATGCGATTTCCCGCAATGATGAACTTAACAAAATTGAAGTGGATTATGACAAATGTATCGGCTGCCGCTCATGCGTGGCAGTCTGTCCCTTTGGCGCCATGGGATTTAACTCCATTGACAGAAAAGTGTTCAAATGTGACCTGTGTGATGGAGACCCCCAGTGTGTAAGATTCTGTGAAGTTCAATGTGTTGAATATGTGGATGCAGATGATGTGGCCATTCTCAAAAAACAGGATGCTGCAAAAAAACTGTATGCCACAAGTCATAAAATTGCTCTGAAAGAAGCTTAAGTTTATAAAATCTTTATAAAGGATTTAAGTTAGTTTATACTGCACGTTCCAGGATTAGCCCGGAACGTGCAGTATTGTTTTAAGGGGTGTTGTAAAACATGAACGGAAAAATAAAGAAACTGGTGATCCTGACAGGCTATTTTAAAGGGGAGTCCTATGGGCTTTTAGGCCCCCAGATGGCAGCCACCATCATCAATAGTCATACTGATTTTAATGCCATTGTTGTGGGGGTGACCAATGAGAATGATATAAAGGATGTCAAAACGGCTTTAAATCACTATTTTGGAGACCAGCAAAAGATTCTGGGCTTTTCATCCCTTGGGGGAAGATCAGACCTGTTTGATCTTGCCAGGGAATTAAAGGAACAGGGTGCAATCACCATTCTTGCCGGTTCCCAGGCAGGGCCTGATTATAAAGGAGAGAAGGGCTGGCAATCCTATCCTCACCGCTTTAAGGGAGTTTCTGATTGTTTTTCCTTTGCCCTGCACGGCCCTGCCCAGCAGATTATCCCCATTCTATCATCTGGTTTTGATAAAGACATATCAAAATTTGACGGGGTGTTATGCAAAGATGCCAATGGCCGGATCAATGAAACCCCTTCCACTGATTGGGATGACACCTTTCTTTCAGCGGTTGACTGGCAAACTTTGTATCTGTTAAATGGTTCTGTCTTTGAACCCATAACCATCACAACGGCCCAGGTATTGCAGCAGATCGGATGCCAGCATGCAGCAAAAGAAAGGCAAGTCTTCATTGATTATCCAGCAGGGCTTGTTAAAAATGGGCCTCAACCTTCTTATATAACCATTTGTCAGAAAGGATGCAGCTTTTGTGATGTGGCAGTTGATAAAGGGTATTTCGGAGGTGTGGGTGAGGCTGCATTTAAAAAACAATTATGGTGTTTGCCAGAGGATGGTGACGGCAGGAAAATACCCTTTGAGCTGATTAATGAAAGTCCTCTGTTTAAACTATCACAGCTTTTCAAGCTGGCAGATGAACTGGCCATTGAATTATCCCAGATCAATCTGACCCTGCGGGCAGACTATCTCATAAAGGGTCTCAAACCGCTGGCAGCAGCATTGGACATCGCCACAAAGAAAAATGTCCGGATTTTATTGTCCTCCATTGGATTTGAATCCTTTGATGATTCGATTTTAAAGAACCTGAACAAAGGACTTGATCGACAGACAAACCTGGATGCCATCAAGGCTATAAGGCAGTTAAAATCAAGATACCCCGCCAATCTGGGCTACCTGAAACAGGAGGGGGCTAATCATGGGTTTATCCATCCAACACCCTGGGACAACCCACAGATTTCCCATGAAATTAATAAAACCATCAGCATGTACCAATTGTCACACGATATTTTACCCCATCACAGCACGCCCTTGATCATCCACCATGCTTCCGGTCTTGCCGACTGGATAAGGCAGATTGAATTAAAGGAAAATATCCAGTTCCAGCGAGTCGGTACCACCATTGGGTGGTGGCAGACAAAGGAAGAGTTTTTGTTATGAATAGTGTAACACAAAAAAACTGCCATATTAAACTTCAAATGGCAACAATCGATTCCTGGTCCTTTTTTCTGGAGGTATTGATCCGTTCTCCAATCACTTCAAACATCTTTTTAAGAATACAAGCTGAATTTGCATGGTTTCAGTTTATGTGTGCGAATCTGGCACCAGGACAATTTTTGCCGCAGCAGTTAACCCTTTGTCAAGATCGGAAAAGGCTTGAGCCCCTTGGGAAAGGGGGCGGGTTTCAACCCATCTGAGATCTCCCAGCAAACCTGCATCAAGAGCCTTTACTGCAGCCCTTACATCAGCAGCTGTATAGCAATAAACCCCGATCAATGTGACTTCAAAAAGGGTGAGTTTTCGAATATCCAGGCCGTCTTGTGAATCCATCAAGCCTATATGTACCAGTGTCCCGCCTGGTTTTACGGCTGACATGGCAAGCTTTCGGGTTTTACCTCCCCCAACACAGTCGATTACCAGGTCAAAGCTATCGTTTTGAAAGGTGGAATCTGTTATAGGGTTGAAGACTTGGCATCCAATATGCTCAGCCGCAGATTTTCCTCTAAGATCATTGGTTTCAGCTAAAAGGATATCAAAACACCCATATCCTCTCAACAGGAGGGCCGCCAGCATGCCGATAGCACCACCACCGATGACCATAATCTTTAGCTCTGCAAGGGGGCGGGGAGATTTGATTCTGGCCAGGTTTAAGGCATGAATGGCAGTAGCTGTTGGTTCAGCAAGACTTGCATTAACTGAACTCAGGGTTTCAGGAAGTGCAACAAGGTTTCTGGTTGGTATTTTGACATACTCTGCATAAGCACCTGCCAGCCGCATGCCAATCAGTTCTCTTTGGTCACAGAGGTTTGAAAATCCTGTGTCACAATATTGGCAGGCACAGCAGGTAATTAAAGGGTTGATCACAGCACGGCTGCCTTCTTGAGTGCCCGATGCAATAGTGCCTGCTACTTCGTGACCCAGAATCAGCGGGGGAACCCGCCGTGGGTCAATGCCATGGTAAGCATGCATATCAGAACCGCAGATGCCTGTGGCTTCTATTTTTAATAAAACTTCGCCGGGATCAAGAACCGGATCTGGCTCTTCCCGGTAAACGATTTCATTGGTATCCGTGTATACGAGTGCTTTCATAATATAGCCTTTTTTTCAAATCTATGACTGTTGATAATGCCGGGGGTTTCATATGTTCCCGCAAATTTTAAACATTGGCAGTCCCCCCCGGCAAAACCAGGGGGGACTATCCATAATAGTTAATTGTTGGGCTCTATTTTGCAGTCCAGCCGCCATCCAGATAAATAGTTTGTCCGGTAATATAATCAGAGGCTGGGGATGCTAAAAAGATGGCAACCCCTTTTAAGTCATCCAAAACCCCGTTCCGCCCGATGATGGTCTGCCGGGCTAAAGCTTCAATCACATCATTCTGCTTATACAGGTCCTGGGTCAGGCCGGTTTTGAAAAAACCAGGGCCAATGGCATTACAGGTAATCCCGCTCTGGTCCCTTGACCAGGCTTCGGCCATGGCCCGTGTAAGCTGCATCACCCCACCTTTGGATGCTCCATAGGGAACACTGTTGGGAAATGCACGTTCAGATTGAAGTGAGGCAATATTAATGATTTTCCCCCATCCTTTTTCCTGCATACCGCCAATAAGGTGCCGGGCCAAAAAGAAGGGGGCTTTTAAATTAATATCAATTTGTTTGTTCCAGCTTTCAGAGCTGATTTCGTCCCAGGGCTGGCGCAGGTTTATACCTGCTGCATTGACCAGAATATCCGGGGCACCAAAAAAAGAAGCCGATTGTTTGGCTGTCTGCGCCAGGGCATCCATGTCGGAAACATCACAGGTCAGAAAGGCGGCTTTTCCCCCTATATTTTCAACATCCAGGACAGCTTGTTTTAATGCCTCCTCTTCGCCGGGCAGGGCAACATGAACCACAGCAGCTCCGGCTTCGGCAAGGCAGAACGCAATGGCCCTGCCAATTCCAGAACTTCCTCCGGTAACAAGGGCCACATGGCCGGTTATACCAAATAATAGATCAATGCATTTCATCGTATTAGTCTCCAGTGAGGTCAAAGGTTTCGTTGGGAAAATATTTTTTCATCCGGATATCAGATGTCCTGGCATGTCCTTCCATTCCCTCAAGCCTGGAGATTCGTGCTGCTACTGTCCCAATCTGCCGGTTGGCTTCCTTTGTCATGCGCTGATAAGTTAAGGTCTTTATAAATTTGCCTGCACTTAAGCCGCCTGAATAACGGGCAGCCTTTTTGGTCGGCAGGATATGGTTGGGACCAGAGGTTTTGTCACCATAGGCAACCGTTGTTTCTTCACCCAGGAACAAGGAACCATAATTGGTAAGTGTTTTCAACCACCAGTCAAGATCTGCAGCATGAATTTCCAAATGTTCGGAAGCGTATTCATCACTGACCTTTGCAGCTTCTTCTCTATCAGACACCAGAATAACTTCACCATAGTCAGCCCAGGAGGCTCTTGTTACCTCTGGCTCGGGAAGGTCTTCAATCACTTTTGGCATCAACTCCATCACCTTTTTGGCCATCTCCTCAGATGTTGTGATCAAAACAGCAGGAGAGTCATATCCGTGCTCGGCCTGCCCTACAAGATCAAAGGCCACAACTTCAGGATCTGCTGTTTCATCTGCGATTACCAGAATTTCAGAAGGACCGGCAAAAACATCGATTCCCACTTCGCCAAAAAGGATCCGTTTGGCTTCAGCTACAAATTTATTTCCCGGACCCACAATGATATCGGCAGGTTTATCGGTAAAAAGGCCGAAGGTCATGGCAGCGATTGCCTGAACGCCACCCAGGGTCAGGATAACATCTGGTTTGGCAACAGACATGGCATATAAAATGGATGGATGGATACCGCCGCCATGGTGTGAGGGAGAACAGGCAACCACAAAGGGAACACCCGCAGCTTTGGCTGTTGCAATGCTCATAAGGGCGGAGGCTGCATGGGCAAAGCGGCCACCAGGCACATAACACCCTGCACAGTTTACCGGGATCAGGCGCTGGCCTGCAATCACACCTGGGTGCAGTTCTGTTTCAAACTCCACCATGCTTTTCCGCTGTTTTACGGCAAATCCATATACCTGTTCATGGGCAAAGTGAATGTCTTTTTTAACCTGTTCACTCAACTGCCCGGCTGCTTTATCAATCTCTTCCTGGGTAACGATGAAATCGCCGGTCCATTTGTCAAGTTTTTCAGCATATTTTTTAACTGCCTCTTCCTTGTTTGCCCGGATATCGTTCAGCATGTTGATAACAATTTCCTGTGTTTTTTCTTCACCTGTTTCTGCGGTTTTACTTGCTTTTTTTAAATAGGTTGTGCTCATTTTTTTATCTCCTGAAGTTTGATTTTAAAAATTAAAACACCTGTTGCGTTGTCTTTATATTAAAGGTTCTTTGATAACTAAATTAGTATAATTATATTAACAATATTTGTTTATAATACAGCTTTTTCCAGGGTGCTGTTAAAAGCTGTTACAAAAGCCAGAGCGTAATGCCCGGCACCAGCATTAAAAAGATAACGACGACCAGCATGCTGAAAACAAAATAAATAGCATGCCGGGAAATGGATAAAACCGGTTCTCCGGCAACACCGGATACCACAAACAGATTCAATCCCAAAGGAGGCGTGATAAATCCGATACCCAGAGCGCTGACCATCATGATGCAAAAATGAATATCATTCATGCCGATTTCCTGGGCCAGGGGCATTAAAATTGGTGCCAATATAACGATGTTCGGCGTGGTTTCCATGACACAGCCGGCAATAATCAGGATGGCGATCATGCTGAGCATTATCAGATATCTGTTTTCCGTCATGGAGGTCATGGCATAAACAAAATACTGGGGGACTTCAAGGGCTGCCAGTGTCTGGGCAAAGGGCAGTGACATGGCAATGATGGGGACGATGACACCGCTGACCTTGGCAGATGTTTCCAACATTTTAGGCACATCTGAAAGCCTAAGATTTTTTTGGTAAAATCCGATGATTAAGGTTGCAATCACCGCTACTGATGCCGATTCGGTCGGGGTAAAAATACCTGAATAGATTCCGCCCAGTATGATAAAAGGGATCAAAAGGGCATACCGTCCGTCCCAGACAGTTCTAAGCCAATGATGTACATCAAAACTTCCCCTGGAATCTTCGTATCCCTTTATCCGGTTGACCAGAAAGTTTGTGACCATTACAGACATTAATACCAATACCCCTGGAATGGCTGCTGCCAGAAACAAAGTGGAAGCGGAGATGCCCAGGACAAGGCCAATAATAATATAGGAAATGGAGGGCGGAATCAGAATCCCGGTACAGGCGCCGGCAGCTACAAGTGCGCAGGCATAGGCTTTGGGATACCCTTTTTCCACCAGACGATCTATGGTAATCCTGCCAATGGCAGCGGCATCGGCTGCATCAGACCCTGAAATACAGGCAAAAAACCCGCAGCCAAGGACCGTTGAGGTTCCAAGACCGGCCCGCTGCCATCCCATGGTTGCTTCGGCCACATCCAGCAGTTTGTTGGACAATCCGCTTCTAACCAGCACATCGCCGGTTAAAATAAACAAGGGCACGGCGATCAGGGCAAAGGAGTCAACACCGTCAAACAGGGCCTCTCCTAAAAGAGTCGCCGGTAAAACCTCGGTGGTCATCAGCATGATGACCGAACCCAGACCGATAACAGCCCAGATCCTTACCCCCAGGAGAATCAATATGACCATTCCCAGCAGTGGTCCGTAAAAGTCCCAGCCAAGAGATAGTTCAGCGGTATTCATAAGATGGCTATACATTTTCAGATCCTTTTTTCCTTAATCAAACAGTTTTTTGCCTTCAAAAACAGACCGACCTGCTTTCAGATCACTTAAATCCCTTTTCATGGACTGGAGCAACCGCCAGATGATCATGGTAAATCCCAGTGGTACTGCAGCAAGAAACCAGGCATGACTGATCCTCAACCCATGGGTAACTGACCCGAAATGAATGGAGTTCAATACCGGTTCCATGGACCAGTAAAGTGCAATACAGGCAAGGATCAAGGTAATAATATCGCCAAAAATAAACACGATTGCTTTCCCTTTATTTGGTAGTAAAGGCAGGATAACATCAATCCTGATGTGGGCCCGCTCCTTAATGGCAGCAGCTGCACCGATCCAGGTGATGTAAATAAACGCGTAACGGGCGATCTCTTCAGACCATATGGAAGAGTAGGAGAGGAAAAACCTTCGGAACACCTCCATGAAAATCGTTATGACAACCAAAGTGTATAACGGCAGGGTTAAATATCGTTCACCATTTCGGTCAATTTCTAAAAAAAACGCTTTAATACCCATGAACTTCCTCCTGAAAACACTTTTCTACTCTGTCAATCATTAGTACCATGCCCGGAATATCAAATTGCCTTTAATTTGGCTGGCTGTGACCGGACGACACCCAGATTTTTTTTAATAAACTGGGTGTTTTCATCCGGGCACAGCCTCAACCTGATTTGATCAGGCTTTTACGTCATCAACATGGTAACTGCCTTTTGTGTTGGCAGCCTCTACAAGCTTGTCGAATTTGGATAATGAACCGATGAGTTCCATTTTAATATCATCCCAGGCAGGAAGCTGGGCTCCTGCGGCCTTGACCCAGGCCTCTTTTTCACTGGGTGTTGGCACATAGAAATTAACACCAAACTTTGTCAGTTCTGACATGGCATAGGCGCGGGCAGCCGGTACTTTGGCATGGTTCTGTCTCATGGTTACTTCACTGGCATAATCAATCCCGTCCTGAACATCCTGGGGCAGACTTTTAAACCATTTGAGATTGCAGGAATAAACCTGGGAATCGGGAACAGCACCGTTGAAAGTAATGCTGGAAAGCACATCCTTGAATCCAAATATCAGCAATGCTTCAACAGAAGGATCAAGGGCATCTGCAACACCCTGTTTGATGGCAGATGCAGTTTCACCCCATGCTATGGGTGTCGGGTTTGCGCCTAACAGCCTGTAGAACTGCTGGAGAATATTAGATCCAGGCACACGAAATTTAAGTCCCTTCATATCATTCGGGGTTTTAATCGGCCCTTTGATGCCTTTGCGAAGGGCCACAACCCTTGGGTCAATGGTCACATACCAGAGGGCCTTAAATCCCTTGGCCTCAATTTTGGGATTGATTTCATCCTTCCAGGCCTGGGATGTCACAAGGTTTACAAATTTCTGATTTTCTCCGCACCAATAGGGGATATTGATAAGATCGGCTGCCGGTGCAAATGGTGCAAAATTGGAAATGGAATGCTGTGCCGCCTGTATGGTGCCGGTCTGAACCTTCTGAACCAGGGCACTTCCAGCTCCTAGCTGACCTGCCGGCGCGAGTTTGACATATACCTTGCCATTGGTGAAATTCTGGATATTTTCTTTCATATCCAGTTGCATAATGGGATAGGTTCTAGAGGCACCAAGGATATAGCCGGTGGCAAGATTCATGGTGTATTTTGCTGCACTTTTCCGCTCTTTTTCCTCATTGCTGACCGTGGCAGCATGGGCCTCGGGTGCGCCCACAACCCCTGTTGTCATGGCAATGGCAGCAGCTGTGAATCCGAATTTGGCAGTTAGTTCCATGAAACGTCTACGATCAATTTTACCCAAACTTTTGATTTCATTTTCGTTATTCATTTCTTTAGACATCGCTTACCTCCATTAAATTATGATTATTTATTGTTTTGCTTAGTATTTGACTCGCGTTGCAAAGCAGCTGCAACAAAAGCTATCGAGGCAAACAGGAGTAGTAAAAACTCACTGACATTCCCAAGATAGAAAACATCCCAGCCCCATTGGATTGAAGCTTTTCCCAATAAAATATTCAAGAAATAAAGGGCCACTGAGAAGGCAAAAACAAGTAATGTCAAACGTTCACCAGTTGTATAGCTGCTATTTTTCTTTTTTTCCATAACTTAAGCCTTTTATTCTTTTTTTAAATTTATAATAGTATCTTATTTGTTTTATGCACTTTCATAAAGCTTGGTAAAAACATATTCCTCATGCCCCAGTGCTTCCTGGGCAGTCCGCCTGCCATTGCAGGTCCGAACCAACATTGCAAGCAAATTATCTCCGGATTCATCCAGGGTCATTTCACCCCTTAGAATACCAGAGCAGTCATAGTCAATATGCTCAGACATATCACCCGCTGTGCGCGGATTGGCTGTCAATTTTATCACAGGTTCGATGGCATTACCAATGATGTTGCCCTGGCCTGTAGGAAACAAATGTGCGACAAAACCTGCGGCTGCCCATAAGGTCACTGCCTCGGCTGCAGCACTGGATGAATCCATGTACCAAAGTCCTGGTCCTGGAGGTGTTACCGCTTTGTCTAAGGCCCCCAAGTAGTTTATCTTTTTACCAATTTTTTGGACGTTACCGAATGCTTTTTCTTCGATGGTGGTCAGTCCGCCTGCAATGTTACCCTTGGTAGGCTGGCTTCCGGAAAGGTCATCGGTCTTATTGCGGTCAATCATGGCAGCATAGCGATCAAACAGCGCCATAAATTGTTCCCCTGCTTCCGGGGTTGCTGCTCTTTCCTTAACGCCCAACTCAGCACCGGTGATTTCACTGGTCTCACCAAAAGAACAGGTTCCGCCCATTTCAACCAATTTTTCAAATGCATTTCCAACCGTCGGGTTGGAAGCCAGACCGGAAGTGGTATCGGACTCTCCACATTTGGTGGATACCCAGATTTCGCTCAGGTCACATTCCTGCCTCTGGATTTCACTTGCCCATTGGACATATTCTTTGGCTTTCCAGCTGGCCATTTGAACTGTTTTGATATCCCCATGGCGCTCAATGCCAAAACCGGTAACCGGTTTGCCGGTTTTGGCAATACCTTCCACAACCCGGTTGGTCCATTCCGGTTCAATACCGATGACAACAACAGCAGCCACATTGGGATTGGCACCCGTGCCGATCAGGGTTCTAAAAAAAAGTTCCAGGTCTTCGCCAAACTGTAGACGTCCATAGGCATGGGGAAGAGCCTTGCACCCTTTAATATTGTGTGCCACATTTTCACAAGCCGCATTGCTCAGGTCGTCCAAGGGCAGAATCACAACATGATTACGGATGCCAACACGTCCGTTTTCTCTTTTATAGGCCATTACTTTGGGGTTGCTCATGATTACCATCTCCTTGTTTTCAAATTTTGAGTGTGAACATGACCGCCTTTTTTGATATCGGCAACAACTCTTCCAATATCAGCACCATATTTGATGACGGCTTCGTCAACCTTGAGATCAGTTACAGCCATTTTGTGTCCCAACGGGATATCCACCAGGATTTTTATTTCCATCGGCTCCTGTGAGTCCATATACAGCCCTTTAGCCGTCTCGCCTGCTTTGATGTCGACAGTGGCAACACCGACACTATCTCCTTTTTCATGGATCAAGAATTGAATCATCTAAATTACTCCTTAATTGATAAATAGGTTTGTTAATAAATTTAATCAGTGAATCCTTTACTAAATAGGTAGCAAATATGATGCCATTCACATGTTTTTTTATAACCTGCTGTATTTTAAAATTTTTTTATTTAATAGACCAAACAGACATTGTGTTTTGGGGCCCAATATTGGGCGCTATGCCCAATATTGGGCTTGACTTTCTTTCTGAAATCAGTCTAAACCATTTGGAACAGCAAAGATACCTGAGATTATTTTTTAAATATGGAGGTTATATGCAATGGAATCTTGCCACCAGGCACCAGATACTTTTAGAAATAACAAATGCCGTAATTTCCAAAACATCAAAACAAGATTTTTTTAATGCCCTTGCAGCAGAACTAAAAAAACATTTTCCCTGTGACCGCTTGAGTATCAATCTTTATGACAAAAAAGGCCAGTCCCTGCAATACTTTACCATTGCAGACGGGATTGATCCCAAAGGCATTTCAAGTTTAGAAAAGCGTCCATTTTTGAAAGGTGCTATCGCAAAAATGGCCATACAATCCAGGCAACCCGTAATTATTGATGACCTGTCACGCTATAAGGATATGTTTTCCATCGGACAAATGGTTAAAGCAGGGTTGATGTCAACCATGGCATTTCCGCTGATTATGCGAAATATTGTTTTTGGGACGCTTCATTTTTCGTTTAAAACCGCCCCTCCTAATCTGTCTGAATTATCAGGATTACTCACGGAAGTATCTAAACAGGTGGCCATAGCAGTTGACAATCTGGTGGCCTATAACCGGCTGAAAAATGAAAAACAGAACCTGGAAAGAGAAAAACGATATTTAATTGGGGCTTCTGAAGATTACAAATCAAAAGATTTCTGTTACACATCTCCTCAAATGACTGAAATTATGAATGTGGTTAAGAGAGTTGCAGAAATTGATGCCCCGGTCTTTCTGACGGGTGAAACAGGAACTGGAAAAGATTTTATAGCACGGTTCATACATCATATCAGCCCCCGCAAAGATCACATGTTTGTTAAAGTCAATTGTCCGGCTATTCCCCCTACGCTGTTTGAGAGTGAATTGTTCGGTCATGCCAAAGGAGCGTTTACCGGTGCAGATTCCCAGCGTGTAGGGCGTTTCGAAATGGCTCATATGGGAACAATTTTTCTTGACGAGGTAGGTGAATTACCTGAAAATCAGCAGGTAAAGTTATTGCAGGTATTACAGGAAAGCCGCTTTGAACGTGTGGGTGACAGCAAGCCCAGAGAAGTCAATTTTCGTTTGATTGCAGCCACAAATAGAGATCCTGTAAAAAGTATTCAAGAAGGCAAGTTAAGAAATGATCTATACTACCGGCTTAATATTATTCAAATTCATGTACCTCCTTTGCGGGAAAGGGTGGGTGATATTCCATTATTAATTGAGCATGTCACGCTCAATGAATCTTATCTCATCCATCAACCCGCTCCTCGATATAGCAAGCAGGCAATTAAGCTTTTAAATGCATATCATTGGCCTGGAAATGTCAGGGAATTGAAAAATTTTGTCAAACGAATGATAATTCTCAAACCTGGAGAGTTAATAAATCCTCATGACATCGAAAAAATGATTGAACTCGAAGAACAAACGAATATTGAGAAGAATATTCCCATTAAAACTTTGGCGGAATCCGAACGTATTTCCATTGAACAAGCCCTGATTAAATGCAAGGGAATCATTGGGGGTAAAAAAGGGACAGCCCGCCTTTTAGATGTCCCCCGATCTACTCTTCAATATCGGATGAAAAAATATGGCATAAAACCTAAGATAACAGTCCAGATGGAGGATTGATGATAAAGGGAACACCTCTTGGATTGTGGATCGGCATTGTGTAGGGCTCTGTTTATTCCTTTACATATCGGGGATATGTCATCTTGGCATTTCTGGCATCATTGATATCAATATCAAGGGTTAGAAAGTTTTGATCCAAAGCAGTTGTTCCCAGAACATCCCCCCGTTCCGGTTCAATTATCCAGCCCGTGCCGCCAAAATCTTCTTCCCGGGTATTCGGGCCATTGTAATTGGATGAAAGGCAGAAGGCACCGGATACAATGGCAGCGGCTTTTCCCCCGGTAACCCAGATGTCTACTTTGCTTTTCGGGGTGGCCCTGGGACAGACCAGGATATCAATACCCTGTTTTAAATACTGCCGGGCTCTTTGGGTAAACCATATCTCAGTGCAGATGAGAAATCCAATCCTGAGCCCGTTGATATGGATAATATTAAAATGGTCCTCTCCTTTTTCATACCAGGAGGCTTCATAATATCCGGGTTCATCCGGCAGATAGTATTTGTCATGAACAGTGATAACACCTTTTTCCCGGGTAAAGATAAAGCCGCGGTTTAAATGCCGGCTGTTTTCTATTACCGGTCTTGTGGCAATGGTCATTGCCACGGGCAATTCATATAATCTGTCAATCCATTTGTCATGGGCTTTTACGGCCTGCTCCCAAAGGCGTGTATCAACCTTGTCTGATTTTGTAACCCATTCAAAAAACGGCATTTCAGGCAGCACCAGCATGTCTGATTTTTCTGTTTCAAGATGATGGATAAGCTTGTTCCAATAGATGTCAGATTCTGTCCAGGAATTGGGCAGTTCGCAAACACTCACTCTCATGTTGTTTCCTTTTTTCAAACAGTATTTTATAATTTCAGAATTATCCCCATGGTTTTAGCGTCAATATTGCCGCCGCTTAAGATAACACCGACTTTTCCCTTTGGCACAACCTTTTTGTTTAAAAGGGCTGCAAGCCCGAGAGCGCCGGAGGGTTCCACCACAAGTTTCATGCGGAAAAATAAAAATTGTACGGCAAGAATAATATCTTTTTCCGAAACCGTTACCATATCGTCAACATTCTCCAATATCAAAGGAAAGGTGATTTTTCCAAGGGACTCGGTTCTGGTGCCGTCGGCAATGGTATCGGGATTTTTAACACGGTGAAGGATTCCGGTCTTAAATGATTTGCAGGCATCATCTGCAAGCTCAGGTTCCACACCAATGACCTTGCAGTCAGGGTTTTTGCCTTTTGCTGCAATGGCGCAGCCGCTTAACAGACCTCCGCCCCCGCAGGGGGTCAGCAGCATGTCAAGGGTTCCTGCCTGGTCAAACAGCTCCAGAGCAGCTGTTCCCTGACCGGCTATGACATCCAGATGGTCAAATGGCGGGATCATGGTCAACCCCTGCTCTTCCTGGATTTTTAATGCAATATCTTCCCGGCTTCCTTCCTCAGGATCATATTCAACCACAATGGCACCATACTCTTTTGTTGCAGCCAGTTTTGTTGCCGGTGCATTTTTCGGCATGACAATGGTTGTTTCCACATTGAGCATCTTTCCCACAAGGGCAACGGCCTGGGCATGGTTCCCCGAGGAATAGGTGATGACCCCTCTTGCTTTTTCAAGCGTTGTAAGTTTTGAAATGCTGTTGAACGCCCCCCTGAACTTGAACGCGCCCATTTTTTGAAAGTTTTCACATTTTAAATAGATGTCCGCCCCCACCAGTTTATTTAAGGTACCCGAGGTCATTACCGGGGTATGATTGGCATGGCCCTTTAATCTTTCAGCGGCATTGATAATATGGTTAAACATGGATGAACTCCCTAAGTTTTATTATTTGAAAATTCATTATTTCAGGTTGCAGACAAGATGTAAATATTTTTGGCGTGTATTTATTCAAACAGTAAAAAATCTTGTATTTGCTTTAAAAAGATAGTTGGTTTAACTTAAAGATAGTTTTTTTATGGTAAATAGCAGTTGAATTTTTTTCTAAGGATTTTTCAAATGAAATTTTTCAATGATTTTTCAAAGGCATCAAAGGGGTTTGAAAATTGCGTTACAACTATTGATTCCCACACAGAAGGGGAAACCACACGTCTGGTCGTTAATGGCCTGGGGGATATCAAAGGGAAAACTATGATGGATAAGCTGGATTGGTTTAAATCCCGCTATGATAATATCCGGTGTCTTTTAACAAAAGAACCCAGAGGGTCCAAAGAAATTCTGGCTGCCGTGCTGACTGAGAATGTAAGCAGGACGGCAAAGTTTGGATTGATTTACATGGATGCCAAGCGGTATCCATATCTTTGCGGGCATGCAACCATTGGCGCTGTCGTAACCCTGGCAAGAACAGGCTTTCTATCACTTTCCCAGGGAGAAAATTTTGTACGGGTGGATACCCCGTCCGGACCAATGGAGGCAAGCGTATTCGTTCATGGGGATAAGATTGATGCTGTGGCGATTAATATGGTGCCCTCCTTTGTTTATGATACCGGTCAAAAGATTGAAGTGCAGGGGTTTGGAACAATAAAGGTGGATCTTGTATGTACTGGCGGTTTTTTTGCCATGGTGGATTCAACCCAGATCCCAATGGAACCGGTTCTGGAAAACAAGGCATTTTTAAGTGATCTGGGCATGAAAATCATTGATGCGGCCAATGAGCAGTTGAGTGTGTCCCATCCTGTCAGACCGGATGTCAGAACCATTGATGTGACGGAATTCTATGATTCAAAAGATGATAAAGGATGCGCCTCTGGCAGGGGCATGGTAGTTTATGGAGAATCCCATGTTGACAGGTCTCCCTGTGGGACGGGCACGGCAGCTAAACTGACCCTTCTTCATCATTATGGGAAAATCAAAATGAATCAGAGATATATTAATTACAGTCCTCTGGGGACTTCTTTTGATGCGATGATTATCAAAAAAGAAAAAATCGGGCCTGTGGACGGGTTTATTGTGCAGATTAAAGGTATGGCATATTTAACGGGAGTTCATCATTTTATCATTGAAGATGACGACCCTTTTCAAAAAGGATTTATCATCTAATGAAAGCTAACGCAGATATTATTTTACATAATGGCAATATTCACACCCAGGATGATGGTTATCCAATGGCCCGGGCCGTTGCCATATCCGGAAACCGGATATTAAGTGTCGGGTCTGACCGGGATATTTTAGGTCTGGCATCGGAAAACACACAGGTGATGGATCTGGGTAACCGGCTTGTGTTACCCGGATTTACAGATACCCATTTTCATTTTTATGAATGGGCATTGAACTATGACCATATCGATTTTTCAAAGGTTCTCTCTTTTAAGGAAATGGAAGAAATCGTTTCAAAGAAAGCCCTGGCCCTTGGCCCTGGAAACTGGGTATTGGGACAGGGTTTTAATGAGTCGGACTGGCCGGAAAATAAAATGCCGGATCGCCATGATCTTGACAGGATTGCACCCGATAACCCCGTCTGTATCTGGCGGTGTGATCTCCATCTGGCGGTTGCCAATTCTCTTGGCTTAAAGCTTGCCGGCATTGGCCCGGCAACCCCTGATCCCAAAGATGGTGTGATTGAAAAGGATGCCTCGGGTCATCCCACAGGTGTCTTAAAAGAACTTGCCCTGAATCTGATCCGGAATGTTTTACCCAAGCTTTCAAGGAAAGCCGTGCTTGAAAATATGCAGAAAGCCATAGGAGATGCCCATGGACTGGGTCTGACGTCAATTCATGATATCCGGCTGATGGGCGGATTAGATGGAGCAGATGCCTTAAAGTCCTGGCAGACGCTCCGGCAGGAGAATAAACTTATAATCCGTTGCCACGTGGCGCTCCCTGGTGAAATGACAGACCAGGCAATTGATCTGGGTATTTTTACAGGGTTTGGAGATGATTTGCTGCGCATAGGGTATTTAAAGTTTTTTTCCGACGGCGGCATGGGCGCAAGAACCGGCTGGATGACCCAAAAATATCTGGATGCTGAATATGGGATGCCCTTAACCCCGGTGGCGGTCATTGAAAAAGCTGCATTAAAAGCAGATCAGGCCGGTCTGAGTGTCATGGTGCATGCCATTGGAGACAGGGCCAACAAAGAAATCATAGAGATGTTCCAAAGGATTGAAAGCAAAGGTCAAACCCAGTGCAGGATTCCCCATAGAATCGAACATGTTCAGATGGTTCTGCCCGAAGATCTTGAACGGCTTTCAGCGTTGAAAAATATGGCGGTCTCCTGCCAGCCCAACAATTTAAGCCTTGATATTTCCATGATTGATACATGTGCAGGGCCCCGGGGAAAATATGCCTATAACCTGAAAAGTATTTTAAAAAAGGGTATTCCCTTGATGCTCAGTTCTGATGCACCCGTGGCAGATCCCAATCCTCTGGCAGGAATTTACTCTGCTGTTACCAGAAAAAGAATGGATAAGACCCCGGAAAAGGGGTGGTACATGGATCAGGCACTCAGTGTTGAAGAAGCGGTAAGAGGGTACACGATCACCCCGGCTCTTGTCTCAGGAACAGGTGATCGATTGGGATCCATTTCAAAAGGCAAGCTTGCGGATTTGATTGTCCTTGATCAGGATATCTTTAAGATTGATCCGGACAGAATAGCAGATACAAAAGTGGATTTAACCCTTTTTGACGGAAGAATTGTTTATGAAAGATGATGCACCACATATGGCCATGACATATCTCCAGACGATTTTTGACCGGTCGGCTGATGGTTTGATGATTTGTGATGCCCAGGGGAAAATCTTAAAGCTCAATAAAGCTGCTGAAATTTTAAATGGGGTTAAGGCATCTGAGGTGCTGGGAAAAGATGTTAGAACCCTTGTAAAAGAAGGACAGATTGACAGGTCAGCCACCCAGGAAGTACTTGAAACAAAACGCCAGGTCAGTGTAATTCAGACAACACCGCGGTCAGACTACACCTTGCTGGTCACCGGAACCCCGGTTTTTGATGATAACCACAACATTCTTTTTGTTGTTGTAAATGAACGCGATATTTCTCTTATTGAAAGCATGAGAAAAGAGCTTGCGCTTGTAAGGCAGGAATCTGAAAAAATAAAGGATGAGTTGACGGAGTTAACCCTGCTTGAATTAAAAGAGAATAATATTGTGGCCCAGAGTGATTCAATGAAACAGACACTAACGCTTGCCTTAAAACTATCTGCTATTAATGCCTCCAATATTCTGATCCAGGGAGAATCAGGTACAGGCAAGGGGTTGCTGGCAAAATTTATTCATAAGCATAGTAGCGGAAGTAAGAAGCCGTTTATTCAGATTAATTGTGCAGCCTTGCCTGAAAACCTTCTGGAAGCAGAATTGTTCGGGTATACAAAGGGAGCATTTACCGGAGCCAGTGAAAAGGGAAGGATCGGATTGTTTGAATTGGCATCCGGGGGGACGATTTTCCTTGATGAAATTGGGGAAATGTCCATCGGGGTACAGGCCAAGCTGTTGCAGTGTCTGGATGATCATGAAATTATGCCTATTGGTGGCACCGTTCCAAAAAAAATAGACTGTTCGATTATTGCCGCCACAAACTTGGATATTGAGACCCGGACATTCAATAAGAAGTTCAGACTGGATCTTTTTCACAGGCTTAATACCTTTACGCTTTTGATTCCACCATTGAGAAATCGACCCGAGGATATTCTTGAGCTGGTTCGAATCACCCTTAAAAAATACAACAAACAATACAATCGCAGAGCACGTATCGGTTACAAGGCTTTTGAGACACTTCAAACTTATGACTTCCCGGGGAATGTCCGGGAACTCATCAATATCATTAAACAGGCCATAGTTATGTGTGACAGAAGGTCTTTAGATGATTATCTGATAAAAGCATTAAACAAGACCAAACCCCCTGGAACAAAAAAGGAACCAATGAAAGAAGGCAGCACTCTTTCGGATAAAATATGGGCAGTTGAAAATGAAATGTTGATACAAGCAGCTATGAAATGCTTTACCACCAGGGAGGCAGCCAGGTTTTTGGGGATCAGTCAGCCCTCTGTGGTGAGAAAATTTAAAAAGCACGGGATTGCCATTACAAAAAAGTAATATTGATCCGTTTTTGTATCAAACATGTGAATAAGCCCTCCCTTTAAGGTTTTGGATAAATATAGTTTTGATCCATTTTTAAATCGTAATAGATAGTCAATTATTTTAAATAGTTGACTGAATATAAGGGATTTATAAATGAATCAAATTCGATTTTGTTCTTTCTGTTCGCGTCCATATTAATAAAAACTTCTTTTATTTTCAAATATTTATAAAATTATTCAAGGCACTGGTACAAAGATTGCTAAAGATTGTTATGATAAATAGTTTTTTATGCAGCGAGAATCGTATGAACGCGTAAAGGTATAGGATGGTTGAATGAAAAATAAATCTTGGAAACCCTGGATCTTATTATCCCCCTCTTTGACAGCCGTCTTTCTCCTTCTGGTTATCCCTATCTGTTTTGTGATTGTATATAGTTTTTGGCTCAGAGCACCAAGCGGCGCTGATATACCTGCCTTTCAATTTGGTAATTATGCTAAATTTTTCGCAGATTTTTTTTATCCGTCCATTCTTTTAACTACACTTCGTGTTGCCCTTGAAACGGTTGTTTTATGTCTGGTTCTGGGCTACATCCCGGCATACTTTTTTTATAAGACAGAGTCCCGGTTCAAACCCTTTCTCATGATACTGGTCATGCTGCCATTCTGGATCAGCTTTATTATCCGGACCTTAAGCTGGATAAACATCCTGGGAGATTCCGGGTTGATCAATCACCTGCTGTTGAAGTTTAATATCATCTCAAGCCCCTTGGCCATGCTGTATAACGAAGGGGCAGTCATCATGGGCCTTTTACAATACCTTCTGCCATTCATGATTTTAAATATTTACGTCAGTCTTGACGGCATTGACAAGAGTCTGGCTGAAGCGGCAAAAAGTCTTGGATGCACAGAATGGCAGGCCTTCAAAGAGGTGACACTTCCTTTAAGCCTGCCGGGTGTGAGTGCCGGGTGCCTGCTTGTTTTCGTGTTGACCTGTGGGACATACCTTCCCCCGATGATTCTAGGTGGTCCCGGAAATGAAATGATCGCAAACCTGATCTTCAAGCGGATAATCGGAACCCTTGACTGGCCCTTTGGTTCGGCTATCAGTACTATTCTGATGTTGCTTTTGATGGTCATTGTCTACACCTACAACCGGTATATGGGGATCAACCAGATATTTAAAACCCTAAGCAATGAGTCGTAACAGGGAAAAAATATGAAAAAATTGATTTCAGGATGGTCATTGATAAAAATATTTACACTCCTGGTTTATATTTGGATGTTTACCCCGATTATTGCCGTTGTCCTTCTCTCATTCAATCCCCAGCAGTTTGGATCATTCCCAATGGAGGGGTTCAGTTTCAAGTGGTATGTAAAGCTCTCGCATAATTCAACTATTTTGGATGCCTTTAAAAATTCCCTGGTGCTGGGATCTTGCACAGCGGTATTGGCTACTGCTTTTGGCGTGCCTGCCGCCATGGCGTTTATTCGATATGAGTTTAGGGGCAAGGAATTTTTAAACACCCTTTTAATTGCGCCCATCATGATTCCAGAGGTTGTACTGGGGGTTGCCCTGCTGTTGTTTATCCGGTGGCTGCAGCAACCAAAGAGTTTTGCCCTGCTGCTCATAGGGCACGTGGTTTTAACCCTGCCCTATGTCCTTCTTATTGTCCAGGCAAGACTTGTGGGAATTAAAAAAGAATATGAGGAAGCTGCATTGTCCCTTGGTGCAAACCCGTTTCAAACATTCAGGGAAATTACTTTCCCTTTGCTTGCGCCTGCGATCTTAGCAGGGATGCTGTTCGCCTTTACCATTTCCTTTGATGATGTAACAGCAACGCTTTTCTGGGCCACGGCTCAGAACCAGACAGTTCCTGTGAAAATATTTGGTATGCTGCGAAACTCCATCAGCCCTGAAATTAATGCCCTTGGTGCAGTCATGATTGTGTTGACAGTATCAATGCCTTTACTTGCCGGATATATATCCCGGCGGTTTGCAAGGGGCAATAATAAGACATAAGCAGACACACAAACACCGGATGTTAACCTCAGGTGTTTGAAATTTTAATCATTTGGTTAAAGGAGAAAAGAATGGAAAAAGATTTAAAGAAAAAGTTTGATGATGTTTATGAAAGTTACAAAGAAGGGAAGATTTCAAGACGTGATTTTGTAAAATTCATTGGTGTTTCAGGTGCTGCACTGGGCCTTTTGGGCGGACCCTTCGGACTGGTTCAAAACGCATTTGCCGCAAAATCAATTACCTGTCATTCCTGGGGCGGGTCAACCTCTGAAGCTTTGAGAAAATTTGCCTTTGATCCCTTTACCAAAGCCACGGGAGTTAAAGTCATTGATGCAGCTTTTACGGGTATGGCTGCATTTTTAACACAGGTAAAAGCCTCTTATCCACCTGGCGGAGAATTTAATATCGCCCATTTAAGCGCTGTTTATGATTATGCCCGCTACACAGATCTCGGGTTTGGTGTTGAATTGGATGAAAGTAAAATACCAAATCTCAAGAATGTAATGAGCAAAATGACGAACACCCTGAAAGCTATCAGCAAGGGAACTCTTTCTGCAGTGCCTTATGATTTAGGTCAGACCGGTATTGCCTATAATACAGATAAAATATCCAAGGAAAAAGCTGAAAAACTGGGCGCATCTTTATTATATGATAAGAGCCTTAATGGAAAACTGGGATCATGGGGCGGAGATCACATCACCAACATGTGGTATGCAGCGCTTCATACGGGACAGGACCCAAACAATATCAAAGACGAGAAAGCAGTCTGGGAAGCTTTGAAAGAACAAAGAGGCATGATTAAAAAATATTGGGCATCCGGTTCTGAGCTGATGAGTCTTCTGGGAAATGGTGACATTTATGCAACTGTTGCCTGGTCAGGCAGAGTAGGATTATTGCAGAAAGAGGGTCATCCAATTGGATATCTTGCACCAGATGGTACATATTCCTGGATGGAATACATGTATGTCCTTAAGGGGACAGACCTTGACGTGGCTCAGCAACTACTCAATTTTATGATTGAACCTGAGGCTGCCAAAGCCGTTGCCATCGGCCAGGGCTATCCGTCAAGTCTTGACCCGACAAAAGTTGACATGCCGGATGAAATCAAAAAATTACCGGCATATGACCCTACCGGCAAGCTGGAGGGGTATAAGTTTGCAGATCCTGCGTATTGGAATGGCCATCAACTTGATTGGGCTGAAAAATGGGACAGGATTATGGCTGGCAAATAAGTTAATCACAAATATCTTCAGACCCCGGCCTGGCCAGGGCCTGAAGATTAATTTGCCCGAAGATTACGTTAATGGATAATTGGGGAGCGTATGGCTTTGAAACAGGAAAAAGACCCTGCATTTGTAAAGTTCAAAGGAATTGAAAAACGGTTTGGAAAAGTTGTTGCCGTTAAAAAGATGGACCTTGAAATTCCGGAAGGGTCTCTGGTAACACTTCTAGGTCCCTCCGGATGCGGGAAAACAACACTTTTGCGAATGCTTGCAGGCTTGGAAGAACCCACCCATGGTGATATTTTTATCAAGGGTAAGCGGATTAATGACACACCCATTCACAAGAGAAACCTGGGCATCATTTTTCAAAACTATGCACTTTTTCCCCATAAAAACATTTATGATAACGTGGCATTCGGGCTTAAATACAGAAATGTTTCAAAATCTGCAATAAAAGAGAAAGTTGAAAAAGCCCTGGAAACAGTCCGGCTTCCCGGAGTCGGGAACAGGATGCCATCCCAGTTATCTGGTGGTCAGCAACAGCGTATTGCCCTTGCAAGAGCAATTGTTATTGAACCGGATGTGTTGTTGATGGATGAACCCTTATCAGCTCTTGATGAAAATTTAAGGGAAGATATGAGAAGAGAGATTGATAATCTCCAACAGGCTTTGGGAGTGACCACTATCTTTGTTACCCATGATCAAAGGGAAGCATTGTCCATGTCAGATAAGGTAGTGGTCATGAAAGACGGGTTTATTCAGCAGGAAGGTGATCCTGAAGAGGTTTACAACAATTCCATCAACCATTTTGTTGCAGACTTTTTAGGGCATTCCAATTTTCTCAATGCCATTGTAAATGAGAAACAAGGCGATTATTTGAGTGTAACCCTGGAAGATAATAATACCTGTCTTGCGGTTCCGGCAGGAACATTTAATAAAGGGGACAAGGTGGAAATGGTAATCCGGGCGCAAAAATTTAACCTTGGTTACAGAGCCGACCATGTCCCGGAACAAGGGGAGAATGTTTTTTTCGGAAAGATAGTGGATCGCAGTTATATGGGGGGAGAAGTCAGTTATTTTGTAGAACTTGAAAACAAGCTTGTGCTGCATGCGATCAACTTTGTCAAACGATCTCCATATCGGCGGGGTGATGAGGTGTTTATGAAAGTTATGCATGAGCATTGCCGGTTACTTAAAGTTTGATGCGCAAAATAAAGATCAGCTAAATCCTAAAATCAGATAAAAAATAAAATGAAGATTAATTCAAATGTAGAGTTGCGTTAAAAAAAGGTTAAAGTAGAGTGATGCTTAAGGATTTTTCAGACCATAAAATAATTCAAAAAAGTTTTGGCTGGATTAAGAAAAATCTTGATCCTTTAAGGAGCTATATTATTCTTGAAAATGATTTAAACAAACAGACAGACTCTATTTTTCCCAAATCCCTTATCGCATATCAATACTTGGAAAAGGGAAACTATGCCTGGAAAAAGGTTTATGATTCTAAATATTTGAAAGAATACCTGGTCATACAAATTGATCCGGGAAATGAAGATGACACATTGGGAAGCGTTATGGGGTATGGGTTTTCGAAAGAAACCATATCCTATTTGTACAAGGCGGAAAAGTGATTATAATGCATAAAAATATCCAGTGATGATTGTGTTTCTGGATGATGTGAAAATGAAAATTTTTGTTTAAAGGAAATAGGGTAATGGAAAGTAAAGATCGTTCAATAAACATAGAGTTCAAACATTCAGGGGAAAAAACTCATGTCAGTCTTGCTGCTTTGACAAAAACTGTAATTGAATTCCTTGATATCTATGGGACGAAAACGCTTGCAGGCGAACAATTCTGCAAGATCACAAAAGATGGCACCGGGGCGCAGAAATTTTCCAATCTATTGGAAAAAACAGGGTATCCCAATGACCCGAAAGGGTTTTTTGTCCAAATTTTTTCCGCTATTGTTAAAGGGGAAATGAAAAAGATAAGGGTGAACCAGATCGAGATTCCCCATCTCATGCTCGTGGCAATCCTTGAGCAGGCCCTGCCGGGACATGGATATATTTCCATTAAAGATACCCATCAGCTTGAGAAAGCCACTCATATTGAAGTTCCTGAGAAGGATCGTGCACAACTTCAACAGGTGATTGAAACATATCCGGTCCGGTTGTCACGCCATACCATTCGCCAGATGCTGGTATCAAAGGATGTGGCTTATCAGTATCTGCCCTTTATTGAAGAGCTGGATTCCGGCGGTCATACCAACACCTGGATTGGCCAGTTCCATGACGGTCTCTTGGAACAGATGTACCAGAACCGGGTTATCTTTCTTTTAAACATGGCCTGTCCCGTTTATTGCAGGTTTTGTTTCAGAAAACATAAAGATTCCAGAAATGAAAAAAACCCGACCGTGGCGGGTGTTCAAAAAGCGATTCAGCATGTCAAGGATTCTCCAGCCATCAAAGAAATTGTTGTTACTGGTGGTGATCCCTTCATGAACAGGGCCAATATGGCGGCTACCATAGACGGACTCATGCAGGTGGATCATGTTCAGACGCTGCGTCTTGCCACACGATCCATTGCCTATTATCCAGACCTTTTCCTTGAAAATGAAGGAGCTTATCTGAAATACGTTAAGCAAAAGAACTTTGAACTTCAGCAGCACGGCAAAAGGATGGAAGTGGCCACCCATTTTATTCATCCGGATGAAGTGTCGCCTGAAAGTCTTGAGATTATATCCGATCTTGTCAACAATGGTATTGCCGTGTATATTCAGACTCCGTTTTTGAATGCCTGCAATGACAAAGGCCCTGAACTGGTAAGGCTTTTCAGTCTGTTGCGGGGCGCCGGTGCCGAGCTTCATTATATTTATATCCCCTGCAGTCCCATCCATGGGAACAGCATTTACTGGAGTTCTTTGTCTCATGGGATAAAGATCGCCAATTACCTTCGCGCTCATCTGTCTGACAGGGTTATTCCCAGCATCTGTACGGCAACCCCCATTGGAAAAATTGACTGGTATACCAGTGGATGGGCAGTGGAAAAGGTGAAAGACAATGAAAGTTTCATCTGGATCAGAACGCCCTATACACCGGGTTATTTTAAAGCCTTTGCCCCTCTTGCCGGTGAATTGACCAATATAAGGGTCAATGATGAAGGAACCATTGATATTCAGTATATGGCACAAATCGGTGATGAATCTCTTCTACATGGGCCCAGACCTAAAAGAGTCGTCAAAGAAAAAACATCTGCTTCAACAAATGATATTGAAACCCTTAAATTTATTTTAGCTAATGAAAGGCAGACCGGGCCATCCATTGTAAATACGGGTTTTGAAAAACTTTCGCGGCTCCACGAAACCAGGGTTGAGATTGATGCTCTTGCATCTGAAAGCGAGATCGATTATATCAGATCAGATGACAGGATTACAGATGTCATCATATCCTCGTCAAAGGATGCCATAGAATCTCTTTTTTACATAAAAAAACTCATTAAAGACTTAAAGGATATTCCCCATGTAAATGCCGTCCGGCTTTTCAGCATGAAGTTTAACAATGAGCCCCAGGCTTATACACGGGCTGTGATCAATACTCTTGGGGATTTGAATAATCTTTGTGTGGTGAATCCTTTAAGACTGGAAATCGAAACCTGGTTTACCCTGTCAGATGAAATAACCGATGCCCATACAAAACTTGCCAGAAGATTAAATAACAAGGGCATAACCGTGTATTGCAATACCGCTCTTTTAGGGGGTATCAATGATTCAGATGAACACATCCATTCCCTTGCCAATTCAGTAAGGAAGGCAGGAATTGAATTTCATCACCTCTATGTTGCAGGGCTTCCTGTTCAGCAAAAGTGGAATATAGACCATCCCGTGGATTCCTATGATGTAGTCGGTATTGCCACAAAAGTCAGAAGAGAAGGATCAGGAAGAGAGATTCCGAGATATATGATTTCAACTTGCTTAGGCGAAGTGGATTATGGCCTGACATCATCTTTTGTTCACGATAATGGTCAACTAAAGATAAAGCCTGGCTGTTATGATTTATCCTATTATAAAGGCCTGGATGAAAACTTTGTGCTTCCCAAAGGCATTACCACAGATGATGATGGATCTCTTGTGGTGCCTATAGAAGGACTTATAAAAACAAGCCAATTCCCTGTTTCCTAAGCAGTCAACGCAGTAATCGGGGAAATTAGCGGTTTTCAAAGGAAAAAATGATGAATTACCCCTATATAGCATACAGTCAAAACATTGATATCCAGCCCATCTTTAATAATTTGAAAGGTGATCCCCTGGTTGTAGACATGTCGATCAACTCACCCCTTTTTGATACCATTGATGTCAGGGATCAGAAAGGGTTTCAGGAATTTCTGGATGATGATATGAAAGACCGGTACGCCTGGGGTGTTTCATCATATCTTGAAAACCGGGAAATTGTTCTGTCACAATGCCCCCAGATGGTTGAAGAACAAAGGTTCTACCATCTGGGACTTGATATTATTGTTCCTTTGGCCACACCCTTGCACGCCCCTTTGGATGCCAGGGTCAAGGAAAGTGGATATGAAGAGGGTGAAGGAAATTATGGGGGCCATGTACTTTTAATGCATGAAAGCCCCTGTTTTGATACTTTTTACAGCTTTTATGGCCATTTAAACAAGGAACGACTCCCTGGTGTCGGCACCTTTTTCAAGGCTGGAGACCCCTTTGCCTTTATCGGGGATTTTCATGAAAACGGAAACTGGTTTTACCATACCCATCTTCAGGTTATTACCCGGAAAGGAGTTGACCAGGGATATCTTTCCAAGGGATATTGTGCGGCCAAAGACCTGGCTATAATGGATTCCTTATGTCCGTCACCTTTGTCCCTGTTCAAGATCTGATCGGGTAACCTGTAAATGGAGAAATACCGTGGATATTAACCAGACCCTCCCGCAGGTTGATCTTCCCCCAAACATGATCCACCTGGGACTGGGGCAGCCGAGCAACCATTTACTCCCCATAAAAGAGTTGGAAAAAGCCGCTGGTCATTGCTTGTCAAAAGAAAATAGCTTTTTTCTTGCCTATGGAGAAGAAAGGGGCAATGCTAACTTCAGGCAAACCCTGGCTGATTTTTTAACTGCCCAATATCCAAATCCAGTGGATCCGGGACAATTGCTGATCACCAATGGAAACTCTCAAGCCCTGGATTTTATCTGCACATTGTTTACCCGTCCCGGAGATACAGTGCTGGTGGAGGAACCCAGTTATTTTCTGGCCCTTAGGATATTTGCCGATCACAAACTCAACCTGGTGAGTATCCCTGTGGATGATAACGGGATAGTAACAGATATCCTCAAAAAAAAGCTTGAAACCCTGAGGCCTTCCTTCCTGTATGTCATTCCCACTTATCATAATCCTGCCAGTGTTACCCTGTCTTACAAACGGCGGCAGGACCTGGTTAAAATCTGTGCACAAAAGAATTTGCTGGTGGTGGCGGACGAAGTCTACCATTTCCTCAATTATTCAGATGAGCCGCCCCCTCCCATGGGCAACTGGATCGACAAATGCCCCTTGATCAGTCTGGGATCATTTTCAAAGATTCTGGCACCGGGCTTAAGACTGGGATGGATGCATACAAGCCCTGATTTAATTAAAAAAATGGCAAAGTCCGGTCTTTTAGACAGTGGCGGCGGTTTTAATCCCTTTACGTCTGAAATTGTAAATTCAGTCATTTGCCTCGGGTTTTTAAAGGCCAATATCCAACGCCTTAAAAACGTCTACCGTCAAAGGATTAAAATTTTCTGCGATCAATTGCGCATTCACCTGCCGGATCAGGCCGCGTTTAAAATTCCAAAGGGCGGATATTTTATCTGGGTGCGGTTCTCGGATGGTATTGATACCAACTCCTTCAGAAAAGCAGCCCAAAAACAGAATGTAGATTTTCATCCGGGAACCTTGTTTTCACACAAAAAAGGCTTAAAGAATTACATACGCCTTTCCTTTGCCTTTTATGATGAAGAAGTATTGGCAGAAGGTGCCCGCAGGCTGGGGAAAGTGATTTCGGAAAACTTATCTTAACCCGTTGTTTCTATCGCCTTATAGTGGCGGGAAATTGATACCCTGCTCGCTGATAGGGATAAAGAACACAGAGAGTATGTGGACCTTTTTCGCTTAAGCCATAACCAGTTGATCGACGCCAAACTGCGGGCAAGAAAACAGCTTTTATGAAATATTTAGAGACTGGGTCATAGTTAAAAATATGATTTCTTAAGCGCTTTGCCGGGTTTGGACTTTAGCCAGAACTGAACCGCTGCGCGGAAGTTGGCCTTGGCATATTTTAAAGGCTTTTTGCAAATGACATAATTGGCGGAAATGTTGCGGGCTTTCCGCCCCCCTTATCTCCTACTGCTCCAAAAATACTCAAACTCAATTTCCCATTTTATAAAAATAGGTTTACAATCTCTCCTGTCTATCCGTGTGGATAGGCTTTATTAATTTTTATCAAGGAGGCATTAAAATGGACCATGATCTTAGAACCCAGTTTATTAATCACATGACCCTTCATCGTCTTTCACGGTACACCATCAAAAATTATTTACTTGCAGTTAAAGGCTTGGCAAAATTTTACAACAAATCACCGGATCAGATTAACAATGAGCAAATTCAAGAGTATCTGCTCCATCTGCTCAAAGAACGCAACCTTGCCTGGGGAAGCTGTAATAACTATTTTTGCGGACTTGCCTATTTTTATACAAAGATTTTAAAATGGGATGAAACCGATTTTAAATTGCCACCACGCCCGAGAGTTAAAAAACTTCCAAACATTTTAAGTGTGGAAGAGGTAAAAAGGCTGTTTGATTCGGCAGCCAACCTTAAACACAGGGTTTTTCTTAAAACTGTTTACAGTGCAGGCCTCAGAATCAGTGAGGCCGTTAGACTGAAGCCCAGACACATTGAAAGTGATCCTTCCAGAATGATGATTAGGATTGAGAATGGAAAAGGCAGAAAAGACCGTTACACAGTATTGTCAAAGCATCTGCTTGATGAACTAAGAATATACTGGATAAAATATAGACCTGGAGAATGGATTTTTCCCGGTTATAATAAGGAAAAACATATCGGCCATACAGCAGGGAGATCAGCTTATAATATCGCAAAAAAAAAGCCGGCATAACAAGAGGCCGGGGGATCCACACCCTCAGGCATAGTTTTGCCACTCACCTTCTTGCCCAGGGAACTGATCTTTATTCCATTAAACAACTCCTTGGTCATTCTTCAATAAAAAGTACCCTCATTTACCTTCATTTAGTTCATGAAAGGATAACCACCTTTAAAAGCCCTCTTGATTGCATATTCGGGGATCAGGAGGTTCAAAAATGAAAAATTCGTGCGAAGTTGCAGATATCTTTCGTCTTTACGGTAAAGATTATCAAAACAAAAATCATCTTTCCTATAAAGAACTAAAGACAATGCACCATATTACAGCATGCAGAACAGCCCAGTTAGGGGGACATATCGAACAATGTGATCATTGCAATTTTGAGCGTATCGCCTACAACTCTTGCCGGGACAGGCATTGCCCAAAGTGTCAGTCCATGGTTAAAGAAAAATGGCTTAATGATCGAAAAGCTGATCTATTACCCTGTAATTATTTTCATATGGTCTTTACCCTGCCACACAAACTTAATACGATCATATTGAAGAATAAAAAAATTATGCTGAACATCTTATTTATTGCTGTCAGTCAGACACTTCAGGCATTTGCAAAAGATCCACAATGGCGACTTCAAGGACAGGTCGGTTTTATATGTGTTTTGCATACTTGGTCTCAAAAGCTTATCGACCATTTCCATCTTCATTGTCTTATTGCCGGAGGAGCCCTTTCTTTTGATAAAAAACGATGGATTGCTTCAAAAAAATTATTTATGTTCAGAGTCCAGTCTCTATCAAAAGAATTTAAAAAAAGATATTTACACTTATTTGAAAAAGCTTACCTGAACAATGAGTTGTGCTTCCCCGGGAGAACAGCAAAGTACGAATCCAGAGAAAAATTTGATTCTCTGGTTCAGTCTCTTTTTAAATTGAAATGGATCACTTATGCAAAACGCCCCTTTGCCGGCCCCCAACAAGTTCTTGAATACCTCGGGCGTTACACACACCGGATCGCTATATCAAACAACCGCATCAAATCAATTGATAACGGGCAGGTCAGTTTTGAATACAAGGACAGGACGGATAATGACACGACGAAAATGATGACAGTATCTGCCAATGAATTTATCCGAAGATTTTTGCTCCACGTGCTTCCTAATAATTTTATGAAAATCAGATATTTTGGTTTCTTGTCACATAGAAATAAAAAACAGGCGATTAAACTTATCCGTAAATTCATTAATCCTGATGCTGCTTTACCTGAAAAAATTAATGAAACCATTTTTGAAATGATGTTTAGATTGACAGGCCAAGACATTACTTGCTGTCCAAAATGCAAGAAAGGAAAAATGACGATTATTAAAGAGCTGTCAAATCAGTATTTAAATTCTTCATAATAGGAGGCTTGGATACTGTAGAGCAAGATAAATATGATCGTCCAAATTACGATATCGGACAGTTATGCCCAAAATAAAAAAGGAAATATTAAAACTGGAAATATCAATTTTGAAATTGAAGTTATCAATAGAAAATCATGCAAATATTGTTTTGCCATTACGAATGATCATTTTTAATGATGCCGATTTTGCCTTATTCAATAAAAGCAGAACTATACAATCCCCATAGCCAAAATATCTTTTATAACGCTGGTTCAGTTCTACATTTTATCATCCATTGCAGATAACTGGAAGCAACTCAAGGTTCAGGTTTGCTGAAACTGAACCTGGTAATTTGTTTTTTTGGTTGCAGTGCAATGATGATAAAACGCTAATCAAAGAAGTCCGCTCTGAACTCGCTTAATTTTTATATATTGGTAGTTTAATTCGGAAGAATGTGTTCTGAATAACGTTCTTGGCTCATATATTGTAATTCAGACACTGAACATGTTGTGTTCTTATTGGGCTGGGCGGAATGCATATTGCAACTCTGTAAAAATCTTTTATATATTTATTGACAAAAAGCATTTATCCTACCTATAACGCAGAGCATGGGCTGCTTGTGTTTGGTGGGTGGAATTCTCTAACATTCTGTCAGGGGTATACGAAAGATTTTTATTTATAGTATAACGAATTTTAAATAATAAAGTACTTGCGTTATGAAAATACCAGAGTGGTTAGCAAAACGTTCAACTCAAAAAGAGGTCCCATTTGAAATTGTTTGTTTCGCTAAAGCTGGTAAAGCGAATGTCTTTGGCGAAATAACTGTAGACTTACTAAAAAAATATTATCAAGAGAAATCAGGTAAAGAATTTTTCAAGCTAATACGATTACTTGGGTTCTATGGAGTGATTTTTTATAAAAAATTATCGGTATATAGTGGGCCTATAGAAGATAAACCAAAAGTTATTTTTATTCCTGAAGAGTATCGAGATAAAAAGCTTAGTGCCTATAAGACATTCTCAAATATGAAGTCACTTCTTAATTCTTGCGGAGTTTTCTCTCTGAAGAATCTGCATGGGGTTCCAATAAAAAATTTCAATAAGTTGATTGTAAACTCTCCCCTGAATTCCGAAGGTGCACTTTTCCCCCCATTAAAAGTCGTAACTATTGATGAGTGCTTTTTTTATGAGTTTATTGAGTCTAAAAGCAAAAAAAATGATGAGCAACATTTTCCTGTCTTCGATTCTGAGTTCTCTAAAACAAATGTCGATGAAAAATTTTCAAAATATGAGAGCGATGTATTTGCTACGCACACAATAAGCAGTTTGGATTTTTCAATTAGGGTTCGGAATTGCTTTGAGCAGGAGAATATTTTATCTCTGAAGGTGCTAATAAATCGAACAGAATATGATCTTCTTTCTTTTCCTCATTTTGGGAAAAAATCTCTTGATGAAATTAAATCAAAATTGTCCTCGATTGGACTTTGTCTTAGTGGAAATAGTAGTAAATCAACCAACAAACCAGTCTTGGACCTTAATTCGAAAGAAATGCTTTCTACACTTAATACTAAAATAAAAGATATTTCATTGAGTATTAGGACGCGAAATTGCCTTCGAAATAAAAAAATAGATTATATGTGGCAACTGGTTGAAGTAACTGAAAGTGAGCTATTAAAAGCAAAAAATTTAGGGCGTAAGTCCTTTAATGAACTAAAAAAGTTAATTTCAGATTTGTCCATTGATTTTGGTCACCATTTTTCTTTTGAGGAAATTAAGAAGATCACATCATATGAATATGAAGTAGATAGAGATTTTATTAATAGTTGGTTAAAACTGGTTTCAAAAAAGCTAATTTCAGACCCTTTAGATTTCTTAACAGACAAAGAAAGAGTGATTGTTCAGAAAAGAGTATTTGAAGTCAAGTTCAAGAAAAGTACATTAGAGGAGATCGCCCAAATTTACGGAATAACAAGGGAGAGAATTAGACAATTAGAAAGAAATGCTCTAAAAAAAATAAAACAAAAATTCAGACCTGAAATACGAGAAGTTACAAAGAGCCTAATCAAACAATTGGAGGTGTTAGGAGGGATAGCTAATTTTAAGGATATAGAAGTTGACTTGTCTTTTTTGACATCGAAAGAACAGATAATTGTGGATCAACTTGTTGGATTAGAAACAAATAAAATTCACATTGATTGGAGTTTTTTGTTGGTTTCGAGCAGAGGTCCATGTTTCACAGAGAAAGTATGTAAAGAAATTAGGAATGAAATTTATCGCGAACATAATGATGAACTTTTTAAAATAAGCCAGTTCGCAAATGCGGTTGAAAAGGTATCAACCGAACAATTAATTTTTAACAACAGGCAATATGAAAATTTATCAAAGAAATTTTTAAAAAAATATAAAGTTACTAGAGAAGGCAAATATCTCAGTATTGGGAAAATTAAAAAAATTGAAAAATTAGCGATAGTTTTTAAAGACTTATTTCCGAAGGGATTGAAAATATATCAAAAACAAGATGATTTGCTAACACAAATAAAAAAACGTGATCCTGTTGTATTTAATAGTGCAACACACAGATCCGTTATCGCTCACATAACAGCCCATCACAATGTTCTTCTCTGGGATAGAGGGTTTTTTATTCATAATGACAATGTTTCATATGATGTTAACATTATTAAAGAAATTATTGCATGGATTTTGAGTCATTTTGATAAAGGTTATTATAGATTTCAAATTGGTATCCCATATTTAAAATTTAAAGAAGAATTGAACTCTTCAGGTATTCCCAATCAGTATGCACTTTATACGCTTATAAGACGACAAGAGGTTGGGAGAATTGGTCAACGAAAATATCCAACAATAGTCGATCTGGAGGCAAACGTTAATCCAGAAGAAGGTATTTTAGAAGAACTTGAAGCATTTTTTAAGGATCAGAAAGGAGAAGTGACCCTTAAAGAACTCAGAAAAGAATTTGTTGTTAATAAAGGATGGAAAGAATCAAGTGTCCAGCAGAACCTTTGCTCACATTCAGAACTTATTTTCCCTTGGAGGAAGCAAACTTATATACATATCGATCATTTAAATTTGAATAATTCAAAACTCCAAGAATTAATCAGTGCTCTTAGAGTAAAATTAAAAGAAATTGATGGGGCCTACAACCTTAAAGGCGCAAAAACAGAAATGAGTCTTTTATGGGAACAAACTTGTCCTTCAGCAACAACAAGAACTATTTCCAAGTTGATTCGGCTCGCAGACCCAGATGATTTAATAATTGAACGTAACTTTATTAGATTAGGAGATTCATCACCGGAATCTGTCTCAACTGTTGGTGCTCTTGAAAATTTCTTTTTAGAGAAAAACGAAGAAATTAATAGGCATGTCCTTAATGAAGAGTTTTTGAAAAATAGAGGGTGGACAGAGGCTCAAATGTACGGTGCTATTAGAAAAGCACATCTATTTCAATCAGGAGACAATACATATATTCACCCCACAACTATTAATTGGAATGAAAATTTATCACAAATCGTCCATGAAGTTTTAAGTGACTATTTAAAAGAAAGAAATGCGAATAAACAACCTCACATGCAAATTGAAGCATTAATATATGAATATGTTTTGCCTGAATTATCTAATGGTATTGAATGGACTAGGCAGCTTTTAAATAGTCTTGGAAAAGAGTTTGAGGATTTCTTGTTTTTTGATGACGCATATATTTTTATTGATAATGATTTTGATATTGAAGACTTCGATGATATGATTGGTTTTTTAATAGGCAAAACTTTCAAACTTGGGATTGCGCAAAGAAAAGAGGTTGAAAGGCTAATGTGGCGAGAGGGAATTATTTTAAATGGTAGAAAAATACCACAAGACCAATATTTTAAAGATTCCTCCATTTATTATAGTAAATCAAGTGATGAAATAGGATTGAGTTCGATAGGGATAGAAAGATATGGCAACCGAGGATAGCCTGAGAAATCTGAAAATTAAAAACACCTACTCAAGTTTAGAATCCGGTATAATTGAAGAAATTATTATACCTCTATTAGAAAAATCAGTCCTATATGATCGAGGCGTTGGCTTTTTTACATCTGGGTGGTTGAAAAAAGTGACACCTGGATTTTTGTCTTTCGTAAGAAATAAAGGAAAAGCACGCATTGTCACCTCCGTGCATTTATCAGAAGGTGATTGGGCTACTATTAAAAAAGCAGATCAAGAGGATATAGACAGGTTAATAGTAGAATCAGCACTTAGATGCACAATAGATGAACTTAATAAAAAATTGGAGTATGACACTCTTGCAGCTCTGGCCTGGTTAGTTCGAGATGGGATATTAGAATTTCGATTTGCAATACCGAAAAAGGAACTAAGTGGGGGGATTTTTCATAGTAAATTATCGATTTTTATTGATGCTCATGGAGATGGTGTGGTTCTTCATGGCTCTCAAAATGATAGTATTCAAGCGTCACTAAACGAAGAAAGCCTTTCAGCATTTAAATCCTGGGATACTGGATTAGACTGGTATCACGACCATCGCAAAAGGTTTAATCAGTTATGGGAAAATCAATATCCGAATTTAAAAGTTTTAAAAATAAAAGAAGCTGAAAAAGAAATTATTATTCGCCATACAGAATATCTACCATGCCCTTACATAAAATCCAACTATCCAAGAAAGAATGAAAAGGTGCCGCCTAAAAAACCTGATTTTTTCAAAACTCTCGTTCTCCGTGATTATCAAAAAGAAGCTATATTGGAATGGCAAAAAAATGATCAAAGAGGCATTTTTGAGATGGCAACTGGTACCGGTAAAACGATAACTGCTATTTCTGCCGCTGTTGAGGTTTATAAAAAAGAAAACAGGTTGGCTCTGGTAATTTTAGTCCCATATATACATTTAGTAGATCAATGGGTAGAGGATTTATTGAAATTTGGTTTTCACCCTACACGTTGTTATGAAAGTGTCAATAAGTGGAAACTTGATGTCGGTAATAAAATTCGCGAATTTAACGCTAAGTTAAGTGATCATATTTGTTTGGTAAGTACCCATCAAACATCATCAATGCCTACTTTTAGGAAAATGATCTCTCGACTTCATGAACCCTTCCTTTTGATTGGAGATGAAATTCATGAATTAGGATCTGTTAGCTACTCCAAAGCTTTGGCAGATAAAGCAACTTGGCGAATCGGACTATCAGCGACCCCAGACCGTTGGTATGATGAAGAAGGGACTCAAATAATACGAGATTATTTTGGTAAAACCGTAATTCAGTATGAACTTAGAAAAGCTATTAAGGAGAATGCGTTAACACCATATCACTATTATCCAGAAAAAATAGATCTCGATGAAGAAGAGATTGAAGAGTATCTTTATATATCCAAAATAATTGCTCAAGAATATGGAAAGAAAGCAAAAGATCGAAGCAAAATAGAAAATTATTTAAGAAAGCGGGCTGATTTAATTGGTAGAGCAAATAATAAAATTCCACATCTTCTAAAAATTCTCGCTAAACATAAAAATGAATCAGAATCAAATGGTCAAAAGTTTCAACACATACTCTTGTATTGTAACAAAGGAACTCACCTGGAAGTACTATCAGCAGTGGCAGATATGGGGTTGAAAATTCACGAGTTTGTCCATGATGTACCTCTTAAAAATCGTAAAAAAATACTTACGGCGTTTAGCAACGGGGAAATAGACGGTCTCGTCGCTATCCGTTGTCTTGATCAAGGCGTGGATGTGCCTGCTACACGCCGTGCATATATTTTAGCAAGCTCAACAAATCCAAGAGAATTTGTTCAAAGAAGAGGCCGAATTTTGAGAAAAAGTAATGGAAAACAATTTGCTGTTGTTCATGATTTTATGGTAGGGCCTTGGAAAACCATTGATAGTCTTGGTAAAGAAACGGCAAAGAAGTTATTATTGCGTGAGCTGCCCAGGTTTGCGGAGTTTTCTCTTGATGCTCAAAATTCTCAAGAAGCAAGAAATCAGATATGGGACAGTATCGAGACTTTAGACTTAATTTCTTCCATACGAAAACGTCCCTGGGAGGTATATAAAGAATTACACAATGAAAATAAAGAATTTATAAAATAAAGAGTCTTAAATAATAATCATGCAGGCTTATAAAAGGGCGGCGACTATGGAAAACAACCAAACAATAGAAACAATTTTAAGTCAAATTAGTGATAAGTCTATTCGAGCAGTGGCGGAACACGCTCTGTTAAGCGCAAGAAAAGCTTTAGATATGTCTGAGCGTGGTCGTGAAAAATATGTTGCAGATGAAGTTGATAAAATTATGCCAAGAGCATTAAAAGTGAGAATGAAAAATGAAGTTGCATAGAATTGAGCTCAATAATTTTCGTCAGTTTAAAGGCACGCAAACTATTGAGTTTTCATCCAGCTCCACAAAAAATGTTTCAGTGGTTTATGGAGAAAACGGGAGGGGAAAAACAGGTATTTTTAGGGCTTTAATGTTTTGCCTTTATGGGGATAGAAGTCTTTCCCAAGATGAATTAAGCGGTGAAAAAAAGAGAGAAGGACTTATTTTGGTAAATGAGGTTTTGCTAAAAGAAAGCAAGGGGGATAAAATACAGGCTTCTGTTTCAATTAAATTTAGTCATAGCAATCAATCGTTTCTTATTAAAAGAAGTATTTCTGGTTTAATGAAACCCGATGGTTCAATTTTACAAAATTATAGTGATCAGGTGGAACTTCAATTAACTGATTCAAATGGTAACACTTTGCCCAAGGAAACTGATTCTGAAAAAGTAAAAATTCAAATTCAAGAGGTCTTAAATTCTAGATTAAGAGATTATTTTTTGTTTGATGGTGAACGTATAGAACGTCTGACACGAAATACGCAAGAGCGACGTGAGGAGGTAAGAAAAGGAATACGAACGTTGCTTGATTTGGATTCTATGGATTTAGCAATTAACGGTTTAGACAAATTAATATCAAAAATTGAGAAAGATATAAAATACAAATCCACTGGAAAATTGCAAAGGATTACTGAATTTATTGATGAACTCAATACAAAGATTGATGATTTAAAAAACAAACAACAACATGATACCCAAGAAATTAAAAGACTCGAACATCACATCAAGAAAATATCAGATCTGATCAGTGAGAACGAAGAAACAGCCAGCCAAGAAAGAAAACGCCAAGGCTTAATAAAAATAATGCATGAAAAAAAAATCGAACGAGATGAAACTAAAAATGAGCTGGCAGTTCAATTAAACAGTAGTTGTCAGATTGTTGCCTCAGAGCTCATTGAACAACTACAAGAGGAACTGGATTTACACCGCGAAAAAGGTCTACTACCTCCTGATATCCGAAAAGAATTTGTGGAAAAGCTATTAGCAGAGGAAGAATGCATTTGTGGCTCGCCATTAGATCAGCATCATCCTTCAGAAAGAGAAAAACTTTTGTCATTTATGGAGAGATATTTTAAGCCCGGTTTAGGTAAAGAAAGTGAAGAAATCCTCCGTAAATTAAATGTAATCTCCGGTACTAATGAGCTGCTCTCTAATGCATTTAACCGGCTATTGATGAAAAGTAAAAGGTTGAATGATGAAATAAATGAGCTGGAGTCTAAAATAAAAATTTTAGGAGATGAATTAGGCGAAGGTGGTACAAGTGTTGATGATCTTATTCAAGAAAGAAGCAAGTGTGAAGAAGACCAAAGAGAATTAGAAAGAGAAATTGATCGAAGTGAAGACCAAATAAAAAAAGATGAAGAAAAGAGAGAAGAATTAAGAAAAGACGCTGTTGTTTTAGAAAAACAGCAAAGTCATTTGACAAATTTGGCGGCAAAGCGAGATCTCACAAAAGACACACTAATGGAATTAAAAATTATTTATGACAAATTCGCAGATGAAATTAAAATAAAATTAGCTGATAAATCTACTGAAAATTTCTCAAAATTAGCTGATGCTGAGACTTTAAAGGATATAAAAACCATAAATATTGATGAAAATTATATGCTTGATGTTTTAAATTGGGCAGGTCAAAGAAGGTTAGGCGAGATATCAGCAGGGCAACGCCAAATTGTATCTTTGGCTTTTATAATATCTTTAATTCAAATTGCCGGTGATTTAGAAGTTCCGCTTTTTATGGACACACCATTTGGTCGGCTTTCTGGGAAACATCGAGATCATCTTATAGAGACAATACCCAGAATGGCATCCCAATGGATTTTATTAGCTACAGATACGGAATTTACCGAGGTTGAAGCTAATGTTTTAAGACAAACAAACACTTGGGGGAAAATCTATGAACTCCAAAAAGAAGAAGAAGGCGTAACTAAGATAATAGAACGGCAGGTCAATGAATTTACCCCAAAACGAAAATCAATATATTAGAAATTAGGTTAATCAAGGAGCAAAATAAATGTCTGATTCTTCAAAAGATCTCATGGTGCATATTAACAAAGACTGGGAAAATATCTATGAAACCCTTTGTCGTGGTAGCGATAGCATCTTTGATCAGATGACTTCTCTTTTTTGTTTGTGTGCCTCAATAGGGCATTTAAATCGGGATTCAAGAAACGTAAATAATAGACAAGGTAAGTTCAGGTGGGGAAATTTGAACCAGGAAACTGAAACAACTATTTTATCGGCCATAGCTTGGGATCATGAAAAAAGAGATTTGCAGGTTTTATCAGATAGAAAGAGAATCATAGAAATATCTTGTGGATATGCGGAAGGTGGTATGCAATATTTATATGAGAATTTTTTTGAAGACTACATGGTCAACGGTCAACTGAACCGTCCTGACAAGCTTGATATAGAGTTCAATCTTGCCCAGATTATCGAAGGGCTTAGGCAACAACAAAGCCTGTTTTAGACTATTACAACTACCAATAAGAGAAACTCACAATGAATGAAAACATTGATAACAATATAATTAAAGCCTCCCCTACAAAAGAATTATTTATTTTTATGCTAACAAGGGATATTCCCTTAATCCGTGCAATATTAGATTTAGTGGATAATTCTGTTGATGGAGCAACGTCTATCGTGACCGATGGTGATTATTCAAATTTTTGGATTCAGATTGAAGCTTCAGAAGAAAAATTTAGTATTTCCGATAACTGCGGTGGAATATCAATAAAAACTGCACGTGACTATGCATTCAGGTTTGGTAGACCAAAAGATATGGAGTTGACTAAAGGCTCAATTGGAAAGTTTGGAGTAGGCATGAAAAGATCTTTCTTTAAACTTGGAAACAGATTCAGAGTAGATTCTACTACTAGCAGTTCAAAATTTATAGTTGAACATGATGTTAGAAAGTGGTTAGAGGAAACAGAAAACTGGCATTTTCAATTTAAGGAAAAAGATGAGAAAAAAACTGATATAAGTGAAAACCAAATTGGCACTAAGATTGAAGTTGCAGAGCTATTTGAGAATGTTAAAAAAAATTTTTGCCTTGAAAATTATATAACAGAAATTAAATCTGAGATAGAGAAAGCCCACGCTTTGACCATTGAAAAAGGATTATCAATATCATTCAATGGCCAACCACTTGGCAAACGGACGCTTACTTTTTTAAATTCAGATGAATTGAAACCAGCATTTTACGAAAAAAGTTTTGAAAATTTTGGTAACTCAGTAATAAATGCTAAAATTTATGCAGGTATTTCAGAAAGAGATTATGAAAAAGGGGGATGGTATATCTTTTGTAATGGTAGAATGGTGCTCGAAGCAGAACAAACTAGCCTGACAACATGGGGGATTAGCAATAATATGCCCAAATATCATCCTGATTTTGCTTATTTTAAGGGTTTCGTTTTTTTTGATTCAGATGATGCCGAATTGCTACCCTGGACAACTACAAAAACAGGAGTTGACGCAGATTCATCTTTTTACAAATTAATTCGCTTAGAAATGATTAATATAATTAGACCTATTCTGGATTTTCTTAGAAATCTCGCTACTGAAAGAGCTCTTGTTGAAAAAGAAGCGATTGATTATAGTCCTCTGGAAAAATCATATCAAGCTACAAAAGAGGTTAGTTATAGTAATATAAATGAAAAAGGAAATTTTATTGCGCCGATAAAAATCAAAATTCAAAGTAGACCACAAATAGGACGAATACAATATAATAGACCCTTGGAAGACATAAAAAAACTACAAAAAATATTAAAAGTTTATTCTAATAAAGCCGTAGGAGAAAAAACGTTCGATTACTTCGTCAAAATGGAGTGTGAAGAGTAATGGGTAGTTACGAAGAAATAAATTATAATTTACGTCCTGCAAAATGTATAGAGCGCAAAATGCTTTGCGAAGCATTTGGGAGATTATCCGTATTTGGGAAAATTGAATCATACGGCTATATTGGCTTTGGTTCTAATTATTTTACAGACTTTTCTCTTTTTCATAAAGCTTTAAATATTTGTAATATGACTAGCATAGAAAAAGATACATCAAACAAAAAGAGGTTTGAATTCAACAAACCGTTTAGTTGTATTAAAATAGAATTTGGCAATTCAACAGAAGTTCTTCCTCGACTTAATTTGGATTCAAAAAAAATAGTGTGGCTTGACTATGACGGGAAACTAACAAAGGATATTTTACTGGATTTAAATTATATTTTTTCAAAGGCTGTTTCGGGAAGCGTAATCATTGTTTCTATTAATGTAACTCCTGAAACTCTAAGTGATGAAATCTCAGAATCTCGGCTCGAAAAAATCAAAGTTGAAATTGGGAGCAATAAAGTTCCTAATGATACAAGCGAAAAAAGTTTTCCTGGTTGGGGTACCGCAAGGGTTTGTAGGAAAATTATTTTAAATGAAATCTCTCAAATTTTAAATACACGAAATGCTGAATATAAGAAAGAGAATAAATTGTGCTATAGACAACTATTCAATTTCCATTATTCGGATAATGCTAAGATGCTTACGACCGGAGGTATAATCTATGATGAAGGACACGAAAGTCATTTGACCCGATGTTCTTTCAATGACTTGTCTTTTGTTCGAGAAAATGAAGAAGAATATATAATTAAGGTTCCAAATCTGACGTTTAAAGAGATTAGGCATTTAGATGAACAGCTTCCTTCCAAAAATGGAGAAGAGATCTCTGCTCCAGCGGTGAAACCCTCGGATGCGAATAATTATAAAAGAATTTATAGATACTTTCCCTCATTCACTGAAGCAAACCTGTAATTGAATGTCTATATTAGCTGTCCAAAATCCCCAATTGTTTTTACACGAACCGATAAAATTTCAATTCCCCTATGAAGATGGGCTAAAAACATATTATCAATCAATTTTAAAGATAAATTATCTTCTAAAATCCGAGTTATGAGTAAAGCAATATAAATAGTGTCATGCTTGCCAAGAAGTGTATAACGATTGATTTCTTTATCCTGAGTAAACCTTTCAGGCAATTCTGAAGGTATCCCTTGTTCTTCAAGAGACAGACAAAAACCTATCCGACAAAGAATATTTGCGGTCATTCCGGTTTTCGCTTTTAATGATCGAAGTCTGCTGTCTGCTTCAATCGTAAAGGGAATTCTGTGAAGTCCTAACTCTGGCATACACTGGGTTCCTTCCAAAAATATTCTTCTATTGACGTGGTGCTCTGTGTTTGTTGGTTATAATCGAGTTTAAAACAATGCGAAACATGAGAGCTCAATTTTTTATACAATTGTTGGTCAACTTCGGTATCGGTCGATAGCAAGATTACTTGGTGAGAAGCCAGTGGGAAATAGTTTGTGATTAAATTGTTTCTATGGTCACTATCTAATCTTCCTAAAGGAGTATCTATAATTACAGGTAATGGTCGGCCTGAAGTTTTTGCAAGACTCCATAGCATTGCTATGGCGTAGATTTGTTTCTCTCCTGATGACAGCGTCACTTTCGGAATAGGATTGTTTGCTATATCAAATAAAGTTACAGCAAAAGTATCAGGGTCTATTTCAATACTATCAATAATTTTCTGTTTCCGGGATAGTCTGTTAAAACTTTCAGAAAAGTTCAGGTTTAGTTGATTTATCTTTTCCTTCTTTAGAGTATCGTAATATTTATCCAGAATAGTTTGAATAGTTTTTATCATTGATAATCGATCACGGGTTTTATTTTGAACTTTTTGTTGATCAATTAATTTTGCCAAACTTCTTTGCAATGCTCTTAATTTGTATTCCTTTTGATTTATCTCTTCTTTCAGACGGTGTTCTTTTTGCTGAAGCACCCCACTGCGTTGATTTAATAATGATAATTCTTTGAAAATGGGTTGTAATTGGGTGTCTTTAGGGCTCTCTCCAATCTTTTTTGTTGTTGTCCTCAGTTGCGCATAACAATTATCAAGATCAAAACTATGCCGTTTGACTTTTTCTCTGGTAGTTGTTTCTGCATTTTCTAATATTAAAAGAAGTTGCTTTGAGGCGTTTCCAGAGAATCCTAAAATTTCTGTCACTCCTTTAAGATGCTCTGGCTCTTTTCGTCTTGTGCTCGCTATTGAGGAAACAAGTTTGCTTAACTTAACCTTGCTTGAATCGATTAGCTCGCCGCTTGCCTCAAAAGCAGAAATAATTTCAAATTCAAAATCTTTGATTTCCTTTTGAACAATTAAATGGTGTTTAAGCTCAATTTCTTTATTAATTCGATCTTTCAGCAACAAATTCACATTTGGGCATAACGAGAATGGATAAATATCTCCACACTCTTCCTTAATTTTTTCTTCTAATTTTTTAATACTGGCGGAGAGTTTTGTTTTTTTGTCGTTTAAAATATCTCGGTTTAAAGCGAAGTGCCCGCCTTCACTATGTAAACGATCTTCCCATGCTTTTATGTCTGCTATATTCCCATCAATTTTTGTTCGGATTTGGGATAAATCTTCAAGTTTTATTGAAATTTCTTCCTTAGTGGTTTTAATTTTTTCCTCTATTGTATCCCAATCTTTTTTATAATCGGTAAGAGATGAATTTTTAATTTCTTTTGTTGTATAAATTGATAAATCAGCTTTGAGCCTATCAACGGTATCAAGACCTAAAAGTATTTTAATAGAATCTGCTAATACTTTATTCCCTTTTTCATCTTCAGCAATATCTTTGATTTTTTCACCATCAAAGAAAAAAAGTTGGGAAAGACGTTCAGGAATAATTTCCTCTATGAAACCTCGCCAAAATTCATCATTTACATTTTCTTTTAACTTTCCATTTGTATATATTTTTAGGTATTCCCTTATGGTATTATTATCAAAAGTCCAAGAACGTTCTACTAAATAATTGTTATATTTCCCCAAAGAAACGTGATCAAAATCAACGGCAACTTTGGCAAAAGTGTTGAGGAGCAAAGAATTGTTCCCTTGATGTATTTGCTGTTGTAAAAACGATTTATAATCATTTTTACTGACTCTGTTTCCTAAAATTGATTTGCCATAAAAGGCTAAACGCAGTGCATCTAAAAGGGTTGTCTTTCCCGAGCCATTTTTACCACCCATAAGTATAATTGTTTTTTTCTGTTCATTTTTCGATCTGGGGGTTAAATCGAAATCGACTTTTCCGGCATATAAACCATAGTTTTCAAGACTAATTTTTTTAATTAACATTTTATTTAAGTAAAACCTTGTTCAGAAATAAGGTAAATTTTTATCTTATATTTATAATCAGATCCCAATCTTTTTAAAAACCTCTTCTTGTGAAAGCCAGTCTTTTTTTAAGATGCGGTCGATGTCATTAAATATTTCAGATCTTCTGCTCATGCCATGTTGTTTTCTCTCAGCATCAAATAACTCGGTTAAAAGTTTTATCGGGACATTATTTCCTTCGCAAATATTTTTGAGTATACTAAGTTCAAGTCCGCCCATACCCGCCCAGTCATCTTTTGGTAAATCAAGGGTACTTCCTGTTACATTCTCGTAAATTGATGGTAGTGAATCCTCCCAATCACCTTCTTCAAAAAGCCACAATTGTCTGATTATTAACAATTCTTTTTCTGAAATTAAAATAGTATTAGCCTCTGGTTTATTCTTTTGAATTGCGAGCTGAGTTTCGAGTAGTTTTTTTAGAATTTTTCTACGAAATTGAAGCGTATATGGTCCCCAAATAAGCTTAGTTTTGCCGTTAATTTCCATATATTGTATTTTACCATTTCTACGTTGGATCGATCGAATATTCTTTTTAAAGTCTGGATCTCCTATCGATACTAACCAGTTACGGTAATCAAGTAGGGGTTTTAACCATTGCTCTCCACTATTAATCATTGACTCCATGGAGACATCCCGTTGCACAACAGTACATGTCCAGCATCCAAATCGGCTATTTCCGCATGGTGGGCTGCTTTTATCAATTACCAATGGACATTCGCCTTCTTGTGCATTTTTGTACATGTTCAATAGATCATTATTATTGCTTCCCCATGGGGAGGGAACTGAAATAAGGTATTCCCAGACTTCCTCTGTATACCAATCTTCGATAGGGGTGTACACCCATGCATTTGCAAGGGAAGAGTGCAGTGTTAAATCATTATTAACTTTCCTTCGTTTTTTCATTGATCCTGAACGAGAAGTACTCTCTGAAAATCTTGCTCCTAAAACAACAATAACTTCTCCATAGTGGGCAATTTTTGTTGTTATAAATCGATTTGCAGGTTTAATTTTTAATCTGTCAGTACACCACCTAAATTTACTGTATGGTGCTGGATACCCTTTCCCAATCAAATTAACCCAAAAAGTGTCTTCAAGTTTTGGAGTAACTTTGACCGCTTCAAATGGCAAATTTTGTTCTCTTGCGGCTTCGTTAATACTGTCATGAATACGATCAATGTAATCTACTATAACTGGTGTTTCAACGAAAGTATCAGAGGATATAATATAAATTTTTTTTTTGAGTTTTTCTCTGGGTATTTTTTTTAGACTTGACCAAACCAATTGTAATGTAGCGGTAGAATCTTTGCCTCCACTGTAGCCAATGACCCAGGGCCTGTTGTCAGCAAGGTAAATGTTTTGGACTTTTTGATAAAGTTTTTCATAGTATTCTTCAGCATCAACTTCATTTTGAATAGTTTTCATCTTAGATATCGCTTCGACCTTTGACATAGTTCCTTTCCACCTCTTCTTCTCTTGGGTCCAAAGGTAGCTCAAGTTCCTGTTTTATATAATTGGCGGTTAAAGTCACATTTTTTTGAGATTTATTTAAGCTACCTCCGACTAGGGCTCTTCCTTCCCAAAGAAATGCATTTTCTCTAGCCCAATCAATTTTTTTGATTTTTGATAGCTTTGTTTTCCAGCTGGTTGGGTGGGCTTTAATTAGGCAGTTACCTGCGATTGCTAAGGCTTGTAAGGCAATGCCATGTGCATGGATATAATCACTTCTTAACTCACAAGTAGCAACCTTCTTGTCCACGGCGGCCATCCAATCAGGCATGTTATTCCCCACTGTATTCCAAAATTCAATTGCTAATTTTTTTTCTTTTTGAGAAAGATCTTGTCTTTCTCCCTTTTGAAGAAGACGCTTGGTTGCTTGATAAATACCACTTAGTGTAAACAATTTGCGTGATCGATTAGAAATTGAGCTTTTGGCTTTCTCTGTCATTCCTTTAAACACAGTAACTTCGTTTATTAATTTATTTGTGAGCTGTGATAAAGGATCACGATGATCATATAAAATACCTAAAGATTTAGTAGGACGAACGGCATATCTGTTCAAATCTGCAAACATTTGTTGGCTATTGGTTAATCCTAAGTCAATAAAAAGAACAATAGATATAGTCTCATTTTCAAGGGATGGATCTTCTTTGAGGGCTTCTTTAATTGCGGCTAAACGATGTTGCCCATCATTAATAATAAATTTTGCATCCATTGGCACACTTAGTGTCCCGATTTTTCGCCCGATTGGATTTTCGCCATATGCATCAAATTTAATCTCCCTATCAATAGATGCAGTGATAGATGAAAAAACATAATTATCTTTGTTTTCAATAATATATCTTTTAATTGGAAGAGCTCTACCCTTGTTCAACTCGCGTTGTGCTTTTAATTCAGGGGGTAAATATTTGATATCTTCTCGAAACATGACCGTTAATAGTTTAAGAGGACACATTGACACGTAGTATTCTCTCTCAGCTTGAATCCCTCTTATTGCAGGAAACGATAATGAGAAATCCTCGGTTAATTTTTTCTGAGGCATAAATTATTGCTCCAAATCGGGTAAAAGTTCAACTTGATTTGGAAGTTAACATAAAAACTTCCATGTGCCAATATAAAACTTCCATAGCATCAAACTATTTTTTTAAAGTTAAAATCCGTCACTCATGCCGAGGACAATTTTTATCAAAAGCTACACATGTTTACAAACTTAAAAATCGTTGACTATTATTACTATTGATAAATTTATAGGGTTATTGAATCCCCTATATATGGTATGAATTTTTCTTAAGTTGAAAAATTTCATTCTATTGATTCCATTAAAATTTTTTGGATTGGATAATGTCGATTTTAGGAAAATGAGACATCATCAATACCCCGGACTATGTCTATAACGAAATTCCCCCGGTGCTGAATTTAATGGGGCGGACTATTATTAACAGTCACGGGTTTTCTGCATCATAATCAAACACAACATCTTGTGTTTGAAGAAAATTTTATTCATCGCGCAGATAATCAATTTTTTAATATAAAAAACATGGTTGTACTTAACTTTTGCAAATAAGACAGTCATATCGACAAGTAATGGAACCTGAAATTCAATTCTTCAAAAGCATTTTTTCAGGATGGTTGGTTTCAGCCAGTTTTGATCATCTTTTTCAGGATATCCAATATTATAATGAAGGCCCCGGCTTTCCTTTCTCATTAAAGCGGATTCAATGATCAGTTCCGCCACTGTGGCAAGATTTCGAAGCTCAATTAAATCAGCTGTTACCTTAAAATTCCAATAATATTCATTGATTTCTTTCTGGATATTCTGGATTCTTCTTTGAGCCCGTTCCAGGCGCTTGTCTGATCTGACGATACCGACATAATTCCACATCAAACGTCTGATCTCATCCCAGTTATGGGTCACAACAATTGCCTCATCACTGTCTGTTGTGTCGGCTTCATCCCACAATTCAAGGGTGGAGCTTACTTTATTTTCAATGGTCTTAAACTCTTCAATAGATGCTTGATATGCCCTGTGGGAATAAACCAATGCTTCCAGCAGGGAATTTGATGCCAGCCTGTTGGCACCATGAAATCCTGTACATGCGGCTTCTCCAACGGCATAAAGACGTTGAATATCGGTTTTCCCATTCAAATCCGTGGCCACTCCACCGCACATATAATGGGCAGCCGGAACAACGGGAATAGGCTCTTTTGTCATGTCAATCCCATACCCAAGGCATTTAGAATAAATATTAGGAAATCTTTTCTTGATAAAATCAGAATCTTTATGTGTGATATCCAAAAAGACTGAGTCTGCGCCTGTTTTCTTTAATTCAGTGTCAATGGCCCTTGCAACGATGTCTCTACAGGCAAGGTCCTTGTCCGGGGAATATTTTCCCATAAACCGGTGACCTTCAGAGTCTATTAAAACAGCACCTTCTCCTCTTACTGCTTCTGAAATAAGGAAATTTTTTGCTTCAGGATGATACAGACAGGTGGGATGAAATTGTACAAACTCAAGGTTTGCAACAGAGGCGCCTGCCCGATATGCCATGGCAATTCCATCACCCGTTGCTATATCCGGATTGGAGGTATAAAGATACACTTTGCTTGCGCCACCCGTTGCAAGGAGAGTAATTCCCGCATAAAAGGTTTCAATTTCTCCGGATTTATTATTCAGAACATAGGCCCCGCAGCAGATATTTTCATTCTGGGTGACAAGAAGCCCGCTTCTGATACTGCTGGAAAAGGTAATTAAATTTACAGCAATATGATCTTCTAAAATAGTGATATTTTTATTTTGTTCAACATTTTTTACCAGGGTGTCTTCAATCTCTTTACCCGTCAAATCATGGGCATATACAATTCTTTTCGCAGAATGTCCGCCTTCCTGACCCAGAGAAAAATCATACTCACCATTGCCGTCTTTATTAAAATTTGCCCCCTGTTTTACAAGTTCTTTAATTCTTTCGGGCCCATCTTTGACTATCATCTTTGCAACTTCTCTGTCGCAAAGGCCATCTCCTGCATCCAGCGTATCCTTGATATGAAGGTCAAATGAATCAATTTTACCGAATACAGCTGCCACTCCCCCCTGGGCCAGGGCTGTATTTGTTTTCTGGATCTGTTTTTTGGTAATGATGGTGACTTTACCCAACTGGGCCACTTTAAGGGCATAACTTAGCCCGGCAATACCGCTTCCAATCACTAAAAAATCAGTTTTTTTAATCATAACAAGCCGCTTCTTTTCTTTTTACGGGTAATTAAACCCAAAAGCAGACCAAAAATAAAAACACCGGCACCGCTGAGAAACCAAAGTTTTTGCTCTTTGTTTAAATCGTTTTCCAATGTCTTAATCTGTCCTTTTTGGGCTGCAAACTCTTCCATTATTTTTTTATGATTTGCCTCGAGTGTTAAAAAATCAGCAGATTCCTGTTTCAGTTTATTATATTTTTCTTCGATTTGGACCAATGCTGCATTTTTATCTGCAAGTATCTTATTTTCCTTTTCAATAGCATCAAATTTCGAAATCAGCTCTTGATTGTCTTTCTTCAATTTTTCAATCAAAAAAGCATCTGGAATATCCCGGGTTAAAAACCTTGACAAAACCCATCCCGTCCTTCCCTTATCTGTCTTTATCTGGCTCCAGTCCTTTTGATATTCAATCATTTCAAGTTTATCGCCGGACGTTAATATGTCAATGATTTTATTTTCAATTCCCGGCCCCGTACGCATGGTAACTTTTGTGATCCCTGTCACATATATGTCTTCTGCAAATGATGGATTGACAAAAAACACCACCCATAAAAATATGATCAACAGATATTGATATTTTTTTTTCATACTATTCTCATCTCCTCTTAATCCCGAGATTATTTAGCGATTATTTTTTATCTCATCACTTATCATTGCATCCTATCTTTATCAATATGAAAAATTATCTGGATTTATTATATAGTTTTGATATAAACAAATAAACATTGTTCAATTAAACAAATCACGGCTTAGGATAAGAATGCTTTATCCCTGGCAGAGCACACCAACAAAAGGAGAAGATAAATGACAGATCAAGTATGGAAAACCCCTTTCTGGCCTGAAGGAGTAGCACACGATGTAACCAATTATCATTACCCTCTTACTCAAATCCTTGACAACACTGCTAAAAAATATCCTGATAATGTGTATACCATTTTTAACGGTGCATTCAGGACCTATGCCCAGGTCAAGGATACTGCTGACAGAATTGCAACCTTTCTTGCGAGCAAAGGGATTAAAAAAGGAGACAAGGTTGCTATCTTTCTTCCCAACATACCCCACTTTCCTGAAGTTCTTTTTGGCATCCTTAAATCCGGTGCAGTGGCAGTGAACTGTAATCCCGCCTATACACCTTCAGAACTGAATTACCAGCTCAAGGATTCTGAATCAAAAATGGTCTTTTGCATGGACCACCCCCTGCTTTATCCAAACACGGTCAAGGCCATAAAAGACACCCAAATAGAAACTGTCATTGTCTGCAATATCAAATCCTATCTTCCAAAAATAAAAGCCTTTATTGGCGGGCTTTTAGGTAAAATTCCCAAAGCTGACAAATACGAACCCGGCCATCTTATATTTGATGATATTGTTGCCTCATCCAGCCCGAATCCTCCTTCCCTTGATATCAATCCTGATGAAGATACTGCTGTCATGCTCTATACGGGCGGCACAACAGGTGTGCCCAAGGGGGCGGAACTGACCCATTCCAATTTCACCTACAACCTGGAAGCGTGTGAAGAATATTTCAGACTGGTACATGAAGAGGGGGGTAAGCCGGAAAAAATGAGGCATGGCGGATATCATACATACCTTGGCGTTTTACCCTGGTATCACAGTTTTGGTATCACAAGTGCCCTGCTTTTTTCAGCCTTGTCCGGAAGCAGGCTGATCTGTATTCCGGATCCAAGAGCGGGTAAACCGCCTTTTACTGTAGTTCTGGAGGCGGTACAAAAATACAAACCCACTTTTATCACTGCTGTACCAACCATATTTGTTGCCTTTACAAATCATGTTAATCTGGACAAATATGATATTTCCTCAATTATGGGATGTCTTTCAGGCGGAGCACCGCTTCCGCCGGAAGTGTGCAGACAATTTGAAGAAAAAACCGGTTCTATTATTTTCGAGGCTTATGGGCTGACGGAAACCGCGCCTGCTACCAGCATCAATCCCTCATTTAAAGAAACCAGGAAAATAGGTTCCATTGGATTTCCTTTGCCAGGAACAGATGTTAAAATTCTTGATTTAAATGATGACACAAAAGAACTTGCCCGGGGAGAAGATGGGGAACTTGCCATTTGCGGTCCCCAGGTCATGAAAGGATACTGGAAAAGACCGGATGCCAATGAAGAAGTTTTCAAACAGATTAACGGCAAACGGTATTTTCTCACAGGAGATATCGGGAACATTGATGAAAACGGATATATCACTATCACAGACCGTAAAAAGGACATGATCATTGTTGGCGGTTTTAATGTTTATCCAAGAGAAGTAGAAGATATTCTTTATACCCATCCCAAAATTGAACTGGTAGCTGTAGTAGGCGTACCAGACGAAAAAAGTGGGGAAAAAGTAAAGGCCTTTATTAAGTTCAAAACAGGACAAACAGCAACACAAGAGGAAATAACCGCATTCTGTAAAGAAAACATGGCCGGGTATAAACGGCCCAAATTAATTGAATTCAGGAATGAAATTCCCCTGTCAAATATTGGAAAAGTCCTCAGGCGTGTTCTCAGGGATGAAGAGAAGGGGTCTGCAGAATAATATTAATGGCCTCGCTTGCAATTGTGAGACCAAATACGCCAGGGATCCAGGAAACGGTTCCAATGGGGGGTCGTGAACGACCATGATCCGACAGTGGATCCTGTGCATCTTCAGATTTGTAGGGCTGTTTGTTTAATGGTTTTTCAATGGAGTAAACAGCCCTTACCCCTTTGTAAATACCCCGCCTGTGCAATCGTTGCCTGACAACCCTTGCCAGAGGACAAACGCAAGTCTCGCTGATATCTCCTGTTCTTATCATGGAGATATCAGTTCTGCCTCCAGCGCCCATGCTGGAAACCACAGAAAGGTTCATCTGCCTTGCGCCAACAATCAGATTTATCTTTGAATTAAGGCCATCTATGGCATCCACCACTACATCAATATCTTTGGATAGAAGATCTTCAAGGCTCTGGGCATTAACAAATGACTTGTGAATATCCACATTGCATCGTGGGTTAATATCTTTCACACGTTCATAGGCAAGATCGGCTTTTTCTCTGCCAATGGTAGAATTTAATGCAAGCAGTTGCCGGTTAATATTAGAGGCATCCACCTTGTCAAAATCAATAAGATACAAGTTTCCAACCCCTGTGCGTGCAAGGGCTTCAACGGCAAATGACCCAACTGCGCCCAGGCCAAAAACAGCCACTGTTGCATTTTTTATCTTTTCCATGCTCTCTGGCCCAAGAAGCTGCTCTGTCCTTGCAAATTGATTCATTTTAAATTTTTTTCCCCTCCAAGACAGGATGAAATACTTTTAAACTATTCTCATAGGCATGGTTTGAAAATTGTTCAAACCCCATGCCAATTATATCAGAAGCAATCCTGGCTATGGCCGGCAGGTTTCCGGGTTCATTGAGCCGGGATGCTTCTGGTTCCAGTAGATGTTCCGGCAGATAAGGATAGATATCAGGTGTATCTGTTTCCAGGACAAACCGATCGCAAGAAACCATTTTCAACGCATTCACCACTTTCTTAGCATTAGGGTTTGTCACTGACCCGGAAAAAGAAATATACAGGCCATGACTTTCAAACAATGGAATCATGTCTGCTGAACCAGAATAAGAATGTATTAATCCTGGAACTTTTAATTTTCCTGTTTTTTTCAAAATATGTATAAAAGTATCCCAGGCGTTTCTCACATGAATATTAATGGGACGTTCAAGTTCTCTTGCAAGTATAAGATGATGCTGAAATACCTTAATCTGTGCCTCCCGGTCACAGGTTTTATCTGTAAAATCAATTCCTGTCTCACCAATCCCGGATGGATAGGTTAAAAGATAGTGTTCCAGCCTTTCTTTCCATTGACGGGATATGCTTCCCACAAACCATGGATGAATCCCGAAACAGGGTAAAATAGAGGGGAAATCCTTTGACAGCTGAGCCGTTAATTCAAAATTATCTACCATGGTGGCGCAGGACACCATGTATTGAACATTTGCTATTTTTGCACGGTCCTCTATCCATGGGATATCTGAAATTATCCTTGAATCATGCAAATGGCAATGGGAGTCAATAAAATTCATTTTTTAACACACACATAATTAAAATGATAAATTAAATAGTAGCGATGGAAAACCACAAATTCCCTTGATTACTGAGTTGGGCACTAAATGGCAGCACATACCCATCCCAATTGTTTAGCAGCAAGCTCAATATCCCATTTTGATTTATCCCTTTCACCAACAAAGTTGGAACCTGATCTAACCTCTATCATAGGGATGTCATAGAGCTTGGCAATATGGGCACAGGCTGCGCCTTCCATGGCTTCCATTACAGGGGAAAAAGCCGAATAAAGCCTGTCTGCCTGTTTAAAGGAAGATGTGATGGAAGAGACTGTGATAAAATGGCCTTTGATTATATTGACCTTATTTGACAAGACAGATCGGGACAAAATTTCATGGTAATGATCAACCCTGTCTTGTTCAAACAGATAAATTCCTTTTCTGGTTAAAGGATCTGCATCAATCAAATCAAAAGGCAGGGGAGCATTTGCAAGACAATCCGTTTGAACCCCGGTATGGATATAGTGTTCCCTGGTGGCAATGGCAATATCACCAATCTTTCCACCTGTTTGTTTGAAAATACCTGCAATACCAGTTAGTAATACCAGGGTAGGCGATGTTTGCTCAAGATACACGGTTAATGCATGGGCAGCATTGAACGCTCCCGGACCTGTAATCAGAAGATCATATGTTTTATGGCCGACTTTGCCGGATACGATTGTCAGCCCGGTTTTGGTAAACTGTTTTGAGTCACCGGGGTACAGAGTTAAAAAATGAGATATCTCAAAATGTGTTGCAGCTAAAATAAGAAGATCAGGATTCATTGATCATATTAGCGATAGCATTTAATGCCATTTCATACCCATAATGGCCGAATCCTGTGATCCGGCCAGTGACAATATCAGCCAGCATTGATTTATGGCGAAAGGCTTCTCTCTTGTAAACATTGGATAAATGAATCTCAACCATGGGGCAGGACATCATAGCCAAAGCATCTCTGAGGACAACACTGGTATGGGTTAACGCTCCGGGATTAATTATAATACCATCAATATTTTCATTAAAGTTCTCGTGAACTTTATCAGCGATTGCCCCTTCATGGTTGGACTGGAAAAAATCAAGCTCCACCCCTAGTGGTATGGCCTGTTGCACAAGATCTGAATTGATCTGATCCAGGGTAAAATATCCATATATTTCAGGCTCTCGTTTTCCCAGCATATTAAGGTTTGGACCGTTAATTATTTGAATCTTTTTCATTTTTTACCTCATTTTTTTCCGGCTCTTAACTGCTATAATTTTGTGCAGCCACAAAACCCAGATCAAAAGCATTCAGATTCTTGTCCAGAAAAACCTTTTTTGTCCTTCTTTTAATAGCTTCTATCACATTTTCCTTTGAAAATCCAAGACTCCCGGACTGAATTAAAGCACCCAGAAGAACAATATTCACACTCATGGGGCTTCCAGCTTCTTTGGCAAGTTTCATAGCATCAATGGCAACAAGACCGGCACATTTTTCTTTGAGCAGTGCTTTAATATTTTCAACATCCGGGTAAACACCCTTGCCGATTGATACAGTAAAAGGTGGCAGGGTTGCAGTATTTGTAATAACTTTTGTATCCTTGTTGCATCTGTTTAAAGCCCTTAATGTTTCAGAAGGCTCAAATCCCAGAAGAATATCTGCCTCACCATCTGAAATAATAGAACTTGTTGCTTCGCCAAAAACGAGGGCAGACTCGACAACGCCACCACGCTGAGCCATTCCGTGTATTTCACTCATCCGAACCTGCACACCTGAAATCAGTGCAGCCTCACCCAGAACCTTGGACGCCAGAAGATTGCCCTGGCCTCCCACAGCTACCATGATTAGTCTGGTTGTTTCCATTATTATATCATCCTCTTTTTAAAGGTTATTTTTTTAACGGTGTGATTGCATTTTCAGGGCATATCTGTGCACATACGGCACACCCTACACATGTATCCGCATCAATTTTAACTCTCCCATCTTCAATATAGAAGGATGGACAGGCAATAGAGTTGACACAATCCTTGTGATCAACACACTTGTCAGACACTTTAAATGCTCTTGGCTTCAGCAGTTTCAGGCTCTTTGCATACAAGGCACATGGCTCCTGGGACAGGATAACGGAAACACCTTTGTATTCCAGAGCTTCCCTGATCGTCTCAATGCTCTTTTTTACCTTAAAAGGTTTAATGACGGAAACATGTTCCACACCCAGGGCTCTGACAAGGTTTTCAATATTTATACGGCCAAAGCCATCCAGGCCCAGTCTTTCCATATCCACTCCTGGATGGGGCTGATGTCCGGTCATGGCAGTGGTGCCATTCTCAAGAATGACCAGGGTAAAATTATGGTTGTTAAATACAGCATTCACCAGTCCTGTGATACCTGAATGGAAAAAAGTAGAATCTCCGATAAAAGAGATCACTTTCTGGTCTGTGGCCTGCCCGAATCCGCAGGAAGTACTTACCGAAGATCCCATACAGATAACAAAGTCTCCCATATTTAAAGGGGGAAGAAAACCCAGGGTATAACAGCCAATATCAGTGGGGCAGATGATATCCATATCGCGGGCTGCCTGCTTCACCTCATAAAAGGTTGCCCTGTGAGAGCACCCGGAACAAAGATTTGGTGGTCGCATTGGGATTTCAGGAACATTATCGACAGACAATTTTTCTTTGGGTGTATACTCAATCCCAAAATAAGCTGCTATTTTTTCTCTTACCATGGCAGGATCATATTCAGAAAGACGGGAGAAAAGTGTTTCTGATTTTCCATTGATGGGAATCATTAATCCGGCTTCCTGGGCAAATGCTTTTACAGCTTCTTCCATAAAAGCTTCGCCTTCTTCAATCACCAGCACTTTTTCACAATCCTTTAAAAAATTCTTGATCAATTTTTCCGGCATGGGATTTGAAAACCCCAGCCGCAAAATTTTTGTATCCCCTTCAATGCCCAGATCTTTTACCGCATCCAGTGCATAATGGAAACTGACACCATTGACTATGATACCAAACTTTCCCGATCCTTTGACCGGATTAAAATCAGATGTTTCAGAAAGCCCTTTTGCCTTATTCATTTTCTCAAGCAATTTGACATGGAGCTGTCTTGAAACAGCAGGAACGGTCACACATCTTAAAGGTTCCCGGATAAATTTTCCTTTAGTCTGTCTTGGTTTCATGTCGCCAAAGGTCACAAAGGCATTGGAGTGATTAATCCTTGTGGTGGTCCTTAACAGAACCGGCTGCTTCAATTCTTCTGAAAGATCAAATGCATATCTCATCATCTCCTTGGCTTCCGGCACTGAAGAAGGCTCCAGCATTGGCAAATTACCAAATTTGGCATAATACCGGTTGTCCTGTTCATTCTGGCTTGAAAACATGGAGGGATCATCTGCTGAAAGAATTACCATGCCTCCTGTTACCCCTACATAGGCCAAGGTCATGAAAGGGTCTGCCGCAACATTCAACCCGACATGTTTCATCATACAGAATGTACGAAGTCCTGAGTTGGCAGCTGCTGCAGCCACTTCCAAAGCCACTTTTTCATTGGTGCTGTATTCAAAATAAAGATCTGATTCCTGGGACATCTGGAAAAGATTCAGCGATATTTCAGAAGAGGGGGTGCCAGGATAGGTTGTGGCAAATGCGCAACCCGCCTCAATCGCACCTCTTGCAATGGCTTCATTCCCCAGAAGCATAATCTTTTTACCTGGACTGTCGTTTAATAATTTGTGCATCTAATCTCCTTCTCTTAATGGCAATTTACTGGCGTTAAGAATATAATTTTTCTGCATCCTCCAGGGATGCTGCATATCCTTTAAATCCGTCAACATCTTCAAAGATATTATGTTCGATCCCATCTGGAATACTTAGCTTTATTATAGCCATCTTATGGCTATGCTACACTATGGTATTTATAATATATCTTCCAATTTTTGCAAGGAAAACTATTAATTTTATTCATATTTTCTTTTTAAGACCCTTTTGATCAAATTCACAACTATCAATATTGATGGGCACAAATGAATTATTTCCCAAGCGCCCTTAACTCATCTTTATTGAAATGGTAGACTGAATTGCAATAGTGACATCGCACTTCCACAGGAAAAGGACCATTTTTTATCATATCTTTTTTTTCTTTTCCGGCCAGAGTTTTTAAATACCCTTCCATTCTGTCTTTTGAACATCGGCAAAAAAATTCCACCCTGCTATTGTCCAAAAACTTCGGTTCAAGGCTTGAAAAAGAATCCTGGATAATCTTTTCGGGCGAATGCCCTTTGGCAAACAATTCACCCAATGAATCAATGCCCTGAATCATTTTTTCAGCTTCAATAACCTTTTCTGGATCTGCACCCGGAAGTGCCTGGAGGAAAATACCCCCTGCTCCTTTAACCGATTCTTGGTCATCAAAAAAAATACTTAATTTAAAGCCAGTGGGAATCTGTTCTGATATTAAAAAATAATTGGCCAGATCTTCTGCAATGGATCCATGTTCAAGGGCCACCTGTCCGGAATAAGGCCTGGGTGCATTTTCCAGATATTTTGTCACAGTAAGAAATCCAGCGCCATAAAGTGTTGATAAATATTTTACCTTTTCAGTATTTTTGATTTTTACGTGTTGGGTTTTAAGATATCCTCTGACCTCTCCAAACATATTTGATTCAACATCCAGTCCTTTTATTGGCCCTGAACATTGAATATTCATACTAACCCTGTCATTTTTATCTTTAAGGGTCGAACAAAGAAGACCTGCGGCAATATACCCTTGTCCCAGTATCAGGGTTTCCAAAGGCCCTAAATCATGGTTTGCCCTCATTTCATTCACCATCCGGGTGGAATGAACAATTGCCCCGCGTATCATCTTATCCGCCATTATAAACTTGTAAACCCTGTCCTTTGCAGATGCTTTAAATTGTTCTTTTAAATCCTTATTAAAAATATCTTTTTTAATCATATTTCATCTTCTTTCCATATTATTATGTGATTCTCCTGTCAAAACTCTTTCAAGTGGCGGCTGAGCATCCCGGCATTGTTGAATATATGTTTTTTCTTAAGCCTTATTTCCTGAATCTTTCGGGCTTTATTTACCTTTTGTCGTATTTGGGAAGAAACTTCACTCCTGTTTTTAGGGGCAAGATCTTTATACTCAACCCTGGGGACTTCAATCTGAATATCAATTCTGTCCAAAAGCGGCCCTGAAATCTTTGATCTGTATTTTTGAATCTGAGGGTGGGTGCAGGTACACTGGCCCATGGGATTAGACAAATACCCGCAGGGACATCCATGTGGTACAGAACTGCAACTTTTCATATTTTCAAATGCACTCTTCATACCCGCCAAAATACCAGATAAAACAAAGGATTCCAAGTAGTCTTTATAAATCAGGTTACCCAGTAGAAATAAAAACTTTAGGTGGTCTTGTAAAAAAAAACCGAATGGACTTAGACTTTGAAATAAAACAATTAGCAGAACAGTCTGATTCCCAGAAGGTCCCCGATTCTTTCCTGGAAATTCTTCCGGTTAATCAAGGTCTCATCACCCTTGATCTGTTTAACATTCCTTTGACAAAAAGCAACAATCAATCTATTGTATCAGGTGTTTATATTTGTGTTCCAGCGTTGAGCAAACGCTTTTGTTTTCCCCATGCCCATATTTTTAAGAAAGGATCTGATCAGTGCAACAATCATTTCTGGATATTTTTAACAGCATCCTGAGTACCGTTCGTGAACCGCTCGTGGTGCTTGATGCCAACCTTAAGGTGGTCGATGCCAATCCCTCTTTCTACAAGACATTCTGTGTCACCCCCCAGGAGACCGAAGGGACATTGATATATGATCTTGGCAATGGGCAGTGGAATATCCCGAGACTCAGAGAGCTGCTTGAACAGGCACTGCCGGAAAACTCAGCATACAATGATTTTGAGGTGGAGCATGATTTTGAAACCATCGGGCCTAAGATCATGCATCTGAACGCCCGGAGGATCTACCGGGAGGCCAACCAGACACAATTGATCCTTCTGGCCATTGAAGATGTGACGAAGCGCGAATATTACAAAAGAGATCTTGAAAAAAACGTCGAATCCCGGACGGCAGAACTGGTCACCGCAAGGCAGGAGGCTGAAAAAAAAACACAGGCCGCAGAAGAGGCCCTTTCTGAAATAAAAAATCTCAAAGAGCAATTGGAACAGGAAAGAGCCTACCTGAAAGCAGAAATCAAACTGGGACATAACCATGAGAACATCATCGGAAAAAGCGATGCCTTGAAATATGTGCTGTATAAAGTGGAACAGATCGCCCAAAGCGATACCACGGTATTGGTTTTGGGTGAGACCGGGACCGGCAAGGAACTTGTGGCCCGTGCCATTCACGGCTTCAGTAAACGTAAAAACAGGGCCCTTGTAAAAGTAAACTGTGCTGCATTGCCGTCAAACCTGATTGAAAGCGAATTGTTCGGCCATGAAAAAGGGGCGTTTACAGGTTCCAGCTCCCAGCGCCTGGGACGGTTTGAGGTTGCCGACGGGGCCACACTTTTTTTAGATGAAATCGGAGAGCTGCCCCTGGAGCTGCAGTCAAAACTGCTGCGCGTGATCCAGGATGGTGAATTTGAGCGGCTGGGCAGTTCCCGTACCATCAAGGTGAATGCAAGAATTGTTGCCGCCACAAACCGGAATCTTGAAGAAGAGGTCCGGCAGGGACGGTTTCGGAATGATCTCTGGTACAGGCTCAATGTTTTCCCCATTACCATGCCGCCCTTAAGAGACCGGATAGAGGACATCCCGCTGCTGGTGGAATTTTATATCAAAAAAATCGCCAAACGGATGGGAAAGGACACCAGTATCATTCCCAAAAACGTCATGAATACCATACAGAATTATCACTGGCCTGGAAATATCAGGGAGCTGGAAAATGTTCTTGAACGAGCCGTGATTAACTCGTCCGGCCCCAAGCTGCACCTGGTGGATGATCTGAACAAGCCCTTTGCATATTTAAGCAAGAACCTGAAGACATTGGAGGCAGTGGAGCGGGATTATATTGTTCGTGTGCTTGAACAGACCGATTGGAAAGTCAGCGGCAAAAACAGCGCTGCCCTTATTCTCGGGCTCAACCGCAGCACCCTGCGCGCCCGTATGCGAAAGTTGGACATCCAAAAACCCTGAAATCAAGGCCACATATGACCAAAGGCCATATGTGGCCTTGATTCTACATTTTTATTACTATCATCTCTATTTTTTTCAGGACCGCTTCTTCAATTAAATCAACAGGACAGACTGTGTCATAAAAAATAGGGGCATGCTTTGGCATGAAGGTTGCTCTAAACTCTTTTTGATTAAAAGCAGCATTGGGTAAAATAAAAATCGGGTCATGGTCAAAATCAGACTGCGATCAAAATCCTGGATTCATTCAAACTGCCAGGCATAAAAAAAGGGGACCACAATGATCGTAGTCAAAATTATCCTGAATGTTCTTGCGGATAAGCAGTTGGAGATCACGCAGACCCTTGTTTCGCTGATCGAACCTGTGACCCGGGAAAAAGGTTGCAAAGGCTGTTCTGTTTTTTGTGATATCCAGAACAAAAACCGTCTTTGCCTGATCGAGGAGTGGCAAACCCGTGAAGATCTGGATCTGCATATCAAATCTAACAGGTTCGGGGTTCTGCTGGGAATCAAACCCCTTTTAAGCACACCTTTGAACATACAAATTTACACGGTTTCCCATCTCCAGGGAATGGCGACCATTGAAGCGGTCAGGACCAAAGGAGTCCAATATGACGAATATATTGTTAATGTAGCCTGAATTTTTTGATACATCACCAGTACCGTCGGGAACATAAAAACAAATTTTTAGCAATGGATTTTATTTTATAATAAAGCATCCATTTTATAATCTTTTAAATAGGAGGAGTAACATCATGAAGCGGTTTATTTTTCAGATGAGCCTTATACTGGCACTTATATTTGCCGGGATATGGTCAACAAGCCCGGCACTCGCAGGAAATCCGGACCAGGCCGGTGGTAAAAAAAATAAAAACCACAAACAAGAAAAAAAGAGTGAAAAGTACAGAGACGATAGGACTCCTGATCATGGTACATATGACGGGAGAAGTGGGCATGGAGCCAGTAGAGGAGATTATTTCAATGAACAAAGGCAAAGAAATATCCACCATTATTATTCCGAACAATATCGAAAGGGGCACTGCCCGCCGGGCCTTCGCAAGAAGGGCAACCGCTGCATACCCCCCGGCCATGCAAAAATGTGGAAAAAAGGCCGGCAGCTTCCCAGAGAAGTCATTTTCTATGATCTTCCGCCAAGCATCATTGTGCATTTGGGGCCGCCACCGCCAAGACACCGCTTCGTGCGCGTGGCCCAGGATATCCTGTTGATTGCCGTAGGCACTGGAATGGTAGTGGATGCCTTTGAGGATATAGGCAGGCAGTTAGATTGATAAGGTCATATGAGACTATTTGCCCGGCTGTTTCAAGCGGTGAAAGGCTCAGTCAGTTTTTTTTGAAGAGCAGAATCCCTGCGGGTATTTCTGCGCAGAAAATCATCCCTTTTCCACGGTGGAACGATTTGGATCATGGTATTACAGCCGAGGTCAAGATAAGAAAGCTGGCATTCATTCATCAGAAATGAAGTGGCATCTGTTTACAAAAGATAAAGAGTTTGCCATTAAAACGGCTAAAGCACACATAGAATAAAACAAGGTCATATATGACCGAAGGCTGAATATGACCTTATTCTGTGGTTTTCAGTGTCGGTAAGTTAAGAAGTCTTTTAATCGGATTCTCAATATATATCAATATGATGATGACAATACGCCGGACATTGGAAGCCTGGCACACAAATTGAAATATAAATAGTTTGAGAACAAAGAAACCACCGGGGAAAATAATCCGGGAATCGCTGTAAAAACAATACCATGTAAAGGTGAAATAATGAGAACAAAAAAAATTATGAAATGTTTTTTGATGGGGCTTTTTCTGTTTGCCTTTGTTGCCGGCTGTGCCGGAACAGGTCATAAGGAAAGCACGGGCGAATATGTTGATGATTCTGTTATAACCACCAAGGTGAAGGCACAGATATTTAATGACCCGATGCTCAAGGTACTCCAGATCAATGTTGAAACGTTCAAGGGAGAAGTGCAGTTAAGCGGTTTTGTGAATTCTGCCGCTGCTTCTGCCAGGGCTGTGGAAGTCGCCAGATCAGTAAAAGGAGTCAAATCCGTTAAAAACAGTATTATCGTTAAAAATTAAGTTAAACCCAAAAACCAAACAGGAGAAAAATGATGAAATTTTTTAGTACCATGTTAGCTTTACCATTAATTATAGTTTTATTTTCATTCGGATGTGCTGCCCAGAAAACTGTCCAGCCCATTCCCGCGTTTACCCCAACCATTTTTAATTCAAACGATTATGTCTCTTCAGTTGATAATTTTCTGATTATTCTGGATGCATCCAGCTCCATGGATGATACCTATAATGGGAATAAGAAATTTATCGTTGCCAGCGAAATTATCAAACACCTGAACCAGACCCTGCCGGAACTGGGTCAGAACGCAGGTCTCAGGTCTTTTGGGCACAACCCGAAGGTATCTGACAAACTAACGGTTCTTTTTTACGGAATGGAAAAATACACCCAGAAGGGGTTGAATGAAAAACTGGATCTGATTTCAAGCGCTGGCGGTACCAGCGCCATGCATATGGCCCTGACCGGAGCCGGACAGGATCTTGACAATTTTTCCGGTAAAACTGCTGTTATCATTATCAGTGACGGCCAGGAAGCGATGTCCTTAGAGTCTCCCATAACCCTGAAAGCAGCCCAGGCGCTAAAGGATCAAATGGGCGCAGATCTTTGTTTTTATCCCATCTTTGTCGGGGATAATGAAAAAGGGGTTGTCCTCATGGAAGAAATTGCCAAGATCAGCCAGTGCGGATTTGTCACTAAAGCCGATAACTTGATGACAGGCAGCGGCATGGGCCAGTTTGTCAAGGATGTTTTCCTGACCCAAAAACCCATGGTTCAAGCACCGGCACCCATTGCAGTCGCTCCCAAAGTAGCCGCCCCAGTGATTGAGAAAGTCTGGGTGGTGGATGAAGCTTATTTTGATTTTGATAAAATCATCATCAAACCGGCAGGTTTTGATTTTCTTGATAAGGTTGTCGATGTTCTGAAATCCCGTCCCGAGCTTTTTGTGAAAATCCAGGGTCATACGGACAGCATCGGCACCAAAGCGTATAATGATGTCCTGTCCCTGCGACGGGCTGAGGCTGTAAAAGCCTATCTGACGGACAAAGGAATTGATAAAAGCCGCTTGTCCTGTGAGGGATTTGGATTCTCCAAGCCCGTTGAGTCCAATAAAACAGCCAAGGGTCGTGCATTGAACCGGCGTGTTGAGCTTTACCCGGAAAAATAAACAAAAAGAATAATCTATAGAGGAATTTACCTAAAAAAACTATCTATTTGGGGAAAATGCCAACCTTAGCAAAATCCCCAAATAGGTAATTCCAAAAGTTTTATTTAAAAAAAGGATTACACGATATCTCTAATACAGATTAACCTTTCTTTTTTTTAAAATAAAATGTCGTCCGCTATCTTTTGCCTGCATATAATCTTATCCGACCATATTATGGTGTAATTTTCCTGTCAAAACTTCGAAGCTGGATGGCTTCGGCAAGATGGTGCCGCTCAATTTCAGGTGCATTTTCAAGATCTGCGATTGTTCTTCCCACCCTCATGGCAGAATGGCAGGCCCTGGCAGAAAATCCTAAAACGTCAACGGCCTGTTTAAGGATGTGTTCACATTCATCAGTCAGGTTACAAAACTTTTTCAAGTGGCGGCTGTGCATCCTGGCATTATTGAATATAACTTTTTTTTTGAATCTTTTTTCCTGAATCTTTCTGGCGTTATTTACCCTTTTTCTTATCTGGGAAGAAACTTCGCCCCTGTTTTTAGGGGCAAGATCTTTATACTCAACCTTTGGGACTTCAATCTGAATATCAATTCTGTCCAAAAGCGGCCCTGAAATCTTTGATCTGTATTTTTGAATCTGGGGTTGGGTGCAGCTACACTTGCCCAGGGGATCAGACAAATATCCGCAGGGGCAGGGGTTCATGGCAGCCACTAACATAAATTGGGATGGAAAGGTTGCCTGCATACTGGCCCTTGCAATGGAAACCTTGCCATCTTCAAGGGGTTGTCTTAAAACCTCCAGGACATTTTTTTTAAATTCAGGTAACTCATCAAGAAAAAGTACGCCATTGTGGGCCAGGCTGATTTCTCCAGGAGCTGGCTTTGATCCGCCACCCACAAGACCTGCCTCGGAAATTGTATGATGGGGAGATCGAAAAGGTCTTATTGAACTATTTGCTGTTTTATATTTAATTAATCCCAGAACTGAATAAATTCTCGTGACTTGGATTATCTCTTCAAAGGTCATCTCCGGCAGGATGGTTGGAAGCCGTTTTGCCAGCATACTTTTCCCGGATCCAGGAGGTCCTGTCATTAGAACATTGTGAAATCCTGCCGCAGCAATTTCCAGAGCTCTTTTAGCATGGTGCTGGCCCCCAACTTCGGAAAAATCCATTCCATATGCCTTATCCTGAAAACGTATTCGAGATTTTGGATCCATATAAACCTTTTTAATTTCAACAAATCCTGAAAAAAAATCTACAATTTGTGACAGACTTTTTACAGGCAACACATCAATACCCTCCACCATTGCTGCTTCATCTGCATTTTCAAAGGGGAGGATAATCCCTTTGTATCCCTTTTCTCTTGCAGCTAATGCATAGGAAAGTGCGGCCTTTACAGGTTTTATCTGTCCGTCAAGGGAAAGCTCTCCTGAAATAAGATAGGAATTTATCTTATCGGGCGGGATGACTTCAGAGGCGACCAGGATACCAATGGCCACGGGCAAATCAAAACCTGTTCCTTCCTTTTTAACATCGGCAGGAGCAAGGTTGACCACAATTCTTTCCATGGGGAATGTATACCCGGAATTTTTTATGGCAGTTTTAACCCGGTCTTTGCTCTCTCGAACTGAGACTTCCGGCAACCCGACAATATTAAAGACGGGAAGTCCATAGGAAATATCAACTTCAACCGCAACAATAAATCCATCAATCCCTGTTACTGAACAAGAGTCTACTTTTGCAAGCAACTTAGCTCCTTTTCAAATTGTTTAAATCTTAGGGCTCGCTCAAAAATAACTTAACATTTTATGCATCTCACCTTCAGGCCGCCTTTGGCTGCTCCTCAATCACGAACTCCTCGAAATAGTTCACTATTACTGTGGGTTCGCTCAATCGAATCAGCCAAATCCGACCTAAATCTGAGCGCCTAAAGTGCCAATTAATTTTTGAGCGAGCCCTTATGGTATTATAATTCTTTACACTATTTGATGTTAATTTTCTCTATCAAAACAATCAGGCCCCAAAGAAATTTTTCATTTGCTTTGCTTTGTGTATTAAAATTAGATATATATAGCAAACAAATTTTTAGGCATACAATAAATGATATATATATAATTTATGACCAGATATTTTTTGCAAAGAACCCTGTCAAAAAGTGTCTCTGTTTCAGGGATAGGGGTTCATTCCGGGAAACAGACCCACCTGAAAATACACCCTGCACCGGAAAACCATGGTATAAAATTTCGACGGGTTGATCTGCCCGGCACCCAGGATATCCAGGCGCTTTTCAAGCTGGTGGTGGATACCAGTCTTGCAACAGTATTAGGAACCAATGGTGCCATTGTTTCAACCATTGAACATCTAATGGCCAGTTTTGCCGGCCTTGGAATTGATAATGCCCTGGTGGAGGTCGATGATTATGAAATCCCGATTATGGACGGCAGTGCCAGAGTTTTTACTCAACTCTTCGAGAATGCCGGTATTGTGAAACAAGCTGCTCCAAAACATTTTTTTATCGTTAAAAAACCGATTAAAGTAGTGGATAATGATAAATCGGTTATGATCTATCCAGAACCCTGTTTTAAAATAACCTGCCAAATTGATTTTCAACACCCTTTGATCGGAAAACAGGAAATTACCTTTGACAGGGCTAAAAACAATTTTGAAAAAGAAATCAGCCGGGCCAGAACATTCGGATTTATCCAGGATCTGGAACTTTTAAAAAAATTCAGCCTTGGTAAGGGCGGAAGTCTTGACAATGCCATCATTATTGATAAAGATAGAATTTTAAATGAAGAAGGGTTAAGATACCCTGATGAATTTGTCAGGCATAAACTTTTAGACAGCCTTGGAGATTTTTCCCTCCTTGGCATGCCCATCAAGGGACATATCATTACCTGCAAATCAGGGCACACCCTGAATCATTTATTCATTAAAAATTTTTTAGATAACAAAGATGCCTGGGAAACAGGGCCGGCAAAAATGGAATAATATTTTTATAATGATGATACGATCCGCCTTCCATAGAAAAATGATTATGCTTGTTTTGAGCGTTATGCTCTGCCTTTTTTTTCCTTTAATCGCTTTTGCAGAAGAGAATGCTGCCATTGAAAATATCAAACTTGCGAATACACGAGATGACCTTTTAGTATATTTTGATGTAAAACAGGCATTTACGGAAAAAATAAATCATGCTGTACTCAATGGTGTTCCAACTGCTTTTTCATTTTATATTACCTTATATAAAACTGATGGCTCCTGGTTTGACAAAAAAATATCTGACATCCAGATTAAATCCACTTTAAAGTATAATTCCTTAAAAAAAGAATTTTCTATTTTACGGCCCTGGAAAAATGAAAAGGCCGATGTCACACAATCCTTTGAAGAAGCAAAATCTTTTATGGCCGAAATTGATAATTTAAAAATCATACCATTGAATCAACTTGTAAAAGGAGACAAATACCAGCTCAGGATCAAGGCCAAGCTTGATAAAGTCACCCTACCCTTATCACTGCACAACATTTTCTTTTTTGTCTCTTTTTGGGATTTTGAAACAAATTGGTATTTAATCAATTTTACCTACTAGTGTTCGCAATGTCTTAATCTTGCCTGAAATTAAAATAATGGCTGAACCAAAACATATAAAAGACGAACAGAGCCGGAAAAAAAAAGAAGGCCTTTTAATCCTCATTATCCTGATTGCGGTCGGGGTCCTGACATTTATTGAAACCCGCATCACCGATTTCGGCAGTGATTTCCCCATGTCCAGTACTGTATTGATGTTTATCCTGATAAACACGAATTTGCTGCTGCTGCTGGCGTTGCTTTTATTGGTCTTTAGAAATCTTGCAAAGCTCTACTATGAAAAAAAGAATAATATTTTTGGATCTAAACTCAAAACCCGGTTGATCTCTGCATTTATTGTACTTGCTCTTTTGCCGACAACTGTTCTCTTCTTTTTTTCCATTCAGTTTATTTCCACCAGCGTTGCCTTCTGGTTTAATGCTCCTGTTGAGCAAACCCTGGAGAGTTCATTGTCTGTTGGCCAGAAACTTTATGAATATATTGAAGAAACGAATGAATTCTATGCCAAAAGAGCCACTTTTCAAATAGACTCCCGAAAGCTTTTAGACAAAGAGAATAAAGAAAAACTGACCCGTCATTCCCAGGTCATACAACGCGCATTTAACAGGCATGCTGTTGAAATTTATACCTCTGATGGCAAGCGTGTCAGCCTGTCCCTGGCAAATGAAGTTGAAAATCTTCATTTCGGCCTTTTAACCAGTAATGATTTAACCGGCATACCTGAAGGACAAAATAGCCATACGATTTCACAGAATATCAATGAAGGGGAAATTTTAAGAACCATTGCAGCCATACCCTTTGGTACTGATCCGAAAAAAGCCCGGGCGTTCATTGTTATCACCACCTTGATATCATCAGAATTGTCGGAAAACCTGCAAGCCATTTTAAAGGGCATTGAGGAATATCATCAGCTTAAGCTGGCCAAAAAACCCGCACAGATAGCCTATTATATTGCGCTGTCGATTGTTGCCCTTCTTGTTGTTTTCTGTGCTATCTGGTTTGGGTTTCAGCTGGCAAAATCCATCACAATTCCCATAATGAAATTCGCCGAAGGAACCAAACGGGTTGCAGATGGAGATTTGAACTATCAAATTGACTTTCAAACGGATGATGAAATCGGAATTCTTATTAAATCATTTAATTTAATGACCAAAGAACTTGCCACAGGAAGGGAACAAATTGCACTTTCCGGTGAAATGCTCAAACAACAGAATGCCGAGCTTGAAAAGAGCCGTCAATATATTGAAATTGTTTTAAAAAATATTTCTGCGGGTGTGATATCCATTGATAATAAAGGAACCATTACAACCATCAACAAGGCTGCCGAATCCATGCTGGATATTGACAGCCATGATATTTTAAACCAGAATTTCAAAGATGTTTTAAAAAGCGACTATTTACAGATTGCCAATAAAATTTATGACCAGGTGGCCCAGGGCCAGAAAACACTTGAAATTCCACTTTCCGCAACTATTTCAGGAACCCCCAAGCACTTCTCTTTAAATTTCAATACTCTAAAAAATGACTTGAATCAAGATGTGGGTGCTGTTTTGGTTTTTGACGATGTCACTGAACTTGAAAAGGCCCAGCGAATTACTGCCTGGAGAGAGGTTGCCAGAAGAATTGCCCATGAGGTGAAAAATCCTTTAACACCGATAAAATTGTCAGCTCAACGGTTAAAGCGTAAATATGGTAAAAAAATAAATGACGAAATTTTTACAAATTGTGCTGACACCATTGTAGAACATGTGGATCTGATCAGAAATCTTGTCAACCAGTTTGCCGCTTTTGCCAAATTCCCGGATGCAAACGTTACCAAATGCAGAATTGAAAATGTTGTTCTTGAAACCATTGCTCTGTACAGGGAAGGCCTTGAAAAAGTGGATATCAGATCCCGGTTTGCTCCAAATATCCCAGTGCTTAAACTGGATCACCAGCATATGAAACAGGCCTTTATAAACTTGGTTGACAATGCCGTCTATGCGGTGAATAAAGAGGGGCAGATTATGATTGATGTCTCTTTTGATGAAATTTTAAAAATTGTAAGAATCGAAATTGCAGATAATGGTAAAGGCATATCAGATAAAGAAAAAACCAAATTGTTTGAACCTTATTTTTCCACCAAGAAATCAGGCATGGGACTGGGACTTGCCATTGTCACTTCTATTATTTCTGATCATAATGGTGTAATAAGGGTTCAGGATAATAAGCCCAAAGGTGCAAAATTTATTATTGAACTTCCGGCTTGATAACTAAACATATTACAGGAGAAGTAAGCATGTATCCTGCAGTGTTAATTGTTGATGATGAGGCAACCATCATAGAGTCCCTTAAAGGCATTCTTTCAGACGATGGATTTGAAGTCATACATGCCTTTAACGGGTATGAAGCATTAAAAAAAATTGAAATCGAATCCCCGGACATTGTTCTGCTTGATATCTGGATGCCTGGGATGGACGGGATTGAAACCTTAAAAGAAATAAAAAAAATAGCCCCCAATCTTCCCGTGGTTATGATTACAGGCCACGGGACCATTGAATCTGCCGTTGATGCAACAAAATCAGGAGCTTATGATTTCCTTGAAAAGCCATTATCCATTGACAAGGTCATGGTCACCATCAATAATGCCCTGAACTTTAGAAAACTTGAAGAAGAAAATATTTACCTGCGGAAAAAGAGTATCGAGAAAAACTCCATTACGGGAACCAGTCCTGCCGTCCAAAAGCTGTATGGAGAAATCATGAGCGCTGCGCCTTCAGATGCTTCTATTCTGATTACCGGAGAAAATGGGACCGGCAAAGAAATGGTTGCCAGAACCATCCATCAGCTCAGCTTAAGACCTGAACAACCCTTTATCATAATCAATTGTGCAGCCATCCCCAAAGAAAACCTTGACAGTGAACTCTTTGGCCATGAAAAAGGTGCTTTTGAAGAGGCTACATCAAAGAACAAAGGTAAATTTGAGCTTGCCTCGGAAGGAACTCTCTTTCTTGATGAAATCGGGGATATGAATATCAATACCCAGGCAAAAATCTTAAGATCCCTTGAATCAAAGACATTCCAGAGAATCGGAGGTGGAAGAACCCTTCACATGGATGTCCGCCTTATTGCTTCATCAAATAAAAATCTTGAAAAAGAAATTGAAACCGGTAATTTCAGGAAGGACCTTTATTTCAGACTTAACGTGATACCCATTATTGTACCGCCATTAAGGGATAGGAAAGAAGACATTCCAATGCTTGTGGACACGTTCCTTGAAAAATTATCCAACCAGTCTTCAGAAAAGAAAAAAACCATCTCTGAAAATGCCTTGAACCTTCTTGTTGATTATGAATGGCCTGGCAATGTAAGGGAGTTGAAAAACCTTTTGGAACGGCTTTCAATTATGATTGAAAAGGATCATATTGATATGGAGGATATCCCCCAGCCCTATAACCCTGGATGCAAGCCTGTCAAACTGGCTGAAAAAGAGCTCCTCCTTTATGAAGACGATTTATCCCTGGCTAAAAAACAATTTGAAAAAAACTTTATTAAAAAAAAGATTGATCTTGAAGGTGGTGATTTGATATCTGCGGCTAAAAAACTTGGGACATCTGTAAAATATATCAAAAAAATAATCCATTAATTTAATGAGAATCATTAGCGGCCATTGCAAAGGCAGAAAACTCGTAAAACTCCCGGGTCAGCAAATCCGCCCCACATCTGATCGAACCCGGGAGGCTATTTTTAACATCCTGGGTCAAAAAGTAAATAAGGCAAGGGTGCTGGATCTTTTTGCCGGAACCGGTGCGTTAGGCATAGAAGCCTTAAGCCGGGGGGCCTGCCGTGCCACCTTTATTGATCTTTCCTGTGATATCATCCACAAAAACCTTGAACTTTGCCGGTTTAAAGAAAATACCAGGGTGATCTGTTGTGATATTGTTAAGGCTCCCCTTCCGGAAAGTCTGAATGGAAAGCTGTTTGACCTTGTGTTCATTGATCCGCCTTATGGTAAAGGGTATATTGAAGTAATCCTTGAAAAAGAATCATTTACTGACCTGCTGGATGATAATTGTATCATCATTGCTGAGCAATCCTGCAAAGAAAATCTTGAAATTAAATTTCCAGGCCTTGACATTTACAGACAAAAAAAATACTCAAAAACAAATATTTATTTTATAAAAGAAACTTAAAACTTAAAAAAGGATAACTCCTCAATGACAGGCAAAAAAAAGACAGCCATCTACCCCGGTTCTTTTGATCCCTTAACAAACGGCCATATTGATATTATTGAAAGGGCTCTTGATATTTTTGACGAAGTTATTATTGCAGTATTGCATAATCCTTCCAAAAAAGCATTGTTCACCATGGATGAAAGAGTGAAAATGATCAAACAAAGCTTTAACGGCAGAAAATCCGTTATGGTAGATTCTTTTGGCGGGCTTCTTGTGGATTATGCAAAAATGCAAAATGCTGTGGCCATTATCCGGGGGATGCGGGCCCTATCTGACTTTGAAAGTGAATTTCAGATGGCATTGATGAATCGAAAACTGAACAAGGAGGTGCAATCTGTATTCTTAATGACCGGATTCAGATGGATATTTACCAGTTCATCCATTATCAAGGAAGCTGCACAATTTGGAGGAGACATCAGTGATATGGTCCCGGAAGCAGTCCATCTAAAAATGATGGAAAAATATCCAAAGATAAAACAATAAAAATGGACTTATGGCAGCTTCATATCTTTATTTCGGTTGTTGAAAATAAAAGCTTTTCAAAGGCATCTTTTGCCATTAATCTTTCTCAACCCACGGTCAGCCTTCATATTAAAGAACTTGAAGCACATTTTCAATGTCGCCTTTTAGACCGGTTAGGAAAAATAACAGAACCCACAAAAGCAGGTGAACTCCTATATCAATATGCAAAAAGGCTCTTAAGCCTAAGAGACCAGACAGAATCTGCCCTGCAGGATTTTTTAGGAAACGCCAAAGGAACTCTTTTTATCGGGGGCAGCACCATTCCCTCTGGATATATCATCCCCAGACTCATTGGACCTTTTTTAAAACAATTTCCTGATATTTCAATTGAATTGGCAGCAGGCGACACCATGCAAATTGTTCAGCAAATCAAAAAAGGAAAAATAGAAATCGGCATTGTCGGTGCAAAAGTTTATGACCCCCTGATCAAACAGGAAAAACTTGTCAAAGATGAAATGAAATTAATTATTCCCGCAAACCACAAATGGGCAAAAAAAACATCTATTGACTGCTCAAAACTCTTTGAAGAAACTTTTATTGCAAGGGAAAAAGGTTCGGGGACATGGCAATCCATTCTTAAAGCCTTGGATGATGCAGGGTTTAACTCAAAAAATCTTAAAACCTGTGTCACCATGGGGAATACCGTCTCTGTCATTCAAGGCATTTTAAATCATATCGGAATATCCATACTTTCAACCATTGCTGTCCAGGATGATATTGATAAAGGGCGTTTAAAAGCCTTGTCAGTAAAAGGCCTGGATCTCAACCGTTTTTTTTACCTTACCCTGTCAAAAAAAAGAACATTATCTCCGATTTGTAATAAATTCATTGAATTTGCAAGACAAGCCCTTTAACAGACTATTCGCGTTTCCCGTCACCGCAAAATAAAAATTAAAAAAAATAGTGAGCAAATCATTTATCGGAAATACCAGGATTGGTATTTCCGATAAATAGAGCGATTCGTGACCATTTGGCGGATTTTGCAATATTGCCAAATCCGCTAAATACTGATTTATCCAGAATTAAAGCGTGATATTCTTCTCTTGTTAACTCTTTGAGAGGTTAGTATCGAATTATGACTTTGAATATTACAGTTGCGACTCCTCGCTTTGTGATTTGTGCTGCTGATAGACGTCTAACCAATGTAAATTAGAGCCTGTAAGAATCGTTCAATCATGTGAGTCGCAATCCGCACCAAACCGGATCTAATGTGGAAGTATCAATGCTCAACTTCCCAACTCTGTGATTTACAACCGCATTAATTTTTGAAGACTTTCTTTTACGACCACCTGATCTTTGGCAGAAAGACCACCAATTTTTCTAATGATAAGACGGCTATCTAAAGTAAAAAGTTTCATACGAACTTTAGAAGGAGCAGGAAGACCAGCTTTTTTTATGCTGCTTATTTTCGCATCGAGCGGCCAATCAGGATTTTTGGTACTGGTTATCATTGCCAAAACACAGCTTTCAGTAAGACTATTAAACGAATAATGATCTGATAGCACCAAGGCAGGTCGGTTTTTGTCGGTATTTTGGTCAGTGAAGGGAAAAGGAACCACTACAACATCAAAAATTTTATAAGTCACAATAAGCCTCTTGATCATTCTTTGACGACCATTCTGAAAGTGTGCCTTCAAGCGCCTTTGCAAATTCAAAGTCTATCGGTGTGGCCTTGCGGATCACAACCTTTTTATTCTGGTCTACTTCAAAAGCCACTGAATCGCCGGGAATCAATCCTAAGATCTTTCTAATTTTTTCAGGAATGGTGGCCTGGCTTTTGGTGGTAAGCTTGCTTGTTACACGTATGTTATCTAAGATGGATTCCATATTATATCCCCTTTTTTAGTTTCTAATAGAACCCATACGGTATTACAGTATTACAGTAATGTCAATTTAAAAATTGCCTATCCTTCAATAAAAAGATTCAAGGAATCAATTTGTTCTTTGTCATCTGTCTCCATGACCCTGATAATATCCTTGTGCATCCTTTTTTTCAGCTCACCAAAAATACCTCTTTTTTTGATGAATGTTCTGGCAAATGCTAAAGCATCCTCCATAAGCTCTTCCTTGTTTTCGCAGGCTTTAACGATCACATGGTTATCTTCCAGTTCCTGGGCACCAAGACGCTTTCCTGAAAGGATAATCTCATTGAATTTATATTCAGGTATGGCTTTTCTGACAAATGCAATCATACCTGGAAGAAAGGGGATGCTGATATCCACTTCCGGGAAACAAAAAAATCCCCTGTCTTTTTTCATAAATCTGAAATCGCATGTACAGGCCAGCATGGCACCATTTCCAAAGGCGTGGCCATTAATGGCAGCAATTACCGGTACAGGCATGAATAAAATTCTTTTAAAGATTGTGTTCATTCCATACATAAATAATTTTATGCTGTCAAAATCCTTTTCATTCATTTTCTGGCCCAGCCATTCAACATCAATCCCCTGGGAAAAATTTTTTTCATCCGTGGAGGTTAAAATAATCGAATAAATCTCTTTGTTTTCCAGGATTTCATCAAAACATTGATTCATCTGCCGCACAAACGTAAGGTTCTGTTTGTTTGCGCCATTGCACATATTGATGATTGCCACAGACTCATTTTTTCCCCATTCTATGATTGCCATAAGGTACCCCTTATAAAATAGTATCCAAACTTCTAAGTAAACAGGGTTGTTTGTAAATTAAATATCTGAATAATTCAAGTTTAAAACCAAATTTTAAGACATATATCAGATGAATTTCAAAAGAAAATCTGATTGACAAGCCTTTCTTTTTCTGACAAGCTTTGCCATGGTAAAAAGAGCAAATTTTGGGCTGTAATATATTAAGGATCAGGAATACTTCATGATTATTGGAATTGATGTTGGCGGCACAAACACGGATGCTGTTCTTTTAAGCAGCAATGGTATTACAAAAAAGGTTAAAGTAACCACAGACTCTGCAGATCTTTTTAATACGATTCTCTCATGCTTTACCCGGCTCCTGGACAATATCGATCCCAAAGATATTAAAAGGGTTGTCATCTCAACCACTTTGACAACCAATGCCATTGTCCAGCAAAATATGAACCCTGTCGGAATGATTGTTTCAGCAGGACCCGGGATTGATCCTAAAGCTTTTAACACCGGGGAACACTACTATTGTGTATCAGGCTCAATCAATCACAGGGGAAGAGAAAAAGCTCCGGTAAACAATATGGAGATTGAAGATATTGTTGAAAAGCTGAAAAGGGCCGGCATTGAATATATTGGTGTTGTAAGCAAATTCTGCGTTCGAAATCCCAGCCATGAAATCCTTATCAAACGAATTTTGAATAAACATTTCAAAAAAATATTTATGGGCCACCATGTCTCAGGAAACCTTAATTTTCCCCGGAGGATTGCCACGACCCATTTAAATGCTGCTGTATTTTCCCTTCATAAATCATTTTTTGAGGCGGTGAAACTTTCCCTTGAAAAAAAGGGGCTTGCAGTTCCCATTCAAATACTGAAAGCAGATGGCGGCACTATGTCCCTTGAATCCTCCATGTCCTTTCCCGGTCAGACCGTTCTTTCAGGACCGGCCGCAAGTATCATGGGAGCGATTCCCTATGCCCCCAAAAAACAGGATGCCATTGTGCTTGATGTCGGGGGCACCACAACGGATATTGCCTTTCTGGTTGACAAAGCACCGTTATTAGAGCCCCTGGGAATCCAGAGAGGGCGGTACAAAAGCCTGATCAGATCCTTACAAACCGATTCAATAGGAATTGGGGGTGACAGCGTAATCCGGGTAATAGATAAAGAACTGCTCATTGGTCCCGACCGCCATGGCCCTGCCATGGCCTTTGACGGGCCTGACCCGACTCCAACAGATGCTCTGTTTGTACTGGGACTGATGACGGATGGAGATAAAGAAAATGCCCAAAAAGGGATTCACAAAATTGCCATGGGGCTGGGCCTGACCGATATTGAGGCAGCTGATCAAATATTTAAAAAATGCTGTTCCATTATTTTGAAAAAAACCTTTGAAATGATTGATAAACTTAATTCCAAACCTGTTTATACTGTGCATGAATTTCTTGAAGGTTATAAAATCAGCCCAAGAAAAATACTGCTGCTGGGAGGGCCTGCTCCATATTTTGCTAAAAAAATAGAAGAACTTTATCATATAAAAACCATTGCCTTGCCTGAATCTTCCGTGGCAAATGCCATTGGCGCAGCTCTTGCCAGAACCACCTGTGAAGTTACTCTAAATGCTGATACAGAACAAGGTATTGTAAGTGCCCATGAAGAAGGTTTTGCAGAGCCCATTTCCAAAACATATTCCAAAGATGATTTAATTGAAACCGCAATCACGCTTTTAAAAGAAAAAGCAATTAATTTTGGTGCTGATCCAGACAATATAGATGAAGTGGAAGTGGTTGAATTTCAACAATTCAATATTGTCCGAAATTTTTCACCCAGGGGTAAAATATTAAGAACAAAAATACAGATCAAACCAGGTATGATCAAAGGATTTGAGAAAATTTTGCTATAATTCAAAGAGGTATAAATGTTAAAAGCATTGCATAAAACAGGTCTTGTATTCTTCCCTGCGTTTGACTGGGCCATTGATCCCACTCATCCTGAAAGAGAAGAACGGCTCTTGTATACCCAGGATCAGGTTACAGAGGAAGGCATTTTTGATATCAACGGGATTATTGAGTATAAACCTGATCTTGTTACCTATCAGGATATCCAGCGGGCCCATTTTTGCGTTCCTGATGAAAAAACCATTACCACCCAATCCCATCTGATCAGTGCGGGAGGTGCCAAAGCGATTGCCGATGCAGTTTTAAATAAAGAGGTAAAAAACGGATTTGCCCTGGTCCGTCCTCCCGGTCATCATTCCATGAGGGTTTCCCATGGGGGCAGGGGATTTTGTCACATCAACATGGAAGCCATCATGGTGGAATATATCAGATCCCAATACGGCATTAAAAAAATAGCGATTATTGATACTGATTGTCATCATGGGGATGGTACTAATGATATTTTCTGGCATGATCCTGATGTATTGTTCATTTCCCTGCATCAGGATGGAAGAACCCTGTATCCCGGCACAGGCTTTCCAGAAGAATTAGGAGGCCCCAATGCCAAAGGGTCTAATCTTAATATACCTCTTCCGCCTGGCACATCCACGGAAGGATATCTTTATGTCATCAGAAATTGTGTATTGCCTGCTTTGGAAGAATTCAAACCAGATATTATTGTCAACTCTGCAGGACAGGATAACCATTATACTGATCCATTAACCAATATGAATTTTTCAGCCCAGGGGTATGCAGAACTGACCACCCTCCTTAAGCCCGATATTGCTGTTCTTGAAGGTGGATATTCCATTGAGGGCGCCCTTCCCTATGTGAACCTGGGCATAATCCTTGCCATGGCAGGGCTTGATTACTCCGGGGTTGTTGAACCGGATTATAATCCTGAACAGCTGAAACAATCCGTTAGTATCACGGACAAAATCAAAAAAACCACGGATCTTGTTAATTCCTATTGGCATCAAAAAGATGCGTTAAGACAAAGATCGGGAACACCCGGAGATATTGTGGTCAGACACCGGGAAATATTTTATGATACAGCCAATATTTTTGAACGGCAAAAAGAAAGAGTGAGAATCTGCCGGGACTGTGGCGGCTGTTTTGAAATAGATTCCAGCGCCAGGCCTGGGAACCATATCCTTGCAGTGCATATCCCTATCAATGCCTGTAAAGCCTGTATTGAAACCGGATATCAATTCTTTGATCAAGCAGATAAAACCAAATTCGATATTGTTTTCCTGCAGGACAGGCCAAAAGACCTCTATGAAATAAAGTGACATTGGATACAAAAAAATACAGACATATGGAAATAAGGTCCCTTGTGGTTCAAGCCATAAGGGATTTTTTTACCGGCAACCTTTATCTTGAAGTAGAAACTCCCATTCTTTGTCCCTGTATTATTCCGGAAGCTCATATTGATCCTGTAACTTCTGAAGACCAATATCTGCAGGCTTCTCCGGAACTATGCATGAAAAGGCTTCTATCAAAAGGCTTTAATAAAATTTTTCAAATCTGTAAATGTTTCAGGAAAAATGAAAGAGGATCACACCATTTGTCGGAATTGACTATGCTGGAATGGTATGCCAAAGATGATACCTATTTTGATTTAATGAATCAATGCCAGGGGCTGATAAAATTTATAGCAGCAAGGCTCAACCTTGAAAACCAGATAAAATACCAGGATAAAATCATCAGCTTAAACCGACCTTGGCAGAAGCTTACCGTTCAGAAGGCCTTTGACCTGTATGCAGACAAATCCTTAAGCGCCGCGCTGGCAGATCGCAGTTTTGATGAAGTCATAAGCTTCCAGATAGAGCCTCTTCTTGGCAATACAAATCCTTGTTTTCTATATGATTATCCAGCAAGCATGGCATCTCTTGCTAAACTTTTACCAGGCAATCCTGATTATGCCCAGAGATTTGAATTTTACATAGCGGGTATTGAGCTTGCCAATGGGTTTACCGAATTGACTGATCCTGTTGAGCAAAAATTAAGATTTGAAAAAGAAAACATGATCCGGAGTTCTCAAAAAAAAACCACGACCCCCATGCCTGATAAATTCCTGGCAGATCTTGAAAAAATGCCAGAAGCTGCAGGAATTGCATTAGGGGTTGACCGGCTTGTCATGATTTTTAGTAATGCCTTATCCATTGACGATGTAGTGACTTTTACACCGGAAGATCTATAAACCTTCACCTTACTTACGAAATTCTTTTCCAATAAAAAAAGACATGATGATGCACCCTATAATAAAGGACGCCAGTGAAAATAATAATTGACTTTCAATCTGGGGAATTTCATTTATATTTGTATAAATCCTCATATTTTGGGCAATACAAATCACACCATCTTTTTTGATATATTGCTGTGCCATGATAATGCTTTTTTTAAACGGCCACAACGCATATAAAGATCCGACCATCAGTCCCATAAGAAATGCCATGGTGGCGTTATAATATCTTCTTAAAACCGCATCAAGAAATTTTGCAAATAAAAGGCCGCCTGCAATAACACCGATGCCAAAGCACCCTAAAAAGGCCAGGTTGTCCCAATTCAGTGTCTTTAATCCTGAGATGGCTGAAATAACTTCAAAATAAGCTCCCATCAGGATCAGAACCAAAGATCCGCTTATCCCGGGAAGAACCATTGCTGAAACTGCAACCGCTCCGCAAATCAAAGCATAACCATATTCCTCAAGGGTATATTTCCCAGTGAAAGAAAAGGCTGTGACGTCTTGTTGTTTTTTTTCAAAATCCTGGTTTTTCAAATACTGATCTTCATAAATCTCTGATTTTTTTTTTATTTTTTCGTAAGGATTAACTGCATAAGTCACATACATTGTACAAACAGCTCCTAAAATAACAAATAAAATCAGATAAGCTTTTTTTTCCTTCAGCATTTTCACAGGGATGATGATCGACATCAGAATCAACCCGAAAAACAATGCATAGGTAACACTGAAATGATAAACAATTAGATACTTCATCACACTTGAAAGAGAAATAATGGCAACCACTGCACCCACAATTAATTTAAAAAGAAAAATAAAATCATTATTTCTTAAAAACTCAATAAAAATATTCAATGAGCCTGCTTTCTTTGCTTTAAAAACAATTTTGATGATACATGCTGAAAAATACAGAATATTGACTTTATTAATTTTGTTCAGAATAGAGAAGACACGCTCATAAATTTTAAAAATCAAAAGGAATGTACCGCCGGAAACCCCGGGGATAATGTTTGCCGTTCCCAGACAAAACCCCATAAGAAGCTCTTTGATTAATGAAGACTGCTTGGTATCTTTTTTCATCTGTTTTCTGGGGATTTATTCATTCCAACCATGTTGACCAACCAATTTTACAAATCTGCAAGCGCCGAGGTTTGTTGATTTTATACCATCTTCGGTCTTTTCAAGCCGTATCAACTCCTGGGAAAAATTATCCCCTACGGGCATGACAAGCCGTCCTCCTGTTGAAAGCTGTTCAATCAAAGGCACGGGAATCTGCTGCCCACCGGCAGTGACGATGATGGCATCAAAAGGGCCTTCCTCTTTCCACCCCTGGGTCCCGTCTGAATACCTGGTGACAATATTATGGTATTTAAGCTTATCAAAAAGCTTTCGAGTCTGTAAAAACAGGGCGTTATTCCGTTCTATAGTATATACTTTATAGACAATCTGGGCCAGGACAGCTGCCTGATATCCTGATCCCGTACCAATCTCAAGCACTCTTTCGTGGCCTTTTAGCGCAAGGCTTTGAGTCATCTCTGCAATAATATAGGGTTGGGAAATGGTCTGGCCCTCTCCAATGGGTAAAGGGAAATCTCCATGAGCACTGTCGGCAAGGGCCTCACTGACAAATAAATGCCGGGGCACGGTACTCATTGCCGCAATAACCAAAGGATCCGTTACCCCCCTTGAAACAATCTGTTTTTCAACCATTTCACGACGGCGACTGGCAAATTTTTTAAGTTCATTTTTCATGTCCACCTTAATACCAGCAACCACTGCCCTCGTCAAGAAGATACAGTCCTTTTGCATCTGGTATTCTTACCTTGATTTTTATCCTTAATTTCAGTATTTATACCCTTATGAACAGGCTTCAACAAATCATCAGGGCAATTATCATGTCCGGGATTCTTTTTTTCATCGGTGTGATGGGATATATGGTGATTGAAAAATGGAATTTCCTTGATTCAGTATATATGACGGCCATAACCGTGACAACTGCTGGGTTTATGGAGGTTCATGAATTAAGTTCAGCCGGAAGGATATTTACCAGCATTATTTTGATCGCAGGTGTTGGCTATTTTTTTTACATTGCCGGGCTTATCATACAATCCGTAGTTGAAGGGGAAATACAATCAATTTTGGGGAGAAAAAGGTTGGATAAAAAAATCAGTAAATTGAAAAACCATTATATTGTCTGTGGATACGGCCGTATTGGAAGAGTATTGTCTCAGCTGATAAAAGAAGAGACAAATGATATTGTTGTAGTTGAAAATGACGATGGCCTTGTAGACACATTGGGCAAAGATAAAATGCATTACCTTCAAGGGGATGCGTCTGATGAAGAGATCCTTGAAAAAGCCGGCATTAAAAATGCGTCATTTCTGATTGCTGCACTTGGAACGGATACTGCCAATGTTTTCCTTGTATTAACTGCAAGGCAGCTAAATCCTGATATTTATATTATGGCCCGGGCCAGTGGTACTGATGTTAAGAATAAACTTATGATTGCCGGAGCCAATCGGGTTGAATCTCCCTATGATACCGGTGCTATATCCATGGGGTTAAAGTTGCTAAGACCCAGTGTCAGCAGCTTTCTTGATATAGCGCTATCCAGGAAAAGTGAAGCCATTCAAATTGAAGAGCTTTTTGTGCCAAAAAGCTCCAAGTATACCAATGTTGTTCTTAAAGATTCCGGGATCCGGCAGGATTTCAATCTGATTATTATATCGATAAAAAAAACGTCTGGAGAAATGCTTTTTAATCCCCATTTTGAAACCTTGATTGAACCAGGGGATACTGTCATTGTTATGGGAAAAACACCAGACTTAAAGAAATTTGCAAAAGCCATCAATCCTGAGGAAAATTAAAAGGGCTCAAATTTTATAAATTATCCGTTTATCAGTAATAATAATATCAACTGTAAATTTTCTTGATTCCATCTGGATCTGATCAACAATCTGTTCTTCATAGGCAAGGGATACTTTTCTGCATGTTTCAGGCAGTTTTGTTATCAGCTTATTATAAAAATTATTACCGAATCCTATTCTTCCACCTTTATCATCAAATGCAAGCCCCGGGATAATGGCAATGTCAATATCTTCCAATGGTATCTTTTTGCATTTTTCAATATCCGGTTCAAGGATATCATTGGCGCTCGTGACAAGATCTTTGTCATAATTATTGATTTTATAAAGGTTAATGGCATTTTTTGCATGGGCAAAGACGGGTAAGGCAATTCCCTTTTCTATCTGCAATGCTTTTTTAATAATTCTTTCTGTGGGAATTTCATTAGAGATTGGCGAATACAAAAAGACCACATGTGCTTCCATGAAGTTTGCAAACTCAAAAAGCTTATCTTCAATCTTTTTATATTTCTCAAAAAGCTCTTCTTTTGCAAAATTCTCCAACCGCTTTGCCACCAATGTCAAATTATTTATTTTCCCATTCTTTATTTCATCCATCTATTTTGTCCCTTATATTACAAAAAAAGTTTTTAGAAAATATTATACACCTTTGCCAAATTGTCAACCTGCAATAATCATTGACTGTTTACACACCTCGTGTTATCAGATTACAATTGTCGAAGAATCTTTTAAAATAAGAACTTAAAGCGTTGTGGAAGAGGTAAAATAACAAACAAATGTTGGATTTAAAATATATAAAAAACAATCTGGAAGCTGTTAAAAACGGCATGGAAAAAAGAAGGGCTAAAATAGACTTTGCCTTGCTTTTAAAGAATGATGATAAAAGAAAAACCTTGCTTTTGGAAATAGAAACACTCAGACATAAAAGAAATGTCGTTTCCGATGATATCGCAAAAATGAAAAAAGCAGGGGAGAACTCCACCTCTTTTATTGAACAAATGAGGGCCGTTTCTGAAACAATAAAAAAACTGGATAAAGAGCTTTCAACGATAGAAGAAACCATACATGATTTTCTTATTTCTCTGCCGAATATTCCCCATGAAGATGTCCCTGTTGGTAAAGATGATACTGAAAACAGGCTTGAGAAAACCCATGGCAAACCAAAGAAATTTGATTTTAAAGTAAAGCCCCATTGGGAAATTGGTGAAGACTTGGGTATTCTTGATTTTACAAGGGCGGCAAAACTGGCAGGAGCTAGATTTCCCCTCTATCTTGGAAATGGCGCCAGGCTTGAAAGAGCACTCATCAATTTTATGCTGGACACCCATATTTCTCACCATGGCTATACTGAGACCCTGCCTCCCTTTATTGTGAACAAAGCCACCATGACCGGAACCGGCCAATTGCCCAAGTTTGAAGAAGATCTTTTTAAACTTGAAGGGTTGGATTACTACTTGATACCCACATCTGAAGTCCCCATGACCAATATTTACGCCAATGAAATTATTGATGAATCAATGCTTCCCTGCAAGTTTACAGCTTATACTCCCTGTTTCAGATCCGAGGCCGGCTCATACGGCAGGGACACCAAAGGTTTAATTCGCCAGCATCAATTTAACAAGGTGGAACTTGTTAAATTGACAACACCGGAAACCTCATTTGAAGAGCTTGCATCCCTGCTTTCCAATGCTGAAAAGATCCTTCAGCTTCTTGAGCTGCCCTATCATGTTGTAACTCTTTGCACCGGAGATTTGGGTTTTTCAGCAACAAAAACCTATGATATTGAAGTCTGGATGCCGGGCCAGGATGATGGTGGTCTATACAGAGAAATCTCCTCCTGTAGTAATTGTCTGGATTTCCAGGCCCGGCGGGCGGGCATACGATTTCGAAGAGAAGGTACAAAAAAACTGGATTATGTGCATACCTTAAATGGTTCCGGACTGGCTGTAGGAAGGACATTTGCAGCCATATTAGAGAACTATCAGCAGACTGACGGATCTATTATTATCCCTGATGTATTGGTGTCCTACATGGGTGGCCAAAAGGTGATTCATCATGATGCTTGATTTCTTCCCAGAGGATATAAAACCTCATATCATACCAAAGGCTCAAGGGGATCTGTATTATAAATGCCTGGGATGTTCTGCTGAATATTCAATAGAAAAATTATTATATGTATGCCCTGAGTGCAATCAGGTCCTGCTCATTGAGGATCGAAATGCCAAGTTGTTACAAAAAATCCCAGGCAAGGTCTGGCAGAAAATATTTGATTTCAGAAAAATGTTGAAAATACCTGCTCTCAAGGGGATATACCGGTATCACGAATTTATTGGGCCCAGCATTCCTTTGGAATCTATCATTTATCTTGGTGAAGGCCACACCCCTGTTATTGAAGCCAGTGAAAACCTGAAAGCAAAGATTGGGCTTTCATTTTTCTATAAAAATGACGGACAAAACCCCAGCGCATCTTTTAAAGATCGTGGTATGGCAAGTGCCATATCCAGTATCAAGTATCTCATCGATAAAAACCTTGTGTCAGATGTCATCGCAATCTGTGCCTCCACGGGGGATACGTCTGCTTCAGCCGCTCTCTATGCGTCTTATCTGGGATCTTCAATAAAATCTGCTGTTCTTTTGCCTCATAAAAAAGTAACGAGTCAACAACTTTCGCAACCCTTGGGAAGCGGAGCACAGGTATTTGAAATTCCTGGTGTTTTTGACGACTGCATGAAAATCGTAGAGCACTTGTCAACAAAATATTCCGTTGTGCTCTTAAATTCAAAAAATGCCTGGCGAATTCTTGGTCAGGAATCCTATTCCTATGAAATTGCCCAGGATTTTGACTGGGATATGAAAGACAAAGTTGTTGTTGTCCCCATTGGAAATGCCGGGAATATTTCAGCCATTATGAATGGATTTATTAAATTTTATGAAGCCAATATCATTAATTGTCTGCCAAAAATAATTGGTGTTCAGTCAGAACATGCTGACCCTGTCTATCAATACTATCTTGAACCCGACGAAGCCAAAAGAAAATTTGTACCTGTAGACACAAAACCAAGTGTGGCCCAGGCTGCAATGATAGGCAATCCGGTTTCAATGCCCCGGGTTATACAGATTACAAAAAAATATAATTCCCTTGCCGGCCATCGACAGGTATTCTTTGTTCAAGTAACAGAACAGTCCATCATGGATTGCCAGCTTTTAGCCAATAAAAATGGTCATATTGCATGTACCCAGGGAGGAGAATGCCTAGCAGGGCTTGTGGAGGCATTTAAAAAAAATATTGTTACAAACAGGGAGACTGCCATACTTGATGCAACGGCACATGCCATTAAATTTTCAGAATTTCAAGACCTATATTTTAAATCAGAAATACCTGCAGACTATAAAATTGATCCTGATTTAAACAACATCAACCAGCCCTGTCTGATACTGCCGGATGATCCAAATATAATCCCATCACAAAAAAAACGTTTGGGAGAAAAAGATTTTAAAAAATTTGTTAATGATATTTCCGATAAAATAGCCAAACGATTGGATTTAACAACACCTTTATGATTCATACAAAATTTAATTTTTTAAAATTATTCATTTTCATTGGTTTAATCCTCTATGTTTCAAGTGTGTTCCCCTTTTTGGCTCATTCTAAAGCCAAAGGCATTACCACCTCTTATAAACGATATTCACTTTTTAAATATAAAAATGAGGATATCCTTTGTGAACCGTATACAGTTAAAAAAGGTGACTGGTTATATAAAATTTTAAGAAAAAAAGGAGAAATCTCTGAAAAAGACTTTCCCCATTTTATAATCATCTTTAAAGAAATCAATCCCCAAATCAGCAACATTGATGCTATTAAGCCAGGTATCCACATCCTTATTCCATTAAAAAAGGTAAAACAAGGAGATTATGATCAGAGCACACCGGGCAATATTGATGTCCCAGTGGTTGAATTTTCATCACTCTCTGAAAACCTGGATCTGAAACCCTTCATAGAGGAGCATAAAATTAAAAAAGGAGAAACCGCTTCTAGCCTAATTGATAAGGATTTTTTAAAACAAAACGGGGTTATATCAGAGGAAGGACTAAAAGCATTTCAGTTGGCGAATCCTCATATAAAAAATATCAATATTTTATATGAAGGGACTGATATTTATTTGCCTGATCCTTCAATTAAATCACAGCCGTGGTTCCAGTCTTTCCTATCCGGAAAAACAAAGCAACATGAAACAGGGTATAAAAGGCAAGAGGATAAACAACTCAAATTAGAAGCATACAAACTGGCACAATTAAAAAAGTATTCTTTGCTCATCGGTGGCACCCTTTTAAGCCACGGCAAGATGTATTTTCCGGGGAAAAACAATTCAAACCAGATTCTTGATTTATCATCAACCCCAATTATTGATACCAAAGATGGTTCCAAAATACTTATAGTCTCGGGTGATAATGTGAACGATGCACTGTTAAAAAATGTACAAGCCTATTGGACAAATCTAAAAACTCAATTAATATCAGAAATCATTGATAAATTAAAAAATGATGATAAAAATAAATCACAACAAAATATCAATGCCATCACTGACTACAAAAAAATTATTGAAACACTTCTTTTGCAAACAAATTATGACTACATCCCGAATGCAAAAATACCTTTCAGCCTTAATAATATCAACCTTGAGGCATCTTTTGGCCGGGTTACACGGAAAGATACAAAAGACTTGTTGATTAATTTTGGAATAGTTTATGGATCTGCTTTAGAAATCCTTGAAAAACAAAAGTTTAAAATTATTTCCATATCCCCGGAATTGACCCCGCTTGAACTAGGTGAAAAATTATTCTCACATCTTGGATATGCAACATGGAAGAACCCATCTTTTCCTAGTGAGAAAACTATTAAAAATTTAAATGGACTTTATGCGGCTCAAGGACAGGACAAATTGTTTCTTCCTGTTAAACCTTTAAGCATAAATGCTTCAACATATCTTAAAAAAGAGGGGATAAAAATTTTATCCCTGGAAAATACAACCCAGGCCCAATAAAAGGGAAAGCCATATGAAAAAGCTTATTTCTCTATTATTTCTCTTTCTTTTTCTTGTATCCTGCGCTTCTAAAAATATGGATATGAAAACCAAAAAAGAGAATGCCATTGACATTCAGAGGATTGGTGAGGCCCACTATAATTCCGGCAAATATACTGCTGCATTAAAGAGCCTTCTTGAAGCCCATCAAATAATCCCTAATGATCCTTATCTTAATAATAGTCTGGGACTAGTTTATCTGGCCAAGGAGAGATATGATCTTGCAGAAAATAGTTTCAAAAAAGCATTGTACCTTAAATCAGACTATATTCACGCAAAAAATCATCTTGGGGTGGTATATCTTAAGCAGAAAAAATGGGATCTTGCAATTGGGTGTTTTAAAGAGGTTTCTGAGAATCTTTTATATGCCACTCCTGAAATATCTTTGTCAAATCTTGGATGGGCATATTTTCATCAAAAAAAGTACATCACTGCTAAAAATTATTTTATTAAATCCTTAGAAATCAGACCAAATTTTTTAGTTGCAGTGCATGGACTTGCATCCATTTACATTGAGACCGGCTACCACAACCAGGCCCTTGATTTTCTCCATCATGCCCTGGAAACAAATCCTGGAGCTGCTATTATTCACTCTGATATTGCAAAAGTTTATGAAGCTTTAAAAAATTTTGATAAAGCCAGAAAATCCTGGAATATTGTTCTTAAATTAGAACCTGCAACATCACCCCTTGCAAGGGAAGCACAAAAAAGGCTTTTTGAACTCAATTAATCTGATGTTGTGAAAGAATTTCTTTTTTGTTCAAGCTGAACAATGGATGGAGTTATAAATATTAATAGTTCATTTCTTTTATCTTTACCAATATCTGTCCTGAAAAGTCTTCCTAAATAAGGAATTCCTGAAAGAAAAGGCGTTCCTGAACTGCTCTTGCTATCTGTTGTTTTTACAATTCCGCCAATGACAATGGTATCGTTATTATTTACCAGAAGCTCTGTCTCTGCCTCATTGGTTGAAAGGGATGGAACCCCACTGGTAACAGAGTCGATATCATTTTTAGTCAAATAGACCTTCATTGCAATTCTTTTATCCGGTGTCACATGGGGTGTGACTTCCAGCAGTAAATCAATATTTTTAAATTTAACGGATGACCCACCCGTGTCATCGCGCTCAAGATATGCATATTCAAGGCCCTGTTTTATTTTTGCACTTTTGTTGTCAAGGGTAAGAATTCTTGGCGAAGAAACAACTTTAACATCACCCTTTGTCTCAGACGCTGCTATTTGTGCATTCATACTTAAAAAATTGGAACCCAAAATCCTATAAAAATTAAATGAGCCTGCACTGGCAGGTGCTGAAACCGGACTATTTAAAGCGATGGTGAAGTCCCCTGATCTTCCTGTGTATTCAGTTTGGCTATTTATAAAGCTTAAACCAAGCCCAAGCTCTCTTGAAAAATCCTTTGTCACTTCAACCACTTTTGCCTCGATCATGATTTGCGGGGTAACTTTATCCAATCGAAAAATAATTTCCCGGGCCTGATCAACTTTTGCCTGGGTATCAGTGATAATGATCATATTGGTACGTTTATCAACACTTATTCTACCCCTGTCTTTTGTTAGAATTTGGTCTATATGGGGTTTGATATCTGCTGACGCATCGGAATAATTTACAGGGATATATTCTGTCACCAATAGCTCTAAACTCTTTTTTTGTTCCAAAGATTTCTGCCTGGTAACAATAGTTTCCTGCATCATTTTTTCTTCGTTGTTCAATGTCTCTATGGTTGCAATCCGTATAACATTTCCTTCTTTTTTCATTCCAAGGTTATTCATCCTTAAAACAAGGTCAAGCACCTGATCCCATGGAACCGGATTTTCAAGGGTTAAGGTCACTTTCCCTTGAACATCCCTGTCGATTGCAAAATTAAGCTTTCCAACACTTCGAAGGATCCTGAATACATTCTTAATATCAATTTCATAAAAATCCAGCTTGATTTTTTCACCCGTATATTTTTTTTGCGATCCAAAGATTGCTTCTTCCATAGTTTGCTTTTTAGTGGTTTGTTTTTTATCTGCGATTAATAGGGGTTCTTCAGGCAGGTCTGTGTTCTGTCTTTCTGGCTCAATTAGCTGAATTTGAGGCCCTTTGAGTACTTTTTTATTTGCTTTACTAAATACAGGAGAGGTTACGGCAGATGCCTCAAAAAACAATGAAATAATATTTTGAGTCTGAACAACTCGATAGGGGACCTGATCCCTTATTCTTATCTCAATTTTTGAATTCTTTTTTTCCCCGGGAATCTGAATCGGCATTAACCCTTCAACTGCCGATTTAAAATATTGCGTTAAAAGTGGCCGTTTATGATGCTCCGGGATTATTGTATTATAAAGATTTAAAAACAATTTATTATTGATAGTTTCCTGGGTGATGTCATGTTTTACAGGGTGGCTTGTTTGAACAACTATGCTGGATTTCCCATCCGCCTCAGTATTAAATTCAATATGGGTCATTGTTGCTGTTCTATCGGGGATAATAATGGTTTCTTCAGATACGGGATTTTCCTGGGAGTTCTTATCCACCACCATGGCTGTAGAGTCAGCTAGCTTATTGACACTGGCCTGCTTTCCCATAATATTATCAGAAAGAGCCACAGTTAAAATATGATCATTTTCAATCACTTCATAGTGAAGGTCCTGTTTTAACAAAATTTCAACTTTTGCAGTTTTCATCTCTTCATCAATATAGGTTACAATTAAATCACCAATGCTGTTGTTTTCAGGGACTATTATCTTAAAATCTTCAGCAATTCCGGTTTCAGGAAAATAAATGGCAATTCCAAAAGGAAAAGATTGTTTTATGGAGGTATAGACTAATTTTTGATTCCCTTGAATTTCAATCTCAACGGGGTGTTTCGCAAGATCAACACTGACAGCACTTATCTGCCTATCCTTCGGAATAATGGCAGTTTTATCTAATATTCCTGAACTGGTTTGTATTTGTTTAGCTTTTTTAATTGTTTCAGTTTTGGGGGCAATACACCCGGCAACAATGAACACAGCCAAAAAAAAGCCAAGTATTTTATTCATCGTATTCATTCTTGTTTTCATCTGGGGAAAAGGCATATTAATCCTCATTATCAATTTTATGAAATTTTATTTCCTGAACACGCTCTTTGAGCTTTCCTTTATAATCTTTAATCAGCTCCTTGATCACAATGCTGCTATCTTTAATTTCAGATACTTTTCCCTGATTTTTTCCAATATAAGTACCAATACCCACCTCATACCCTTTGCCATTGGCTTCCTCTACCATTGCAACCTGTCTGTTTTTCATAATAATGACGGCCACCAGACGAATTTGGCTTAACTCAATTTTTTCAAGAGGGGTTAAAATTCTTTTTGGGCGCTCATCAATCAGGGGCTGACTTTCTTCTACTTTTTCCTGAATCAGCGATTCAAATGGATCAATTTTGCCAAGGGAATCATAATGCTCAGGCTCTTGTTTATCCTCTTTTTGTTCTGAAACCTGAAGAGTGTTTTCTAAGACTGGAATTTTATTGTTTTTTGGATTTAATTCATCTTTTTCAAATTTATCTTGAACAATGGGTTGGGAGAATATTTTACCAGAAATCACACTTGGGGCTGATTTATTTGCTGCGGGTGGCTGATCATCACAGGCAGAGATCAAAAAAATAAATCCAAATACAAGTGCTGATAAAATTATCTTAGATGCAGGTATCATTTTGAATTCTTTTTATCGATTCCTATTTCTTTTTTATTTTTTGATTATTTTTATCTATTGATTCTTTTTTTTCAACAAACATATAGGTAACAGCCGTGCAGCTCATTTCCAACAGCTCACCCTTGGTTTTCACCTCAACATTATTGATATTCACAATCCTGTTAAGCCTTGTAATTTGATAGAAAAAATCCGTAATTTGATGGTATCGACCCTGGACCTTTATGGAAACAGGAATTTCTTTAAAAAACTCCTTATTGACTTCTTTGCCAGGTTCAAACAGGTGAAATGCCAGTCCTGCATAGCTTCCTGCCTTGGAAATACCTGTCAACAGTGATGGGAGCTCACGTTTATCAGGAAGGGCTTTCATAGCCATATTAAATTCCTCGGTTTTTTGGGCCATTAATGTTTCATATTTTAAAATCTCGGAAGCCCTTTTCTTAAATGTTGAAAGCGTGGCAACCTGGCTTTTATAATTATTTTGTTCTTTTTTCAATTCATCATGCTTTGACATAAACACAAAATAATAATAGGCACCTCCGATGACAGCGAATGTTATAAGGTAGATAAGCAGCCGTTGTCTTTTTGTAAGTGTAGCGACATTTTCAAAAAAAACGTCCCGGGTTTTTTTTGTTTCATTAATTTTACTTTTTCCCTTGCTCATTCTGCCCTTATTTTAAATTTTCTTGTTTCTCTTCTTTTGATTTTGCTTTGCTACAAAGCAATTCAAATGATTTTAACATAACACCATCTTTAAAATTTTTCATTTTAGCTGTTTTTAAATCAATTTTGTCAAAGATTGAAGAATTTTCAAGTTTATCCATAAACTCAGCAATTGTAGGGTTATCAAATGCAATCCCTTTGATGGTTACACTATTTTCATTTGTTTTAAAACTTTCAAGCCACATTCGCTGGGGAACAATAAGGTCAGTCATTTTATCAAATAAAATTAATTGTTCTCCCCTCTGTTTTTTCAATGAAGAGACTATTTCAAGCTTTTCTTCAAGAACTTTCAGGTCTTTTTTAATTTTGGCTACCCGGTCGGCCTTTTCTTTATATTTTAATATTTGATGATTGACCTGTTTTGTTTTTTCTTCAACTTCCAAAATTTGTTTATTCATACTCATTGTGTACCAGACAAGAGCCACAATGGTTAAAAAAATCAACAATAAAAAAATAGATATCAGTTTTCTGATATTCTCTTTTTTTCTGGCAACTCTAAATGGTAAAAGATTAATTTTTATCATTTATCATCCACTCTTCTTAATGCAAGTCCTATGGCTATCGGTGCCAGGGGTCCGGCTTTGGTTATAAAAGAGTCTGGAAATTTCTTTTCATTTACAATCAAGGCTTCAAAGGGATTAATGATTGATATATCTGCATCCAGCTCAGATAAAAGACTATCTTTAAAGCCTTTAATAAAAACACCGCCGCCACTCAATACAATTTTTTCAATTTTCTCATAATTGGAAGAGGTTTGATACGTGTTCACTACTTCACAAATTTCAGAACACCATGATAAAGAGATATTCCTGCAGATCTCCTGAATGCTATCCTGGCTGACAACATCATTTGTCTGGCCATTCATTATTTGTTCTGCTTCATCCACGGTTAAATCAAATTGATGGGCAATCTCTTCTATGATCTGATTTGTTCCAGATACAGTATCCCTCATCATTAACGATGCTTTTTCCTTTAATATGTTCAAAGATGTTTTTGATGCCCCTATATCAATCAACAAGGTTATTTTTTCCTGGTTTTCAGAGGGCAGTATGTCATAGGCGTTTTGAAGAGCAAAGGTATCGACATCAATTGTTTTCGGATAAAGCCCAGCCAGATGAATCAAATCAATATACTCAGCCACCAGATCTTTTTTAACTGCAACCACCAGCACACTCATGTGACCATGGGAAAATTCGCTTTCACCCAGGACTTGATAATCAATATTGACATCATCAATGTCATAGGGAATATATTGTTCTGCCTCAGAATATATTGTATTGTAGAGCTGTTTTTCAGGTCTGGTTGATATATTAATTGTTTTTATTATGACTGAATGCCCACCCGTTGAGATGGCAACATTTTTCTCACGAATTTTCTGGGATTTAAAAAGCTTTCGGATGTCACTTGCAAGACCTTTCATATCAGCAATCCGGCCTTCAACAATGGTGCCAGGTGCGATTGGGGCCATCCCGAATTTATGCAGGACAATCCCTTTCCCGGTTACTTTGAGCTCAGCAACCTTAATAAACGAAGAGCCGATATCAAGACCGACAAGATGATCTTTTTTCCCAAATATCATACACTTTCACAATAATTAAGGTAAAGCCAATGTCACTTAGATAAATCCAGTTTGCAATTTTTTATATTGATTACTCCCATCAATATGACTATACTTTGATTCGATATTGCTGTAAAGTCAAGTCCTATAGAGTCTTTTGCTAAACTAATAGCAAAGGATAGATAGGTTTGTCAAACTCAACAATTAAAAAATTGTGGAATAAATGTTGCAAAAAATAGATGACTTACAGGGCATAAGATCTTTCAGGCTTGTCAAATTTTTCACCTTCTCCTCCCTTGTGATAATGTTCACTGCGACCATTGCAATCTCAACGTTAAATGCCCATTGGGTAAGAAAGATTCTTCTGGAAAAAAGCGAAGAATATGCCTCGCTCCTTGTAGAAAATCTCAACCATCAGATCATTTCCAGGTTTATGCTCCCTGTATTAGTACGATACCGGGAGATCAGGCTGCGAGAAAAAGAACAATTCCTTCTGATGGACAAAGTTGTCCGATCTACCCTGCATAGTTTTGATGTTGAAATGGTGACCCTTTATGATGAAAAAAACATTATCTCTTATAGCTTTGATCATACAAAAATAGGAGAAAAAAACGCCGGCGGTGTCCATTATGAAAAAGCAATGAAGAAGGAAGCAACATCGCGGCTCATACAGCAGGGCAATTTTCTGGAGCTGTTTTTCGGGTTTCCCCAGGAAACAAAAATCATTACCTTTGCCCCCTTAAGGGCTGAAAAACAGATATCACCTGCACTGACAGACCGTGTTCTGGGTGTGGTTGAAATTGTCAGGGATGTTTCCGATGATTATAAAAAAGTATTTAAGCTTCAAGGCCTTATTGTTGGGTCCTGCTTTATTATTATGGGAATACTTTTCATGGTACTTCGGTTTGTAGTCAAGCATGGAGAAAAAATCCTGGAACAAAGAGCTGAAGAAAGACTTAAGCTTGAAGAAAAACTGCATCAGGCTGAACACCTGTCAGCCATTGGTGAAATGACAGCAGGTGTATCACATGAAATCAGAAATCCCCTGGGGATTATAAAAAGCAGTGCCCAATTATTGAAGAAAAAGATGGAAAAATTGGATGCCGACAGCACCATAGCCGAGATTATTGTCGAAGAGTCTGCCAGGCTTGATAATATTATTACAGACTTTCTGAATTTTGCCAGACCCAAAACCCCTGATCTTCATCTATGCAGGATTGAAGAGATTATAGAAAAAAATATTGCCTATCTTTCTTCCCAGATAGAAGATCATAATTTCAAGATCATCAAAGAAATATCAGAACACTTACCTGAAATAATGGCTGACAGTGCCATGCTTCACCAGGCGTTCTTAAATATTTTCATTAATGCGTTTCAGTCCTTAAACAACAATGGATGCCTTACCATCCGAATAAAATATGATTCCGGTAATATTGTTATCAATTTTATTGATAACGGGGATGGGATCCCGGAAGATGTCTTAAAAAAAATATGGACCCCTTTTTTTACGACAAAAGATACTGGAACCGGATTAGGTCTCGGCATTGTAAAAAATATGATTGAAGCCCACAACGGAACAATTGCCATTACCAATACTAAAACAAAGGGCGCAAACGTTGAAATTAGGCTTCCGGCTTAGGAGACAGACGGCATGGAAAATATTCTGATTGTTGATGATGAAAAAAATTACCCCACGATAATAGGAGAAATCCTTCAGGAAGAAGGCTATACATCCTTAACCGCTTCCAGTGGAATGGAGGCCTTGGATATTCTAAACAACGAACTCATAGACCTGGTTTTGACCGATGTAAAAATGCCCGGGATGAGCGGTATCCAATTACTTGAAAAAATTAAAGAAATCAAGCCGGATATCCCTGTCATCATAATGACGGCCTATGGCAGTGTAGAAAAAGCTGTGGAAGCGATGCACAAGGGTGCATACACATTTATTCTCAAACCCTTCGAGAACCAGACACTTATTGCCCATATCGCCAAAGCAATCTCGGTTTACAGGATTGTTCAGGAGAACAGCATCCTCAGGGCGGCAATCAGTTCACGGTACAGCTTTGATAATATTATCGGAAAAAGCAAACCCATGCAGGAGCTTTATGAACTTATTAAAAAAGTGGCACCTTCCAATGCCAGCGTTCTTATAGAAGGGGAAAGCGGTACTGGCAAAGAGCTGGTCGCAAAATCAATCCATTATAACAGCCTGAGAAAAACCAAACCTTTAATTGCTGTAAACTGCTCTGCATTTGCTGAAACGCTTTTGGAAAGTGAGTTGTTTGGCCATGAAAAAGGAGCCTTTACAGGGGCAATCGCCATGAAAAAAGGCCGGTTTGAAATGTCTGACAAAGGGACTCTATTTCTTGATGAAATTGGGGAACTGCCCATTTCACTCCAGGTAAAATTACTCAGGGTTCTTCAGGAGAAAATAATTGAACGGGTTGGAGGGACAATGCCTATCCCTGTTGATTTTCGCCTCATTGCAGCCACTAACAAAAACCTTGAAGATGAGGTAAAAAATGGGCATTTCAGAGAAGATCTCTATTACAGGCTCAATGTTGTCAAGGCGCTTATCCCTCCCCTTAGAGATAGATCCGAGGACATTCCTTTGTTAATCAAACATTTTATAAACAAATATACCAATGTGCAGCCCTCACCCGGCAATGTATCCGGGATCAACCTGGAAACTGTCAAAATTTTATGTGATTATCAATGGAAAGGCAATGTAAGGGAACTTGAAAACATTATAGAACGCTGTGTTATCCTCTGCAGCAGCGACACGATTACCCCATCCGACCTTCCATTACAGGTCAGACAGAATATGTCTTTCACACTTGATCTGAATGGGATTCCTGAGGATGTGGGACTTGCGGAAACTCTGGCAGCCGTGGAGAAAAGGATGATACAAAGAGCGATGAAACTTTCAGGCGATGTACAGACAAAAGCAGCCGAGCTTCTGGGAATAGGAAAAAGCGGCTTGAACCAGAAGCTTAAAAAATTTAATCTGGAAAAATAGCTTATAAAAATAATAGGTCGTTCAAAATTATAAACTAGTTTAAAATTCATAATTTTTAGTTGTATTTTTAAGTGGTTAGAGACACAATTCAATAAATCATATTAAAACAAGTTTAAAATTTTGAACTTGTTTTAATATGATTTAAATTTATCTGGGACAAACGAAGAACCTTAAATTTTATTCAATAATAAAAATGATATAATTTCAGGTAGTTAAAAAAACTTGAGGAGTAGGGGTTAATTTTCATATTATGGCAGGGAAATTGCATTATCAGTTTTATACTAACAGAATGTTAGTTTTTTCATCTTTTTTTCCTTTTCTAAAAAAGGCTGCTATGGCAACACAAAGCAGCCTTTTTTAGTTTAGATCACTTTATTTCATCCATCTTACTCTGGGCGATTGGCCGGTACATTGAAGTTTCATATTCCGTAACAATTTTCTCGTACATTTTTTTGCTTTCACCCACTTTATCACCGGTTGCATACAACATGGCCAGGGCAAATTTTGCTTCATCCTTTAACAGATTCGTTTTGCCCTGCTCAATTTGAAGAAAATACTTCTCAGCCTCTTTCAATTCTTTTCTGGCAAGGCTTACATGCCCCAAAGAGGCCAGAAGAAAATTTTCCATCTGGGCTTCATTTTTCAATATCTCAAGGGATTCTTTATAATATTGATAACTTTGATCAAATTTAGAAGCATCATAACATATTTTGGCAAATTTAACCTTTGCCAGCTTACCGGCTATGGTATTGGCATACTCCGTAAAAATATTTTGAAAGGCATCTTTTGTTTCCAGATACCCTTTGTCAGGATCATTGATTGTTGCATATTGGGTTAGTGTTTGACTTACAAGCAGCGCAGCAGTATTTTCAGCTTTTTGAAAATTGTACATAATCCCTGAAAAAACCACAGCCACCAAAACGATGGTACCTGTGATCAAAATCAATTGTTTTTTATATTCCTTTGCATAGGCCATTGCCTTTAAAAGGCTTTCCTGAAAAGGATCTATTTGCTCAAGTTCCTTTTTTCTTTCATTTGACACTCTCTGCTCTGCCATTCTTTCATTCCACCTTAAAAAATATATTAATAATTAAAAGTTACCACACAAGTGTTTTATAAATCCAACCCACATCACCATCGGCATGTTCAATTTTAATCCAGTTTTCTTTTCTTTCAAGAACCTTAAACGGCACGCCTTTTTCAACTGTAAACAAAACCTGGCTTTTGGTATCTGGTTTGGATCTGATATTGCATTTGTCTTTTATTGTAATCACACCTTCTATCTTGCCTAAAAGAGATTTATTAAGCCAGGCCACATCATTTTCAAAATCCTTGATTTTATACCAATCCCCTTTCTTTTCGATAATTATAAAGGGATGATATTGTTCGACCTGCCACAGAACATCGTATTCCGTTCCAGGGCCTGATCGAATATTGGCGATACCAGCCGTTAAAGAAAGTCTTTCCTGTGCAAAAACAAACCCGGGGAAAATCAATAAAACTGCCGTAATGGCCAGCATAGCTTTAATATTTTTAATGCTGACTTCTATATTTAACCGCTTCATAAAAGGCCTCCATAGTATTCTTTTAACCAAACCCTAAAACCATTCCTGTCTTGTATACCAAAAAAGACATGGCCCATGCAACCATAGTTGTATATATCAGGTTAAAGCCTGCCCATTTTGCTGAAGTTTCTTTGTAAATGGTTACAATAGTTGCAAAACAAGGGATATATAATAAAACAAAAATCATCATTGAAAGTGCGGAAAGAGCTGTCATGCCGGACTTTTTAAGCGCTTTTTCCAGTGCATCACCTTCGTCATTGCCAACACCATATAGCACACCCATGGTACTGACAACAACCTCTTTGGCAACAAAACCTGTGACAAGTGCGACACTGGCCTGCCACCCTATTCCAATTGGCTCAAAAAATACCTCTAACGCTTTCCCAATCTTACCGATATATGATTTCGACACCCGTTCCTGCTCTTTTGTGTTATTTATATTTTTTATTTTTAAATTTAATTGGCGCTTTAACTCTTCTGCTTCTTGGGCATCCGTTGCGGCAATCCTCTGGGAATAATCAGAGTTTAACGCATTGATCTTTTTATCGTAATCCACCGTATAAGAAATTGATCTTGGAAAACTTGAAAGTACCCAGATAATAATTGAACCGATAAGAATAACCCCGCCCATTTTTTTTAAAAACATTTTGCTTCTTTCCCACATGTGGATCAAAAGGCTTTTTAACATTGGCATCCTGTATGGCGGCAACTCCATAATAAATGGGGCGTCTTCCCCTTTAAACAAAACAGCCCTTAAGAATCTGCCGGACAAAATAGCAACGACAATACCTGTGAGATACAGCATAAAAATAACAGTTCCTGCCTTTTCTGCAAAAAAGCTGCCTGCCAGTACAATATAAACCGGAAGCCTTGCCGAACAGGACATGAAGGGTGTCATCAAAATTGTTAAAATCCGATCTTTATCGCTCTCCAGAGTTCGTGTAGCCATAATCGCAGGCACACTGCAGCCAAACCCCATTAACATGGGAATAAAAGATTTTCCATGAAGCCCTGACGTATGCATCACCCGGTCCATTATAAAAGCAGCCCTTGCCATATACCCGGTATCTTCAAAAAGGGCAATGCAGAAAAACAAAATAAGAATATTGGGAAGGAAAATGATAATACTGCCAATCCCAGCGATGACACCATCCAACAGAAGATCTTTTCCCATGGAGGGTGGCATGACTTTATCAAGGCTGTTAGACAGCAATCCAACTCCTGCATCTAACCATTCCATGGGATATGCACCAAGGGAAAATGTCAGTTGAAACATGGCCCAGATAAAAAAAACAAACACGGGGATTCCAAAAAATCTATCTGTCAGTACCAGATCGATATTTCGTGACATATCAATCCGTTTGCGGACAAGATTGGTTATGGTCTCTTTTATAATCCCTGCAATAACCCCATACCGGTCATCCGTGAGCACAATCTCAAAATCATCCTCAAACAAGTCATAAATTCTTTTACGACACGCTTCTGCTGTCTGTAATATGTCTGTTTCGGCCTGTAATGACAAATGTTTAAATTTCTCTTTAACTATCTTATCATCCTCAAGAATTTTAATGGCGTTCCATCGAAGTGCGCCATCAATATTCTCTGCACTTTGAATAATTTGGGTTTCAACCTTTGAAATACAGGCCTCAATCTCATTACTGTATCTTATATCCCGGCTTTTTTTACCTTCATCAAACCGTTTAACTTCCTCAATAGCTGCCTCAACAAGAGTATTAATCCCTTTGTTTTTATTTCCAATGGTAAAGACAACTGGCAATCCCAGCAAAAGGGACAATTTTTTTTCATCAATTTTAATCCCTTTTGCTTCTGCAACATCCGCCATATTCAGTACAAATAAAGCAGGTCGTCCAAGCTCCAGGATCTGAATGGCGAGAAAAAGGCTTCTTTCAAGATTAGAGGCATCAATAATAGTAACAACAATATCTGGTTTTTCATTTAAAATAAAATCCCTTGCTGTAATTTCTTCAATTGAGAATGGCGTAAGACTATAGGTCCCCGGAAGATCAATAATCCTCAAGTCATATTCTTTATGCTGTAATTTTCCTTCTTTTTTCTCCACAGTTACGCCGGGCCAGTTTCCCACTTTCTGCCGGGCGCCTGTGAGGTTGTTAAAGATGGTTGTTTTGCCGCTATTGGGGTTCCCTGCAAGGGCAATAGTCAATTTTTTGTTCATATCATCTTTTTTTAAATTTAACATTTTCAACAATAATATTTGCAGCTTCGTCAACTCGAAGCGATATATGATATCCTTTAATAACAAGTTCAATGGGATCTTTCAAAGGGGCGTATTTTTCAACATATATTGCTGAGCCTCTATTGATTCCCATTTCAAGCAGTCTGCGCCTTAAAGTACTTTCTCCTGAAACCTTTCGGATAATTCCTTCCTGACCTGTTTTCATTTGACTTAGCAAAAGGGGTGGTTCTAAAATATCCCTGGATTCTTTGTTTCTATCCTGGCTTGAAATTTTTATCTGGTCAAAGGGTTGAACCCTTATTTTTTCTGCCATTCCAGCACCTAGAACCAAACGATTTGCCTGGGTTGCGATCACCATCTGGCCACCAAGGCCAGCAGAGACAATTTCAATGGTATCCCCAATTTTAAGTCCCATGGAAGAAATTCGCAACTGCATATTTTTCCCGGCTTCCAACTCTTTTACAATCAGTTTTTCCCCTTGTCTTGCCTTGTTAAGAGATAAAACAGTATTTCGTTCTTCCATACACTTGGAGCAAATACCGTATATTTCCATTTTATGCTGAAGCATGTGGAATCCATAAACATTTGCCACCTTGAACTGTTGCCTTTCTATCTCCTCATCTTTAAATTCCAGTATGGAATCGCATTTTATACAGACCATATGGTCATGATGCAATCCTAGGTGTCTGTGCTCATATTGGGTTTCTTTGTCATCAAACTCTATTTTGCTTGCAAATCCGAACCGGCACAAAAGTTCCATACTGTTTAATACAAGACCTTCATCAAGCTCGATCTTATCTTGTCCAAGCTGGGCCAGGATATCTTTGATGGTCACATGATGTTCAAGTTTTAAAAACGTTTCCAAAATCTGAAACCTTGAGGTAAGCTTGTCAACACCCTGTTGTTGAAACAATCTTTTAAATTGTTTTTTTTCTTGTTCATGCGTATTATTCATTTTTTTATCCCTTAAAAATAACGCTCTAAGATATTATAGCCGGCTGTTGATGTCAAGCAAATGACCGGCAAAAACAGGATAAGTTCTATAAACCCACCCGAATATTAAAACAAGATCAAAACAAGCCATTGACAAGGCGCTGTGTTCTCGGTTAGTTAACACCATTTTAAGTAACCCTTTTTGACAGATTTTGACAGATGAAGAATTAAAAATAATATGCTTTCCCAATATCTTTTAAAAGACTTGACCATAAAAGATAAAATCATCCATAACAGGCTCGTGCTTGCGCCCATGGCAGGGCTTGGTCATATTGCCTTAAGACAGCTCATCTCTGAATTTGGCGGATTTGGCCTTTTGTTTACAGGAATGTGCAGTGCAAAAGCTATTCCCCATGAAAATCCCAATGTATCCCTGGTGTTTAATTGGCGGCAGGAGGAGCTTGGATATCTTGTCTGCCAGATCTTTGGATCTGAACCGGAAAGCATGGCAAAAGCTGCCATACGAATAGAAAAAGAGGGCTTTTTCGGGGTTGATCTTAATTTTGGTTGCTCTGTGGCAGCGATCTGTAAAAAAGGATGCGGAGCTGCCCTATTAAAAAGCCCTGACCTTTCATCAGAAATCGTAAGGGCTGTGAGAGAATCTGTATCTATCCCTGTATTTGTTAAATTCAGGATGGGTTGGGATAACAACCCTCAATTTGCAATTGATATGGCCAGGCGCTTTGAAGATGCCGGGGCTGATGCACTCACCTTCCATCCCAGGGTGGCACCTGACAGGAGGAACCGACCTCCAAAGTGGGATGCCATAACCCTTGTCAGGCAAGCCGTTGAAATCCCTGTTTTTGGCAATGGAAATCTTTTTCTGGCAGAAGATGGTGCCAAAATGGTTGAACAAACTTCCTGTCAGGGACTTTCTATCGGCCGCATGGCTGTGGCAAAGCCATGGCTGTTTGCCCAGTGGGCAGAAGATTTTTCTCCCAGGGAAGATATTTTTTATACCACGGCCGTGAGAATGGCACAGATCCTTTTAGATCATTATACTGATCATTTTGCAGTTAAGCTGTTTAAAAAATTTTCCCCTTATTTTTGTGCAAATTTTAAATTCGGGCATCATATTTTAAAAAAACTGAACCGTGCACAAACAATGGATGATATCAGAAACAACCTTGATTCAATATTTGAATCCAATCCTGAAACTCTTTTGAGACCAAACCTGAATTTATTCTTGTAATATTAAACAGGATTACAGCCCCAGTATTGCCAGCCCCTCTTCAAGCTCAAAATAAGGCTTGAGATCATATTTATATCCTGGCACACCAAAATATATTGCCAGGCTCTCACCAATAACTTTTAAGCCTTCTGCAAGCCTGTCATTATCCAGTTCATAAAAAGTGATGGAATTCATACCGCCTGTCATACTTGCTGAAACATAAGGGCCTTTTTTATTCAAAAAATCAGGCAGAACAGGTGCCATAAGATATCGTTTTGCAATTTCTTTTGTACTTTCCGGGGGATAAGTGACATTTGAGATAATAACCATTTGGTTCTCCTTTTTGTAAGAATTGTATGTATTTCAATTCTGATGAAAGTATGGTCATATAAGGCCCTGCCTGTCAAATCTTTTTAATTGTACCTTTAAATAATGGACTCTTTTTGAGATTTAAGTATCTGCATTTTCAATGACAATTAAAATTTGTATCAGATATTGCTATTTGACTTAGGGGTAAGACCTTCTTAGAATTGGGGATTACTTGAATACATTAAAAAGGTGTACAGATAATGACAAAAAAAATTGATGCCAGAAAATTGGAATGCCCGGCACCTGTGCTGAAAACAAAAAAATACCTTGAACAGGAAGATGTTACTGAAATTGATGTTCTAGTTGATAATGATGCTGCTGCGGAAAATGTGAGTCGATTCTTAACCTTCCAGGGATTTGAAGTATCTGTTGCTTTAGATGGAGGCACCTTGATCGTGTCCGGTCGAAAAGATCCTGGAAAAGCTAAAAACCAGGAAACCACTTCTGAAACTGTTAAAACAAAAGATGACCCTGACACCCAGAAAATTTTAGTCATCATTTCTTCACAACAGATCGGAAAGGGGGATGATGAGCTTGGCCGAAAACTCATGATCAGTTTTGTTAAAACCTTGAAAGAAATGGGCTCTGATCTATGGCGCCTGGTATTGTTAAATCATGGGGTAAAATTTTCCGCCAAAGACTCCCAAATCCTTGAAGAGCTCAAGGAACTTGAAGCCCTGGGAGTGGTTATCCTTGTTTGCGGGGCATGCCTGACCCATTTGGGATTAATGGATGATAAGGTTATCGGTGAAACCACCAACATGCTGGACATCGTTACATCGATACAGCTGGCTGATAAGGTCATTAACCTTTAAGCTTCTGTAAAATCAGTCGGCGGATTCTTTAGGAATGGCCTGAACAAAGATTTATTATTCGCCTTGGTATAGGCCTCATCAGGGCTGATCCATCCTTTTTGGTACAATTGCATGATGGCATCATCCAGCAATTGCATCCCGTATTTCTTTCCCATCTGAATCATGGAGGGGATCTGATGCGTTTTACCCTCCCGGATAAGATTTCGCACAGCAGGGGTTGCCACAAGAATCTCCATTGCAGCACATCTGCCTTTTTTATCCATTCTTTTAAACAATGTCTGAGCCACAATAGCCCTTAGACCATCGGATAATGTTGATCGTATCTGGGCCTGCTCAGTGGAAGGAAAAACCTCAATAATTCTGTCAACGGTTTTAGCAGCGCTGGAGGTATGCAGAGTGCCAAATACCAGGTGACCTGTAGACGCAGCCTCTATGGCAAGGGAAATAGTTTCAAGATCTCTTAACTCCCCCACAAGGATAATATCGGGGTCTTCACGCAGGGCTCCTTTCAGGGCCGATGCAAACGTCTGTGTATGCAACCCCACCTCCCTGTGGCTCACTATACATCTCCGACTTCTGTGTACAAACTCGATAGGATCTTCAACAGTAATAATATGATCTTTCCTGACTCGGTTTGCCTGGTCTATAATTGCGGCAAGAGTAGTTGATTTGCCGGAACCGGTTGGCCCAGTGACCAGAACCAGTCCCCTTGGAAGTTCGGCCAGTTTTGAAATTACAGAAGGAAGCCCTAATTGTTCTGCAGTCAATATCTCCGACGGGATCTCACGGAAAACGGCTGATACACCGCTTTTCTGCATAAAATAATTTGCCCTGTATCTGGCCATACCTGGAATTTCATAACCAAAATCAACATCCCCGGTTTCTTCAAAGACCTTAATCTTCTCCTGTGAGGTTATTTCATATAATAATCCCCGCAGCTTATCGCTGGTCAGAGTTTCGTATTTTATACGCTCAATATCGCCATGAAGCCTTAATGCAGGCTGCTGGCCTGAGGAAAGGTGGAGGTCAGAAGCGCCTTGTTCGTGCATCAGCCTAAAGAAAGCATCAATTTCTGCCATTTCCAATACCCTTTTAACTTATTGCCTAATTGAAAAATTATGCCTGTTTGATAAACCTTAAGGTAGAATCGGTTTCGTCGGCAACCTTATTTTCTTCCTTTGTCATCTCAAGCATTTTTGAATGGGATTCAAGTACTGCACTGATTTGCATTTCAAGCTGAATCCGTTGGCGTTTCAACTCCATTATATCACTGTGAAGTTGTGAAAGCCGCTTATGGGTTCTATTTAATATTTTTTCCGCTTCAACTTCAGCAGTGGCAATAATCAGTTGTGAAGATTTTTTAGCATTTTCCTTCATTTGATCCAGGACTTTCTGGGACTGAATCATGGCATTTCTCATGGAAACTTCTCTTTTTCTATAGCCCTCATTCTCCAGGTTCATCCGGTGATTTTCTTCTTGAAGACGTTCAATGGAATGATTCAGATTATCAAGTTCTCTTCCCACATCTTCAAGAAAAGAATCTACTTCCTGAACATCAAACCCCCTGAATCTTGTTGTAAACTCTTTTTGTTTAACAACCATTGGTGTTATGCCCATAAGAATACCTCGCTTTTCATTGTGCTATTGTGCGAGCCAGCCCGTGAAGGCTGTTCACAACAAAGGTTTGAAGAAAAATAATAGCTAAAATCACTATAATAGGAGATATATCAAGCCCCCCGAAATTCACGGGAAGCCTCTTTCTGATTTGATAAAAAACAGGCTCCGTTGCCATATTGATAAACCTTACAATGGGGTTGTAGGGATCAGGGCTCACCCAGGACAGAACGGCCCCTGCAATAACAATCCACATATAAAACGTAAGCCCATAATTCAGGATGACAGCTATGGCTTCAAAAAAATTTGCTAATATGAACATTCATACACCTTTTTTCAATAATTTCGAACCTTTCAATGCTCTGATTAACTACGGATAGTATGAAAAGTCAAGTTTTTTTGCATATTTAACGGTTTAAATATTTGCTTGGGTTTATTGACATCTTCCAGTGGTTATACTAAATAATGGGTTAACCATTTTAAAATTTATTTATATGTCTATTATATGTCTAAATAATAAAGTGTGGAATAAATTTGGTATAAAAAAACCATTGTGAATTACGATATTTTAGCTGAAGGAATAATAAAATGAGTCAAATCAATCTAAAAGAAATCAAAGCTATTTCTTATGAAAGAGCAGAAATCAAAAATGGATATACAGATCAATCCCTCCGCGTTAACCTTGATGCAAACGATATCATCATCAACCCCATAAAAGAAGAGATAAAAAACAAGTTTATCGGGGGGAAAGGGTATGATCTCTGGCTGATGTGGAATGCGGTTTCAGGTGATACCAAGTGGAACGATCCTGAAAACGCCATATGTATCTCATCAGGCCCCCTTGGAGGAACTCCTGGTTACCCCGGCGGTGGCAAAAGTATCGTGACTGCCATTTCTCCTTTAACTGGGGCACCCATTGATTCAAATGTGGGTGGATATTTTGGACCCTATAAAAAATTTTCTGGGTTTGATGTGATACAGGTTGATGGAAAAGCAAAAAAAGATGCCATTATTTTCATTGACGGGATTGAAGGCAAAATCAAAATATTTGAAGCAACAGATCTTCCAACTGATTCCTATGAGCTTTCAGATGCTTTAACCAGACATTTTGATAAGGACAAACCTGTCAACGTTTCCGTTGTCACATCAGGCCCTGGTGCAGAACATACATTTTTCGGCTGCCTGAATTTTTCCTGGTGGGATGCCGGACGTAAAAGAGTCAGGTACAAACAGGCTGGGCGAGGCGGTATCGGAACTGTTTTTGCTGATAAAAAAATCAAAGCCATTGTTGCAAGATTCGGCGCCATTTCAATGAAATCTAATAATCCTGCTGATTTAGAAGGCCTTAAACTTGTCACCAAATCTCACGCAAAAGAAATAAGAGAACTGGATCCCAAACAGAACAGGATGTCCCTGGTTGGGACCACCCACCTTGTACCCATTATGAATGATCATGACTGCCTGCCCGTACATAACTTCAAATTCGGCTCACATCCGGAAAGCCGTGTCATTGGAGAAGAAGTTTATGAACATATTTTTGACAAGGGTTTTGACGGGTGCTGGAAAGGCTGTACCGTTGCCTGTTCCCACGGAGTCAAAGACTTTTCACCATTTACAGGCCCATATAGAGGGAAAAAAGTATTTGTGGACGGGCCTGAGTACGAAACAGTGGCGGGCTGCGGGTCCAACCTGGGCATTTTTGATGCCCAGACCATTCTTGAAATTAATTTTTATTGCGATGCCTATGGCCTGGACACCATTTCCGTGGGAACTTCCCTTGCATTTGTAATGGAATGCTTTGAAAACAAGTTAATAACACCCGATCATACAGGCGGAATGGATTTAAGCTTTGGCAATCGTTTTAATGCCCTGGAAATCATACACCAGATGGCAAAAGGAGAAGGATTCGGTGCCATTGTCGGCAAGGGGATCAGGCAGATGAAGCAAATTTTTTCAAAAAATTTTGGTGCTGACCTGGCCTTTATGCAGGATATCGGCATGGAATCCAAGGGCCTTGAATTTTCTGAATACATTACCAAGGAATCCCTTGCCCAGCAGGGGGGATATGGGCTTGCTTTGAAAGGCCCCCAGCATGATGAAGCCTGGCTAATCTTCCTTGATATGGTTCACAATTTCATGCCGACATTTGAGGACAAAGCTGAAGCCCTTCACTGGTTCCCCATGTTCAGAACCTGGTTCGGCCTTTGCGGACTTTGCAAACTTCCCTGGAACGATATTATTCCGGAAGACAATAAAAATACGTCTGAACCGGCCAAGGTGGCTAAACACTTGGGCTGGTATGCTGATTTCTTTTCTGCCGTTACGGGCAGGAAATCAGGACCCGATGATCTTCTTGCCATGAGTGAGGGTGTTTATAATTTCCAGAGAATTTTCAACCTGAAAATGGGCTTTGGCACAAGAGAGCATGATGCCTTGCCTTACAGGGCTGTCGGTCCTGTAACTGTTGAAGAATATGAATCACGACAAAAAAGGTATGATGACCAGCTCAAAGAAAAATATGATCTTGATATCAGCAATATGAGTTCCAAGGAAAAGGTAGCTGCTTTAAGACAAAGAAGAGAAGAGCAGTATGAACTGCTCAAAGATGCGGTTTATGAACGGCGCGGCTGGGACAATAACGGCATCCCCACCGTTGCAACCGTCAAACGTCTGGGTATTGATTTTCCAGAAGTCCTGGAAGTCTTAAAGAAAAATGGTGTTGTATAATACATGATAGAAGTTGATAAAAGACAACTGCCATGGTCTGAAAACCTGACCATGGCATCTCTTTTGGAAACCCTTGACAATGTTGACTTCTGTTCCGTTGTCCGCTTAAACGGCAGGCTTGTCTCAAGCCCTAAATTTGCTGAAACAATCATTCCTGACAACTCAAAAATTCAATTGCTGCCTCTGGTTAGCGGAGGGTAAAATCAAATTTTCCCAATTTTATCTTCCCAAACAGCTGTCTGTCTGTTAAAAATCATTGGTGACAGACCGGCAGTTAACATTTTAATCCACAAAAGAAAGTAACTATTGAAACAATTTTTTTTATTCTTAAAAACGCTTTTTAGCAAAAAGCGCCGAGCAGAATCACCTGTTATTATCCCATCACCGTCCAGACCTGAAACCAAAATACAAAAGAAAAACCTGGCTAAACCCAGGGAAAAAAGATGGTCCCTCCATGATTTCCCAGTGGAACAAAAGGAAGGGGAAACAAGATTTCATGACTTTGATTTGCCATTGGATATCATGCATGCCATTGCAGATTTAAAATTCAACTATTGCACTCCTATACAGGCAAAACTTTTATCCCATACACTGAAAGGCAAGGATGCCACAGCCAAAGCACAGACAGGAACAGGCAAAAGCGCTAGCTTCATTATCACTATTCTTGCGGCATTCATAAAAAAGTCATTTAAAAACAGGAACGGTACTCCCAGGGCATTAATCCTTGCACCCACAAGAGAATTGGTTCACCAGATTGAAAAAGATTTCAAGGATCTTGCCAAATATACTAATTTAAAAATTATAGCCATATTTGGCGGAACAGGCTATAACCAGCAGCAGACCATGCTTAAGGAAAGACCGGTTGATGTCATTGTTGCGACTCCCGGACGTCTCATCGATTTTATGGGCAAAGGATTGATCGATCCTTCCAAGGTTGAAATTGTTGTCCTTGATGAAGCTGATCGAATGCTGGATATGGGGTTTATTCCCGATGTCCGCAAAATCATTTTAAAAACACCCCACAAAAATAAACGGCAAACCCTTTTCTTTTCCGCCACTTTAACACCAGAAGTTTTGAGACTGGCACAAACCTGGTCAACACAGGATGGAGTTCAAATAGAGATTGATCATGAGCAGGCGGCAGGTGACAGCATTCAACAAATTATCTATATTTCAACTGAAAAAGACAAATTTAAACATGTTTATAACCTGATCAATAATGAGCAGTTAACACGCGTGCTCTTGTTTGTAAACCGGAAAGATACGGCTCGAACCCTGTCGGAAAAATTTGAAAGATATGGCAAAAAATGCAGTGTGCTTTCAGGGGACATTGCCCAAGACAAACGGTTTAAAGTCTTAGAAGATTTTAAAAATGGCAGAATCAATCTTTTAATTGCAACGGATGTGGCTGCCCGGGGACTGCATGTTGAAGACATAAGTCATGTCATTAACTATGATCTGCCCTATGAGCCCGAACACTATATCCATAGAATTGGTAGAACAGGCAGGGCCGGAGCAAAAGGGATATCCATCAGTTTTGCCGATGAAACAAGTTCTTTTTTCATACCCAAAATAGAAGAAGTGCTGGGAAACAAAATCGAATGCGAGTATCCGTCAGAGGCTTTGGACAAACCCCTACCACCACCCCAGAAAAAATATTATTCAAAACCAAGGGCTAAAATTAGAAAACCATTTAGAGGGAACAAAAGGCCTGACAGGAACAGACAAAAATAATTTCCTTTGTCCGGTAATCTATCTTTCTTGACACTCAGCAGGCATTCAGTGTAAAACTACAGTCCTAATTAATTAGTAATTTTTATCAAAGGAGTTAAAATAAAAAATGTTTGGTCTTGGAATGCCCGAAATTTTATTGATCCTTGCAATAGCACTGATTGTAATAGGGCCCAAAAAGCTACCTGACCTTGCCAAAACCCTGGGCCGTGCCATGGGAGAATTCAAACGCTCTGCCCAGGATTTTAAACGCAGTATTGATGTGGAAACCACTGTTAAGGAATTTAAAAACGGCATTGATATTCCTAAAGCAGATCTGAATAAAATCCTGACCGACCCTCCTTCAAATAATGAGGCTGCTGACACTGATCAAGAGAAGACTGCTACTGCAGATCAGTATGAGACTGCTGCTACAGATGCAGATAAAGAGAAAACGGCTACTGCAGAGCAAGAAAAGGCTGATACCGCAGATCAAAGGGACAGCGATTTCCTTGACCCTGATAAAAAAAATCCAGAGAATCATGGAGATGATTCTTCAGAGGATAACAATTCGAGTAAGACAGAGAACACTTCAGATCCTGAAAAGATCGATAAATAATGAGCAAACAAGACAAAAGCCCTTTTACAGAGCATTTAGGTGAGCTCAGAGACAGACTGGTCCGTTCCTTTATTGCTGTCATCATCGGTTTTGCGGCTGCTTATTTTTTTAAAGAAAAATTATTTGAAATTTTGAACGCCCCCCTGGTCACTGCCATGGGTGAAAATGGAAACGCCAAGATGATTTTCACAGGGCTTCCTGAAGCCTTTTTTACCTATCTTAAAGTATCTCTGCTCACGGGGATTATTCTGGCAACCCCTGTCCTTTTTTATGAATTCTGGATGTTTGTATCTCCCGGTCTTTACAGAACTGAGAAAAAATATATTATACCCATTGTAATTCTCTCCGTTTTCTTCTTTTTTGTTGGCTCGTCTTTTGGATATTTTATTGTTTTTCCCTATGGATTTAAATTCTTTTTAGGGTTTGCCACAGATACCATCTATGCCATGCCATCCATGAAGGAATATCTTTCATTTTCCTCAAAAATGCTTCTGGCCTTTGGATTTGTTTTTGAACTGCCCCTGGTTTTAACCTTTATGGCCAGAATGGGGCTGGTTAATGTTGCTTTTTTAAAAAAGAACAGGAAATATGCGCTCTTGCTTTTCTTTGTCGGTGCAGCAATTATAACCCCTCCGGATGTTGTCACCCAGATCATGATGGCCCTGCCCCTGATGGTTCTTTATGAAATCAGCATCATCGGTGCCAGGGTATTCGGGAAAAAAAAGGCCGAAGAAGTTGATGCTGAAGATGATAAAGACCTTGAAGAAGGCGAGGAAATTGCATCACAGAAAGACACAAAAACCAAGGAAGAATAGGCATAAACCTTACAAGCTTTTAGTGTTGACTTTTCAACACCCTTGGGTGTAAAAACTAAATTAAAAGTTTAAGGAAACAACCGGTGGTATGGAAATATTACTGGTATATAGGCAAAATAAATTCTTAATTATTAAAGGAGTAAAATAGATTATGAACAAAAAATTGCTGACTCTTTTATTGGCGGCAGGTATTGCTGTAATTTTTGTTGCAACCGGTCTTTATGCCGGAACAGATGTTCCCGACACAATTACAATGGACAAAAATCAATACAAAAAACGGACAAAACAACCCCCTAAATCTGCATTCATTGAATTCACCCACAAAAAACACAATGAAGAGTACAAAATCTCCTGTGGTGAATGTCACCACGACAAGGATGCAAAACCCCTTGATCTTAAAATGGGAAATGATGTTCAAAAATGTGTGGAATGCCACACAAAGCTTGAGAAAGAAAAAAAGAAAAAAGGCGAAGAAGAAGACATTCTGGTACTTGAAAACGCCATGCACAAAAACTGTGAGGATTGTCATAAAAAGGTCAATATTGAAGCTGGTGATCCTAAAGGGAAAAAAGGCCCTGCACCCACTAGCTGCACAAAATGCCATATATCTATGAAAAAATAATCGTTTTATAAAAACGTTTTTTTGCTTTAAAAGAGGTTTTCCAGAATTCTGGGAAACCTCTTTTTTTTTGAAAATCTTTATTAATTTGATTATTTATTGGATAGAGAAGCTTTGAACGCTCTTGCTTTTTTAATCAAAGCGGGCGCCCAGGAAGGGCTGCCCAGGGCGTGAATATGGGTGTAGGTCCCAAAAGTATTTTGTTTAAAAAAACCATCCTTTTTATCAAGGATACCTTTGCCCCGTTCCATTTTAAAGGCCATTTCATGATTCTGATAATCAATATTCAGGATACTGGAATATCTGAATTCGTGACCCTTTAAGGTTTCACCCATTTTAAAAAATGGATTTTCATTAACAACCGCAACTTTAGTGTACCCGTGTCCTTGCGGCCGGTTGGAAAGCCCGAATTTAACAGGAAGAATCCCGGACATGGGATATTCTTTACCGCTCAACAGGATGCTTGTACCCAGAAATATCAAGCCCCCGCATTCAGCATAAATGGGAAGTCCTTTTTTAGATAAGCTTCTCAAATTTTCCCTGAAAGCAATATTTTGCGCAAGCTGCGGCGCATGGGTTTCAGGGAACCCACCTCCCATATAGATAGCATGAACTTCTGGTATGGTTTCTTCTATCAAAGGGCTTATAAAAACAATTTTAGCGCCCAGTTTTTTTAAAGCATCAATATTGTCTGGATAATAAAATTGAAAGGCAGAGTCCCTTATAATACCGATTGTAACTTTTTCTATTCCTGTTAATTTTACTTCCAGAGAATGGATTTGTGGTATTATTTCAGGATCAGTGCTGCAGCATTCAAAGTTTACAGCCTGATAGAGTGCATCCAGATCTATATTGTCTCTGGCAACTTTGGTGACAGCCGCAATCGCCTGTTCGGAAAAGGCATGTTCCTCCGAGGTAACAAGCCCCATGTGTCTTTCCGGAAAATCCTGGGCCTTTAACTTTGGAATGGCCCCGAATACAGGGATATTACAAAATTTTTCAATATTTATCCTGACTTTTCCTTCATGTCTTTTCCCGGCTACCTGGTTAAGAATAACCCCGCAGATATTGACATCAGGATCAAAGTTCATGCACCCCATAAGCAATGCTGCCATTGTTCTGGTACTTTTAGTACAGTCCAGAACCAGCAGAACCGGCAGATTTAAGAGTTTTGCAAGCTCTGCAGTCGAAGTGGACCCGTCCGTATCAATACCGTCATAAAGACCCCGGTTGCCTTCAACAACGGCTATATCACAATGTCTTGAATTTTCCTGATAGGATTGTCTAACAATTGGAGGGGTACACAGAAAGGTGTCCAGATTATAACAAGGACGTCCGGCTGCCTTTGAAAGCCAGCCGGCGTCAATATAGTCAGGTCCCTTTTTAAATGGGGAGACCTTAAGGCCTTTTTCTTTCCATGCAGCAGTGATCCCTAATGAGACAATTGTCTTACCTGATCCACCCCTAAGGCCGGCAATAACAATTCCAGGAATCTTTTTACCACCCTTTTGCATGGATAAATGTAAGGCTTGCCTTATCCTTACTCTTCGTTTTCAGACGAGTGCTGGATACCACCGCCCTTGAGCCCATACATGGTTGTACTGCCCGAAGACCAGTATTCAAGCACTTCATCTTGAACCATTATATTGATAACTTTTTTGATAGCCCTTGGCTTATCATCCGGAAAAATTTTTGAGAAGTCATTAAAATAGAACTTGGTTTTGGTTTTGGATTTTTTTGTCATCCAATCCACTACTGCTTTGGTTGCAGCCTCTTTATTATCAAGAAGATCGCTCATGGTCGTACTCCTTTGAAATGAAATGTATCAGCCGGAATAAAAACAACTCCGGCTGATACGCCTATTTAAAAAAGATTATATAAAAATTAATGTTTAAAAATCTTCTTAGAACTTGAATTGAGTTGACTGACGCCAGCTCATGTATGCCTGCTGGCGGAAATCATCAATAAGGTGATGGGTAAACTCAAGCTCACATACCTCAAAGAATTTTTCCCATCCGATTCTTTCTGCCCAGTCGCCCAGACGTTCATACTTATTCGCACCATTGGAATATGCATTAACCATCTGATTGATGGCCTTTGTCATGGAAGGCCATCTTGGCATCTCATTGGGCAAAAATGCCACAACAACTTTAGAAAATTTCGGATCGGAAATTCTGTTGGAAACTTTACCACCTGCCATGAGAACGATACCATCACCTTCAGTATCAGCAAGAGGCATGGAAGGACACATGGTATAACAATTACCACAATACATGCATCTTTCGTTTTTAACTTCCACAGATTTAACTTCTGTGCCGTTGGCAAGTTTAATCTTGGACGGTTTGATAGCTGCTGTGGGACATGCAGAAATAGCCAGAGGAATTTCACAGAATTTGTCAAGATATTCATGATCCAGCATGGGTGGTTTTCTGTGATATCCAAGGATGGCGATATCAGAACAATGAACCGCACCGCACATGTTCAGGCAGCATGCCATGGAAACTCTCAGCTGGGCCGGAAGTCTCATATCCTGAAAATCTGTGAACAACTCATCCATGGTCGCTTTTACCGTACCCGAGGCATCTGTTGCCGGGGTGTGGCAATGGATCCAGCCCTGGGTATGAACGATATTGGTAATACCGGCACCGGTTCCGCCAATGGGAAATTTAAAGGAACCGCCAGGAAACTTTCTGGAAGCCAGATCGTTTTTCAAGGGTTCTACCTTATCTTTTGAGTCAACCATGAATTCAATATTATTACGGGTGGTAAAACGAAGGTGCCCGTCACAATGTTTGTCTGCAATTTCACAGATTTCATTAATATGAGTGGTACTCATCAAACGACAGCCACCAACTCGTACTGTATATACTTCGTCTCCTGAGTCTGCAACATGAACAAGAACACCTGGCTCAAGGATTTCATGGTGAGACCATTTGCCTTTATTTTTAGCAATCACAGGAGGATAAAACTCATTATAGTCTTTCGGACCGATGTCTGAAATTCTGTTTTCCATCGGTTTGGCTGGATTATAACCAGTAGAAATAAATGCCATTATAATTCTCCCTTTTTATCTAAGATGGTGTTTTCTGTATTCGTCAACGTCACGTTCCCAGCCGCCTTCAACCTCATCTTCTTTCCAGAAGATATAAGGGTTGCTTCTCGGATATTGTACGTGCTGCGGCACTGCCTCGATACCAGTTACTTCAAGAAGCTTCTGGAATCCCTGACGCATGATCAGCTCACCAAGTCTTTCACGGTTTTTACCTTCTTCCATCCACCAATCCCAGACATTTTCAACCACTTCTGTGATTGCTTCGTAATCATTGTCAGGATTTACTTCTACAAATGGAACAAGAAGAGAACCCATCTGGGCACCGTCAAGGATTGGAGCTTTTGCACCGACCAGAATGGAAAGACCTGTATCTTTACCGATTTTAAGGGCTCTTGGCATTACATTGATACAATGCATGCAACGGGTACAATTGGCATCATCAATGAAAAGTTTTTTATTTTTAAACATCATGCATTTTGTAGGACAAAGACTTAAGACTTCTTTTTCAAGGTCAAAGGGGCCCCAGTCTTTGCTGCCGCGGAATGCGCCGGCATTTGCAGGATATCCAGCATCCTTTTCAACATATTTATTGACAGCATCCTGGTCAATCCGGATATTGTCTTTCCATGTACCGATAAAAGACATGTCAGAACGTGCAATAGATGCAACGCAGCAGTTGGGACAACCATCAAATTTAAATTTAAACTTGTATGGGAAAGCAGGTCTGTGAAGCTCATCCTGATATTCATTGGTCATGAAATGAACCAGTGCATTAGTATCATAGCATGAATATTCACATCTGGAGCTGCCAAGGCAGTCCGCAGGTGTTCTCAGATTGGAACCTGATCCGCCAAGATCCTGGCCCATATCATGGGTCAATGTCCAGAAAATTTCTTCAATCTGGGGAGTGGTGGTACCCAGAAGAATGATATCACCGGTTGCACCATGCATGTTGGTTACTCCGGAACCTCTGAAGTCCCACAATTTGGTCAGCTGTCTTAAATAATCACTTGTATAGTATTTTCCAGCAGGCTGGGCTACACGCATTGTATGAAAATGCTGTACACCAGGGAACATTTCCGGCTGATCACAATATCTGCCGATAACACCACCGCCATAACCGAAAACACCGACAATACCGCCATGTTTCCAGTGGGTTCTACCATGCTTGTAAGAAAGCTCCAAAACACCCAGAAGATCATCCACGCAGTCCTGGGGAATTTGAAATTCAACACCTTCTTCATTCTTTGCTCTGACTTCAGCCTGTTGTTTCAGGTCAGAGACAAAACTAGGCCAAGGGCCGGATTCCAGTTGATCCAGAAAAGGAGTCTCATGTTTTGCCATTTACTTACCTCCGTTAATAGTTAATTTACATTCAATTAATGAAAAATTTTTCCAAACTTTCCATTCAATAGTTTAATTCTTTGTTATTCCAGAGGGTTACCAAACCACCATGTTTTTCCCAGAATAACTTAAGCAAAATAACATTGTTGATATAAAATTTTAGTTTGAACATGTCAATAAAAAACGCTTTTTTAAACGTTTTTAAAAATTGAGTGCAAAAATTTGCAGTGGGATTGAAAATTTCCTGTTGTCACTTCTATTTCTGAAGGGTCAAGATGACAGTATTCTAAAATATTTTCCAAAAGGCCCATTATCTGTTCCAGATTGAATTGCCGGAAAAACTCAATAAAAATTGATCTTAAATCCCCATAATCATAATCCAGGGATTTTTCATCCAGGGCAGACAAAAACCCGTCAATGGTTGAACTTACCATTTGTTCTCCGAGCATAACCATCCTGCCTGTGCCATTTATTCGATCCAGGCGCACTCTTAATGTCATATTCAGAAAAAAAAACAACAGGGATGGTAATATATGCTTTTTTTTATCTGCTTCATTTGTGCCAAATGGTGTTACTGAACTATATCCTCTAATGGTAATCAGCCTGACATGAACTTTGCCATCTTCCTGTCTTACAATGAAATCCCCGGCAGCATGATGCCAGGGGAAAATCTGTTCAAAGGATTCAATATCATAATAATAGGTCAAAATCCGGGATATTTCTTGATAGATTGGAAGAGCGCTTGTTTCTGAAATATAGTGCCGCTTTCCGTCAGATTCCCATATCGAGATTTGCTTTCTGCCCTGATCTTTAATGACATGGAATTCTTTGAAGCCGTCAAACCACTCTCCTAAAAAAAAACCGATACTGCCTTTATCTGTTTTTATGACATCAACTCCAAAGACCTGGGGAAGATAACGTTTCAAATATATTTTATTCAGGCCAGATATCAATTGATATTCTTTTTCAATTAATAACAGGCCCGGCTTTGATACTGCCCCGTTCAGAACAAATAAACAAATGCGATGTTCAGTAAGCGCAACCTGAATTTTTAAGGGATGATAAAAAGCACCATGTTTTTCAAGGAAAAGGGTAATCTTGCAAATCTGATCAGATTGAACAGATATATTGGAAACAATCTCAAGACCTGATTTCAATATTGAAAAATCATTTTCCGATAAAAACATAGAGGAAGCTAAAAAATAATCCCCAATTGTAATAATCGAGTCGTGGGTTTTATGATCTGAAAGGCTGTCGGTTAAAAAATCCGGATTTTTCCCGGATAATGGGAATTGCCATAAACGAGATCCAGGGAAAACCTGATTTTCTTCACCCGATATGAAAAAACAAAAAAGTCTTGAATCCATCAAGCTTTTCTGTGAGGTGCAAGTTCGTTTTTCAGCTCCTGGGCAACCGGGTACCCGAGCTCTTCGGCCTTATCACAATGGGCAATTGCTTTATCAAATTCATTGCTTTCAAGGTATGCTACAGCAAGATTGTTATGGGCCACAGGAAATTCAGGTTGCACTTTAATTGCTTCCAGATTTGCTTTGATACCTTCCTGCACAAGTCCTTTCATAAAATAAGCCGTACCAAGCGTGGCATAGGCCTGGACAAAATTCTTGTTATGAATGATAGCTTTCTTAAGATTTTTAATGGCCTTATCTATTTTTTCTTCATCCTCTTTGGGATCTTTGCCGTCAACCAGTTGAATAAGGACAAATGCCATGTTTGCATATCCTTCTGCAAACCCGGCTCGTGCTTTTGTAGCACGCTGGCTATACCTGTAGCACCCTTCAAGATCTTTTCTCTGCAGACAGATACCCCCTAAAAGGACATAAGCCTCAGCAAGTGACGGGCTACATTCTATGGCTTCATGGAGTTCATTTTCAGCCTCAACATACTCCTGCTTTCCCAGAAGGGCCACTGCAAGATTATAATGGGTTGTACCACATTCATCATTTTTAATAAGCTGGCTTCTTAACCGCGCAATATGCTCATCTGCATCTTTTGGCAGGGGTTTTCCCTGATTAATGTTAGTCATTATGGATATCCTTAATTAGTTATTTAAGTTGTTTAAATTCTTATTTAAAACTCTGCATATTATTTCCGACACAACATTGTGTCAAGACCATTGAAAATAATCAACAAGTTTAATTATTGCTTGAACCAAGTTTAAACTTGTGATAGCAAGTAGTTGTAGTAAAATCCATTGGAAAATAATTTATTTACACATTAGGAGTAAAACATGCAACCAGGATGCTATACTGCATTAATCACCCCGTTTAATCAAGCAGAAGAGCTTGATCAAGAAGGCCTTGAACAACTTATCCATTTTCAGATTAAAAACGGCATTACAGGAATACTTGCAACGGGAACAACGGGTGAAAGCCCTACATTCAAATGGAAAGAACACGATCATGTGATTGCCCAGGTTGCGAAACTGGCAAAAAACAAATGCCTTAGACTTGCCGGAACAGGCAGCAATAATACCATTGAAGCCCTGGAAGCAGCAGGCCGGGCCGCAAAAGAAGGGGTTGATGCCCTCCTTATGGTGGACCCATATTATAATGGCCCCAGCTCCCTTGAAATCAGGAGGGAATATTATGAGGTCATTGCCAAAGCATGCCCTGATGTATCCATCATACCCTATATTATTCCAGGAAGAACCGGTTCCCAGATGCTGCCCCAGGACCTTGCCATCCTGGCAAAGAACTTTCCAAATATATCCTGTGTAAAAGAAGCCACGGGCAATCTTGAAAACATGAAACTTACCCGGAAATATTGTGGAAATGATTTTAAAATATTTTCCGGGGATGATGCTCTGATTTATGATATTATGGTTGATCCTGAAATAAAGGCCTGCGGATCCATTTCAGTGATGTCCAACATTATACCAACATTTATGGTACAGATGGTCTCACTGCTCAATCAGGGGGAAGCAGAAGGGGCCATGAAGATTCAGACTGCCATAAAACCCCTGCTTGACCTTGTTGTGGTGACCACCCAGGAAGAATCCGAGTTCGGGCCTGTCTATTGCAGGGCAAGAAATCCCCTTCCATTAAAAACTCTTATGCAATTATTGGGAATGCCTGGAGGTCCCTGTCGCAGACCCTTGGGGAAAATGGCACAAAAAGGGTTCCAGGTTCTTTTGGATGTGGCAAAAAGTGTCCAGGCCAACACTCCTGAAATCTTTGAACCAATTGCTTCATTTTTTAATGTGGACATTGAAAAACAGCTGAACGATTATACCTTACATAAAGGGCTCTGGTACACATATTAGCTAAACTTCAGGCAGGCCATGCTGCAATAACCATGGCCTGCCTGAAACAATCAAATAAGGTTTATTTTTTTTCTTTTATCTTAAATTTATCCTGCCCTGTTTGAAAAAAGCTGGCTTTCAGCCATTCAAACCCGAATTGTAAAAGTTTTATATCATCCTCTTTCATACCTTCAATTTTTTCCTTTGGAAAATCGTATCTTTCAAGGAAGGTGCTGTTAAAAACAAATTCCCGGAATTTATCAATATTATAGCACACCAGAAAAAACATCTGTTTGCTTTCCTCGGAAAGTTTCATGCTGAGAGGTAATGATTTTTTTCTGACGATCAAGTCCATCCAGCCATCATTAACCCTATCACGAAGATCAACGCCCTGATCTTGTCTCCACTCGCCTACAGTCCACTCTTTGTTTTCATCAAAACCCATGCAGTGGGCTTCTTTCACCGTAAAAAAGAATTCATCTTTTTCACTTTTCTCCCCTGAATAACTCAAGGATCCAACCCCTAAAGGATAATATCTGCAGGTGGTAGGACGATCTGCATAAATGGCACATCCTTCCTTGTCTTCAACAAAGGGACACGATTTTCTTTCATCATCCAGAAGTTTAAGGGTTACCACTGGAAGACCGGCTTTTTCAAGGATCTGGGGTGCGGTAAATATGGCAAGGAACTCTTCGGAAGTTAATTCCAGTTTCTTGCGCATGGTTAAAATATCGTAGGGGGTGAGCATAATATCAATCCCCCGGCAGCAATCGGTAAAACATTTAACACCTTTGTGGCAATCAAATTTAAATTTGCTCCTTAAACTGAGCTGTTCAGGTGGTATTTCAGATATTTTCTGGGTTGTATCAGTCATCAAAACTTCCTTAGCTAAAGTTATTATGGGTCTTGAAATTTGTGGAGCATACGAAAAAGATTCAATAATGTCAATTAATTGCCGGCTCAGAGCTTATTTTTTATTTCAAATATTCCAAAAGGTTAAATAAAATAAATTTGACATCTGATTTATTTCAAAATACATATAACAAAGGGATATTAATTTAAAGTGCCATACATATTGGACATGACTCACGAAATCCAAAGGAGTTTCCATGAAAATTAAAAAAGCTGTTTTCCCTGTAGCCGGACTCGGCACGAGATTTATACCTGCCACCAAAGCCATGGCAAAAGAAATGCTCCCCGTTGTTGATAAACCCATCATCCAATATGCTGTTGAGGAAGCTTTTGCTGCCGGTATTGAACAGATTATTTTTGTTACAGGTCGTGGGAAAAAAGCATTGGAAGATCATTTTGACAGGTCCTATGAAATAGAACACGTTCTTAAACAAAAAGGGAAAACCGATCTTTTAATGCAGATCCAGGAACTTGTTCCAAAAACAGGCACCATTATTTATACCCGGCAGCATGAACCTTTAGGTCTGGGTCATGCCATCTGGTGTGCAAGGGATATTGTGGGCGATGAGCCTTTTGCCGTACTTTTGGCAGATGACCTTATCCAGACGGACAAACCCATCCTTTCTGAGATGGTAAAAATATTCGACCGGTTAAGAGCTTCTATGGCTGCAGTCATGGAAATAGAAAAAGACCAGACAGATAAATACGGTATCCTTGATGCCCAGGAGCTGGAAAAAAATATTTTTAAAATCAACGATATGGTGGAAAAACCGAGTCCTGACAAGGCCCCATCCAATCTTGCCATTGTCGGCCGCTATATACTAACCCCTAAAATTTTTGAATATTTAGGGAAAAAAGAAAAAGGCGCTGGTGGAGAGATCCAGCTCACTGATGCCATGAAAACCCTTCTCAAGGAACAGCCGATCTATGGATATAAGTTCAATGGACAGCGGTTTGATTGCGGCGACAAGGTAGGGTTTCAAATGGCCAACCTGGCCTTTGCCCTTGAAAGACCGGATATGAGAGACAGGTTGATAAAATTCATCAAAAAAATTCAAAAAGACTTCTAGAATAATAGTGTCTGATCGAAAACCCCGTGTTTGGGCGGCTCGTAGAGGAGCAATGCTCACAAAGTTGCCCATATACAAGGCGCAAAAAATTTTGAAACCGGAGTGTACTACTGTACATGAGGCCCGATTTATAATTTGGCAGAATTTTGCAGCAACGCAGTAGATGGGTGAGTTTTCGTTCAAACACTAATTAAGACTTTTTATACTGGCTGTAGGTTTCCATTACTTTTTTGACATAATTTTGAGTTTCTTCATAAGGTGGAATTTTTTTATACTTATCTACGGCCTCGGGTCCTGCATTGTAGGCTGCAAGGACCAGGTGCAGTTTATTTTCATACCGCTTTAAAAGCTGCTGAAGATAAAGAGCCCCACCCATGATATTCTGGAAAGGATTAAACGGATCTTTCACAGCAAGGGACTTAAAATTGTCCGGCATAATCTGCATGAGCCCTTTGGCACCTTTTTTTGATACAGCCTCTGGATTAAAATCTGATTCCACTTTTATCACGGCTTTAATCAAAGGAAACTCTACACCATACTTTTTTTGTGCTTTCCTGATCATATCATCATATTTTTTAGTGCTGATTATATGCAATCGTTTTTTGGGTTTTTCTTTAATGTATAATTTGTATTTCGATGATGTAGGCACATTAGTAAAATGGACTACGCCAAGGCTGTCTTTATACATATAAATATCGGCAAAGGCCCTTTCCACACCTAAAATGGTCAAAACTATCAATAAAACCATGCCGATTCTTTTTAACATTTTTTAGGCTTTTTTATCCAATTTTTTTATCCTGTCTTTGTATTTCTTCAGAATAAATTTTCCTGGAAATTTTGGTTTTGCAACATATTGCCCCAGATTATCCAGAAAGGTTTTAACCAGTGCTTCAAACACCCGTTCCTTGTCTTTAGCCATGATGAAATTTCGTTCAATTTTGTATTCATAGACCACCTTATCACCTAGCTTTGCCAGAATATCCTGAAATTTAAAATCAGACAGGAGATCATCAAAAAACAGCTCTTTTTCAATTTCAATTTCAATATTTGCTTTCATGATCACCACATAGGCATCTGGGGTAATTTTTCGTGACAAATCTAATAGGACAAGGGTCTGGTTGTTTTCAAGTTCAATTTTTTTATATATCATCTTTTCCATTATTTTCGTATCGTTCTTAGTTTAATCAAATTAAATGTTTAACCCAACTATCTCTTAAAATAGTTCCAATTGCTTTTCTTTTTTATTTATAGACAAAAAAACAGGACTTTTCTCAACCTGTGTCAGCCTTTTTTCAATATCATCAATAAAAAAAGATCGATGTCTTTTAAAACTTTTGCCATATATGGTTCTTTTTTTTGCATAAGTCAAACAAAGAATATCCATGGCCCTTGTCATGGCAACATAGAATAGGCGGCGTTCTTCTTCAAGATCATCAATATTTTCGCCGTCCTTTGCAAAGGGGACAAGTCCTTGTTCACATCCTGCTACAAATACAACAGGAAATTCAAGTCCCTTGGCCGCATGCATGGTCATCAAAGATACTTTTTCCATCTTAAACCCTATTGCATCTGCATCCTGGTTTAAGGCGATTGCATCCAAAAATCCCTTTAAATCATTGTAAAGCCGGGCAATAGATATTATTTTTTCAAAAGCCTGGTTTATTTTATCATTATTTTCAATGATATCCTGCAGACCTGTTTTGCTGCAAACAATTCTTATAGCGGTTTTATTATCACAATTTTTAATCTCCTCGCCAAGATCCCTAAGCGTTTTGGCAATGGTGCTGATCTTTGTTTTTGATGTCTCTTTGATTCCACTGATATCTGTATCTGCCCGGCCAAAGAATTCCATGGTATCCTGATTCAATGCACAGGATTTTTTATAAAGTTTATACCACTTTCCCGTTTCTTTTTTACCCAGACTTACGCCAAAATAATGAAAAATACTTTCCATATCAAGAAAACTTTCACTTTTTGCCATAATCCTGCAAAGACTTATCAATTGACAAATACCGTTCATTTCAAACAGTCTCTTTTTATCTGCTGTCTGAAAGGGGATACCTTCTTTTTCAAACACGTTGATAAAGGTCTCGCATTGTTTTCTGGTTCTGCAGAGGATGGCAAAATCTGCAAAGGAATATTCTTTCTGGGTGTCCAAATCTGCCTTGCCAGTATCTATTGAAAAAAAAGAAATTCCACCCACAAGTTTTTCAATCATCTTACCAATGGCAACGGCTTCAGCCTGTTCACTGGCCGTCTCTTTGATAATCAACTTTTTTGCACTTTCCACATCTGAAAAAACCTTAAATTTTTCATCCCTGTCCAAAGACTTATTGATCATTTGAAAAGAAGCATCAAGAATGGTCTGGGTGGATCTGTAATTTTTCGACAATATAATCTTTTCACATCCCAGAAAATCATCTGAAAACCGGTTAAAATATTTATTGTCCGATCCCCTGAACCCATAAATTGACTGATCAGGATCACCAATCACCACGATATGGTTACCTTGTGAAATCATCTTTGCAAGCTCATACTGGCCAAAATTCAAGTCCTGGTATTCATCGATAAAAATATATTGATATTGTTTCCTGACACTTGACAATATCCCTTCTTCTTTAACTAACATTTTGACTGTCATGAAAATCAGGTCTTCAAAATCTGCCACATTCTGTTCCTGGCAAAGGGCCTGAAAGGCTTGATAAATCTTTTTAAAAGAGCCTGGTTCAAAATTGGTTATGAGATTTTTAAAATCATCATCCGGGCCCAGTAAATTCTGTTTGCAAAAACAAATCAATTGATCGATTTTATTTACCATCCCCTTTTTAACATCTTCCCCAATGGCTTCTTTTATCAAGGAAATCCGCAACGAGTCATCCGCAATGGAGGCATTAAAGCCCTTATATTCTTTTAAAAGCTTAAGGCAAAAGGAATGAAAGGTTGCTGCCAGAACAGGGGATTTTGTTTTGGGCACATATTTGTCAATTCTTTGTTCCAGTTGTCTTGCCGCCTTGTTGGTAAAAGTCAGGGCAAGGATATTGCCCGGTTCAATATTTTTCTTTGATACAAGATACGCTATCTTTGCGGTTAAGGTCCGGGTTTTACCTGTACCGGGGCCGGCCTGGATCACCATTGCCCGGGCAGATGATTCAACTGCTTTCTTCTGCCCGGGATTCAAGCCGTCTAAAAGGCCTTTGGGTTTTACCGGCTGCCCTGTCTTAAGATTTTTTTTGCTGCTCTTTTTTTTAATATTCTGTTTTACAACAACTTTTGTTTCTCTTGGTTCAGCTCCTTTGGCAGGAAGGTTAAATAAAAGATTTTTTTCTCCTTTTAACCCTTCTTTTTCCTGACGTGAAAAAAGCTTCACTTTTCCAAATTCACCATCATATCCCGGATCAATTTTAATGTCCCCGGTCCGCATCTTCATTATGGCCTCGGCCAGTAGCGGCACATTGGCGCTGTCTATTTCCTCAGCAGATTTGTCCAAAAGTATCCCCAGCTCAGGTCCCAGGGCTTCAATGGCTTTGGTGTAGTAAGCTGCCACTTTTTTGGTTTTAGGTCCTACCTCAAAAATTTCCGAAAGGATATCAACAAGGGGGACAATGCTTTTAAACCCGTGCCGGTTTTCAGGCACATATCCTTCCGGCCTTGTTGCAAGCTCCTGGACCCTGTTTAGCACCCCATAGGTCACTTTCCTGCCGCACTCAGGACAGATGCCATCAATTTGGGCTGTGGTGGCAGGATTCAGGCAGATATTACATTTTCTGTGTCCGTCATAATGGTATTTGCCCTGGTGGGGATACATATCCAGGGTGCCCTGATATTTTTCAAGATCATTTTTTTCAAGGGCCTGGCGGATATGGAAAAAACTTAAGTCAGTATTAAAGACAGAGGCATTGCGCCCCAGGTACCCGGGTGAATGGGCATCGGAATTAGACAGCAGCCGGACATTATCCAGATCTTTAATTCGCCAATTCATGGGGGGATCAGAAGACAATCCTGTTTCAACTGCAAAAATATGGGACTTTAATGAACCAAAACACTCTTCAATGGAATCAAATCCTGATTTTGATCCAAACATGGAAAACCATGGTGTCCAGATGTGAGCCGGCACAAAAAAGCCCTTATCATTGACATCCAGCATAATCTTTAGCAGGTCTGCCGCATCCAGCCCAAGTATTGGGCGGCCATCGGATTTAATATTCCCAATGGCATCAAGTCTGGCATTAAACTTTTTAACACTGACAATATCAGGGAAATAGACCAGGTTATGATTTTTCCTCACCCGATCGTCTTTCTTGTAAATATTACTGATTTCTGTCTGCAGGATAAACCGGACAGGATTTCTGCAATTCTCCGGAATGGTTTTGTCAATATCCCTGGCAATCTCTTTTTTCAGGGAAAACAATCCCGGCTCTGTTTCTTCAAGCTTGGACTCAATTTCACTGATCCAGGCAGGATAGGTAAAATCCCCTGTCCCAACAATCGTTATCCCTTTAATTTGCGCTGTATAATAAAGATTCTCAAAATCAAGATTCCTGGCTGTAGCCCGTGAATACCTGGAATGGATATGAAGGTCAGCAATAAATTTCATTGTGTTTTTCCAATTCAAATTTTATATTTTCTTACCAGTTCAATAATTTACATGATTTGCTCTTAATTTAAAAGCAGGATTCTGGTAAAGGATAATAATCAACCCCGACAATAAGAATAAAAGGGATTGCAATGAACATTCTTAAGGATAAAAACATTTATCAATTAAAGAGAATACATTATGCCCATATTTGACCCCCAGTCACAAGCCTTGATCCAAAATTGGGATCAAACCATTGAAAAACAGATCAAAATAGAATTCATCGCCACAGATCATGCTGAAGACAATCAATTTGTAAATTTTATTGATCAGCTGGTAAACATGACATCAAGCCTTGTGATTGAATCAAAAAAAGGCGAAAAAAATCTACCTGGATTTCTTTTAAAAGAAAATATCACTTATTCTGCGCTTCCCCTTGGAAAAGAACTTGAACCCTTTCTTGAAGCCTTGTCACAAATAAATGGCAAACACAACATGCTATCTGGCCCCACGCTTTCCAAACCCATTCGGCAAACCCTTGATAAGATAGACATCCCCGTCCGGTTAAAACTCTATATTGCCCTGCAGTGTCCCCATTGCCCCAATGTGGTCAGAACGGTCATACCCCTGGCACTTCATTGCAACAACATAAACCTTCACATCATTGACGGCAGTCTGTTTCCCGAAACTGCGCAAAAAGATATTGTCATGTCAGCACCCTGCCTGATCCTTGATGATGACTTCAGGTGGACCGGAAGTGTTCCAGCCCAGGAAATTGTAAAAATGATCACCAGCCGTGACCCATCACAATTGAGCGCCGAAACATTAAAGACAATCCTTGAACAGGGGGATGCCTCCTGGATAGCTCAACAAATGATCAAAAAGAAAAAAATCTTTGATGGTTTTATCAAACTTTTGCTCAATGAAACATGGTCAGTAAGACTGGGGGCCATGGTTATTGTAGAAGAACTTGTTGAAACCGAACCAGATCTTGCAGCCTTGCTTTGCCCCCCCCTGATCGACCTGTTTGATGGAAAAGAGATCCCCATACAGGGAGATATCCTCTATGCACTGGGCGAAGCAGGCGATGGTAAAACAAAAGAATGGCTCGAAAAAAAGCTTCCCAGACTTGTACACCAGGACCTTATTGATGCTGCAACAGAAGCCCTGGAAAGTTTGAAGTCAAAAAATGGATAGGATAACCTCAGACAATAGAGATTTACTCATTATTTTCTTTCATTCTTTAATTATTTTATAGGATATATCAATCGCTTCTAATTAGTGCCAGCATGGTTTCCTATGTGTTTTTTTATGGCTGAAACTACAGATTCAGCGGCTTTGATAAGTATGGACCTGGGACAGGCAATGTTAAACCTTTCAAAGCCAGCCCCGTTTTCACCGAACCAATTTCCATGATCCAATGCAACATTGGCATCTTTTTCCAGTATCTGGGTCATTTTATTGCAGTCCAATCCAATTTTCCGAAAATCCACCCAGACCAGATAAGTTCCTTGAAGGTCATAAACCTTTGCACCGGGCAACTGGGTTTCAATATAAGTTTTTAAATACATGAAATTGTCATGCAAATAGATAATAAGATCTTCCAGCCAGGATTCAGCCCCATTATAGGCTGCAGCCGCACTAATGGCGCCAAAAAGCGTTCCCCCAATTGAATTCGTAAATCCAAGATTTTCAATCTGGCTTGAAAGCTCCTGCCTTAGACCCGCATTGGGTATAATAATGCTTGACTGGTGCAAGCCTGCTAAATTAAATGTCTTACTTGCGGCAAGCCCTGTTATGGAATTTTGGGCAAATGCTTCTGAAATAGTTGGGAAACAGATATGTTTGAATCCAGGCATAATTAAATCACAATGGATTTCATCTGAAATAATGAGAATGTTATTTTTAATGCAGATATTTCCAAACTCTTCAAGCTCTTCCCTGGTCCAGACTCGCCCAACCGGGTTGTGCGGGCTGCAGAGAATTACCATTTTAGCCCTTGGATCTTTTGCCTTTTTTTCTAAATCTGCAAAATCCATCTGATAATGATCCCCAACAATTTGCAAAGGATTGTCTAAAATCCTGCGGCCATTGTTTTGGATAGCTCTGGCAAAGGGATAATAGACAGGGGGTTGTATGATGATCTTATCACCAGGTTTGGAAAATCGTTGAACAATATAATTTATGGCTGGCACGATTCCCGGAGTTGTTATAATCCATTTTTCATCAATTTCCCACTGGTGCCTTCGTTGGTACCAGGAGATCAGTGCCGGGAAATATGAGGGGTCAACCAGGCTATATCCATAGATCTGATGCTCCAAACGTTTTTCCATGGCTTTTCTAACCACGGTTGGGCATTTAAAATCCATATCTGCCACCCATAAAGGGAGAAGATTTTCTTTTCCTTTTCCAAATATTGCCGATAAAACACTTGGTTCCCATTTCATGGAAGCCGTGTCTTCTCGATCAACAATTTCATCAAAATCCCAGTCTTTAGACATTGATTTATTCCCTGTTATATAAATTGAAATTAATTTTCATTTTCGGGTTAATTGCATAACCCAATAAATGGGGCATGTCAAATGCAAAAGTTTTTACAATTCCACAGGTTGTGCAAAAAAACAGTCGCTTGACAAAAAGTAAGTTTCTATTTACTCTAATTTTTATCGGCGCACACCAGAGGACCTGTATGGTCAGAGGAAAAACATGTCTTTTACAAACCATGAACTGCAACTTGCCAACGACTTTGTCCAGACCACTGGCTGCAATATTTTTCTGACAGGCAAGGCCGGCACCGGCAAAACAACCTTTCTCCATAGTCTGCAAAAGAACATGGCAAAACGGATGATTATCACAGCGCCAACGGGTGTTGCAGCCATCAATGCCGGGGGGGTCACCCTTCACTCTTTTTTCCAGCTGCCTTTTGGCCCATTTGTGCCGGGAAGCGAGACCTATGAGAGCAATAAACACCGCCAGTTCAGGTTCAGTAAAGAAAAAAAACAGATTATACAAAGCCTTGACCTGCTGGTAATTGATGAAGTAAGTATGGTAAGAGCTGATTTACTCGATGCCGTGGATGCAGCACTGCGCCGCCTTCGCCGGAATAATCAGTCCTTTGGCGGAGTACAGCTGCTCATGATCGGAGACCTGCATCAGCTCTCACCCGTGGCAAAGCGCGATGACTGGCAACTTATACAGCAATATTATGAGTCTGTTTATTTTTTCAGCAGTAATGCTCTTGATCTTAGTGAACTGGTTACAATTGAGTTGAAACATATTTATCGTCAGTCAGATGCAGGTTTTATCAAGCTGCTTAACCGGGTGCGTGACAATAGGCTTGATGAACCCACCCTGAAGAATCTTAATCAGCGTTATATCCAAGATTTTACGCCAGGCAAAGACCAGGGATATATCACCCTGACCACCCACAATCGCAACGCAGATTCCATGAATCAGTCCAAGCTTGATGCTTTAAGCAAAAAAGAGCACCATTTTAATGCTCAAATTTCCGGAGATTTCCCAGAGCATATCTTTCCCACCCAGGCCTTTCTAAAGCTTAAAGAGGGGTCACAGGTGATGTTTGTGCGCAATGACCAAAGTTCTGAAAAACTCTATTACAATGGTAAAATCGGCAGGGTAATCAAAATTTCAGATAAGTATATCTATGTTATCTGCCCGGGAGATCCCAAAGAAATAGTGGTGGAACAGGTCATTTGGGAAAATATCAAATATACCTTGAACAATGAAAATAAGGAAATCCAGGAAGACATCATCGGTAAATTTGAGCAATACCCTTTAAAACTTGCCTGGGCCATCACCATCCACAAGAGCCAGGGATTGACCTTTGATAAGGCCATTATCGATGCCAGGGCAGCCTTTGCCCATGGCCAGGTTTACGTGGCCTTAAGCCGCTGTAAAACCTTAGAAGGTATCGTACTCAGCTCTCCACTCTCATCTAAGGGCATAGAAACAGACCCGGCCATAAATAATTTCAGCAAAGCCTTCAGTCAAAACCCACCGTCTGAAAACCGGCTTAACGCTGATAGAATAAAATATCAGCAGTTGCTGTTGCTTGATTGTTTTGATTTTCAACCATTGCACAATTGCCTGGGTTATCTTACCCGGCTTTTGATGGGTAACGCCAGAGTAGTTCAGGTTTCAGGCATTACAGATATTTCTCAGCTGGAAAAAATAGTCACAAAAGATATCTTTGTTGTCAGTGAAAATTTTAAGCGGCAATTAAACACAATTTTTGCAGATAATAACCTGCCCGAGTCTGATCCGGTTATTTTGGAACGAATCAGCAAAGCATCTATATGGTTTCAGGAAAAATTTGCCGTGATTTTTGGAGAATCTATTCAAAAATTGCATATAGAAACAGACAATACTGAACTTCGTAAAAAGATTAACAATGCCCTGGATAATTTTAAAAAAGAAGTCGCAGTAAAGTTGGCTGGCATACAAAGTTGTGAAAAAGTATTATCCCCCTCAGGTTATTTGCGTGCCGTTGCAAATGCCCAGATTGACTTTCTCCCTGAAAAAAGAAAAAAGAGCCGGCTTCAGGATTATGGTGAATCAGACGTTGAGCATCCAGAGTTATTCCAGGCCCTGAAAGACTGGCGATCCAAAAAGGCCAAAGATAAAGGAATTGCCCTTTTTCAGGTTTTACACCAACGGGTATTGATTCAGATTGTGATATACCTGCCAGAGAATATGACGGATCTAAAGAAAATAAGTGGCGTTGGTAAAAAAACCATTAAAAACTATGGTGAAGAACTTGTGGAACTGGTTTTGGCCTATCGAAAAAAACACGGGATAAACAAGGTCATACTGCCAGAGCCAAAAAACATTCCAGAAGAAAGCACACCGGTGAAAAAAGAGACTTCGCCTTCCACCACGAAACAAACCAGTTTTGATTATTTCAATAATGGATTAACCATTGCCAAAATTGCAGAAGAAAGGGGCCTGGCAATTTCTACCATTGAAACGCATCTGAGTTTTTTTGTGGAAAAAGGCAAATTAGATATCAACAAGCTGCTTTCTCCTGAAAAACAAGAGGCCATTGAAAAGCAACTGGCTGTTGATCACAATAATTCTCTCACCAAAGTAAAAAATACTCTGGGAGGTGACTACACCTATGGTGAAATCCGAATGATGATAGCCCTTCAAAAATATCTGGCCTCAAAATAAGCTATCAATAATATTCTCTGGGACACCCTCTGGAAACAAAGTCCAATTCCATTGACAATTCTATAATGAATAGCATATTTTTGTTCATACATATTCAGGTTTAAAAATATTTGAATTACAAAACCAATAAAGGGAGATTTATGAATGAAAGTTGTCAATTATAAAGATGTATTACCCGTTGTCATGGACAACGCAATGGTTAAAAACGTGGCCGGCAGGTTGATGATCGGAAAGGAAGACGGAGCCAACAATTTTTGCATGAGATTGTTTGAAATGGGCCCGGACGGCTATACGCCAAAACATACCCACGACTGGGAGCATGAGGTTTTTGTCCACACAGGCAGTGGAGAAGTATTAATCGAGGATAAATGGCATCCGGTTTCAGCAGGTTCGGCCATATTTGTTCCTGCAAATATTGAGCACCAGTTCAGGAACACTTCTGAAAAAATATTTACTTTTATATGCCTGATTCCGTCCGGGGCGCCTGAGTTATAATGGACACAAGATCCTGTGTGGGGGGAAATGGTCAATTCATCGTGGGTATCCACAAGCCCTTGTTTAAGGTGAAAAATTTGAGAGACCATGACTATTTTGCACCTCTTGGGCAGCTTGAAGACGGCACTATGATTGATAATACTATCAATTTTCCCGGGAATGATCTTTATGAACCCCATGCAGACATCATCTATGAAATTGCCAACCCGTTTGCCTTCAGGGGCACAACTTATATTAACTCTGCATGGGCTGACATAAAAGCTGCCCATCCTGAAACAATACGTATTTTGGCACCTGAGCCCTGCTCTCTGCTTCAAAATTTTGAACGACTCAAAGGGGACAAAAGCACAGGGATAGCTGATAAAACAGCTCTTCTGGACATCCTGCCCCACCCTTTGCTCATTGCACTTGCCCAGGCCTCTTCCGATCCCGAAGAGCTGACGCTTCTGATAAAAAGATCCTGCAACATTCTTTTTGATCCCAAAAACCATATCCCCGTTGGCATCGGATATAAAAAAAACCGTCACAATGAGGTTATCCCGGATATCTTTGATCATGAGCTTTTTGAAGTGCTTGTTAACAACCGATATCTTCCGGATGACTATAAAAATGCCCTGGTATTGAAACCCGGAGTACAGGGAAGCAATGAGATTACCGGGGAATATTTGTCTGAAGATGGAAAAACCCATGTATTTGAATATTTAAGACGTAATTCCTATATTCCCTGGGGGCATTTTGCATCCAATATGGCAAACGATGCCATCCGGTACAGAGCTCTGGATCTTTGTCCGGAAGATATGAAAGGCATCCGCCATTTATACTACCAGCGTGCATTTGTAAGACTTGCACAAGGCCTTGGCATTTCTTTTCCTGACAAAAGAAAATGTCTCACCCAAAACGAGCTTGAAGATCTCAGGGATAAAATACAAAAAAAAATGGCTCTATTTCCCTGCCCGGCCCTGGAATTTGACTCTACCCTGTGGGGGTGGAACTTTGGGTTTGGATATGCCCAGTCCGGCCACAGGCTTCATGCCTCCCACCAGATGATCCACCAGCAGAACGCCATGATCCCAAAATTGGTTCAAACCTGTTCCGGGCAAAATATATCTTCCTTTGCCTGCGGTGATCTGATCCGTGATTTTATTGAACAATACACCAAAACCACGGGCAAACCCTTTTTTGAAACATACTTAAATGCCATAAAAAACAATACCAGAACAGATAATAAAACAATTGGCGAATCCTCCCTGATCCTGATGGAAGATGACCATACCATCTTATTTGCACCCAAGGCCCAGGTTTCCGAATGGGAACTGCAACTTATGCCTAAAACTGACTGCGGCAATATTCTTGAAGCGGATACCCATATGCGGAACTCTTTGGACAGGGCCATTCTGACCGCTGTAAAAGTCCTTGAATCCCTGGGCGTACAAATGGTTACCACCATTGAATTTTCAAAACGATTTGATTCTAAAAATTGCGATCAGCGTCTTTTATATTCGTTTCTCCCTAAACTTCCCCACGCACCGGCCACCTTTTCCGAAGCACAATTAAGATGGATCAGCGGATGTTACCCCGAGGATTTTGCCATAACCTGCCGCAGGGTAATCAAAAATTTTAAATAAGGAATACAAAATGCTGCTGCATGATTTTATTTATGAATGGGATGGCAAAACCACTACAGGGGAAAAACCCGTTTCATGGTGGCCGGGATCATACCGGGTAAAAATTGTACGGCTTGCAACAGACAAGAACAATATAAGCTACCTTGTTCACACCGCTGTCATCCTGAAAAATGCCAGAACCAACCCCACTATGAATACATCTTTAAAAAACTATATCCATAATTTTGCCCGGAAAATATCCAAGGAATATGATCTTAATATTGATAAAACCTTGTGGATTGAACTGGATGACAAAATCCGGGTGGCCAGCTTGAATCCTGATCAAAAGTTAGCCCCGGAAATACTTTATTCCATATCCTGGCGGCCCATCCGGCCCAAGGAATTAAAGATGATCAAACCCTATATTACAGACATGTAAAAAGGCCGGTTGAAACAGATCCAGCCGGCCTTTCTGGTTTATATAGTGCCTGAACGAAAACATCATTCAGGCACGGTTTTAAGTTTTAAAAACAAGAAACAATCATGGGGAATTAAACAATTCCCTGATCCATCATTGAATCCGCCACTTTAATAAATCCGGCAATATTGGCACCATTGACATAGTTGCCAGGGGTTCCATATTCTTCTGAAGCAGCAAGACATGCCCCATGAATGTTTTTCATAATGCTATTGAGTTTGGCTTCCACTTTTTTGCGGGGCCATTTAATTTTCATTGCATTCTGGGACATTTCAAGCCCGGATACGGCTACACCACCGGCATTAGCAGCCTTTCCAGGGGCATAGAGAATTTTATTATCAAGAAATATAGCAACACCTTCCGGCGTGGTCGGCATGTTTGCCCCCTCACTGACCACATATACACCATTATTGATCATATTCTGGGCATCTTTGGCATTGATTTCATTCTGGGTGGCACTTGGGAAAGCGCAGTCTGCTTTAATGTCCCAGATCGGATTATGATCAGAACCAGCATCACGGGCCGTATACACGGATTCCGGATATTTTTGCGCATACTCTTTTATTCTGCCTCTTTTTGCATTTTTCAGATACATGACATACTTAAGTTTTTCTTCATCAATCCCTTTTTCATCATAAATATATCCTGAAGTATCAGAGAGTGTGACAACCTTTGCTCCCAGCTGGTTTAATTTTTCAACCGTATACTGGGCAACATTCCCTGAACCTGAAACCAGACAGACTTTGTCCATAATGCTTTCTTTCCGGGTGGTCAACATTTCCACGGCAAAAAAGACAGCACCATATCCTGTTGCTTCCGGCCTGATCAGACTTCCGCCCCAGTTCTGACCTTTTCCGGTCAGAGTGCTTGTGAATTCATTTCTCAACTTTTTACACATACCGAAAAGGTATCCGATCTCTCTTCCACCTACACCGATATCCCCTGCAGGAACGTCTGTATCCGCACCTAAATGACGAAAAAGTTCAGACATGAAGCTCTGGCAGAATCTCATGACTTCATTATCTGATCTGCCCATGGGATCAAAGTCTGATTCACCTTTTCCAGCGCCAATGGGCAGAGTTGTCAATGCATTTTTAAATGTCTGTTCAAAAGCAAGAAATTTCATGATGGAAAGGTTGACGGAAGGATGGAAACGAAGCCCTCCCTTGTATGGTCCAATGGCAGAGTTCATCTCGACTCTGAATCCCCTGTTGACTTTAACCATACCCTGATCATCCACCCAGGGAACCCTGAACTGGATCACGCGTTCCGGCTCTACTATTCTTTCCATAATACTGGCATGCCGATATTCCGGATTTTTATCCAGAACCGGTTTTACTGATTCAACAACTTCTGATACTGCCTGGTGGAACTCTTTTTCATAGGGATCTCTTGCAATGATGACATCCAGTATTGTACCCATTCACTTTCTCCTTTTCTGCTTTCTGTTAAATTAATTTTTTATTATTTCAACACTGCTAACTATACTCTGCAATATCTATCGTCAATCATAATTTGCTTTTTTTAAAAAATATGCTTTCCAATATCCTATTTAACTTTCTATTTTTATTCATCATTTTTCCCCCCAAACCCTTTATTGACTTCAAGCCTAAACAAAGATAAAGTGTGCTTCTTTTATGACAGAGATTTATAGAGCAGATAAAAATGGAAAACAATCAATCTATCCAGCAAATAGCACTGACGGTTCCGGAAACTGTCGTGGAAATAAAAAAATGCCCCTCCATGGGATTTGTTTTTCTCAAAGCATTTTTACTTGCCCCTTTTCGCTCCAGTACGATTGCAGATGATGCTATTGTCAAAAAAGCCCGGATTATTTTAAAAAATTACCTGCCGGATAAAGACCTGATCTCAAATTACAGGCAGGTGTGCGCTTTTTCCGAAGACCGGACCGATACCATCCCCATATCCTATTTACAAACCCTCTTTATCGGCCTTCTGGGCAAATTTATTACCTCGCCTTTTTTTCCCATCAACCCCCTGGGACTGATCCATATCTTTCAGTCTTTTGAACAGAAAAGACCTGTGACCACAGATGAGATTCTTGACCTTGCCTGCACCCTTGACACCATAAAAAAAACCGAAAAGGGAATTGAAACCGAGTTTACTCTGGAAATAATGTCCCAAGGCAAACTTGTCTGGAAGGGCATATCTGTCTTTTTCACTCGAAGCCAAATAAAAAAGAAAAAAACATCAAAGAAAAAAGATGACATATTCCTGGAAGAAAAAGAAACCATCCTTGTACCGGCCGGGACAGGACGAAGATATGCAAACGTATCCGGTGATTATAACCCTCACCACCTTTACACTGTTTTAGCAAAGCTTTTTGGATTTAAAAGAGCTATTGCCCATGGCATGTGGATTCTTGCAAGGGTTGTTGCAAGCCTTGACAAAAAATTTGGCATCCATGATTCAGCTTTTGTTGAAGCCTATTTTAAACTGCCGATTTTCATGCCTGCAACCACCTGCCTGGGGTATGAATGCCAAAATGATACAGAAAACCAACAGATCATTGTCAATTTTGAACTTCGTGATAAACAAAAAGGACTTCCCCACCTAAAGGGAAGGCTTCTTAAGGCTATATAAGGTAGAAACTATGCTGGGTTCTGTATTTGCACTGACTTCGGCCTTTTTATGGGCCAGCGCTGTGATCCTGTTCAAAAAAAGTGGTGAAGTGTTTTCTCCTGTTTCTCTGAATATCTATAAAAGCGTTGTGGCGCTGATCCTGGTTTCCCTGACCATGGTGATGCTGAACATCCCTTTTTTCCCGGACAAGCCCATCAATGACTGGCTACTTTTGGCGGTATCAGGCTTTATAGGAATTACCCTGGCAGATCTTTTCTTTTTCATCGCCTTAAACAGGCTTGGTGCAGGCCTTGTTGCTATTGTGGAATGTTTCTATCTTCCCAGTGTAATTTTTTTTTCTTTTATCCTGCTGAACGAAAATTTAAGTGTCGGATCCATTATCGGTGGCCTCCTGGTACTTACAGCCGTTCTTGTCGGGTCAATAAAAAAGAAAGTAATTCCAGGTGAAGCTCCGGAAACCAAAAGTTCGTTGTCAGGTATTATTATTGGCTGTCTTTCCATGATCTTTCTGGCTGCCGGCATTGTGATGATAAAAGACCTGCTGGAACGAACCGATGTCTTCTGGGCAACCCTTGTCAGGGTAGCTTCTGCCAGTGTATCCCTGTTTGCCCTTATCTTATTCCACCCCAGACGTAAACAATACTTCAGGGAGCTCAAATTTTCAAAGGCCTGGTTAACTGCCCTTCCCGCCTCGATTATCGGAAATTATCTGGCACTGCTGTGCTGGGTTGCGGGAATGAAATATACAACTGCATCCCGGGCGGCTATCTTGAACCAGATGTCAACAATTTTCATCTTTATCCTGGCCGCTGTTTTTCTAAAGGAAAAAATAACCGTGAACAAAACCATTGCCATCCTCCTGGCACTGACGGGCGCCTGCCTTACTATTTTTGGCTGACGATTTTCTATTATTGATTGACAAAATAAAGTTCAAAAAAAATATGCCCTCTTTCCAGGCATAATGTCATAAGAGCTTTAACTGGACCTGTCCGTGTCAATCCTCACCAGGTTAAAATCCGACAGGATGGTATAAAGACAGGGAACCACCAGCAGCACCAGTATTGTTGACATCAAAAGCCCGAATACAATGGAACAGGCCAGGGGTATCAGAATCTGGGCCTGCATGGATGTTTCCGAAAGAAGAGGCATCAATCCTGCAATAGTTGTCACCGAGGTCAGCATCACCGCGCGGAATCTTTCCCTTGAAGCCAGTTTTCCTGACTCGGCAATAGTTTTCCCCCTGGCTGTATTCAATTTGATAAAGCTGACCAGAAGGATGGAATCATTCACCACAATACCGGCCAGGGAGACAAACCCCAGGATGCTTGGCATGCAGATATCAATCCCCATAAAAATATGGCCCCAGACAACACCGATAAAGGCAAAAGGAATAGTGATCATGACCACCAGGGGTTCCTGATAAGACCTGAACTGAAAGCTCAACAGACAGAACACACCGAAAATACCAATAGCAAAGGCCTTTATCATACCGCCCATGGAAGCTTTCATCTCTTTAGCCTGGCCTTCCAACCCGATGGTGATCCCGGGAAATTGTTTTTTTAATTCCGGCAGAAATCTGGCCCTTGTATCCTTGATAATATCTGCTACATTGGCCACCCGGGTGTCCACATCCCCGGTTACAGTCACCGTGCGATCAGCATCCACCCGCCTGATACCGGCATAGCCCCGGCTGTGGCTGATGGAAGCCACGGTGTTCAGAGGAACACGCTGACCATTGCCGTTTATCAGATAAAAATTTTCAAGATCAGCTAAACTGTTTTTATCAGGGCCTGCCATCTGAAGATTGACCTCATAGGATGCATCCCTGACAATGATCTCACTTGCCGTAGTGCCGTAAAAGGCAGTTCTCAACTGCTTTGAAACACTTCTTGCATCAAACCCCCGGATCTTTGCGCCTTGTTTGAGTTTTACCTGGATTTCAGGTTTCCCAGGCCTAAGATCATCATAAAGATCTGACACGCCTTCATAGGAATAAAACCAGTTGATCAATTGTGTGGAGGCCAGCTTTAATTCAGAAAGGCTGTTTCCCTTGAGCCGGATCTCTATGGGAAGGCCCCCAGGCCCGATGGAAGGTTCCTTAAAGGCAATGGCAATGGCATCCGGGATATCCCCGGCCAGGGTCCGCCACTGGGTGATAATATCATCCAGTGTACCGGATCTGTTTTCCGCATTTAAGAGATCCAGGGAAATAGTTGCCACGTGACTCCCTTTTTCCCCTGCATCTGCATTGGTGTTGTATAATACGCTGATATGCTTAACCACTTGGGCACCCCCGGGCTGGGACAAGGAAAGCTGTTCACTCATTTTTCGGGCTGCCGCCACCATCTGGTCCACATAGATTTCTGTTCTTTCCAGAGGCGTTCCCTGGGGAAAAAGAATCCTTGCCTGGAGCACATCCCCTTCAATATCTGGAAAAGCCTGGATTTTCAGACGACCGCCCGCGATCATGGAGATGGAGGCAATAAAGGCAAAGATGACAAGCCCGATAAACAGATACCGAAAATTCACTGCCAGATCAACCACCCGGCCCAGAGCATTTTCCCTTAGCCATTCAAGACCTGTTTCCATATAGCTGCGGAACCTGTTTTTCTGGTTTTTCTGGCCTTTGCCCCCATGGTTTGAAAGGGAATGGGACAGATGATTGGGAAGAATCAAAAATGCTTCCACAAGGCTTACTGACAGGGTCAGGATCAAAATCACAGGTATGACATAGAGCACCTTACCAATATCCCCTGCCATGCTCAATCCTAGCGCCCCGAAAATAAACAGGGTGGTTAAAAAAGAGGAAAAAACACCTGCTGCCACTTCAGAGATACCATCCACAACAGCGTTAAAGGCATTTTTGCCCTTTTCAAGGTGGGCTGCAATATTTTCCGCAATCACAATGGCATCATCCATGAGAAGGCCAAGCCCGATTAAAAGGCCCACCATGGATAGCATGTTTATGGAAAGCCCCAGATGTTTCATAAAGAAAAAGGTCAGGAAAAAAGAGACGGGCAGACCCATGGCCACCCAGAAGGAAAAGCCAAAAGGGAAAAAAAGCAGCATGGCCAGAAATACAAGAATCAGCCCCTGCACTGCATTTTTTATCAACATCAGCAACCGGTCCCGAACAATCTTGGACACATTCTGGGTAAGTGAAAATGACACACCTGATGGTGCCAGAGCCTGTTCCTCCTCTAAAAAAGCAGTAACCGCATCCATTATTCTCAAAGCATCTTCTGACTTGGTTTTGGTGATCTGGAGAAGCCCTGCGCGTTTTCCATCAAACAGGATCTTATCCTCATCATCCATGAACCGGTCAGAAATTCCGGCAATATCCCCCAGACGGATTTCAGCTCCGGTTTCCGAGGATACAACAATGAGATTTGCAAGTTCATCAAGTGTTTTCCTTTCTTCGGAAAACCGAATCAGGATATCAGACTCCCTTGTTTCCAGGCTCCCCGCCGGCAGATCCAGGTTCTGGGATGCCACGGCCCCTTCAATATCAGATATGGAAAGACCCAGCCGCATCATATTGTAGAACGGGATTTCAATTAAAAATTCATGGCCTGAAAACCCGAGGATTTCCACCTGTGAAACCTTATCAAGCCGCTTTAAGCGATCTTTTAAATCTTCACAATAAAACTTCAGGTGCAAAGGGCTCATGGGTCCTGTAACCGCCACAGAAACAACCGGATCTGTCCTGTTGACCCGTTTGACGATCACATCTTCCACTTCTCCGGGAAAATCATTAATCGCCTCAACTTCGGTCTTAATATCATTGAAAAACTCTATAATATCATTGCCTTCAACCATTTCCACCACAACAGAGGCCATGTTTTCCATGGCAGTACTCTTAACCTCGGCAATATTGCTCACACTGTCAATGGCATCTTCAATGCGCCGGCAGACCGAGGATTCCACATCTTCGGCAGTGGCCCCGGGATAGGCCACCGAGATTTCAATTGCATTGACTGAAAAATCCGGAAAGGTTTCCCGTTTCAGATCCATCACTGAAATGGCACCCAGGGCAAGAAACAGTAGCATCATGAGATTGGCTGCCGTTGGGTGGGCAGCCATATAGGAGATGACCTGTTTAAATGCGTTCATTGTACGTCTGCCTCCCCAAGGGCCTGTTGCTTCAATAGTTCCAGAACATCCCCGGCCTGAACCGGTTTCAACAGCATCCCCTGTACAGCCGGCATAAGATCTGCAAGCACAAGAGTTTCTCCCTCTTTAAGGCCCTGGGACAGCACTGCCATATCCGCCATATTGAACTCAACACTCACTGGTCTGATTTCAAGACGGTTTTCAGGGGTACAGATATAGACATTTTTGTCATGGACAGCACTTCTGGGCACCACAAACCGATCTGGTAAAGGTTTGCCCTTCAATTCCACTTCCACATACATATTGGTGATCAGAGGCGGTCTTTTGCCTGGAATCACATTTTCATAGGGCTTGTCCACCGTGATATAGATGGTAAGGGCACCCGTCTTAGGATCCATGGATTCACTGATCCTGGAAAAAATGCCATCCCACTCAATGGGAAACTCAACATCCATGGGAAGCCTGACCTTGGCAGTAATACCAAATGCCTGACGTATGGTTTTCATATCTGGCAGAGGCCCCACACTGCCCCTATATTCTCTGGGCAGAAGCGTAAAAAAACTTTTCGGCGCCAGCGAAACAGGAATTTCCGCACTGTCAACGCTTTCAGCTTCAAGCAGGATGGTTCCGGCAGCTGCAAACTGGTAAAGTTCAACATTCACGACAGACAGACGACAGTCAAAGGGCGCCCGGATTTCAGTTCTGGCAACATCCAGCCTGCGCTCGGTCACAGTGGATTCTCCTGATTTTTTCTGGGCCAGCAGCGCTTTTTTCTGGGAGGGAATCAGATCCAGGGCATTCTGCAAATTGTTCATTGTTGTCTGGTGGGTCAAGAACGTTCTTTCTTCTTTTTCAAGATCAGAAGCGGAAATATACTCGTTTGTAAATAATTCTCGTTTCCTTTTCAGTTCCTGGCCGGCACTGGCAAGGGATTTTTTTTCTATGGCCAAAAGGCGTTCTGTATTTTTCCGGGATTGTTCAAGCTCCCTAAGCCTTGCGTCCACATTCATCACATCTGCTACTCCCCGGGTTTCAGCCAGGCCATAGGAGGTGGTATCAATTTTAAACAGAACCTCATCCTTTTTTATAAAATACCCTTTTTTCAGATTATCGTTAACATTGACAATTTTCCCGCTGACCTCGGAAATCGCCTGCCAGGTTCGGTCTGCCTCAACATATCCATAGGTTGTAACCCGTGGCACAACCTGCATCTTTTCCAGAGAGATCACCCGGACGGTGTGAACCCGTTCTCTGTTATCAAGTCGGACCGGCGGTTTTTTATTTGCTTTCATCACAACAAAAAAAATAATACCGCAAACGATGGGAATAATAATCAATAATTTCTTTAAGATTTTCATATGGCCTTCCTGATATTCATTTTTCTACTTCATAAGATTCAATATTTGCATTTTCCACTTGTGCTGAACGGACATGCACATCCCGCTGGGGAAAGGGTATTTGGATGCCTTCTTCCAGGAATCGCTTATAAACAGCCGTATTCAGCTGATGCAAAATCTTACCGCGCAACACGGGTTTTGTCACCCAGCCTAATAATTCATGGTCAAGACTTGACTCACCAAAGGAACGAAACCGCACTCGCGGCTCAGGGTTTTTGCAGACATTCGGAATATTTTTTGCCACATCAAGCAACACTTTGTGAACTTTATCAATGTCTGATCCATAAGCAACCCCCACCTTTACACGAATGCGGAATTTTTCATGCCTGCCACCGGCTTCATTGATAATTTTGGTATTCCCCATGATTGAATTGGGCACTGTGATTTCCACATCATCCCGGGTCAAAAGGCGTGTGCTGCGAATACCGATATTCGTCACTGCACCCCGCTCACCTGAATCAAGGACAATAAAATCTCCAAGTTTGTAAGGTGAATCCGCCATTATAAAAACACCTGAAAACAAATTGGCCAATGTGTCTTTTGCAGCAAAGGAGATGGCAAGACCCAGTATACCGGCAGAAGCGATCCAGGCTGTCAGGTCGATATTCCAGACCAGGAAAAGGACATAAATTGACAGGCCTGTTACCAGGAGAATCAACACATTACTGAACAATGGCAGGGTGCGGGTCTGTACCAATTTAAACCGGCTTTCATCGCGGCTCACAAGGTTGAGTAAAAGCTTAAGAAATCTTGCTGTAGCAAATGTCCAGAAAAATACAGCCACGGTTTTCAGGCCACCCAGAGTTATAAAGAAAAGGGTATCATTAAACGCCAATCTTTCAGTGGCCAGGGCAAGGCCAAAAAGGATGATGCTCAGAAAAACGGGCTTGTGAAAAATGTCTATTAACTGGTCATCCAGTTTAATCTTTGTCTTTTCTATCCATCCTTTAATTACGCGGGTGAAAATCACATCCAGAACCTTTGCCACAACAAGAAACAAAAGAATAATCAACAGTGCTTGAACATAGCGATTGGGTGCGATTTGCACCAGCATTTCTAATAATTGTTCTTTCTTGAAATCCATTATTTTTCCTTATAATTATTTTTATAATTTCATTTTTTGGCACCCGACTGTCAGGATACAATAAGAATCCCACAATATCCACATTATATTCTCTGGCAAGGGGTAAAATCCTTTCAAGTTTAAGGGGTTCAAGGGAAAAACCTTTGATGATGACCCAGTTTTTTGCAATCTTCAGTCCGTCCTTCATGGCAGCAGGATTAGACGTATCAATCAGCAGAGTAATTTTAACGAATTGCTGCAACCAGAACCAAATACAATAGATTCAATATATGTCTCCCCCAAAAGATAAATTAATAGAAAATCATCTATCCTATAATACATAAAAAAAATTTAAAACTGATATTAAAATTTCCCAGTCGAAAAACAACAATATTTTTTCCCAGAATGATCATGGTTACAATTGATATCTTTGACTTTTGAAGGCCTGTTTTAGGCCAAGAATAGGATAATTATCCTTAACTGAAACCAACAAATTTTTAGGCATGACATTATAAAGAAAACTAAACAGAAAAGAGAAATGAGCATACTGTACCTCAAAGCATATTTGTGATAAATTCTCATAAGTTGATTTTATATCTTAGTTTGATCGCGGAATGCTGGTGGATTGCTAAAAGAAAATTCGGAGTCGCAAATTGCAGGAATTATTTGATGAAAAAAGGGAAACCTTTGTTGAATGGCTGAAATATCAGTGGGACATTAACTTTGATTGTATCCGCCGGGATATTGATATCCAGGGAAGTCCAGAACGAACAATCGGCCGGATTATTTTTCAGGAGAAAGACAGTACTCTTCTTTTGCTTGAACAATTTCCTGAAAGTAAATTCAGGATCAGGCATACGGTTGCAAGAGCTATTGAATACTTGAATCAAAAAGGGCTTACACAAGCACTATTATACAAAAAATCAAATTCAGGTGAGTTCCTGCCGTTTTTTGAGGGTTCCTGTTTTCAAGTCTCCCAATTTTTGGACAGCACTGGTATCAAACGACCGGACTATCTGTCATCAGCAACAATAGGGGGAAATTTTGCTTCTTTTTTGGTTCGTCTTTCCAAAGCTTCAGAAGGGATGGAAAACAGTATTTTATTGGAATCCTTTTCCATTAAAAAGTATATTTACAAACTATTCAGTGAAATGAAAATTTATGACTATAAGGTCTATAAAAGATACCTGCCATTTTTAACCTTCCTGGAAAAAGAGTTCATGTCCATTCATGACAAATTGCCTGTTTCCTTCTGTCATGGTGACCTTCACCCTCTGAATGCAATATGGGACAATGACCGGATTAAGGCTGTGATTGATTGGGAATTTACCGGAATAAAACCTGATATTTATGATGCAGCCAACCTTGTGGGGTGTGCCGGGATTGAAAACCCGGAAGGATTTGGAATGCCCATGGTCATGACCTTTTTGCAACAGATTCGGCAACAAAAACTTTTCAGTGAAATGGGATGGCGATTTTTCCCAGAGTACCTACTGGCATTACGCTTTGCATGGTTATCTGAGTGGTTGAGGCAAAAGGATAAGGAGATGATTGAGATGGAGGAAGCATATATGGAACTCCTTGTTGATAATATGGATATATTACGCCAGGGCTGGGAACTGAAACATTGATTATAATCAGCGTAAGCATAGCATAACAATGGCCTCATGCTTAATAAAAAGAGGGGTTGATTTCCTTCTGGTACTTTATATCGTTGAATTAAGAAGTATGGATTTTATTCAGCTTATCAGGAAATAAAATTGAATTTTAATGTTTGAATTCAAGGGCCACTGACCGCAAAGAGGGAACAAGGGATGGAGCCCCTTGTGATCCGCTGCAACGATTCGGTTTCAATGGTTAAAAGTATATCCAGATTTTAGCAATGCCTTTTTAGCAAACGGTAGTTTTTCTGATTTAACCAAAATATAATCTGTATCAAAGGTTGATATTGCAAAAATACTTATTTCAGCTTTCGCAAGAACTGTTGATATCTTTGCTAAAATGCCTGTTAGAGAAAAATTCAAAGGGCCTTCTACCTTAATACAGGACCAATCGGTATCAGACTTTTCAGAGTTAACCTGGGTGGTAGAGTTGCAAACAATTGATAATTCTTCATCAGTCTTACTGATTGAATAAAATTGGCTTTCATATACCTGATTTGGAATTTCATGATTTGCTGGAAAACGATGAATCGTAAAATGGTTTTCCAGAATGTTTAGTTGTGATTTCATTTGTAACCTTTGTTGGTAATGGCACTGAAACTGAACGACAAGTTCACTGGTTGCAAGGGGTTCCAGAAAACTTGTTCATGATAATAAAGCTTGTTAAACCAAAACTTTTCAAGGCGGCTCAGCCCCCTGCAATCCAGTGAAACGCCAGGTTAGCACTTTGATTCAAAATAACTGTCAAGTAATTTACTCCACTCATTAATAAATTCTTTATATTCAGTAAATGTAAACCTTTCAATAAATTCATCACCTTTTATACTTAAACCAATATATTTATAGCTTACTTCTACCTGAGTTTTAGAATCATATATTTTAGTACAATGGACAGTAACAATGCCCACTTTATCTTCTGGCTCTATCTTATAAAATTGAACCAGATAAGATTCGGGCTCATATTTTTTTACCAACCAAATGGCATCTGCCGATGCATGGTCATGATTTTTTGTTAAAAACACATAGTCTTCATGTAAATCCGTTGAGCCCATGACGTTTTCATAATCCCATCCAGGAATCCATAATTTTTCCCCCTCTGCACTGAATAATGGGAATAGTATTTCTATTGGCTGGTTGACTTTAAATTTTTCTGTATGTTTGATTGTACTCACAAACTCTCCTTGAGTGCTAACAAAAAGTTATACCGACCTGTTTATCTTGTAATTTTGAATGTTATCTGACCAGATTTTTTAAATCTGTTTCAAGAATTCTGTATCAACAATTTTTATGCCTGTAAAGGAATTTCAATAAATTAACTATAGTGATATAATTGAATCAAAACGGATCTGCCAAAATCAAGTTAATTGGAGACACACTTTCATCAAATTTAATGGATATCTTATAAATTTTGACCGGGCAAAAGTTATGAATACTTACAACTATTTATAACTTTTCAAATATTCAACCATTCAAACTGTATCCTTAAGGTCATGGAGTATAACGATTTGCAAAAATCCCTGAATGAAACTCCAATACTCATGAAAAAACAAAACTCGCCACATAACTGGCTATATTATTCAGGACGTCATCACTCAAGCTTAATTAATTATCCCTGTGAAAAGAGTTCAGGGGACAGAATTATTATGGATATCAAAACCCGGATGGCCACCTATTTTCCCCCACTCGGCCACAGGTTGGGGATTTTAAAGTGGCCATCGGGGATGATAAAGAATAAACCTACTGTTGCTCAACAGTAAATATCATTGCCCTTTATGCATTTAAAAATTTCAAAACCGAAATTTACAAATCAATCAACAATCTCTGTTTTAAGACTTTTAGCTAGCGGACCATCCTTACGCCATGCCCAACAGGCATCAACTAAATATTTTTCAATATCCAAAACAGATTCTTCGCTTCTTTGTGTTTTTCGTGCTTCAAATATCCAATATCCCTGAAGTGCTGCTGGCGCCATAGATAAAAGTAACGTTGTCAAATGAACACATCCTTTTATACCACCTGCAATTTTTTTGATTTTAGATGTAAATCCTGGTGCGATGTTAAGTCCTTTTATTTTATCAAGACTGCTTTCCATTTCTCTACAGATTTCATCATGGGGAGCACCTGGAATTTTAACATGAATATCCACAATCTTTAATTCAGCATTTTTGATGAGTAATTGAATTTGCATATGATGAAAAACATTTGGTTCTATTGGTTCACCAGATCTCTCATAAACCGTTATCAGATTTCTTTCTTTGAATTCTCCTGCAATTAAAACATGCTCTTCATCTACAACATAGGTCGAAATGTCTAAATTCCTATTATGTATTTTCTCAAGCTTATCTACTTCTAAATATTCCATTAAATATCTTATCCTTCTTCTTTAGAAAAACTGTAATTAAATTTGAATCATCAAAAATAACGAAAAATATGTCAATAAAATTTTTATCGAACTACCAAAAAAATTATTATACTGAAGATTTCCCTGTAGGGCCGGGTCAAAAAACACTCTCAAAGAAAGGAACTGATTATCCAATCAGATTAAATTACAGAAGATTATATTTATTGGGCAGGCTTCAGAGATATGACAGAATTGATAGAAACCACTATCTCTGCCGAATCAATGACACAGAAAAAAAATGAGGCTTTCTGGGATGACTTTGACAAAGAAAACTATTGACTTCTGCTTTAGTTACTAATAATTAATTACCTTATGAATTTAATTCAGTGTATTGCGCTATGAATTAAATTCGGGGAATAATTACTATTTTGGCCTCATACGACGTTATTTCTCTACCTGTTCTGAAGCTGTAAAAGCAGAATTCTATAAGTAAAACAATTGTTAAGACGTACTAATATATATTACCTTTTAATTTTTTTAATGCCGTTTTATTTTTTAAAAACCAAGGAGGTGGTGCATTAAACTATTGTTTTCTTACAATTTTTTAAAATTTTGCAATTAAACCAGTATAAATCCAAAGGAGATGATCCATGAGCGAAAAAGAAGTTGTCGAGACCACAGAGGCCCAGATAGCAGTCCATTGGACAGAAGAAGACTATTATTATCCATCCACAAAATTCATTGCTCAGGCCAACCTTACCGATGAAGGAATATTTGACCGGTTCAGCCTGAAAAATTTCCCGGATTATTACACAGAGTATGCAGAACTTTTGACCTGGTACAAATATTGGGACGAAGTCCTGGATTCCAGTGATGCCCCCTGTTACAAATGGTTTAAAGGCGGAAAAATCAATGCTAGCTACAATTGTATTGACCGGCACCTGAAAGACAATAAAAACAAAACAGCCATCCATTTTGTTCCGGAACTGGAAGAAGAAAGCGTTCAGCATATCACCTACCAGGAACTTTATGTCCGGGTGAATGAATTTGCAGCATTGTTGAGGGATACGGCAAAACTCAAAAGAGGGGACAGGGTTACCATCCATATGCCCATGTCAGCAGAGCTTCCCATTACCATGCTGGCCTGCGCAAGACTGGGTGTTATTCATTCGGTTGTTTTCGGCGGGTTCGCACCCAGTGCAAGTGCAGACAGAATTGTTGATTCCCAGTCCAGGGTTTTGATTGTCTCAGATGCATATTACAGGGCAGGTAAACTTCTTGAACATAAAATCAATGCCGACGAAGCTGTTAAAATAGCCGCAGCCCAGGGACAGGTAGTAGATACGGTTCTTGTATGGCAGAGATATCCGGGTAAAAATTCTTCAACCACGCCAATGGTTGAAGGAAGAGATATTTTTGTAAATGAAAAATTAAAAGACTATTATGGTGCCAGGGTTGAACCCGAACAAATGTTGAGCGAAGACCCTCTGTTTTTAATGTATACCAGTGGTACCACTGGTAAACCAAAAGGTTGCCAGCATGGAACCGGAGGCTATCTTGCCTATGTCACGGCCATGTCAAAATACATTCAGGATATTCATCCCGAGGATGTTTACTGGTGTATGGCAGACATCGGCTGGATCACAGGCCATTCCTTCATTGTATACGGGCCTTTGGCGCTGTGTGCCTCTTCTGTGATTTATGAAGGGGTCCCCACCTATCCGGATGCGGGTCGATCCTGGAGAATTGCCCAGGAGCTTGATGTCAATATTTTCCATACCGCTCCCACCGCTATCAGGGCCTTAAGAAAACTCGGGCCTGATGAACCCGCCAAATATACCTATCATTTTAAACACATGACAACCGTTGGCGAACCCATCGAACCTGCCGTATGGAAATGGTATGAATCAGCTGTGGGTAAGGGAGAAGCCATTATTGTGGATACCTATTGGCAGACAGAAACCGGCGGATTTCTCTGCAGTACCGTCCCGGGTCTCAAACCCATGAAACCGGGCAGTGCAGGCCCTGGTGTTCCCGGTATCCATCCGATTATCTTTGACGAGGATGGCAAGCAAGTTGACAAACCCGGAATTGCAGGGAATATCTGTATCCAGAACCCCTGGCCCGGAATGTTCCAGACCATCTGGGGGGACAGGGCCCGGTTTGTTGATACTTATTTTGGAAAATATAATACAAAACCCGACAGTAAAGACTGGAGAGACTGGCCCTATTTGACCGGTGATGCCGCGACCATGTCCGAAGACGGCTACTACAGAATCCTCGGCAGAATTGATGATGTTATCAATGTTTCAGGACACCGTTTGGGAACAAAAGAAATTGAGTCTGCTGCCCTGCTTGTGGAAGAAGTTGCAGAAGCCGCGGTTGTACCGGTTGCCCATGAGATCAAAGGCAAAGAGCCTGATCTGTATATTGCGCTTAAACCCGGCATTCCGGCAAGTGATGAACTTGCAAAAAAAATCTCAGACAAAATCTGTGAGCAGATTGGTAAAATTGCTAAACCCAGAAAAGTTTGGCTGGTACCTGATATGCCCAAGACCCGGTCTGGAAAAATCATGAGAAGAGTCTTAGGCGCAATTTCCAATAAGGGTGATGTGGGTAATGTCATGACACTTGCAAATCCGGAAGTTGTTGAAGAAATCAAGAACATGGTTGAAAAATAAACTATTTACCTGCAAAAATTTTTGGAGGTTATTTCTATGTCCAATTTGTATGACAAAGCCTATGAACAATCCATAAATGATCCTGACGGATTCTGGGGACCTGTTGCTGAAGACTGTCACTGGTATAAAAAATGGGATAAGGTTCTGGATGATTCAAACAAGCCTTTTTATAGATGGTTCACAGGTGGAGAAACAAACACCTGCTATAATGCGGTTGATCTTCATGTGGATAATGGTCTGGGAGACCAGGATGCCATTATCTATGACAGTCCTGTAACCGATACCATCAAAAAGTACACCTATTCTGAACTCAAAAACCAGGTTGCAGGATTTGCCGGGGTTTTAGCATCAAAAGGAGTCGGCAAAGGGGACAGGGTTATTATTTACATGCCCATGATCCCGGAAGCTGTATTTGCAATGCTGGCCTGTGCCAGGATTGGTGCTGTCCACTCCGTTGTATTCGGCGGGTTTGCGGCTAATGAACTTGCCACCCGTATTAACGATGCCAAACCCAAAGTGATTGTATCGGCATCCTGCGGTATTGAGGTGAAAAAGGTCATTGAATACAAGCCGCTTTTAGACAAGGCCATTGAATTGTCTGATACCAAACCTGGTTCCTGTATCATTCTGCAAAGACCCCAGGCCAAAGCAGAAATGAAAAAAGGCCGGGATTTTGACTGGAATGAGGAAATGGCAGTGGCTATTCCCCAGGATTGTGTTCCTGTAAAAGCCACTGATCCTTTGTACATTCTTTACACTTCCGGCACAACGGGACAGCCCAAAGGGGTTGTAAGGGATAACGGCGGACACATGGTGGCTTTAAAGTGGAGCATGGGCGCCATTTATGGTGTTGAAAAAGGTGATGTATACTGGGCAGCCTCTGATATCGGCTGGGTCGTAGGCCATTCTTATATTGTCTACGGCCCTCTTTTTAAAGGGTGTACCACCATTCTTTTTGAAGGTAAGCCTGTGGGAACACCGGATGCATCGGCGTTCTGGAGAATCATCTCCCAGCACAAGGTAAAAACCCTTTTTACGGCCCCCACTGCATTCCGGGCCATTAAACGGGAAGATCCAAAGGCTCAATTGATGAAGAATTTTGACCTGTCCTGCTTTAATTATCTGTTTCTGGCAGGAGAAAGACTGGACCCGGATACCTTAACCTGGGCAGAGAACGCTCTAAAGGTACCGGTCATTGATCATTGGTGGCAGACAGAAACGGGCTGGGCAATTGCCGCCAACTGCATGGGAATTCACAAATTTGAAATCAAACCGGGATCACCCACAAAACCGGCTCCGGGATGGAGCCTGGCCGTTCTGGGAGATGACGGACAACCCATCAGTGCAGGAGAGATCGGTGCCATAGTGGCCAAGCTGCCGCTACCTCCTGGGACATTGCCCACCCTCTGGCAGAATGATCAAAGATATATTGATTCCTATCTGAGCGTATTTCCCGGATACTATGAAACAGCTGATGCAGGGTTTATTGATGCGGATGGCTATGTCTATGTCATGGCCAGAACAGACGATATTATCAATGTGGCAGGCCACAGACTGTCCACGGGTGGGATGGAAGAAGTTATTGCAGGACACCCGGATGTAGCCGAGTGCGCGGTCATGGGCGTTGCAGACTCGCTCAAAGGACAGATCCCTCTGGGGATGATGGTATTGAATGCAGGCGTGGAAAGAGACCCTGCTGAGGTGGTCAAAGAAGTCATTGCCCTGGTCAGAGACAAGATCGGCCCGGTTGCTGCATTTAAAACCGCAACCATTGTCAAGCGGCTTCCCAAAACAAGATCCGGCAAGATTTTAAGGGGGACCATGCGATCCATCGCAGACAAAAAAGAGTATAAGGTCCCGGCTACCATTGATGACTACTCCTGTCTGGATGAAATCGAAGAATCCCTGGGGAAAATCGGTTATGGCAGCAAGGCCTGATATTTTTTACAAACAAAGGAGCATGTAATATATAAAATAATTCACGAAAAAGGAGGTGGTGGAGTATGCCCTGATTATCCGTATTGGAACGATAATCATCATTGTGATCCGATCAACTCAAAAAAATTATGAACAGGAGGTAATTTACAATGGATTCAAAAGTTATGTGGGTATGGGGATTGTTGGGAATATACATTATTTATTGTTTCTGGTGGGGCTTAAAAGGCTTTTTCAGTGAAAAAACCGCATCAGGCTATGGGATAGCAGGACGTTCCATCCCCTTTATCGCTTTTTTAATGGCAGCCACTGCTGCCTCTTTTTCCGGCTGGACATTTGTCGGACATCCTGGTTTGATCTGGAAGGTGGGACTGGTATATGCATTTGCCTCGTTCTATGTCTTGACCATTCCCATTACCGGAGCGTTTTTTGCCAAAAGAAACTGGCTCATGGGTAAACGCTATGGCTTTATCACCCCGGGTGATATGTTCGCCTATTACTATAATAATGAACTCGTTCGCTGGCTGACGGTTCTGGCAGCTCTTTTATATTCAATATTTTATTCAGGCATCCAGCTGATTGCAGCATCAAAGCTGTTTTTCTGGGTGGCTGGCGTCCCACCCACCATCGGCCTTATTTTCATGGCCTTTATTGTATGGTTTTATGTGGTCACCGGTGGTCTTAAAGCCAGTACCTGGGTCGGGGTTCTCCAATTCATCCTCCTGGTTACCGGTATTGCGTTGTTAGGATTTTATGTGGTCACATCCAAGGACATTGGCGGATGGTCCGGCATGTCAAAATCTTTGGCTGCCCTTCCTCCACAGTACTTGAAAGTTCCAGGACTTATCCACTGGGGAATCGGCGGAGGGTGGACTGCGGTTATGTGCTTAACCTATATGTTTGCTCTGATGGGCATCCAGTCATCGCCCGCTTTTATTCTGTGGAACTTTGGCATCAAATCTCCAAAACCACTGGCATGGCAACAGGTTTTTATGTCAACCTTTGTTGTTGGCGTCTGCTTGTTTTTTGGTTCCGCTTTCCAGGGAATGGGTGCCAAAATACTCGAACTGTCCGGAGTAATGGTCATCGCCAACAATGGTGATGTTGTACCAAAACTGATGACTCATTTCTTACCCGGACCTGTGCTGGGTCTTGTTTTCCTTGGCGCCATTGCTGCCATTCACTCTACAGCCGCTCCTTATATCGGAACCGGTGGTACCATCATCCAGAGGGATGTCTGGTGGAGATATGTCAGAAAACAGGGCGGGAGCCATTCAGAACAGATCTGGACCAATCGTATTTTTGCCACACTTTTGACATTGGCCGCGGTTGTGGTCAGCCTGACATCATCTGATGCTATTGTTATGATCGGCGGGTTTGCAACAACCTTTGGAACGATTATGTACCTCATGCTGGTTGGCGTTCACTGGGGATTTAAATTTCCTTCCACTGGTGCCGCCCTTGGGCTTCTGGCCGGTATTATCGTCAATATGCTGACCTATTTTGTCTGGAAATACCCCTTGTCAATGCATACGGCTTTCTGGGGCATTTTTGCCGGTTTTGCAGTAGCATATGGTTGCCGTGCGCTTGGATTTAAAAATTCGCCTGAAACCGATGCCCGGCAAAAAGAAGTCCGAGAATGGCTTGACAGCATTGACGGACCGTCTGAAAGAGCTAAAAAATGGCGTTCCTGGTTGAAAATTCTTGTTCCTGTCTGGTATTTCATGGCTCTTGGACCGGGTATCCTGTGGGGCAACACTGCATTCAAATTTTGCGGATTCCCTGCAATCTGGTCATGGCAGCTGGTCTGGTGGGTGGTTGGTATTGTCATGATGTGGGCGCTTTGCTTTAAAGCTGAAATGTCTACCACTTCTGCGGAACAGATCAGACGTGCAGATATCGAGACCATGGATGTAACCAAAGAAGCAGATAATATGGCATAGGTTATTTTTTAAACAATTTACGGAGGATTTATCATGGCATTGGAAGATAAATATTTGATTGCAACACTTATCGCTAGTATCGTTTTGATTGCCAGTTTTGGCTGGGGATGGTGGGGATAATATAACCCCATTCAATAAACATTAAATCTTAAAAAGAAGAATTCTATGATGACTCTTTTCATCATAGAATTCTTCTCGTCTTTGGATTAAATGAAACACACCAACCGATTCTGGGAATTTGCTTTTTTCACCCTGTTTACAACAATGATCATCATTGGTGGTATTTTGTTTTTCTTTTTTGGGGCTTTAAACGAAGAGCAGATAAATGCAGTTGTTTCTATTGAAAAAAGCCATCCCTTATATATTATCGGTATTTTTTTTATCTGTGCCGGAGTGATGTTGACCGGACTTCAAGTTATATTTCACAGCTACATCAAGCCTTTGAAAAAAATTTCTGCCGAAGCCTCCATGATTTATTCATCCAATCCCTCCCACCGATTAAACATCACCGGAAATAAGGATATAAAAAATATATCATCTGTTATCAATGATTTTGCAGATATGTTTGAAAATCTGAATAAAAATATTACCGAACAGATACTGGTTGCCAGAAAAGAAACGGAAAAAGAAAGAAATTTATTGGCCGCCATCATGGCTGAACTTCCCCAGGGGGTTATTATCTGCAATAAAAGCGGCAGGATATTGCTGTTTAATTCCCTTGCAAAAAAAATATTTACACAGGGAACCCATTCAAACAGACCGGATTATTTTATCGGGCTTGGCAGATCCATATTTCACCTGATTGATAAGGGGTTGATCGCCCATGCCATTGAAGAAATTGAAGAACGCCTGAACAATGACAGGCAGAACGTGGCCTCTTATTTTATTACCCCCATTCATAGAGATCATTTGATCAGTGTTGAGACCATTCCCGTCCTTGACCAGGAAAGGCAGATAACCGGTTTCATTCTCACTTTTCAGGATGTAACCGATGAGATCAATCAATATGATAAAACCCATGAAAATCTGACCTCGTTAGGACAAGGCCTGTCAAAACATATTAAACTTGTAAAAGAGATATTGAATCAATCTCCGGAACACCATCCTTTGATTAAAACACTTGATCAACTGCCCCTTCAGTATGAGCAGATCACAAATAGTGTCCTTGATATCATACTGACCAAACTGCCCCTGACAAAACTTTTTTTATCGGATTTTTTTTATTCCCTGAAACAAAAACTTTATTCCCTGCATGAAATAAAATTGAATATTACCCATCAAACCGAAGACAACAGAATGATAGCTGACACCTATTCCTTCACAGCAGCATTAATTTTTCTGTTTAAAAGCCTGTCCGAGATCACCCTGAATACGGAGTTTAATGTTTCCTCTCTAAAAAAGGACGACACAGTAATCTTTAAAATAACATGGCAGAACAATCCCATCAAAAAAGACCGGATCAAAGCGCTGTTATCCCGACGAATCAATGCTCTGCCAAGTCTTTTCTATGTTTTAAAACAAAATAATGCGTTGTTTCAGACCATCTGTGAAACCCATGATGACTGCTCTCAAATCAACATTGTCACCCAGGCTGACTTAAAGACACCTTTAAAAGAAAAACACCGCTCACCCATTATTGCGGGCAGCAGACCTGAATTTTATGATTTTGACCTGTTCAAGGGGGAAGAAGAAAATATTGATCTTTTAAACACCAATCTGAAACATATCACCTACACGGTTTTTGACACTGAAACAACGGGGTTGAATCCTGATGGCGGTGATGAAATTATTTCCATTGCCGCAGTGAGAATTGTTAACAATAGAATCGTGTACCAGGATATTTTTGAAGAACTGGTGGACCCTAATAGAGATATCCCCATGGAATCTTATAAAATCCATGGCATTAACTATGAAATGGTTGCCGGAAAAAATGATATCAGCACTATTTTACCAGTATTCAAAAAATTCACCGCAAACACCGTACTTGTGGGGCATAATATTGCTTTTGATATGAAGATGCTGAAAGTAAAGGAAAAGTCCACCCATATCAAGTTTTCAAATCCTGTACTGGATACGCTTTTATTATCCGCAATCCTGCATCCTGTCCATGAACAGCATGACATGGAAAATATTGCAAAGCGCTTAGGGGTAAATATTATCGGCAGGCATACAGCCCTTGGGGACACCATTGCCACAGCCCAAATTTTTTTAAAACTGGTCCCTATCTTAAACAGCAATGGCGTATTGACCCTCAAAGATGCCATTAAAGCATCCAAAAAGACATATTATGCACGGCTTAAATATTAATGCCTGCCTGTAAAAGATTATTGTTGAACATCATGTCATTTAAATGATACTTGCCTATACAATAATACTTAACACAAAAAAGGAGTGAACCATGTCTGATCAACTGTCATTGTCGAAATTTATTGGATTCTGTCTCGTTACCCTAGGAATTATTTTGATTTGTGTTGTTTTGGGTGGATACACAAGTTTTTGGAGAGCCCAGAATCGAATTAAAGCATCCATAGAGTATCTGACGGATGCCTGCAACTATAGGGTTGATCTATTGCCCGGATTTATTGAAATGGCAAAAAAAAGCGAGCCGCAAGTTTCTATTTTAGAACTAACCCAAACCATTGAAAAAGCAAAAAACATTTTACAGCAGGTCATTCCCCAAAAAAAACCGCTTGAAAATAACCTGATAAAAGAACTTGAAATTTCCCAGGAAGAATTGACACGCCAATTAAAAGACCTGTTTCCTCAATTAGAAATATCTCTTGATAAAAAGGATTCTCAACAATTTAAAGACTTGAAAAATGAATTCATTTCACTTCAGGACCACCTGTTTGTGACAAGAAAACGCTATAATGATGAAGTGGACTACTTTATTACAAGAACAATCGAATTTCCCTCATCAGTATTCGCAAAACTGTTTGGATTCAACAAATTAAACTACATTAAAATTTCAGAGGATGTGCTTTTGCCTTACCAGGTGGCATTTGCGCCAGAAACACCATGAGCGCAAAAAAGGATGAATTCATTTGAAAGAAGAATTACCGATTTATCCATTTTCATTACTTTCAAACCAGAAGCAAAAAAAGCTGAGCCCTGCTTTTTTCTATGAAAAAGTCACCAGAGAAACCGTTCTTCTGGAACAGGACATCACAAAGGTTGAAAAACTCTACATCCTCTCCAAAGGTTCTGCCCAATATTATTATGCAATGAACAATACAAACATACTGACAGGAGAGCTAAAGACAGGAGACAATTTTGGCGGCCTTTCAATTCTTTTAAATGATGCAGTTTCCATAAGAACCTTAAAAATTCTTGAAGACAGCGTGTTTATAACCCTTACAGCAGAACTTTTTTTAACCACCTGTAATGAAAATCCAGAGTTTCAAGATTATTTTACCAATGAGTTCGGCAAATGCATGCTGAACAAATCATTTGCAGGGATCATTTCAAGACAGATAAAAGACAAGGAATTCAACCTGCCCTTTTTCAATCGGCCCATCTGGTCCATTTTTAAGCCAAATATTTCCACCTGTCTGATAGAGACCAGCATTAAAGAGGCAGCCCTTAAAATGAGCCGGAACAATACCAGTGCTATTTTGATAAAAAAAGACAAACAAACCATTCAAGGCATTGTCACGGATGCGGATCTAAGAAAGAAAGCCGTGGCAACAAACATGGATCTATCCCAGCCTATCTCAGATATCATGTCCTCCCCTATTATTTCCATTTCAGCCGATTGCCAGGTATTTGAAGCATTTTTATCCATGATTGAAAATGACAAACGGCATTTGGCGGTTTTTGGCCAATCAGGGGATATTACCGGTATTATCAGTGAAAAAGATCTCATCGCAGCCCAGACAAAATCAACCTATCTTCTCATAAAAACCGTTAAATCCGCCACCACCATTCAGGAAATTGAAAATATTCATTCAAAGCTTGAAAAAATGCTTCTTGATCCCATAAAAAATGGTGCCAACCCTGAATATATCACTCGCCTGATCGCTACGTTTTCAGATGCCATAATTGATAAAATAATAAAATTTTCCCTTGAAAAAATGGGTGTGCCACCCTGTAGATTTGCATTCTTAACCATGGGATCAGAAGGCCGTGAAGAACAGACGCTTATATCTGACCAGGACAATGCCATTGTCTATGAGGATTCAAAAAACCCTGAAAAAGCAAAACAATATTTTGACACGCTTTCACAACTCATCTGCGACCAGCTGGATATGGCAGGATACCGGTTCTGCGACGGCAATAATATGGCAAAAAATCCGAAATGGTGCCAACCCCTATCCAAATGGAAAGACTATTTCAACACCTGGGTTCGAACTTCAAATCCTGAAAATCTTCTTCACTCCAGTATCTTTTTCGATTTCAGGGGTACCTGGGGAGACATGGCCCTGGCAGATGAATTGAAACAATATCTTTTAAACAGCATTGGCGGCTGGTCTGGATTTCTAAGAAACCTCACGGAAAACACCCTTTATTTCAAACCGCCCATCAGTGTTTTTGGTAAACTTGTGGTAAAAACCCATGGCAAGCAAAAAGGGGCTCTGGATATAAAAATAGCCATGCTGCCCATCATTGATTTTACAAGAATTTATGCCCTTAAAAACGGCATTACACACACCAACACCTTGACAAGGCTTTTCAGACTCTATACCAGGAAGGCAATAACAAACAGAGAATATACAGATATTGTCAGGGCCTATAACTACATGATGCAGTTAAGATTCATACGACAAATCACCACCATTATGGACGAAGGGAAAACCCCTGACAATTATATCTATCCCCACAATCTTTCAGCCCTGGATCAAACTCTGTTAAAAGAAATTTTTAAAATGATTGAAAACCTTCAAAAAAAACTGGAATTTGAATTCATAGGACTTATTTAAAGTCTGAATTCTTCCTTGCAATGGTCACAAAAAGAAGTGGCCAGCATTTGTTTACAATGAACACATTTATCCGATAAATAACGTTGTTTCCCCTGCATCTTGTCACAATGTGGACAATGCCAGTCTTTTCTAGTCGAAACAGTCTTCTGACAATTAGGACATTTGAAAGGAACTTTTCTGAAAACCAGATAAAAAATCCCTGATGCGATAAAAAACGGACCCAATAGTTTATATTGAAGGCTTGTTGCAAACTGATCAAATTCCATCGAGCTTGAAAGGATAACCCATACCAAAAAAAATATGGCTGTGATAGCCAGAAATTTAAACCGAAAATGAAAAAATACACTTTGTAATGGTTTTGCCTCCATATTCTGCAAACTCCTTTTTCCTGTTTGTTTTATTTTAATCCATCCTCTATGGTTTCCCACTTTCAGAAACTATTAGAGTATGATAGTAAAATACCTTTCAGATGATTGCAAGGGAGCATTAATGAAAGATCACTATATACCTGAAAATAAATTTCTCATTGTATACAGAGGATAATATTAAAAATTGTAAAATTGTTTGAAAAGGATATTTTTTTCAGGGTCTGCTGAAAAAATAGAATATGCCATTGAATTATTAAGTAATTTTGCCTAACATAAAGATGGATTTTCCAAGGTTTGCAGGCAAAAGAAAACAGGAAGAGGCAATGGACATGCAAAATATTCTTGATAACAAAAAAGTTCTTGTGGTTGATGATGAACCAGATATTCTGGAAACCCTTGAAGAGTTGCTCTACATGTGCTCGGTTGATACAGCCTCAACCTTTGAAGACGCTATCAATTTTTTAAAAAACAACACTTATGATGTTGCTGTTCTGGATATCATGGGTGTTAAAGGCTATGACCTTTTAGAGGTTACCAATAGAATGGATATTCCCTCTCTGATGCTGACAGCCCATGCTCTGACTCCAGATAATTTAAAAAAATCCATTGAAAAGGGCGCAGATGCCTATGTCCCGAAAGACAAACTTGCGGATATTTCCATATATGTTGCAGACGTATTGGCAGCAAGAAAAAAAGACAAAAAATCCCGTGCAAAATGGTTTTCATTGCTTGAGCCGATGTTTGACAAACTATTTGGTGAGGGCTGGAAAAAAACAGACAAGGATTTCTGGGATGAATTTGATGAAAAACATAAAAAGTCTTCACTGCAAAGGTAAAATTTCTTTCAGCGAAGAGTTTTTTTTAATTTTTTCAGACTGCGATCATATACCTTTACAATGATTTCCCATGAAAATAGTTCCATCTTTACAGACAAACTTTTCTGCAGCGCTAAATAGTCTTGATAATTGATGAGCATGTCTTGAAGTTTTTCCACCAGATCTTGTTTTGTCTGATATAAAACCTTGGAATGAAATTCTGCGGGCATAATTTCAGGATAGGACAACCGGTCCGGCAGCAATGGTATACAACCGAATCTGACTGCCTCCACAACGGAAATACCAAAATTCTCCTGAATGGCACAGCTGACAACAATTGCACCTTTTTCCAGCCAGTTTACATACTCGTTCCGGGATTCAACATACCCATAAACAAAGATTTCCTTTTTAAATTTTTCTTTTGCTTTTTTAAAGATATCAGGGAAGATATCATATTTTTCCCCCAGCAAGGCCAGAGAAAAAGGAATATTTTTTTCTTTTAAAGCGCTCAAGGCATCAAAAAAGAATTCAGGATTTTTATCATATTCCCACCTGTGATTCCATATGATCAAAGGCGCTTTGACATCCCTTTCCTTTAAATTAATCACACCGGTTTCAAATCGGCATCCCGGATAAACCACTTCTGTTTTTTGCCTGATTTGTTCGATCATCCAACCTGGCCTGAAGTCTGGCATTTGTTTGATCAATCTGCTTGCTGCTGTCATAAAATCATTAAAATGAAATTTAGAATTAAATAAAACCTTATCTGCGGCAAAGGCAGAAATAATATTGGTGAAACCCAAATGAAAATCACGTTTTTGATCCGGTGCCAAAGGATAGGACAATTGATTTTCATGAAAGTACATTAATACCGGGGGAAGGCCTTTGCCTGAAAGAGACAGAAAGTCTGTTAAATCAAAAATATCAGTGACGATAATTGCATCAAACACTGAAAAATCTTTGACATGATTGACAAAATAAAGGGCTGCTCCTCTCATTCTCCATTTCCAGAATCTGTCCGGAAGCGTTACAAGGGTCACATCGTGACAGGAGTGGGCCTTAAACCCCAAAGCAAACTCTTTATGAGAGCCGCCGAAAAAAGATTCCAGAAAAAGAATTTTCATAATATTACATTCCCATAATCAAATTTAATACAGATAATGAATTTATAAGTATACGTCAAGAAGAGGCGGCGTTCAGAATAGATAAGGCCGGTTTTTCAAGCAAATCGCTTGAAATGCTAATAGGTCAGAAGTTTATGCATCAATGGCAATTTGTCGAAGCTCTTGAAGCCAGTTCCCCTTTATGGCAATCCCGAGAAGATGATAAAAACTTAAATCGTAAATTTTTATATATTTATAACCTTTTAAAAAAATGATAACGATCTCATATGAACAAGGGACACTTCATAATATTCCTGAAGCCGCTGGATACCTTTTGAAACAGCCGGCTGGGAAATATTTAATTCCATGGCAGCCTGACTCAGGCTTTTATACTTGACTGCAAGATAAAAAAGTTTGAGTTGGTTGAGGTTCATGGGTTTACATCTTAAATCAAATGCAAAATTAGTCAAGTAGCAACTATGGCCTTTCTCAAAGAGAAAATAGTAACAAGCCTGGGCCTGCCACAGTGCCATGCATACATTTATTATAAGGAAAACAAAGGCTTGTGCAGATCTCCGATAAAATACGGTTCTATATTTTCACACTTCTATTGACAGAAAACAAGTTTATATCTTACCATTGCGGCGTATAAAGTTGTTAACCGGCATAATAGATGCCCTTGTCATAATTTCCGAATGTGATACATACAAGTAGCATTTTTCGGTCTGCAAAGGATGGCTTTTTGTTACATTCCCAATCGAAATTGACAGAAGACAAGTGTTCTCTGATCGGGTGGAAAGAATGGCTGGTATTGCCGGATCTTGGTATCCCCGCCTTAAAAGCCAAAATAGACACGGGCGCCCGCACCTCTGCTCTCCACACCTTCAGCATTGAAGAATTTACTATCAAAGAACAGCTGATGGTGCGTTTTGGTATTCACCCTTTGCGGAAACAGAATAATATTGAATTATTCTGTGAAGCACCTGTATTTGACCGCCGTCTTGTTAAAGACTCGGGAGGCCATTCTGAAATGCGTTATGTCATTGAGACCACTGTTATCTTGGGATTCGTGCAATGGCCAATCCAGATATCATTGACCAACCGTGAGGGTATGATGTTCAGGATGCTGTTAGGACGAACAGCCCTTAAACAACGGTTTATAGTAGACCCTGGCAAGGCTTATCTCACGGGACGCGCATTGGCGAAGTCATATCCACATTCTAAAAATAGGAGTCAACGATTATGAAAATCGGAATTCTTTCCCGCAAATCAACAATCTATTCAACGAATAGCCTGGTTGAAGCTGCAAAAAAACGTGGGCACTTTGTATCGGTAATTGACCCGCTACGCTGTTATATGGACATCACCTCCCATCATCCTGCCATTCACTATAAAGGAGAAAAGCTTGAAGGGTTTGATGCGATTATCCCACGAATTGGAGCATCCATAACCTTTTATGGAACGGCCGTCGTACGCCAATTTGAAATGATGGGGGTATATTCTGTAAACGAATCCGTGGCCATCAGCCGTTCACGTGATAAACTTCGCAGCCTGCAGCTCTTAGCTCGAAAGGGTATTGGTCTTCCGGTCACGGGATTTGCCCATAGCACAAAATTTACGACTGATCTAATTTCAATGGTGGGTGGCGCACCCCTGGTAGTCAAAATGATTGAGGGAACCCAGGGGGTCGGAGTCGTTCTTGCAGAGACCCAACAGGCAGCCCAGAGCGTTATTCAAGCCTTTCGCAGTCTTAAAGCCAATATTTTGGTCCAGGAATTTATACAGGAGTCCCGGGGCAGTGATATCCGCTGCTGGGTTATTGGTTCAAAAGTAGTTGCAGCCATGAAACGACAGGGGCCAGAAGGTGAATTTCGATCAAATCTGCATCGTGGCGGACAGGCAGCAAGGATAAAAATTACGCCTGAAGAGCGCTCCACAGCAATTCGGGCCGCTAAAATCATGGGTTTGCGGTTGGCCGGTGTAGATCTGCTGCGATCAAATCACGGACCCGTGGTTATGGAAGTTAACTCTTCGCCTGGCCTGAAAGGTATAGAAACGATCACGGGTATAGATGTGGCAGGTATGGTGATTTCTTATATTGAAAAAAATGCATGCCCTGGGAAAACTGGCACAAAAGGTAAGGGGTGACATGCAAAATCCCACGACTATCGCCAAAACACAGGTGAATCCGGGGACACAGGCAACCATACATATCCCCTTGCCCCCGCTATACACCCATACAGCCATGGCCATGCCTGTCCATGTCATTCACGGACGTAAGAATGGCCCAAGGCTTTTTATTTGCGGGGCCATCCACGGTGATGAAATCATTGGTACTGAAATTATCCGCCGTCTCATTAAACTCAAGAAGGTTAAAAATCTTCGTGGCACTTTGATTGCAGTTCCAGTGGTAAATGTCTACGCCTTTGAGCAGCATTCACGATATTCCCCGGACAGAAGGGATCTGAACCGATTTTTTCCAGGGTCTAAAAATGGTTCATTAACCTCTCAGTTAGCTGATACGTTCATGTCTGAGGTTGTTAGGAACAGCCAGTATGGTATCGACCTGCACGCCGGTTCCAACCATAGGGCAAATTTCCCACAAATTCGGGTTGATCTTGAAAATCCAGAGGCCCTTCAATTGGCCAAATCCTTTCGAGTGCCAGTGGTGATCAACGCTAGCATGCGCGACGGCTCTCTTAGAAAGTCTGCAGCCGATGAAGGCGTTCACACAATACTATATGAAGCCGGTGAGGCACTACGTTTTGATGAAGAGGCCTTAAGGGCTGGTGTTCGGGGGATATTATCTGTAATGACAAGCATTGAAATGCTACGCCCGTCAACGCATCGACCCAGACCGCAAAACGATCAACTAATTGCCGACTCAACCTCCTGGGTGCGAGCTCCAATCAGTGGGATTTTACAGATGGAATCTCCCCTGGGTGCCAAAGTAGCTTTAAATAACCGGATCGGGGTCATTGCAGATCCATTTGGAGATCAGGAAATGATCATCCATTCACCCGTCTCTGGAATGGTGATTGGTCGATTGAACCTTCCTCTGGTGCACCGTGGAGATGCTATCATTCACATTGCCCACCTGAACCGTCTCAAAAAAATAGGGCCAACTATCGAAGAATTTAGGGAAGAGATCGCCGGAGAGATATAGGCAGCTGATCATCAACGCTTCGATCAAGTATATGAAAACTTCATCTCGAAAGCGTATCCCTAATCCGGCTTCTTTGGATTCGTACCAATGTGTTTTTCCCTGGTCATAACGAGCAATACGGTCACGGATTTCTACGTCCCAATTTTTCGGAGTGACAAGCCATTTATAAAACCAAATTTTTCAATCTATGGAGTCTGGACATATGCTTACTAAGACAAAACAGGAGAACATCCCCTTGGCATGGGGCGGTTATGAAGATAGGAAATGAGAATATTTACCTGAAATGCTCAGGGTCAATATTAAACCGTTTAATGATCTGCTGCAGGGCCTGGCGGTCCATATGACATTGTTTGGCCGCCTGGGTGATATTGCCATTGTTCAAGGAGAGCTTGGCACCGATATAATCGTGATTAAACTCATGGAGTATTTTTTCTTTTGCTTCCTTATACGGCAAGGCAGCAATGGAGTCGCTGTCAAACCCTGTAAAACTGCTTTTTTCCCGACTTATATCTTTCAGGGGGATGTCAGACAGTTCAATTATATTTTCTTTTGAATAAAGAATTCCCTGGACAAGAATATTTTCAAGCTCCCTTACATTTCCGGGCCATGGCTGTTTCATCAAAAGATCCATCACATCCCGGGAGATACTTTTGGGTTCTTTTTTCAGCTTTTTGCAGTGTTTTGCCACAAGATGTTCGGCAAGGATAGGGATATCCGTAATTCTGCCTCTCAAGGGTGGCAGTTCAATGGGAAGGACATTCAGCCGGTAAAAAAAATCCTCCCTGAACTCATGGTCGGCAATCTTCTGTTTAAGATTCCTGTTGGTGGAAGCAATAATTCGTACATCCACTTTTATGACTTTTGTGTCTCCCAGGGGCTTTACTTCTTTTTCCTGGAGGACTCTCAATAATTTTGTCTGGATGGAAGTCCCGATATCCCCGATTTCGTCCAGAAAAATGGTTCCCTTGTCTGCCTCCTGAAAAAGCCCGTCCTTGTCCCGGGTGGCATTGGTAAAAGCCCCTTTTTTATATCCAAATAATTCGCTTTCCAGGATATTTTCAGGAATGGTGGGGCAGCTGACTGGAATAAAGGATTGGTTTTTTCTCGGGGACAAGGCGTGAATGGATCTTGCAGTCAGATCTTTCCCCGTTCCTGATTCCCCGGTTATCAACACTGTGACATCACTTGATGCAATCAGATTGATCTTGTCATACACCCTTTGCATGGCCTCACTTTTGCCAATCAATTGAGAAGGGCTTATTTCTTTTTCCTTTAAAAGACGTTTATTTTCTTTTAGCAGAAGACTTCTTTCAAGGGCTTTTTGAATTTTAAAAATGATCTCATCCTGCTCAAATGGCTTGGCAATAAAATCATAGGCGCCTTTTTTAATGGCTTTTACAGCAGACTCGATATTACCAAAAGCAGTCAGCATGACTATAGTCAAATCAGGATAATTTGATCGTATATGCCCTAGCAGTTCAAACCCGTCCATACCCGGCATTCTGATATCACAAATAACCAGATCAAAAGTTTCCTGCTCCAGAATCGATATGGCCATTTTTGCAGAAAATGCCATGGAAACGCTGCAATTGATTTCAGGCTCAAGGGTTCTTTGTAAAAGCCTTGTCATATCCTTTTCATCATCAACCACAAGTATGTTTGCTTTCATTTTTATCTCCAGGTCATCCCTAATGTTCTTTTCTATCACCAGGAAGACTGATGGTAAAAACAGTGCCCTTTTCTTCACTGCTTTCTACACGAATATCTCCATGGTGCCTTTTAATAATACCATATCCCACGGAAAGACCAAGTCCTGTGCCCTGGCCAACGGGTTTTGTTGTGAAAAACGGATCAAAAATCCTGGATAAATTCTTTTTTTCAACCCCTTTTCCATTATCTTTTACCATGATCAGGATTTTGTTCTGCTCTGTTTTATGGGTGGTAATATCAATTTTGCCTTTTCCTTCAACTGCATGGCAGGCATTAATCACCAGATTTACAATCACCTGGGCCAGTTCCTGTTCATTGCCACGAATATTGAGCCTGTCCCCTGTATACGGATTCAAGGTCATTTCAATATTTTTGAAATTCGTATGATTGGATAAAAATTTAATTACGCCATCTACCACCTTATTGATATCCACAATTCTCATCTCAGGCGATCCTTTTCTTGAAAAAGAAAGAAGATCCGACACAACTATTTTGCAATTCTGCACATGTTTTTCTATGATTTTTAAATCATCTTTATGTTCAGGTTCCAGTTTTAACAAAAGCTGGGTGTAACCGAGAATAATCCCTAAAGGATTATTTATTTCATGGGCCACGCCAGCCGATAATTCTCCCAAAGCAGCAAGTTTATCTGCCTGGGCAATCTGCCGTTCCATCTGTTTTTTTTCATTTACATTCTTGATGATAAAATGATAAGATTTTGTACATCCAAATGCGCCGTAATCAACAACACCCGTGATCAGAACCATTAAAGACTCATTGTCCGGTCTTAAGAACTCAGCTTCCTCGTTTAATATATATTCCTTTAAACCGATTTTATTGGTGATTCTCTCCCATTCAGACGGATCAGCAAAAAAACTGCCGATGATCATTTTCTTAATAATCATTTCGTCCCGGGGATATCCTGTCAATGCAATCCCGGCCGGATTAATCTCCATAACCTTGAATTCATAGTCCGTAACAATAATGGTATCCAGGGATTGTTCAAATATCCTGCGGCACTTATGCTCGCTGCTTGTGAGCCTCTCTGTTCTTTCAATGACTTTTTGCTCAAGGGTCTGGTTCAGGTCCATGAGTTTAATATGGGTGTTCTCAAGTTTTTTCCTGCTCGAAAAGATTTTTTCATTAATATTCCAGGTCTGGTTGAAAAACAGGGTAATCAGGCCTACCAGCATAAAGGTTCCTGTATTCACACTTCCTGAATAGGAACTTATGGCATGCCAGGCATCTGAATTAGATGTGAGGACTAAAAACTGTTTTAAAATATGGCCGAAGCTCCTTGATAAAGCAAAAATTGTAAATCCCATACTTATCCACAACAGATAAAGAAAGACAACGTTATCCTGGTCCATTCCCCGTAAAATTTTTGCCTTGTAAAGAGCCAGGAACGCGATCACCACCATGGCTACAGATCCTAAAACATCCACTGCCAGTATGGGAATAAACGATACGATCATGGGGTATCCTTTTTTGTCATCATCTGTCTTTGATCATCAACAAGACTTGAAAGGCCTTTATAAAGAAACAGCATAGCCGGCACGCACAGCAAATGGTCCAGTTTTAATACATAATAAAACCAGGCCAGCAGTGATGAATCATTGTTGGTAATGATCCTCATTTTCCAAATGGAAATATTCTCAATTTTTACGGCATGGATCTGATTATCAAAAAAATGGGCTGCAATGGCATCCAGATTCCAGAGAATGAAAAAAAAGGCTGAGTATTGAATCAGACGCCACCCTTTTTGTTTGTCCAGCTCTTTTCCTGTGACAGTAAAAATAAGGGCCGCCATGGAAAAAAGAAAGAAAAAATGCCCCATCTGGTGGGTTATAATCCCTTCCGCGCTTGCGTGAAGCTGGGTGGCATATCCATCCACGGGCAGAAAAATTAAAACAGCCGCCGCCATTACCGGCATAGGTTTTAATATCAGATAAAGGTTAGGCAGAAGCTTTTTTATCATATCTTTTCTTAACAACCTTTTTTATTACGGCCCAGAGTATAAAAGACAGGATCAGACAAATAACAAACCAGAGCATGGAGCTGACATTTACCTTAGAAGAGGACCCAAAAGAAAAGGAAAACACCCATTCTTCTCCGAATCGTTCTAAAAGGTTTGCCGGCGTATACACAGTTGTAATATAGGAAACCATCAACAAGATGGGAAGGACATTGCCGATAAAATGCTTTAACAATCCTTCAAAGAAATAATCATAATAGGCCTTGTTTAATTGGGCCTGATCAATATTTTTTGCCAAAGCCTTACCTTTTTCCCTGTCAGGATGCTTAATGGCCTCATCCCGCACACCCTTCCAGTGTTGAAATTCCTTTCCCAGGTGGACATATCTTTTGGTCACATAAAATCGCGCTATAATTCTTGTAATAATAACGACAATAAATGCAAGAACAAATATCACAAACTCCGGGCCCAGGGCCTCAAGAGGAGAGAACAGAGCATCCAGAAACACCACTGTATTGCTCAAAAAAGCTTCTATCGGTTCCCAAACGCTGTCCATAAAATCGTACATAATATTTCCCTTAAAATAAAACCCGTGTGCTGATTCAATCATTATAGAGATTCAGCACACGGGTTTCAAGGTTCATTTACCCTTTTTAAGAGTTAAATCCAGATTTCAATCTTAAAAAATCTGAAAAACAAGAAGAACAATGTAATTGCAAGAACAACCTTTAAGGTCATTTCAGAGAACATTTTCTGGGCACGACTGCCAAGCATACCACCGGCAAACCCGCCAATAATAATAGAAATACCAAGAGTCATGTCAGGCAGGTATCCTGCCATCAAATATCCGATAAAAGAACCGATACTGGAAAAGCAGGTTCCGATCAAAGATATGGGAACGGCCACATACATGGGAAGAGCAGCCAAAGTGGTCATGGCAGGTACCAGAAGGAAACCGCCGCCAATACCAAAGGATCTGGATACTATACCAATGAAAATACCAAGGAATGCAAAAAGCAATGGGTTGATCGTGAACTCTTCACCCCAGAATTTAAACCTGTAATCCGTCAGACCTGTTTTTACTGGTTCAATACTGCCCATTTCAGCAGAACGGCCCTCAGCCTTGGCTGCGGCAACCTCTTTGTTGAATTTCTGGGTCATGGCCTTGATATTTTTTCTTTTGTCCATGGCCTTTGGAGTCATTTCCATCAAGGTCTTGATGCCCATGATAAGCACCAGAATAGCCAGCCATTCCTGGTAGGCTTTCATTGGAAGAAGGGCTGAAACATATTTACCCAGCCAGATGGAACCGATAAAAATACCCAAACCAAAGGAGATTCCCACAGGCCATGCAACCCTTTTTTCCACCATTGCATACCGCCAGAAAGCTCCTAATGGGGAAAACAAGGTCAAGGCTATATTGGAGGGTTTTAAAACATTGGCAGCATTGATACCCACAGGGCCTGCTGTGCTGACAAACAATACCTGGAAGGCAGCCATGAGCATACCACCGGCAGCACCGATCATGGAAAAATAGGTTCCCACAAGAATGGCACCAATCACAATCCATAAGGGATTCATATATCTGTAACCCTTGGACATCCAGAATCCGTTTTTCTCCAGTGTATAATCTCCGATTTTTGCACTATTTACATACACATCAAATTTGGTATTGGGCGCAGTATGCCTGAAGGATTTAAAGGAAGCTGTAAATTCACCGGTTGCTTTATCAAGCTTTACAGATGTGCCCTTGTCCCAGTAATTACCGCTGGACTGGTCAGTAATGACAGATCTTGAAAAAATATCGATTTTTCCTTTTTTGCTGCCCTCTTTGGTAATGGTATTGATACCATAGCCACTCTCATTAGCGTACCTTAAGAAATTCCATTGTTCGTCTGATTTGATGGGTCCAAGCATACCGCGAGCAGTTGCATCAACATCACTTAATTTCTTTTTCAGATAGAACATTGTAGTACTGTAAAGACCGCTGCCTTTTTTCATAAGAACAGAAGGACCACCAAATTTTTTCTTGTCTACCTTACCGAATTTTTCCGGTGCATTGGTGATCAGATAATACAGGGGGGGAATCTTTGTATCCAGACCAAATCCGACTTTTTCAGCATCTTTTTTAAAGCGGCTAACTTCATGAACACCTTTGGTGTCGTTGGGTGCAAACATTTCCTGCTGGGCAATAGCAATATACAGATCCTGGCCCGGTGCGATCTTGCCCTTAATCTCAACCACATCTCCTGCCTTATAGGAAGATGCTGATATTGAGTTAGCAGCAAAAGCTCCTGACGCTGTAAATAGTAAAGCCAGCGTCATCATAATGAAATACGTAAAAATTTTCTTCATTTGATTCTCCTTTTTAAAAACATACATAACAATTATAAATTAAAATATCTGACAGCCAGTTTTGCCCCCAGATAACTTGTGATTCCTGATACAGCCATATAAATAAACAAATCATAAATATTGAGTGAAAAACCATTTCCCATAAATGACCCTGCAAAATTTAAAGCAACAAATGTAAGCGCACCCATGCCGACTCCCAGAACAAATGAAAAGAGCGATACATTCATAATCCTGTTTTTTAACATTTCCACCAGTCTGTAACCTGTCATTGCGCCGTTAAAGGCAATAAAAATCGGCAGGAGGAATAAAATTTTATCTATGGCAATAAATGTTGAACAAAAAACAGCAAGGATCAATGAGCCGCCTACTCCAATGAAAATCGATTTTAAGGTTGCAATGGTCATTTTTTTATTCTTTCCCTTTCCGTTGTGGCCCTGTTTGACATGAGCTTTATACAGGAGGAACACAACTTATGATGTTCCTTGGTATCTGGATGGGTAAGGGTGCTTTCTCCTACATGCTTGAGGAAATTTACGGTTGCATACATTTTTGTGCACCCCTCACACCGTTCCAAAGGCAGTTGCCCGATGATCTCTTCTTTTATTGAAATAGTCCTGACACTGTCCTGATCAACCACCTTGATAATATTGGTCGGACAAAGATTGGCACAGGTTCCACACCCGATGCAGCACCCTGGATTTGGAACCACCCTGCTGCCTGATTCAGTTTTAACCATTTTTAAGGCTTTGGCCTTTACAATTTCACTGCATACCCGGATACAGAGCCGGCAGCGGATGCAGCCATTGGGCGGCGGCGTTATGGCAATATTGAATTCCGCTGCAAGATTTCTGATCCTGGATGAATCCGGTGCCATCTGTAACAGCTTGTTAAACGCTTTTTCCCGGTTAATTTTCACAAGCCCGGAATCGGTCTTTATTTTTAAATTTTCTTTGACTTTGATAATACATGAGAGCATCACTACTTGTTTGCCTGTGGAAGATGCCACTTCAACACCGCAAAGCTTGCATGAGCCGGACGGCTTTAGTGCCGGGTGAAAACATAAATGGGGAATTTTTATCCCGTTTTCCTTTGCCACCTGAAGGATGGTCTGGTTTTCTCTGGCTGAGATTTTCTTATCATCAATGAAGATATCAATCATGGGCTGCATCCTGAAGATCTGAGATATAGTCCTTGAGATAATGAAGCTCCTTGTTTAAAACACTGACATGCTTTTTGACAAGATCTTCAAGGGTGAGCATCCCTTTGATTTGTCCATCCGAAACCACCGGCAGATGGCGGATCTTTGCCTTGATCATCATTCCCATGGCATCTTCAACGGTATCGCCAGGCTCAGCTACGATGAGTTTGGATGTCATAACGTCTTTGATCAAAATCTCATTCATATTTTTATCAGAAAAAATAATATGACACCGCACAAGGTCGCGCTCCGTGAAAATACCTTGAGAGGTTCCATCTGTCATTACCACCAGAGCAGACACATTATAGCCTGACATCAGCTTAAGCGCCTGTTCCACTGTCTGGTCCTGGGTTATGGTATGAAAATGACCGGAATATTCTTCTAAAAGATCTTTTACTTTCATGATATCCTCATCTCTTTGCAAATGCTAAGATTAATGAATGCTCCTTAAACAATCAGTCTTAAACAATCTTGGGGCAGCCGGTGAGTGCCTTTAGCCTCCAGACTGACCTCAATTAAAGCATCTGGATCATTGATGGTGGTATCCGGATCAGTTACAAGCCCATGAAGCCCGACAAAATCATCCATATAAGGCTCCCAGGCCTCATCATCTGATTTTTTATACACCTCGATTTTATTCCCTCTCTGGAATTGCATGATGACTTCCTTTTATTTAACTTTGGTTAACAGGCCGTATTTCAACATTAATCTTTGCACTCAATTTACGCTGGCAATTATTGCACAAGAGCCTGTTTTCAATAACCTTTGTTATATCTCCTGTTTTTTCGGAGATATACTGCATATATTCTATGGACGGAAGCATGGCATTGCATTCTTCACAATATTGAATTTTCTGTTTATTCAATATTGTGCCGCAAAGTTTCAGCATCCTTTGCCCATCCTCTTCTTCGATGACAATGGCCTTGTTTTCACAATTGGCAACACAGGCCCCACAGGTAATGCATTTTTCACTTGTTGCCCTGAAATCTGTTTCAGACGGGTCATCAAAATCCATATATCCAAATTGCAGGGCATCAATCCCCATCTTATCCCGGCAGATCTCAACACATTTGGCACATCTTCGACAGATATCGCACCGAAGACACCTGGCTGCTTCCTGGCGGACACTTTCTTCATCATACCCAAGCTCTGCCTGCTGAAACATGGTTCGCCGCCGGTCCACATTCAGCATGGGCATTTCAGGACGTTTAAGAGTCATTTTCCGGCTGGAAGACATTTCTATAGGTGTTTCTATATTATACCTTACAGGAATTTTAGGCATCCTGGGCTGGGGAATATTGTTCAAATACCTGTCTATGGCCTCTGCCGCTCTTTTACCGCCGCCTATGGCCTCAATAACGGTTGCAGGGCCGGAAACAGCGTCACCTGCAGCAAATATGCCCGGCATGGTGGTTTCCATGCTGGCATGATTCACTTCTATGGTGCCCCTGCGTGTCCAGTTCACCTGATCAAAGGCTTCCATGCCGTCATCATCCACATATTGCCCAATTGCACTGATCACTGCATCTGCCTTGATGGTAAAGTCCTTGCCAAGTATGGGAACCGGTGCCAGCCTGTCAGACCCTTTTTTCTTGATGAGCTCAGCTTTAACACAGTCAAGACCTGTAATAATATTATTTTCACCCACAATTTCTTTGGGAATGGTTAAAAAAGAAAATTCAATGCCTTCTTCTTCTGCCTGTTCAACTTCCTCAATATCCGCCGGCATCTGGGTTCTGGATCGCCTGTAAGCAATGGTAACCGTTTCAGCTCCCAATCTCAGACTGGTTCTGGCTGCATCAATGGCAACATTTCCGCCACCAATGACTACCACATGTTTCCCAGGTACATGGTGATCCCCTAAAGCCACATCCTTTAAAAATTGAACTGAATCAAAAACTTTTGGGAAATCTTTTTCCCCTTTTATACCAAGATCCCATGATTTATGGGCACCAATGGCAATAAAAAAGGCATCGACCCCTTCTTTTTTTAATCCTTCAAATGTGACATCTTTGCCAAACTGGGTATTATAAGAAATTTCAACTCCAAGCTCTTCAATCATGGCCACTTCCCTGTCAATAACCTCTCTTGGCAGGCGATATCTGGGAATTCCCACCATGAGCATGCCTCCGGGAACGGGCAAAGCCTCAATCACCCTTACCCCGTATCCCATCAGCGCAAGATAGTAGGCAGCAGAAAGCCCGCCAGGACCGGCACCGACAACACAGATTTTCTTCCCATTAAAATCCTTTTTCTCAGGATTTTTATAGGCTCTGTCCGACATTGCCCTTTCAGCTGCAAAGGCTTTTAAAAATTTAATGGATATTGGCGTATCAATCCTGGCACGGACACACATCATTTCGCATGGTCTTGTGCAGATAAGTCCGCAGACCCAGGGGAATGGATTATCCCGGCGGATCACTTCAATTGCCTGGGCATCCTTTCCTTCGGCAATCAGACTAAGGTAAGTCGGGACATCAATGCCGGCAGGGCATGCCATCTGGCAGGGTGACGGCGCCAGCTTACCACAATCATGGGAAGGACAATTCTTTGATTCAATATGGCTTTGAAAAACTTCCCTGTGTTCATCCAGGATCCCTTTCAAGGCCTTGCCCATCTCCTGGTTCTGCAAAATACTTTTGGCATAAAAATATTCTTCAATCAGAGAATCAATGGCCAAAAGATGCTCCGTACCTGCCGCGCCCTCAGCAATCTCTTCGGTCAAATGCAAAATCTGTTCAGAGATTCTCCTTCCCCTGGGATCTGTTAAACATCCTGAGCTGATCTGTTCAGAAAGATAAATAATAGTTTGTCGAACGGGACAGGTTTTAGCTGCCATTTTAACTCCTTAGCGCCTAAAAACTGCTGTTTTCATGGGATGCAACGGATGCTGCATGCCGCTCACGACGAATCTGGGTCATGTCTTCGACATTATCGAATTTCAGGCAACCCGTTGTACAGGTGGTGACGCAGGCAGGTTTTAGTCCCTCATCAATTCTATCCATGCAATAGTCACATTTTTCCACCTTCCCCGTATCCTGGTTCCACTGGGGAGCTCCCCAGGGACAGGCAGACACACATGTTTTACAGCCCACACACAGATCTTTATTAATAAAGACGATACCATCCTTACTTCTTTTCTGCATGGCCCCTGTGGGACAGGCAGACACGCACCATGGATTTTCACAATGGAAACAGGGCATGAAAATAAATGATATTTTCGGCAGCCCGCCAATGAATTTCGGGCCCACCTGGATGACCTGGCAGGGTTTCGGCCCTAGTGGGAGATTCTTGTTGGACTTGCACTGGATTTCACATGCATGGCATCCGATACATTTTTTAATGTCCTGGAACAGATAATATTTACTCATTCAAAGCCTCCGATATTTGATCTGATATTTGATATGAATTGTCATTTTATCTTTTATCAGACTCATTTTCTTATTTTTCCTAAAGTTAAAGGGGTTTAACCGATACAAAAGTTTCGTGATACGCAGGACTTCCTCCAATCTTGTCTGATACATTTTCCTGGATCAGTGCATCGGAAAGGCCTTTGTTAAATGATCTTTTTGCCCGGGTGGCCTCATGTCCGAATCCATGGACCATGAAAACCGCTTCAGGATGGATCAGATCTGTGACAAAGGCTTTTATCTGGCCTTTCCCAACAGATGATGAAACTTCAACAATAGCATTGTTTTTAATCTTCAGTTCATCTGCTTTGGCTGTATTGATCCACAGGACATTTTCACTTTGCAGCTCATTCAGATAGGGAACATTCTGGGTAGACACATGGGTGTGAATGGCTGAACGACCAACCACCAAGCGAAACTTACCGTCTTCGGGCAGTGGTATGGGTTCATATTTGGGAAAGGATTCAAATCCGACATCCTCAAGCAGAGACGATTTGAATTCAATTTTCCCTGAAGGGGTTTTAAAAGGAAGCTTGTTCCTGTCCCAGAAAATCTGATCCGAACCATAGGCAACAAACCCTTTTTTCTCAAAATCTTTCATGGTAAACCCAGTGCCTTCAAGCTGCCATTCAACTAAGTCTTCCATGGTCTCGTAAGGAAAATAATCGCCAATACCAAGTTTTTCACCAATTTTTTTCAAAATTATGGCCCCATCCATGGTATCATATCTGGGTTCAACAGCTTTTTTCCTCAGAAACATCTGGGGTTTGAGACCGTTCATCTGCTGGATGCAGTCGGTTCTCTCAAGATAAGTTGATTCAGGTAGGATCACATCTGAATACCAGGCAATATCAGAATAGTTGATATCAATGGTGACTATAAGATCCAGCTTGTCCAGCGCTCTTTTGGTCTGATTTGTATCAGCGATGGACATGAGCGGATCAAGGCGATAGGCAATCAATGCCTTCATGGGATAGGGATCTTCATTTAAAATTGCATAGGGCAGGATTTGGGCCACCCCGTGACTGGGATCAGGAAGGGGGAAATCCTTGGTACCGGCTTTATCGCATCTTGGCACCTCTATTTTTGGAAACTCCTGGCTGGTGAGTGTTCTGGCAGGCTTTCCACCAACCTCTCCCGGACCCTTTTTAAAGAAAATACCACCTTTTGCTTCCACACTGCCCATAAGCGCATTAAGTATCAACATAGACCGGCGCATATAGATTTCATTGGTCTGGTTGGCCCCGCGATATCCAAAGTGAAAAATTACGGAGGGCTTGTCTTTGCTGACTTCCCTTGCAAGGCTGATAATTTCTTCTGCGGCAATCCCCGTCTCAGCTTCAGCCCACTCAGGTGTAAGTTCTTCAACAAAATCCTGGAGTTCGTTTAGTCCATGGACCCATTTTGAAACAAATCCTGCGTCATAAAGTCTTTCTTTTAAAATAACATGCATCAGGGCATAATTTAATGCCAGATCCGTTCCCGGCCTTATCATCCAGTACCGATGAGATTTGGAAGCAGTGACATTTACCCTGGGATCAATGTACGTAAGTTTTGCACCCTTTTCCATTGCATCCATAAGGGTATTGACTTCTTTCAGGGCCAGGGATTCAAAAATATTCCTGCCGTAAAGAACAATATGTTTTGTATTGCCGTAATTGATCCCAATCTGACCGTCCGTATATCCGAATAAAGAACGGCAGGCAGTATTGACTGACCCCTTACAAAGGGCATCATGGGTAAAATGATTGGGGGATTTTATCGCTTTTAAAAAGGTTTTACTTACATGGGTTGCAAGCTGGGCTCTTTCACAGAGCGCAACACTATGGCCCCCATGTTGATCAATGATATCTTTTAGCTGGGTTCCGACATAATCAATGGCTTCCTCCCAGGACGCTTTTCTCCAGTTTCCTGACCCGCGTTCACCTACCCTGATGAGCGGGGACTGTAGTCTCTGATCATCATAGAGAAGGGATTTCCCTGCTGATCCCCTTGGGCAGAGGCTGCCGTCTATTCCTGCCACATGTTGATTTCCTTCTATCCAATCTACATGCCCGTCCTTTACCTTAACCTTAATAGGGCACCTGACAGAACACATAAAACATAAACTGAAAACTTCTTTATTCATAATTTATTGCCTCCTCTAGCAAGCTAATATTTCTACAACATTCCAGACACCTATATAGCCATAATTGTGCCACTGTTTTTAAATATTCAAACCAGGAATAGTATTTTAAGGTTAACATACTGAAATCAATCATAATATTAATACTTATAATATAAAAAATAATTCAGAAGACCCTTTTGGGGGGATTCAGCCGTCCCGTATCCGTATTGGGTCTAATTTTTTAAAAGTACCTGACAATTCTATTCTGGTAAGGGTTTGATTAATCTACAGGGAAAAAGCCTATCAAAATGTTACGCAATAAAAACATTGCGCCGCAGTTTTTTTATTGCTCTGAAAAATGGGAAAATTCGGTTTAAGATTTTTTTTGTTTTTTTTCACACTCAAGGAATCACCAAATTAAAAACGGATTTAACTTTTGTGAAAATTAAATCCGTTTATTTTTTTATGGTAGGCACGAGCGGATTTGAACCGCTGACTTCTACCGTGTCGAGGTAGCACTCTACCAACTGAGTTACGCGCCTGAATCGTCTGCTTTATTAACAAAAGCCAGGGTTTGTGTCAAGAAAAACGTGGGCTTATTCTGTTGTATTCTGATTTTTCTCCACAAGAGGTGTTTTTTCCTGGGAATTCTCATCAACTATAGTAGCAGCAGTTTTTTCAATAAACATGATGGTAACAAGGGTATCTGTTACATCTGAAAATTCCAGTCCAAAAGAATCAAAGGTTTTCAGCATAACGGCATCGGCAAATTGAGATGAGTTTCCCTTATAAAAAATTTGCATGACAGCATAGTTTGCCCCCATCTCTTTGGGCTGCATGTTTTCAATCCCGGGCATTTGTTGAAATTCTTGTTTTAAGGCAATAAACCGGGGCAGAAAATTTTTTCCTTTTATTGTGACATCAAAGGAGTGTTCTTTTCTCAAGTGCCGGGTCCAGTAGACATCCATTTTTGCACTCAGATCAAAGGCTGACAGACTGGCTGCTTTAAAAAGGGCTTGAATGTTTCCTTCACGGTCCATATCGCTTTTGGCCACAGCCTGAGCCTCGGAGGTAAGAACTTTTTCTCCTGTTTCAACATTGTATCCTTCCAAACTGATTTGGGCATTAAAGGTTTTTTCTTGTCCCATTATATTTGTGGCTTCTGCTGAGGCGGCTTTTCCAAAAACAATCAAATCGACATCCAATTTTTTCCCAAGATCTTTGGCAGCATCCACATCATAAATTGAATTAAAGGTAATATTATAAAAAGAAGGATCAGGACGTACAGTGTCATTGCCCGTGACAATGAACCGATCCTGGATCATTTTGTCAATAATAATTTTTTCTGTAAGGGATTGGTATGGAATTGGATTTTTCCCCCACCAGTATTTGGGCAGAAGATCTAAAGGGGTCTTTTCTGCGATAAAAAACAGGATTACAGGCTTGTCCTTATTGGCATTGATTATCCTGGCATCAGTCAATGCCTTTTCAAGCTTAAGGATATCCACTTTTGATTCCACTGCCACAAGATAATGGCCTTTGTTTTCAATTCCACCAAGGACTTGATAGGTAACAATATAGTCTGAAGAATTGGAAAGCACCTGGTTGTAAAAAAAATCAAGGTTTGATGCAAGGACCTGCTTTGATACAACTTTTGCAAAGGCATTTTGAACGGCAACCCTTAATGCGTCAGATACTGCATTTTGCTTGGCCTGCTGAAGAGCGTTATTGATAATTTGTCTTTTGCCTGTGGTCACACCCGTTAATATGCTGGAATCGCTGGCTGCAGATGAGGGTTCAGATATGAAGAGGATACTTATGAATAAAACAATGAAACGAATATAGTTTGTTTTTTTTAACATCTTTTTTATACCTTTCTTTCAATGGAATAATCTGCAATCAGGCACAAAAGCTGTTTGGACTGGCAATCATGAAATCCATCCAGGCATGCCTTTGCTTTTGTTACATGATCTTGTGCTTTTTTCAGGGTATATTCAATTCCCTTGTACTTATATAATTTTTCTTTTAATTTTTCAAATTGTTCCAGATTAAACTCTGGTGCCGTTATGGCAGCTTCCATCCATTCTTTATCCTTCAGGGATGCATTGGCAAGGCTGTGGATCAAAGGCAAAGTGAGTTTTCCCTCCCGCATATCAGCCCCGGGATTTTTCCCCAGCTCCTGGGCAGATGCAGTGTAATCCAAAAGATCATCAGCCATCTGAAAGGCCATTCCTAAGTGAAATCCATATTGGCTCAGGGCATCTTCTTTTTCTTTATTGGCCTTTGCAAGGATGGCACCGCACTGGCAGGCTCCCTGGATTAAAACAGCGGTTTTTCTTTCAATGACTTCAAGATATTCTTTTTCTGAAAGATCAAGCTTTCCCTTTTTTGTAAGCTGGTCTATCTCTCCCTGGGACATATCCCGGGTGATTTTTGCAAGGACTGAGATGATATCAGGTTCTCTTGTTTTTGCTGCAATATCAACGGCACTGGCCATAAGAAAATCTCCTGTCAGTACCACTTTGGAAGCAGACCATTTTGTGTGGGCAGCTTTTTTGCCGCGCCTGGTATCTGCTTCATCCACTACATCATCATGTAAAATAGAGGCAGCATGGAGATATTCAAAAATGATGGAAAATGTTATTTCAAAACCAGTATTATAACCGCAAGCCCGGGCACTGTGAATCATCAGAAGAGGTCTCAACCTTTTCCCACCACTGAAAAGAAGATGGGAAGCAATCTCTTTAACAAGCTCCAGATTAGGATTCAAGTGATGCTCAAGGGCAATTTCCACTTTTTCCAGATCCATATCCGCTTGTTCAATAATTCTTTGTTTTAACCCTTTTGTCATGCAATCTCTCCGGCAATATCATATTCAAACGCATCTGTAATTATTACCTTAACAAAGGTGCCGATTTCAAGCCCCTGGGCATAAATAAATGTGACCCCGTCCACCTCCGGGGCCTGGAATCTTGTCCTGCCAAGGTATACGCCTTGTTCAGGATTTTCTTCAACAAGGACTTCAAAGGTTTTACCCAATAATTTTTCATTCTTTGATGCTGAAATTTCTGCCTGGGCTGCCATGAGCATGTCATGCCTTTTTTTGGCTATTCTGGAAGGGACATGGTTTTTTAAAAGATGAGAGTTAAGATCATCAGAGTCTGAATAGGTGAATACACCCAAGTGGTCAAACCGGATAGCTTTAATAAAGGCCATCAACTTGTCAAAATCATCTTCTGATTCACCAGGAAATCCTACAATAAGGGTTGTTCTTAAAGCTGCCCCAGGATCTATTTTTCGGATGGTGTTAAAAAGAACATAAAGATCTTCACTGGTATAGGGCCGGCCCATTTTTTTCAATATGGTTGAAGCAGCATGCTGGATGGGAACATCATAATAGGAGCATATGTTTTTATGTTTTTTTACAGCCTTTATGATCGGCTCCGTCAATGTTTCTGGATGGGTGTATAAAAATCGTATCCATGTATTTGCCTTTGGGTGTTTTTTTTCAAGGGTTTTGGCAAGAGAATCAAGAACCTGTTCAAATCGAGTCCCATCTTGAAAATCCTGGCCATAATCCGTGGTATTTTCAGCCGTGAGAAGAATCTCTTTAACCCCTGCTTCAACAAGTTTTTCCGCCTCTTTACAGATATCGCCCAAAGGCCTTGAGCGCTGGGAGCCTCGAAGAGTAGGAATAATACAATAGGTGCATTTTCGATTGCATCCTTCCGACACTTTGATATAGGCAAGAAAATTTGTAGTCAGTTCTCTTTGTTCCGAAAGATCCTGGAACGGCCTTTTGTTTGGATCAGGAAAAAAAGCAAAGGGCTTTTTGCCCTCATTTTCTACAGCCTCCACAATAAGATCTATTGCAGCCGTGCCTAAAAACGCATCCACTTCAGGCAGCGTTGACACAAGATTCTTATCATCTTTATACCTCTGGGCCAGGCAGCCTGTTGCGATGAGTCGTTTACAAATCCCGGTTTTTTTTAATTCTGCCATTTCCAGAATCACATCAACCGCCTCATCAGATGCGGTTGATATAAATCCGCAGGTGTTGACAATAATCACCTGGGCAAGGTGCGGGTCATTGGTTATGGAATGACCCGCAGCCACAAGTTTTCCCAGCATGATTTCACTGTCAACCTGGTTCCTTGAGCATCCAAGGGTTTCAAGGAAAATGATCATATGGACTTGGCCATAAGGTCTCCCAGTTGTTTGGAAAATCTTGAGGGATTCTCCAGTTTGCCGCCTTCACTGATGACAGCAATATCAAACAGAAGATCACTATAGTCTTTTAAAACAGGGTTGGTAGTGTCAGTCTCAAAAATTTCTTTCATCTTGCCCATAACAGGATGATTCACATTGACTTCCATCACCCGTTTTTGTTCCGGTGTTTTCTGACCCGAGGCTTTCATGATTTTTTCCATGTAAGCGCTCATACCGTAATCATCGCCGGACAGACAGGAGACAGAATCTTTAAGCCTATTGGATACCACTACATCCTTTACCTTTTTTTCAAGCTTTCCTTTAAGAAAAGACAAAAGGGCTGAGTATTCATTTTTCTTTTCATCATCTACTTTTCCAAGATCAAGATCCCCTTTTTCCGCACTCTTGAGTTTTTTCTCCTTGTACTCGGGCAAAGACTGGGTCACCCATTCATCAATGGGATCCACCATTAAAATGACTTCATAATCCTTTGCTTTCAAGGACTCAAGCAAAGGAGAGTTCATTAAGGATGTCAGGCTTTCACCTGTCAGATAGTAAATCTCTTTCTGGCCTTCCTTCATATTTTCAATATACTCATCCAGCGTGATAACCTTGTCGCCGGATTTGGTGGTTTTGTATCTCAAAAGAGATGCCAGTTTTTCTTTGTTTTCATAATCTGTGGGAATACCGGCTTTCAGAGCCTGGCCAAATTCCTTAAAAAAGTCTTCATATTTTTCTTTTTCCATGCCTTCAAGGGTGGAAAAAATCTGTTTAACCAAGTTTTTCCTGATATTTCTGACCAGGCGGTCTTCCTGGAGAATTTCCCGGCTCACATTCAGGTTTAGATCCGGTGCATCCACAACCCCCTGAACAAATCCAAGATATTCCGGCAAAAGCTCTTTGCAGTCATCCATGATGAATACCCGCTTGCAATAAAGGTGCATCCCATGTTTTCTTTCCGGTCTGAACATATCAAGGGGTGCTTTGGAAGGCAGATACATTAAGACATCGTATTCCGTTACGCCTTCAAATTTCTTATGGATGATTTCCAGCGGTTTGTCCCAGTTGTGGCTGATATGTTTGTAGAACTCTTCATGCTCTTCATTGGTAACCTCTTCTTTGTCTTTTGACCAGATGGCCTTCATGGAGTTCAAGGTTTCATCTTTTTTGACTTTTCTGAAGGTATCACCAATGGGTTTGCCTTTTGAATCCTTAATAATTTCATTTTCAGGGATAGGCTCACTTTTTTCAACATTCATGATAACAGGATAGGTCACGAAATCAGAATGTTTTTTCACAATATGCTGGATGGTGTATTCTTCTGTAAAATCCTGTTCGCCCTCTTCAGGATCTTTCAAATAAAGCGTAATCGTTGTGCCGCGGTTGTCTTTTTCTATCTCCTGAATCGTGTAGGAGCCTTTTCCGTCGGATTCCCAGCTGACCCCGGAGTTTTCTCCTGCAGCCTTTGTATCTATCCTGATCTTGTCGGCAACAATAAAGGCCGAGTAAAAGCCCACACCAAACTGGCCGATCAGTTCAGGCGAGAGTGCATTCTCCTTTTTTGAATTTTCAAGGGCTTTCATAAATGCAGCCGTTCCTGACTGGGCAATGGTCCCAATATTGTCATTGACCTCATCAAAGGTCATTCCAATACCATTGTCGGAAATCTGGAAAGTTTTATTTTCAGAATCCAGGGATATGCGGATATGATAATCATTGTCATCCGCAAACAGATCCGGCTGGGTCTGTTCTTTGAATTTTGCTTTGTCAATGGCATCGGAAGCATTTGAAATCAGCTCCCTTACAAAAATTTCCCTGTTGGAATATAAAGAATTGATGATCAGGTGCAAAAGCTGCTGCACCTCGGCTTTAAACTTGCGTGTTTTTTTTGTTCCCATGTTTACTCCTGTTTTCAGTTTTTCTAAGTAGTGTTTGAACGAAAACTCACCCATCTGCTGCGTTGCTGCAAAATCCTGAAATCCTCATGTACAGTAGTACACTCCGGTTTCAAGATTTCTTGCGCCTTGTATATGGGCAATTTTTCGCCCAACCACGGGGCTTTCGGTCAGGTACTATGTATTCTTAACCATATATTTTTTAATAATAATTGGTGCAAAAACCAAAATGTCAAGGCATGTCAGGGAATTTCAACCACTGGCCAATGGTTTGCAAGGCCATTATTTTTTAAATCGTTTTAACAGCCGCCCGTCAATAAAGACAAGGCCGATAAAAATCAACCCCATGCCGGCAAAGGCATTCCACCCTGGAGTCTCGCCCAACACCATCATTCCTAGGAAAATGGCGCTCACTGGAATTAAAAAGGTTACCAGCAAAATATTAGTGGCACCTGCTTTTGACAGCACATAAAAATAAATAATATACGCAAGAGAGGTTGAAATGGCGGAAAGCCCGAAAAGAGCGGCCCATGTTACGGGTGCGGGGTCAAGGGTGAATGGCTGTTCAATTATAAAGGCCAGGGGAATCATAATGATGGTAGATCCCGTCAGCATTCCTGCTGCCACAACCACGGGATCAATATCCTTGAACCTGCGACCGAAAATGGCGGCAAATGCATATAGGAGAGCTGCTCCCAGCACAGCAACCTGTCCGGCAATCTTCATTCCCACACCATTTAAGGCATCAATACCGATCAGGAGGGCCACTCCACCCCATCCAAATAAAACGCCGACCAGCCTGTTTCTTGTCAAAGGCTCGTCTTTTGTTAAAAAATGAGCAAGAATTACACTGAAAACAGGAGCTGTTGCATTTAAGATAGCTGCCAGGCTTGAGTCAATATGGTTTTGCCCCCATGTGATGAGGCTGAAGGGAATCACATTATTCAATGCACCCAGAGCCAGGAATGCACCCCAAATGCCAGGATTTTTTGGCATTTTCCGCCCCGTCAACCGGACAAAACCAATCAAAAGAAAAGCGGCAAAACTCACCCGGCATAACACAATAGTCAAAGGTGTCATTTTTTCTACAGCGATTTCCACAAAGAAAAAAGATGCACCCCAGATCATTGAAAGGATGATGATGAGGCACCAAAGCCTTGCCCCCATAACTTTATTCATATTTTTTCATTCTGTATTTTCCTTTTCAACACCAAGGGCATTTCATGGCAGTTACAATATAAATTTTATTTTTAGACTGATTTATAAACCAAATTAATAAGTTTAGCCATCTGAATCTTTGAGATTGTTAGAGACAAATCACGTGCTGCAAAAACCGGACAATTCTATTTGTCTCTATCAGGCACAAGATTATTTATTGTAAAAATCAATCACTTATTGTAAAAACAAACAGTCTTGAAAAGTGACGATTACAAACTATTATTTTTAAGGAATCCAGTGATATGCATTATGAAGGGATGATAATAAGACCGCCAAGTGAGGCCGATAGTATTTTATTGCAGGTCACCCTAGGCTGTTCTCATAATAAATGTACCTTTTGCGGTACATTCAGGGGAAAGCGTTTTAATATAAAAAAAGATGATGTTATTTTTAAAGATATAGAATTTGCGAGAATTCATTGCCAAAGGCAGGACCGGCTGTTTATCTGCGACGGCGATGCCATGATCATCCCCCAGAAAAGGCTTGTAAACATTCTTCAAAGGGTAAAAGAGAGGTTGCCCTGGGTTCAAAGAGTGGGACTCTACGCTAACACCAAAAGTATTGCCATGAAAACGGATGATCAGCTCAAAGAGTTGCACGACCTGGGGGTCAAGATTGCTTATATGGGCCTTGAATCCGGGGATGATCATATCTTAAAACAGATTAAAAAAGGTGCTGACTCCTCAAAAATGATCAAAATGGGAAAAAGGGTTAAACAAGCCGGCATTCAGCTGTCTATCACCGTGCTGAACGGTCTGGGCGGTAGGAAGAACTCTGTGCGCCATGCCATGGAAACCGGACGGGTCTTATCAGCAATTGATCCGGATTTTGTGGGGGCTTTAACCCTGATGCTGGTACCGGGTACAGAACTCTATGACCAGCACGAAAAAGGGGATTTTGAGCTCATGAATCCGGAAGAAATGCTTGAAGAACTGGGCTTGATGATCGGGTCAACCCATCTTTCCAACGGGCTTTTCCATGCAAATCATGCTTCAAACTATCTTCCCATCAGGGCAAAATTGCCTGAAGAAAAAGAAAAAACACTTGAAAAGATATCCCAGGCACTCAAAGGGAAAACGGCCCTTAAACCGGAATTTATGAGAGCCTTGTAAACTAAATTGAATAACACAGGAGAATCAAACAATGGCCCAAGTTGAAACAAACCTTGATCAATTAACTATAAATACAATCAGAACCCTTTGTATGGATGCAGTTCAAAAAGCCAACTCAGGTCATCCTGGCGCACCCATGGGCTTAGCTCCTGCAGCATATGTTTTGTTCAAACGTTTTTTAAAACACAACCCTAAAAATCCTGCATGGATTGACAGGGACCGCTTTGTTCTTTCCGGCGGTCATGCATCTTCCCTGCTTTACAGCCTTCTTTACCTGTTTGGTTATGGTTTGGAACTTGATGACTTGAAAAATTTCAGGCAATGGGGCTCCAGGACTCCTGGACACCCTGAATACGGGCATGCCCCGGGTGTTGAAACCACTACAGGGCCGCTAGGGCAGGGCATTGCAAATGCCGTGGGAATGGCCATTGCAGAACGTCATCTGGCTGCAAGATTCAACCGGGAAGAAAAACAACTCATCAACCATCATACCTATGTGATGTGCGGTGATGGTGACCTCATGGAAGGAGTTTCCCTTGAGACAATATCCCTTGCCGGACATCTGGGCTTAGGAAAACTGATTTGCCTTTATGATGACAATTCCATTACCATTGAAGGCAAAACTAATATTGCATTTACAGAAGATGTGAAAGCAAAGTTTGAAAGCCAGAACTGGCATGTGGTCACTGTTAAAGACGGCAATGATCTGGAAGAGATCCAGAAAGCGATCCAGGCAGGTAAAGATGCTGTTGCAAGACCCTCCCTTGTTCAGATAAAAACCCATATTGCCTATGGCAGCCCCAATAAACAGGATACTTCAGATGCCCATGGCGCTCCCCTTGGTGCAGAAGAGATCAGGCTGACCAAACAATTTTATGGTGTAGCAGCGGATAAAGACTTTTTTGTGCCTGAAAAGGTTCTTGAGAACTGCGGAAAAGCCCTGACATTTGGAGAAGGATTTGAACAAAGCTGGCAGAGTATTTTTGACGCTTATAAAACTGAATACCCGGAGCTTGCTGCTAAATTTGTTGATGCCATCAGCGGCTTTCTGACCCAAGGCTGGGATGCCAGTATTCCTCAATTTAATCCTGAAGACGGGCCAGTTGCCACAAGGTCTGCTTCGGGTCAGGTCTTGAACGCCATTGCAGACAACCTGCCCACATTAATGGGGGGTTCTGCTGACCTTGCTCCGTCAAACAAAACCTATATCAACAATTCAACGGATTTTCAAAAAAATGCCTATGATGGACGGAACATCAGGTTTGGTGTTCGTGAACATGCCATGGGTGCCATCATGTCTGGAATGTATCTTCATTCCGGCATCCGACCCTATGGTGGAACTTTCCTTGTATTTGCCGATTATATGCGACCGGCCATCCGCATGGCCACTTTGATGAAACTGCCGCTGATTTATGTATTTACCCATGACAGCGTGGCCGTGGGAGAAGACGGGCCCACCCATCAGCCCGTTGAACACCTGGCATCATTGAGGGCCATTCCCGGTCTTAATGTTGTAAGGCCGGCCGATGCCAATGAAACCGCTTTTGCCTGGAAACAGGCTTTAAAAACTTTTGATTCACCAACCGCATTGATATTAAGCCGTCAAAAATTGCCGACCCTGGATTTATCCCAGCGGGACGGCGAGTTTAATTATGGCGCATACACTGTTAAAAAGGTATTGGACCCTGATATGATTCTTATCGGCACGGGGTCTGAAGTTCATATCTGTGTTGAAGCTGCCCGGATGCTTAAAAAAGATCATAAAATAAAAGCGAGCGTGGTATCCATGCCGTCCTGGGAATTGTTTGAAAAAGCCCCTGCGCCTTACAGAGAAAGAATTCTGCCGGCCAGTATGAAAAAAAGAATGGCAGTCGAGGCCGGCATTTCCATGGGATGGGAAAAATACACTGGCCCTGAAGGTAAAATTATCGGGATTGATAAATTCGGTGCATCCGCTCCTGGCGGAAGAGTACTCAAAGAATATGGATTTTCTCCGGAAAATATCGTTAAAAATGCCCTTGAGCTTTTAAAATAGTAAACTTAAGTAGCATCTAACCCAGGTGCTAAAACCGTTTTTGGCACCTGGGTCTAAAAAACAGGAGGCAAACCATGCAGATCAACGTCAAAACAAGCGCAAGAACTCAGATGATCGATATTACGTCTCAGGTTCAAACGTGCGTAAAAGAATCTGGAATTAAAAACGGCCTTGTACATGTCTTTTCCATGCATACCACAGCCGCTGTCACCATTAATGAGAATGCAGATCCTGCTGTTGAAACAGATATCTTAAACACCATCAATAAGGTGATTCCATGGGATGACCATTTCAAACATATGGAAGGCAATTCTGCTGCACACATAAAAGTCAGCCTGTTCGGCCCTTCAGAAATCATTGCCTTGGAAAACGGCTCCCTTGTGCTGGGTACATGGCAGGGTATATATTTTTGTGAGTTTGATGGACCGAGGAACCGGCAGGTAAACATAAAGATTATTTCAGATTAATCTGAGCATATCTGTAGGGTTTTCAATAAAATCCTAATTCAAATCGTCTTTGGGATTTTTAGTGACGGGAATTCTGAATATGGGAACACCTTCTTTGGCAAGAATTTTATCTTCTTCTTTTGTTGTGGTGCCTTTAATATTTCTGTACTCTTCTGCTCCATAATGCATTTTCAAGGCTTTTTTTGTGAAACCAGACCCCACATCCTCAAAATTCTTTTCAACGTATTCAGCCACTTTTTCACTTAATTCAACCATTGCTTCCTGTCTTGCCTGCAAAGCGTTCCGACTTGTATTATGGGAAGATTTTTTAATGGCAATCATGTGTTGTTTCTGCACTACAGATGTGGTTTCACAGATCGGACATGATAAAATGCCCTGGTCCTGTTGTTTTTCAAGATCGTCCTTGTCTTCGAACCAGCCTTCAAAGATATGGCCATTTAAACATTCAAGATCAAATACTATCATTTTAAATAATTCTGTCTACACCTGTTGCGATGTTAAAACAGCAGTCTCCCATCTTTTCATAATTTGTAATAAGAGAAATAAAGAAAACTCCGATATCAACCTGGCATTGTCCTTGTCTTAATCTTTCTATATGCTGGAATCTCATCTCTTCACGCATCTGGTCAATCCTATCTTCATTGGCCAGTGCTTTCTGATAAAAACCTTCTTTTTTATGGTGAAGTTCGCCAATAATCAAATTTAAAAACCGGTTGACCTGGTCTGATATGAGAAAAAGGTCATTTTTTGCCTTTTCAGTGAATTCAAAATTATTTTCATATATTCTTTCAAGTATTTTAGACACATTTTCCATGGCATCGCCCAGACGTTCAATATTATTGGTAATTCGCATCAATTCCGATATTTCCCGGGCTTCGGGTTCGTTTACCTCTCCTTGATAAATAGTTGTCAAATACTGAATAATGATTTTCTGGCAGTCATCCAGATGTTCTTCTACTGCATCTCTTTCCCCTAGGATGTCATCGTCCCTTATCGCAAGACATGTTGATACCCTCTTTATATTAAGATGGACAAATTCTATGTTCTTTATGATTTCACCCTTAACCTTGGCAAGGGCACCTATGGGAGAATCAATAAACCCTGAATCAAATTCAGGCAGTCTGTATCTTTCTTTTGATTTTGAAGGTTTAGGGGATACTAAAATTGTCAGTTTAACAAGCGTGGGAAGAAAGATCAGGAAAACGATAGCATTAATAACATTAAAAAGCGTATGACCATTGGCGATATATCTTGCAACATTGACAGATTCTCCATTTACTGTATGGGTAACTGCGCCGGCACCTAATTTTAAGGTAATGACCTCTACAATATCAATAAACCATGGAAAAATCACTAAGATAATACCGACTCCGATGACATTAAAAATAGTATGGGCGTTTGCTGTTCTATGGGCCTCTGAATTCTTTGAGCCCAGGGTGGATAATTGAGCCGTCACTGTTGTACCGATATTCTCCCCTAGAACAAGGGCAAGGGCAGTTGGGAAAGTCAAAAGTCCTGATGCTGCCAGGGTCATTGTCAAGCCTACTGTAGCTGAAGAAGACTGAACTGCCACAGTCAGCACCGTTCCCATGAATACACAAAGAAGAATACCACCTATGGTCTCTGTATTGAAAGTTGTAAAAAATTCAATAAACTGGGGATCAGATTTTATGGGTGAAAGACCAAGTTTCATAACGGTCATACCATAAAAAAGCAGACCAAACCCCAGAATAATATCACCGATATACCTGTAACTTCTTTTTGTTGAAAAATATTTCAGACCAACACCCAGCGTAATTGCAGGAAGAGCAAGCTTTGTCAAGTTAAATGCAATCATCTGGCCTGTAATGGTGGTTCCTATATTTGCACCAATTATCACACCAACTGCCTGCTCAAAGGACATGATGCTGGCACTTACGAACCCGATCAGCATGACTGTTGTTGCAGAAGAAGATTGAATCATTGCAGTAACCCCGGCTCCTGTTGCACACCCCATAACTCTGTTGGAAGAGATGGCTTCAAGAATTCGCCTGATTTTTTGTCCGGCCGTGGCTTGAAGGCCGTCTGTCATCATTTTCATTCCAAGAATGAATAGGCCAAGTCCACCAAGGGTTTGAAATATTATGCCTGTTATGTTCAAATTTTCCCTTTTTATAAGTGGTGTTGCTATTATTTCTTTAACATAAGGCTAATAAAAATCTGACAATGCAAAAGACTTATATAATAAATTTACAGATTTTTCAATTGTGAAATTCGTTCTATCTCCCGGGGAGAATTTACACAGGGGAAAAGAGTATTATTTGTAAAGACAGGATGTTTGATAAGATCAAACTTTGAATATTTGACCGCAGCCTCCCACATGGGTGTGTGGGGAATCGGTGTATAATAGGCAAGAACCGGTAGTATTCCCGTATCTTTTACAAGCCGTATGGAGCGTTCTACTTCATCAATATTTTGTCCGGGCAACCCGCATAATAAATATGCGCCCACCTGGTTTTTTTCAAAGCCGGCAGCTTTTAGATTGTCGATTGCCGTATAAAAATCATTTTTTCCAACTTTTACATCATGGTTCCGGTCTTTGGAAAAATCCGTTGTCTCAAGACCCAGCCGGATGGTTTTAAATCCTGCCTTGAACATCAACCGGGCAGCCTGCTCTGTAATGGGCTTGATATGGAGAGCATTGGGCGTATGAAAAAAGACGTCTATTTTTGAAGCGATTATCTTTTCAAATAAGGGGAAGGCAAATTGTTTGGCATTTATCAGCAGTGCGTCATCGTAAAAGGCAAAATTTTTAACACCATAGCCTTGATGCCAATGCTCTATTTCTTTGAACACATTTTCAGGTGATCTTTGCCTGAGTTCAGGCTCAAGAAATGAGGAAGCACAATATTCGCATGAAAAAGGACACCCCCTTGAGATTAAAATAGGAGCATAGGCAATTTTGTGTTGAAGATCAAGGGCAGGATAAGGCAATGCATCCAGGTCTCCTGACAAATCGCTGTCATCCAGTTCAAATCCTGTAAATTCTTTTATGATTTTTTTTAAATGAGGCTCTCCCGGGCCTTTTATTACCAAATCAGCCCTGGTATTTTGTTTTGCATGTTCAAAGCAGAGGCTTGCATAAATTCCCCCGAGAACAACGGGCACATGGGGGTAGATTTCTTTGACCATTTCCAGGGTTTCTTTGACGCCTGTGGCCCAGTAAGTCATCAAAGAGGTTACAAAAATAAGATCTGGTTTTTTTATTTGTTTCAGGTCTGATGAAAACCATTGGGGTTTTATGCCATAGCGGGAAAATTTTTTACCAATGTGTTCAAGGCCACTGGGCAGATCAATCTGAGTTTTTCTAAGCGGACCCCGGCCATCCCAGAGCACTTTTGCTGTTTGGGTTTCTTTCGGGTGGAACCGGTCAAGGCAGTCAATAAGGCTGACTATTAATCCTTTTTCACGCAGAATGGCGGCAATGGACAAAAGCCCCAGGGGTTTTGCCCAGAAATCAAAGGCTGCAAAATCATGAATCCAGGGGTTTATGCACAGAATATGGGGAGAATCAGTCTTCAAAATATGTCATGGATGTTTTTTTAAGCTCTTTTCTGCTGAATAAAAGCTCATATTCATCTTCTCCCACAGCTTTAGAAATCTTTTTAACGATGGCATAACATTCATCTTCATCAGAAGCATGAACCATGGTATACAGATTATATTTCCAGCCTGGGGCTGGATTTCTTCTGTAGCAATGGGTGATCTCCTGAAAGGTGGACATGATATTCCCGGTTTTTTCCACCCGGTCTTCAGGAACTTTCCAGGCGACCATGGCATTGGCCTTAAATCCGGATTTCTGATGTTTCAGCGTGGCACCAAACCGCCTGATTATCCCCTGGTCATTAAGATCTTTTAACACCTTTAAAAATTCATCTTCTGTGATGCCAATTTGTTCTGCCATTACAAGGAATGGACGTTTGACAACGGGAATATCCGTTTGCAGCAGGGCAATTATTTTCTTTTCTAAATCTGTCAGCATAGGCGGTTTTGTATTTTCACTCTTTATCATTATTTTTCTCCGGGAACAGGGACATGATATCTTCCTGGGTTGCCCTGCAAATACCTCTTTCTGTAATAAAACCTGTTACCAGCCGTGCCGGTGTCACATCAAAGGCATGGTTGGCAGCATTACTTGTTTCAGGAGGAATCAGCACTTTTTCAATTTTTCCATGGCAAAGGCCCTGCACATACATGATTTCGTCGGGGTCCCTTTCTTCTATGGGTATATCAGCAACTCCATCTGTAATGCTCCAGTCAAATGTGCTTGACGGCAGGGCAACATAAAAGGGGATATTATTATCTTTGGCTGCAAGGGCTTTTAAATAAGTACCTATTTTGTTTGCCACATCTCCGGCTTTTGTGGTTCTGTCCGTTCCCACAATGACAAGATCCACCATGCCATGCTGCATGAGATGTCCTCCGGCATTGTCTGTAATGATGGTATGGTTCACCCCGTGTTTTCCCAGTTCCCAGGCTGTAAGGCGGGATCCCTGGTTTAAGGGTCTTGTCTCATCCACCCAGACATGGACATCAATATTATTGTCAAATGCCTTATAAATGGGTGCTGTGGCCGTACCATATTCAATGCAGGCAAGCCAGCCTGCATTACAATGGGTAAGAATATTGACTGGTTTTCCATTTTTTTGTTCGCTGATTTCTTTGATAATAGGCATGCCAAAGGCCCCAATCTTTTCACAATTGACGGCTTCTTCCTCTACAATGATCAAGGCCTCAGCAAGAGCGGCCCTGACCCTGGCTTTATGATTTTCATGCTTTAGTGTCGCTAAAAGGACCCGGTCAACCCCCCAGAAAAGATTCATGGCCGTGGGTCTGGCATCCCTGAGCCTTTTGCATTCAGATATAAGATAGTCATTGTCGGCGCCTTTGTTATTCCCCTGTACAAGACTGATATAGACACCCAATGCCCCCGTTGCGCCGATCAAAGGGGCACCTCTTACAACCATCTCTTTTATGGCGTGAATCGTATCATCCACTGTGTTTAAATCTTTTATGATCAATTTATGGGGGAGAAATCTCTGGTCTATTACTTGAACCGTTTCAGATGCCATATTAAACCAGATCGGCCGCATATCTTTTCCATCCACCTTCATATCAGCTTCTCCCAGATTTTTTTAAAAATTATTAATAAAATTTTCAGCTTCTTTTATGGATACATTCATATCCTTGATAAGTTTTGCCACATCCTTTTCAATGGAGACTATTTCTCCACTTAACGACCCCACGGCCTTTGCATTCAGGTTATGCTTGAGATAAAGGACATAATCTTTGAGTTTGATTAAAACCGGATACATCCCTTTTGTTGATCTATTCATTATTGTTTCAAGCTTCTGATACTTTATTTTTGAATCTTGAAGCGATCTTTTACTGCTGTTTTTAAGCTTGGCATCGCTGATCTGAGCGATCTCTTCTTCCCATTCTTTGAACAGATCATGGGCCACCTGCTCTACATCATTGATTCTCTTTTCAATTTGTCTGGCTCTTGAATCACAATCATCATAACTGTCCTTGAGTTTATCATAAAAGGTTTCAAGGTCTCCTCCATCAAAAGCATAGAGTTCTTTAATCCTTGTTAGGGCATCCTTGAACTCCTCTTGTGCTTTTTCCTGACTTTCCTGAACATCTTCAACATTATCAACCAGGATATGCCTTTTTTCTTTGCCAAATTTTTCCATGGTTGAATAATATACAGAGGTGCAACCTGATGTGAAAAGAAAAACTGCTGACACAAGGGTAAGCATGATTTTAGAATTTATTATACACATAAAAATTGCTGCTCCCATTTATCTTGTATATCGTTTATCCAACCTGAAAGTTCTTTATACCAGAAGTTTGTTATTTTATTAATCATTTTCTTCATTACCAGGAGTCCTTTTTCTTTTGGGAACGATGAATTTAAATACCATAATCGGGCGGCTTGGTTTTTCATTGCTTTCCTTTTGGATTTCATTTACTAAATAAATGGTATTCCAACCCGTTGAAAATATTAAAGGAGGCCCCATGAACCATGATCTCAAAGCTGCTATCTCTGACTTGTTCCATTTTCTTTTACTATATAGTGTTTGAACTAAAACCTGAAAATTTTGGAAGCATTAGCTTTACTGCTATCAGAGTACAAGGAGATCTGAAATGAAGGAAAATGCTGAAAAAAAGCTTTTGGTTGAAAAAAAAGACTTTATTGCTTTTCTTACAATTAATTATCCTGAAAAACGAAATGCTCTCACCCCGGAACTGCTCAAGGATGTTCACAAAAATTTGGAAGCATTTTCAAAAAATGACATGACTTTGAATCAAGAAAATTTAGATGCAGCAGATCAATTGCTGCAGAAATGCTTTCAAAGTGATGATTTAAAAGAAGGGCAGGCAGCCTTCCTTGAAAAACGAGTACCAGGGTTTACCGGGAAATGACACCTTTGTTTTTTAATCCACCAGAACTTTTTCAAGCTGTTTAACCATAAAATCCATCTCTTCCTCATTGATGATAAGCGGAGGTGAAATTCTTATGGTATGGCCGTGGCTGTCATTGACAATCACCCCTAGTTTTAAAAGTTTTCTGCAAAAATCCATGGCATTGCCGTTTTTGACTTCAATCCCGATGAAAAGTCCTTTTCCCCGAACTTCTTTGACGTGAATAGATTTTTTGGCAATGGCTTCAATCCTTTTTTTCAGTATCCTACCTTTTTGCTCTGACTGTTCTGCCAGTTTTTCTTCTTCAAACACCTTTAAAGCTGCAGTGCCAGCCACACAGGCAAGGGGATAACCACCAAAGGTTGATCCGTCTGATCCTTTTGAAAATACCATGTCCATAATTTTTGCATTGGTAATAAAAACAGACAAAGGAATAAGACCGCCTGATAGTGCTTTTCCAAGAATTACACCATCAGGAACAATATTGTCATGTTCAAAACAGAACTTTTTTCCTGTTCTTCCCATTCCTACCTGGATTTCATCACATACCAGCAATAAGTCATGGTCATCGGAAAGTTTTCTAAGCCCCTTAAGAAAACCTTCAGGAGGTATCTTCATACCGCCTTCTCCCTGCATGGGCTCCACAAGGATTCCACAAGTGTTTTTATTGATAGCTTTTTTTACCTGTTCAATGTTGCCAAATTCAACAGACACAAATCCGGGAGTTAAGGGCCCAAAACCCTCTTTGTATTTTTTGCTGGACGAAAAAGAGACAACTGAGATGGTTCGGCCATGAAAATTATTATTAAAAACGATAATTTCCTGATCCCCATCTTTAATTCCTTTATGCTTGAATCCAAAATATCGCATGGTTTTTATGGCTGTTTCAACAGATTCTACTCCGCCATTTTTGGGAAGCGCTTTATTGCCGCAATTTCCAAACCTTGCCCCCATCTGGGGAGCAAATTTTGAGACGTTTGACAGAAAGATTCCCAGGGGATCTGTGAACACAACATTGGATAATACAGAGGCATAATTGCCGATCAGGGCATCCATGACGGCATTGGTGATAAAGGGATGATGATGACCTGAATTTGCAGCAGAGTAGGCCGCAAGGCAATCCAGATATTTATTGCCTTTTTCATCTGTCAGCCAGCAGCCTTTTGCATGTCTGACAACAAGATTAATCCGAGCATAATGGTGGGCGCCATAGTCTTTTTCCAGATTGAAAATAGCATTGTCATTTTCATTGGAAAATCCCTTGGAATAATGAATTTTTCTCATTGCAGTCATGTTACACCTCTTTTAATTATCTTCTTTTATGATTTTGTAAATCCTTTTTTCGTCATCTGTGAGATCCTGGTGCTTGTCCAATATTTTTTCTAAGAAACAATGATAGAAATCATGGCGGAGACTGTCCCGGTTAGCCAGGATAAACCATCGATTTCTTGTCCAGTTGATGGCAGAAATATCTTCTTTGCCTGTTTCAAAGATTCCCACAAGAGCTTCACTTTTATCTGTAATCACTTCAATGGATCGTCCGCCGATGATCTGCTGCAAATGTTCATGATCCGGGTGAATGACCTGGATATCAAATTTTTTGGCTACTTTTCCCATGGCAATATAACGGATTTTCACCCCTCTTTTATCTGCCTGTGTTAAATATTCATCCAGATGTCGGTATGATTTGGGAAACAGCCTGACATAGATTTCTTTTTCAGCAGTTTTTATCATTTCCATGGCTTTTTCCATGACATTTTCATATCCAGTGATTGTCCAGACAAATTCAAAAGCATCTTTTTGAGATGCAACCGTAATCTGATTTTCAAATGCCTCTATATTGCTGCCAAAGCTTCTTTTCAGTCTTCTGACAAGTTCATCTGAGGGCAGCGGGGCATACTGGCCAGCGTTAACTTCAATCACATATCCTTTGGAAATAAGGTTCCGCAGCACATCATAAATTCTTGATCTGGCAATCCCTGAATGTTTACTCAACTGGGAACCATTCACTGGATGATTGCTCACAAGCGCCATATAACAGGCTGATTCATATTGTGAAAATCCAAGGTTTTTTAAATTTGAATACGTATCCATCTTTTTACCCCAAAGCGTTGCTACCTTAATAGCAACATAAACCTAAGCCTAATGATTGTCAACAATTAAAACCCTTGATCACCCTTTAAAAAAATTAAAAAAAATATCCCTTTGACACCAGGTTTTGAATCAGGTAAATATTTAAAAAAATGAACATCTTTAAATTTACCCCAAAACAGGAGATAAAAAATGGCTGGCTTAAATAAAGTAATGCTGATTGGAAGATTGGGAAGAGATCCTGAAATCAGGTATTCCCAGCAAGGTTTGGCAGTGGTGAATTTCTCCATTGCCACCAGTGAATTTTGGACTGATAAAAGCACGGGCGACCGTCAGGAAAAAACAGAATGGCATAATATTGTAGTATTTGGCAAACAGGCAGAGACGTGCGAAAAATACCTGTCAAAGGGCAGCCAGATTTATGTTGAAGGACGACTGCAAACCAGCAATTATGAAAAAGAAGGCCAAACCCATTATATGACAAAAGTCGTAGTCTCTAATTTTCAATTCCTTGGCGAGAAGCAAAATAACCAAAGTGCCGGTGATTACCAGAAATATGAATCTGGACCTGGTAAGAAGTTCCAGGATCAGACAAGTTCCCATGGAACATCTTGGAAACCATCAAATGAGATCGAAGATGATAAAATACCATTTTAAAGAAAAAGTTTAGAATAACACCATGTTATTTTAATAATTAAAAATCTAAATTCAGGAGAAAAGAAAATGAAAAGAAAGGTAATATTAATCGGTTTACTATCAACGCTGATAGGTGCGGGTGTCGTTTCGGCAAGGTGTGTTGGACCCGTCGTAAATGGAGAATGTTTGGGCACTGAAGTTTATGGGTCAGAGGATGATGAATCAACAGAAGAACGGTATAGCGGGGCTTCCGGTTCATCATACCAATATGTTTTGAATGATCCAAAAGACAGGAATGCTTATAACATATATATTTCTATTGACCAATGGAGCATCGAGGCATAAATAGAGTATGATTTTTAAAAAATTGAAGGATAAATTAATGCAGAATATACCCTTTATGGTTAGAGATCTAAAAAAGATGCTTGCGGGCTCGAACATAGCGTTTTCAGATCTTTTTAAAAGGTTAAACAACAAAAAGATTAGCATAAACATATGCCCTATATTTTTTATAAGGAACTCTATCAGGAGGAATAAATGGGATTTTTTTCTAAAGCTTTATTAAGTACATTGCTAATTTCTTTTATACCAACAATGTTTACAAGCTGTGTAACAAAGTCACCAACAGTAGTTCATATAGAGAACCAAACTGTATCACAGATGCATACAATCATAAAAGAAGAAGTACCAACATTAAAAAGAAAAGTAGCAATAGCTAGATTTGGAAACGAAGCACAATATGGAAAATCAACTCTATTTGGAACCAACAATAACTATAATGCAGAAAAGCAGGCCACTGATATATTATCCGCCAAATTAGTACAATCTGGAAAGTTTATCCTTCTAGAGAGAAGTGATATCGATAATATAAATAAAGAAATAAAGTAACTATTCAGCACTAATTTTAAACGTTGCTTAGATTTTTTTTAAAAAATACCTATTTTTTACAATCAGAAAATTACTCATTTAAAAATTCTGGAAGTTTGTTTTCAAATAAAAGACGCAGTGCTTCACTTGCCCTCACACCATTTTTCCTGCATGTTGAAAGATAGCTGCGAATACGGCAAAACATAGCCGCACCTTTCATGGAACGAAAACATCCTGATATCTTTTGCTGTACTTTGGTCATCCGAATATCGTTTTCTCCTAGATTGTTGCTGAATGGGACTTTTTCATTATCCATAAAAAGCAGGGTTTCATTCTCAAAATCCCTCAGCCGTTCAAGAAGGTTCCTTGACTTGGATCGTTTCAGCCTTCCCCGTTTTCCTTTTCGTTGGCTTTCATCTGGGGGTGAGCATTCTTTTTCGGCTTTTTCCAGCAGATCCCGATATTGTTGCCTGTATTTCATCGAATCTGCTGTAGGAAGAAGGCCTCCAGCATCATCCACGGCCTTATTTATTTGTAGTAAGAGGTCCCTGATATCCCTGGCCCAAATTTGTTTATCCTGTTCCCAGGCTCTTTCCAGTTCTCTTAAATGATGGGCGTTGCACAAGGCATGCTGACAATCAATTTTGAAATACGGCTTCCAATGATCATGACAAAGTATCCCCTTAAACCAGGGCAGAACACCCATCGCATTCATTGCTTCGAGACCTCTTTTTTCGTGGGGGAAATAATAAGTCCACCAATTATTGGAGACACAATGAAGCCAACGCCTTTTTCCATCAATATTAATGCCAGTTTCGTCTGCATGGCAAAGGCCAGCTTCTATCAGATTTGATTTCACAACGGCTTCAAATATTTCCAGTCTTTCATAGACATTTTTGTTGAAGTTGTAAATCGAACCGGCGCTTATTGGAATTCCAACCTGATCTTGAAAGTTTTCTTCGACCCGATTATATGGAATCAATTGGTATTGAGACATGTATACAGAATGAACCTTCACATTAACTCCATACTGAACAGGTCGGCTAACACCTTCAGGAAACGGTGCTGTGTAACGCTTCCCATTCGCATCCTCAAGAACCTGAGCCCGGTATTCTGTTACAACCCGTGAAATATCAATATCAACGATCTGTCTGGATTCATAGCCAACATCTTTATAAGCACCTTCAGGAAGGGTTTCTTTATCAACCGGTATATTCTCGATAACATCAGGATCAGTAAATTTTTGCAGGGTTGTACCAGTATGGCCCTTTTGTCCACCTGGTTTCTTTTCGCTGGGCTTCTTCTCTTTTTTCTCTCGGTTCGGGTCTGTTGATGGAGGCTTGCTGCTGTTTTTGCTATTCAGTCCCAGCTGGTTCAGCAATAAAGTTACCAGTACCAGCAAAAGCTCTATGGAACTTTTCAAAGCAGGCGAGATATTCGAATCTTCAGCCAGCAATTTCCTGGTGTTCTCAATTGTCTCTTCAACATTTATTGCTTCTATCTTCATTCATTTCCTCAGTATTAAACCGTTTGAATGAAGTCATTATAACACAGGTTTTTGAGGGCAATTTTTTCGAACGAGATCGAGCGTTAACGAATTTTAAATTTTTGGAAGCGGCTCATATACTGTTCATAATAAAGCCCGCTTAAACTGGACACTACGAAGCTGTATCGCCCAAATATCAAGAGTCTTAAATGTTTACTGGAAAATTAAACTTTTGGCAAAAACCCTTGTCAAGTAAAAAATGACATCGGGTGCATTTTTTTTGCTGAATAATTACAAGTGAAGATGGATGATTTTCTCTTTTAATGAGAGATGCTCGGTTTCGTATAACCTTGGTATTTTGTCTAATCTTTCTTTGTTTGGTTCATTCCACATTTTTATGCCTCCTTAGATGATTCCCATCTGATTTATTATGGGAATCATCCATTTATTTTTTTAGTGTTGTAACGATTAAGTTTGACCATAATGACTCTTCTTAAAAATAAAAAACCCTTCAGAATTTTTCCTGAAAGGCATTGCTTAAAACTATTTGAAATTATTCTATGTGAACTTAAAGTATTTCAAACCTCTCTGGAT